>Ga0207721_100004_pt1 | contig 764236 bp, 598 predicted proteins | sample TtaePargueraPR_3_FD_187756 | JGI IMG/M metagenome (GOLD analysis project Ga0207721, IMG submission 187756) | Aerobic enrichment media microbial communities from Bioluminiscent Bay, La Parguera, Puerto Rico - Tt and P2 (1) (SPAdes) | ecosystem: Environmental > Aquatic > Marine > Unclassified ... | reverse complement strand
TTGCTTGTAAACCCTTAATTTTCAAAAAGTTTTTCAAGCAGCGCCTCGTCCTTTTGGCTTGCCCTTCACTCCGGAAGAGGCGCGAACTATACGGATATGATCCGGGGCGCGCAAGTACTTTTTGAAAGTTTTTTCGCACCCCCCCAGAGAGGACCTTATTTGACCTCAAACAGGTGGTACTTCTTCTTACCCAGACGGCACATATAGAAGCGACCAAACATGGCCGCACCCTCCACAAAGCACGCCGAGGTATTGAGGTTATCGTCGGCGCCGCACTCCCGACCATTGATGACCACCGCGTTGCGACCGAGCGCATCCTTCACCTGCTTGCCCGAGGTCGCCATGCCCGCATCAACCAGCAATTGGGTCAGCGGCTCATCCGCCAGCGCCGATCGACTCAACACGGAGAACGGCAGACCATCAAGCTTCAGTTGCTCCAGATCCGCCTCTCCCAGGGAGCCCAGGTCGTGACTGAACAGCGCCTGGGTAATTCGGCGAGCGGCCTCAAGCCCTTCATCCCCGTGAATAAGCGCCGTCATCTCTTCGGCGAGAACACGCTGAGCCTCAGGGCGCCCCTGGCGCTCCCGATCCTCATTCTCGATGTGCTCGATATCTTCCAGAGAAAGGAAGGTAAAGTAGCGCAGGAACTTGTAGACGTCTGCATCCGCCGTCCCCAACCAGAATTGATAGAAGGCATAAGGCGACGTCTTGGCCGGATCCAGCCAAATCGTGCCACTTTCGGTCTTGCCGAACTTGGTGCCATCCGCTTTCGTCACAAGCGGCATGGTCAGGCCGAAGACCTGCCCACTATATAGACGTCGCGTGAGATCGATTCCACCCGTTATGTTGCCCCACTGATCACTCCCCCCTATCTGCAGGGTACAGTTGTACCGATGATAGAGTTCCGCAAAGTCCAGGGACTGAAGCAGCATGTAGGTGAATTCGGTAAAGGAGATCCCCTCCCCCTCCCGCTCGATACGCTGGCGTACCGACTCTTTGGAAATCATGTTGTTGACCGCAAAGTGCTTACCCACATCCCTGAGAAAGTCGAGCACACTCATCTGACCAACCCAGTCGAGGTTGTTCACCACCTCGGCCGAGGTGTCACCGCAATCAAAGTCGATAAACCGGCTCACCTGCCCCTTGAGCTTGTCCGACCACTGAGCCACCACATCCGGTGTGTTCAGCTTGCGTTCCTGAGCCTTGAAGCTCGGGTCTCCCACCAGGCCGGTCGCGCCTCCGACCAGGGCAATCGGCTTGTGGCCCGCGCGCTGAAAACGCTTCAGGGCCAACAACGGCACCAGGTGACCTATATGCAGGCTGTCCGCCGTGGGGTCAAAGCCGCTGTATAGGGTCCGGCTGCCGCCTGCCAGATACTCCTTGAGGGCGTCTCCTCCCGACGTCTGGGAAACCAAACCGCGACTCTGGAGGTCTTGAAGCAAACCGGGATCGACTGCTGCCATTGCTACCATCTCTGAATGTTTGAACAGGACAGGCCCAGCGGGCCACCGAAAAAGGGCTGTCAAGATACCGAATCCGTGCACAAAAACAAGGGCGGGGGCGGTATTTTGGCTGGACCGGGAACGGCTCATCACTTTACTGGGTGCTATTAGACCGGTTTTCTGTTATAACTGATGCTAACAGCCACACTTGCATAACTGGTTTAAGTTTTCCATGGAACCCTCTGAAAACACGAACAAAAAGCCGATAGCGGCCCTTTTGCGCCAATACCCACGGGGGCACGTGATTGCCGCCGGCTCACTGGTTTTGGGGCTCTCCCTGCTTTTGGCCTTCTCATCTTCGGAGGGCACCAGCTCTTCGCGGCAAAGCCAGCCTATTGCGCTAAAGCTGCCAGACACGGGTCAGGTCCTCGAGCTTGAGGCGACTTCTCTGGAGGCCCAGCCACCGTTTGAGGCGGCGGAAAACAGCCCCCAGCCTCAGGCACCCGAGCCTGAGCCCGAACCCCAGACGCTGACTTACACCACCTTCACCGTTAAGTCTGGCGACAGCCTGTCCGTATTGTTCAAGCGGGCCGGCCTGAGCGACCGGGACCTCTATGAGCTGATTGATCAGGCCCCCGAGGCCCGAGCCCTGCGCCGGATCATGCCGGGCAATGAAATCACCTTTGGCCTGACCCCGGAGGGCGACCTGGAAGAGCTGGTTTATCAGCGCGACCAACTGCGGAGCCTTCGCTTCGCCCGTCAAGACGACACTTTCGCCTCCGAAGAGCTTGAACGCACTCCGGATGTACAGATTGCCTACCGGCGCGCCACCATTGACAGCTCCTTGTTTCTCGCCGGTCAACGGGCGGGAATGACGGACAACCTGACCATGGAGCTGGCCGGCATTTTCGGCTGGGATATCGACTTCATCCTGGACATCCGCCGCGGTGACACTTTCAGCGTCCTGTTCGAGGAGCACTTCCTCGACGGGGAGAAAATCGGCAACGGCCCAATTCTCGCCGCCGAGTTTACCAACCGGGGCAAAACCTTCCGGGCAGTGCGCTACGTCAGTGCCGAAGGCGACGCGAACTACTTCACGCCGGAAGGCCGGAGCATGCGCCGGGCGTTTTTGCGCACGCCGGTTGAGTTCACGCGCATCAGCTCACCCTTTAATCCAAACCGGCGCCATCCGGTACTCAACACCATCCGGGCCCATAAAGGTACCGACTATGCCGCCCCCCGGGGGACCCCCGTCAAGGCGTCCGGTGACGGCCGTATCAAACTGGCAGGCCGCAAGGGTGGCTACGGCAATACCGTGATCATTCAACACGGCCAGACTTACGAAACCCTTTATGCGCACCTGAACGCCTTCCACCGCAACATCCGCTCGGGGGTTCGTGTAAAACAGGGGCAGATCATCGGCTACGTCGGCTCTACCGGTCTGGCCACCGGCCCCCACTTACACTACGAATTCTACGTCAACGGCTCGGTACGCAATCCAGTTACGGTCGAGCTACCCCAGGCAGAGTCTGTCCCTTCGTCAGAACTCGCGCGCTTCAAGTCCCAGGTCCAGCCAATCATGGCCGAACTGGAGCAATACCACCGCGAGACCCAGTTGGCCAGCGTCGGCAACGAACTGCGCGTGAACTGATGGCGGACGCCGAGCTCTACATCGGCCTGATGTCCGGCACCAGCGCCGACGCCATTGACGCGGTGCTGGTGGACTTCAGCCAGCCTCCCCTGACGCTGCTGGCTCACCATAGCTCACCACTCACCCCTGACACCCGAGCCGCGATTCACAAGCTGGCCCAACCCGGCGATGACGAAATTGACCGCATGGGCGCGCTGGATCAACAGCTGGGGCGGGCATTTGCCCAAGCGGCAATTGAGCTGCTCTCTCAGACCGGTATTGACCCGACCCGGATCTCCGCCATCGGAAGCCATGGCCAGACCCTCAGGCACCGCCCGCCGGACGGCACCATCTCCTCGAACGCCTTCACCTTACAGGTCGCGGACCCGAATCTCATTGCCCACCTGACAGGCATTACCACCGTTGCCGACTTTCGGCGCAGGGATATGGCAGCCGGGGGCCAAGGCGCTCCGTTGGTGCCGGCACTGCATCAGACATTGTTTCATACCACAGAGGCGGACCGAGCCATCGTCAATGTCGGAGGCGTTGCCAACCTGACATGGCTGCCCGCCCATGGGACCGTGCTTGGGTTTGACACCGGACCCGGCAACAATCTGATGGACGCCTGGATTCAACGCAGCCTTGGCAAAGCGTACGATGAGGGAGGGCAATGGGCGGCCCAAGGACAGGTTCATGGAGCACTGCTGTCACGTTTGATAGAGCACCCCTACTTCCGATTACCCCCGCCCAAAAGCACGGGGCCAGAGTCCTTTCATCTGGGATGGCTGGATGACCGTCTGGAAGGGATGCCCGGGCCGATTCGGGCCGAAGACGTTCAGGCAACACTGTTGATGCTTACCGCCCAGGGGATTGCGGCCAGCATTGACGGACTATCCGCCAAGAACGCTCGTCGAGAGGTATATCTGTGCGGTGGTGGTGCCCATAACCGACGCCTGCAGGAGGCGCTGAAAGCGCTGCTTCCCGATTGCGTGGTCACCGACACCAGCGCGCTGGGGTTATCTCCAGACTGGGTGGAAGGGGTGGCGTTTGCGTGGCTTGCCCGGCAGAACCTGAGAGGGCTTAGCGGCAACCTCCCCTCTGTCACTGGTGCTGACAGCCCCCAAGTGCTGGGCGCCGTCTATCCAGGGCGCCCGTCCGCCGGAGTCAGATAGAGAACGAAGACCCGCAGCCACAGGTGCTCGCCGCATTGGGATTTTCAACCACAAACTTCGCCCCCTGCAGATCCTCTCGGTAATCCACCTTGGCACCCATCAGATAGGGGTAGCTCATGGCATCGACCAGCACTTTGACGCCTTCTTGCTCAACCACCGCATCGTCCTCTGCGGCCACTTCGTCAAAGGCAAAGCCGTACTGAAAACCGGAACAACCACCCCCGGTAATGTAAACGCGGAGCTTGAGGTCAGGATTGCCCTCCTCCTCCACGAGGCTTCGCACTTTGGCGACAGCGCTGGGACTTACTTCCAGCACCGCACCGGGAACAAACACTTCTGGCGCAGACATCAAAGACTCCAATCGTGACTCATTCACGCATTATACGCTTTACCTGAGCGTTTTAGTCAAGTATTGGCGACCGCTTTCACGTCAGCCTTGGACTCATCCGCCGATTCCGGACCGGACAGCTTCTTGGTGCCGGCGGCCCCGCTGTAGACCAGGCTGCCGTTGACCTGCGCCCCCTTGATCATCTCGATCAACTGGTAGTGGACATTGCCTTCCACAACCGCCTTGGCGGCGAGCTCAACGTGTTTGCTGGAAAATACATTGCCGGTCACATTGCCATTGATGATAACCATGGGCACCCGGATCTCCCCTTGGACCGAGCCCTTCTCGGCGACCACCAGCTTGGCATCGTTGCCGCTGTCGGCGATGATATTACCCTCGACCGTACCTTCGATCTGCAGGTCACCCGTAAAGTGCAGGTCGCCGACAACCTTGGTACCGCGCGAAATCAGAGTGTGATTGTTTGAAAATGCCATAGCGTTGCCTTTTTTACCCCACATAAACGACCTATTAAGTTAAAGCTCCTGCACCAACCAGCCGAATTTCTTTTCAACGGTTTCCGGGTTACGCCCGGTCGATCGTGCGACCAACTCAATGCGTTCCGGCTCAAATCCCTCCGGAAGCGTCAGTCGGCCTTCAATATTCTGGAAATACCGGAAGCGCAGACGAATGTCTTCCGACTCCACCTGATCAGAGAGTAGGTGAAGTGACAAGGTCTCCACGGTCTCGTTACGCCGCCCGACAATATTGAAATTCAGATAGCCGCTGAGCACTTGGTGGTCTGTCGCCAACTGCTGAACCACCAGCTTATACTCGAACTGCCTTGGCATACCCGTCGCCAGCACGTTGAGCGACCCGATGGTCAGCCCGCTGTTGTTGGCACTGGGCGACATCAGCCCGCGATAGAAGGTGATGTCCTCCTCCAGCGCCGTGATTTCTTCCTTGAGTGAAATGACCTGGTTGCGCATCTCTTCGCTGGCCTGCTGATCCACCTCTGACCCCAGACGCAGATTGGCCACCTGTTGGCGCAACTGTTCGGCCTCACCGGTCAGGCTGGCGACTTCTTTGCGCAACCGGTTGCGTTCGGCAACCGCATCAGCCTGCTGGGTCACCCCCAGATGATGACCGCCGTAAAAGCTCCCGGCCACCGCCAGGCCCACAAGCAGCAACAGCACCAGCGCCAGAAGCACCCGCCTCACCGGCCGGTAGGGAACCACGACCATGCGATACTGCTTGCTGCCTTTTACTTGCGCCATAGAACGTCAATCCACTCTGGAAAAAACTCGTTGGAATAACGGGCGATCAGGGCAGCAGCGCTACCAGATCCAGCCCCCGTGTTTCCTCAAAGCCAAACATAATATTCATATTCTGGACCGCCTGCCCCGACGCCCCCTTGGTCAGGTTATCGATCACCGAAAGGACGACGAGGGTATCACGATCCTGGGGGCGAAAAACGGAAATACGGCATACATTGGACCCTTTCACCGAGCGGGTTTGCGGGTGCTCACCGGCGGGCATCACATCGACAAAGGGCTCATTGGCAAAGCGCTCCTCGTACAGCGCCTGCAGATCCGGCAGCTGATCCGGTGACAGAGCACGGCTGTACAACGTGGCGTGAATGCCCCGGATCATCGGCAGCAGGTGCGGCACGAAAGTCACGCGAGCCGGTTCGCCACGGCCGCCCTGGATGTCGTGAAGCCCCTGCTCGATCTCCGGCAGATGGCGATGACCTCCGGCGGCGTAGGCCTTGAAGCTGTCACTGACCTCGGTCAGGAGCGTATCCACCTTGGCCTGACGACCCGCACCGGTAGCGCCGCTGGCGGCACTGACGATCAAGTTGTCCGTGGCCACCAACCCCTGCTCCAGAAGGGGCAGAAAACCCAGTTGAGCCGCGGTGGGATAGCAGCCCGGGCAGGCCACCAAGCGAGCCTGACGGATGGCGTCACGATTCACCTCTGGCAGGCCATACACCGCCTCGGCCACCAATTCCGGGCAACCGTGAGCCTGACCGTACCACTGGCCCCAGCGCTCGGTATCCCGCAGACGGAAGTCCGCTGACAGATCCACCACCCGGGTATTGGTTTCCAGCAGTGCGGGCATAAGGTTCTGGGCCACACCGTGTGGCGTGGCGAAAAAAACCACGTCGCACTCACCCAGACGCTTGACGTCCGGCTCGGAAAAACGCAGATCCGTATGCCCGCGCAGATTGGGGTAGAGATCGGCCACCGCAATTCCAGCCTCGGCACGGGAGGTAATTACCGCGACCGTTACTTCGGGGTGCTTGACCAGCAAGCGCAGCAGCTCAACTCCGGTATAGCCGGTACCGCCTACAATACCTACGTTAATCACTCGTCAACCTCTCTTCTGCCCATACGCCCGTTCAGGATACCGCTTGGCTCCCCGGGGTTTAAACGGCCTATAATACGGACCTTAACGCCAAATCGAAAGTCGCCCGACACCTGAGGAGTCTGATGCCCACTGAGCCACCGCCCTTTGAGCGCCTTCGCCAACGCCGCCGACAGGCGGCCGAGCGCTGGCGCAACCGCTTGGCTCATGTCGACGCGCTGCCCCAGTTAACCTTACTGGGGCTGGCCAGCGGCATTCTCGCCGGCTCGGTGATCATCGGGTTTCGCCTGCTGGTGGAAGGTAGCCTTGGGCACCTGCTTCCCGGCCACGGCGAGAATTTCGAAGGCCTTCCCGCCCTGTTCCGCTTTCTGCTCCCCCTGGCCGGGGCCCTTGGTCTTCTTGCCCTGCTTTATGCCGTCAGGGCATCCTCCCGAGCCACCGGCGTAGGGCATGTACTTGACCGGCTGCACAACCATCAGGGGTATCTGTCGTTTCGCAACGCCGGGGTTCAGTTCATCGGCGGCGCCCTGGCCCTGCTGAGTGGTCACTCCGCCGGGCGGGAGGGTCCCGCCGTACACTTGGGCGGGGCCAGCGCCAGTAAGCTGGGCCAGTGGCTGCACCTGCCAAACAACAGCCTGCGCCCCCTGGTGGCTTGCGGCGTGGCCGCCGCCATTGCCGCCTCGTTCAATACTCCGATGGCGGGAGTGATATTCGCCATGGAAGTGGTCCTCATGGAGTACACCATTGCGGGCTTTATCCCGGTCATTCTCTCGGCCGTTGCCGGGACCACATTGACCCAACTGGTTTTCGGGCCCGATATTGTCTTCATGGATGGCCAGCAGTTGACCGGCCACCTCAGTGAACTGCCCATCATGGCGGCGATGGGGATCATTATCGCACTGGCCGCCGCCACTTATATCAAACTGCACAGTGGCTGCGCTCGCCACACCGGCCGATGGCCCCTGTGGCTTCGGATTCCACTCGCCGGGCTGGTTGCAGGCCTGGGTGGCCTGTGGGTTCCCGAGGTGATGGGCATGGGCTACGACACCATTGACGGCGCACTCACCGAGGAGCTGATCGGCCCCTCACTAGCTCTGGTCCTGATCGCCAAGCTGGTAATCACCGCTCTGGTGCTCGGCCTGGGGGTACCCGGGGGCGTCATCGGCCCCTCGCTGGTCATGGGCGCCTGCCTCGGCGGAGCCGCTGGGTATTTTGCCGCCATGCTCCCGGTCACCGTCAGCGAACCTGGGGTTTACGCCATTGTCGGAATGAGCGCCATGATGGCGGCGGTCATCAACGCGCCCCTGGCTGCGATCATCGCCATACTGGAACTGACTTACAATCCCGGCATCCTGTTTCCCGGGATGCTGGTGGTCGTGGTGGCCAGCCTGTCTACCCGCTGGCTGTTTCGCTGCGACGGGCTTTTTGCCACCCTGCTGGAGCAGGAAGGCAAAAGCAATCGTCCCAAGCTGATGCAGCAACTGCTGAGTCGCACCGGTGTCCGCAGCCTTATGAACCGCCGATTCAGCCTGGCCCCGAGAGAAATCACGCCGCGAGAAGCACGCGAGCTACTGAAGCTCAAGCCCGAGTGGATCGTCCTCCAGGACAAAAATCTGTTGCTCGAGCCGGCTTCGCTGGCTCAACACCTGGAAACACTGGAAGCCGGTCCGGACAGGGTGTCCGCATCGGACGAGCAGGAGGCGAGCGAGCATCTGGACCTGCTGGCTATTCCTGCCAGGCGGGTGGAAATGATCGCAATTTCCCCCTTGGCCAACCTGTATGAGGCCTGGCAGGCTCTTAACCAGTCTCAGGTTGATGCCCTTTATATCCCGGCACCGGGCGGCGGAATCACCGGGCTCGTCACCCGGGAGCAACTGGAGTCGTACTACCGGCTTTAACCGCCGAATACCGAGCTACCGATCAACAACCGACAACGGAACGCATTATGCTCTGGCTCAAAGCCTTTCACCTGATCGCCATCATCTGCTGGTTTGCGGCGCTGTTCTATCTGCCGCGATTGTTTGTCTACCACGCCATGAGCACCGACCAGATCAGTCGCGATCGCTTCAAGATCATGGAGCGCAAGCTGTATCGGGGCATTGGCACGCCCAGCCTGATTGCTACCGTGGCGTTAGGCCTGTGGCTCACCAGCGGCAACTGGGACTATTACGCCCACAGCCTCTGGTATTGGATAAAAATGACACTCGTTGCGGTTCTGGTGGTCTATCATTTTATCTGCGGTCAGTTCATCAAGCAGTTCCGGGATGACCGCTGCCAGCGTGGTCATGTGTTCTTTCGCTGGTTCAATGAGTTTCCCGTGCTCCTGCTGATCGGCATTGTGATCCTCGCTGTGGTCAAGCCATTGCACTGAATGTCGGGCGGGGGCCTGTATCAGGAGGACCCGTATGAAGCCGATAGATGAGCAGGTGCCGATTGTTCTGGCACTGGCCAGCCACGACCCTTCCGGCTGCACCGGCATCCAGGCAGACATCGAAGCCTGCGCCAGTCTCGGCTGCCATTGCTCCTCCGTCATAACCGCACTCTGTGCGCGGGACACCCGGGATGTAAAGGACATTCGGAGCATTCCCACCAGCTTTCTGATTGAGCAGGTCAGAGCCGTTCTGGAGGACCTTCCGGTCAAGGCGGTCAAACTGGGCTTCCTCGGCCAGGTCAGCCATGTCGAAGCCATTCACACCATTCTGCAGGACTACCCTCACCTGCCCGTGGTGCTGGAGCCCGTCACTCAGTTGGGCGACGGCCCCGCGGCCGAAGCGGAGGCGCTCCGGGACGCCACCAAGAGTCTGCTTTTGCCCCTGAGCACCCTGGCAACCCCGGATCTGGTGGAAGCCCACGAGCTCGCCCAGCAGGGAGACACACTGGACGCCTGCGCTCAGGAAATCCTGGAGTATGGAGGTGAGTACACTCTGATTACCGGCTCCCGTCGGACCCAAACCCACCATGAAAACCGGCTATACAACAAAAAGGGGCTTGTTCGGGAGTACCGCTGGGAGCGCCTGAACGTTTTAAGCCACGGCGGTGGCGCCACCCTATCGGCCAGTATCAGCGCTTATCTCGCCCACGGCTTGCGGCTGCTGGATGCGGTGGAGCAAGGTCAGAATTTCACCTGGCACGCGCTCGCCGCCAGCCGGCGTCTCGGGATGGGACACAGCATTCCCAATCGACTGTTCTGGGCCGACCGCAACCAGAGCGGCAACCGGGGGCCCGGCGGTGGCTGTTGAGCGCCGGCGTCCACCTTGGCACTGCGCCATTTTGCCCCGACGCCATTTGCCGGTAAACTGCTCCGCTCACGCTGTGGAGCCGCTATGCCCTTACACCCCCTGTATGCCATTGCCGATACCACCGCCCTGGCGGAGCGACTGCTCCCGGCCGCCGAAGCGGCGTTGCGCGGCGGGGTTCGGTGGCTTCAATATCGGGATAAATCCGGCGATCAGCCCCGGCGCCTCCGGGAGGCCACCGCACTGCGCGCCCTGTGTAGGAACCACGGCGCTCGCTTGATCATCAATGATGACCCCGAGCTGGCCCTGAGGGTACAGGCGGACGGAGTACACCTCGGCCAAACCGACGGTGATCCCGTTCGAGCCCGGCAACGTTTAGGCTCCCGGGCGATCATTGGCATTACCTGCCACGACTCCATCGCGTTGGCACAACGCGCCAAGCGCGCCGGCGCCAGCTATGTCGCGTTCGGGCGATTTTTCCCGTCCCGAACCAAACCCGATGCCCCACCCGCGCCCGCCGACTTACTGACCCGGGCGCGCGCGGCGGTTGGCCTTCCCATCGTGGCCATTGGGGGCATCACCCTGGAAAACGGCGCCTCTCTACTGGAAGCGGGCGCCGACTGGCTGGCGGTCAGCCACGATCTGTTCAGTGCACCGGATATTGAACGCCGGGCACGCACCTATCTAACCCTACCCTGCTGTAGAGAGGAAACCGCATTATGAGTCGATCCGAAGAGCTGTTCAGACTGGCCCAGAAACACATCCCCGGAGGGGTCAACTCTCCGGTGCGCGCCTTCAAGGCCGTCGGAGGCACACCCCGGTTCGTCGAGCGGGCTGAGGGGGCCTACTTCTGGGACGCGGACGGTCAGCGCTACATTGATTATGTGCAGTCGTGGGGACCGATGATTCTGGGCCACAGTTACCCCCCTGTGACCGATGCCGTCATCGAAGCGGCCCGCCACGGGCTGAGCTTCGGCGCGCCGACCGCCCGGGAGACGGAGCTGGCCGACCTGCTGTGTGAGCGGGTTCCCAATATGGACATGGTCCGCCTGGTCAACTCCGGCACCGAGGCGACCATGAGCGCTATTCGACTGGCCCGTGCCTTCACCGGTCGGGACAAGATCGTGAAATTCGAGGGCTGCTACCACGGCCACTCCGACTCACTGTTGATCAAGGCCGGCTCCGGCGCTCTGACGTTTGGGGTTCCGAGCTCTCCGGGCGTCCCAAACGCTCTGGCCGAACACACCATGACGCTGACGTACAACGACCCTGATCAGGTGCGTGAGGTGTTCCAAGAACTAGGCAGTGAGATTGCCTGCATCATCGTCGAGCCCGTCGCCGGCAATATGAACTGCATTCCCCCGGTACCCGGCTTTCTGGAAACCCTGCGCGAGGTCTGCGATGCGTCCGGCGCGGTGCTGATCTTCGATGAGGTTATGACCGGCTTCAGAGTGGGGCCCAAGGGCGCTCAAGGGCTGTTTGAGGTCGAGGCGGACCTTATCACCCTGGGCAAAGTGATTGGCGGCGGCCTGCCCGTCGGTGCCTTTGGCGGCCGGCGCGATATCATGGAAATGGTGGCACCGACCGGGCCGGTCTATCAGGCCGGCACCCTGTCGGGCAATCCTCTGGCCACCGCCGCGGGCGTCACCACCTTACGCGCTCTGGAACAGGAAGGGCTCTATGAGCAAATCACCGAACGCACCGAGCAGCTGACCCGCGGTATGCAGGCGGTTGCAGACGAGGCCGGCATCCCCTTCACGACCAACCATCGGGGTAGCATGTTCGGATTTTTCTTCACCGATGCGCCGGAGGTGACCCGCTACGATCAGGTGATGAGCTGCGACACCGAGCGGTTCAACCGCTTCTATCACGGCATGCTCAAAGAGGGTGTCTACCTGGCCCCCGCCTCCTACGAGGCAGGCTTCATGTCGGCGGCCCACACCGAGGATGATATTGAGCAGACACTCAGCGCCGCTCGCCGGGTTTTTGCCAACCTGTAGCGTGAAAACCCCCTGCCGGGAAATGTGAAGAGTTAACCATGCCACAATTTTTGGTGCCAGGACTTGCCTAAGGCGCGTGGAGCGCTTAATCTTGACGCAGGTTCCTCAATCCTTGTGGCACTGGGCTTAGCGCGATTGGCCTGCTCGCTGTTTCAGGAATCGATGTAGGGAACGAACGTGTTGTCATGGACTCTATTCGTTTCACCGACACTCTTTACGGAATGTAACTCTGTTCACCAAATTGGGAGAGAACGATGAACAATCTTTTGAAAAGCTTTCTGATTCTGATCGCCGCTACCGGCCTGCTCGTGGGCTGTAGCTCCACTTCCACTCAGGAAGAGCCTGTTGAAGAACCCACTGTCACCGAGCCGGAGCCCGAGCCGGAACCCCAACCGGAGCCCGAGCCCGAGCTGGACACCACCTTTTACTTTGACTTCGACAAATCCACCCTGAAGCCTCAAGCTCGCGCCACTTTAGTGGCTCACGCCGAGCGCCTGAAGGAAAGCGGTGACCGTGTTCGTCTGGAAGGTCATGCAGATGAGCGTGGTTCACGCGAGTACAACATGGGTCTGGGCGAGCGTCGTGCCAAAGCCGTTCGTGACTTCCTGGTTCTTCAGGGCGTACCGGCCAGCCGCATCGAAACCGTCAGCTATGGTGAAGAGCGCCCCGCCGTTCAGGGCAGCAATGAACGTGCTTGGGAACAGAACCGTCGTGTTGAGCTGAAGTAAGTCACTCACACAACGTACGAAAAAACGGCGCCCAATCGGCGCCGTTTTTTTTGATGGGAACACCACAGACTTGTAATACCCACACCTAGGCGGTCAAGACGAGGCGCGAACCACCAGCTCGGTCTTCAATACTTCGGACGTCACCGGTTGCCCCTTCACCAGCGCCATCACCTTCTGGACCAGCAGTTTCCCGCCCCGATGAATATCCTGGCGCACGGTCGTCAGAGGCGGATTGAAATAGGGGGCGATGGGGATATCATCAAACCCCACGACGGCGACGTCGTCGGGCACCCGAATCCCTTTTTCCTGCAGCGCCTTGATCGCGCCCATCGCGATGTTGTCGCTGGCGGCAAAAATTCCATCGAAGTCGAGCCCTTCCTCCAACAACTCAACCACATGCTGATACCCGGACTCAATGGAAAACGCCGCCTGGACGTGGTGCTCCTGCGACGACAGCCCGGCCTCGGTCAGCGCGTCAAAGTACCCTTGAAAACGCCCCTGAATTTCCGGGTGCGCCACATCGCCGAGAAATAACATCCGTCGGCAACCGCGCCCTATCAGGTGACGACTGGCCAACTGCCCACCCATATAGTTATCACTACCAACGATGCAGTAGTTGGCTTCGGGCTCGCGCGCGCCCCACACTACAATAGCATCGCCTTCCTTTTGTAACTGGCGCAGCGGCGCATCATCGCGCCCCTGGCCGATCACAATAATGCCGTCGGCCCGCCGGGAACCCAACAGATGCGCATGCCAGTCCTCTGGAGATACCGCATTACTGGAAAACAGCAGGCTGTACTGATGCTCGTTCAGTTCATCCGCAATAGCACTGATCATATCCATCATGAACGGATCAGAGAAGGTCTGCCCGTCCACGCTCTCGGCATTGATCACCAGAGCAATGGTATGGCTGCGCTGCAGGCGCAGATTCCGGGCGCCGGTATTGACCTTGTAATTCATTTCCCGGGCGAGCGCCTGGACCTTTTCGCGGGTTTTGATGTTCACCGCAGAGTTATTGTTCAGGGCACGGGATACCGTTGACTCCGACACCCCCGCTCGGCGGGCAATGTCAGCGATGGATACGGGTTCCTGAGGTGTTCGTCGGGACATGGTCATTTTCCGGTCAAGCGAGAGGTGGGCTGGCAGGCCCACCCCGCACGATTGTCATCCGGACCATCTTAAAGTACCGGTCAGATACTTGTATAGCCGCGATTACCCTCCCCGGCCGTCGGCCCGGTCGGTTTCACGCTTCAACCCACGGAGCAAAATCAGAATCAGGGCCATGGGTACCAGCGCCATATAAAACGCGACCTGTCCGGTAAACTGGCCAAACACAATGCCCGTCAACATCGACCCGGTCGTTCCACCCAGAGCCGAAAAAATGATGATCAAGCCAGCCATGGACGATTGCTGATGCAGCGGCAGGGAGCTCAACACCACCGAGCTCAGCGCCGGATAGATCGGCGCCATGAACAGGCCAATCAGCGGGAAAATATAGGCGGCCAGCGGGAGATTGAGCCAGCCCACATCCGGTTCCACCGTCACGTTATAAGACAGAGGCAAGGTCAGAATCACCAACAGGCCCATGGCAACCACGCAAACGCTGAGCAACACATACCAGTTGATACCGCGCAGCAGCACGCCCGCCCCCAGCCGCCCAATGGCCAGGCACAACGCAAAAATGCTGGTCACCTGTACGCTGATGGCGCTGGGCAGGTTGAGCACCTGATTGTTGAACGTCGGCAACCAGGTGCCAATGCCCTGCTCAATCAGCACGTAGAGAAAGACCGATGCCACGAAAATGTACACCAGGGGGCGGGCGGTCAGCTTCAGCATCGCCAGAAAGTCCTGACCAAAGTTGGCCGCGACCGGCTGCACCTTGTCTTCACCAAAGCGGATGAAAGCCATCACCACCAGATTGAACCCACAGATGCCCGCCAGCCACCAATAGGTGTTGAGCCAGTTCATGCTCTCGGGACGATCCGAGTCAATGAAGAAGCTGAACACCCAATAACCGGACAACACCCCCAGCATGAACACCCCCTCGACGGCGTTCATCAAGCTCGCATGAGCCTGCTTTTCCGGCGCCAGGATCCCGATACTGGCATAGACCGACACTTTGATCAGTGCAAACGACGAGCCAATCGCCAGAAACAGCATTTTGGTGGCCCAGAAACTGCTCAGAACCGGCATGGACAGGCAGGCCAGCAACACTACCCCCAGGCCGATCATCATTGCGCGCCGGTATCCCAGTCGGGGCAGAAAGGAAGCGACCAGAAAGGATACCACTGCAATGGGGATATCCTTGAACCCTTCCAGCAGCGCCGCGCTCTCCTTGGTAACGCCAAAGCTGTTGATGGATTGCAGGATCACCACCCCGACACTGTTCAGCAGCAGACCGAACAGAAAGTAGTTGAGCATCAGTACCAGAATAATCAGGCGTTTATTCATTGTTATGAACCTTCGAATGCGCCCCGCAAGACGCCTGCGTGGACCCGAGCCGAAACCCCAGGGGTTGGCCCCCGATAGACAGCACACCCGGCACCGTCGGAGGCGCCTGTTGCCGTGCTCACCCAATAATAGCAGCAAAATAACCAATTGCAATCGATTGCAAGAATGCTAAACTTGCTACAAAAGGTCTCGTACGGACCACCGCTGGCATCAAGACGGTCGGACAGACCCATCAGATCACTCTATCGATAACAGGTAACGACAGCCATGCAACACAGCTCTCGCGCATCGGATCGCTACGGCCTCAATCCCTGGCGCATCACCGAGACCGGCTTTCATGCCGATGACTACGGACTCAACGCCACCCTGTTTGCATTGGGCAACGGGTATGTTGGCCTGCGCGGTACCTTTGATGAAGGTTTCGCCGCTGGCGCCGCCGAGTCCGGGTGCTACCTGAACGGCGTGTACTACTCAGAGCCCATCACCTACGGCGAGCAGGCCTATGGCTACGCCAAAAACAACCAGCGAATTGCCTCCGCCGCCCTTCCCCATGAGCTGGGCCTGACACTGGATGGCGTTGCCGTCGATTTCAGTCAGGGTGAACTTATTGAGCACCAGCGCGAGCTGGAGCTGGATAACGGTCTGGTCAGTCGTCAGTGGCGCTGGCGCGCCCCGAGTGGCCAGATACTCCGGTTGGCCAGCCGCCGCCTGGTGTCCCTGACCGAGCGACAGTTAGTCGTCATGGAGTATCGGCTGTCGCTGGAGTCCGGCACCGGCGAACTGGGCGTCACCTCGAGCCTGGACGCCACCCCCGCCGTCTCCGCGGACAGCGATGACCCCAGGGTCGGCGCCGGGGTCAATATCGAAGACCTGGAGCCCCGCATCCAGACCGCACAGGACGGGCGGCTGACCCTGAGCCACCATCTGAAAAGCAGCGGCTTCACGTTGAGCAGCGCCGCCGGGCACCGCCTGGAAGGAGCAAACGTGAGCGCGCCGACACACCACACCGACGACTTCCGGGCCACCTGTCGATACCAGGTGACGTTGACCTCCGAGGCGCCCCTGGTGCTCACCAAGTACGTCGTTTACGGCCATGGCGGCGACGAAGCGCCAGACCTCAATGACCTGCTGGACCGGTGCGAGCAGCGGACGTTTGACGACTATGCCCGGGATCAGCGCACCGCCATGGACACCTTCTGGGCGAGCTCGGATATCGAGGTGGGCGGTGATCCCGCCTTGCAGCAGGGGCTTCGCTTCAATCTGTTCCACCTGTTCCAGTCTCTGGGGCGAGACCCCGGCACCAATATCGCCGCCAAGGGCCTCACCGGCCACGGCTACGACGGCCATTACTTCTGGGACAGTGAGATCTATATCCTGCCCTTCTTTCTTTATACTCAGCCGCAGCTGGCGCGCAACCTGTTGCTCTATCGACACAGCATTCTGGATGCCGCCCGCGCCCGGGCGCGGGAGCTGGCCATTCCCAAAGGCGCGCTGTTCCCTTGGCGCACCATTGGCGGGGAAGAGTGCTCTGCCTATTATCCCGCGGGCACGGCCCAGTTTCATATCAACGCCGATGTCGCCTATGCGGTCAAGCAGTACCACGAAGCCACCGGGGACGATGATTTTCTGATTGAGGCCGGCGCCGAAGTGGTGCTGGAAAGTGCCCGCCTGTGGCCCGCCATCGGTCACTACAACGCCCATCGCGGCAATCAGTTCTGTATTAACGAAGTCACTGGACCGGACGAATACACCGCTCTGGTGAACAACAACTTCTTCACCAACGCCATGGCGCAGGCCCATCTACGCTATGCGGTCGAGCTGCACCAATGGCTGAAAGCCCAGGCGCCTGCAAAAGCCAAGGACTTGTACCGGGCATTGGCACTGGACGAGCGGGAAGTGGCCGACTGGGCGAAGGCGGCTGAACGCATGTATCTGCCCTATGACGACAGCCAGGGCATCCACCTGCAGGACGACAGCTTCCTCGACAAACCCCGTTGGGACTTTGAGCACACGCCCGCGGACCACTACCCGCTGCTGTTGCACTACCACCCGCTGACCATCTACCGTCACCAGGTCTGCAAGCAGGCGGACACCGTGCTCGCGCTGTTCCTACTCAGCGACCAATTCAGCCGGGAGCAGAAAAAGCGGGATTTCGACTATTACGAGCCTATCACCACCCACGACTCCACTCTGTCCGCTTGCATGCACAGCATCCTGGCCAATGAGGTGGGTTACCCGGATAAAGCCCGTCACTACTTCGAACAGGTGGCGCGCATGGATCTGGACAATCACCACCGCAACACCCAACACGGCATTCATACCGCCTGCATGGGGGGTACCTGGTTGTGCCTCGTGCAGGGTTTCGGTGGCATGCGGCTGCAGCATCAGCAGTTGGTATTCAACCCCACACTACCCAAGGGACTGAGCCACTACCGGTTCAAGGTGCGGGTTCAGGGCCGGCTGATTGAGGTCAGCGTCGACGCCTCCCAGGCACACTATCAGTTGCTTGAAGGCGCCCCCACCACCATTCAACATGGCGAGCACACCATTGCCCTGGCACAAGACCAGGCGCCTGTAGCCGCCCCACTGAGGAGTCCCACCCGATGACCGCTTACCGAGCTGCTATATTTGACTTGGATGGTGTGATTGCCGATACCGCCCGCCTTCATTTGGCCGCCTGGCAGCAACTGGCCGAAGAAGAGGGGTTTCGCTTGCCGGTCGACGCGGATGAGCGACTCAAGGGCGTGGATCGGATGGCATCGCTCGAAATTGTTCTGGAGGGCGCTTCCCGCCCCTATCGGGAGGACGAAAAGCTCGCCTTGGCGGATCGCAAAAACCAGCGCTACCAACAACTGGTCACTCAACTGACCCCGGCGGACCTGTTACCGGGGGCGGCGCAGCTCCTGGATCAATTGGCCGAGTGGGACATTCCGATGGCGCTGGCCTCCGCCAGTAAAAACGCCCGGGCGGTGATTGACGGGCTCGGCATCGCCCACCGCTTTGATTACATTGCCGATGCCGCACGGGTGAAAAACCCCAAACCCGACCCGGAGATCTTTACCCTGGCGGCTCGAGGATTGGGTGTTGAACCGGCCCTGTGTGTGGGCATTGAAGATGCGGCGGCGGGTGTTACCGCCATCAAGCGAGCTGGCATGTACGCCGTTGGCATTGGCGATACCAGAGTACTGGCGGAAGCCGACCAGTGCGTCCCGAGCCTGGCCGACTTCCGTCCGGATTCGTGCTTTGAGGCCCGCCGCTGAGCGGGGAAGCCCGAAACCTGGCCTCTAATTGGCGCCAAAAGCCGTAACCGGTATCAGAATCAGACGTTATATAGGGATCGCTCAGTTATTATGAAATCGTTTGTAAAAACAATTTGCAATCGATTGCATTACGGAGTTAGCTGAACTAAGCTAAAAATCGAGCGCGGCGGAATACCCCTCAAGCGCCCCGAGCCGGGCGCCTCCAAAAGAGGTACCCCATGGAGAGAACAACACAGGCAACACCGAGAGAGACAAAAAATATCGGACCGTCCAACAGCGGCCGGCCCAGCTGTGCTCAACAACGACCAACAATACGTCCAACAATAATGACCCGCATCGCGGGGAGGAGAAATGCCATGATGACCCAGAAGCCTCTGGCCCGAACACTCAACACCCTGAAGCACTCACGCCGCCCGGTACTGTGGCTTGGTTCAATGGCCGCGCTGGCGCTGGCCGTTCCGGCCCAGGCCCAGGAGGCCGAGCAGCAACCCGCCATGGGCCCGATTGAAGAAGTGGTGGTTACCGGTACGCCCGGGGGTGCCGCCATGCGCAAGCTGGACGCCAGCTTTGCCATTTCCACCGTCAGTGCCGAAGACATCAAGCGCAAGGCGCCTTCCAGTACCGCCGACCTGCTGAAAACCGTTCCCGGCGTCTGGGTTGAAAGCTCCGGCGGTGTGTCCGGCGCAAACATTTTCGTGCGCGGCTTCCCGAGTGGCGGTGACGCCGACTTTGTCACCGTCGCCGTGAACGGCCTGGCTGTTTACCCACCGCCCACCCTGTCCTTTCTGGAAAACTCCACCATTTTCCGCGTGGATGAAACCATCGAGCGCATGGAAGGCCTGCGTGGCGGTCCCAACCCGGTTTACTCCAACGGCCAGGTCGGTCTGACCACCAACTTCATTCTGAAAGAGGGCGGACCGGATACCGAGGGTGTGCTGAAGTACTCCACCTCCGATTTCGGCTTGCAGCGGGTGGACGGCATGGTCAGCGGCGAGCTGAGCGACGACCTCTACTACATGATCGGCGGCTATGTGAGCTCCTCCGAGGGTATCCGTGAGGCCGGGTTCGATGCCGAGGAAGGCAACCAGTTCACCATCAACCTCACCAAGCGACTCGATAACGGCAAGATCAACCTGTTCCACCGAGCGACCGATGATCACGGCACCTGGTATCTGCCGGTGGCGCTACAGGACAGCGACGGCAACCCCACTGGGATTGACGCCAGCTACACTCAGGTCGGCCCCGCCAACCGCAATGTACTGGTGCCCTACAGCGGCAGCGATGGCATGGGTGGCACTGAAACCACCTTCGAAATGCGCGACATGGGTAAGGGGCGCGGCTGGGACGGCAGCGTGACCGGCGGCTCGATTGAGCTGGACCTGGCCAACGGCTGGACCTTTACCGACCGCTTCGGGCTCACCAAGGGTGATGCCGATACCTACGGTTTCGTGCCGGACGGCGCGGCGGTCACCATGGGCAGCCTCAATGGCGGACTGGCCGGCACCACCATCACGGGTGACGAAGTGGCCGCCAATGCTCTGGTCCAGCGGTTCGGTCCCTGGGTGGTGGAAAAAGACATCGAAGCGTTCAGCAACGACCTGAGTCTTGCCAAGCAGTGGGACGACTACAAATTGACCCTGGGCTACTACGCCTCCACCTGGGAGGTCGACGAAATCTGGTCCATCGGTAACTCCAAGTACTATGAGCTGGGCCAGAATGGTCAGATGATCAGCCCGGACAGCGTGGACGACGCCTGCCAGGACTTTGATCAGACCACTTGCGGGTTCAAGTACGATGTGGATGCGATCGGCGATGCCCGTGAAAACGCCTTCTACATGGCGGGGGAAACCTACCTCGGCGACCTGACGCTGGATGCCGGTGTGCGCGTGGTGACCCGCGAAACCACCTACTCGGTAGACGATGGCGCCCGAGACGGTATTGCAGATCTGACCCTGGACACCGAAGAAGACAAGGTGACCTACACCGCCGCCGCCAACTGGGCACTGACCGAAGATTCGGGCGTATTTGTGCGCATCAACGACGGGGTGAAATTCCCGGACTTCGACGCCTATCGTGACTTCCGCGGTGACTTCCAGAACGGCTCGGATCTGATCATTGATGTCCAGCAGTACGAACTGGGCTACAAGCTGTCCCAGGCCAATTACTCCCTGTACGCCACCGGCTTCATGAACGAAACCAAAGGGCAGCCGTTCGGCAACGTCGCGCTGAATGATTTCGATCGCCTGGAAACCGAAGCCATGGGTGTGGAGCTGGACGGTAACCTCTACTTCGGTGAGTTCGAACTGACTCTGAACGCCACCTTGCAGGACACCGAGATCAAGAGCGGTGACGATGCCGGCAACAGCGTCCAGCGCCAGCCGGACTCCCAGATCCGCCTGTCACCGAGCTACAACCTGTCCTTCGCCAATGGGGTGGATGCGGTGGTCTACGGTACCGCCAGCATCATCGGCGACCGCTACAGTGACAACGGCAACATCAACAAGCTGCCCAGCTACGAGAAGTTCGATCTCGGGGTGATTGTGAATGTCGAGAATCTGGAGTTCCAACTGGCGGTGGATAACCTCACCGATGAAGAAGCGCTGACCGAGGGCGACCCGCGGGCCGCTGGGGTATCGGCCAATGGCCGTTACATCCTGCCGCGCAACGTGAAGTTCTCCATCGGCTATCAGTTCTGACAGGTAACCTCCTGCATTAGCCAGTGTCTATCGCTTCGGGGACTGTGCGCTTCGCGCCAGTCCCCTTTTTTGTGAACCCCGCCATGGCCCTTTCTAATCCGGCTCAAAGGTACACTTCCTCCCTCCGACTTTTCGCCTTGCGACGCATAATTTCCGCCTTTTCCGGCAAGGCCCGCTGGTCGTAGATCTCAGCCGCCAGGGCGTAGAACCTCGGCTCCTCAGCCTGGCGCGCAATCGCCTGTTCCAGATATCGCTCGGCCTGGGCAAGATCGCCATTGGCAAGCTGCTCGCGCGCCAATGAATACAGATAATAGGGGTTACTATTGCGATGCTTGCGCACCCGATGCAGGAAATACGCGGCTTTGTCCACCTCACCCTCGGCCTCGTACAGGTTGGCAAGGTTGCTCATCAGGGAGAGATCGTCTGGCGCCAGCTTCAGGCCTTGCCGGTAAGCCACTTCGGCGGCGCCCGGCACGCCCATACGCTTGTACAGGGTGCCCAGGTTGTTCCAGAGGTAGCTTTGCCGGTCATCCAGTACCAGCGCTCTGCGCAGGTGCAGAAAGCCCTGGCGTCGATCGCCGGTGGCCACCCGCTCCATCCCCAGGTTGTTGTAGAACTGCGCGGCCACCAGCCGGTCACCGATCACCTTCTGCTCGTACACCGGGCTGTAGCGCTCCATTTCCAGGTCGATTACCAGCTCCTCACCACGGGGCAACATGACCTTGGCATTGACGTGGCGGAACAGCAGGAAGGACTCGTCATCCCGTAAATCCCACATTGGCGGCACCCGCACGTCGTTGACCTCGGCCTTCAGACCGATGTGCCGGGCCATGGCCACGTACATCAGGGTGAAGCTCAGGCAGTTCACCTCGCGCCGCTCAAACGCCCGACTCGCTGTGGTGGTATTGAGGGCGGTATATCGCATCCCCTGTCCGCCAGCCATCTGAGAGGAAAGCAGCGCACGGTGCAGCGCCTCCGCCCGTTGATCCGGGTGGCGATATTGCAACGCCACCTCTTCCGCCACCACCCGCATCATGGGCGAGAGCGTCATCAGTTCATAGGAAGGCAGTTCGTTATCGGCGGGCGGCTCGTCGAACAACAGCTCGCCGGAGAGGACCTGTTCGAGGTCCCGGGAAGAAGGCGCCTGCACCCACTCAGGCAGGGGCTCCATGTGGCTGCAGGCGCCGAGCAGCAGAACAAAGGCCGCAGGGGCCCAAGGTATGCGCATCGAAACACCTATCGCAATCACCGCCAGATTCCGAGGAAGCCCGGATCTGCAAATCCGGCTTACCGATACTAAGACAGTTTAGCGGATAAAATGTTCGCCCGGCGTGCGCCCCAGCCCGGATGATTGGCTAAGCCGGTCCCTCGATGGTCTGGGGTGGTTGTTCTAGGCCAGTTGACGCTCCAATGCCCGCTGACTGTCGTGGGCTGCCTGCAGGGAAAAGCTCAGGGGATAGCCGTACAGCGGGTGATAGACCGCCTGAGGTGTCCGGGGTTTGCGGTACAGCTCTGCTTCGATCCAGCGGAAATAATCATCCACGGTGCCCACCTCGGCGGTCGAGCAGGCCTTGCCAGTGCCCAGCTCGTGAGCAGACACAACCGCTCCGGCCGCCACTCTGACCCGGATGTCGTTGCATCCCACTGAGCCGCACCGGCTGAGCGTGAATTGATAGGTATCGAACCCGCTCATCTGCCAGAGCTGCCAGTGTGTGTGGAGTGCCTCTTCCGGGCTGGCACTCACGTCCCGGACGCGACGCCGGAGCTCCAACAGCGCCTCTGGCTCCCGAGCCTGGCCGTTGGACGCAATGTTCATGGAAATCATCACTTTGTGCATCATGCATCACTCCCCTGTGTCAGAAACTGAAAGGCCCTTCAAGCGACTCCGGTTCATCCCAGTCGCGCACCCAGATGTCATTGCCGTGCAGGTAGTACACGGTATCGCCGTGCATCCGGCTGCGGTCACTGCCGCCCCCCATGGGGTACTCATAACCGGAGCCGGTCGCCGACTCCACGATCAAGGGTTCCTGAGTCTCCAGCGTGGCTTGGGTACCGGTCAACTCGTTGACCTCAAACAAAAACAGTCCGGAATCCAGCCAGCGGTAACCGTCGCGGCGGGTCACCGGAACGGTAAAGCGTAACTGATCCGTGCCGACCGGGAGGAAATTGAACGCCCGCAGGTCAGTCAACGCCTCGCTCCAACTCCCGGAGCCACCCAACTCAACGGCCTCGACGCTGACCGGGTTCAGGTCATCGCGCACATCAAACAGTTCGACTTTCACCCCACCGAAACCGCCGTTTTCATCGGCCTCCTGGCCCACGGACACCAGGTATCCCTCCCCTACGGGGTGCAGGTAATTGGACACACCCGGAATCTCCAGTTCCCCGAGCACCGAGGGGTTTTCATTATCTGAGACATCCAGCACATACAGCGGGTCGATGCGTTCAAAGGTAACGATGTAGGCCCGGTCCCCCAGAAAACGGACGGCGTAGATATCCTCTCCCGGCTTGCCGATCGGTTCCGGTTGTGCCTCACTGGGCAGCCGTGCCACCACGTCCAGGATTCGACTGTCGGGATCAGACCCTTCTCTCAGAACGTGCAGAAAGTGCTCCGGGTCGCTCCAGTCCTCCCACACCGTGGTCACCACACGCAGGTAACCCTGTGCCTCGTCCATGCTGAAGGAGGGGTCCGACCAGTTCAGCTGTCCCGGTACCAGCCCGGTGCCCCGATAGCGGATGTCTCCCCCGGCAATGGCAAATTTGTGCAGTCCGGTTTTCTCCTCCCGCCATAGTCCGGCACGGGTTCCCAGATACAGGCTGTCCAGTGACATGTACAGCCCGCTCAAATGCGCGTTGACACAGACCGCGCTCACCAGACGTTGCTCCCGTAGATTGAAGGCGCTCACGGTCACTATGTCGGCGAAACCTTCATCTGGGTTCAATGTTTCCGGCAAATAGCAGTCCCCTTCACTCACCAGCGGCTGCTCCGGCGCCTCATCCACACGATAGCCCGGCAGCAGATCAGACATCGGGGTGGAGCTGATCAAGCGCTCGTTGCTCTGACGCGCTTCATCGGTACCCGCATAGGGCTCCAGTCCCTCAATGTAAGGGCTGCTGCGGGACACCAGATAAAGCACATCGCCGATCTTCCGACTGTTGAGCAACGTCCCCTCCACTTCCAGAGACCAGCGTATCGAAGGGTTCTCCGGCGACTGGACATCCACCAGCTCGACCCGGGTATGGCCCTCCTGCAGCGCAATCTCCGGCATGCCCATCCAGCCCCAGCCGCCGTAGTAATAACGGCTGTCACTGAGGGCCACGACCGCCTCAGTGGCGTCACCGTCTTCCAGGGTATAAAGCTGGGACAGCACCAGGGGCGAATCGGCGTCCCGATCGAAGTCATAGTACCCGACGGGAGTGGCACTGGCCTGTTCCGGGTCCGTTTCATAAATGCGCAGCGCCTGAACCGGCGGCGGCTCCGGCACTGACCCGTCATCACCGGCCGCCTCATCCAGCGCCACACGCTCGGCAAACCGGTGATAACTGTACTGGGGCGACTCGGCAACAAAGAGGTAACGGCCGTCATACTTCAGCCGGTCCGCCTCATCCACGCCCTCAACATGCACGTTGGTGCGGGAATAATCGTCGCTGTCCTCGGCGGCGCCCTCCGATACATCGGGCATCGCCACGCCGTCTCCTTCGGCCCAGTTGTAGTCACCGGCACGGACCTGCAGGCGCAGCCCGTTGCGCACGAACTGCGACACGGCTTCCGGTGAGTGCTCATTGGTCAGCGGCTCCAGAGCGGGATCCGCCCAGCGGAGTTGACGGTAATCGGTATCGTATCGGTCCGGGCCCTCGCCATCACCACCTGAACCACCGCAGGCCACCAACAGCATCGGGCTGACCGCCAAAGCGCACAAAGTCGTTGAACGAATGTTCATTCGAATCCATCCTCAAAAAAGTCGTGGGGTTTTTGGCATCATCCCCCCACTCTAGCCCCACGGGCGTCTGGTTTCTGTAGCGCAACTGCGAAAGAGTGTAATTTTGTGTAACCCTGCGAGGCTGCGGCACGAAAAGTGCCGCGGCTTACAGGTTTTTACAGACTCTCACAAAGGCATGACGGCTTTTTTCCGGTGCAACAGGCACACTGAAGATTCGACCGCTCCGCCCGAAGGTCACGTGTGTACCTTCGGTGATAAACTCACCCCTCCCGAAACGAGAGTAGTATCGATCTGATGACGCGCTTAACTGACATCCTGGTCCGCGCCTACCCTCTGGCGGCACTGCTGCTGGCGGCGAGCCTGGCGTCGCCCAGCCTGGCGGACGACAACGCGGGGCACTGCGAACACAGCAGCGCCCGCTGTGTCGCGACCGGCACCTGGGACATCCAACTGGCGTTGGGCGCCGGACTGCGCACCAACCCGATCGCTGGCGCCGATGATGTCCCGCTGGTGCTGATTCCCCAGGTCACCTATTACGGCAAGCGATTCTTCTTTGACAATCTGGACCTGGGCTACACCCTGGTGGACCAGCGGGACTGGATGGTGAACCTGTTGCTCACCCCCAGCGGTGATGGCCTGTACTTCTTTGAGGACGACTGGGGTCGCTTTTTTCTCCAGGGCGGATTGAACACTCTGGGCGCCAACTTCAGCCCGGCGCCCGATGCGCCCACCGCCCCCCCAGCGGTCGCTGATGAAGACGCGTTTGAGGGTCCACAGGAGGATCAACGGGAGCAGGAAAGCCCGGCCCCGGCCAACCCCGAACCCACGCTGGTATCACCGCCTCCACTCCGGGACCGGAATATCGCCGCCCTGGCCGGGGTGGAAACCTCGGGTGACCTTGGCCGGTTTCAGTGGCAGCTCCAGACGCTGTCCGATGTCAGTGGTGTGCACAACGGCGAAGAGCTCCGGTTTGCGGTCAGCACTGGAACCCGCCGGGACATCAACCAATTCGGCATCAGTCTCGGATTCAGTTGGAAAAGCGCCGAGGTGATGGAATACTATTACGGCGTCACCCAGGGGGAATCGAGTGGTGCCCGTCCCGCCTACCGCCCCGGTAGCGGCACAGCACCCTTTGTGCGCCTGAGCTGGAACCGACCGGTCAACGAACAATGGCGTTGGCTGGCGAGCGTTCAATACGAGCAGCTGAGCAAAGCGGTTCGCCACAGCCCCCTGACTGACCAGAATAAGGTGATGCAAATCTTCGTCGGGGGCGTATACCATTTTTAAACTCGGGCAACTGAGGTGTGGCAGTACCCATAACAGACTCATGCGCCAATCCCTGTGGATTCTGGCGGGTTGGTGTGTGGCCGGCGCCAGTGCGGCGGACAGTGCGCTGGAACTGAAACCGAGCATCTGCGCTCTGGCGGAAAATCAGGTGCTGTGCGAGCAACGGGTCGACATCCGCTGGCACAGTGACTATCCCGACGCCCTGTGTCTGTTCGTCGATCAGAGCGAACAGCCCCTGGCCTGCTGGCAGGAAAAAGACCAGGGCGAATACCACTACGAGGCGCGCACCGAACAGAGTCTGACCTTCCAGCTACGCGCCGAGCGGGACGACCAGTTGCTCGCCAGCCGACTGTTTGAAGTGATCCGCGAGTACACCGAGTTCCGCTCTCGCCGACGCAAGCCCTGGAATTTTTTCTGACACTTTCCAATAACAGACGAACCGGACCCCCATGCAACAGATTCTATTGGCCGAAGACGATCACCGCCTTGCCGCCCTGGTGCGGGACTACCTGACCGACAACGGCTTTGAGGTGGCGGTGGAAGATCGCGGAGACCGGGTCCCGGAGCGGGTCCGTCAGTTGCAACCGGACCTGCTGATTCTGGATATCATGCTGCCCGGCAAAGACGGCCTGACCCTGTGTCGGGAGCTGCGCCCGGCGTTCACCGGCCCGATTATGATGCTCACCGCGCGCAACGAAGATGCCGATCAGATTCTCGGACTGGAATTCGGCGCCGACGACTATGTGATCAAGCCCGCCGAGCCGCGGATTCTTCTGGCCCGTATCCGGGCGCTGCTGCGCCGCATCGAACCCGGTGTTCCAAGCGCGCCACAGACCCTGAGCTTCGGCACTCTGGAGGTCCACAGCGGCTCCCGCAGTGTCGAGCTCGACGGCACCCCCATCAAGCTGTCCAGTCACGAGTTCGACCTGCTGTGGTTGCTCGCCCAGCGCGCCGGAGACGTGGTGGGTCGAGATTTTCTGTTCCGGGAGCTTTATGGGCGGCCTTATGATGGCATGGACCGGACCATTGATGTGCGCGTCTCCCAACTGCGAAAAAAACTCGGGGATAACCCCGACAATCCCGCCCGCATCAAAACCATCTGGGGCCGAGGCTATCTGTTTATCGCCGACGCCTGGGAAACAGAGTGAACGGCCTGAACCGGCGGCGATGAGATGAAAAGAGCCTTTCTGTCGCTTTACCTGCTCATCGTGCTGGCGACCCTGGGATTGGGGTGGGCTCTGGATCAGCTCTGGAGCGCCTACCAGGCCGAACACCCGGCCCAGGCGCCGGGCGCCATTCTCGCCGAGGTGCTGCAACACAGCAGTGCCGGTCGACCGCTCGACCAGACCCGTAGCCTCGTGCACCAATTGGCCCGCGAGGGACAGACCGATGTCCGCCTGGCGCCACTGTCCGATATTTCCGGGGAGGCGATCAAGCAACGCCTTCAAGCCGGCGAGGCGCTGTCGTTCGAGGACGCCAACGGCAACCTCTACCACTACCGTAAGCTCGCCGAACACCCCCAGGTCATCATCATCGGGGAAGTTACCCCCGATGCTTCCCGGCGTTTCGAAGCCCTCCTGGCGTTGCTCTTCTACGGCGCTCTGGCGGCGGTGGTGTTCTTCTGGCTCTGGCCTCTGACCCGGGATCTGAACCGTCTGGAACAGCAGGCCGAAGCCCTCGGGCGCAACCCTGAAACCGCCGTAATGGAGTTGCAGGGGCATTCCGCCGCCCAACGTCTGGCCCAAGCGTTCAACCAGATGGCCCGACGCATTCGTGACCTGCTGCGCTCCCAGCGGGAAATGACTCACGCGGTCTCTCACGAGCTGCGCACCCCCCTGGCACGCATGAAATTCGCCCTGGAGATGGCCGATGCCAATAGCGACCCGCAGACGCTGCGCAACCGCCTGCAAGGCCTGAAAGCGGATGTGACGGAGATGGACCAGTTGGTCAATCAACTGCTGCACTACGCCCGCTTCGAGCAACAACCGACGCTCCACCTCACTCCGGGCGACATGCCCGGCCTGCTGCAGGATTTGTGGCAGCGCCTCAGTGGACACCTGGAACATCCACCACGGCTCTACCTACACACGGCAGCCCATCCACCCCCCGTGACCTGCGACTGGCCGCTGATGGAGCGAGCCCTGCACAACTTGCTGCAGAATGCCCTGCGCTACGCCCGAGAGCGGGTCGATATCACCCTGACCACGGCCGCCGATGGCACCCAGGTCCAAGTGGAGGACGACGGACCGGGCATTCCCGAGGAAGAGCGGGAGCGGATCTTTGAGTCCTTTGTCCGCCTGCGCGATGCCCCGGAGCTGCACAGTGCCGGCTTCGGACTCGGTCTCGCCATCGTGCACCGGGTGATGCAGTGGCATCACGGCACCGTGCGGGTGGATAGCGCCACCACCGGCGGTGCCCGCTTCACGCTGCACTGGCCCCTTCAAAGCGGAGCGTAACAACGCCCTGCGCGGTCCGGGATCAAGCCATTGTCGGATATGATATAGTGCCCGGCTTTGGCCGCTAATGACGGCCACCTCTACCCAGCCAAGCGGATTTCTGTGGTAATGAAGCCAACCATCAAAGACGTTGCCAAACGCGCCGGCGTATCCTTTAAAACCGTCTCCCGGGTTATCAACCGGGAAAGCACCGTCGGCCAGGAGCTTCAGGACAAAGTATGGAAGGCCATCAAAGAGTTGAACTACCAGCCCAACCTGTCGGCGCGGGTGCTGCGCGGCGCCGCCTCCTCCATTGGCTTCATCTATGACAACCCCAACAGCAACTATGTGATCGAAATGCAGCGCGGTATTCTCGATGAGTGCCGCCGCCAGGATTACGAGCTGGTGATTCACCCCTGCGACGCCAAGTCCCCGGAGCTGCTGGAAGAAATTTTTGGCATGGTGGATCGCAGCCGCGTCGGTGGGTTGGTGCTCACTCCCCCCATGTCCGAGATGCCCGAGGTCCTGGAAGCCCTGACCGAGCGCAACATCCGCTTTGTGCGGATTCTGTCGGGAAGCCAGCCGCCTGACACTCTTTCACCCTGCGTGTTTGTGGATGACCGCACGGCGGCCTACAACATCACCCAGTACCTGATCGACCTGGGGCACCGACACATTGCGTTTCTGGGCGGGGAAGAGGCGCACAAATCCAGCGTCGAACGTCTCGCGGGCTACCAGCAGGCCCTGACGGAAAACCAGATTGACGCCGATCCCCGGCTGATCATCGAGGGTGAGTACGCCTTCGAATCCGGGGTCAAGCGAACCCGGCAACTGCTGGCCCTGACCCCGAGGCCAACCGCGGTATTTGCCTGTAACGATGAAATTGCCGCGGGCACCCTGTTCGCGGCCCGTCTGGCGGGCGTGGATGTACCCAGGGACCTGTCCATCGTGGGCTTTGAAGACAGCCCCTTCTCCCGCCAGGCCTGGCCCAACCTCACCACGGCCCGTCAGCCCAATGCGGATATCGCCCGCACGGCCGCGGAGCTTTTGGTCCATCAGATCCGCCACCGCAAGGGCGACAAACCCACCGACAGCGAAGGGTTTTACCCCCAGTTGGTGGTGCGTGACTCCACCTGTCCGCCCCCGTCTCGCCCCCCGGCGTCACCCTGACGCCAGCCACCCCGGGCAAACCGCTTTACTTTCCTCCTCGACGCGTGCAGAATAGCCCGAAAGACAACGTTGTCTAACGCCACCACCTATTACGCAACATTCATCCCGTGATGGCTTACCGGATTACCGGGAACCATGCCGGGATCAAGACAGGAGTTTCCATGAACACCGCCTCATTACCCGCTCCGGACCAGACTCTGATGCACCGCGAGGCCGGCGAAGCCGCGGCCGTGGTCAGTCATCAGCTCAGCGACAACGCCTCTCGGGTCAAGGCGGCCGCCGAGCGTCTGCGCGCCTACCGTCCCCGCGCCGTGGTCACCTGCGCCCGGGGCAGTTCGGACCATGCGGCCACCTTTGCCAAATACCTGATCGAAACCCAGCTCGGCCTGATCACCTGTTCCGCCGCGCCCTCGGTCGGATCGGTGTACCAGCGTCCGCAGCAACTCGACGGCGTGCTGTACATCGCCATTTCCCAGTCCGGGAAAAGCCCGGACCTGCTCGCCAATGTCGAGCGCGCCAAGGCCGCCGGAGCGCTGACCCTGGCGCTGGTCAACGTCGCCGACTCCCCCCTGGCGCAGATGGCCGACCTGGTACTGCCTCTGCAGGCCGGTCAGGAGCTGAGTGTCGCTGCTACCAAATCCTATATCGCCAGCCTCTCGGCCCTCCTTCACCTGGTCACCGAGTGGGCGGACAGCGAGGCACTGCGCACGGAGCTGCGCCAACTGCCCGAGGCGCTTGCCCGGGCCTGGTCGTTCGACTGGCCCGATGCCGTGAAGGCGCTGACCCCCGTGCACAACCTGTTTGTGATCGGGCGGGGGCTCGGCTTTGGCATTGCCCAGGAAGCCGCCCTGAAGCTCAAGGAAACCTGTGGCCTGCACGCCGAGGCCTTCAGCGCCGCCGAAGTCCGGCACGGCCCCATGGCCATCGTGGGCGAAAACTTTCCGGTGCTGGTCTTTGCCCAGCAGGACGAGACCCGCGAGAGCACCGAATCACTGGTTCAGGAGTTTCGCCAGCGTGGCGCCCGGGTTCTGGTGGCCGGCGAGGCGGACCTTGCCGACACGCTGCCGGTGGTCCCCGAGGCTCACCCGGTGATTGCCCCCATCCTGTCGATCCAGAGTTTCTACCGCATGGCCAATGCACTGGCCATCGCGCGCGGGTATCATCCCGATGAACCACCGCACCTGAACAAAGTGACGGAAACCGTCTAACGCAGCGCAAGGTACAACACCAAGCGCACAAGGTAAGCCCAGGAGAGACCCGACATGAAGCAGGCATTGATCCGCGCTCCGATATTTACCGGTGATGAGTGGCTGGAGCACCGGGCCCTGCTGCTCGACGGCGGCCTCATCAAGGGGCTGGTCGCCGAGGATCAGGTTCCGACCGACTACCGGGTGGAAGACCTGCACGGAACCCGACTGATACCCGGCCTGATTGATACCCAAGTCAACGGTGGCGGCGGAGCCCTGTTCAACGATGCCCCCACCATCGACACCCTGCGTACCATTGGCGCCGCCCACCGGCGGTTCGGCACCACCGGCTTTCTGCCGACCCTGATCAGTGATGATCTGGACATCGTGGCCCGGGCCATTGCGGCGGTCCATCAGGCCATCGCCGAAGGTGTCCCCGGGGTACTGGGTGTTCACCTGGAGGGTCCCTTTCTGAATCCGGCCCGCAAGGGGGTTCACGACGAGAGCAAGTTCCGCCGCCTGACCCCCGAAGCCGTGGACCTGCTGAGCTCACTGGATAACGGGTTTACCCTGGTCACCCTGGCTCCAGAGCGGACCACACCGGCGTTGATTCGCGACTTGAGTCAGCGAGGCGTCATGGTGGCGGCCGGGCATACCGCCGCCGACTACGAGCAGACTCGCACCGCCCTGGCCGCCGGGGTACGCAGCTTCACGCACCTGTTCAACGCCATGACCCCAATGACCAGCCGGGAACCCGGCGTGGTGGGCGCCGCGCTGGAGGATCCCGACAGTTGGTGTGGTCTGATCGTCGATGGCTATCACGTGCACGCCGCCACGCTCAAAGTGGCGCTTGCCGCCAAGCGCCGGGGCAAAATGGTACTGGTCACCGATGCCATGCCGACGGTCGGCGCGCAGCACAAGCAGTTCACCCTCAAGGGCGAGACCATTCACGCCGACAACGGCCGCTGCGCCACCGCCGATGGCACCCTGGCGGGCTCGGATCTGGATATGCTCAGCGCGGTGCGCAATACCGTGGCGCAGCTGGAACAGCCGCTGGAGGAAGCCCTGCGAATGGCGAGTCTTTACCCGGCACAGATGCTCGGACTGGACCGCGAGTTGGGACGGCTGGCACCGGGTTGCCGGGCCAGCCTGCTGGCCGTCGACGACCAGCTGCGAGTCAAACAGAGTTGGATTGACGGGGCGGCACAGCAGTTCTGATCAGAACCGGAACTGCAGCAGCTCCGCGTCGGCCGGACCCATAGTCGACTGTGCCGCAGTCGACGGACCGGTCGCCGCAGCGCACTGACCGGGCAGCGGCGGAGGACAGCCCCGCACATCCTCCGGCACATCGCGGCGACTCAACGACCTCGCGGTCACATGGGAGCCCGACGCGTCTCCGGTCACCGATACCGAATCGCCCAGCGACAACTCATCGAACAGCGCCTCACCGTCGGCCTCGGCAACGGCCACGGTCACCCCGAGCACCGTCAGCCACCGGTTATCCCGGTCGATCGCGGTTACGGGGCCAGACAGGGCGACGGTATCAACATAGCCCGGTTGCCGCTGGACTCGCGTGACCACCTGGGACTCGCCCTCATAATAGGCGTAGAGTTCCAACCACTCTCCGACCCGCAGGCTGTTCAGGTTGACGCCCTCACGCGGGTTGCCGCGACCGGCCGGATTTTCAAACGCGGTCAGGTCCGTCAGTTGATACTGGCCGCCGAGCAACACGACCGCCCCGCGGTCCGGATCGATTGCATCCACCCTGGCGCGGATCCGGTTGATCCCAGGGCGCAACACCTGTACCCGCTCGGCGAACAGGCTGTCATTGCGCAGGGTTCCGCTCACCATCACCCGAACGCCGTCTCCGAGCTCGATCTGGTCCGACAGCCCTTGGGCGCCGCTGGCATCCACCGGGATACCGTTCACCTCGAAGGCCTCCCGTGAAACAAACCGCTCAATGACCCCTTCCTGGTACCACTGTCCTCCCTCCTGAGGCATGGCCGGCTCGATCAACTCAATGCGATCCGGATACCACAGTTCACCGCGCCGCTCGCCGCCGCGCACGACTACCGTGTCCCCCTCAGCCAGATCGCCACTGATCTGGGCCTGTGAGACGTCCACCGATTGTTCGCCGAGCTGAAAGCGCTGCCGATCCACCCGCCAGGATTCGACCCGGCCCTGAGCGGTCAGAGGGCCCCGATCGGCACTGGCGACTTTGGTCGCACGCCACTGTCCCTCGGCGGCCACCAGACCACTCACCTCGAGATAGGCTCCCGGCTCCAGTGCGTCAAAGGCAATGCCATCGAAGCGCACATCGTCATATACCACCACCGTCTGTCCGAGCATCTGAACTTCCCGCCGGACATCGCTGCTCGATACCAGGGCATCCACCGGTCCACGCAGGGTGCGGTTATAACGGACCGCTGCGGCAACCGCATCCTGCCCCTGCAACTGGTCAAGCTCGACATCCACCACCATGCCCAAGGTAATGTCATCGACCCCGGCTGGCTGACCGTCCACGGAAATCTCGGCGGTATCGATCTCGATGTGCAGACCGTTGACATAGACGCTGCCATAAGCGGTGACGCTGCCGCTGACGGTGGTCGGGCTGCCGGTGCCCTCAATCCCCGCCACGGACGAACTGTCGCTCAGGCACCCCGCCATCATCAGGGCTCCCAGTGTTGCGCTGACCACACCAAGCCGCTTCATGAATCATCCTCTCTGGACGTCGCACTTTCCTGGCCGGAGACCACCCCGGTATCCGAAAATGAACGCTCGTCATTTCGTTGTTCAAAATAGTACAGGCCAATGCCGGCCCGGACCTGGCCGGAGCCCTCAAGCTTCGGGGACTGGTCTCGATCACACTCGGCCAGCCAGTCATTCACCTGGAGCAAGAAGGCCTGCCCCTCCCGGGCGCTGCGTTCACGAATGCGATCAAGCAGCTCCTCCGGTATGTTGACGTAGGAGACCGTCCGCTGAATAAACGGCCCCGGTGCCTGTTTCGCAATATTGTGATCCATGGTGCCCATCAAATCTGCCGCTGCGGTCCCAAAAATCCGGATATTTTCCTGCATGTCTTCCAGAGGAATATAGCCTCTCGCCAACAGCGACACGCCCTCACCAGTACGCCGCACCGCCTCGATACGCTCCAGCTCATCCAGCAGGGCCCGTACGGGGACATCGCGACTGTAATCGCGCACCAGCGCCGTAAAGCTCGGCCCAGTATCTTTGCGCTCTACCGGAAGCATCGCCGGCTCGCCGGCCGGGGTGTGGAAGCGTACGTCATTCAGCCAGCCGGTGATAACCCGGGCAGCGGGCGTCGGTTGTTCGGCGGGGGCATCGGACAGTGGGTGGGAGCGTTCCTGAAGCTTGGCGATGTCCTTGCGATTGATGCCCGTCAATACCGCCATGCGTGACAGGCTCTGTTTGCGCCCCGGGATTGCGAAGTCCTCCCGGGCGGTATCGACATAAACATGGCGGGCAATATCGGCGAACAGGCGATAAGACACCCCATGGCGCAACAGCAACCGCACCATCGGACGCAGCATTCGATAAAGCGCCCGAATCAGGGCTTTTTGGGTTCTATCGCTCATGTTGGGATTATAGCGTCAAAAAACATTCAAAAAATGTGATAAAAATCACATTGAATAATCCACTTTTGGGACTATAGTGTCAAAAACGACATCAGAGACGGTCTGGGCGAGACACAGGACAACGCAGCGCCCCTTTTGAGGCCTGCCCGGCACTCCCCGGATCAGCGTTGACGCTTTGATTCCATCAACCCAAACGAGGTGATATCGATGACACAGTTCAAAAAACGTCCACTGCAATTGGCGCTTGCCGCATCCCTGGCCACCCTGGTGGCCTGCGGTGGCAGCTCCAACGACAACGGCGCCGGCAGCAACGAAGGCCGCCTGAGCCTGAACGTGACCGACGCCCCCATCGACAGCGCCGCCCAGGTGGTGGTGGAATTCTCCGGCGTCTCCCTGAAACCCGCCGACGGCGAAGCGCTGGAATTCACCTTCGACGAACCCAAGAGCATCGATCTGCTGTCTCTTCAGGGCTCTGCCTCCGAGTCACTACTGACTGATGAAACCGTGCCCGCTGGCGACTACGAGTGGATCCGCCTGGCGGTGAATGCCGAGCACGATGGCGTGCTGGACTCTTACATTGAGCTGGATGATGGCACCATGCCGGAGCTGCGGGTTCCCAGTGGCAGCCAGACCGGCCTGAAACTGGTCAGCGGTTTCACTGTGGTTGCCGGCGGTACCGCCAACTTCACCATTGACTTTGACCTGCGCAAATCGGTAGTCATGCCGGGCGGCCAGGCGGGCGCCTTCCTCAAGCCGGCACTGCGCCTGATTGACAACACCGCCGTGGGTACCATTGCCGGACAGGTCGACGCCGAGGTACTGGTCGATCAGTGCGCCGACCCCGCCAACCAGACCGGCTCGGTCTACGTGTACTCCGGTGCCGATGCCACCCCCACCGATGTATCCGGTGCCGAAACCGACCCGCTGACGACCGCTCTGGTGTCTGATGTGGACGGTGAATACCGCTATGAAGTCGGCTTTGTGTCCGAGGGTGATTACACCCTGGCCTACACCTGCAGTGCCGTTGATGACGATCCGGAAGCCGTTGATGAACTGGTGTTCTTCGGTACCGCCAACGCCACCGTTGAAGCCGATACCACCACCGAGGTGAACTTCACCATCGACCAGGCAGAAGACGAAACCACCGAAGAGCAGACTGAAGAACAGACTGACGCCTGACGTTTTTTTGGCCTGACGCGCCGCTTGCGCCGCGAACCACACTCTGGGGGTTCGCGGCTTTTTTTTGCGTGCCCGTTTTAAATAGAAATGACGATGCGCTTGCGCTCAAGCCACCAGGCGACCAGCCAGTGCACGGCGACAAACAGGAGGGCAAACAACAGCGACGCATTGGTGGGGCTGAACCATTGCGCCAGGGAAGCATACAACCACTGATAGGCCGACCCCTCCCCCACCGGAATCAGGTACAGGGTTTTTGCCAGGACGATCGACAACACATAGATAAACAGCGGGTTCTTACCCAGCATGGCGAACCCCCGATATACGGGCTTAACCGCTGGCCATGACTCCAGCAACACCAGGGCGACCAACACCAACAGCGCGGCGCCCCCGGTCAGCAACACGAATGAACTGGTCCACAGATATTTGTTGATCGGAAACCACGGATGCCAGACCAGGCCCAGCAACACCAGAACCACTCCGCCCAGAGCGAGTAACCCAAGACTGCGCCAGCGCGAGGCACCCAGCACCAGAATGCGCGTCGCCTCAAAGCCAAGCAGCGCCGTCACCACCGAGGGCAGCGTCGACAACAGGCCTTCCGGATCAAACGCCAGCCCCTTGCCCTGCCAGATATGCTCCGCGCCGAATACCCACAGATCAAACTGACGCACCACCGAGCCCTGCAGACTGTAGGGATCTTCCCCCAACTGCAATATCGCCCAGTAACCGAGCAAGAGGACCGCCATGATCCCGCCCCGCCACAACCCCGGCACAAATAGGGCAATCGGTGCGGCCAACAGGTACGCGAGCGCGATTCGTTGCAGCACGCCCGGAATGCGCAGCGTCGCCACACCTTCCGTAAACGGAAACGCGTTGAGCAACACACCGATCAGAAAAATCAGGGCACTGCGGCGCACAATATTCAGCAACCGCGCCGACACCGGCTGCGCGGTACGTGAACGGCTCGAGAAAAACAGGGCCGAACCGACGATAAAAAGAAAGAAGGGAAAGATGTAATCCGTGGGCGTGGCACCGTGCCAGTCGGCATGCAGTAACGGTGCGTACACCGCATTCCAGGAGCCGGGCGTGTTGACCAGAATCATCAGTGCGAGGGTCAGCCCGCGCATGACATCCAGAGCCAGAAAACGTCGATGGGCAGAAGTTTCAGACATAGAGACACCTCAAAAAAGTGACCGGTCGCGACGGTGCGGACCGGCCAAGCAGAGGAGAGGGGGAAGCGCCGCTCAGGATTTCCAGCGGCGCAGCTTGTGCCCTTTCAGGGCATAAAACAGAATGTAGGCGTAGCAGGGGAGCATGACCCAGTAGGCCGCCTGATTGCCGGTGCTTTCCGCAAAATGGCCGTACAGCAGCGGGATCACCGCACCGCCGGCAATCCCCATGATCAACAGCGCCGAGCCGACACTGGTGTACTTGCCCAGATCCGCCAGCGACAGGGGCCAGATCGCCGGCCAGCACAAGGCATTGGCCAGCCCCAGCAGCGCCAGGAACATGACCGTATTGGGTACCGTGGGAATGCCCAGCCAGCCAAAAAGAACAGAAGCAATCCAGTCGCTATCGCCGGACCCGGTCAGCACCCCCACGGTAAACAGCACCCCGAAAATGGCGGACCCGGTCAGCGCCCTGGCCTGACTCAGAAAACGGGGAATGCACAGCACGCCGACCACATACCCGATGACCATAAACGTCATGGTGTAGGCCGTCAGTGAGCCGAAGTGGGTCACATCCATTCGCCGCCCGTAGAGCCCAATCGTATCGCCGGCGATCACTTCCACCCCGACGTACATGAACAGCGCGATCGCACCCAGAATCGCCTGGGGATGATTGAGGATGCCCAGTTTGTCGCCGGCCTCATCGTCACTTTCGGCGTCGACGTTCAACTCCGGCAGGGAGGAGAACTGCACAAACAGCATCAAGGCCAGCAGCGCTCCGGCCATATACAGATAGGGCACCACGAGGCGATTCGAGAGCTCCGCCAAGCGTTCCGCACGCGCCTCGGCGCTCAATGCCAACAGCACATCCTCATCGAACTGGTCCATGCCGGTCAGTACCCAGAGCGTAAACACCACCGGAGCCACCACACCGGCGGCCTTGTTCAACAGCCCCATGATGCTCATCCGCATGGCGGCACTCTCGCGCGGACCAATACACACAATGTAGGGATTGGCGGCCGTCTGCAGCAAGGTCAACCCGGTGCCCAGAATAAACAGCGCCAACAAAAACACGGCATAGTGACTGGACTGGGCGGCGGGAATGAACACCAGCGAGCCCACCGCCATCACCGCCAACCCGATGACCATCCCGGTCTTGTACCCGGTGCGGCGCAATACCAGCGCGGCGGGCAGCGCCATGACGGTATAGGCGATATAAAACGCAAAGGTGACAAACAGCGCCTGAAACTCATTAAGCTCACAGACGATTTTCAGAAAGGGAATCAGTGCGCCGTTCAGCCAGGTGACAAAGCCAAACACGAAAAACAGCACCCCGATAATGGTCATCGGAATGAGGGCACTGGAAGTGGCCGGAGCCCGGGCAGTGGTGTCAGTGGTCATAGCAGCCTCGCGAATCGACGTTCAGAATTGTTATCGTATTGTGTTGATGGCGTTCAGGCGGTATTGGCCAGTGCGCTCTGCTGGCGCGCAAACAACAGCGCTCCCGCTTCCGGTGGCCCGAGGGGGCGGGATAATTGCTCGGCCACATCCCGATCCAGCCAGGTCTCCAGACGCTCGGCCATCCCCCCGATCAGTGACAGCCGCGGCGGCTGATACGCCAGCAGCTTGCGCGCCATGGCACTGATGTAGCGCGCGCCGCTGCGAAGAATATCCAGCGCCACCGGATCGCCGGCCTCGGCGGCGTCAAACACCAGCGGCGCCAGGCGGGCGTAGTCACTGGATGGCTTGCCGGACATCCGTTCGACAATCGCCAGGCCCCGCGCCTGCAGCAGCTCCGCCACACTCTCGATCAACTGGGTTTTTGGCCCGAGATCATCGGACGCCAGCAGAACCGCCTTGATCGCTTCCAGTCCCATCCAGGCGCCGCTTCCCTGATCGCCATAGGGAAAGCCGTGCCCACCCAACAGGTGATCCACGCCGGCGGTGCGGACATAACCGCAAGACCCGGTCCCGGTGACGATGACCGCCCCTTCGTCTTGCTGATGGGCACCGAGCAGGGCAATACGCAAATCCGTGGTCAGATGAAGCGCCGCAAAGGGATGGGGCCAGTCACTGATGACCCGATAAAGACTGGGCAGATTCACCCCCGCCAGCCCCGCGCCCGCCACCAGACGGCCGAGGGTTTCAGTCGGCAGGCCAGCATCGCTGAGCGCGCGGCGCGCCGCACTCTGGATGGATTGCAGCGTCTGCTCAACGCCGTGCAGGGGGTTGGCCGGCCCCGCCAGAGCACTGCCAAGGACCCGCCCACTGGCATCCGCTATGCTGGCTTTGCACTTGCTGCCGCCACCATCAATTCCCAGAAAGTAGTGCTCATTGGTTGGGGCACTGACCATAAAACAACCTCTTATTCTGTATCACAACCCACCGCTGAAAAAAGCGGGGGCGGGCTTCGCCGCCGACCCCGCAAGAGGTGAGAGAGAGTTCCAGCGAACAATACTGGAAGACTCACTGTAATTGCTCGGGACAACGTTGTCAAACAAATTTTTTGCCTTCCCTGACCACAAAAAAACCGGGCCGATGAGATATCGGCCCGGTCCGCTCTTCCAACATGCCCAGCCGGTCATTCAGACTCCGGCAGCGCCTCCAGTTCATCGCGCAGGGCCCGCAGAGCCTGCTTGACGGCCCGGTGATGCTCCGGCCCCATGCGAATCATCAATTTCTGCAAGTCCGTCAGCGCCTCCAGCTCGGGGTCCCGGTACTCGTAGAATACCTTGGGTCGGTGCAGGCGAATGTCGCCGGGGGGCTCCGGCGCCTCCAACAGCTCATCGATGGTGTTGAGCACGACCTCGTGGAAGGTTCCATTATTGACGCCATGCTCATCAAACGCCTCCTCCAGCAAGGGGCGGTAGCGCTGATACCAGCCTGCCACCTGCTCAGGATCGCTCTCGGTCAAGAGCGCGACGTAGGCATCATAGCGCTGAAAGTTCTCTTCCAGCAGTCGATATTCCTGCTCGGCGTCGGTACGGGCTTCACCGACCTTCGCCACGGCCAGGGGCGGCGGTGGCGATACCACCGGGCGATATTCATGCACCACTTTGCCATCACGGGCGGCCGCCGCGGCACGTACCACCTTGCGGATCAACTCTTCGTTGACCAGCAGGCGCTCGACGTCGTCATTGCCGGTGGCCTCTTCCAGCTCATTGAGTGCTGGCTCATCGCTCTGGTCCAGCTCCGGCAGCGGTTCCGGTTCGGGCTCGGGTTCCGGCTCGGGTTCGGGTTCAGGTGCCGGCTCAGGTTCCGGCTCGGGCTCTGGCTCCGGTTCGGGCTGCTGAACCGGAGGGGCCGGCTCCGGTGTCGGTTCCGGCTCATCTTCCCGGCCAAACAAGTACAGGCTCAGAGCCACAATCACCACCACGACAATAACGACCAGGGCGATAGTCGCGGTGGGCTTTCGATTACCCGGCTGTGCTTCGGGTGTTGAATGCTCATCGTTCGCCATATTCCCACCTTTCTGGTTAATGCCCGCAGGCTGCACCTGCGTGGTCCGTTCTTGGACTGGAGGATACCGCCGCCAGTTCATTCGTCTCCTTTATTTGTAGCACAGTATCCGTCCCGGCTCTACAAGCAGATCAAACGACCCACTATGGGCTGGTCACACTCGCCCCTTGTCTTTATAATGCCGGCCTCCCTTTCGGGCCCATAGCTCAGTTGGTTAGAGCAGTCGACTCATAATCGATTGGTCGCAGGTTCAAGTCCTGCTGGGCCCACCACTCCCTTACGGTCGCGCTGAACCTGTTCTTGACACCATAACTTGGCCACTTTGGCCAAACTATGGTGTATTAGTACACCAATTTTGGCCGCTTTTCCGCTGCTCAAGCGGCGATGTGCGATCAAAGAGCACTACCTCTCAACAAATTATATTACTATAATACCAATGAAACTTATCAAAGTTACCTCACAGCAGCAAGTTACGCCGCGAATCGTAAGCATCTCAAGCCATTAAACTTGCCGTGGCTCCATAATTCAGCTCTACAAGATAAAGCCTATTTCAACACTGGCTGAGCTCTAGTCAAATCTGGTGTATAGCCAGCTAAACGTGACCCTATTGTTGAGCCGACGCCACACGTTCACCGTTCTTTAACTTAACGCCCTGAATGACGTCGGCTAACAGCTTATAGCCCTCGTAACCGCCGCCATTTTCTGAGCTGCTGTGAGCGCACGCTACGCCGCTATCTGGCGCTGCCCGCCCCCATATCCGAACGTCGAACCCGACCCCGGGGCAGCAAGCTCGATCCCTTCAAGTCGTTAATCGATCAGCAGCTGGGGGACCTGGCAAGTTATTTTGGTGTCCAAAACCGCGATTAAGCCTCCTCAGCCGTAACCCCTCCTGAATTTGACTCGATTCCCGACGAGGAACACCAGAAACAGCGTATAACACATTGTTTTGTATGGACATTATACGTAGAAGAAGGGCACAAAAGTTGAAGATTGGATCTTTTGCTAAACTTGGGGAGGCTGTTTTGATAGCATATGCTCCCGCCAAGAAACGAGATGACTATTACAGAGCACCGTCATGGATAGTACAGATTTCGAAATAAGAGAAGCTCTGCACCGCAAAGTGCTGAAGGCCTACCATAGAAGCAACTCAACCATAATAGTTGACGAGCTCGGTCTTGCACATGGAAAAAACAGAATTGATGTTGCCGTATTAAACGGCCACTTGCATGGCTATGAGATCAAGAGCGCCAAAGACACTTTAATAAGGCTTCCTGACCAGTTGAGTCAGTACCGAAAAAGTCTTCAGAAGCTAACCATAGTAGTAGCACCTAACCATATAGATGGTGTTTTATCTATTGCGCCCGAGTGGAGCGGCATAATCGAAGCACGAAAAGGGCCTAGGGGTGGCATCAGTTTTACCACTGTAAGAAAAGCTACCATAAATCCAGAGGTTGATGGAGTAGCCTTAGCTCACTTGCTATGGCGCAAGGAGGCTATCGAGCTTCTTGCTAGGTTTGGTGTATCCGAAAAAGAGCTAAGTAAGCCAAGAAAACAACTTTATGAGATAATCGCCAGTGAAACATCATTAGCGGAGCTGGTTTCTTGGATAAAAGAAAAATTTATGGCGCGTGAAACTTGGAGAGCTGATCTACAACCAGCGTAATATGGTGGCTAACCCCCACCTCTTTCCAAGTTCCTTGGTTTCCTGTCCCCTCAATGTCATTAAATGTATCGTATATGCGCTTATCTCCCGCAGAATAGTCTTTCCCTGCGTAGTGTCCGGATTCAATAATAGTTTTACAGTGTGCGACCATTTGCTCTCTATTGTCGCGAAAACTACTTCCTTTTGGTACCAACCAAGTTTTCTTGGTAGTGTATACGATTTTTCCGGCTGGATTTAAGAGTCGCATATCTTGAGAAATAAACTCTGGTGTCTCAATTGTATAGTCGCCAAAAACAGGCTTCCGGATTCCCGACAACTCCTTGAGTAGTTGTTGATAAAGCAGCCATTCATGCCTTGTCGGTTCGCCACCAGGCTTTCTAATTTCGGATAGATTTAATGACGTTCCGGCAACCGAAAATGATCTAAAATCCGTAATTCTGGAAATTCTTTTAATGGCCGAAGATATAGCTTTTGCAAAAGCTGCATATGGTTCGAACGATTGCGGAACTTCTAAATCGATAACCAAATCTACATTTGGATAGCTTAAGTCCAAGTAGGCCACGAGTTTTTGAACATCCCCATCTAAGGCCGGATTCATCAGATGATGCATTTTGACCCGTATGGCAACCCCTTTATTGTCTACTGAGACAATAGACTTTATCTCGTTCAAATAGTCGTTACCGTGAGAAATTTTCACTACCGGAACTGCATTTAACGATGCAGATCGCAAACTATCAAAGATATGCGCAACAACCGACGAGCCACTGTCCATGGTGGCTCCTTCAAGACTTTCATGCAAATCTATGAGTGAATTCCTCGCACCCCATTTTGCATTATAACGTTTAGCAAACGGATCAATATGTTCTTGAACTGTCTTTTTCGGACGCTCTTCTTCAAAGTCATATTCAACAGGCGGCACGACAATAAGGGGTAAAACAGCGTCTTTAACATGAGACTTTAATCGCATGAGCGCCTGATATTCTCCCTGCCTCCACTTTAATATTGGCAAATAATTAAAAGACTTCTCCATCATCGTTCCCCACCCAATAAAGCGCGAACAGCGCCCTGACCTACTAGATCGGTTAGAACTGTATAATTATTCCTTTCTTTTCTAATTCTCCCGGCAACAATGCTTGGATGAACACCCAAAGTACTAGCATCCATTAACACTGCCTCGGGTGTCATTGAGAACCTAGAAAGGCACAAATCCCACATTTCAGGACTAATCAATCGATCTAGCGCAAACTGGTCTGCTTCTTTTTCCAAACCATCATCTTCAGCATTATCTTCTTCATCAAAAAAGTCCATGTTAAGAGAATCGAATAAATGCAAGAAAACATGACCAAGCTCGTGCATCAGCACAAACCAGAAATTGTCTAGGCGATCATGTCGAAGAGTAAGTGCAATAACAGGATGGCCAGTTTCTAACATCATCGCAGCACCATCCAAGTAAGTTCCCGGCAAATGCTCTTCTACAACCAGCACTATTCCTTTCGATGCTAGTAGGTTTTTCGCTTCGACTGGGGCGTTTTCTCTAACAGATAGAGACACTAAATCTTTAACCCAGGTATCGTTATATTCGAATTCTACAACCTCATGGTCTAAAACAATCTTTCTAGCCTTTTCAAGAACTCTTGCCTGCCATGCAAGCAATGCATATTCGTTTGGTGCATTTCCACCGTGAAACTTCTTCCTGTGAAGAGCTGTAGCATACTGTGGTCCGGCAGCAGCATTAAAGTATTCCTTCACCGCCTCAACCGGGGAAATCTTGTGTTTAAGGCTAAGCCATCCACGCTTTACCATTTCTTTAATCGGAAACTCATTCCAACGAATATTAGATTCATCTTCCCATATAAACATGCTGTTCCCATCAGCCGTACCCTTTCCTCCCCAAGATTCGCGCACTGAGACTCCAAGGACATTAGCAATCTCTATAAGCCGAGCGAGACTGGCTCCCATATAACCTGATGCTTCATATCTTTGAATTTGCTGGGGAGGCATATTCAAAATTTCGGCAAGGTCTTTTTGCGAAAGTCCCTTACCAATCCGTGCCTGAATTAAAACTTTGGGAAGGCTACTTAAGTCCGCGCTTTCCGAATAACGAATTTTCCCCTCTTTAATCATGGAGTATTCTGAAAGCTGTGCCTCAAGATCTCCAACTTGACTTCTCAGCGCATCTCTTTGTGCAACCTGAATCCAATCCATGTCCTCATTCAGCGGCAAGGCATTTATTGCAGCAGTAAGCGACTCAATCTGTTTCAGAGTAATTTTGTACTGTCTCTCATTGTAAATCATGATGTCCCTCCTTCAACTACGTCAAAGGATTCAATAGTTAAGTCGATAGCTACGATACCTTTTTGACCTCCTGAATGTTTTTCTATCTGAAAGAAATGCAAAAACGCTTCACCGGGAGCGGCTTCAAGATGGGAGGGAAATAGCTCACCAAGGAATTTAATTTTTTGATTTCTCCGCGAATTATTGAAGTCTAAAAGCACAGGATCTAAAAGCGATGGATCAACACCCTCTGTGCTCCAACATCCATCAAAATCACCGGGCTTTGGTTTGCCGGTGACATAGCTTCCATCCAAGAACAGGTATTTGCACCCGGCAGCCTTAAGCGCCATTGCTGCAAGTTGAAGCCCGGCAAAGAGTCTTCTTCGATGCGGGTTCTGGGCGAAAGCAATTTCCACCTCAGCCAAAGTGGCCCAGTGCAAACCTGGAGGGAGGACTCGCCATGGAGCCCCACTGATATCGACAAGATCAGGAATCATAGACACAACAATAGTGTTGTGTTGGCAGTTTGTCAACACAAAATAACCATTCGCCATGTATGGTTATATGCCACAAGCTCCCTAGTGCAGACGCCCCAAATCCGTCTGCCCGTGCGTTAGATCTTGGCGTGGCCGATAAGCCTGTTACCAGCGCGGTCGTAGCGGGCTTTGTGCTGACAGACCTACGTGTTGACTGCTCCGCCAATGGTAGTCTGGACCCGCTCGAGTACCCTTTGCGCCTGATGAACAGGAGTGAGTTAACATCAGTCGAGTCCATGGCCATTGCCCCTGGATATCGCCCACGAGCGGCTTAGCTCTGTATCGGCATATTAGTTGCGCATAACCTAGTACAGCCAGTACGCACCTTCTGACTTCCGTTGGCTAAGTAGCCGTTTGTAGTGGAGCCGTTGAGGACTATACCGACGGAGGACGCCGTAAATATCGAAAACTATGCCAAGATTCTACCCCCTAAGCAGTCGTGCTGCCGATAACTCTTGGTCTAATGTGCTCATTTTACCTGATTGACGGCAGTCAATGAACTTGCTGAAGACTACTCAAATCTATGAGGTTAGCGCTTGGTAGGCTCGCTCTATGGCATCTTTGAGCAAGAATTTGGGAAGCCCGGTCTCTTCCCGGATGCTGAGATACGCCTGCTTTCGCGACTTCGGTTCGCCCCCACTCCTTTCGTCGACAAAGTACCGAAGCGCCTTTTCCTGAGCCAGCCGACGCCGCTGCAGTTTCTGGTCATCTTGATAGGCGAGATTACGGTCGACGATACACCTCACATGGTGCGGGAAGCGATACTCAAGGTAACCAATGGATACATTGAGTTCTCTGGCCACCGCTTTGAGCGACCTTGGCTCAACATCATCCGAGAGAATTCGGTTAAGCTCACGAAGAGCAGCCTGGTGGTCTCTGTTTAGCCGCTCGGAAGTATCCATGAAGCTCGGTGGTAACGGGCAAAATCCGCCGAAATCCAGAGCCTGCGTGGTTTGGGCGGCATTGCCACTCAGCAGATCATAAAGTGAAATCCCTAGGCCGAATGCAATTTTTCGAGCAGCGTTCAGGCACAGCGTCTTATTGTAATGCACCACCGACAATAGCTGATCTCGGTCTAACAGCTGGTAGAAGTCCTCCTCTCTTCGCTGGCGCCAGTAGTGATCGAACAACTGGTCCAAGGATCGGAATAGCCCGTCGTCAGAGATGGCGGACGCTCCATACTTTTCCAGATCGCCGAACAGCTCTTGCACATCTCGCCCAGTATCCGTCCAGCTGTGTGCAAGATCATTGGCCTTCAGTTTTCGCCGGCGTTTTGACAGCGGCTTTCCGCAATCCTGACAAAGGCCCAAGGGCTGACGCTTTATATAGCTGGTTTGATCACATTCGCAGTGCTCACACCTCTCTATGAGGGGCGACCGGTGAATGGGGCACGCCTGTATCGCTCGTAGCTGCCACATAAGCTTAAAATAGGCCTCACCGCCCATCATCATTTCAGCCATACACTCTGGGCACCAGCGAAACCCCCTATGTAACTCACCCCGAGACATCGTTAGGGGACCACCAAATAGTCCTATAGTCGTGCCCCCAAGGCTCTGGCGGGTCATACGCTCCAGTGCCCCAAGAAGGCTCGTTGTTAGCTTGTTATTTCTTAGTATGTCATGCACGTAGATGTGCCGAGGCAAAACTGGCAGTTCGCCGCAGTAGAATTCATCCCTTTCTACCTGGCGGACGACGAAACGCAGTAATTCACCCACGAAAATGCCGTGTTTATAGGCCAATCGGTGAATGTAAGACGGCAGAGACTCGACCTCTGCCGTCCCACTTCCGCACACCGGCACAGGAAATAGACGACTATTCATCATCATTTCCTGAGGTTCGGTTTCCTGCGGACGATCGAGTCGGTTTTCGTTGAAACGGCTTCCCTTTGGGTTTCGGCCTCTCGGCACCCTTGTCTGAAGACGCTTCCCTCACACTTGATAACCTACCTCTCGAGGATGTTCTTGCCAAGGAGCGTTCACCCGAAAGTATCTCCGCACTAATTTCACGCAGTTCATTATCAGTGAGGCGTTTACTTAGCAAAAGCTCCTCAGTTACCGGAATGCCATGGTACGAGGCAACCGCATCCACGCGCTTCAACCAAGCTTTCAACAGGCCGATACACCCGAGGCTACCTTCATACATCAGTTCCGCGACATCCGTAAGCGAGCTCAAAGATGAGTCAAAATTCATCAGTTCGGAGTACTTGCTCAACAGCTCTCCGAAGGCGACAATGTCCTCACTATTGGCGTGATATCGTGGGAAGTGGACCTGGTGATTTCGGCCCAATAGGTGGGGCGATTTATTTATGATATCGAGAATTGGGTAAGCCCCCACTATCACGAGAACCACACCGGTCGTCTGAGCGAGGCATTTCCAGGAGTCCATAACTGCGAGCGACGCTTGGGCATCCTTAGTGGCATACCTAACATGCTGCGCTTCGTCAATAAAAAGGTACCTAGTACCCCTGGATGTCAATGCATGCTCAAGAGCAACTCTGAGTGTCGCCTCGGTCGTACGGTCCATTTTCTGCATTGCCAGGAGATCTTCTAGATCGTGGCCTCTCATGGAGAAAAGCGGGTGCTTCACCGACTCCAGAAGACGCTGGGTGAATGCTTTCGTGGAGAACCCGCCGTGACGCCCGGCATTTACTGCCTCTACGACTACTGCGGGCATCAATCCCGTCTCTTCAAAGCAGCATTCTCCGAAAAGCAAATGGACCAATCGACGAATCAATAGTGATTTACCGGCTCTGGAGGGACCGGGAATACAAACTACCTCCCCAGGAGAAGCACAAACCAAGGTAGCAAACGCATCGCCCAAAGCCCGTTGCCAGTTACGGTGTGGAATGGCAATATCGAACCTGCCGGAATCAATTCTTCCAATCATGCCGCACCTCCCAACTCTCTGTCTCCAACGACTGGAGCTTGGCTGTCTTCAGAAGATTGAATACCGACTCCTCCTCGCTTTCTTCATCTTCATGAGAAGAGGGCAGCATAGCCACTTGACTCCTTCCGTCCTCAAAAGAGCTTTCGGTCATCCGCTGGATAATCCGCACTACCTCTTCATCGGCTTGCCGCTTAACCCTCTGACGAGCACCAAATGCATCAATGGCGATGAGCCCTTCAACCCATTGGGATATCGGGTCTAGCGCTGAGAACTGGTTTATTCTGGAGCCGTAACAAGGTATCCATTGACCGTTAACCAGTCCGTACACCACGTGTGGGTTCTCCGGGTCAACCCGAACTTCAAGTGAGCTTTTTTTGCCTCTTAGCGTGGCGAGCTCCGGCGACCAGTACCAAGATGGTCCAATATGGATACCTCTTTGTAGGTCTAGCTTGTAATCTTTGGTATCTACGGCGGTAGCGAGGAGGTACTGACTGTCGTACTTTTGTTGAATTCCGACGAACGGGAACTCACGCATGTGGCGCGAGAGAAGTTTGTTAGGCGCCTCTATGGACATGCCCCTCGGGTTTGAATCCCGCCAAGAGATAAATGCTTCGAACTCACGATAAAAGTCATGTGGTGTAAGAACCGCCAGCTCTTTTGGTTTCATCTTACCATCGACTTCTCGGGCATTTTTGAAATCCGTAGTGTTGCCAGGCCGCTGAGAGATCCACTGCTTTTTGAATTCACCAAACAACCCCTCAACTTCACCGCCATACCGAGAATGAGACGCAGGTCTTGATACCAATTCAATCTTGCTATGTGCCAGAAGAGCAGAGAAATACACAGACCTGAAATCTGAAGCTCGATCCACAACAATCTCTCGAGGAAGTCTCTGGTGACGCCGTACGCAATCTCGCATTACTTTTGAGACTGATCTTCGAGAAGGATCCTGAAACGACACACTGAACGCCAGCACGCAGCCTGTAGCCAAGTCAATCATTGCCGTTAGCCATGGGCGTATCGCATAAGGGCAATCGTCAGAATCGAAAAATACTAGGTAGATGTCGGCCTTGTAATGATCAATTGCAGCTCGCTGCCAACCCAGTTGAGCCTTTAGTTGCCTTTGTAGTGGATCTGATGGAGCAGATAATGCATTAGCCTTCCGTCTACCTTCTCGGAGTATAGCTAGCTTCTCTGGTGGTATGGCACGTAGCCGAAGTATGAACGTCGTTCGCGAAACCGGCGGGTAAGCTGGATGTTCCTTTTGCGCTCTAACGCGGTAACGGATGTAACTTCGATAATCACTGATTCCGTGTCTCGGCGCATGGTCTTCGAAGAAGTGTCTGTAGAGGAATTTGTCTACCTGTTCATTAATTTTCCGACATTTGTTGCCGGAAAAGAACCACCTCGGGATCACCGACTGAAAGGCACTCAAACCTTCCTTGATACCCTTATCCCGCATCGCTCTCCAGCGACGCACAGTCCGGGTACTCTCTCCTGACTCAATTCGCTCTAGACGAGATAAAGCTGCCTCGGCGTATGCGGACGATGGCATACGATCTACCTCTACTTCCGTTAACACGTTGTCGTGGTAGATCTTCGGCCCCTGGAATTCTGCCACAAACGGTAGTAGCTCTTTGCGGCGGACAACATAGCATGCGCGCGGCTCCGTCAGCATTGCTTCATCCAGGTCGATAAACAGGCGGCTCTTGTCAATACACTGAATCAAGCCGGTGTAATCGTTGAGCCTTAGACGTTCACGGAGGTCATAAAGACTCCAGCAAAATGAGTCGCTAAAAGCTCGTTCGAGATTACGGCCTTCGATTTCTGCGACATTGGCCTGCCTAGCCCTTAGTATGACCTCCTGATTGAGCACTCTAAATCGCAAGTCCCGAGACGCGACAAACACTTCAAACTTCAATCCGATACCTGAGAAAAAAGCGGCGGCAGGAAGAAAATCGTATCCGCCGTCATCCCGAGCTACCCAGTCTTTAGGCGCTGAGGTCGTCAGCTTCGAAACGGCATCAGTGGTTTTTACCTCAACAACTACAGGCCCATCTTTACGCAGAAGTAAGAAGTCCGGGGTATATGAGGATCGTCGGGCGTGGCCTTTTCGGGTGTGTCTTTGGACGCTAACCGGCTCGGGCTGGTCCCAGAACTCAAGAATACGAGGATCAAACTCCGATTGAATAACGAGCGGCCGTTCCGCCGTTCTGCTTTCAGTGGAAATAGTACGACCCATTTTCTCGGAGTAGAACCAGGAGCATAGGTTTGTTCGAGCGTGGACGCCAACCATACGTGACGGCTGAGAATTCCGGGTGCCAGTAATGTATGCAACAGCGTCCGGTGACAGGCCGTGACGCTCAAAATACCGGTGTAGTTCAGTTTCTGTGAGCATAGTATCCCCTTGAGCATCCAAGAGGCGCCATCTGAATAGGCAGACGACCCCCTCGAAAACTGGATTCGTGATTCGAAATGCTTGACAGGGGGCTCTTCGGGAGGGATACTCTAGGTCACGACACCGAAGGTATCACCTTCCCTAAGAGCCGAAGACAAGCAATTGTTTTCGGCTTTTTTGTTTCTAAATCAAATAGTTACTCGATAACATCTCCTCTTTCAAATTCTGCAAGATAATCAGAAACCGACCTGGTAGTAGCGAATAATCCAACTCGACCAGGCATAGGCCCCATAGGGAAGGGAACCCTCCGTTTATAGTAGGCTTGCCGCAGCGCAGCTACGCTCGGATACCTCAGCAACTCAGTTAATTCCGTCAACCCAACCAACTCCCCGTAACGAGCTACAAGCTCTCGCTCTCTACGTTCCTGTCGGTCACCGCTGGCGCACAAAGCATTCATTGGAACGGACCCCTTCTGTTTCACGCTAATACAATCAGAATCAGAGAGTCATTACAAGCAATAAAACATGTAACTCATTGATTACAGTATCATTTTATAAGACGGTGAACGAAAAGTGGCGCGTAATTACCTATAAAAACAACTAGTGCATGGCCGTGAAACCACTTCTATGGTAGAACAAATAATGTCCAATTTACCGAGCGATGGGTGGAGATGAAACATGACCTTAGGCGCTTCTGATACAGAGCCGGTTGAGCCAAATAGCGAGTTGAATCTATTTCAGAGAGCACAACGGCGAGTCGCGCATGCGCTGGATATCCGTTATTCCGATATCGACTGGCAGGCATTCAGTGTTCGGGGAGGAATTCCTCTACAGGCCTTGGAAACTCTTGCCTCTTGGGGAGCACATCCCGACGAGCTGCGATGGGTGGCAGGAAATAAGGACCAAGGCCTAACCACAAGCGTAGGGCTACTTAGTGCAGCCCAAGCCAATCGATGCCTACAGCTCGGCTGGATGTTTGGGCTGGCTATTGAAGTCTTTGGAGACAAAGCCTTGGCTGCCAACTGGCTATATAAGACAGCGCCTATGGCAGGAACATCGAGACATATCGATAGTTTAATCGATGGCTATGGAGTGAATGAAATAGAAAATCTTCTGGTGAGAATCGATTCTGGCTATGGTCTGTAGGTATGCGCCGGTCTGCCCGCTCTCCACATTAGACGCCTTTATTAATATCCCAGCAATTTTCAGCCACCGGTTTAAAGGGGTCTTTATACTCAATGACACTGCCGCTGAGCACATCCAGAGGGCAGCGCTTATAAGGACGACAGGGACGAAGCTCAATGACTGGATTGCCACGATCCGTAATCACAAGCGCTTCTCGGGTAGTCTCGATATCCCGAAGATACTCAAGAGCTCGAGTCTTGAACTGGGATTTAGTTACGTACTTCTGATTCATTTTTTGCCACACTCATGAGTTGCTGATGGCCATTATATGCACGGCATGCGGCTCTCTCAAACAGAACCCTTGCCGACACCAGAGGACTCTCAGGAGATGACAAGAGCCGCCATCCCTAACTTTCGGCCGCCGAGCCTAGCTGACTTTTACACTACCCCACAGATAAACTGAAACCATTATAGCGATTCGCTATCAATGTTGCCAATAGGTTGAACCAAAGCTATAGCCTAGGAGGCCTCAACCATCGTTGCAGCACTAAAATTTACCCATAAAAATAGTACTGTGACACCAATGGATCGAAGTAAGCACTAACTATCAATGAAGGCCCTTTGCTGCTGCTTACAAATTTTTATTTCTTTCCTACTAAGAAATGCACGCGACGTATTATGTTGTTATTATAAATAGCGCAGTGTGACATCAACACCAAAGGCAATTATACGATGGCATCTATCGACGCTATTCTAGCCGAGCATGGCCCGTGCACGACGTCAAAACTGGCCTACCTGCTAGCCCAGAATACGGGTATTACTGAAGAAACCGCGAGAAAAAGGGTCTCCAGGGGTAGCGAGCATAGTGCCAAGCTAGGTTATATTACTTTCCCTCGTAACGTACGCTTTATATATCTCAAAAAGCAATACGCGACAGACCTATATTGGGAGCGCCTCCTCGAAGCACTTAAGTCCACAAACTCGATTTACGGACTGGCACTTAACTCACTAAAGCGGTCAGACGCTATTTCTTCCGAGAGACATTTCCTTATTTCATGCGGAGCCCCTTTTGGTCGCCTTAAAAAGCATCTTTCTGCCGACACAGTATTGGAACGGTTAGAAAGAGCCAGACTAGTCGAAAGGCGAGACGTGACAGGAATAGGGCCGTGCGTGATGCTAAAGGGGCACGGGGCTGCAGAAATATTAGAGTCAAGGTTGCGCGCACGCTTGATAGCAGAGCGAATACTACTCGGAGCCGTTTCCTCATGGATACAAAAGCTAGGGATTGGGTCGTATAGCAGCACAAGAACACGAGAGGACGAGACGACCTCTCCGCCGATGATCTCTTCATACGCTTGGGATCTAACGGCCCCCTCGTATCTTTATCCAATGATTGAAAGGGATTCAAAAAACACCTACACCCCAGGCTTCGTCATGTGTGACGTCTCACTCAGCTCAGAGGTGACAGAGGATGGGCTGAAGCCCTTCATCAATAAATGCGAGGGAGTCCGAGGTCTTAAGAACCTTGGTAGATGCCTACAAATCTTTGTCGCTGATCGATATACCAACTCAGCGTTTACCGAAGCAAAACGCAAGGGCATCATCCCTGCGACACCAGAAACGATGTTCGGAAAGGAGGTAGCAGAGGGTCTTCGTAGCTTAATGAATACTCTAGAGCATGCTGCAACAAACCACTTCTCCCCAGAGAAGTTTGAAAAGCTTTTCAAGAGCCTAGAGAGCATAGAAGGTGCAACTATGAACCTCAGAGGCTCGTTGTTTGAGTATCTTTGTGCCGAAATCATTAGGCAACGCTTACCTCATGCTTTAATAAAAGTCGGCCGCGACATCAAAAACAGGATTGGAGGAAGAACCGATGTAGATGTTCTCGCTGAGACAACAAATGGAGACATCTATTTCGCAGAATGCAAAGGATACAAACCCTACAGGGAAATCCCTCACGAAACGGTCAAAAAGTGGCTACAAGCCACTGTGCCAACGATTAGAGAGTTCGCTCTTGGCAACCCTTCTTGGGAAAATCGAAACATGACCTACGAATTCTGGACGACGGGAAAGCTTTCAAAAGAGTCAGTTGAATTTCTAGAAAACGCCAAACAAACTATTTCTTCTAGCAAATACACCATTGAATATTACGATGCAACCGCGACCAGGAAAGCTGCTCAAGCGACTGGAGACAAAAATCTTCTTAAGGTATTAGAAAATCATTTTTTGAAGAGCCCCATATAGCGGGTATTGATCAATCGATATAAAAATTAAACTGGCTAAAAAAGTGGAGATATAGCCACTACTTAACGAACATAATTTTAGAGAAAGGTTCGTCTAGGGTTCCCAAGATAACCCCATAAAAGTTACAATTGTGCCCATCAATTTTCTGCTCAGAAAGCACTCTTCTTCTGAAATGCACGTTCATTTACTCCCTAAAAAGGAACCCAAGGAGAACTCATCGTGAAAAGCATAAGTGGCGTCGTAGCGAATATTCGGCACGGCATCGAAGTACGTGGAGGTCGCGATAGATCTCAAACTATTCACACTGCGGTAGCAACCGTCGATGGGAATCCGGTGGAAATACGGGCGACAACCCCCATTCATATAAGTGACGGTGAAACCGTCGTTATAGCAGGGAAAGAGAAAGACGGCAGAACGGTATCTCTAGCCTATCGAAACCTGAATAATGGTGCATTTGGCGGGGAGTCTATAGGGCTGTGCACATTCTTCGGCTTACTGGCGACCTTAGGGTCTATAATTCCATTAGTGCTAATCATCCAAGAATTATCTAGTTCCACTCCAGACGCCTCGCATCTAGCTTTCAGCTTTGCGGGCTTGATTGCGCTTTCGGTAGGGTCGATCGCCGCATTTTTTTACCGTGGGAAGCTGGTACGCGCTAAAGAGTTTGTTACCCACTTCAAACAGGACGGGATAAAATGAACGGCTAGTATACGGACTTGTAGTGGCCAACTAATTCCGGACGAAAAGCTGTTCGAAGCACCCTGTAGGGAAGTTAGTATCCCTTTGCCGAGTCCCGCCTTAGCTGGATATCCTAACGATAGGAGTTGTCATGAAACTTATAGGGAATGGTATCAACGGACGATTCTTGAGGGAAGTACTCCCTGCAGAAGAACACGATGTGGATTGGGTGAAAGCCGCCATCGCTTACGGCAATGACACACGCACGCTAATTGATAGTTGTCTCGAGAACAAACTCCGACTCGATATCTGGATGAGGTACGACGAAACCGTCCCTGTCGGCCCCAGGTTACTTCGCTACCTACTCAACAACATAAAGCGAAACCTTTTCTGCTATTTGATCCCAGACGCCCATCACGCCAAAATCATCTGGTGGAAAGGATACGGCGTGTATATAGGATCGGCTAACTTAACGGACCGGGCCTGGAACTCAAACATCGAAGCAGGCGTTTTCTTTGATGATTCGGACCTTGAAGATACCGGCATGGGATCCGAGGTTGAAGCGTTTTTTGACCGATTGGAGAGCCTCCCCGTAGCAAAGGCGCTCACTGAGGAGATTGTGGCCGAGCAGGAAGCCCTCAATGAGACCCGTAGAAAGCCACTGGAGCAGATTGACCGTCGCTCTAGGGAGCATAGGAGTATCGACTACTGGGGAGGCACCATTTCTGGACCCGATCAACGATCTGCTTCGGAGAAAAAGCGCCGGAACAATATCGACGAATGGAAGGAGTCTATGTCGATCATCTATTCTTTGGCGGACAGAGTCATAGATAGTAGGCCTGAATGGATAGCCGAATCGGTACCGGCGTTATGGCAGACCGACCAATTTCTTCACGCGTACTATTTCAAGTACATCGCCGATGGCCGCAGTCATCCTTTTAGGGAGAAGCATCAGGCGAATAAAAGCCGTCCAGACTTGGAGGTGGGCGCAGCGCTTGAGTGGTGGGCCAGCCAGACATCGGCACCCACCAATGAGCAAAACAACCTCTACGACAAGGCTCCGGCGATAAGAACCCGCTTGGCACGGGATCGGATAGATTCCTTAACGGAGTCTGACTTTATCATTTTGGTGCAGTCGACTCATGCGTCCATCGAGCACGCCAAGAAGATTCCCGCCACTAAACTGGGGGTCACCTCTGGAAAAAGCTTGGACAACTTGGAGCGCCAGTCACTATTCGGTTCGTACCTTTGGGCGCTACGGAACCGAGAAGGGGGATCAGTTGTAGACGTTCTCAACCACGTTCTCTATGGCGGGCCTTGGCAGGAGGTCCCGGAGAGGCTCTTTGATGTGGTTGGTGCACGGGAGCGGCGGATCCCCAACTTTGGAATCAACCAGATCGCTGAAATGGTTGGCTGGGCAATGCCCGAGCATTACGCACCGCGTAACGGCCGTACTAGTAAGGCCCTCTATGCCCTTGGCTATAATGTCGCGATCCGGTAAAGCATCGGCTATTTGATTGGCGACTCGGGCTAGGCCTCTCGGTCACAACCGCCAGCCAAGGGCTCACGCTAATCGGGAATGAAGTTCCCATATAAGTGAGTTCCGCAGCTGGGGCAGTCTCGGTCCACGCCGCTGGCGCCCCTCCACTTCCGACCACACATCACACAAGAGAAACTCCCAATCAACTCCGGCTGAGGTTTCACGCCAAAGGACATTGAGACCGACTCATTATGTAGCCCCCTCCCATTATCCCTTGCAGGAGTTTTCGGAGAGGACGCTTCACTGGCGACGGCTTCCCGCTTGAGCTTGGCTCTCGCACGCTCAAGAAACGGGTGATGGAGCCATTCCTTGGAGTCCTCTTGCTGCTCGATGAGCTCCTTGATAAGCCGGTGTATTAGTCCCGATTCACTTTTTTGGGAATAGTATCGCTGCTTAACGACCCCAAGGTCTACGCTCAAGACGCCTGAATCGACCTGTGAAAAGTCCGGGCTATGCCTGCCCGAATAGTCGAAGTGGATGCAGAGTTCTCTGCCAGAAACTGTTGTAGCCACATCGAACCGCTTATGTTCGCGGAAATCAACGCCTTCAAGGATTCGACCCTGTGTCACTTCTACCGAGACAGGATGATCGGCCCGACCATGGTCAGTAAGAATCCAATCAGGGGTCCGAAGCTGGGTGATGTCCCCGGAAATCATCATGCTGATAGCGAATTGCCGACAGCAGCTATCGAACGAGATATCGCACTCTTTACGCGGTTTGTCCTCAGAATTTGAGTCATGCGCGAAGTGCCATACATTCACCTCACCATGTCGCCCCAGTACGCCTTGACCACAACTTGGGCAGAGACAACCGCAGTGTTGCCCCCGTGGAACATCGCCCACCTCCACAATTTCACCGGTTTCCCTACGTACTGCAAATGGTATCTTGGCAACCATAGTCCTTTAACCTCCCAATATCTCAAAGGTTTTTCCTCACCAAAGCGGATAATGCAGCTTTACTCCTTAAACCTCTTCAATAATTAGGAGGCCAAACACTTTGGTGGCGGGACATTCGAAGCAAAGTCAACACACAATCGTATCCTGGGAGAAGTACTTTCATTTCGACCAGCGAGCTTCCTTTCTCCGCATGCGGAAACCAAACGTTTGCATCCATTAGCTGGCCACGACGATGATTGCCGACCGATTCATTTGCAGCAAGCGAAGAAGCCGGCACTGGCAAGACATTCTGACGAGTGCGAAAAAAAGCACCCGCTCTCATAGCAGCCTTACTTGAAACCGACCACAGCATGAACCCATCTCTGGACGAAATTAGTAGTGCATTCTCATCAGTATAATGAAGCCACTTGAGGATAGCGGCAGTTAGCGAGACACCATACCGATCCGCACAATGAGAGAGTATATCCAAATCAACGGTGTCACCTGCCTGTTGACGAAAGTCGTCCAGAGGCATCAGGAGATAAGAGGCAAATTGATCAGCTTGTGCTTCAATGCTTCGCTCTTCATCTGACCAGTCCAGCATATCCTCCTGCGTGCACTGAAATCCCTCCTTCTCACTTCGATGCAGGATGTAGTGCCCCAGCTCATGGGCTTGAGTGAATCTAATACGCCCTGCGGAGGTCAGCGCATCGTTATACAGCAATAACCATGCGGAGCGGTCACCGTTTGGGAACAACGCACCATCGAACCCTGGTAAATCCATGGCTGTGACCTCGGCTATAGGGTCATTCCAGCCAAATATATTGGAACACTCGCGCGCCATTGTGGGCACATCCACCGGGAAGCGGTCCTCCCCATGAACTTGGCTAAACGTAGCAGCGATCTTTGAAAGCCTAATCGCGGCTTTTGGTGGAGTCCATAGCTCACCCATCGCTAGGATGACTTCCCTTGAAATGCTTCTAAAACCTTCCGAAGATGCTCTTTAGAGCTCTCGTCAAGGTTCTGATACCCACGAAAAAATGCCTCATCAAGGTGTCGATCTTCAGGGGAACTTACATCATCCTCAAGAAAGAAATTAATGGAAACCCCCAGCGCGTCAGCCAGTGAGGATAACTTTTGTGCCGAGGGCCTCTGCGACTCCCGGTTCTCCAGCTCCCATATATAACTTTTACTTATACCTGATTCTTCCGCGAGCTGATCAAGAGTAAAGCGCTTGCTCTTCCGCAACTCTTTAAGCTTTTGACTTAATTTTTGGGCCATATCTCAAAATTCCAAGAGTATACATTTCACCCAATAATACCACTACTCCGAACTTTTTTCTTGACTACTCCGAAATTCATGATAGGCTTAAATTATTTCCGGTATAGCGAACTTTTGATTTCTACCCATTTGAGGGCAATTCTGATGAGTAAAACATACAAACCAGGCGAAAGAGCTCCCCGTTCTGGGCAATACCAAGTTATTGGGCCGCGCGGTGGGAAAGGGCCTGAACGAACTGTAACCAAGGGAGAGCCTCTGCCGCCCTCTCCATCCAAAGGGTCAAAATATCGATTGGTCGATCCCACTAGACACTGACCTACATATTGTGCTTGAAACTACCCACTACACAATATATAGTTCAAATGATACTCAAATTGGTTAAAAGGTGATCAATATGGCAGCGAATACGCATTCTCTACTTTACGAACCCGGCCCATCTGGCAGTTTTCTCAACAATCTGACCCTCTCGGATACGCAGTTAGCAGAGCTCAGAGCGGCACGTGATGCCATAAGGGGTAGGCTGGTGATAGCTTTTCGAGAATGGGAGCCAACATTGAGTACGGAGAGTCTCTTTGCGGCTGCCTCGTCCCAGTCCTTACAATCCGTCCCTCTCAAGCCCCGCTTTCGTCAACAAGGCAGCCTGAGCTACCACACAGCAAACCAACCGGCATGGACTCCTCCTCAGGAGGTAGACCTTGACGACGGCCTATTTTTGCCAACAGAAATGCTTGGTGAAGCCGGTAAGTCTGAACCAGCTGTCCTTACCGGTGGCTTATTCACAATAGTGGAGAACGCGTTATCAGATCTGTGCCAACAAAAAGGCTGGGACCTTGAAACCAAAGACAATTGCGTGCGTGTCAGGTTAAACCATGGAAGTGCGGCGCATGTCGACTTACCCATCTATGCCATCCCCGAAAAAAAATATCACTCCCTGGAAGTGGCCGCCGAAAGCCTGAATCGACGCGCGGTGAAAGACTCTGATGATATAACAATGGTAGAAACTGCCTATCGACAGCTTGCGTCTGGCGAGATCATGCTCGCACATCGAAAGGAGGGTTGGATCCGTTCAGACCCACGCAAACTTGAGGACTGGTTTAATGAAGCAGTTCAACAGCACGGTAGCCAGCTACGTCGAGTTTGTCGGTACCTCAAAGCGTGGCGAGACTACACATGGGAAGATAAAGGACCAAGCTCTATAGCATTAATGGCCTGTGTAGTGGCTACATACGACAGCCACCCAAAAAAGTTCCAAGCTAACCGCGATGATCTTGCACTGCGAGAAATTGCTTCTCATCTGCATAACCAATTTAGAGCGCGAATCCAAAATCCAGTCGTTCCAGGACTTTATTTAGATGAAGGGTGGGACAAAAAAGGGCGTAGAGAGGAGTATATTGAAGCCGCACGTACTATGAATTCGCATCTCAATATCGCACTGGATCACACCACGTCGGCCTCTCAGGTTATCGGGAAGTTGAGGGCAGCATTTGGTGACAGAATTCCAAATACTCCAGGTTCCGTCAGGTTCCCAGCGCCGACTACAGATGAGTGGTTAGAAAAGACAAAACCATTGGCACCAACGGTGAAGCCTAATGACAATCGTAGCTACGCATGATGATTCGACTCAGCTATTAAACAAGGTAGAGTTAGACAACTTTTTGTCTGAGCTTACCCAGGCACTCCCCGGAGAGGAAGTACCTCCTAGTCGTATTCGTGCTCTTTATCCTGACAGGAAATCAGTTAGAGGCTATTCATGTTTGACAACCTGCTGCGATGGAAAGGAACGTGTTTTAGATATCATTTTTACTACAAGCTTCCCCAAGACTTTGCCGCTGGTAGCACTACGAGACAGATCGCTCTATTTATCTTGGCCACACGTTGAATCAGATGGCGTTTTGTGCCTTCCTACAGCAGGACGAAGCTACAACGGAACAAATTACGTTGAACAGACCATTGGGATTTTCCGGGAAGCAATCGGACTTATTAGAGACTCGGGCAACAAGCTTTGGAGAGAAGCTGAGTTTCGATCAGAATTCGTAGCCTATTGGTCTACCAAAGTGCGAGATAGAGCGCCAAAGGTCAGAGCTCAGCTACCCGCTTACCAGAAAAGCAGTTTTCTACCCAGTATTGTGACCAGAGGCTCAGCTTATATCGCCGACTCAAAGCCTACTTTAAGAGATTTTTCTTCAAGATTCGGCCTTGAATCAGTGAAAGATACGGATTTTTCTCAAACTCTGATTCTTGTTCTTCCAGAAGCACCAACACCAGATACAATACCCAAAACTGCTAAAGATGTTTACGATCTTGTGAAACAAAATGCACCAGATAAGCTAGACGAGATCGCAGACAGCATCGTAAAACAGGGCAGAGATTTTTGGATTGTTCTCCAGGTTCCACAACCCCATGGCCACGCGTTCGGCGCAATGTTCCTCCCAAATCAGGCTCCAAGAGCTGCGGGTTCTAGGACTAAAAGCCAAATTCCCGGCTTTAGGCGTGGTCAAGCACCAGCCAAAGAATTACTTAACTGGTACTTTTCTCCTAAAAAGCAGGTACAGCACCTACAAGTCGATCGCTTCGACAACTCCGTACTACGCAGCCGCGAAATCGGAGGAAGCGGCTCAGTGGATTTACAGCTTAGTACGGTTGCAATAATAGGCTGTGGCTCTGTTGGATCTTCAGTAGCGAACACCCTTGCTCAAAGCGGTGTAGGGAATTTAGTTTTGGTAGACAGTGAACTGCTTGGCCCAGAAAATTTATCAAGACATACTTTGGGCGCAAGGAGTGTGGGCAAATCCAAAGCTCTAGCGCTTTCTGAGCAGTTGCTCAAAGACCGGCCTCAACTTCAATCTGCCCACGCCATACCAGGTAGCGTTACCAATCTAAATCATCGCCAGTGGGAGTACCTGTTGTCTTCTGATTTGGTTTTGTTTGCTATTGGCCAAACAGGGGTGGAGATTTACGCTTCGGAACTTCTACGAAAAAAGGGATTCGTTGGAATAATAGGGCATTCTTGGCTTGAGCCATTTGCGTGCGCTGGACACTTATTTTTATCGCCCCGAGGAGGCGCAAGCAGGAGCGACAGAACCGATGAGTTCGGAAATCCTATGGATCCTGTCACCCTCTGGCATGGGATAGACGTTGAGCGCACTGGCGGGGGGTGTGGAAGCTCGTACCAGCCCTACGGAGCGTCTTCGCTTGCTAAAGTTTCAGCCATGGTAGCTTGCGGCGTTGTAGACGCACTGCTAGATCCGCCACCCACTTCAGTGCAAAGCACTATTTCGGGCTCCACAGCAGCGCTAAAAAAGCTCGGAGGGTCTTGGTCAAATAAATGGTTATCACTATCACTCAACCGTCCCGATAACTGCCAAATAGATCAGATACATGGAGTTCCTACTCCCGCGCCAACTGAGAAGTAATAGTGATTTTTCATTCACATTCAATAGACTTGACTGTAGAGCTATCTGAAACTGTAGTTGAACACCTGTCCGAACAACGTCAGGTTTCGAATAAAGGAACCGAATCTGGAGGGCAAGTTTTCGGTCAAATTCATCGAAATTGGTGGACGATACAAGCTTGTTCTGGCCCACGACCGTCGGACAGGAGGTCTTCCCATGGCTACTCTCCAGATTCTAACGTGGAGAATTCGGAGATCTTATCTATGTACGAAAAGGGTTTCCACTTCCTTGGTGATTGGCACACACATCCACAGAAAAAGCCTTCTGCAAGCCACCAAGACATAGAAGTAACGCAACGCTGCTACCGGAAGTCAAAAACTGACCTTCCTGGATTTCTTTTAATTATCGTAGGATCAACATTTCCCGATCAACCTTGTTGTGTAATATTTTCTTCTGATAAAAACGTTCATGAATTAAGCATAGCTAATAACCAACCGATTATTATCAACGGGGAATTGACGTAATGCTGTCATTAATAAGGCCCAAAGCGGCTCTGGCAATAATTGCAACAGTGTTCCTTTTGATTTTTACATCAATAGTAACCATTAGGGTCTATTTCTTCGAGAGTAGTTTTTGGGTCACTTTGCTAACGGGCTTTACAGCTACTCTTACGATAACTCTAATTCTAATGTCTATTCCCAAGCTTTATTCGACTTTAACTAGGCTGTACAACAAATTTTTTTTCCCTCCGCTTCTTGACCTCAACGGTCAGTGGGATGTAGTCATAAAATCAAATTGGCCCCGTATTCAAGCGCTTTCTAAATCTGGTCACACACCTGAAACCACTCCGGATTTACTGAAAATCTACGGAACTTTAAATTTACAATGTAATTTCTATAGAACACTTGGAAGCCTGGCTTTAAAAGATAGCGCCACTCAAAGGCGGAGCAAAACTATCAGGTCGGATTTAATCGCCAGCTCACTTCGAGAGGAAAACGGGTACTTTATATTCTCCTATATAGCTAAAGCAGTGGTCAGCGACCCAACTCCTGAAACAGATGAATCAGGGTATTTAGTCGCGGCAGAGATTCACTTTAACCATCATGATCTAACCAGCGGAACCGGCATTTATTGGACAAATCGAAAGTACACCACTGGTCACAATGCTGCAGGCGAAATTACGCTAGCCAGATCTCAAGCCGGATAGCCCCCCAACTTCTAGGGGGCTACCTGAAGCGACTATATTTCTCTCCTTTCATTTCCGACCAAGTCAACCAACCAACAAAGGAGGCCAAGTTTGAATCCCCCAGTTTTCCATGGAGATCGGATATAGAGGAATTTTGAACTCGATCATACTACCTCTGAGCACCCCGAGAGGAGACCGCTTATCTAGGCGATAGGGAATTGTAGTGGCCAAAAGATACTTATGCAGACCAAAGGTACGATGCAACCTATTTGACGGATGATTTTATTAGTTTTTAGCTATCAAAAGCTCTTCTAATTGCCGTTTTAATACGAGCCAATTCGCTCAATGCGCATAAGGACCTTGGAGGAGGAATAAGAAAACATAAGCGCCGTCAGGGCCGTAAGATTAACTCCCAAAGCGTGACAATCCTGTGCACATTAATCTATAAGCCTGAACAGCGTACAACTTTACAAACTTTTACAGTACTCTTCTCTCGGAATGTGCTCGACAGAAATCCCGGAAAAACTCCCATAAAAACAACAAATTAGAGTTCTGGCCAAACTATGGTGTCAGCAGCTGGCCAACTTATGGTGTCAATAACAGAACCTCAGCGGACTAATCCTGCCGCAAGGCACAGCCTTGCGTCGTTCCGCCGGCGCGCGAAGCGATGCTTCGCAAACGCTTGGCTACACCCTGCTGGGCCCACCACTCCCCCAGACTTAACGTTTATTGACACTCCTTTGATTGATCCGGATTCGTGCTGGCTCGTATCATTAACGGACTGACCAGTCCGTCCTATTATCGAGAGACTCATGACCGAACCGGAAAAGCCCAAACGCGTGCACAAATCCGCCGAGCAGCGGCGCGAAGAGATTCTGACCGTGGCCACCCGTATTTTTGCCGAGCGGGGCTACCAGGTCGCCGATATGCAGGCCGTGGCGGATGCCGCCGGGGTCGGGAAAGGTACGGTCTACCGCTACTTCCCCACCAAAGAGGCGCTGTTTACCGAGGCCCTTCGCTTTAATCTGGAGACCCTCAAGGCCTCCATCGAGCAAGCTCGCGAGCAGCCCGAGGATCCGCTGGAGCAGCTGCGCGAAGGCATGCGCGCCTACCTGCTGTACTTCGAGAAGAACCCGGAGCTGATTGAGCTGTTCATTCAGGAGCGGGCGGAATTTCGCACCGAATGTCAGAACTCCCTGTACTTCTCCTACATGCTCGCGGGGCGCGAGGACTGGGTCGCCATGTTCGAGCGCATCGCCGAGCGCCACCCGGTGCGCGATATCGACGCCCAGGAGTGGATGGAGGTGTGCGGGGACATGATGCACGGAGCGGTGGTGCTCAGCCACACCCCCCTGCCCCGTCGACCGCTCAGTGAGCGCTTTGACCGGATTTTCGATATTTACCTGCACGGCATTCTCAAGCACTGACCGCCGTTACTGGCGCCACTCTCTTTACCTTTTTGTTTTTAACGCTGTTATCAAACGGAGCTTATTACCATGATGTACCCCACTTCCCGTCCGTCCGCCGGATTGCTGAGCCGGGGCCTGGCCCTGTCCGCGCTTGCCCTGCTGGTCAGTGCCTGTAGCTCCGAGCAGGGCGGCCAGCAGGAGCGGCCACCGTCACCGGTGACCACCACCGAAGTGCAGGCGCAAGCCGCGCAACATCAGGTGGAGTACCCGGGCCGAGTACACGGCGCCACCGAAGTGAGCGTGCGCGCCCGGGTGTCCGGCATTCTGGAGTCGCGCAATTACGAAGAAGGCACGGCGGTGGAAGCCGGGCAGACGCTGTTTCAGATCGAGCCCGACACCTACCAGGACGCCGTAAAAGCCGCCGAAGCCGAGCTGGCCAGTGCCGAGGCTCAGCAACTGCGTGCCGAGCGCGAATGGGAGCGGGTGAAAGGTCTGTTCGAGCGCAATGCGGTCAGTGAGCGCGAGCGCGATCAGGCCCGCGCCGACAGCCGTGCCGCCAATGCCCGCCTGGAAGCCGCCCAATCCGCCCTGAGCAATGCCCGTCGCCAGTTGCGCTACTCCCGGGTGGAAGCGCCGGTGTCCGGCTTGACCAGTATGGAGGCGCTCACCGAGGGCAACCTGGTAGAGGCCGGCACCGTTCTGACCCATATTGTTAAGCACGACCCGGTGCACATTTACTTCGCCTTACCTGAGGAAGACGCCACCGCCCAACGCGTCGCCCGAGAAGCGCTCCGAAACGACGATTCCGAGCGAGAGGTCCGCCTGGTAATGCCCGACGGCAGTGAATATGCCCGCGCCGGCCAAGTGGACTTTGCCGATCGTCGCATCGACCCGATGACCGGCAGTGTGCAGATGCGTGCGGTTTTCCCCAATCCGGACAGCGAACTGATTCCCGGCCAGTTTGTGCGCATTCGCCTGGCCCTGGCGGACTACGACAAGGCCATCCTGGTGGACCCCACCGCCGTGGGCCAGGGCCCGGAAGGCCCTCAAGTGTTCACCATCGGTGAAGACAACACCGCCGCCGCCCAGGCCGTGAAGCTGGGCCCGGTGATCGATGGTCGCCAACTCATCCTTGAGGGACTCGAGGCCGGCAGTCAATTGGTGATCAATGGTCAGGTGGCACTGCGTGACGGCGCCGCCGTGCGAGTCACCAACGCCGACCAGAATGCCAGCGACCAGGAGGGTTGATTGATGTTGCGCTTTTTTATTGACCGGCCGATTTTCGCGTCGGTCATTTCGATCATCATTATCATCGCGGGGCTTGTCTCGCTGCGGGTGCTGCCCGTGGAGCAATACCCGAACGTAGTGCCGCCACAGGTCGTGGTGAGCGCCACTTACCCCGGCGCCAGCGCCGAGGTGTTGGCCGAGTCGGTCGCGGCCCCGTTGGAGCAGGAAATCAACGGTGTGGACGACATGATTTATATGGAGTCCACCAGCACCGATGCCGGCACCCTGCAGGTGTCCATTTCCTTTGCCATGGGTACAGACCCGGACCAGGCGGCGATCAACGTCAACAACCGGGTACAGGCCGCCACGCCACGTCTGCCCCAGATCGTGCGCGATTTGGGTGTGCGGGTGGAATCGCGCTCGACCAATATCCTGATGGTGGCGGTACTACACTCCCCGGATGGCAGCCAGAGCACGTTGGACATCAGTAACTATGCGCTGTTGAACGTCCTGGACGAGCTGGTTCGCCTCGAGGGGGTGGGCGACGCTTCATTGTTTGGTGCTCAGGATTACTCCATGCGAATTTGGCTGGACCCGGCCAAACTGGCGGAATACGACCTGACCACCGCCGAGGTCGCCAACGCCATTCGTGATCAGAACGCGCAGTATGCGGCGGGACGGATCGGGGCGGAACCCTCCCCGGAGGATCAGGCCTTTACCTTCAGTGTTTCAACCCGTGGCCAGTTAGTGGAACCGGAGGCGTTTGAACAGATCGCGCTGCGCACCGACAGCCAGGGCGCCAGCCTGCGCCTGAAGGATGTGGCGCGCGTGGAGCTCGGTTCTGAGCGGTACGATTTCTCCGCCACCTACAACGGGGAAGCGGCGGTGCCCATGGGCATTTATCTGCAACCGGGCGCCAACGCACTGGAAACCGCCGAGCGCGTGCACGCGGCGCTGGAAAACATCGCCGATGATTTCCCCGCCGGCATGGCCTACAAAGTGCCCTACGACACCACGGAGTTTGTGCAGGTGTCGGTCAACGAGGTGATTCTGACGCTGCTGATCGCGGTGGTGCTGGTGGTTCTGGTGACATTCCTGTTCCTGCAGCACATTCGCGCCACCCTGATTCCCGTGGCGGCCATTCCGGTCTCACTGATCGGCACCTTCGCCGGCATGCAGGCAATGGGCTTCTCGGTCAATATGTTGACCCTGTTCGGGTTGGTGCTGGCCATCGGGATCGTGGTGGACAACGCCATTATCGTGATGGAAAACGTCGAGCGCCTGATTGTCGAGCAGGGCATGAGAGCCCGCGATGCCTCCATCGAAACCATGAAGCAGGTCTCCGGAGCGGTGATCTCCTCCACGCTGGTACTGGTGGCGGTGTTCGCACCTGTCGCCTTCCTGGGTGGCCTCAGCGGTGAGCTGTACCGGCAGTTTGCGGTGACCATTGCGGTCTCGGTGGTGGTGTCCGGTGTGGTGGCGTTGACCTTGACGCCGGCAATGTGCGCCCTGCTGCTGGATAAAGAGCCCCACGATGTCAGCAAGCCTTTCCAGATTTTCAACAGCGCCTTTGAGCGCCTGACCAACGGTTTCGTCAACCTGGTGGGCAAGCTGGTGAAACACGGGGTTGTCGGGCTGGGAATGCTCGCCGTGTTCTGCGCCCTGACGGTGTTTGCCATCGGTCGTCTACCCTCGGGCCTGGTGCCCCAGGAAGACCAGGGTGTGGCACTCGCTGTGGCACACCTGCCGCCGGCCTCCGCACTCGGGCGCACCGAAGAAGTTCGTGACCGCCTGGCCAAGCAGCTGATTGCCATGGACGAAGTGAACGAGTTCACCTCCTTCGCCGGCTTCGACATTGTCGCGGGCTCCCTGCGCAGCAATGCCATGGCGGGCTTTATCAACCTGGCTCCCTGGGATGAACGGGAAGGGGAAGGTCAGGCCGCTTCCGACATCGCCGGCAAGGTGATCGGCATGGGCATGGGTATTCAGGAAGCCAATGTGATTGCCTTTACCCCGCCGCCGATTCAGGGGCTATCGCTGACCGGCGGTGTCGAAGGCTATCTGCAGGTGCGGGACAGTTCCGATCCGAAACGCATCAACGAACTGGCCCAACAAGTCATCGCGGCCGCCAATGCGCGTCCGGAGCTGACCAATGCCCGCAGCACGCTCGATACCAGCATTCCGCGCTTCCACGCCGAAGTGGATCGGGAGAAAGCCCGGGCCATGGGCGTGCCGGTAAGCGAAGTGTTCAGCACGTTGCAGGCGACCATGGGTTCCTCCTACATTAACGACTTCTCTTACCAGGGGCGTCTGTGGCGAGTGAACATGCAGGCCGAGGGCGAGTACCGCAACCAGGCCGATGATCTGCGCCATATTTACGTGCGCTCCAACAGTGGTGAGCGGATTCCGTTGAGCTCACTGGTAACGCTCGAGCGCACCGCCGGGGCAGACATCATCAACCGCTTCAACATTTACCCGGCGGCCAAACTGATGGCCGACCCGGCACCGGGCTTTACCACCGGCCAGGCCAAAACCGCTCTGGAGGCGGTGGTAGATGAAGTCGGCCAGAGCGCCAACATTCAACTGGGCTGGACCGGCGAGGCCTACCAGTTGGATGCCGCGGCCGGTTCCGGCACCGCCGCCTTCGGGATGGCTCTGTTGATGGTATTCCTGATTCTGGCCGCCCAGTACGAGCGCCTGACGTTGCCGATTGCCGTCGCCACCGCCATTCCCTTTGGAGTTCTCGGGGCGGCACTGTCATCGCTGTTGCGCGGCTACCCGAATGACATTTACTTCCAGGTGGGTCTGCTGGTGCTGATCGGTCTTGCCGCGAAGAACGCCATTCTGATTGTCGAGTTTGCCGCGCAGAACCGCCGTGAAGGCATGAGCTCCACCGAAGCGGCCATGACCGCCGCCCGGCAGCGTTTCCGCGCCATCATCATGACCGCCGCGACCTTTATCATCGGTTCGCTGCCCCTGGTCTTCGCCACCGGTGCCGGTGCTGCCAGTCGCCAGGAGATCGGAACCGTGGTGGTCGGCGGCATGGTGCTGGCCAGCTCTCTGGCGCTGCTGTTCGTACCGCTGATGTACAAAGTATTGGAAGATCTGGTGACCTGGAATGAAAGCCGCAAACAACGTAATGGAGGTGAGCACAATGCGTAAATTCACCGCACTGGCCGTCGCCATCGCTCTGCTCAGCGGTTGCGCCCTGGGCCCGGATTATCAGGCCCAGACACCGGACCTGCCCGATCAGTGGCCCGAGCACGCGTTGCTCGGGCAGGAGACCGACAACTGGCAACAGTGGTGGACCCGCTTCGACGACGCTACTCTGAATGCGTTGGTCGAACGTGCACTGAATGACAACCTGAACCTGCAAGTGCAAATTCAACGGATTGAGCAGGCACGGGCCGAATTGGGGCTGAGCAAAGCCAATCGCTGGCCATCACTCAGCGCTCAGGCCAACGCGACCCGCGAGCACACGCCAGAAACGGTGTCACAAACGGGCGGTGAGTACACCAGCGAACGGTATGCCGTAAACGGTGTGCTCAGTTACGAGCTCGACCTTTGGGGTCGAGTGGCGCGCGAACGGGAAGCGGCCAGCGCCCTGCTGGCACAATCGGTGTTTGGCACCGAAGCCGTACGCCTGAATCTGGTAACCGACGTGGTCACCACCTACTTCAACCTTCGCGCCGCCGAGCAGCAACTGGCGATCACCCGGGAGACACTGGGAACGCGCGAGGAAACGCTGGCTTTGGAGGAGGTGCGCTACGAAAGTGGCGCGAGCAACCCTCTGAGCATTCGCCAGGCGCGCGCCTCACTGGAAAGTACCCGTGCCCGCCTGCCACAGCAGGCGCAACGCGTACACGAGTTGCGCAGTGCCCTGGCCATGTTGGTGGGGTACACCCCCAGGGAGCTGTTGAGTGAACTGGATTTCGGCGACAGCCAACTCACCGACATTCAGTTGCCAGACAGTGTGCCCGCCGTTCTTCCCTCCGAGCTGCTGCAACGTCGCCCGGATATTCGTGCGGCGCAAGAGGCGCTGGTGGCGGCCAATGCACGCGTAGGGGTTGCCAAAGCGCAGCGCTTCCCAAGCCTGAACCTGCAGGCACTGGGCGGCAGCGTGGCGCTCGATACTGACAACCTGTTCACCGCGCCCGCCGAAATGTGGAGTGTGGGCGCCAACCTGGCCGGCCCGCTGTTTGATTTTGGTCGCACCCGGTCACGGGTCGAAAGTGCCGAGGCTCAGCTTGCTCAAGCCGAAGCGGAGTATCAGTTAGCCATTACCAATGGCTTTCGCGATGCACGGGATGCGTTGGTCATTTATCAAAGCGCTGACCGTCGAGTAGAGGCCGTGCGCCGTCAAACCCAAGCCATTGAGGAAACCCTGGAACTGGCGGAGCTGCAATACGACGCCGGGAGTATTGGTTTTTATGAGTTGTTGGATGCACAGCGCGGTTTGCTCGACGCGGAGTTGGCGTTGAGTCAGGCGATGAGTGATCGCCTGGCGGCGACGGCGACCCTGTTCAAAGCCATGGGTGGGGGTTGGAGTACGTCACAGTCGTGACGAAGATTGGGTAACGGCGGATGCGCTGCGCTCCGATACGTCGGACCGATCCGCCCTACGCCAACTGCGGTGCCACCCGTAGGGGCCGAGCGCAGCGGTATTGATTTGCATCCGCCGTTACCCTATACACTTTTTTACGATCGTATTACGCACTTTCTGTTAAATTAATTTGTAATTGATTGACCTGCCAAGCCCGACGCATAGCGCAAGGAGCTTTACGTGCCATCCCTCTTCCGATACCGCCGTCCGTTGCGCGAACGCGTCCGATGGGCGAGCTGGTTTATTGTTGCCAACAGCCTGATTGCGTTGCTGATCGGTTTTCGTTATCTGCCCTGGATGACCGTGACGGACACCACCACCGGACTCTACATCGCCTTGGCGATGATTGCCCAGTTTTCCCTGTTGGCCTGGCTTTTTGGCTTACCGCTGCTCCTGCTGACACTGATTCTGCCGCAGTCATTATTGCGTCCGACAGCCATCGTCATCGGCACCGCTGGCGTTTCGTTGCTGCTGCTTGACACCGTGGTTTACCACCAATTCCGTTTTCACCTGTCGGGTTTTGTGCTCGAACTGATTGTTGGCGGTGGCACCGAAATATTTTCATTTTCCTGGCAGACCTGGGCGGTGGGCGGCATCGCCATTGTCGCGCTCGCCCTGTTGCAATGGAGTCTGGCTCGACGCTTTTGGATTTTGACGCCGCGCCGCTATCTATGGGTGCCCCTCACCCTACTGGTAAGCAGTCAGCTACTGGCTCACGGCTGGAATGCGTGGGCAGATGCTCACTACGATCATCGCATTACCCGAGTCGCGCGCCACTTGCCGCTCTATCACGCGGCGACCGCCAAGCGTTTTTTTGCCCGCCACGGCTGGGTTGATCCTCAGGCTGTGCGGGAAGCCGCGGTGGTCGAACAAATGAGTGCACCCGGCGGCCAGGGCGCCCTGAACTATCCAACGGCAGCACTCCAGTGCACAACACCCGAACAGCTCCCCAACATCCTGGTGATTGCCGTGGACTCCCTGCGCTGGGATATGCTGGATCCGCGCTGGATGCCCAACACCACCCACTTTGCGGCGTCGGCGCAGGTATTCACCGATCACTACAGCAATGGCAACGCCACCAAGCCGGGCATATTCACTCTGTTTTACGGGTTACCCGCCAGCTATTGGGACGCGTTTTCCGCCCACCAGGTGCCGCCGGTATTGATTCAACGCATGCAGTCCCTCGGGTACCAATCCCAAATACTGAGCTCAGCCACGCTGGTGAGCCCGGCCTTCGATCGCAATGTCTTCTCATCCATTAAAGAGCTCCGCCTGAAAACACCCGGGGACACCTCCTGGGAGCGCGATCAGCAGATCACTCAAGACTGGCTGGACTTTCTTGACGGTCGCTCGTCCCTTGACAACACCTCACCCTTTTTCGGGTTCCTGTTCTACGACGCGCCGCACTCCTATCAGGTCCCGCCCGATTACCCGCGTATCGAACCTTACTGGGAATCCGTAAACCAATTGGCGCTGGACAATGAATTCGACCCCGAACCCTATTTCAATGTCTACAAAACCACGGTACGTTTTGTCGACGATCAGATTCATCGGGTTCTGAGCGATCTGTCAAAACGCCAGTTGATGGACGACACCCTCGTCATCATTACCTCGGATCATGGTCAGGAATTCAACGACAACGGAATGAACTATTGGGGTCACGGCAGCAATTTTTCACGCTATCAGCTCCAGGTTCCACTGGTTATCCATTGGCCCGGCAAGGCAGCCGGTATCGTCGAGCACCGGACCGAGCATTTCGACCTCGCGCCCACCCTGCTGACCGACGCGCTCGGGTGTGCCCAAAGTGCGACCGAGAGCTATTCGAGCGGAGAACACCTCTATACCCCTCACAACAAAAAATGGAGTATCGCGCACAGTTACATGAATGCGGCCTTTTTGACCGAGGAGCTCCAACTGGTGAGTTACCCGTCGGGCGGAATGGAAATGCTGAGCACCCAGTTGCAGCCGATAGACGATGCCCCCTTACCAATGGAGCTGATCAAACGGGCGCTGAGGGAGCAGTCCCGGTTTTACCCTTGATCCATGAATCCCGGAGCTACCGACGTTTCGCCAACCATAAGCGGATGATGGTGCTGGAATTGACACTGATCAACGTCACTTCCAGCAGGGTGCCCCCGATCGACCCGACCACAATATTATTGGCCAACCAGAAACAGGCGCCTAGCAGGAAGGCCAGGCGCATCTGAATACCGGTCAGGCAGAACAGTGCATAGGTACCGATGCAGGCGCCAATCACCGGCAGCCAGTCCAGTGGTTTCTCGACCAGCCACCACCCCAGCGCCACACTGAAGGCGATGAACAGCCAAGCGACCAGCCGGGAGCTGGTTTTCAGGGACAACCCGGTGCGCACCACCGACAGCAACGAACTCAGTACCGCCGTTGGCGCGCCGATCAATGCAAAGTGCAGGCAGTTATTGAACTGCAGCACAAACATGAACACCTTCAGTTTGCGATCGTCTTTCTGAAAAAAACAGTAGACGCCCAAGCCGTAGCTGACCAACCCAAGCAGTTGGCCAACCGTATAGATCACATCACCCAAGGGCCTGGCACCTTAATCAAACAGCTGTGTGTGAAAGCGCAGGTGATCTTCAATAAAGCTGGCGATAAAGAAGTAACTATGATCGTAGCCCGGCTGCATCCGCAGCGTAAGCGGAGCGCCCGCCTCTTCAGCAGCCACTTCCAGCGCCTCTGGCTTTAGCTGCTCCTGCAGAAAGTTATCCGCATCTCCCTGGTCCACCAACAGGGGCAGCGCACAGCCTTTGGCTTTGAGCAGTTCGCTGGCATCGTATTCACGCCAGGCCGACGGGTCGTCACCCAGATACCCCGCCAGAGCCTTCTGTCCCCAGGGGCAGTTGACCGGATTGCTGATCGGGGCAAAGGCGGAGATGGAGCTATACCGCTCGGGGTTGCGCAGCCCCACCACCAGCGCGCCGTGGCCCCCCATGGAATGACCACTGATGGCCCGCTGATCGGTCACGGGGAACTCCCGCTCGATCAACGCCGGCAGTTCCTTCACCACGTAGTCGTACATCTGGTAATGGCGCTGCCAGGGTGCCTGGGTAGCGTTGACATAAAAGCCCGCGCCCAACCCGAAGTCGTAGCTGCCCTCGGGGTCGTCCGGCACCGCATCGCCACGAGGGCTGGTGTCGGGGGCGACGATCGCCACCCCCAGTTCCGCCGCGACTCGCTGGGCGCCGGCTTTGTGCATGAAGTTCTCATCAGTACAAGTCAAGCCCGACAACCAGTACACCACGGGCACCTTGCGCTCCTCGGCCTGGGGCGGCAGAAAGATCGCAAAGCGCATGGTGCAGTTGAGCACCTCGGAGGCATGGCTGTACTGCTGGTTCCAACCGCCGAAACTCTTGTTGCTACTGAGCCGCTCCAATGTCATATCGAGCTCCTTAAAAGTGAATGACGCTACGGATGCTTTCGCCCTTGTGCATCAGATCAAAGGCGTCGTTGATCTTTTCCAGTGGCATGGTGTGGGTAATGAAATCATCCAGCTTGAAATCACCGCGCATATACTGCTCGACAATGCCCGGCAACTCGCTGCGCCCCTTGACACCGCCAAAGGCGGAGCCGCGCCATACCCGGCCGGTAACCAACTGGAACGGTCGGGTACTGATCTCCTGACCGGCACCGGCAACACCGATAATCACCGACTCACCCCAGCCCTTGTGACAGCATTCCAGTGCCGAGCGCATGACGTTCACATTGCCGATGCACTCGAACGAGTAATCCACACCGCCATCGGTCAGATCAATAATCACTTCCTGAATGGGCTTGTCGTAGTCTTTCGGGTTGATGCAGTCGGTGGCACCGAGTTTTTTCGCCAGCTCGAACTTCCGCTCGTTGATATCGATGGCGATGATCCGCCCGGCCTTGGCCATGGTCGAACCAATGATGGCCGACAGGCCAATGCCGCCAAGACCAAAAATCGCTACCGTCGAGCCCGGCTCCACCTTGGCAGTATTCAGCACCGCGCCCATGCCAGTGGTTACGCCGCAGCCGAGCAGACACACCTCTTCCAGCGGAGCTTCCTTGTTGACCTTGGCCAGGGAAATTTCCGGCAGCACAGTATATTCGGAAAAGGTGGAGCACCCCATGTAGTGGTGGATCGGCTGGCCGTCTTTGTAGAACCGGGAGGTGCCGTCGGGCATGACCCCTTTGCCCTGGGTTGCCCGGATTTTGCCGCACAGGTTGGTTTTACCGGACTTACAGAATTTGCATTCCCCGCACTCAGGAGTGTAGAGCGGGATGACATGATCGCCCACGGAAATGCCGGTCACGCCTTCGCCGACCTGTTCCACAATGCCGCCGCCCTCATGGCCCAGGATGGCCGGCCAGTTGCCCTCCGGGTCTTCCCCAGAGAGGGTAAAGGCATCGGTGTGGCACACCCCGGAGGCAACAACCCGTACCAGGACCTCACCGGCCTTGGGCGGCATCACGTCGACTTCTTCAATGGTCAGTGGTTTGCCGGGGCCCCAGGCCACGGCAGCGCGAGATTTGATCATGCTTTCCTCCAAAATGGTTGATTCGGGGTATTACTGGGTATTTTTACCCGGGGGATTACGCTCAATCCCCGGTAACGGTTGCTATTGGCGTGTTAGGCTCCTATAACATTAACAGGTAAGCCACCCACGGATTGAGTCTATGATTCTGCAGCCCCACAACATTGTTCACCTTTGGCTCATTGATCAGCGCAGCGTTCACCTGGATGACCAGCGAGACACCTTTGAGCAATGGTTGAGTGAGGACGAACTCGACGGCCTGAAACACTACTCCCGCCCCGAACTTCGTGACGAACAGCTGATTACCCGTGCGGGGCTGCGCAGCAGTCTGTCCCAATACTCGGACAGCATTCCACCCAAACGCTGGCAGTTCGAGCGCAGTGAGCGTGGCAAGCCCCGACTGAGTGACGACTCGCCCATGTCCGAGCTGAGCTTCAACCTCAGCCACAGCGGCGACTGGCTGGCCATCGGCATCACGGTCGACAACCTGATTGGTGTGGACCTGCAGTTGCGGCACCATCAAAAGCCCCTGACCGAACTGGCTGAGCGGTTCTTTTCCGCACCGGAGGCCGAGGAACTGGCCAATCTCCCCGAACCCCGGCAAAACGAGCACTTCTTTCGGCTATGGACCCTCAAGGAGGCGTACCTGAAAGCCCGGGGGCTGGGCCTTGCCCATGGCCTGGACAAGGCCCGCTTCCACATCGACAACAACGGCCTGATTACCGCGGCGTTTGATGACAGTCTGGAGGATGACCCTCACGACTGGCAGTTCCACCACTATGAACTGGACGATGATTACTGTCTGTCCCTCGCCCTGAAGCAGCACCGGGCCCAGGACGCATCGACCCACTTTTACAAGCTCATTCCCGGCGGTCACGTCGAGCCACTGGAGTCTATCGGCCACCAGATACAGATTCAGTAAAACACAAAACTCGACGCCCCGGAATTCCGGGGGCGACTCCGGGTGTAAAGGACCGTAAAGACTCGCCAAGGCCTTTTGTCGTATGATACTTTATTACAGATTGACTATAACCCTCTGACCATAACCAATAGCCCAAGGGATAGCCTATGAAACTCCTGAGCTCTTTCCTGTTGTCCGCCACCCTGGCCATGCCAGCGGTCGCCGCCAGCACCCATAAAATGTCTGTCGATACCGACGAAAGCGCGGGCATCATCAGCAAACACATCTACGGCCACTTCGCCGAACACCTGGGCCGAGGCATCTACGATGGCCTCTGGAAACAGGATGAAAACGGCGACTACATCATCCGCGATGATGTGATCGATGCCCTGAAAGACCTGGGCATTCCCAACCTGCGCTGGCCCGGCGGCTGCTTTGCCGACTACTACTTCTGGGAAGACGGTATCGGCCCGAAAGAGGAGCGTCCTTCAGTCGTGAACAACCTCTGGGGTGGAGTAACCGAGGACAACTCCGTGGGTACCCACGAGTTCATGGACCTGGTGGCCGAGCTGGAAACCGACCCCATCGTGGTGGGCAATGTCGGTAGCGGCACTGTGGAAGACATGGCCAACTGGTGGCAGTACGTCAACCACCCGGGCGAGAGCCCCATGTCCAAGTTACGCGCCGAAAATGGCCGCGCTGAGCCCTGGAACGTCGAATACTGGGGCGTGGGCAATGAGAGCTGGGGTTGCGGCGGCAACATGCGTCCCGAATACTATGCCGACCTCTACCGCCGCTTTGCCACCTTCCTGCACCCCTATGAGAACGTGAAGCCGTTCCGCATTGCCGCTGGTGCCGCCGGGGCCGACTATAACTGGACCGATGTGGTCATGGAGCGCGCCGGTGACATGATCGACGGGCTCGACCTGCACCACTACACCATCCAGGGCTCCTGGACCACCAAGAAAGGTGAGGCCGTCAACTTTGATGAAAGCGACTGGTTCGAGCTGATGGACCGCGCTATTCAGATGGACGAGATCATCACCGGTCACAAGAAGATGATGGACAAGCACGACCCCGAGAAGCGTGTGTGGCTGATCGTGGGCGAATGGGGTACCTGGCACGAACAGGAAGAAGGCTCCATCCCGGGCTTCCTGTACCAGCAGAACACCCTGCGCGACGCCCTGACTGCCTCAGTGACGCTGGATATTTTCCACCAGCACCTGGACCGGGTGAAGATGGCCAACATCGCCCAGACCGTGAACGTCCTGCAGGCGATGATTCTGACCGATGGTGAGAAAATGCTGCTGACCCCGACCTACCATGTGTTCGACATGTACAAGGTGCATCGGGATGCAGTGGCTCTGCCGATCAAGCTGAACAAAGGCAAGTACCGTTACGAAGGTGAGAGCCTCCCGGCGTTGAGCGCCACCGCGTCGCGGGACAAAGACGGCCGCACCCACATCAGCCTGACCAACATTGATCCCCATGAGGCTCGCACCATTGAGATTGACCTGAAAGGGATGAATGTGAGCGCCGTGAAGTCCGGCCGGATTCTGACCGCCGAGGCGATGAACGCCCACAACACCTTCGACAACCCCGACAACCTGGTACCGGTCAGCTTCGACGGCGCCCGGGTTGAGAAAGGTAAGTTGATTGTGGACATTCCGGCGAAGTCGTTGGTGACGTTGGAGTTGTAACGTCACCCATTCAACAAAAACGTATTGATCGACAACCGGCCCCTCGCGGGGTCGGTATCAAAATCGAACCCCGCCGCAATATTTCCCGAATGCAGACTCGTACACCGGTACATCAATAACCGGTTGAACGCCGCCTCATACGACGCAATTCGCTCGAACTGATCGGTATCGCCGTTGATATAACCCGGTGGTGGCAGCCGCCCGGCTTTGGCATCCGCCTCCAGCGCCCCCAGAAAAGACTCCCGACGGCCCGCGTCCACATACTCAAAGCCGGTATCGCGGTGGCGATAAAACGACGTACCGCCCAGTTCCGAGCCACACAGAAAATGAATCATGGCCAGCTCGGTGGGCCGGTTGGAATCAAAGTGCGGGATACGCTGCACCGGGTGTAGATCATCCGGCCGGGTCGTCACCAGAGAGTAGGAGCACTCGACGCTCGCGATCTGCCCGGAGCGGATGCCGAATACGCGTTCAATCAGCCCCGGCAGACTGTTCTGCAGTGCCTGATAGTAGCTGCTCGGCGCCGCGGCGCGCAGGCCGGGGTAAAAACCGGTGTTGTCGTCAAACCCCTTTTTCGCCACCGCATCCTCGCGCAGCATCTCTGCGCCCAACAGAAAATCATCAATACAGACCACAGGTTGACGCTCGGCGCCCACCTGGTCCACTCTGACCCGCGCTTCGGGGTTAAACTGTACTGAAGGTTCCGGGGACACAGCCATAGACGCCATCCGCTTTGTGATCGAAAATAGGGGCTCTCCGTACTTATCGGAACAGTTTACGTGGTCTTTGATCCGGACAACACCTCTTACAACAACAAGGCGGTTCTATGAAAAAACTACTCGGTACAGTGGCACTCTTAAGCGGCTTTGCGGCGCTGTTTCTGGTATTCATCGCCGGCCCGAGCTTCCGCAATGGCTGGTTGGATCTCGGACAGGCCTTTACCCTGCTGCGCTGGGGTGCCTATGTGGGTATTGCCAGCGTGCCGTTGATCATCGGCTACGCCATCTGGCGGAAGCCCGAAGGACGATTCACCTCGGCGTTGGCGATATCCGCCGTGGTGGGACTGTTCAGTTTTTACCTGCCGTTCAGCCAGTGGCAGACCGCCCAGTCAGTGCCCCCGATTCACGACATCACCACCGACCTCGACAACCCGCCAGCGTTTGTGGCCATACTGCCCTTGCGGGAGAATGCACCCAACCCGGCGGAGTATGCTGGCGAGGAGACGGCCAAGCAGCAGCGTGAAGCCTACCCTGAGCTACAACCCCTGATCGTCGAGCGGCCCGTGAAAGACGTGTTCGAGGCGGCCCAAGCGGTCGTGAAGGGCCAGGCCTGGGATCTGGCCGGCGCCGAACAGCTCGACGATGGCAGTGCCCGGGTGGAGGCCACTGATACCACACTCTGGTTCGGCTTCAAAGACGACGTGGTGATCCGTATTCAGCCCCATGAAAACGGCAGCCGGGTCGATGTCCGCAGCAAATCCCGCCTGGGTCGCAGCGACGTTGGCGCCAACGCCCGCCGCATCAAGCTGTTCATGGAAAAGTTGCAGGAAGAGCTCCAGTAGGTCGGATCGATCCGACGCATTGGAGCGCACAGGGTGCAATGCGACAGCGTACAAGAGAACCGAGACCCCATTGCCATGAAGACCAGCACGCAAGCCATCGCCGCCCTCGTTGACGCCTGCGAGCCTGACTCCATCGTCGCCGTCGGCGAGCGGGCTCAGGCCATTGCCCAACGCTGGCAAGATACCCATGGCCAGTGTCAGTTGACGTGCCTGGATGCCACCGATACCGCAGAGGGCCTCAGCCTTCCCCGCACCCAGGACCTGGCCCTGGTCACCGACAGCCTCGAACATCTGAGCCACTCGGCGGGCCAAACCCTGATCGGGCAGTTGCGCAACTACGGCACCCGACAGATTGGCGTCCTGGTCACTGACGGTGTCGGCTGGAACCTCACCGATTTCATTGGCCTGGGGTTCCGACGCCAGGCCCGCATTGAGGAAGACGGGCACGGCCGAACGCTATACACCTACAACATCAGCAACTACAACCACAAACGCGATTGGAACAACCCGCGCTTCTGGGCCAACCCGGAAATGTGGGGCAAAGCCTGGTGGTAACCCGATTACCAGGAAACTTCCACGCGGTTACGACCAAACTCTTTGGCTTTGTACAAGGCCTGATCCACCCGATTGAAAATCTCATCCAGGGTTTCGCCCTGGCGAAAGGTGGCGACGCCGAAGCTCGCGGTGATTCGCCCCACCCGCTCGAACTCCTCCTCGGCCAACAGGGCCCGCAGTTTTTCCGCCAGACCGGCGGCCTCACGCAGCTCGGTGTCACGACACACCAGCACAAACTCTTCGCCGCCCCAGCGGGCAAAGAGATCGGTCCCGCGGATGTTGTGCTTGACCAAAGAAGAGAGCCCAGTCAGCACCTGGTCACCCACCGCATGCCCATAATGATCATTGATCGGTTTGAAGCGGTCGACGTCTACCATGATCAGCGACAGGGGCTTACCCTCGCGCCTTTCGATGAGACCGAGTGCAATCGCATCTTCGATTCCCTTACGGTTAAACGCCCCCGTCAGGGGATCTGTCTTTGATTTCTCCTCCAGAGTCCGGCTGCGACTGTCGAGCAGTTGATTAACCTGCATCAGCTCACGTTCGCGTGCCTGACGCTGATTAAGCTCCTGCTTGAGACGCCACGTGCGCACTATCAAAAACAGCATCGCAAGGCCCAGCCAGGTGCCTACTATTCCCTGGTACCAACGCTCGCTGGAAATCACCTGGCCGGTAAACTCTATTTCAGACAGCGTAAACTCGTGCGTACCTTCCCGACCGCTGGTACCGGTCTGCACATCAATCACGACAATATTGTCAAACTGGGGCAGGGCCAGGTTCGGCGGCAGCCGGTTGGCCTGAAACCACCAGTTGGCGACAAAAAAGTCCGACATGGAAAGCTCGACCCACTGTCCACCCTCAGCCAGGTCAGCGTTGAACTCGACCTGATTATACTTTGTGCTGTCATTGACGTGCGGCTTACTGTACCGCGGGTCGTAGTTACGCAGATAAAACCGGATTGACTGGGTTGGGCCGTTGTAATCCAACCAGAAGCGAACCTGATCGAAATTGCTCAGGTTCAGGCCATCCTCCCGCTCCTCATCCAACACCAGCTCGAAGCCGCAATACATATAGGTGTCGCTTTCAACCAGATTACACACCCAACTCATACCTTTCGGATCAGTAATCTCGGAGGTGGACAGACCACCATTACCGGAGTCATCGTATTTCGCCACAAAGCCATCGCTGGCATCCAGGGTGATACTGGTTTGCAGAATCGGACGCTCCGCCACAATCGCGATAATCGTGAGCATTACCAGCAAAAGCAGAACGGCTTCTATCCGAAAAAAGTTTCTTTTGGTTGGTTTCAGCGCTGTTGACGTCATATTCGAGCGGTTTTCCATGTTATTTTGACCCGGAACCATATAGTCATTACAACCATAGCCGTTTTGTTGACTGCTTTACAAGCAGTTTTTTGACACCCATAGGGTAGCGGTTTTCAACTCAGAATGCTCCCCCGCAGTGTCGTCAATTTCAACTTTTGTGACTTTGATCAAGCCCGGGCTGGACTCGGCGAGATCAACTGCTTTACGATCAAAGCCGCTGGACCGCACCGTATGCTCACTCCCGAATCGCTCGCGCGGCTGGCGGTCATCGTTTCGGCACCGCATGGGTGCCCAACCCGGAGGCAATCCATGCTGGCGACCATCCTCTCCCACCCGAGCTGCCACCGTCATCGGATGCCCGACGGCCACCCGGAGTGCCCCGAACGCCTGGATGCCATCAACAATCGCCTCTTGACCAGCGGCCTGGACGGGCTACTTCTGCACAAGCAGGCGCCGGCAGTCACCCGGGAGCAACTGCTGCGAGTCCATGAGGCGGAATACCTGGACCGCCTGGCCGAGGCGGCCAGAACGCTGGGAGAGGATCAGATTCTGCCCTTCGACACCGATGTCTACCTGAGTCGCGACACGCTGGAGGCCGCCCAACATGCCGCTGGCGCCGCCGCCTACGGAGTGGACCTGGTGATGGCGGGAGAGACCGATGCGGTCTTTTGCAACGTGCGTCCGCCGGGCCACCACGCCGAGCCGGATCGGGCCATGGGCTTCTGCCTGTACAACAACATCGCCATCGCCGCCGCCCACGCGCTGGCGCACCACGGACTGCAACGGGTCGCCATCGCCGATTTCGATGTCCACCACGGTAATGGCACCCAGACGATGTTCTATGATGAGCCCCGGGTGTTATTCTGTTCCAGCTTTCAGCACCCCTTCTACCCGGGCACACCGATTGACGTGAAGCGCGAACACATCGTCAATGTCCCCCTGCTCGCCACCTGCCGCAGTGCGGAATTTCGGGCGGCCATCACCGAGCGGTGGCTGCCGGCCTTGAAACGCTTCCGCCCACAGCTCTTACTGATTTCCGCCGGTTTTGATGCCCATGAGGAGGACGATATGTCGTCCATCAACCTGACCGACCGGGATTACCAATGGGTGAGTGAGCAGTTACGTACCCTGGTGGACGAGAGTCGAGAGGCCAGTCAAACTGACGATCACTGTCGAGGTATTGTCTCCACACTGGAGGGCGGCTATGCGCTGTCAGCCCTGGGGCGCAGCGCGGTGGCTCACGTCAAGGCACTGGCGAAGTTGTAGCGTCCGGCGCCTGTAAGTCGATCCGCATGTCGATGACCTCTTCATCCGGATCGTACTTCACCCGAAACCCCAGGCTTCGTGCCAGACTGGCCATGCCCCGATTCTGGGGGAGCGTCCAGCCCACCAGGTGACGCGTCCCCTGATCTCGGCAGTGCGCCAACATCTTGCCCAGCAGCAACCGTCCCAGCCCGAGCCCCTTAAGATCACTGCGAATGGCAATGCTGAACTCGCCTTCATGGTTGTCCGGGTCCATCTGGGCCTGGACCATTCCCAGGGTGACCTCCTCACCCCGTTCGTCGCGCTCGGTGGCGATAAACACCATCTCCCGGTCGTAGTCGATCTGGGTCACACGCGCCATCTGCTCGTGCGAAAACTCGGAGACCTCGCCAAAATAGCGGTTGTAACGGTCCTCCCGGCTTAGGGCGTGATCGAAAGCCTGTTGACGGGCTTCATCTTCCGGCCGGATCGGGCGCAGCAACACCGAACGACCATCCTTCAGGGTCACTCGCGCCTCCAGTTCTTTGGGATAAGGCCGGATGGCCATGGGACGAGCCTGCTCGGCCGGCGCAAGACGGGCCGAGACCTCCAGCGCGGTATAAACGCCTTGGCGCATCACCACCGGTTGCAGGTCCAGCCTGGCCAGCTCGGGATTGTCGACCACCAGTTGACTGACCTGGCTCAACAGCAGGCAGAGCGAGTGCCGCTCCAGCGGTTGATGGCGCTCGCGGATCTTGCCCTCGGCCAGGGCCTGAATCACCAGGTAGCGGGCCAAGGCCATATTCAGAGGCGGCAGAGCCACCACCGCGTTGTACAGCCAGTCGCTGGCGCCTCCCGCTTCGCCCAGGGCGATGACCGGCCCGAATACCGGGTCAACCCGCACCTGAATCCGCAGCGCAACACCATCCTGATAGACCTCTTGCGCACTGTCCTCTGCGCTGGGGCTTCGGGTGCGGACACCGTAAGCCGCCACCATCTCGGCCGCCTCCGGAGCGGACAGGTCGAACCGCGGCGACGCCAGCGTCCGCTCGATGAGCGCGCGCACCGATACCGGGTGGTGGGGAATCAGCTCGCTAACAGAGTCCGGGGTTTCCGAGAGCAGCTTCTGGTTGCGGCGGTATTGAACCCGGTACATGAAGGCCGCGACGGCACCTTCTGGGGTACGAAAGGAGGCAATACCCGCCTGGGCAAAGCGCTCCCGGGCCGGATAGGCCGCGTCCTCGCCCATCCAGTTCACCAGCAGGTTGGGCTTGCGCCCGGCGTGTGCCTCATAGGCCTGCAGCACCGCTTCTGAGTAGACTTCACCACCGTGCAACGCCGAGGGCGCATGCATCACCAGAATGTTATCGGCCTCACCGCTGGCCAGAATCACCGAGAGTACCTCCCGATAGAGTTCCGGCGGGGCATCGCCCAGCAAATTGACCGGGTTGCGGGCTCGCCCACCGCGAGGCGCCAACCGGGCCAGCGCCTGCTCGGTCTGCTCGCTGAAAGTGACCAGATGCCCGCCGCGCTCAATGAGCGCGTCCGCGGCCATGGCGGCGGGACCATTGCCGTTACCCAGAATCACCAACCGCTCACTGGTCAGCTCCCGCCCATAAGCGAGGGTTTCCACGGCGGCAAACAGGTCCCTCAGGTCCTGCACCCTCAGCATCCCCGCGCGCCGGAAGGCCGCATCGTACACTCGGTCGGAACCGCGCTGTTCGGCTGGCAACCGGCTGACCGCATCCGACACCTCGCGGGCGTTCCCGGCCTTGATCAGGAGAATCGGCTTGCCCGCGGCGGCGGCCCGGGCCGCCGACAGAAAAGCCCGGCCATCGCGGATGGAATCGATATACAGAAGAATGGCGCGGGTTTTGGGGTCACGCCCGAGGTAATCGATCAACTCATCGAAGTCGATATCCGCCCCGTCCCCCAGAGCGACAAAGTGGGAGAAACCGATGCGCCGCCGGCGCGCCCAATCAAGAATGGTGACACAAACCCCGGAGGACTGGGACACAAAAGCCACCTTGCCCGGTAGCGCATGAGTGTGGGCATAGCTGGCGTTCAGCCCGATGGCGGGTACAAACAATCCCAGGCAATTCGGCCCCAGCAGCCGCACGCCCCAGTGTCGGGCAATCGCCAGCATCTGCTCCTGCAGGCTGGTGCCCTGGGCGGTATGCACCTCATCCAGTCCGGCGGCAATCACAATGACGCTGCGTGTGCCCTTCTTGCCCAATTGCTGAATCAATGCCGGTACCCGTGCCGCCCGGGTGCAGATGATCGCCAGGTCCGGCACCTCCGGCAGCGCCTCGATCGAGCCATAGGCCAACACCCCGTTGACCGCCTGATACTTGGGCGTGACCGGCATGATCGGCCCGGCAAAGTTGCCTTGCAGCAGATTGCGCATCACGGCATTGCCCGGACGACTCGGCTTGTTGGACGCACCGATGACCGCCACCGAGCGAGGGTTCAGCAACTGATCGATCTGCTTGAGACTCATGGGGGCTCCGGTCGACCTAAAACCTGATCTTAGCGGTCTCGGGCGCTAACGGCTAGCGACCGCCTCCACCGCCGCCTCCGCCACCGCCACCGGAGAAACCGCCACCACCGCCGCCCGAGCTGGTACCGGGAGCGGCGGACGCGGAGGCGATCTGTGAGCTGAGCGTTTTGCCCAGGTCACTGCCCAGGCTAGCCAGCCCACCGCGACCGAGCGGGCCGTGGTACCAATGCATGGCGTGCGCCGCACTGGTGGCGGCCTCCATTCCTACTGCTTTGATGAACTGGCCGGTCCAGGCCTCTTCGACCCCCAGGGCCAGGGCGAAGGGCAAGAGACTCTCATAGCGCTCGGCGTTGAGCGGAGGCTCATCGGTGTTACGGTGTTCCAGTCCGGCGATTTCATCTCTGGAGGCCACCGACAGGTACAGTTTCAGGCCTTCGATATGATCCAGCAGTTTACGTCCTTCTTTGGTGGGGCGGCGCATCAGGTTGGCGAACACGCCATTGAGAAGAATCAACACCGACAGCAGCGCCCAGAACGTCAGAGAGGCCGGGTTGCCCACCAACCAAAACGCCACTGCTCCTAACGCCACAGACGCAAACAGGCCTTTGAGGGTAATCCCCACGTTGTCGACAAAATAGCGGGGCTTGAAGCGCTGCTTGAGCGCCCGTTGATGTTGGCGCTTTGCGTCGCCCAGAATGGCGTGATTCGCCTGTTCGAGCGTTAGCTGGTCGGCACCCACAAACAATCGGGCGAAAAGGGCACGCTCCGCTGGCGAAAGCTCCACATCACTCGCCTCACTGAGTTTTTGCAACCGCCAGTTGTCGGAAAGCCACTTTTTGTCGCGATGAATGGCGATCAGCCCCTTCACGGACAAGTGCACCAGATCCGCCGCGAAACATCGATCGTCGTAGCGGGCCTTGGCCAGATAACGCAAACCACCGGGCGAGAAATCCTCCGGCGGGAAATAGCGCGCAAACACCGGACCTGCCTGAGGATCACGTCCCTCGCGGCGCCAGTGATGGAGATAGTAGCCCAGTATCGCCAGCAAGCCGACCAGAAGGAGCAGCTGCGCCCGGTTGTCCTTCAGAAACCAGGTCAGCGCCTGCCCTGCCGAGGGTGCCGTCACCACGCCTTTTGGAAAGCCCACCACAATGGTCAGCCCCTCTCGCACACCCAACGGCTGAGTGGTGGCAAAATGCACCACTCCCGGTTCTACCACTTCGGCCTCGGCGAGTTGCGCCCGGCTGCCCTGCGGGCCCGTGTACACATCCAGCGCCAGTTGACCGGCTGGCACCGGACTCGGCAACTGCACCCGCGCTGAGGCCAACTCAATGTCGAAAATCCATCCGGTACCGGTCACATTCCAGTAAAGCTCATCGTACTGTTCGAAGAAACCTAACTGCCGGTTGGTGCGATAGCGAATTCGGTAGGTGGTGGTGAGCGGTGTCGGCAGGAAACGGTCGTCGCCGGTATTGATTCGGATGCCGTTTGCCCGGTCTTCGGTAAACCAGGGTTCAGGCTCGCCATCGCGGGTGACACTGACCACTTCAAATCCGACCACTACCCGGTCACCGCGATGGTCCCGATAGCGGGTTGGAAAATCCCGATAGAGGCCGCGGCGAATATTCCGGCCCTCGGCCCGCACTTCGATGGTCTCGGTCACATCGAGCGTGCCATCGGCCTCGACCATGATGTCTGAATGAAAATTCAGAATCCGCTCCTGCGCTGACGCCGGCAGCACGCCTGACGCCAGGAAAAAAGCGAGTAACAGCCCGTTCAAGAACGCTTTCATTTCATTCCCTCCCTGTTCACCGAAACCGCATCACGTTGATCCTCCGCTGCGCTGAAAAACTCAGCCGTCGAAAAACCCGCTACTCGCGCAATCAGAAGGTCCGGAAACTGTAGCACCCGATCATTGAGGGCGCGCACCGCACCGTTGTAAAACCGCCGTGCATACTGCAGAAGATTCTCGGTTTCCACCAGGTCGCGCTGCAACTGAGTGAAATTGCCATCGGCTTTCAGGTCCGGATAGCTTTCCTGGAGTATGAAAAGGCGAGACAGCGACTGCTCCAACTCGTTCTCAAGGGAGGCGAGCTGACCTGGATGCTGGCTCTCGACAGCGCGCGCTCGCAGCTCGGTCACCGCGGTCAAGAGACTGCGTTCGTGATCGGTGTAGGCCTGAACGGTGCGCACCAACTGGGGAACAAGATCATGGCGGCGCGCCAGTTGCACATCAATATCGCTCCAGGCGGTACGCACCTGATTGCGCAGACGCACCAGGCGGTTAAAACACCACACGGCCCAAATCAGGACAGCGGCCAGGATCAATCCCGGCCAGAGGAAATCAGACATAGCGTTATCCTTCATAACCTTCCATAGTATCCCGTCGATGGAGCGGGACTGGGTATTACTATAACTGATCGTTGCTTGAGCGTGGTATTGAAGGAATAGACAGCAGTCAGGATTGGCAAACATAAAAAAGGCCCTCCGCTAGGAGAGCCTTCTTCAATATGGTGCCCACTAATTTGTCCGGAACAAATTAGGGCAGCGAAGCTGGTCCGAAGGACCGAGGCGCAAGGACGCGCCGAGCCCACGCCGGACCTTGGTCCGGACTGGCACACATAAAAAAAGTCCTACGCTTTCGCGTAGGACCTTCTTCAGTATGGTGCCCAAGGCCGGACTTGAACCGGCACGGCTTGCGCCACTACCCCCTCAAGATAGCGTGTCTACCAATTCCACCACTTGGGCATATAAGGGGTCAAACTAACTACTTTTTAAACTCTTTTTCAAACGGCTGATTACTCAGCCGGCACCGCTGGAACCTCGTCCGCGCTAGTCTCTTCTTCCACAGCCGGGACTTCAGAGTCTTGCGCGGCCGGGGCGGATTGTTCTACCGCTGACGGAATATCGCTGTCGATACCGATACCCGCTTTGTTTTTGGCGATAATGGCCAGACCAAAGCTGGTGGCGAAAAAAACGACGGCGCAGATGCCGGTCATGCGGGTGAAAAAGCCACCGCTGCCCTGGCTGCCGAATACGGTTTGGGAGGCGCCGGAGCCGAAAGAAGCACCAGCGACCGCACCCTTACCCTGCTGGAGCAGGATCAAGCCAATAATGGCCAAGGCAGTCAGAATGTGTACAACGAGAACGAGTGTTTCCATGGTGTTTCGTCTCTACTCTTTAAAACGTGGCGTATTCGATACGCTGCTTCAAAGCCGCACCCTCAGGCGGCGGCTCTGCAAATGGCGACAAAGTCGTCGGCGTTCAGAGAAGCGCCTCCGAGCAAGGCTCCGTCAATGTCTGGCATAGCGAACAGTTGTTCGGCATTTCCCGGCTTGACGCTGCCTCCGTACAAAATCTGTGTTTTGGGCCCCAATTCGCCCAATTCGGCGCGAATAAAGCGGTGTACTTCTTCCGCTTGTTCCGGACTGGCGGTTTTTCCGGTGCCCACGGCCCATACGGGCTCATAAGCCACCACCGCACGTGCAAAGGCCTCGAGCCCAACACGCTTGACCACAGCCAGCAATTGGTGGCCGATGGTTTCCAGTGCCATCCCGGCGTCCCGCTCCTGCTCGGACTCACCGACACAGAGAATGGGAACCAGACCCGCTTGCTGGGCCGCGTGAAACTTTTCCGCGACCTGATCGCTGGTTTCACCCTGCATTCGGCGCCGCTCGTTGTGACCCACGATCACGTAGCGGCAACCCATGTCGGCCAGCATGCTACCGGACACTTCACCGGTATGCGCACCATTGGCGTGTTCGCTGACCGTCTGCGCTCCCAGTTCAATGGAGCTTCCGGACAGTGCGTCAGCGGCCTGGCTGAGGTAAACGTAGGGCGGGCACAAGGCCGTTGCTACGTGTTCCGCACCCTGCCACTGAGCGGTAATGCCGTTCAGCAGTGAGGCATTTTCGGCCAGACTGCCGTTCATTTTCCAGTTGCCAACGACCAGGCGTTGGCGGCTGTGTCTCTCGCTCAAGGGGTCCCCCTTAAAGCGGGCGCCAATGTTAGCGAAGTTGGGGATAACATACAATCCCAAATCGCGCTCTGGCCCCGCTTTTCTCTCATGTTGGTTGATGGGTCTTCGTTCGTCTCTCTGTTTTGAGTATAGGGCACCTCTGACGGGTGCTCCTGCGGCCCCTCTAGTTGAGGGCTTTTTCTACCGTAGCGGCCAGTTCCTGGCACAATTCCTTGACCTTTGCTTTGTCTTCCCCTTCCACCATGACCCGTACCACCGGCTCGGTACCGGAGGGGCGCAGCAGCACCCGGCCTGTACCGGCCAGCTTGTCCTCAACGCTGGCAACCGCCGCCTGGATGGTGGGGTCCTGGTCGAGATCAATCTGGCGGGAGCGGTGCACATTGATCATGGTCTGAGGCATTTTATGCATGCCTTTTTTGATTTTATTCAGTGATTCACCCATGGTGGTGAGTGCTAACAATACTTGCAGGGCGGAAATAATCCCATCCCCGGTGGTGGTGACGTTGCTGCACACGATGTGCCCCGAGGACTCACCGCCGAGCGTCCAGCCGTTCTGCCGCATTTTTTCAATGACGTAACGGTCTCCCACCTTGGCTCTTTCAAAGGGTACGCCAATTTTCTTCAGTCCCAGTTCGAGCCCGAAGTTGCTCATCAGGGTGCCGGCCACACCGTCACAGCCGCCACTGTAGCGATGTTGATAATCCGCAATGATATAGAGCAGCTCGTCGCCGTCGACTATCTCACCCCGGTGATCCACGAACATCACCCGGTCGCCATCGCCATCGAACGCAATGCCGAGGTCGGCTCCCAGCTCCATGACCTTCTCTTTCAACAGATCGGTTTTGGTGGAGCCACAACCGCGATTGATATTGGTGCCATTGGGGTCCGTGGCGACCGGAATCACCTTGGCACCCAGCTCGCTGAACACGCTCGGAGCAATGTGGTAGGTGGCACCATTGGCACAATCCACCACAATCTGAAGCCCCTGCAGACTGAAGCCCCAAGGCATAGTGCCCTTGCAGAACTCGATGTAGCGACCCGAAGCATCTTCAATACGGCGCGCCTTGCCCAGCCGCTCGGCGGTGGTCATAGGCTGGTTCAGCTGCTCCTCGATGGCCAGCTCGACGTCATCGGGCAGCTTGGTGCCGTTCCCACTGAAGAACTTGATGCCATTATCGGTGTAGGCGTTGTGGGAGGCACTGATCACGATGCCTGCCTGGGCCTGGAAGGTTCGGGTCAGGTAGGCAATGCCCGGGGTGGGCATGGGACCAAGCAGGCCGACATCCACCCCCGCATTGATCAACCCCGCCTGCAGGGCGGACTCAAACATGTAGCCCGAAATCCGGGTGTCCTTGCCAATCAGAATCATATTCGGGCCGGAGAAGCGGTCCACCAGTACCCGACCGGCGGCCCAGCCCAGTTTGAGCATGAAGTCGGGCGTGATGGGAGGCTCTCCGACCTGCCCACGAATACCGTCGGTACCAAAATACTGTCGCGCCATAGGATCCTTGCTCCCGTTCAAATGCTTTAGTAATTGTTGCGTTAACGATGGTCGGCGGCTGAGCCATCGGCCAATGACTCACCGGCCGAAAGTGCCGCCAGAACCGTCAGAACATCATGTGTCGGTGCCACATCGTGCACCCGGATAATACAGGCACCGCGCTGAGCGGCGGCCATCGCCAGAGCCAGGCTGCCTGGTAAGCGCTCACTGACTTCGCGCCCCAGAAGGTGCCCCAGCATGGACTTGCGGGACATGCCCACCAACACCGGGCATCCCAGGTCCTCGAATTCACCCAGGCGGCGCAGCAGGGCCAAGTTGTGTTCGAGGGTTTTTCCGAAACCAAACCCAGGATCAAGCAGAATCCGCTCCGTGCCGATCCCGGCGGCCTTGCAGGCGGACACCCGCTGAAGCAGGAAGTCTTTAACCTCTTCCACCGGGTCCCGATATTGGGGTCGCTCCTGCATGGTCTCGGGAGTGCCCTGCATATGCATCAGGCATACCGGCAGCCCGGTGTCGGCGGCGGCGTCCAGAGCGCCCTCGCGCTGTAACGCGCGTACATCGTTGATCAGGCCGGCACCGGCTCGGGCCGATTCACGAATGACCGCTGGGCTACTGGTATCGACCGACACCAGGGCGCCCAGTTCACGGGCCACCGCCTCAACGACCGGGACCACTCGGTCCAGCTCTTCCTGTTCACTGACCGGCGTTGACCCCGGGCGGGTCGACTCCCCTCCTATGTCGATGATCTCGGCGCCTTCATCAAGCATCTGCTGTGCCCGCCGTCGGGCCAGATCCAGAGAGAGGCGGCCCGCCTGATAGTAACTTCCACCATCAGAGAAGGAGTCCGGCGTGGTATTGAGAACCCCCATCAGACGGGGTCGGGACAGGTCCAGACTGTGGGCGCCAAAACGCATGGGCAGTAATTCCAACTGGTTGGGCGATACTGGGTATTGAGAGGACGGGTAAAAAACAAATCCCCGGCGCAATGGCCGGGGATTATAACAGACTGATGACTCAATGCCGCCGGGAGCGGTCAGTGGTCTTCGGCGGGACCACCGATGGGCTTGTCTTTGCCTTCACCCTCGGTGCCCTTGCCGTCTGACTTGCCATCGGCTTCGCCGCCCTTGCCTTTGAGGTGGCCATTGAAATCGTCGTCGTGCCAGTCGCGCGGCGGACGCACCTTGCGGCGGGCCATCAGGTCGTCAACCTGCTCGGAGTCGATGGTCTCATACTCCATCAGTGCGTCTTTCATCGCCTCCAGGATATCCCGGTTGTCATGCAGAATCTGCTCGGCGCGCTTGTAGCACTCATCAATGATCCGGCGGACTTCCTGGTCGATCATTTTGGAGGTCTCGCCGGAGTAATTGGCCGAGCCGGTACCCGGCATCATGCCTTCGTCCTCACCGTAGTGCAGAGGACCGAGCTTTTCCGACAGCCCCCACTTGGTCACCATGTTGCGCGCCAGCTCAGTAGCCCGCTCAATGTCGTTGGACGCACCGGTGGTAATACCCTCGGCGCCCAGCGTCATATCCTCGGCAATCCGGCCACCAAACAGGGTGCAGATGCTTGACTCAATCGCACGGCGGCTCATGCTGTACTTATCTCCCTCGGGCAGAAACTGGGTGACACCCAGGGCCCGACCACGAGGAATGATCGTCACTTTGTGGATGGGATCGTGCTCGGGCACGATCTTGCCCACAATGGCATGGCCCGCTTCGTGGTAGGCGGTGTTTTCCTTTTCTTTCTCGCTCATCACCATGGAGCGGCGTTCGGCACCCATCATGATCTTGTCACGCGCTTTCTCAAACTCCTCCATGGTCACCAGGCGCTTATTGCCACGGGCAGCGAACAGGGCCGCCTCGTTCACCAGGTTGGCCAGGTCCGCACCGGAGAAACCGGGGGTACCGCGGGCGATCACATTGGCCTCGACACGCTCATCGATGGGGACTTTGCGCATATGCACTTTCAGGATCTGCTCGCGGCCGCGGATATCCGGCAGACCGACGACCACCTGACGGTCGAAACGGCCCGGACGCAGCAGCGCCTTGTCGAGCACATCCGGACGGTTGGTGGCGGCGATAACGATCACACCTTCATTGCCTTCAAAGCCGTCCATTTCCACCAGCAGCTGGTTCAGAGTCTGCTCGCGCTCATCGTGACCGCCGCCGTGGCCACCACCACGATGACGACCCACGGCATCAATCTCATCAATAAAGATGATGCAGGGCGCCTGCTTCTTGGCCTGGTCGAACATGTCGCGGACCCGGGACGCACCCACACCAACGAACATTTCGACGAAATCCGAACCGGAAATGGAGAAGAAAGGGACTTTCGCCTCACCGGCAATGGCCTTGGCCAACAGGGTCTTACCGGTGCCGGGCGGGCCCGCCATCAATACCCCCCGGGGAATCTGGCCCCCCAGGCGCTGGAACTTGGACGGGTCGCGCAGGTATTCCACCAACTCGCTGACCTCTTCTTTGGCCTCATCCACCCCAGCCACATCGGCAAAGGTGGTTTTGACCTGGTCTTCGCCAAGCAGCTTTGCTTTGCTCTTGCCAAAGCTCATGGGGCCGCCTTTGCCGCCCCCCATTCCGCCCTGCATCTGGCGCATAAAGAACAGGAATACGGCAATGATGATCAGAATCGGGAAACTGGCCACTAACAGCTGATGCCACAGACTGGGCCGTTCCGGCTCCTTGTTGCGCACGGTCACATTGGAATTCAGCAGGTCATCCATCAGCTTGGGGTCGCCAATCTGGGGCAGCGTGGTCTGGAAGCTGCTGCCGTCAGAATAGGTGCCTTGGACTTTCAGGCCCTGCAAGGTGACTTCCCGGACCTGCTCGTTCTTGACCGAGCGCACGAAGTCCGAGTAGCTGAGGGTCTCGCTACTGGCGGGCTGATTGAACCCCTGAAACACCGTGAACAGCACGGCGGCGATGATCAGCCACAGGATGAGATTTTTGGTCATGTCGTTCAAGGAGATACCCTCGTTTTGTACAACAAATCAGTGACAGTATAGAGCCCATAAGCCCATCAATACCAATAAACGCACCCTATGAGGCGATAGATCAGCCGGGGCCTCAACCTTTGAAACCCCGGGCGACCAGATACACCTCCCGGGAGCGGGCCCGGGAGGCGTCGGGTTTGCGCACTGCTACCTTAGAAAAGGCGTCGCGCGTGTCCTGCAGCAGGGGGTCAAAGCCCTCGCCGTGGAACACTTTGGCAACAAAATGCCCGCCAGGTTTCAACACCTGCCGGGCCATATCAAGCGCCAACTCCACCAGATAGATCGCGGCGGGCTGGTCAACGGCATTCATACCACTCATGTTGGGGGCCATATCGGAGATTACAAGGTTCGCCTTCTGCCCGCCGAGCGCAGCCAGCAGCCGCTCCAGCACCGCTTCCTCGGTAAAATCACCCTGGATAAACTCGACCCCGGCAATGCTGTCCATGGGCAGAATGTCCGACGCCAGCACCATGCCCTTATCGCCCACCCGGTCGGCGGCCACCTGGGACCACCCTCCCGGCGCCGACCCCAGGTCGACCACGCTCATGCCGGGCCTGAACAGTTTGTCTTTCTTGTCCAGCTCGATCAGCTTGTAGCTGGCGCGGGAGCGATAGCCGTCCTTCTGGGACTGTTTGACGTACGGGTCGCTGAAGTGCTCGTCCAGCCAACGATTGCTACTTTTGGATCTGGCCATGATGATTCCGGGGGAGATGCGTTACAATGAGAAGCTTTTTCACCCAAACGATTTGAAGGTATTGTCATGCCGCTAAGCGCCGACCGCAAGAAACAATTCCGTGCCCTGGGGCACAACCTGAAGCCGATTGTCACCCTGGGCGACAACGGCCTGAGCGACGGGGTCCGCGCCGAGCTGAACCGGGCGTTGGATGATCATGAGCTGATCAAGGTAAAGGTTGCCGTGGCCGAGCGGGACGACCGCAAGCTGTTGCTCGATGAGCTGGCGGCCCTACCCGGCGTGGAGCTGGTTCAGCAGGTGGGCAAGATGGCGCTGTTGTACCGGGCCAACCCGAAGCCGAATCCCAAATTGTCGAATTTGTTGCGGTAAGTCACGGCGTCGGGGATGGGTTACGGCGGATGCGGCCTTTGGCCTTATCCGCCGTACGCAACCTTCGGAGCGACCCGACATTACCAAAACCTAAATATGCTCCACCTTGTCGATTTCGTACTCGACTTCACCGCCGGGGGTTTTCACCTCGACGACATCCCCCTCTTCCTTGCCGATCAAGGCCCGGGCGATGGGTGAATTGACGGAAATCTTGTTGGCTTTCACATCCGCTTCGTCATCGCCCACGATGCGATAGGTCACTTCCTGCTCGGTCTCGCAGTTGATGATGGCTACCGTCGTGCCGAAAATCACCTTGCCGCTGGGCGGAATCGTCTTGACGTCGATGACCTGCGCATTGGCCAACTTGCCTTCGATCTCCTGAATCCGGCCTTCGCAGAAGCTCTGCTGCTCCCGCGCGGCGTGGTATTCGGCGTTCTCTTTCAGGTCACCGTGCTCGCGCGCCTCGGCAATTGCCTGACTGATGCGCGGACGCTGGACTTTCTTCAGATCTTGTAACTCTTCACGCAGGGCTTCTGCGCCTTCCACTGTCATGGGTACCTTGCTCATGCACCGATCCTCCTGTGCAGCTCCTGCAGGCGCCGCACTTGTGTAAATTGACCAAACCGCAGCGCCATACACACCGCCTCGCCGGCGGCCAGGGTGGTGGTGTAGTACACCCGATGATTTTCCGCACTGCGACGAATCGAGGCCGAGTCGCGGGTCGCCTGCCGCCCTTCAGTGGTGTTCACAATCAGGTTGACCTGACTGTTCTTGATCATATCCACAATATGCGGGCGACCCTCGGCCACTTTGTTAACAACGTCCACTTCGAGCCCAGCCTCTTTCAACACAGCGGCCGTGCCACGAGTGGCCACCAGTTTAAAACCGAGACTGTTCAGCTCCTTTCCGACCACAACCACACCGGGCTTGTCGACATCGCGCACACTGATAAACGCCGTGCCCGTAGTGGGCAGTTTGCTGCCAGCACCGAGCTGGGCCTTGGCAAAGGCCTCACCGAAGGTATCACCCACCCCCATCACTTCGCCGGTGGATTTCATTTCCGGCCCGAGGATCGGGTCTACCGCCGGGAATTTGTTGAACGGGAACACCGCTTCTTTCACGCTGTAGTAATCCGGCACGATCTCCTGGGTGAAACCCTGCGCTTTCAGGCTGATGCCGGCCTGACAGCGCGCCGCCACCTTGGCGAGGGACACGCCAATGCACTTGGACACAAACGGCACGGTGCGCGAGGCCCGCGGATTCACTTCGATCACGTAGATCTCACCGTCCTGGTAGGCCAACTGGGTGTTCATCAGGCCCACGACGCCAAGCTCCAGCGCCATGGCCTTGATCTGCTCGCGCATCAGGTTCTGTACGTCTTTCGGCAGCGAGTAGGGCGGCAGGGAGCAGGCCGAATCACCCGAGTGAACGCCACACTGCTCGATGTGCTGCATGATCCCGCCGATGACAACCTGCTCACCGTCGCAGACCGCATCCACATCCACTTCAATCGCGGCACTCAGGAAGTGATCCAGCAGCACCGGTGCGTCTTCGGAAACCTCTACGGCAGTGTTCATATAGCCGCGCAGCTCGTCTTCTTTATAGACAATTTCCATGGCCCGGCCGCCCAGCACATAGGACGGGCGCACCACCAATGGGTAGCCCACTTCTTTGGCGGCCTGCAGCGCCTCTTCAAACGAACGCACGATGGCGTTGGGCGGCTGCTTGAGGCCCAGCTTGTTGATCATCTGCTGGAAGCGCTCACGGTCCTCGGCGCGGTCAATCGCATCCGGAGTGGTACCGATGATCGGCACACCTTCGGCTTCCAGGGCGCGGGCCAGTTTAAGCGGCGTCTGGCCACCGAACTGCACAATCACGCCCTTGGGTTTTTCTTTATGCACGATTTCCAGCACGTCTTCCAAGGTCACCGGTTCGAAGAACAGGCGATCGGACGTGTCATAATCGGTGGACACGGTCTCCGGGTTACAGTTGACCATGATGGTCTCGTAGCCCTCATCGCGCATGGCGAAGGCGGCGTGTACACAGCAGTAATCGAACTCGATGCCCTGGCCGATACGGTTGGGGCCACCGCCGATGACCAGAATCTTGTCTTTGGCGCTCGGGTTGGCCTCGCACTCTTCTTCGTACGTGGAGTACATGTAAGCGGTGGAGGTCGCAAACTCGGCGGCACAGGTGTCCACCCGCTTGAACGCCGGGCGGATGTTCAACTGGTGACGATGCTGACGCACCGCCTGCTCGGTGGTGCCCAGCAGCTTGGCCAGACGCTTGTCCGAGAAACCTTTGCGCTTGAGGCGGAACAGCAGCTCGGCGTTCAGGTCTTGTACGCTCTTGCCGTTCAAGGCCTGCTCACTGTCGATGATGTCCTTCACCTGCACCAGGAACCAGGGGTCAATTTTCGACGCTTCGAAGGCTTCCTCGACACTCATTCCCAAACGGAAAGCGTCGCCGAGATACCAGATGCGCTCAGCCCCGGGGGTGTTCAGCTCACGACGCAGACGTGCCGGGGTATCGTTATCCTTCAGGTCCACCTTGGATTCGAAACCGGCAGAGCCCACTTCCAGACCGCGCAGGGCTTTCTGCAGGGATTCCTGGAAGGTACGGCCAATGGCCATCACCTCACCCACGGATTTCATCTGGGTGGTCAGGCGGGCATCGGCGTCGCCGAACTTCTCGAAGGTGAAGCGCGGAATCTTGGTGACCACATAGTCGATCGTCGGTTCGAACGAGGCCGGAGTAGCACCACCGGTAATTTCGTTCTGCAACTCATCCAGGGTGTAGCCAACAGCCAGCTTGGCCGCGATCTTGGCAATCGGGAAACCAGTCGCTTTGGAAGCCAGCGCGGAGGAGCGGGATACCCGGGGGTTCATCTCGATCACCACCATGCGGCCATCGTCCGGATTGACGGCGAACTGCACATTGGAGCCGCCAGTTTCCACCCCGATCTCACGCAACACCGCCAGGGAGGCGTTACGCATGATCTGGTATTCCTTGTCGGTCAGGGTCTGGGCCGGAGCCACGGTGATGGAGTCACCGGTGTGCACACCCATGGGGTCAAAGTTTTCGATGGAGCAGACAATAATGCAGTTGTCGCTTTTGTCCCGAACCACCTCCATCTCGTACTCTTTCCAGCCGAGCAGGGATTCATCGATCAGCAGCTCGTTGACCGGAGACAGGTCCAACCCGCGGGTACAGATTTCTTCAAACTCTTCCCAGTTGTAGGCAATACCGCCACCAGAGCCACCCATGGTGAAAGACGGACGGATGATGCAGGGGAAGCCGAACTCTTTGGGCACTTCCAGGGCTTCTTCCATGGAATGGACGATCTTGGCGCGGGCGCACTCCAGGCCGATGCGCTTCATGGCCTGATCAAACAGGTCCCGGTCTTCGGCCATGTTGATGGCGTCTTCGTTGGCGCCGATCAGCTCGACGCCGTACTTTTCCAGCACGCCGTGCTTGGCCAGATCCAGGGCACAGTTGAGCGCGGTCTGGCCACCCATGGTGGGCAGCACCACATCCGGCTTTTCTTTCTCGATGATCTGTTCCACCGTGCGCCATTCGATGGGCTCGATGTAAGTGGCATCGGCCATGGCGGGGTCGGTCATGATGGTGGCCGGGTTGGAGTTCACCAGGATCACCCGGTAACCCTCTTCGCGCAGGGCCTTACAGGCCTGGGCGCCGGAGTAGTCAAACTCACAGGCCTGGCCGATGACGATCGGGCCCGCGCCCAGGATCAGAATGCTGTTGATGTCGGTACGTTTTGGCATGATCTTCTCGCTCTGCGAAATCGGTTGAAGGGTGACGTTGCGCGGAGGCCGCCCGCAGGCGGCAACCCATCAACGTTTCGCGTCTTTCATCAAATCAATAAAGTGGTCGAACAGGCCGTCGGCATCGTGCGGGCCGGGACTGGCTTCCGGATGCCCCTGGAAGCTGAAGGCGGGCTTGTCCGTGCGGTGAATGCCCTGTAGGGAGCCGTCAAACAGCGACCGATGGGTCGCCTTCAGATTGTCCGGCAGGCTCGCCTCATCGGCGGCAAAACCGTGGTTCTGGGCAGTGATCATCACCCGCCCGGTCTCCAGGTCCTGCACCGGATGGTTGCCACCGTGGTGGCCGAACTTCATCTTCAGGGTCTTGGCACCGGAGGCAAGAGCCAGCAGCTGGTGCCCCAGACAGATACCAAAGACCGGCAGGCCGGTTTCGACAATCTCTTTAATCGCCTCAATGGCGTAGGTGCAGGGCTCCGGGTCCCCGGGGCCATTGGCCAGGAAAACGCCATCGGGGTTCATCGACAGAACATCGGCGGCGGGTGTTTCAGCCGGCACCACGGTGAGATCACAGCCACGATCCACCAGCATACGCAGAATGTTGCGTTTGACCCCGTAATCGTAGGCCACCACTTTATAGGGCCGCTCACCCTCGGGGACCTGGTGCCCTTTGCCCAAGGACCAGGTGCCCTCGCTCCAGGTATAGGGTTCCTTCACGCTGACCACTTTGGCCAGATCCATACCTTTCAGGCCGGCAAACCCCTTGGCTTCCGCCAGCGCCCTACCCTCGTCGATCTCGCCCGCCATGATGCAGCCGTTCTGGGCGCCCTTGTCGCGCAGCAGCCGGGTCAGTCGACGGGTATCGATATCGGCGATGCCGATGATGTTCTGGGCTTTCAGGTAATCGGGCAGGGATTGCTCAGAGCGGAAGTTACTGGCCAGAAAAGGCAGATCCCGAATCACCAGACCAGCGGCCCAGCTTCGATCGCACTCGGCGTCCTCGGCATTGACGCCGGTGTTGCCGATATGGGGATAGGTCAGCGTCACGATCTGACGGGCGTAGGAGGGATCGGTCAGGATTTCCTGATAGCCGGTCATGGAGGTATTGAACACCACCTCGCCTACCGACAGGCCCTCGGCACCAATGGCGGTACCGCGAAAAATACTGCCGTCTTCAAGTACAAGCACAGCGGGTGTGGATGCCCCAGTAGTCAAGTCAACCTCCTCAAGCATGATGGCGTGCCGTCATGTAACCGGACTTTTCACAGGCTCAGCGAGGCAGCCGCACGACCCGGAGGGTGCGAAGATCAGCGAATGCTAGACGGACTGCGCGCGAGTGAAAGCCCGGTCACGGGGTGCAAAAAAGCGAGATGAAACACCAGCCTCATCTCGCTTCATACAATCCTGCTGACCGGCATTTGCGCCAAGTGTAATTTCGCCGGCAATTTTACGCGAGGCGGCAGGTGCTGTCCAATGGAAATGTCCGATTCTGGCCCACCGGAAGCACCAAATACTTTGGTTATAAATTGTATGACTTTTTATGGCAAATCAATCTGTCACTTAATACACCCCCGCATTACCCAACACCTCGTAACCCATTGATTTTGCTTGACTCTTAATTTTCATAATGACTTTGTCAGATATATCGACATTTTATTATTACGCCATATCATCATACAATAATGGCACCAAACCAAACGTCCGGTTCAACATTAGAACCCATGAATAAGACAAATAACGAGGTAAAAGCCATGTCTACCACGGACCTACCCGGTCTCATCGGGGCTGCGGCCCTGCTGTTCTCCGCCGTAGCGGCGACCACTCACGCGGCCCCCGCTACGGACCATGAATGGGCACCCCCCGAGTTCGCAGAGGCCACTGTCCACGACCCATCGGTCATCAAAGTCGATGACACCTACTACGTGTTCGGCTCCCACCTGGCTGCGGCCAAATCCCATGATCTGATGCAATGGCAGCAGGTTGCCGACGGCGCCAACGCCGCCAACCCGTTGTTTGATGATGTCCAAACCGAGCTGCGGGAAACCTTCGAATGGGCCCAGACCGACACGCTCTGGGCGGCGGATGTCATCCAGCTAGAGGATGGCCGCTTTTACATGTACTACAACGCCAGCCGGGGTGACTCGCCCCGCTCGGCCATGGGGGTTGCGGTGGCCGACGATATCGAAGGGCCCTACCGCAATGAAGGCATCTTTCTGCGCTCGGGCATGTGGGGCCAGCCCAGCGAGGACGGCACCATTTATGACGCCCGCATTCACCCCAATGTGGTCGACCCCGATGCCTTCTTTGACGCCGAAGGCAAGCTCTGGATGGTGTACGGCTCCTACTCGGGCGGCCTTTTCATCTTCGAGATGGATCCGAAAACCGGTTTTCCATTGCCGGGCCAGGGTTACGGCAAGCACCTGATGGGCGGCAACCACAGCCGGATCGAAGCCCCCTACATCCTCTACAGCCCGGAGACCCAGTATTACTATCTGTTCACCTCTTTCGGTGGCCTCAGTGCCGACGGCGGCTATAACGTGCGGGTCGCGCGCTCACGCCAGCCCGACGGACCCTACTTCGACGCTCAGGGCAATAACATGGCGGATGTCAAATCGGATCCGGCTTTGCCCCTGTTTGACGATGCCAGCATCGAACCCTATGCCATGAAAATTCTGGGCAACCACTTGTTCACCCGCGAGCTCGGCGAAGACGGGGAAGGCGTGGGAACCGGGTACGTCTCCCCGGGCCACAACTCCGCCTATTACGATGACGCCACCGGGCAGTATTTCCTGATTTCCCATAGCCGCTTCCCGGGAACTGGAGAACGCCACCACATCCGGGTGAATGAACTGCTGATGAACGACGCGGACTGGCCGGTCGCCGCCCCCTACCGCTACGCCGACAAAGCACCCCAAGCGCAACCGGGCCAGCGCAAGGTCAAACGCCCCGACGTGGTGGGTGACTACAAGGTGATTCTGAAGGACAAGACCATCACCGCCGACATCGAGACTTCACGGTTCGCCACCCTCACCAACAACGGCCGCATTCAGGGCGATATCGAAGGCCGCTGGTGGTTTGGTGGCAACGATCGCATTTCGGTCGAGCTGAACGATGGCGACTATGAGGGCGTGCTGTCCTACCAGTGGAATGAAACCGCCGAGCGTTTCGATCTGACCTTCAGTGCGCTTTCCGACGCCGGTCTCACACTGTGGGGCAGCCGTCTCCCCGACCTCCCGACCGAGGCGGTGCTGCAAGCCATTCTCGACGATATCGAGTTCAGCCCAACCCCGCTGCAAAATGATATTGACCTTCCAGTGAGCGCGACCCGTAATGCCACCATCGAATGGACATCGTCGGCGCCTCAGTGGGTCGCGACGGACGGCCAGGTCCATCGCCCGGAACACGGGTTGGGCGATCAGGTGGTCACTTTACGCGCCACGGTCCACTATGACGGCGAGACACAGAGCCGTGAGTACCCGGTGACCGTGCGCGAACAAGCGCCGGACGGCCTGCTCGCGCACTACCGTTTCGACGGCAACCTGAACGACACGACGGGGCAACAGGCGCCCGGTCAGGTCAGTGGCGCCCGTATCGATTGGGCCGGCGGCCAGATTGATTTTGTGCCGGGCGTAAGCGCCGAAGCGGCCTACTTCGATGGCCAGTCCGGCATTCGCCTGCCCAATGGACTGATCGCCAGCCATACTTACTCGGTCAGCTTCTGGCTGAACCCCAGCGCCCTGAACGCCTTCACCACCACCTTCTTCGGAGCCCGGAATCCGGACAGCTGGATCAGTTTCCTGCCCATGGGGCACGGTTTCGTGAACGGCCACACCATGCTCTGGTCCGGCACCCTCTGGTATGACGCGGGTACCGGCATGAACATTCCCCAGGACGCCTGGAGCCACGTCGCCTGGGTGGTGAACGAAGGCGCACTGTCGATTTACATCAATGGTGAGGAGCGCTTCTCCGGGGCCGGTTTCCCACACGTTTTCACCGAGGGCACCGGCATCTTCAGCCTCGGTGTGAACTGGTGGGACCTGCCCTATGAAGGTGCCATGGACGAGCTGCGGGTGTACGAGAAACCTCTGTCCGCCGCCGAGGTAGTGGAGTTGAGCCAAACGCCGTAACCTTCAACCGGGCGACTACCGTCGTGGTCGCCCGGACTACAACCGCCTGTCTCCCCGATTCAACCTCCCGGCAGCTCTCAGTCGCAAAAAGATGATTAATGCGCCAAACTGCTTGTCGGCGTGCACCTTGCTGGGGCACTATGGGGCCATTGTCAGCTCCGAGCCACGACGTACAACGGGCCAACACGAGACCGTCATGCTTTATCGGCTACGCAACGATTTTCATCTCTCGGTCATCACCCTGATGAACGCCTGTGCGATTGTTGGCATCACACCTTTTGCCATCTGGCGGTTTCTGCGCGGAGAGTACTGGATTGGCCTGATCGATCTGGGTATTCTCGGAGCCATTATCGGCGCCACGGTATACGCCTGGCGCACGCACAAAACGGCCTGCACCGGGCTCTTTCTCGCCCTCTTCCCCTGCACCGGCGGCGCCATCGCCATATCCCTGACCGCCGGCGAAGTGGGGCTGTTCTGGCTGTACCCGGCACTGATCTGCAGCTTTATGCTCACCCGCCCGCTGATTGCCGCGCTTCTGCCGCTCGGCGCTCTGGCCCTGCTGATACTCGAGGGCAGTGCCTTCGGCTCCAGCCAGCAGATGTGGTCCTTTTCGGTCACCTTGTTGGTGGTGTGCGCTTGCACCTATGTTTTTGCCCGCCGAAGCGAACATCAACGCAACCGGCTGAAGCATCTGGCATTACTCGACCCACTCACGGGGGTCAGCAACCGCCGTGCGCTGGATGAAGCGCTGGCCCGCGCTGTGTCCGAGCACGAGCGCCTCGGCACCGAGTACGGTCTGGTGCTGGCCGACCTGGATCACTTCAAGCGGGTCAACGACACCCACGGTCACCACACCGGAGATCGCATTCTGGTGGATTTCGTCGGCGTCCTGACGTTCAATACCCGGCGCTCGGACCAGTTGTTCCGATTTGGGGGCGAAGAGTTTGTGATTCTGATGTCCGGGGCAACACCTCATGGGGTTCAAGCGGCCGTCGAACATGTCCAGTCGGTCCTGCGTAAAACCCTCACCAGTCCATCCGGCTCCGTAACCGCCTCGTTTGGCACGGCCATTTTGGAACGCGGAGAAAGCGTCGACCATTGGTTCAACCGCGCCGACGAGGCGTTATACCGGGCAAAATCCCTCGGGAGAGACCGGATTGTCTCCGGAGATCGAAGCACCTCTGAAGCCTTGTCTTGATCTGGGCACGATCAGTGGCACTACGATTTACAGCAGTAGCCAGCCGACAAGCCACCCCCCGGCCAACCAGGACAGTGCAAGCACTGACAGCGCTTGCAGCACCCGATCCGTCAGCGAAGCTCCTCCGTGATCATGGTGATGGTGATGGCTTTCCTGAGCTCGTTGGCCTTTCCGCCAAAACCATAACAGCCCCGCAGTCACTGCTATAAACACTCCGTTCAATACCAGTTGATAGTTCACCTGGAAAAAGTGTCGCTCCGAGGGCGTTTTCAGCCCCTCAAGGCTGGGCAGCAGGTCCAGCGCCACCAATGCGTAGTGCATTACCAATGCCACACTGACAATACCCACCAGCATCAGAGCCAGGATATACAGTGCCATCTTCCAACCGTAATAGGCGGCATTGATACGCAACACGGGCAACACCACCAGGTCGGAAAAAATAAACGCCATGACACCGGCAAAACTCACTCCCTGGCTGAACAGTACCGCCGCAAGAGGTATGTTGCCCATTGAACCAATAAACGTGAAAAAGGCCGCAACCGGGCCAACAACCGCCTGCGCCAGAACCGCCGGGAACCCGGGATTGGCGGCGTTTTGCCCTCCCGATCCCAAAAACATCGCCTGAAAGAAGCTCTCGGGAACCATTGCGGATATAACGCCGGCCACCGTGAAACCAATCAGCACGTCCTTCCAGACCATTTGCCACTCCATCACATAGGTCTGGCCGATTTGCTGCCACCCTTCGGCGCTGCGGATTTTCTGTCGCCAATCTCCCGCGTCACCATCGTGCGCCTCAGGTGGTTTCATCCTATCGCGGGCCTGCCGCTCAAGGCGGCGTGGGCGAGTAATACGGATAAGCAACCAGGTAACCAGGATCAGCAGCATCCCGCCGACATACTCGCCGACCACAAACTGCCAGCCAAGAAAGATGGCGATGACCATGCCAAGTTCGACAACCAGGTTCGTTGAGGCCAACATGAAGGCCAGGGAGGGCGCCAAGCCGGCCCCTTTGCTGAACAGAGCCCGAGTGGTTGAAAGCGCCGAGAAACTGCAGGAGCTGGACAAAAAGCCAAAAAAGGTACCTAGCGCCACACTGCGCGGGCCCTCCTTACCCATGAGTCTTTGCATGCGTTGCTGAGTAACCAACACCTGAATCAGACTGCTGATCAGATAGCCCAACACGAAAGCCCACAGCGCCATCCAGAAAAATCCGACACTGGTTCGTGCCGCCTGATGCCACAACTCCAGAAAATGTTGCAAATCGCCTCCAAACTGAATCGATACCCTTTTATCGTAGAAGTCGATACAACAGATCGCAAATTGGTTCTTGACACCATCCCATGAGCCCGAGATTATGCCCCGCCAGATTCGTCTGCTTGTTCTGATTCCCGAGAGGAGCCCACATGCTCATAGCCCTGTTCGCCGTCATTATTGGCCTGATCGTTCTGGTGTGGAGCGCCGACCGGTTTGTGGATGGCGCGGTCTCCACCGCCAGCCACCTGGGCATGCCGCCTCTGTTGATCGGCATGGTAATCATCGGCTTTGGCACCTCCGCTCCGGAAATGGTGGTCTCGGCGTTGGCGGCAAGTCAGGGCAGCCCGGGGCTTGCTCTGGGTAATGCCTATGGCTCCAATATCACCAATATCGCCCTGATTCTCGGCCTGACAGCGGTGATCAGCCCCATCGCCGTTCACTCCCAGATCCTGCGCAAAGAGCTGCCCCTTCTCACCCTGATTACCGCCCTGACCCTATGGCTGGTATGGGACCTACACATCGGTCGGCTGGACGCCACCCTACTGCTGCTGGCCTTCGCCGCCACCATGGGCTGGAGCATCTGGCAGGGTATGCGCGGCAAAGGCGATATGCTCGGTGGCGAAGTGGACGCGGAGCTTCAGGCTCACCCCATGCCCCTACCCCGCTCTCTGATGTGGCTGTTTATTGGTCTGGTGTTGTTGGTGGCCAGCTCCCGCCTGCTGGTCTGGGGCGCGGTCGATATTGCCCAGGCATTGGGTGTGAGTGATGTGATCATCGGTTTGACCATCGTGGCCATTGGCACATCGCTGCCCGAGCTGGCCTCATCCCTGGTGGCGGTGCGCAAGGGCGAGCACGACCTGGCGCTGGGCAATGTGATTGGCTCCAACCTGTTCAACACCCTGGCGGTGGTGGGTATTGCCGGGGCCATTCACCCTATGGTGGTCGACCCGGAAGTACTGAGTCGCGACGTGCTGGTCATGTCGGTCCTGACGCTGTCCCTGTTCGTGTTCGGTTATGGCTTCCGCCGCCAGGGGAGAATCAACCGGATCGAAGGCGGGCTGCTGTTGCTTTGCTACGTGGGTTATACCGGCTATCTGGTTCAGACCATGTTCGCCAGTTGAAGTACCAGCCCGACCAGCAGCACCACGTTGGCCAACAGAGCAATCAGATAAAAATAGCTGCGCGGGCTGGGATTGCGCTCGGTCGCCAGCCCGTAGTAGAGCACCATGTGAGCAATCCGCGCCAAGGCGAACACCCACACCGTCACGGCCACCCAGGTTGAGTCCACACCAACAAACAGGGCCAGAAATACCGTGCCGAAAAACAGTGGCAGGTTTTCCAGGGAGTTCATGAAGGTTCGGTGGGCACGGAATACAAAGGACTGATGCGAGAGGGACTCATCGATTTTCCCCGGCACCGCGCCGGGCTGTCGTGCCTTGCTGTAGCTCGCCACCAACATCTGCACCAGCAGCGTGATCAACACCACCGCAAGTCCCGCATACGCCAACTGGTAATCTTCTCCCATTACGCAATCCTCTGGTTCGTTTGATGGTGAGCGCCGCACCTAAGTCAACAATCATGAAAGCGCTGTTTCTCGAATGACGGTGGTGCCTCAGTACCTACTCCGGCGGCCCGGGTAGCGCCTCGACATGAACGTTCATACGGGTGGGGTAGAGAGCCGGGCCGAACTGGCTGAATATCGCAACATCCGCCGCATCCCGACCATAGGCCACCGTGACTCGACCACCTCGAGGCTCGCTCTGGGTCGGGTCGAAGGTGTACCAACGCCCGCCCACGTAGGCCTCGAACCAGGCGTGGAAGTCCATGGGCTCGAGTTTATGCAGGTAACCCACCACCATGCGTGCCGGAATGCACAGGCCTCGACACAGGGCGATACCCAGGTGCGCAAAGTCCCGGCACACCCCCTCGCTCATCTGGTTGAAGTCCGCGGCGGAGAGCTGAAAGTGCGGCGCGGCCTCGTTATAAATGAACTGCTCGCGAATCCACTGCTCAATACGAGCCACCTGGTCATAACCGGGAATTGCGTCGCCGACAATCTCCCGCCCCATCAGGATAAACTGATCGGACTCGCAGTAGCGACTGGGCAGCAAATACGTCAGCACGTCATTGGGCAGATTCTGAACTTCCACGAAAGGGGCGCCGGGTGCGACATCAATCGTATCATCAGCCAACACGTCGGCTGAGGTGCGGATGACAAACTTACCGGGCGGCGAGATCAGTCGCTGACAGAGGTTGCCATAAGGGTCAGTGTACTCTTCCACCGGCACACTGGGGATCAGGGTGTAGGACTCACGGGCGACCCACTGGCGTCGGCCGCTGCGCGGGCGCAGCATCAGGATAAACGGGGCGGGCTCACTTTCATCGAACTGGATTTCACAGCCGGCTCGCAGCCACATGGGGAAACTCCCTGGTTTGAGGGTTTGGGGTCAACGCGCGGACATTGCACCCTCAGGGTGTCGTCCGGTAGTGACCATCCTCCCACTCTAACTCAATTTCCGCCAGTAGTGGCTTGTGATCCGACAATCCAGACCAAGGTTTGCGCGGTAACACCACCGGCGCATGCCCGCGTGCGGAGCGCACATAGATTCGGTCCAGACGCAGCATCGGCCAGGCGGCCGGGAAGGAACGGGCCGGCCGGCCATACTCATGGGTGAACACCTCGCGCAGCCCGGCCTGCTCGGCCAGCAGGCGCTGCGCGCGGCCGCGCCAATCGTTAAAGTCTCCCGCGACCACCACCGGCTCATCTTCCGGTATGTGGTTAACCAGCTCACACAGCCGGCGCAACTGACGCTGGCGATGGTGCTCGCGAAGGTTCAGGTGCACACAGATGGCGTGCAGTGGCTTGGGCTCGGAGACCAGGTCCAGTGTGCAGTGCAGAATGCCGCGCTGCTCAAACCGGTTCAGGGAAATATCGTGGTTATCCCACTGGGTTATGGGGTATTTACTGAGCAGCGCATTGCCGTGGTGCCCCTTCGGATACACGGCATTGCGACCGTAGGCAAAGTCCTGCCAGATGGTATCGGCCAGAAATTCGTACTGTGCCGCATCGGGCCAGCGGTGGCCCAGGCGGCGCGACCAGCCCTCATGGGCCCCGAGGACTTCCTGCAGAAAAACGATATCCGCCCCTACCGAGCGCACGGCTTCGCGCAGCTCCGGCAGAATAAACCGCCGATTGAACAGGCTGAAGCCCTTGTGGGTATTCACCGTCAGAATGCGCAGGGTGCAACTCATTGATGGGCCTCGCGCGCCACGTCCATGATCGTAAGCTTAGTGCAGGTCCAGCACGTCCTGCATGTCATACAGTCCAGGCTTTTGCTGCGCTAACCACAGTGCCGCGCGCACGGCGCCCCGAGCAAAGGACTGACGGCTGGAGGCCTTGTGGGTAATTTCCACTCGCTCGCCATCGGCCATGAACATCACGGTGTGATCACCTACGACATCCCCGCCACGCACGGTGGCAAAGCCGATGGTGTCGCGATCCCGGGCGCCGGTCTGGCCTTCGCGGCCGTACACGGCGGTTTTGCTCAGGTCACGCCCCAGGGCGTTGGCGACGACTTCGCCCATACGCAGGGCCGTGCCCGACGGCGCGTCGACTTTGTGGCGGTGGTGCGCCTCGTAGATTTCCACATCGACATCGTCGCCCATCACCCGAGCAGCCATATCGAGCAGTTTCAGGCACAGGTTGACGCCGGTGCTGTAGTTGGCGGCGATGCACAGTGCCGTGCTTTTGGTTCGCGCTTCCAGTTCGGCTTTCTGCTCTTCGGTGAAACCGGTGGTGCCAATCACCAGGCCCTTACCGTTTTCAGCGCAGAGCTTGGCGTTGTTCAAGGTGGCGGCAGGGGCGCTGAAGTCGATCAAAACGTCAAACTGATCGATCACCGCCGCCAGATCGCCGCTGAGGGCCACGCCCAATTTGCCGATACCGGCCAGCTCGCCGGCGTCGGCGCCGATCAGGGTGCTTTCCGGGCGCTCGATGGCGGCGGTCAGTTGGGTGTCGTCATTGGCGCCGACGGCTTCGATCAGGGCCTTGCCCATGCGGCCAGAGGCGCCGCTGATGGCGATTTTGATGGTCATAATATTTCCTTCAGTCTCTGTGTCGTTTCATCACGTCCGGGCCGCTTCGGGGTAAAGCCTTCCAGGAAACGCTGCAAGTACATCCCTGTACGCTCGGAAGCGCTAGTCCCGCGGCTTACGGTCCTGGAAGGCTTTACCCCGAACCGCCCCTCCGCACTCTGCAATAACTTGGTCTTATACGTCAGACTCATTCTCATCAGGCGGCTCTTGTGAGGTCCAGCTATCGTCGCCCTCTTCGAACAGATGGCCGAGCTTGCCTCGCTTGGTTTCCAGGTAGCGGGCGTTGTGGGGGTTGCGCCCGGTCTGATGGGAAATGCGTTCGGCCACGGTGATGCCCATTTCCCGCAGGGCTTTGACCTTGCGTGGGTTGTTGGTCATCAGTTTGAGTGACTTGATGTTCAGGTGCTCCAGCATGGGCTTGAGGATGCTGTAGTCACGCATGTCGGCGCCGAAACCCAGGCGCTCGTTGGCTTCCACAGTATCGGCACCGCAGTCCTGCAGGTGGTAGGCGCGGATTTTGTTGAGCAAGCCGATGCCGCGGCCTTCCTGGCGCAGGTAGAAAATCACCCCTCGCCCTTCCAGGGCGATTTTGTGCATGGCGGCCTGCAGTTGGGGGCCACAGTCGCAGCGCATGCTGAACAGCGCATCGCCGGTCAGGCACTCGGAGTGCACCCGGGCGAGTACCGGTTCGCCGTTACTGACATCGCCCATGGTAAGCACCACGTGCTCCTTGTCCGCCCCGTCGTCGGAGAAGCCGTGCATGGTGAACATGCCCCAGGGAGTCGGCAGTTTGGAAGATTCTACGAAGCGTATGGTCACGCAATTGCCTCTTGAGCGGGTGGGCTGACGCCCGCCATTCTATATAAAGTAAGCCACGGTCTGCAGGATGATCCAGGCATACACCGCCGCGAGCACATCATCGATCATGATGCCAAAGCCGCCGTGCACGCGGCGATCCAGCCAGTTGATCGGCCAGGGTTTGATCACATCAAAGATCCGGAACAGGACGAAGCCGAGCAGCATCCACAACCAGCCGGCCGGCGCCAGGAACATCGTGAGCCAGTAGCCGACCATTTCGTCCCAGACGATACCACCGTGGTCGTGCACCCCCAGCGCCTTGGAGCTGCGGTCGCACCAATAAACGCCCAGAGCGAAGGTCACGATCAGCCACAGTGAATAGATGGGCACCGACAGGTCCTGAATCAACCAGAAAATGGGAATGGCTGCCACCGTGCCAAAGGTACCGGAGGCCGGACGCAGCAGCCCACTGCCAAAACCAAAGGCAAACAGGTGGTCCGGGTTGCGCAGGACGGTGGCGACGCTGGGGTATTCAGGCTTGGACATCAGAAATGGGTATAGCCGCTTTGTTGTGAATCATAAGGTTCGCCGTGCAGCGTGCAGTGTACGCCGCTACCCGTTCCAAGGCGACCCACTACGGTGGCCTGCAGGGCACCGGTGCCGATCAGGGCGCCCAGTTCGGGCATCCGGCTCTCCGGTACCGTGAAGCACAGTTCGTAATCATCGCCGCCGGTCAGGGCCCACTGGCGAGCCTGATCCTGGCTGGTGGCATTCTCCAGCGCTGGCGAAAGGGGCAGTTCTTCGATAAAGAGCTCGGCGCTCAGGTCGCTGGCCGCGCAGATATGTCCCAGGTCGGCCATCAGGCCATCAGAGATATCCAGCGCGGCACTGGCGATGCCCGCCAGTTGCGCGGCAGCCTCCAGCCGGGGCGTGGGCCGCCAATAGCGCTCCTGCAGGTAGGCGCTGACATCCTCGCTGACCGCCTTTTCCAGACGCCCCTGCAGGCTCGCCAAACCGGCGGCAGAGTCTCCCAGTGTGTGAGTGACCAGCACGTAGTCTCCAGCGCTGGCGCCGTCTCGACGCAGGGCCAAACCCGGCGCTACCGAGCCCATCACCTGAACGGTAATGGTCAGTGGCCCCTTGGTGGTATCGCCGCCGACCAGAGAAATACCATACGCCTCGGCCACCTCGAACAGGCCGCGGCTGAAATCCCGCAGCCAGTCATCGGAGGCCTCGGGGAGGGTCAACGCCAAGGTAAACCAGAGCGGCGTCGCCCCCATGGCCGCCAGGTCGCTGAGATTGACCCGCAGAGCCCGTTGGGCGATTTCTTCCGCGGGCGCCTCGTCCGGAAAGTGAACGCCGCTGACCAGGGTATCGACCGAGACCGCCAGCGCTTCTCCCGGCGGGGGCTGCAGCAGGGCGGCATCGTCGCCCACGCCCAGCAGCACCGACGCCGGGGTGGACTCGGCGCTGTGTTGTCGGAAGTAGTGACGGATCAGTTCGAATTCACCCATGGTTTGAGTCGGTTTGGGGTTGGTTAAGGGACCGCGCGGGTGTCCCAAAAGTCAGGTGACGGCGGATGCGCGCTGCGCGCTTATCCGCCCTACGCACAATTTGGGCACAGAATTTAGGCGCGCTTTTCGATGGCGCGTACGTCGTTAGCGGCCTTGTCGAGCACGCCGTTGATAAACTTGTGACTTTCCGCCGCACCGAACTTTTTCGCCAGGGACACCGCTTCGTTGATGACCACTTTATAGGGCACATCAATCCGGTATTTGAACTCGTAGCAGGCCAGGCGCAGCAGGGCCTGGGTGACCGGGTCCAGCTCGTCGGAGCTGCGCTCCTGCAGGTGCGGCGTAAACACCGCTTCCACTTCACCCAGAAACTGCGGCACCCCGTGCAGCAACTCGTGGAAGTAATCGACATCGACGTTGGTCATGTCATTATCGGTGCGAAACTCCGCCTCGATGGCATTGAGGTTCGCGCCGGCCATCTGCCACTGATACAGGCCCTGCATGGCGTAGTGGCGCGCTTTGCGGCGAGCGGCCGGTGTGGGGGCTTTGCTATCGGCCATGATCAGATTCTTCCCAGCAGTGAAACCATTTCCAGCGCGGTCGTGGCGGCTTCCACGCCTTTGTTGCCCGCTTTGGTGCCGGAGCGCTCAATCGCCTGCTCAATGGTATCGACGGTCAGCACCCCAAAGGTGATCGGCACATTGGCGTTCAGGGATACCTGAGCCAGGCCCTTGGTGCACTCGCCGGCGACGTAATCGAAGTGCGGTGTACCACCGCGAATGACCGCACCCAGGGCGATGATCGCGTCGAACTCGCCCTTGGCGGCGATGCGCTGGGCGGCCAACGGGAATTCAAACGCGCCGGGGGCGTAGTAGATGGTGACCTGATCATCCTTGATGCCGTGGCGACGCAGCGTGTCCAGCGCGCCCTCCTTCAGGCTTTCGACCACGAAACTGTTCCAGCGGCTGACCAACAATGCGTAGCGGCCTTCGCTTGCGGCGAAATCGCCTTCAATAACTTTGATCTGACTCATAGAGGATTCTCTTTCTTCAATCGATTGATCGTGTTCCGGCCCGGCTACCCTACTGGCTGCCCGGCTCGAGATGTTCAACAATTTCCAGGTCAAACCCGGACAGAGCGGTAAAGCGCATGGGCGCCGACATCAGGCGCATCTTGCGCACCCCCAGATCCCGCAGAATCTGGGAGCCGGTACCCACCTGTTTGTACACCTGATCCGGGCTGCGCACCGGCTGTTTACCGGAGAGCATCCAGTCGATGCTCTCTTCCACCTGAGTGGTGCTTTCGTCGTGACAGATCAGCACCAGCACGCCCTGCCCGGCCTCGCTGATGGTTTTCAGCGCATCGCGGTAATTCCAGGAATGTTTGCCGGCATCGCCGAGACGCTTGAGGCCAATCAGGTCCTTCGCCACGTCCATGACATGCACCCGCACCAAGGTGGGCTCCGCCGGATCGACATGCCCTTTGAGCATGACAAAATGCAGGTCGCCTCGGGCCAGATCGCGATAGGTGCGCAGCTCAAAGGGGCCGTATTCGGTGTCCACCTGGCGACGGTTGATGCACTCGACGGTTTTTTCCTTTACCGAGCGGTAGTGAATCAGGTCTGCTATGGTACCGATTTTCAGGTTGTGTGTCTGGGCAAAGGCTTCCAGGTCCGGGCGACGGGCCATGGAGCCATCGGCATTCATGATCTCGACAATCACCGCCGCCGGCTCAAATCCCGCTAGGCGGGCCAGATCACAACCAGCTTCGGTGTGCCCGGCACGACTCATCACGCCACCGGGCTGAGCCATGATCGGGAAAATGTGCCCGGGCTGAACGATATCCCGGGGCTTGGCGTCGGCACTGACCGCCACCCTGACGGTGCGCGCCCGATCCGCCGCCGAAATGCCGGTCGTGACCCCCTCCGCCGCCTCGATGGAGACGGTGAAATTGGTGGAATAGCGGGCCTGGTTATCCGAGACCATCAGCGGCAGGCCCAATTGCTGGCAACGCTCCGGTGTCAGGGTCAGGCAGATCAGGCCCCGGGCGTGGGTGGACATGAAGTTGATGTCCTCCGCCCGCACCTGATCGGCCACCATGATCAGATCGCCTTCATTCTCGCGATCTTCGTCATCCATCAGGATGATCATCTTGCCGTGACGCAGGTCGTCAATCAGTTCTTCCGGCGTGTTCAGTTCCATAATGACCTTTCGATAAAAGAGGTACCGTCAAAATCAGCAGCCCGGCCAATAGCCCGGCGTCTGCCATTCAGCGGCCGGTGAAGCCGTGCTCGGCGAGAAAATCCAGGGTGACGCCGCCGCTCGTGTCGGCGGCCTTCTCTCCCAATAATAGCCGCTCCAGGTAGCGTGCCAGCACATCCACCTCCAGGTTGACCCGGGTGCCGGGCTGGTAGCTGTCCATGATGGTCCACTTGAGGGTGTGCGGGACAATATTCAACTCGAACTCCGCCCCCTCGACCTTGTTCACCGTGAGACTGGTTCCGTCCACAGTGATTGAGCCCTTATGGGCAATGTATTTGGCCAGGTTGTCCGGCGCCTTGATGCGAAAGCGCTCGGAACGGGCATCCCCGTGGCGTCCGACCACCTCCCCGACACCATCGACATGGCCGCTGACGATGTGGCCGCCCAGGCGCGTGGTGGGCGTCAGGGCCTTCTCCAGATTCACGGGTTGGCCGGTGCCCCACTGACCGATGGTGGTGTACGCCAGGGTTTCCCCGGACACATCGGCCCAGTAGCCGTTGCCCGGCAGGTCCACCACGGTCAGGCAGACGCCATTGGTGGCAATGGAGTCGCCCAGTTGGACATCCGCCAGCGGCAGATCGCCGGTTTCGATCAACAGGCGCAGGTCGCCGCCTTTGGGTTCGAGGCGGGCGACGCGGCCTTTGGCTTCGATAATGCCTGTGAACATGGGTTTATCAACCTTCCGGATCCGGGCTGGCGGTGATGCGCCAATCGTGGCCCACGGCCCGGATGTCATGAATTTTCAGCGGCAACTGGGCCGCCATTGAGTCCAGTGGCAGCTGAAACAGGGGCCGGGCGTTGCTGCCAAGCAACTTGGGCGCCATATAGACGATCAGCTCATCGAGCAGCCCCTGCCCCAGAAACGCACCCGCCAGCGTCGCACCGGACTCTACCAATACTTCACTGTACTCCCGCCGTGCCAGCTCTAGCAGAAGCGCGCTCAGATCAATGCGCCCGTCGCGCCCTGCCAGCGCAAGGGTTTCCACCTGCGCCGGCCATTCGGTATCGGCGACTTCACCACTGTGGACCAACAACACCGGCCCTGGATGTTGCAGCAGAGGGGCATCGGGGGTCATCCGGCCCCGAGAGTCCAACACCACCCGCAGGGGTTGGCGCGCGGCAATCGCCTCGGCGTCATCGAGTTTCAATTCGTCGGCCCGCACGGTCAGGGCGGCCTGGTCCATAAGCACGGTATCGATACCACTGATGATCACGCAGCTGCGCGCGCGCAGGCGCTGCACATCTTCCCGCGCCCGGCGGCCGGTCACCCACTTGCTTTCGCCACTGGCCATGGCGGTCCGACCGTCCAGGCTCATGGCCAGCTTGCAGCGCACCCAGGGCAGACCGCGCTCCATACGCTTGATAAAGCCGGGGTTCAGTGCCCGGGCATCTTCTTCCAGTAGCGGACCGTCCACCTGGACACCGGCGGCACGCAGCCGCTCAAGCCCCTCCCCTGCGACTTTCGGGTTGGGGTCCTCCATACCAAAAACCACCCGGGCTATACCCGCATCGATCAGCGCCTGACTGCAGGGACCAGTGCGACCCGTGTGATTGCAGGGCTCCAGCGTGACATACGCCGTCGCCCCTCGGGCCCGCTCACCGGCCTTCGCCAAGGCATTGACTTCGGCATGGGCTTCACCCGCCCGCTGATGCCACCCCTCGGCTATTGGTTCACCCTCGAGGGCGATCACACAGCCCACCCGAGGGTTGGGCATCGTGGTGTACAGGCCGCGTTCAGCCAAACGCAGAGCGCGCGCCATCAACTGGCTGTCGAGGTCTGATAGGGGCATGCGGTTAAACTTTGTCTTGAGGTTCGTGGGCCTTTGGCTCCTGGAGCTCAGGCTCGTGACGCTCCAGGCGATCAATCTCTTCGCGAAACTCGTTCAGATCCTTGAACCGACGGTATACGGAGGCGAAGCGCACATAGGCCACTTCATCCAGCTTGCGCAACTCTGCCATCACCTTTTCACCCACTTTGAGCGAAGGCACTTCGCGTTCGCCCGTGGCCTGGAGGAAGTGTTTGATCTGGTTGATGGCCGATTCGATGGACTCAATGCTGACCGGACGCTTTTCCAGGGCCCGAAGCAGACCGGCACGCAACTTGGCTTCATCGAAGGGTTCGCGGGTACCGTCCTGTTTGATGATGCGGGGCATCACCAGCTCAGCTACCTCATAGGTGGTGAACCGCTCGTGGCAGGACAGGCATTGCCGGCGCCGGCGCACCTGATCGCCTTCGGCCACCAGGCGGGAATCGACAACTTTGGTATCTTCAGCGCCGCAGAAGGGACAGTGCATGGCACGGGGCCTCGTGGATTCTCAAACTGCGCGCATCTTAGCACAGTTTGCCACTAACGCCCCAGAATTGGTCACTCAGGAAAGGGGATTCAATGCGGCTCGGGGACGCTCTCACCGGCTTCAGCCAGCTCTTCTTCAATAAAGGTCAGCGCCTCGTCAATCAGCAGCAGCATGGCCGCTTTCGCTCGCTCCGGGTTGCGGTTGCGGATCGCATTATAGACCTTTGCATGGTCATCAATGATTGCATCCTGGTCGCCCTTGATCACGTTGGTGTGGCGAATACTGACGTTCAGCGCGGTCTGAATGAAGTCCCGAAGGCGAATATAGAAGCGGTTTTTACTGGCGAACAGGATACTGACGTGAAAATTGATGTCCGCCTGAAGCCCCTCTTCCGGCTTGGTCTTGGCATCTCGCATCCCCTGAAGCGCCTCACCTATCGCGTCAATCGCCGCATCGTCGGCAAACCGGGCGGCCAGAGAGGCCGCTTCCGGCTCAATGGCAATGCGCATCTGGAGAAACTCACGCAGCACCCGCAGCGAGGGGTTACCTTCCAGAGACCAACGCAACAGGTCCGAATCAAAGATGTTCCACTCCTGTTCGGGCAGAATCCGGATGCCCTGTCGTGGGCGGCTGGAGATCAACCCCTTGGCCGAGAGCATTTTGACCGCCTCACGCACCGCCGTGCGGCTCACGCCAAACTGTTCACACAGCTCCGCCTCGGTCGGCAGACTTTCATCCTTGGGGTAAACACCGCACACGATAGCCTTGCCCAGCTCCTGCGTCATTCGCTGGGAAAGGTTGAAGTTGCGTTCAAATACGGCCATAGCAGGGATCCATGTTATTAAGGTTTGACGTTAAGCCTGCAAAGGTAGCGTGTTAGCCAACAAAGTTCAATAAAGGGATTATCAGATAATACGACATTATGAAAGATTTTTCTTCCATAAAAAAAGCCTCTGGACCTTTCGGTGCAGAGGCTAGGGAGACCTCGATATCAACCAACATCGAGTGAGAGACACGAAATCACTGAACTGCCTGTCAACTTCAGCGATTTCCAAGCCTTAAGGAGAATCCAAATGAACCCCGGTAATGTCGTTGGAGGAGAGATTACCGTCGCTCCGGCAAACGGGCCCAATTTCCCGCTCGCCTTTGGATAGTTGGTATTATAGTACAATATGAAAGAAGTGCAACCCCCGGCAGGTCGGATTACGGTCTTTGGCCTAATCCGACCTTCGGAAGGGTTTAGCACCGCTGCGCGGTACCATCAGTGAATCAATTCACTGCCCGCAGATGGAAACGCTGACAGCGATTTTCCAGGTCGGGACCGAGCGCCAGATTGGTGCCATCGGCCAGCCCGCAGTTGGCCACATCCACCACCTCAGTGGTATAGCGGTTCACCAGGCTGACAGCGCCCCCCTTCAGGAACTTGATGCCCCACTGGCTGGTTTTGGAGCCGCACTCATCCACCTCCAGGTTGGCACCGGGAACGACTGCTTCGTCAGTCACCGCCAGACACTGATCGTCGGCACTGCTCGGGCTCAGTTCAAAGTAGCCGGAGTCGGTGGGTTTGAACCGCCACTTCTGGTGGTCGCCATAGGTCCAGGCGTGCTGCTCGACGTTGGCATCATCGCCGGCGACGCTGACGACACGACCGCTCTGCTCACTGATGATGGCCACTTCATTCATCGGCTGCAGACGCCACTGCTTGCATACGCTGTCTTCACTCTGCTGCAGAACCGACTGGTTTTCGTTGGCCGAACAACCGGCGACCGCCAGCGGCTTGCCAGTGGCCCGGTTGGTAATGACGCTGTGGCCACCATCACCCGGCTCCAGGCTCCACTCCTGGCAGGCATTGTTGCGCCAGGCGGCCTGCTGTACCCGAGCGTTATCGCCGGCGCTGCAGTTTTCCACCTCCAGAAACTTGCTGTCGTGGTTGTTGGCGATGCGGAAATAACCATCGGTGACCGGGTCAATGACCCACTGACCGTTGTTGGGGTTACAGGCCGCCTGGCGGGTGCGGTTGTCTTCCGGTGCGGTGGCGATATCCAGGCACAGGTCGGTGGTGGCATTCACGATCTGGAAGTGCTGCCCCTGAATACGGGTTACCAGCGGACCATTTTCACCCGAGGGGCGCTGTACCGGCTGACCTTCGGGAATGGGCTCACCAAAATTCGGGGTGCCATCCTCGTTCCAGGTGAACTTCTGTGCCCGCAGTGAGCGGGTCGAGCTGCAACCGTGCTCAACGGAGGAATTACCGTGATACACCAGCCAGTCTTCGGTACCGTCCGGCGAGGGGAAGAAGCCGTTGTGGCCGGGACCGTAGACGCCATTGCCGCGCTGGAACACCGGCTCCGGATACTGCTTCCAGTGGTCCGCGTTGAGGGGGTTATCGCCCACCAACTCGAGCATACCCAATTTGTAGTCCGGGGTATTGCAGTAGCTGGCGGAATAGATCATGAAGGTACGGCCATTGCGCTGAAGAATCTGCGCCGCTTCGGTCACTTTACGGCCGCTGATTTCCCAGTCCAGCTCGGGGCGGGTAATAACGGTCTTGGGGGAGCCTTCCTTCAGGGTCCAGGGGTTTTCCATCTCGGTGATCAGGTTCAACTGCTCATCACCGTGCCACTGGGAGTACAGCAGGTACAGCTTGCCGTCGTGCTTGAGGTAGGTACCGTCAATGTTCCACTGTTCGGGCATGATCGGCGCTTTGTACTCGTAGGGGCCCATGGGGTCATCCCCCACACTCTCAAGCACATTCAGGTGCTGGTGATCCAGGGTACCGTCCTGACCGGCGGTGTACATGACATACCAACGATAGCCGTTAGGACCTTTCAGGCGGTGGAACTCAAACGCCCAGAAGTTGGCGTTGCGTTTGGGGTCGGTATCGGACCAGATGTTGACCGGGGTTGCATCCGCCAGACCGGCCAGGGTCGGAGACTTGCGCATCACCAGCTCCGCGGTCCAGGTGGTGGTGGTCAGATAGTAGTTACCGTCCCAGTATTCCAGCCAGGGGTCCGCACCATTGGGGAACAACGGGTTGGTGAAAGTCCCATCGCGCTCGGCGGTGGAGGATGAATTGGAGTCGCCCTGAGTGGCGCAGCCAGCCAAGGTAGCCAGTGCCAGAGCGATCAGAGCCATCGATCGGCTCCAACCAGTAATAACGTGTTTCATTGTGCACCTCTTATTTGACGGACCGGTGTTAGTGACGGGGTACACTAGCGCCGGCTCTCTCCTGCCAACCCGGCCCGGCAACGCCGGGCGGGATGAAGCACACAGTTTATACTATAATAATTTATACTACCAATAGCAGAAAAACCTACTCAAATACCACCACAAACCCACCGGCAGGCGCCAGGGTCAGAGCAAGCGGGCCGGCCTCCACGGCACGTTGCTCAAAGGACCGAGGCTCTTTCCCGTCCGTGATCAAGGTGCCTTGCGCCTCGCCGATAAAGGAAAGGTCCAACTCAAGAGATTTCGGCTGGTCCTCACCGTTGAGGCCGGCGATATACCAACGCTCACCGGAGCGGCGGGCAAAAACGGCATGCTTACCCGGATAGCCGGCCAACAGGCGAGATTCATCCCAGACCACCGGCAGATCACGCAGGAAATCGCGCACATAGGCCGGCACCTTCGCCATACCGTCCGGCGTCTCCACGATGTGAGTCTGCCCGGACACGAAGACCACCGGCATCGCCAACTGCATACCGTTTCGGCTCTTGCGGGTCACCTCCGGATTGTGCAGATGATTGAAGGCCGTGGGCGTGTAGTCCATAGGGTCGAACACGTTGCGAGCAAACGGCAGCATGGCCGCGTGGCTCGGTTCTTTATCGGCGGTTTCCTGAAAGAAAGTCACCATCTCCATGCCGTGTACCGACTCCATGGTCATCATGTTCGGGAAAGTCCGCTGAATGCCTCGCGGGAGAGTGGAGCCGTGATGATTGACCATCAACTCGAAGTCGGCCGCATCCTGCAACAGGTCCCGATAGTAGGCTATGGCGGACTGACCGTCGCCGGGAAAAAAGTCCACTTTGACACCACGGACACCCATTGCCTGCAGACGGGCGAATTCTGCACGCCGGGATTCCCGGGTCAACAGCTTGTTACGCGGGGTATAGGGCGCGGTATTCCAGTCTCCAGCGGAGTTGTACCAGAGAATCAACCCCACCTCTTTGGACGCGGCATAATCCACCAGCGCCTGCATGCGCTCGTAGCCGATGTTCTGGTCCCAGTTCACATCCACCAGGGTATATTCCCAGTCCATGTCAGCCGCGTAGTCGATATACCACTTCTGAATATCGTAGGTGATCGATTCATCTTTGAGTAGCCCCCAGCTCCAACTGGCCATCCCCGGCTCGACAAAGTCGGCGTCTGCAATCACCGAGGGCTCGGCCAGATCGGTACCCATGGTGGAGGCGGTAATATCGGCCAGGCTACCGACCGTAATGGTCCGCCAGGGCGAGTGAAAGGCGCCGGTATCATGGGCGAGCCGCTCGCCCCCGCTGAACACCTCCCCTTCCATCGGCAGGCCGATCCGGTACTCCCCTTCCGGCGACTCTGGCTGCAGGCGTGAGGCGTGAAAATTACTCTGCATCCCGACTTCACTCAGCAATACCCAGTCGCCATTGCTGTGAAACAGGGCGGGGAAAACCCAGCCGGCTTCCGAGGGAGACTCGGTGCCTACCGGTATTTCCATTTCGTAATGTTCCTCGTAAGCCGGGTTGGTGCCCTCGAAGCCGGTGTTGACCACCTGCATGCGTTGCATCCAGGCTTTGGCTGACGCGGGGAAGTCAAACGAGGTGATTTCCCGCTCAAAACGCTTGGCGCCCTCACCCGGAAATTCATAGCAGAAGGCCACACCGTCATCCGAGGCGCGCAGTCGAATTACCAGGGGCTCACCCTCGGCGTTGGCAAAGCGCAGCGTCTGCTCGTTGGCCTGGTAGTGAATGTCCAGCTGTTTGCCCTGGTGCATTTCATAGTGGTCCTCCACCAATGCTGGCTCGGATGCGCTCGTCAGAGATAAACCTTGCTCAAAGGCAGCATTCTGTAAACGGATACCCAGGTCCGACGGCTCGAGCACCGCTCGCTCATCATGAAAAACCTGATATTCCGGTGCCCCCAGGGCGTTCAGCGAAACACTGACCCGAACACTACCGTCCGGACTACTCAATACAACGTTATCACCTGGGCCGCTGCCAGTATTTGAGCAAGCGCCCAGACCAAGGGCCAGCATGGCCAGACTCAAAACGGATTTGTTCATGTTGCTACTCCCAATATGAAAAAAGGCCGGGGTAGCCCCGGCCAGCCAGCATTAAAACTCCGCCCGTACCCCCACGGTGTAGCGGGGACCGGTTTGCTCTCGCAACAGAATCTGATTGTCGTAACGGCCTACTTTCTGATACTTCTCGTCGGTAATGTTCACCCCTTCGACAAATACCGACAGACTGTCGCTCAGACTATAGCTTACCCGTGCGTCGACCTGTTCATAGTCTTCGACATAGGTAGGCTCGCCCCCGAAGCCGACCGCCGTTTGCAGGAAGCGGTCTCGCTGATTCCACGCCAGGCGGGCTTCAAAGTTACCTCTTTCGTAGAAGCCCACCAGGTTATAGGAATCCCCTAATCCTTCGAGCGCAAACGTCTGGCTGATATCACCCGTATCAAGCTCCGCATCGCTATCCACCAGGGTCGCGTTGGCGGTAAAACCAAAACCACTCCAGGCACCTGACAGATAATCAAAGGTGTGCTGGAAACCCAGCTCAACCCCGTCAACGGTTGCATCTTCCAGGTTATCCTGGGTGCTGACTTCAAACACCGGATTACCCTCAAACAGGTTATCCTGATCCTGAATTTCAAACTCCTGACGCAGAACGGTATTGACCAGGAAATTTTCAACCCGCTTCTGGAACAGCCCTACCGTCAGGTAACCGCTCTCCTGGTAATACCACTCATAGGCAAGGTCCAGATTGTCTGATGCGTAGGGCTCGAGATTCGGGTTACCACTACTGGCCTGCAGGTTCCCTGGGCGTGCGGTACCGATGGTGGTGCGAGGAGACAGGGCCCCAAACGGCGGACGAGTCAGCGTTTGCGAAGCGGCAAAGCGAATGACCATATCGTCGTTCAGGTTCAAACGGTAATCCAATGTCGGCAGAAAATGATCATAGGTGTTATTGGCACTAACCACCTGCTCATTGCCATCCACCACGTCATAGGCGGTCGGGTCGCTGGGGATCTCACGAAGATCCATCAAAGGCGCGGAAATGCCAAACGGCGTGGTCTCCGTTTCCACATAGCGCACACCCGCATTCAAGCTCCAGGGCATGTCACCCAGCTCGCCCTGAAAATTGAGGTTGGCATAGAGCGACATGACCGTCTCATCGATTTCCGTTGAGCTGGACTGCAACACCAGCGCATAGCCATTACTCTCGTCCAAGGCCGCCTGCGTGGTGCCGGGCTCAAGACCGGCTGCCTCGTCTCTTGCAGCGGCCGCCTCCGGGGTTTCCAGCCAAGAGATAAGGGCGTCCAGGTCAGCAGTTTGCCAGGTGGCAGGGACATCAATGTCGCCATCCATGTAGTTGCCACCCTCAGCGGCTATGGCCAGCAGATTGTCGGGCACATCCGTCTGATAACCGCAATAAATACACGGGTTATCGGACGTCCGACTGGTCGTGCTCTCCGACTCATCGGAATAATGGGCACCGAAGGTAACGGTTTTCAGGTACTCAAAGTCCGCCTGCCACTCAAAGTCCACCCGTTGCTCAAAAAGGTCGTGCTCGATATCCGCCGCACCACCCAGCGGTCCGCCACCAATACCGCGCATGAAAAAGTGGGCTTTAGACAAACTCGTATCATTGATCTGGGCGTCCGTCACGCCGCTATAGGACGGCATACCGTTCTCATCATAACTGAGCGTAAAGCCGTCATCCCGGAAGCCAATCACACCCACATTGGTACCGCCAGCGCCGCCGGATTCCGCTTTGGAATAGCTGGTATCAAACGCTACATTCCAGCCCGGCGCCAAATCCCAATCGGCGTTAAAGCCAAACGCTTGGGACTCGGACGGACGGCTACGCTCAGCCACAGTGAAATCGGTCGCCGCATTCTGGTTTTGCGTAAACGTGGTCGCCGTGCGATTTTCATCGAACGTGGCGTCGGTAATAATGGAAGGCGTCACAAAGAAAGTCAGTGTGTTGGACTGGGTCTGTACGTCAAAGTCGTTAAACATGGCGTCCAGAGTAAAGGTCAGGTCGTCCGTCGCCTGGAACTGAAACGTACTGTTGATGTTGATGCGCTCACGCTGCTCATCAATGGGGCTGATATTCAGAACCTGCGGAATAAAGAACTGATCGTCCGCCGAGTAGCCCTGGTCCGCCAAGTCATCGGCTATCAACGTCAGACCATCGCGCGGCGCAGTAAGAATGCCGTCAGTGAGGAAACGCTCAATACGATTCTTCCGCTCTTCGTAGGTGACCGATAACAGCGCCCCCATGCGTCCGTCCGCAAAGGTGTTGCTTACCATTCCGAACAGCTCGGGTGTGGTCTCACCGGAGAGATCCTCGTGCAGCATCTTGGCCGAACCCACCGCCTTGAAGCTACCGATATCCAGCGGGCGCGGTGTGTGCATCACAATGGTGGAGCCGATGCCGCCGGACTGTAGGCGGGCCTGAGCGCTTTTGTAGACATCCACCCGCGAAACCAGCTCGGCGGGTAGATTGTCAAAGTTGAACGACCTCGCGCCGGTGTCAGACACCTGTCGGCGACCGTTGAGCAGTACCGTATTGAATTGGGGGCCAAAACCGCGCACCGTTACGCTTTGCCCTTCCCCCCCACTTCGATCGATAGAAACACCGGTAATTCGTTGAAGGGATTCGGCAATGTTGGTATCCGGAAATTTACCCAGACTCTCCGAGGCAATGGAATCCACCATGGCGTCCGAGTCTCGCTTGATATCCATCGCCTGCTGAAGGCTGGAGCGAATACCGGTAACCAGCACTTCCTCCATACCGGTTTCCTGAGCAGCCGACTGAGCGGAAGCCTGGGCACCGGCAAACAGTATCGTGGCAATCGTACTACTGAGAATGGTTTTTTTCGCTATCATATTGGGACTCTCCTAAGCCTTGTGTTTATTTGGATTATTAAACGCTAGGTCCGGGCGATTCACGTGGTCCGGTTGACGCGGAACACTTAACCGTCCGGCCCGGCGATGCCGACCTGGGCGACACCACGTTAGGCGAGAGATCAAAGAATAGAGAAGTGCTCGTCAACCTACGCGAACTCTGATCCATCGCTGTAGGCTACAGTAGGGGGAGGCGGGTTGGTCGTCTTGTATCTTATCGCATAAAAATAGTACTTTTTCGACAAATACAATAAATATTATAATTAGATGATGAATAATGCGAAGACGTGGATGCCCGCTGTTAGCGGGCACCCAAACTCAACGCTCACGACTCAGTGGCTGAAGCGGAAGCTCATCCGGGTGTGATAGGTGTCTCCCGGACGCACAACCGTGGACGGGAAACGGTCCTGGTTGGGCGAGTCAGGAAAGTGCTGCGGTTCGACGCAGAAGGCGCCGTGACGACTCTGTTTTTGGCCTTTCCCCTCCACCGAGCCATCAAGAAAATTGCCGGTGTACAACTGGAAACAGGGCTCTTCTGTCCACACCTCCAGCACTCGTCCGGACACGGGTTCGACAGCCCGTGCGGCAAGCACCTCACCCTGCTCACCCTGACGGTCGACGACGAAATTATGATCATAACCACCGTTGGCACGCTTGAGCTGGATATCACTGGCATCAATGTCCGCTCCGATGGCCTTGGATTTACGGAAGTCAAAGGCCGTACCGGCCACCTCCACCAATGGCCCTTCCGGGATCAGCTTGTCGCTGACCGGCGTGTACTTGGACGCGTTCAGGGTCAGCTGATGGTCGCGCACGGTGCCCTTACCCGCCAGATTGAAATAGCTGTGCTGGGTCAGATTGACTGGGGTCGCCTTGTCCGTGGTAGCACGGTAGTCGGTGATCAATTGGTTGTCATCGGTCAGCCAATACTCCACGGTGACGGAGAGGTTGCCCGGGTAGCCTTGGTCGCCATCGGGGCTGACCAGATTCAAACGGACGCCGGCGCCACGAGTATCCTCAAACGGCTCGGCATCCCAGAGTTTTTTGTCAAAACCCTCAAGCCCGCCATGCAGATGGTTATCACCATCATTCTGATCCAGACGATAGTCGACACCGTCCAGCTCAAACCGGCCGCCCGCGATACGGTTGCCAAAGCGGCCGATCAGCGCCCCGAAATACGGGGAATCCGTCAGATAAGGGCCAAGCTCATCAAACCCCATCACCACATCCGCAAACTCGCCATTTCGATCAGGTGCAAACAGATGGGTGATAATGCCGCCGTAGTTGATCAGGCGGACTTCCATCCCCTTGCTATTGCGCAAAATGAATTGGGTGACCTCACGGCCATCGGGGAGACTTCCAAACGGGGTGGATTGAACCGGCATAGATCAGATTCCTCTGCGTAGTAACAGTCAATTGCGAATACCGAATGGTATATCAGCGGGCGCCCCCCAGGCCAGAAACAAAAAAGGCCAACCCCGGAGGGTTGGCCAAGTTCGGTCTGAAGGGCTTGCAACCTTGCGGGTTGCTCGCGCTCCTTAGAAGGAGTAGCGAGCGCCCAGGGCGAAGGTGCGGCTGATTTGCCAATTGCCGAAAGTATGAATGTCGCTGTTACCGTAACGGCTCTGGTATACCTCATCAGTCAGGTTAGTGGCGTCAAAGGTCAAGACCAGCTCGTCAGTTGCATTGTAGCTGAACTGGAAGTCCAGAGAGCTCTGCGGGTCGCGGTACACGCCCAGCGGGTTGGCGAACAAAGCGGCCTCATTGTTGTTGAGGAAGTCTTCACGCCATACATAAGCCAGACGGGCGTCAAAGGTATCACGCTCGTAAGCCAGGGCCACACTGTAGGATGTATCAGATACACCAAACATCGGACCTTTTTCGTAGCCAGTTACTTGACCAGCGCTATCAGTTACAGGATTGACTTGCTCCGAATCCAGGAAAGTAAAGCTGGACTGAACACCAATGCCATCCCAGTAGCCTTCGAGGTTCTCGGGGAAGTAGTTGAACCCGATTTCCACCCCTGAAAGCTCACCATCCGACGCATTATCCGGCTGAGACAGAATGAAAGTATCTGTTTCATAGCCTTCAATCTGACGGTTCACTCGGTTACGGAAACCAACAACCAGGCCTTCGATGTCACGCTGGAACAAAGTCACGTAAGCATTGCTGGCATCACCGAAGTACCACTCCAGAGACAAATCGTAGTTCTGGGACGTGGTCGGCTGCAAGTCGGCGTTACCGCCAGTCGCAGTACCATAACCAATGTTGGTGATATCGTCGAAGTAGTTGATGGTCGGATTCAGGTCACCAAATCCGGGCATACGCAGCGTTTCACCGTAGTTGAAGCGCGCGATCAGCTCGTCGGTCAGGTTGTAGCGCAGAGACAAGAAGCTCAAGAGCTCCTGGTTGTCTGTGCTGCCCTCAGTCTCAGACAGATCCACTTGATCGGTAAAGACCGTATCGGTGGTCACATCAACGTAGCGGAACCCAACCTGACCATCGAGACGCTTACCAGCGATTTCGGTCTCAAACTCCGCATCGACGTAAAGTGCGGTGTTGGTCTCCTCGATGGCAAACTCTTCCAGCAGCGGATCATTGGCATCCAGACCGTAAAGGCCAGTGAAGTAATCACGATTTGCCTTCAGGTAAGGGCCATCAACCACAGCCCAGGTGCGAGGCACGTCCAGCGCATCCATGAAGCCACTGTTAATATGAGCAATACCATCCGCTTCATAAGTAGCGAACTGGCAGTTGGCTGCGTCGCCGGTGGTGTTCACTACATCACAAGGCGCGGCGTCTTGGGTGCGGGAGTACTCGGTTGCATCGCGAACGTCGTGACGAATGCCGAAATCGATCTTCTTGAAGAACGCACCGTCGGTGAAATACTCCGCGTCGGCAGTAAAGGTAACCGCTGAGCCTTCGTTACGTTCGCCACTGTCGTACATCTCTGCCATGGCATACTGGGAAATGTCACTTTGATCGCCTTCATCAACGTCCGGAGTCGCCGGGTTGTCCCGGAATTCAATACTCGGGTTATTGCTGAAGTTGGCGTAGGTTTCATAGCGAACATTGGTGCTTCGCATCGCAATGAAGCTGGATTCAAATTCACTGTCCTGGTACACCAGCTCAGACTTCAGGTTGAGCTTATCGGTCAACTCCCAGTCACCGCCCAAAGCGTAAACATAAGAGTCGGTTTTTCCGGTTGAGTAGTCACCGCTGCCAAAGGTGAAGCCATCACGAATGGTGCGTTCTTTGATGACGTTGGTCCCTTCATACAACTCAAAGGTATCGGTCAGGTCATCGCTCAGACCACCAAGGCTACCCCACCAATCAACGAATGCGAAGTTCAGGGAGTTGAAACCTTCATTGCGATAACCATTGTAGAACGCCTCGAAGGTGTATTCGCTGCGATCGTTTGGAGCAAACTGCAGAGACACATTTGCCGCAGGACGTTCACGCTCACCGGTAAAATCGGACATGAACATGGCATCGCGCGAGATGTAATAGGGAACCTGCTCACCGTTGATATTGAAGGTCGATCCCGCATCGGTCGGAAGACCACTTTCCAGGCCTGGAGTCCAGATCTCATCGTCAGCGCGTCCATCAGTGGGCTGAATTCGCTCCAGCGGAGCCCAACCGGCCGGGGGATTTTCGGTGGCAAAAACCACCTGAGCACCCGGAGTCACCGACTGACTGCGATATTCGGTTTCATTGTAGGAAACGTTCAGCAGGGCACCGAACTCGCCAGCTTCTGTTTCCCAGCGGTCACTGAACAGCGCACTGATGGTCGGATTTACCGCCTCAGCTTCTTCCAGGTAAATGCCCCGGGCCGAAACAGATACACGAGAGCCGTCGAAATCAAACGGACGGAAGGTGTGGACATCAATCTGGCCGGCAATACCGTTTTCGTAGGTTTCCGCTGAACGGTTCTTGACCACATCGACTCGTGAAACCAGTGTAGAGGGGATATCCGCCAGCGCTACGGCACGGCCGGACGCGGTGAAGATGGTGCGACCGTTTACGGTTGTGCTCACATCGGTCAAACCACGAATACTCACGGTGTTGGTTTCACCGTCCGCACGGTTAGTAACCTGAACGCCAGCCACACGCTGAAGAGACTCAACCACGTTGTTATCCGGCAGTTTGCCGATATCTTCTGCCACAATGGAATCCATGACATCCATAGATTCGCGTTTGATATCAATGGCTTGATTCAAGCTTGCGCGAATACCGGTAACAACAACTTCTTCGAGCAGAGGTTCTTCTTGGGCTTGGGCCATCATGGGCAGGCCAGCCAGGGCGATGGACGCAGCGATACTGCGGCTTAGTAGGGAACGCTTAAACATAAATGCAACTCTCCTGCGGGTTTCATAGTCGCACCTGAGAACTGCCGATATCGTCCGGCTCGCTCCCAAGTACTGGTTATTTTTAATAACGGAGCAAAACAATACTATCGTATGACAATAAGGCTAGCAACCCTTTTATCATACATTTATTGCTCTATTTTGGGGCATTTAGGGCAAATATTTTTGATTTATCGCAAATATTTTGCTTACCTTCCCTGACTATCACGCTAATCATCATAATATATATGATAATTAGAGACTTCATAAAGCCATTGTTATGGTTAACATATAGTTGTTGTTCACAATTTCGGCAACTCGCCCTGAATAAAATATGTTTAATCCTGTTCTAATAATCGCGTAACAGGGTTGAAACCTACGCTTTACCCCCCATCCCTTCATTTCTCACTCAAAAAGCGGAGGTTCTCCCAATGAGCAAGACTGTGGTAATTACCGGCGCCAACCGCGGTATTGGCCTGTCCTTTGTGAAACGGCTTATTGCCCGGGGGGACAAGGTGTACGCCGCCTGTCGCCAGGCGTCGGATGCCCTGGCCAACAGCGGCGCCACTATTATTGATGGGGTGGATGTGACCGACCCCAAAGGCGTAGAGGCGCTGGTAGCAGCGCTTGAAGGAGTATCGATCGACCTTTTGATCAACAACGCCGGTATCCTGCGGGACGAGCAGTTGGGACGTTTGAACGTCGACAGTATTCGGGACCAGTTCGAAACCAATGCGCTGGCACCGCTGTTGGTGACCGATGCCCTGCACAAGCAGTTGGCCAAGGGTGGCAAGGTCGCATTGATCACCAGCCGAATGGGGTCCATCGCGGACAACACCAGCGGTGGTCGCTACGGCTATCGGATGTCCAAGGCCGCATTAAACGCGGCGGGCAAGTCGTTGGCGGAAGATCTGAAGAAGCAGGAAGTGGCGGTAGCCATCTTGCACCCCGGTCTGGTGGGCACCGAAATGATTGGTGGTCACGGGGATATCACGCCGGATGAGGCAGCCCAGCGGTTGGTGCAGCGGATTGATGAGCTGACTATCGAGAACACCGGGACCTTTTGGCATTCCAACGGGCAGGTGTTGCCTTGGTAGTTGGCTAGGTTGCGTGAGCGTGGTAGCGGCGGATGCGCCTTCGGCTTATCCGCCCTACGCGGACTCAGTGCCACCCGCCGTTACCAAAACGTCATACCAGCTTCAAGGCTTATCCCGCAGCAGGCGGACGCCGTAGATGCCGCCGGCGAGGGAGTCGGGCTTGGCCTGGAACTTGAGGATCAGCACGCCCTCCTCGGCGGCGCGAACCCACTCCACCGGCAGTTCGTAGTCCACATGATAGAAGTCTGCGCCCTTCCCTTCCGGCAGAGTCACCTCGGCCAATGTCTGGCCATTGATCAAAATATCGAATGAGCGACCGGCATCGCCCCCGAAATAGGTGATGCGCAAGAACTTGGCCTGGCGCTGGGGATCGCGCAGCTCGTAGCTGAACCAACCGGATGCGTGGCGCCAGTGGCGTCCGAGATGAACGCCTGCCTCGGTATCTTCACCTTTGAAGAAGTGATCCGATTCCGGCTGCTGCTCTCCCGGCGCCACCGCATCAATGGTCAGCGCGTCCAACGCCAGGCGCTCCCGCTCGGCCTTCATTCGCGCTTCGCTCTGGTCGCCATTGGCCTGGGGCCAGTAGATGGTGTAGCGGCTGTCGTGCACACGATAAAACGGGATCAGATCCACGCTGTCTTGATCGGCCACCTCCAGCCCGGCGCTGGCACGGAACGTCATCGGCTGACCCGGCACCGGTGACAACTGTTCCAGAAACGCTTCCGGCTCGCTGACCATCACCGGCGTCGCCTCAGGTGGACACAGTGCACCGTCGGCGATATGCCCCATGCGGCTGTCATCGCTGAGGAAGTTCAGTTGCTCATTCTGAATCACATCGGTTTTGGCGGCCAACACGAGGGGGCCATGAAGCACGGCGTAATAATCCGAGCCGTCCGGTAGCTGCTCCAGCCGGGTGGTCATGGGCAGTGTAACCCGGACTTTATCGCCCGCCTGCCATGTACGGTCGATGCTGACATACTCACCGGGAGAGGCGTTGGCCTCCACACTTTCACCATTGATGGACACCTCCAGCGCACCGGGCTCAACCCAGACAGGGTAGCGCAACTTCAGGGCAAAACGGCCCTCGCCTTTTTCCAGCGTCAGCTCGGTCACGTCGGTATCGGGAAAGGCGGTTTCCTGAGCCAGGGTGATACCGGCATGCTCCCAGGTCAGACGGGAGGGGATAAACAGGTTGACGTAGAGGTCCCGATCGCTGTGGGCGTAAATCAGCTCCCCGTATTTGAAGTGGTTTTCAATCCCCGAACCGACACAGCACCACATGGCCTGCTCCGGCTGGGAGTACATCCGGTAATGCCCCGGACGCATCGGCGTGAAATACACCAGGCCGCCGTGATCCGGGTGCTGACTGGACAGGATGTGGTTGTACAACGCCCGCTCGTAGTAATCGATGTATTCCAGCTCGGCCGCATCATCGTACAGCAGTCTGGAGAGCTTTAGCATGTTATAGGTATTACAGGTTTCCGGCCCTTCCCGGTCGCTGACCATGGAGCTGAAATCATCGGTCGGGTGGAAGTGCTCACGCACGCTGTTGCCACCGATGGCCACAGAGCGTTCGTACACCACCGTGCGCCAGAAGTAATCCGCTGCCTCAGACCATGCCGGGTCGCCCGATACTTCGGCAACGCGCTGGTAGCCCACCACTTTCGGAATCTGGGTATTGGCGTGCAGACCATTCAGTTCATCCTGATGTTGAAGCAGCGGGTCCAGAATCTGCTCATGGGAGAACTGTTTAGCCAGACGCAGGTATTTTTCCTCACCGGTAATGTCCGCCAGGTCGGCAAACACTTCGTTCATGCCGCCGTGTTCACTGCGCAACATGGCCTGAATCTGCTCGTCGCTCAGACCATCCACCAGGTCGATGGTCCAGTCGGACAACTCAATCAACATGTCCAACGCCTGTTCACGCCCTGCAATCAGATACGCATCGCGCAAGCCGGCGTAGACCTTGTGTACGTTGTACCATGGCACCCACTTGCCATTCAGGGCAAACAGGTCGGCGTCAATCTCGCCCCGCTCGATTTCTTGCCACAGGGCCTTGCTGCCCGGCACACCGCCGAGGTAACCATTGCCGTTGGCCTGCTGGGCGCGCTGAAGTTCGTCCAGCATATAGTCCAGGCGACGCAGGGCTTCACCATCGCCCGTGGAGGCGTAGGCTAGCGCCAACGACGTCAGGTAGTGACCGCCGATGTGGCCATCCAGCCCGGAGCCTTCCCAGTTGCCGTAGGTGCTTTTTTTCGGCTCCAGCCCCGCTTCGCGCAGGTAGGGCGCAAGCAGTCGGTCCGGGTCCATGGCGTAGACATACCGCAGGTTCGTCTGTTCGGCACGCTTGAAAGGGCTGCCATCGAGCAGGCGGACCTGAGTGAGCGGAAAAGTGTCGACGCCGGTTTGTTGCAGTTCGGTCCGATCGGCGGTTTGGGTGCAGCCAGCGATCAGGGAGGCGGCGAATAGTGTGGGGAGAAGTTTTCGCATGGTGGTTGCCAATCGTTTGGTCTGGTGTTTTTCGGGGAGGTGACGGAAGGTGCGGAGAGTTGGGTTACGGCGGATGCGGCCTTTGGCCTTATCCGCCCTACGGGCACCTCAGTAGCCTGCATAGGGCGGATCGATCCGACGTATCGGAGCGAAGCGCATCCGCCGCCACCGTCACACGCGTTAGTCTTCGATCAGCACGCTCTGGTATTCATCCAATACCGCCGGATCGATTTCGGGCCATCCGTCTTCGGTCCATTCGATTTCGGCGATTTTCAACTTTTGAAGACCATCGTCGGCGGCTTCATAGGCGTGGAATACCAGGTAGTCTTTACCCTCGAAGGTGTAAGCACTGTTATGACCCAAGCCATACCAGTCTTCATTGCCTTTCAGAATAATGGTGCCGCCGCCTTCGTTCATCGGCTTACCGGTTTTATCCAGGTAGGGGCCGGTCACGTTTTCCGAACGCCCGACCACCATATGGTAGGTACTATCGGCACCCCGGCAGCACAGGCCCCAGGAGACGAACTGATAGTAATAATCGCCCTTTTTGAAAATAAATGGGCCTTCAATCTGGGCTGGGCCCGCCTGGGTGTCATCCACCAGAATAGAGCGATCACGCTTGGAAATGGTGTACCACTCCTGTGGCTCTGCCGGTGCCGTCCACTCTTCATTCAGCTTGAACATTTTCATGCCGCCCCAGAAGGAGCCGAAGCTGAACCAGGCATCGCCGTTTTCATCCACGATGACGTTGGGGTCAATGGCGTTCCACATGTCCCGGTTAGGTACCGACTGCAGCACCAGACCCTGGTCTTCCCAGCCGTAGTCATCCGACTCGGGGTTGAGGGTCTTGGTGGTGGTGACACCCATACCGGAAGTGTTTTTCCCGAAAGCCGAGACGGAGTAGTAAAGATACCACTGTTCCGTGTCTTCGTTGTAAATGATGTCCGGCGCCCACAGGTGGCCATTGAACTCCGGAGCTACCTCTCTGGCCCAGTCGGGCTCGCCTTCAAATGCTCGCCCCTGACGTTCCCAGTTCACCATGTCCTCGGAGTTGTAAATGGTGATACCGGGACCGGTACTGAACAGGTAGTACTGATCGCCCTCTTTTGCCATAACCGGGTCATGAATGCTGACCTGCTCTTGGGCCTGACACCCCACAGCGCTCAGTGCCGCCAGCGACACAACAATGCCTTTTAACCAGTGTTTAACGTTCATGGTGTTACCTCATGGTCCGTAAGTCGGTTGGTGGTCAGTCCACCATGGAGGGCTTACCAAATACCGGGAAGCCGTCCGCATCGTATTTGATGGGTTTAATGAAGGTATGGCGATCCGGATTCCACAACGGGTCCCCTTCGATTTCGGTGTAGGTCCGGGCGTGGTACACCAGCATATCGGTCTTGCCGTCTTCGGCGACGGTGAAGCTGTTGTGGCCCGGGCCGTAAATGGCATTGTCCATATCGCTCTGGAACACCGGCTTCTGGGATTTGGTCCAGCTTTTCGGATCCAGTGGATCGGCGTCCTGATCCGCCCAGATAATGCCCATGCAATAATTTTCGTCGGTGGCGCTACCAGAGTAGGTAATGAATATGCGGCCATTGCGAATCAGCACCGCTGGCCCTTCGTTGACCATAAAGCCACGAGTTTCCCATTCCAGTTCAGGAACAGTCAGCAGAACCGGCTCGCCGGAAATGGCATCGGGTGTATCCATCGGGGCGATATACAAATTGGAATTGCCCGGAATGCCGTTCTGCTTTTGTGCCCAGACGTAGTAGAGCTGGTCTTTATGGGTAAACGTCGTGGCATCCAGGCAGAAGGTATCCATGCCGGTGTCGATCTGCTTGGGTTCGCTCCATTCACCTTCGAGCGGGTTAGCGGCGTCGGTGCTGACCACGTACATGCGATGCTGGAACAGCCCGTCCTTGATTTCCCGGGTCGGTGCCGCCGCGAAGTAAATGTACCAGGCCCCCTGATTGAAATGAATTTCCGGTGCCCAGATCAGTTCGCTGAACGGGCCTGTATCCGGCTTGTGCCAGACGGCCACGCGCTCCGCGTCAGGCAGCTCCGCAATGGTTTTGGCGCGTCGGAGCTCCAGCCGGTCGTAGGCCGGCACCGAGGCGGTGAAATAGTAATAGCCGTCGGTGTGTTTGTGGATATAGGGATCGGCACGTTGTTCGATCAGCGGGGTGAGCAGTTCGGTCATTGTTCTCTCCAGGGTGTTGTCATGGCAACAGGGTATTCATTAAGTCGAGACGGTTATGGCGGATGCGTGAGGGTGGTTTACGGCGGATGCGGCATCCGCCGTAAACCATTTATGAAATATTCGGATCCGCTTCGGCCAAGGCGGAATCCGCCAGGCTGTCCCGCTTCATTTCTTCATAGAATTTGTCAGTGATTTTGTACTTGAACATCAGGCCGCCCATGATGGCGTGGAACAGGCCCGGAATGACGGAGAGCATCAAGGCAATACCCGTCAGGGTGAACGCGCTCTGCTCCACGTTGGCTTCATAGTTGAAATAGGTCAGCAGCAGGCCGACGATAAAGCCGGCGGCGCCCATGCCGGCTTTCTGGAAAAAGCTGATGCCACCGAATGCCAAGCCCGATACACGCTTGCCGGTTTTGGCCTGACCGTAGTCCACGGACTCGGCAATCGCGCTCCAGAACACCGGCGCGTGCAGGTCAACCACGAAGGAAATCAGGAAATAGAGGATGAACGCCAGCCAGATATCTCCGGGCTGAACCGCAAAGAACATGATTACGCTCAATACCCCAACGGCGAGCTGCGTCCAGCGAAACAGCTGGATTTTGCAGTAACGCTTGGTGATCCAGGTCGAAGCGATCATCGCCAACAGTGCCCCGGTGACCCCGGTGGTCATGAAGGCGGAGAGCATTTTGGCATCGGCGCCCAGGTAGTACTTGGCGTAATAAGCGGCCACGGAGCTGCGGATAACATAACCCAGGGTGCCGGTAAAGCACACCGCACACAGCACCAGCCACTGGTCGTTTTTCAGAAGGATCTTGAGCTGTTCGCCGAAGGTCTTGTCCTGCACCTCGTGCTTCACCCGCTCGGTCGTGGTAAAGAAACAGAACAGGAACAACAGCGTACCGAGAATCCCCATCAGCCCCATGGAAGCCTGATAACCCACCGCCAGGTCACCGTCGCCCCAGGCTTCCGCCATGATCGGCACAATAATGGTGACCAGAAACGCGGCCACTTTGGCCAGAAACAGACGATAGCCGTTCGCCGACAGCCGCTCTTTCGGGTCCGCCGTCAACACACCAATCAGGGAGATATAGGGAATGGTTACGGAGGTGAACATCACCGTTACAAGGATGTAGGTGGCGTAAGCCCACACCAGCTTGGCGTTGTAGCTCCAGTCCGGCGTGGTGAACATCAGGAAGATGGACAGGCCAAAGGGCACGGACAGGAATAAAAAGTACGGACGGTAGCGCCCCCAACGGGTGTCCACCTTGTCGGTGATCATGCCCATCAATGGGTCGGTAAAGGCATCCACCAGTCGAGCCACCAGGAACAGAATCCCCATATGCGACGGCTTCAATCCGAAGATATCGGTATAGAAGTAGGCCACGATGAGGAACATGGAGGAAATCACTAGGTTGACCGCGGTATCACCGCTGCCAAAACCCACTTTCTCCAATACCGTCAGTTTCTGGGTTTTCATTCGCTTGGGCTCTTATTGTCAGGTGGTGTCAGATACAAAAACGGCGGGCACCCGAAGGCCCCGCCGATTGATACGCCGTTTATACGCCCTGCTTGAGGTGGTAGTAAGCGGCGTTCTGGCGCAGTTCATCTTTGAAAGTGCGCACTTTGGTATCGTTGTCGATCACGACCGCTTCAACGCCGGCCATTTCGGCGAAGTCGATGATCTGCTCAGTGGTCACTCCCTGGCTGTACACGCTGTGGTGAGCACCACCGGCGTGAATCCAGGCGGCACCGGCAATACCCAGGTTCGGGCGCGGCTCCCACAGGGCCGACGCAACCGGCAGCTTGGGCAGGTCCGCTGGCGGGGCCACGGTATCCAGCTCGTTGACTACAATACGGAAACGGGTACCCAGGTCCACGGTGGTGATGTTCATGGCCGGGCCAGGCTTGCCGGTAAACTTGAGGCGAGCGATGTCCTTGCGAATCCCGATGGTGTGCAGGGCCACTTCCAGGCGCGGCTTCTGCGCAGCGATGGTCGGGCAGATTTCCAGCATGTGGGCACCCAGCACCTGATCCCGCGTTCCCAGGTTGTAGGTGTAGTCTTCCATAAAGGAAGTGCCACCTTCTTTGCCCTGGCTGATCACTTTTACGATCCGGGTCATGGCCGCGGTTTTCCAGTCACCTTCGCCGCCGTAACCGTAGCCTTTGGCCATCAGGCGCTGGGTGGCCATACCGGGCAGACCGGTCAGACCGGTCAGGTTTTCAAAGTTGTTGGTGAAGGCCTTGAAGCCGCCTTTTTCCAGGAAGCGCTCCATACCGATTTCCAGGCGCGCTTCGTTCTTGATCATGGCCATCTGGTGTTCGTCTTTCAGCACCTCGTCCGCCACTTCGTAGGTCTGCAGGTACTCATCGACCAGGGCGTTGGCGTCTTCATCGCTGACAGCGTCAACGACCTCGGCCAGATCACCCAAACCAAAGGCGTGTACCTCGTAGCCGAAGTGAATCTGGGCCGCCACCTTGTCACCTTCGGTCACCGCCACCTGACGCATGTTGTCGCCAAAGCGGGCCACTTTCAGAGTCTGGGACTCGGCCCAACCCATGGCGACGCGCAACCAGTCGTCGATTTCCTGCTGAACGCGGTCCTGCTGCCAGTGACCGACCACCACACGGCGATCCTGACGCAGGCGGGTGCCGATGTAACCAAACTCGCGGTCACCGTGGGCACTCTGGTGCAGGTTCATGTAGTCCATGTTGATTTCGGCCCAGGGCAACTCGGCGTTGAACTGGGTGTGCAGGTGCATGTAGGGCTTGTTCAGCGCCTTCAGTCCGGCAATCCACATCTTGGCCGGAGAGAAGGTGTGCATCCACAGAATCAGGCCGACACAGTTGCTGTCGTTATTCGCGCGCTGACAGACTTCCAGAATCTCGTCCGGAGATTTGACCGTCGGCTGGGCGACAATTTTGGCGGAAATCTTGTCCGAACCGGTCAACCCGTCGGCAATTTGCTGGCTGTTCGCCGCCACCTGCTCCAATACTTTGGGGCCGTAAAGGTGCTGGGACCCCGTGACGAACCAGATTTCTTTATCACCGTAAATTTTCATAGCTGTAATCCTGAATAAGGCAGTTGCCGAAAAGGGTTAATCAATTCTGACCGTAGTAAGCGTTCTTGCCGTGCTTACGCAGGTAGTGTTTGTCGATGATGGCCTGCTTGAGCGGCTGCACATCGGGACGCAGGGTGCGGGTGAGGTAGGCCATCTTGGCCATCTCTTCCAGAATCACCGCGTGATACACCGACTGGGCCGCGTCTTTACCCCAGGTAAAGGGCGCGTGGCCGGCAATGATGCACATGGGCGTTTCCACCGGACTGCGATCTTTGAAACAGTCGGTAATCTGTACGCCGGTTTCTTCTTCATAGTCGCGCTTGATCTGCTCATCGCTCATCACCGCGGTCACCGGAATATCGCCGTAGGCGTAGTCGGCGTGGGTGGTGCCGTAGCAGGGAATCGGCTGCTGGGCCTGTGCCCAGGCCGTGGCGTAGGTGGAGTGCGTGTGCGTCACGCCACCAATACTCTCGAAGTGCCGATACAGATGGGTATGGGTTTTGGTGTCCGAGGACGGACGCATCTTGCCTTCCACGACATTGTTGTCGAGGTCGACCACAACAATGTCGTCGACCTTCATGTCTTCGTACGCAACACCGCTGGGCTTGATGGCAACCACGCCCTTATCACGATCGATCTGCGAGACGTTGCCCCATGTGTACACCACCAGCTTGCGGTGGTGCAGCTCCATGTTGGCTTCGAATACCTGCTCTTTCAGTTCGCGGTAGCTCATTTGCGCTCTCCTTCCACAAAGGCGCCCAGCGCCTGGTAATTCTGGTACAAACGATCATAAACGGCGGCGTTATCAGCGTTCGGCGTGTAGCTTTTGCACACGGGCGACGCCATCACCTTCTGGGCCGCCGCCACATCCGGATGGACGCCGGCGATGGTGGAGGCAAAAATGGCTGCCCCCAGAGCGCAGCTCTGCTCGCTCTCCAGTACGTCGATCTGGCAGTTCCAGACATCCGAACAGACCTGCATGATGAAGTCGGATTTTTTGGAAATACCGCCAATCACCACCACAGAGTTGATCGCCACACCTTCGGATTTGAACCGCTCAATAATGGCGCGGGCCCCGAACGCCGTGGCCTCCACCAGGGAGCGGAAAATCTGCGGTGCCTCGCTGCCCATTTTCAATCCGGCAATGGCCATGGTCAGGGTCTGGTCGGCATCCGGGGTACGACGGCCATTGACCCAGTCCAGCGCGGTGATGCCCGTTTCGCCAGCGGGGATCTGACTCGCGGCATCGCCTAGGGCAGCCAGGGTTTTGTCCTCGATCTCTTCGGCGAGCTTGTTGCGCGTCGCCTCATCCAGAGAGTCGCTGTTCGCCAGCAGGGTCTGCACCGGCCAGTTGATCAGATTACGGAACCAGGCGTAGAGATCACCGAAGGCGGATTGACCGGCTTCCAGGCCCACCAGGCCAGGGATCACTGAGCCGTCCACCTGACCACAAATACCGCGAATACACTTATCGCCAATGTCTTCATAGGTGGCGACGGTGATATCACAGGTGGAGGTACCCATCACCTTGGTCAGCACGCCGGGTTTGACGTTGGCGGCCACCGCGCCCATATGACAGTCGAAAGCGCCGAAGCCAACAGGAATACCGGCGGGCAGACCCAGCTTATCCGCCCACTCCTGGGTCAGCGGGCCCACGGTTTCGGCGGAGGTAAAGGTCTCGGCGGGCAGGCGATCGCGCAGCCCGTCGAGCACCGGGTCGAGCCCGGTGAAGAAGTCATTGGGAGGATAGCCGCCCCAGCTTTCGTGCCACATCACTTTGTGACCCGCCGCGCAACGACCCGCGCGGAATTTGCTCGGATGGGTAGTGCCGGTCAGTATCGCCGGCATCCAGTCACAGTGCTCGACCCAGCTGTACGCGGCCTCGGCGACGGCGGGGTCTGCTTTCATGACGTGCCACGCCTTCGCCCAGAACCACTCGGAGGAATAGATGCCGCCCTCATACTTGAGGTAATTGGGCTCAGACTTCTCAGCCGCTGCGGTAATGGCCTGGGCTTCTTTGATCGCTGTGTGGTCTTTCCACAGCACGAACATAGCGTTCGGGTTTTCGGCGAACTCAGGCTTCAGCGCCAGAGCCACACCTTCGCTGTCCACCGGAACCGGTGTGGAACCGGTGGTATCGAAGCTGATGCCCACTACCTGTTGCGCCGCGCCGGCCGGCGCCTTTTCCCACAGGCCCTGCACGGCTTGCTCAACCCCTTCCAGATAATCCAGCGGGTGCTGGCGGAACTGGTTTTTGGCCGGCTCGGAGTAAAGCCCTTGGTTCCAGCGCTTGTAGGGCACCACGGTAGTGGCCACTTCCTGTCCATTGGCGGTATCCACCAAGAGTGCGCGAACCGAGTCGGAGCCATAATCCAGGCCCAGTGCATAAGACGTCATAGAACCATTACCTTTATATTGGCACACCAGAGGCGCGCATCAGTTACCAAACTATTTTGTATTATAATATGCGAAACCGTGTTTCTGTCAATGTTTTTCGCGGCGCGGGCGACCGGGGTATTGGCATTTGCAGCCACTCGACAGGGAAACGACCAAGACCACGTGGCACCAACCGGGCGCTCTACTGACCCGACGGAAAACGGCTTTATAAGTAATATAATATAAGGCCGTAAGAGCGCAACATCAAGCCAAAAACCGGTACCCGGTGAGCATAAAATCGTCATTTCTTGGATTTTTGACCACATAATACGAAAAAGGCGCCCAAACAGGCGCCTTATGGTCTTAAAAATCATATGATCAAAATGGATGACTGATTGCTACAGAGCCCTTTGGCGCACCGCCTCAAACAGACAGACCCCGGTGGCGACCGAGACATTGAGGCTGCTGACCGTACCCGCCATGGGAATATTGATCAGAAAGTCACAGGTTTCCCGGGTCAGGCGACGCAACCCCTCACCCTCAGCCCCCATGATCAGGGCGATTGGGCCCTTCAGGTCACTCTGATAGACAGACGCACTCGCCTCGCCCGCCGCACCCACCAGCCAGATGCCGGACTCCTGGAGCTTTTTCAGGGTGCGCGCCAGGTTGGTGACTGGCACAAAGGGTAAAACCTCCGCCGCACCGCAGGCCACCTTGCGAGCCACCGGGTTAAGGCCAGCGGACTTGTCTTTGGGGGCGATCACCGCATCCACCCCGGCCGCTTCGGCGGTGCGCATGCAGGCCCCCAGATTATGGGGGTCCGTCACACCATCGAGCACCAGCAGCAGCGGCGGGTGGTCAAGCTCATTCAACCGCTGAAACAGAAAACCTTCATCATGGACCTGCCCGGGCCGACAGCTCGCCACTATGCCCTGGTGGTTTTCACCTTCGGCCAGGGCATCCAGCTTGCCCCGCCCCATCGGCTGAACCGACACGCCTTGCGCCTCGGCCAGCTTCAGGATTTTCTGCAGACGCTGGTCGCCGCGCCCTTGCAGACAGTAAAGCTGCAACACCCGCTGCGGGGCACTTTTCAACAGCGCCTGCACCGAGTGCAGGCCAAAGACGATTTCACTCTTACTCACAGATGGTTCCGGCTCTGAATCTTCGATCAATCACTGGACCGGTCATTACTGCCGCCGGCCCGACTCAACGCCCTCTGACGAAGGCTGCACAGGTTTTCAAACCAGTGGTTATCTCTTCTTCGTAAACTTAGCCAGCGCTTTTTTAAAGCCAGCTGCCGCCGACGCAAGTAGAGACCGACTCTCAGTCGGTTGAGTCGCTTTCTCCGATCGAACTGTTCCAGTTTTCTTCGAATGCGCAGTTTTCTGACTTTCCTGTTTACCATGACGTTGTCCGGATGAACCTCGTTTGGATGAACGGGACGGGCCACGCTCGTCGTTGCCACCCCGCGAGCGGCCACGGCCTTTGCCCTTGCCCGACTTTTGGGGGGCGGCGTCCCGCCCGTCAGCGGCGGGCGGACGGGCATTGGTTTTGCCCTTGCCCCGACGGGTCGCGGTCACCGATTCCATTTCAAAATCAATTTTTCGACTGTCCAGGTCGACCTGCACCACTCGCACCCGGAGCTCATCGCCCAGGCTGAACACCTTGCGGGTGCGATCGCCCACCAGGCGATGCTGGGCAGGCTCGAACCGGTAGTAGTCGTGCGGCAGTGCCGTGATGTGAACCAGCCCTTCAACGTATAGATCCTTCAGCTCGACAAACAGGCCAAAACCGACCACCGAGGCCACCACGCCGTCGAACACCTCGCCGACATGATCCTGCAGGAACTCGCACTTGAGCCAACTGGCCACATCCCGGGTGGCCTCGTCCGCGCGCCGCTCGGTCATTGAACAGTGTTCGCCCAGCGCGACCACATCCCCGGTTTCATAGGGGTAGATTTCCTTGCGGGACAGCGGCTTGGCACCTTCGACCCGCGCAACATTGGCGGTCTGGCGGTCGCTGCGAATGACTGACCGGATGGCCCGGTGCACCAGCAGGTCCGGGTAGCGACGGATTGGCGAGGTAAAGTGGGTGTAGGCATCGAAGCCGAGGCCGAAGTGACCTTCGTTGTCCACCTGATAGACCGCCTGGCGCAGGGTGCGCAGCATCACCATCTGAATCAGATGGCTGTCCGAGCGGCCCTGAATCTGTTGCATCAGTGCCTGGAAATCGGCCGAGCTCGGGTCCGCACCGCCACCGAGGCCAAGGCCCAACTCGCCCAGGAACTCGCGCAAGTTGGCGAGTTTCTCTTCGGTCGGCCCCTGGTGCACCCGGTACAGGCAGGTGATCTGGTGCTTCTCCAGGAAGCGCGCGGTGCACACGTTGGCGCACAGCATGCACTCTTCGATCAGCTTGTGCGCATCGTTGCGCTGAACCGGCACAATCCGGTCGATTTTACGGTCTTCGTTGAAGACGATCTGGGTTTCAACGGTTTCAAAATCGATGGCACCTCGCTCATCCCGGGCTTTGCGCAGGACCTTGTAGAGCTTATGCAGGCTGTGCAGTTGCGGCAGCACCTCCTTGAACTCCTGACGCAGCGGGTGCTCATCATCGCCATCGGCCTGAAGAATGTCCCACACTTGGTCGTAGGTCAGCCGCGCATGGGAGTGCATGACGCCTTCGAAGAACTTGTAGCTGGTGATCTTTCCCTCGGCGTCGAGATTCATCTCGCACACCATGCACAGGCGGTCGACCTTCGGGTTCAGGGAGCACAGGCCATTGGAGATGGCCTCTGGCAGCATGGGCACCACATAGTCCGGGAAATACACCGAATTGCCGCGTTTACGACCCTCGACATCCAGCGCGCTACCGCACGGCACGTAATGGGACACATCGGCAATCGCGACGGACAGACGCCAGCCACCGCCTTTGCGCTTCTCACACAGCACCGCGTCGTCAAAGTCCCGCGCGTCGGCGCCATCAATGGTGACAAACGGCAGGTGGCGAATGTCGACTCGGTGTTGCTTGTCTTTTTCCTGTACAGAGTCGGACAGCGCTTCGGCTTCGCTTAATGCCTCGGCGGGCCATTCGTTGGGAATACCGTGGGACTGGATGGCCAACTCAATCTCCATCCCGGGCGCCATATGGTCACCCAGTACCTGGATGACCTTACCGGTGGCCGGGCGCTTCTTGTCCGGCTGCTGGGTAATGGCCACCACCACGATCTGACCGGACTTGGCATCACCTTCGGCGCCGGGTGGAATCAGGATGTCGTGGGTAATGCGCTGATTCTCCGGCGAGACGAACTGCACCCCATCCTCGCGAAAGAGGCGACCGGCCAGCTGTTCCGTATTGCGGGAGAGGACTTCAACAATGGCGGCCTCATCCTTGCCCCGGTAGGAACCGGTGACACGGACCAGCACTTCGTCGCCGTCGAACACCCGGCGCATCTGCCGATTGTGTAGGTAAAGGTCATTGCCGCCCTTGGCGGGGATTACAAAGCCGTAGCCGTCTTTGTGGCCCTGGACGCGGCCGCGGATCACATCAATTTTGTCCAGCCGGGCGAAGGCGCCGCGGCGGTTGCTGACCAGTTGCCCGTCGCGGGCCATGGCGATCAGGCGCCGGCGTACGGCTTCAACCTGGTCTTCGTCGCGAAGATCGAGCATCTCGCAGACTTCTGGGTGGGTCACCGGGCCCGGGGCGTCTTCCAACAATTGCAGAATGAATTCGCGGCTGGGCACGGGGTTATCGTATTTCTGTGCTTCTCGCTCAGCGTAGGGGTCGTGCTTCGGGTGTTTCTCTTTGCTCAAAACGGATATCCTGTAACGGAAAATGAACGCCCCTTGTGAGGGCCAATAGTAAGTCGCCTACGGATGATATGGACGGAAGCCTGAGAGGTTTCAAGGCCGAGGTAGGCGCAGAAAGAGCCCTTTTGGGGGCAATTGGTTGACTGTTTGCCGACATTATAGGCCAGTTAGGCCCATAAACCCATGGATGAGTTCAGTTTAGTCCAAAAAAATTTAATTTCCTGACATCCGAACCGTTGACAAGGCCCATATCTGACATTATAGTGCGCGTCCTCGGCTGATGACACGCCGAGCGAATCACCTGCCCAGGTGGTGAAATTGGTAGACACGCTAGCTTCAGGTGCTAGTGACCTTACGGTCGTGGAGGTTCAAGTCCTCTCCTGGGCACCATCTTAAAAAACCGAGCCAAATGGCTCGGTTTTTTTATGCCCGCTCGAGGACCAAGGTCCTCTAGCTCTTCGCTCTCTGTCTTTACCTGAGGTTGAAGTACAAGGTCGGGGCCAGTTTCGAATCGTTCACTTGGCTATCGTAAAAGGTGGCCTCCAAAGAACCGAGCGGACGGATCAACAGCCCTTTGGTGGTGCCGTCCAGCAGGCGCTGCATGACTGGTCGTGACAGGGTGATGCGGGTTTTTCCTCCGCGCTCCGGGGCCGGCTCTACGTCAAACACCATCTGGCCGTTGACCAGGGTCTCCAACGGTTCTCCGCGCGCGAATCCCTGGAAGGTGAGTTCTCTCTGATCCCATTGCTCCGGGCCGCCCATGACTTCAAACACCCGGATTTTATCGAACTCGACCCCCAAGTCTTCCTCATAGGCGGCGACGTAGTTCCCTCCCTTGTGCACCGACTGGGTGGTGAGCTGCAATACGCCCGCCCCGTCGGCATCAGCGCTCTTCAGTGCCGACAGATCCCAGCGTAACAGCAGCCACTGGTTTGCGCTGACCGTCGAGACGGGGACTTCCGCTCCCTTCTCCTCTGTATGCCAACCATCAAAGTTGACCGTCGGGTAATCGCGGTTCAGGACAACGTCGTGATCGGCGGGGCGCTGTTGGGTGAAGGTATTCAGTGTCGGGATGGGCGGATGGTAAACCAGCGGTTCTCCCACATCCGCCTCGGCGTCGGCCGCCCGTACGACGTCCGCACGGTAGTAGTCCACGTCCACATGGTACTGACCGGGGCCCCAGTCAGTGGCACTGAGCTGGACATTCAGGTCGTCGCCCGGCACGGCATCCAGGCCTTCAGTGGTCATACTGATGGTGTGCCACTCGGTGGTATTCGGAATGTCGTATTCCCGCAGGTGTTGATGAAAATCCGTGGTGCGCTGGGTGTTGATCATGAAGTTCACCCGTCGCGGCGCATCACTGACGCGAATACGCGCTTCAATGCGCAGCTCGTAGTCCGGGCTGGCGAGTTTCTCCATATCCAGATGCGGTGCCACATTGCGTTTGATGATGGACCACCAGACGTTGTGTTGGTCATCGGTGGCATCAATTTCCATACGTGCATGACCGTCGCGCGGGACGAAGTTCAGGCGCGCGTCACCGTCTCCGGTGAAGTACTGCCAGTCGGGGTGTATTTCATTGCCCTTAAAGTGATCGACGAACTGGGCGTGGGCCACCGGGCCCAATAGAGTGACAAACAATATGGAAAGGGGAGCGAGGGATTTCATGATGGCCTTTTGCTGTTATTGGTGAGATTAAAAGGTGCCGGATTACGCCCCTGCGGGGCGAATCCGGCCTACTCGGTGTTCGCGGGTGCTGCGCAGTGCTTGGCGATAAATTCCGAGTGCATGGGCATGTACTCCACGGACTTGTTGATCACACTGCGGATGCTCTCCAGCCGTCGGGCAATTTCATCTTTCGACAAGGTATCCACAATCGGGTGGTAGCCTTCCGCCTTCAGGCCCTGGCCGTGCATCACCTCCAGCCAACTGGTCTCGTTGAACAGTTCTTCATTGGTGCGGAAGATGCGGCCGTTTTTCCGATAGTGATTCATTTTCTGCTTCAACGTATCGGGTACGTCCATGGTCCGGCAATAATTCCAGAACTCGGAGTCGTCGCGCTGGGTTATGTGATAGTGAGCGATCAGGAAGTCCCGGATGCGGGTATACTCGAAATCCACCTGGCGGTTGTATTCGTCGATATCCTCCTGATCAAAATTCCGGTTTGGAAACAGGCTCATCAGCTTGGCGATCCCGGACTGCACCAGATGAATACTGGTGGATTCCAGGGGTTCCATAAAGCCACTGGCCAGCCCCAGTGCCACACAGTTTTTATTCCAGAATTTCAAGCGTTTCCCGGTGGTGAAGCGAATGAACTTCGGATCCGCCAGCGGCTCGCCATCCAGGTTTTGCAACAGGGTATCCGCCGCTTCATCGTCACTGATAAACTGGCTGCAATAAACGTGGCCATTGCCGGTGCGATGCTGCAGGGGAATGCGCCACTGCCAGCCCGCCGAATGGGCAGTGGAACGGGTATAGGGCACCGGCTCCGCCACTTTGGCACAGGGGACAGCCACGGCGCGATCGCAGGGCAGCCAGCGCGTCCATTCCTCGTAGCCTGTTTTCAGTGCCTGCTCTATCAGCAGCCCTCGAAAGCCCGAGCAATCGATGAACAGATCGGCTTCCAGGGTTTCTCCATCATCCAGAGTGATTGACTCAATAAACCCGTCATCCGGACGGAGCGATACCCGCTCGATTTTGCCCTCACGACGACGCACACCTCTCTCCATAGCGTAGTCTCGCAGGAACATCGCGTAGCGGGCCGCATCAAAGTGAAAGGCATAGGCAATGCGGGACAAGGGTGAGTTCCCCGCATCCACCGGGCGCATGAACCGCCCCTGTTCGACCGCCTGACAGTTCAGCGTGTAGGCGTCGATATTGGGGGCTTCACCGGCCTGGAACAGTTTGAGCCAATAGTGGTAAAACTGCACGCCTTCCATATCCTTGCCAACTTCACCAAACGCATGAAGATAACGCTCGCCAATGTGCCCCCAGTTGACGAATTGAATTCCGAGCTTGAAGGTTCCCTGGGTGCGTCGGATAAATTCATTCTCATCCAGACCGAGCATCTGGTTGAACAGCTGAATCTGGGGGATGGTCGCCTCCCCTACGCCGACCGTGCCGATCGAGTCCGACTCCACCAATTGGATGTCGCAGTACTGGTTCTTCAGAACCTTGGCCATTGCCGCTGCGGCCATCCAACCGGCGGTGCCACCACCGACGATCATCACTTTACGAACACGGTTATCCATCGTCATTACCTCTGTCAATCACACCACGGCCGGGCAGTGGTGTTGAATCACCTGTTTCAGGGTCGGCATGCGTTCGGCCGCCGATACCAGTGTGTCATAGATACGTTGATGCTTACGCCGCAGGTCTTCCGGCGACACCTCCGCAAGCAGATTGTCCGCCGAGGCGGAACGCCAGCCCAGCCCGACCAGCAATGCCACCTGGGTCTCATCCGGCAGGGGCTCCTGATCCCGGCGCCAGAGCCGGCCAAAAGATTCAAACACCTGAAGGCGCCAGCGCAGCGATTCGGTCACCGCCTCTGATTGAGGGTCGCCAGCGAGGATCAGCAATTCGTGCAGTTCCCGCCAGCTTTCAAACAGCGCCCGGTCCCGTCGATTGAATTCGCTACGAAGGGCAGGCCGGCCGGCCGCATCCGGCAATAGCTCAAGCCATAGCAGGAGTGACTGACAGGCACGATGCCACTCCGAACAGAGCAGCTCCCCGGGCTGTCCCGCCGCCCGACCCAGGGCCAGGCAGTTATGCCACCAGGGCGTTGTGCGCTGCCCCCAGTGCAGCGGAGTTTTCGCCCAATCGCCGTCATGGGAGTTCGTCTTTGCTGCGGCTTGCTCGGCGGTCTCGCCCGGGGATATCCATGCCTCTATGACACCGCCTTGCTGAATATCTACCGCGCGTTGCCATCCCCAATCCTGTTGAGTCAGCGTGCTGTAGGGCATCCAGTCCAGCGATGAGCCACCCCGGCTCACCCACTGATGCGACCATAGTGCGGGCGCCTCTTCCAGTGGTACACCCAGAGCCTGCCCGATCAATAACGCGTCGTCGCCCGTTGCATCCAGGTAAAAATCGCCCTGCACCGAATCGTCATCATCCAGGTGAAGACGCTGAATGCCAAGTTCCGGGTCCGCCTCGACACTCAACCGGGTGCAGCGTACCGCGGACACACCCAGAGAGTCAGCATACTCGGCCAACAGCGTTCGCATTGCCCGTTTGTCGAGGGTCATCCCGTAGCGCAGCGTGGATTTTACCGAGCGAGGATCATTGACCGGGAAATCAAACCGCCCCCGTCGCGCCGCCTGGGTAGCCAGGAAATGTTCATTAAAACGGGCTTGCTTGTCCGGGGCGTAGGCCCGGAAAAACTCATGCTCGAAACTGGCCGGCGCGGCCGGGATTCCATGGCGGCCATAGGGCATGAAGAATTCGCCCTTGGTCCCCTGACCCATGACCCCGAGAGAAAACAACCCCTGGGCGCGAACCATCAGGTCCCGTTCTGGCAACCCCACCATCGCCAGCCACTCCAACAACGGAGGCTGAGCCACTTCCACGGGCGAAACATCGTCCTCGCCCGTGCGAATCCAGGTGACCCGAGCGCCGTAGCGGGAGAGAAATCGCGCCAGGGTCACTACCGTCCCGGCGGCGACCAGTCCGTTACCCACGACCACAAGGTGCTCCAGGTTGGCTTTATCCATAGCGGCCTCCGTACAGACTCATGGGCGCCGCCGCACCGGGGGCCGCACCGCCACGGGCCAGTATGTCCCGGTGCTGGGGCATGGCCTGGGCCGTGCGATTGAGATGGTTCGCCAACTGCTCCAGGGGCCCCCTGAGCGAGGCAATCGGCTGCTGAGCGACCCGAGGATCAATCGCCTCGGGAGTCAGCCCCTGGCCCAGGTAAACGGCGAGCCAGCTGGGGGGCGCAAACAATCCCTGATCGTAAAACTCGATTGTCGCGGACTCCTTGAACAGGGCGATTTTGCGCTGCAGCCCCTGGGGTACCGACATGTGGGCGCAGTCCTGCCAGAATTGCGAGTCTTCGCGTTGGTTGAGGTGGTAGTGCAAAATGATGAAGTCCCGAACCCGCTCATACTCCAGACTCATCCAGCGGTTGAACGCCTCGCGCCCCACCGCACCACTTTCGTCATTGGGAAAGAATTCCACCAGCTTGAAAATGGCCATTTGAATCAGGTAAATACTGGTGGACTCCAACGGTTCCAGAAAGCCGCTGGATAGCCCGATGGCGATGACGTTTTTATCCCAACTGCGCGCTCTCGCCCCCGCTTCAAAGCGAATCAGATTGGGATCACTTTTCGGTGCGCCGTTGAGCGCGGCGATCAATTGGGCGCAAGCCTCATCGTCACTGATGGACCGACTGTCGTATACCTGGCCATTACCGGTGCGTTCCTGCAGAGGGATACGCCATTGCCACCCGGTAGTGGTAGCCGACGAGCGCGTGAACGACGGCGGCTCTGGAAGCGCATCGCTGGCGATCGCCACGGCCCGGTCACAGGGGAGCCAGTGCTTCCAGCTATTGAAAGGCACACCCAGTGTCTGGCCCAGTAAAAGCGAACGAAAGCCGGAGCAGTCGATAAACAGGTCGCCCTCGATGCGCTCTCCGGACTCCAGGGTGAGCGCCTCGACGCCACCATCAGACTCGCGCGAAATAACCGACTGTATCCGGCCTTCGATGCGGGTAACACCACGCTGCTCCGCATACGCACGTAGATACCCTGCGTAGCGGGAGGCATCCAGGTGGAACGCGTAACCATAGCCAAATTCAGAATGCTCAGGCGGCGGTGCAAAACGGCCAAGCCGGGCGGCCTGTGCCGCCAGAGAGAACGCATCCAGGTTAAGCTCTGGCCACTCACCCCGGGTGCGCAGCCAATAATGATGAAAGTCGATGCCGTCGATATCACCACCGAACGCACTGAACGGGTGCAGGTAGCGGCTGGTCTCGCGTCCCCAGCCAACAAATTCAATGGCCAGTTTGTAGGTCGCCTGAGTGGCGAGAATGAACTCGCGCTCATCAATGCCCAACAACGCGTTGAAGTAGCGGATGTGTGGAATCGTAGCCTCACCGACACCGACGGTGCCGATCTGCTCGGACTCAATCAGTTGCAGGCTTACACGGGAGGGTAGCAACCGTGACAATGCCGCCGCACTCATCCAGCCCGCCGTCCCACCGCCTACGATGACAATTCGCTGGGGCCCTACCGTCATGCTGATGCCTCACTGCGATTATTATTCAATACCGGCATTATCCCCACTCAACAGAGTCGGAGCAAACCATAAAAAAAGGCGCAACCGATTAAGGTTGCGCCTTTCTTGGCCTGGGTCCAGCTGTGTATTTAGAACACGGCTTTCACAGTCAGAGCCACACGACGGTCATTGACGAACCAGGAGCGGCCGGTCTCGCGACCTTCGCCATCCAGTGTCATCAGGGTTTCCGTCTGGGTGTTGGCCAGGTTGGTACCCTGCAGGCCGATGGAGATTTCATCGGTCAGCTGGTAAGTCACCGAACCATCCAGGAAGCCCGCGTCGTTGTTCCAGATCGGCTGACCACTGATCACGTCACGTGTGGTCACCAGATACTTGGAACGCCAGTTGTAAGCCAGTCGCGCTGACCAGTCGCCCTTCTCGTACATCGCGACGAGGTTGGCGGTGTGCTCAGACTGACCACGCAGGGGAAGACCAGACAGGGCCGCCGGATCGAATGCTTCCAGACCAGGCTGCGGCGTCGGGTTGTCTTCCGGATCCGCTTCGGTGGCGATACCACTGCCAGAGAAGTTCGGAATACCCTCGGAGTCGATGTAGGTGTAGTTCGCCTGGATACCAAAGCCATCGAATGGTTCTGGAAGCATGTCGTAGAACTGCTGGTAAGCCAGTTCGATACCCTGCAACTTACCTTCCTCACCGTTGCGGGTGGTGGTGAACTCAACCGTCTGAGTCGTTCCGGTGCTCGGGTTGGTGAAGGTTCTCGGCAGCGCACCTTCGATAAAGAAGTTCTTGAGATCTTTATAGAAGATACTGGCGGTCAACGAACCGACCGGTGCGAAGTACCACTCCAGAGAGGCATCCCACTGAATGGACTCCATGGGCTGCAGCGCCGGGTTACCACCGTTACCGGTCCAGACGACATCACCGACTGACAGAATATCGGTACCACTGTCTTCGGGTCCGGGCTCAACCGGGGCGTCTTCATCCACCGGCACACGGGTCGTGTTCAAGCCACGAGCACCCAGCACAGCCTGGTTACGCACCTCTGACATGTCCGGCAGCGCAATGGCCTTGGACACGGCAAAGCGACTGATCAGATCGTCGGTCAGCTCAACCTTCAGGTTGAAGCTTGGCAGTACACCGTCCCATTCAGCGGTTTCACCCAGCTCATTTTCGTCGTAGTCGTTACCGAAAGCTTTCTCGGTATCACTCAGCCAGTTATTGGCATCGCGGGAGTAGGACAACAGAGTGTTGACCTCATCCAGCCAATCCTGCTCGGACTCAAACAGTGCCGGATCGAACGGACCCACCTGATCTTCCGCCCACTTGCGGATGGCGCCGCGGTCGGTCAGATCGGTTGGCGCACCATCTGGGTACGGCTGACCAATCAGGTCGGGGAACTGCACCGAACCGGCTGCATCGCGGGTCAGTTCAACATAGCGCAGACCGATGTTACCGCTGTAGCGCAGAGCAGACGCATCGGAACCGAAGTCCAGACGAACATAAGCCGCTTTGTTGGTTTCGGTGGTGTCATAGACTTCTGCCGGAGCGAAATAGGTTCCCGGAATCACCTCATCACGAGTGGCATACGGTTCCCAGATACCCTCGGCACCGGGGTTGTTCTGGGGCAGAGCACGACCAGCAATGACGTCTTTCAACAACTGTTCTGACGGGAAGATGAAGCCGTCACCGGGGATATCCACTACGTCACCGCGGTGGAAGTCGGACCAGTCGACATATTCAAAATCGTCGCGGATTTCCGGGTCGAGCTCGGACAACCACAGCGCACCTTCGCCACCGTTCGGCGCCCACTCGGCACCAATGTGACCCCAGTTATAGGAGGTGCTACGGACGATCTGGTTACGCTCGGCATAGCGCACACCGGCCTTGACGGAGCGGAAGAAGTCGCCGTTGTCGAGGTAGTGGGTCATGTCGAAACGGGCAGCCCGGGATTCACCCTCGGAGCGCTCGTAGTGGTCCATCGCTGAACGTAGCCAGTAGGAGTCCAGGTCCTGGAAGTAGTTACTGTCTCCTGCCGGGTCGTTGGAGAAACCCGGGAAGTCAGTGTCGTACCACTCAGGATTGGCGTCGCGGCGGCCATCCCAGGGCTCAACAATGGCCAGGCGAGGCGTATCACCCAACAGGCTGAAGTTCTGCAGCGCGTACAGGCCGCTGGCAACCTGCAGGTCGTCATCTTCGGTAGTGGCATCGACAAACTGCAAATCACCCTCGAACTCCCATGCATCGCTCGGAGTCCACTTCACGTTGAAGCTCAGATCGTCCACGATGGTGCGGGTGTCTTTGTAGCGGGTATCGGCCTGGAACTTCTGCCCGAAATAATCGTTGGTGGTGGCATAGCCTTCCGGCGCATCGCCTTCACCTTCCCAGCCGCGGGGCACGCGGCCTTCACCGCCGCGCCAGCCACCACCGTCGGTGATATAGCCGGATTCAAAGATGCTGTCGCTGTCGAACGCGAACTCGGTGCCAGGGTACGGACGGGCACGACGGCTTTCGCTCACGGTGCCATCGTCATTCTCTTCACCGTAGCCACCCTGGTATTTAACGGCATTCTCCTTCCAGCTCAGACGGGCGTCAGAGCGCAGGAACTCGGCGGTTGCCTCCAGAGTTTCATCGGGGCTGGCCCACTGAACGGCAGCGGCAAAGCCCTGACGGACCCGGTCATCTTCTTTGGTAAAGAAGTTCGAGCCGTTGGTCATCCACACTTGGCCATCTTCCATGGCGACGCTCTCGGGCGCTCCCAGGGTAGCGGCCTGATATTTTACGAAGGCATCACTCTGAATACCGTGGGAAGTACCAATCAGCTCGGAGTAAGAGGCGTTCACCAGGAAACCGAACTCACCCAGGTCTTCCGTCAGCCAGCGGTTGCTGTACAGCGCGGATACCGTGGGGGAGGCCTCTTCGGCCATATCGCCGTAGGAGACATCGCCGGTAAAGGCGATCATCTGGCCGTCCTGATCGAAGGGTTTACGGGTTTTCAGACTGACCGTACCACCAATACCACCTTCAATCATGTCGGCGGACTGGTTTTTGTACAGGTCGACACCGGCCATCAGCTCCGGCGGTACGTCCTGAAAGTTCAGGCCACGACCGGAGTTGGCGGTAAAGGAGTCACGACCGTTGAACTCGCTTCGGGTGGCACTCATACCGCGGATTACCGCGCCACTGCCTTCAACACCGAAGTGATCCGGATCATCCGGGGCCTGGAAACGCTCGATCGATACGCCGGGCATGCGCTGCATGGCTTCGAGCACGCTGCGGTCAGGCAGTGAGCCGATGTCTTCTGCGGAAATGGCATCGACAAATGTATCAGCGTTGCGTTTGATGTCCTGGGCGTTTTCCAGGTTCTGGCGGACGCCGCTGACCACGATTTCTTCTAGAAGAGGAGACTCTTCAGACGCGTTTTGCGCCAAAGAGGGTGAACCCATTGCCATAACACACATGGCGAGCATCGACTTTTTGAAGGTGATGCCTTTCTTAACGTTGTCGCGATAAACCATAGCGCTTTACCCCGTTGTTATTATGTAACACAGTATCGACCGGCAGCGCGCCCAGAGGAACTCAACTGCCTGCAAACACTTACCTGATTATTCTGTAATAGTCATTCAGACCACTATATCGATAGTGCACCATGTTCAACTAATAGTCAAATAGTAAATTAGACGAAAATGTGGCATCTGTAACCTCCCTTTATGAGACCGGCGTATCAGCCGGGAATACCACGTGACGCACCTTTTGTCATACAATACGGACCAACGCTCGACCTTTATGCCTTGCATCGCTATAATCGCGGCACCCGCTACCCCCTCCGGTTCTGAGCGGATAGTGGACCGTTCCTAGAAGGTTTCAGGAAGATTTGCGCAAAATCACGACTATTTACTAACCACCAATCGGGATGTGTACTGTGGCCAACAACAATCCATCTACTACGCGACCACACAGCCGAGTCGAACCCCTGAACGAGCCGGACAACGTTCTGCCGGGGCTTTCCATCGACAACCTGATTTTCGGCTTGGATCACGGCCAGCTCAAAATCATGCTGGTCAAGCACAATGTGGGCCCCGGCAAAGGCAAGTGGGCACTTCCCGGTGGGTTTATCAAACAAAATGAGAATCTGCGCGACGCGGCCGCCCGCCTGCTCGAAGAGCTGACCGGGGTGCGCGACCTCTATCTGGAACAGTTGAAAACCTTCGGTCGGGTGGACCGTTTCCCCAACGAGCGAGTGGTCACCATTGCCTACTACGCCTTGGTAAGCGCCGAGAACTACACTCTGGTGGCAGGCCGGAATACGTCCGACGCCATGTGGTTCGACGCCAAGGACCTACCCGGGTTGATTTACGACCACTCCGAGATCGTCGATCACGGCCTGAACTTCCTGCGCCACAAAGTCTGCCACGAGCCCATCGGCTTCAACCTGCTGCCGGAGAAGTTCACCCTGCTGCAACTGCAGGAGCTGTACGAGGCCATTCTGGACGTCAAACTGGACAAGCCCAACTTCCGCCGCAAAATGATGAAGATGAACCTGCTGGCACCCTGCAACGAAAAGCAGAAAGGCGTACCGCACCGGGCGGCAAACCTGTACCGGTTCGACTCGGCGGCCTATGAGCGCCTGACCGATAAAGGGTTTTCGTTCGAGTTTTGATGAGCCGCCTATCGGGCGGCGCAGTACCGTTGTATGTAGTCGCTATGAGAAGGTAACGAGGCCGCTGTTTTGGCAACGGCTTCTTTCAGGTGGCGCATATTCTGGATAAGCGCGCGCTCCGGCACCCGATCCACTAGGGCATCATAGGTCCGGGGAGTGATGCCCTGTCCCAGCATTACCGCCAGCCAACTGTGAGGCGTGAACAGGTCCTCCGGTGATGGAATGATCCTGCCGCTGCCACCAAAAATCTCCAACTTTTCGGCCAACGTATTCGGAATGTCCATATTGCGCACGTAGCGCCAGAACTCGGTATCCTCACGCTGGGTCGCATTGTAGTGCAGCACGATGAAATCCCGGATTCGCTCGTAGTCTGCCGTCATCACCCTGTTGTAATGGGCAATTTCAGCTTCGTTACAGCCACGTCCCGGCCACAAATTAATCAACCGCTGAATGCCCATCTGCGCCAAGTGGATGCTGGTGGACTCCAGTGGCTCGATAAAGCCTCCGGCCAGGCCGATAGCAACGCAGTTCTTTCTCCAGAAGGTACGGCGGTGCCCGGTGCGGAAGTGCAGAGGTTTGGGATCAGCCAGCGCTTCACCTTCCGCCCCCGCCACCAGATCTTGATGAACGTCTTTCTCATCAATAAAAGCACTTGAATACACATAGCCGTTGCCCATGCGGTTCTGCAGTGGAATACGCCAGCGCCAACCGGCCCGATCGGCAGTGGCCCGAGTAAATGGGTCTGGTGCACCTGTGCCGGCGGTGGGTAATGCGATCGCCCGGTCGCAGGGAAGGTAGTGACTCCAGTCTACAAATTCGCTGCCCATGGCGCCCTCAATCAACAGCGACCTGAAACCACTACAATCGATAAAGAGATCGCCCGCCAGCACCTCGCCACTGCGCAAGGTAACGGATTCGATGTCGCCCCGGTCCGGGTGCTGCTCGACACGATCCACCAGCCCCTCAACCCGACGAACCCCCCTTTGCTCGGCGTAGCGCCGCAGCATATGACCATATCGAGCCGAGTCAAAGTGGTAGGCGTGGCGCATGGTTGACAGGATGGTGTCCGCGCCACCTTGCGGCGGAGAAAAGTGCCCAAGGCTAGCCGCCATTGCACAGAGATTGTACTGGTTGATCTCACCGGGAAGGTCTGAAGGGGCTTTATTTGTGTCGGAAAGGGCTTTCAGGCGAAGCCAAAGCTGGTGAAACGCGAACTCGGGCGTATCGCGCCCGTAGAAACCGAACGGATGGAAATACCGCTCACCGACCCTGAACCAGTCAACGAAATCAATACCCAGCTTAAAGGTCCCATGGCATTCGCTCAGAATATCCTTCTCAGTTAGCCCAAGAAAGTCGTTGAACTCCATCAACGTCGGAATCGTGGCCTCACCCACACCAATCACTCCGATCTCTTCGGACTCGACCAAAGTAACCGAAACCGTCGGTGCAGCCATACGCGCAATAGCCGCCGCGCACATCCAGCCGGACGTACCACCACCGACAATGACGACTTTAGCGACTGAGGGGGAGGCTTGTTCACCACCGGGACTGATCTGTGCACCTTCGCTCATGCGCGCGCTCGCTTCTTGGGGCGGAAGCCATGAGCCACCACTTCGCTCACCAGATCTCGGTGAGTCGGTACAGCGCTCAAGGCGTTTTGACTCTGCTGGCGGATGCTTTCAAACTCCCGCTTTGCATCGTCATAGAAACGCAGTGCACCGGCTCGGGCCGAAATATCGGTTTTGAAATCCATCCCATAAAGAATGTACTGCCAGCTGTTTTCGTCAAAAATATCGTGACTGGCATCAATATCAAGAAACGATGGAGGCCTGTGTCGCCACTGCTCCAGCTTGCCTTTCAGATAGTCGGAAGCCGACGCGGGGTCCCGATTGTCACGCCAGAAGGCCGTATCGGTTCGCTGGCTCAAATAATAGTGAAGCTTGATGAAGTCTATGACGTGCTCGAACCGCTTCGTCATGGCCTCATTGAACTGCCTGGCCGAGCGTTCGGTATCGCCCGACCAGGGGAAAAGGTTACACAACATAAGGGCCGCCACCTCGGCGAAGCTGATTCCCGTCGCCTCCAGCGGCTCGATAAAACCGACAGAGAGCCCAATTCCCACACAGTTCTTGTGCCACTGAACCTTTCTGAACCCGGCCTCGAAAGACAGCTGCCGATGCTTCAACTCATCGGCCCCCGGGCCCACATACCGCCTCAATGTATCCAGTGCGGCTTCATCAGTGCAGTGCGCAGAGGAATAGACATAGCCGACCCCGCGTCGGTTGTGCAGACCGATATCCCAGGTCCAGCCAGCGTCCTGAGCCGTGGCATAGGTGCAGGAGGGAATCGGCGCGTCGGGCCGGTCATAGGGTACCTGCATGGCAACGGCCCGATCGCAGAACAGCTGATCTTTATAGGAAGTAAACTCCGACCCCAGGGTTTCCCCAATCAGCCGCGCCCGGAAACCGCTGCAATCGATGTACAGATCAGCCGTGAGCTCTCCATTGACACGCCCCAACACAGAGCCAATTGCGCCGTTTTCATCAAGGTTTACGTCATCAATCGTGTCGATCAGTCGCTTCACCCCCATATCCATCGCCCGCCGGCGCACCACCTGCGCCAGCTTGCCCGCATCGAAGTGATAGGCATAGTTCAACGGTGCATTGTAATTGGGGTGGGTAATCAGTTTGGGGGCAAGTTTGGCATCCACAACCCGCTCCTGCACCGTGCATGCTTCCGCCCAGGGCACATCGCCGGCCACGCCGAGCAGCCAGTATGGCAGAAGGTCCATATCCGTGTGCTGGGAGCATACCTGGAAGGGATGAAAATAGGTATCATCCGGCGCGTCGGCCGGATTACGTTTCCAATGATTGAACCGGATACCCTGTTTGAAGGTGGCATCCGCTTCTCGAATTAGCTCGCTTTCGTCCAGGCCGATTCGGCCCATCGTTTTGCGAATGATGGGAAAGGTACCCTCGCCTACGCCGACAGTACCGATCTCATCAGATTCAACGAGGGTAATGGAAACCCCGCCTGGGGTATCCGCCGCCAGCATCCGCGCCATGTAGGCCGCGGTGATCCAGCCTGCGGTTCCGCCCCCGACAATCAGGACGCTCTTGCTCATTTCAGCACCTCATTACACATACTTTGGAATGTTCAAGAGCGTCCTTCATGGCTCACTTAGAAGTCAACCCCCAAGTGCAGGCTGATACGGCGGTCGGTCACAAACACCCCGCGCTCAACATACCGCCCGTCGAGGATTTCCATCTCGGTTCTCTGATCTTCATCAGTGATGTTCTGCACGTTCAGCTTGACGTTGACGGAGTCGGTCAACTGGTACGAGATGCTGCCATCCAGCCGACCCGACGCCGCAGCGTAAACCGGCAGCCCGAACTGGACCTGCTCACCACTGAACGGATCGGTGTAGACGTTGGTCGTACCCGAGTCATTGGTGGTGGTGAGGTAGCGATCACGCCAGTTCCAAGCCAACCGCGCGCTGAACTTGTCCCAATCGTACAGCAGAGTCGTTGAGTAGGACCACTCCGACAAACCGATCACTGGGACACTCAGCTCATCGCCGTTGATATCCAGGGCAAATGCGTCAGGCGAGTCGTTGTCGATATAAGTGACGTTAGCATCGACACCAAACCCGCTCAACCACCCTGGAAGGTTGTCAAAGTAGGTTCGGCCACCGAGCTCGAAACCACTTATGATGGTGTCTTCCTCGGCATTGAAGTTGGTCCGGCTGGAAACGGGGCCATTAAGGAAGGTGCTGCTGCCGCCATCAGCGGGGGCAGATTGCGGGTAGTTTTCTTCCGCAAAGAAGTCACTTGCCGGCGCCGAAAAGTTGTTAAAGGTAATGTAGTTGTCGATCGTCTTGTGGAAGAGCGACATGTACACTGAGGAGCCTTTGCGTGGATACCATTCAAGTGAGATATCGTGGTTCAGAGCAATTTCCGGCTCAAGGAACGGGTTACCCGTGGTGTTGGTGTAGCCCGAGAAAATGGCAGGAATCGACACGTCCTCATCCGGATACTGAGCCTCCAGCTCATCGTTGATGGGATTTTCAGTCGTCTGAATACCGGCGGTTCCCTGGGCACGGATATCCGGGTAACGGGGCGGAGTCAGCGTTCTGGTCAACGCATAACGAGCAACCCAGTTCTCAGCCGGCTCGAACTTGATGTTCAACGAGGGCAGGAAATAATCTTTCTCTAGGCTTCCGGCGCGGTCTGTCTCATAACCGACGCTCTCCCGGGTCAGCGGTGGCTGCTCCCCTTCGTTCTCCTCCTGCCAAGTCGCAACATTTTCGATGCCTCCCATGGCCTCAACAGAGGCTTCCGCATCGGCCAGACTGGCGTAATAGCGAGCGCCGCCACTGAAAGTGAAGTTACCCTGACTCTCGATATCGTAATTGACCCAGCGCAGACCGACATTACCACTGAAATTGGTAAACCAGCTGTCACCCTCGTTCGCGAAACCCAACATGGCATAGAAGGACTGTGTCTTGTGCTTGGTTTCATAGAACGAAGGCAACTGATCAAAATTCCGGTTGCGGAGCGTGTCTTCGTTACTATAGAGATAGGTGGTAGCCGCCGGGTCAGTGCACTGATAGTGGAGGTCAGGACCACAGGCCAGGTAAGTATCGTAGACGCGATCGAACTGCTCGGAGGCGTTCACCTGATCGCTGCCAACCCAGACACCACCCAGAGGCGGCACATCCCCTTTAAAGAAGTCCGAAAACTCTTCAAGATAAAAATCGCCATCCGGCGCGGTATTGACGTAAGGACGGGGCACGCCATTCCAGTCACGCCCGGTGGCTGACCACCAGGTACCGACAAAGCTGTCGGACTCTTCACGATCGGCAACCCGTCCGCCAACGGCGAGTTTCTTGAAGAAGCCGTCGCCAATATCGAAGTTCGCGTCCAACTGGAACGCATGCGCTTCACCTTCGTTTTCCATATCCAGCCAGTTGATCCGGGAAAGCCCGGTATCCGCAGGGTCGGTCGACAGTGGCGTCTCGAAACTGGCTGCTGGCCGGTCGCCGGACATATCCAAGTTGGTTTGGGCAATGGCCGGAAGCACGGTACTGCCGAGACTGTACTTGCCCGACCGGGATTCAGCCTCAACAAACTGGTAACTACCGCTGAGGTCCCAAGTATCTTCCTCATATTTGAAGCCGGTACTGTAGTCGGCGGTACGGCTGAAGGAGGGAGTGAAGCTCGAGTTCGGCGACACATTGAGGCCAGACGTCAGGTTCGGGCTTGAAATCGCACCCCGGACGAACACGCCATCATCAAAAACCGCACCATCCATGACTCCCACCGGGGCGCCAGGCTCCAGGGCCAGAATCTGACTGTCACGGTCGCTCTCTCGCTCGGAAATAAACGTGGTATGGAACAACTCAAGGTTATCGTTCGGCCGCCATTGAAGGGCGCCGTAGTAACCGTTTCGAACACGCTCAAACTGGTCCTGTGTATAGCGCACGCCGCCGGGCGCATAAACGCGCTCGCCTTCGTATTCGGTCGCGTAGTACGGAGGAACAATGATATTGCTATCGTGAGAGGCGATTTCCGAGTACGCCACGTCCAGCAGAACACCAAATTCACCGATTTCGGTGTCAAAACGGTTCGATACCATACCTGACGCAGCCGGGGTAACCTCTTCGGAGAAGTCGCCATAGCTCCCGGAAAGTGCCGCATTGGCCTCAAAGCCATCAAAATCGAACGGCATGTGGGTCTGCAAATTGACCGTACCGGACACCCCGCCCTCAATCAAGTCCGCCCGGCTGGCCTTGTAGACGGTCACCGCTGAAAGGAGCTCCGGGCCGACGTCCGCCCAACTGAGGCCAGATCCGCCATTTGCGGAAAACACTTCCCGCCCATTGATCAGGGTTTTCGTTTTGTTCAGACCTCGGACCTGAATGCCGGAGCCCTCAAAAGCAAAGCCATCCGGCGAGCCTTCCGCTCCGGCGCGAATCCGGTTCATGGTCACCCCGGGGGATCTCTCCAGAATCTCTAGCAGTGAGGTGCTGGGAACCTTTCCTGCCTCATCCAGCACAATCAGGTCGGCCACGGTGTCCGAGGCGCGCTTCAGCTCCAACGCACTCTCGAGCGAGCTGCGCTGCCCAGTTACCATGATTTCTTCAAGAGGCATACCACTGTTAGCTGAAGCCGGCTGCCCCGCATCAGTCTCATCGACACTCTGAGCCAAAACCGGAGACGTGCAGGTCATTATGGCCGCCGCCAGTAGCGAGCGTCGGAAAAAGGCGGGTCGAGCATGATCATGATCGATCAGGTGTTTACGGGAATGATTGGGAGTCGTTTTCATTATTTGCTAGAGCCACCGTTGCCGCTGGCCCCTCCTTTTCGCTGTTTGCCGCCGCCCCCGGCACTGCAACTCTCGGGAGAACCGGACGGCTCGTTATTAAAAATGCGCCGGAAACCTCCGGCCCTTGTAGCGAGCAATAAATAGTTGCGCGGACTATTTGACCACGTCACTATACTTGTATGCAAGTGTCCAATATTATTTTAAGATTATTGGGCTGCGAGCGACTCAACATCCGACTTAAGCGTCTATTTCGGCGAAATTAGCCAATATTCAAGGACGATATCGTTTTTTAGGGAAAATACTCCGCGCCAACCTGTTTCGACAGATTTAAGTGCGTCAATCTGCCGGACAGCCACGGGCGCGCTAACGGTCGCGGGTTCGCTTCGCCCCTTGTAATTCAGGGTCGACTCATTTAATCTTATTGTTTATTTGACTAGAAGATAATTGAGCGGCCAAACCGCCACTATTTTCGATTGGTGAATTAACTATGTTGACAGCCCGAACCCTGGCCGGCGCAGTGCTTGGCGGCCTACTGGCAACAGCCCCTGCCGTTCAGGCACTTGAAGGCCCAGACTACGTCAGCCACAGCCCATCGGCGGGCGCCCTGAGCCTGGTCGGCAAGGAACACATCGCCAACCTCTACGTCGACCCCAATGATGATCCCGGCGTTCGCCGCGCGGTGCGCGATCTTCAAGCCGATATTCAGCGGGTGACGGGAAAGCAGCCCCAGATCGTGCGCAGCGCCGAAGGGCTGGGCAGCCATGGGGTGATCATCGGCACCCTCAGCAGCAGTGCACTGATCCAGCAGCTGGTTGAGGCCGGCAAGCTGGATGTCTCCCCTATCGAGGGCGAGTGGGATGCCTATCATATGGAAGTGGTGGAGAACCCCCTGCCCGGCCTGGACAAGGCGCTGGTGATTGTCGGCGCCAACAAGCGTGGCGCCATCTACGGTACCTACGATGTTTCCGAGGAAATCGGGGTATCTCCCTGGTACTGGTTCGCCGATGTACCCGCACAGCAACACGACTACCTTTACATCGATGGTCATCTGAACCTGCAGGACCAACCGAAAGTGAAGTACCGAGGTATCTTCATCAATGATGAAGCCCCCGCCCTGACCAGTTGGGTGCAGGAAAACTACGGCGACTACAACCACGAATTCTACGAACACGTGTTCGAGCTGATTCTGCGTCTGAAAGGCAACTTCCTCTGGCCCGCCATGTGGAACAACGCCTTTGCCGACGACGATGAGCAGAATATGATTCTTGCGGACGAGTATGGCATTGTGATGAGCACCTCCCATCACGAGCCGATGATGCGCGCCGACAAAGAGTGGAACCGCTACGGTGAAGGCCCCTGGGAATACTCCACCAACCCGGACAATCTATACGAGTTCTGGGTGGATGGTGCCGAGCGCAACAAACCCTACGAAAGCGTCTACACCCTGGGCATGCGCGGCCAGGCCGACACCCCCATGAGTGAAGGCCAGAATATCGAACTGCTGGAACGGATTGTCGACGACCAGCGCGAGATCCTGAAAAATGTGTTTGACGATCGCCCCATTGAAGACGTTCCCCAGGTCTGGACACTCTATAAAGAGGTTCAGTACTTCTACGAAAAAGGCATGCGGGTACCCGACGACGTCACCCTGCTGTGGGCGGACGACAACTGGGGCAACATCCGCCGCCTGCCGACCCCGGAGGAACGCGACCGCAGTGGCGGCGCCGGTGTGTACTACCACTTCGATTATGTCGGCGGGCCCCGCTCCTATCGCTGGATCAACGTGACCCCGATCGCCAAAGTCTGGGAACAGATGAATCTGGCCTGGGAGTACGAAGCCGACCGCATCTGGATCGTCAACGTGGGCGACATCAAGCCCATGGAATACCCCACCGAATTTTTCCTGCGCATGGCCTGGGACCCGGAGTACTGGAACCGCGAGCGCCTGCCGGAATTCGGACGCCTGTGGGCCGAGCGGGAATTTGGCGCCGAGTTCGCCGAGCCCATCGCCGATCTGGTGACCGGCTACACCCGGCACAATGGTCGCCGCAAACCGGAGCAACAGAGCGCCGATACCTACAGCCTGTTGAACTATCGCGAAGCCGAGCGAGTTGAGCAGGAATTGGCCGCACTCACCGAGCAGGCCAACGCCATCTATGCGCAGCTGCCCGAAGCGCGGCGCGACGCCTTTGATCAGTTGGTGCGCCACCTGGTACGGGCCAGTGCCAACGTCACCCGCATGTATATCGATCAGGCCCGCAACCAGTTGTTTGCCGAGCAGGGTCGGGCCAACGCCAATGAATACGGGGAGCTGGCCCGGGAGCGCTTCCGCCACGATGCCGAACTTGAGCATCATTACCACACCGAGATCAGTGACGGTAAGTGGAACCATATGATGTCCCAGCCGCGCATTGGTTACACCCACTGGAACAACCCGCCGGAGAATACCGCGCCGCTGATTTACGACTACCAGCCCCATAGCAAACCCGACATGGGCGTGGCTGTGGAGGGCATGGAGAGGGCCTGGCCGGTGCCCGGCGCCTACGCACTGCCCACCTTCAGCCCCTATGGCGCTAAGAGCTACCGGATCGACGTGTTCAACAAGGGCACCGCACCGTTCGACTTCAGAGCTGAACCCAGCGACGAGTGGATTCAGCTCAGCCAGCGCGAAGGCACAGTGAACGAGCTGGTCACCCTGGAGGTCAGTATCGACTGGGATCAGGCACCGGTCGGTTCCCATCAGGGTCACGTATTTGTGAAGGGTACCGGCTGGGGCGGCGCCCGCGTGCAGGTGGACACCTTCAAACCCGAGCCCCGCGTCGCCAGGCAGGTGAAAGGCTTCGTCGAGGCCAATGGCTACGTCAGCATTGACGCCGGGAATTTCCATCGTAAACAGGACCGGAGTGGGCACCGCTGGGAGGTGATTCCACAGCACGGGCGCACCCAATCGTCGATCAGCACCTTCCCTATTTCGGACGCGGAGTTTGAAGATCCGTCCGAAAGCCCTTATGTTGAGTACGACATTTACTTCTTCAGCACCGGTGACTTTGAGGTACACGGGCTGTTTGCCCCCAGCCTGAACCTGGTACCGGGGCGAGGCCTGCGCTATGCCATCGCCTTTGATGACGCCGAACCCCAGGTCGTGGATATCCTGGAAGACCTTAGCAGCGAAGCCTGGGAAACCGCCGTCAGTGACGGTGTGCGTCGCTCGGTGAGCACCCACACCATCCGCGAGCCGGGCCTGCATACCCTGCGGATCTATCGGGTCGATCCGGCAGTCACGCTGCAGAAGTTGATGATTGATACCGGTGGCCTGAAACCCAGCTACCTGGGGCCACCGCAGAGCGAGCGCCGCTGACCGCGCAAAGGACGACAACGAATGAGCATGACACTATGAAGATTACTGACGCCAAAGTCATACTGACGTGCCCGGGCCGCAACTTCGTGACGGTAAAGATCACGACCGAAGACGGCCTCTACGGCATTGGTGATGCGACCCTGAACGGTCGGGAGAAGTCCGTGGTCTCCTACCTGGAAGACTACGTGCTGCCCGCTCTGATCGGCCGCGATGCCCAACGCATTGAAGACATCTGGCAGTTTGTCTATCGCGGCCCCTACTGGCGTCGCGGCCCCGTGGGCATGACGGCGCTGGCGGGTGTGGACGTCGCCCTGTGGGACATCAAAGCCAAAGCGGCCAATATGCCCCTTTACCAGCTCCTGGGCGGCCGTAGCCGCGATCGCATCATGACGTACACCCACGCCAATGGCGAGGACATTGAAGCGACACTGGCCGCCGTTGAAAAAGCCCGTAAGCAGGGCTATCAGGCGATTCGCGTGCAGTGCGGCATTCCCGGCATCGACAAGATTTACGGCGTGCCCAAGGGCGGCAAGGCCTACGAGCCCGCCGATGCCGATCTGCCCTCGGAAGAGAGCTGGTCCACGCACAAGTACCTGAACTTCATTCCCCGGGTGTTTGAAGAAATACGCCGCGAATTCGGCCCGGATCTGCACCTGCTGCACGACGTGCACCACCGCCTGACGCCGATTGAAGCCGCACGTCTGGGCAAAGAGCTGGAGCCCTACCACCTGTTCTGGCTGGAGGACGCGGTACCGGCAGAGAATCAGGATGTGTTCAAGCTGATTCGCCAGCACACCACCACCCCTCTGGCGGTAGGCGAAATCTTCAATAGCATTCACGATTGCCGCGAGCTGATCCAGAACCAACTGATCGACTACATCCGCACCAGCGTGGTTCACGCCGGCGGGATCACCCAAATGCGCCGTATTGCCGACTTTGCCAGCCTCTGGGGTGTGCGTACCGGCAGTCACGGTGCAACCGATCTGTCTCCGGTATGCATGGGCGCGGCCCTGCACTTCGATTACTGGGTCCCCAATTTCGGCGTGCAGGAGCACATGCCCCACAGCGAGCTGATGGAGTCTGTGTTCACTCGCGCCTACCAATTCGAAGACGGCTTTTTCACGCCGGGAGAAGTTCCTGGCCACGGTGTGGACATCGACGAAGCCGAGGCAGCGAAGTACCCCTACAAACGGGCCAGCCTCCCCGTTAACCGACTGGAAGACGGAACCTTGTGGCACTGGTAGGTGATCTTACTATCAGGTTCCGTTCGACCTTGATTCAATAGATGTTTGACCAAAAAAGAGAGATATCACGTGACCGACACCAACCCCAAATCTCAGCAAAAGTTCTCCTCGGCGCCATTGGTGACGCACATGTACACCGCTGACCCGTCGGCCCATGTGTTCGAGGGGAAAATCTATATCTACCCTTCTCACGATGTAGAGGGCGGCGTGCCGTTCAATGATGATGGCTCGCACTTCTGCATGGAGGACTACCATGTGTTCTCCATGGACAAGCCCTTCGGAGAGGTGACCGATCATGGGCTGGCCCTGTCGGTAAACGACGTCCCCTGGGCGGCCCGCCAGATGTGGGCGCCGGACTGTACCGAGAAAGACGGCAAGTATTACTTCTACTTCCCGGCCAAAGATCCGGACGATGTGTTCCGTCTGGGTGTTGCCGTTGGCGATCGTCCGGAAGGCCCCTTTGAGCCGCAGCCCGAAGCCATCAAAGGCAGCTTCAGTATCGACCCGGCCGTGTATAAAGACGGTGACGACTACTACCTTTACTGGGGCGGTATCTGGGGTGGCCAGTTGCAGCGCTGGGTCAACGGCACCTTCAGTCAGCAGGACCAGTACCCTGCTGACGACGAGCCGGCACTGTGCCCGAAAGTCGCCAAACTGCGCGACGATATGCTCGAGTTCGCCGAAGAGCCAAGGGATATTCTGCTGCTGGATGAAAACGGCGAACCGCTGAAAACCGGCGATAACGCCCGGCGCTATTTTGAAGGCCCCTGGGTACATAAATTCAAGGACACTTACTACTTCTCCTATAGCACCGGCGACACTCACTGCATTGCCTATGCCACGGGTGACAGCCCCTATGGGCCTTTCACCTACAAGGGCATTATGCTGGAGCCGGTGTTGGGCTGGACCAACCACCATTCAGTGGTGGAAAAAGACGGGAAGTACTACCTGTTCTACCACGACTGTGAAATGTCGGGCGGTGAGACGCACCTGCGCAACATCAAAATGGCCGAGTTGATTCACAACGAAGACGGCAGCATCCAGACCGTGAGTGCGTTTGAGAAGTAGCAGAGCGTGATGTAGCGGAAAGTTTGGGCAACGGCGGATGCGCCTTTGGCTTATCCGCCCTACGCTTACCTCTGCAGTTGGCGTAGGGCGGATAAGGGCGAAGCCCGCATCCGCCGTTGCCGCAACGCAACGCCCCTACTTCTTCTTCGCCAACGGATTCGGTAAATCGGTAATGGTCCCGGCCGCCAACTCCCCGGCCAGGCCCACCGTCTCGTGCAGGGTCGGATGCGCGTGCACCGTCATTGCCAGATCTTCCGCCGAGGCGCCGAACTCCAGCGCCAGGCTCAACTCGCCCAGCAACTCCCCGGCATTCAACCCGACAATGCCCGCCCCCAATAACTGATCGTTTTCCTTACGGTAAATCAGCTTGGTCTTGCCTTCACTGCGGCCGGCCCCCAAGGCCCGGCCACTGGCCGCCCAGGGGAACACCGCCGTGCGATACTCGACGCCCTGCTCCCTCGCCTCTTTCTCGGTCAGGCCCACCCAGGCCACTTCCGGATCGGTATAGGCAATAGAGGGAATGCAACGCGGCTCGACAATCTTGTGGCCGGCAATCACCTCGGCCGCGGCATGCCCCTCGTGGCTGGCCTTGTGCGCCAGCATCGGCTGGCCAATGATGTCGCCAATGGCGTAAATGTGCGGCACATTGGTCTGCAGCTTCTCGTTGGTGTGGATAAAGCCGCGCTCATCCACCTCGACGCCGGCCTTATCGGCACCGATCTTCTTGCCGTTGGGCGCGCGGCCCACCGCCACCAGAATCGCATCGTAATTCTGGTCCTTGTCCGGCGCATTCTTGCCCTCAAAGCTCACCTTCAGGGCCGTCTTATTGGCCTTCACTTCGGTGACCTTGGTGGACAGCATCACATTGAAGTTGTCCTTGTTGTACTTGCTATACACCTGCATCAGGTCTTTGTCCGCCGCCGGAATCAGCTGATCGGCGAACTCCACCACATCCACGGTACTGCCGAGGGCTTTGTACACCGTTGCCATTTCAAGACCGATGATGCCGCCACCGACCACCAGCAGCTTTTTAGGCACTTCGGGTAGCTCCAGCGCGTCGGTGGAATCCCACACCCGCGGGTCGTCATGGGAAATGAATGGCAGCTTCACCGGCTGGGAGCCCGCGGCGATGATCGCATTCTCAAACTCCACCTCGGTGGTCTTGCCATCGTGGGTGACTTGCAGTTTGTGGTCGCTTACAAACTCGCCCACGCCCTGCACCACCTGTACCTTGCGCTGCTTGGCCATACCGGCCACGCCCTGGGTGAGTTTACCCACCACGCCTTCCTTGAACTTGCGGATCTCATCCAGATCGATCTTGGGCTTGGAGAACGTCACCCCAATCTCTTTGCCGTGGGTGCCCTCATTGATCACCTGAGCGACGTGCAACATCGCCTTGGAGGGAATACAGCCCACATTCAGGCACACGCCGCCCAGGCTGGGGTAGCGTTCCACCAGGACCGCGTCCAACCCTAAATCCGCTGCCCGGAAGGCCGCCGAGTAGCCGCCTACGCCGCCACCCAATACCAAAACCTGTGTCTTCAGAGTGTCTGCCACGAGAACTGTCTCCTGTTGTCGGTTCGATGCAGCCCCTGATACTAATGACTCTGGACCCAAAAGCCAATAAACTGGCCCCCACAACCCGAAACAACCATAAACGTGCCCAGGACAAAGGCCACTGCATGAGCGAACCCCGCGGACAGTTTTCCTCCAAAATCGGCTTTCTGATGGCCGCCTCCGGCTCCGCGGTGGGGCTGGGCAACATCTGGGGTTTTCCCACCCAGGCCGCCAGCAACGGCGGGGGCGCCTTTGTGCTGGCCTACCTCGTACTCGCCTTCCTGCTTGCCTACCCGGCCCTGATGGCCGAACTGGTGATCGGCCGGCACGCCCGCGCCAATATCGTCACCGCCCTGGACCAGTTGGGCGAGCGCCCCGCCACCAAGCGCCTCGGCCGCGCCGTGGGCTACTATGGCGTGCTGATCGCGGGGCTGATTTTGAGTTTCTACGCCATCGTGGCCGGCTGGATGCTGGCGGAGTTCGGTAAACCCGTGGCGCAGTTGCTCGGCTGGAGCGGCGCAGAGCAGTGGCTGGGCGGCGACAGTCTGACCCGCAACCTGCTGGTGTGCGGCATTTTCACGAGCTTTACCGTGGCCATCATCGCCAAAGGCGTGGAAGATGGCATTGAAGCCTGGTCCACCCGATTGATGCCCCTGCTGTTTATCATTCTGCTCGGGCTGATCCTCTACGTTCTGGTGCAACCCGGCGCCACCGACGGCCTGAAAACCTACCTGATCCCCGACTTCCGCCAACTGGCGGACCCCGGCCTGCTGCTCAGCGCCATGGGCCAGGCGTTCTTCTCGCTCTCACTGGGCGTGGGCACCATGCTGATCTACGGCTCCTACCTGCGCAGAGACGACAGCCTGCCGCGCATGGGGGCCGCGGTCACCCTGCTGGATATCAGCATCGCCTTCACCGCCGGGCTGCTGATTCTGCCCGCCATGTATGTCGCCCAACATCAGGGGATCGCCATCTACGGCGATAACGGCGAACTGCTCGCCGGCCCCGGCCTCATCTTCCAGGTATTGCCCAGCCTGTTCGCAAACATGGGCGGAGCCGGCACCTGGCTGGGCATCGCCTTCTTCGCCCTGATGAGCATCGCCGCCCTCACTTCCTCCATTTCCATGCTCGAAGCGCCGGTTTCGGTGGTCACCGAACGCACCCGTCTGAAGCGCACCGGCGCCGCCTGGAGCATCGGCGCCCTTGTCTTCGCCGTCAGCGCACTGATCATCGCCAATATGGCCACCCTGTTCGACGCCACCGTCTCACTCACCACCGAATACAGCCAGCCGCTGCTGGGCATCGCCCTGTGCCTGTTTGTCGGCTGGATCATGCAGCGCAACCAGCTGCTCAACGAACTCAAAGCCGGCCACCAGGACATCGAACACAGTCTGTTCTGGACAATCTGGCCCTTTTACGTGCGCGTCATCTGCCCACTGCTGATACTTCTGGCCTTTATACAGTCCCTGCGATGAACCCTGATCTAGACTCTGACCTAAACGCCCAAAACCTGCTCGACGCCGTCAACCAGACCATGCCCTTCGGCAAATACCAGGGGCGCAAGCTGATTGAGTTACCCGAACCCTATCTGGTTTGGTTTCATGGGCAGGGGTTTCCCAATAGCAAACTGGGGCGACAGCTGGCGTTGATGTATGAGGTGAAGGTGAATGGATTAGAGGAAATGTTGCAGGGACTGATACGGCGATAAACAAACCCAGCAAACAAAAAATAAGACGCCCTTTACTTGGGGTACAACGCCATTCGGATCATCAATCGGGACTATAACGTTTTGTCAAACCAACAAAAACAGCATGACATACACTGGCTGACCGGGCAGTTTCACGACGACAGCACCGAGTCGACGTACCGCGACTCAATCGAAGATAGAGTACGACTTGAATCTCGTCTCGCGCTGATGGTGGCATCCGCCGTTTTTGCCATGTTCGGCATCAGCGACTACAACCTGTTGGGCTTCACCCGAGAGTATTATTTTTTGTTGACCATGCGCATAGTTGTGGTCAGCTCGTGCCTCGCACTGGCTTTTATCATTGGACGCAGAGGCGGGTACTCACGAAGCGTATGGCTGCATGCGCTGCCGCTGTGGATATTCGCGGCAGGTATTATTCTGATTGTCCCCCTGCGCCCAGACAGCTTCTCGACTCAGGTAACGTCCACCGTCGTCGCGATAATGGCCTTTTACCTCCTTATTCCCAATTTGCTGACGGTGGCGGCCACAGCCAGCATTTGTTTGAGCATTGGATTCTTATGGGCAGCCATTATTTATGTCGGCATCTCGCCCGCGGTTACGCTCCGTATCGGGCTTCTATTGATCATGGCCAATATCGTCGGTTACTGCGCCCTGTTGCGAGTGGAGTTTCTACAGCGCAGGCAATTTACGCTGTTGAACGAGGAACGCAACCAGAACCGCCAACTGCAAGCCGAAATCGCACACCGGAGATCACTGGAAGCCCAGTTGCGCATGGTTGCTGAGCATGATGCGCTGACAGGTGTAAACAGCCGGGGACACTTTATGAAGCGGGCCGAGGCATTGCTGCAACGCTCCCAGTGGGGAAAGGCCTCGTTCTGTCTGTTCATGATCGATATCGATCACTTCAAGGACGTCAATGATACCTGGGGGCACAGCTGCGGTGATCGGGTGTTGACCAAAGTCGCCGACATTTGTCGGCACTCATTGCGCCCCACCGACATCATTGGCCGCTTCGGAGGCGAGGAATTTGTGGTGGCGCTGCCAAACACCGGTTCAATCAACGCGCGAGCCGTGGCGGAACGGTTAAAGGAGAGTGTTGCCGCACTGACGCTCAACGGTGAAATGAGTGACCTGCGCCTGAGCGTCACCATTGGTATAGCGGTCGCCAACGACGACGATGATCTGGATACGCTGATTACCCGGGCGGATAACATGCTTTATGTGGGTAAACGCGATGGTAGAAATCGGGTTGTGATGTTGAGTTAGAGTGCCTAGAGAAAAATGTTAAATCGGTCACAACAGAAGTGAATGAACTGCCGCCACAAACCCTTTGTGTTTGACCGAGCCTCAAGGTCCTGATAGATTCATCAAAGATGGATAAAACCCCACCCCAAAAGGAGTTTACTATGACCCAATGTGCCCCCATTATTGGCCTTCATCTCGACACAGAAAGCAACGCCGCGATTGAGCGCATTCGGGAGAAAACGCAATTCGGGCGAATGCTTGCCGCGACGTTGACTGCCGGTGTCTTTAATAGCATTTTCACCAAAAGTAAGGCACCAGTCGCTGGCTACAACATCACACAAACCGACTGGCAGCTCTACGCCGAGGCGATTGCCGCCATTCCTACACTCACGAAGCGAGCCATTCGACAGGAAATCGATATGATGCTCCTACACTATCAAATGCCAGGGAACTACGATCACAATCACGTTGAATTTTGGAGAGGACTCAAAAATGGTTGCCAACTTCCCTAAGCTGATTGTTCTCATTGGTAGTGTATTAGCGACCAGCTCTTGTGCTCAGAACCGTCCAGTATCTTCAGATAAGGAAGCCGAGATTTTTTCATACCTTACCAATGAAGTCTCAAACGACTTGATTGAGCTAGAGTCAGTAATTGGCAAATGCAGCGCTCAAGCTGAATCCCGCGGAGCGCTTGATCTTGAAGCGATTGAGGTTGGAGAAGAAAGCGCTACCCGTGAAACGTTGATGCTGGGCATCAGTCATCTCTATTTTAGAAACCTATTTGAATGCGAGCGCTCTGCGAGGGAACGGTTGGCCTTTAGCCTTGGGACATTGAAATCACATGAACCGCCGAATCATGAGCACACCACTGACATTGATGGCATCAAGTCAGCATTGCTGTATCCAACGAAGAGTCAAATAGAGTATAAACTCAAATATCAAAACCTCACGGAAGACTTAAGATCTTCTTTGGAAGCTAGAATAGGACAAGAGCCCTTTGTACTTATGGGCACTTTAGAAAGAAACGGGGTTCTTGGCCACTAAATTAGATGTAGTAATCCAAGGGCCGGTTCCGGCCCTTTTGATGAAATTCAAGCCATTGCTCAGCGCACTGTCAATTGGTTCACAGAGGACAAAGTACAGGGTTGTTATGACTGTTATCTGTTGTAACGGATTTAAATACTGAACACGGAGTGTCATTGTACACACTCCGCTTATCAAACTGATTGCTATTTGCTTGGTGCTAGTATTAGCACCCGCAGCAGCCCTACTTATGCTCTCTCAAAAAGGATTTGCTATGTCGTTATTTGGCGAAAAACAGAATACAGTTCCAGAACCGATACGCCATCAAAAGAGCGTTTCGATATCACGCACCCCCGGCAGCACTCTAACCAACACCAGCTCAGTATCCGTGACACGGTAGTAAATATTGTAACGCTCCACAGGAAAGCTTTTCAGCCCTTGAGCCAGTTCCGGCCGATCTCGTCCCAGATCGGGGAATTCTCCGAGTTTCAGAGCTTTTTCTTTCAGCCGTTCCAAGAAGCGGTCTGCATTGGCAGGCTGGTCGTTGGCGATATACAGCCAGATATCAAGCAAATCAGCTTCCGCTTTGGATGATATTTCCACTTCCAGCATTGTCTGCTTCTCCTTGCAGTTTAGAACGTCCTTTCGCCTTGATCGCCTCGATATCCAAGGGCTGACTCCGGCCTTGCTCGATAGATGACAAGCCTTCGTTGATCTCTCGCCGTAACGCTTCAAGCTTCATCGCTTGCATGGCGTCTTTTTCCTCCATCAGTCGTAGGGCCTCGCGCATCACTTCGCTAACGGAGTTGTACATGCCAGTCGCCACCTTGGCTTTCACATAGCTCTCCAATTCACTGGTCAGGGACACATTCATAGAAACTCCTCATTAACCGGTTCTTCATTCCCATTGTACCGAGAAATAGCAATGATTGTTAATTTCTGTTATCCGAATTGGTAATTCCATCAGATGCCTCGAATCGGCCAGATTATCCACCAAGGTCCCTTGAAACGCCCCCCACGCCGGTCTATACCTTCTAATTACCATACATTCCTTCCGGCCCCACCACGGGCAAGTTGTTCCTAATTCCTGAAATCAGGAGCCAACCATGAAATTTGTTCACGATCCGGAGGGCACGCGCCTGCCCATCAAGCTGGACAGCACCAGCAATGGAGAGTACGTGCCCATCCCGCTGGACAAGACAAGCAAGCTGGCCAACCGCATGGCCCATGAGGCCGCCTCTACCAACGCGCATCGGCTGGGTGTCAGCCGGCGGGAGCTCCTGGTGTCCGCCTGCGGCGCGGCGACCACCCTGTTGGCGTTCAATGCGGCTCAGGCGGCAGCCGGGCGTGGGGCTGGTTTTTATTCCCTGGCGTCTGAAGCCGGGCTTGATAAGGATGCTGCCACCGAGGCGCTGGAAGGGGACGAATTCATCTTCGATGTGCAGGGTCATTTCGTAAATCCCACCGGAGCCTGGCTGGACAAGATACCGGAGGATGCCCGACCTCTGTCCGGTATGGAACAGGCCGGCTGTGCCCTGGCCACCGGCAAGGAGGACCGCTCTTACCTCCAGTGCCTGGGCCCGGATGCGTTTATCCAGGATGTGTTCATGGATTCCGACACCGACCTGATGGTGCTTTCCTTTGTGCCCTCGAAGCGGGACGAGGAGCCACTTACCATTGAGGAAGCGTCCGCCGCGCGATCGATTGTCAATCAGATGAAAGACAACCGGCACCGTCTGTTTCTGCACGGGCGGGTCAATCCGAATCAGGACGGTGACCTGGAAGATATGGACCGGCTGAAGGAGGAGTTCGGCGTGGTGGCCTGGAAAACCTATACCCAGTGGGGGCCGGACGGCAAGGGCTACTGGCTGGACGATGAGGACACCGGTATTCCCTTTCTGGAGAAAGCGCGCAAACTGGGCGTGAAAATCATCGTCATTCACAAGGGCATTCCTTTCGGACCCCAGTCCTACGAACACTCCCTCTGCGACGACATTGGTCGGGTCGCCAAGCGCTATCCCGACCTGAAGTTTCTGGTCTATCACTCAGGGTTTGTGCCCGGGCAGGCCGAAGGGCCCTATGATCCCGGCCGGAACGAAGGCGTCGACTCCCTGATCAAGACGGTGGTCGAAAACGACCTTGGCCGACACTCCAACGTCTACGCTGAACTGGGTTCCACCTGGCGGTTTCTGATGCGCGACCCCGACTCCGCCGCGCATACTCTGGGCAAGTTGATCAAATACCTGGGGGAAGACAATGTGCTCTGGGGCACCGACTCCATCTGGTACGGCTCGCCCCAGGACCAGATTCAGGCGTTCCGCACTTTCCAGATTGCCGAAGCAGTACGGGAAAAACACGGCTACCAGGGGCTGACACCCGAGATCAAGCGCAAGATTTTTGGCCTGAATGCCCTCGTGCCCTATGAGATTGATGAGTCGCTGATTCGTCAGTTGGTGGGCAAGGACAACATCTCTCTGGCCCGAGCCCAATACCGCGAGCACCCGGACCCTCATTACCGCACCAACGGCCCCAAGACGCGTCGCGAATTTCTGAACCTGATGCGGTGGAGTGGAGGCCGCGCCACCTAATGGGCTTGCGCGGTTATGCCTGGGATGTCATCATTAATTTATATGACAAATTGGCGAATTAAGTCTCGCCGAAATGATGCTCCCAACAAAAAGGTCAACACCATGAAAAAGAACGTCCGATTCCTCGCTTTCGCCATTTTTTCCATGCTGGCCGCCGTGAGCACAACTCATGCCGCCGAGGATCCAGTGCGGCATATTGTGGCCTTCAAATATAAAGAAGGGGCAGCCGAGAGCGATATCCATCAGGTAACCAACGCCTTCCGTGCTTTGGAGAATAAAATTCCCGGAATCGTCTCCTATGAGGACGGCATCAATAACAGCCCGGAAGGATTGAACAAAGGGTTTACCCACGTCTATGTGGTGACCTTCGACGACGCAAAAGCCAGAGACGAGTACCTGCCGCATCCGGAGCACAAAAAATTCGTGGCGCTGATGGAAGAACTCGACATTCTTGAGGATGTATTTGTGATCGATTACTCAATCAAAGAGTGAATAATTATTACCTTTGCCAAAGAACATCTTCAAGCGCCAGTGCAGCGTTATTCAAGCCGCGAACCTGAAGGGAGGTAGCTATCTCTTCAGTTCGCGTTGGATTTCCTCTAGCTGATCCGCAATTCTCGCCTGCTCACGAGCGCTTTTGCGTAAAGCTCGCACTACCATTACTACGGCAACAGCGAGCCCTACAATTAAACCCAACTTAATCAACAGAGCGACGATGGCGAGCGCACCAGGTGTACCAATCATTATTTGCGTCCTTTTTGTAATACAATTAAGATAAGCGTAATCAATATCACCAGACATTACAACCACTGATCAACCGGAGTGGATCTCGCATGAACTTTTATCCTCTTCGCAATTTTCTTATTGTGTTTGCTGCACTGCTCCTCCTGAACGCCTGTACAACTCACGGCGACCGTTCCACTCATGTTCTGCCGGAAGCCGAGGTGGTACGGGAACAGCTTACCCGTGCCAATAATTACTGGCAGTCAGAGCACCCGGAACCCGGCTGGGCTTTCTGGGAACACGCGGCTTACCACACTGGCAACATGGAAGCCTATTTCGTGACGGGCAATCAGGACTACCTTGATTATTCGCTGCGCTGGGGCGAGCGAAACGGGTGGATGGGCGCCAAGTCGGATCAGCCGTCAGAGTGGAAGTACAGCTACGGCGAAACCGATGACTTTGTCCTCTTTGGTGATTGGCAAATCTGCTTTCAGACCTACGTCGACCTTTATGAAATCACCGGAGATCGCGAAAAGATTGCCCGCGCGATCGAGGTCATGGAATACCAGATGGCCACCGATGCGAATGACTACTGGTGGTGGGCCGATGGCCTGTACATGGTGATGCCGGTCATGACCAAGCTCTATCAGGTCACTGGCGACGAGCTGTACCTTGAGAAACTGCACGAATACTACACCTACGCCAAAAGCATCATGTACGACGAAGAAACCGGCCTGTTCTTTCGCGATGCCAAGTACGTTTACCCTGAGCACAAGAGCCTGAATGGTCACAAGGATTTTTGGGCCCGTGGCGATGGTTGGGTCTTTGCCGGCCTGGCCAAGGTGCTGGCGGACCTGCCCGAGGACCATAAGCATCGGGATGAATACCTGGCGGATTATCAGAAAATGGCGGCCACCCTGGCCGATGCGCAGCAGCCCGGTGGCTACTGGACGCGCAGCCTGCTCGACGCGGAGCACGCTCCCGGCTATGAAACCAGCGGCACCGCCTTTTTTACCTACGGCTACCTGTGGGGCATCAACAATGGCCTACTCGATCGCGACGCTTACTTGCCTGTCGCCCTGAACGCGTGGCAGTACCTGAGCGAAACAGCGCTACAGGGGAGTGGCAAGATCGGCTATATTCAGCCCATTGGTGAGCGAGCCATACCCGGCCAGGTTGTCGACGCCGAATCCACTGCCAATTTTGGCGTGGGCGCCTTTCTGTTGGCCGCCTCTGAGATGTATCGCCTGGTAAAGGATTAGAGCCTCAATGGGGAGGGCTCTTTAGAGAATACCAAGCAGGCCCGGTATGACCGATCATCTTTCCGTTCCCGTCAGCCAGCCATTCACAATGCGCAACGATACTGTGACCATGCAAGTCATCTTTTCGTTGGGCACTGTACGTTTTTATCGTAGCAGGAACCAGTGAACGCCGGTGATGGCTGATCGAGTACGGTTGGAGTGTTTACCGGAGGTGGCTTCTGGCCAGCTGACGTGAAATATCGTCGTCCAGCGGCTCCGGTATGGACAGTACAGTCTCTGAGTGGGCGCTGGCTTGGCCTCGGTTGATCGTCAGCGTCACGGTATACTCACCGGGCTTACGGTAAGTGTGATAGATATAGGGCTCGCTGCCATCGCTCTTATAAACTGCGCCATCTCCCATATCCCAGCGATAGCCTTGAGCGGTATGATCTTCGGGCGGCAAACAGGACACCAGCCCGCTGACGGCCGGATTGATCAAGCAATCAAATTGATCGCCCGACGCGCTTTCGTCACTTTGAGGCGATCCGGCGTAGACCAGGGCGGGGGCAGCCAACAGGCAAAAGCACAGACGGACTATTATTGGCATGGTGCATTCCTCCTGAGGAACGTGACGGGCGAGCCAAAACGCACGGCAGCTCCATCAATGCTAGTTAAAAACACGCTGCAATATCGTGATGAGTTCCACAGAAACTGTGTTGAGCCCTCACGTTATGCGCTCCACCAATGAATGGTGCACAATGCGGGTGAAAAATCGGTGAGTTTTATCCAGTAACGAACAGACCGAGAGGACGTGCCTTGTGATATCCATCAGGCTTTTCAGAATCGCCGGGATGACGCTGCTTGCGGTGGGCCTTACAGGCTGCAGCTTCACCGAGCGCGGCGTGTATGACGGCATTCGTCAGGGGCAGATCAACGAGTGCAATCAGATGCCACACGGGCAGCGGGAGCGCTGTCTGTCCCAGATTACCGGCGAGTATGAGGAGTACCGCCGGCAGCGGGAGATGATGAAGGACGAGCAATAGGCCGACCACTTATAGTACAATAGACCGGATTCGACTAAAAACTCATAAAATGACTCAACCATGCTGACGTTTTACCGGCGATCAGTGGCGGCCTTTCTGGTCCTGCTCGCGGCCACTGCGACAATCCTCTATAGCGGCTATGCCAAGTCGCAACTGAACACCATGCTGTTTCCCCCCAGCGATGACGGTTATCTGTGGGCGCCCGCGATTGAGCCCTCGGCACCCACCGGGGACACCTGGCTGTCGGTCAAAAGTGAGGCCGGTACGCTGGATTACGAATTCATGCTGGACCCAGAGGAATCGTTTCCTTACACCCACTTCTCCCTGTATTTCATCAAGCCAGAGCAGGCCCATCAGATGGTGGATCTGACGGGTTATCACAGCGTGTCGTTCCGGGTTTTGTGCGCACCGCGTAACGTCTTACTGTTTGCGCTGTTCAGCTACGACGATCAGGTGACTGACCCTCTACAGCCGGATACCCGGCGAGTCTCGTCCACGGCATTTTCCTGTGACAGTCGCTGGGAAACCGTCACGTTGGAGCTGAAAGAGCTGATCACCCCCTATTGGTGGTTGGATCGCTACGGACTTGAATTGAGCGAGCGGGACTACCGTCAGGACAAGACCATGGGGCTGGCTTTTATCAACTCCCTGCAAAGCCCAGTGGATACACTATCCCAGGTCCGTATTGCCGAGCTCAACCTGATTGGCAGTCGGCCCGGTTATCTATACGCCAGTGTGGGGGTCAGCCTGGCCCTATGGGCGCTCTTCCTCGCGTGGGCTACCCGCGCGTATATCTCGGTAAAAACCGCCGTACTGAAAGAAAAAATCAAGCGGGATCAACCGCTGATTGCCTACAAGAAGTTGTCCATCGAGCCCCAGAAAGACAAAGACAAAAGCGCCCTTCTGCGCCATATCGCCACGGAGTACGCCAACTCCGAGCTGACACTGGACTCCACCGCTGCGACACTGGGCATCAACCGCACCAAGGTCAACGAAATTCTGAAAGAAGAGTTGGGCCTGACCTTTACCGCTTACCTCAAGCGGCTGCGATTGACCGAGGCGGCACGCCTGTTATCGGAGAACTCTGGCGCCAACATTTCCCAGGTGGCGTACTGCGTGGGTTATAACAACGTCTCCTATTTCAACAAGTTGTTCAAAGAGGAGTACGGCTGTCCACCCAAAACCTTCCAGAGCCTGTGTCGCCCAAAGAATCCCGAAGAACAACCGGGCTAGTCTCACCTCTCTTCATGGCGGATGTTTCCTTTCAAATCTGAAAGAAATTCTGTTACTTACTGCAACCTCTTATAAATTTGCGGGATTGTGCCAGTTTCCGCACGTTTGCCTTCCTATGCTGTGCATCCGGGCTCTGCTCCGGACAATCCTTTTCAAGAATAACCATAGTGAGGCTAATCATGAACCACTTAGCGAATGCAGGCCATTGGCTGCGACTGTTTATTCCCCTGTGTCTTTTGATGACACCACTGATCAGTCACGGTGATAACCCGCTGGTTTCCCACGTTTACACAGCCGACCCGGCGGCACGGGTGATTGACGGGCGCGTGTACGTGATCGTCACCCACGACCAGGACGATCAATCCGACTACAGTCAACTGGTGGATTACTATCTGTTTTCCTCCGACGACATGGTGAACTGGCGGGATCACGGCATTATCTGGAATTCGCGCACGGATACCTCCTGGGCCAACCTTGCCTACGCGCCGGATTTTATTGAACGCAACGGTCGGTATTACCTCTATTTCCCCGACGGCGCCAACGCCATTGGTGTCGCGGTGGCCGACAACCCCGAGGGACCTTACACCGACCCGATCGGTGGACCGCTGGTGGACCGAAACACCCCCAACGGCAACGTCGACTGGGTGTTTGACCCCGGCGTATTTATCGACGATGACGGTCAGGCTTATCTGTACTTTGGCGGCGGTGGTCCAGGTAACGCTCGAGTGATTCGGCTGAACAACGACATGATCAGCACCAGTGGATCGGCGATCAGCATTGATGCCCCGAACTTCTTTGAAGCGCTGTCGATGAACAAGCGCAACGGAACCTATTATCTCACCTACTCTACCGATACCGCTGGCGGGCTGGCCATCGACTATATGACCAGTAACAACCCCACCACCGGCTTTGTCCACCGTGGCACGGTACTGCCCAACCCCTGGGAGAACAATAACAACAATAACCACCAGTCCGCCGTGGAGTTCGCTGGGCAGTGGTACATGTTCTACCACAATCGCGCGGTCTCCAATGAGCGCGGCGACAGCACTTACCAACGCTCCATCAATGCCGACCTGCTCTCCTTTGGCGGCGACGGCTCCATGCAGCCGGTCAATGCCGGGCCGGGCGGCGTGCCTCAACTGAAATACGTCGATGCTTTCGCCATCAATCAGGCGGAGACCTTTGACAACGAAAACGGCATTGAAACCGCTCCGGCCAGCGAAGGCACACTGAATCTTGAAATGGGGCCCGGCGACTGGGTCAAGGTAACCGGAGTGGACTTTGGCTCAGGTGCAACGGGGCTTGAAGCACGGGTAGCCGCCAACATCAACTCAAGCCTGGAGATACTGCTCGATGACATCAACAGTCAACCCATCGCCACCTTGCAGGTGAGCAACACCGGCGGTTGGCAGAACTGGCAAACCCAGTCGGTTGATTTCACGGAAGTGACCGGCGTGCACGATGTGTATCTGCGCTCCACTGCCGGCCACAACCTGAACTGGTATCGGTTCACCGGCGGCTCCGGCAATGGTTCGTCCAGCAGCGACAGCTCCAGCAGCTCCCAAAGCAGTTCCGACAGCAGCTCCTCCGATGGGACGAATGACAACAATGTGGCCGGCAGCATCGAGATCACCAACGACTGGGGTGGAGGCTACTGCGCAGCGCTGACCGTCACCAACAACACCAGCGCACCGGTGGAGTGGGGCCTGAGCATCGCGATCGAGGGCAACATCACCAACCTGTGGAACGGTACCTGGAGCCAAAATGGCGACTTGCTCAATGTCTCCGGCGCAGGCTGGAACAACACTCTGCAGCCCGGCCAGAGCGATGCCAGCATCGGCTTCTGCGCGGACCGCACCAATCCGCCGCCCACATCGTCCTCTTCCAGTAGCCAAACCTCCAGTGCCAGCGAGTCGAGCAGCACATCGAGCCAAAATGGCGACAACCTCGCCAGCAACGGCGGAGCGGAGTCAGGCCTGAGCAACTGGTCCACCACAGCCGGGGACCTGAGCCGCAGCACGGACCAGTCCCGCAGCGGCGCCGCCAGCGCGCTGATCAGCAACCGTAGCGACACCTGGCACGGTTTGACGTTCTCGCCGTCGGCGCTCAGAAATAGCGCCGAGTATGACGTGTCTGTCTGGGTGAAGCTGGCTGCGGGTGCCGCCGACGCGACACTCTATCTCACCGCCAAGCGGGAGGACGATTCAGATTCCTCTACCTACGAGGAGTATAGCCGCGTCGCCGAAGCGACCGGTTCCGCCTCCGGCTGGGTCGAGCTCAGCGGTACCTACACTCATAGCGGGACGCCCTTTGAGCATTTCATTATCGAGTCCGATGATGGAGCGGTCAGTTACTACGCCGATGATTTCTCGGTCATCGGCGAGCCCCAGGATGGTGGTAACGGGGGTGTGATCGACCACGACTTTTTCGTCGGCAATATCACAACCTCCGGCAACGTCCGCTCAGACTTCGTACAGTACTGGGACCAGATCACTCCGGAGAACGAGGGCAAATGGGGCTCGGTAGAGACCTCCCGCGATGTGTACAACTGGAATGGCCAGGATCAGGCATACCAGTACGCCCAGCAGAACGGCATCCCCTTCAAGGCCCACACGCTGGTGTGGGGGAGTCAGTACCCCAACTGGATCGATTCACTGAGTCCGGCCGAACAGGCCGGAGAAATCGAGGAGTGGATTCGCGATTACTGCCGGCGCTACCCGGAGACCGCAATGATCGACGTGGTCAACGAGTCCACCCCCGGACACGCCCCGGCCGGTTACGCGGAGCGCGCCTTTGGCAGTGACTGGATCATCCGGGTGTTTGAACTGGCACGGCAGTATTGCCCGGACGCCATTCTGATCCTGAACGATTACAACGTGCTGAGCTGGAACAATGCCGAGTTCATCGAGATGGCCCGCCCGGCGGTGGAAGCCGGTGTTGTGGACGCCCTGGGATTGCAGGCGCACGGACTGGAAAACTGGTCCTTGAGTGATCTGGAAGCCAACCTGAATCGCGTGGCCGACTTGGGCTTGCCGATTTACATTTCCGAGTACGACATTGCGCAAACCAGTGATCAGGCGCAGCTGCAGATCATGCAGGAGCAGTTCCCTCTGTTCTACAATCACCCCTCCGTGGTCGGCATCACTTTGTGGGGCTATGTGGTCGATCGCACCTGGGTCGAAGGCAGCGGTCTGATCTACGATAACGGCACTCCCCGTCCGGCCATGACCTGGCTTATGGATTATCTGGGGCGCTAAGCTTACCGCCATGCGCGCTGGAAAAGGACCTCCAGGGCGCATGGCTTCTCACCCGGACTTTGAACTGAGTAACAGTTTTCGAACTTTCCCCGAAGGAAATGCGCAAGGTGTGTATTTTGACGCAGTTTAAAGGGCCGTTCCGGTGCACACTCCGAGGTCGTTGACCGTGATGTATTTGACCACCGAGGGTATCGACCATGGGAACACTCTTTGCGTTTTTGATCGGCGCCTTTCTGGGCGTGGTGGTAACCGCCAGCCTGTACCGAAGCCGGGATTCCAGGAATGTGTGCAATGCGATTGCCAGCGTGCAACGCTACCTGGAAACCGATGACCTCAAACCGCTGGATAAAATGACCGGCAAGCTCAAGCTGCACCTGGACCTGATCAATGAAGCGGACGAGCTGGTGGTGCGCAGTGAGTGGGCCCGTCAGCAGAAAAACCGTTTTGTGGCCCAGGCGGTAAAGATCATTCGGCTGCGCAACAAAGGCGAAGCCAAAGAACAGCAAGAGCGACTGATCCAGGCACAGAAGGGGCTGAAACAGTCCGGCCAACACCTGTTGGGCTACTTCCAGTTCCCGAGTTTGCTGTGGCTGCGGGCGACCCTCGCTCGCCTTCCGATGGACACCCGCAAGCAGATGGCGGCGCTTCGCACGTCCTGAGCCGACTCACCCGTTCCGCGCACGCTCGATGGCTGCCTGCCATCCTTTGAGCATCGCATCGCGCTCCTGATCGCCCAGTTGGGGTTCACAGCGTCGGTCCAGGGTCCAGTGCTGAGCCAGATCGTTCAGATCCCCGAACAGGCCGAGCTGTAACCCGGCCAGACGAGCGGCTCCGAGCGCCGTGGTCTCGATAATGTCTGGACGTTCCACCGGAACGTGCACAATGTCGGCCAGGGCCTGTAACAGCCAATTATTGGCCACCATGCCACCATCCACCCGCAGGGTATCGGGCCGCTCACCGGCGTCCTCTTCCATCGCTTTGAACAGATCCCGGGTCTGATAACACACCGCTTCCAGGGCCGCGCGCGCCAACTCGGCGCGGCCACTGTCGCGGGTCAGACCGCAAATCAGCGCACGGGCATCCGGTTCCCAATGCGGCGCCCCCAGCCCGGTAAAGGCCGGCACCAGGTACACGCCCTTGTTGGAACTCAGGCTTTCCGCCAGGGCTTCCGTTTCCTCGGCGCTTTGGATAATGCCCAGCTTGTCCCGCAGCCACTGCACGGCGGCACCGGCTACAAAGATCGCACCTTCCAGAGCGTACACCGGCTTACCCCCAAACCGGTAGGCGATGGTGGTCAGCAGCCGATGCTGGGACAGGCGCGGGGTCTCGCCGATGTTCATCAGGGCAAAACAGCCAGTACCGTAAGTGCTTTTGATCATCCCGGGCTCGAAACAGGCCTGGCCGACCACCGCCGCCTGCTGGTCGCCCGCGACCCCGGCAATGGGTAACTCCGCCCCATCGAGCCCCTCCAGTGCGACTCCGAAGTCGGCGGCGCAATCGAGCACCTCGGGCAACATCGCTTCGGGAATACCGAACCGCTCCAGCAGCACTGGGTCCCAGCACTGGTCGTTGATGTTGTAGAGCAGAGTGCGCGAGGCGTTGGTAGCATCGGTCGCGTGGACTTTGCCGCCAGTAAACTTCCAGATCAGCCAAGTATCCATGGTGCCGAACAACAGGTCACCGCGCTCGGCTTTGGCGCGCGCATCTTCCACGTTATCCAGAATCCAGGCGATTTTCGTGGCGGAGAAATAGGGATCGAGTAACAGGCCAGTGCGCGCGCGGGTATCGTCTTCCAGACCGTCGCTGGCGAGCTGACGGCAGTGACCCGCAGTACGCCGGTCCTGCCAGACAATGGCCGGGTACGTGGGCGTGCCCGTGGTTTTATCCCACACCACGGTGGTTTCCCGCTGATTGGTGATGCCAATGCCCAACACGCGCTGGTCGCCGGAGAGTTGGTCGAGCGCGTCGCGGCAGACCTGAGTGGTGACTTTCCAGATTTCTTCCGGATTGTGCTCCACCCAACCATCATCGGGAAAGTGCTGGGAAAATTCCTGCTGGGCTTTGGCGACCATGCGCCCATCCGGGGCGAACACAATGGCCCGGCTGCTGGTGGTACCCTGGTCAATGGCGAGGATCAGATCAGACATAGTCGCTCCCGGTCCGTGCAATTGCCTAAGCATAGCACTCCGGGAGCGGGGGTTTGGGGAAAACCCCGGTCTTTAGGCAGAGAGCTCCGCCAGTGCCGACTCCACAATCGCCAGACCTTCTTCCAGCACCTCATCTTCAATGGTGACCGGCATCAGGAAACGGATGGCATTCGCGTGCATACCGCAGCTGAGCAGGATCAGACCTTTCTCTTTGGTCTTTTTCAGCAGCTCCGCCGCCAGGTCCGGGCGGGGCTTGCGGCTCTCTTTGCTGTCCACCAGCTCGAAAGCCGCCATGGCACCCAGGTTGCGGCCGTTGTCCACGTTCGGGAACTTCTGCTCCCACTGCGCGAACCGGGCGGCAAGAGTGTCACCCAGGCGCTGGCTTTTACTCAGAATGTCTTCCTTTTCGAAAACATCGAATACCGCCATTACGGCGGCACAGGCCAGGGGGTTACCGGTGTAGGTGCCGCCGAGGGAGTTGGGACCGGAGCTGTCCATGATGGTGTCGGTACCCACCACAGCGGAAATGGGCATGCCATCAGCCATACTTTTGGCCATGGTCATCATGTCAGGCTCCACGCCGCTGTGTTCTATGGCAAACAGTTTGCCGGTGCGACCAAAGCCACTCTGCACCTCATCCACGACCATCAGGATGCCGTGCTCATCGCAGATCTTGCGCACGGCTTTCAGGAAACTCGGTGGTGCCGCGTAAAAACCGCCTTCACCAAGCACTGGCTCGATAAAGATCGCCGCCGTTTGTTCGGGACTGGAGTCGGTTTTCAGAGTCATTTCCAGGCCGCGCAGGGCCTGCTCTTCGCTCATGCCATGGTACGGCACCGGGAACGGTGCGCGGAATACCATGCCCGGCATGGGCCCAAAGTCGCCCTGATACGGGTTGACCTTTCCGTTCATGGCCATGGTCATGAAGGTACGGCCGTGGTAGCCACCATCAAAGCAGATCACGTTGGTACGGCCAGTGGCAGCCCGGGCGATTTTGACGGCGTTTTCCAGCGCTTCGGCGCCGGAGTTGGCCAGCATCACTTTGGCGTGGCCCCGCACTGGAGTGTGCTCGCTCAGTTTCTGCGCGACGTTGACATAACCTTCATAGGGCATCACGGTCTGACAGGTGTGCATCAGCTTGTCCAACTGGCCTTTGACCGCATCCACCACGGCGGGGTGGCGGTGGCCGATATTGAGTACACCGATACCGCCCGCGAAGTCGATAAAGCGTTTGCCATCAGCATCCCACAATTCCGCATTCAATGCATGGTCGGCAAAGTTCGGGTTGGGGCTGGCCGCGCCGGCAGCCACATAGCGTTCTTTCAATTCGTTCAGCGTTTTGTTGTTCACGTTTCCGTCTCCTTTGGCGCTGAGTAAGCGCTTGATGTTATGCCTCGGCAGACCGGTAAAGCGCCTGCCCAAGATGGGTGAAATAGTCCTGAAACGCCGCGTTTACCCGCGCGCGCTGCTGGCCTTGAGGGTAGAGCCCCAACCGGGCCTCATCGGTCTGCCGGGTGCCCATGACCAGGAAGCTGTTTTTGATCGGTGCGTCCTGCACGTAGGCCTCAAATGCCCGGGCACAGAGCTCCTCGGGAAGCGCGTAATACACCGTTCCCAGTCGCTTGTCCTGCTCGGCGGAGCGCTCGAACAGCTCGCTGGGCGCGGTGCCGGCTTCATTCAGTAGCACCGAGTGGTAACAGTTACGCAACCGATCGTTCAACGGATGACTCAGCCCAGCGGCATTGGCCAGCCAGGCCTTGGACCCGAAGCTCGCGCCCGGAACCGGCGCAAACGCCTTGTCGCAGATATAGTGGTCAAAGGCGTGAAACCATTCGTGAGCAATGCTTCCGGGCCCGGCGTTCTTGGCCAAGGCAAAGGTGTGGGTCGCGGGCTCATAGTGGGCCGCCACGCCCCTCTGGCCACCCTGTCCGTACTGCAACGCTAGGGTGCCACGCAGCGAAATCAGCGCTTCCGGCCCTTTGAGTATAGCCATCAAGTCAGACAGCGCGTCGTAAAACAGCCCGGCGGCGCGCTGCTTCTCCGCCTCGGTGACCCACCGCCCCAGGCTGATTGATCGAAACCCAAACCGACGACGAATATCCAGAAAGGTGGGTTCATGTGCCGCGCCCTCATCGGCCCGCGACTGAGGACCTCGGCGGTGAAAACGACGCTGTAAGAAGCCTGAGCTGGCTTGAGAGCGAGCCTGGGGCTCGTGAGGAAGTGTCATAAACCTTGTATTACCACAAAACAGGCCCCTAGTATGGCGCCATCAATCAGCTAACACCACCCCACTCACACAATTCACCCTCTGGAGACGATGTATGACGGAAGCCAAAGCCTATGCCGCTAAGTCCGAGACCTCGGGCATGGCCCCTTTTGAGTTCCAACGGCGCGAGCTGCGTCCGGACGACATTCGAATCGATATTGACTACTGTGGCGTTTGCCACACAGACATCCACTTCGCGGAGAATGACTGGGGCGCGAGCATTTACCCTGTAGTGCCCGGTCACGAAATCATTGGACGGGTGACCGCCGTGGGCGATCAGGTCACCGGCTTCAAGGTCGGCGATGCTGTCGGGGTCGGTTGCATAGTCGATTCCTGCCGCGCCTGCTCCGCTTGCAGCGCCGGGCTGGAGCAATATTGTCAGGAGGGCATGGTAGGCACCTACAATGGTAAAGATCGGCACGATGGCAGCATCACCTACGGTGGCTACTCTGATCACGTGGTAGTCAGCGAACGCTTTGTGCTGCGCCTGCCGGAGGCGCTGGACCCCGCCTCCGCCGCCCCGATCCTCTGCGCGGGCATCACCACTTACTCGCCGCTGAAGCACTTTGGTGTCAAGTCCGGCGATAAAGTGGGCGTGCTGGGCATGGGCGGTCTGGGCCACATGGGCGTCAAGTTTGCTAAAGCCCTGGGGGCCGAGGTAACGATTTTCACCCGCTCCGAGAGTAAGGTCGGCGAGGCGAAGAAGCAGGGGGCCGACCATGTGGTGGTGTCCACCGACGAGCAGCAGATGGCCGCCGCCGAAGGACAGTACGATTTTCTTCTGGACACCATTCCGGTCCAGCACGACCTTACGCCCTACCTTAACTGCCTGGGCGTGAATGGCACTCACGTGCTGGTGGGGCAGATCGACACCATCGAGCCGAGTATCCATACCGGCGCCCTGATCGGCAAACGCCGGACCCTGGCCGGCTCAATCATCGGCGGCATCCCGGAAACCCAAGAAGTGCTGGACTTCTGCGCCGAACACAACATCACTTGCGATGTCGAAATGATCAACATTCAGGACATCAACAGCGCCTATGAGCGCATGAAAAAAGGCGATGTGAAGTACCGCTTTGTTATCGACATGAAAAGCCTGAAGGGCTGATGCGTCAACGCTCTGGGTATGGCCTCAAGACGACAGAGTGATCAAAGTGGCCATATCCAGATTAGCAATGGCGTGCCCACCAGCACCACGATGATTTCCATGGGTAGCCCCAGCCGCCAATAATCCCCGAAACGGAAACCACCCGGCCCGAGAATCAGGGTGTTGTTCTGATGGCCGATGGGGGTCAGAAAGGAGCAGGACGCACCGATGGCCACTGCCATCAGCAGAGTATCGGGGTTGACGCTGAGCACGGCGGCACTGCTGATTGCGATCTGGCACATGACCGCCGCCGTGGCCGCATTGTTCATGAAATCGGACAAGGTCATGGTGATGACCATCAACAGCACCACTGCCACGATGGCATTACCCCCGGCGACATTTTCCAACAGTAGCTGCGCCAACAAGTCCGCCGCACCGGTCGAGGCCATGACCCCGGCAACCGGAATCATGGCGGCCAGCAACACGATCACTGGCCAGTCGATGGCTTCGTACATGGAGCGCATTGGCAGCACACCGCTGACCATAAAGCCAAGCACCCCGGCGGCAAACGCCACCGCCGCCGGCACCCAGCCGATGGCCGCGGCCAGAATGGCCAGCCCCATGATGGTCACCCCCAGGGCGGCCTTGCCTTTATCAGGAACACCAATCGAGCGCTCAGCCAACGGAATACAACCGAATTCTCTGCCAAAGGCACTGATCGCATCGCTTGAGCCCTGCAACAACAATACATCCCCGGCTCTGACCCGAATGGAGCGCAGGCGCTTGACCGAGCGCTTGCCCTGACGGGAAACCGCCAACAGGTTGATGCCAAAGCGGGTGCGCAGTCGGATGTCGCTGGCACTGCGCCCGAGCAAGGTTGAACCGGGCAGGGCGGCCCATTCCTGGAGCGCACTGCCGCTGTCGTCCCCCGACTCTTTCTCACTCTCTTCGTCGTCGGACGTCGGCGTTGAGGCTTTCTCTGCCTCATGGTCTGAGTCGGTCTCGACGTCCTCTTCCAGCGCCAGGCCCAAGCTGGAGAGCACCGCCGACAGCGACTCCGGCTCCGCTTCGAGAACCAGGATATCCCCGGCCCGCAGCACGCGGGCCGGATTGGGCGCCTGGACTCTCAGGTCATTGCGTACCAGCCCGACGATCTGTGCTTCATCGTTATCGAGCAGCGCCTCGGCCTCGCGCAGCGGTTTGCCGACCACCTTGTTCTTCTCGGTCACCCGCACTTCGGTGAGATAATGGCCGGTATCAAAACTTTCGGCACCGGCCGGCTCGCGCCGAGGCACCAACCGCCAGCCGATGACGGTAATAAACACCACCCCGGTCAGGGCAACCAGCGCCCCGACCGGGCTGTAATCGAACATGCGGAACGGCTCCCCCGTCAGGTCAGCACGGAAGCCGGACACAATCAGGTTGGGGGGCGTACCGATCAATGTGGTCATACCCCCGAGAATCGTGCCGAAGGCCAGCGGCATCAGCACCACGCCGGGCGTCACTTCCTGCTTATGCGCCAGTTGAATCGCCACGGGCATCAAGAGCGCGAGGGCACCGACATTATTCATGAAGGCCGACAGGAACGCGCCCAGCGCCGTGAGCATGGCAATGCCAATGGCCAAACCGGCATTCTTGGGCAGCAGTTTTTGGGCGAGCACATCAATCGCGCCGGTGGACTGTAAGCCACGACTGAGCACCAGCACACAGGCCACCGTCACCACCGCACCGTGCCCGAAGCCCGCAAATGCCTCGGGGCCGGGAATCAACCCGGTAAACACGCACGCCAGCAGTGCCGCCAGAGCGACCAGATCGTGACGCCAACGCCCCCACAGAAACAGGCCAATACTGGCGGCCAGTATGGAGAGAATCAGCGTTTGCTCGAGGGTCATTCCGGCGCTACTCCTTGGGGTCCAAACGCAGGTTGTCGAGATAGATCCAGCGGGGTTCGGTCACCCCTGAGGTAAAGAGTAGCAGACGGATCATTCGGGCCAGGTTCATTCGACGCGTTTCGGGCGCTTCGGCGATGTCCTCTAACGGAATGCGGTAGTGATTCCAGCCCGGCCCAACCGCCAACCGGCCGTTGTACCGATCCGAAAACAGTCCCTCGTTGCGGTCATGGGTGGCGTCATTGATGCGCAGCGTCATACGCAATACGTCATCACCGGGGTTGAAAATGGACAGGCGTAGCGCGTGATAACCGCGCCAATCATCCACCAGCCGGCTCAGGTGGGTACCGGCGTAGGGGTTCTTATCGGTACTGATCAGCCGCACCGCCAGGCTGTATTGACCCTCGGCCACGGGTTGGCGGACACGCTGCACCTCACCTTCCCAGAAAGGCACATCCCAACGGGATTCAAAATCACTGAGCACCGGAAATTGACGATACTGGCGGTACTCGGCCAACCCCAGCACCACCACCGATTGCAACTGCCAGAGCGCCAGTAGCGTCGCGACCGTGCGGCCGGACCAGACCCAACGTGTCGCTCGCTGGCCCCAGAATAACCCGATCCAGGTACCGATCACATTCAGGAGAATGTCCTGCCAGCTCGCCTGCCGGTCCACCAAGGTCTGCAAGCCCTCGATCAAGGCGCTGATCACTACGACGACCAGTGTCAGCACCCACCACTGGCGCGGCGCCCGCAATGGCCAACGCCCCTGCCACCAGAACATCAGGCAGGCGAAAAATACCCAATGTCCCTGCTCCCAGGCTTCCCGAATCACCGGGGCGGACAGCCAGTCCGGCCCGCCAATAAAAAACAGCGGGCTGGCTATCAGTACGGGAATCAACAGCCAGTCGCGATGCTTCTTCAGGCGCTGCATTCAGTAGCGGACCTCGCCCATGCCATTGAATTGCTTGGCCAGGTTGGTGGCATAGTTGTCGGTCATGCCACTGATGTAATCGATCACGGCCATCAGGGCCTGATACTTGTAGCGCCCTTCCCGGGCGAACACCGAGGGGTGAAAATTATTGTCGCCCATCAAAGCCAGCACCCGATTGTCCTTGTAGGTCACCTGCTCGGGATCACCCAGCAGGGCATCAACGGCCCCGCACAGGGTGCTCAGCAGGGTGCCGATGGTGTTGTACGCACCGATTTCCAGCTCAACCCGTTTGGCGTGATTGAAAATGCGCTGTTTGGCCAGATCCTTGGCGGCCTGCACAGCGGTACGGACATTGTCATCGCACAGCGAAATCAGATCCCCCTTCACGGTTCCGGCCAGAAAATCCGCGCGATGCGCCATAAAGGCGTCGGTGCCGGAGTCAATCAGCGCTTCAATCACCTTACCGCGCAAGATCGCCGGTTTGCGCCCGTCGTCGACTTTGTTGAGATTGCGTTCCAGCTCGGGAATCTGTGCCGGGTGGATCACGGTGCGCAGAATGTCATAAATTTCCGGCCAACTCAGAATGCCCATTTCCAAGCCGTCTTCGAGGTCCAGAATGCCATAGCAAAAATCGTCGGCCGCTTCCATCAGGTAAACCAGCGGGTGTCGGCAATACCAGTGCTCACCGATGGACAGCAGCCCTGTGCGCTGGGCAATTTCGTGAAAGTAGTCCAGTTCAGTCTGGAAGATCCCGTACTTGTTATTCTTGGGCCGTTGGTTCTGGACACTGGGCGTCGCCGTCCAGGGGTATTTGATGGAAGCGCCCAAGGTCGCGTAGGTCAGGCGCATGCCTTCTTCGTATTGGTAGTACTCCAGTGTGGTCAGCACTCGCAGACTCTGAGCATTGCCCTCAAACAGTCGGACATCATCTCGCTCGGCTTCGGTCAACCCCTCCAGGTACCCGCGCCCTTCTTTTTGAAACCAGTTGCGAATGGCCTCTTCGCCGGTGTGGCCGAACGGCGGATTACCGATATCGTGAGCAAGGCAGCTCGACTGGACGATATCGCCGATGTCGGTGGGGAGCAGCGGCTCCGGCAATTCACCCCGGGCCTGCAGGGCATTGCCCACACGCATGCCCAACGTGCGCCCGACACAGGCCACCTCCAGACTGTGGGTCAGGCGATTGTGCACATGGTCATTGGCCGCCAGCGGGTGTACTTGGGTTTTCCGGGCGAGCCGCCGAAACGCCCCGGAGAAAACGATTTTGTCGTGATCCGAATAGAAAGGTGAACGACCTTCTTCGCTTTTGGCCGGGCGCTGCCCGAGCCGCTCGGCACACAACAATTGTTCCCAGTTCATCGCCATAGCAGGTCCTCTATACCCTTGGCCCTATTCCTCCGCAATGTACCCCATGTGTCTGGCGCGGCACAAACCAAACCGCCCCGCCCGATAGGCCGAGCGATGCACCAGCATTGCCCAGCCATTCTCCAAGCTGCCCAACCAGAGCGCACCCAACGCCCTTCCAGCGCCGCACCACCCTTAGCTCCGGCACTACCCGAGCATCATTAAGCCACTGATTCTAAAGCGATTTAAAGGCCGGACCAGACGCCGTTCAAACGCTGGCACAGTTTCTGCTGAATACCATCTTGCATACAAGATTGGCGATTAACCATGAGGACCCCCGATGACGTTACCCACTGGCTGGACGTTGAGCGAATGGCAGTACGCCTATGGCAACGCGCAACTGGACCCCAAAACCACCCTCGGCGAGCTGCGCAATACGCTGTCGGCGGATGACCCCGCCTGGATTCATATTGTTTCGCAAGCCGAACTGAACGCCCAGATCGCCACCCTGACCTCCCCCACCGAACAGCCCCTGTTCGGCATACCCTTTGTGGTCAAAGACAACATCGATGTGGCGGGATTACCGACCACGGCAGCCTGCCCTTCGTACTCCTACACCGCCAAACAGGACGCCACCACCGTGGCCCGGCTCAAAGCGGCGGGGGCCATTGTTCTGGCCAAAACCAACCTGGACCAGTTCGCCACCGGACTGGTCGGCACCCGGTCGCCCTACGGCGTCGTACCCAACAGCTTCAATTCAGACTATGTGTCCGGTGGCTCCAGCTCGGGTTCGGCCGTGGCCGTCGCGCGTGGTCTAGTGCCTTTCAGCCTCGGCACCGATACCGCTGGCTCGGGCCGCGTGCCCGCCGGATTCAACAATATTGTCGGGCTGAAACCCACCAAGGGCCGGTTCAGTATTCAGGGCGTGGTGCCCGCCTGTAAAAGCCTCGACTGCGTGTCGGTGTTTGCATTGACGGTGGATGATGCCGATACGGTGGCCTCGGTACTGGAAGGTTTCGACCCCGCCGATGGTTACTCACGCCAGCCACCGCACCCGGCCCGCTACTGGTCAAGCCAACCCCGCTTCGGCGTACCCGATCGACACCACTGGTTCGGCGACGCCGAGGCCCAACGCGCCTGGGAGGCCAGCCTGAAAACATTGCAGGCAGACGGTGTGGAACTGGTACCCATGGACTTCACACCCATGCAGACACTGGCTCAACTGCTCTATGGCGGCCCCTGGGTCGCCGAACGCCATGCGGCCATCGCAGAGTTCATGGCCGAGCACGCCGAGGAGATGAACACGGTGGTCAAAGGCATCATTGAACAGGCACAGAACTTTTCCGCCACCGATGCCTATCGGGCGGAGTACGCCCGGGCCGATCTCGCGCGCGCCATTCAGACCGCCATGGCCGAGGTCGATGCACTACTGGTGCCCACGGCACCACGCCTGCCCACCATCGCCCAGGTCGAGGCCGACCCGGTTGGTGTAAACAGTCAGCTCGGCACCTGGACGAATTTTGTGAACCTTGCCGACTGCAGTGCTCTGGCCCTGCCTGCCGGCATTCGCGCCGATGGCTTACCCTTTGGGATCACCCTGATCGCCCCCGCCTGGCAGGACCGGGCCCTCGCGGATTTTGGTCGTCACTGGGAAGCCTGTGCGCCCTGGAAGCGGGGCGCAACTGACCTGCCATCACCGGCTCCCAACGCACCGTCAAAAGCCCCCCGGGATCACGTCCGACTGGCCGTCGTCGGCGCGCACCTGAGCGGTATGCCACTGAATCATCAGCTTACCGAGCGTCACGCCCGATTGGTAGAACGCACCCATACCGCACCCACCTATCGACTGTACGCACTACCGGACACCACCCCGCCCAAACCGGGTCTGATCCGAGCCGATGAGGGCGCGAGCATCATTGTTGAGTTGTGGGATATTCCGGTCGACCAGTTCGGCAGTTTTGTGGCGCTGGTACCCGCGCCCCTGGGCATCGGAACCCTGACGCTCAACGATGGACGCGAGGTCAAGGGATTCATCTGCGAAGGCGCCGCTGTGAAAGGCGCCCAAGACATTACCGAACTGGGCGGCTGGCGCGCGTTCATTGAGTCCCGAAGTTGAAGCCACATTGAACGCGCTATCCGAGCAACGCCCTATCCGCCCCGAACCCATACGCTGATACACGGAGAATACACATGTTTCACACCGTCCTGATCGCCAACCGCGGGGAAATCGCGGTTCGCATCGCCCGCACTCTGAAAACCATGGGCATCAAATCCGTCGCTGTCTACTCTGATGCCGACCGCAACAGTGCCCATGTGGATGCGGCCGATGTCGCCATCGCTTTGGGCGGTGAGAGTGCCGCCGACAGTTATCTCAAAGTGGAAAAGATTCTGGCGGCCGCCAAAGAAACCGGTGCCCAGGCCATCATTCCTGGATACGGATTTCTGTCAGAGAACGCGGATTTCTGCGAACAATGTGAAGCTGCCGGTATCGCCTTTTGTGGTCCCACGCCCCAGCAGATTCGCGAATTCGGTCTGAAACACACCTCCCGGGAAATTGCCGAAAAAGCCGGTGTGCCCCTGACGCCCGGTACCGGCCTGCTCGACTCCCTGGACGACGCGAAAAGCGCCGCGAAACGTATTGGTTATCCGGTCATGCTCAAAAGCACGGCCGGCGGCGGTGGTATCGGTCTGACCCGTTGCGATAGTGAGGCCGCACTCATAGAAGCGTTCGAGAGTGTAAAACGCCAAGGCCAGAACTTCTTCAGTGACAGCGGCGTTTTCCTGGAACGCTTTGTCGACAACGCCCGTCATGTGGAAGTACAAATCTTCGGCGATGGCAACGGCCATGTCCTCGCACTCGGGGAACGGGACTGCTCACTGCAGCGTCGCAACCAGAAGGTGGTGGAAGAAACCCCCGCGCCGAGTCTGCCCGCCGCCACCCGGGAAAAACTGATGGCCGCTTCGGTAAGTCTGGGCAAGGCGGTGAATTACCGCTCGGCCGGCACCGTGGAATACATCTACGATCCCGTGCGGGACGACTTCTACTTCCTCGAAGTAAACACCCGCCTGCAGGTGGAACACCCGATCACCGAAGCCTGCACCGGCGTGGACCTGGTCGAATGGATGATCCGCACCGCCGCGGGCGATGCCCCCGACCTGAACCAGGCAATCACCCCCGAGGGGGCCGCCATTGAAGTGCGCGTCTACGCCGAAGATGCCGTACGGGATTTTCAGCCCTCCCCCGGCACCCTCACCGACGTTCACTTTCCCGAGAACGTCCGTATCGACACCTGGGTATCCACAGGCACCGATGTGTCGCCCCACTATGATCCGATGATCGCCAAGATCATCGTCACCGGTAAAAACCGGGCCGAGGCCATCGCCAACATGGTGGCGGCACTGAACGAAACCCGCATGGCCGGTATCGCCACCAACCTGGATTATCTGCGCCAGATCGTGGCGTCGGACTTCTTTGCCTCCGGTGATGTGGCCACCAACAAGCTGGCCAGTTTCGAGTACCAGCCGCCGGTGGTGGAGGTCATGCAGCCAGGCACCTACACCAGCATTCAGGATTATCCCGGTCGGGTGGGCTACTGGGGCATCGGCGTGCCCCCTTCCGGACCCATGGACGACTACGCGTTCCGCCTGGCCAATCGCATTGTAGGTAACCACGAGCATAGCGCCGGCTTGGAGTTTACGATTGTCGGCCCCGCCCTGCGCTTTCATATCGATACCGTCATCGCCCTGACCGGTGGCCGCACACCGGCGACGCTCGACGGCGAAGCCATTGAGTTCTGGCAGCCGGTCGGCGTAAAAGCCGGCCAAGTACTGGAAGTCGGCAAAGCCGTCAACGGCTGCCGGACGTACCTCGCGGTGCGCAACGGCTTTGATGTGCCCGAATATCTGGGCAGTCGCTCGACCTTCGCACTGGGTCAGTTTGGCGGCCACGCCGGGCGCGTTCTGCGCGCAACGGACATGTTACGGGTGAGCGACCCGGCGCTGCCCGCTTGCACCACGGCAGCGCCCACCCATTCGCCCCAACCCTGCCCCACCGCACTGATTCCCGAGTACGCCCAGGAATCCGACGAGGGCCCGCGCGAATGGCATATCGGCGTACTGTACGGCCCCCACGGTGCCCCGGACTTTTTCAAGGAAGAGTCCATTGAGATGTTCTTCAACACCGCCTGGGAAGTGCACTACAACTCCAACCGCCTGGGCATCCGGCTCAATGGCCCCAAACCGAGCTGGACCCGTAGTGACGGCGGAGAAGCGGGCTTGCACCCCTCCAACATTCACGACACCGAATACGCCGTCGGCTCGATCAACTTTACCGGCGATATGCCGGTCATTCTGACCAAAGACGGCCCCAGCCTGGGCGGCTTTGTCTGCCCGGTGACCATTGCCAAGGCGGAGCTGTGGAAAGTGGGCCAGGTGAAGCCGGGAGACAAGCTGCGCTTCAAACAGTTGAGCTTTGATGAGGCGCTGGCCCTGGAAAACGCTCAGGACAAAGCGATCACCGACCTGTCCGAGCCTGAACCGGTGGGTGATTTCACTATTCCTGTACCGGACCACTCGCTCTCTCCCTGCATTCTTGCCGCCCTGCCGGCCGCCGAAGGGCGACCCGAAGTGGTTTACCGTCAGGCCGGTGATAAATACATTCTGATGGAGTACGGCCCGCTGGTGATGGATCTGCGTTTCCGGTTGCGGGTACACGCCATGATGGAAGCCCTCAAGAAAAAACCCATTGAGGGCATTATTGAACTGTCTCCTGGTGTTCGCTCGTTACAGGTAAATTACGACAGCCGGGTACTGCATCAGCGTGATCTGGTGGCACAGCTGCTGGCGATCGAGGAACAGCTGCCGCCCGTGGACCAGATGCGCGTACCCAGTCGCATCATTCATCTGCCGATGGCGTTTGAGGATTCGGCAACGCTTGAAGCGGTGGCCAAGTATCGGCAATCGGTGCGCGATACCGCACCCTGGCTGCCCAGCAACACCGAGTTCATGCGCCGAATCAACGGACTGGAATCCATCGATCAGGTGCGCGAGGTGCTGTTCAATGCCAGCTACCTGGTACTGGGGTTGGGAGACGTTTACCTGAGCGCACCCTGCGCCGTGCCCATTGATCCCCGTCACCGACTGCTGACGTCCAAGTACAACCCGGCCCGCACCTATACCGCCGAAGGTACGGTCGGTATTGGCGGCGTCTATATGTGTATCTACGGTATGGATTCTCCCGGTGGCTATCAGCTCGTGGGCCGGACGCTACCTATCTGGAACAAGTTTCTGAAAAGCCCGGCATTTATCAATGGTGAGCCCTGGTTACTGCGCTTTTTTGATCAGGTGCGCTACTACCCGGTCACCGAAGCCGAACTCACCGAGCAGCGTGAAGCCTTTCGCGAAGGTCGCCTGAGCATCGACATAGAGGACACCTGGTTCGATATTGGCGAACACGAACGCTTTCTGAAGGAGAACGCTGAGAGCATCGCCTCGTTTCAGCAAAAACAGCAGGCGGCGTTTACAGAAGAGGTCGCGCTCTGGCAGGCCGATGAAGAACAACAGGTGGAAGCTGCTCTGCAGGCCGGCCCCGCCATTGACCCGAACGATGTGGACGGTCATGCCGTAACCGCCGACATCAGTGGCAACATCTGGAAGCTTCTGGTGGAGCCCGGGCAATCGGTAGAGCCGGACCAGCCATTGCTGATCGTGGAGGCCATGAAAATGGAATTTTCCATCTACGCCGACCGTAAAGCCACCGTCAGTGCCGTGCATTGCGCGCCCGGAAAGCCGGTCAACGCCGGCGACATTCTGATGGTGCTCGACGAATAATCACGTCGGCCTCGGGGCGAACATGAGGCAAATGACGTATTGCACGCATCATTTAAGTGCACATCCAGGAGCGCCTCAGAGCGCTCCTTTTTTTACCCTCCATAAAACCTGTTGTTTTCTCAGTCACTTACCGGATTTCACCACCAGATTTCGAGTTTGGCACAGTTCCTGCTGAATACCATCTTGCATACATGATCATATTCAAGGCGGACAGCAGTGAACCAAAAATCGGATCGCCCAAGTTTAACCGAGCGGGTCTACAGTGCCCTCAAACAGGAAATTTTTGATTTCGTGCTGCTGCCCGGAGATCGCTTTACCGAAAGCGAAATCGCCCAACGCATGTCCGCAAGTCGCACCCCGGTACGCGAAGCCCTGACGCTCCTGCAGCGAGAAGGTTTTGTCGATGTGATGTTTCGCGCGGGCTGGCAGGTCAAGCCATTCGACTTTGAAAAGTTCGATCAACTGTACGAATTGCGCATCGTGCTTGAGCAGGCCGCCGTGAGAAAGCTTTGCGAAATGGAGGAAACCCCGGATCTCGACGCACTCAAGGAATTCTGGCTGGTGGCGGTCAGCGACCGTCTGGACGACGGGCCCACGGTGAGCCTGATGGATGAGCGCTTTCACGTTCATCTGGTGGAGGCTTGCGGCAACGAGGAGATGGCCCGGGTCCACCACAACATTACCGAACGGCTGCGCATCATCCGGCGCATCGATTTCACCCAGCGACCACGGATTGAAGCGACCTATCAGGAACACGCAAAGATCCTGCGCACCATCATCAAGCGCCGCTCGGACGAAGCGCAACGCCTGCTGAAAACCCATATTGAGGAAAGTCAGGCCGAAGTCAGAAAAATCACGCTGCACATGTTGCATGAAGCCCGTCAGGGGCACCAATTACCGAAGACACCCAACCCCTGACCGACAATCCGATTTCAGGAGAAAGTACGCCACTGTACCCACAACAGGATGTTTACCCAGCAATACACCGTAAAACCGACATCAATGGAGAATGACTCATGAAGCTAGCTCAACTACTCAAACCCATTGGCACCCTGGCGGTCGCCTGCAGTATGGCCCTGACGGGTCTCACGACCCACGCCCAGGAAGAAGACACCATCAAGGTGGGGGTTCTTCACTCCTTGTCTGGAACCATGGCGATTTCAGAAACCACGCTGAAAGACACCATGCTGATGCTGATCGAGGAGCAGAACAAAAAGGGCGGCCTGCTTGGCAAGCAGCTGGAGGCGGTGGTTGTCGACCCAGCCTCTGACTGGCCACTGTTTGCGGAGAAAACCCGCGAGCTGATCACCCAGGAAGACGTCGATGCCATTTTCGGCTGCTGGACATCGGTTTCCCGTAAATCGGTTCTTCCGGTGATTGAAGAGCTTAACGGTATTCTTTTCTACCCAGTGCAGTACGAGGGTGAAGAGTCTTCGCGCAATGTGTTCTACACTGGCGCCGCGCCCAATCAACAGGCCATTCCCGCCGTGAACTATCTGATGAATGAAGTGGGCATCAAACGCTGGGTGCTGGCCGGCACTGACTATGTGTACCCCCGGACCACCAACAAGATCCTGGAAGCCTACCTGAAAGCCAATGGTGTTGCGGACGAAGACATCATGATCAACTACACCCCGTTCGGTCATTCTGATTGGCAGAACATTGTGTCGGATATCAAACGTTTTGGCAGCCAAGGCAAACCGACGGCTGTGGTATCCACCATCAACGGGGACGCCAACGTGCCTTTCTATCGCGAACTGGGTAACCAGGGAGTATCGGCGGAAGACATTCCGGTGGTCGCGTTCTCCGTAGGTGAAGAGGAACTGTCCGGTATCGACACCAAACCTCTGGTCGGTCACTTGGCCGCGTGGAACTATTTCATGAGCGTCGATACCGATCAGAACGAAGCGTTCATTGAAAAATGGCACGACTTTATCGGTAGCGAAGAGCGCGTTACCAATGACCCGATGGAAGCGCATTACATCGGCTTCAACATGTGGGTGAAAGCGGTCGAGAAAGCGGGCACTACTGACACCGACGCCGTGATCGATGCCATGGTGGGTGTAAAGGTCCCCAACCTGACCGGCGGCATCAGTGAAATGCTGCCCAACCATCACATCGAAAAGCCGGTTCACATTGGTGAAATTCAGGACAACGGGCAGTTCCTGACCGTATGGCAAACCGAAGGCCTGGTTCCCGGTGATGCCTGGTCCGACTACCTCGAAGGGAGCAAGGACCTGATTGCCGACTGGACCGACCCGGTCAACTGCGGCAACTACAACACCAAAACCAAACAGTGCCTGGGCGCCGCAACAGCCGCGGAATAAACCAGAACGACAGGCCAAAAGAAGCACCACCGCCCGGCGTAGCCCGGGCGGTGCATCCATTCTGGCAATAAGAGCACGCTGTTATGATTACCACTGGTCAACCAAGGACCCACGTTGGGCAACGGTTACTGTATTTTTTGCTACCACTGTTGCTGTGCATCGCAACACCGGCGCCCGCTCAGGAGGAGAATGCCCTGGCCGAACAGACCCGCGCTGTCGCCCAGGCCAGCCTGATGCAACGGGACGAGGCCATTGACGCCCTGGCACAGGTCGCTCACCCGAGAGTTCCGATCGTACTGACCGCACTGTTGGAAGGAAACCTCTACAGCGACGATGAAGACGAAAACCGCATTTTGATTGAACGGCCCGATGGCAGCCTGGAAAACGCACTCACCGGAACAAGCCTGGACGCCGCAATTGATACTAAACGCATTCCGGTCACAACGCGGATGCGCACCCAGATTCGCAACATACTCGCGCGCCTGAATCTCGACTCCGAGGATACCCAGACCCGCTACGAAGCGGTACAGCGGATGATCAAAGAGGGCATCGACGAGAACAACATCGAACTATTGCAAGCTCGCAGTGACATCGAAGAGACGCGCCTGGTGAATGAAACCATTGAAACCGCACTCTCTCTTTACGACCTCAAAAGCAACAATGAGCGAGTTCGCCTGTCCGCCATCCAATCGCTGCGTGGCTCACTGGTAGGCGAGGCCCGCAACGAACTGCGTCGTCTGCGCGATCACGACCCGGCGCCCGCCGTGCGGGACGCCGCCGGAGAGGCACTGGCCTCTATCCAGACCAAGCTCGAATTCTACCAATTCGTCGAAAGCATTTTCTTTGGCTTGAGCCTTGGTTCGGTCCTGTTACTCGCCGCCATTGGTCTGGCCATCACGTTCGGGGTGATGGGTGTGATCAACATGGCCCATGGCGAGCTGATGATGATCGGTGCTTACACCACGTGGGTGATTCAACAACTGTTCCCCGATCAGATTGCCTGGAGCCTGGCCATGGCCGTCCCCACGGCCTTTCTGGTCGCCGGACTGGTGGGCATTGCCATTGAACGAGGGGTAATCCGGTTTCTGTACGGCCGCCCCCTGGAAACCCTGTTGGCCACCTTCGGGATCAGCCTGATTCTTCAACAAGCGGCTCGCACCATTTTTTCGCCGCTGAACCGTAGCGTGACCTTACCTGACTGGATGAGCGGCTCGATGGTCATCAACCCGGCGCTCTCGCTCACCTACAACCGCCTGTATATCCTCGCCTTTGGCCTGATCGTGTTCTTCATGTTGATGGCCATTCTCAAACGCACCTCCCTGGGCCTCAAGGTGCGCGCGGTATCCCAGAACCGCCCCATGGCGCGCGCGGTGGGAGTGCGAGCCAGTTGGGTCGACGCCATGACTTTCGGCCTCGGCTCGGGCGTGGCAGGCGTGGCCGGTGTCGCCCTCTCACAACTGACCAATGTCGGCCCCAACCTCGGACAGGCCTACATCATTGATTCATTCATGGTGGTGGTCTTCGGAGGCGTCGGTAACCTCTGGGGCACCCTGGTGGGCGCCATGGGCCTCGGCGTACTCAACAAATTCATGGAGCCCTGGGCGGGCGCGGTGCTGGCCAAAGTGCTGGTATTGGTGATGCTGATTCTTTTCATTCAGAAACGCCCCAGAGGCCTGTTCCCCCAAAAAGGACGGGCAGCGGAATAACCCCTGCCCTACTGAAAGGTTTCGAGAGACGCTTATGTTGACACAACGTTTACTACTCAGTGACCGGGGCGGGATGCTGGTGTTGGGGCTGGTCGCCCTGATGGCGGTGATCGTTCCGGTCTGCAACATGCTGGTACCGGAGAGTTCACCCTTCCATGTTTCGACTTACCTGGTCACCCTGATCGGCAAGTTTCTGTGCTTTGCACTACTGGCCCTGTCGGTGGACCTGATCTGGGGTTACGCCGGCATTCTGTCCCTCGGGCACGGTGCCTTTTTCGCTCTGGGCGGCTACGCCATGGGCATGTACCTGATGCGTCAGATTGGTGATCGAGGCCAGTACGGCAACCCCGACCTGCCGGACTTCATGGTATTTCTGAACTGGGACAGCCTGCCCTGGTATTGGCTCGGTTTCGATATGTTCTGGTTTGCCGCACTCATGGTACTGATTGTTCCCGGGCTCTTGGCCCTGGTGTTTGGTTGGCTCGCGTTTCGTTCACGGGTGACCGGCGTCTACTTTGCGATCATCACCCAGGCGCTCACCTACGCGCTGATGCTGGCGTTTTTCCGTAACGAGATGGGCTTTGGGGGTAACAACGGTCTGACGGATTTCAAGGACATCCTGGGGTTTTCCATCACTGACAAAGGCACCCGCAACAGCCTGTTTATTGCTTCCGCCGTTATGCTCATTCTCGGCTACCTGGCTTGCCGCTATATCGTCACCTCTCGCATGGGTCGGGTGATTGTCTCGATTCGCGACGCCGAAAGTCGGACCCGTTTTTGCGGATATAAAGTGGAAGCCTACAAACTCTGGCTGTTTGTGTTTTCCGCCATGCTCGCCGGCATCGCGGGCGCACTGTACGTGCCCCAGGTAGGCATCATCAATCCCGGTGAATTCTCACCCCTGAACTCCATCGAGCTGGTGGTCTGGGTGGCGACCGGCGGTCGTGGGACGCTCTACGGGGCCATTGTTGGCGCCTTCTCCGTGAACTACGCCAAAACCCTGTTTACCACCTGGTCACCGGAGAGCTGGCTGTTTGTGCTCGGCGCCCTGTTTGTGATTGTCACCTTGATTCTGCCCAAGGGCCTGGTGGGTCTGTTTGATCGCCTCAAGCGCAAAGGCACCAAGACCGATTCCCAGACCGGAGCCGGCCAAACTACCGACCCCAAGGAGGCGCCATGAACCTGATCAAGCAAGCCCATCAATTCAGTCAGAGGGCGCTACCCAAACGGGATCCGAATTTTGGTAAACCCCTGGACACCAGTCACGGCCCGATTCTGTACGTTGAAGGTGTGACGGTCAGCTTTGACGGCTTCAAGGCGCTGAACAATCTGAACCTGTATGTAGACGATGGTGAGCTTCGCTGCATCATCGGCCCCAACGGCGCCGGCAAAACGACGATGATGGATGTGATTACCGGCAAAACCCGGCCCGATGAGGGCAGCGTGTATTTTGGACAACAGATTGACCTGTTGAGCTTGTCCGAACATCAGATCGCCCGGGGTGGCATCGGCCGGAAATTTCAGAAACCGACCATTTTCGAAGCGTTGACGGTCTACGAAAATCTGGAGCTCGCCACCGCCGCCGACAAACGAGTCTGGTTCACTTTGACCCGATCACTCTCGGCTGAGCAGACGGATCGAATTGACTCAGTGGTTCGCCAGATCGGTTTATTGTCGGAGGTTCAACGCCCCGCCGGTCTGCTTTCTCACGGTCAAAAACAGTGGCTGGAAATCGGCATGCTACTGATGCAGAGCCCCCGGGTGTTGCTGGTGGATGAACCCGTTGCCGGGATGACCGGCGAGGAGACCGAACGCACCGCCGAGCTGCTGACCTCCCTCGCGGGCGATCACTCGGTGATTGTGGTGGAACACGATATGGCCTTTGTGCGCTCGATTGCCCGCCAGGTTACCGTGTTGCATCAGGGCTCGGTATTGGCCGAAGGCACCATGGACCAGGTGCAGAACAATCCGAAAGTCATCGAAGTGTATTTGGGCGAATAGTGTGGGTAACGGCGGATGCGCTGCGCTTATCCGCCGTAAATACTCCCTAAAACAACCAACGACCTGGACTGTAACAACGGAGACCCCCGTGCTAACCATCGATAACGTCAATCAATATTACGGCCAAAGTCACATCCTCTGGGACCTGTCCCTGGAAGTCCGAGAAGGCACCTGCGGCTGCCTGCTCGGGCGCAACGGCGTGGGCAAAACCACACTGCTCAAATGCATCACCGGTCTGCTGCCCATTGCCGAAGGCAGTATCCGGCTCAATGGCAAAGACATCAGCAAACTCTCCACCGAAGCCCGCGCCCGTGCCGGGATCGGCTACGTCCCCCAGGGCCGGGAAATATTTCCACAACTGACCGTTGAGGAAAACCTCAAAATCTCGCTCGGCGCAAGGGGCGACGGCCAGACGAAAGTCCCTGATCATATCTACGAGTTGTTTCCGGTACTGCTCGATATGCGCCACCGCCGAGGGGGCGATCTGTCCGGAGGCCAGCAGCAGCAACTGGCCATCGGACGAGCCCTTGTACTGGACCCGAAAGTTCTGCTTCTGGACGAGCCAACGGAGGGCATTCAGCCCAATATCGTACGCGATATTGGCAACGTAATTGGTAAACTCAACCGGGAAATGGGGCTGACTGTATTGCTGGTTGAACAGAAGCTACCGTTCGCCCGTAAGGTGGCCGATGACTTTTTTATCATGGAAAAAGGCCACACTCAGGCCTCTGGCGCGATTGCCGCCTTGGACGACCATCTGGTACAGAAGTATTTGAGCGTGTAACCATGCATCGGACCGTCATCAATCGACCCAGAAAAGGGGGTGACTTGAATCACATTGTTTCACCCCCATACACGGATTGTTCATAAAGCCTGTTAAACTCAGCAGGTGTTACTTGCCACGGAATCACTCAGGAGAAACACTAATGGCACTTAAATTCGGAATCCCGCTGACAGCACTGGCCCTCGCGGCCACACCACTCTCGCACGCTGACGACCACGACCCGCACCATCCCACTTTTGAGCTCCATGGTGGTCTGGGGCGTACGGTATTCGATACTCCACTGGAGGACACCGGCCACTATCAACTTGGCCTGGGAATGAACCTCGGCGAACGCTGGGGCCTGGAATTGATGGCCTCGCAGTTCGATACCGAGCAGAGTGAAACCGGTGTGGATATCGACGGCGAACAGTATCGCCTCGACGCGCTCTATCACCTGACCGATCGCAACCAGCGTGCTCGCCCCTATTTCGCCTTTGGCGTCGGCGACCAGGAGCTGTCCGGCCCCACCCTGGCCCGCGCTCAGAACGACACCCTGATCAATGCCGGCGTCGGGGTCAAATACCAACTGTCCAAACGCTGGTTGTGGCGCACCGATATGCGCCTGTTCAACAATCTGGACGCCGAGCACACCGACTTCGCCATCAGCACCGGCCTGAGCTTCCTGTTCGGTTACGATGACCGACCCGCACGGTCAAAGGCCCCCGAGCCCGCCCCGGCCACACCACAGGATAGCGACAACGACGGGGTGGTCGATAACCGGGACCAGTGCCCGGATACGCCCGAAGGCGTTCGCGTCGATGCCCGCGGCTGCGCTCTGGACAGTGACCGCGACGGCGTGCCGGACCACCGGGACAACTGCCCCGATACCGCCCGCCAATACCGGGTGGACAATCAGGGCTGTCCGGTTGAGCTGACCGAGTCGGTCTCCATCGAAATGCAGGTACAGTTCGAGACCAACAGCGCCGAGGTACGTGAACAGTTCATGCCCGAGGTGCAGCAGGTCGCCGACTTTATGCGCCAGTTCGACCAGACCCGGGTCACCGTCGAGGGCCATACCGACAGCAGCGGCGCCGCCGCCTACAACCAGCGACTGTCCCAACGCCGCGCCGACGCGGTCCGTGACGTGCTGATTGAGCGCTTTGGCTTGCCCGCGGACCGGGTAGAGGCCGTTGGTTATGGGGAGGAACGCCCTATCGCCGATAACGACACCGCCAGCGGCCGCGAGCAGAACCGTCGCGTCGTGGCGGAGATCAGCGCCGATGTGACCCGAACCGAAACCAGGGACTGATTCAGGAAAGAAGCCGACAACGGCCGTCTTGGGGGCAATGCGACCTTGCGTTACCCCTCGAGCGGCCCTACAATGCTTCCAATTCTGGAACTTCCGGCTTTTCCGGTGGTCCCATGAACTGCAGGGTCCGAGTTCGGCCAGTTTGACTGGCACTCTGCCCGACGCGACCAAATTCCCCTTTACGGGGCCGATTTGGATTCGACGCCGGTGACGAAACTCAAGGTGCATGTCGTGATGGCAGCCAATCACGTTAATCCAAAGCTGCAATTTAATAGTTGCCAACGACGACAACTACGCTCTAGCGGCCTAAACCCCGCTAGCGGTCAATAGCAAGGTGCCAGTACCGCGTTATTGACTGTCAAATAGAACTGGATCGCGGTGAAGTTCGCCTGTGGCGGATCCGTTAAAACCTAAACAGGATCGCGTCTTACGTCCTGCCCGTTGGGCTGTAAGAGGCTAAATCAATAAACGGAAACTAAGCATGTAGAGCCAAGAGCGGAGTACCGGCGGACGGGGGTTCAACTCCCCCCGGCTCCACCAATAAATGACCCTCAGATCGCAAGATCTGGGGGTTTTTTATGGATGGCCCTGTGTCGTCCTACCCCTTGGGCCCCTGACGAAACAACCCTCGCGCCGCACGCCACGCCGTGCCGGCCGCACCACGCAACTGACGGCCCGACAACTCTCGATTCTCCGCCTGGCGGCGCCGGTGCAGGTATCGCCAGTAGTGGCAACGCTCCGCTTGGGCGTAATATTGATTGAAGGCGGCCTGCAATGGCTCGCTGGCCTGCTCGGAGTGTGGGTCCGCCAGTGAGAGAGGAATGATCTGCTCAACCGGAATCGGCAGTTGCTCTGCCACCGCCGCCAACGAAAAGGATTCTCCCTGCTGCTCCAGGTGCGTCAGGGCCACCAATAGTGGCGGTTCCGGCTGTCCGGCGCGGCGCCCCAACCAGCGTTGCAGTCGCGCCAGTTGCTCGGCATCGTCTCTCATACTCGTGGCGCCGGCATCACTGACCCAGATAATGAGATCGGCCGCGGCCACCGCGGCGCGCGCACGGCGTCGTGGCAATTTTGGCCAGGCCGGGGTATCCCACAGCTCTAGCTCGCCCCAGACCGGTGACGTGATCCGGTGGGCGTTGATCCACTTATCGCTGGTGTTCGGGTTGATGTCGGCCTGGCCGCCGGCCAGTGCCTCGAGCAGACTGGTTTTACCACTGCCGGCCGGGCCAAGCAGCAGTACCTGAAGCGGCTGCCCCGTGCCGGCGGTCAGCTCGCCGCTGAGCAGCAGGTTGCCGCTGTACAGTTCAATCGCGTAGAACCCCACTTTGCGCACATATTCCTGCAGCAGCCAGCGCTGCATGCGCTCACTGCCGTAATCCAGAATATGTCCGCCCACGGCGCGGCTGAACTCCTGATACAGTGCGCTCGCCGGGCTGATCAGCGCCCGCCCCATGCGGAATGCATTGTGGTAACGCGTGGCGGTCTGTTGCAGGCGCCGGGCCCGCACCAGGTTGCCCAGGCTGAGGCGATGGCTGAAGGGCACCGTATGCACAATTTCCTGGCGCAACTCACGACTGGCGCGCTCGATGATCAATAGTGCGTGGGGTACCGTCAGCTCAAGCAGCGGCCGCTCCTTATCCGGGAAAAAGTGCCCAGCCACGCGCTCCAGCGCCTGTTGTCCGAGCAGCCAGAGGGCAGAACCGTCGCTGAGCGCGTACTCTGCAGGGTCCGCGCTCTGCGCCAGTGCCTCCACCTGGGTCCAGGCGCCTTCGGCCGTTGAGGACCAATGGTCGTTGGGGCGAGTGCGCGCCTCCGGAATCCGGCGTTTGTCGGTGCGCGCCAGCCACCACTGGAGCACCAGTGCACAGCCGCCGCAAATGGCCAACAGCAACAACCAATGGGCCAGGTATCCCGTTTGCCAGAGCCAGACAACACCGGCCACCGGAATCGCAGCCAGAGGGAGGTAAGTCAGCACCAGCGCCAACAGACGCAGGCGACCGAATTGGCGGATCAGGTCTTTCATACCGTCACTATATCAAAGGAGCTTTCTTCACGGTTTGGAGTCGAAGCGTCGTATAGTACTCACCGACCTACAACCGTTTTGAGGGATGATCCATGCCGCTGCCGTCCGGACTTCTGCGCCGCACCCTTGCGCTGAGTGGGTTCCTTTCCATTCTATTGATGGCTCAGACCACGAGTGCCTCCCCGCCGGAACGCCTGCTCCAGACGCTGGGCCAGTTGGAGCACAACCAGCCCATTCGCGTACAACTGTTATCGGCACTCTGGCGTGCCGAGGGCAAAGACGACCGGGAGGAAGTCGAGGTGTCGGTGAACACGGTCATCAACCGGGGCGCTGACGGCATCAGCGTGACCTACGGCTGGCCCCTGCTGGATCGACTCGATGCTGAAGCGAACCGCCTGCTGGAAGACCCGGATGCCCGAACCCCCACCACTGATTTCATGTGGCGCCTGGATCTGAACGAGGTGCGCCCGCTTCTGAATGCAGCCGCCCCGCTACGCCGGGAAATCCAACGCTCGAGCTTTCGGACCATCGTCACCGACCGCTGGCAGGGCCAGCCCGCCCGGCGCCTCATCTTTGACCGGGACAAAACCGTACTGGACGAGCGGGCCCGAAAATACGTCAAACAGTTCCACTCCACCCTGGAAATCTGGGTGGACGAGGGCGGGGTGCCGCTGGCCAGTCGTCTCAACCTTCATGCCAAGGGAAGTCTACTGTTCGTCATCCGCGGCGAGTACCGGGAGGAGTCGACCCACCACTATCAAGTACTGGATGGTCACCTGATCGTCCGCGAGCGCCAGCGCTGGCGGAAAACCGATATTCCGGGCGAGCACCATGAGACCCAACTGACCCAGACGCTCCAACCGTTGTAAGTAAAGACATCACCAACCACCAATATTGTGTGACGTTCTGCACATTTTTAGAAACGGATTCGTCTCGAGGGAATAAAATCTGGCGCCAAGCGTTGTCGCTAATGAAACACACGGAAAGGTGGCGCCACGCCGCCTTGTTAATGCGATCAACGACGAAGAGGTCTCGCCATGAAACATCTGAAAAAAAGTGCATTGGCCACATCCATCGCTCTGGTTCTGACAGGCTGCGGCGGCGGTAGCAGTGATTCCGCCCCGAACGCCAACAACCCTGGCAGCAACAATTCAAGCGACAAAGTCAGCTCCTCCGGTGTCATTACCGGGTTTGGCAGCGTTTACGTCAACGGGGTGCGCTACGACACCGCCAGCGCCGAGATTGAGTTTGAAGGCGAAGGCCGTATGTCCGAAGACGATCTTCGCCTCGGCATGCGGGTCGAGATCGAAGCCGAACAGGACGGCGACGACCGCCGCGCGTCCCGCGTGATGTTCGACAAAGACCTGAAAGGGCCGGTCAGTTCCGTCTCCCCCGACACCGAGGATCCCACCTTGGGCACTCTGATGGTACTCGGTCAAACCGTGACTGTGGATGCGAACACGGTATTGAGCAGCGACATTGCCGACGCCAATATGGACGGGCGCATTGACCTGAACGACCTGGACAGCAGCCAGGGCCGCGTGGTGGTCGAAGTCAGCGGCTTCCCGACGGAAGAGGGCTTTATTGCCACTCGTCTGGAACGTCTCAACCAGAATGACGACGACAGCAACGACGATGACAACGAAGCGGAGGTCAAAGGGGTCATCGCCGACCTGGATACCACCAATGGCACCTTCATGATCCGGGACCTGCTGGTTCATTACGACCTCTCCGCCCTGGACGATGACATCGAAGACGGTGAGCTCAGCAACGGCTGGTTTGTGGAAGTCGAAGGGGAGGTTCAGGCCGACGGCAGTCTGCTGGCCAGTAAAATCGAACGCGAAGACGATCGCTGGGACGATGACGATGAGCGCGAAGGTGAGTTCGAAATCGAAGGCATCATTCAGGCCGTCGATACCGACAGCACCCCGAACAGCGTCACCATCAACGGGGTGGTGATTCCCATGGCGGACGCCAGTGCGCTGGTCAGCCTGGTGGGTGTCAAAGTGGAAATCGAGGGATCCTTCAACGCGGAAGGCCGCCTGGAAATCGACACCGATGACGATGGCATCAAGCGCGAGTGGAACAACAATGTGGAGATCTCCGATCGGGTCGAAACCGTCGGCGCCACCAGTTTCACCACCCGTCTGGGCGTGACCGTCACCCCCACCGGCCTGAGCCGGGTGGAAGACGACGATGAGGACGACGGCGATCGCCTCAACCCGGAAGACTTCATGGCTCGGCTGCAAGCGGGCGACAGCATTGAAGCCCGGGGTTATTTCGCCGAAGACGGCACCCTTACCTGGACCCGGATCGAGCGCGATGACGATGAGGACGACCAGGAATGTTCCCTGCGCGGCCCGGTAAACGCCGACAGCATTGATGCCTCCGCCGGCACCTTCACCATCCTGGGTGTGACCATCGATACCGCCAGCATTGTGGACGACGAGGCCTTCGGCGATGACGACGACAGTATCCTCGGCCGGGTTAGCTTCTTCACGACCCTAAGTGGCGGTGCGGTGATCGAGGCCGAGAGCGACGAAGACAATGCCGCTGCCTGCTCGAACGGCCTGCTGATCGCCGAGGAAGTGGAGTTCGACTGGGATGACGACGTCGAAACCACCTACGATCGTGACGATGATGATGACTCGGACGATGACAGCGATGAAGACGACGATGATGACCGGGAAGATGACGATCAGGACGATGATGACAGCGCCGAGTCATAAGGCGTAACTCTCGCCGGGCCACAGGGAAAGGGCCCGGCACTTTGCCATCGATTGCCAAACCTGTCGTCCCTGCTCTATTCTGCTTCCCCCTTCGACGTGAATCGAGCCCACAACCATGCCCGCAAACGGTCTCCTGCCCAGCCCTCGCCTGCTACTCGCCAGTCTGCTGGGCGCTGTGTTGGGTGCCGCAACGGTTCAGGCGGATTCGCCCTTTTCCTTCACCAGCTCCACCCAGACACTTTACCTGGCACAGATTGATGACGACGACCTGGATGAACTGGACGACGACATCGATGATGAGCTCGAAGACCTCGAGGACGAGCTGGACGATCTGGATGATGACATCGAAGACGAGCTCGACGACGAGCTGGAAGACGAGCTCGACGACGAGCTTGAAGATGAACTGGATGACCTTGCAGAAGACGCTGCCGAGGACGCCCTGGACGACGATGCGGAAGACCTCGCCGAGGAGCTGGCCGAAGAAGCGGCCGAGGATGAGCTGGAAGACAGCCTGGATGACGACGCCGAGGATCTTGCCGAAGAGCTGGCGGAGGAAGCCGCCGAAGATCGACTGGACGAGGATGACTGGGAGGACGAGCTCGACGATATTGACGACGACCTCGAGGATGAACTGGACGACGATGACCTGGACGATCGCTTCGATGAGGACGATGAACTGGCCGACGCTCTGGAGGAGCGGCTGCTGGACGCGCTGGAAGAGGATCTGGACAGCCTGATCGAACTCAATACCGGGGACCTCATCGTCCGCAACGAAATGCTGGTGCTGGCGGACGACGCGTTGCTGGAACAGTTGAGCCGCCACCCGGCACTGGACCTCAGAGAGCGACAGCCGCTCTCTGCACTGGGAACCAGCCTGGGAAGTTTTGAAGTCAAAAGCGACGTGCCATTGGAACCACTTCGCACCGAGTTGCGCGAACGCTATCCGGGGCTGTCGGTCGACTTTAACCACGGCTACGAATACCACCAGGGCCCGAAAACCGCGCCCGATGCCCCCCTGACCCTGTCAGCGCTTTACCGCCCCGGCGCGCCCTCCCGTTCGGGTACCGCCATTGGCATGCTGGATGGACCGGTGAATACCCGACACCCTGCGTTTGCCCGTGCGCGCCTGCAACAGAAAGCCTTCGCCGCACGCCCCTCTGTCCGGGATATGGAGCACGGAACCGCCGTTGCATCGCTGTTGGTGGGACGAACGCAAGACTGGGAGGGCCTGGCACCCGATGCCGAGCTGTACATTGCCTCGGTATTTTCCGAACAGGCCGAGTACGGCTCCATCGCCACCACCCAGACACTGATTACGGCCCTGGACTGGCTCGTCTCCCGGCCGGTGAAGGTTATCAATATCAGCCTCTCCGGTCCCGCGAATCAGACGCTGGAAACCGTTCTGGAACAGATCCGATCCCGCGGCATACTGCCCGTTGCCGCCGTGGGCAATGCCGGCCCACTCGCCGACCCTCAGTATCCGGCCGCCTACCCCACCGTGGTGGCGGTGACCGCCGTCGACCGGGCGCTCAACCTCTACCCCTACGCGGTGCGCGGTGATCACCTGGATTTTGCCGCCTATGGCGTCAATCTGACCGCCGCTTCGGGGGACCAGGGTTTTACCCAGGTGTCCGGCACGTCATTTGCGGCGCCGGTGGTCACCGCACTGCTGTCCCGGCAGTTGGCCGGTACCGGCTCGCCGGGGCAGGCACTGCAAACGCTGAGTGAGGACACAGTGGATTTGGGTGAACCCGGTAAGGACCCGCTGTTCGGCCTTGGACTGCCGGGGAAAAGCCAACTGGCCGCACCGGCCTCCCCCTGAGGCCCGGTTACCGCCTCACAGCAGCTCCAGGGTAAAGCGCGCTTCCAGGCGGTTGTCGGTGTAATCCACGCTCTCGAGATTGGAACCATAGTCTCGATGCTCATAGCGCAACTCAAGCTCCAACCGCTTACCCATTGGGATTTCCAGGCGCGCCCGCCACCGCTCGCGCTCATCCAGGCGCTGGCCACTGGCGGGAGTCGAGGCACCACTGAGGTACTGCCGCTCCTCGTAGCGCCAATCCAGCTTGAGCGTCGCCCAGTCTGAAAGGCGACGGTTGTACAGCACACCAAACCGGTGCCCGTCATAATCAAACCGGTACTGCTCGGCGCGCTTGGCATTGAACCGGTAGTTGGCGCTGAAGTAGTGCGCCGTTCCGTCCAGAAAATAATAGCCCGCGAATTGCGCCCGGGTATCGTCGTTATTGCGCTCTGGTGCCTGCAATAAATCGGTCTGTTTGAACGCCAGCTCCCCGCGCAGATACCAGACGCGGTTAAACAAACGGGACGCCTCCAAGGCGATCTGCCGGTTCTCCAGCAGGCGCTCGCCGCCCAAATAGGCAATGCTGCCATCGAGGCGTGTGGTCCAACGCACCGCCCCCAGCCGCTGACTCAGGTTGCCATAACCATAGTGCAGATCCAGGTCATAGTCCGGGTGCTGGTCGAAGCGTCGCTGCTCCATAAAATAACCGGCTCCGATCTCGCGCCCGCCGCCCAGCCCCTGTTCCAGGTCAAGGTCCACCGAGCCAACCCAGGCCGAGCCCGACTCCCGGGACACCGAATCCAACTCCTCGACAACCAGGTTGTCTTCGTGGCGTGCACCGGCCGACACCGACAGATCCACTGAGTCCCGCAGGCTATTCAACGGAGATTTTTCGGCGAGGGTCACCGACGAGGCAAGGCCCAGCAGGCACGAAGCCATGACATTGAGTCCAGTGGCACCGAGCCAACCGGAGCGGAGACGCCATGCGGCGGCCGTCACAACCCTCATTGCCCCACCCGGCGCAAGCGGGCCGCCTCTTCCGCCTCGGTCAAAGGCTCCCCGGCCTGCAGCCCCGCAAGTACTGCCGCCATGGTATCCGTGGGTCCGGCCGCGGGCCGATAGCCCTCCGGCACCGCGTGTGTTTCAGACACCAGGGTTTGCCACTGATCATTATCGGCACGACAAGCCAGGCCGGACAGGGTATCGGTGCCCATTCGTCCGGCATACTCTCGGCACAACCGGCCATCGGCGGTCTCGTAACTGGCCAGCGGCATTACCTGCCAGCCGCGATCAGCGTCCGTTCGGCGCTCACCGCTCGGGGTCTGCTCCAGGGTCTGATAAACAAACCGCTGCATGGCCTCGGCATCCGGTTCTGGGCTTGTCGCCCAGAACAGAACCGCGCTCAGCGCCACGACCACCGACGCGGCCATGGCCCAGTGAGACGGCGCCACCCCCAGACGCCCCGGGAACCGAAGGAGGCGTCCCCGGACGGGGGCCTTCACCGTAGCGGCACGGGTCAGCCGCTCTGGAACCGGCTCGTTCAGAACACCGTCCAGGCTGGTTTTGATCCGATCATCCAGGGCGCGCAGCCGCGCGAGCGCTGCGCGCGCTTCGGCGCTGTCCGCCAGCAGCGCTTCCGCCCGGGCCGTGCCTTCCGGTCCGGTCTCACCGTCGGAATAGGCCATAATCAGTTGAAAATCGGCGTCGTTCATTGCGCTGTCCTGTTGTGTGGTTGAACTCGAGGCTGCCCTATGGCTCAAGGCTGCTCGTTTGCCTGCTCCGTGGGAGCCAGAAGCGCCTGCACTCGCAGGCGGGCGCGCGCCAAACGGCTCATGACCGTGCCCTGTGGAATTCCCAGTTGCTCCGCCACCTCCCGATAGGAGTAGCCTTCAACGACCACCAGCAGCATCACCGCCCTCTGCTCCTCGGGCAACTTCTCCAGGGCTTTCAGGGTGTGCCTGAGCAGGTCTTCGTTCTCGGCCCGGTCGGCACTTTGGGCATCTTCCCAGTCCGGCAGAGCATCCTCCGGCTCGCTCACCGGCGAGCGATTTGCACGGCGCAGGTGATCAATCCGCTGAGTCTGGATGATCCGGTACAGCCAGGAGTCCAGTCGGGTGTCCGGCTGCCATTGGTTCTGTTTGACCAATGCCTTTTCGCAGGCGGCCTGCACGAGGTCATCTGCCTCGTCCCGACTGGCCGTCAAGCCCAGGGCAAACCGCCTCAGGCGCGGCAACAGCGCCACCAACTGCGAACGAAAATCCAGTGTCATTCAGGCCTCATATTCCAGACAACGTACCAGCACGGGTTTTATTCCCCTTTGGCGTAGAATAAAAATTGTGACGCCAAATAGCCAGACAAACAAAAAAGCCACCGGACGGTGGCTTAGAGCGCTGGCACTGAGAAGACGCCGGTGCGGATCAAGGCGATTGAGCGGCGCCACTCTCCGCCACTTGTTGCCCGCTCAGGCGTTCAGCGGTCTCCTGCTCGTAGCGCAACGCCGCCTGAGCCACGGTACTGGCAGTGCCGTTTTCGATCCACCGACGGATTCGCCCCGCATCGCCCAAGGGCGTACGAGTACCGAACGAGTTCAGCAGAACCACCGCCGTCGGTTCGCCATTCATTTCCGTCACCATAACCAGGCAGCGCCCAGCTGCCGTCAGGTAGCCGGTTTTGGTCAGGTCCACATCCCATCGACCGCTGTGCACCAGTGGGTTGGTATTGCCGAAATGCAGGGTATAGCCCGGGTTGCGAAACCGCACGCTGTGGCGGCCATTCGCACTGAGTTCTTTGAGGGTTTCGTTCCCATAAGCGGCCTGAACCAGTTTCAGCAGGTCCCCGGCGCTGGAGACATTGTCATCGGACAGCCCCGATGAATCGACAAAGCGCGTGCGGGTCATGCCAAGCGAGCGGGCCTTCTCGTTCATTGCCTCGATGAAGGCGTCATAGCCCTCGGGGTGGTGGCGCGCCAGAAGATAGGCGGCATAGTTTTCCGAGGACATCAGGGCAATACGCAACAAATCACCGCGCTGGGCTTCCGACTCGGGGCGCAAACGGGAAAAAGCGTTGGCCGCCGGAGGGAAATGACGCTCCTCGACCGTCAACCACTCATCCAGAGATGCGCCGGACTCCAGGACCACCAACCCGGTCATCAGCTTTGTGACCGACGCGATGGGCATGCTCCAGTCAGCTCGCTTGGTGTAGAGCGGGGTTTCAGCACCGATAGGGGCTACCGCCGCACTGACTGAGGCAAGCTTCAGCTGCTCCGGGTCCGGGGCTTCCTCGGCCATGGCCACCGGGGCCAGAAGCAGCATCAGCAATGCCGCCCAATGCAGGGAACGTGCGGTCGATGAGGATCTGACTTTATTGAGTAAGGTCATGAATCGGAAAGTTCTCTTATGGTAGGTTCTCGTAACCGGGCTTTATATTAAGGTATTCTAACGTAAGTTAGACCATCGCGCCGAGCGCTCAATCCCAAAATGGAGGTTCCATGTCACGCCAGAAAGTTGAATTTACCAACGCCGAAGGACACACCCTGGCCGGCGCTCTGGAACTGCCTGACAGCGGCAACCCCAAGGCCTTCGCCCTCTTCGCCCACTGTTTTACCTGCGGCAAGGACGTGATCGCCGCCACCCGCATCGCCCGCACCCTGGCCGATCAGGGCATCGCGGTCCTGCGCTTTGACTTCACCGGCCTCGGCAGTAGTGAGGGCGATTTCGCCAACACCACCTTTTCGAGTAATGTGTCGGACCTCGAGGCCGCCGCAAAGTTTCTCGGCGAAGAGCACCAGGCTCCCGCCCTGCTGATCGGCCACAGCCTGGGCGGCGCCGCCGTTCTGGCGGTGGCTCGAAGGCTGAAATCGGTCCAGGCGGTGGTCACCATCGCCGCCCCCGCATCCCCCAAGCACGTCGAACACCTGTTCGCCGATCAGGCCTGCGACATTCGCCAGGAAGGCCGCGCGCCGGTGACCATCGCCGGACGCACCTTTGAGCTCGGGGCCGAACTGCTGGAAGACCTTAACAACTGGCCGCTCGAGGAAACCGTCGGCGCCCTGCGCAAACCACTGCTGATTTTCCATTCCCCCGTGGATCAGGTGGTCAACGTGGATGAGGCGGCAAAAATTTTTCAGGCCGCCAAGCATCCCAAAAGCTTCGTTTCCCTGGAGGACGCCGATCACCTGCTCAGCGATCAGAGCGATGCCGAGTACGTTGCGTTCACTCTGGCCGCCTGGGCCAGTCGCTACCTGAAACTCGAACCGATCAGGGCACAAAGTCACGACCGTCCAAGTGTCGAGAGCGGCGAGGTGCTTATTACCGAGCAGGACGCGCGCTTCCTGCGCGGGTTGTACACCGCCGACCACCAGTGGCAGGCGGACGAACCGAAGGACAAGGGCGGCAGCAATCAGGGCCCCACTCCCTACGACCTACTATTGATGTCTCTGGGGGCCTGCACCTCCATGACACTACGCATGTACATCAACCATAAAAAACTGCCCGTGGATAATCTGGAGGTCCGTCTCAGACATGAACGCGTCCACGCCGAGGACTGCCAAGAGTGTGAAACCAAAGACGGAATGATCAGCAAGATTCACCGGGAACTCCACTATGATGGCTCACTGAGCGACGAGCAACACCAACGGCTGTTGGACATCGCTGACAAGTGTCCGGTGCACAAGACGTTGACGGGCGAAATTCGCATTCACACCACCAACACAGCCCTTGCCCCCTAGTGGTAACACCCCGGTCCTGACGGGCCGGGATCCCCGCCGGATCACAATTCATCAAAACTTCACCCTTCTGTCATTTTTATTCCCGCCAACCGTCATATTTCCCGTTTAACGTTATCGCGTCCGCCAAAGCATCGCTTTCCACTCTGAAAGCCTGCGGGCGCCGAATTTAAAGATAACCCCACAAAAATACGGGAGTAACACAATGATGTTCAAGCTGAGTAAAAAAGGACAGTTGTTGGCTTTGATTGCCATGGCCTCCACCCTGGCCGCCTGCAGCGGTGATGACGGCGAGCAGGGTCCGGCCGGCGAACAAGGCCCGCAGGGCGAAGCCGGTGTCGATGGCCAGAATGGCGTCGACGGACAGGACGGTCAGGCCGGAGCCGATGGCCAAGCCGGTCAGGATGGCGTTGACGGGCAAGACGGTGCGGACGGTGAAAACGGCATCGGCGCCGGACTGATGACACCCGGTTTGACTCGTCTGGCAACTGTACCACTCGGCGCAGAAGTGACCGGTGCCTATGTGACCGAGAACGGTGACCTGTTCTTCAATGTTCAACATCCCAGCGGCAGCAACACCGCTCAAGATGCTGACGGCAAGACCTTTCATACCGGAACCGTGGGTGTTTTACGCGGAGTAAATGTGCACCAGTTGCCGCGCAACCTGATCTCATCACCAGTGCCCCGCACGCAACAGGAACAAGAAACGGTTCAGACTGCCTACGGCGAGTATCAGGTTCTCGGACAAACCGGTGACAACTTCGGTGGCGCACTGGCCGAGGGCCTGGGCTATGTCATGGCAACCGACGGCAATACCATCGCGGTACAGAGCGACACGCCAGACTTCAACGGTTACCTGCCCACCGGCGCCAATGAAGGCTACCTGTTCACCAACTGGGAATCCATTCCCGGCGGCATGAGCCGTATCAAACTGAACAAGGATGCCAACAGCGGTCACTGGTCGGTAGACAACACCGATGTGATGATGCTCGACTTTGGTGACTGGGGCACCATCGCCAACTGCTTCGGCTCCATGTCTCCCTGGGGTACGCCGCTGACATCCGAAGAGTGGGGTAACGAAGGCGACAACACCCATCGCTGGAACAACCCCGAGCGCGCCGGTGAAGGATCATCGCAAACCGCCCTGGCTCGCTACATCGACTCGTCGGTCAATACCGCCAACGACGCCGCGCAATTCCCGAACACCTATCGCTACCACTACATCGTGGAGCTCACCGAGCCAACCAGCGCCAACCCGACGCCGGTTAAACATTACACCATGGGACGTTATGAGCACGAAAACTCGGTGGTAATGCCCGACGAGCGCACTGTGTACCTGTCCCAGGACAACTCCCGAGGTGTGTTCTTCAAGTTCGTGGCCGACCAGCCGGGCGATCTGAGCGCGGGTACCCTGTTCGCCGCCAAGCTGACTCAGGACGCTGGCAGCAGCGAACCGCTGACCACCGGCTTCGATATCGAATGGATCGAGTTGGCCAGTGGCAACAACACCGAGATCGAAACCTGGATCGCCGAGTACGATGGCATTGGTAGCGACGACTATGTGGAAGGCAAGAGCAGCTACCTGAGTGATGCCGACGCCATTGCCTGGGCCAATGGTGACGCCAACTTCCCAAGCTACGAAACCGCTTACCAGCCTGCGATCGACGCCGGTTACACCGACGCAAACACCTTTGGCGGCCTGGTGACGGCGGGCGAAACCATGGACGATCGCATCGCGTTTCTGGAATCCCGTAAAGCGGCTCGCGCCAAAGGGGCGACGGCCGAGTGGCAGAAGTTTGAAGGCATCATGGTCAACCCAAAACGGGCTGAAGAGGCCGTGGAAGGCACCGACTTGATTCCTGATGAAGTCGTAGAAGACGCCTACGTCTATTTTGCCATTGCCGATATGGACAACGGCATGGTGGACGACGAGGGTGACATTCGCCTTTCAGCACGCGTCAAAGACTGCGGTGGTGTTTATCGTATGCGTCTGCTGGCCGGGTATGATGTCGATCGCATTGAACCGGTTGTGATGGGCTCCACTTATCGCTCCACCGCCGACGGCGCGGAGCGTTGCGATGTCAACGCACTGTCCCAGCCGGACAACGTGGTTGTTCTGGACGACGGTCGCATCCTTCTGGGTGAAGACGGTTTCCAGACCAACAACACTCTGTGGCTGTATGACCCCAAGATCAATAACTAAAACACAGCAATAACGATCCGGCCCGCTGTCGCGGTCGACTCAAAGGGGGTGCGGTTCTCGCACCCCCTTTTTTCGCTCTGTCACACGCTGTTCATACTCCGATGGTTACCATACGGCTCTCTCAACTTGGGGCGCTGATTTCACGATGATATATTGTTACGGACCTATCACTGCTGCACTGCTGATACTTCTCAGTGCCTGCGACTCCACGTCGCCAGTCAATCATGACAAACCGAGCGCAAGCATTGAGTTTGCCGCCGATGCGGTTCAGACAGGTGGCGTCGACGCACAGGACTACCTGCACGCGGGAGAAGCCTACAACCGCGAAGCCCCCATTCCGTCCCAGTGCTACACCAAAACCGACGGACGACATAACCCTTGCTACACCTGCCATCAGACCTATGGCGACCGCCGCCCGAACCAGATGCACGACGGATTTCTTCAAGGCAGCTACGCCTTTTCTGAGTTTGGCGAACGCAATCACTGGCAGAATCTGTTCAAGGACCGACGCCCCTACATCGAACAAGTCTCCGATGCAGCCATCATTGAGTACGTTCACCAGGACAACTACACCGATTTAGCCCAGTGGATGCGTTCGGATCAGTGGTCCGGTGAGGAAGCCATCATCGAGAACCTCCACAGAGGTGCGGACGCCTTTGATGAACAGGGGCTGGCCAAAGATGGTTCCCGCTGGGTTGCCTTCAACTACAAACCTTTGCCGAGCACCTTCTGGCCCACCAACGGCTCCACCGACGATGTCATGATCCGCCTGCCAGCGACTTTTTCCGAGATCGACGGACAGTTTTCCCGGGATGTGTACTTCGCCAACCTCAGCCTGCTGGAAATGGCCGTTACCGGCACTCAGGAGCTGGACACCCCGCCCCTGAACGAAGCCGCGCTGGATATTGATCTCGACGGGGATGGCGTGTTCAGTGTTGCCAGCCACCGCATCCGCCACCGTCCGTTTTACCTCGGTGATGCCAGTGAAATACCACTGACCCACATGCTGTACCCGGAGGGGACTGCTTTTTTACACACCGTCCGCTATCTCGGAGTGGACGATAGTGGTCGGATTTATAACGCACCGCGCATGAAAGAGGTGCGCTATATGGTAAAAGACCGGTTTCGCGCTCCGACCAGTCTTGCCAGCAGTTATTACAAGGAAGCCAAAGAAAAGCACTTCGGAAACCTGCCTGGCGTCGCCGACCACGCCGACCGGGGAATGGACAACAAGTTCGGCTGGCGTCTCTGGGGTTTTATTGAAGACGCTCAAGGTACCCTGCGCAAACAGCATCACGAAGAACAGTTTTTCTGCATGGGGTGTCACAAAAGTGTCGGAACTTCCATAGACCACACCTTCGCCTTCCCGCGCAAAGTCGCTGGAGCGGATGGCTGGGGCTACATCGACCTGACCACCCAGCAGGACGTACCCAGTCTGGGCGAATACGAGGGCGAATTCCTGCAGTACCTTGAGCGTGTCGGCGGCGGGGATGAATTCCGTCAGAACGAAGAAATGCTCGAACGCTGGTTCCACCCGGACGGTCGGGTCAACCGCGAGAAAGTCACCTCGGTACGCAACTTATATGAGCTGATCACGCCATCGCGCGAACGGGCCCTGGCACTCAACAAGGCCTACCGGGCCATTGTGGAAGAACAGAGCTATATTTTCGGCCGGGATGCGACCATAAAGCCGGCCACCAATGTCTTCCAGAGCGTCGACCCGAGTACCCCGCCCCTGGAGCCTGAACACCGACATCAGTGGGACATTCGCCTCGCCTGGCCAGACACCCCCACCGAAAACTACTGGTCCTGGCAGGAATGACATTGTGATGCTCAGTGATCGACGTATACGGACCTCGCTGATCGCGATCGGGGCAGACCTTCTGCTGACCGGCGCCAAGGTAGGGCTGGCGTTGCTTACCGGGAGTGCAGCGCTGCTCGCCGATGCCTATCATTCGGGCACCGATCTGGTGGTGTCACTGGTCCTTCTGGTGAGCCTGATCATCCGCTTTCGCCAGGAGCGCAAAGGCGCGCAAGCGGGACAAAAGGCGCGGATGCTCGAGTCGCTCTTGGCCATCGCGGTCGCGCTGTTCATTCTGTATATCCCGGTGGAAATTCTGCTGGAGCTGAACGCTCGAAGCGCCGAGAATGTGCGCTTCCTCTGGGCGGGTATTCTCGGTGTGTTGGTCGTTCTCGCCCTGGTGCATTTCATGGCCAGGCTGAAAACCTATGTGGGCCAGGAAACCGATTCGCCGGCATTGGAAGCCGACGGGTATCACAGCAAAATCGATCTGTTCACTACCCTCGCCGTACTGGCCTCGCTGGTGGGGCTCCTGGTCAGCATTAACATTGACGAGCCGGTCGCGTTGATTATTGCCCTGCTGATTGCCGTGGCCGGGGTCGAGCTGCTGATATCAGGCATCCAGGGCCTTCGCTACCGGCAGGAGCTGGACCCCATTTCCCTGTTGGAGCCGGCCCTGGAATGGCTGGCCCGACGTTCGTTCAGCCAGCCCCTGGCCCGACTGGGGCGACGGCTGGCTCGCCTCCTGTACCAATTCCGCTGGCTACCAATGGCGGCTCTGCTGGCGCTCTGGCTGAGCACAGGCGTCCACACCATTCCCGCAGGGTACACCGGCATTCACAGCCGCTTTGGTGCCCCGGTGAACACCGGCCTGCCTCCGGGGTTGCACCTGATTCTGCCCTGGCCGGTAGACCATCTCAAGCAGGTTGAACACGGTCTGGTCTACACCGCTGAGGTTGGCAGCCGCCACACCTTGCCCCAAGAGGATCGTCAAGGGGCGCTGTGGAGGGAGGTCAAAACACCGCAGGCTCATGAAGATGTGACCGACTATCTGGTCACGCAAGACGAGAATCTCATCGACGTGCAGTTCGGGCTGCACTACCGCATCGACAACCCGGCACAGATGACGCTGCTGATCCAGGACTTGCCAGGACTGATCACTCGAACCACCGAGGCGGCTCTGTGGAGAGAAACCGCCAGCCATCGGTTTTTTGAATTATTAAGCCATGGCCAGCACGATTTTGCCGAGCGGGTTTCCAGTGAGGTCCAACGGCAACTGCGGGCGCTCGGCATTGACATCCAGGTTGTGGACGCCCAGGTATTGGTGGCCCAGCCACCGGCCGTGACGGTACGCGCCTACCGCGATCTGCTCAATGCCGAGCAGGAAAAGCGCCAGTATCAGACCCGTGCCGAAGCACAACAGATTCACGATCGATTGATGGCCCAGGCCGAACGCGCGCAACAGAAAGCCAGGATGAATGCGGAAGCCAACGAGCGGATTCTGCAGGCCGAAGGCGACGTGGAACGCTTCTTGTCGCTGGCCGAGGTGTACCGTGAGCACAGCAGCGCGGTCGGCTTCGAGCAACAACTGCAGCACACCACCGACACACTCCAGGGCCGTCGCTTGTGGTTGACCGACCCGGCCCTGGACACCGACGACACCAGACTCTGGGGGCCCCAGAGTCTACTGGGGACTGACGACAGGAAATAATGCCGTGAAAAAACTGCTCTGGACACTCGCCGCTGTGATTCTGCTGGGCTACCTGGGTATCAGCTCGGCGCTGGTGGTCCCGGAAACGCACATGGCCATGGTGACTCAATTCGGCAAACCCACCCGGGCCATTCATCAGGCGGGGCTGGCCTTTAAGTGGCCGGACCCGATCGAAACCGCGGTGTTCTTTGATAAACGCCAGCAACTGCTATCGCTTGAGCCCACGGAGCTGGTTACCCTCGACCGGCGCAACCTCGTGGTCAGTGCCTTTGTGGTCTGGCGCATTGTCGATCCCGGCCAATTCCTCACCAGCCTGCGCCGCATGGACACCGCCGAGCAGCGCCTGAGCACCCTGGCCAGTTCGGAAATCGGCGCGGCCCTGGCGGCCCGGCCGATCACTCAGGTTTTTACCCTTAACGAGCAGGACTTTCAGCTCACTGAGATGTTCGAGCAGATCAGCCGCTCCGCCAACCGCATTGCCGAGCGGGAACTGGGTATCGAGGTGGTGACCGTGCGGCCCAACCGGTTCGGCTTTCCCAAGCAGAACCTGCTGGCCATCTACAAGCGGATGGAATCGGAGCGCGATCGTATTGCCCGTCAGTACCGGGCCGAGGGACAGGAGCAAGCGGCCACGTTGCGCGCGGAAACCGAGCGGGAAGTCCGGCAGATGCGCGCCCAGGCGCAGCGCGAGGCCCAGGCACTGATCGGGCAGAGCGAAGCCGAGGCGGCCCGACGGTACGCCGATGCCTATCAGACCAACGCCGACTACTATCGCTTCATACGCACTCTGGAGGCCTACAACCAGATTTTGGGCGAGGACACCCGACTCGTACTGTCCGCGGAGTCTCCCCTGTTCGACTTACTTTTCAACCCACCGGAGTTCGACCAACCGTGACCCTGCACGACGATATCCGCCATATATTCCAACAAATTCGCCCGTTGCTGATCACGGGCCTGGCCGTGCTCTTGCCTGCGCTCTATGTCCTGAGCGGGTTTTACTCGGTCGGCACCGAGGAGCGCGGCGTCATTTTGCGGTTTGGAAAACTGGTGGACGACCAGGTGCTACCCGGCATGCACTACCATTGGCCCTGGCCAGTGGAGTCCGTGCGCACGGTGCCGGCGACGACCCTCAGAACCCTCGAGCTGGATTTTTCCGCCTCGGCGCCGGCTCAACTGCAACCGGAGCTGACCACTGGCGACGAAGATCTGGTGGACATGGCGCTACTGGTGCAATACACCATCGGCTCCCCAGGACGCTATCTGGACAGCGCCGAAGCGCCGGAAGCACTACTCGAACAGCTAACCCGGGCCCATACCATCGCCTACATCGGCGCCCACGCCATTGACCCTCTGCTGACCGTCGGACGCACACGATTGCAGAATCAACTGACACTCGACCTGCAGCGTAGCGTCGAGTCCCTGGCGCTGGGACTCAGGGTAACCTCGGTACAGCTGCGCCGCCTGGAACCGCCCCCCTCAATCAAGGCCGCCTTCGACGACGTGGCCCGAGCGCGCTCCGAGAAACAGAAATTGATCCAGGAGAGCGCCGGCGAGCGCAACACCCAATTGGCCAGAGCCCGCAGCGACATCAGTGCGCTCCGGGCGAACGCCGAGGCCCAGGCCACCGAGAACCTGGAGCGCGCCCGGGGATACCAGGAGCGCTTTATCGCAAACTGGCAAGCTCACAAGGAAGCGCCGGCGCTATCGCGCCAGCGCCTCTATCTGGAACACCTCGAAGCGCTGCTGGGGGAAATGCAGGTCACGATCCTGACCCCCTGAACCCTCCCTTGCCACCCCCTCATGAACCACACTCTTCTCACGCTCCACTATTGAGAATTGTTATTATTCATGATAGATTTCCCCAAAGTAATTGATAGTCAATCTCATTATTTTTAGCAACCACGTCCATCTCCAAGGTCGCCCTCTGCTATTGAAAGGCGGAGTCGCCCTGAAGACCACCATCATTCGGAAGGATAGCTTCATGTTGAAACGCTCTACTGCTCTGTCTCTCGCCATTGCCAGCCTCTCAGCGCCCACCTTTGCACAGGATCTGGCGCTGAACAGCCTGCCCAAACTGGAGACCGTTCGAATCATCGGTACACAGGTGGAAGCCCGGGAAGTCTCAGGCTCCAGTTCCGTGGTGGAGCCCCAGCAAATGCAGATTGAAGTGGTCACCGATATCAATCAGGTACTGAAAACCGTGCCAGGTGTATATGTACAGGAAGAAGAAGGTTATGGCCTGCGCCCGAACATTGGCATCCGCGCCGCTTCCTCTGGCCGCAGCAGCAAAGTCACACTGATGGAAGACGGCATCCTGATGGCGCCGGCGCCCTACTCCAACCCGGCGGCCTATTACTTCCCCACCACCGCGCGTATGTCTGCGGTGGAAGTGCTCAAGGGCGCCCCTCTGCTGCGCCACGGCCCACAGACCACCGGCGGCGTGGTCAACCTGGTGAGCACTCCCATTCCGGAGCGTCGTGCGGGCAAGGTCCAAGCCACCCTGGGCGAGCACAACCAGCAGGACACCCATCTGTATTACGGTGAAACCAACGGCAATTTCGGCTGGCTGCTCGAAACCGTGCAGCGCAGCACCGAAGGGTTCAAGGAGATTGACCGCAGCAACCGCGACAGCGGTTTTGACATTGCCGACTATGTTGCCAAGGCTCGCTGGACCGGCGATCGCCACGCCCTGGGGGTCAAGGCCCAGTACTCCGAAGAGGTCTCCAACGAGACCTACCTGGGGCTCACCGATGAGGACTTCGCGGCCAATCCGAACCGCCGCTACGGGCTGTCCAGCATCGATCAGATGAACAACAGCCACAAAGGCTTCAGCGCCAACTACCAGTTTGACCTTAACGACGCGGTGACCCTGAACGTGATCGGCTATCACAACGAATTCGCCCGGGACTGGTTCAAGCTGGGTACCAGCCTGGTGGATCAGGCTAATAGCGGTGACGCGGCGGCACTGGCTGTGCTGCGCGGCGAACAGGACGCCCAAGACCTCGGTTACAAGCACAACAATCGGGCGTATGAATCTCAGGGCATTGAGGTCAACTCGCGCATTGCCTTGAACGATCACCAGATCGAAGTGGGCGTGCGCCGACACGAAGATGAAATGGACCGTTTCCAGCCGGTGGAAATCTACGATCAGATCAACGGCAGCCTGGTGTTTGACCGGATCATCGAACCCACCGGAGGCGACAACCGTCTGGAAGGCGCTGAAGCGCTGTCTTTCTGGGTCACCGATGCCTGGTCACTGAGCGATGCCCTGAAGCTGGACCTGGCCCTGCGCTATGAGGACGTGGACAGCTTCCGCAACCAGTACAGTACGCCCGAACGCTCGGACGATCCCAGCTACCGCAGCAACAGCTCCGAGGAATGGCTGCCCGGCGTGTCACTGACTTACGACCTCTCTGATCAGTGGCAGTTGCTCGCGGGCGTTCACAAGGGCTTCTCGCCCCTGGGCGGCGGTGCCACCGAACAGCAGGAGCCAGAAACCAGTACCAATTTTGAAGCCGGTGTCCGTTTCGGACAGGATCAGCTGTTTGCCGAGGTGATCGGTTTCTACAGCGATTTCTCCAACCAGACCGAAAACTGTTCCATGGCAACACCCTGTAGCAATGGCGCCGAGTCGGGCACCTTTACAACCGGTGAGGCGGTAGTCGCCGGCCTGGAGTTTCAGTTGAGCAACACCTACGAGTGGGGCCGCTTTTCGGTACCGATGCACCTGACCTTCACCCACACCCAGGCGGAGGTCAGTGCCGACAACGCCGTCAGCGGTGCTCGGGACGGTGACGAACTGGCCAGCATTCCGGAAAACCTGCTCAGCCTGCGGGTCGAGCTGGACAACAACAACGGCTGGCGCAACTATGCGGTTGCCAAGTTCATGGACGAGACCTGCGTGTCTCTGGGTTGCAACCGCTCCGGCGATGAGCAGGATCGGACCGAATCCCTGTTCGCCGTCGATCTGGTGTCACGCTACGATCTGAACAACGACACGGCGGTTTACCTGAAAGTGGAAAACCTGTTTGACGAACAGGTGATCATCGCCCGTAGCCCGCTCGGCCCCCGCCCCAACAAGCCTCAGACCGCCTCGGTCGGTATCGAATATACCTTCTGATACTGAACGTCACGGTATGGTGTCCAAAAGCCCCGGTAACGGGGCTTTTTTGTGGCCGGGGAATGCAGTCGAAGAACTTGACAGAGACCACCAATCCCGCTCAAAAGAATCGCCCAGAAATCTCGTATCTCACTGTTTTAAAACATCTTTTTTTATATGGCGCACTTTGTGCTTAAGCCAAGCTGTGATTTTCCAGCCTGAGGGATTTCGACATCAGCGCTGGTTAGCCTCAACCCTACAAGTGCACGGGAACTGCTATGAAAATGATCCATTTTTTGCGTCTGGCAATGGCCGCCAGCTTACTGACTCTCGCTTCAGTAGCCACCCAAGCGGCTTCCATTACTCTGAAATACGACAACAATCTGGCCGCTGAAGGCGCTCCAACGGGCCGCATTTACTCGTCGTACGGCACACCAAACGTCTACGCGGGTGAATTCGACTTCTCCACCAGTAACAACACCAGCGGCATCGCCGAGTGGGACGATGGCCTGAGTGCGTTCTGTGTGGAAATCGGTACCACGCTGAAAACCACCGCCACCCAATACACGGTGAACAGTGGTGTCAACCTGATGGATTATTTTGGAACAGCCGGGTCGCACATCAATCGCCTGTTCTCGAACTATTACGACGATGCGCAGACCAGTAAGTACAACGGCGCTGCGTTTCAGCTCGCGCTCTGGGAAATCATCAACGAGTGGCCGAGCAACGCGTACAGCATGACCAGCAACGCGTTCAAGTCCGACTATTTCGCCGGCGCCCGTACTACCGCCCAGAACTGGTTGAACACTCTGAGTGACACCAATCTGGCCACCGGCAAGTACGACTTCCACCTGCTGGAGGCGGGCAACTCCCAGAACCTGCTGACGGTGACCACCGCCAGCGTGCCCGAGCCGGCTTCTCTGTTGTTGCTGATGACCGGACTGTTCGCACTGTTCCGTGCCCGCCGTCGGGTGCGTTAACAGGACGCAATACGCCGTCGGCACATCTCTGGTGCTGACGGCTCACATAAAAAAACCGGCCAAGGACAGGGCCGGTTTTTTTATGGCCGGAGCAGGACCCGTTTTCAGTCGGCCTGCCCCAGAGTTTCCAGGGTATTCGCCATCTCCAGATACGCCCTGCCACTGGCACTGACGGTATCCTGGTTGAAGCGCTCGGAGGCAATGTGCACGTCCTCCAGCACCACCGCCAACACGTTCATCTCGCGGCGCAGAGTGGCCACTGCATTTTCAATGGTGTAGCTCAACTCGTGAATATCCGCCATATCCTGATTGCTCACCTCGCCGGACAGCAGCTCGCGCAGACGGGCATTACCTTGGGTAAAGTTTTTAACCGCTTCGGCCAGTGTCTCCGAGGGCTTGCCCGCATAATGATCTACCGGGTCATCGGCCAGGGCCGGCCAGGACAACAGCGCGCACAGTGGCATCAGGCGTAGGGCTCGGGTCAGTTTCATTGTCAACTCCTCGTCGCGTTACAGCTGGGCCTCAATCGCCCAATATAAATGAGAATTGTTTCCATATAATCCCACGATTCGCCCTGCCTCACAAGTCCCCCTTAGAGGGTATTCAGCCGGTTGAGGTAGGCCTCGGCGGTCGCCAGCACCTCCTTGCGCTGGGCCGGCGCCTGTCGGTCCCAGTTGGCATACACCAGCTTCATCCGCGGGTTATCGCCCAGGCGCTTCCGGTGACGGTTCAGGAAGTGCCAATAAAGACTGTTGAACGGGCAGCTTCCCTCCCCGGTTTTCGCTTTCACATCGTAAACGCATGTCTTGCAGTAGTGGCTCATTTTATTGATGTACTGCCCGGAAGCGGCGTAAGGCTTGCTGCCCATCAGGCCACCATCGGCGTACTGACTCATACCCCGGGTATTGGGCAGTTCCACCCATTCGATGGCATCGATGTAGATCCCCAGATACCAGTGATCCAGTGCGTCCGGGTGAACACCGGCAAGCAACGCAAAGTTTCCGGTCACCATCAGACGTTGAATGTGATGTGCGTAGGCGTACTCCAGGGACTGTCCGATCGCATGGGCCATACAGGCCATGTCGGTTTTTCCGGTCCAATAGTAGTCCGGTAGCGGGCGCTGCGCGGACAGGTGGTTGCGCTGGCGATAGTCCGGCATATGGTGCCAGTACAGGGCTCGCACATACTCTCGCCAACCGAGTATCTGCCGGATGAAGCCTTCCACCTGCGCCAGGGTGATCTGCGCCTGGTTCGCCTGCCAGTGGGCTTCGGCGGCGCGAATCACTTCGAGCGGATGCAACATCTTGGTGTTCAGGCTGAACGACAGACGGCTGTGGTACAAGCTCCACCCGTCCGGCGTCATGGCATCCTGGTAGCGTCCGAAGGCCGGTAGTAAATGTTTCAGAAAATACTGCAACAGCTCCCGGCTCTGAGCTCGGCTGACCGGCCAGAGTAACGCACTCGGGTTCGCCACCCCCAGAGTCTGCACGTCGTGACGATTGAGCATCTGGTCAATGTCGGTGACATCGGTGGCAAACACCAGGGGCTCCGGCAGAGCCGCCTCGCGGGGCAGTCGTGCGCGGTTGTCGGCATCGAAGTTCCACTGCCCGCCCAGGGGCTTACCGTCATCGTCCAGCAGCACCTGATACTCACGGCGCAGGGCCCGATAGAAATACTCCATACGATGGGTCGAGTATCGCTCCCAGGCGCCCCGGGCGGTCAGAAAGTGCTCCGTATCCGCGACACTCACCGGCAGGTCCAGCGTGCGAGCAAAGTCAGCCAGTTGTTGATCGAGTCGGTATTCATCCGGCCACTGGTAGCCGAACATTTCCGCCGACGTCTCGCTCAACACACTGCGAAGCAACTCGGGCAGGTCGGCGTAAGCGGCACTGTCATCCAGGGTGAAATAGCGAACCCGGTGGCCCGTTTGCTCCAGCGCCGAGGCGAACCGCCGCATAGCGGCAAAAAACGCGAGTACTTTCTGGCGATGGTGCACCACGTAAGCCGTTTCCTGAGGCAGCTCCGCCATAACAAACAGCACGTCGTCATCCGGCGACTGGAACCAGGAGTGAGAGGCGTTGAGTTGATCTCCGAGAATCAGTCTGACCTGAGTCATGGGCATTCGAACCTTTCCGGTGAGGGGTCCGGTTAAGAACGCGCCCGAGGCCGATTCAGATCATCGCAGAGTGTCGGGCCGGCGTTCGATGCCGTAGTGCTCGGCCAGGTAGGCGAATACTTCCTCGGGGCCACCACGGACCACGACTCGATCGGACTTTTTACTCAGTTGGTAGCGATACATGGGGTCATAGTAATCTTCCAGCAGGCGGCGAATCCAGACTCGATGAAGCTCCGGATCACCCCGGCCGTGCGCACTGAGAGACTGCTCCAACAGGTGCGCCATTTCCTCGTAGCGCACGCCGCCGAGGCGTTTTCGAATGCGCCCGAGGGACACCCGCAGGTCTTCTGCAAAGCGCTCAAAGCCGGCTTCCTCGCCTTGGTCCTCGGACCACTCCGCCAGCTTGCGCAGGATATAGTTGGTGTAGGTGTGCTCAACCCGCTCCTCCAGCGACACCTCCAACAGGGCCAGCGGGGCGCGCTCCATGGCCTCCTTCACAGGCATGGGTAACACGCAGCGACCGATCAGGTGGCTTTCATCCTCCACCAGAATCGGCGTATTCGGTGCTCGATGGTGGCAGCGCAGCAGATCAACGGCTACGGCGTTCTCAAAGTTGATCTGGCTGGGCTGGCCGCCCACCCGGCGTCCGAAAGCGCTGCCACGGTGATTGGCTCGTCCTTCCAGGTCGACGCTCTGGGGCAATTGGACCAGCAGGTCGGTTTTCGCCACACCGGTGCGCCCGGCCAATACGATCAGGGGGTGCTCCCGACAGATTCGCTCCATCTGATCAATCAGAAACCAGCGCAGTGCTTTGTAGCCACCGGTGACCCGAGGGTAGTCGCAGCCGGCTTCGCTCAGCCATTGCTGACAGATCTGTGAACGCAAGCCGCCCCGGAAACAGTACAACACGCCGTTGGGGTGAGCACGGGCAAAATCCAACCAGGCCTTTACCCGCTCGGCTTTGATATCACCCTGAACCAGCTGATGACCCAGCTCAATGGCCGCATCCTGACCCTGCTCCTTGTAGCAGGTGCCCACCCGGGCCCGTTCGTCATCGAGCATCAGCGGTAGATTGACGGCTGAGGGAAACGCCCCTTTGGCAAACTCCACCGGGGCACGGGTATCAATCATCGGCGTGTCTGAGAGGAAGAGTGCCAGGTAGTCATCAATATCCTGAGGGCGATCGGCCATGTGGGCTCCGCTGTGTGAGGCAACATTCAGTTGCGCCGATTATACGGGCTCTGGCCGGTAGTGACTATGTGCGACAAAACGTACGACAAAAACGTGGGACAGAAATGGTTCGCTAGGCCGACCGGAAGCGCTCGCTGTCGAGTTCATGGCGTTTCATGATTTTATGGAAATCCGAGCGGTTTCGCCCCGCCAGGCGGGCTGCCTCAGTGATGTTACCGCCGGTCATTCGCAGTATACGCACCACATAGTCCCGCTCGAACTGCCGTTTGGCTTCCTTGAGCGGCACCAGTGCCGACGACCCCTGTCCGGGCAACACCTCCTCGACCAGCGACTCGGCGATCAGCGGTGCCGGTGATAACGCCACTAGCTGCTCAATGACATTGCGTAACTGGCGAATATTACCGGGCCAATCGAACTGCAGTAACATCCGCTGCCCACCGGGCGACAACTGGCGCACCGCATCGCCGGTACGTTGGGCAATATCATCGAGGAAAGAGCGGGCCAGCAGGGGAATATCCTCCTTGCGCTCACGCAGCGGCGGGAGCGCCAACTGAGCGACGTTCAACCGGTAATACAGATCTTCCCGAAAGTCCTGGGCCGCGATGGCCTGCTCCAGATCCCGGTGGGTTGCGGAGATGATCCGGACATCCACCGGCTGATCGGCCGAAGACCCCAGGGGCCGAACCTTGCGCTCCTGCAGTACCCGCAGCAGTTTGACTTGCAGGTTCAAGGGCATATCGCCAATTTCGTCCAGAAACAGAGTGCCACCATCGGCCGCCAGGAAAAGACCATCGCGGTTATGGGTCGCGCCGGTGAACGCCCCCTTGACGTGACCGAACAGCTCGGACTCCAACAGGTCCGCCGGAATGGCTCCGCAGTTGACGGCGATAAAGGGTTGCTCCTCCCGGGCGCTGGCGTTATGGACCGCCTGCGCCAGCAGCTCCTTACCGGTTCCGCTCTCACCGCCGATCAACACATTGATGTCACTGCGCGCGAGCCGGCGAGCCTGCTCCAGGCGCTTGAACATCAGCTCACTGCGAGTGACGATGGCATCGGACCAGCCCGCTTTGGGGGCCGCCCCCAACCCGCCCAGCTCAAGCGCCTGATCCAGCACCTGACGTAACTCCCGATTATCGATCGGTTTGGTCAGAAAAGAGAACAGCCCCTGCTGGGTAGCCTCAACCGCTTCACGAATGGATCCGTGCGCCGTGAGCATGATAACCGGCACGTTGGGCCAGTCCTGCTGAATGTGCGCGAACAGCGCCATGCCATCCATCGGCTCCATGCGCAGGTCGGTAATCACCGCGGAGGCCTGCTCCCGATTCAGACTGGCCAGGGCTTCTTCACCAGAACTAGCGGTCGCCACCCGGTATCCAGAAGCATTCAGTCGCATACCAAGAAGCTGAAGAATGTCCGGGTCATCGTCTACCAACAAAATCAGCGGCTGTTCTGTCGCCGCAGTGCGGGGTTCACTCATCGCAGCGTATCCTCATCCGTCGACTCACCCATTTCCGCCTCAATGGCTCGAATACCGTCAATCATATCGTCGAGTTTTTTCTGGGTGTTTTTCAGCCGTCTTTCCAGCAACGCATAAGATTTCGCCTCGGCGGCCAACAGCTCCAGGAATGCTGGAAAACCGGGGGGCAGACGTTCGATACTCCGGGCGGCGACCAACGAGTTGGCCAACAGGCCCGGCGTCTGATCCGGCTCACAGGTCGCCAGCATCAGCGAACCCAATACCGCTTCATCCGACGTCATTTCGCGATAGGCGTTGAGCAGTTGATCCCGCTCTTCCACCGGCAGTTGGCAGGCCTGATGACGGAAGGTTACCAGGGCTTCCAGATTGTGAAACGTATGGTGGTTGCTGACTTCTTTAGCCGGCGCCTGCGGCGAAGGTACCGGCTGAGGGCGCACTGCAGAGTCGGCCGCACGGTCCTCCCAATGAACGCATCCACTGAACAGCAACAACAGGCATACCAGCCGAAGTTTCCTCATGTCGATGCCTCACTGATCGGTAACGCCCGGGACGCCTCTGACACCGGATAGCGAAGCAGAAAACAGCTGCCTTCCCCCGGGGCCGACGTCAGCTCAATACTGCCTCCGAGCCGGGTCACTGATTCTTTGACAATCGCCAGCCCCACGCCACTACCGTGTATCGATCCGTGCCGACGGACACGTCCCTGCACAAACGGCTGAAATATTTTGTCCTGATCGTTCGGGTGAATACCCGGCCCCTGATCGGCGACGGACAACCAGGCGCCACTCTGGTCAACTCCCCAGCGCACGCGCACGACGCCGCCATCGGATGAATAGTGATAGGCATTGGACAGTAAGTTGGTCAATATCATTTCCAGCAGGTGAATGTCGCCGTTCAGGCTCCCGGGGCTGCCCTGGTAATCCCAGGTCACCCGATGACGCAGGTTCTGTTGATCGAGGCGCTGGGTAATTCGCGCACACAGCGGTTCCATAGCCACGGTTCGGTCCTCTACCGTGACATTGTGGGTTATGACGTTGTAGTTCAATAACTGCTGAATAAGTTCCTGCAGATTTTGTGAATTCTCGAGCAGAATTCGCAAAACATTCTGTTGGCGAGTATTGATCGGCCCCGGCACTTCATCCTGCAGTAAGGACCCCGCTTCCACGATCGCGGACAGTGGTGTTTTCAGTTCGTGCGACACATGGCGCAAAAATATCTGTTTTTGCTGCTCGACCGCCAGCAACTGGCCCCGCAACCATTCCAGCCGCTCGCCCAGTGCCTGCAAGTCCCGGGGACCAGTGACCCGGATGGGGGTTTCCCAATCCCGGTGGCCTAAATGCCGAATCGCCGACGACAACCGGCGCAGCGGGCGAATCATTTGCCAGAACCCCAGTGCCATAAGCGTCAAGGTCACCGGAAGACTGATCATTCCCAACAGAGACAGGCGCCACAAAATCTGTTGAAGCGCCGCCTCGTTACGATCACTGAGCACCGCAACATAATCACTGACGGCCTCATCGAGTGCGGAGCGATGCTGGGAGAGAACGGCAAGTTGCTCGGTAAATTCTTCGTCCTGCCAAGATTGAATTGCTTCATCATTTAGCGCATGCAGCGTATTTTGAAGCGCGACAAGCGCGTCGTAAACCACGCTCTGTTGCGGTTTGGCAACACGTTCAATACGCCGCGAAGTACCGCCCTCAAACCACTGGGTCAGTTGGTCCAGCTCGGTCAAAATTGCATCACGCTTCTGTTGATAGGGTTCGAGAAACGTCACATCACGCAGCAGGCGATATTGCCGGGCAAAGCGCTCCAGATCACGCACCTCGGCATTCAACCCCGACTGCCGGCTGACCAGCGCGTCGGAGTGATCCACCAGTAAGCGCTGGGTGTGCATCTGCTGATAAAACGACCAGGACGCATAGGCCACCAGTGCCAGCATCGGCACCAATGTCACCACGGCAATCAATAACCATTGCTGGGACAGTGACAGGCCTCTTCGGTGCGGCATGAATTTTTCCTCGTAGCGATGGTGGCCACCCGGACCGTTCAGAACGCAGGCGCACTGTTGCCAATAAGAAACACCCTCGCCCACCGATCATAGCGGGCCTCGCGCCCAATAAACCAAAACTCTGTCGCACTTTAGCAACACTGTATCGATGGAAAAGTTCCACCAACCGGGAAGCCATTTAGCTAAGTGATTGAAAATAAATATTTTTTGAAAGGTGGCACGACCCTGGCAATACACCTCGGCGTCAGGCAAAAAAGACTCAGCACCGATGCCTGACATGCTTCGGTACCGGCGCGTCAATAGCTGGTAACACACCAACAGGAATGATGAGGTGAATTATGAAAATTGTCTCTGTGATTGCAACCACCGCACTTCTGTCTTTGGGAACCCTGAGCGCGGTTGCTCAGGATGACACTCAGACTCAGGGAAGCGGCGCCGACTCCGCGTTCTCGGTGATCGACCAGAACGGTGACGGCAGCATCGACAAGGACGAAGCCAAAAACAGCGGCATCAGCGACCGCCGCTTTGAAGCCATGGACAGCGACGGAGATGGCGCTGTAACCCAGTCCGAATACGAAGGACAGGGCAGTGGAAGCAGCTGGCAGTAATCGCCATGCCGAACCGGAGCGGCCCCGCGCCGCTCCGGTCACTTTACTGAAATTTCCGAACCGTTGGGGAGCACACAATGACACCGCTAGCCCGTCTGGGACGTTACAGCTACTGGATTATCGGCATCAGTCTGACCGCGGCCACCATGACGCTGCTGACTCAACAGGCCAGCGGTGAAGAACAACAGCCCCCGACCGAGGCAGCACAGGAAGCGCACCTGGTAGAGCAACGGCAGCGAGGCCAGATTGAAGGCGTCTACCTGTTCCACCCGTCCCTGGATGCGTCCACGATTCAGGTCGAGGTTCGGGAAAATCGCGCCACACTCGTTGGCGAAGTGGAGTCACACGTGCAGCGGGATCTTGCACAGGAACTTGCGATGAGTATTGACGGAATCGACACGGTGAGCAACCAACTTCAAGTGAACCCCCGTTTGACTGAGGACCACCACTCATCGCCGGCATGGAGCGAGCAACCGTCTGACAGCGCGCTCCTGGCCAAGGTCAAAACCCGGCTGCTGGCCAATATCAACCTGCCCGGCACCCGCATTGCGGTCGACACACAGCAGGGGCACGTCACCCTGAGCGGGGAGGTTGATCACCGGGATCAGCAGGAACTGGCGTATTACACGACGCTGAATACGCAGGGGGTGCGCTCCGTCGAGAGCACCCTTAATGTGAAACCGAAAGAGGAATGAATTCCGGACTCACCGGACCGTTTCAATGTTCACTGACATGCTTTGTCAATCACAACCAAAGAGGAATGATCCTATGAAACAGTCAATCATGTACGGTATCGCAGGCGCACTGGCGCTGACCTCCGGCGCCGCTCTGGCACAGGACAGCGTTTCGCACAACGAGAACGCGGCCCATGTCTACGTCGGTGGCAGCTACGGTGGCTTCAAGGCCCGTGGCGGAGAATTTGATGATGAAAAGGATTTTTTTGAGTTGAGTTTCGGGGGCTTTTTCAACCCCTATGTGGGCCTGGAAGCCAGCGCGACCTATTTCGGCGAGTACGGCAATGACCTGGCGACCGCAGACGCCGAAGGCTACGGCATGGCGGTGATCGGGCGCCTGCCGCTGTCCGACAGCTGGGGCCTGTATGCCAAAGGCGGGCAGTTTTTCTGGGAAGCGGATATCGACACCCCCGTGGATTCGGGTGATACCGACGGTGACGATCCCTTCTACGCAGCGGGCATGGATTTCCGCCTGGCGCAGAATCTGAACATGATCGTCGAGTACAGTCGCTACGAAATCGATACTCGCCTCGAGGAATTACCGAACGTTGAGGACACCGACCTCGACACCGTCAAGGTTGGCCTGCGCCTGCGCTTCTGATTACTTCACTCCACCCACGTGCGTTTGCACAGTTTGCCGGCCTCACCCCAGGGCCGGCTTTTTTATGCTCGCAATCAGCGCGCGAAACAGGTGCCGCTGTGAACGGCGGTACAAGAGAAATTCGGGGTGCCATTGAACGCCCAGTAAAAAACCGTAAGCGGGATCCTCAACCGCCTGCACGATACCATCGTGGTCCCGTCCGGCGATGTGCAATCCCCGCCCCAAACGATCAATGGCCTGATTGTGTAAGCTGTTGATTCGCAGGGAGCGCTGCGAAAGTAATTTCAGCAACAGTGTTCCCGGCTCGACGTCCAGCGTTTTCAGCGGCAGGATGGTACGCCGATGCGAAGTTTTGCGCCGATGCAGACGAAGATCCTGGACCAGCGTACCGCCGAGACACACGTTCAGTAGCTGCGCCCCCCGGCAAATCCCCAACAACGGACGATGTTCCGCCAGGGCTTTGTGAATGACCCGCTTTTCCAGCTCATCCCGTTCGGGATCATACTTGGGATGGACCTCGGGCTCCGCACCGTACAACACCGGTTGTACATCGTGTCCGCCGGTCACCACCACCGCATCAAAGTCCGGCAGTGCGTCGACATCACTGGGACGCACCTGTATCGGGCGGGCACCATACAGACGCAGCACTTGAGCGACCAGAAAACGGGGGCCGAACGCACCTCGCTGCGGCCCGGTCACCGCCACTAACGGCGCAACCATCGATCCTCCACCTGCTGGACCCAATCACCAAACCAACGATCCAGCGGATCGGCCAGAAACTCATGGTACGCCCGGCAACAGTCCGACAGGCGTGGCGCATCTGCCGCCAGCGCTTCCACTTCCAGCCAGTCATTCCAGGCCAACGCCAGAGTCCAATCCGGACGATGGATTTCACAGTCCGGCAAACGGTAGTGAAACGCCGGACGCGCCTTGATCAAAGGGTCATCCAGTTGCTGTCGCACGCGGGGTTCATCCAGATGAGCAAACAGCGGCAACATGTCCAGCGCGCGATTTCGCGAGGGATTGTGCGCGAGATAATCGTCGATCAGCTGGCTCTGATCAGGCCAGTAATCCGCTCTGGCCAACAGGCGTCGATAATCCGTGGGATAGGGATCGATATAGTGAGTGACCTGACGGGACAGATTGATGTCCGCCCGCGCATAAAGCCAGTCGTACAGACAGGAAAACGCTTTAAGATAAGCGGTAATCGTTCCGGTTTTTTCGTCGGGCACCTCCGGGTTCAGCTGCATACCGAAGGCGTTGATCAGACGATCCGAGGTCCCCTTGGCGCCCGCTGCGCGCAGGCGTCGAATAATTTCCTCCACCTCCTCGAGCCGGATCATGGGCAGCGGCGGGCTGACCAGCTCCATCGGCACCAGCGAGTCGGCCAACCACTTCAGGACCTCTTCGGCCGAGTCTCCGAGTTCACCCGAGAAGGTGCCCCGATCGCGCTCCTCCCGCCCGAGTTCCTTGAGCAGACGGAAATCCAGTTCTACACCCCAGTCGCCAGCCGGGTCACCACTGAGCACCCGTTCATAGCGCCCATTCGGTTTGACGCTCAGGGACAGGTAATCCGCCACCAGCTCACTGAGCTGATCCAGCGTCAGGCCATTCATTTCCAGTTCCACCCCAATACGTCGGGGCTCACCTTGGGCATTTTCGGCTCTGGCGGGCAGTCGTAGTCCCACGGTCTGAACACCTCCTGAGGGTTGATAAGGGTGGTTTAAAACTCATGTTCAATAGCATGACACAGACTCGCCCACTTTGCCTAATGCATAAAAAAACCCCGGAAGCCTGGCGGCTTCCGGGGTTGATCAAAGCGCACCCGAAGGTGGGATTCGCTTAGTACTGGTACTTCACACCGACTTTGAAGACACGACCAGTGTGGTCGTACTCGTAGCGACGCTTCTCGGTGATGTCAGTCCAGCGGTCCTGGTAGTCATCAGTGAGATTCAGCGCTTCAAAGTTGATGTCGAGGTTGTCGTTCAACTCGTAGCCTGCGGAGAAATCGACATTGAAGGTGCCTTCGTAGCCTTCAAATCGATTCCCTGTGCCGCTGGTTCCAGTAATATAATCGTCACGATAGGCCGCCGAGATACGAGCGTTGAAACGATCATTTTCATAGTAGACGGTTGCATTGTAGGAGTTGTTGGACAAGCCGAACAGACGCTCGCTGACCACTTCATCCCCAAAGGTATAGTCTACATCCGAGTCTACGTAGGTGTAGTTGGCAATAAAGCCAAAGTCCCGCACCAGCTCCGCATCGGTAAAGGTAGAGAAAGGAGCCTGCAACGCCAGTTCAAAACCTTTCACTTCTGCGCCCGGGCCATTTTCCAGTGATGAAATGGTCCAGGGACGACCTTCCGGATCCGCCTCGGCCGGAGAGGTCGGCGCCAGCAGGGACAAGGGCAGGCCGGTAGAGGCATAGGTGCCCTCGCGCTCTACGCCAATCGGGCGTGATTCGATATCTTTGGTAAATAACGCAATGGACGCGATCGCCTCATCTGCAAAGTACCACTCCAACGAGGTATCAAAAGAATCTGCACGGGTCGGATCCAGTTGCGGGTTCTGGAACGATACGCTGTAGTTGAAGCTGTCAACGCTACCACCAGGACTCAGATTGCCCAGCCCCGGACGGGTCATCACGCTGGCACCAGACACGCGCCAAATCAGATCTTCAGTCAGATACATGGCGGTGTTGAACGACGGCAGCACGTCATCGTACGTATCACGCTTTACGGTGACAAACTGACCAGAGTTGTAACCGGACGATGTCTGGTCGGTTTCGGCGTAACGAACACCAACGTCAAACATGAAGTCCTTGCCGGCCAGCTGCGTCTCACCGTTCAACTGCACAAACAGCGAGGTGCTTTCTTCTTCAACGCTACGAATGTTGCCCTGGTCCTGACGCGCTTCCTGATTGAACAGGTCAATTTCGTCAGCCCAGGCCCACAGGTCGGGAATCACCCACTGGCTGGTAGAGCCAGAACCCATTTTGTCGTCGAAAGTAAAGACTTCGCTCAGAGCGTCGGTACCGGGAATTCCGTAAACGTCATCACTGGAGCAATCAACCAATTCAGCGCCGCAAACACCGGTATCGCGACGGTAACCTTCGGTATCAAAGGTAAACTTCTTGTAGCTAGCACCAAAATCGACGGAGTATGCGTCGTTCAGGTAGTAGGTGAAATCACCCGCAACGGTATCAAAACCATGCACGGTGTTGGTCGGGCGATCACGGAATTCGGACATCTGGAAATTGGTCGGATCAGTCACATCCGGTCCGTTGAACGCGATGACCGGGAATTCATCATCGGTATAATCGTAGCGGAAACCCTGATAATCACGATCGTCGTACATGAACGTGATTTCGTAGGGGAAGTCCAGCTCGGATTCCGAGGTACCCGCCAGGAAGTGACCGGTCAGGTCTTCATTAAACTCATGCTCAACATCCAAAGACACCTGACTGAACTCGGTGGTCCAGGCTTTCAGGAAGTTCTCATTCCGGACCCAGGCATTGTTCACGGTCATGGAGTTCAGGTTGTTGCTGGCCGCGTCGTAGGTGTAGTCGACAACGTCCATACCACCTTCGTTACCGCGGAACAGCACCTCGCCCCATTTTTCTGCACGGGAAGCGTCCAGCTCAGAGTACAACAGGTCCAGGCTGACGGTGGTGGCATCACTCGGACGGAACTGCAGGCCACCGGTAATACCCAAACGCTTGCGATCCACATCGATCAGACCGTAGCGGGGAATACGCGGGTGGAAACCATTACCGACTTCAACACAACCCGCATCATCAGGGTTGGCGGTACAGTCCACGCCTTCAACACTGGCAAAATCCGCCGCTTGCCAGCGAACGGTGTTCTGACCCATTTCGCTGGTACTGTTATCTGAATAAGCGACTGACGCTGATACACCCCAGATACCTTCCGGGTCGTTATAGGCGAACAAGCCAGTGACACGAGGACCAAAATCTTCATTCAGGTCGTTGTATTGCCCCTCAACAGCACCAACCAGAGTCAGGCCTTCGTCATAACCAAAGGGACGGCCGGTATTCAGGTCGACCACGGCCCCCAGTGAACCTTCGTCCACATTCGCGGATGCGGTTTTTCGCACGACGATGGAGTTGAACAGCTCGGAGGCAAAGACGTTGAAGTCAAAGCTACGGCTGCGGTTAGGCCCACCTTCACCGCCGGTGGCGGCAATCGCTTCCATACCGTTGATACGGATACGGGTAAACTCACCGGACAGGCCTCGCACGGAGATCTCGCGGCCTTCGCCGGAGTCACGGGTAATGGCGATACCGGGGATACGCTGCAGGGACTCGGCCAGATTCTGGTCCGGGAAGTCAGCGATGTCTTCGGCCATAATGGCATCGACAGACCCAACACTGTCACGTTTCACATCCAGGGCCTGAGCCAGACTCTGGCGGAAACCGGTCACCACCACTTCTTCCAGTACCGGTTCATTCGCAGGCGCCTGGGCCTGGGCGGCGCCGGCAACAGCCAGTGCCAGAGCGGTCATGGATGTGTTGGCCAAGAATTGCTTACCAAACTTGTAGTTAAATAGGGACATGGTGCCTCCTGGTTTATTATGTAGACTAATGTCTTTGACTCTCACTACTGGAACACACTGGTCTGCATAGATGCACAAACCAGATGCGACTCTAACGTACAGCCACAGCAACTCCCTTCGGCGAAATCACCAAAGTGAAAACGGAAAGCCCGCACCAACACTGGCACTTGACTTACCAAAAGTATGTTTACACAGAGTTTGCTAACGCAGGTTCGAAAAGCGGGGCAATCGAGCCCAACCGTCTGTCGACAGCAGGAAACCCGACTGAAAGAACGTCGTTTGAATGGTTCATCTCTCCCTATCCTCTCTCACTTTATCATTTGGCTGATGGCCTTTTTTGCATCGATCCTGCCCTTCGTCAAACGACGGACAGCGGACCCTGCTTAAGGCTTATATTAGATTCCAGCGGGATAATAGTTGCACAGCTTTGGGGATATCTCAAGGTTTAACCCCACATTATTTAGGCCGATGTGCTCAAATCTTTTACAATGGCACATTATCCAGCCTACCCCTGCATTTGAGGAGCACTGAATGACTCTGACGCCCGCTTACCGGCAACGCTTTGGCGCCCTGGCGCGTCTTTATGGCGAACCGGCTCTGGAGCACCTGGCAGGCGCTCACTTTGCCATCGTTGGGCTGGGTGGCGTAGGCAGCTGGGCGGCGGAGGCCCTGGCGCGTACCGGGGTCGGGACCCTGACCCTGATCGAGCTCGACGGCGTGTGCGTGACCAACACCAACCGGCAACTGCACGCTTTGGAAGGCTATATCGGCGCGTCCAAGAATCAGGTGGTGAGTGATCGCCTCAAGGCCATCAACCCGGAGTTGACGGTTCACAGCGAGGAAACCTTTCTGACCAGTGACAATATTGAACAGCTGATCAATCGCGACCACGACGTTGTGATCGATGCCATTGACTCGGCCCACATCAAGGCACACCTGGTGGCCTACATCAGCCGCCTCAAGGGTCGTCTGGTCACTGTGGGCTCGTCGGGCGGAAAGCGGGATCCAAAGCAGATTGTCTGTTCCGACCTGGCACAAACCGCCTACGACCCCATGCTGCGTAAGGTACGCAATCTGCTTTTCCGACATTACGGATTCCGCAAGGACGCCAAGCGACGCTTTCGGGTGGACGCCATTTATTCCAATGAGCAGATGCACTTTCCTCAGTTGGACGGCAGCGTATGCGTGGGCGATAAAGGCAACCGGGATCCGGACAGCGGAGTCAAACTCGACTGTGGCGGCGGGCTCGGCTCGGCGGTGATGGTCACGGGCAGTTTCGGATTCGCCGCCGCCAGCCAGGCGGTGGAGCGCTATCTTCAGGACCGGGGCTGTTGAACCGACGCTTGCCCATCAACGTCTCTCAAATACGGAACAGCTGCCGAGTATTGTCGGTGGTCTGACGGGCTACCTGCTCCTCGGTGCAGCCCCTTAAGCCGGCGAGTGTCTGGGCAATCAACGGTAAGAACTCCGGACTGTTGCGCTCGCCCTGTCGCCCAAACACCGGCATGTCCGGAGCATCGGTTTCCAGCAACAATGCCTCCAATGGCACCCGGCTGACCGCATCCCGGGTTTTGCGGGCCCGATCATAGGTGATAACACCCCCGACACCCAGCCGGAACCCCATCTGCCAATAGGTTTGCGCGATATCCTCGCTACCGCTGAAGGCATGAACCACACCGCCCAGAGGAAACCGGTGACGCTTGAGCCGTCGGATCAGCTCATTGTGGGCTTTGACGCAGTGAAGAATGAGCGGTTTGTCAGAGCTCCGGGCCAGCTCAAGGTGAATGTCCAGCAGGGACTCCTGCTCGCCCATGGGAGTATCGATACACTTATCCAGACCACACTCCCCCACCGCCACGCAACGGGGGTGGGCCAGGAAATCCCGACACACCGCCTCCCAGCCGTCAACGACCCGGTCCTGCCACCAAGGATGCATGCCCGCGGCGAAGTACCAATCGGAGTGCGGTGATTCACAAAGCGCCCGGGCTCGCCCCCACTGCGCCGGATCCGTACCCGGAATAATCAGCTGATGAATGCCCCCGGATCGACACCGGGACCAGAGTGCCTCCCGGTCCCGATCAAACGCCTCAAAATCCAGGTGACAGTGGCTGTCGATCAGGGGAGCCGTCATCAGCGCCAACGGTAGGCGATGACCGAGTCGGTAAAGAAGGTGGGAATATAAGTGACCCCATCATCCGGATTCCACCCCAGGTCGGCGGTGTTCATACGCGGATCTCGGGTATCCATCAGTCGGGTCACCTGACCATCACGGACGTGATATACCAGCCCGACCCAGCAGGTCACCAAGAACTCGTTGGCACCGATTTTCTCAACGCCATCAATACCGGACTCAAAGCCTTCGGCCACGGTTTCCAGATCGCCTTCGGGATTCGCTCTCAGCAACCGGTTCCCGGCCCCGATATAGATATCGTCACCGTCGATGTAAAGGCCGTTCGGATCTTTCAGGCCCTCCAGAAACAGCTCGGCACCGTCACTGAGAATGCGGTGGACCTTGCCCGTGCGGGTATCGGAGACATAGACGGTTCCCCCATCATCAATGGCGATATCGTTCAGGAACACCGAGTCCGCCACCGGAATGCGGGACATGATCTGTCCGGTTTTCAGGCTCACGGCCAGGACCTCGGTCAGGTCGGCGACATAGAGGGTGTTGCGCAGAACGCCCATACCCTTCGGGGCGTTCATTCCGCGGGCCCAGTTCTGATCAATAATGTCGCCCTCCAGGGATAGCTTGGCAATTCCCCCTTTACCGTCGGCCTGATTGCCCTCGCCTTCGATCTCGGCCACCAGCAGATAGGCTTCGCCATCGGCCTCATGGTAAAGCACAGACTCCGGAGTGCGGAGCCCTTGGGTTTCCCATTGCTGTTCGAGCCGGGGCGACTCACCGGCCCCGGCATTCAGTGCGGCCGCCGCCAACGCGGTGGCCAGTACACTCATGCCGAAACGTTGCTTCCAAAGTTGATTCATTGGTCTCTACTCTCCCACACTTGGTTTTATTGATTGGCCCGGTTATCGATCAGATCATCCACCACGGCCGGGTCCGCCAGCGTTGAGGTATCCCCGAGATTATCGAGCTCATTGGCGGCAATTTTGCGCAGAATGCGGCGCATGATTTTGCCCGAGCGGGTCTTCGGCAGGCCGGGCGCCCACTGAATGATATCCGGTTTGGCAATGGCGCCGATTTCCTGCACGCACAGATCAATCAGTTCCTTGCGCAGCGCATCGTTCGGCTCTTCACCGCCCATCAGGGTGACATACGCATAGATACCCTGACCCTTGATGTCGTGGGGATAGCCCACAACCGCGGCCTCGGAGACTTTCGGGTGCAGCACCAGCGCACTCTCTACTTCCGCGGTTCCCATCCGGTGACCGGAGACGTTGAGCACGTCATCCACCCGGCCGGTAATCCAGAAATAACCATCCTCATCCCGACGAGCACCGTCGCCGGTGAAGTAGTAACCGGGGTAGGCACTGTAGTAGGTATCGATGCAGCGTTGATGATCGCCATACACTGTGCGAATCTGACTGGGCCACGGCGCCTTGATCGCCAGGTTACCGGAACCGGCGCCCTCAATTTCATGGCCCTCGTTATCCAGCAGCACCGGCTGCACCCCGAAGAAGGGTAAAGTGGCGGAACCGGGCTTCAGGTCGGTGGCACCGGGCAACGGGGTCAGCATATGGGCACCGGTTTCAGTCTGCCACCAGGTATCCATGATGGGGCAGCGGCTCTCGCCCACTACCCGGTAATACCACTCCCACGCTTCGGGGTTGATTGGCTCCCCCACGGTTCCCAACAGCTTCAGGGACTGACGGGAGGTCTGGGTGACCCACTGATCGCCCGCCCCCATCAGAGCCCGAATGGCCGTGGGCGCCGTGTAAAAGGTGTTGACCATATGCTTGTCGACCACCTGCCAACAGCGGGAGGCATCCGGGTAGGTGGGCACCCCTTCAAACATCAGCGTGGTTGCGCCGTTCGCCAGGGGACCATATACGATGTAGCTGTGGCCAGTAACCCAGCCCACATCCGCCGTACACCAGTAAACGTCACCTTCCTGGTGGTCAAATACATACTTATGGGTCATGGCCGACTGCAGTAAATAGCCACCGGAGGTGTGCAGCACCCCTTTGGGTTTACCGGTAGAGCCCGAGGTATACAGAATGAACAGGGGGTCCTCGGCATCCATGCTCTCAGGCTCACAGTGATCGGATTGGCGCTCCACTTCCTGTTCGTACCAGATATCCCGACCTTCCTGCCAGCCGACATCGGCACCAGTACGCTTGACCACCAGGCAGGTATGCACACCCGGGCAGGCGTTCATCGCCTTGTCCGCATTGTTTTTCAGCGGGATGTGTTTGCCACCGCGAACCCCCTCATCGGCGGTGATCAGCACCTGGCAATCCGCATCGAGAATCCGGTCTTTCAGTGCATCGGGGGAGAAGCCACCAAACACCACCGAATGGATTGCACCGAGACGGGCACAGGCGAGCATGGCGTAGGTGGCCTCGGGGATCATCGGCATATAGATGCACACCCGATCGCCTTTCTTGACGCCGCGCTCACGCAACAGATTGCCCAGCCGGCTGATTTCGGTGTGCAATTCCCGGTAGGTGATCATCTGATCTTCCGAGGGGTCATCCCCCTCCCAGATGATGGCGACCTGATCCGCCCGCTGCTCCAGGTGGCGATCGACGCAGTTCACGCTGACATTGAGCTTGCCGCCCTTGAACCAGGCGACTTCCCCTTTGCGCAGATCGCTCTCACATACCTTGTCCCACTTCTTGTCCCAAGTCAGAAAGGCGTCGGCCTGCTCCGCCCAGAACCCATCCGGGTCCTCTACTGAGCGCTGGTACATCGCCCGATAGCGCTCCGCATCAATGGCCGCATGCGCTTTGAAGGAATCGGGAACCGGGTGGATGTGGTGTTCGGACATGAGAAGCCTCGCTGACAGTTGTTATTGCAATTCGTGGTTGACGCTATTGTTCAAGATCCGGGCTCGGAGCCGCAGAGTCAAGCTTAACAGCAGTTTCTGAACTTGGCCACAGACAACGTTGTCTATAGCGGCGGACCCGTAAATAATCGTTAAGTGGGTGATATCGATCAAAGGAGCTCGAAAGCCCCGAAGGGAAACAAGAGTCACACCCGCCGGATTGGCGGCGGGTGTGGGGCAACCCGGGTCAGGCGACCTGGGTCGGAATGGTATTGGTCGTTCGCTCTACCCGGTTGTTCTCATCGAGATACACCAGGCGAGGCTTGTGATTGAGCAGCTCGGCTTCGCTGTACTGCCCATAACTGGCGATGATGACCCGATCACCGACCTGCACTTTGCGGGCCGCAGCGCCGTTCATGGAGATGGTTCCCGATCCGGCTTCGGCCAGAATAACGTAGGTGGTGAACCGCTCGCCATTGTTGACGTTGTAGATATCAATCTGCTCAAACTCGCGCAGCCCAGCCAGCGCCACCAGATCGCTATCAATGGCGCACGAGCCGTCGTACCAGAGCTCGGCCTGGGTGACCGCCGCCATGTGCAATTTGCCTTTCAGCAGAGTAGAAAGCATAGGCTTCTCCCGTGTTTGGTGCTGACGTCAAGCGTCCAGCACAAGGGATACATTGTCAATCAGGCGCGCACCCCGAGTGTACATCGCGCCGAGAATCGTGATTTCGGCGTCATCGTGGGCCGCCGGGTCGAGCGTATGACTGTTGCACACACTGACATAGTCGGGTCGGAAACCCGCGTTTTCAATCTGTTCCTTCGCTTCTTCCGCCAGCACGAGATAGTCGCGCCGACCGGACTGAATCTGCTCGCGCACCCAAATCAGGCTACGGTACAACTGAGACACCCGCGGGCGCTCATCCTCACCAATAAAGCCATTGCGCGAGCTGAGTGCGAGGCCGTCGGCCTCCCGCACAATGTCTCCGGCACTGATCCTGACCGGCATGCACAAGTCTTCCACCATCCGACGGATCACCGCCAATTGCTGGAAATCTTTGGCACCGAACACCGCCTCATCCGGCTGAACGATGTTGAACAGTTTGGTGACCACCGTCGTCACGCCTTCAAAATGGCCCGGGCGACTGGCACCACAGAGCACGTCGGTCATGGTGGGCACGACGACCCGGGTCTGCTCGGCCATACCGTTGGGGTAAATCTCGGTTTCGTCGGGGCAGAACAGGAAGTCGCAGCCAATAGCCTCCAGCTTGGCCGTGTCGGCTGCCAGAGTCCGGGGGTACTTGTCCCAGTCTTCGTTCAGCCCGAACTGCAGCGGATTGACGAAAATACTGGTAACGACACAGTCACAGCTCGCCTGAGCCTGCTGCACCAGAGCAAGATGTGCCTGATGCAGGTTGCCCATGGTGGGCACAAACCCAATACGCTTACCCTGGCGACGTTCCTCAGCCAAAGCGGTGCGCAGCGAGTGAATCTGATGAAATACCTGCATGGCTGGCTCGTTTCAGGCGACAACGCGGTGCGGACCCTAACGCCGTGCCAGGCACAGCGTTACCTATTTACCCAAACTTGGGGGCGGGATAATACACGGTCGTTTCGGGATGTACAATCTTTGTGCAACATGGCGCCTGATTCATGCTTGCAGAGGCAAAAGCGTCACTTTATGCGTCAATATTCCCCTTGCTGCATATATTCCGGCGCCAGGTTTTCGAAGCGGGTGAACTTGCCGATAAACGCCGCCCGACAGGTACCGATTTCACCGTTACGCTGCTTACCGAGAATCAGTTCGGCAATACCCTTATCCGGGCTGTCCTCATTGTAGTATTCATCCCGGTAAATGAAGAGAATGACATCGGCATCCTGCTCAATGGCGCCAGATTCACGCAGATCCGAGTTCATGGGCCGCTTATTTGGACGCTGCTCCACCCCCCGGTTCAGCTGGGACAGCGCAATGACCGGGCAGTCGAACTCCTTGGCCATGGCCTTGAGCGAGCGGGAAATCTCGGAAATCTCCTGAGTCCGCCCTTCGCTCGGGCCGGAGAGCTGCATCAACTGCAGGTAGTCCACCATGATCATCGCGGGATTACCGTGCTCGCGGGCAATGCGTCGCACCCGGGCACGCATTTCGGTGGGCGACAGCCCCGGGGTATCGTCGATGAACAGCGGCTTGTCTTTCATCTTACTGACTGCGGCGGACAGCTTGGGCCAATCCTCCTCGGTCAACTTACCGTTGCGGATCTTGCCCTGATCAATCCGCCCGATAGAGGACATCATCCGCATCACCAGTGCCGCAGAGGGCATCTCCATACTGAACACCAGGGTCGGACGCGTCTGGGTAAAAATGGAGGACTCGACAAAATTGAGCGCCAGGGCGGTTTTACCCATGGAGGGTCGGGCGGCCAGAATCACCAGTTCGCCGGGCTGCCAGCCAGACGTACGCTGATCCAGATCCTCCAGGCCGGAGCTGACCCCGGTCAGATCACTGCCCGAGCGGAACAGTTCGTCAATGCGCTGTACGGTGTCCTTGAGCAGCGCGTTCAGGTCGGTCAGCCCGCCTTCTTTGGGGCGATCCTCGGCAATTTCCGCCACCCGTTTTTCGGCGATCTGCAGCAGATCGTCGGCGTCAAGCCCCAGAGGGTTGTAACCGGACTTGCTGATCTCCTGGGCGACACTGATGAGCTGGCGCAGCGTCGAGCGCTCGCGCACGATATTGGCGTAGGCGAGGATGTTGGCGGCGCTGGGAGTATTGGCCGCCAACTCTGTCAGATAACCCAGTCCGCCGACCCGCTCCAGCTCCTCGTGCCGGTGCAGCTCTTCCGACAGGGTAATGACATCCAGCGGCTGGTCTTCCTCGGCCAGCTCGCACATGCGCAGGAAGATCTGACGGTGGTCATCCCGGTAAAAGTCGCGCTCGGACAGCACTTCGCGCACCGCTTCCAGGCGCATATTGTCCAGCATCAAACCACCCAATACCGCCTGCTCGGCTTCTACCGAGTGCGGCGGGGGCATTTTCGCCGGGGAGGTCTCTTCCTCCGAGGGCAGATCCAGGGGTAGATCAGACATGGGCTCTCAGTACCGGTAATTCTCGGACAAAAAAACGGGCACTACCGATCAGTCCCCGAGGGGTCGATAGTGCCCGATTTCGTCAGACTTGTCACCGCCGGCCATGGAATCAGACCGGCCCAGGGTAGTGCCCGTTACTCGGCCACTACGCTGACTTTGACCGCCTGAATGACTTCAGCATGCACTTGCACGTCGATCTCGTACTCACCGATTTCGCGCAGCGCACCCTCCGGCAGTTTGACTTCAGCCTTGGTGACTTCAACGCCAGCCGCAGTAATGGCATCGGCGATATCGCGAGTACCGATAGAACCGAACAGCTTGCCTTCGTCGCCCGCGTTGGCGCCGATGGTAACGCTGACTTCCGCCAGCTTGGCGGCGCGCGCTTCGGCTTCGCTCAGCTTGGCGGCAGCAGCGGCTTCCAGTTCAGCGCGACGCGCTTCAAACTCAGCCACATTCTCGGCGGTGGCCGGAATGGCTTTGCCCTGCGGCAGCAGGAAGTTGCGGCCGAAGCCGGCTTTAACAGCAACCTGGTCGCCAATGCCACCGAGCTTGCCTACTTTTTCCAGCAGAATAACGTCCATCTCGTTTACCCTCTAAGTTGTATGATCCGGCGATCGGGCGGGGCCTCAGGCCCGGGGTGTTGCCCGCTCGCGAAAATTCAGCCAAGTATCCAGAAATGCCAACACGGCCAACAGCTGTGTCGCAGGTTCCAGCAGTATCAATACCGCGTAAAACACAAACAGCCACTGAACCCCAAGCCCCTTGATGGCTACCAGGCGGTGTACCATTGCCACCCCCTGCAGCACCAAAGGCAGCAGAAACAACGCTGACCACAGTGCGTAATCCAACCCCTGGAACAGGCAATACACGGCGGCGGCCATACTGGTCATGGCCTGTACCGGGTGAAGTTTCAGAGCCTGAAACTCCGCCCCGAACCCACCGGGGTTGTCTACCAGCGAGTGCCACCAACGCCCGAGCATCAGGCCGAGCGCGGCTGGAAAGGCCATCCCGTAGGCCAGCATTCCCAGCACAAAGGTTGCACTGTAGGACGACACTGACGCGTCTACCGAACTGGCCAGCTCTTCGAGCAGCTGATTCCAGCTCTGCAGCGCAGCCTGCACGGCTTCTGGGGCCAGAGCGCCCAGCAAGACCGCCATCAGGGTCGCTACGGCCACTATGCCCATCAGGCAAGTCGCCCACCCACTGCCGCGCCGTAAAAACAGCGCGGCGCCGTAGGTCAGTAACACTCCCCCGACCACCGCCGTAGCGACCGCTGGGGCAATCTGACTGAAACCGAGCAGGAGCAGTGACGGTAGCACGCCCCATAACAGAATCAGCAGACCGTTGTTTCTCCCCACGCGCAAGGTGACCAGAGCCACGGTAGCGGGGGTCAGCAGGGGCACCCAATTACCAATCAGGGCCACCGCTGTGGCTTGCAAGCGACCGCGCAAAATAAATTCAGCCAGCGCTCGCAATGCTGCACTCCTTCAACCGGTTGACGGCCTCGACTTACTCGTGGCTGTCGGTGTACGGAATCAGGGCCAGGTAACGGGCGCGCTTGATCGCTGAGGACAGCTGGCGCTGGTACTTGGCTTTGGTTCCGGTGATACGGCTGGGTACAATCTTACCGGTTTCGGTGATGTACGCCTTCAGCGTTTCCAGATCTTTGTAATCAATACGCTTCACGCCTTCGGCGGTGAAACGGCAAAACTTACGACGACGGAAAAAACGTGCCATCTCTTATTCCCCCTGCTTTTCGGTTTCGGCTTCTGACTCTTCGTCCGAGCTGTTGTCGTCGGAATTGTCATTGCCCTCTTCACGGCGCGGCGGGCGGCTGCCCTGCTTTGCAGTGCGCTCACGGGCATCTTTATCAGCCTTGAGGATCGGAGACTCTTCAGTGATGGCTTCGTCTTCGCGAATCACGAGGTTACGCAGGACGGCATCGTTGTAGCGGAAGTTGGTGGTCAACTCTTCCAGGGCTTCCTCGGTGCACTCCACGTTCATGAGTACATAGTGAGCCTTGTGGATTTTGTTGATGGAGTAAGCCATTTGACGGCGACCCCAGTCTTCCAGACGGTGAACCTGGCCACCGCTGTTTTTGACGCTGGCGGTATAGCGCTCGATCATGCCGGGCACTTGCTCGCTCTGGTCGGGATGGACCATAAAGACGATTTCGTAATGACGCATTGTAGCTCCTTACGGGTTAAAGCTTCCCCGGACCAAAAGGGCCTGAGTGAAGCAAGGAGTGACCCGGGCAAAAGGCCCGGGCCGGTTAGGGGCGGCTATTCTAGGGAGTTTACTGGGGGGTTGCAAGCCAAGTTGCATACTTTTTACGCAGTTCGGGGCGTTAAGGCGGATGCGGCCTGCGGCCTTATCCGCCCTACGTAAACCACGGCAGATTGCGTAGGGCGGATAAGCGAAGCGCATCCGCCGTAAACCAGCCCTGCCATCAATCAGTTACCGTATACCGGGAACTTGCCGCATACGTCCAACACCTTGCCTTTCACCTCTTCGATCACGGCGTCGGCATTACCGGCTTCCAGGCCGTCCAGAATATCGCACATCCAGCCCGCCAACTGCTTGCACTCTTCCTCGCGGAAGCCGCGGGTAGTGATGGCCGGCGTACCGACCCGGAGGCCAGAGGTGATGAATGGCGAGCGCGGGTCGTTCGGTACCGCATTCTTGTTCACGGTGATATTGGCCCGACCCAGCGCTTCGTCGGCGTCCTTACCGGTGTACTCTTTACCGATCAGGTCCACCAGCATCAGGTGGTTTTCGGTGCCACCGGAGACGATCTTGATACCGCGCTCAATGAAGGTCGCCGCCATGACCTTGGCATTTTTGACCACTTGCTGCTGGTACTCTTTATAGGCCGGGCTCATCGCCTCCTTGAAACTGATGGCCTTCGCTGCGATCACGTGCATCAGCGGGCCGCCCTGACCACCGGGGAATACGGCGGAATTGAGCTTCTTCTCTATCTCTTCATTGGCCTTGGCCAGAATGATGCCACCACGGGGGCCGCGCAGGGTTTTGTGAGTGGTGGAGGTGGTCACGTCGGCGATCTGCACCGGGTTCGGATATACTCCCGCCGCTACCAGCCCTGCCACGTGGGCCATATCAACCAGCAAGTAAGCGCCCACTTCATCGGCGATATCCCGGAATTTCTGCCAATCCACGACCTGGGAGTAAGCCGAGAAACCCGCCACGATCATGCGCGGCTTGTGCTCGCGAGCCAAGCGGGCAATTTCCTCGTAGTCCAGCTCGCCGGTCTCCGGGTTCAGGCCATATTGCACGGCATTGTAGATCTTGCCGGAGAAGTTCGGCTTGGCACCGTGAGTCAGGTGGCCACCGGCGTCCAGGCTCATACCCAGAACGGTGTCACCGGGCTTGCACAGGGCGGCATAAACGGCGGAGTTCGCCTGGGAGCCGGAGTGCGGCTGAACGTTGGCGTAGTCGGCGCCGAACAGCTCCTTGGCGCGCTCGATCGCCAGCTGTTCACTCTGGTCAACGTACTCGCAGCCACCGTAGTAGCGTTTGCCGGGATAGCCCTCAGCGTATTTGTTGGTCAGCTTGGTGCCCTGGGCTGCCATCACCAGCGGGCTGGTGTAGTTTTCCGAGGCAATCAGCTCGATATGCTCCTCCTGGCGACGGCTTTCCTTCTGGATGGAATCCCAGATTTCGGGGTCAAAATCGGCAATCGTCTGAGTTTTGTCAAACATGAACACATCCTGAGCAGGGCGACAGGCCTGGCAACAGCCCGCCGGGGTTAAAATTGGACGCGAATTGTACACCAATCAACCAGCTCGCTTCCAAGAAAAATACTCAACCAGCGCCATAGTCTCGCTCATAAAGCGCATCCACCTTCTGACGGCAAAGCCCGCATGGCGTTTGACCGGCCAACGGGCCGGTGCAACAATGCCTGACAGGCCGTCGGCCTGGCCATACCGGATATTCAGTTTCGGTTAAGCCGACCGGCGGTATAACAGAGGTGAATGCTCTATGTACGAGCGAAACCTCTGGGAGGACACCCCATGAAGAGATCCTGGACTACCCTGGCCACCGCCGCCCTGCTCCTTATGTTCAGCCTGGGCGCCTGGGCCGACGATGATTACAGCCAGGCCGAGCTGAACCAGATGCTCGCCCCCATTGCCCTTTACCCGGACACAGTACTGTCACACATACTGATCGCCAGCACTTACCCCCTTGAGGTGGTTCAGGCCAACCGGTGGGCTCAGCGCCACCGCAACATGGAGGGCGCCGCCGCCGTATCGGCAGCCGAACGCGAAGGCTGGGACCCGAGCGTGACCGCCCTGGTGGCCTTTCCCGACATTCTCGAGCGTATGGCCGATGATCTCGAATGGACCCAGGACCTCGGCGAGGCATTCCTGTGGGACGAGGGCGAAGTGCTCGCCAGCGTGCAGGACCTGCGCCAACGCGCCTACGAGGCGGGCACTCTGCGCACCACCGAACATCAGGAGGTGGTCATCGAGCAGAAAACCATCATTGTCGAACCCCGGGTATCCGAGATCATCTACATTCCTTATTACGATACCCGGGTGGTGTACGGCCCCTGGCACTGGCACCATCACCCGCCCCACCGCTGGCATCGCCCCAGTCGGGGCTACTGGAACGCGGGTATCTTCTGGAGCTTCGGCACCCGGATTGACCACCACAGTTTCTACTTCAGCAGCTTCCACTGGCACAACCGGCACACCGTGGTGATCGACATTGACCTGCACAACCATCACCGCTTCCACTCCGGCCGTAGTGTGGTTCGCTATAAAGAAGCCCGCCGCTGGAAGCACAACCCGAGCCATCGCCGCGGCGTCGAGTACCGTCGCAGTACCGTGCGTCAGCAATATGCCGCCCCGTCGCGCACTGCACGCCACTCCGGGACACGGGTGGAACGCGCCCAGCGTGTAGAGCGCATCGAACAGCGCCTGCAGAACCCCCGCAGCAGCGCCCGGAGTGAACCCCGTCGCTCGCGGGACGCTCAGGCTCGAAATGATCGGCAACAGCCCCGGCTTGGCCGCGGTGAACGGCGCAGCGATACCTATGAAACCCGCCGCGAAACTCCCAACCGGATGGAGCAGCGCTCGGGCGACCAACCGCGCGCCAGTGAACCGAAACGAGAGCGAGCACAAGTACAGCGGCAAGCCCGCGAAGAGCGTACCCGCACCACTCGCACCGAACGCCCCTCCCGGGAGGAACGGGCCAACGCCCGGAACACTCGGCAGCCGGACCGCAGCCAACAGAACTTCCAGCGCAGCACCCGGGACCGGGTGGATGCGGCCCGCAACCGCTCGTCAATCAGCGAGCGAGCCCGCCAGGGCCGAAGCGAGAATGGACGCGCCGAGCGGCGGTGATCTGACAGAGGATAAGGTGGCTGCTGCGTGCGGGGAGCCACCTAAAAACTTTACGCAAATAAAACCACGAGCGTTGCACTAGATGCCACACTCTAAGCCTGATCTGACTACCGTCGTCACAAAGACCGACAACTGTCAGGTTATGCTTGGTCTATTAAAGATCAGGAGGTAGGGGAATCAAATGAATTCACCAGGTTTTAAATAACGCTTCAACTCCTCATCATCGATCGGCCCTGTGATTCGCTCATTAAGGATCTCATCATCTCGCCAGTAGTCCGACAAAGTATCCATTATATTTGTTGCAATATCCTTGGCTTGAACCAAATTTGATCGAAATTGTTTCTCATAATGATCGGGAACGTGCTTCCACCAGCCCCAGCTAAAATTGTCGAGATTCCTGAAAATCCCATGTACACTTCCAGCTGAACTACGAATGGTAGATACTTTACCTTCCCTGTAGTTTTTAATTCCTTCGTTGATACCTGATTGCTCTCCATGCAAATTCCTTAGCACCCGATCTCTCCAGGTTTCTGGTCTATCAGAGGCCGGCCACTTATGCCAATCTCCATGCTCAGACGATTTCTCAAAAAATGCATTCAGCGCGCCCTCCAGGACTCCAATCGCGCGTCTATGCCACTCAGACATTTCTGTCATGTATTCAATACTCGAGAACTTCCGTAATAGAAGCTCCCGCTTCAACTCTTCGTTCACAATTAGGGCTCCGGCCACTTGGGAAGTATTGGAGGTGGTGCCTCAACAGCCTGCTAGTAAGCAGATTCGCCTGGCCTTAAATATTTCTTCAACTCTTGTTCGTCTATTCTTCCAGTAGTCTTTTGATTTAGAATATAGCCCTCGGATCGCCATGCACCCATTAATTCTCTCATAATGTTTGACGCTCGATTTCTGAATTCAGCCAGATTCCGGCAAAACTGGTCATGATAGAAGGGAACCACCCTTGCCTGCAAAAGCACCTTGATTAGCACCAGCACAGAAACCCTGGAAGTTACAGAATTAGCCGCACGGACCACTAGCCAGTCAATTATTACACGAACAGAATATCCGGCGTAGACTGCCCATCAGCTGACGGCCATGATCTATGGCATCATCTTTAGGACACTGACTCCCCCGGCTTCAGATAGTGCTTCAGTTCTTCCTCATCAACAGGACCAGTGATTTCCGGAGTAAGAATTGAATCTTTGGTTTTCCATGCTCCCATCAGTTGCCGCATGATATTCGAAGCACACTTTTTTGCCTTAACAAGATTTTTAGTGAACTCGTCTCTGTGGTGACTGGGTATGCACTCCCACCACCCCCAACTAAAGTTGTCAAGATTCCGAAAAATCCCGTGCAAACTTCCAGAGACGCTTCTAATCGTGGAGACTTGACCTTTTCTGTAGTTCTCTATACCTCGATCAATACTCTCTTGCGTCCCCAACAAATTTTTGAGCACCCGATCTCGCCAAGTTTCCGGCCAATCCGACGGTGGCCACTGATGCCAGTCTCCATGTTCAGAAGAACGCTCGAAGAACGCACTCAACGCTTCCTTTAAACTGTCAATCGCTCGCTGATGCCACTCAGACATTTCAAGCATGTAATCAACACTTGAAAACTTTCTCGCCAGCAACTCACGTTTCATCTCTTCATCCATAGCTATGGCTCCGGCCAGTTGGTAAGGTTTGGCGATGACGCTTCGATACTGTTCGGGGAAATAAACAATTGTGTGCTACCACCTTGGAGATAGAACTCGTTTCCCGAAAACTCTTCGTAGGGCTGACCTGCAGCAGGCCCTTCCCAAGCTTTCAATCCACCTTCTCCCACAAAATGCTCGACATAGTACCCATTATCATTCCAATCATCTTTTACAGCGTAGCCTCTGCGCCATTCAGTCTTATTGGCTGGAAGATCATAAGCCCAAAAGCCACCTGCATCGTTGTTCTTTTCATCGACTATACGATAAATCTTAGTACCTTCGGGGATATCGACTGGTTTCGCATCCACAAAGGTATCGTAGGTTTCGTAGCCATCATAGTTCAAGTTTGGCCAGCCCTGAGCGACCAATTCATCATGACCTGCAGGGGGAGCCTCAAGCCCGGTCAAGTGGTCCGGCATAGGGCCGGTTTCCGCACCCATCGGCTTCCCATCCGCTTGCAGTGTATAGGGGTCTTCCGGGTTTCCGTCACGGTGATAGCGCTTATGTACTCGGTCACCGGCTTTGGGCGCCTTGACATCGGAATGCGGTTCGTAGGGCAGTTCAGCCCTGGCTGTGAGTTGAGGCGCTTGGGGCTGGTCGGTAGATAGGCTGGTTTTCTGATCAACCGGTGCGTCGAACTCTTTCTGGAGTTTCTTTCGGCGCAGCTGGCGGGCCAGATTGCGAAACAGGTGGCCCAGGCCGCGCAGTCGGCTGGCATGGCGGAGCTGCGAGGCGGCCTGGGCGGCGTTGCCCGCGCCGGCGGTGAAGATGGCCAGCAGGGCCGCCAGGACGATTTCAAACACGCCGGCACCGGCAAACTCGGCCCACTCAACGCTGGATTGATTGTCCGCCATCGCCTTAGCAAACTCCAGCAACATCCCCCGGGTGGGTGCATCGTCGGCGATAAAGGCGGTAATGTCGTAGGCCTCGGCGATCAGCCCCATCAGTTCGCGCAGGCGTTCCTCGCTGATATCGTCAGGCTCCACGCCGAATAGGCGGGCGAGGTCCTTCTTTTGCTCGTCCTGGAGGTTCTGGTTGACGCTGTCATACCACTGCGACCAGGTCAGCTCGCCGTCCTGATAGCTTTGATAGCTGGCCCTTAGCGTATCCCCCAGGAGGTTGGCGGGACTGAGGTAATAGGAGAATTCGGCGACTTTGTAGGCCGTTTTCCCCACGAACTCAACGAACCCAACCGCGCCATTCCAGGCACCACGACCCACGGCCTGAATGTGTTCAAAAACGCGCTGTGGACCACCCATCTGTTCGAGTTCACGCTCGTAGGCTTCGGCTTCGAGGCGTTGATCTTCGATGATCTGGTCAAGGACTTCCTTGATCGACGCTCGGGTCGCTTCGATCCGGGCATCCAGGTCGGGTTCGGGTAATAATGTGACGCGCACATTACCGGGCGGCAGTCCGGCCAGACACACCTGGCCCTCGTCGTTGAGCCGCCCCACCCAGACCATACCGTCGCTGTCGGTCGCGCGGAAGTAGCCATACACGGCACGCCCGCTCTGAAAGCGATACTCCAGTTCCAGCCAGTGGTTATCATCGAGGTCATCAATGTCGGGATCCCGGCCGCCACCGACTGCAACTCCTTCGCCGACTTGCGTCATGCCGCCACTCCTTCAGCCTGTAAGCAGATCGCTCCCCGATAGCTCTGGTCGGCGGAGCCATAGATGAGGTGGGTATCGTCTCCCGGCAGACTGAGCGCCGTCTGGCCCGCGAGAGCCACCAGTACGGCGCCTGTCGCGGCGCCGATATCACCGTAGTACTCGGCGGGGTGATGCACTTTGGGATCGTCGAACAGGTGGTGGTTGCGGGTCAGAGCCACACCCAACTCCTTGCCCCAGTAACGTTCGCCGTTCGCACTGCTGTAGATGTTCTTGATGGTCCGCTGCGTCGGGCGCCCCGCCAGCGCCTGCTTGAACGACTGGTCCAGCCCTTCGCCCCGGTAAGGTTTGTCACTGAACCAGTGCCCGGACTCGTAGCCAAAACCCGGCTCAGTCAGGGCGACGCGGCGGCCATTCTGAATCAGCGCCTTTTCCGGGTCCGGCGTCAGGCAGAGATAACCGGCGGCTTCTCCCGGAGCAAAGGCGTCGCTTCCGGCGTGCGGGCGCAGGTGCTGAGCCGCCAACCGCTTCTGCCCGTCGAGCATCGCCAGTAAAGGGCTGAACTGGTAGCTGTCGGCTCCACCGACCAGAACAGCGCTGTGGCCAATGTCGTAGGCATAGTGAAAGGCCAACTTGATCGCCTCAATGGCTCCCGGGCGGCCGACACTGACCGCACGGGAGCGTCGAGCGTCAATGGCGCCAGGCGCCAATTGTTCGTACAGCGCGGGGAGAAAGGCATCACTCAACCCGGTGGCGACACCGGGGTATACCTCTGGACCAGCATAAAGCAGGGGAATCGTCGAGCCCATTGATACCGACTGGAGCGCCTGCCCAGCCGCCACCGTGGACATTGCCAGCATCCGTTGCTCGCGCAGCGTCAGTTCCGGGTATTGCTCCAATAAAGTCGGCAAAAGGGGCAGAGCCTCGTCGGGCACCAACGCCTGAACGATCAACCGGCGCTCTCCGGTAAAATAGCTGCTGGTAGAATAGCGACTGATCTGTGCGCCAGCGGCGGCCCACACCATTTCAGTAGAGCCGCCAATCGCGGTAATCATGCCGCTGCCGGCCAGATACAACACTCGGTTCTGGGTCATGGCGATACCTGCCTTCGTTCCATGGAGTACCAGGACTGTTGCGGATCGAGCAACGCCAACTCCAACGCGGCCGCAGCGCGCTGGCGTTGGGGCCCCTCCGACAGAACCCGCTGTAGATTGGCCTCAGTGATGGGCTCACCCAGCAGGAGCCGTTCACCCGGCGGATAACGGTGCTTGATCGTCTCCCAGAATACGGTCAGCTTTTCGGTATTGGGCCAGGGCAAGTGCTCATCGTCATCCATCGGGGGCACCGGTGTGTCCGGGTGATCCTGTGCTTCGGCGTCATTGAGTTGGGGGAGCTGATGGTGCAGGTCGTGAGCTTGCAGATCGACACCCGTGATCTGGTAGAACGCCTCGCCCGCCACACGAGCCAGCGACAATTGCTTCATACAGCGAAGCAACCAGGGAACCGCTTCCGGGTCGCCCAAAGCAGCGGTGGCGATCACGGATAGTCGGGCCGCGTCCGGCGCGGTTTGACCGAATAGTTGCGCGACCCACTGCTTGGCTTCGGTACTCGGCAGCACACGCATGGCCAAGATCAACGCGTCGCACTGCCGGGGGCCCGACTGCAAGGCAAACGGCATGAGCATTTTCGCTGCCAACCGATCGCCCAACAGAATGGTCGAGCGGCAGGCCTCGAACGTGCCCCCCGGCTCGCCCCCCTCGCGCCCTTCTGCCAGGAACGGCGACAGGTCACGACGCTTGAAAACGCCGACACAGCGCAACGCTTCGCCGTGCAGCAAACTGTCAGCACGGCAGTCGTTCCGGCGCAGAATCCGGGTCAGAAAGTCGCAGGGGTCCTCGCCACGAGCCCGGCAGGTAGCCAGTGCCAGCCGCTTGTGTATATGTTCCTTACTGATGAAAAATTTACGCACCCAGTCGTGGCAGTAGCGGCCGGGCAGCCAGGTCAGCGCCGACACCAGCGCGGCGAATCCCGCCTCATCCTGTAACCCCGCTTCTACCGCTTGCTGAATACACCCCACCTCCAGTGTACGAAACGCCACGGCGGCCGCCGAAAACACCTCACCAGGCCCTGCATGAGCCAGGGCGTTCTGACAGGCGGCCCAGGCTCGCTCTGGAGCCTGAGCCAGGGCGAACAGCTGGGCGTCAATACGGCTTTCGAGTTCCGCCAAGTCAGAGGTTTGGTAGTGCGGTTGAATCAACGCCCGCGAACGCAACAACCAGAGAAAGGCAACCTCTTCAACGCAGTCGTCAAACTGTGACTCAAACCCCGAGAACGGATTGGGGAAAGCGGTAATAGCAGCGGTCATCCCTGATCTACCCCATGATGTTTTTCTTGTTATGGTAGAGGGGGTCACCCATGCGGCAGACGTTTTTACCTTCAATTTTGACGTCAAAGGAATACATCATGTACTCGCATTCGGCCTTGTGCTTACCACTGATGATTCCCTTTTTGACTCCGGCTTCATCTCCGGCACTTTTGCTATAAATGGCGCCTTTGACCATCGGCATCTGACCGTCCAACGTGACCGATTTGGGGCCCTTTGCGGCATCGGACGAGCGGCCTATATTCGGGTAGGGAATCGGTACGACGGAAGACCCCACTGGGGTTTTGCAGACATCGGGAAATACCGTGCTCATGCCGCCGCTGCCCTTATGGGCAATACCGCGGCCATTGGCAAAGGTCGTTTGTGCCATCATTCAATTCCTTTGTTTACCGGGGTTGTCGGGTCATTGAGACCGTCACTGACTCCACGCTCAGCACGTCGCGTGGACAACTCAGGCTGGCCCGCCAGGTTAAACTCACTGTGCGCTTGAGCGGCTGAAAATAGAGTGTTTCCAATCGGACCTCGAGAGGCTCATGGCGCCCCCCGTGGTGGGCATTGACCGAGAGAGGAACCTCAGGTAACTGTCCGGTCCATGCCCCATCGGGATGCATGCCGGCCAGCTCGAACGGCTCACCGCCGCGCATCCAGCCCGGGTACACCAGGCCGGGAGCTGCTGCATTAAAAAAGCGCCGGGAAAAATCCTCCGGCGCAAAGGGCGCACGGCTAAGACGCCACTGCTGATCGTAGGTACCAACAAACCGGGTGCGCGGCTGCCAGTGCGGCGCCACCGGGCCCAAACCGACCGGCTCGGGGCTATCGTCCCGGTTTCGAAGCAACGCCTGCGGGTGCTCAATATTCGGCATCAGTTCCCCATCCACTGGGCGATCATTGCACTGCGCACTGGCGAATCGTCCAACCGGATTTCGTTCGCTGTAAACCCGCCGACGATCGCCTTCGGCGACCGCGCCGCCGTACGCCCGCTCCCATGTCAGCGGCATTCGCTCGAACGGGTCGGCCACGGAAATCTGGCCTTGATCCCATCTCCGGTCACCGAACACCATGAGCGACTGGCTCACCCGCCCCACCGATACCGTCACGGGCAACTGCCTTACCGGACGCCCGTCGGGCGCCCAGGCGTCTCCCTCCACCAGGATATCCGTAGCGGTCTTCCCCAGGTGAATTTCACTGGGGTAACGCAAACTGGACTCATGCGGCTCGCCGTAATACTCGTCTGCTCGCCACACCGGAACGGGTTCATCGGCGAGCATCCAGCCCTCCGTAAAGCTCGCTTTGACAATGACGTACAAGGTCTCAACGCCGGTTTCATCGTTAAGGGCCGTCAGCTCCGCCTCAAAGGGGGTGCGGTTATTCAGCTGCAACATGATCGAAGCACTCAGTTCATCTGAATGGAGGCACCAAGAATGCGATTTACCCCCTCGGAACGACTCACCAGATGCCTGCCTCGCAGGATGATTTTCCCCGCCTCCGTCAACGTGATGCTGGCAGAACCGCATCGCAACACCAACTTTTCCTGCCCTTCCATCACCAAGTCGCGCGCCGGTGCATCATCAACTTCCAAAGACATTGCTTGCGCTTGCCGGGAACGGTGCTCCGATCTGTCGCCCTGCCCGGCCTCCAGAGTCAGTTCCAACGGTGTGTGTACGAACCCCATCAGCAAAGGAGTAGCGACCTCACCATTGGCGTTCTTGACCACGGCCTGACGACCGAGATCCGCGCGCGAGACCGGCAAGGCCGGCAAGGTGACAAGACGGCACCGCTGCCCGCCGACAATGACGCTCACCTCGGGCGCCCCCTGCTCCGTAAACGCAGCCAGAGTACCCACCAACCAGGCCCCCGATGGGGCAGAAAACTGAGGCGCATCGGCCGGCGCGTCCTCGGCGCACCGCACCGGATCTGCCAACTGTTCGTATTCACTCGCCACACTGCGTCTCCAAAAACAAAGGGTTAATTGCTGGTCACTTTGCTGCCTTTAAGCACGACGTTGCCGGAACCCTTGACATTGATATTGGCTCCACTGATCGTGATATCACCATTGCTCTTCAGCTGAATCATGGCCGAACCGGTTTTCAAGGTAATTTCATCATCAGCCTGTAGGCTGATGGACTTGGCGCTCAAACCATACTGCTTGGTCACCGACTCCCGGTATTCACCTTCAACGCTTTCGGTCAGGTTATTCTTGACCGAAATCACCATGTTGTTCCCGATGGTTTCGGTGTGGTCCTTCTTGACCTCCACCTGTTTGCTGGCGCCAATGGTTTCCCGGTGATTCTCTCCGACTTCTATCGACTTATCCTTGCCGATCGTCTCGCTCTGATTATTGTTGACGGTTTTCGTCCGGTCGTTCTCAATCAGACTCGTTTCATCATTACGAACCGTTTTGGTTCGGTCATTGTCGACGGTGAGTGTCTGGTTGTTTTCGACCTCGACGTCGTAGTCTTTTTCGGCGTGTAGCAGGATCTGCTCCGCCCCTTTCTTATCCTCAAAGCGAAGCTCATTGTAATTGTCCGAAGTACCCTTTTGAGTAGAGCGGGTTTTAATCCCGCTCTGGGTCTTGGAGGTATATACCGGGCGATTCTTCGAGTTGTAGACTGCGCCGGTGACCAGGGGCCGGTCCGGGTCGCCATTGAGGAAATCAACCACCACCTCCTGACCAATACGCGGGATAAACGAGGCGCCCCACTGATTGCCTGCCCAGGACTGGGCGACACGAAGGAAACAGGAGCTTTTCTCGTGGCGTTCATCATCACGGTCCCAGTGAAATTTGACCTTGATGCGCCCCAGCTCATCAATATAGATCTCCTCGCCCTCAGGCCCCACGACCCAGGCCGTTTCCGGCCCCTTCATTACCGGGCGCTGGTGGACGATCTTCGGACGAATAGCGGTATCGGCCGGAATACAGATAAAATCATTGGTATAAGACTGGGCCTGGCCTTCCCCGGTGGTCTGAGTGTCCTCCACCACCTCGTGGTGCACCTCCAGGAGAATATAGGCACCTTTCTCCAGGCTCGACTCGTGTTTGGCCAAGGTGAACTTTCCGCCGGCAACCATCTGGGGGTAATCCGAAGAGCCGGAGACGACACTGCGATCGAGCTCTTCTGCCTGCATCCGCATCCGCGGCACAGACTCCGCATCACCGGTGTGGTAAAAAGCGGGGTATTCATAATGCTCAAACTGACCATTGTGGGCAAAGCCGTTCTGCCCCTGGCTGTTGTTCAGGAGGGATTTTCCCGGCTCCTTGAAATCAAAGTCGGTCAATGTCCATTGGCCGGTCCGGTACTGGAACCGGTGTTGCCAGCGATGAATACGAGCGCCCGGATTGGAACCCGGTGAATACTCAAGTTGACTCTCGTCCATAGCAGGAAAGGCGCTGGCCTGATCCAACAGAATCAGTTTATGCTTTCCCCCGGCATGCTCGAAAAAGTACGAAATGCCATCTTCTTCCAGAAGTCGGCTTACGAAATGGAGGTCACTTTCGTTGCGCTGCACACAGTATTCTCGGGTGCTTCCCGACTGCGCACGAAAATCAAAGTCCTGCAAACCCTGCTCGGAGAAAATCTGCGAAACTATATCTTTCGTTGTTTTGTTCTGAAAAATTCGACTGTTGACCGTGTGACGAAGAAACGAAAACCATGGACGAAGCACAATTTCATAGGTTCTGAGGTTATTTCCCTGAATCTCCCCCGCCACAAAACGGGCAATATGTCCGGAAAACTCCCGCCCATTCTCGCTTTTAAGCGATACGTGGCCCAACTTCCCCATGACGTCATCAGCTCTGATATCGAGCCTTTCCGACATTAAAGTGACATGGAACTCGAACAACCCGGACACACTCTCTTTTCCTGAGAGTCGTTTGACGAGAAAGGTATCGGACCCCAATGAAAAGTCGCTGATGGCGACCTGGCGGTTTTCCTGAGTAAGCTGCCCCATAGACTTAGCAACCTGTTAGCCGCGCACCAAACGGCACGGTATCGTTCCTTGTATCCCGCCCTTTGCAGGTGGGACGATGTTCGCTGAGAGGGCCCTGCGAGCTGGCCGCAAGGCCCGACCTGGCTTACAGAGGCTTCGCAGTGGTCAAGTCATAACCCACACGCTGCGGGCTGGATGACTTGTTCGTCTTATCGAAGTCGTTGTAGTTGACCATGATCTTCGAGAAGCTCAAAGAAATGGTTTCAACCGGGTCGCCGTCCTCAGCGCCTGCAATCTGATAACCGCTGACCAGGCAGTCTTCCAGTACGTAATCCATGTACTCGACGACTTTGTCAGCGCCGGTCTGGACAAACTTGATGATGACTTTCTTGCCTGCGGATCCGGTAACAGCTTCTTTGAAAAGCGCTGTGGCCGAATTGTCCGCCACCTTGGTCAAGGTGATTTCACTGACGGTAGGGCGAGTGGCTTCGCGGTTGGACAGGTTGCCGGGCTCCATGGAGATGCCGCGACCAACACCGAAAGAAAGGGACTGAACAGCAATGTGGTCCTTATAACCCTCCGCTGTTACGTTTCCTTTGATGCCTTCATACTCAAGATAAATTGCCATTTTTAGTCTCCTTGCGTTTGCTGTTTATGGACATCAGGCCTGGAAGCCTTCAGACCCGAGCAACTTTCCCTGCCGCTTTGCACGCGATAAAAAAAGTACTCGGAATAAACTTCGCATTCCTGGTACCCGGGACGAATGATAGCCAAATCACTGACCACCAACAACCTGTCTCGCAAAAACAGAATGTTTTTTTTCGATAGCGAGAATCGCATCACTCAAATCCTTTAAATATTGGATTTTTATGTGAACTGGTTCTCCACTTTTTCCGCACAAAAAATAGTCTTAAGACCCTTACCACGCCAAAATAAAATATGCTTATTGCAGTGTCGTAAAAATCAGCGTCATCACGACGGAAGAAACTCGATCGGATAGATGATGGTAATGGTCTGTGCGCTTCGCTCTTCGAAACGAAATTGTAAAACGCGGGCCCTGATTCTCTGCTCAAGATGGCGATCGTCCAGCTCACTGGAAACAATCGCCACTTCGGTCACCTCACCGGATGGCTCAATGGTTATTTCCAGCACCAGACGCCCCTGCAAACCGGGCGTCTGCCGACGTGCTCGGTTGTAGAGCGAGTACAGGAGGCCTTTATTGCGATCGAAGACCAGGCTGACCTCTTCGTCCGTTCGCCCGGTCTGCGCGAAACTGTCCCGGCGCTCCGGATTTTCCGCCGAGTCCTCGGCGAGCGGAGTCTCCAGGGTGGCAAGATCGCGGCGCGCCAATACACTGCCACCCTCTCCGGCCGATACCGCGACGACATCACGTGCGCCCGTTCGCTCAGCGGCTGTTGCCAGATCACCGTCGCCATAACCCGTGGCCGTCTGCCCGGCATCGGCACCACCTGTGCCTTCGGTGTCCACCCAGTCATCCACTTCAGAGGTATCCATCAGGCTGTCCAATTGATTTCCGAGCGCCAACAAGCCACTGCGCTGCGCCTGCTCCCGGGCTTCACGCTGCGCTTCGTTGGCAGGATCCTGCATGGCGGGTCGCTCTCGCTCCCGCTCGACCAGAGGCTTTGGCTCAACCACCGGTAATGGCTTGAGCTTCACTTCCTCCGGCACTTCAACCGGCGGATCGCTGGGTTGCTCGAGCATAAAGCGGGCCACCCGCTCGGGAATATCCGATCGGGTCATGCGTTGCTTTTCCGGGACTTCAACCAGCGATAACGTCAACGCAATTGCCAGCGCCAACCCGGCACAGCCGATCAGCCACCAGCGATAGTGATTGGTCGAAGATCGACCGGGCTGCCACTGGATAACCAGGTCCTGATAACGGGGGGCGGTCTGCATCATGATGGTCACAACTGACTCGCCTCTTCCACTGGGTCGGAGATCTGGCTGGCGGCGAAGGCGAGCTGGCGAAATTCCAGAACCCGACTGGTTTCCACCACCCGCCTGATGATTTCGTAGGGGACAGACTGATCGGCCAACACCGTCAGGGTGTCGTTATCACCACCGGCAGACAGCGACAGTCTGTAGGCCAGCTCTTCCCACAGAGGCTCAATGACACCATCGCCCTCTTTGGTCACCTCCTCCAGTGTCACCACCGACTGGCCATGCACCAGTATGGCTTCTCGCGAGATCAATACCCGCAAGGTTTCCTCGGGCGGTTGCCCGGCGGTGGAATCCGGCAGTTTCATCACTTTCTGACTGGGCAGCTCACTGTCACTGGATGCATTGACGAGAAGGAAGAACACCAGAATGGTAAAGATATCCATCAGTGACACGAGATTCAGCCCCGGCGACTTGCGCAACTTCTGGTTGCGCTGAATACGGCGGGCCCGTCGACTCAGGGATTTCATACCGGCCCCTCCCTGTCCATCGGCGCATCACCCAGCGATATGTCCGGAAACAGCTCGACCCGTTCGAGCGTACCACGCTGTACCTGCTGCGTGCTGCCGACCCGGTCCATCACCTGTATCAGGGTGTCGTAGGAAACGCCCGGCGCCAGCCGCAAGGCAATCGCGGTTTCATCGGGGAAGCGCTGCTTGATTTCAATCAGCGCGTCCCTAAGCTGGCGCCACTGGTCCTCATCATCCGTTCGTTCCAGACGCGTAATCACGCCGATGTTGGCATCCCTCAATACCAGGTCATCGTCCGACACCACCAACTGGAGCTGAAGATCCAGCGGCTGTCCCGAGGATTCCTGCTCCGCCTGCGGCCCCGGAAGATTCAACTCCAGAACGGTCATCCGGGAGAAAACCGCCGTAATCAACAAGAACGGGACCAGTATGACCATCAAATTCATGAACGCTGTGATGTTCAGCTCAGCGGCCTCCTGAACCTGACGCTTGCGACGAAAGCGCATGCCTTTACTCCCTGATCATCAAGTTCAGACATTTGACCGCGGCGGTCTCAATACTGTCGACCACGCGCGCCGCTTTGGTGGAAAGATAGGAATGCAACAGCAACAGCGGAATGGCGGCGCAGAGCCCAAAGGCCGTGGTATTCATCGCCACCGAAATACTGGCCGACAGCATCTCCGCCTTATCCGCCGGATTCGCCTCGGCAACGGCGGTAAATGCCTGAATCAGGCCAATGATGGTGCCCAGCAGTCCAAGCAGCGTGGCCACATTGGCCAGCGTTGCCAGGTAATGGGTACGCTGCTCAACCTCCGGTAGCACCTCCATTACGCCCTCTTCCATCGCGGATTCCACCGTCTCGCGCCTGGGGTTCCCTTTGAAACGGGAAAAGCCGTAACTCAGAATCCGTCCCAGTGGGTCTTTCATGTCGGTCAGCGACTGTGAGGCCCGCTCGTAATCCTGGGCCTTGAGCATCGGCGCCAACTTGAGCCAGACCCGATTGACTGACTTCTGGGTTTTCGACAGGTAAAAGAAGCGATCCAGGGTAATCGCCAGCCCCGCCGCCATGATGAACAGGATCGCCCACATGAACGGGCCACCCACTTGGAAAAAACGGACAAATTCCATAACAAGCCTCTGTGATTAATGATGTTTCCGTTGAGTTACAAGATTGTCGGTCGCGCTATCTGGTGCAGCCCGACCGTTGACATTTGAATCGATGGCCAGCAACAGGTGGCGACGCTTCAGCCGATACTCGGCCAACGACACCGATCGCTGTTGGTAATCGTCTACCAACTGGTGCAGTTGCTGTATCAGAGTTGTCACATCCACGGTCATATTGCTCGAGTCTCTTAGCGGTTTTTAAGCTGTCTGACCAAACGCAGACCGGTATGGGTGTCCGGGCGGCCATCGTGTGATTTCTGCCAACTCACCTGACATTCATCCATCGGCGTATCGTAGTGCCCTCCGGCAACCGATAACGCTCCCCCGTTGAGCACCCATTCCTGAGCGTTGCCCAGATGATTCACCAGGCCCCAGCGGTTCTGCCCACCCACGCTGGCTTTGACCATGGAGCCGCCACGTTGAATACCCCGGGAGGAGAACAGACAGTTGCGGTTCGGGTCCGGCTCGGCGCCGTCCGCTCGGGCAGCATGGCGCCACTCCTCGTAGGTTGGCAGCCGATAACGGTAACCGGTCTGTTCACTGAGCCAGCGGGCGTAGGCCTTCGCGTGCTCAATACTGATGTCAGTGACGGGTCTGTCCCGGGATTGCCCTTGCTGTACCTCACACGTTGATGCGCGACAGAAGCGATTGAAGTCCCCAACGGTCACCTCCTCACGACCAATGGCGTAAGCAGGCCGGCCCGCAAACCCGGGGACCACCACCATGTCCGGACCGAGCCCCGCGCCCGGCAAGGTATCCCGACACCCCGCGCGCGGGCCTCGGCCTCCCATTCCGGCCAGAGAGGCGTCACAGGGGTCTTTGGGTTCTATGGCGATGCCGGCAATGGCGGCACTGCGCGGAAAAATCTGCATGGCGCGCTGCTTGAATGTCTGGGCCCGGTCGGGAAAGCGAGCGCCAATGGTTTCGATGCAGGATGCCAGCGCGCCGATCATCCGGCTTTGCTCGCGCTGATATCGACCCGGGTCCAACTCCTGCAACTTGTTGACGGCAATGGCCAGGTCATCCATATTCAGCTGTTGTCGGCAGGCAAGCTGTCGATCAACGTTGGCCAGTGCGTTATCGAACTCGCGATTGACTTTTTCCTGAACCGCCTGCTTGCGTGCCTGTTCCTGCGCAAGAGCCTGCGCCGCTCGGCGCGCCTCGGCCTGCTGTTTCGCTTCGAGCCTGGCCCGCTCGAGTGCGCTGTCTATCTGTGCGGACAGCCGGTCGAGCGCGGCTTCGTCATCGCTGTAGCGCCGGGCATTGGTTAGCCGGGCACGGGCCTGCTCCGGGGCGCCTGCTTCAATTTCCTCATCAATTTTTCCCAGATACGCCTTGAAAATGGACGCACGCTGACCCTCCAGCCACTGATCACTCTCCCCCAAAAGATCCCGCAAGTCGGTATAGCTCTGCCAGAGCTGACGCTCCCATTGGGAAGAAAATGTCAGTGTGGTCAACAGTTCGGTCAGCTCGTTCTGCTTCATTTCCAGCCTGAGTCGCTGCTCGATCTCCATCCGCACATCCTGCTCGGAAAACTGTGGAACCCACTGATCCCGATACTGATAGGCGGCGGTCGCCATTGACGTCACCACAATCAGCGCTCCGATCGCGTATTTCGCGATCGCCACTTTCCGGTGCACGAAGGCATTCCAGAATTCCTGGACCGAGGCCACCCGATCCTCTCGGCGAAAAGCCAGACAGTGCTCAATGGCTCGCCACTGGCTTTTGGGAATGCCCACCAGGCGTTTCGGTTTGAGCTTCTGACGGGCCGCCTCGTCGGCATGCACCCGGTTGAACGGGTGCTCGCCGGCAAAGAGCTCATAGGCAATGCATCCGAGCGCGTAGAGGTCATCACGCGCATCGGGCGGAGCGCCCTCAAGCATCTCCAGGCTCGCGTAAGCGGGCGTCAGAGCGCCGAGGTTTCCCGCATCAAAAACCGTTTTATCGTCTTCCGAGTCGTCGGACCGCTCGGCTTTGGCCACCGCACGGGCGATACCAAAGTCAAACACCTTGGGAATGCCACGGTGGGTGACAAAGATGTTGCCCGGCTTCAGATCCAAGTGAATGATGTTTTCCGCATGGGCATAGATCAATGCCGAACACACGCCTTCAAGAATCTTCAGACAATCTTCGTGGGGCAATCCGGTGGAACGGTACTGAGACAACAACTTGTCCAGCGGCTTGCCGTCAAGAAACTCCATGGTCATGAAAACCGTGTCACCATCCCGATCGAAATCGTGCACATTCACGATGTTCGGGTGAGCGATACGTTGGGTTTTGCGCGACTCTCTCTGCAACGCGATAAACGCTTCCGGGTGGGCCTTGAACTCGTCGCTCAACACTTTGATCGCGACATAGGGGTCTCGATCCTGGGCCTCGATTTTCAGACGGTCCTTGGCTTTGTAGACCACCCCCATGCCACCAGCGCCCAGAATGTCCTCCAGCAAAAACCGACGCTTCAGTAAACCATGATGACCCGAGGGGCGCTTCGGGGAAGCGACCGCTTTGTGTTTGGTCGGTCTGGCGATGACGGTGGGCGGATTCGGATCAACCAGCGTGGCGTCCGATCCACGACGACGCGGCGGCGCCTGATAGCGGGTTCTGTCACTCGCCCCAGGCCCTTCCTCCGATCGGCTCTGCGGGGTATACACAGTGGCATCGGTTGCGGCGTTTGCGCGCGGCGCAATCCGCGTTTTAGTGTCCCTGGTTTCAGTCATATCCCTTCATCTTCCTGACTCAACGCTCTCATTGAGCGCATTGCCGTCCATTGGAACTGTCTACTTTGCCGGGCTCGCCTTTGATCACCACCACCGAGACGTTATCCGGTGCCCCTGCACGCAAGGCGACATCAATCAGCGCCTGAGCGCAGAGGTCAGGATCCCGGTCGGCCATGATTCGAGCGATGGTCTCGGTTTCAATCACGCCATGGAGTCCATCGCTGCACAGCAGAAACAGGTCACCGAGCCGCGCATCAAACAGGCGCATATCCAGTTGCAGGTGCTCTTCCACTCCGACCGCACGCGTAATCACGTTGCTACACTGATGCACTCGGGCCTGCGCGCGATTGATCAGGCCCATGGCCACCATGTCTTCTACCTGGCTATGATCCCGGCTCAATTGCGTAAGGGCGCCGTTGCGAAATCGGTACAACCGGGAGTCCCCCGCCCAGAGCACCACCCCGATACGACCGCGGATCATCAGGTGCACCAATGTGCTCCCGATCGTAGCGCCGTCGAGCTCCATTCGGGCATAGTGCTGCAACCCCTGATTCACCCCCTGCAGACAGTCTTCGACCCGATCCACCGATTCAGCCAACGCTTCGGGCAAGTGCAATTGAGCGAGACCCTGAACGATTTCCCGGCTGGCCAGGTCACCCACCTCGTGACCGCCCATGCCATCGGCCACCGCCCAGTGGTTTTGATCAGCGCACGCAAACACCGCGTCTTCATTCAGCTTGCGTACCGCGCCGGCATGGGTCGCATGCTGGCAGCGCCAGTGAATGGGGCGTCGATAGGTGGTATCAACCGGTTTCGGCCGGATCTCGGTATCAAGCATCCCTGAGCTCCCTGGGGCACGGTGCAAACGGCTGCTCCCACTGCCAGTCCCGCCACTGCCCCGTATACATGGCGGCCACCCCTGCAACCGCCGGCAAACCCCGCGCCGTAACGACACAGGGTTCGACCCGATCAGATCCCGCGGTGGACCAGATGCTGTAGCTCGGCATGGTCGCCGACAGGGCCGCATCCAACAGGTAGGGATAGACCTGCTCGGGCCGGGTCTGGTCTTCATGAAGTGTGACGATACGATCACCGCCCGAGCCGGACGCTAGTCGGGTGTACTCTGAATTGACCAGCAGGGGAGTGGACTGAATACGGGCCGCCAGTGAATCGATCTGAATCTGACCGTCGAGCGCGGCCAGGGCAACAGACTCCAGCGATTCGTACCAGGCATCGGCGGCGGTCAACGCCACCGTGGTCGGGGTATTGGCCGGCGCGGAGCCCAGGATGGTGAACGGAAAATAACGGCCGACTCGGTCCACGCTGGGCAGGGAAATTCCAGCCCAAAGCTGGCCGTCTATTACGCCCGGAGAGAGCGCAAATCGCCAGATGGGACTGGTGAGGTACACATCCAGCCAGTGCTCGCCCAACTGCTCCTGAGTCGCAGCGATCACAGACTGTAACCAGTCATCCCAGATATTCACGCACTGTGATGGTAGACCCCGGTGAATGAAATCACCGTGGGCGGGCAGCTTACCGAAAAAACCAACGACGCCATTGGCACTCATCACAGCACCTCCGGGCATTGGTATCGGCGCAGGGGATTATTGGTCAACAGATTGTCGACGCTTTGGGTACGCACTTCATACACCATCGTGTTCCGATCCGCGCGGGAATCACCCGCGGCGCTGGAGAACGTCAGGTGGAAGACGTCCGAGCGAGACGTTTTCTGCACCTGAGCATCATCCAGCGCTCGGAACCAGGCCCAGGGTCCCTGATACACCCGGTCACTGGCGCCCCCGTTGACCTTCTCGAACACCAGACGCAGCCGGCGTTCCGTCTGATCACCAGACCAGTCAACCCGACGCCAGAACTTTGGCCCGTGGCTGTACGACAGGGTCTGATCTCCCATATCAAGAACAAAGCGGGCATTGTCTTTGGCCAGGTCTTGCGGTTTGAACTCCAGAGTCAGTCGCGGGGAGGACTCCCCGGAGCGGAACATCAGTTCGGTGATCGCCTGCCCGTGGCGGATCTGAGCCAAGGCACTGGCCGAAAGCCCCAGGCCGTAACCATCCACCTGCCGGTTGTGCCACCGCCCTCGGGTCTGAACAAACGGCTCGATATACTGCTGTACAAAACGCTCGTGCAGCCCGCCCGGCTTGAAGAATTCACTGAAGTCGTACAGTGACATTTCCGCATCCGCACCGCCCACCAGTGGGTAACGGCCCGCCGCCATGCGCTGATACGGCTGATACACTTGGGCTTGCCACTCGTTGACGACATGCCCTCGAGCTTCAATCAGAATACTCCGCCAGGTTTCCCGTGACAGGCCGTTGAGCCACTGCTCCAGGGGCTGGGGCAGGTTGCGTGCATAGCTTCGCAATTGACTGGCCGGGTTACCCTCGCCATCGGCAAAGCGCGCGCGCGCGATTTCGAACGCCCGTCGTTGGGGGTCCGGCGACATCCGGATGTCCTGCACGAAATCACTCAGCTTGCGCACCTCCCCAAGCACCGCGTGAATGGGTGCCTGACCGGCATCCCCCGCCATCAACCGATGCAGCTCACTGAAATGGCGATCCACTTCGGTGGAGTCCATTTGCGAGGCAATCAAACCGGCCGCAATACTGGTTCGTTGACTACGACCCGCTCCGGCCACCTTTTCCTTGAGCTCGGGGTTGGTCAACTGCGTCTGCGCGGCGCTGACCTCCAGCACCCGCAAGAGGGGCGAGTACAGTGGGTCTGCCGCACGCGCCAACCGCTCGCTGCCCTGATTGAGGCTGGCGAAAGAATCAATGGAAAGTGCCTGCTGTACTCCCACCCAGGTGCGAATGTAGTCGCGCAGATACAGTTCGGTCACCCGCTCGCTCAGCTCCCCGAGGTCGTCCTCCGTCATGGTCTGGGCACTCTGCTCCAGGCTCTCGAATATCCAGCGGTCATTGACCAGCTCACGCAGTACCGGCGATCGTGGTGAGAGGTCGATGGACTTGTAGCCTTCGCGGGTGAACATCCAGGGCACCTGAATCGCATCCCGGGCGTTCGCCGGCAATTCAAATACCGCGGTCAACTGATTGCCGTATTGAGCCCGCAAATCAACCGGACGTTGAAATTCCGGCTCGCTCTGAATCCGGTTATAGACTCGCTGAGCGACCGGGACCTGCAGTAGGCGCTGGGCCACCGTTCGGGCCAGTGGTCGGTTCAGCGCCTGATCCGTCAACTCCAGGGCCAGCAAACCCTCCAGGTGGTGCCGCAACGAGGTCTGAGTCTCGCGCTCCACAGTAGCGGCCCACCGACGGGTAAACCACTCGACCACCTGCGGGGCTTCCATGCGCGAAGTATCCCCGAACATCTGGTACACCCGGAACTGGTTGTACAACTGCAGATCATCTTCGGTATCCAGCAGCGCCTGCTCCAGCTCCCGCAACAATGCCTGAGTGAACGGGCCGCGCAGATAACGCTGATACGCCTGATCGGCGCGTTCATCAATGCGTCCGTCGTAGAGGCCGACGCCGGTGAGTACCGGGTGCGCATCCCGGTCGTACACAGCGCTGGCCTGCGCCAAAGCCGTCAGTGCCGGCAGGTGCGCTCGGGGGACTGCTGGTCCATAGGGCTCACTGTGCTGCTGCTCGAAGCGGGACAGGTGCGTGCGAACATCTTCCATATCGGAGGCGTGACGAGTGACACTACCTGTCCACACCATCACCAGACCCACGACACTGGCCGCCAGCGATGCGTACGCCGAGCGCCGCCCCCACTGCCGCCAGCGCTCATAGCGTGGATTGGCGCCCACCAGTTCAGACTCCGGAAAAATCACATCCTGAAAGAGCCGCCCCAGGAAAAAGCCCTTTCCCCGATTCACCCCCGGTGCAGCCGGTTCGCGTCCAAACCCGAACTGCGCCGACACGGTGCTGACCAGGCGATCAATCGGTGTGCCATCCTGAGTACCACTCGAGTAATAGACGCCGCGTAACAACGGCTGGTAACGAAAACGATTCGGAGCAAAGGTCTGCTCGACAAATCCCTTGACCAGGCGGTTGAGTTGTTCAAATTGAGTCGGAAAATGCTCGATCGCCGCCCGACGCTGGGGATCGCGTTCCTGATGAAGTCGCCAGATCAGACGCTCGTACAGTCGGGCTTCGAGTTGACGAAGCTCGGCGTCAATAAACTCAAAGTCCGGGGCCGACTCCACCGAGCCAGCCCGGGGAAAGCTAAGGCCCCACACTTGCTCGCGTTCATCTTTACCCAGGTCTTCAAAAAACTCATTGAAACCCGCAATCAGATCCGATTTGGTGAACATGAGATAGACGGGGAAGCGCACCTCCAACTTACTCATCAAATCATCGATCCGGGTGCGAATGGTGCGAGCATGACGAGCGCGCTCTTCTTCGGTCTGGGTGAGCAGATCCTGCACGCTGATCGAGACGATCACGCCGTTGATCGGCCGGCGACGGCGGTGCTTTTTCAGAAGGCCCAGAAACCCCTCCCAGGCCGAACTGTCCACTACCCGGTGACTGTCCTGAGTCGTGTATCGTCCGGCGGTGTCCACCAGCACGGCATCATTGGTGAACCACCAATCGCAGTGTCGGGTTCCGCCGACGCCCTGCAGCGCTCCGGCGCCTAACTTTTCGGCCAGGGGAAACTCCAGCCCGGAGTTCACCAGAGCGGTGGTTTTGCCCGCACCCGGCGGGCCCACCATGATGTACCAGGGCAGCTCATACAGTGCCCGACTCTTGTTGGCACGGCCCCGAAAACGACGCTGCCGAAGCACGGCCAGCGCTTCGAAAAAGCGCTGCTGAATCTGCTGGACATCCTCGGCCGCCTGACTACTGACATAGTCCGTTGCATTGGTCTGGCTCTGCTGAATGTCGTCCACCATCGCCTGATTCTGTTGACGATCCCGCCATTGCAGGCGCAGGTTATTCAGCCCCCACAGCACCAGCAACACCAGAATGACCAGCAGTCGGGTGGTGCTACTGGCCATAGGCGCCGCGTTTTCATCGCCAAACTTGATCATGGGCCCGCCAAACCAGACCAGCAGCGCCAGAATAAAGACACCCACCAGCGATAGAGTGACCGGGTGGAGCAAGGCATTTTTAATCCGCTTCATCATTACCATCGGTTCCCTGTTGGTCTACTCAAACGAATCCCTGGAATAGGTTTCAATCTGCTCATTGACGGTATCGAGCTGCTCCACAACGGGGTTGGAACTGGTGTAAAGCCAGTACCGGAAACCGGAAAAGACCAACACCAGAAGCAACGCCACGGCAGCGCTCCAGATCCACAACGGAACGGATTGTCCCAGGGTCGAGGAGGTTCGGCCGAGTCCCTGCCAACGTGGCGACAACGCGCGTTCGTGCTCGCCGCGATACCGGCGGATGGTCCGGTAGAGCTCGTCTTTGATCTGCTCGAGGGCATCGCGCCCGCGGTTGGCCAGACGGTAGCGCCCTTCGAATCCCAGGCTCAGGCACAAATACATCAACTCCAACATGTCCAGGTTCTGGGATGGGGCCTGATTCATGCGCTGCAGGATCTGAAAAAATTTTTCACCTCCCGAGGTCTCATTGTGAAACGCACTGAGCAGAGTTCGCTGCGCCCAGGGACTGTCGCTACCCCAGGGGGTATTGAGTACCGCCTCATCCAGAACCGAACAGATAACATAACGGGCTGCCAACACAATCTCCGGCGGATAGCCCCGGTCCCGGGCATCCACTTCGAACTCCCGGATCGACTGGGTCAACTGGCGGTAAAGACTGCGCACGTCCGTGTGGCGCGCCGACTGGCGGACTTTGCCAAATACCAACAGTAGCGTATTGGCGGAGCCGACCAATGGATTGAGCCCCAGCCCGGCAACCAGGGGCTCAGGAGGCAGATCCGTCGCTGATGGTGGCGCGGGCGAATCAACCGGTGAAGGCGAGCGCCGATCCGGCGTTCCGGCGGCAGCGCGCGGAGTCTTCACGTCTGGTTTCATTCGGGTGCGATCGCCACCGGGGCGAGGCTGACGAAAGACCGTTTTGTCCGGAGAATCCATGGGTGCTCCTCAATATCGAGAGGCGATCGCTATTGGCGAATCGCCCAGAACTCCATTTCCAGGCCGGGGAAGTCTCCGCCCACGTGCAACGCAAAGCCACCCGAGCTGGCCATTTCCCGCCAGAAGGCGCTGTGCTGATCCAGTTCAAAGTAGGCGTATCCCGACCGGTAGGGAATCTGCCGCGGCGCCACGGGCAAAGGTTTGATGGCAATACCCGGCATGGCGGCATTGACCAGCTGCCGGATACGCTCCACCGGGCCCACTTTGATCTGCGCCGGCAAGCGCGAGCGCAGGGTTTCCTCGGCGATATCGGCGCGCACCGCCAACACAAACGCCGCCGAAGACAGCAGCGAGCGATCGGGAAGGGTACCCACGCGGATACCATATTTCTTTTCCTCAAGTGGCAGACCGATGGCGGTCTGCTCGTACACCATCGACAGGTAGCTGCGCAGGGTGGTCATCAGGGGCAAAAACGTGGCTTGCAATTGATCGTGCCGGTACGGCGCAAACTCCGGTGGCCGCTTCTCCCTGGCGACAAAGGTGGACAACTCTCCGGCCATCAGCAGCAGTTGCTGAAACAGCGCCAGAGGATGCAGATTGCGCATCGTGGCCAGATGGGCGATCAGGGGTTCATAGCGGTTGATCATCTGCAGCATCATGTAGTCGGCGATTTCCGCGGTTCCGCCCCGGCGGGCATCCGCCAGGCGGCCCGCAATCGCCTCGCCCCGATGATGCAGCATCCCCGACAACTCGGGCAGAAAGCCCGCGAGTCTGGGTGCGGCCGTACAATCGAGACAGGTGGGCAAGTACTGCTCATCAAGCAGCACATTGTGGTCATCGCGCACCTCCGCGATGCGCAGCACGCCAATGCAGGCATACCCGCTGAGATCCTCCGACTCGAGCATCAGGCGTAACCGGAGCTTACCCACATCCACGGGGCGGGTATCTCCGCCATCCGAGGTGACATCCCGCGCACTGACTTCCGACACGTAATAGCGGGCCAGGGCCTGTGCATCATCTTCCCGGGAGACGTCCAGCGCGCCCGGTCGACGAACCGGTACCGCAAGATACACCAGCGTATTGTGGGTGCCTTCGGGAACCTCAAGCACCCCGGGCGCATCATCCACTTCGGGGAAATTAAAGGGAGTACCATCGGGGAACACGCCCCGCCCCCGGGCGACGGACAGCTTGCCCAGTTTGAGCAACTCCTGATCCAACTCCAATGCCTGCAACCCCCAGGCATAGGCCCCCAAAGCACTGCACTTGGCATCGATGTACCGTTCGACGTAGCGGTCGTGCTGCTGAAAGTGCTGAGGGTTCAGAAACATCCCCTCGGACCAGATGACTTTGCTGCTCAACGACATGGTCTATCTTCCCTATTGTTGCCGGTTCATTATTGTGGGTTCCGATCAGTTCACCACTGACAACTGGTTACCCGAAATCTGCAGTTTGATGACATCCCTGAACACGTTGCGCGCGGTAACGGGAATGACGACTTTGTAGGCGGCATTCTGGTACTGATAGAACTCGGCCATGATGCCGACATAGCGCGTGTTCGCATCGAGTACCAGCTCATGATCCCGAATCTCGCCGGGGACCACACCGGGTAGCTGGCGTCGACGTACCAACGTATCACCGAGCACGGCCGAGTCACGTTCATACAGGCGCACAAAGTCAGCGTCAGAAAATGCCTGTTCGGCGGTCAGCTCGTAAAACCTCAACACCACTGGCGCTGACTCGTTGCTGTGATCGGGGTTGATGTTCGCGCGCGCGTCAATAGACAGCCTGACATCGGTCTGTAACTTGAGCATGCCCCCAACGCGGCTTTCCTGATTCGCGCAGGCCGTCAACCAACACACCAGCAGAACCGGAAAAAGCCTACGAAGTAAATCAAACCGTTCCATAATTCATGTCTCCTATCGTTACCGGTCGATTATCGCGACACCGCTCAGGGACGCAGGGCTGACAGGCGACGCAACTGATCCTGATATGCCTGGACAAATTCGTCACCGAAAATCTGCTGAAAAGAGCGCTCCATGTTGTCACTCAGGCCCCGGTAGTGCGCTCGGTAGTTGTCCCAATAGCGCGCCTTGCGTAAGGGCGGTACGACGCTGGGTTTTTGTTGGCTGTTCGCATTGGCCTCGAAACGATCCGGATCGAACTCCTTGAGCATATGCTCAAACGCACGACGCATACCGGAGATCATTGCCAACTGGTGTTCCGCAATTTCCTGGAATCCCTCTCGAATGGCTTGCAAAGGCTCCTTGTACGCCTGGCTTCGACGCACAAAAATATTCTCCAGCGCTTCATCGACGTCGGCGGAGAACTTGAGGGGATTGTTCTCCACGGGCTGAATGGTGGTGACATTCATCCGAAACTCGTTTTTTATGCTGGCCCGAGAGCGCAACACCTGCATCAACCCTTCAATCACCTCCCGCATCATGGTGCCGATCAGCGGCTCCAGCTCTCCTCGTGCCTCCGGGTTCAGCCGGTCCAGATCCACACCCATGGCGGACAATAGTGTTTCCGATGTCCGGGGTGGCATGGAGTCTGTGGAAGGCCGAGTGGACGTACCCTCCAAATGCTCAGCGCGGCTGACCGCAGTCGTGCGATCCGGGCTCGGGCGCATGCCAGGCTGTGGCGTGACGACTGGCTCTGGTATTTCCTGTGCCGCGTTACCGTCATGCCCAGCGGGTTCATCCCAGACTTGTGCACCCGTTGGCTGGGGGGTGGCTGCCCACTCGGGCCCGCGGTCGAGCTGCGCGGAGTCGGACTCGCGCCCCACAGGCTCCAGCCAGTCGGTGGGAATCAGTTGTTCCTGATGGGCCTGGGGCCAGTCGATCGCATCGACGGATGGATCCTGCCACTTCGGCTCGGAATCGGAGAAGGCCCCTTCGCCAGGGCCGGGATACAGTGCTGTGGATTTATTCTGCCAGGGTTCGCGCTCGGCACCGGATACGCCATCCAGCATCTGCAGAGGATCCAGGGAGTCTCGAGACGGGTCGGCGACGGGGCCGGCGTCAAAGGGATCACAAGCAAAGGGATCATCGACGGAAAAAGGCGTGGCGGGGTGCTCCTCTGGCGCGGGCTCCGTCGCAAAAGGCGACGCATCGAGCGAGCCGGCCTCGGCATTCAACAGGTCGATCGCGAACGTATAGTCGCCTATCTCAACCTGATCACCGTGATTGATCGTCGTCACCACGCCTTTGCCCAAAGGCTCTGACGAACCGTTGATAAAAGTGCCGTTGGTGCTGTGATCGATCAACTGAAAGCGTCCCTGTTCGACCGTAAACTCGCAGTGGCGAGCCGACAGAATCCGGTCGGGATCAGGCAGAACCCAGTGGTTATCGGGACCACGCCCGATCGTTCCGCCGTGCTGATCGAATGAAAATTGCTGTTGGGGAAGAGAGGCGCCTTCTGGCGTTTTGATCATCCTTAACTGTAATTTCATTCCGTTATCATCCCGAAAATATCCGTTTTCTTTAGGCCTTTGGCCACACCACTGCGATGCGCCGGCCATTCTGTGATGGAAGCGGATTGTACACCATATTTTTTTTGAAACAGAATCAAAAATATTGCACTCGATCACATTTTTCGACGCTGAACAAAAAAATATTTGGCATTCGATTTGTAAACAGTTAATTTCTTATTCGCGTTGTGATAGCGTTCTCCACCTCGAGCGAGTAACCAACAACGGATTGTTATGTTTATTTATGTGACGGACTACCTTCATTCCTTTTTCGGAATGTCTGCATCAGACCGGAAAAAAGCCGTTAAAGTCGATGTGACTCAAGGCCGGCAGTGACAGGAATCAGAAGAACACCATAGGGAAAGACAGGCAATGGCTTCACCCCATAGCATTGAGCTCGACGATTTACTCGCTCCTATCGCTGAGGATACACCCTCGGGTGAAGACCCTCGCGCCAGTGCGTCTCCGAACTCAACCTACCAGACACTCAAACGCGAACGATCCAGCGCCCGAGCGGCGGAACGCAAGTCCGTACACGATGGTGACAGCCAGGAGGCCGACCGCCATTGGCGTGAAGTGCTGAACCTGGCCCCCAAACTTCTCAGGGAAGAAGCCAAGGATCTCGAAGTCGCAAGTTGGTACACCGAAGCCCTTGTTCGCAAACAGGGTTTTCAGGGCTTGCGCGATGCGTTCGCACTGATCCGCGGGTTGGTCGAACAATACTGGGAGAACCTTTACCCGACACCGGACGAAGACGGCCTGGAAACTCGCGTGGCTCCTCTCTCCGGGCTGAACGGTGAGGGGGCGGAGGGCGTATTGATTGCACCGATTCGTCGCGTCCCCATCACGGAGGGACAACCCCCCGCCCCTTTCAGCTACTGGCACTACCAGCAGGCACTCGACATTCAGAAGCTGGCCGATGAAGACGCCCGTCAGGCAAAAGAAGCCAAACTCGGTTATGGGCTGGGAGATATCGAGAAGGCCGTTCGGGAATCAGACGACTCATTCTTTCAGAACCAGCGGGAAGATCTGGATCAGGCCATTGAGCATTTTCGTGCCTGCCAGAGCCTACTGGATCAACACTGTGGTATTGAGCTGGCGCCCCCGTCCCGCAATATTCTCGAGGTTCTGGAAGAGTGTCGCGGCGCCGTCAATCATCTGGGGCGCGACAAGCTATCGCCCGCGAACGAATCCGAAGACAGTGCGCCCGAGGCGGTCGAAGCGACCGGGACGACAGACGTTCCCGCGAACACGCCTGCCGCCCGAAAAGCGCTGGATCGCGACGAGGCCTTCCGTCAACTTCGGGAGATTGCCGAATTTTTCCGCACCACCGAACCCCACTCCCCGGTGTCCTACCTGCTTCAGAAGGCCGTCAAGTGGGGCAATATGCGTCTGGACGAACTGATTCAGGAGCTGATACCAGACGATAGTTCTCGCACGCATTACAGCGAGCTTACGGGCGTAGAGATCATCGAGGATTAACCCCGTAAAAGGCAGTAGTGACGACCAACCAAACCAATGACAGAGGATTAGGGATTATGTCCGACAGTATCCACGAAAAACTCAAGCGCGTGCGCAAGCCTCGCGTTCATATTACCTACGATGTTGAAACCAACGGCACGATCGCCGAGAAGGAATTGCCCTTTGTCATGGGCGTGATGGGGGACTACTCCGGTGATAACACCGAGGCTAAGAAGTCCCTGAAAGACCGGAAATTCTCCCAGATCGATCGGGACAACTTCAACGATATCATGGGCAAGGTCAATCCCAAGCTGGGATTCCAGGTGGCCAACAAGCTGGAAGACGACGGCAGCGAAATGAAGGTCGAACTCGATTTCAACCGCATGGAAGACTTTGAACCTCATCGGATCGTGCAACAGGTCGAACCGCTGCGAAAGCTGATGGACACCCGCAATAAACTGCGTGACCTTTTGACCAAAGCAGACCGGTCCGAGGACCTGGAAAACCTACTGGAAAGTGTACTTAGTGATACCGAAGCGTTGGCCGCCCTGTCCGGCGAGCTGGGTGTGGGGGCAGAGCAAAAGGAGGAAGCGAAAGATGGCGAATAACGAAGAACAGGTAATGGAGCAGGCGGAAGCCGACGTACAGGACGTCAGCTTTCTCGAGCAGGCCATTACGGCGACCCGACAGACGCCGGCGGACGAGACTCAGGATCTGCTCAAGACCCTGACTCAGGAAGCCATGAACGGCACGATCAAATGGGACAAGAACCTGACCGTCACCATCAATCGCGCCATCGCCGCGGTCGACCAGTTGATGTCCCAGCAACTGTCGGAAATCATGCACCATGAAAAATTCCAGAAGCTTGAAGGTTCCTGGCGTGGCCTGAACCACCTGGTGATGAACTCTGAGACCGGCGCCCAACTCAAGATCCGCATGCTCAACTTGAGCAAGAAAGAGTTGACCAAGGATCTTGAGAAGGCCGTGGAATTTGATCAAAGCCAGATCTTCAAGAAGATTTACGAAAGCGAGTTTGGCACCGCTGGGGGTCAGCCCTACTCCGCGCTGATTGGCGATTACGAGTTTTCCTCGCATCCCGACGATATCTCGCTACTCAGCCAGATGTCCAACGTCGCCGCCGCCGGATTCTGCCCCTTCCTGACCGCTGCGGCGCCGCAGATGTTCGGTTTTGAGGATTATACCGAGCTGTCCAAACCGCGCGATCTGGAAAAGATTTTTGATTCCGCCGAGTACATTCAATGGCGCAGCTTCCGCGAAAGCGATGATGCCCGCTTTGTCACTCTGACCATGCCCCGGGTACTGGCCCGCCTGCCGTACGGCCAGTCGACCAAACCCATTGAGGCGTTCAACTACGAAGAAGTACCGGTGGGTGAGGACGGCAAACATCGAGCCACCGAGCACGATGATTATTGCTGGATGAACGCTGCTTACGCATTGGGCACCACCCTGACCAAAGCCTTCGCCGAGTACGGCTGGTGCACCAGCATTCGCGGTGCCGAAGGGGGCGGTCGCGTCGATGGGCTGCCCAGTCATACCTTTGTCAGTGACGATGGTGACGTGGATCAGAAATGCCCGACTGAAATCGGCATTACCGACCGCCGTGAAGCAGAGCTGAGCAAGCTGGGCTTTCTGCCGCTGTGTCACTACAAAAATACCGACTACGCGGTATTTTTCGGGGCCCAGACCGCCCAGAAGCCGCCCAAGTTTGATGATCCCGAGGCGAGCGCCAACGCGGCGATTTCCGCCCGTCTGCCGTACATCATGGCAACCTCCCGCATCGCCCACTTCCTGAAAGTGATGGCGCGCGACAAGGTCGGCTCGTTCATGGAAGCGGGGGAAGCCGAAGAGTGGCTCAACCGTTGGATCGGCAACTACGTGAATGGCAGCCCCGGCGCCAGCGCCGAAATGAAAGCCCGCTTCCCATTGGCCGAGGCTCACGTCGAGGTCAAGGAAGTCCCGGGCCAACCCGGCGTATTCAATGCGGTCGCCTGGATGCGCCCCTGGTTGCAGATGGAAGAGCTGACCGCCTCTCTGCGCCTGGTGGCCAACATCCCCAAGGCGGGCTAAAACCAACGCCCAAATAGGGCGGCGGAGGGATCCGCGCCCTATTGTTTTTTTTCTTAACGGATTCTCTGGCACGCAATGTCAAATCACCTTGCCACCCCATCGGTGTCCTCAACCCCGGATGTCCCGGCCGCTGCTCGGCTGGATGCCGTGTGTGAACGGCCCCCGAAGCTGACCGGACTGGATGACTTTTTGACCGAAAAGAATCCACAGCGGGCGCTGGCCTACTTTCTGTCAGAGCTGGCGCCAGACGGCCCTCTGCGTAGCGTACTGGACATTGAAATCGCGGTGCATCGGACCGTTGCCCGCATCGATCGACTGATCAGCCAACAGATCAACGCCATCATCCACCATCCGCGTTTTCAGGCGTTGGAAGCGGCATGGCGCGGTGTCTGGTATCTGACCTTGCAGGCCGAGGGCGCACGCAACATCAAGATCAAGCTGCTTGATATTGCCTGGCCAGAGGTGGCCCGGGATATCGATCGTGCCCTGGACTTTGACCAGAGCCAACTGTTCCAGAAAATTTACAGCAACGAATACGGTCACCCGGGAGGCGAGCCTTTTGGCGTGTTGATCGGCGATTATCAGGTGGCGCACCGCCCGTCTTCGCGCCACCCACAGGATGACATCGCCACCTTGGAAGGCCTGGCTCAAATCGCAGCGGCGGCGTTCGCCCCCTTCATTGCCAGCGCCTCACCCGAGCTGTTTGGCCTGGACGATTTTGCCAAGCTTGGCGAACCGATCAATCTCGAGGCCATTTTTTCCCAACAAGAGTATGTCCGTTGGCGGGCGCTGCGCGAAAAATCCGACGCCCGCTTCATTGGCCTGACACTCCCGAGAACCCTGATGCGCCGTCCCTATCGGACCACCGCGGGCAGTTACAAAGGGGTGCCGTTTCGGGAAGAAAAAGGCGGCCGCCAGGGAGGTGGATACCTGTGGGGCAGTGCGAGCTTCGCCTTTGCCGGTGTGTTGATTCGCGAGTTTGCCAACGTCGGCTGGTTTGGCCACATACGTGGCGTTCCGCGCAATCAGATCGGGGGCGGACTGGTGACCACCCTGCCGATGGATCACTTCGACGCGGACCCTGCGGCCCTGGCCCCCAAGCCGCTAACCGAAATGATCATCACGGACCGGCGTGAACGGGAACTGTCCGAGTTGGGATTGATCCCGCTGTGCCAGAGTTACCAGACGCCGTTTGCCGCTTTCTACAGCAATGCCTCGATTCAGAGGCCGGTTCGGGACACAGACCAGGGCGTCAACGCCCGGCTGTCCGCCATGCTGCAGCACGTATTGTGTGGCTCACGGGTAGCCCATTACATCAAGGTGATGATCCGGGACAAGATCGGGGCGTTTATCAGCGCCGATGAATGCGAGCTGTTTCTGCGCCAGTGGTTGTTCCGCTATACCACCGGACGGGAGGATCTGGAGTGGGAGGAGCAGGCCCGTTACCCCTTGCGCGAAGCCGCCGTGAACGTCGAAGAACACCCGGAGCGGCCCGGACAATACCTGTGCAAAATTCATCTGGTGCCTCACTACCAGATCGACCAGATGGTCTCGGAACTGGAACTGGTCACCGAACTGGTACAGACCGGCTGACGGCCCTGAAGGAGAGGGGGAATCATGAGTCATATCGCTAGAACCCGCGAGCTGCGCCCATCCATCCTGGATCGCCTGCTCGATCACGACCCACAGGCTGTGCGCGAGCCTGCGCCAGCACGCCATCAGTACCTGAGCGAACTGCGCCAGAGCGTGCGGCGAGATCTGGAAAATCTGCTCAACAGCCGTTTCTGCATGATCGAGCCCCCGCAGGAGTGTCCGGAAGCTGCCCACTCCCTGCTCAACTACGGCCTACCGGACCTGGCAACCGTGAACATTTCCGACGCCGAAAAAAAGCAGCGCTTTGTGCAACAGCTCGAACGCATACTGCGGGAGTATGAACCCCGGTTCAAAAGCGTGCGGGTGACTCACCTGGAGAACCGGGAGCGCACCGACCGGACCCTACGCTTTCGTATTGATGCGGTGCTATGGGCCGACCCAGCGCCGCAAAGCGTGGTGTTCGACTCGATTCTCGAGCCGGTCTCACGCAGCGTGAACGTCAAGGAGTCGCTCCATGGCTGATGAACTGCTGCCTTACTATGAGCGCGAGCTGGCTTACATTCGGCAAATGGGCACCGAGTTCGCCAAAGAGAACCCGAAAATCGCCAGTCGCCTGGGTATCTCCACCGAAACTATCGAGGACCCCCATGTGTCCCGGTTGGTGGAAAGCTTTGCCTATCTCAATGCGCGCATTCAGCATCGCCTTGACGATGACTTCCCCGAATTCAGCGACGCATTGCTGGGCACCCTGTTTCCCCACTATCAGCGGCCAATTCCGGCCATGAGCATTGTGCGCTTCGAGCCCGACCCGGAACAGCTTGAACGGCCCTTTGTGGTTCCCAAGGGTACCGAGCTCGACACCCGTTCCTTCAAGGGCGAAAAGTGTCGCTTCAGCACCTGCTATGACACCACTCTGACACCGGTCGAAGTGGCCGAGGCACAACTGATGGGCCGCCCCTTCAACACTCCCGGGGCGGACCGAATGCGTGGCGCCGCCAGCGTGCTCAAGATTCGCCTGACGCCGCTCCTGGAGGGAACCAACCTGGCCGAGAGTCTGCCCCGGTCGCTGCGGCTTTATCTCAAGGGACAACCGCAATACATCCACCCGCTGTACGAGTTGTTGATCCATCGGTGTGAGAACCTGGTGTTGAGCGATGGCACCAGTCGTCCCGTCTTTCTCGGTGGTGACCAGGTGCAACCGGTCGGCTTCGGAAAAGACGAAGGACTCCTCCCCTACCCCGACAATGCCTTCCTCGGGTACCGCCTGCTGACCGAGTATTTTGCTTTTCCCGAAAAGTTTCTCTTCGTGGACATACAGGGACTGGACCTGTCCCGTCTGTCACCGACCCTCGATTCCCTGGAGCTGTACCTTTACCTCGCTGATGCGGATGTGGAGCTGGAGCATCACATCAACGCGGCGCACTTTGTCACCGGTTGCACACCGGTGGTCAATCTGTTCGAACATCAGGCCGACCCGATTGATCTGGATCACCGTCAGTACGAGTACCAGATTCAGCCCGACATACGTCGGCCCTCGGGCTACGAAGTGTTTTCGGTAGACCGCGTGATCGCCGCAGACGCCTACGGTAAAAGCGCCGAGTACCGACCGTTTTACGGGCTCAATCACGACCGGCACTACCATCAGGATCAGACCTTCTGGCACGCCCAGAGGCGTCACGCGAAACTCAAACCGGATAACCGGGATGAGGGCACCGATGTGTTTATCAGTCTGGTGGATCTGGAGTTTTCCCCCAGTTCCGCCTGGGAAAAGACACTACTGATCAACACCACCTGCAGCAACCGGGACCAGCCGGCACGACTTCCGTTCAATAACCGGGAGCCTCAACTGCAATGCGTTGATGGCAGTCCTCCCACCCGACAGATCCGGTGCCTGACTCAACCCACGGAAACCATTCGTCCGGCACTGGGTAACGCCGCTCGCTGGCAGTTGCTCTCTCACCTGCAACTTAACCAGCGTTCACTGACGGCTGGCGAAAGCGGTGAAGCCTTGCGGGAAATTCTGCGCCTGTACGATTACCGGCAGACCTCGGCGCATCGCTCCCTGATCGAGGCGATCACCGACCTGAAGGTCCGGCCCGTTAACGCACCGATTCAGGTCGCCGGTCGACCCACGCTGTGCCGGGGAATGGAAGTGACCTTGACGCTCGACGATCGCTTGTTGTCCGGCATCAGCCTGTGTCTGTTCACTCAGGTGTTAGAGCATTTTTTTGCCCTCTACTGTTCTATCAATTCGTTCAGTCAGCTTCGGGTCAAGCGCAAAGGCTACGACGGTTTTTACCGGATCGGGCCTATTCGAGCCGGGGGTAAAGTATGTCTGTGATCGCACAGCTTCAGGCCGAACCGGAAGCCTTCAGCGCCCTGCAGATACTGCGTCTGCTCGAGTTTCAGGGCTCGGAGCCATCCCTTTCGGAGCAGGCCCCGCACCGCCGGCCACTGCGCTTTGCCCCCGGCGTCGATGTGCGTCCTCTCGCTCAGGAAGCCATCCGGTTCAGCGGCCAGCACCGCCTGACGTTTCCCGCCGCGGAGATTGAACAGGTTGAGCCTCGCGGTGAACAGTGGTCGGTTCAGTCCAATCTCCTCAGCCTGGATGGCGCGCTGGGCCCTCTGCCCTACCACTATACCGAGCTCCTGCTTGAGCGGCAGAAGGCCAAAGACCCGGCCCTGACCCGCTTTCTCGATCTGTTCAATCATCGCAGCATGAACCTGTTGTGGCAGGCGGCGAGTAAATATCGTCTGCCCCTGGAATACGAACGCGCTCGACGCCACCGTGGCTCGGCCACCACCATAGACCGACACACCGAGATGCTTCTGTCACTGCTGGGGCTGTCGCCGCGCCTGCTTCCGGACAACCCGGATCTGCCCGCCGAGGCACTGATCTATTACGGTGGACTGCTTTCACAGCCGGTGAAAACCGTCGACAATTTTGAGCAGATTCTCCAAGGCTATTTCCAGGTTCCCATCAGCCTTTCGACCTTCTCCGGTGCCTGGTGCGAGGTGCTGCCGGACATGTGCTGCCAGCTCCCGTCTCTGACCCAGCCCCGCGGACAGAATAACTGTCTCGGTCGTTCGACATTGCTCGGACAAAAATCCTGGCTGGCCCAGAACCAAGTGGACGTGACCATTGGCCCGCTCGACCGAGCCCAGACCGAACGGTTTGCACCGGGCAGCCCGGCACTGAAAGCCATGGACCAGCTCAGTGCGCTCTATCTGGGTTGCGAGCACCAGTTCAACCTGCAACTGAAGGTTCGCTCCGAGGCTCTGCCCAAACAACTGCCGATCGGCACCGGAGCACCGGGGCAGCTCGGCTGGAATTCCCGGCTGCCCCGGTCAGCCTCTCGCCCGGACAGCGCCAACGCCACCCAGAGTATTCCCGTGTCCACCCGGACGCCGGAGTCTCAAACATCTCATACAATCCGCCCCAAAGGACCCGACCGTGCTGCGGCCTGAACGGTGACGCAGTGGTCATACTACAAGGAGTCGACATGATTACTCTGGATCTGAAATCTCTCGTCAACAAGCTGAACAACACCACGCGCAATGCGCTCGAAGGAGCGGCGGGCATCTGCCTGTCCCGCGGTCACTACAACGTGGAAGTCGAACACTGGTGGGTCAAACTGCTCGAGATCGACGACACCGACGCGCAGGCCATTCTGGAGAAATTCGAGCTGTCACCGGACACGCTGAATCGCGCTTTCAATCGCGAACTGGATCAACTCAAAAATGGCAGCACTCGTCCACCCGCACTATCGCCCAACGTGGTAGAGCTGGCCAAGCAGGCCTGGGTACTGGCGTCAGTGGAATATGCTCACAGCCAGGTCACCAGTGCTCACCTGCTGGCCGCTCTGCTTTTGGATGACAGCTTGCGCCGATCGGCCGTGGCCAGTTGCCCCGCGCTGGAGTCACTCGCTCCGGAATCCGTCCGGGAACTGGTCAAGGCACTGGTGGGCACTACGGCCGAGTCGCGGGAGCTACCGCCCGAACACGGGTTGGACGAAGTTCCTTCCAATACCGCCCAGGCCAGCGACACACCCTGTCTGGACAAGTACACGGTCAACCTCACCCAGGCGGCCAAAGATGGGAGAATTGATCCAGTCTGGGGTCGGGACCAGGAGGTCCGTCAGATTGTCGATATCCTGATCCGTCGCCGACAGAACAATCCCATCTTGACCGGCGAAGCCGGTGTCGGGAAAACCGCCGTGGTGGAGGGTTTTGCGCTGCGCATCGCAAAGGGTGATGTCCCCGAGCCGCTGAAGAATGTAGTGCTGCGCAGCCTGGATCTGGGGCTGTTGCAGGCAGGAGCCAGCGTAAAGGGCGAGTTTGAAAATCGTCTGAAGTCTGTCATCGCCGAAGTCAAAGCCTCGCCCCAGCCGATCATCCTCTTTATCGACGAGGCGCACACCATGATCGGTGCCGGCGGTAAAGAGGGTCAGGGCGATGCCGCCAACCTGCTCAAGCCCGCCCTGGCTCGGGGCGAACTGCGCACCATTGCCGCCACCACCTGGGCCGAGTACAAAAAGTACTTCGAGCGCGATCCGGCTTTGACCCGGCGCTTTCAGGTAGTGAAAGTGGAAGAACCGGATGAAACCAAGGCCATTGATATGATGCGGGCCATCGCTGGCATGCTGCAGGCACACCACAAGGTGCGGATCATGGACGAGGCAATTGTCGAATCGGTGCGCCTTTCCAGTCGCTACATGCCCGGTCGCCAGTTGCCCGACAAATCCGTCAGCCTGCTCGACACCGCCTGTGCCCGGGTGGCCCTGAGCCAGAGCGCCACGCCCGCCCCCATCGAAGACACTGAGCGGGCACTGGACCAGATCGCCACCAACCTGACCACCCTCGCGCGGGAAAATGCGGCATTGGATAACTGCCAGGACCGTATCGATGAACTCACGCAACGACAGGCTGAGCTGGAACAACGCCTGAAACAACAACGGCAACAATGGCACACCGAACGGGAATTGGTGACCGCCATCAATCAACACCAGGACGCCATTGAAGCCGACCACGAGGCGGACGGTGATTCCGGAGAGACGGCCAATGCACGAGCGGAGCTGAAAACTCTGCTCGAAGAGTTGACTCGGCTGCAGGGCGATACGCCCATGATCAAGGTTCATGTCGACGGCCAGGCCATTGCCGAGGTGGTATCCAATTGGACCGGTATTCCGCTGGGCAAAATGCTGTCGGACGAAATTCAATCCGTACTCAACCTGAGCGATACCCTGAACCGACGCGTCATCGGCCAACGCCACGCCCTGGACGCCATTGCCCAGAGTATTCGCACCGCCCGTGCCGGCTTGACCGATCCACGCAAACCCATCGGGGTTTTCTTTATGGTCGGCCCCAGCGGTGTGGGGAAAACCGAAACCGCGCTGGCCCTGGCCGATACCCTCTACGGCGGTGAACACAACCTGACCGTGATCAACATGTCCGAGTTCAAAGAGGAGCACAAAGTCTCCATGCTGCTCGGCTCCCCGCCCGGCTACGTCGGTTATGGCGAAGGCGGTGTGCTCACCGAGGCGGTACGACGTAAACCCTACAGTGTGATCCTGTTGGATGAAATGGAAAAAGCCCACCCCGGCGTACAGGATGTGTTTTACAACCTGTTCGACAAAGGCACGATCAAGGATGGCGAAGGACGCGATATCGACTTCCGCAATACCGTGATCATCATGACTTCCAACGCCGGCGAGGAACACATTCGTGCCCTGTGTCAGTCCCAGGAGGACACCATTGCGCCCGATGTGCTGCTGGACAACTTTCGCCCGCAGTTGCTTCGACACTTCAAGCCCGCGTTCCTCGGGCGCACCACCATCGTGCCCTACTACCCGCTGGGCGATGAAGACCTGATGAAAATCGGCGCTATCAACATGGAAAAAATCCGTCGCCGAGTGGCGGAGCATTACGGGGCCGAGTTCAGTTTTGAGGAAGATGTCTTGCTGCACATTATCGCCCGCAGCCAGGAAGTGGACACCGGGGCCCGGAATATCGAAAACATCCTGACCCGCACTCTGCTTCCGATGATTGCCTCTGAGTGCCTCGGCCGAATGGTGTCCGGCGAGCCGATTCAGCGCGTGCGTATCGGCGTGGATGAGCAGGATCAATTCACCTGCCAGTTGGATGCGTGACGGGTGTGACAGCATGAGGCCAACAGCGACAAGGAAACGGAAGCGGCTCCTCCCAATGCTGGGTCTGTTGTGTCTGCCGGTCGTGGCCCTAAGCCAATCTTTCGATCAGGCCATCGAGCGACAGTTCAGCGACTTGCGTGACGCCGTCCGGCAGGCACATTGGCACAAGGTGGAAGAACAACTGCCGTCGCTTCAACATCACTATTCGTTGAGCCCGCCTCAAAGAAGCTATCTGCACCTGGCAGAGGCTCTGCTGTGGCAAGCTCGGGGCGAGCACCGCCGGGCAATTCCGTTATACGAACGCATCGAACCGGACAGTAACGTCTACCTCGAGGCCCGCACCAACCTGGCCATCGCGTTTTTGAAACAGGGGTGGTGGTCGGATGCCCATCGGGAGTTGAAGCAACTGCTGGCACGCGCCGAACCGGAGGCCGAACTGAAAAACCGCTGGCGCATGATGCTGGGGATGTCCCAATTGCAACAGGGATTCTACCGCGATGCCCGAACCACCTTCGGCACCATCGACCAGAGCAGTCGTCACCGAGCCCACGCCTGGCGGGGCATCGGCCTGACGGCGCTGCACCTGGGGGACCACGGCGGTGCGCTCAATGCTTTCCGACGTCTCAAGGAAAAGCACGCCGAAGACATCCCCGAAGGCGCATTTCTGGTGGCCTTTACTTACGACCGGATGAACCGGCTCAAACTGGCCGAGGCCAATTATCGGGAAGCCCTGTTGCTCTATCAACACCAGTTACAGCAGATACAAAAAACGCTGGCGAAGCGTTCGCCCGAAGCGACGGACACCCGGTCGCTGGAAGCTCAACAGAACCGGCTGAACACGCTGATCAGCCAAAGCCAATACGGACTGGCCACCATCTATGATCGCCGTTAACTCGTCTTTTCGCCCGCGCACACCGTGGCACGCCATCGCACCGGCTACCCTGGTACTGGTCGGTTGCGTTTCCCAACCGCCTGAGCGGGCCACCCTGGCGCAGCTCGACCGCTCCCCCTCAACCTACCACAGCGCCCCGGTCATTGGGCAGATTTCGGGCGTCGACGCCAAGAGCGCTTACTATGAATTTCTGCACAACGCACCGGGTCATGATCACAGCCGTAACCAGGCCCTGGCCCGTCTGGCCGAGCTGGAACTGAAGGAGAGCGAGCGCTGGACCCAACAGGACGACTATCAGGAAGACCAGCGCTATCGCGCCACCCTGGAACGCACCGTCGACCTGCTGACTCTGGCGCTGGCCGATTTCCCGGAGGCGCCCGGCAACGACCGCAAGCTCTATCAACTCGCTAAAAGTCACGACCTGTTGGGCAATCACGATGCGTCCTTGCAGGCCCTGGAGGCTCTGGCGCGACGCCACCCCGAATCTGAGTTGTATTCTGAAACGCAGTTCCGGCTTGCCGAGGCAGCGTTCAGTGCCGGTGACTACCTGGCGGCGGAAATTGCCTACACCGCGGCACTGCACAGCAGCCAGGACACCGGATTTCACGAGCGGGCGCTGTTCAAGCGCGGCTGGTCGCGCTACAAACAATCCCTCTATGAACCCGCTCTGGAAGATTACATCGCGGTCATACACGCGCAGGATTTCCCGGACCAGACCGAGCAGTTCAAGACCCCACTGACAGCCGACCAGCAGGTCATCTATAACGAATATTACCGCTCCCTGGCCCTGGCCATGCAGCGCTACTCCCCCCCGATCGTTGAACTGTTCAGGAAACACGGCTTGACGGATCTCTACGCCCCCTACCACGCCAGCGCCACTCTACTTGAAGACCAGGAGCGTATCAGCGATGCCGTGGCCGAGTGGCAGGCGCTGATCGCCGCCGGGCCGGAGCCTCTGCTGAGCCTGCGGGCCCGGGCCCACATCGTCTCGCTTTGGCAGGAGCACGGGTTTACCGAGGCAGCACTGCAAGCCAGCGAAACCGCTTACCGGGACTACCAACGCTATCGAACGCTCAACGCCGGAAACAAGAGCAATCCGGCGCTGGAAAAGAACACTACGGAAGCCCTTCGCCATCAGTGGACGCAAGTGGCCCGCCATTATCACAGTCGCTACCAACAACAGCCCGAAGACGCGCATTTGAGGCAAGCGCGGCAATGGTACCAACGGTATCTCGAGCACTTTGCCAGCTATGCCCAGCAGGATGGGGTTACGCTGCTCTACGGCGATCTGTTGGCAGAAGCCGGACAAATCGAGCCGGCCTTTCTGCAGTACGAGCGGGCGGCGTTCGACGGCTCGGTCATTCTCAACCAGGACGCTGCCTATGCGGCCTTGGCGCTACTTGATGAATTGACCGGTCAACAACCGGAGCGCTGGCTGGCCCGCAACCTGCGCTACGCCCAGGCCTTCGCCCGGCTATACCCCAACGACCCGCGCACGCCGTCCGTTGCCTGGCAGGCCGCCCGCCACGCGTTCAGGGCCAATGCCTATGATGACGCGATTGAACTGGCACGTTTTGCCCAGGATCACCCGGCCCATCAACAGGAGGCTTATGCGCTCATTCTGCAGAGCCATCTTGACCTGCAGCGCTACGCCGAGGCGGAACAGGTCGCCCGGCAATTACTCAGCCTCCCGGCACTGTCGGACGAAACCCGCTCGCTGACCGAGGCGCTCTGGTCGTTGAGCGTGTACCGGCAAGCGGAACAAGCGGAGGATCGACAGGAATGGGACGTCGCCATTGATCACTTCCGGCGTATTCACGAGGCCTACCCCGACAGCGACAACGCTGCGCGCGGACTGTACAACGCCCTGTCACTGGCCGGCGAATACGAAAACTGGGGCCTGGCCATCGCCCTGATTCGGCGCTTTCAGACCGTATACCCGGCACACGAATTGCGGGTCGATGCCGAGCGTCAGTTGAGTACCGCTTATCTGGCCAGCGGTCAAACCGACCGGGCCGCTCGTCAGTATGAGCGCCTGGCGGGCACCGAACAGGACGGTCGCGCTCAACGGGCCGCGCAGTGGAAGGCTGCTCAACTCTACCTTGAACAGGGCGATCGGGACGCCGCGATCAATGCTTTTCGCCGGTACGCCCATCGCTACCCGAGCCCCTATCCGGAGAACGCCGAGGCCATGAACCATCTGGTGACACTGTACACTCAATCCGGCGAACCGGAGAAGCGGGCGTACTGGCAACAACAGATCCTGACCCGGGACCGACAGCAACCGGATCAGGCCAAGACCGACCGGACGCGACGCCTGGCCGCCACCGCCGCACTCGGCCTGGGGCGCGATCACCACGAACACTTCAAGGCCACCCGCTTGAGCCTGCCGCTGGACCGAAGCCTCTCGGAGAAAACCGGACACATGCAGAACGCCGTCCAGCACTATGCCCGCGCAGCTTCCTACGGCCTGACGGACATTGCATCGGAATCCACACATCAGATTGGCCGCATCTACGAAACCCTGGCGCGGGACTTACTGGAGTCAGACCGGCCCACGGAATTGAGCGACGAGGCACTGATGCAATACAACATTCTTCTGGAGGATCGCGCCTTTCCTTTTGAGGACAAAGCAATTGAATTCTACGAGCGCAACCTGCGGCGCGTCGCCTCGGTTTCATTCAATAACTGGCTGGCAAAAAGCCGGGAGCGCCTGGCCGTCCTGTTCCCGGTTCGCTATGACCGACCGGCCAAGATGAGCATTCGATTTCCAAAGATGGCAGAGTCAGAGAAACCAAACCACACCTCCGAACCAATCACCAACGCACGCCTGGAGGCGAGCCAGCCGTGAGTATAAAGACACGATGGCCAGTGTGTGTATTGCTCTTCACCAGTGCACTGCTCGGTGCCTGTACCCAGACCACGAGTGGACCAGAACCCGGACCCGTGCGCAACCATGCACGCCAATCTCTGAGCGAGGAGCAACAGCGCCAAACCGACCGGGCCGTAACACGGGCGGCCACTGGAGACTACGATGCGGCGGCGAACATCCTGGAGCAACTGATCGAACAGCGACCCCACCACCCGGAGCTATGGGCCAACCTGGCCACGCTGTATCACCGCCTAGAAAAACCGGAATTACGGGATCAGGCGCTGGCACGGGCCCGTGAACTGAACCCGGACAGTATTCCGGCGTTGAATCTGTCCGGCATTCTGGCGCTGAATGCCGATCAACCACAATCGGCTGAGCGGCTGTTCAAAAGGATAGTGGCTCTGGATTCCGACTATCCCGATGCACACTACAACCTGGCGTTAATTTACGACACTTACTACCAGGACCTTGAACAAGCCATTGATCATTACCAGAACTATCTCGCTTTGATCGATGAGCCGGACGACGCCACGATCGCCTGGCTTGAACAGTTGAAAAATGCGCTCAAACGTCAACAACATCGGGAGAACGCCGGATGAAGTACCGCCTGTTCACTTTCCTGATCGGCTTGCTGCCACTCCTGGTGGTCAGCACGCCTGTTCCAGCCCAGGACAGCCCACGCATCGAAATCGAAATGGAAGCTACGCGCATCCGTTCCAATCGGGAGCTACCCAAGCTGCTGTACATTATTCCCTGGCGCGATACCGAGCTGCGCGACATAACCGGCGAGCGAAAAATCCTGATTCCCGATTTGTTTGCGGATTACTACGAACCGCTTTTACCTCGTGAGACGAAAGAACAATCGAACGACAGTGAAGATCGCGACGCCCAACACAACGGTTAATATTCTTGCGCCATAAATGGTTCAAAAAGCGTTGCCTATTTCGGAGAAATTAAATCATCACAACAAATATTTGAACGACAACGGATTGTAATTCCTAATAACAGTCTCGTTCATTAAGCGCGAATAATAATAAAAAAAAGTAATACGTCATAAACCGGACAGACAGTCATTTGTACCTTTTGATTTTGGGCTACCATCTCCTGCGTCTTATGGTCATAACGACCAAAGGCAATCAAGGCGACAGGTGCGTGCCATATAACAATAACGGGCACGCTGCCTGCTTTCCGTTCAGCAACACCAGGAGAAAACTACAAATGATAAGCACAACACAAAAGCGTAATGGCATTTACGCCGCCATGCTGGGCCTTGGCCTTGCGATGGCGGGACAGGGTGCCATGGCTCAATCGGCAAATTGCGAATACGTTGTCAGCAACGAGTGGGGCAGCGGTGCCACGGCCACCGTTGAGATCACCAATAACGGCACCACCGCCGTCAATGGCTGGGACGTCAGTTGGACCTACGACAACAACCGGGTTACCAACAGCTGGAACGCGCAGGTATCGGGCAGCAACCCCTACACGGCGACCGACCTGGGTTGGAATGGCACGATTCAACCGGGTCAGACCGTTGAGTTCGGCATGCAGATTGATGCCAACGGCGGCGCCATTGAGCGTCCGGAACTGTCGGGTGACGTCTGCACCGGTGAGGGCTCTTCCAGCTCTTCCAGCTCTTCCAGCTCTTCCAGCTCTTCCAGCTCGTCCAGTTCCTCCAGCAGTGAAAGTTCCAGCTCTTCATCCAGTGACGACGGCGCCACGGGACAGCAGTGTGATTGGTATGGCACGCTTTACCCGCTCTGTGACAGTCAGGACAGCGGCTGGGGCTGGGAAGACAACCAGAGCTGTATCGGCCTGACCACCTGTAGCGACCAGCCCGATCCCTACGGCCCGGTCGACGGCGGAAGCAGCAGCTCCTCTTCCAGTTCCAGCAGTGAGAGTTCGTCCAGTAGTGAGAGCTCATCCAGCAGCGAAAGCTCCTCCTCTTCCAGCTCGTCCAGCAGCACGCCGGATGCGGGCGGTGTATTCCGTGTTGATGAAACAGGCCAAATCACCCAGAACGGTGACGCCTTCCCGGTGCAGTGTTCTGCCTGGTTTGGTCTTGAAGGCCAACACGAGCCTGCCGATGCCGAAAACAATGCCGACGGTGCGCCCATGGAGCTGTATGTCGGCAACATGTGGTGGGTAGATTCCGGTCGGACCATCCAGCAGACCATGGACGAAATTACCGCTCAAGGGATCAATACCATTCGTCTGCCCATTGCACCGCAAACTCTGGATCCGAACGATCCCCAGGGTATCGGTGACATTCGCGAGGGTGGTGTACTGAAAAACCACGAATCGGTGCGTCAGGAAAATGCCCGTCAGGCGCTGGAAGACTTTATTGTCCAGGCCGACGAAAATGGCATCAACGTGATCATCGATATTCACTCCTGCTCCAACTACGTGGGCTGGCGCGCCGGTCGTCTGGATGCCACACCGCCTTACGCCGACGCGGAGCGCGAGAACTATGAGTTCAAGCGCGAAGGCTATTCCTGCGGCCCAGTGGACGATCCCGATGTTCAGGTGGACCTGTACAACGAAGAGCTGTGGCTTGAAGATCTCCGGGAAATCGCCGGTCTGTCCGAGCAGTTGGGTGTCGACAACATCATGGCCATCGATATTTTCAATGAGCCGTGGGATTACACCTGGGCCGAGTGGAAGCGTCTGTCTGAGAATGCCTACCAGGCCATTGCCGAGGTCAACGATGATGTCCTGATCATGGTTGAAGGCATCGCCACCTCAACCAGTGCCGGAGATGAGGTGCCTCACGGCAGTGAAGACTCCAACCCCAATTGGGGTGAAAACTTCTTTCCCTTCGCAGACGCACCGCTGGATATTCCCAAGGAGCGCCTGATTCTGTCTCCGCACACCTACGGTCCGTCGGTATTTGTCCAGCGTCAGTTCATGGATCCGGCGCAACCCGAGTGTGAAGGCCTTGAAGATATCGAAGCGGCCGAAGCCGGTTGTAACATTGTTATTGACCCGCAGCGCCTGGAGGCCGGTTGGGATGAACACTTCGGGTATCTGCGTGACCAGGGTTACGCGATGATCATCGGTGAGTTCGGCGGTCATAGCAACTGGCCCGCCGATGCGCCGCCGCGCCATCGTGAAGCCTGGAGTCACGTCGAGCCCGGTATCGACATGCAGTGGCAGAATACCTTGGTCGACTACATGATCGAGAAGGACATCCAGGGCTGCTACTGGTCCACCAACCCGGAATCGGAAGATACCGGTGGTCTGTACGAGCACGCGTACGATCCGGTCTCCAATGAAAGTGGTTGGGGTCAGTGGGAAGGCTTCGAACAGGAGAAGTGGGACATGTTGCGCCGTCTGTGGGGCATCTGATTCCTGCTTTTATGAAGCCTTGAAAAAATCCCCGGGCGGCTCACCACCCGGGGATTTTTTTGCGCCTAAGGAACCAAAGATCCGATAGGTATTCGGGTGATTTCGATATCTTCCTTGTTGGTCGCGTAGGCGACATAAACAAACTCTTCGTCTACGTAGCTTTTCGGGTAGCTGTAACCCGCCCGTTTGTACTTTCCCTCGTACCGCCAGGGCTGCAGGTCCGCTCCGCCGGCGCGCACCAGCCAGGCCCGTTCAAACCGCTGACCGTCATCACTCACCGCGATTGTCAGCGGAATCCGGATTTTGCTTCCGCTGGGGTTGTTGACGATAAACGCCGAACCGTCCGGTAAGTTACCGGCGCTCTGTTTGGCTCTTGAATCCGGGAAGTTGGTGACTACTGGCTTCGTCCAACTCGCTCCCCGGTCAAGGCTTTCTGCCGCGAGAATTCGGAAGCTGCTCTGTTGATCGCGAAAGGTCATCACAATGCGGCCATCGGCACGACGATACCAACTGGGCTCAAGCTCCCGGGTGATCGCAGGTTCGTGCGCCAGGTTGGGCAACTCACCCCGTTGCCAGCCCGACACGCCACTGGGATCATCGGTGAACCAGGGCGTGGCAATCAGCCCGGGCTGTTCGTGTACGGTGGTGAGAATACGCCCCCCGGGCAGTGCTCGAAGGTCCTGCTCCAGGATACCGTTCAAAGCTTTGCCCGCGCGGGTCATCACTCGCCGGGGCTCGCTCCAGCGTTCACCGTCAGCGCTGGAAACGTACTCCACAAAGCCACCGCGTGGATCAGCATCATGAGGCCACACATTGATGTAGGCCACCAATTGATCGCCACTCACCCACCAACCACCATTGGTGATGGTGGCGTCTTTTCGAGGCAATGCCAGCGTCTTTGGGCGACTCCAGCTCACGCCCTGATCCGGGCTGATCGCGTAGCGGATCTCGGTTTCCGGTGCATCTTCATCCTGTCGAGAGCTCTGCCACTGAGCGTAAATCCTGCCCCGAAAGCTCATGACCACCGCGCCGTGATTGTAACGGTAGTCCTCCGGGCCTGGGCTATACACCGTAAAGGTCTGTCGGCCAGGAGCGAAAGACAGTCCCAGGGTATCGGGTTGTTCAGCATCAAAAACACCCGGTGCGAGCACTAGCGGCGGGCGACGTTCGTTTTCCGAATGTATCGGCTCCGGCCCGGCACATCCCACAATTGCCAGCAGCCACACCACGCCAGCCCCAAGCGTCTTTATCCTATATCGTTGCATAACCGGTCGTTCTCCCTACGCCCTCCTGATCCTGACTCGCGGGCGACGACGCCAGACCAAAAGCAACAACATCACCAGCCCGGCCAAAGAAACGCTACCACCACCGCCACTGGTCGTATCGTTACTCCCATCGACATCGTCGTTACTGTCGTCGGAGGTCGGTTGTTCATCGCTTTGACCCTCCGCCGGTCCTGCTGGCGTATGAGTATCATCATAGTCGGGGCTGCGCTCACACTGTCCGGCGGGATCGGTGTCCACAAACAGGTGGACGGTTCGAGTCATGGAGTGGCCGTCGGCGTCCTCCACGCGCAACGCGATCTCCGCCAGACCACACGCATCAGTAGTAAAAATGGCCGTACCATTTTCAAGCGCTACCGAGCCATTGCTGACAGAGATGACCGAATAGGCCGGCTCGTCGGTATAGCCTCGGAATAGGTCGGCAACATTGAACTCGGCGGTTTCGCCCTCGCGGATCATGGTGTGAGGTTGAGCCATCCAGTTCAGGTACTCATCCAACATGGTGTACCCATCCCGGTCGGGATCTGCATTGGCATCGGCAAAGTCGTCACCGCCGGAGAGCGGATTCAGGCCATGCAGTTTTTCCCACCAGTCGGGCAGGCCGTCATCGTCGCCATCCCAATCGGGATCACGCTGCAGGTAGGGATAATCTTCATAGCCGCCCACGTCGTCTTCGTGATCGGGCAGGCCCGGCTCTCCAGTGTAACTGCCTTCGTAGGTGGCCGTTCCGGTAAGTGTTTCCTGAATAACCCGAAGATCCTGATCGTCCTGCATCAAGGCCCCTGCCCCCACATCGGACAACACCCGCTTGTAGGCTTCGGTGGCACTGTGCACTTCGGCACGGGAGGGGAAGAACGGTTCATTCACCCAAGTTTCATAGCCGTTGGGGCTGCCGTTTTTCACTCGGCAGGCGGCGCTCTGGTTGCTCTCGTCCGCCCGACCGGGAATCACATTACCGGAGCAGTAGTAACGCTGGGTTCCGGGGAAATTATCGTACTCGACATTAAGCGCGTACATTTCTTCGGTGGCCGGGCCCGGCTTGTAATAATTATTGACGAAGTTCACTTCGTGAGCGCCACCATCAGTGGTCCGGCTGCGCCAGTTGTAAACCACGTTATTGAAAATATCCAACCGCCCGGCGTACTCACCATTGCCATCCAGGCCGCCGGCCAAAGACCAGTTACGGCCCTCGTTATGAGCCAGCAGATTATGGTGGAAGCTGCCGATATCGCCACTGATGCTGGCCGCGTAACCGTGCCGGGTTCCCGAGGGGTAATTGTCATGCCCCGCCACATTCAACGCTTCGGCAATCAGGGTGCGCTGTAAGGTGATGTTGCGCGCACTGCGGGAGGAAAAAGCTTCATCGATGGTCCAGCTGATGGAGCTGTGGTCGACAATGGCGTGATCCGCGCCCTGTAGGCCGATACCATCGTAGGTGGTGCCGGCCCCCAGACGCACCCGGACATGACGCATGACCACATCGCTGGCACCACTGACACCGAACGGTGCACCGCGTACCACAATGCCTTTGCCGGGCGCGGTCTGTCCCGCCACGGTCACATATGAATCACTGATGGTCAGGCGCGATTCCAGGTGAATAATGCCAGACACGTCGAACACAATGGTGCGCGGGCCACTATCGTTTTCCACCGCGGCGCGCAAACTGCCTGGGCCGCTGTCGTTCAGGTTGGTGACTTTCACCACCCGACCGCCACGACCACCCAGCGCAAAGCGACCATAGCCCTCAGCATCGGGAAAGGCGAGCTGACGTGGCTGAAACGACCAGACGTTACCGCGGGTGATCCGATCCTCCTGGTCTACCTGATCCACCCGCCAGAAATACTCGTCTCGACTGTATAGACCTTGCAGCGCAAACTCAGTGCTCGCCTGACGGCCCCAATAAACCGAGCTGTCGCCGTCACTGACCAGCGCCTCATCGGTCCCGAAATACACCTCATGGGCCACCGCGTCTGGCCCCGGCGTCCAGTTCAATGTCAGGTGGCCGTCGGTCGTTTCGACATGTCGATCACCGTCGGCCGGGAGGGGTTGTCGAGCTTGTTGGGCGACATTAGGCGTATTCAACTCGAAGCCATTGATCACCACGGTTTCAATGTCCGCGCCAGCGCCCGTGTCGGCTTCGAACCGCACCTCTACATCGTCACCCGTGCTGTCGAATGTCAGATACGCCGTCTGCGCCGCAGTGTTTTCCTCGACGCGATTGCTCATCTCCAGATCGTTTTCGATCTGAACCCCATCCACGAAAATATCCAGGGGCGCCACCGTGCTGTCGGCCCAGCCGTCAACCGAGTTCAGATACACCAGCAGGCTGTGCTCGCCAGCGGGCAGACCCGATAGCGTCATGGTGATGATCCCACCCTGGGGCTCACCGTCACCGAAATCCACCAGGAGGCCATCGCTCACCAGTCGGGCGAGGTAAGGCGATTGAATATGGGTTTTGAACCAGTTCGAACGCAGGCCGACCCCACCGCTTTGGGTAAACGTCACGGTCACACCGTCAAAGGTTTCGCTGGCGGTGGTGGCGCTGCCGATGGACCAGGGCGTATAACCCGGTTCATTGACTTCCGAGGTCTGCCGACCGGCAAAGTCCAGGTCCACTTTCACAACGGGATTTTGAGCCAAGACCCCGGAGGCGAGACTGGCACACAGGAGCACACCCAGCCACCGGCCGGGACGAGGGTTGATTGTCATAGTATCCACCAGATGTTTTTTATAGGGGTGGTTTGCCCTGCTATGGTGCAGGATCTCTCACAGTTCTCTCAGTCAGTATATTATGAGCCTTGTCGCCCTGTCACGGACTTGCGGTATGGGTTCCGGAAGACGGTTCCCCATCCTCTCGCCAGCTTTGCACCCGATTTCTACCGTTGGCTTTGGCCTGGTATAGGGCCGTGTCGGCCCTCTGCAAAAGGGATGAGACTGTTTCGCCGTTTTCATACACCGCGATGCCCACACTGACGGTCAGGCTGAACTCAATGCTATCGAAGGTGATTGGGGTGTTCGCCATGTCCTGACAAAGCCTCTGCGCAAGCGCTACCGCTTCTTGCGCATCGTTATTGAGGCAGACAATAGCGAACTCCTCTCCCCCCATGCGTGCGGCCATATCACCGGTGCGCACCGAAGCTCCGAGCAGGGCGCTCAACTGCCGCAGAGCTTCATCGCCGGCAGCGTGGCCGTATTCGTCGTTGACTCGCTTAAAGTAATCGACATCAATCATGATCAAAGACAGGGGCAGGTTATGACGGTGGGATTGAGCGGAATAACGAACCAGACACTCGAGAAGATGCCGACGGTTCGGCAAGTTGGTGAGGTAATCGGTTCGCGCTTCCTGCTCCGCCTGCTGTTTGGCATCGCTCAGCTGACGCGTTCGTATGGCCACCTCCGCATGAAGCCGCCGCGCGTGCAGCAGCAGCGCAAGACCGATCATCGACACCAACCCCACCAGCCAATACCATCGATGAGCCCAGAACAGCTCCTCAAACAGGGAGTCCGGTTCGGCGCTGTAGAGGAAGGCATTCAGATCCACCTCCCCGGTCAGCAATCCCTGGTCGCGAAACACCGACTCTATATGTCGCCACCGCTCTTCGTTCATGTAGCCGACGGGAACCACATTGGGGAGTATCAGTGATTCCGACGCTTCCGCCTCGAACATCAAGTGCTCCCGACTTTTCCCCATGGGGTTGTATTCCCGCAAGATCAGGTCCACCAAGTTGTCCGGATGGGTCAGGGCGTAATCCCAGCCACGTCGAGTCGCCTCGAGGAAACGTCGGGTCACATCAGGTGCAGTGTTGAGCATCGTTTCCGTGGTCAGAAGAATATCGCCGTAGAAGTCGATACCGTAATCGCTCGGCCGAAATACCCGGTAGGGAATGGCACGGCGGGTAAACTCGAAGGGCTCATTCGTGCTGTATCCGTTATATCCTGCTACCTCCCCGGAGATCAGCGGTTCCAACGAAGTTTCACTCGGCACCACCTGAACATCATCCACCGCCATTCCGGCGTTGGCCAGCATTGCAAGCAACTCCGCGTTCATGTAACCGCCGCTGAGCATAACGGGCTGGTTTTTCAGGTCGGTAAGTGAGTCTATCGGCCCATCCGCGCGGGTCATCAACACTGAAGGCGAAGACTGAAAAATCGCCGCCAGCGCCACCAGTGGTACGCCCGAGGCGCGGTAAATCAATGCTCCCGTATCCGCCACGGCGAACTCCACTCGACCACTCATCAGTTGATCAATGGGCGACCGGCTTTCGCTTCGCTCATACAGCGTCACGTTCAGGCCTGCATCCCGATAGTAACCTTGCTCGATCGCGGCATAATACCCGGCGAATTGAAACTGGTGGCGCCATTTCAATTGAACGGCCACCTCCACCAGCTCCGACTCATCCTTCGCCGCGGCAATGCCCGGCACTCCCAGCAGCAGAGAAACCAGGACTAAAAGTGTCGTCCATGCCCGGACATCGCCTCCTGAAAACACAACCACTGGCTCCATCATCCGTCCTGTAACCGTACGTCTGTTATTCGATAGTATTAAATAACTATAGCCCTACCGGCGCGTAAAGCAACTTTTGCGGCACCGCCCGTCGCGGCCTTTTGTGAATCCGGTTACAGCACGTTTTATCTGATTTTCATATAGTATCTTTGCAGCGGCGGCAGACGCCGCACTGTCCGGGTGCGTATCGGTTACAGCGAGACGAATCGGATTTCCAGGCTCTTGACCGGCAAAGGGAAACCTCGGATATTTGATCGGTCACAGCACGTGGGGCGACGAATTACGCTCGTGTTGAAGTGTCCTGACAAGTAAGAAATGGCCGCCAGCCGGCCGAATAATGTCCAATAAAAAATAGTGAGAGAGTCAACCATGAGCATCAAACCCCTCACCCTTGCGGTGATAATGAGCGGCCTTTTGGTCGCTTGCGGCGGATCGGATTCCGCACCGGGTAACACCTCGTCCAGTTCAAGTAGCAATAACTCGACGGCATCCAGCAGTTCCGAGTCCGCTCAATCCTCCAGTGAGCCCTCGCAGAGCGATGAAAACAGCCTGACTATTCAGGAGTACGATACCGGCTTCTGCCGACTCGACGGTACGGTCGACAGCGACAACGAAGGGTTCACGGGCCCGGGCTTCTCCAATACCGACAACCTGCCCGATAGCGCGATCACCTACCGGATCAACGTGCCCGAGACCGGTCACTACGCGCTCGAGGTAAGATACGCTTCACTCAATGCGCGCCCTGGCGACGTTCAGGTGAATGACGCCAGGGCGGGTGATTTTGAGTTTGCCACCACCGGTAGCTGGACCAGTTGGACCACAGAATCCCAGACGGTGGAACTCGAGGCCGGTGACAACGACATTGCCCTGATTGCGACCGGCGTGGACGGTCTGCCAAATGTGGATGCCCTGACGGTCATTGGCGTCACCCCCACCGCCGTGGACTGCGGGGTAAACAGCGGTGGCGATGGCCTGCTGCTGCCGCAGGACGGCAATCCGGTGCACAGCCGGTTCCGCAGCGCGCGCTTTGCCTGGAGCCAGGACAGGGCCGACATCGTTCTCTCTTACCAGTATGACCACGGCGGCTGGCCGAAAAATCAGGACTACGAGTTCGAGGGCAGCGGCGGCAATGACCTGGGCACCATCGACAACGGCGCCACCGTCACCGAAATGATTTACCTGGCTCAAGTCTATAAAGATACCGGCGAAACCCGCTATCGGGACGCCGTGCGCAAGGCCATGGACTACCTCCTCGATGCCCAGTACGACACCGGCGGCTGGCCTCAGTACTATCCGCTGCGCGGGGGTTATTCGGATCACGTCACCTTCAACGACAACGCCATGACCCGGGTGCTCACGGCGCTCTATCACGCCAATCTGGAAAACGCGCCCTTCGATACCGACCTGTTCACCGACGCCGACCGGGCGGCCATGGCACACGCGATTGAACGGGGCGTGGATTATATTCTTCAGGCCCAGTGGGAACAGAACGGCGAACTGACCGTCTGGTGCGCCCAGCACGGTAAGGACGACTACCTGCCCAAGGCCGCACGTGCCTATGAACTTGAGTCCCTCAGCGGCAGCGAGTCGGTCGAAATCATCGCGTTTTTGATGACCCAGCCGCAGACGCCCGAAGTGGAAGCCGCCGTAAAGGCCGCTATTGGTTGGTTCCGCAGCGAGGACACCTATCTGGCCGATCACCGGTACGACAGCTCGGTGGAAGAGAAGATTGTCTACAGCGAAGGTGACCGTATGTGGTACCGCTTCTACGACCTGAATACCAACGAAGGCTTCTTCAGTGATCGGGATGGCGGCAAGTATTACGACATCATGGAGATCTCTGCAGAGCGTCGTAACGGCTACAGTTGGGGCGGGAGCTACGGAGAAAAAATCATCTCCTACGCGGATCGGGTCGGCTATTGACCCGAGGCTGATACCGGTAGCGCCTTGGCGCTACCGGTGCACCCTACTGGCGCTTCAACTTCAACGCCCAATCCCGCTCCGCCAAAGCCGAACCGGCGGGGAAGGCGGCAATCTCAATTTCACCCGATTCATTCGCCATCACAGACATCCGATTGAGCCAATCACCGCTGATCGGATCAAACCATTGCATGGCATAAGACGCACCGGGCGTGAATCCGCTGAGCCTGGGCGCCACCGACGCATTCTCAAAATACAGCATCGCCAGATCCGCCTCGGCGGTGCGCATCATATAAGACCATCCGTCCAGCCCATCCTCCGGCGCATTGGCTGCTTTGCGCGGCGTAATATCGGCGGTGACGGGAATCAGGTCCTGATAGCGCTTACCTTCAGAGAGCATGAAAGCTTCCAGGTGCTGCATGTAGCTCGCGGACTGATAGCGCAGCGCATCCCAGATATGCGGCCGCGCCCCATCGGTCTCGCCGGTGGTGGTGATATCGTAGGCGGCGGTGCCGTGTACATGCCCGGCCAAGCCACCGGACAACACCGAGCCGAACATCTGCGCCCGGGCAAAATAATTATCCCGTTGCGAGTTGGGCGGAGGCTCTTCCCCACCGGGTTTGTTGATCTCATGCAGCCAACCGGTGTAATAAGGCTCAAAGTTGATGGTCGGTTTGGGCGGATGCTCCAGGAAGAACTGCGCCTCCAGGTTTTCCCCGACCCGATGATCCCGCGGTTTGTTACCCACGCTGTGCATATCCAACCAGGGCACCTCATCACCGGAGCCCAGGGTGGTATGGGTGGCCCGGTCGATCAACACGGTATGAATCTGACCAAAAGGCGGGCGACCATAGGTCTCCAGGTGGTACGTCAGTGCCTCGTTAAACTGATCGGCGGTCAGACTGAAGTCCTCCGGCACCCAGTCCAGGTGAATGCCACTGAACACAAAGTTGTAGGCTCCGTAGCGGGCAATCAGATACTGCGCGAAGCGGGCAAAACTCTCTTTGAAGTCAAAATAGGCATCCCAGGACGGGCCCACATCCCGGCGCACGGTTTCCAGCAGGGGCACAAAACCGACCTCGGACAGGTGGGCCATTTTTTTATCCAGGCTCTGGAAGTAAGCTGGCGTCAGGCGGTTGAAATCCGACACCCCGGCGTGCTCATCCGACATTGCAAACGGCAGGTGACCGTACTCATCGCGCATATTTTTGGCGGTATAGGTGCCCCAGTAACTCAGGCCACCGGAGGCATCGGTGCCCTGCTCGTCGGACACATCGTAGCCGAACTTCTCCCAGGCGTTGCGGACGTATATACCGTTCTCATCGGCATGGGTACTGGGGTTCAGGTCCGCCTCCCAGTTGGGGAATGCCGAGATCATACTGACGGAATTGAACCCCTGGTTCTTGCGGTAGTTGACCGCATCCTCAAAACCGATACCGGGACCCGGCTCGTACTCATCGGACGTGGCGGCGTTGCGAAACGGCAGCCGCCAAGTGGAGCCGGCCAACCAGGTGTCACCGACCATGAAAAACGGCGTGCCATCGGCGTATTCCAGAGCATGACCGTTATCGCTGACGCGCACAAAGCCGCGCCGGTTGGGGTTTTCCCGCTTTTCCGCTTCGCTCCAGCCGGTAGCAGTAAAGTGCCCGCTGCGATCGTTCAACCCGGCATCCCCCGGCTGATTTGAGCCGATCTCCCAGGACCAGTCCCCCGGCGCTGTGGCCACCAGGCGCACCACAAAGCGATTGCCGCCGTCCCAAAAGCCGTACACCCGCTTGTCGAAATCGGGCCCCTGGAGCTGCACCCAGACGTCCACGTCGGTGTAGGGGTTGTCGTAAGAGTTCTCGGCGTGGAAAACCAGCTGCTGCATCTCCCAGGTGCGGACGCCGGCCTCACCGGGCTGGTCGGAGGACGTGGCGCAGGCCACCAGCGTGAACAACAGGAGTACCGACAGGCACAGGCGGGAAAGACGGTTCATAACGACCCCTTATCGATTTACTTATGATGCAGGGATACTAGCAGAACCGCCCTTAAATACAATATGACAATAAGGCGGACCGATCAGCGGGGTGTCTGATAACGGGCCTTCCACTCCTCATAGGGCATGCCGTAGACCCTTTCCCGCGCCGTGTCCTTGTCCACGTCCAGACCCCGCTCCTGGGCCGCCTCCATATACCACTTGCTCAGGCAGTTGCGGCAGAAGCCAGCCAGCTCCATGAGATCGATATTCTGGACGTCCTTGCGCTCATCCAGATGTTTGACCAGCCGCCGAAAGGCCGCCGCTTCGAGTTCGGTTTGGGTTTTGGTATCCATGGGCTCTCCTCACGTTTAAACACAGTGTAACACTGCCATCAGACTAACTCTCAAGCTCATCCCAGTAGGGTGGATCGCCGAAGTAGCCCTCCATGAAATCCACAAAAGCTCGCACTTTGGTGGCAAGCAGGCGTCGATGCGCATAGACGGTATAGAGGGCCAACGGTGCGGGCTCATACTCGGGCAACAGCACCTGCAGCCGCCCGGCCCGAATCGCCGGACCGACGATGAAAGTAGGCTGCAACACCAGGCCCGCGCCAGCTTCGGCCAACCGGACGAGCACATCACCGTTATTGGTCATCAGACCGGCCGGTTCCTCGGACTCCGGCGCCAACCACTTGAGCAACGGCTCGCTGCTCTCGTCCATATGGCTATAACGCAAAAAGCGATGCCCTTTTAGCGAGGCCAGACTGTCGGGCGTTCCACGGGCGTCCAGATAAGCGGGGGAGGCACAAAGCACCAGACGCACCGGCGCGATGCGCTTGGCCACCAGAGAAGAGCTTTGCAATCGGCCGATGCGCAACGCGACATCAAAGCCCTCTTCGACAATATCCACTTTGCGATCATTGAGCTGCAGGTCAATTTCGATGCCCGGATAGGTCCGCTGAAAGTCCGCCAGCAGCGACCCCAAATGCAACGCGGCAAAAGACACCGGGGCACTGATGCGCACGCGTCCGCGCGCCTGATGCTGCCAGTTACCGAGCTGGCCTTCCACGGCTTCCAACTCCTCCAGCAACGGCGTCGCACGGGCGTGATACACCGTCCCCGCCTCGGTCAGGTGCAACTGCCGTGTTGTACGGTTGAGCAAGCGCACGCCGAGGTGCGCCTCCAACTGCCCCACGTACTTGCTGACCAACTGCGTGGACACCCCCAGTCGCTCTGAGGCCCGCGTGAAGGAGCCTTCGGACACCACCGCGACAAAGGCGCGCATAGCGGTCAAACGGTCCATCACCAGCCTCCTGTCGTTGAGCACACGCATTTATCAATGATTTGTTGACAATAATACAACATACACCCCATTAATCTACTTAATAGTTGATAGTAGTCTGATCCTGTTGGTTAACTATCACGACCCCTAATTGGAGATTCCCATGTCACACGCATTGATCAAAAACGCTCTACACTCGGACGCCGGTTTCGGCGCCCTGCTCCTGCGGGTTCCCGTCGGCATCATCCTGGCGGCCCACGGCGCGCAGAAACTCTTTGGCTGGTTTGGCGGTTATGGCCTCGAAGGGACCGGACAATGGCTGGCCAGCATCGGCTTGCAACCGGGCCTGCTGATGGCTTTACTGGCGGGCAGTGCCGAGTTTTTTGGTGGGCTGGCCCTGATTTTTGGCCTGCTCACCCGGCCGGCCGCTCTGGTGTCGGCCTTTACCATGATCGTGGCAATTTTCAGCGTACACATTGGGAATGGCCTGTTTATGGCCAATAATGGTTACGAGTTTGCGCTGAGCCTGTTCGCCGCCACAGCGGCCCTGACCCTGTTGGGCGCCGGGCGACTGTCACTGGACAATCGGATCGCCAAGCGCATTTAACAGGACACCCGGAGGCACACTACCATGGCCACAAAGCCCCACATTCTCTACATCTCCCACGGCGGCGGCCCTCTGCCGCTGCTGGGGGACCCGGGCCACAGCGAACTGGTGACCCAGCTGACCACGCTGGGCAAGCGACTGCCCCGACCCTCTGCGATTCTCGTGGTCAGCGCCCACTGGGAAGCCCCCGTCACCACCGTCACCAGCGGTACCCAGCCACCACTGATTTACGACTACTCCGGCTTTCCACCCGAGTCGTACGAGATTCAATACGCTGCGCCCGGCGCGCCGGAACTGGCCACGAAGGTCAGTCAGGCGCTCAGCCAGGCGGGACTGGACGCCGTGCAAGATGCGGAACGGGGGTTTGATCACGGGCTGTTTGTGCCCCTCAAGCTCCTGTACCCCGAGGCGGATATTCCCTGTATCCAACTTTCGTTGCTGAAGTCCCTGGACGCGGCAGCCCACATCGCTCTGGGCAGGGCACTGCAGAGCCTTGAGTGGGACAACCTGCTGGTGATCGGCTCAGGCTTTTCCTTTCACAACATGGAGGCGTTTTTCGAGCCGGTCACCGCCGAGAGCGATGCGCGCAATAAGGCCTTCGAAGACTGGTTAACCGACACCCTGGCCAGCCCCGCCCTGAACGAGCCCGAAAGAGTTGAACGTCTGGTGAACTGGAGCAACGCTCCCGAAGCGCGCTACTGTCACCCTCGCGAGGAACACCTGCTGCCCCTGCACGTGTGCTACGGCCTGGCGCAGCGGCCGGCAGACGAGCACGAGTCGATTCGGGTGCTTGGTAAACGGGCCGGAATGTTCTACTGGCGAGGCGAGCACTGAGCCAAGGGGCTGACATCCATCCTGGCCCCTTGGTCGTACTGACCAACTCCCGTATATTGAGTCCTTCTGCCAACTCCGGAGTTGTCCCCCGCTTATGTCCCACGATGCCATCATTGTCCGCGGCGCCCGCCAGAACAACCTGAAGAACCTGGACCTGGATATTCCTCTGGGAGAGATGGTGGTGGTAACCGGCGTCAGTGGCTCGGGCAAGTCCACTCTGGCGTTCGATACCATTTACGCCGAGGGCCAACGCCGCTATGTGGAGACCTTCTCCGCCTACGCCCGCCAGTTTCTGGACCGGATGGACAAGCCGGCGGTGGACCTGATCGACGGCATTCCTCCAGCCATTGCCATCGAGCAGAGCAACACGGTACGCACCTCCCGCTCCACCGTGGGTACCATGACCGAGCTGAACGACTACCTGAAGCTGCTCTTCTCCCGTCTGGCCCACCTGTATTGCCAAGGCTGTGGCCGAGAAGTGGTGTGCGACAGCGCCCAGAGCGTGATCGAAGCGCTGTATCGAGACTGGCCCAATGGCCAGCGGCTGATGGTATGCCTGCCCATTACCGTGCCGGAGACGCTCAGCGACGACGACGTGCTGCAACTGCTCAACCAGCAGGGCTATGCGCGCATCCATGAGCGTGATGGCAGCCGGGTGGAGGTCGTGCAGGACCGGCTCAAGCTGACCGAGGAGAATCGGGGCCGGCTGACCGAGGCGGTGGAAACCGCGCTGCACTACGGCAAGGGCCATGTGCTGATCTATCCGATGGGCGCCGATAAAACCGTGGGCAAGCCGGAACGGTTCTCCAGCCACCACCACTGCCCCAGCTGCGATATCGACTACCCGGAACCGACGCCGAGCCAGTTCTCGTTCAACTCCCCTCTGGGCGCCTGCGACAGTTGCCGGGGCTTTGGCCGCATTATCGGCGTCGATTACGGGTTGGTGATTCCGGACGAGCGCTTGAGCCTGAAGGACGGCGCCATCAAACCGATTCAGACGCCGTCGTTCAATGAAGTCCAGCGGGATCTGATTCGCTTCGCCAAAAAGCGTAGCATCCCCATCACCAAACCTTGGGCAGAGCTGACCGACGAACAACAACAGTGGGTCATTCAGGGCGAGGGCGAAGGCTCCTGGAGCAGCGGCCGCTGGTACGGCATCAAGGAATTTTTCGACTGGTTGGAAAGCAAGTCCTACAAAATGCACATCCGGGTGCTGCTGTCCAAGTACCGCTCCTACACCCCGTGCCAGGACTGCGGCGGCGCCCGCCTGAAACCCGCCTCGCTCTGGTGGCGGGTAGGTTCCTTCAAGGCGGCCGAACAGGCGCTCTCCAGTCGTGCCCGCTTTAAGCCCAAGGGCAATACCTTGGCCGACGATCGGTTCAACCAGTTGCCCGGCCTCAACATTGCCGATGTCATGCGCCTGCCCCTGATACGCTGCGCCGACTTTTTCGAACAATTGAACAGCCGGGCGGATGAGCCCACTCAACTGCTATTGGAAGAAATCCGCTCACGTCTGGGCTACCTGTGCGAAGTGGGCCTGGACTACCTGACCCTGGACCGCCAGTCCCGCACCCTGAGCGGCGGTGAAGTGCAGCGCATCAATCTCACCACCGCCCTGGGCACCTCATTGGTGAACACCCTGTTCGTGCTGGACGAGCCCAGCACTGGCCTGCACCCGCGCGATATTCAGCGGCTGGTCAAAGTGCTGCACCGGCTGCGTGACGCCGGCAACTCCCTGCTGGTGGTGGAGCACGACCCCCAGGTGATCCTCGCCGCTGACCGCATTCTGGATATCGGCCCCGGCCCGGGTCGCCACGGCGGCAATATTGAATTCTTCGGCACGCCCAACGCGCTGATGCGCAAAGCGGGCAACCTCACCGCCCGTTACCTGAGCGGCAAGGAACAGGTGTCGAGCCCTCAGGCCCTCGAGGGCGCCACCGAAGAACTGTCGCTGACCATTCACGGCGCCCGCGAACACAACCTGAAAAACATCGACGTCACCATACCGTTGAAACAACTCGTATGCCTCACCGGCGTGAGCGGCTCGGGCAAATCCACCCTGATGCGCCAGATCCTCTACCCGGCCATTCTCAAACATCTGGGCGAGCAAACCGAAGCGCCCGGCATCTACAAGCGCATTGACGGGCTGGAGCAGATCGATCGGGCGGTGATGGTAGACCAAAGCCCCATCGGCAAAACCACCCGCTCGACACCCGCCACTTACGTAGGCGCCTTCGACGCCATTCGCAAACTGTTTGTCGCCACACCGATGGCCAAAGAGCGCGGCTATACGCCGGGCACATTCAGTTTCAACTCCGGCAACGGCCGCTGCCCCACCTGTCAGGGCAACGGCTTCGAACATGTGGAAATGCAGTTTTTGAGCGACGTGTATCTGCGCTGCCCGGACTGCGATGGCAAACGCTTCCGCGATGAAATTCTGGAAGTGAAACTGCTGCAGGACGCCGACGAGGGTCGCCGGGCATTGTCCATCGCCGACGCCCTGGCAATGACCGTGACCGAAGCGCTGGCGTTTTTCCACGATAAACCCGAGGTCCAACGCAGCCTGCAACCGCTGGCGGACGTGGGCCTGGACTATGTGCAACTGGGCCAGGCTGTGCCCACCCTGAGCGGGGGTGAAGCGCAACGACTGAAACTCGCCGGTCACCTCGCCAACACCAAGGCCAAAGATAAAGAACACATCCTGTTCCTGTTCGACGAACCCACCACCGGCCTGCACTTTGCCGATATCGCCACGCTGATGGGGGCCTTCCGCCAGTTGCAGGCCGCAGGGCATTCGTTGCTGGTGATCGAACACAACCTGGATGTGATTCGCGCCGCAGACTGGTTGATCGATATTGGGCCGGAAGGCGGCGACGCCGGCGGCGAGCTGTTGGCGACCGGAACTCCCGCCGACATCATGGCCAGCAACAAGGGTTATACCGCCAAGGCATTGCGCGAGTACGACGCGTCTCTGACGCAAGGGGTCGCTTTGCCTGCGCCCGCGACAAAGCGCAAGCGCAAAACCGATCAGGTCATCAGTGTGCACCATGCCCGCGAACACAACCTGAAGAATATCGATGTCACCATTCCACGGGATAAGCTCACGGTCATCTCCGGCGTCAGCGGCAGTGGCAAAAGCACCCTCGCCTTCGACCTGATTTTTGGCGAAGGCCAGCGTCGCTATCTGGAATCCCTGAACGCCTACGCCCGACAATTTGTGCAGCCCGCCTCGCGCCCGGACGTGGATGCCATCTACGGCATCCCCCCGGCGGTGGCCATTGAGCAGCGCACCAGTCGCGGCGGTCGCAAGAGCACCCTGGCGACCTTGACCGAAATCTATCACTACCTGCGTCTGCTCTACGTCAAGCTCGGCACCCAGCACTGCCCCAAATGCGAGGTGCCGATCGAGCCACAAACGCCCGCCGCCATTCTGGCGCGGGTGCAGAAAGATTACCGCAACCGGGAGGTCACCTTGCTCGCGCCCATGGTGGTCGCGCGCAAGGGCATTTACCGCGAACTGGCCGAATGGGCCGCCGCCCGTGGCTACACCCGACTGCGCGTGGACGGCGAATACCAGCCCACCGACAACTGGCCCAAGCTGGACCGCTACCGCGAACACAATATCGAGCTGCCGCTGACCGACTTGACTGTTTCCGCCCAGAACGAACGGCAATTGATGGACGGCCTGGAACAGGCATTGGACCTTGGGAACGGCATTGTGATTGTGGCTCCCGTCGACAAACGAACCGGCAAACAGGCCGCCGGCGAACGACTGTTTTCCACCCAACGCGCCTGCCCAAGCTGCGGCGACGGTTTCGATGAGCTGGACCCGCGCCTGTTCTCTTACAACTCCAAACACGGCTGGTGCCAACGCTGCTACGGCACCGGCCAGATCATCAAAGGCTTTGACGAAGAGCAGACCGGCGAGGAACGCACCTGGCTGCCGGACGACGAAGCGGGCACGGAAAAAACCTGCCCGGGGTGCAATGGCCAACGCCTGAACCCTACGGCCCTGGCCGTGCGTTTCCGTGATCGTTCCATTGCCGAGCTGGCCTCCCTGCCGGTGGACGCCGCCGAGCAGTGGTTCAAAACCCTCAAGCTGAAAACCAACGAGCAGGCCATCGCCCGGGACCTGCTGACGGAAATGCACAGCCGCCTTCAGTTCCTGCAGAAAGTCGGCCTCGACTACCTGAGCCTGGACCGCGCCGCCCCCACCCTGAGCGGCGGCGAAGCCCAGCGCATCCGCCTGGCCGCACAGTTGGGCTCCAGCCTGCAGGGCGTTTGTTATGTGCTGGACGAACCCACCATCGGCCTGCACACGCGGGACAACCGCAAACTGATCGATACCCTGCGCGAGCTGCAACAACAGGGCAACACCGTGGTGGTGGTCGAACACGACGAAGACACCATCCGCGAAGCCGACCACCTGATCGACATGGGCCCGCGAGCGGGCATCAATGGCGGTGAAGTCGTGGCCCACGGCAGCCTCAAACAGGTCATGGGCAACAAGCGCTCGCTCACCGGGCAGATGCTCTCCGAACCCTTGCGCCACCCCATGCCCGATTTACGCAACACTGAGATGCGCAAACTCTGGGACAAAGAAAGCCTGTACATCGAAGGCGCCACGCAAAACAACCTGCGCAAGGTCAATGTAAGCGTGCCCCTCCGGCAACTGGTGACCATCACCGGCGTCAGTGGCAGCGGTAAGAGTACGTTGATACGCGGCGTGCTCTACCCCAACCTCAAGCAGGCCATCGCCCAGAAACGCAAGACTAAGCAGACCTGGACCGGCGCCAGCCAGATCACCGGTTGGGAAAGCGTGGACCGAATCCTGGAAGTCGATCAGACCCCCATCGGCAAAACGCCGCGCTCCTGCCCGGCGACTTACATCGGCATCTGGGACACCATCCGTAAACTCTTTGCGGGCACCGTCGATGCCCGACTGCGCGGCTACACCCCTGCGCGCTTCTCGTTCAACGCGGGCGACGGCCGCTGCGACGCCTGCGGTGGCCAGGGCGAACAGAAAATCGAAATGAACTTCCTGCCCGATGTGCGCGTGCCCTGCGACGTATGCCACGGCTGGCGCTTCAACGACGAAACCCTGAGCGTCAAATACAAAGGCAAACACATCGGCGACGTCCTCGCCATGAACATCGATGAGGCGGTCGAATTCTTCGCCCCCATCAGCAAAGTCCACCACGCCCTGCGCCTGCTGCAAGACGTGGGCCTGGGCTACCTGACCCTGGGCCAACAGAGCCCCACCCTGAGCGGCGGCGAAGCCCAGCGCATCAAACTGGTGGCCGAACTCAGCAAAGCCAACATGACCCCGGAAGACAACAAAGGAAGAAGGTCAGCCCACAATCTCTACGTACTCGACGAACCCACCGTCGGCCTGCATATGGCGGACGTCGACAAATTGCTGCACGTACTGCACCGGCTGGTGGATGCCGGTAACTCCGTACTGGTGATTGAGCACAATCTGGATGTGATTGCTGAGGCGGATTGGGTGATTGATATGGGGCCGGAAGGTGGTTCCGGGGGAGGCAAAGTGATTGCCCAAGGCAAGCCCGAAACCATCATCAAGCGCAAGAGGTCACATACGGGACAGTATCTGAGGGACGTTTTATAGCGGCCAACTTGAAACCGGGAGCTGACCCATTAGCTGGTTTTGGCGCCAACCTTCTGAATCCACCAGATTCGAGCAAAGCAATTACAGGGATTATCAATTTTTTTGTGAGACAAGTCACAAAATTTCATCAGCATTGTGTTGCGCGTATGAACTCGGCAATGTAGATTTCTGTATATATATACAGATATTCAGCGCCAATGTTGACAAAAAGGGACAAATAAGTGACTATCAATCACAAAGAAATTCCAAAAGTACAGCAATCGCTGGAGTTCCCTATGCCTTCGCAAACCGATTTCGAGCTGCTATCCAAAGTGGCCACCATCTATTCCCAGCAAGCTATTGCAGATGAAATTAAACATCCCCGAGAGGTTATAAACCGCTGGATCAAGGAAGGTGCCCGAAAGGACTGGCTTACTTATGCGGAGCGCGTTTCCCTTGAAGGTATGCTTCCCAAGCCCGTTAACCATACTCCAGAGTTCACTTTTATCGACCTGTTCGCAGGAATTGGCGGGATTCGCTACGGCTTTGAAGCGGCTGGAGGCAAGTGCGTTTTCACCAGCGAATACGACAAGTACGCAGTTAAAACTTACCAAGCCAATTACCATTGTGATCACGATATTCAGGGAGATATACGAGAGGTCACTCAGCCCCCGGGATTGACTAAAAACCAGGCCGTCGCCCACATCGACAAGCGTATTCCTGACCATGACGTTCTGGTCGCCGGTTTCCCGTGCCAGCCCTTCTCCATTGCAGGCGTATCCAAGAAGAACTCCCTTGGTCGTCTTCATGGCTTCGAGTGCGACACCCAAGGCACTCTCTTCTTCGATGTGGCCCGCATTATTGAGGTCAAACGCCCTATTGCCATAATGTTGGAAAACGTCAAGAACCTGAAAAGCCATGATCGCGGAAAAACGTTCAAAGTTATTATGAAAACCTTGGACGAGCTGGGCTACAGCGTTGTTGATGCCGACCACTCGGCGCCAGACCCCAAGATTATAAACGGTAAGCACTTCGTGCCCCAGAACCGGGAGCGTATCGTTATCGTTGCATTCCGCCGGGACTTGAACGTTGGTAAAGACCTGTCCCTGAAACAGATCTCCAGGTTTTTCCCAAAGCAGGAACCCAAAGTCGGCGACATACTCGAACAAGGCGAAGTGGACAAAAAATATACACTTACCCCCAAACTCTGGGAGTACCTGAAGAACTATGCCAATAAGCACAAGGCAGCCGGTAATGGCTTCGGGTTCGGTATGGTCAAACCCGAAGACCGCTCCACCCGTACCCTGTCCGCCCGCTACTACAAGGATGGTTCAGAGGCCCTTGTATACCGTGGCGTTCGCAAGCGCCCCAGAAGGCTTACACCCCGTGAGTGTGCCCGTCTCATGGGCTTCGACCGCCCGGGTGAAAGCAACTTCAAAATTCCGGTTTCAGACACGCAGGCCTACAAGCAATTCGGCAACAGCGTAGTGGTACCGGTCTTTACTGCCGTCGCCAAACTTATGAAGCCCTATATTTTGGAAGCAAAGGCAATAGCTAAAGAGCCTAAAAACACAAAGTTTGTCGGGGCCACCAAAAGCAGGAAAGCATTCGAACCTAGCAAAAAGGTTGAGAAAGTGGCCTGATGGCCGATATCGTAAACCCCAAAACCCGCAGCCGGATGATGTCCGGCATTGGCGGGAAAAACACCAAGCCCGAAATCACGGTCCGGAAGGCTCTCTTCCGGCGGGGGTTCCGGTACTCCCTCCACCGGAAAGACCTCCCTGGCAAGCCAGACTTAGTCCTGCCCAAATACCGTACCGTAATTTTTGTAAATGGCTGCTTTTGGCACGTCCACCGTTGTGACTTTTTTAAATGGCCCCAAAGCAACATTGGATTTTGGAACGATAAGCTAAATAAAAACGTCGCTCGGGATGAAAACAATTACCTTCTCCTTAGGAAAAAAGGCTGGCGCGTCCTTGTTGTCTGGGAATGCGCCTTAAAGGGAAAAACCAGCTCAGAAATTGACGCTCTTATTGACTCTCTATCGTTCTGGTTAAGGGGTCAAGCCACTAAAACATGAGATCACTCATACAAAGCTTTTGTTTCTCCAATAAAATCGGACAGTGAGTATAGCTCACTCCTGATTTTTTTATGGAACCTCTCATGCAGGTCCGACGGGACAACCAGCTTAACATTCGCAGCCTTCATCTCTTCGTATTGCTTCCTCGATACCCCTTCCTGCAAAGTAAAAAGATAAGTAGTCGTTAGCCTATCTGCTTCGTTTAGAACTTGTCTCCAACGATCTTTTACTGTTGTTTTAACGGCCAACACTCTCAGCTTTTCATCAGGAAAGTCAGCATCATGGTAGTAATGGCATCCGGGGAAAAGGAAGTCCGGCTTTTTGTTCCCCTCTGTTACACATTGCGTTCCAAACGTATTTAAACCTTCTTCTCTAAATATAAACTCTAAATGCAGTTCCAAAGACTTCCCTGACCTTGATTTCCTTCTATTGGATATAGAGTTAGCCAGCTTTATAAACGACTCAACGTCTGAAAAACCTTCTCTGATCAATGGCAACGCATGCTCGCTCTCTACTAACTTGAACAGGTCGTACTCGTGATCGCGCCTTTTAACCACTCTTTTATCTGGCTTTAAGTCTGAATAAAGCCCTTTTTCGAACAAATGTGTAACAATTTCTTTACCCGACGGAAAAACTCTTTTCCACTCTTCAGGGTATTCCTGTTCGGGAACTTTTCTCTCTGAAATGACACCTTCGAATACAACATCTCCACTCTCGAAGATCACTTCTCCCGGCCCAACTTCACCTATTCTGTCTTCAATGTAATCCTCTTCTTCCAGCCCCCTGCATACCCAAGCTCTCATATAATTGACATCGGTCTCTGACTTCCTAAAGGCGAATATGCCAATAGCTCCTGTTTTCTCCTCATCCTGTATCGGCGTGTAATCCACACCTTGCTTCCAACACGTTATTCTCTTTTCATTTCTTGTTCCTTCACCGAACGGTTTTCCGTTGTAGTAAACAGCACGCAGCTCTTGTTCGGGAACATTGTCAGAATCTATTACACCCGTAAAATGGAAATCGGGGTTCTTTATATCTATTCGATTTATACTTGGAAAAAGTTCAGCCATTATGGGCTTTGGTATATAAACGCCAACCTGATGCCCCCCTGTTGCTCCTGTATCGTTAGCTGAGAGCCGCTTGATATAAACATCCCAGCTATTGCTCGCCACTTCCGAAATCCAATCTTTAAATTCCATCGAACTACCACTCATTTAATCTACTTGTCTTTGGGAACTTGGGACCCTGACGCTTATCCATCGTTTCCACAATTCCGCCGATTACCGCGGGTTGATCCTAAGCTTCTAAGGTCGTAGGCTGCGTAGCGGCTTGGAGACCCATTTGTGTGAACCGCTTCTCAATTCCACATCTACTTTACAGGAAATGGGCATCAGGCCAAATAGGGAGCGACAGAGCAAGTGGACGGTATTCACTGCTTCTCCTTCCCTGAGACAATATAAGCACTGAGGACTAACTCACCGCACACGATTGGCAGACTAGCCTAGATTCCTTGGGTTTCCCCCGGGAAGCGCTATAGATGGGCTCAGCCCCCACAACTCGTTGTGTGGGCTGGACACGTTAGCCGCGCCAGAATCATACACAGGTCGTCGAACATGACCTCGCGGCGTACCTGCCTTGCACCCTCTTGGCGAGGTAATCGTCGGATCACGCCCCTACGGCGCTAATTCGACCTACTCGGATTTGGGAGAATTGTTTGCCAAGGTATAACGACTGCTGCGCCCGCCGCCCGGCAATCGTTCCAGGCAGCCTTTTTCCAGCAGCTCCGTCAAGTCTCGGGTGGCGGTCGCCTTGCTCACTTTGGCCAGGGACTGGTATTTGCGGGCATTGATGTCCTGCGCAAATTCATCTTCTGCCGCATCCAACAAACGATTCAGAACCTTGATCTGCCGTTCATTCAGCACGGTAGTCGCACGGCGTTGCCAGAATTTCGTTTTGGACAGCACACGGTCGACGCGAAGGAGCGCCTGTTGCAAGGCCTCCTCCAGGGTGTCCAAAAACCACGCCAACCAGGGCGTTATATCGAGGTCACCACGCTGGCTCTGTTCAAGCTGGGCGTAATAGGCATTGCGGCGTGCCATGATGGCCGCGCTCAATGAATAAAACCTGACTGACTGCCGCTCGGCCTTAGCCAGTGCCCGATCGGTGACCGCGCGAGTGACTCGCCCGTTACCATCGTCAAAGGGGTGCAGGGTAATCAGCCATAGGTGGGCAATACCGGCGCGCAGCAACGGGTTCAGGTGAGGGGGAGGCTCGTTGAACCACTGGATGAACTGATCCAGCTCGGCCTCCAGCCCTTTCCGGGGCGGCGCCTCAAAATGAATTTTGGGTCGGTCGATGCGACCGGATACGACCTGCATCGGTGCCTCGCCGCGCAGCTCTCCCACACGGATATCGGCCAGCATTCCGGGGCCTTCTGGGAAGAACATGGCCTGCCATTGGCATAACTGATCTTTGGTGAGCGCTTCACCCGGCCTGCGGGTGGCTTCGAGCAATAGCGCGACCAATGACTCGGATTCCGGCGTCGGTCTACCGACGACGCCGGCCTGTTCTACCCCCAACTGCCTAGCCACCGAAGAACGCACGGACCCGACATCAAGGTGTTCTCCTTCAATCTCGCTGGTTCGGATGGCGCTCTGGATAAGTGCGTCCATTTCCACTTCCAGGTCGGTCTGTTCGGGGGCAGACTCAGTCCGTCCAAGCAATCGGCCCTGCAACAGGCGTACAGCATCCAATTTGGGGCGAAGACTCCCTTCGTCCCAGCAAAAATGTGGCCAGTTGGATCGCTTCCAGATGTACATGAGCCGATTACCGCTTTTTATTGGATCAGAATATGAGCCGATTATGGCTGATATTCGGCTCAAAGGCCAGCTGTTCCCTCTCAAGGGTTTGGACGTTCGGTTATGAACCCAGCTCCACCGTCCCTCTCCTCCCGTATACCCTCTTTTGATACACTCAACCCCCACCTGATTCGGAGTACCCCATGAAGCACCTACATATCGATATCGTGTCCGACATTGCCTGCCCCTGGTGTGCCATTGGCTATGCCCGGCTGGACCAGGCGAAGCGGGCGCTGGCTGGGGAAATCGAGTTTACCGAGCAGTGGCGCGCGTTTGAGCTGAATCCGGACGATGACGCCTTGCCCGAGCCGATTCTGCCGGCGCTCGCGCGCAAGTACGGTCGGCCGGAAGCGGAGATGCAGGCGGCTCAGGCGGAGATGATGGGTATTGCCAAGTCCTTGGGGCTCAACTTTGAGAAGATGCAGGAGCGCTATACCTGCAACACCTTTGATGCGCACCGGCTGCTCAAGTGGGCGGCGCCCCAAGACAAAGCCACGTTTTTGAAAAAAGCCCTGTTTGAGGCGTATTTCGGCCGTGCCGAGGATGTTTCAAAACCCGGCGTATTGATCGGTTGCGCCAAGGCCGCCGGGCTGGATGCAGACGAGGCACAGCGGATCCTGGAGAGCGACGAGTTTGGGCAGGCGGTGATGGAAGAAGAGCGCAGTTACCAGAACGCCGGGGTGACGGCGGTGCCGGCGTTTGTGGTCAACCAGCGTTATCTGATTTCGGGAGCACAAGAGGCTGAAACGCTGGTCGATGCCTTTCGCACCATGGCGCAAGAATTGGACAACAACGCGCCGTAGCGCCTTGCGCTTGATCCCGACAGCCTCTGACAGGTCAACTCCTGGGGGGTATGGATTCCCATTATGGCCCTGTGTGAGGTTTGACTCGAAGGTTCGTTCTTGGGTGCTCTTTATAGTACACCTCGACGTTGCGGTCGTACTCGTTCATCAGCGCGTCCCGTTTCTGCTCAAACTCATCACACGTATAGGGGCGGCCCGTCTGCGCGTTCCACACCACGGTGGTCGTCAGTGCCTCTCTGGACGATATACTGCGGCTTTCGTCGCGTTCGGATAAAACCGCATAGACCACGTCCATATGGCAGTAATGTCCTACACCAAAACCCGCGACCCGCTCGCCCTCAAGATGATGAAACGCCAATGGCCTCTGAGGCCGCTCTGTTGCGAACGAAGAAGTACAAAACACCACGCATCCCGCCGCTAACCACCATCGCATCATTTAGCTCCTTAATTGGACTCCGGTTCACTAATCGCTTGAGCTGTCGTCAATAAACACGCGACTTCCCACCGCGATCTGACCACTGTCGGTGACATCGCCATAAATTCCGAGGTTCTGATCCGCCTCGCGGACAATCGTGCGCAGTATACTGGCATCGGAACCAAAGCCCTGCTGCTTCCTCACAACCGCACCGCATCGGGGGGCGGGTTCGGCGGACTCAACGCGCGCGCCGCCTATTCTCAGTGTTTTTCCCAGCCAAGCCTGTTCGGCCAACCCCGTCATGTGTGGCGGTGTTTCAATCACAAGATTGGGTCGAAACCGTTCGATGTCCCAATCCGCCTGGGCATTCAGCTGTGCCAGGTGCGTCAGACTTGCGGTAGAAACGATGTGAAACGGCGAGACCAGGAAAAAGCTTCCCCGCAGTGACACATAGTTTTGCGTTTCCTCGGGGAGCTGGTCCAGCGCGGGCAAAGGCTCACCCGGCTCGCGCTCAAAGGTGGCTTTCAGCTCCTCAAGCCAGGTGTGATCGTCCGCTTTGTATCGACGATAAAACGCCTCGTCGCTGGCCGGGCGCAACCGCTGCAGTCGGCTCTCGTGTCCGAGTAACGCTGAGAGACGTCGATCGGCTTGAGGGTCAGTCGCGGACAGACGCGAACCGTCCGGAAACTGAATGTCGATGGGGCCGTCGAGCGTTTGTGGGTTTACGGTTTGGGCTCGGCACTGGAGGAGTTGTGGCCGGAATTTACAACTTTGAATTTCCTGCCGCGCCACGTCCTGCACCGCCATAACTCGATCCCCCGGTACCCCCATTGGGCCCAGTTGAACCGACTCGACACGCTCTCCCGCCATCCCCTTGATGGGATAGCGCCAGATGGCTTTTACTGTACCGATGTCGATCACGTCATCCCCCGTTCGGCCGTCTTCAGAGGCGCCCACACTAGAGGTGCACCGCAATAAGTCATACGCCGCGGGGCGGCGTACCAATTTAGCGCATTGCGAGCACAGCTCAATTCATCGTCGCCAGTGCCACTCAGCACTCACGTCGACCGCTCTCAGTATGGCAGGGAATAAGCAGGAACCAGGCCAACAGCCTTGGGGGATGGTGATATTGAGAGGCATCGGATTATGCCCCTTGCGGGGCTAATCCGATCTTTGGGGTTCGGGTGGGGTTACTCTTCGCCGTCCAAGGTTCGGATGTAGGTGACCACATCCTTCAGGGCCTGCTCGTCCGGCAGGGTGTTGGCGAAGGTGGCCATCTGCTGACCGAGCGCGTCCCGTGGGTCGCTGCCGCGAGCGCCGGAGCGGTAGTTCTGCAGTTGGTTCAGCAGGTACCAGTCCGCCTGGCCGGCCAACGCGGGAGCGCCCAATTCGCGGTTGCCCTGCCCCGCAACACCATGGCATGAGGCGCAAACCGCATAATGCCGCTCACCCGCGCTCGCGTTGCCTTCGACGGTGGCAACGGTTTCCCGTCTTTCCAGCTCGCTCAGGTAGCGCGACAGGTCAGCGATGGGACGGATCGGCTCTGACTCGCTTTTCAGAAACTCAAGCGCCGCCCGCATTGACATACCGTTGGGGTCCCGGAAGTGGGTGCCGCGCACACCGGCGTGGAACTTCTGCAGCTGGGCCTGCGCGTACCAGTTTTCGATACCCGCGATGGGGGGTGCTGCCTGAGCGCGATCGCCACCGGCGTCGCCACCGTGACAACCTGCGCAGTGTTGCTGGTAGAGCGTCTCCCCTCTGGAGGCGCTACTCCACTGTCGGAAGCTCGGCTCAAAACCGTGTTTTTTGTGGTACTCGGCATAGGCCTCTTCCTCGACCCGTCCGAAATTCAGGTCCAACCCGGGAGAGCGCAGCTTGAGGGCCATCTGCGATTCGCTGTCCAGCTCGTCAACCACGGACTGAAAAGCGGCCAGTTCGGCATTGCTGGGCTCGACGCCGCGCTCGCGCCAGAGATCCAGCACCGCCAGGCTCATCAACCCGAGGCGTCCGGCGGGCAGGGCCGTCCACGCCCTCAGGGTGTCGGTCAGATCGTCTGCGTCCTCAACGAGAAAACGTTTAGCCAGCAGGTACTCCGGGGTCCGTTCGGGACTTTCAAAGTTTTCCAGAAAGCGACCCTGAACGGCAATGTCCGGATCATTCAACGCCTGCCAGTAGTGGGCGTCGTTATTCAACGCCGCGAGACTGAACGCCTGAGCGCTCCACTCATCGACCGGCAACTCGGTGCGCAAACGCAGCAATTGCTTGCCCGACTGCTCCGAAGGTGCCTGCTCGGCCAGGGCCAGCATTGCCCAGAGCCTTGCACGCGGCTCTTCATCGTCAAGAGACTCAGCCGCCAGCGCCAGATCCGCAGGAGTGGCGTTTTCAACCAATGCCTGTACCGCATTTTTGCGGGTTGCGCCGGATGGATGGCGCAAGGCATTACGCACGGCCGTGTCCGACGCCTCGTCGGTGACGGTAAACGCGCCCAGGCCATGTAACGTCCAGATGGCATGAATCGACGCCACGTCCAGGCCCAGGGAGTCACGATCCGGGTTGCCGGTCAGTATGGCCCGCAGTGCCGGGATGGCATCGGTGCGTTGTTCGGTGACCAACAGGCGCTGGGCGGTCATGCGCCAGAACATGTTGTCGTTGGACAGGGTATCCACCAATGTTTCAGTGTCGGCATCGCTCAAATCCAACGGTTCATACTCGGGCGCGTCTTTGGCCACCAACCGGTAAATCCGGCCCCGCTCCCGGTCCCGCAGCGGGTTGACGTGGGCATTGCCCTTGCCTTCTTCGGCATCAAACCCGGCCGACTCTTTGGAGGGAATCGGGTTGTGCTGGATGATGAAGTTGTACCAGTCGGCGACCCACAAGTGCCCGTCGGGGCCCACATCCATCTGTACTGGTGAGAGCCATTCATCGGTGCTGGTCAGAATCGAGCCACGGTTTTTCGCGTTGTACCCGACGCTGCCGGGTTGCGCGTCGATAAAAAACTGACCGAGCAGATGTGCGGTGGGTTCGCCCATAAAGGCGCCGCGGTTCCAGAATTTTTCCGGGAAGGTTCGTGCCGTGTAAAGGCTCAGCCCGGAACCGGCGGTGTAACGGCCGTGGAAGTCCACCTGGAGGAAGTTATAGGTCGAGGGGAAAATATTGGGGAAGTCATAAGCCAGGGCAGCCAACCCGGGGACGACATCTTCGTCTTTGCCATAAACGTAGCTGCGCCACAGCGGCACATGAAAAACGGGAGCGTTATTGGCGGTGGAGCCGAACACTTCGAAATCTTCACTGAACGACAGACCCCAGGTGTTGTTGTTGAACTGCCCGATCGGTTCGATGTCAGTGCCGTCCAGATTCATCCGATAGATACCGTTCTGGAAAGACTCCCCGTTGTCATCTTCCGGCGCTTCGGAGTAGCCGACGGCGCCCCAGAGACGGTTGTCGTGACCGTACTTCAGGTTGGACGGTCCGGCGTGGGTATCACGGGTGCCCCATCCGGTGTTGAGCACTTCACGCACGTCGGCTTTGCCATCGCCGTCGGTATCTTTGAAGAACAGAAAGTCCGGAGCCTGAGCCACCACAAAGCCGCCGTTGAGCGGGGTGATGCTGGTGGGCACGCTCAACTCGTCGGCAAACACTTCGCAACCGTTGGCCCGGCCGTCGCCGTCGGTATCCACGCACATACTGATGCGGTCGTTACCCCGCCCGTCTTCCGCCTGATTGTTGGGATAGTCAACGGACTCCAGCACGAACAGTCGACCCTGCTCATCCCAGGTAAAGGCGATGGGATTGACGATATCCGGCTCACTGACAAACAGCTGCAGCTCGAAGCCTTCCGGCACCATGGTCAGGGCCATGGAGTCTTCCACGCTGAACGCTTTCTGGAATTTGGGAGCAGGCTCAATTCGACGGTAGTTGGGAACGGTGCCGGCTTCCTCATAGGTTGCTTCGGGAAGCGTCGCCACCAGTGCACGGTTGGCTTCACGTTTTTCCTCGCCCACGGCCCAGAGGATGCCGCGAATCAGCAGTTCGTGAAATTCGGGCTGACCCCAGGTGCGCTCGTCGTGACCATAGGCGGTGTAGAACACCCGGCCTTCACCCTGCTCCCGGGTCCATGTCCAGGGCTCTTCCTCACGCTGCATCAGCACGGTACGGTTTTCTTCGTTGTGATCGGCGTGAACGTAGGTTTCATCCCAGGTTTCAAAGGTCTGAAAACCTTTCATGATCGGGTGGTTTTCCTGACCCGGGGCAATGGTCGCGGTGAATTCACCGGCACCGTGACTCTTGAAGCGTCCGCCGACCAGATCGACAAAGGCGTCGGAATGACCGAAGCAGGCGCTGGCACTGTGGACGGGCAGGAATGCGCCACCCTCTTCCACGAAACTCAGCAGTGCCGCCTCCCGCTCGGGGGACAGTTCGTTGTAGTTGGCGTACAACATGACCGCATCAACGTCTTCCAGCCCTTCTTCGCTCAGGCGATCCAGATTTTCCACGTACTCCATGAAAATCTTTTCGCGGCCCAGCGACTGGTTGAACAGGGGGGCGTTGCGGTAGGACATGTGGATGCCATCGCCTTCGCGATGGCCGTGACCAATGAACAGCAGATTGATCACCCCGTCTTGCGACGCCTGCGTATTACTGGCGACCGAAGTATCGCGATCGCCGCTTGAGCAGCCGATGGCCGGCAGCAACAACGCCGACAGGATGACCGTACCCAGCCGGGACCGCCACGCGGCCCATTGTCGTTCGAATTTATTCATATTATTACCGCTTTATCACAGTGTTAGTATCAGGCTGCCCGGCGTTTGACCGCCGCCGGGCAAGCCGGTCTCTATGGGTTATTGTTGTTCTGGGTTATCGATGAAGTGCTATTCCACCTCAAGCGCAAATGCCGGCATGGTCTTCACTTCGCCACCGGCCAGTGCGGACTCATGGGCCAGAATACCCACACAGGTAATGTTGGCGGATTCCACTACATTGGGGTAGGCGTTGTAGCCCTCCAACACCGCGCGAATAAAGTTGTGTACCAAGTGCGGATGCGAACCGCCGTGACCACCACCCTGAGTGAAGCTCAGGTGCTCGTGCTCTTCATCGTACACGCCCTGGCCGGTGAAGGACTGAATTTCCTCCGGCAACAGGTGCGCGTAATCCGGCACCTTGACGCGCTCGGGCACTTCCGGCTCGGGCTTGCCCCGGGTGTGCATGACCGGGTCTTCGCCTTCAATCAGTGGCCACTCATAGGACTTCTCTGAACCATACACATCGAAGCTCTCGCGATATTGGCGGGCGGTGTCATACAGAGAGCGATAGATGCGGGCCCCCACGTCCGAGTCCTGCATTTGGATGTGGCAGGACTCGATGGCGAAGGGCGAACCATAGATTTTTGCAAACTCGTCGCGGATTTTACCGGAGCCGATGCACTGAACCTGGCTGGCCAGCTTGCGCTGCAGGCCAAGCACCGGGCCGACGCAATGCGTGGCGTAATGCATTGGCGGCATGCCCTCCCAGTAGCTGGGCCAACCGTCCATATCCTGCTGGTGACTCGCCTGCAGGAACTGGATACGACCCAGATCGCCACGGTCGTACATTTCTTTCACGAACAGATACTCGCGGCTGTAAACCACGGTTTCCATCATCATGTAAACCTTACCGCTGGCTTTAGTGGCTTTCACGATGCGCTCACAATCTTCCACGCTGGTGGCCATCGGAACCGTACAAGCGACATGCTTGCCCGCTTCCAGGGCCATGATGCTGTGCTTGGCGTGATCACCGATCGGGGTATTGATGTGCACCGCGTCCACGTTGGGGTCGGCCAGCATGTCTTCATAGGTGGTGTAGCGCCCGCCGGCGGGTACATCGAACTTGTCCGCCAGCTCATTCAGGCTGTCCTTGTTGCGCTGGCACAGCGCCACGACTTCGGCATTCGGATGGGCCTGATAAATGGGAATGAACTCGGCTCCAAAGCCCAGCCCGACCAGTCCTACTCGCAATTTATTGTTCGCCATGATGTTGCTCCTCGTTATCGTCAATGTCGTATCAGGTCGTTAGAATCAGATGTGTGCCCACCAGTCGCGCAGGAAGGCCAGCCCCCGGCGGGCAAATTCGTCTTGGCTGGGGGCAAAGCGGCGCCAGATGCATACCGCCTCGGCGAGACTGGACGCATCCGGGGAAAAGCTCTCGATCGACAACTTGCCGTCATAGCCCACGCTGCGAAGCCCCTCGCGCAGCCCGGCCCAGTCGCTGTTGCCCTCCCCGGGAACGCCCCGGTGACTGTCGGATACCTGCACATGCACCAACTGATCACCGCACTGACGGACCGCGTCGTGGAAATCGGTTTCTTCAATGTTCATGTGAAAACTGTCCAGGGCGATGCCCAGATTCGGGCTGTCCACATCGACCAGCATGCGTTGGGCGTCTGCCACGGTGCAGACCATATCGGTCTCGAACCGGTTGAGAGGCTCAAGGCCCAGCCGGACACCGTGTTCACCGGCGGTGCGAGACAATTCTGTGAGGCTCGCCACGGACCGCTCCCACTCCGCCTGACGCAGAGACTCAGTCGACAGTCGTGGCTTGGCAACGGGGGCGTACAAAGGGCCAACCAGTACCTCCGATTCCAGGCCCTCGGCCAGTTTCAGGCAGGACCCGAAGTAATCGAGGGCTTTTCGCCGAATGGCCGGGTCATCGGCGCTCAGGTCGCGCTCGCCCACCACCGCCGTACAGACCACGGCATCGAGGCCCAGATCACGCAGCACGGGACGAAGTTCATCCACCGCATAGTGCTCGGGGTCTTCAACCGGAAACTCGACGAAGTCGAAGCCCAGACCGGCGATCTTCTCCAGAAGCTCCACTTGGTCACTGGTAAAGGGCGATGTCCAAAGCCAGGTGCTGGCGCCAAATTGCATAGCGGTACTCCCCATTCATTAGATTTATTACTGGGACTCATGCTAGCGCTATTGAACAGCCACGGCTTGTACCTTGTCGTAAAAAAATTGTATTATTTCGACATGAAAGAACTGGACCCCTGGCTTGCTCAGCTCGACCCCCGATACTCCGCCGGGCGGATTTTCGAGTTTATGCCCAGTGTGCTCTACTTCGTCAAAGACCGCGAAGGGCACATCATGACGGGCAACCAGGCCTTCGCCGAGCGCTGCGGCTGCGCTTCCGCCGATGAGTTGCACGGCCGCCGGGATGACACCCTGTTCCCGCTGTATATGGTGGAAAAGTTTCGGCGCGATGATGCAACTGTTTTTGCGACCGGCGAGCCGCTGCACGATCTGATTGAGCTGTTCCCGACCCGAGAGGGCCTGCCGGAGTGGTGCGTCACCCACAAGGTGCCGTTGTTTGACCGCGAGGGCGGTGTGGTCGGGCTGTGTGGCATTGTGCAAAGCTACGAGCGCATGCACGATCACCCCGAACTGCCGGTTTTTAAAGTGGTGGAATACATCCGCTCTCACTACGCCCAGCGCTTGAACATCCCCGAGATTGCCGAACAGTTCGGTTTCTCCCAGCGTCAGCTCGAGCGTCGCTTTATGGAGACCTTTGGGGCGAGCCCACGGGAGTATATTATCCGACTGCGCATTCTTATTGCCTGCGAGCACCTACGCACGAGCCAGGCACCCATTTCCGATGTGGCACTGGACTGCGGGTTTTACGATCACAGCAGTTTCATCCGCCATTTCAAGAAAATGCTGGGCGCAACGCCGCTGGCTTACCGCAAGCACCACAATGGATCCGCCGCCCTGTAATACGCGCACCGGATAGATACCGGATTTTTTATAGCGAATCAGTGGTTCAAACCTCGGGAATATTTCCAATTCGTCTTTGCTGGCGTAATGACCGCGAACTAGGCTTACAGTGAAAGTGGGAATGATTCTACTTTCTCATGGATCAAGGAGATCAAGCCTATGCGCGCTTCTCATGTCTATGCCCCACCCATGGCCCTGGTGACCACCCTCGGCCTGCTGTTACTGATGTACTCTCTGATCAACACCGACTTTGAGCTACCGGTCGTGACCGACCCACCGAAAATCGAACCGGTGGTCATGGCCAAACCGGAGCCCATTGAAACCATCATCGAAGCACCCACCCGACCAGAGCCTCCCGCCCTGGCGCCGGAGCCGATCGCCGAGCCGGTCGTCGAGACGCAGGTAACCTCGGTCACCGAGGTCAGCGTTGCGTTACCCTCGCTGTCTCGCACTCAAACCCTGACGGTTTCCACCGGCGGTGATCTGATGGCCATCGTCAAGGTCGCGCCGCAGTATCCACGTCTGGCGGCAAATCGCGGCATCGAGGGGTTCGTGACAGTGGAATATACGGTCACCGCCACGGGAAGAACGGCCGATGTAGTGATTGTGGAAGCGGTCACCACCGAGGGTCAGACCACATCGGTATTTGATCGGGCAGCCATCGCCGCCGCGGAGCAGTTCAAGTATCAGCCACGAGTACAGGATGGTGTGGCGGTGGATGTACACGGCGTGCGCAACCGGTTTATCTTTGAGCTCGATTGAGCGCCCACTCTACGTTCCGGGCGGTATCATATAGGTGCCGCCCGCAACGATAGTCGCAACGGTTTATGGTCTAATTGCACCTCCATGACGTAGTCAAGTGAGCCACTCGCTCACCGACTGGAGGCCGCTTGTCAGACCCAGTATCGAACACTCAACTTGCCACTCGCTTTCCCGGTCTGGATCGCCCCCTGGCGATCGTGGACATTGAAACCACCGGCGGCAGTGTGACCCGCGATCGGATCACCGAGATCGGTATCGTCGAGGTGGACAAAGACGGTGTTCGTGAGTGGAGTACCCTCATCAACCCGGGCATGTCCATCCCGTCGACCATTCAACGCTTCACCGGGATTACCGATGCCATGGTGGCCGACGCACCGCGCTTTGAGCAGGTGGCGAAGACCATTTTCCAGCGCCTGGAAGGCAAGGTGTTTGTGGCGCACAACGTTCGTTTTGATTACGGCTTCCTACACAATGCTTTTGCCTCGCTGGGCTTTCCGCTGTCGCTGGAACTGCTCTGCACCGTCAAGCTGTCCCGGGCACTGTATCCGGAGCACCGACGTCACAGCCTCGAGATGATCATCCAGCGCTTCGGAATTGACACCGATGCCCGCCACCGCGCCCTGGCGGATGCCCGGGCGACCTATACGTTCCTGTGCCGGGCCGCGGCCGACCGTTCACCCGAGTTGTTTATGCAGGCCGTTCAGGTGCAGACGCGACGGCCCAGCATGCCACCGGGGCTGGACCCCACCTGCCTGGACCGATTACCCAATGGGCCTGGGGTGTATTATTTTTATGGCGAGAACAACAATCTGTTGTACGTTGGGAAAAGCGTGGATGTCCGCAAACGGGTCATGTCCCACTTCACGGCCGACCGTGCCTCGGCCCGTGGCATGGCGATGTGTCAGCAGGTTCGGGATATTCAGGTGCAGCCCACCACAGGAGAGCTGAGCGCCCTATTGCTCGAAGCGGAAGAGATCAAAACCCGACAGCCGCTGTTCAATCGTCGGCTGCGTAGAGTCAGCACCCTGTATACCCTGCAACTACGTGAAGACCGGCAGGGCGTATTGCGGCCGGAAATCATTGAGGCACCATCGGCTTCCCGCGACCACCCAATGTACGGTCTGTTTCCGTCGAAAAAGAAAGCGCGCAATGCGCTGATTGATACCGGAAAACAGGTCGGGTTATGCGATCACGTCATCGTCACCGCCGCCTCTTTAAGCGGCCCCTGCATGGGACGTCAACTGAAACGTTGCAAGGGATTGTGCACTGGGGACTGGCCAACGGCGCGGCATAATGTCGCGCTCATGGAGGCACTCGGCAGTCTTGCCCTGAACACCTGGCCCTACCCGGGTCCCGTCGCATTGATCGAGTATCAGAACCCGGACGATGAAGGGTCACCACACACGCTGTTTCTACTGGACAACTGGTGTGTGCAGGCAACGCTGAAGGGACATGGCGAGCCGGACTGGGAGACGCTCACGGAGACGCCCACCGACATCGGTTTGCTGGATAAAGACATCTACCGTTATCTGCTCAGGGTGGTCTTCAGACCACCTCGCGAAGTCCGGCTGGTGAGGCTGTGATACATGGAGCACGAACTCACGCCGAGCCTTAATCAGTATCCGAAGTCTCAAGCCCGCCCAGGCTCACCACCACGCGGTTACGGCCGCCCTGTTTGGCTTTGTACAAGGCCTGGTCAGCCTGTTTCAGCAAGTGATCAATCGACTCACTCGGATGCCCGTAATAGGCGCCAATGCTCAGCGTTATCCCAACGCCGGTCGTTTTACTTTCAACCTCCGTGGTACGGCGGATGCGTTCGGCCAGCTCTTCCAGCGTCGGTGGGTCGCAGGGCGAGAGCAATACCAGGAACTCGTCGCCGCCCCAGCGACCGACAACATCGTACGGACGGACCGATGCCTTCAACCAGGTAGCCACCCGGCGCAGCACGTCGTCGCCCAACTGATGACCCCGCTCATCGTTGATGATCTTGAAGTGGTCTATATCCAGCCAGATCAGGCCATATCGATTACCCTCGCGCTCCGCCCGGCTGATCACTTCCAGCAGCGCTTCATCCAGGCCCCGCCGGTTCTTCAATCCCGTCAATGCGTCAACGCGAGCCTGTCGATGCAACTGCTCAGTGCGCTGAGCAACGGTCGCTTCGAGTTCGCCGGTGTAGCGTCGTACCCGATCGGTCATTTTCTCGAAGTGGTCGGCCAGGCGACCCACCTCGTTATCCGGTTTGGGCAGATACGGCAACTCAAACCGCCCTTCCCGCACTTGCTCAACGGCGTTTTCCAGGCTGGCAATAGGGCGCAATACCCGGGACTGAATAACGTAATGAAACAGCCCCAGCGCCACCACCAAGGTCACCAGAAAGACCGCGATCAGCGGCCACAGATAATGGCCCGGCACCAAGGTGTTCAGATCCAGCAGGGTAATCTCGAACCAGCCAATGGTCGGCAAGAACGCGACGCCCGCGAGGTGTTCGGAGCCGTTGATACGAACAAAACCGCTCTCCACTGCGCCGGCGGTGTCCGGGCGTTTCTTGAGCATTTCCAGCATACCGAGAATACGCTGCTTGTCCTGGGGAGAATCGAACAGGCGATCGACCGTATTTTTCTGGCCTTCCGGTTTGATGATGCTCGCAAAATCGATGTAATTGCGGTCCCGGTAAAGCTGAATGGCACCGTTGTAGTCGACAAACAGAGTGGTAATGCCGTCCTGGCCAATGTCCACGATGTCCTGCAGGAACGCATCGAGGTTAAGCCCGGTTCCCACCATGCCCAGAATCTTGCCCTGATGGTCGCGAACCAGTACATCGATCCACAGCTTGGTCACCCCCAGCTCCACATCCGGGTTGACGTTGAGGTGGAAGTCCCGCCCCTCCTCAATCAACTGAAAGAACCACGCATCGTCCGCACTGTCCGGGTTCAGAACGTAGCGAAACTGGTTCCCCGCGAACTCATTCTCGGCATTGTTGTAGTAGTAGTGACGATTTTCCAGCAGCGCCAGAAAATAATTGTGGTCACTCAGGTTGGTCCGGTAGGTTTCCAGCTCCTCGAGCGCCTGCTCTTGGAGTGACGGGTCGTCGGGGTTCTGCGCCCACTGGATAATGGCCTGGGAACTGGCCATCTGTTTGGCCAGCCCGATTTCCCGCTCCAGAGAGCTCAGCAACCGAGCACTGTCATAGCGAACCTGAATCTCGGCGACCTGCTGACCCCAACGCTCCACAATGTCGTTGGACAGTGCCCGGTACCCCAACCAGGAGCCCAGCGCGGCGAATACCATCAACACCGTGGCCAGGCCCATAATCTTGCTTTTTAAGCTGAACATGTCGAATCCTTGCATTACCAAAAGGTAATATAGACCGGATACCCCCTATTTGGCCAGAATTCATACGCCATCCAATGGCTTAAGCTCAGCAATACTCACCCCCTGAGACGGTAGCTCTGCCCCTGCTCGGTCTGTGTCTCCAGCAACTGACTGGGCGCAACGTCCACCGGCTGCACCGCCTCGGGCCGGTGAATGATGGGCGTTTTGATCACCGGGACCTGCAACAGCGGATTGTCGCTCGGTGCGCCCTCCCGGACCGGCTCCAGCGTGAAGTCACCGACCGGCGTCAAGTCCGAGTGCACCCGCAAGCGCAGGGGGCCGCCCAGGGTCGAGAGGACACTCAGTTCGCTGACCTTGCCCTCACGCCAACTCATGTCGATGACAAAGCCACCTCGGGTCACCAGCCCCCGGACCTCACCGTCCGGCCAGGCATCCGGTAGCGCGGGCAACAGGTGAATGGCACCGTCGTGGCTCTGTACCAACATCTCCGCGATACCGGCGGTCACGCCGAAGTTGCCGTCGATCTGGTACGGCGGGTGGGCCGCAAACATATTGGCGTAGGTGCCGCCGGCCTCAAACTGGGCGCTGTCTTCAGTGACCAACTTGATCTGGTCGGTGAGCAGTTTGTAGGCGCGGTTGCCGTCCTGCAGGCGCGCCCAGATACCCACTTTCCAGCCCATGGACCAACCGGTGGACTCATCCCCGCGCATTTCCATACTGGTGCGCACGGCGCTGAACAACTCCGGGGTACGGTAGGGCGAGATCTGATTGCTCGGGTGCAGACCGTACAGGTGGGAGACATGCCGATGCTTGTCGTCGGGGCTGTCCCAATCCTGCAACCACTCCTGCAGTTGCCCATGCTGGCCGATCTGCATGGGAGGTAACCGGTCGCGCAACTGTCTCAGCTCCGCCGCCAGTTCCGCATCCTGCCCCAGCACCTCGGCGGCTTCCACGACCAGAGAGAAGAGATCGAAGACCAACTGGTTGTCCATGGTGACGCCGGCGTCGATGGCGGCCTGCACACCGTCATCCCGGTGCAGATAATCGTTCTCCGGGGAATTACTGGGCACCAGAACCAGCCAGCCGGTATCCGGATCTTCCGTCAGTACGCTGGCGTAGAAGCGCGCCGCATCGCGCAGAATGGGATAATGCTCGGCGAGGAAAGCCCGATCGCCGGTGTGGTGGTAACGGTAGCCAATGTGCTGGCTGAGCCAGGCGGTGCCGCCCAGCCACTGGCCCCACATATAGGCGCCATCCACCTGGCCAGTCATACGCCAGATATCCGTATTGTGATGCACCATCCAGCCGTCGGCGTCGTAGAGTTCCCGAGCGCTTTCCCGCCCCGTCACCGAAAGGTCCTTGAGCATGCCGAAAAGGGGGTCGTGCAGCTCCGACAGGTTGGTGGATTCCGCCGGCCAGTAGTTCATTTCGGCGTTAATATTCAGGGTGTATTTGCTGTCCCAGGGTGGTGTCAGTTGGTCATTCCAGATGCCCTGAAGGTTGGCCGGCTGGGTACCGGGTTGGGAGCTGCTGATCAGCAGATACCGACCGAACTGGAAGTAGAGTGCCGCGAGATGGGGATCGTCCTGCGTGCGGAAATTCGCCAGGCGTTGGTCCGTAGGCTGGTCTTCCGCCGGCGCGGGCCCAAGATTCAGGGAGACACGATCGAACTGGTCCCGATAAGCGGCAATATGGGCTGAGCGAAGTTCCTCGTAGGAGCGGCGCAAGCCATCGGCCAACTGTTGTTCAGCACGGGCTGTCGGGTCCGCCGACACATCGTCATAACGGACAAAATTGCTGGCAATGGACGTGTAGACAGTCACGCTGTCGGCTCCGCGAATACGCAGTCCTTTATCGGTGGACTTCAGGGTGCCGCCGTCCAAAATCGGGTTGACCAGTGCGGTAAAACGAACCTGTCCCTCGACGCCCTCGTGGTCACCGCCCTTGCCTTCCACGCGCAGACGCTGATTGTCCACGGAAACGCTGTGCTCCATGGGACTGTTGAAGCCCAGATCCAGATCCAGCTTTCCGGCCTCACTCGCGGTCCAGCGGGTCACGATGACGGGGGCGGACAGCGCGGCGAAGGTTTCCCGCTGGTAGGTCACGCCATCGACCTGATAGCGCACTTGAGCCAGAGACTGACCGATATCCAGCGTCCGCCGGTAGTCGTCGGCATGGGCCGAGTGTTGCGGATCGATGACCAGATTGCCCACAGTCTGGTAGGGCATGCCATCGTGATGAGACTTGATGTGCTCATCCGCGTACGCCTGGGCCTCCTCGTGGCGGTTGGCGAGCACCAGGTCCGCGACTTTTTCCAGATGGGGCTTGAGCGAGGGTTTGACGTTATTCTGCGGGCCGCCAGCCCAGACGGTATCCTCATTCAGTTGCAACACTTCCTGATCCACCCCGCCAAACACCATGGCACCCAAGCGGCCGTTTCCCAGCGGGAGCGCTTCGGTCCAGACCTCGGCGGGCCGGTCGTACCAGAAGGTCAGCGGCTGGGCGCCCGTCGTCCCGGCATCCGGGGCGCTGGTATCGGTGGGCTGACAGGCAGACAAGAACAATGACAGACTGACAGCCAACCAACGCATCGATGCAGAAAAGCACCAATTTCGGGGTGTTATTATCATGGCGTTAACACTCTTCACTTCGATTAAAGCGAAGACTTTAACGCAGCCCGCGCTCATTCACAAGTAATTAGGTTTTTATATATAATACCCACCTTTTTTATGGATCTCTCTTATGGTGAGACAGACGCTCAATTTCCTTCACCAAGTCAGCGGACTGTTCCGGCAACCCATAGAAAAGTGCATAACTTTCTGGATACTGATTATCAAACGCCTCCATGCCTTTTTCTGCACGACTTGCTTCCAAGCCGTCATAGAGCCCCCTTGCACGCCTGTAAATAGCCGCCTTTTCGTCAGCCGTGAAGCGTCTCCCCAGCTCGTCCTTTTGTAGCGTTTCCAGATATTGTGAAGACATATGAACATTGCCACGCAACATAGCGGCAATATAATAACTCGCCGCAATTTGGGCCAGCTTCGCCTCAACGGAGCCATCACTACTCTGCAAGCCAAACTGTTTGGCCACCAACTTGGGTGATGCCCCGTATTCACGGATATTTTCCAATTGAGACTGAGCCCAGTAACCTGCATCAATCAACGCAGACGTAGAACCCAATGCCGCAGCCTCGTGCAACATTTTCAGACCCAACTCTGCCTCCCCTTCCCGAGCTTTTCGCTGAAACCCCTCCTCTAAAGCGTATTTATCGCCGTCCATTGCCAACCGGTAGATCACCTCATCACTGTATGCCTCGTATACTGCTCGGTGTTCTTCCGTATAATCCCTCTCGGAGATCCAGGAATTTATCTGCTCAATCTCCGATGGTCTGAGTCGTCTTTTTTGATCATCTATCTTGAACTCGTGCGTTAACGCATCGGTCTTACTTGCGGACTCTTTCACGAAACTTTCGAGCGATGGCTCTATGGTAGAGTCGCCATCTATGCCCAGTACATCAAGTCCAGATCTTGGATTGGCATCATAGCCCCGATATGCCACCACCATCAAAAACGTTCCAAGCAAAACCAAAGAAATTACCGCAACCGAAGCAGCAAGAAGTTTTTTCTGTCTTTCTTTCGAATTCACTCTCATAAATCAAACCTTATTCCCTTAGTGACAAGATATCTTCCACACAGAAAATACTCTAAAGACACCTTCGCATATCCCTAGCCTTACTTTCTTGGCATATCGCGACATGCTTTTCTCGAGTGGCCGCAAACTCCTCTATGCATCTCCCGTACTGGTTTGCTTGATAACCGATAGAGCCAAAGTAAGGAACAGACAAAGTAAATCCCACTGAACATGTTTTGATGTTATTAGAATAGGTTGTCTTAGCATCTCGAATACAGCTGGCCTCACTCACAGAAGCATCAGCCCTGCATCGTTCGAGCTCTCTTTCCTCTGATGGTTTCGGACTGGACGAACCGGAAGAAATATGAATAGATCATTAAAAACATTCAAGCCCGAAAACCTAAAAACGTGACATACGTAGAATTTTTATGCGTAATAAGATTTTCAGAAAATAGCGGGCCAATAAGACCCGCAAACTATGCTGATTCTGACGTAACACAAATTAGTTATTCTTGCTCATTCCACCCGGTAATAATCAAAGGCGGCCCGGCCACCGGTCTGCTCGGTGGCGTAGCTGAACAGGGCGAAGCGGTAGCCCATGAAGTGGGGCAAGGTGTATTCCATCGCCAGGGGCTCACCGATTCGGGTCCACTGTTCCTGATCCAGACTGTACCAGAAGCTGGCTTGATCGCGTTGTTCCTCGAAATCGGCCCGGATCTGGAGATACACGGTGGATTGAGTGAGAGGTATGCGCGCCTGCACCTGCTCGTGCTCGGCGTTGCCGCTGACCATCACCAGCGCGCGACCGCTGTCACTCTGCTCGACACCGACAAACCCGTAATTGGCCTGCAGTGCAGCCAGACCGGCCCGGTCACCGGAGCGTAATTCGGAGACGTCCAGCGCAACCGTGGCCCGGGATTCGGGGCCGAAGGTCCGCTGAGTGAGCGTATTGCGGGTGTCGATCAGCCCGGAATCGACACGCTGGTTTGTCAGTGTCAGATAGCCAGGCTGCTCAGTGACCGACCAGCCCTTGTCATTCGGGTTGTGGTTCCACTGCCAGGCGAGCTTCAGGTCGGCACCGGATTCATACTCAAAATCATCCGAGGCCACCACGTTGTTCAGCCCGTCACCCGTGGTCACGATGGGCAACCGTTCGGGCACTTTGCCGTCAATACCGTACTCGGGCCAGCCGTCCCGCCACTGCACGGGTACCAGATAGGGAATGCGCCCCACCGCACCAAAATCGCGGAACAGGAAGGCGTACCAATCTCCGTCCGGGGTATCGATCAGTCCGCCCTGGGCAATGCCCCGGTCTTCCAGCACGATGCGCCCTTCATAGGGCCCGAGGAGTTGTTCGGCGCGATAGACCAACTGGGTGCGCATACCGCCAGCGGGCCAACTGATCAGATTGAGGTAGTACATGCCGTCTTTGCGGGTCAGTTGCGCGCCCTCCGAGGGCACCCAGAATTCATCGCCCGCGATGGACGAGGCTTTTTCAATCAGGGTTGTGCGCAAGCCATCGGGTTTGACCGCGGTGGCCTCGGCATTGAGTTCGACCAGATGGATGTCATCGTTACCATAGATCAGGAACACGCGCCCCTGATCAAACACCAGCGACGCATCGTGGAAGAGCTGATCTATCGTAGCCCGCTCCCAGTCACCGCTTTCAATATCGTCGGTGGAAAAAATATAGGTCTTGCCGGTGTGATTGGCGAAGGTGCTGACATAAAAGCGCCCTTGGTGATAGCGCAGGCTGCTGGCCCAGGAGCCCTGACCGTAGGATTGCTCACCGTGACTCAAAGTGGACTCGTCACCGTCCGAGAGGGTGTCGTAGGCATAACCCAGCAGCTCCCAATCCACCAGGTTGTGGGATTTCATAATGGGCAGACCGGGGTTCATGTGCATGGTGGTGCTGCTCATGTAATAGGTGTCGCCCACACGAATGACCGAGGGGTCCGGCACATCGGCCCAGATGAGCGGGTTGCCCGCTCGCTGATCCGACAACGGCGATGAGGCACTTGCCTCGTGCGCCCCTTGTTGCACGCCGGGTTCTGACTGACCTAGCGTACCGGGCTGCCCACTGCAGCCGGACAACAGCACCAGGGCGGTCATGCCCAGGGGTTTTATCCAATTCACGTTATTGACCTCTTGTTGGTTATGTCGACTATAACAAAAACAAAAAGGCCCCGGGGCGGGGTCAATCACCGCGCCCGGGGCAAAGCTCCTCGCAGGGGAGAGTTACAGTCCCATCAATACCGCATGCGCAATCCCAGGGAAAGGCGGCGATCACTCTTGAACCAGGCAGTGGGAACCTTGTGGTTCGGGTAGTCTTCGTGATCGGAGCCGCGCACCTGTTGCAGCAGGTTGGTGGTGGTATCGAGGATGTTGCTGGCCTGCAGGCTCACTTCCAGCCCGTCCGTCAGACGATAGCGAATGGAAGCATCCAGGAACCCCTGATCGCTCTGCCACACCGGCAGGTTGCAGCAATCGTTCGCGGTCACCAGGTACTCCGAGCGCCAGTTGTACGCGGTACGGAAGGCGAAGTCGCCTTTTTCGTACATCAGCACCAGGTTGTAGGCGTCCTCGGACATACCCTGCAGTGCATCGGTTTTCACGTAGCGTTCGGCATCGGCGTCCACCGCACCGCCGGCGCCGTCGTAGTTGGTGTTTTGGATGCCCTGGTTGTAGATTTTCGTGTAGTTGGCCTGAAACCCGATACCGTCCCAGGGCGACGGCAGGAAGTCCAGGAAGCGCTGGACGTTCGCCTCGTAGCCCCAGACGCTGGCACCCTCACCGTTGACCGGACCGTTGATGTACATATCCCGGGTGACGCCGTTGTTGGTCACCGGCACCACGGTGGTGCCGTAGGTGATGTAGTTGTCAAAGTCCTTCTGAAACAGATTGACGGTAAACATACCGGCGCCTTCGAAGTAATACTCGAACGTCGCGTCGTAGTTATCCGCCGTAATCGGCTCCAGGTACGGGTTGCCGGTATTGACCGAGTAACGGGGCCGGGCGCCACTCAAACGGCCCTGGTCATCAAAGCTGAGCTCCGGACTGGGCGTGCAGTTGGGCACCGATTCAACCGTATCGGTTTCCTGATTGTAGGTTTTGCACTGGGCGGAGTAACCCACATCGATGCCCGGCTCGTTGATGTTGGCGGCGTAGCGGAACATGCTGAAGTCCGGTCTCGCCATGGCTTTGGAGTAGGCAAAACGGACAATCACATTGTCCGTCACATCCAACTTCAAGTTCGCACTGGGCAACAGGTGGTAATGGGTTTTGTCACCGACAACGGGCGCGATGGTGCCATCGTGAAACGCCAGGTCCTCACGGGACCCTTCGATGTGCTCGGGCAGATACACCTTGGCCGGGTTGTCGATGATGTTGCCGTTGCCATCATCCACCGTGTCGGGCATATCCGGTACCTGTTCGTTGTGCGCCTCGGCACCGATCAGGTAACAGCCGCTGGAGTAAGGCGTGGACGGCGGCGCCGTGTTGGGCGCGTCGGGGTTATCCTGATTGCCCTCGGTCAACTCGTAGCACTCCAACTGACTGTCAGTGAAGGAGCCGTAATTCACACTGCCTTCGCTGCGAGTGTTGGTTTCCACGTAGCGCACACCTACATTACCCGACACACCGATGTCGGTATTGAACAGCGTGGCCGCCGGCCCTCCGTAGTTGACCATGAAGTAAGCGGCATGCACTTCTTCTTCCACTGTGAGCGTCTCGCCGGGCGTAAAGCAGGTGGAGTCGCCATTGGCATCCAGAATTTCCTGACCCCGGGCGGGCCCTTCGGCGGAGCAGATCGGATAGAACTGACCAATCCCCAGGTTGCGGCGATCAAAGTACTCATTCACTTGGGCTGGATTACCCAGGACCTCCGGGTCGATATAGAGGAACTCGGTGGAGTCCATCACGCCGCCCCCCATGTAATCCGTGGGGAAGGCCCGATAGGTCAATGATTCCTCCGGGTCGGGGTAGCCGCCAAAGAAGGTTTCCTGCCCGGCGTAGGTGACCGAATCGATTGGATCGGTTTTGTCGGCGTTGAAATAGGCCGCACTTTCCCAGCGACTGGTGATGCCACGGAAATTCCACGCTTCGCGTACCTGTTGCTCCCGGTTGACCGTGCGCGCCCCGAAAGCGATCGACTCCACCCAGTCGGTGCCGTTCAGGTCGTACTCCCCATCCGCCTTGAATGCCAGAGACTCCCCTTCACTGGCACTCTTATGATCCTGAACCCAGGCGTAATTCCAGGAGTTGGGATTCTGCAAACCACCCTCCGAGAAGTTCACATTCAACGGATCCCGGTACTCGATAAACGGCAGGTCGCCCCGGAAGTCCGCGTACATGCCGGTGTAACTCTGCAGTGCGCCGGCGGTGCCGTAGCTGTCTCGCGTGGCGTCCACGTATTGCAGATCGAAGTTGGCGCGGAACTGATGAGTGGGTGCCCACTTGATATTGATGGACGCATCCTGGGTCATGCTTTCGCTGTGAATCTGCCGGGAATTGGTTTCCATACCGACGGCCCGTTGGTCATAGGGCTCCTCACAGTATTCCTCGAGATATTCCTGAGAGGTGCCCCAGCCACAGCCGGTGGGGTTCATCAGGGGGATACCCTCTTCGTTTACCCCGAAGGCGGCCGCCTCCTCTTCGCTGCCGCCCCACCAGCCCGGTCCGGCGGTGGGCTCACCGGCAAGGAAGCTGCGATCTTCCCGAAACATGAAAGTCTCCCCGGGCATGGGGTAAGTACCGTCCGGCCAGTCCGCGGGAATGACGTGGTCCGCCGGTTGCCCCCATAGGGCAAACAGGAAGTTCAGGGCACTGTACTCGGTGTTCAGCTGCTCGTACTCCGAGCGATTGAACTGGAAGGTGGTCACGATTTCTTCATCGGGACTCTGCCACTGGGCGGCAAAGGCACCACCAGTGCGCTCCCGCTGGTACAGGTTGTCCCGGGCGGTGATAAAGGTGGGCACATAGGTCTCTTCCTGAGTGGGACGGACGGTGCCGTCGGGCAGGGTTTCCTCGAAATAGCCCGGTTCGTGAATCCCCATCCGGCCCAGATAGATCCCCTCACTGCGGGTATCCAGGCGAGAGGTGGCCATCTGTCCCAGCAGGCCAAAGTCACCCAGCGCCGTTTCCCACCGGTTGCTGTACAGACCAGAGACATTGGGGTCGAAGGAGTCAGCCACCTCGCTGTAGTTGACTTCGGCGGAGCCGACCAGCATTTCGCCATCAAAATCGAACGGCACTCGTGTGTGCAGATCCACCACCCCGGCGATCCCGCCTTCGATCAGGTTGGCACTCTGGTTTTTGTACACATCCACCCGGCTCATCAGCTCCGGCGATACGTCTTCCCAGCTCAGCCCCCGGGAGCTGTCGGCGGAGAAGGTATCCCGGCCGTTGAATTCCGAGCGCACATGGTCCAGGCCGCGGATCACCACGCCGGAGGGTTCAGCAGAGAAGTGCTGGGTGTCATTGTTGGCGGCGAAGCGGGACACGGTGATGCCGGGCAGCCGCTGCAGGGCCTCGGCCACCGACTTGTCCGGCAAGGCGCCGACGTCGACCGCCGTCACTGAGTCGACAATATTGGTGGACTCGCGTTTGATGTCCCGTGCGGTCTCCAGTGAAAGCCGCGCACCTACCACCACCAGCTCCTCCATGGAGGGCTGGGCCGGCGCGGCCTCTGACATCGACGGCTCGGCGTCGGCCCCGGACGTCTCGTCGGTCTCTTCGTCTGATTCCTGTGCATAGCCCGGGTGTGCGACGGCCGAAAGGCTCAATGCCAGCACACTCGCACCAAATAGTCTGAACAAGGGTCGTCTTTCAAAGGGAACTTCCATCGCTAGTACCTACCTTGCGTTTTATGGTTATCGTCTGGCCCTCAGGCCACCGCGCATACGGTAGAAATTTCCGCCAGCCACCCTGAGCCCTCGAAAGGGAAGGAATTGAGTGGGGCGACAAAAGGCGTTATAGTTATTCGTACCATATGTGATTATTATATTATTGTCAGATGGTTAGCCTTCACAGCCGCAAATGGCTGAAATACTTGCACTTTGCAGAAACTATTAGAGTTTCTGTCATATTTTTTAGGTCAAGGCGCTAGATTACCGGCGGCGGGATCGGAGGTCAGCTCACTGAAATCCGACTCTTCATCAGGATAACGAGGACTTGTAGTATGAATAAATTGATAAAAGGCTCACTGTTGAGCGTGTTTGCTCTACTGGTCGGCTGCGACTCCACCAGTGACGGCAGTCCGGACGCGGCATCATCGTCCCCGGAGGCCAACGCATCCGAGAGCACGGCGTCGGCCACAACCGCCCAGTTCAGCCGGTTTACTTACGACGGTCAGTCCCAGGAACAGGTCGAGGTGGGAGAAGGCGAGTTCCGCAACCCGATCATTTCCGGCTATGCCCCCGACCCCACCGTGGCGCGTGTGGGCGACGACTACTATGTCGTCACCTCGTCGTTCACCCACTTTCCGGGGCTACCGATCTACCACTCCAAAGACCTGGTCAACTGGACCCAGATCGGAAACGCGATCGACCGGCCCGATCAGTTTGATTACAAGGGTCTGGAAGTATCCCGGGGGATTTTCGCACCGGACATTTCCTTCCATGAAGGCACCTACTACCTGGCCTCCACCTGTGTGGATTGCGGTGGCAACTTTGTGATGACCGCCGACAGCCCGACCGGCCCCTGGTCAGATCCGCACTGGCTGGGCTTTGAGGGCATCGACCCCTCCATCCATTGGGACGACAGCGGCAAAGCCTACATCCTGAACAACGGCGCCCCCAACGAGGAGCCCCGCTACGACGGCCATCGCGCCATCTGGATTCAGGAGTTTGACTGGCAGAACCTGACCATGGTCGGTGAGCGCAAGCAGTTGATCAACGGTGGGGTCGACATCTCCACTCAGCCAGTGTGGATCGAAGGGCCGCACATCATCCAGCGCAACGGCTACTACTACATTACCGCGGCCGAGGGCGGCACCAGCGTGCATCACTCCCAGACCATCTTCCGGTCCGACGACGTATGGGGCCCCTACACCCCCGCCGAGCACAACCCGATCCTGACCCAGCGCGACCTGGACTTTGAACGGGACAACCCGATCATCGCCGCTGGCCACGCCAAGTTCGTACAGATTCCCAATGGCGACTGGTGGGCCACCTTCCTGGCGATCCGCTCCTACGACAATGACATGTTCAACATTGGCCGGGAGACCTTTCTGCTGCCGGTGCGCTGGGAAAACGATTGGCCCTACATTCTGCCTCGGGGCGAGCGCATTCCGTTTGCGCTGGAGAAACCGGAACTGCCCGAGCAACCCACACCGAATCCGCCCCAGTCGGGTGATTTTGGCTACACCGATGAATTCGATGGCGACCAGTTGGCGCTGGGCTGGATGGGCGTTCGCGACCCGGACAGCGGCGTTTTCCACGATGTGAATAACGGCGCGCTCAGCCTGAACTGTCAGAATGGCCTGGGCGATCTGGACTCAGTACCCGCCTTCCTGGGTCGGCGCCAGCAACACCATATTGCCGACCTGTCCACCACGGTGACCTTTGATCCCCAGTCCGATCAGGACCGCGCCGGCCTTGCGGCGGTGCAGAACGATGAAAACCTGATCTTCCTGGCCATCACCCAAGACAACGGCGAAGACCAGGTGGCGCTGTACCGTCGGCAGGGTTCGACCGAAGACACCCTGGTGAATGCGGCCCCCCTGCCCAGCACCGAGAATGTGGTTCTGTCGATGGCGTTTGATGCCGGGCAGATGAGTGCCCATTATGAGGTGAATGGCGAGCGGCACACCCTGGCCGAAGGGGTGGATGCCACCAACCTCAGCACCAACGTGGCCGGTGGCTTTGTGGGTACCCTGATCGGACCCTACTGCACACGCCAGTAATCTGTGTAAGCACCTTGTCGGATTACGCGCTGCGCGCTAATCCGACAGCCCTCCCCTCGTGCTGATTGCACTCTTCCCGCGCTTTCGGTACCTTGCGCGTTTCTTTATAGTAACCAGCGAATTCCCCGTCTCAATGAGGTTGTAGCCCCCATGGCGCAGTACGTCTATAGCATGAACCGGGTCGGCAAGGTGGTGCCGCCCAAGAAAGAGATCCTGAAAGACATCTCCCTGTCCTTCTTCCCTGGCGCGAAAATTGGTGTTCTGGGTCTGAACGGCGCGGGCAAATCCACCCTGTTGCGGATTATGGCCGGGGTGGACAAGGACTATAACGGCGAGGCCCGTCCCATGCCGGGCATTTCCGTGGGCTACCTGCCCCAGGAGCCGCAACTGGACCCGGAAAAAGACGTGCGCGGCAATGTGGAAGACGGTGTGCGCGAGGCGGTGGATGCCCTCGCCGAGCTGGATCAGATTTACGCCGCCTACGCCGAACCGGACGCGGATTTCGATGCATTGGCCAAGCGCCAAGGCGAGCTGGAAGACATCATCTCCGCCTGGGATGCGCATAACCTGGACCACAAACTGGAGGTGGCCGCCGACGCCCTGCGCCTGCCACCCTGGGATGCGGATGTAACCAAACTCTCCGGGGGTGAACGCCGGCGGGTGGCCCTGTGCCGCCTGCTGTTGTCCCGCCCGGACATGCTGCTGCTGGACGAACCCACCAACCACCTGGACGCTGAAAGTGTTTACTGGCTGGAGCAGTTCCTGCAGCAGTTCCCCGGCACCGTGGTGGCGATTACCCACGACCGCTACTTCCTGGACAACGCCGCCGGCTGGATTCTCGAGCTGGACCGCGGCCACGGCATTCCCTACGAGGGCAACTACAGCGACTGGCTGGAAGCCAAAGAGAAGCGCCTGGAGCAGGAAGCCAAGTCCGAAGCCGCGCACCAGAAGGCCGTGAAGGCGGAATTGGAGTGGGTGCGTCAGAACCCCAAGGGCCGTCAGGCCAAGAACAAAGCCCGCCTGTCCCGCTTCGATGAGCTGCAGAGTCAGGAATTCCAGGCCCGGAACGAGACCAATGAAATCTATATTCCGCCGGGCGAGCGCCTGGGGGACAAAGTGATCGAACTGGACAATGTCTCCAAGGGCTATGGCGATCGTCTGCTGATCGACAACCTGACCATGAGCGTGCCCAAAGGTGCTGTGGTCGGTATTGTCGGTGGTAACGGTGCCGGTAAGTCCACCCTGTTCCGGATGATCGCCGGTACCGAGCAGCCCGACAGCGGCCAGATCGAGCTGGGCGAGACGGTGCAGGTGGCTTACGTAGAACAGAGCCGGGAGAACCTGAAGGATGACCAGACTGTCTGGGAAGCGATCTCAGGTGGCCAGGACATTCTGCGCATTGGTAATTACGAAGTGAACTCGCGCTCCTATGTGGGCCGTTTCAACTTCAAGGGGTCGGACCAGCAGAAACGTGTGGGCGAACTCTCCGGTGGTGAGCGCGGCCGTCTGCACCTGGCCAACACCCTAAAGCAGGGTGCCAACGTGTTGCTGCTGGACGAACCCTCCAACGACCTGGACATTGAAACCCTGCGCGCGCTGGAGGAAGCCATCCTGGCCTTCCCCGGTTGTGTGATGGTGATCTCGCACGACCGCTGGTTCCTGGACCGGGTGGCCACCCACATTCTCGCCTACGAGGGGGACTCGGAGGTGGTGTTCTTTGAGGGCAATTACACCGAGTACCACGAGGACTTTGTGAAGCGTAAAGGTGAGAATGCGCAGCCTCGACGGGTTAAATACAAGCCTTTGAAATAAGATGAACATCAAAGCGCCTCCCAAGCGCCACTTATGGGTCTGGTTTCTCTGGCTGGGGTTGTTTTACACCGCCTGGCTGTTTCTGGTGCAGATGGACGGCCACTGGCAGGCGGCGAAGGATCACTGGCCCATGGCCCTGGCCATGGCGGTGGGCAGCTATGCGGCGGGCTCCACCCCCATGGGTGGAGGCACGGTCGGCTTTCCGGTGCTGGTATTGCTGTTCGATATGCCCGCCACCCTCGGCCGGGATTTCAGCTTCGCCGTGCAGTCCATCGGTATGGTAAGCGCCACCATTTTCATCCTGGCACGCCGCCAGCCACTGGCCTGGTCCATGCTCAAAGGCGCTGTAGTGGGGGGCCTGATCGGCACCCCCATTGGCATACTCTTTTTCGCCCCACTGATTCCAGACCTGTGGATCAAGGTCACCTTTGCGGTGCTCTGGGGCAGCTTTGGCGTGCTGCACCTGTACCGGATTGATGAGATTGCCGGGCATGTCGGCATGACCGAGTTCGACGAACACTGGGATCACCGGGTCGGATTTGCACTCGGATTGGTTGCCTGTCTATTGGCGGTGTCGGTTACTGGCGTGGGTATCGATATGGTGCTCTATGCGGCGCTGGTATTGCTTTGCCGGGCGGACCTGAAGATCGCGATTCCCACCTCGGTGGTCATCATGGCTCTGGCCTCTGTGTACGGTGTCCTGATCAAGAGTGTCACCAACTGCTGGCAACCCGGCGTGTTTGAGAACTGGCTTGCAGCGGCCCCCGTTGTCGCCCTGGGCGCACCTTTGGGCGTCTTCATCGTCGAGAAAATCGGCCGCAAACCGATCCTGCTGGTAGTAGCAACCCTGTGTGTCGGGCAGTTTGTCTGGACCTGTTTCGCCGAGCAGGATGACCTGGGGCTGGTCGGTATTGCCCTGGCAGTGGGCGCCCTCGGGTTCTGCCTATGGGTATTTGAGAGACTGCGAAGCTGGGGTTCGGTGCTGGTCGCCGAGGCTAAACGCAAAAATGAGGGGCGCCGTGCCGCTGAGGTGGGCGACACCGAACCTGCGGCAGAAAAGGTCGAGTGCCCTTAGGGCTCGGTCAGTGGGGGCGTGACAACGCTTTGTCGACATCCACTCCGACGATCAACATACCCAGCAACTCGCCGGTATCAGGATCCCTCACCGGCTGACTGACATGGACCTGAAAGCGCCGGGTGGATTCATCGTATTCCACCGGCTCAAAATTCAGCTGCCCGGCGCTCAGCTCAAGCCCCCGTTGAAATTTGGCTTCATCGCCCTGCCAGTAATCCGAGGTCATGTCACTGACGGCCACATTCAGGCCCTTCAAGTCGGTGAGAATCACTTCGGTGATCCGGCCATCGGCGTCGACGGCCAGAGCGCGCAGTCGATCCGACAGTTCCTGATCCAGCCAGGACTGAACCTCTCCGTACGCCCCCTCACGGAACGCCTCCTGCCAGGCCTGATCCATCTGTACCAGCGTCTGTTGTGCCAGGTCGGCATAGTGCCGATTCTGCGTTTTCAGAGCTTCGACCAACCCTGGGGCGCGCTGCCACTCGCTCAACAGGGGCGACAACCAGCTGTGCAGCTCAGCCTGTTCCAGGGCCGACATGACAAAACCGCTCTCCGTGCACTCTATGATATGCCGGTTGAACGTCCTCAGAAATTCCGGACGGGCGGCCAGAAACTCATCGCCAAAGTACACGCCCAGAGGCATGTAACGTAAAAACCGCTCCTGATACTGGTTTTGGTCGATTCCCAGCGACTCAACCGCCGCGCTCATGTGGTCCCGGTCGGCGATAAACGCGTCAATGCGGCCGCTCAAGAGCAACTTGATCAACTGGGGCAAGCTGTTGATCCGCATATGCACCGGGTAGCCTTTCTGATCCAGCCACACCGCCTGATGACTGCCCAAAATGGCGCCTACCCGAATACCACCGTTACGCCAGTGGTCCGGCGCCTCGGCTCCGGCCGCCCAGTACCAATACCAGTTTTCCAGCAACAGAGGTGCTGACAAGGTGGCGTATTTGTCTACTTCAGGAGTGTGAATCGCGGTAAAAACCCCGTCGATCTTGCCCGTAGACACTTCCTGCCGGGCACGGCGCCAAGGCATACGCTGAATCTTGGGGGTATAACCCATGTGGCCGAAAATGCACTGAATATGCTCGACGGAACCGCCACCGCGATTATAGAACTGCTCGAAGTCCGACACATTGGTGCCGAGCTGAACAGAGGTGGCAAACACCGGCAGGGAGGCCATCCAAATGACAACCGCGCCCGACCAGGGAAAGACAATAGGCATAACGGGGACTCCGAGCAGAGTCCTCAGTATAGCAGGCGGTCATCGGGGCATGGATCAGGCGAAACGCTGGCGACGCTCTTGAGGAACCAGATGGCAAAGATCCAGGCTGACCTTCGCTTCCGGCGCCAGGCGCTTGAGAACAAACGCCGCCCACTGCACCCGTCCGGAGATGGTCAGTGGTAGCGAGGCGTTCAGCAGCACCGTGCGATGCCCGCCGACCGGACACCGGTCTATGGCCACACGCTGCTCACCGGCACCATCGCGATAGACCAGTTCCAACTGCAGCGGCTGCATGGCACCCGCCGGGGTTTTCAGCCAAACCGCCATATCAAACCAGCCCGTCCAGTTCCCCTGAACCAGTGCGGATCGATGCGCACTGAACTGATGCGGAGCAATTTCCGTGACCAACCAGTCACGGGTTTCTTCGACCGGAGCGTCCGATAGGGTACGTGCTAACAGGGCCATGGGGGGATTGCCTCATTGAATACATCGATGAGCGTCAGCGTACACTCCATGATCAGGCAATGCTGTGACTGAGCAGACACTTTGATCGCCACTCACAGCACAAAAATGGTAATTCGGACTACTTATCAATGGGTAGCAAACCCCAGAGCGGCGGGCTTTGGAGGGGATTTTAGAAAGACGTTATGGTAATATCGCGCCCGCGTTAAACCGCCCTCGGTTACTCACTTCCGACTCTCACAACACGGAATTCACAATGCCCCAGACATTCGCGCTTACTTCGGTATTAGCGGGCGTTTTGCTCGCGCTATTCAGCCCTCAGACATTTGCCGCCGTCGGCAGTATGAATCTCACCGACAGCGGTGTCGGTTATGTGGCCCTGACCGTCTTTGTCATTGCCTACCTGCTGGTCATGGGCGAAGAAAAACTGCATCTGCGTAAATCCAAGCCTGTCCTGGTGGCGGCCGGTATCATCTGGATGATGATCGGCTGGGTGTATGTGCAGGGCGGCATGTCCTCCGAGTCCGAATCCGCCTTCCGTCATACCCTGCTGGAATTTGCCGAGTTGATGCTGTTCCTGCTGGTGGCCATGACCTACATCAACGCCCTGGAAGAGCGGCGTCTGTTCGATGTGCTGAGAGCCTGGATGGTGCGCAAGGGCTTTAACTATAAAACACTGTTCTGGATGACCGGGATACTATCGTTTCTGATCTCGCCCATTGCCGACAACCTGACCACCGCTCTGCTGATGTGTGCCGTGGTTACCAAAATGGCCCCGGATGACAACCGTTTTATCAATCTGTGCTGTATCAATATTGTCATCGCCGCCAACGCCGGCGGTGCCTTCAGCCCCTTCGGCGACATCACCACCCTGATGGTCTGGCAGGCCGGCATCGTTCAATTCCAGGAGTTCTTCTCGCTGTTTATCCCGTCTCTGGTGAATTACGCCCTCCCGGCGCTGGTGATGAGTTTCTTTGTCGAGAACCGCAAACCTCACGCGGTGGTGGAAGAGGTGGAGCTGAAGCGGGGTGCACTGCGCATCATGACGCTGTTCCTGTTTACCGTCGCCACCGCCGTGGCCTGCCACACCTTCCTGCACCTGCCACCAGTGGCCGGTATGATGATGGGGCTGGGCTATCTGCAGTTTTTCGGTTACTTCCTGCGCCGGCCCCTGCCCGGTTCCCTCGCCCGCAAACGGGCGCTCGCCGAGCGCGCGGGTGACGAGGCCGCACTGCGTCGACTGGGTAGTGTGGTGCCCTTCGATGTGTTCAACCGGGTAGCGCGGGCGGAGTGGGATACACTATTGTTCTTCTACGGCGTGGTGATGTGCGTGGGCGGCCTGGGCTTTATGGGCTACCTGGCCATGATGTCCGATATTCTCTACAACGGCTGGGGTCCGACTGTTGCCAACGTGACGCTGGGTGTCGCCTCGGCGCTAATTGATAACATTCCGGTGATGTTTGCGGTGCTGACCATGGAGCCGGAAATGTCCCACGGCCAGTGGTTGCTGATCACCCTGACGGCGGGCACCGGCGGTAGCATGTTGTCGATCGGTTCCGCCGCTGGTGTGGCACTGATGGGGCAGGCACGCGGTGCCTACACCTTTTTCGGCCACCTGAAGTGGACCCCGGTGATCGCTCTGGGTTATATCGCCAGTATTTTTGTCCACCTGTGGCTGAATGTTGAGAGCTTCAGCCTGTTTGGGTAGAGAGCTTCAGCTTATTTGAATAAATCGCTTCAGCTTATTTGAATAAAACGCGTCCGCCTGGTTACCCCTCATGACACGATGGGGTTCAACCAGGCGGCCCCTCTCACACCACTGGAATCACCGTGCACGGCCTGCACCACCGGCGTGTCGCACTCCCCTCCAAACACATAGTGCGGTAGCAACTCGGGCACTCGATCGTAGATCACCGAAAGATTGGACACACCGCCTCCGAGCACGATCACGTCCGGGTCCAGCACATTGACCACCGCCGCCAGCCCCCGTGCCAATCCGTCGAGATAGTGATTTACCACCGTCACCGCCGCACGTTCACCCGACCCGGCCCGTTCTGCAATGAGCTGCCCGGTGAGAGCCTCTCCGGTCATCCGCTCATAGGACAGACACAGCCCCGTCCCCGAGAGAAACGTCTCCTGACAGCCAAAGCGGCCACAATAGCAGCGGCGGGACTGCAACTCGGTGTCCGATGTCCAGGGCAGCGGGTTGTGCCCCCACTCCCCGGCAACACCATTGGGGCCAACCACGGCCTGTCCACGCCAGGCCAGACCGGCGCCGCAGCCAGTGCCCAGAATCGCCGCGAAGGTCCACTCGTATCCGGCGGCCGCACCATCGGTGGCCTCAGACACCGCCAGGCAGTTGGCATCATTGACGACTTTGACATCGCGATCGAGCCAGCGGGACAAGTCCGCATGTAGCGGTTGCCCATTCAACCAGGTCGAGTTGGCATTCTTCACTTTCCCGGTTTTTCGAGACACCGAGCCCGGAATCCCCACGCCGACCGGCAACCCCTGAAGGCCAACCTGCGCTTCCGCCTGCGCCACCAAATCAGAAATGGTCGACAACGTCGCCCGATAGTCCCCCTTGACCGTGGGAATGCGGGTGCGAAACAGCGTGTCACTGTCACCATTGAGAAGAATCACCTCGGTTTTGGTACCACCGAGATCAATACCGATTCGAAACTGCGTCATAACAGGGGCTCGTCGTTCATTATCGGGGCTCCGATTATAGGTAACCGGTATCATCCGGCGCAAACACCCCTTGTGGCCGATCAAAAAACGACTACACTTAGGAGATAACCCCGTAAGTGAGGCCCGGTATGCCGCAACACCAGGAGCGACGCCCGTTCAGCCGCATTCATTTTAATGCTCCCGCACAGCTGACCATTGGTTCCGACACCTTTGACGCCGAGGTGTTGGACCTTTCGTTGAAAGGCGCTTTGTTTGAATGGCCCGCCAGCCACTCGGTCAAAATCGGCACCCCCATTTCCGTGGATATCCACCTGAGCGACCAGATCGATATTTTCATGCAGGGCCGTGTGGCCCATCAGGAATCGGGCCGGCTGGGCCTGGAGTGCCAATCCATTGATCTAGAGAGCATACAGCACTTGCGTCGTCTGATTGAGCTCAACATCGGAAATTCGGATGCCATGGAACGGGAGTTGTGCGAACTCATCGCCCCCAGTCAACAACCCTGAACCCGTCGTACTTTGAGGATGCCACCATGCCCGCTATGGCGCCCCCAGAACGTCGCGAGCACACTCGTCACCCGGTTCGGGCCATAGCCCGGGTGGCTCAGGACAACCGTTGCTGTTCGGTTGAGGTGGTGGATATGTCATTCAACGGCGCACGCCTCAACCTTCAGGAGACCTTATTCTTAGATGAAGGGGATGAGGTCACACTGACCATCGAGCTGGAGGACTTCGATACACCAGACGTGTCCGACGTACTGGCGTATCAGTCGCGCAAGCTGGTCCGTCTGCGCGGCACTCTGGTGCACTGCCAGGAAACCGATAGCGGACTGTCCGCGGGCGTGGAGTACCGCCCGCTCAGCGAAGTCGACCAGGTGCTTCTGACGCTGCTGCTGGCGCGCCCGGACCGCTGACGACAGCCCCTGTTTTTTCATTGACCGGATGGTAAAACAGCAACAATATGCCACAGGCAAAGATTGGCAGGTGCCCAACCAGCTCGATCATTGCCATGCGGTACTCTCCGATCCAGAAAAAGTAACTGTTGGTTGCCAACATAAAGGTGAACAGAACACTGACCGTCAGCCGGGTCACCCAGCCACTCAGAAAAACCACCCCAATAAGCAACTCCACCACTCCGGCCGAGTAGACAAACAACCGGTCACTGTACGCCAGCCCCAATTCACTCATGAAGTTAAGCGGGTAATGATCCAGAAGCGCGATGGCTCGCGCGGGATCATGCAGTTTTTCGGTGAAGGCCAGACTGATCAAAGAGGCGCCAAGCAGACAGCGGACCAGAAAAATACCCAGAAGTGTTGGCGTTTTATCGGCGAACAATACCACCCAGGCCAAGCCCAGCAGCACCGGATATTCCATGACAAAGAGCGGATCGTGCAGGCCCGCGATGACAAACAGCATCACAATCAGAGAAGCACACAACGCCCGACCACGCTCAAGCAACAAGGCACTATAAATTACCAGCTGCGCCGCCACTCCCAAGGTCAACAAGGGTTCGGCAACCTCAAGGTGAGGCACTAGAAACGTTCCGGTCAGGGCGGCGCCGAGAAAATAGCCGGCGATCAGATAATACACAAGCCGCAGCGGGCCCGTGGAGCGGCTGCGAAGGCAGCGCGGCGTCAGGGAATAGGCCCGGCTTACCAGGTCCACCGCTTTTGCCAGTAAGGTCCCCACCGCAACCAGAGCGCAGAGCACTGCCACAGTGGTGCTGTCCGGCAACGCCGATGCCGACTCGGCCACCGGTTCCGAGAACCATTTGACATGTGCATGAGAAAGCGCTGGAAACACACCCAGAGAACCACCGCCGACGGCGATGGCCACCAGGCGGTGCCAACGGATTATTGTTATTGTCGCCATGTACTTCACCCTGTCGATCACGACCGAAAATGTCCGGCGCATGATAGCGGCTCAACGCCGCAACGCCAGTCAGTCGTGACAATCCATGCCAGGAATTATCGACAATGTGGGGTGGTTAACAGGGAAGGAAAATTTTCACGCCGCACCAATTCGGCAACGGCGTGAAAATCCTTGGACTTCTAACGGTCCAACAGAAGCACTAGCGAACGCTTTGCAGGAAGTGCATGTGTTTTTCGTACTGATCGATCACATCGGCAATGAGCTGTTCGCGAGTCCAGCCCATGACATCGTAATCCTGTCCGCCTTCGCGCAAATACACCTCTGCCCGATAGTAACGAAGCTGCTCACCGCGCTTGCTGCGAACATCGCTCATCACAAATGTCGGCGGCGTATAGGGCCGAGCGTGCACCGAATAGAAAAAGTCCATCTCCTCACCGTGAGAGACTTCAATCCAGCAGCGATCGTTGTCGTCCTGTACGACGCTGGCATGAAGCGACTGTTTTTCGAACTCTTTGCAGACCTCACCCAACGCGGGATGCACCGTATCATTGATAAACGTCAGCACGTCCTGACGCTTCGGATGACGAATTACCCGGGCGAGACGGCGCTGCCAGGAGTCAGACTGTGAAGACACTCTCGGTGCCAGCATGGCGTCTTTGAGGCTGGTACGTTTGACAATTTCCAGCCGCAGAGCTCGCAACAAGCCCCAACACATCAAGAGCATGATGATGGCGAAGGGCAAGGCGCTGGCAATGGTGGCCGTCTGAAGCGCGCTCAGCCCCCCCGCGAGCAGAAGGGCAGCCGCAATGACCCCTTCGGTGACCGACCAGAAGATGCGCTGCCATACGGGTGAATCATCGTCGGTGCCACCGGAAGTCAGCATGTCGACCACCAGCGAGCCGGAGTCCGATGAAGTCACAAAGAAGGTAATCACCAGTACGGTGGCAATCATCGAGGCAATAGTGGTCAGGGGCAGGTACTCAAAAAACTGGAACAGCGCGACCGACGAGTCGGCGGCGACGGCGTCCGACAGTTGGGTGATGCCCTGCTCCATGATCATGTGAATACCGGTATTGCCAAAAAACGTCATCCACATGAAGGTAAAGCCGACCGGCACAAACAGTACGCCGGTCACAAATTCCCGAATGGTGCGTCCGCGTGAAACCCGGGCAATGAACATGCCGACAAAGGGTGACCAGGCGATCCACCAGCCCCAATAGAACAGTGTCCAGCCACCAAGCCACCCTTTGGGTTCATAGGCGTTGAGGTTGAAGGTGGTGTCCACCAGGCGGGAAATATAGTAACCGGTGTTCTGCACAAAGGTTTGTAACAGATACAGCGTGGGACCGGCGAAGAGTACAAATAGCACCAGAATGACCGCAAGAATCAGGTTGAGCTCGGAGATCCGGCGGATGCCGCCATCCAGCCCTAACACCACTGAAATGGTGGCAAGCCCGGTCACCCCGGCAATCAACAGAATCTGAACACCGACGCTACTGGGCACATCGAACAGATAGTTGAGGCCGGAGTTGATCTGCATGACCCCAAGACCCAGTGAGGTGGCGACACCGAACAGCGTGCCAAGCACCGCAAAGATGTCCACTGCGTGACCAATGGGCCCATAGATTCGCTCACCGATTAAAGGATACAGCGCCGAGCGAATGGTCAACGGGAGATTCTGCCGGAAGGCAAAGTAGGCAAGCGACAATGCCACCACCGCATAAATCGCCCAGGCATGCATACCCCAGTGGAAAAACGTAATCCGCATTGCTTCCCGTGCAGCCTCAACGGTGGCTTCATCTCCCACCGGGGGGCTCATCAGGTGCATGACCGGTTCCGCCACACCGAAGAACATCAGGCCGATGCCCATACCCGCTGAGAACAGCATGGCGAACCATGACATGTAGGTGTAGTCGGGTTCGCTGTGATCCGGCCCGAGTTTGATTTTCCCGTAGCTGGAAATCGCCAGGACTACGACAAATATCAGAAACAGAGCAACGGCAAGGACGTAGAACCAGCCTGCCGTGTTAACCACCCAGTCCTGCACACTGGTAAACAGTTTACCTGCCATTTCCGGCACAATGATCGTGCCGAAAACGAACAGCAGACATAAGACCGCCGAGCCCACGAATACGGGTGGATTGATTTTTATCCAACTCGGCAGAGCATTCTGGGCATCCTCGGAAATGGCGGATGCCCGCTCAGGTTTGGTGTTATCGTCAGACATGGTAACCCCTAGCTTGAGAATGTGAATTTACAATCGGGCGAACTTACAGGTAGAAATCCAACGAGACATAGAGCGCATCGAAGTCGCCCTCGCCAACCTGACCGTTGCGGTCGACGAAACCATCTTGCGTCAGGTATTCGACATACACCCAACCCGGCCCGTAGTCATAGCGAAGTCCCGGGGCGATAGCGTTGACTCGACCGGCTGTGCTGCCGACGGTGTCCGGATTGGCGTTGCTCAGATCGATGTAATAGGACCAGGGGCCGACATCGTAGCCAAGCTCCACCGCCACGCGCTGGTTTTCAATGGTGCCCGGCAGGCCGGCATCGTCCCGATAGAGCGAGGGCAAGTCCCGGGACATGGTGATGTACGAGGCTTTGGCGTAGAAGGCGTCGAAGCGCCCCTGATAATGCAACACCGCAGCGTCGTGGCTACCATCCACCCCATTGTTGCCGAGCCCGGTCAGGTCCTGCAGCTTGCCGCTCTGCAGTGAAAGGCCAATGGAGTGATTTTCCACCCACTCGTACTCGACATTGCCGACCCAGGTCTGCACTTTCCGGAACGTCGTTGAGCTGCCCCAGTGGCCGTTATCATCCACGGTATCGGTACTCGAGCCGCCCCAGTCATCGGCCAGGTACAACGCCGCATCGTAGCGCCAGGCATCGCGCTCGCCGGAGAGCTTGACCCCGACGTCCATCTGATCGCCAAACCCGGCCAGCAGTACGTCGCCGGGCCAGAAGTTGACGGTCTTCCAGCCAAAGGGCACCTGACTCTTGCCGACCTTGACCACATGATCATCATCCAACTGCCAGCCCACCCAGGCTTTGTGCAGCGTGAACTGATCACCGGTGGAGTTGTTGACCGGATCGGTAAAGCTACCTGGTCCCAACCGCATTTCCGCCGAGTAGAGCCAACGCCCCTCGCCCGGCTCGGCGTTGCCGTCAGCGTACAGGATCAGGGCTTCACCTTCGAAAGCGCCCCAGGTGTCCTGGCTGGTGTCGTCGTCCGGCAGGTAGGCGTAAGTGCCCCAGACGCCGGCCGAGAAGGTATTTTCCGCGAATGCGGTAGCGGGCAGAATCAGACTGGCCGCTGTGAGCGCAGTGGCCCCCAAGAATTGCGATGAACGCTTTGCCACGTGTCCTCCTTATGCAAGTGAAAATCGACATCGGGTGTCGATGCGAGGGAGAACCGGTGTGCCTTTGAATCTTTGGTGTTCGGTGTCAGGTCACACCGGCTTTAATTGACTATAGTGTAAAAATACATGTTGCGTGATTCGGTGCCGCAGAATTGTAGGGTGGCGTAAGGCCTCAGGCCGTCATCCACCACCCAGACACTATTCAATCGCATCCAGTGCTTCGGCCAAAGAGCGCACAGCGATCACTTCCAGGCCCTCTTTTTTTTCGCGGGGCGCGTTACCCTTGGGCACAATCGCCTTTCTGAACCCGTGTTTGGCCGCTTCCCGCAGCCGCTCCTGGCCACTGGGCACCGGGCGGATCTCACCGGAGAGCCCCACTTCACCGAAGACCATCAGGTCTTCCGGCAGGGCGCGATCGCGGAAACTGGACACAATCGCGAGCAACAGTGCCAGGTCTGCACTGGTTTCCATCACCCGCACGCCGCCGACCACGTTCACAAACACATCCTGGTCCGCCATCATGATTCCGCCGTGCCGATGCAGCACCGCCAGCAGCATGGCCAACCGGTTCTGATCCAGCCCCACCGCAACCCGGCGGGGGTTACCGGTATGGCTGTCATCGACCAGTGCCTGAATTTCCACCAGCAGCGGGCGAGTGCCCTCCCACATCACCATCACCACCGACCCGGAGGCGATCTCATCGGCGCGCTGAAGGAAGATTGCCGAGGGATTGTTTACCGCTTTCATGCCCTGCTCGGTCATGGCGAACACACCCAGCTCATTCACCGCCCCAAAGCGGTTCTTGTTGCCTCGCAGAGTGCGAAAGCGCGAGTCATTGTCACCCTCCAGCAGAATAGAGCAGTCGATCATATGCTCGAGCACCTTGGGCCCGGCCAGGGAACCATCTTTGGTCACGTGCCCGACCAGAATCACCACGGTGCCGGTCTGCTTGGCAAACCGGGTCAGGTAAGCCGCGCTTTCCCGCACCTGGGAGACGGACCCGGGCGCGGATTGGATATCGCTCATGTGCACCACCTGGATGGAGTCCACCACCATCACTTTGGGCGCAATCTTCTGCGCCGTGGCGCAAATGCTCTCGACGTTGGTCTCACTCAGCATCTGCAGCTTGTCCGTGGGCACCCCCAGGCGCTGGGCGCGCATGGCCACCTGCTGCAGGGACTCCTCGCCGGTTACATAGAGCGCCGGCATCTGCCCGGCCAGATGACACAGCGTCTGTAACAGCAAGGTACTCTTGCCGGCGCCCGGATGGCCACCAATCAGCACCACTGAGCCGGCCACAAAACCGCCGCCCAAGACCCGGTCAAACTCCCCGGCCCCGGAACTCAGGCGCGGCAGATCCTCCAGGCTGATCTCGGCCAGTGTCTGCACCTCTCCGGCCGGCGCCCCCGCGTAGCCCTCAAAGCGGGCGCTGCGGTTGCTCGGGGTGGGCCCGAGGCGCACTTCCGACAGGCTGTTCCAGGTACCGCATTCACTGCATTGGCCCTGCCATTTGGTGAAGTCGGCGCCGCACTCGTTGCACACGTAGGCGGTTTTGGTTTTGGATTTGCTGGCCAAGATTGAGCTCCGGGTTGATAGATTATCGCGGTTTGGGTAACGGCCGCCGAATGCCGGCCTATTGTGGCGCCTGCCCCTCCAAGGTCAAGGGCTTTTGCCAAACCGGCGTGCAACTCGGGTATAGTGATGCGCCCGTTGTCATGAATCAGGAATGCTGTCCCGATGGACGAACACCACCAGCCACTGCCCACGCGACCCAGTGGTGGCCGCGTTGCCCAGATATTGACCGAGTGGAAAACCCTGGCACTACTGGGCGGCCCCATTCTGGTTGCTCAACTGGCGCAAATGGCCAACGGGGTGATCGATACCATCATGGCCGGCCACTACAGCGCGGAGGATCTCGCGGCGGTGGGCATCGGCAGCAGCCTCTGGATGCCCCTGCTGCTGTTCTTCTACGGTGTGTTGAGCGCCCAACAGCCCACCATCTCCGGGCACCGGGGCGCGGGGCAACAGGACCAGATCATGCCTGTCACCTGGCAGGGCCTGTACATCGCGCTGGTATCCATGGTGCTGATGGCCGGGCTGCTGCTCAGTGCTGGCCCCCTGATGCCGCTACTCGGGCTCGACGAGGTCACTTCGGCGGTCACCCAGGGCTATTTGCAGGCCTTTGTCTGGGGAGTGCCCGGACTGTTGTTGATCACCTCGCTGCGCGGGTTGACCGATGGTCTGGGGCACACGCGCGTGATCATGGTGATCTCGCTGATATCAACCCTGATCAACCTGCCGCTCAACTACATTCTGATTTATGGCAAGCTGGGAGCACCGGAGCTTGGCGGCGTGGGTTGCGGTTGGGCCACGGCCATCTCCAACACCGCGGCGGCTCTGGTGATGCTGGGCTACCTGAATTTCAGCCGCTACTACCGTGCCTATCACCTGCTCGCCGACTGGGTGGCCCCCAGTTGGCGTCGCATTCACTCACTGCTCAAACTGGGGCTGCCCATCGGGGCCAGCATGTTTGTGGAGGTGAGCATGTTCGGCGTGATTGCCCTGTTTCTGGCGCCGCTGGGCGCCATTGTGGTGGCCGGCCACCAGATTGTGCTCAACATCACGTCGGTGCTCTTTATGGTGCCCCTGAGCCTGGGTATGGCCCTTACTCTGCGTGTGAGTTTTCTGGTTGGGGCCGGCACCCCGGGCACTGCCCGGCTGCTGGCGCGCAGCACGCTGTTTCTGGGGCTGACCATCGCCCTGATTCATATGCCCATCGTGCTACTGGGCCGGCATCTTCTGGTATCCCTGTACACCAGCGATTCAGCGGTGATTGCGGTGGCCACACAGCTACTGGTATTCGCCGCCATTTTCCAGCTCGCGGATATTCTTCAGGTGACCGCCATCAGCGCGTTGCGCGGCTACAAGGACACCCGTCTACCTCTGCTGATCATGCTGTTATCTTTCTGGGGGATCTGTCTGCCCCTGGGCTATGTGCTGACCTTTACCGACTGGTTGGTGCCGGCCCAGGGAGCCGACGGTTTCTGGCTGGCGTTGATTGCCGGGCTGTCCTGCGCGGCGGCCATGCTGATCACTCGCCTGTGGCGTTTTTGACAGAACTTAACCTCCGCCGATCCGGCCGGCCGGTCAACAGCCCCCATCAAAAGTGCTAATATCCCTTCTCCCGGGGGAAGTGAGAGCCTCCGGGTTCGCCCGCACAGGGTGTACGCTACGCCAATAACCAAAAACAGCCAACCACAGGGTTGTTTAACCGGGAGTAACCTATGTATTCATCAACAAAAGAACCTCAGCGGAGGCCTCTGCGGCGTCTGCATACCTGGCTGGTAGCCGGTGTACTGGCTGCCATCAGCTTGCCCCTGGCAGCCCAGATGGGCCCTGTCCCACAAGAGATTGCGCCGCTGAGCCCGCCTTTTGAAATGCCTCAACTTGAGCGGCCCAGTTTTCCCGATCGGACGTTCAACATTCGCGACTTTGGCGCGCGCGAAATGTCCAATGATCGTCGGAACCAGATTACCGATGCCGTGCACCAGGCCATTGAAGCGGCCCACAGTGCCGGCGGCGGCCGGGTGCTGATCCCCAAAGGCAAGTGGCTCAGTGGCTCACTGCACCTCAAATCCAACATCAACCTGCACCTGGAAGAAGGTGCCGAAGTGCTGTTCAGCACCGATAAAGACGATTACCTGCCGGTGGTGCACCAGCGACACGAGGGCGTCGAAGCTTACAATTATGCACCGATGATTTATGCGGCCAACGTCAAAAACGTCGCCATCACCGGTAAAGGCCTGCTGAACGCCCAGGGCGATCACTGGTGGGAGTGGTTCGAAGAATACGGCCCACCACCTCGCGGTATCGCCACCCAGGTTCCCCTGTCTCGCCGCGACTGGGGCAAGGGCGCCGAGAAAGAAGGCATGCGCCCGAGCTTTATGGTGTTCTGGGAGTCCGAGGATATTCTGGTAGAGGGTGTGAAGCTGCTCGATTCACCGATGTGGAACGTGCACCTGATTTACAGCGAGAACATCATCGTGCGCGATGTGCGCATTGATAGCCTGCGCGCCCCCAATGGCGATGGGGTAGTGGTGGACTCCTCGAAAAATGTCCTGATTGAGTACAACCACTTCCAGACCGGTGACGATGCGGTGGTGCTGAAATCCGGCTTCAATGAAGAAGCGCTGGAAATCAACATCCCCACGGAAAACGTCGTCGTCCGTCATTTCGAAGCGAAAAATGTGCGCACCGGTAGTGGTGGTGTGGTATTCGGTAGCGAAACCTCGGGCGGTATTCGCAATGTCTACGTCCACGACGCTTACTTTGACGGTGCGGATCGCGGCATCCGTTTCAAGACCGAGCGCGGCCGGGGCAATGTGATCGAGAACATTTTTGTGCGCGACGTGGTGATGAAGAACATCACCTATGAAGCGATCAATTTCAACAGCTTTTACACCGGCCCGGAGGCTATGGGCGTGGCTCCGACCGCCCGCAACATCCATATCAGTGACGTATCGATTGACGGTGTCCCTACCGCCATTTCACTGATTGGCCTACCCGAAAAATGGGTGGAGGATGTGACCCTGACCAATGTCACAGTGAAGAATGCCGAAATGGGTGCGCGTATCGTGCGCATGAAAAACCTGAAGATGGAAAACGTCACTATTGAGTCGGACTCCCTGGCCATGACCATTGATGATGCCTACGAGGTGCACCTCAATAACGTCAGCCTGACCGATAATGTCAGCGGCGGCCCGCTGCGGGTTGAGGGCCGGTACTCCGGTGCCATTTTTATTGACGGCGGCAACATCAACGAAGATGAGGTCCAGCTCGGCAGCGGCGTGTCCGACGAGGTGATCAATCCGGATACGCCGCCTCAGGTCTGGTAGTGCGTCGTTAAACGGCGCCGTCGGTGAGCGTTTTGTTACGGCGGGTGCGGCCTTTGGCCTTACCCGCCCTACGCAACCTCTCGGCCCCGGGGCAATTGGAAAAATCGTTCGGCGTTGTGGGCCGTTGCGGCGGCCACCGTCGCAATCGGTTCATCTCGACACTCGGCAATCTTTTCGATGACAGCGGTCAGAAATGCCGGTTCGTTGCGATTGCCTTTGGGTTTTTTGGGCAGGTTGTGGGGCGTCAGGTAAGGCGCATCGGTTTCCACCAACAGACGATCGGCCGGAATCCGGCTCACCAGCGTGCGCAACTCGCCACCGCGCTTTTCATCGCACACCCAGCCGGTCACCCCGACGTGGCAATCCAGTGACAGGTAATCCTCCAACTCTTCCCCGGTACCGGTAAAGCAGTGCACTACGGCGCCCGGTAGTTGATCCCGGTAGCGACGAAGAATAGGCATAAACGCCGCGTGGGCATCCCGTTGGTGCAGGAACACCGGTTTGCCCACCTCCGCTGCCAATGCCAGTTGTGCTTCAAAGCAGGCCAACTGATCGGGGCGAGGTGAGAAATCACGGTTGAAGTCCAGCCCACACTCCCCTATTGCCACCACCTGAGGCTGTTCAGCCAACGTCCGGAGCTGCTGCGCCGCCGCCTCATTCCAGGTTTTTGCCTCATGTGGGTGCACCCCGGCCGTCGCGAACAGTCTTCTGGAGTCCTCCGCCGCCAGCGCCACCGCGTCCCGGCTGCCCTCCACCGAGGTGCCGGTAATGACCAGCGCATCGATGCCCTGGGCCCAGGCGCTTTCCAGCACCTGCTCACGGTCCTTGTTAAAACGGCCCGAGGTCAGATTCACTCCGATATCGATCATGGTAAAGCTCCCATTTACAGATTCGGCGGTCATCATAACAAAGCGGCGCTCAACCTCCAGGTAGTCAAAGCCCTGGAATACTTGGCCAAAACGGCGCCGTTGCCGCTATACTCGCCAGTATGATCGACGCATTCCCCATCAGGGTTACTCACGGCTACCCATGAATTTTCGCCTTCTTGCAGAGAACCACCCAAAGACCCTGAGCTGGCTTGTCGCCTTGGTGACGCTGATCGCCAGCGGTGCTCTGACGGTCACCTGGATGAGCAAGGAGCGCGATTCATTGATTCGGGAGCAACGCCTGCTAGCCAGCACGCTGGCGGCCAATCACGCCCGAATCATTGAGGCCAACCTGCGCCACTCCCTCTCAGCGGCTTACACCCTGGCCACCTATGTGCGCAACGTCCAGAACGTGGGTGACCGGTTTCAGACCGTTACTGAAGACATGCTGCAACACTACCCGGATGTTCAGAGCCTGTCCTTGTCACCCGGGGGAATTATTCGCTATGTCAGTCCCCTCGAGGACAACCGGGCCGCACTCGGTTTCAATCAGCTTGCCGACCCGGAGCAGGGACGGGAGAGTCGGCTGACTTTGGAGAACAACGAGTTGAGAGTGGCCGGACCCATGCGCCTGGTTCAGGGCATGAACGGCATCGTTGCCCGCTACCCAGTGACCGTTAATGACGCGTTCTGGGGCTTTGCCAACGTAACCCTCCGGCTGGACCGTCTTTTGGAAGTCGCCCGTCTCGATGAGTTGGAACGCCAAGGCTATCACTATGCACTGAACCGCCTGGAGCCTGCACCCGGAGAACCCAGCAGTATCGCAAGCAATGCACCTCAATCTCTGAATCGGCCGGTGGAGCAACGAATTGAAGTGCCCAACAACCCCTGGGTACTCTCGGTTGCCCCCGCGCGCGGCTGGATTCAGGGCTCCTGGTATTTCATGGCCTGGGCCATTGCCCTATTACTCCCTCTGCTGCTGGGCTACCTCGCCAAGGTTCTGCTAGAGCTGCGCTGGCACAAGCGCCATCTGGAACGCGAAGTGGCCAACCGCACCGACGAGCTGTTGACCAGCCTGGACCGCTACCGCTCGCTGATTGCCGCCTCCAATACCGGCGCATGGGAATATTTCCACGCCGACGATTACCTGGAGTGCAGTCCGGAGTACTTCTCCATGCTGGGGCGCTACCTGAGCGACTACCCCATGGATGGTCGCCCTAACCTGACCCAGGCCTGGGCCGAATTGATCCACCCCGAGGACCGCGCCAACGCCGTCGCCGTATTCAAGGACTACATCGACCAGGGCGCCGAGGGCACCTACGAAAACCGCTTCCGGATGACACACGCCGATGGCCACTGGGTCTGGATCCTGTCCCGGGGGCAATCCCTGCGCAATGAAGAAGGAGAGCTGCGGGGAATCACTGTGGGCACCCACATTGACATTACCCAGCAGGTACAGAGCGAAGCGCAACTGGAGCTGGCGGCCAAGGTATTTGAGCGCGGCAGTGAAGGGGTGTTGATCACCGATGCCGAGCAGAAAATCGTCATGATCAATAACGCCTTTACCCGGATCACCGGCTACACCGAGGAAGAGGCCTTGGGTCAGACCCCCAAAATGCTCGCCTCTGGACGTCACGATCACGCTTTCTACCAGGAAATGTGGCATGACATCACCCGCCGCGGGTTCTGGCAGGGCGAGGTTTGGAACCGTCGCAAGAACGGTGAGATCTATCCGGAGTGGTTGAGCATCAGCCAGATCACCACCGACGATGGCGTGCCCACCTATTACATCGGTATTGTCAGCGACATCAGCCGGTTGAAAGAGGACCAGGAAGAGATTCACCGCCTCGCCTACTACGACCCGTTGACCAACCTGCCCAACCGCTCTTTACTGGAAGAGCGAGCCGCCTTTGCCCTGAGAATCGCCCAGCGCAACCACGATTCGCTGGCACTTCTGTTTCTGGACCTGGACAACTTCAAGAACATCAACGACTCTCTGGGACACAAAGCGGGCGACCGACTGCTCCAGGCCTTTGCCGATCGTCTGCAGGGGATGGTGCGCGAGGAAGACACTTTCGCCCGCCCCGGCGGCGACGAGTTCATTCTGCTGCTTCCGGCCACCGACGCCAGCGGCGCCGCTCATGCCGCCCAGAAACTGTTATCGCTACTGAACCGCCCCTTCCGTATTGACGGCTATGATCTGTCGGTTACCAGCTCTGTGGGCATCGCCCTGTACCCCGAAGACGGCACCCATCTCAGTGAGCTGTACACCAATGCCGATATCGCCATGTACCGGGCCAAACAGAAGGGCCGCAACACCTACAGCTTTTTCACGCCCGAACTGCAGACCCATTACGTACGGCTGATGCGAGTGGAAAATGCCTTGCGTCAGGCATTGGAGCACAACCAGTTCGAGCTGTACTACCAGCCTCAACAGGAATTGCACACTGGCACCATCATCGGTTTTGAAGCGCTGCTGCGCTGGAACCACCCCGATCTGGGTCGGGTATCCCCGGCGGAATTCATTCCCATCGCCGAGAGCAGTGGGTTGATCGTGCCCATTGGCGAGTGGGTGATGCGCGAAGCCACGCGGCAGCTGAGACGCTGGATCGATGCCGGCATCGCGCCACCCAAAATTGCCATCAACCTCTCGGCGGCCCAATTCCACCAACCGAACCTGCCGGATATGGTGTTGAGCATTCTGGACGATGCCTCTCTGCCACCGGAATACCTGGAGCTGGAATTGACCGAGAGCATCACCATGGATGACCCCGAGCGGGCGGTCACCATGATCAACCGCCTCCATGGAGCCGGCATCAGCCTGTCCATCGATGACTTCGGTACCGGTTACTCGTCGCTGAGCTATCTGAAGCGGTTCAAGATCAGCAAGCTGAAGATCGATCAGTCGTTTGTCCGCGACATTACCAATGACAACGACGATCGGGTGATCATCAGTACCATCATCACTTTGGCCCAGAGCCTGGGCCTGCGGGTCATCGCCGAGGGGGTGGAAACCCAGGCCCAGCGGGAGTTTCTGCGCCGCCTCGGCTGCCACGACATTCAGGGCTACCTGTTCAGCCGGCCGATCAACGCCGCCGATGCGGAGGCATTTTTGCGCGAGACAGTGGTGTCCCTGCGCTAAGGGTCCATGCGGCCAGTACTTCTAGCGTTCGAATTTGTAGATCATGTCCACGCTCTGGGTGACCCCGGACTCAGCTTCCAGCCGCAACTCTTCGGTAATCTCATAGCGCAGCCCCAGACTGTTGGTCTGATCGAACAGCCCGACTACGTAGCGAACAAACAGTCGCGGCGTCAGGTATTTGCCAATATGCAGCGAGCTCTCGGTGACGTCATCTTCGGGCTGAATCCGAAACTCGTCGAGGCTGAAGGTCTCGGCGATTTCGGCGGTGATGAAGCCACTGCGTTCAAGCCCCAACCCACCGATAGCGTTGATCAGCATGGACGCATCCGCCGAGGAGGAGCTGTTGAGGGATTTGCCGGTCAGCAGTATCGCCATGGCTTCGCTGTCCGGCAGTGACGGTGTGGAAAATACCCGGCTGCGAGGTCGCTGCAATGTGCCACCGATTTCCAGGCCCGCGGTCACCTCATCCGCTTCGCGGGTAGCGCGAATGTCCAGCCCCGGATTGTCGTAGGGCCCCTGGAAGATCAAGCGGCCCCTTTCGATGTCCAGGTCCTGGCCATAGGCTTTATAGCGCCCCTCCGCCACTCCTACCTCGCCCACGGTGAGCAGCCCCCGTTCAGGGTTTTGCAATACCTGCAGCTCCCCGGACAGACGGGCGGTCAGACCGAACCCCTCAAAACGCACGTCATCGCCCAGGGCCAGATTCAGGTCCACGAACAGCTGGGGACCTGTCGGTTCATCGCCATTGCCATTGCGGTCCTTCAGGACCACATCGTCCGACACCCGCGTTGCCGATTCCGGCAGAGATTTGAATTTCGCCAGCGCCTTGGGAATCACCGCATCGCCGGTGAGGTCAATGCGCTCGCGGTTCATGGTCAGTTGCAAATCCGGGCTGAGCAGTACCAGCAGCTCCCGGGTGTTGAGCGCCTGGAAGCGATCGCCGGTCAACTGAGCGGTTACCTGTCGATCCGCTCTCCACGGATTCTCGATCCTGCCCTCGAGCCGCAACGGTCCGTCGCCAGAGGTCACCTGCCCCTGCAGCGCCAGCTGCTGCTCCATGGCGCGCGCCGAGAGCTGCAACCCCTGCAGGTTCAGCCCCGCCGCCGGCACTTTGGCGGCACCCTCGCGCAGGGTGATCTCACCGGTCAACAGCGGCTGACTGACACGTCCTCCCAGCGTCATATCCGCCGACAGACGGCCCGCCACATCCTGCAGCTGTGGCACCAGTGCCTCAAGCGGCGTCAGGGAGTCGATAGCCGCCTGCAGGCTTCCCTCAAGGGCGCCACTGTCCGTGGCCCAGTCGACCTTCGCCTGAATGCGCCCAATCTCTCCCCAGTCGCTCTCCAGCAATGCCTCGACTTTCTGACTCTCCCAGTCGGCCTCCAGGCGGGTGGTTTGCCAGGGGTACACTTCCTCATCATCTTCGCCGAACTGATAGCGCAAAGCCCCCTCTCGGGTTTCCAGTCGCAGCCGGGCATTGGCAGCCCCCGAGGCCGGCATCAGCAACTCAAGCCGGCCTTCCAGGGTGCCCTCGAGGGATACTTCGGGTTCCAGCCATCGCTGGGCCAGCCGCAGCGGCAGTCCCTCAACCAGTGCCAGGGCACTGGCGCCCCCATCCGGTTGCCATTGACCATCCAGGCAGATCCGCCCTTCCGGCGCTTCGGTGACGCTCCCTTCCCGACGTTGCCAGCGCGGCACCGGGCTCAGACAGAGCGACCGCACCACCACCTCGCTGGCGGACAGCACCAGAGGGGCCGGGCGATCGAGTTCCCACAGCAGGGGGTCGGGGGGTTCCAGATCCATACGGGTCAAAGTCCCTTCCCAACGCTCCTCACTGTAACCGCCGGACAGGGATGCGGCGGCGCTGCCCCAGTGCTCGGACACCAGAGCCAGATCCAGTTGGTGCTCTTGCACCCGCCCCCGGCCCTCCAGCGATATCGTTTCAAGCGACTGCCCCGCCAGCGTCAAGTCCGAAGCGCTCAACTGGGCGTCGAAGTCACCACCGGTGCGCGCCAGGCTCAGATCCAACTGACCCACCTGATAGTCCGTCCAGGCCAGGGACTGGCCGTTCAAGATCACCTCGCCATGGGGGTCTTTCATCGGCCCGCTCAGCGTCAGGTCCGCCTGCAGGCTTCCCTGAAGGGCGGGGTCCAGTTGCGAGAGGATGGGCGCCTGCAGTTGCGCCTGAAGGTCGAGCTGCTCCCCCAGGGCCCCGTTCAGGACCATCTGATTGGCCCCGAGCGCCAGCCTGAGCTCCCGGGTGAGTACCCGCCCCTGCTCCACATCGATATCGCCACGCAACAGCAACGCCATCGCCCTCAGTTGCCCGGCGACATTGAGGTTGGTCACGGAGGCGCGCAGGTTGCCATCCACCTGCTGCCCCTCGCTGTTGAATTGCCCCTCTATCTCTCCGGGCCAACCGGCGAGGGCTGGCACCGGCAGTTCGGCGGGGTTGATCCGCCGGAACTCCACGCCCATGTCCCACTCGAGTTCGGGTGCCCAGCGCACTGTGCCGCTGGCATTCAACCCTCCTTCTGGCAGGTCAATGGCCAGAGTTTCCAGCGCCACGTGTTCGAGACTGCCGAGCCCTTTGGCACGAGCGTTCACCGGCGGAAGGCCCGCCCCCTGACCAGAGAAGGCGACCTCAAGATGGTAATCGTTGAGCCAACCCGACAATTGCAGCCGTCCACCGGTTTCCAGCACCGGCCAGTCTGCGGGGAATAGTGTCGGTGGCAACAGCTGCTCCGGCCAGAGCGTATCCAGCACCAGCTGTGGCTGGGTTTGCTCGTCATCCAGATTGGGCCAGAATCGAAGATCACTGGTCATGGTGGCCGGAGCCGTAAGACGGTGCTCGGCGGTGACGCTGGTCAGGTCGCCCTCGATATCCGCTTCCCCCCGGAGCGTCATGGGCTGTCCGCCCAGCTCCGGCAGGGTGTAACGCCATGCCAACGTCAGATTCGAGTCATAGGGGTAGCGCAATGCGGTGCGACCGTTAAGTCTCACCTCGAACTCCGGTCCGACTGCGGCAAGATCCCACACCCGCAGATTGAAGGTGCCCAGACTGAGAGTGCCGCTGATACCGTAGAGCTCGGTCACCTGTTCCTGCTGGTGGATGCGGATGTTGCGCAAGTCGACACCGCCGAGCTCGATCCGCACCGGCAGCGCCAGGGTGGGCCACGCCCTGGGCCCGTCCGACTCCGGCGCGGCTTCCTCAGCGGGGGGAGGCAGGTGTAATTCCACCGCGCTGGCCCGCAGGGACTGCACCGACACAGCGCTGTAAAGCAACGCCAGGGGCTGCCAGCGGAACGAGAGGTCTTCCACCCGGTAGTGTTGATCCTCCAAGCGGTATTCAATCCAGCCCAGGTCCAGCCCGGTAACCAGGTTGCCGCTCATCCGGTCGAAGGTCAGGGGAAGCCGCTGAGCCACCTGATTGAGCGCCCAGCGACTGCCGGGCTCGGTCGCCACGATGGCGGTGACCAGCGCCAGTACCAGGATCAATACCGTCAGGACGCTGTAGAGTGTCCACCGCAGGTATTTGAACGTTTTCCAGAACCAGGGCTTCATAGATCCGGCCCCATACTCAAATGCAGGCGCCAGCCTTTGTGGTCATCCAACGCCCGGGCGAAATCCACCCGCACCGGACCAATAGGGGAAATCCAGCGAACCCCCAACCCCACACTACGTTTGAAATCGAAATCCGAGTTGTTGAACGCATTGCCCTGATCCACAAAAGCGGCGATCGCCCAGTTATTCAGAATGCGGTAGTCGTATTCCACGCTGGTGGTCAACAGGTTGTTACCCCCGACCACCACCGGTTCGTTATCGTCCTCACTCAGTTCGACAGGCCCGATGGATTTGTAGTCATAACCGCGCACGCTGGCATCACCACCGGCAAAGAAGCGTTGCGATACGGGCAGGTCATTGAACTCAGCCACCTCGGTAATGCCCCCTTCGGCACGCAGCAGCAACCGTCCGGGGCCTATGCCGTAGATTCCTTTGACCCGGGCGTAGAGCTGCACAAAACTCGTATCCGAGCCCAGGCTGGACGGTGAACCGGATATCCGCCCCAGAAAGCTCCAGCCCGAAAGCGGGTAGTTATTGCCGTCACTGCGAGTGCGGGACAGACTGAACGCCGGGATCAAGAGGTCTGAGCGCCGCTCCGGCTGCCCCCCGACCTCGAAGTATTCCCGCTCATAGTTCAGGGAGTAGGTCTGCAGCCAGTCACTGTCCTCCTCGGAGCGGGTATAGCTGGCACCCACGGTGTTGATGGCACTGAGGGTGTCGTCGGTTTTCTCGTTCTGGTAGCCGGTATACAGGCGGACCAGCTCATTGGCCGGCCGACTCATGGGAATACTGTAGGCCGCCTCCACATTGGTACCCACTTCCGACACCTTGATATCGGCGTTGAAGGCGTGACCGCGGTTGTTCACATAGCGGTTTTCGTACCCCAGCAGCAGGCGCGGCCCGGTGTCGGTGGCGTAACCGGCACCGATCGAGTAGCCGTGACGTTTGCGCCCCTCAAGTTCGATCAACACCGGCACCGTCTGACCGTCGAGCTCCTGCAGAAGTGGATTGACCCGAACCGAACGGAAATAGTCGCTGGCATTGAGCCGGCTTTTCAGCTCGAGCATGGGCTCGGTGTCATAGGGCTCGCCCGACTGGAAGGTGTAATAACGCTGGATGAAGGCGGCATCGAGGATGTCGTGCTCAAGTCGAAGCTCACCAAACTGATAGCGGGGACCGGTGTGGTAAACCAGCTCGAGATCCGCGGTATTCGCGTCTTTATCGACAACCACTCGAGAGCGCTCAAAGCGACCCTCGAAATAACCTCGCGCCGAGGCGAGCACGCCGAAGCGGCTTTTGAGCGATTCGTACCGGCCGTGGTCCAGAATATCCCCCACCCGAAGCCCCGGCTGATTGCGAATGGACTGAAACGCCCCGTCGTTTTCGCCTTCGCCCTTGATAGCCACCTCCACCTGCGCCAGACGGACCGGCTCCCCGGGATCCAGTGTCAGCGTCAACGCCCAGCAGTCCTCACCCCGGCTCAGCTCATGTGCGCTGCTCAGGTGGTAGTAACCCAGGGCCTGGGCCGCCGACTGGACCTGACGGGTCAACTCCCGCAGCCGAGCGCGAAGTCGCCACAAGGGTGTGTCGCATGGCTCGTCGGCAATGGTGATAAAGCTGCGCACATTGTCGCGCAGGCGATCACTGCCGCCTTCTATTCGGATGTCGGGCGATGCGGCCCAGAGCAGGGGGGCAAAGCAAAGCAGCAAGGCGCCCACAGTGGCAAGGGCCAGAGTGGACATCGGGCGGGAGCAGAAAGTCAGCAAAACGTCAGTCCGGGCACAGGTCATCCATCGAAGGGGTACTTTAACGGTTTGACTGCAGGACTCAAAGCGGGTTGCGGAAAATCCGCATTATTTTTTGTTAGCCCGGAGCGAAGCAACTTGCTTCGCTCCAAAAAAACGGCGCCCTACCGACGCCGCTCTCGGGACGTGGCCGTCGAGTCAATCAGGGTTGAGCAAACATCGACCGCACCGCGTTGGACAGGAACAGATAGCTGCCGCCCACGGTAATCACGTACTCGTTCTGACCCCAGAAGAACGGCCAGGTATTTTTGTTTTCCGGGAAGTCCGGTGGCAGCACCAGAATGCCCGGGATGATACCGCCCGGGATGAAGGAGAAGTCCGCCCGGTTGTTGCCGTAGGCCACGGTGGCCGAATCCGGCCCCAAGCCCGACACAAACGAGTAGTTGGAGGCCGGGTGCTGACCGAATACGAAGTTCAGGCTACGGTGCACCAGGTCCGCCTCAACAATGTCGGGGAAGGCCTGATGGAGCCAGTAATTGGCGATACCGAAGCTGATCACGGTACCGGCACCGGCCCAGCCGCCCCGGGTAATGGGCACGCCGAAGGGATTCTCGGCTTCGAACTCGCCAATGCTGTCCCGGTAGGCCTGGGTCAGCTCGCGCAGGTCGCGCTCGTAAGCCTCATCCATCAGCGGCAGTGCCGCCGCCAGCATAAAGGCGTTCTGGGCGAAGCGCTCGGAGACCTGCGGCAGCAGCTCGCGCACCGCGTCCGCGTATTTTTCCTCCTGAGTGCTGAGCAACAACTCCACGGCCGCTTTCAGCTGTTCTTCCTCGATTCGTCCGCCGGTGGTATTGGCGTTGCGGAAGGTGTTTGGCTCGCGACCCTGCTCGTACTCCCAAACGTTCCGGGCGGTCTGCAGGCTCTCGTCGGCCAGATCGTCATTGTAGCCACTCAGGGCGCGACTGGCGGCGGCCAATGCGGCCGCGGAGCCGTAGTTGAGCGCGGTGGTGTTGCTGGTGAAGGCCCAGCGATCGTCAAACCGGCCACTGCGCATGGTCTCCGAGGGCATCACATCCTCGGTGGGCGTCGGATCGATGGTGGAAGGTTCGTACATCTCGCCCACACCACGCTCATCGGCGTGAGGATCCAGCGCCGGGTCGTAGACCTTGTTGTCGGTTTTGGTGGAGCCATCACCCAGGTGCGGGTACTGGTAAAGGTGCGAGGCGACAATGCCCGGAATGGCGTGCCCGATGGCCCGGTGCTGGGCAATCAGTGCCAGGGTGCCGTGCTCGATCTGCTGGAGAATGTCGGACTGGCCGTCGGGGCGATGGATTTCCGCGTAGCGCTTGTCCTGCAGCACGGTGGTATTGTCCCGATCGATACCGAACTGCTCCCAGGTGTGCACCAGATGCTGCACGGTGAAGTACTGGGACTGGGTGCGGATATCGTAGTCACCGGCGTCGTACCAACCGCCGTAGTTCAGGCCCGGAATGTGCTCGAAGGGCTCGAAGTCGGTGTCGATATTTTCATCGTGGGCAAAGAGGTCAAAGTGCTCGTAGCTGGGTGGTGCCTGCAGGGCGTCGTCCAGGTGCGAGGCACCGTGCCAGACCCGGTAGGCTTCGCGCACTTTCATGTGATCCATCTGTACCGGAAAAAACACATCCAGGGTCAGTTGCCAGGTGTTTTCATGCACTTTGTCGTCAATCGGAAAGGGCAGCGTGGTCTGGTCGCCATAGGCCAGCTGGTAAAGGCCAGGCTCGGTGATATCGGAGAAATCAAACGTCAGATACTGGTAGCGCAGGTAGTCGCCCCAAGCCTCCGGGGTACCCTGCTTGACCACCTCAGTGGCGCCACTGTCCTTGACCCGCAGCAGACGCGCCGAGCCTTCCGGCCGGTCGTTAGCGTCCAGCTCGATGATGGCACGCTTGTTCTGCTCGGGATGGTAGCCCAGTTGGGAGTAGCTGATGACCGGGTCGCGGGTCCAGCCGGGGATGCCGTTGATGTCCAGCTCCCACTCGGCCACCACGCCGGACTCCCCGACGGGCAGCAGGCTGCGCACCACGTACCAGCCGTTCTGCGCCTTGTTGCGACCGTCGTAGAGCATCAGTTCGCGCTCATCGCGCAGGTTGCGGATACTCACGGTGCGTTTGGGGTCTTCCGGCGCCAGCACCAGGTGCTGGCCCTGGGCAAACGGCGTGGACTCGGTGAGACCGTCTTTGACGATCATCGGGCCGGCTGGGTGGCGCGGGAAGGTGCCGGCCACACCATCGGCCAGGTAACCCTTACCGAAATAGGCCGCCGGAACAAACTCCATGTTCAAACCGGCCTTGCCTTCCAGGGCAGCGGGCAGCGGCTCCTCAAGCAGCACGCGCATCAGGACCTTGTCGCCCTGAGCCTCGGTCACTACCGTGTATTCAAAGTCGTGTTCCGGATAGGCCAACTGGGTTTCCACCCGCTGGCTGTCCCGAATGACCCGACGCTCGACCAATTGGCCCATACCATCCCACTGTTCGGGGGTGGGCAGCAGGCGCACATCGCCGTTGGTGGCGGTGCGTTCACCGTGGTGGATAATCTCCACACCACTGGTTTTGGCATCGAAGAACAGGCCGCCGGGCGGGTTGGCGAAGGCCAACACGTTGACGCCAGGGCGTTCGAAGTAGTCGCGCTCGTTGAGCGTCAGGGTGTCGCCGCCAGGCTGGGTCGCGCAGGCCGTGACCAACGCAGCGGCGCAAAGCCCGCCCGCCATGGGTCTGAATAAGGACTTCACTCTCTTTATCATGGTTACCCCTCGTTATCGTGGAATCGCAGAAGGCCCTTATATTCAATATGACCATCTACTTGAGGGTAACCATACCCCAACCGGCACATTTTTTCGAATGTTACGTGACATACCACATTTAAAAACTATACTGGAGATCGAAGTAGGCCCGGACGTCGTCCTCAATATCGCTATCATCGTCCAGCGCGGTATTGCGGGCCGCGAGGGGCTGCGCCAAGGTGAGCGAGCCGCGCACCCCGGCCACACTGATCCGAAAACCCAGACCAATATTGCTGAACTCACCCTCGGTGTCCTCATCCCCCTCCAGGATCGCATACCGCTGCCCATAGCCATAGTCGGCAAACAACATGGGCTGAAACGCATCTTTCAGCGGCCCGAAACCGGGAAAAATCCAGTCGATACCGGTGTGGACACCGTCGTCCGCAAAATAGGCATTGAGGGCAAATGCGCGCGCCTTGCGCGGGCCGGACAGAGAGAACTGATTTACCGACGAGAGCGCCTCTCCCGAGTATTGCAGTGAGGTGCGGCTGATCACCCTGGTCCCCAACTCGGTGAAGGGTAACCGCCAGAAGCCGAGCAGCGTGTAGTCCAAATTTACCAAAACCGGCGTCTGAGGCAACTGCTCATCCATCGGGTCCACCTTGCTGAATTCGCTTCGGGTAACGCCCAGCCCCCCTTGGTGCAACAGGCGCCGCGCCTCATCCAGACGATCGAAGCGGTATTCCAGCGTCAGATTGCGAACGACACTGTGCCGCACCAATGCCGAGTTGACAAAGTCCATTTCCGAGCCGATTTCCGCCCAGCGCAGGTGTACCGACCGGTTCTTCAGACGAGTGCGACGCAATTGATAGTCCAGCGCCGCGTCGACCACCTCTGAACGACCTTCAATATTCAATGCATCAATATCATCGGAACTCGACTGTCCGACCACGAAGTCATTGCTGGAGGCCCCCACCGAAAATTTCAGGCGCGGAAAGTAGGCAGGCACCCGGTAGCGGAACATGCCATACAGGGAGTTATCCGGCTCGTAGGAGTTGAGCACTCCGACCTGCAGCTGATCGCCAATACCCAGTGGATTATGCCAATAGACATCGCCGTAAAGTCGATACTCGCCGGAGGATTCCGAGCCGTGGTTATCGATACGCAGGTTGGCATCGAGCCGACGCTCATCGGTGACATTCAGGACCATGCGCGAATCGCCCACCTGTTGACCGGGCTCAAAGAAGCCCCGCGCCCGCACACCGGGCAAATCGTTGACAAAAAACAGGCGCTCTTCAATGACGCCCGCTTTCACCGGTTTATCCAGCACGCCATCGAACACCCGGGCCAGGGTACGGTCCCGATAGAGGTCATTATTCTCCACCCGCACCTCGCCAAGATTGCCCATCAGCACGGTGAGATTGACCACCCCATCGCGCACTCGCTGTTCGGGAATGTAGGCCTTGGCGAGAATGAAGCCACGCTCGCGATAATACCGGGTGATGGTATCGGCGACGGTTTCAATCATCCCCAGAGTAATGCCCCGTTGCCGACGCTGCTCACGCACATGAAACACCACTCGCTGCACTTCCAGCGGTCCGACGTGGCGATCTTTGGTGTCTTCTTCGATTTCCGCGATCAGATCCGATAGCGATGCCAGCTCATCGAGCGTATAGCCCGATTCAAGCATGGCATCCTCGTCCATCATATCGAAGCGCAACGCTTCGACTTTCTCCATTACTTCGGCCCGGGTAATGCCCAATTCCGGGTACTCCACCAACCCCTGAACACGAAATTCGCGTACATTCAGCCGGGGGCCAGCCTGGGGGTCAGGGCTGCGCTCGCGCACAGGGGGCACATCCAGATCCAGGCGCAGACTTTGCTCTTCCAGATCCGGCACCTCGGTATTGTCCGGCATTTCCAGAAAGCTGCCCGCGAGGCATGGCGTGGTGGCAAAGCCCAGGCAGGCCAGGCTCACCATTTTCAAAACTGTGGATACGGCACTCATGAAACGTCCTTTAGTCCCTGTTTTTTGGTCGTTATGATTGAATACACTCAGTACGCGGAGTACCGTTCCTCGTCGTCATCCTCATTGCCGTAGCGCTGATCCGGCGGCATAAGAATCGAGACGTCATCGAAACTGTAGTTGCGTACGGCTGTGAAAATGGCGGGGTCAATGTCTTCCAGACTTTCTACTTCCACCATCTGTTCGCCGGCACTGGTCAGTTCCTGATTGCTGAACTGAATGGCCGAGTTGTTTTCGAATGTTTCCGGTATCTGGCCAAAGCCCCAGACAGGCTGCCAGCTCCGAATACCCTGCAGAACCAGCGAGTCCTTGAAGTACATGACCAGCGGCCGGGCCACCGACCCGATATCGCCACTCACGACAAATAGGCCTCGCCGACCGACCAGGTCCGGCTTGTTCACATTGATGGCACCCAGTCCCAGCAGGCTACCCTCCGCTACCGTAAAACGAACGGTACCGACATCGTAGTTGGCATTCACCACACCGCCGGCCTCAATGGCACCCTCGGCGGAACGATCAAATACCGGCCCTTCCCGGTTATCCAGGGTCACCGTACCTTCGTTGAAAAACACAATATCGTCATTGTTGGCCAGGCGGTCGATCCGCACGTCCCCGGTATTGCCCAGATCGATCCTGCCCCGGTTATTGGTGGCGTGCAGTTCACGGGTATCAAGCGCGATGGTCTTTCCGTCTCCAATGCCCTCGATGGCTGCCAGTTCGATTCGCTGAGCAATCACGCCGGTCGTCTGCGTTTCCAGTGCGGATTCAATGCGCCGGCCACTGCGCAGCGCAATGGTGCCCTCCGGGTTGTCGAGGTAACTGATGGTCAGATTGTCGCCAGCGGCGTACTCAATATTGCCGGACTGGGTTTCGGTGCGCGCCGAGCGGCTCATGGTCAACTCACCCCCGGCGTCCAACTGAATATCCGCCACCGCAGTCAATCGAGCATTCTGTTCAATAGCACCCTTGGCGTTAATGCTCAGGGCGCCACCACTGATCACCTCGGCATCCTGCGCGACCCGCTCACCGGCAAGCTGAATATCGTTTGCGGTAATTGAATGATTGATCGTCAGGCTACCGTTTTTTGCATCGAGATTCAGGCTTTCGGCGCTGAGCCGGTTTTCAACCGACAGGCCCAGACCACCAATCCGCACTTGACCGTCGCTTTCGATGCTATCCAGACGCAATGCCTCACGACTGTTCAGCGTCAGATCCCCCACCTGGTCCGCGCGCAGGCCCTGAACGCGGTTGTTCTCGTTCATGGCCTGCAGGTTTCCATCAACGGACAGATCCAGAAGGTCGACCGTCCAGGCACCATTACTCTGAGCAACATCGCCGCGATTGTTGAGCCCGAAAGTCTGTGCCTGCACGTCGCCCAACAACAACTCGCGTTGATGATGCAGTTCAATGTCCTGGGCGGCATCAAGATGAACGGTATTGCTGAAACGGTTGTCGCCATTCAGATAGATACCCGCCTGCTCGGACGCAAAGTGAGTCGCACCCGCGACGGAAAGATCCGCGTCGCTGGTAAGATTGCCCCGAGCCGTCACCTGCGCACGTCCCAGGCTGCGCAGTTCATTCAATACCAGGGCTTCGCTATTACGCAGCGCCATACCACCGGTGCCGACATCCGCCATCAGGGTTTCAATCCCGGTCTCGATGGGGCGCTCGACGGAGCCAAACTCGCTGACCGAGACCAGACGCAGCTCGCGTGCGGACAACGCCTCGTCCGCACTCTGGGTTACCCGGGCGTTGCGGATTTCCAGGCGCCCGGGCACAGACAGGGCGCCGGCCAGATCCACCACATCGTCGGTATTGGCGGCGAGAGTGAGGTTGGTTTTGTTGGTGTAACTGAGCTGCGCCAGATCACTGACCTGAACGCGACCATCTGCGGCTACCACCCGATCCGGATCCAGGCGGGTATTGATGGTCAAGACATCGGCCAGCACATTGTCCTGCACCTGCGCCAGCTGCGAAAACCCGACACCGAAGACATTACCATTGCCGGCCGTGTAGCGAAGCTGTTCCTCACCACCGGTACGCGAGCTGTAGGTCACCTGATAATTGGCATCACCACCGGACACCCGCAGTTCATCCTTGCCGGCGCCACCGCTCAGACGCTGATTGCCTTCAGCGCCGGTGACCAAGTTAACCAGGAACTGGTCATTGCCTGAAGCGCCGTCAATCACGCCGGCCACGCCGCCGCCATCGAGACGGAACGTATCAACGCCCTCGCCTCCGACCAGGTCGGTCACGCCTTCAAAACTCAGGCGGGTGTTGAGCGCACCGGCATTTTCACCCCGGTCAAGCCGCCAACTGTTGTCGGCATGCAGAGAAGTCAAGGTGGTTTCCGTGTTGTTCCCGATGAAACGGGTGATGTTGCGCAGGTCTCCCTGGTTTTCTCCCACAGTCACAGCCACGAGCCGACTGACCTCGGACATGTCCACGGTGTTGTCGCCACCACGACCATCGATATAGCCGTTCAGTGAACCACCGGACAGAAACTCGACGACATCGGTGCCATTGCCACCGATCAGATTGGCAACCCCGGTGAACTCAAGTTCACCGAGTTTGCCCCGATTCTCGCCGTCCAGCAGCCACAGGTTGTCGTCCGCTCGCCCGATCAGGGTATGACCAGCGGCCGTGGGCGCTGCCAGGGTATCGATGTTGAACACCCGCAGGTCAGCCGTCAGCACGTCTTCTGAGGACGGAGATTCAACCGCCAACTTCAGTTTTCGATCGTCGGTCAGCTCAAATAGGTCGAGGGTGTTTTCACCACCCGCGCCGTCAATTGCGCCGCTCACGGCTCCGATACCATGCAGTTCGAAACGATCCGCCTCGGTATTGCCGAGCAGGTCGACAAAGCCGGTGAAACGGATATCGCCATTGAGCGAACCGCTGTCCTGACCATCGATCACCCAGGTGTTGGATCGGTTTGCGCCCTGAAGCCGGTGATTGATATCGTGGTTGCCAACCAGACTACCAACACCACTGACACGAACATCCGCGCTCTGGCTGTTGAGGTCCAGGGAGATCAGCAATGGCTCGGCGGTGTTCTCGATATTGAGGACATTGTCTGCCAGAGCGCCGCGCCCCTCGATGCGACTGACCAGGCCATCTCCTGAAAAAATGAACTTGTCAGTACCGCTTCCACCCACCAGATGATCGATCCCCTGAAAGCTCAACTGTCCTTCGAGTTCACCCTCACCGCGCCCCCGTATACGCCAGGTGTTCCCCTCGCCGGTACCGACCAGTCGATGGCTGTGATCCAGGCTGGCGGTCAACGAATCGATATTGACCAGCCGGGTATCATTGCCCTGGCGATCGCCAACCGTAAACCGGTGCGCCAGATCCGCTTCCTGAGTGGATACCGTATTGAGATCGCCCCGCCCATCGATCTGACCGACCAACTGGCCTTCGCCTTGCAAAACAAACGCATCCTGCCCGTCGCCACCTTCCAACACATTGAAGTCGATAAAGTAGAACGGCTGATGATTGTCGATGGCCGCCTCTCCGTCGTTGACACCATCGCTGTTAGGCAGATCAGCCAATCGCTGGATGGTCCAGGCAACCGAATCCGTCACTCCGTCTGCGATTTTCAAGGTACTGTTGGTGTCGCCGGCACCGGTGCCACTCTTTCCTACCACGCCCTCGATGCCGAGGATATCCGAATCGATATTGCCCACGGTGACCACCACATCGCCGGCCTGATTGGAATAGTCCACCAGGTCGATACCATCGCCATCGCCACCTTCAATGGTACCGTCCACATTGCCGGAGCCCAGCAATGCAAAGGTATCGCTATGGGTGCCGCCGGTCAGATCGGTGAAACCCGCAAATGTGACACCCGCGTCACTCGCGCCGGATGCGGTTGGGGAAACGCGTCCGGCATTGAGCGCATTAACCACCCAGGAGTAGGCCGCATCGGAAGCACCATAGAGACGATTGCCCGCGCCCTGGGCATCAATCTGTTCAACTCCGGCCACCTGAATATCGACGTCGTTTAGCCCACCGAGTCCGACCGAGACCGGCCCATTGTCAGATAGGGCGGTAAGGTCCAACGCATCGACGCCTCCCCCGGATTGAGCTCCGCCGCGCACCTGCTCAAAGCTGGCCAGCTGCCCGACCGTCAGTGCGCCGTCCGCTACAAACAGGTCGTTGCGAGCGCAGCCCTCCAGAGTTTCAATCCCGACGAATTCGGTATTGGTGCCACTGACTCCTTGCTCGGATACCGTGCCGCGCCGTGCGCCCGTCAATAGCCAGCGGTTGTCGCGATTGGGGCCCGTCAGGGTGTTCCCATTACCACCGCCAACCAAAGTCTGGATTGCCTCGAATGCAATTGATTCATTGAGGCTGCCGCGGCCGGTTCCGCTCAGGGACCAGGCGTTATCGTGCTGATTGGCACTGAGGCGATTATTGCCATTGGCACCGCCTTTCAACACACCGCTGAAGTCGTTGCCGCTGTCGAGAATCGAGAAGTGATCCGCTTGGGTATTACCCAAAAGCGTGGCCATGCCTTCAAAGCTCATATAGTGTTGGCTTAACGTGGATTCCGCTCCCACCGAGCCGCCATCCGCATGACTGATCAGCCAGCGCGTCGCCACATCATCGCCGATCAGAGTGTCGTGACCGGAGCCTGCCAGTGAGTGAATGTTTTCAAAGCCATTGATCCCGCCATTCGCCGTTTCAATCTCGCCATCATACTGACCGGTCAGCCTCCACTGGGCCGCCTGCTCGGCAGTTTCGCTATCGGAAAGTTGATACGCCAATCCATTGTCGCCGATACCACCGTCGATGCCGGAGACCTGTGCCGCCGATGTCAAGGTAAAGCGATCATCGCCTTCACCGCCAAGAAGCTCGGACAGGCCCGTAAAGGACGCAACACGATCCTCGACCGAGCCCTGACCTTTCCCGCTGACCCGCCAGTAAACCGAGTCGTCACCTTCACTCGTTACCTCAAGGGTGTCATCGTTTCCGCCACCGTCGATGGCGCCAGTGATTAGTCCCCCGGTGTTCACCACAAAGGTATCCCTTGCAGAACCGCCCTTCAGATGTTGAACCCCCTCGAAGCGAAGCGAATCGCCACCCAGGTAGCCCGAGTCCGTGCCGGTGACCGTCCAGGTGGTCGCGCTGTCGATGCCGTGAAGCACATTATGCCGATCACTACGTGCGCTCAGGGTTTGAATGTTCTGTACCCACAAAGCGGTGTCCGCCTCGCCTGACCCCGACGGCGTCGACTGCCAGAAGGCAAAACCATAATCAGAGCCAGTGATATCGATCACATTGCGGCCAGTCCCGCGAGTGGCACCGCCGTCCACTGAGCCGGTGATCTCGCCGGAGCCGACAAACTCGAACCGGTTATTGCCGTCACTGCCCACCAGATGATTGAAATCGATAAAACGGATTTCATTGTCGCCGCCGACATCAAAGATGCCGTCGTTGATGCCATCGCTGGAGGCCAGCTCGTCAAGTTTCTGCACGCTCCAGGTGTAATCGCCGTCACCCACCACGCGCAACGTACTGTTGGGTGACGCATTATCGGTGTGATTGCCGATAATACCGTTGATCTCCTCCATGGCCATGCCATCGCACCCGGAGACTCCGCCCAGCAGGGCGATGCAGATATCCTCGTCGCTATTGGAGTAATCCAGGAAGTTGGAGCCACTGCCACCGGTTACCCCGCCGGTCAGGTCTCCGCCTTCGAAGGCAAACACATTGTTCTCACTGCCTTCCAGAAAAGCAAAGTCATGAAAGGCCAGGGTGGTGTCGGTCCGCTCGTTGTTTTCGGGGAACACCTTACCGGTGTTAATGTCGGTAATAACCCACTGATAGGTACCCTTTTGAGGACCTTTCAGGATGTGCCCCTGGTTTCCGCTATTGGCATCAGGGTTCGCTGTGAGGGTTTCGATATTGACGATGCTCACATCGACATCCAGGGCATCACCCATTCCCACGGTGATCCGCTCGTTTGACGAGCGTTGGCTCAGGTCGACACTGTCTCGATCACCCACTTGACCGACGGGGTCACCTCCATTGAGCAGACCGGAGAACAGAACGCCCGTGGCTGACGCGACAAACTGGTCGTCCTCTTGTCCACCAACCAATGTCGTCATGCCGACAAAGTCAGTGGCGGTTCCATCCACGGCGGGGCTGGCTGCATCTCCGCTCGCAGCAGACACTCCCCCCTGATCCGAACCGGTCAGGAGCCAATAGTTATCTCGGTTCGGACCCTGCAGGGAGTTGTTCTCGCCATCACCGACCAATTCATCCATACCACTGAAGTTCAGAACCTCATTGAGGCGGCCGGTCCCCGTGTCGGTCAGCACCCAGGTGTTGGCACCGCTGGCGGTCAGGGTATTGTTGCCGCCTCCACCAGAGAGAGTGCTCATGCCGGCAAAATCAAGCCGTTGCTCGTCGCCCGACACCGACGTTTCCAGGGTGCCCTCATGCGCGCCGGAAATGATCCACTCGCTGGGGTTACCGGTGCCCTGCAGAGTGTCCGCGCCCGAACCCGTAAGCACACTGATGGCGGTAAAGTTGATGCCGTCTTCCGCTTCACCCAGGGTAACCGAACCATTGCGGGAACCACTCAGCGTCCAGGTTGCGGGGTTCACGTCGTTAGGCTCGACATCGTAGGTGAGCGTGTTGGTACCGGCGCCGGCGGCGATGCTTTGCACCCGGGCCTGAGCGCCGGTCAAGGTAACGCGGTCATCCCCCTGACCTCCGGCCAAAACCTCGATACCCGTGAAGGTACCAGCCCGATCGGCACTGCCTGCGGCAAAACCGTCTACCGTCCAGTCGATTGCCTCGCCATCGGCGCTGCCAATGGTCAGAGTATCTGTGCCCTCGCCACCATTAACGCCGCCGCTTACGGAGCCGGTCTGCCCGCCATTTCGTACCAAGGTGAAGTCATCTTGATTCGAGCCACCCCAAAGGGTCTGGATGCCCGTGAAGCTGACCGTCTGACCCTCGGCTACCAGACGACCACCATTGGCCCGATCAATTATCCAGTCACTTTGGAGGTCCGGGCCGATCAACAGATTCTCACGATCAGTGTGGGCCCGAATGGTTTCCATACCCTTGAGCCATAAGGGTGAACCACTGGTACCGTCTGGAGCCTGCTCCCTGAGCCGAAACGCCACGGCGGCACCAGATTGCCGGGTATCAACGATGTCACTTCCGGCCCGGCCATCAACATAGCCGGTCAGTCTTCCTCCACTTTCAAACAGGAAGGTATCCACACTGGCACCCCCCACCAGCTGATTGAAGTCAATGAATTCGACGTCGTCCCCGTCGTATTCGAAGGCACCGTCATTGATCCCATCAGCACGGCTGTGTCCATTATTGTGAATTCGCCAGACGTAATCCTCATTGCCATTGGCCCGCAGCTGACTGTTGAAGCCAGAGCTGCTGTTACCGATCACCCCATCGATATTGTCCAACAGAGGACCATCGCAGGCTTCACTGTCGGCAAGCATATTGACGCACAGGTCTCCGATCGCCAGGGAATAATCCAGCCAGGTATCGCCGCTACCACCGGTTATTCCGCCCACGGCTTCTCCGCCGTCAAAGCGGAAGTCGCTGTCCTCGCCAGCCACCAGATAAGCGAAGCCGGAAAAATCCAGTACACGATCAGCGCTGTTATTGGGCTGGGACTCGCCCGAAGTGGGCTGAACTGTGCCGGTATTTTCGCCGACCAGAGTCCACAGGTAATAACCCGACAGGGGCCCCAGAAGCTGATTGCCGGTACCGCCGGCAACGTCATTGCCAGCCTCGGCCGCCGTCAAGGTTTCGATATTGCGGATGGTGATGTCGTCGTCAGTCCGGGCCACCCAACCTGACGACTGGTTATCCGGTGTCAGCATCCCCACGGTGACGGCTTGCGTCAGGCCTTCAAGATTCAGCGTGTCATTAGCGCCAGCACCACCATCAATCACCCCCTCAAAGAGGGTATCGCCTGAAGCAGTAAAGGTATCGGCATTGACGCCGCCGACCAGGGCCGCCATACCATCAAACTGAACGGTTTCGTCGGGATCAGCAACGGGGGCCAGAGCGCCCGAGCCAGCGCCGTCCAACGTCCACACATTGGCGACGTCAGGTGCGGCAAGTACATCTCCACCACTACCGGACAACGCACCGAATGATACAAACTGATTGATTCGATCGGCCACAGAGCCGGTCGCGCCATTATTGCCAAAATGCGTGACGGTCCAGTGACTATCATCACCGGCCAGACTGAGCCTGTTGCTCGCCGTGAGGCCTCCATCCAGAGTGCCGTCAAACGCGGTTCCGGCGACGAGTGTAAAGCTATCCTCGGCAGACCCGCCCACCAACGAAGCCATACCCGACAGTGTCAGATTCTTAAGACCCTCCGCTTCGACTTCGTTCAGGGTCCATTGGTTATCCGCCAAGGTCGTACCCGCGGTAAGCTCCCAGTCGGTGCCCTGGTCGCGTCCGTAAAAAGTGTCTGCTCCCGTACCTTCCAGGGTTTGAATACCACGAAAGGCTTCGACCCGGGTATCACCGCCTTCCTGCACGGCCGCCCTATCGGCCGCCGAGTGGTCCAGGTACCAGTGATTGGTCCCGCCATTGACCGAGAGAGTATTGCCTGCATCAGACCCGCCGTCGATCTCACCGGCGAAAGCGGCATTCTCGACCAGCGTGAACCGATCCGCACCCGCACCACCGGTAACCTTGCCCATGCCAATCAGAGATATCAGGGCGTTACTGGTGGTATCCGGTTCATAGAGGTTCCACTGACTGTCAGCGCCATGGACCCAATCGGTGGCCTCATTGCGGCCCTGGACCTGGTCTTGGCCCGTACCTTCCAGCCGTTGTATACGACTGAAACTCTCGAGTCGTAAATTGGCCGTCACATCACGCTCGACCACCGCACTCTCAGTGCGACCATCCAGATACCAGAGATTGGGATTGCCGTTGATAGACAGGGTGTTGGTGCTGGCCAAACCACTCGCCTGCTCACCGCCATCGATTGCGCCGGTGTAGCTTGAATCCGCCAGCAGAGTGAACCGGTCATTACCGGTACCACCGACCACTGTGCTCATACCATCAAAGGCAACCAATGGATTCGTGTTCGTGTCCGGCTCAAAGAGCGTCCACCGATCGTCAACGCTGTAGACCCAATCGGTGTTGCTGTTGCGTCCCTGTAGGTGGTCGTCGCCAGCGCCTTTCAGCACCTGGATACCGGAAAACGTGATACTGGTGGATGAGCCCGTTCGTGACGTCAGACTGTTCGCCGAACCGTCGCCGGTCAAAGTCCACAGGTGGGCGTCTTCAGAATAAGAGGAGACCGAATTTCCCTCACCACCATTGTCCGTGATGGTGTATACCGCATCACTATGCGACACCGCGAAGTGATCTGTCCCGCTACCGCCGATCAGCGCTGAGAAACCATTGAAATGGAAGTGGGGATTCTGTTCCTCATTGAACGTTATAGAGCTTTCGCTCTCAACACCATCATTCAGAACCCAATGATTGACCGTATTCGTCAGCGCCAGCGATTGCCCGCCAGCGCCAGTCGCATTGACTTGAATCCTGTGCGCGACCGGGGCCAAGTTCCCACCGAACTGGACATCGCCGTAGCTATTGATTGTTAATTCAGTGAAATTCGCCGTAACCGCCCCACCGATGGCACCGTCGAAGATGGTTTTACCGGTGTGCAAAGTCAAGAGTGAGTCCGAACTCTCCGCATCCAACTCCCCCGTGATGGTAAAGTCACCGGCCTGGATATCTGAATCTTCAGCCAAGCCGGAAACGTCTACAGGACCGGCATCTGTGCGGATCACGACGCTCGGAGAGGCGATCAGTACGTTGCTATTCAGACGTATGTTTCCACCGGCGCCGTGGGACGCATCGCCCACTTCGCTATTGGTTGATAAAGCACCACCAGAAGCGGACAGGTCATCCGTCAGAGTAATACCGTTGGCAGCAGTAACGGTAATGTCACCGGCATCACCACCGCTGGCCGGATTTGATCGGGCGGTGTAGCTTTCCGAGAATGAGTGTCCGGCTCCGCCACCGGAATCGACCTCCGCGAGCGTTACGCTGCCACCAGTGGAGGTGATGCTTACGTCACCTCCGGAGCCACCGTTTTCCCCAACACCGAACCGACTATCATCATAACCGGCACCACCAGCGGATATCAGCGCGCCATCAAGCTCGACATTACCTGCGGCCGTTAGCAAAATAGATCCACCGTCATACCCGGCGCCGACATTTGTCCGGGATCCGGCAGAGGCATTGATCTCCGAGCCAACCTCCAGTTCCAGGGAACCTTCAGAATCAACGGTAATATTTGAACCGTTCTGCCCCTCCTGCCGGGTGGTGATGGAGCCCAACGTCAGATCGCTGGCACTATCGATATCAATTGAGCCAAGGGCGGTTACAGAGAGAGCGCCCCCCGCATCAAACTCAGTCAGAACCAGGCCCGCGTCATTAGCCAGGCTGACATCGCCGGTGGTGGTGACTTTCGCCGAATGCGCCCCGTCCGTTCCGTGAAGACTGTTTCCTGCCTCATGCAAGTCAAGATTCACCACGGCGTTTTCATTGAGGTTTTCAAATACGAAGTCGCCGGCAATATCCAGGCGTGATCCAGAGGTTTGATTAACCAGGAGCTCTTCGGAAGTGGTACCCTCCGCATCCATCGACAGGTTGAAATTTCCTTCACAGCCACCGTTAATACAACTATCACTCGTCACAATGGTTTCCAGCGACACTTCTTCCGAAACGCTCAGCTCAACGTTACCCCCCGTCGACCAGTCAGCCACTCCATACCGCCACCCATCGTTGACCCAAAGCTCCCCGTCCTCAATCGCGCTCGCGTATCGGGTTATAACCGCACCACCAAAGGTAATAGCTTGACCCGACGCGATAAAGTTACCGCCTGAAGTATAAATATCACCGGATGTGGTAATTGATCCTTCCCCGTCCTCATTGGCATTCGCCGTCAACGTAATATTCAGGGCATCCCGAGCATCCCCGTAAAGATCAAAAATGACGGCGTTCCCGGCCGTACTGGACCACCCGTTTTCCGAAGTCGCGTTCTGCGAGACAAAGTCAGCGTCAAAATGAATACTGTCGTCTGCCTTGGCCGTTAAGTACGCTTCCTCCCCCGTGTGCCCCTCAACAACATTTCCATCGGAATCTCTGGGGCCCGTATCATTGAAGTTGATCACCCGGGAGAAAAAGATATCCCCAGTGGCCGTAATATCCACACCACCGGTCTTCTGATGAATGGGATTTTCATTGTCCTCGCCATCAACGCTGTAGGGATAGCCAAAGAGCAGACTACCCACCCGGACATCGCCACTAGCCGACCCAGAACCGTCGGTTTTGATGATAATCTTCCCGCCGCCAAGGGTAGACGAGGTGTCAATCGATCCTTCCTGGGTGATTTCGCCAAGCGCTACGCGCCCGTCTGAATTCGAGTCCGCGTATTCTAAGCTGTAGAATGACCCGGGAGCCTGATAGCTCCCAACGTTAAAGTCACCGCCGACGGTTTGAGCATCACCGAATAGTTGGACCGAACCTGCGGCGTCCAGGAAGATATCAGTACCACCGGAGTTTAGAGTTCCGGAGATTGTAAGGTCGCCAGTGAAGACATGTTCGCCTTCGGGATCATAGTTTAGGTCCTGGACATTGAGGGAACTGTCCCCTGCGTGAATCTGGATGCTGCCAGATTCCGAGGTGAGGCTCCCGCCGACATTGATGGTATTTCGGGATTTTAGGGTGATGGAGGATCCTGAAATGTGACTATTACTCATTAAATTAATAGTGTCCGTCGCATTCAGAATAATCTCTCCCGACGACGTTATTTCCTTTTCACCGACCAAAGTTATAGCTCTACTACCCACATCACCAAGACATAAAATATCACCGCAGGTTGGATTCCCAGCGACCGCCTTGAAGCTTCCACTATTCAAGGAAACACTTTCGTTTAAGGCTATACTTCCACCGGAATGGAGCTTAAGCCAAACACCTGAAGATGCATCATTAGCATCTATGGCACTATTTACTGATATGCTCTTCGTAGCTTCAAGCGTGACGTTGGATTTACTATTCAGTAACGTTTCTATAACTTTATGGTGAATACTGAATGTATCCCCAGCATCATCAAAACTCACTTTTCCTTGAGCATCCGGGGAATTGCCACCAGAGCTATCAATTAAGATGTTCTCTGGATCTAGAAGAAGTGTACCTGATCCGCCGCCCCCCGTGAGATCAGCGGAACCAGAGAACGCCAACTGTTTCTTCCCCGAAACCTCTGCAAAGCCACCAACGCCATCCATTGCGCCAGCGGCTTCAACACGCCCTCCAAACCGCGTACTCTCATCCGCCCATACGATAATGCGGCCACCATCGCCACTGGCAGTGGCGCTCGCCTTTAGCTCGGCTTCGGCTTGCACAATCGTTTTTTCTGCATTGGGCAACCAGGGGTTTTCACCCCGGTAGTCGCCCCCAAGGTAAATGCGCCCGCCGCCTTCCGCTCCTGAAGCATCTATAGACGCAGTGGCCTCAGCGCCAACATATCGTCCCAGCGCCATAACTTCCCCGCCCAGCCCCTCGGCGGAGGACTGCGCTTGAGTTTCACTGCCGTGTTTCAGCAAGGTCGTACTCCGGGCGTTGAGCTCAACTCGACCGCCATCACCCGTCCCGGCATTGGCTTCGATCAGACCGCCCTGGGTGACATTCTCTCCCAACAGGACCGCACTACCGGATCGCCGCGCGTGCCCGACCCGAATCTCACCCGTATTGACCAGGTCCGCTCCTTCGTCCAGCGTAAAGCTGCCGTCATCATGCATTACCACGCTGCGTGCACCCGACAGCGATCCGGTATTGACTGCCTGGGAGAATACGTCCCGGCTGGAGGAGGCAGTCAGCAGTACTCGGCCACCCTTTGCTTCAATGGAGCCCTCATTCAATACCGCGGGATCGACGCCCAGCTCACCCTGAAGAATGGACTCGGTTACCCGTATACCAATCAAGCCGTCACTGTCGAAAGTCATCACCGCCTCTTTGCCGGCGGCCAGCGTCACTGACCCCAGCTCGGCGCGAATCAGCCCTTCGTTAGTTACGGTTTTACCCAGCAACCCTATCGAACCACCCAATGACGCCTGCAGCGTTCCCTGGTTAATGACTGCACCCTCGGCCCCGTCCATCGCGGAAAAGGCAAAATCGCCATTCATAAAATCATCAACGCCGATATCGAGACCGCTGGCCAGAAGCCCTCCCACATTCACCTGGGCCGACTCACCAAACACTGTGCCTCGGGGGTTGACCAGCACCACATGGCCATTGGCATTAATACGCCCACGAATATCCGAGGCCGATTCACTCAGTATTCGGTTAAGCGCTACCGAATCCGCCCCTGGTTGCAGAAAACTCACCACCTCGTCCGCTTCCAGATCAAAGCTGTCCCAATCGATGGCAATCCGGTCCGAGTACTGCTCAATCAGGGTCTGCTTCTGCTCCGCCGAAATCTGGCCCGATCCTCCAGTAACGCGCCCCCCTTCCGGACCAGCTAGGGACGGTTGAGACATAACCATTGGAGAACAGGCCAGCATGGCCATATAGAGTTTGCGTTTGGAGAAAGACAGCAGGGTGTTGGCGCGGGACGAGTGAAGCGTCATGGTAACAATCCTTATCAGACGTAAGGCCCGAGAGATCAGCTCGGGCCTGTTTTCAGGTCGACAACCTACGTTAGTTATTCGGAATAGCGGGTTATCACCACAAATTCGTTTGTGACCAGATCATAGGCAAGGACTGCCTTGTAGTGATCTTGGGCGACAAAAATGTAATTATTTTCTTCCACATAGTGAACACCCTCCGACAACCGCGAATCAAATTTATCATTCTCATCATAGGGGTGTATGACAGTCCACTCCTCGGCCTGTTTATCTTTCTTCATTAACCCACGGGAAATCTCGAAGATAGTCAGATTTTCGCCTAAAAGAAAGAAATCGTTAAACGCTCTGATAATAAAGTCTGTAGGGTAATCCAAAAAAATCTCTTCTCGGTTGCCAGTGTTCAAATCCACTTTGTATACGTCTGACCCACTTTCAATGTAACCCCACCTCTCGTCTCCCGAAATCAGAAGTCCGCGTCCCGACAAAAAGTCAGGACCTGAACCAACACCCGCTTCAGGATCTGAGATAACCTCACGCTCACCGCTCTTCAAGTTGACTTTCAAAAGGCGATTGTAATCACCGCCATTACTTCCCGATAGGATATAAACGCTTTCAGAATCTGACGAGGACATAACAATACCTCTAGGCCAATCAAAAGCCGAAGCAAGATCTCCGGACTTCGATTGCATAAGCTCTGCACCGTTTCCAGTCTCAAGATCTATCTCATATATAGCGCTTCCATTAATACGAGTTGCAATCAATCGGTTGTGCTCAGAATCGATGGATCCCAGGTCGAGAACTCCAAAACTCAGGGGCTCGTTCTCTCCGTCATTTGTGGCGAAAACTGATCGCCCGCCAGTATTAATGTCCACCGCCAAAATAGCGCGATCTTCGGCCACACCTTCGTCCTTATCATCGCCGAGCAAAAGGAGACGGTTATGGGCCTCGTCATAGACCATCTCTCTAATCTGAAACTGCCCCTGCTCATCACCCGGAAACGGCGCCGTATAGTCCTGCCCCACCACCGTCACTTCCACCGGCTCTTCCAGCTCATTGCCCGCTTCGTCTATGACCTGAAGCGACACCCGGTTTTCACCCGGGGCCAGGGTAATGCTCTGCTGCCACTCGGCAAAGCCGGTTTCTTCGTCGGGCTCCAGGGTGTAGGGAACGGTGCTGTCCTCGTGGTAAACGGTCAGGGTCACTTCGGCGACCTCACTGAGTTCATCGGAAGCACGACCACGGATGGTCAGGGTTTCGGCGCCGCTGGCGCTCATGGGGGGCGGGAAAGCGATTTCACCCACCGGAGGCTCTTCATCCGGGGCGGTGGTCACGGCCCACTCGACGGTATCGGTTCCGATGGTGATCGCCACCTCCCGGGTCTGGCCGGGACCGCTGAGCGTTACGGCACGCAGTGAGATAGTATCCCCCGACTGAAGCGCTCCCGCTTCGGCGGTGAACTCGCCCCCGTTGATCCGATACTCACCCCCGGTGATAGTGACGTCCACTGGGGTATTGATCCCGCTGATTTCGACCTCTTCACTGGTTACCTCTGTTTCGGGATCCAGCCCTTCCTGGGGGGCAAAACCGAAGGCGTTCGGTGTTGTATCTTCGGCTTCGGTGATGACGGTAAAGGTGCCGCCAACCCCACCAATCGTCAGGGTTGCTGACGCTTCGGCACTGAAATTCCCGGAGGCCATCACTTGAACCCTGACTTCGTCATTCAGGTCCACCTCGCCGTCGGCGTCGGTATAAGCGCCACCGCCGATGCTGTATTGACCGCCGACGATCGAAATCGAGGTAGCGGCATCAATACCGCTGACGGTGATGGTATTACTGGTCAGCGTGGCCCCCGGCTTCACATCAGTTTGAGGGTCAAACGAGAAGGGAGCGGGCTTGAGGTCTGCGGGCTGGCTCGAACTACTGGAACTGGAGTTTGATACTGAACTGGAACGTGAGCTGGAACTGACAGAGGACTCAGACGAGTTTGAGCTTGTCTGCGACACACTGGAGGACGACAATGAACTGGACGATTGGCTGCTGGATAAATCGGGCTCCGGGCCGCCCCCACTACTGCCGCCACAGGCGGTCAAACCAAGAGTCATCAGAGAAGCCAGGCTAAGCTGGCGCAGTAAAGCGAGGGGCATGACGTGCACTCCTTGTGTTCCGTGTCAGACTTCAAAGGGCGGCATTATGCCAGCCCTTTATCCATTTTTGTGTGATGCAGTTAAAGTTGGCAAAGAACCAAATAGACGTCATGGTAACAATCCTTATCAGACGTAAGGCCCGAGGCAGAGCTCGGGCCTTTTATTATTTCGATAGCTTGTGTGAGTTATTCGGAATAGCGGGTTATAACGACAAACTCGTTTGTTGTCAGGTCGTACGCAAAGACCGATTTATAGTGGTCTTGAGCAACAAAGAAATATTCATTTTCTTCCACATAATGAACACTCTCTACCAATCGAGGGTCAAATTCTTCGTTCTCATCATATGGATGAACCATGATCCACTCGTCAGTCGCCTCTTCTCTCCTCATCAGCCCTTGCCAGCCTTCGAACATATAGAGTTCTTCGTCTTTCCCTACGAGTGCCAAGCCTCTTACGTCTCTAAAAATGTGATCTGCAGGAAAATCAAGAGGAATTTCTTCTCTTTTGCCAGTCGCCAAATCTACCTTATATAGCTCTATACCACTATTAATGTAAGCCCACTTATCTTCTTCCGAAATTAGAAGTCCTTGCCCCGCCCCAAAGTCAGGACCTGACCCAACGCCGGCCTCTGGATCTGAAATAACCTCTCGCTCACCGGTTGCCAAATTGACCTTAAGAAGACGATTATAATCACCATAAAAAAAGCCCGATGAGAGGACATAGATACTCTCGGGATCTAACGAAGAAACAGTAATACCGCGAGGTTCGTCAAAATCCGTAGCACCATGTCCGGACCTAGATTGTAGAAGCTCTGCACCGTTGCCAGTCTCAAGATCTATCTCATATATAGCGCTCCCACTAGACCGGGCGGCAATCAGACGATTACGCTCCGTGTCAATGGAGCCGACATCAGGAGACCTTAAGTCGAGCGTCTCGTTCTCTCCGTCATTTGTGGCGAACACGGAGCGTATACCGGTATCCAATTCGACAGCTAACACAGACCGATATTCAGCCATACCGTCATCCCTATCGCTTCCCAGCAAAAGCAGACGGCCATGGGCCTCGTCATAGATCATTTCTCCAATCTCAAACTTCCCTTGCTCATCATTCGGAAACGGCGCCGTATAGCCCTGCCCCACCACCGTCACTTCCACCGGCTCTTCCAGCTCATTGCCCGCTTCGTCTATGACCTGAAGCGACACCCGGTTTTCACCCGGGGCCAGGGTAATGCTCTGCTGCCACTCGGCAAAGCCGGTTTCTTCGTCGGGCTCCAGGGTGTAGGGAACGGTGCTGTCCTCGTGGTAAACGGTCAGGGTCACTTCGGCGACCTCACTGAGTTCATCGGAAGCACGACCACGGATGGTCAGGGTTTCGGCGCCGCTGGCGCTCATGGGGGGCGGGAAAGCGATTTCACCCACCGGAGGCTCTTCATCCGGGGCGGTGGTCACGGCCCACTCGACGGTATCGGTTCCGATGGTGATCGCCACCTCCCGGGTCTGGCCGGGACCGCTGAGCGTTACGGCACGCAGTGAGATAGTATCCCCCGACTGAAGCGCTCCCGCTTCGGCGGTGAACTCGCCCCCGTTGATCCGATACTCACCCCCGGTGATAGTGACGTCCACTGGGGTATTGATCCCGCTGATTTCGACCTCTTCACTGGTTACCTCTGTTTCGGGATCCAGCCCTTCCTGGGGGGCAAAACCGAAGGCGTTCGGTGTTGTATCTTCGGCTTCGGTGATGACGGTAAAGGTGCCGCCAACCCCACCAATCGTCAGGGTTGCTGACGCTTCGGCACTGAAATTCCCGGAGGCCATCACTTGAACCCTGACTTCGTCATTCAGGTCCACCTCGCCGTCGGCGTCGGTATAAGCGCCACCGCCGATGCTGTATTGACCGCCGACGATCGAAATCGAGGTAGCGGCATCAATACCGCTGACGGTGATGGTATTACTGGTCAGCGTGGCCCCCGGCTTCACATCAGTTTGAGGGTCAAACGAGAAGGGAGCGGGCTTGAGGTCTGCGGGCTGGCTCGAACTACTGGAACTGGAGTTTGATACTGAACTGGAACGTGAGCTGGAACTGACAGAGGACTCAGACGAGTTTGAGCTTGTCTGCGACACACTGGAGGACGACAATGAACTGGACGATTGGCTGCTGGATAAATCGGGCTCCGGGCCGCCCCCACTACTGCCGCCACAGGCGGTCAAACCAAGAGTCATCAGAGAAGCCAGGCTAAGCTGGCGCAGTAAAGCGAGGGGCATGACGTGCACTCCTTGTGTTCCGTGTCAGACTTCAAAGGGCCGCATTATGCCAGCCCTTTATCCATTTTTGTGTGATGCAGTTAAAATTGGCGTACGACGCCACAGCATGGTCGCACATTCGGCATATGATTCATCTTGCTCTTATCCATTGACAAGTTTTTAGTAGTCCACCAGACCTTTTTAAAGAACCAGCGATCGAAAACGGTTACTCTACGATCACCGGGATATTATCCATTCTCCATCTTTCTTTCGGAACACCAGGTCATACCGCACTGAGCCTTCTTCGCCAATAAAGTTGAAGGCGATGGCACCGCGCTTATCGGAGCGGACTAAACTTACCAGCTTCCGACCTGGCTCTGGCTTCAAAATAAAAGCCGTCTCATCAGATGTAAGGAGCTCTAGTTTATCGTTATCGATCGACCTCTGCAGACTACGCTTTAGCCCTTCTCGAGTCTCTCCTGACTCCATATAAAACGCCTGGTCAGTTTCGTTATTTCTCTCTTCAAAAAGATCTAACACAAAATCAACGTCACCATTATACAGGGACTGCTCAATAGATTTGTAGATCTCATAAAGTGCATCTCTATCTTTATAATATTGATGCTCACTTATTTGATAATAATTAGGCAAGTCTTCGCCCTCCAAGAACCCCCATTCTGGAAGATTGCTGGGTATATCAATACTCCGCAAAATCTTAATGCCTTTAGACTCACCAATCCGTGCAGGAAAAATTGTCACATCCCCCTCTTGGCGGCTCTCAAATCCGTATACAGAGCTCAGCGTAATCGGAACATTCCCTCCATTATACTCAACCAGGTCGTTCTGTTTGGCACTATAGTTCAACGAGGCAACTTCATAAGGACCTTCCCCAGTTTCATCAGACTTCACGCTGAGAGCAACTGATACACTAGCATTAGGGGATCTAACCTCGCCACTGCGCAGCGGAAAAATCGTAATCCCTATAGTATTTCGGTCAGGCGTGAAATAATGATTGACAGGAAGCTCGACTTTAGAGCTCCCAGACTGGCTCTTGATCGTATGAACATAAACCCCGTTTACCTCCACAAACGCCCTAACGTCTGAACTTTCAACCGTTAATAAAAACAGTGGACTTTTTCTAAGAACACTCATATCTTTACCCTCACTTCTAGAACAGGAAGCCGTAACCGCTATAATCATCAGACATGTAATAACTTTATTAAAGCGGTGCGCTATCAAGAACATACTCTTTTTTCTCCTTTGGGAACCGGGCCTCGGGAAGCAATTCTCGAAATTTTTTCATTTCCTTCTCTTCATAACCAACCTTACCCGTTTCTTCCTGCTCACCGTCAAATTCATCCGACAGTGGACTTCCGCCATCATTATCCCCAGATTCAGACATCACCGACTCCTTTGAAACCTCTGCGTAGTAGGTATAGTACAGAGCGGCTCCCGTGAACAATATGCTTCCGCCTATCGCCGGCTTACCCTCTTTTACGGTTGATACCAGCTCGAAAACGGCGCCTATCCCTTGCGATTCAGATCCGGAACTTTTCAACGCCATTGCCATTCCGATCTTGACCTCAACAAAGAATATCTTTGCCTTCGCCTCAATTCTCGCGTCAAGACCTACGGTCAGGCTAACAGCCCCCTTGTTAGTTACGGAAACCCCTTCTTGGGCGAGCCAAGACCGTCCAGCCTCTTTTTCCCAAGACAAAGAGCCGGATATTTCGCCGTTGAGGAGCAGGTCCAAACCAATAATTGCGCTTGCTTCGATATCCTCGGTTTTTAGCCCCTTATGCGCTCGCTCCCGAATCTCTTCGAGGATTACTGAATGAGGCCCCGCAAACTTGATCAAATAGTTCAACACATCAACACGTACGTCCGCCTTCAGCAGCGGCGCCATATTTAACGAGACGGATCCGGCGATGCCTATGTCGTGACTCTGTTCAACTTCTTTGAGCTCAACACCGCCTTTTAGCTCCACCGTTGGCCATGTGAGCTCTACCTTGGTTCTGTTTGCTTCTTGTCGTTTTCCTTTATGATTGGTGTAATCGCCTATTCGCTCGACAACGCCATCCATCATCGAACGTATTTCAGGAAAACAGTCATTAACCGTCAGCTTCTTTTCTGATCCGAGGTTCCAGTGGTGGGTATTGACCTGACCACTAATGCTACCGGCAATGCCCCATTCGCCTCTGGGCGAGTCACCGCTCATCACGGTTTCCGGGGTGCTGGTCTGCTTGTATCCAGCCTTAACGCCGCCCTCCCACTTCACTGTTGGAAACGCATGCACGATCCCCTCCACCTGCTCGATTTCTGAGCAGCCGGAGGAACTGAAACGGTAGGTATTGAAGCCGATATCGCCCGGCAACAGATAATGACGCAGAAAGTCGCTGAAGGTCTCAACCGGCTGGTCATTGCTTAGCGGCAGAACCGCTAATTCCTTTCCGCTCTGCTTGATGACACTGTCGCCGTCCGGGCCGCTCAGCTTGATTGAGGGGCAGGCATTTTTACCGTGACCGCAGGCGCCGGCGAAGTCTACGGTGATTTTGTCAGGGCGGTCATCCTGGGTAATGACCTGCAGCACTTTCTGGGTGCCGTTCATATTGGGCTCGCCATTGAGGACGTCGAGCATGTAGCCGCGCGATCCGTAGTGGGCGCAGCGCAGCATGAACTTTTGCAGCTCACACACAGGGATCTCTTCAACGGGATCATCGTTGTGTGCACCATCGCCACTGTCGTCGGCGTGAGGGCCCAGGGTGGAGGGAACGTTTCCGGCCGTGGCTTCCAGCAGCTCTTCTACCAGATTGGTGTCGCCTCCGGGTTTACCGGCGCCCGTCTGTATTGGCTCCTCCACTACGACCAGTTCACCGTCGTGCAGCGCCTGGGCAATGGATTGAAGCGGGGCCTGTGCTTGCCATTGGCCTGCCGGGAGCAATTTCCCGGTGGCTTTGAGTTGTTGGGCGCTGGGATTGAGGCTCTGCACAAAGGCTTTAGCGTCGCTCAGGCTGACAAACGATCGGGCGGGATGGTCGCTCTTGGTAGCGTTTGCAGCCGGCATCAGTGACCAGGCGCTGTCCCGGTTGTTGCGAAAGCGCGTCAGGCTGCTCAAGCTGTTGAGCATAGCCGGGTTGGCACTGGGGTAGACCTGAACCCCTCCCTCGGCGATCCAGTCCGCCATTCGCTGGCGAGCATCGCAGGGGTCGGCGGGCGGAGCGGGATCACCGAGGCTGACCAACAATTGCAGCCAGAAATCGGGCTCGCAATCCAGGCCAACCAGAAATTGATGTGCATAGAAGTTGTCGCCAAACCACATCGGTCGCGATGTCGGGCGAGGCCCTTGGCTCGGGTGATAAAAGCGGTAATATCGACCAAGCAGGTCGTTCAGGTATGGCACACTCGCAGGCAGCATGACTCAGCTACTCCTTGTAATCCCTGTCATTTGCGTCACGGATTATGCCACAGCAATAGCCGCCAATGTGTGACTCAGTTCTAGCCCTCACCACCCAGAACCCGGAACCAACGTTCCAGTTGGTAGCCATCTCCATCCATCAGTCGTAATTTGTGCCAACCCGGATCGAGGGAGACCGCCTGCTCATGAAACAGGCGGGTTTTGCCCAGATAACGGTCATCCAGATGCCAGAACAATTCTCCCTCGGGGTGACGATGGACGGCCTGAAGCACGGTACGCCCGCGCCGCCCGTTCAGTTCGAGTGGGATATACACCTGGCTGCCCTCACGGGGATAGAGCAGGTCCATGGGCTGATCATCGGCGTAACGATGCACCTCCGTTAGACAGTCCGGTCGCCAGGGGGGAACCGGACGGTAGTCGCTGTGGTGCAGACGCCAGAAGTGTGCCTGGAGCGGCGGCAGGGTGAACCAGTCGGTGGAGTCCATGGCGCTGACCCGTTCACAACCGGCGTGCACCCGATATTGACCAGCGGCATCAAGCTGGACCCGCTGGTAGTGCGGGGTGACCTGCTGAAAGTGACTGTGCCGGGGAATATCAACTTCGTGCGCTTCGCACTGACCACCGGCCAGATAGCCATCGGTGATGCACACAGACACGGTTTTCAGAGCGTGGGCCGGGCGGTCAAACCAGCGATGGCTGCCCAATTGCGCTAACACTTCGAACAGCACCGGCGCGGCGCTCTTCTGGCCGCTCAGCGCCGGCGCTGGTTCGCCGCCGGCGTTGCCGGCCCAGACGCCCACGGTGTAGCGGCCGTTGCTGCCGATGGCCCAGGCATCGCGCAGACCATAGCTGGTGCCGGTTTTCCAGGCAATGGACTGGCTGCCGCTGAAGTCCCGCCAGAGTGCATCATTACCCGGGCGAACGACATTGAGTAGCGCCTGCAAGGTCAGCCAGGCGGCGCCCTGCCCCAGTCCGGGATCGCCCTTTGCCTCTCGGTGTTCGCCATGGATCCGCTGTGCTTCGGCGGGCCAGGTGCCCGCTCGGGCCATGGAAGTCATTCGGGCATAGAGATTGGTCAGCTCCCACAGAGTGCCTTCGGCACCGCCCAGAATCAGACTCAATCCATAGTCTTCCGCCGGACGATGCAGAGTGCTCACCCCCAATTCCCGCAGGCGATGATGAAAGCGCTCGATGCCGTAATCTTTAAGCATGTGCACCGCCGGCACGTTGAGCGAGCGGGCCAGCGCCCGATGGGCGGGCACGGCACCCCGGTATTGGCGGTCATAATTTTCCGGGCGGTAGCCACCGAAATAAGCGGGAATATCCGGCACCAGTGTGGTGGGCAGCAGCTCGCCCTCTTCCAGCATCAGGCCGTAGAGTAAAGGCTTGAGAATGCTGCCGGTGGAGCGCGGTCGCTGAATGATATCCACCGCCGGTGCGTGGCGCCCCCCCGCAGCCTGGTTGCCCACGTAAGCCAGGGTTCGCATGCGCTCATGATCCAGCACCAGAATCGACAGATTGTGAACGCCGTCTCGAGCCAGGCGGCGCCCCTGCTGCTCGGCAATCTGTTGGGCGCGCCGTTGCAGGTCGGCACTCAGGGTGGTGTGAAATACCGCCTGCGAGGGGGCCTCGACGGCCAAGGTGGTCAGCAGGTGAGGCGCCAAATGAGGCAAAGGTCGGGGCCGTTCGGGAAGCGGCTCGCGTAGCGCCAACGTCAGATCCAGTTCACTCAGGGCGCCGGCCTCAGTCAGACGGTGAAGCAACTGATCCCGTTTTTGACGCAGGCGCTCGCGATCGCGCCCGGGGTGGATCAATGCCGGGCTGTTGGGCAACACCGCCAGGGTGGCCGCTTCCGCCCAGGAAAGCTGCTCCGGCGCTCTACCAAAATAGCGCCAGGCGGCGGCCCGCAGGCCGACGATGTTGCCGCCGAAGGGCGCGTGACTGGCATAGAGGTCCAGCAGCTCGTCCTTGCTGAAATGCCACTCCAGGTGCAGGGCAATCAGCGCTTCCAGCGCTTTATTGGGCAGGGTACGGGGCGGATCATCGCGCAGCATACGCGCCAGCTGCATGGTGAGAGTGCTGCCGCCGCTGGTGACCCGACCGGCTCTGATATTGCCCCAACCGGCCCGGGCGATGGCCAGGGGGTCAATGCCCGGGTGGAGGCGAAAGCGTCGGTCTTCAAACAGCAACAAAGCCTGCTCGTATTTGTCCGGCAACTCGGTGACCGGGGCAAAGCGCCATTGTTGGTCACCGGCAATCCGGGCCCCGAGCAGTTCGCCATTGTCGGCGAGTATCAGACGGGCGTAGTCGCGATCTTGTAAGCTCGACGGCAACGGCCAGCACTGCAGGAGCAGCAACACAACCAGCATCCCCCCGGCCATCCCCAGCAGCCAGCGCCGACGTATCCGCTTGCCGAAGGTCTTACTCACGGCCGCCTCAGTCCGACTTGATCACGCGGACCCACTGGCCCGCTGTGCCTGCCCGAATCCGTTCGTTATACATGGCTTCAGTACGCCAACCCGGCAGATAGAAATCCCCGGCGTAAGAGGCGTTGAGCAGAATCTTCAGGGTGACCCGCTCCTGACGATCGTCCTGATAGCGCCAGCGCCACCGATAGTCCCGCCAGAGGCTGAAGTAGCCGAGTACCCGGTCGTCGCGAATGTCCAGATAATCAAACCCTTCGGGCGCATCGCCGCCTTCCAGCCGCTCGTTACGGATCTGCCAGCCGCTTGGCATTACCAGGCTGAGGGCAATGTCCTCCAACCGCGCGCGGCCCAGTTCGCCGAAGTCGGCGGAGACACTGACTTCGGCCATAAAGTCGGTGCCCTGGGGCAGCTCAGTAACGTCCATCGCTTCACCCTCCAGAGTGGCGAAGCGCACTTCCAGGTTCAGCCCTTCTGCTTCCGGTTGCTCATCCGTGGCGGCGGGGGTGCCGCGATTGCTGAGCAGGACCCGAAGGTTCTGGTCGCTGTCGTTGCGCACCCGGGCCTGGGTATTCATCAATGACTGCCGATACCAGTGGCTCTGGCTTTCCAAGGACTGCCAGCTCCCCTCTGTATCCAGTGCGAAGCGCAGGGGCTCATCGGCATCCACCTCGCCAGCGAAGTTTGCCAAGGCGGTAAGTGCCCAGGCCACCGATTGGGTGCTGTACCAGTCGGACTCGGACAGCCGCTCGGCGATCTGCTCCGCCTGTTGCCAGGCCGCCTCCTGCTCTGCGGCCTGAACCAGCAGTGTCAGGCCGATGGCCCGGTCGCGCAAGCTGGAGCCATAGGTATAGCCGGGCTCGTCATAGTCCGGCACGCGCTCGACCTCGGGCATCAGCTCGCGCCCGGCATCCTTGAGCCCGAGCTGATAGTAAGCGCTCGCAAGCAGACGCCGTGCGGTCACCTGCTGGTCGCCATTCAGTTGGTTCAATCGCTCCCGCAACCGGTTCATGGCCGGGGTTTCCGCTGCGCCCGCCAGGGCCAGCACGTAAAGGCGATAGGCCTGCACCTGGGTCCGGTAATCTTCGCCCTGAGTGAAGCGACGGGCCTGCTGACGCTCATGATCCAGCCAGCGCTGCAAGCCGTCGGCCTCAACACCGTAGCCGCGCCGCTGCGCCTCCACCAGGAAGTGCCCGGCATAGAGAGAGGCCCAGTCGTTGGCGTAGGTAGCACCGGGCCAGTAACTGAAGGCGCCGTTGGCCAACTGGAAGCGCGCCAGCCGCTCGATGGCGGCCTGCAGGTTAGTTTCCCGCTCGCGCTCCTGCGCATCGGACAGGGATACCAGTTGATCCAGATAAAGTTGCGGGAACGCGGCGGAGGTCAGCTGCTCCAGACAGCCGTGGGGGTAGTTGAGCAGGTAGCCCAGGCGCTGCTCCAGGTTGATCGGTGGCAACCGGCTGACCTCGATGCTGGCCTTGTTGGTGCCCGCCATTCCGTGGGCTTCAAGGGATGAACGCCACTGCTCGCCCGGCGCCAGGACAACCTGCTCCCGACGTACCGACGGCGGGTTGGCCGCGCGGGATTCAATTTGAATGGTCTGGCTGGCGGTCTCCTCACCGCTGCGGGCGGTCACGGTCACCTGCCCTTGTCCGACCTGGTCGTTGACCTTGAGGGTCAGCTCGGTGATGGCGTCCGGTTGCCCGTCCAGGCTGAGCTCCGCTGTACTCCGTTCCAGGGTGAACAGGTCGCTGGCACTGGCCTCAATGCTCACCTCGTCAATCGCTTCGTCGTTGGTGAACACTTGCACCGGCAGGGAGATCGTCTCCCCCGGGCCGACCACCCGAGGCAGGGTCGCCAACAGACTGAGTGGCTGGGTGACAGTGACGCTCTGTTCGGCTTTGCCGTAGGCGCCCTGCTTTCCGGCCACCACCATGGCGCGCACTTCGCCCAGGTAGGGTGGCAACGTAATCTCGTGAGTCTGAGTCTCACCCGCCGCCAAGGTGAAGGGGCCCAAGAACTGCACCACCGGCGGGAAGCGACGCTCCCGGGGGTTGGCGTCGGCCTCATCGTCGGCATCGCTGCCGCCGATCGCGAGCACCCGCTGTAGCGAGGCGCCGTAGGCACCGACCACCTGATCGAACAGGTCCCAGGTGTAGACACCCAGAGCTTCGCGCCGATAAAAATGATCGTGAGGATCGGGCGCCCTGAAACCGGTGATGCCCAGCAGGCCTTCATCCACGAGGGCCAGGGTGTAGGTCATGGCGCGGTCATTGGTCTCGCTGACCTCAACCGCAAAGATGGATTCCGGGCGCACCTGTTCGGGCGCGTCAATAACCGGCTGCAACCGGGTGTCGGGATCTTCCACCGTCAGGGGCACCAGCCCATAGAGGCGCATCGGCGCATCGCTGGCCCGCTCCTGGTGAGGCAATAGCAGGCTCACGTGCACATAGACATTGGGTGCCATCTCGGCGGTGACCGGAATCTCGATATCGGTCTGCCCCGGTTCCAGGTCCAACCAGCGCCGCTCCAGTACCTGCCGACCATTTTCCAGACTGAGCAGAACGCGACCGCGCTCGACGTCCGGCAGGCGGACCCGCGCGATCTCGCCCACCTCATATTGATCCTGATCAGTGGACAGCATCAGTTGGGTGGCGCTGGCGGGGTTGACCGCGTTGCTGCGGCTCCAACCCAGATACAACAGCTCCCCGGCGCAGTGGCCGCTGTTTTCGTCGCACACTCGCAGCAGGTAGCGGCCCCAATCGTACCGGTCTTTCTCCAGCGTCCAGCGGGCCAGACCATTGGCATCAGTGGTCAGCGAGTCTTCACTTAAGGGCGCGCGATTTTCACTGGCCACAAAACTGGCCAGGTCGTCACTGCCGCGATCCCACCACCAGCGCCAGTCCACCTTATAGAGGGTGAGTGTCAGATCGCGGCCGGCCAATGGTTCGCCGTCGCTGGAAAGGCTCTGGAAGCTGACTTCATGATCCTGATTGCGGGCGATGGCACCGTTGTAGCCGCTGCCTTCCGGTACGTGAATACCCACCCACTGTTCAAAGGGCAAGTAGTCGAACCGGCGCAGCGCTGTGCTGAAGGCCCCGCCCGGCTCAAAGACTCGGTTGATAAACACCGCGGATAACTGGCCCGGCGGCGGAGAGGCCACGGGCAGGTTCACCGGGAAGCGCGCCTCACCGCTTTGACCCAACGCACCCTCAAACACCTTCTGAGTCGCCCCGGTAAATTCCCGGGCCGGGTCGTCAAAGGTGAACTGGCTGTAGCCGTCGAAGCGGGTGGTTTTGGGAATCAACCGGACTTCGGTATCCGCTTTCAGCCCGGCGGCGCTAGCGCCGTGCAACCACTCGGCACTCAGTTCGGCCTGCACGGGCATGGCATCCAGGCGCAGCGGGGTCTCGGCAAAACTCAGGTCCATTTTCAGCCGGTTGGGCATGATGGTTTCGATCTTGAGCACCTTGTCGAAATAGCGATTACCCAGATGCACCACCGCCCGCCAGTTACCCGTGGGCGCCAACTCCTCGGTGTTCAGGGTAAAGCGGTAAAAGCCGTCTACCGGATTGCGGGCGATCTCGCTGGTCACTTTTTTACCCTGAGGGTCAAACAGATCCAGAGTCACCGGATGATCCTCGGGCCATTGGTCGTCGCGATCTTCGAGAATAAACGTCAGGTGAATGTCATCCCCCGGCCGCCAGACATCCCGCTCGCCATAGAGAAAACCCTTCAGACCATCGCGTACCGGATCGCCATCCACATCAAATTGATTGGTGGGCAGTGCTTCGTTGCGCGCCAGGCGCAGGTAGCCGGTTTTACCCTCGCGCTCGGCCACCAGATAAAACGGTTGGCCATCGGTGGTGATCGAGGCCATGCCGTAGTCATCGGTGCGCCCTTCGCCAATAGGCTGCTGCTGGAAGTTGTACACCCGGATACGGGCGTCCGGTAGCGGGTCTGCATCCAACAGGTCGGTGGCAATCACTTCCAATCGGTCATCGCCACCGAGCTTGGCCATCAGGCCCATACTGGATACCTGAAAGGCGCGCTGGGCCTGAACCTGATCGCTATAACGGTAGTAGCTTTCGTGGCAAGGATTGTTGCGTTCGCTGTACACCCAGTAGCCGCGAGATTCGTAGTACTGCCGATACCAGGCAGGCGTGGGTTCATTCTGGTAAGACCAGTCGCCCTCGTGGCTTTCCGGATCCGGATCTTCCGCCTGCTCGGGACGCGGCACATTACAGGGGTAGAGGGAGTTGCTGCGATCCACCGTCAGGGCCAATTGAATCATGCCCTCCGGATGCTCTGCCATCAGCTCGGTCAGATCCAGGTTGTAGCGCTGCCAGCCCTCGCTGGCGGGCTCAGGTAAGCGATAGGTTTTACGCCACAGGTAGCGGCCAGTCGCCCCATCCGGCCCGGCGTCGGTGAGGCCATGATTCTGCAGATACTGACCCATGTTGCCTTCGAACACCTTGAAGGCGGTCACCTGCACCGAGTCGATATTCGCCGCTTCAAACGGAACGGACAATTGACGCGCGGGCGGCAGAATACTGCTGCTGCCCAGAAAGCGGACACCGGGGGTGACCAGGTTCAGACGCAGTGTCTGTTCAAAGCCTTCTGACAGGCGTTGGCCTCGGGCACTGCGTACCAGGTCGGTGACGGTCAGCGAGACGGCTTCGTCGGTTTGCTTATTCGGGTACAGACGCAAGCGGCTACCGTCTACCCGAGCACGTACCTCGCTTCCGCCAAGCTGCACCAGACCGCTCAGGTTCTGCTCCCGATCCAGCGGCTGGGAGAAGCTCACCTCTACAAAGGTTTGCCCACCGCGCACCACTTGCGCGCCGGTGACCACAAAGGTTTCGCGGGCGGGAATACTCAGGGTGCGTTCTCCCTGCTGAGCGGAGTTGGCCGCAGCGCCATCCCAGGCCAGCACCAAGGCCTGTTCACGCTCGGTTTGCGGCAGGGCGGCCAACTGGAACGCGAAGCGTACTGGCTTGGTGGTGACTTGCCACTGTACCGGCACCGGCTCACCGTCGAGCTCGGCACTGAGCACCGATTCCACCGCGGTCAACTCCGCGCCATCAGGCACATAAAGCTCGCCAGTCAGGGTCAGCACATTCGACTCATCGGCGGGTGTCAGGCCATCCACAGTCAGTTCAAGACTTCCCCGACCGGCCGGGAACGCGTCGGATGATAACGAGTCGGAGGACGAGTGCAGCTCTGCCTCCTCTCCGGGGCTGCACGCCAACAACAGCGCCAGTGCAGCGCCGGCCCCTGCCCTTCGAAACCAATTCACCGTGTTCGAAACCGAAAGGCCAACGGGCCAACCATGCTTGTCCATAAGAATCCCTGATTGTTGAGTAAGAGAGGAGGGTCGCCCGTTCAGTTTACCCGAGACACCGGCTATAATCCCAGACGCCTGTCACCCCCGAGAGTTCACCATGCCCCCCGCCTTTATCACCATCGGACTGCTGCTGTGCAGTAACGTTTTCATGACCTTTGCCTGGTACAGTCACCTGAAAGAGCTGAACCACAAGCCCTGGATCATTGCCGCGCTGGTGAGCTGGGGTATCGCGCTGTTTGAGTACCTGTTTCAGGTGCCGGCCAACCGGATCGGCTACACCGTGATGACTGTTGGCCAGCTCAAAATTCTGCAGGAGGTCATTACACTGAGTGTCTTCGTGCCTTTTGCCCTCTTTTATCTCAAGGAACCGTTGAAACTGGACTACCTCTGGGCCGGATTATGCCTGCTGGGGGCCGTGTTCTTTATGTTTCGCTCAAAGCTCGGGCTCTAAGCCCCTAACGTAACAACTGTAACAATCGTTTACAGAGTCGCAACCGCTAATGATAATGCTTCTTTTTTAGATTTATTGAAAAGGAAGCTCCCTCATGATCTCATCGAATGCCTCCCGTCTGAGCCCGCTCGCTCTGGCCATTGCCCTGGCGCCACTGGGCGCCGTAGCGCAAGACACCACGCCCGAAGCCGACCCGCAAAAACACAACCGCACTCTGATTACCGAAGAGCTGGTGGTCGTTGGTCAGCCGCTAGACAGCCTGATGAACAGCGACGACATCGAGCGCAAGCAGGCCAATGACCTGGACGATATTTTCTCCGGCGTGTCCTCCGTACTGGTGGGTGGCTCAGTGGGCGCCGCCCAGAAAATTTATGTCCGCAACCTCGGCGAAGACACCCTGAACATCATGGTGGATGGCGCCACCCAGTCCGGGGTGACCTACCATCACACAGGCCGGATTTCCGTGGAGCCCGAATTGCTCAAGCAGGTACGGGTACAGGTGGGCGCCGGCGATGCCACCAATGGTCCCGGCGCCTTGGGGGGCGCCATCCGGTTTGAGACCAAAGACCCCGAGGACCTGCTGGATTCCAACAATTTCGGCGCTCTGCTGAAAACCGGGTACTTCTCCAATACCGAAGGCAACAAAAACAGCGCCACGGTCTATGGCCGCTTCAACGATACCTTCAGTGCCATGGCCAGCTACGTACACGCCGATCAAGGCAACATGGAAGACGCCGAGGGCAACGAGTTGCCCGGGACCAATTCCGACCAGGAACTGGGCTTCGTCAAACTGGTGGGTGATCTGGGCGCAGGCCACACCCTGCGTCTGAGTCACGAAAAACTGACTGAAGAGGGCGAAAAGCTGACCCGCCCAGAGTGGGGACAAGGCCCCAATAACCCGCTGCGCGAACTGGAGTTCGAGCGCGAAACCAGCACGCTCAACTATCAGTGGGACGCGCCGAACAATGACGCACTGCTACTGGATGCCAATGTGTACGCCACCGAGTTCAACATCTACCGTCCCTGGGACAACTACACCAGTACCGTGGACACCCGGGGCTTCACCTTCGGCAACACCAGCCAACTGGCCCGTCACAGCGTGGAGTATGGCGTGGACTATCGGGACGACGAAGTGACCGCCGGCGAGGCGGATGATGCCAACCCCTTTACCGAAACCAGTGAAGTACTGGGGCTGTTTGTACAGGATCGTTACCAGGCCACCGACAAACTGCTGCTGAGCTTCGGCACCCGCTATGACGAATTTGAAGCGGTGGATAAGGACGGTAACCAATTTACCGAAGAGGGCTTCAGCCCCAATGTGGGTTTCTCCTACGAGGCTACCCGTCGACTGACTTTCAGTGGCGGCTACGCTGAAGCGCTACGCGGCGTGGAAACCAATGACGGCTTCAAACTGTTTGGCACCACCAATGACCCGGACCTGAAAGCCGAGCGCGCCAAGAACCTGGAGTTCGGTGCGGACTACGAACTCGGACGCTTTGTATTCTCCGCCGGGGTGCACGATGTCATCATCGAAGATGCCATCGGCAACGCGGTGCCCTGGTCCCGTCATTACGAGAACCTGGGGGATCTGGAGTCTGACGGCTACACCCTGGGCTTAACCTACAGCGGTCAGCGACTGTTCTCCAAATGGACTTTTCTGGATACCAGCGCCGAGATTGATGGCGAGCAGGTGACCCGCTACTCCTACGGCTACCTGGGCACGACCACCGGTGACACCCTGTCGATCGATACGTCTTACCAGATCACCGACGGTTTGGATGCGGGCTGGATCGCCACACTGGTTGAGGGCGTGGACGACATTTACGTCGTCGCGGCGGAGGCGACGGTGGATAAACCCGGCTACGGCGTGCACGATTTTTATCTGCACTGGGAACCGCGCACCATCGACACCCTGAGCATGACACTCACGGTGAAAAACGCCTTCAATAAACAATACCTGGACCACGGCAGCATAGAAGACTTTACCCATGTGCCCGACTATGACGGCATTGTCGGCTATCCGGCGCCCGGGCGCGATATTCGCCTGAGTCTGGCGCTGCGTTTCTGACCCGATCAGGACCGTCCGTTTACCAGCGCGGAGTCTTCTCTCCGCGCTGTGATTTTCCAGGGAGCATTATTGCCATGGCCCGATCCGTTTCCCACACGCCCCTCCTGTTGGATGTGCTTTCCCGTAGCCTGGCAGCCCTGCTCGGCGGTTACGCCCTGAGCGTCGCCCTGCCCGTGCTGGTGGGTTTGCTATTGCCGATGGAACGGGGCCCGGCGACGGTGACGGCCCTACTTCTTAGTTTTCTGGTGTACACCGGGGCCTTTCTCTGGTCCTTCGGGGTGCGCAGCCATTGGCGCGCCTGGAGCGGTCTGCTGCTACCGGCGCTGATCTGCGGCGGACTTGCGACTTTCTGGTTGACCCTGATCGGTGACCCGGCCTTATGAAGTCGACGTTTCGCGCCTCCATGGCCTGGCTGCACCGCTGGGCGGGTATTATTTTCAGTGCTCTGATGTACTTTATTTTCATCACCGGCACCACCGGTTTTTTCCATTTCGAGATGGACCGCTGGATGGAGCCGGAACGCCCGCTGGCGATGCGCTGGACCGACGACGACCTCCCTTCAACCGACACGCATCATTACACCGCCTATACCGACCAGGGCGAAATAACCCTGTCCACCCGGACGTTGATTGAACTCGGCACCGAACGCCTGCAACAACGTGCCCATCCCGAATCGGTCTGGTGGGGCATCATTCTACCGACCGCGCGCAACGGCAATTTTTGGGTGGAGTGGCAACCGCCTCGAGGCCCCAACGGAGCGCGAACGGAACGGGAAGCGGAATATCTGGATTTTCGTAACGGTGAGCCGCATTGGATACAACCCCGAGACACTGGCGGCGGTATGGCGCTGTACCGATTGCACTGGCGCCTGCACTATTTGCCGGACACGCTTGCCTACTGGATCGTCGGGCTGTGCACTCTGTTGATGCTGATCGGCCTGGTAACGGGGGTGATCATCCATCGACGTCTCTTCCGGGAATTTTTCACCCTACGCCTGTTCCGCCGGGCCCGTTCCTGGCTGGACCTGCACAACCTGAGCAGCGTGTTGGCACTGCCCTTTCAGCTCATGATCGTCTACAGCGGTCTGGTCTTTTTCGCGGTCACCTTTATGGAGCCCATCGTGACCGCCCGCTACGGTGATGAAGGCACCGGGACCTTTTACGAGGAAGCCTATCCGGAGACCGAGGCGGACGCGAAAACCGGAGAAAAAGGGGACAGCGTGGCCATTGCGCCCTTGCTGGAACAAGCGCAGCAGGAAACCGGCCAACGAATCGAACAGATGTACCTCATCCATCCCGGTGATAAAAATGCCCGGCTCTCTTTTTATCTGCCGGAACCCTCACCGGGACACTATGAAGGCAAACCCCACAAGCTGTTGTATCGGGCCAGCACCGGTGAACGACTCGACGGGGGCGAGCAACAATACGGGGGTGCCGCTTCGGTGGAGAAAACCCTGGTCGCCTTACACGAGGGACTGTTTGCCGACTGGCCGCTGCGCTGGTTGTATATTCTGTGCAGCCTGATGGGCATTCTCATGATCGCCACTGGCGCCCTGTACTTTGTGAAAAAGCGTGCCGCCAACCGCCCCAATGAATACGCTAACGTTGAGCGCTTTTATGCGGCGGTCATCCTCGGTTTGCCCCTGGCGATTACGGTGTATTTTTTCAGTAATCGACTGATTCCCGTCGACTTTACCGGGCGGGCCGATTGGGAAATGCACAGCCTGTTTCTGGCGTGGCTGGTCAGCGGTGTCTTTGCCTGGCTTCGACCCAGAGCCGTAATCTGGCGGGAACTGTTGGTCCTGAATGCGCTGGTCTGGGGTCTGTTGCCTGTGGCCAACGTCCTGACCAGCGACCGTCACTTGGGCATCAGCCTGGCGGTGGGCGACTGGGTGCTCGCCGGTTTTGATCTGACCGCCCTCGCTCTGGCGGCGAGTTTTGCCCTGATGGCGGGGTACGGTTATCGCCAAGTGTCGGCCAGCAAACGCGCTGGGCATGCAAACGCCTTTCAGGAGGTCTGAAATGATGGGCGTGATTCTCTCCCTGCTTGTCTCGCAACTGTTGCTGGCCCTGTCCCTGCCCGCTCACTTGCGCATTCTGAACCCCACCCTAGCCCGAAACCCGGACCGGTTCCGGCGCCTGGTGTTTTCTCTGCGCGGGGTGGGCTACCCGCTCCTGGCCGGATCGGCCATGCTCGCCATCGTCTACTGGGGCCCCGCCCTGGGGCTCACCTACTGGTTCGGTCTGTTTGCGCTGACGGGGCTGATTGCGACCCTCGGATTGGAATACCTCAACCGGCGCCATTCCCGCTAAGCGTCTGACAGCACGACGGGACCTTTACCTGTCGCACTCAGGCCTCACACAACCGTTCCGTCTGCAAGCGCCGAATCTGCTGACTGTCCCGGGCAATCACTTTGAGTGGGTCGGGCCCGAACCATTCCAGTGAGGCCGAGTGCACCCGGTCTCCCGGCAGACTGTGTAGAAAATGGGCGAAGTCACAAGCGCCCTCAAACAGCGGCACCATTCCGGCCCGGCTGCCCGCCGCGGAATAGACATTGTCGGGGGCGAATTCCGGCAGGTACTGGCGGTGACGGATGTTCTTCAGGTGCAAGTGCTGCACCTGAGGGGCGAGCCGGCGCCAGGCGCGCACTGGGTCTTCCCCGGCCTCCCAGATATGCAACACATCCAGATTCACTTTCAGGGCCGGATGGTCCACCGCCACCAGTAGTTCCTCGGTGGCCTCGGTAGTATCGGCCCCTGTGTACGGGTGGGTCTCCAGCAACAGGGTCATGCCCGCCTCTTCCGCCTGGAAACAATAGTCACGCAGACGGCAGACCAGGGCATGCCAGTCGGCGGCGGTGCATTCGGCACTGGCTTTTTTCCCGGCGAATACCCGGATCTTGCGGGTGTTCCAGTGACGGGCCAGAATACAAAGCTCGCGCAGTTTTTCCCGACCCTGAAGGTAAGGGCCGGCAAAGGGCAGGTAATCACTGAGCATACTCACCCCCAATCCCATGGCGTCAAGCCAGTCACCGTTGAGCCCCGGCTGGGGTTTCAGGCTGCGGGCGTGGGCCGCCCAGAGCTCGATCCCGTCCAGCCCGGCCCCGACCGCAAAGGTGGCCAGTTCCGGCAGGGAAACCAACTGGTGACGAAAACTGATGGTACACAGCGACAGGTGCATCATAGGGCCGCCACCTCCCGGGGCACGGTGATGCGGGTCGGCATCTGCTTACGCCAGTCGTTGAAGGCGTGAAACAGTGTGCGCTTGATCCGGTATTCCCGATGATGCTGTTCCGCGATCCGGCGAGAAAGCCGGGCGAGATCTTCCCGCGTCTGGGTGTGAGCGACTTTATTGGCCCGATACAGAACGGCGTCGTAGCCTTTGACCAATGCCTCGATCTCATCGCACCAGTGCTCGAACTCATCCGCCGGGCGCTCCAGCGCCCGCCAGAAGTAGGCCAGACCATGCTCATAGGCGTATTTGCGGATCGCCAGCACCGGCAATTCGGCCAGGGCCGCGCCCAAGCGTTCGAGCGGTTGCTCACCGCCGGGCAGGTGGCGGCGCACCACCTGCTCCACCGCCTGAGTCAGGGTGTTATCGGTGGGCTGGAAGCAGGCTTCAAAGTATTCCATCACCGCGTCCGGTTCCGGCTCGTGCAGGTGGCGGGCATCCAACCGGACACCGCCCGCCACGGCGGGCGATTCCACGGCGTGTAATACCCGGCGGCGATCCAGACTGCCCTCCCAGCGGAAATCCGGATCCCACATCCAGAGGCGATCCGGATCGGCGTCGTCTTCCAACAGAACGTAGTGCGGAAAGGGGTTAAGTTGAAAGCGATTTTCCCGCTCGGGGAGCCGGTACAGATCCAGCATCACCATCAGGTGTTCCCGGGGTTTGCGCTGTGCCAAAAGGCTCTCCAGCACGGCGAGATTCCGGGCCTTGCTCAGGGCCGGGTCATACCAGTGGGTCACCCCGGCGCCATAAAGCCGCTGGAACCAGCGCAGAAAAAACCCGTGATCCACCACCTCGTCGTGGTAGCGCAGCCGCGCCTGCTCGTCCACGAACACTTCGGCGTCCCAGACCCCAAAGTACAGGGGACGATGATCCAGCCCCTGCGCTTTGATCGGGTGACACAGGCAACTGACCACGCAGTGCACTTTGACATCCAGTTCCGGCTCGCCGACCGTATCGTTGGCTGCTGCTGGTCGCACCAGCGCCTCCAGATCCCGGACCCGCTCCAGGTCACCGGCACTCAATGCCTGTTCCGGCAGCACATAGCCGCACTCGGTTTCCAGTAACACCAACAACTGCATCAGTTCCACCGAGTCGAGCCCGAGGTGGTAGGTCAGATGACTGTCCGGCGAGAGGTTCTCGCAGGGTATTCGGGGCAGGTACCGGGTGAGCAGGTCGCGTAGCTGGTGAATAAAGGTTTCACTGGCCATTTCAAACCACCTCCTGCGCAGCTTCGACGGCAAACTGCTCGGCCAGTTGCCGACGGCTGACCTTGCCGTTGGGCAGACGCGGTATCCGCTCGCGGTGGTAAAACCGGCTGGGCCATTGATAGCTCGCCAGATGCTCGCGGCAGAAGGCTCGCAGGTCGGCATCACTCAAGGGTGTTGCACCGGTGTAGACCGCCGCTACCCGCTCCCCCGCCAGGGGATCGGGCTGCTTGAACACCACCGCCTCGCGGATACCCGCGTGGCGCATCAGGACGTTTTCCACCTCCTGGGGATAGACGTTGAAGCCGGCGGCGATAATGGTGTCATCCAGGCGACCGCAGAAACGCAGGCGCCCCTGTTCATCCAGGTAGCCGGCGTCGCCGGTGGCAATGCGTCGCCCCTGTTGAATGACCGACACCTCTTCGGGCTCGTCCGGGCCTGAGCCCGCCCGCAGCTCGCAGTGCCCTAGGGGCGCGCCCATGACGTCAGCCCGCTCAGGCTGCCGAGCCAGCGCCACGCAGCCGGCCTCGGAACAGCCGTATTGCTGCCAGAGGTTGTCGGTTTTGCCGCGCACCTCATCGAACCAGGCTTCGGGCATGACACTACCCGAGGTCATCACTCCGTAAAGAGATTCGCCCTGAGGCAAGAGCATCATCAGGGTGCGGATGAATGTGGGCGAGCTGTACAGCAGGGGCCGGGATTCCGCGCGCAACACCGTCAGCAGGTACTTGGGATTCCAACCGGTGACAATGCGCGGCGCCACCCCCCGGTCCAGGGCCGCGAGCACGCCGCAGATCAGACCATAGGAATGGCTGATGGAACAGGCCACCACCGGCACCACCTCGGGGGGCAGGTCGAGCGCCTGATGGTAATGGGTGATTTCAGTCTCGATCTCCGACCAGGTGCGCTCGATGGGTCTGGCTTCACCGGTAGTGCCGGAGCTGAACTGAATCAGGGTGCCTTCCCGGGCTCCCCCGCATCGCTCAAGGGGATGGATCTGCTCCGCGCTCTGCCAGATCAAGCCGTCGCAGTACAGGGCCCGGGCTTTCTCCAGAGCGGTGGCCCGTGGCGTGTCCGGCGGTAGCGGTGCGATGGACAGTCCCTGTTTTCGGGCGTAGAGCACCAGAGCCAACCATTCGGCCGAATCGTGGGTGCAAACCGCGAGGCGTCGACCAGAAACGGCCGAGAGGGCCCTGTTCAAATGACGCCAGCGCGCCTCGATATTGGCCCGGTCATAGGGTCGATCATTGAGATTGAACAACATGGCTCACGCCTCCTTCCGAGCGGAATCTGATAACGGGTTGAACACGCGGTGGTGGTATTCCGACTGGGCGGCGCAGAGTTTTTTACGCAGCAGGGACTCCACCTGAACCATGGGCGTCCGATAGCCCAGAGCCTGCAGGCGCGCCGGATCGCAGTAACCACCGTCGGCGTAGCGAGCCAGGCAGGCACGCACCAGGGCCCAGAAACGTGGTTCGGGTAAGCGGTAATGGGCTTCGCACAGAGCGGCAAGCTCCGAGAGTTGGAAAACAAACAGGGTATCCATCACCAGTTCGCGCAAGGCCTCCACCGAGTCCATCCAGTAGTATTCGTTGGGCCGGGCATCGGCGTAGCGTGCCTGGCGGCGGAACGCCGGTGCCGCGTCCGGGGCGGAGAGAAAGTCCTCCACGTATTCCACGCTCTCGTGAAAATCCCGAGCCGCCAACCACTGTGGCCAGCCGTCGCGATGGACCAGCAACAGATTCTGGCCGTGGGCCTCCAGCGCAATGCCATGACGGGCTAGCAGGTGCCAGATGGGCAGGATCAGCGTATCGAACAGGCGGGTCAGCCAAGGCTCCAGGCCATAGGCATTTACCCAGGGGTCGATAAAGGGGTTACCGTCGGACTCCATCAGTGCCAGGGCCTGAGCCGGGAGCGCCTGCTCGCCGGGGGCCAACCGGGACGACAGGCTCTCGCGCCAGAGGGCGCCCAACTGACAGACACCCGGCTCGGCCGGGCTTAACAGGCCGGCTTCCTCCACCCGCAAGCCGGCGTACTCGCGCAGAATCACCAAAGGCTGTTGCTGAAAGAATCCATCCCCCGCCACCGTCTCCGCCAGCCAGTCAGACAGAACCGGGCCGGAGTCGATGCCGTGGCTGAGCAGGTGGCGGCGCGAAGAGGTAAGCACGATATCCAGGGGCAACTTGAGATCCGCGCTTTCCGGACGGGAGCCGTTCATCAAAGTGCGCATGGATTGACTGACCCGGTAGTCGTCCCCCGGCTGCCCAAGATCCAGTAAGGGTGGGTTGGCTCCCCGAATACGCGGCAGTACCCGGTGCTGCCACTGCCACGGGTGTACCGGAATAAACACCCGCTGCTGCGGATCGATGCCCCGCGCCCGGCAGCGCGCACGCAGTGCGTGAAACAAGGCCGGACCCAATTCCCGAGCGGCGAACGCGTCAGGGTCCTGCGCCGCGCCGGAGCCGAGAACCCGCTCGCGGGGAACGGCAATCCAGTGCGGGCGCACCGGGCCGGCGGCTTCGGGACTGTAGCGTTGGTAGTCGGCTTCACTCAAGCCGATGCGCGCTTTGAAGCAGGGATGGTAGGGATGCCCCTCGCGCAGTGCGCCCTCCAGCTCAACCAGCGGCAGCCCCCGGCGCACCGCCAGCGGTGGCAGCTCGCGCGCATTCCACTGACACCAGATCCGGGTCTGGTTCAGCTCCCGGGTCAGCGCCTGTTTGCCCTCGGCATCGCCGGGCAAACAGGCCAACAATTGGCGCAGCACCTCCTCCAGCTCCGGCCGGCTGGCGACAGGCTGGATCCGGGTCAATTCCGACACCTGCAAACGGATGCGCCCAAAGCCGCGCACCCGCCCCGGGCAGGCGTAATCCGCGTTTCCCAGACTGAAGTACAGGGTATCCCAATTCGACGCTGTCTCCCGAGCCGGAGCGACAATGTAGTCGAGCAACCCCTCGAACAGCGCGGCCTCCAGCGTCTGCCGCAGAATCCTCGGCAGAGCATCGACGGCCATCGACGACGCCTGTTGTGGAACGCTGAGCGCCAGAGCTTCAGACATGGGCCGCCTCCTCGAGTGGCCGCTCAATCCGTGCGGGGACACAGAGCGGATTGTCGATGGTGGTGTAAGCCGCCAATTCCATATCGGCCTCCAGCTCGTCAATATCCTCCACCCGGGTCAACAGGTTGGCCTTGGCGGGCAATTGGGTCTGGGTCAGCCAGCGCTCGATCAGAACCCGGCCATTGCCGGAGAGCGTCAGGCGCAGCGCCTCCAGTTTGTCCCGCACCCGCTCAATCAGTTCGGCCTCCGGCAGCAGACCATCGGCGCCCAGCCGATCCACCACGGCGAACACCTGATTGACCAGCAAGTAATAGCCGAAGCGGTCCAGAATGGCATCCGTGGGGTAAAACAGATCGCTGTTGGCCTCCAATGTCGGCTGCCATTGCAGCAGCTTGGGCTTTTGTTGCTCGTCCAGATAGAAGCCCTGGTTGTCCCGGTAGTAGTAAGTCTCCGGGTAGCCGTCGGCCAACCGTAGCAGGCTGTTCTGCTGATGGGCTTCCAACGCGATGCCGTGATGATCGAACAACACCAGACAGGGCTCCACCGCACACTGCCAGTAGGCATCGAACCAATCCCGGGCAACCGCACCCGGCGCCCGGCCCTCCTCAAGCGCCTGCCGTTCGATCAGTTCCGTGAGCACCGCGCGGCGCTGGCGGGGATGCCAGGGCTCCTGCACCAAGGCCGCCAGACACAGCACCGACTGATCGCTCTCGGCGCCAAAGGGGTTTTCCCGCACGATGGCTTCGAATCCGCTGTCGCCCCCCTCGGGATCACGGACCGTCAGATAGGCGGGATCGGCAATCACCTGAAAACGGGGGAAGCGCCGGGAAAATTGCAGGTTTTGCAGCAGACCGGCCATCAGCACCCCCGCGCGCAACTCCCGCACCTTGTTCTGACGCAGGGAGTTGGTGATTTTCACCGGCAACGAGAGCTTGTACATCCAGGGCGCGTCCCGGTGATAGACGGTGCGTACCGAGGAAGTGGCGGTGAAGGTATGGCCGAGCGGGCCCAGGTAGCGCAGTCGGCCAGCCTCCCGCCAGCCCTGGACCCGCGGCTGGGCGAGCAACCAGGGGGCCTGCAGCGGATGGACGGGAATCAATACCTCGTCCGGGCCGATCGACACCGAGTGGTCGCTCTGCGTGAGCGCCTCTCGTACCAGGGTTTCGGTGGGTTGAGGCAGTAGCGACTGCTGCTCGACCCAGTCCCGGTGAACGGCCACGTAATGTAATTGAAACTGGCCCTCCAGCTCCGGCGTGACCAGAGCGTGCTGCCAATCCAGAATACCCTGCCGACTCTTGGGAGTGGGGTGTAACCAGTGGCCCAGCACCAGGCTCTGCTCCGCGCGGCAAAAGCTCAAGGGCGCCCGGTAAGGTTGGAGCCAACGGGCTTCCAGATAACGCAGGGTGTTCTGCAGACTGTCGGTCAACCGGTGGGTCAATTCCAATTGCCGACGCTTGAGCCCGGCGCCGGGCTGGGCGTTGCGCTCGTGAAACAACTCCTTGACCAACAGCAGGAGCGTGCTCCAGAACCCCTCCTGTCGCCGTTGCGTGCCCTGCTGACAGAAGACGGCCTCAATGCGATGGCGCCCAACCCGGGAGCGATAACTCACCAGTAGCCACAGGGTCAGCTCCTGCCGCGGCAAGGTCAGCTGCAGCAGGGACTTACCGGTGAGCAGCGTCTGAGGCAGCAGGGCCCGGGTCTGGGGCGAATCCGGGCTCAGCCAGCGCCCGCCATCCACTTCCCGCAGATAACAATTGACGAATGCCTGAAAGCTGGCGTACTCGGCCAGGTGTCTCGCAAAATCGGCCATAACAGAGTCCTCGTTGCCAATCCGATGAGGGAGGAGTTAGGACCGATTATATGAGAACAATTCTCAATGTCATTTGGTTTTACGATTGTTACACTCCCTGGCAGCTCAATCATTGCCGAAGCGGAAGAAGACGCCGAAAAGTGGTTTTGTCGGCCAGCAACCCTAGCGCCACAGCCAGGGCCAGAAGCTCCGCCAGGGGCAGAGCCCACAGAAACGACACCCGGTCGCGCCAGGGAAACAACACGGCCAGAAACATCAGAGGAAACACCAGACTGCGAGCCATCGCGAGCAACGCCGAGCGACGCGGCTGCCGGCAACCAGTGAACCAGGCGGACAACACCAGATTGAACCCGGTCAACAGAAACACCGGGGCGATCACCGGCCAGAACTGAGCGGCGTAATTCGCCGCCTCAGCGCCCTCGAAAAACCAGCCGCTCAACGCCGGTGCCCCCAACATGGCCAGGGTCCACAAGAGCAATCCCTGAACCGCCGCCAACCCAAGACCATAGTCCCGGAAACGCCGTGCCCGGACGGGCTGCCCCGCTCCCAGGTTCTGACTCGCCAGCACATGCACCACCTCGGCCACCGCGCAGGCGAGCATGACATTGAGCAACAGGGCGTAGTGAATCAGAGCGAACCCGGACACCGCTGCCACACCACCGGTCAGCGCCAGTAGCCAGTGCACCACGAACAGCACCACCCCCGCCGACACCTCGTTCAGAAATTCGGAAAAGCCGTTACCGCAGAACGTGCGTAAGCGCCGCCAGGAGAGCCAGCCCGGTCGCCATCGCAGCGAAGTGCGACCACTGCGCAGCAGGTGTAGCAATACCAGGCACTGAGTCAGTTGGGCCGCCACCGTGGCGCCGGCAGCGGCGCGCAAGTCCCAGCCCAGTACCGCCAGTCCGAGCACATCCAGCAGGATGTTCACCAGCGCGCCGAGCACCAGGGCACGGCTGGCCCGCCGGGGCTCGCCGGACACCCGCAGAAAATAGTACAGCACCACGGCGACACATTGGGGCGCCTGACCAAGCAGCACCAGTTTGAAATAGGGTTTCACCAACGGATGCAGCGCCTCCGGCACCGCCAGCCAGTACAACAGCCCGTCGCCAAACACCAGGCCGAGCGCCGTCACGGCAACCCCGAACACCAGCGCCAGGCGCACACAGGCCGAAAACACCCGGCTGGCCGATTCCCGTCGACCGGCGCCCAGATAATGACCGGCCACCACGCTGGCGCCAATGGCCAGCATCAGTACGCTGCCAAACAGAAGAACCCAGAACGGAATCAGTAAGTTGACCGCAGCCAGGGCATCGGCGCCCAACCACTTGCCCACCATCAGACCGTCCACCACCGCCGCACTGGTCAACGCCAGCAAGCCCAGGGTGGAGGCGCCCACATAGCGCAGAAAGGTGGGCAGGGCCGGTGCGGCGAGCGCCGATTCGGTCCGACTCATCGCTGCCAGTGCGGCATCGGAAGTGAATCGGTCAGGCCGCTCATGGGGCCCAGATGACGCTCGATAGTTTCTTCAATAGCCCGAAGATCGGTTTCACTTTCAGCGCGGCAGAGGCAGCGCAGACTGTCCGCTTTGGCGTGAAATTCACAAACGCCGATTCCGAAATCTACCTCGCCGGTGATTTCCTGCCACTGGGCGCTGACTTTATGACTGAAGTGTTTACACAGCCGACGCAAGGTACGCGCCGGCGCAGGCAGCTCGATCGCTGCGTGAGAGGTCCAGGTTTGCATCGTCATCGTTCTAACCATTCGCCCTGAGCGGCGCCTTGTGGGACAAAAGAGACAGCCGGTACCCTTGACCGCGCACCGTCTGCAACGCATCGGGGGGCATACCCGCCGCGATCAGTTTGCGACGGACGCGGCTCAGGTGCATATCGATGCTGCGGTCGTCCCGGCAATAGGATTTATTCAGTACCCAGCGGTGCAGTTCGGATTTCTTCAACAGTGTGTTGTGGTGCTCCGCCAGGCACCACAGGAGCTTGAACTGTATGGCGGTCACCCGCAGGGAACGCTCGTCGTAGCGAGCCGATGCATCCTCGCGACTGAGGGACAAAGGCCCCACCGTCAGTCTCTCCCGGCCAGGGTCAGCCGGGATCGCTGGGCGCTTACGGCGCAAGAGCGCTTCGGCCCGCAACTGCAGCTCCAACAGATCCGCCGACTTGGCGACGAAGTCATCGGCACCGCGCCGAAAGGCGTCGATACACAGCGCGGGCTCATCGGCCAGTGCAATGACGGGCGTCGCCTGCCATTGACGCAATTCGGCCAGGAGCCCCCAGGGGTCCAGCGCCGGGGCATCGGCGTCGAGCAACAACAGGTCCGCCTCGGTGTTGAGCACGCAGTCCAACGCCTCACGGCCGGCCCGGCAGACCACCAGCGACCAGCCCCGCGCGCGCAAGGTCGCATGAATCCGCGCCTGTAACGTCGATGTTTGCCCTACCCATAGCACCCTGATCTCGGATGGTCGATTCGCCCACGTTTCCATTGTGCCTCCATCGCTCTTTATTAATAATGCGAATCATACTCATTATTAAATAAAGAGCAATAGAAGCCCGTCACAAATTTGGTTACCCTTAGCCATCACTCGACCCCGGTATCCGTATGAGCGCTCAGCCTCCATTTCGACCGCTGCTGCTGGCAAGCCTGCTTCTGGCCACAGGGCTGGCCGGTGGGTGGTGGCTGCGCGGGGCACTGGCGCCCATTCCGGTCGAGCCGGCCACCCGAATAGAACCGGGTAAACCGTCATCAGACGCCTCCCTCAGTGGGCCCGTCTCCTCACCGGCGGCGCGAACCCCCTCCGTTACACAGCCCCCTCTCAATACGCTCGAGGCGGCGACAAGCCCGAACGACTCAGCCCCCGCCGACGAAGTGCCTCTTCAGCCCTTCGACTGGAATGAAGCAATGCACGCACGTCTGGACCAGCAGGCGTTCAATGCCGCCATGGGGCTTTACCAAGAGGCAGAACGACAGGATTCGGCCCAGGCGGGCCGCTTGCGGGAGTTGGTGCTGGAGTATCTGGAAGGCTATCTGCGCGCGGGCGATGACTACGCGCTAACCGCATTGGCCGACGCCTTTTTGTCGGTGCACTACGATGATATTGACGTGTTACTCCTGCTCGCCCGACATCAGTTTCAGTCCGACTACTGGGCCGAAGCTGCCCGTACCTTCCAGCTCACCTTCGCCTACAGCGCGACTCAACCCGGTCAACGCAGCCGGGTCAGCCAGGCTTTCGAACGGTTCGTCCGGCAAGTGGACGATCAACTGGTGGGCGCACAGCGTTGGCAGAGTCTGCTGGGCTTTTACGAGACATTGGAGCAGTTGGATTTGGGCGGTGCCGAGCAGCGCCTGCGTCTGGGCGAGCTGCACCTGCACCACGGCGACGCCACCTATGGCCGCAACCTGCTGGACACGCTGACATCACACGCCACCCTGGGCGCCCGGGCCACGGCCCTACTCAACCACACCACCCCGCCCCCCATCGCCGAGCAGCGCCCGCCCCCACCGGTGGGTAGCATCGAGCTGGACACCGTCGGTAGCCATTACCTATTGCCACTCCAACTGGATAATCGGGAAGAAGTGCGCTTGGTGATCGATACCGGAGCCAGCCTGACGACATTGACCCAACGCAGTTTTGATCGAATCAGCGCTTCAGTTCGTTTTACTGAGGTGGGACCGCAGATGTTCAATACTGCCAGCGGCACCACCCGGGGGATCGTGTATCGGGTGGACAGGGTCCAGATTGGTGATCACCGATTGAGGGATGTGCCGGTGGCGGTGCTGGATTTCAATACGCCCGATAATGTGGACGGGTTGCTGGGAATGAACGTGTTGAGTCAGTTTCGGTTTGAGGTGGATCAGGATGATGAGGTGCTGTTGTTGCAGCCTCGGCAATGAGCGTGTGCGATGACTCCACTTTGTCGCGGAATGCTGCGGCAGGGTAACCCCTTGAAACAGGTGTATTTAGTGACGTCCGGGCCGGGAAGGGGTAGACCTTTTCAAGACACGCCGTGAACCCATGATGTGCATGGATGCACGAATGGCGCGATGGCATGGATGCCATAGAGCGGCCCCTGGGGGCTCGCCTCGCGGAGTCCCTCCGCTTACGGTCTTGAAAAGGTCTACCCCTCCCCGCCCCTCAGTGCCAATCGGAAAGTTGTTTGGTTTGGGTGCTAGTTCCCGAAACGTTATGGTGCCGCCGCGGAGGCTGGGTAACCCCTTGTGAGACCGTCGCCTGCCTGGACGGCAGGCGACCGAGCCTACAGGGACGTATTTACGGCGTGTCTCACAAGGGGTTACCCAGCCGCAGCACTACGAGCGAAGCGCCATACTGCAGCGCCCACTTAGCGTGTACAATGATCGCCCTGTGAATTCCGATGATGGACGAGCTCATGAGCGAGAAGAGAACCACCGATTTTGGCTACGAACAGGTGGCCGTTGAGGAAAAGGCCGGCCGGGTGGCCAACGTATTTCACTCCGTCGCCGCCCGCTATGACCTGATGAACGACCTCATGTCCGGCGGCGTCCACCGGTTGTGGAAGCGGTTTACCATCGAACTGGCGGCGGTCCGCCCCGGACAGACCATACTCGACATTGCCGGCGGTACCGGCGACCTGAGCTACGCCTTTGCCAAAAAAGTCGGGCCGGACGGCCTGGTGGTGCTCGCCGATATCAACGAATCCATGCTCAACGTGGGTCGCGACCGGCTGACCGACCGGGGCATCGCCGGCAACCTGCAATACGCCCAGGCCGACGCCCAGTACCTGCCTTTCCCGGATAACACCTTCGACTGCATCACCATCGCTTTCGGACTGCGCAACGTCACCGACAAGGACCTGGCACTGCGCTCCATGTTGCGGGTGCTCAAGCCCGGAGGACGGCTGTTGGTACTGGAGTTCTCCAAGCCCCAGAACCCACTGCTGGAAAAAGCCTACGATACTTACTCCTTCAAGCTACTGCCTTTCATGGGCAAAGTAGTCGCCAACGACGCCGACAGCTATCGCTACCTTGCCGAGTCCATCCGCATGCATCCGGACCAGGAAACCCTGAAGGGCATGATGGATGCCGCCGGCTTCGTGAACACCGAATACCACAACATGACCGGCGGCGTGGTGGCCCTGCACAAAGGCATCAAACCCTGATATGGATGCGACTCTGACCACCGCTGCCCTGACGGCCGCCGAAACCATTGTCCAGCGCGCCCTGCGCTATGACCCCGCCAGCCGGCTGGCACTCAGTAAGCTCGAAGGGCAGGTGCTGGCACTGAATTTCACCCAGCCCGAATGCGCGGTATACGTCCTTCCCGGAGAAGCGGGGTTGAGTTTCACCAGTCACTGGGAAGGCGATATTCAAACGCGACTGACCGGCCCACTGAAAAACTTTATTGGCCTCGCGCGCGGCGAGCAAACCAGCCTCGCGGGCTCCGGTGTGCAACTGGAAGGCAGCCCCCATCTGGTGCAGTCACTGCAACGCATCCTCGGGCAACTGGATATTGACTGGGAAGAAGCACTGAGCGAAGTGCTCGGCGATGTGCTCGGTCATCAGAGCGCGGAACTGCTGCGCTCGGGGGGGCGCTGGCTGAAAGCGCGAGACAGCCAGGCCCGTCGGCTGCTCGGCGAGTTCATTACCCAGGAGGCGGGACTGGTTCCCGGTCGCGCCGAGCTGGACAATTTCTATCGGGAAGTGGACGAACTGGCCTTGGCGCTGGAGCGCACCGAAGCGAGAATTCAACACTTGCAGACTCTTTTGCACCAAACCACTAAGGACTAAGCGTGTTAGTCGTACTCCGTCGCCTGCTCACCATCAGTTTCGTCATCTGGCGCTACCGGCTGGATCTGTTGATTCCGCCCGGTCAGTTGCCCTGGTACGTGCGCCTGTTCCTGCTGCCGTGCAAACTCAAGCCCGCCGGCACTATGACCCGGGGTGAGCGACTGCGCCGGGCACTGGAAGACCTGGGCCCGATTTTCATCAAGTTTGGTCAGTTGCTCTCGACCCGTCCGGATCTGGTTCCACCAGATATGATGGACGACCTGAATCGACTGCAGGACAAGGTGCCGCCGTTCGACAAGTCCGAATTTCGTGCTCTGGTTGAGCGGGGCCTGGGGGAAAGTGTCGACACGGTGTTTGCCAGCTACGAGCAGGAACCGCTCGCGTCGGCGTCGGTGGCCCAAGTCCACGGCGCCACGCTCCACAACGGCCAACGAGTGGTCATTAAAATTGTCCGCCCCGGTATCGAGCGAATCATTGAGCAGGACGTGCGTCTGCTGATGATGATCGCCCGACTGGTGGAGCGCTACAGCGTCGACGGCAAACGCCTGCACCCGGTGGATGTGGTACGCGACTACCGCAATACCATTTTCGATGAGTTGGATCTGCAACGCGAGGCGGCCAATGCCTCCCAGCTTCGGCGCAATTTCGATGGCTCTCCGCTCCTGTATGTTCCGGAAATCTACTGGGACTACACGCGCAATAACGTGCTGGTAATGGAACGCATTCACGGCATCCCCGTGACCCATATTGATGAACTTCACGCCCAAGGCACGGACATGAAAGCACTGGCCGAACGCGGTGTGGAGATATTTTTCAAGCAGGTGTTCGAGCACAACTTTTTCCATGCGGACATGCATCCGGGCAACATTTTTGTCGCCACTGAAAACCCGGAATACCCCAAGTACATTGCCGTGGATATGGCCATTGTCGGCTCCCTGACCCGGGAAGATCAGTACTACCTGGCGCGCAACCTGCTCGCCATGTTCCGGCGCGACTACCGGCAGGTCGCCGAGCTGCATGTGCAAAGCGGCTGGGTACCCGAAGGCACCCGGGTCGAGGAACTCGAAGCCGCGGTGCGCACCGTGTGCGAGCCCATTTTTGAAAAACCGCTGAAAGACATTTCATTCGGACACCTGTTGATGAGCCTGTTCCGCACCGCGCGCCGGTTCGATATGGAAGTTCAGCCGCAACTGGTGTTGTTGCAGAAAACCCTGCTCAATATTGAAGGGCTGGGCCGCCAGCTCTATCCGGACCTGGATCTGTGGGTCACCGCCCACCCCTTCCTTGAGCGCTGGCTGAAAGATCGCTTCCACCCCAAAGCACTGTGGGGACAGTTCCAGCGCTACGCGCCGGAGTGGATGGAAAAATTCCCTCAGGTGCCGGAGTTGATTTTCGGCGGACTGCAACAAATGCAGAATCTCGGCAAAGTATCCGAGCACCTGGAAGCGCAGACCGAGGAACTGCAACGTCAGCAGCAGAACCGGCGTCGCGGGCGTCGCCGCACCGTGATTGCCACCCTGGCACTGATCGGCTCCGGCATTACCGCCTGGCCCCATTTAGGGGGTCCCCTCACCGCCTGGGCCGAGCGCATTGACTGGGGGCAGATTCCTCCAGAAAGCTGGGCCTTGTTGACCCTCGGTTTGGCGGTCTTGATCCTGCGTAAATAAAGGATGATTATTGCGCCACTTCTTATGGCTTTTCTCCCGGCAATAGGCTACTGTTGATTAGAGCTGACAATACGAAGGGGCACCCATAGCCCCCGTCAACACAACGTCGTGACCGAGAGTGAGACATGCCTGATTTTTGCGCAACCGGCCGCGCTTGCGCGTCCCGCTGGTTGTCTCTGCCTGCCCTTTGGCTGACCGCCAGCCTCGTTCCATTGGCCAGCGAAGCCGCCTGTACGCTGCGCGATGGCGAGGATGTACCGAGCGTCCTGTTACCACTGCGCCATGAAGCAAGGCACGACCATCGCAGTTACTACGAAGACTTGCTGCAACTGGCCCTGGATAAAACCGAAACCGAGTACGGCCCCTGCCGGGTGACCGTTCAGGAAGGCTACAAACCGCAAGTACGCCGCTACCTCGACCTTGAACGTAAAACCGGCGCCGATATCATTGATGCCACGGCAACGCCGGAACGCAGCGAACGCTTTCGGGCAATACCGGTGCCGCTACTGAAGGGATTGATGGGCTACCGTCTGTTTTTTATCCGAGAATCAGATAAAGAGGCTTTCTCTAAGGTCCAGTCTCTGAATGACCTGCGCGCGTTTCGGGCCGGGCAAGGAGAGAGCTGGTTTGATGCCAGACTACTGAAGGCTCATGGCATACCCGTGGTCACCGCACCGAAATACGAATCCCTGTTTCGGATGCTGCAAGCGGAGCGCTTCGATTTTTTTCCCCGGGGCGCTCAGGAAATCCTCGACGAGCAGGCCAATTTTGATACCGAGGGTTTAATCATCGAACCGGGTTTATTGTTGGCCTACCCCGCCCCGGTTTATTTTTACGTTCACAAAGACAATGTCGCACTGGCGGACCGGGTGGAAACCGGGTTGCGACGTGCCATTAGCGATGGCTCTTTCAATCAGTTTTTCAATGGTCATCCCATGATCCGCGAAGTGTTTACCGAGCTGAACCTGTTTGAACGAACTACCCTCTACCTGTGTCACCCCCATCACCGGGATCTGATATTGCTTCAGCAGCCCGATGCCTGGGTTCACCCATGGCCAAAAAGCTTGTGTGAAAACACAAGTATTCCTACACTCAATTAGAACAACCGCGCCGTGGAGCCATCACTCAACGTGAGCCAAACATTGAGAAAGCCAATAGATCCACAAGCTCTCGCCCATGTCCCTCGCGGCTCAAGAGCACCAAGAAGTCCGTGGTTCCTCCAGGGGCTGGTGATTCTCATTGTGATTTTGCCATTACTCCTATCCAGTGATCCAGCCTCCGCTGCCTGCCGGTTGAGCCCGAGTTCGACCACGGAGCAACTGGTTCTACCGCTTCGTGCGGAAGTCCGCCACGATCATCACAGCTACTTCGTCCAGCTTCTACAACTGGCTTTGGATAAAACCGCCAAGGACTACGGCCCCTGTGACGTCGTTCTGTCGCAACGAGCCAAACCCCAGGCGCGACTGTATCAAGAGCTGTCCCGTCAGGAAAACATTCACATCATTGATGCCACGGTCATGCCCGAGCGCAACGAGCGCTTCCAGGCTATTCCCTTTCCCCTATTAAAAGGTCTGATGGGGTACCGCATTGCGTTTATTCGGGCCGATGATCAACCCCGGTTCAATCAGGTAAGAACCCTGGAGGACTTGCGTGCATTTCGGGCCGGACAGGGGGACACCTGGTTCGATGTGCAGGTACTGCGGATGCACGGCATTCCCGTCACCACAACCAGTAAATACGAGTCCCTGTTCCGAATGCTGCGGGCGGGGCGTTTTGATTTCTTTCCGCGCGGGGCACAGGAAGTGATGAGTGAAGCGGAGAGTTTCGACATCAGCGGCCTGGCCGTCGAATCGAGTCTGGTGCTGGCTTATCCTTGGCCGGTGTACTTTTACGTCAACAAAGAACATACCCTATTGGCCGAACGGGTCGAAGAAGGTCTGATGCGCGCGCGAGCCGACGGCTCATTCGATGAGTTTTTCCGGAATCACCCATTGATTGTCACCGTGTTTGAGCAACTCAACCTCGAACAGCGCACTCAGTTCAGCCTGTGCAACCCGCAACACAGTGACCCCCTCTTGCTTCAGCAGGAGGGGGCGTGGATACGCCCTTGGCCTGAGAACCTCTGCGCCCGCTTCAGTATCGACGCCGCCACTAGATAGACAGCATGAAGGTCACGGGCCCGTCGTTCTGCAGGCTGACCTGCATATCAGCCGCAAATACCCCGGTGGCGACCGGGTCGTGAAATTCACGGGCCCGTCTGACAAAATGATCGTACAGCGACTCGGCCAAGGCCGGAGAGCCGGCCCGCGAGAAACTCGGGCGCAGGCCCTTGCGGGTATCGGCCGCCAGCGTGAACTGTGAGACCACCAGCAGCCCGCCGCCGGCCTGCTGCAGGTTCAGGTTCATTTTCCCCTCGGCGTCCGGGAATACACGGTAAGCCAAGACTTTTTTCAACAACGCCTCGGCGCTCGCCTCATCGTCTTCTTTTTCGACCCCCAGGAATAACAGCAACCCGGAGCCAATTCGGCCTACCGTTTGCCCCTCCACCTCAACACTCGCGTGCTTGACACGCTGAATCAGACCCAACATCGAAAGCGATCTCAGGCCAGGTTATCGTCTTCGTGGCGCAACCGACGAACCATATCTTCGGTGGCTCGTACCAGCGCATCGACGGTGCCGGGTTCGGACGCCGAATGCCCGGACTCGCGGATGATCTGCAACTCGGCGTCGGGCCAGGCCTGTTGTAGCTCGAACGCATTGTCCAGCGGACACACCATGTCGTAGCGTCCGTGGACAATCACTCCCGGGATACCGGACAACCGATGAGCGTTTCGCACTATCTGGTCCGGCTCCAGAAAGGCCTGATTCACAAAGTAGTGCGCTTCAATACAGGCCAGGGCCAGGGCGCGATGGGGCTTGGAGAATGACTCCACCACCTCGTGATTGGGCCGCAGGGTGGCACAGCGCCCCTCCCAAATGGACCAGGCCTTGGCCGCCCCCATTTTGAGCAGGTCGTTGTCGCCGGTGAGCAAACGGTAGTAGGCCGAAATCAGGTCGCCCCGGTCGGCTTCGGCAATCGGCTGCAGGAAGTCCTTCCAGTAATCGGGAAATACATGGGCGGCCCCGCCTTGATAAAACCACGCCAGATCCTTCGGTCGGCACAGAAAAATGCCCCGGAGGATCAGCCCGAGGACCCGCTCCGGGTGGGTTTCGGCATACACCAGACTGAGTGTCGAGCCCCAGGAGCCGCCAAACAGGACCCACTTCTCCACCCCCAAGAAGCGGCGAATCTCTTCCATGTCGTCCACCAGCGCCTGGGTGTTATTACCCTCCAGGCTGGCGTGGGGGGTGGAGCGACCGGCACCGCGCTGATCAAACAGGATGATGCGATAGCACTCCGGGTCAAAGTAGCGACGATCATACCGCCCACAGCCGGCGCCGGGCCCACCATGAACGAACAGCACCGGGATGCCATCGGGGTTACCGGACTCATCCACGTAGAGCTGATGACCATCGCCAACCGGAACCTGGTGGCGCTCGTAAGGTTTGATTTCGGGGAAGTAGGTGAGCATAGTGGCCCTTTGCTGCTGTGCCAGAAACGGTTTGTATAAACTCGATGTGCCTTTATAACCCAGTGTAGAGAAGATGCAACCCCTGCGCAGTGAACGGCGGAAGATTCCTCCACGCACCTGGAGTACCAGTGACGCCAAAGACTTTTCCAGCGCCGTCATCCATGCTTTAATGGTCACCCTGAATATAAGATAGACGCCCGCCGTCCACGCCGGGCCCAAACGTGACAGGTCATGCTTATGAACCCCATCTCCCGACGCAACTTCCTGCTGGGCAGCGCTTCGCTGGCGGCCCTGGCCAACCTCAAAGCCTGTGCCATCAACGGTGCCGCCGAACGGACCGGACTGAAAAACCTCTACGGCAATGACTTTCTGGTAGGCACCGCCATCAGCAATCAGACTCTGGCCTCCGACGACCAGCACCTGAAGACCCTGATTGCCAAGGAGTTCAACTCCATCACCGCCGAGAACTGTATGAAGTCCGCTCTGGTGCAGCCCCGCCAGGGCGAGTGGGACTGGGAGCTGGCGGACCGCTTTGTCGAGTTCGGCCAACAGCACAATATGGACATCGTCGGGCATGCCCTGGTGTGGCACTCCCAGGTACCCGAAGACTTCTTTGTTTACCCGAACGGCCGTCCGATTGACCGTCAGGAACTGATCCAGCGGATGGACACCCACATTCGCACCCTGATGGAGCGCTATAAGGGCAAAATCAAGATCTGGGACGTGGTCAACGAGGCCATCGACGAAGACAAGGGTTGGCGGGAAAGTGCCTGGTTCAAAACCATGGGCGGCGCCGACTATGTCGAGCGCGCTTTTCGCCTGGCCCATGAAATGGATCCGGACGCGCACCTGATCTACAACGATTACAACATGCACAACCCCGGCAAGCGGGAATTTCTGGTGAACGTACTGCGCGATTACAAAAAGCGCGGCGTGCCGATTCACGGCGTGGGCCTGCAGAGCCACGTGGGTTTGGACTACCCGGACCTGAGTGAATTCGAAGCCAGCATCGAGGCCTACGCCGCCGAAGGCATGCGCATTCACTGCACCGAGCTGGAAGTGGACGTGTTGCCGGTCGCCTGGGAGCACACCGGGGCGAACATTTCGGACAACTTCGAGTATGCCGATGAACTGAACCCCTACCCGGACGGCCTGCCCGCGGACATGCAGGAGCGGCTGACCGAACGCTACGTCGAAATGTTCAAGCTGTTCCTCAAGCACCGGGACAAGATCGACCGGATTACCCTCTGGGGCACCCACGACGGCGAATCCTGGAAAAACAACTTCCCGGTGGGCGGTCGCACCAACTACCCACTGCTGTTCGACCGGGACAAACAGCCCAAACCGGCCTACTTCGCCGTGGCGGACCTCAAGCGCTGAGTTCGTATCCCTCTGAGCGCGCGGGCCTCCGGCCCCGCGCTTAACCCTTCTTCACACTGCCTGTGCTAGGCTGTACACACTATTCTTCATAGTGCCTGACATCCTCGCCCACTGATTCAAACCCATTTGGGCTGCGTATCATCAGGTCACGCCCTTTTTCACTGATTTAAGGAGACTGACCATGGCTTCACTACTGACCCGACTATCGCCCGTGCTGGCCTGCGCCGCACTGGGCCTTATGGCCGCTGGCGCTCAGGCGGACGACCACGCCACCATCATCGAAACCGAGAAAGCCAAGCTGAAGGTCACCACGCTCACCGACGGGCTGCGCAACCCCTGGGGTATCGCCTTCCTGCCCGGCGGTGACATGCTGGTCACCGAGCGCTCCGGCGACCTCCGGATTGTCGGCGCCGACGGTACCAAAGGTCCCGCACTCAAAGGCCTGCCCGAGATCGCCAGCCGCGGCCAGGGTGGCCTGCTGGATGTGGCCATTGACCCCGATTTTGTCGACAACCGTTGGGTCTACTTCAGCTTCTCCGAGCCCGGCGAGGGCGGGACCAGCACTGCTGTTGCCCGTGGCAAGCTGATGCCCAACGCCCAAGACGAACTGCAGGGCGTGGAGGTCATTTTCAGCCAGCAACCCAAAGTGCGCAGCAATGGCCACTTTGGCTCCCGTTTGGTATTCCGCGATGACGGCACCCTGTTTATCACCATGGGGGATCGCCAACAGGATTTCGAAGACAACTATCCCCAGGAGCTGAACAGCCACATCGGCACCGTGGCCCGCATCCACCCCGATGGTCGCGTGCCCGATGACAACCCATTCGTGGGCGACAAGGACGCTCAGCCGGAAATCTGGTCCTACGGACATCGCAACGTCCAGGGCGCTGATCTGCACCCAGACACCCGCGAGCTCTGGACTGGCGAACATGGCCCCCAGGGCGGTGATGAAATCAACGTGACCCGGGCTGGTAACAATTACGGCTGGCCGATCATCACCTACGGCGAACAATACGGTGGTGGTAAAATTGGTGAAGGCACGGAAAAAGAAGGCATGGAGCAGCCCGTGCATTACTGGGATCCGTCCATCGCCAACGCCGGGATGATTTTCTACACTGGCAATCAGTTCCCCGAGTGGCGGGGCAATCTGCTGGTTACCGCCCTCAAGTTCCAATTGGTATCGCGCCTCGAGCTGGATGGCGAGAAAGTGACCCACGAGGAGCGGATGTTCGATAAGAGCGTCGGCAAGCGCCTGCGGGACATTGAGCAGGGACCGGATGGCAATCTGTACCTGTTGACCGACGATCGCAATGGGGAAATTCTGAAGGTTGAGCCGGCGAAGTAGGTAGCCGCAAGGACGGTAACTTCAATGGTGGATAACACGCTTCGCGCTTATCCACCATTACCCCCGCAAATCAATCTACCGATGGTCCTGCTCCACCAACACCAACGGAATCTCACTCATCGTCTCTTCCGGCGCTGGCCGCCCCACCATTTCATCGTAGGGTGTCTGCATCACCAACCAGGCTTTATTGGCTCCCTGCTGAGCCAACCACCGCTTGGCCGCATACAGGCTGGGAAACTTCTCCGCCCGCCCACGGGCATCGCGCACCACCTCGATCTCATCCGCCCAACCCACCGGCGCTTCGGTATACCCGACCAGGTAATGCGCACAGTCGGCAAAACTCATCACCACTGCACGACGCTCGGAACGACTCGCTTCAGGGATCATTTTGCGCCTCCTCAGGCAAGGTACACAGGTAACGGCCACTCCCGTACAGCCGCTTGAAACGGCGCTTGGCCCAGCGCCGGTACACCCGATCGACCACCGGCCCAAGCACCGGCCAACGCAGAGGCTTGAATAGCCACCCAACACGGGTGTAACGCCACGCCTCGACGCTGGCATCGGCGCCCACCAACCATTGGCCATCGGGCAGGCGCAGATGAAGTTGACGCAACATGGCCTCGCGCTGCTCCGCCGGGAGCTGCCACTGTTTGTGAATATCCAACAGACGCAGCTGCGCGGACTTGAGCCGACTCAATAAAGTCATCTCACGCTGACACAAAGGGCACAAACCATCGTAATACAACGTGGCGACGGTTTGACCAGGCTGTGAAGTGGGAATATCTGCTTTGATTGGGCGTTTAGCAGTAGAACGATTCATCACGGGTACAACCTCTTATCCATTGCCCGAGAATACGCTTGCCAGAGACCGCTGGATCAAACCGGAACCGGCGGTAGCATTATCCCCCGCAACCCGTTATGTTTGCGGTCAGGCCAACAGACAGGAGACTTCATGAGCCAGCAATACCGGGCGGTCAACGACCGCGTCGAAGAGCGTTTTCACAATCCCTCGGATGAGACCCGCCGCACCCAGCAAAAAACCGGGGTGCTACTCACCAACCTGGGCACGCCCGATGCCCCCACTGCGCCGGCACTGCGCCGCTACCTGGCGGAATTCCTGTCCGACCCACGGGTCATTGAAGTCCCGCGCCTGCTGTGGAAGATCATTCTCCACGGCATCATTCTTCGGATTCGCCCCAAAAAATCCGCTGAAGCCTACGCCTCGGTCTGGAGCGATGAAGGCTCACCGCTTCTGGTGATCAGCCAACACCAGCGCGATGCCGTGCAAAAAGCCCTGGGGGATGAGGTGATCGTCAAGCTCGCCATGCGCTACGGCAACCCATCCATTCCGGAGGTGATGCGGGAATTTCAGGAGCTGGGTATCCGGCGCATTGTGGTGCTGCCGCTGTATCCTCAATACGCCGCCCCCACCACAGCCTCCACCTTCGACGCCCTTGCCGATGAGTTGAAGACCTGGCGCTGGGTACCCTCCATCAGTTTCATCAGCGGCTACGTGGACAATCCACTGTACATCAGCGCTCTGGCCCAGAGCGTGCAGGACCATATCAACGAGCACGGCATGCCGGAGAAATTTCTGTTCTCCTACCACGGTACTCCCAAGCGCTATCTCGACAACGGAGATCCGTACCACTGCCTGTGCCACAAGACCACCCGCCTGGTGCGGGAAAAGCTCGGGCTGGAAGAGTCGCAGTGCATGACCACCTTTCAGTCCCGCTTCGGTCGGGAAGAGTGGCTCAAGCCCTATACCGATGAAACGCTCAAGCAGCTTCCAAAAGATGGCATCAAGCACATTGCCATACTCTCACCGGCGTTCAGCGCCGACTGCCTGGAGACACTGGAAGAGCTCGAAGAGGAAAACCGCGAATACTTTATGGAGGCCGGCGGCGAGACCTATCATTACATTCCAGCCTTGAATGACCGGAAAGACCATATCGCCGCCATTGTGGATGTGTTGCGCCGGGAGATCTGACCCACCTTTGGTAGCGGCGGATGCGGGCTTCGCCCTTATCCGCCCTACCCCAACCCGGGTAGTCGCGTAGGGGCCGAGCGCAGCGGTATCGATCTGCACCCGCCGTCACCATTCCACGATGCTATAATCGCTCGTTTTGACTCAACCATACCTCGCCTATGTCCCGCGCCCGTTTCGAGAAATTCAAACAGGTCCTGCGCCAGCGTCAGCACGATATGACGCTGCTGACCGATCAGGTTCACAAAGCCCAGAATATTTCCGCCATGCTGCGCACCGCTGATGCCGTGGGTATGCCGGAGATTCACATGGTTCAGCCCAGCCGGGGCCGGCTGGTGTACCACCACACCGCCGGGGGCAGCGGGCGCTTTACCGGTACCGTCGTCCACCCGGACATTCAGACCGGCATGGGTGTGCTTCGGGACAAGGGCTTCAAGCTCTACGCCGCGCACTGGTCCGACCGCGCCATTCACTACCGGGCGGCCGATTACACCCAGCCCTTCGCGCTGGTGATGGGGGCTGAAAAGGAAGGCCTGAGCGACTACGCCGCCGAGCAGGCCGACGAACACCTGACCATCCCCATCATTGGCATGGTGGAGAGTTACAACGTGAGTGTGGCCGCCGCGATCATTCTGCAGGAGGCCATGCACCAACGGCAGCAGCGGGGCATGTACGAGCAGGAACTGGACGAATGGGATCCAGAGGTGCGGGAGACTCTGTTTCATTGGATGCACCCGCAGATGGTCCGCTATTGCGAGCGCTACAAGCTGCCGTTCCCGGAGATGGATGAGGATGGCGACATCATTCCGCCCAAAGACGAGCGCTATCGCAGCCCCAAGGGTTGAGGCGATCCATTACAGGACGGTACGCAGCATTTCGATGGCCAGCCCCACCAGCAACAGGGCAAACAACCGCTTGAGCCAGGTCACCGGCAACCGGTGCGCCAGCCTGGCACCCACGGGCGCGGTCAGGTAGCTCATGGACGCAATCGCCAGCACGGCGGGCCAATAAACATAGCCCAGGGTATGCGCCGGTAATCCCGGCACCCCCCACCCATTCACCATATACCCGATGGCGCCGGCCAAGGCGATGGGCAGCCCCACCGCCGCCGAGGTGCCAATGGCCACCGGCAGGCGCACGTTGCACCAGGTCAGAAACGGCACAGTCAGGGTGCCGCCCCCGATGGCCACCAGCGCCGAGACACCACCAATACCCGACGCCACGCCGACCAGTCCCGGCGTTCCGGGCAACTGGCGGGAGGGTTCGGGCCGACGGTTCAGAATCATCTGCAAGGCAACATAGGCCATGAACACCGAAAAGAAGATCGCCAGCGGCTGCGGGCTCAGCCAGGCGGCCAGGAAGGTGGCCGCGAAGGTGCCCACCAACACCCCCGGCGCCATGCGTGCCACCACGGACCAGAGCACCGCTTTGTGACCGTGATGGGCCCGCAGGCTGGCTACCGCCGTGGGCACGATGGCGGCCATGGACGTGCCCAAAGCCAGGTGCACCAGATGCGTCTCGGGCAGCCCCTGAGCCGCAAACAGCAGGGTAAGCACCGGGACCATCAGGCCACCACCACCGATGCCGAACAGGCCCGCCACCAACCCGGTGACCGCCCCCAGCGCCATAAAGCCCAGCAACCATTCCAGCATCAATAAGCTCCGGTCATATCCTCATACAGAAGCGACGCCATGATGAAGGGCCCGACCGCCTTCGGGTCATCGGCCCGGCGCGGTTCGCTGATGTAATAGTCATAGGTGCCCTCGCGGTAAGGATCACCACCCAATCCGGCCACCGCACAGACGTTGGTGATGCTGATCGTTCCGTCATCGTTATGGCGAATGAATTCCTCCACCACACTCTGATAAGCACTCAGCCCCAAGGCTCGATACCGCTCGTCGATATAGCCCTGCTCGCTACCTTTGAGCAGGAAATAAGTGAACATGGTTGACGCCGAAGACTCGAGGTAATTATCGTCCCGTCCCCCCATATTCACCACCTGCCACCAGACACCCGACGCCGGATCGCGATGGGTTTCGATGGCCCGGGCCATTTTGTCGGCGATACCCAGCATCACGTCGCGGTCAGGGTGGTCCTCCGGCAGATCATCAAGCACATCGACAATCGCCATGGCCAACCATCCCATGGCCCGCCCCCAAGGCAGTTCGGACAACCCCGTCTCGGAATCTGCCCAGCGCTGCTCCCGACTTTCATCCCAGCCGTGATAGAAAAACTGCTCCTCGGCATCCCAGTGATGTTTCGCCACCAGGCGGAATTGATGAATGATGTCCTCATACAGTTCAGGCTCGTCATAGGTGGCCGCATATCGAGAAAGAAACGGCGTGCCCATATACAGGCCGTCGAGCCACATCTGATGCGGGTACACTTGTTTGTGCCAGAAGCCGCCCTCACTCGTGCGCGGATGGTCGCGCATCTGATCACGCAGTTGTTCGATTGCCAGCCAGTATTTTTCCTCACCCGTTTCCTGATGAAGCCCGATCAGAAACTTGCCCGGATTAACCCGATCAATGTTGTATAGGCTCTGGTCATAGGTTCTGATCTCGCCGTCGTCGCTGATCATGAAGTCAGCGAAGTCTTTCATATATCGGAAAAACCGCTCCTCACCGGTGGCGAGCCAAACTCGCTCGTGGGCGGTCATCATCAGGCCGTGGGTGTATTCCCATTTGGGGGTTTTCCGAAAATCGACCATCCAGCCTTCGGGGTTTCGTTCGATGTCGGAATCGGCCATCCAGACGGACAGCGGTCGGTCGGAGGTTGAAGCGGAAAAATTGGTGTTGGTATTGGTCGTGCAGGCGCACAGAGCAGCGACAGACAGCAAAGCTGTGCTGGCCAAACGCCAAAAGGGTTGATAAATCATTGTCTCTCTCCCGGTTTTGGTTTTTGTACCGGGACTATAGCGGGTGTTTGGGGAGATTCAAAGGGTTGGGTTTTGTTGGGTTTTGGTGGGTGTTGGACGGTCCGGCATCTACGGGGTACACCCGTCGGAGACCCGCCGTGAACCCATCCATGGGGGCTTCTCATCGGCATCCATGCCTCAGAGAGTCTCCGACGGGTGTACCCCGCAGATGCCTATGTGCCACGCAACCACCCTTTGTATCTGTATGTGTAAGGGGGAGGTGTGACGTATTAGAACGAAACGCATCCGCTGTAGGGAAGGCGTGGCAGGTTACGGCGGGTGCGCTCTTTGCGCTTACCATGCCCTACGCGACTGCCGTTAATTCGCTGGCAGAGAGGTGGGGTGGAGGTATGTGGTTCATAGACTCTCGGAGACATGGATGTCGACGAGAAGCCCCCATGGATGGGTTCACGGCGGGTCTATGAACCACATACCTCCACCCCACCGTACCGTCTAAGAACCACTTTTTTGGGTCTTACTTCTTCGCGCGCTTACGCTCGTTTTCGGTGAGCAGTTTTTTGCGCAGGCGGATGCTCTCTGGTGTGACTTCCACCAGCTCATCATCCTCAATGAACTCCAGCGCCTGCTCCAGGGTATGACGAACCGGTGGTGACAGAGTCAGGTTCTCATCGGTGCCGGAGGCCCGCACGTTGGTCAGCTGCTTCGCCTTGGTCGGATTCACCACCAGATCGTTGTTGCGCGAGTGCAGACCAACGATCTGGCCTTCGTACACCTCAACGCCGGCGTCGATGAACAGACGGCCGCGATCCTGCAGCGGGTGCAAACCGTAGGCCAGCGTTTTGCCCTTGACCATAGAAACCAGCACGCCGTTTTGACGCTTGTGGTCCTCACCCGCTTTGACCGGGCCGTAGTGATCAAAAATACTGGTCATGATGCCCGAACCGGAAGTCAGGGTCAGGAACTGGCCGCGGAAACCGATCAGACCGCGTGACGGAACCATGAACTCCAACTTCACCCGACCTTTACCGTCCGGCTCCATATTGGTCATTTCCGCTTTGCGCAGGCCCAGCTCTTCCATCACCGCGCCCTGGTGCTGTTCTTCAACGTCGATCACCACCTGCTCGAACGGCTCCTGGATCTGGCCATCGATTTCCTTCTGGATAACTTCAGGACGGGAAACACCCAGCTCAAAGCCTTCCCGACGCATGTTTTCAATCAACACCGACAGGTGCAGCTCACCACGCCCGGAGACCACGAACTTGTCCGGGCTGTCGCCCTGACGAACCCGCAGGGCCACGTTGTGGATCAGCTCCTGGTCCAGGCGCTCGCGGATATTGCGCGAGGTGACGAACTTGCCTTCCTTACCCGCGAAAGGCGAGTCGTTGACCTGGAAAGTCATGCTGACGGTGGGCTCATCCACACTCAGAGCGGGCAGCGGATCGACATTCTCAGGGCTGCACAGGGTGTCGGAGATATCCAGACCATCAATACCGGTGATACAGACGATGTCGCCAGCGGTGGCGCGCGTGGTTTCCACCCGCTCCAGGCCGTGATAGCCCATCACCTGCAAGACCTTGGCCTTGCGGGTTTTGCCGTCGGGACGGGCCACGATGACCTGCTGGTTGGGCGAGAGGCTGCCGCGGGTAATGCGGCCCACACCGATGACGCCCACATAGCTGTTGTAGTCCAGCGCGGACACCTGCATCTGGAAGTCGCCTTCGATGTCGACATCCGGTGCCTTCACGTTATCGACAATCATCTGGAACAGCGGGGTCATGTCGTCGGCCAGCTCGTCCGGCTCCATACCGGCCACACCATTGAGGGCGGAGGCGTAGATGATCGGGAAATCGAGCTGCTCGTCGGTGGCGCCCAGACGGTCGAACAGGTCGAACACCTGGTCCACGGCCCAGTCGGGACGGGCGCCAGGGCGGTCAACCTTGTTCACTACCACAATCGGGTGCAGACCTTTTTCAAAGGCCTTGCTGGTCACGAATCGGGTCTGGGGCATTGGGCCGTCGACGGCGTCTACCAGCAGCAGCACCGAGTCAACCATGGACAAAACCCGCTCGACCTCACCGCCAAAGTCGGCGTGCCCCGGGGTGTCCACAATGTTGATGCGGTAGTCATTCCAACGAATGGCCGTGTTCTTGGCCAGAATGGTAATGCCGCGTTCACGCTCCTGATCGTTGGAATCCATGATCCGCTCGGCGCCTTCGCTGCGTCGGTCCAGGGTGCCGGATTGGGACAGCAGTTTATCGACCAGGGTGGTTTTGCCGTGGTCAACGTGGGCGATAATGGCGATGTTACGCAAATTCTGAATAGCGGATTGGTCTGTCATGAAAACTCTCAGGAGGGAGGACTCTGGAAAAAGGCGGGCATTATACCTGCCAGAAGGCTTCACAGATATGAAAATTGCGGGAAAAGTGCGTAAAAAGACAAAAAAGTCCGTTCAGAGCGGCCCGAAAAGGCCTTACAAACCAAACATTCCCTTCTCTTCCTCGCCCGGCGCGATGAACTGGGTGCCGTCTTTGGCATATTGGAACAGCTCGATATCCGTTGAGTCGGTGGCGGTGAAGCAGTTAATGAAAGTTTCCAGCGCCACCCCTTCGCGGGTGCGGTTGGGATAGATATCCGCCTCCATGAACACCTTGTACTGATTGTCCCCGCGGTCCAGGCGGCTGGAAAACCGGTCCACTCGCAGGTTGGTCAGCCGACGCCCGAACACCGCCCGGGCGTGGGCCGTACAGACCGCCTCGGCATCCGTCAGCGTGGTATGCCGGTACCGGGCCTCTTCAGCGTCGCGCGAGCCCCACAACCCCGCGGGGATACCGGTGACATACAGCGTCGAGCCGACCGACAGAAATACCAACAGAAAAGCGATGCCCACCAGCGCCCATTTCTGGCCGGCAGATTCATTTCGGGACCGCGCACCGGGTCGGGACATGCTATAACTCTCCTGAGGCGGCCCTACTCCGGCCGATAAACACCAATATTGCGATGGCCCGCATCCATCAGGTGGGCCGCGTGCAGCTGACTCATCACCCCTTTTTCGCAGTACAGCAAGTAGCGGCGCTCGGGATCCAGCTTCCCGAAGTGGCCATTAAGCCTGAAAAACGGAATTTCCAGCAACTGATCTCCGCTCAACCCGAGGGGCTTGAGCCCTGCTTCGTCGGGATGGCGAATATCGATGACCACATCGCCCTCGCCCACCTGCGACTCAACCGCCACATTCAGCTCTGTTTCACCGGCGTCCACCAAGTGATGTATCGGCGTCTGCGCGCGATCCTCAAGGGCCCGCTCCAACACGGTGAAATCGAAGCGAGCCTCTTCGGACTCCACCCGGTGCAATTTGGCGTTGGTGGTCGGGCGCACAGAAATCACCCCACAATACTCCGGCACATTCGCCGAGTAGGTTTCGGTGCCAATATCCCGGGACAGCTGGATGATATCCCGCTTGTCCATGGCAATCAGCGGCCGTAGTACCAAGGTATCCGTGGCCCGATCAATGGCGTTCAGATTAGGGATGGTCTGGCTGGACACCTGGGCAACACTCTCACCGGTCACCAGGGCCTTCAGGTCCAGGTCTTCGGCTACCCGGCTGGCAGCGCGCAACATCATCCGCTTGAGGATCACCCCCATGTAGGCGTTGTCGACCTTTTCCAGAATCTCGGCAACCACCCCTTCAAAGGGCACGGTGACAAACTGAACATTGTGGGAGGCGCCGTACTTCTGCCAGAGGTAATATGACACCTCCTTGACCGCCATCTCGTGGGCATGACCGCCGAGACTGAAAAAGCAGAAGTGGGTGCGCATGCCCCGCTTCATGGTGAGGTAGCTCGCCACAATGGAGTCGAAACCACCGGACACCAGAGAGAGAACACCATCGTTCTGAGCACCCAGGGGGTAGCCGCCGAGCCCGCGGCGCAGGTTTTCCAGCACAAACAGCCACTGGCGCTTGACCTCCAGGCGCACGGTAATGTCCGGGTCACGCAGATTGACGCCCGCCGCTTGGGTTTGCTGTAGCAGCCCGCCGCCGACATAGCGCTCGACATCGGTGGAGCTGAAGTCGTGCTTGCCACTGCGTTTGACCCGCACACAGAAGGTCTTGCCCGCCAGAGCCTCGGCCCAGTGGGCCCGGGTTTTGGCCAGAATATCGTCCAGATCTCCCAGTGGGTAGGCCTGAACCAACGCGAAGGCGTCGATGCCCGGCGTGCGGGCCAGCACATCGGCGACTTGCCGCGTAAGCCGCTCGTCGGCACCCGGCGCCTGCACCTCAACCTTTTCCCAGTCCCGCTTGACCTGAATATCCTCCGACAGCGGCTGCAAAAGCCGTCGCAGGTTGTCGCGCAGCTGCTTGATGAAGCGCTTGCGCACCGGCGGGCTCTTGATAATGATTTCGGGAAAAACCTTGACGATAAAATGCATGAACGCCTACTGTTAAAGAACTTGTCTTGCGGGAAAGGCGCGCATTATAAATCATGCGGCCACCCCAAACAAAAAGGTCGGTCGCACCAACAAGGTGCAACATGGCGGTTTTATGCACCGTTTTGGGTCACCAAGACATCCATCTTGGTGCAAACATCACGCTGCATGCCCCGATCTGCCGCTTTTGCGCACGATGGCACACATCTTGCCCCTTTATCGCACACTGGCGCTGGCAAGATCGTCACAATCCGATGTAGCCGCCAGCGTGAAAACACGGTTTAATGCACAGGTTTTCTTATCCGTAGCCCTCGGGCTATTCTCAATTGGAGGCATTCAATGTCTAAAAAAACACTGGACCTGATCAAAGAACACGAAGCGCGTTGGGTCGACATGCGCTTTACCGACACCCGCGGTAAAGAACAGCACGTGACTATCCCCGCCAAAGATGTGGACGAAGACTTCTTTGAAGATGGCAAGATGTTTGATGGCTCTTCCATCAATGGCTGGAAAGGCATCAACGACTCCGACATGATCCTGATGCCGGACGACGACACCGCCATTATGGACCCCTTCTCTGACAGCCCCACCGTTATCGTCCGCTGCAACATTGTTGAGCCGATGACCATGCAGGGCTATGACCGCGACCCGCGCTCCATCGGTCTGCGCGCTGAAGAGTACCTGAAGTCCACCGGCCTGGGTGACGTTGCCCTGTTTGGTCCGGAGCCCGAATTCTTCGTGTTTGATAGCGTTCAGTGGAACGCCACCATGGGCGGCGCTTTCTACAAGATCAACTCTGAAGAAGCGGCCTGGTCCTCCAGCGAAAGCTATGACGGCGGCAACACCGGTCACCGTCCTGGCGTCAAAGGCGGCTACTTCCCGGTACCTCCGGTCGACTCCCTGAACGACCTGCGTGGCGCCATGTGTGACGCCATGGAAGCCATGGGTCTGGAAATTGAAGTTCACCACCACGAAGTGGCGACTGCCGGCCAGTGTGAAATTGGCGTTGGCGCCAACACCCTGGTGAAGAAAGCGGACGAAGTGCAGATCCTGAAGTACTGCGTACACAATGTGGCGCACGCCTTCGGCCAGACCGCCACCTTCATGCCCAAGCCGCTGATCGGTGATAATGGCTCTGGTATGCACGTGCACCAGTCGTTCTCCAAAGACGGCAAGAACCAGTTCGCTGGCGACGGCTATGCCGGCATGAGCGAAACCGCTCTGTACTACATCGGCGGTATCATCAAGCACGCTCGCGCGCTGAACGCCTTCTGTAACGCCTCTACCAACTCCTACAAGCGTCTGGTACCCGGCTTTGAAGCTCCGGTCATGCTGGCTTACTCCGCCCGCAACCGTTCGGCCTCCATCCGGATTCCGTACGTGAACAGCGACAAGGCCCGTCGTATCGAGACCCGCTTCCCCGACCCGACCGCCAACCCCTACCTGGCGTTTGCGGCTCTGTTGATGGCAGGTCTTGACGGTGTGCAGAACAAGATTCACCCCGGCGACCCCGCCGACAAGAACCTGTACGACCTGCCGCCGGAAGAAGGCAAGGCGATCCCGACCGTAGCTTCCAGCCTGGAACAGGCGCTGGACGCCCTGGACGAAGACCGCGACTTCCTGAAAGCTGGCGGTGTGTTTACTGACGATGTGATCGACGCCTTCATCGAACTGAAGCGCGAAGAGATCGAGCGTCTGAACATGACCCCGCACCCGGTTGAGTTCGAGCTGTACTACAGTTGCTAAAAACCGCTGTATGCACCAGCTGTTAACTCGCCGCAGGCGCTAGTTGTTAAGGCGCTGTAGACACCGGCTTTCGAGCCGGTGAATGACCAAAAGCCCGTTCAGGCGACTGAACGGGCTTTTGTTTTTGTGGGTCCAAGGAGTAAGCTTTACTGTACCCCGCCACCCAAAAGGCCAATACGGGACTCCTTTATGCGATCTGCTCTACTGCTTTTCACACTGATGCTGTTCAGCCTCCTGACCGTGGCCCAACCCATCTACAAAACCGTGGATGAAGAGGGGCGGGTCAGCTACTCGGACAAGCCGCCCCGCGGCGTTCAGAACGATGCCTCCGCCGAGCTACCCCCGGTCAACAGCGTCCCCGGGCAGACCACCTCCCCCCAGCGCCGAGCCACCACTGAGGAGGAAGCCCCCGAGCCGGTGGACTACTCGATCGAAATCGTCTCCCCCCTACAGGACAGTAGCGTCCCTCCCGGCCAGCGAGACCTGCCCATATCCGTTCGACTGCAGCCAGCCCTGCAGCCCGGGCACACGTTGACCTATTACCTGGACGGCGACCCAGTGGCCGAAACCCGGTCGACCCAGCATATTGTCCGGGAAATCTATCGGGGAACGCATACCCTTCGGGTCGAAATCCTGGACCCCCAAGGCCAGAGCCTGGCGGCGACCGCACCGGTCACCATTCATGTGCACCGCCCCAGCGTCATTCCCCGGGGCGGCAGCTGATTCTGACTCAACGCACCGTTTGATGGCGCGAACGGCAGAGCTTTGCGCCACAAGCACCAATATGGTGCACACTCCCTCTAACTCGCCTACACTCCTCTCCGGAAGCGCCCAAAAATGGGCCTTTCCGCCGACACGCAGTTGGATTGCTTTTTGCATAGACCAGCCCTGAGGGCGGGCTCCATTTCAGTGCATAGAGCCGCACACCAGCCGCCTTTCTTCAATCAGACCGGGAGTCGATCCGAGAGTGAGTACCGGAGATCTTCACAAGCCGCTGCTGGACAGCCTGAGCACCGCCATCATTCTGGTGGACGGCGAACTGCAGTTGCGCCATATGAACCCCGCCGCCGAGGCCCTGCTCGCCGTCAGTTGCGAGCGAACCCTGGGCGAACCGCTTACCCAGTTTTTCTTCGAGTCCAGCGAGACCCCCGGACAGCTCAAATCCGCCGCCGAACAGGCCAACCACTACACCAAGCGCCACGCCGAATGGCAGCTGTTGACCGGCGGCCAGATTACCGTGGACTACACGGTCACCCCCTTTGGTGAGGCCTCCGGACTGATCATCGAAGTCCAGCCAATCGACCGCCTCCTGCGCATCAGCCGGGAAGAGATGCTGACCTCCTCGCAGGAGACCACCCGCAACCTGGTGCGCGGCATGGCCCACGAGATCAAAAACCCCCTGGGCGGCATTCGCGGCGCCGCGCAGTTACTGGCCCGGGAGCTGCCCGGTAGCGACCTGCAGGAATACACCGGGGTGATCATTGATGAAGCCGACCGGCTGCGCAATCTGGTGGACCGGATGCTCGGCCCGAACCAGTTGCCTCAGCGCCAGTGGCTGAACATTCACGAAGTGCTCGAGCGGGTGGCAACCATCATCAAGGCCGAGAGCAGCGGTTCTGTGACCCTGACCCGAGACTACGACCCCAGTATCCCGGACCTGAATGCCGATAAAGAGCAGCTGATTCAGGCACTGCTCAACATTGCTCGCAATGCCATGCAGGCGCTGCTGGAAAGTGGCACCGAGGCACCAGATATCCGACTGGTCACCCGAATTCAGCGCCGCTACACCATCGGGCGACACCACCACCCGCTGGTGTGTCGCATCGACATTGTCGACAACGGCCCCGGCATTCCTCAGGATATTCTCAAGAACATTTTTTACCCCATGATTTCCGGCCGGGCCGACGGCACCGGGCTGGGCCTGACCATTTCGCAGCATTTGATTCACCAGCACCAAGGCCTGATCGAATGCGACAGTGAGCCGGGACAAACCCGCTTTTCGCTCTACCTACCTATGGAAGCTCAACATGCAGAAGTCTAACCGAGTCTGGATAATCGACGACGACCGATCCATTCGCTGGGTGCTTGAAAAAGCCCTGCAGGGTGCCGGTATCGAGGCGCGGGCCTTCGACTCCGGCGACAGCGCCATCAGCCAGTTGGGGCGGGATGTGCCCGATGCCATCATTAGTGACATCCGGATGCCCGGTATTGATGGTCTGGCACTGCTCAAAGACCTGCACGCCCAACACCCGGACATTCCGATCATCATCATGACCGCCCACTCCGATTTGGACAGTGCGGTCGCGGCTTACCAGGGCGGCGCCTTTGAGTACCTGCCCAAACCCTTTGACGTCGACGAAGCGGTAGCGGTCACCCAGCGGGCACTGGCCCATGCCCAGGAACAGAAAAGCGAAAGCGATGGCAGCGAAGCGGTTGAAGTCAACACCGAAATCATCGGTGAAGCACCGGCCATGCAGGAAGTCTTCCGGGCTATTGGACGCCTGTCACAATCCAACATCACGGTACTCATCAACGGCCAGTCCGGTACCGGTAAAGAGCTGGTTGCCCACGCACTGCATCGCCACAGCCCCCGCCGGGAAGAACCTTTCATCGCTTTGAACATGGCGGCCATCCCCAAGGACCTGATGGAATCGGAGCTGTTCGGCCACGAGAAAGGCGCGTTTACCGGCGCAGCGGCGCAGCGCCAGGGCCGCTTTGAACAGGCCAATGGCGGCACGCTGTTTCTGGACGAAATTGGCGATATGCCCGCCGAAACCCAGACTCGTCTGCTTCGAGTACTGGCCGACGGCGAGTTTTACCGGGTAGGCGGTCACACGCCGGTCAAAGTAGATGTTCGCATCATCGCCGCCACGCACCAGAACCTCGAAAACCTGGTGGCCGACGGTCGTTTTCGTGAGGACCTGTTTCACCGACTTAATGTCATCCGCATTCATATTCCTAAACTGGCCGACCGCCGGGAAGATATTCCCAAACTGGCCAAATTTTTCCTGCAGAAAGCCGCCGGCGAACTGGATGTGGACACCAAGATTCTGCTTCCGGAAACTGAGGAGTTTTTCTGCGCCCTCTCTTGGCCAGGCAACGTTCGTCAGTTGGAGAACACCTGCCGGTGGATTACCGTCATGGCCTCCGGGCGCGAAGTGCACATCGAGGACCTGCCACCGGAGCTGCTTCACCACAAGGAAGACAACGCACCCGCGGATGACTGGGAAAAAGCATTGCGCCACTGGGCCGATCAGGCACTCGCACGCGGCCACCACCAACTGTTGAGTGAAGCGGTACCGACTTTTGAGCGGGCGCTGATCGAGACCGCTCTGAAGTACACGGCGGGGCGAAAACGCGATGCGGCCAATCTTTTAGGCTGGGGTCGTAACACTCTGACCCGCAAGCTGAAAGAATTGGATATGGCGGGAGGCGATGATAGCGCTGAGCCCTGAAGCAAAGAAAAAGTCATTCTTACCACAATCAATGCCGTCGGGTGATACGTGACACCCGACGCTTAATTCACATTTGTTGCTTTGTCATACTTATGTAAACGGTACGCAGTCATTGCCTCGGGTTACCGCGAAAAAGTCGTAACGGTTACACCCGTTTTATCCTCATGCAACCATTGCAAGTAGCTCTGCCTGTGCTAGAATCCATTCCCCCTATAAAAACTCACCCAAGTAAACGTCTCCCAAGAAGACGACCAATCGGCACTGGATTCTGCACCCCGCCATTATTAAGGAGTGCGGTACCAACACTATTATTAAACACAGTGAGGCGCGACGCACAAACCGAAAAGGCCAACAGAGCTTACGGAAGACGTCAAAAAAAGAGCGCCCACTCATGAGAGACAAGAGACTGCAATGAGGCACACCCTCATTGTTATCAACCAAAGGAACAGACCGTGCCACATAATGCATTTTACGCGCAGTCCGGCGGCGTAACCGCTGTGATCAATGCGTCGGCTGCCGGCGTTATTGCCGAAGCCAAAGCCCACCCCGACACCATCGGTACGCTTTACGCTGGCCGAGACGGCATCATTGGCGCACTGACCGAAGAGTTGATCGACATCACCGCCGAGTCCGAAAGCGATCTGACGGCGCTACTGCACACTCCGTCGGGCGCCTTCGGTTCCTGCCGTTACAAACTCAAGTCGATAGAGGAACATCGTACTCAATACGAGCGCCTGATCGAGGTCTTCCGGGCCCACGATATTCGTTACTTTTTTTACAACGGTGGCGGCGACTCACAGGATACCGCGCACAAAGTCTCACAGTTGTCCGAAAAGATGGGCTTTCCCATCACCTGCATCGGTGTCCCCAAAACGATGGACAACGATCTTCCGATCACCGACTGCTGCCCGGGCTTTGGCTCTGTCGCTAAATATACCGCTGTGTCCATACTGGAGGCTTCATTCGATGTCGCCTCCATGCAGCGCACGTCTACCAAGGTGTTCGTCATGGAAGTCATGGGTCGCCACGCGGGCTGGGTTGCCGCCAGCGCCGGGTTGGCGCGAGACGAGCGGGGAATGGGACCGGACATCATTCTGTTCCCGGAAGTGCCACTGGATGAAGCACGTTTTCTGGAGCAGGTCGACCGGGTCGTTGCCGAGCGTGGTTTCTGCATGATTGTCGTGTCCGAGGGCGCGAAGGATTCAGCGGGCGAATTCCTCTCCAGCTCAGGTACCACCGATGCCTTTGGTCATGCCCAACTCGGCGGCGTCGCCCCGGTCATTGTGAACAAAATCAAACAGCACGCGGGTTACAAATGTCACTGGGCCGTCTGCGATTATCTGCAACGGGCCGCCCGCCATATTGCGTCGAAAACCGATGTGGACCAGGCTTATGAGCTCGGTCGCGCCGCCGTTCGGTACGCGGTCAACGGGGCCAATGCCATCATGCCGGTGGTGGTTCGAGAGAGTGACCTGCCTTACCGGTGGCACATCGACAAGGCGCCCCTATCCGAGGTGGCTAACGTCGAGAAATGTCTGCCTACCGACTTCATCAGCGACGATGGCTTTCATATTACCGAGAAGGCCCGTCGATACCTGTCGCCGCTCATTGAGGGAGAGGCCTATCCTCCCTATCAGAACGGTCTGCCCGATTATCGGGTACTGAACAAATCCGTGATTCCCAAAAAGTGTGCGGAATTTCACGATCTTTAATTGAACTGAATTTGACAGGAACACCGGTGTTCTTCGGCGAAAGGGGTGAGAGCTTTTGGCCGGGGAAGGTGTCTCTGTCAATCCCGGGGGAGCCCAACCCGCCATCACTGATGGCCAACACGATAGAGACGCACTTCAGTGCGCGTATCAACCAACTGAGAGACGAAAGACATGAACGATATCACCAAGCTGCTGGGTGAAGAGGCGGACAGCCTGCTCACTCACCGTTGTGAAAAAATCACTCAGGAACAGCTGACGCTTCCCGGTGCCGATTACGTCAGCCAGACCTTTTCCCAGACTGATCGCCCGATTCCGGTGCTTCGCGCCTATCAGCAATTGCTCAACCACGGCCGCCTGGCCGGCACGGGCTATCTGTCGATCCTGCCGGTGGACCAGGGGATTGAACACTCGGCAGGCGCTTCCTTTGCGCCCAATCCGCTGTACTTCGATCCCAAGAACATTGTCGAACTGGCCATTGAGGGTGGCTGTAATGCGGTGGCCTCAACCCTGGGGGCACTGGGCTCGGTCGCTCGTCAGTACGCCCACCGTATTCCGTTCGTGGTCAAGCTGAACCACAACGATGCTCTGGTCTACCCAACCTCTTACGATCAAACGCTGTTCGGGCAGGTCAAGCAAGCTTACGACATGGGAGCCGTCGCCATCGGCGCCACCGTTTACTTCGGCTCGGAAAATTCCCGCCGTCAGTTGCAGGAAATCAGTGCCGCATTCGAGCAGGCGCACGAGCTGGGCATGATGACCATTCTCTGGACCTACTTGCGCAACGGTGATTTCAAACAGGATGGCGTTGACTACCATACCGCCGCCGATCTGACCGGACAGGCCAACCACCTGGGTGTGACCATCAAGGCGGATATCATCAAGCAGAAGATGGCGGAGAACAACGGTGGCTTTAACGCGGTGAAGGTCGGGAAAACCCACCCGAAGGTATACAGTCATTTGTCCAGCGACCACCCGATTGATCTGGTCCGCTATCAGGTGGCCAACTGTTACATGGGGCGGATAGGCCTGATCAACTCCGGCGGAGCTTCTACCGGTTCGGGCGATCTCGCTCAGGCGGTGCGCACATCGGTGATCAACAAGCGTGCCGGCGGCATGGGACTGATTTCCGGCCGCAAGGCGTTTCAGCGTCCCATGAACGAAGGGGTGGCACTGCTGAATGCCATTCAGGATGTGTACCTGGACGAGCGCATCACGATCGCCTAACCACGACGCAATCGGACATTAACCGAAACGGCAGGGCAGGCATGTCCTGCCGTTTTCGTTTACAAGGCGGAGCTACCGCTCCGGTGCCCAATCTCCCAGAATGGTATCAATCCGGTATCGTTTCACTTCAGATTCCGATAAGCGCCGCCGCCCCTTATGATCGTGAGCACCGGGACCTTCGCTGCCATACTCAAAGAAACGGGAATCTTCCGGGTAGAACCACATCTTGGTGCCGTCCGGGGCGGTACCCCCCATTTTGTCCCAGCCGGACTCCTTGATATGCGAGGCCATGTAGCAGCCCACGAAAACGGCTTTGCCAATCGCGTTTGGATCAGCATAACGTCCGTCATCGAATGTGGTGGTCGGATGCCAGGGTCGACCCAGCGCGGTCGAGTTATCTGGAACCCCTTCCTCCCGAAGCAGCCGACAGTTGAGAAAGGTAAAGCCGAACTCTGACTCGATATCCGTGGAGGGCGCGGTGACATAACCATGAGTGTCATGCTTACTCCCGCGTGCCGTGGTGACAATATCCGAATCGGTAAACAACGCATTACCCGCACCGAAAATAAAATCAACGTTACCGGCGATGCGGGACTTGTCGAACCAGGCGCGTTTGCCGTTCATGTACAGGGTGTCTTGATGACCCAGCAGTTGAACATCCCGCGCCAGGATGCGATCACTACCCTTGTCCAGGTGCAGCGCAACGGCCTGGGTTCCGCTCACCCGATCCGGGTTGTCCTTGGCCAGCGCATCGTTGGCCACAAAGTCGAAGCGGTTCTCAATACTGAGCGAATGGAACTGCACATCGGTGCTGGTCACACTGATCGTATAGCTGCGGAAGGTGCCCAAGTTACCACCGTCTCCCTCGTCCCGACCGGCGTAGTCATCGTAGTGAATCCGGGTCTGATCCATACCTTCACCCAACAGGTGAACAAAGGGCTTGTCGATTTTCAGCTTCTCTCGGTATTCACCGGCGCGAATGAGAATTCGATGGGGCGCGTCGCTCGAATCCGGAGCCGCGTCCAACGCGGCCTGCACCGTCGGGTAGACCGGAAGATCGTCAAACGGACGTTGCTGTTGATCCACAACCGCGTGCAGGTCTCGACGGGCATCACCACAGCCAACCACGACCATCATGGCCAACAACGCAAAGGCGAAGAAAACGAGTCTCATAATGAATATCTCAAAGGGGCTATGGAAAGCCGACCGGGCAAACGCCGCCCGGCCTGACTGAGAGGACACTTACTCGTCAAAGTGTTCGCGAAGCGTCGCCAGTACGCCTTTATCGTAAAACGACGTCAGCCAGCGAGTGGTGGACTCGACAAACACCGGTTCATTGATAAGGTCCGAGCCGAACACTTCCTTGATCGAAACCACCGCTTTGACCATGGCCGCCGGATCACCTTTTGCCGAATCACAGGCCGCTCGCAAGGTATCCGCCAACGGATCGGAAACCTCAATGGGCTGTCCCTTCTCATCAATGCCAGAGACATAGCGAATCCAGGCGGCAACCCCCAGGGTAATGATGTCGATATGACCAGCGCCCTGAAGCTGATCCCGCAAAGTGTGCAGAAGACGTTGAGGCAGCTTCTGTGAGCCGTCCATCGCAATCTGCCAGGTGCGGTGTTTCAGCGACTTATTGCGAAACCGGTCGCGCAGCTGGCCTTTATAGAATTCAATATCAAATCCTTCCGGTGCGCTGACCGTCTCCCCGGCCTCCCGGGCATGGTAGGTTTCCACCATTTTCACGAATGCCGGTTCGGCCATTACCTCGCTGACATAATCGAAGCCGGCGAGATAACCGGAGTACGCCAGGGTCGAGTGGGCGCCATTAAGCAGGCGCAACTTGATCTTCTCGAAGATCTCCACCTCCTCGACCAATTGTGCACCCACTTTTTCCCAGGCGGGACGGCCGTTGGCGAAGTTATCCTCAATGACCCACTGGGTGAACGGCTCGGTAAACACCGTTCCCTCATCGCGCAGCCCCAATAGTTCTTCCACGTGCTGACGGTCGTCGTCCGTGGTCGCCGGAACAATCCGGTCGATCATGGTGCAGGGGAAGGTGGTGTTGCTACGAATCCACTGTGCCAGCTCGGGCGAGACCTGCTCGGCAAATTGATGCAGTGCTTTTTCCAACACCTGGCCATTGTTGGGCAGGTTATCGCAACTCAGCGCGGTAAAGCTGGGCACGCCAGCTTCCATTCGTGCTTTCAGTGCCGATACCAGATAGCCGATTGCCGAGCGGGGCTTGTCCAGGTATTCAAGGTCGTGCTGAATATCCGGGTTTTTCAGATTGAGGTTGCCGGTGGCCGGATCGTGGCAATAGCCTTTTTCAGTGACCGTCATCGACACAATTTTGATGGCTGGATCGGCCATCACGGCGACCAGCGCCGACGGATCTTCCGGACCCACCATGACCGTTTTCACGGCGCCAACGATCTGCAGTTTTTCGCTGTCGCTCGAGCGCTCAACGAGCGTGTACAGCCCGTCCTGGGGTGCAAGTTGCTCCCGCACGGTTGGCGAGCGCAAGCTGCATCCGATGATACCCCAATCCCCGCCAAATTGATTCAGGACCGCTTCGGTATAAAACGCCTGATGGGCCCGGTGAAAGGCCCCAATGCCCAGGTGAACAATACCGGCTTTCAGCGCCGAGCGATCGTAGTTCGGGGTGCTCACGGAAGCGGGCACCTGCCCCAAAGTTTCGTTGTTTAAACGTTTCATAACATCACTCTTTCTTTTGGTTGATAGGCAATTGTGAGTCAGGTTCCTCGCCGCTCTATGGCAGCGTTGTCAATCGTACCCACATTGGCAATCTCTCCCACTCGATGGTATATTTTCTGTTCACTGTCCTGCAATTGCCGCCCTGGCATTCATGCCCCGGAGCGCGCGGCATAACCATTACAACATCAACGATCAACCAACAGGCACCCTCTTTATGGCACGTATAGCAGCAATTGGCGAAGTTATGGTGGAGCTTTCGCCCTATCCTACCGCGCAGGAGGAGACCCGCGAAATCATGGCGCTCTCCTACGCGGGCGACACCTACAATACCTCCGTCTACATGTCCCGCCTGGGGCTGGAAACCCACTATGTCACTCGCCTCGGGGATGATCCCTACAGCGAACAGATCATCCAGCGGATGCACGATGAAGCTATCGGCACTGATATGATCGAACGGGTTGCCGGTCGTTCACCCGGGCTGTACATCATCCGTAACACCCCCGATGGTGAGCGGGAATTTTTCTACTGGCGCCGCGAAGCGCCCGCGCGCGAACTCTTTTCCGAGCCCAACGAAAGCGTGCGTCTGTACAACCAGCTGCAGGAGTTCAACGCGGTCTACCTGAGCGGCATCACGCTCGCCATCATGACCGATACCGCCCGGCAAAGCCTGTTCGATGCCCTCGCCAAACTGCGCGGCAAAGGGGTAAAAGTCATTTTCGACAGCAACTATCGCCCCCGCCTGTGGAACACCGCCAAGGACGCCCAGAACGCCATGCAGGCCATGCTCAAACACACCGATATCGCCCTGCTGACGCTTGATGATGAGCAGCTGCTATGGGGCGACGATTCCATTGAGGGCTGCAAAAAGCGTTATCAGGCGCTGTCCGAGCTGGTGTTGAAGCGAGGCGCCGAGGAAACCGTGCTGATCGTGGATGGCGAAGAACAGCGGGTCCCGGTGCCCAAAGTCGATAGCGTGATCGACACAACCGGTGCGGGCGACACCTTCAACGCTGGCTACCTGGCCGCGCGGCTGGACGGCGCCTCGGCAGAGGCAGCCGCTGCAAACGGCACCCGTTGTGCACGAGTGGTCATCCAGCACCGGGGCGGCGTCATCGAGAAAACCCTGTTTGAAGCCGGCATCAACGGCTGATACCTCACAGGCGGCGCGCCCAGGCGCCGCCTTTTTACGACTGGGCTACCCCTTGTCGCTACAGCATCGGTACGCCCCGTTTACATAGCTGAATACTGAAACCAAACGGATCGCGCATCATCACCAGGTGCGAACCATCCTGAGGCTTCACTTCCTCGACAAACGTCGCGCCCACCTTCTCGAGATCCGCCCGCTTCTCGTCCGGGTTTTCGCACACAAACGCCAGATGCAGAATCAGTGGATTCATATCCGCGTAGGGAGGTACTTCACCCGGCGGATTGTTGTAAATTTCAATCATTACCTGACCACTGGAATCTTTCAGAAAGTGGGTACGAGGCCCACCCTCCATCTTCCGCGCAACGCTCATACCCAGATTGGCGGTATACCACTCGGCCACCGCCTCCGGGTCAGCCACGTTGTAAGCAAAGTGTTCAATTTTCATTGTAGTCTATCACTCCAGGTTACTCGTACAGCCCGAACAGACGCGGTAAGGCTTCACTGAAAGCCGGCACGTAAGTGACCAGCAACAGGACAACAAACATCGCGGCATAGAGCGGCAGCAGAGGTTTGAACATTTTGCTGATGGTGGTTTTGGCAATCCCGCAGCCGACAAAGAGCACACTCCCAACCGGCGGCGTACACAATCCGATACACAGGTTCAACACGATCATGATACCGAAGTGCAACGGCGACATGCCAAGCTCGGTAACGACCGGGAGGAAGATCGGTGTAAAGATCAGGACCGCCGGTGTCATGTCCATAAAAATGCCGACGATCAGCAGAATCAGGTTGATGGTCAGCAGAATGATATAGGGGTTATCACTCAGCGCAATCAGCGCGTCACTGATGGTCTGTGGGATATTCTCATAGGACATTACCCAAGACATGGCGGTGGAGGTGCCAATCAGCAACATGACAATCGCGGTGGTCTCAACCGACTTGACCAGAATCTGTGGCAGCTGGTTGATTTTGACCTCACGATAGATGAACACCGATAGCGCCAGGGCGTAGAGCACCGCGATCACACTGGCCTCAGTGGCGGTGAAGAAACCCGCCACAATACCGCCGATGACGATGATGATCAGCAGCAGGCTCGGGATGGCATCAATGGTTTTACGCACCGCGTCGCGAAACGGAATGCGATCGCCCACCGGGTACCCTTTCATCTTGGCCCAGATACCGCAAACCGCCATCAGCCCCGCCATCAACAGCAGGCCCGGAATGTAGCCGGCAATAAACAGCGCGGCAATGGAAACACCACCACTGGCCAACGAGTAGACGATCAACACGTTGCTTGGCGGAATCAGCAGACCGGTTGTGGAAGCCGTCACCGTGACCGCACCACTAAAGCCCCGATCGTAACCTTCTTTGGTCATGGCCGGAACCATAAAACCACCGACCGCTGAAGTGGCCGCTACGGCAGAGCCGGAAATGGCCCCGAACAGGGTACAGCTGATCACGTTCACAAACGCCAGACCGCCGGGCAGCATGCCAAAAAACACCTTGGCAAATTCAATCAGACGGTGCGCAATCCCGCCCTGCCCCATCAGAATGCCCGACAAGATAAAGAACGGAATGGCGAGCAGAGCAAAACTGTTGATGCCCCCCGCCATGCGCTGCGCCAGCGTCATGACCGCGGGCGTAAAATCAATGGTGAACAGCATCGTCAGCAAAGTGGAAATGCCGATACTGATGGCAATGGGGACGTTGAGGAACAGCAACACAACGAAGCTGAGCACCAACACGACAATTGACAGTTCCATAGGGGTTCGCCTCTCTTATTCGTTCTCTCTAGCAGCGTTAGTCGATGGGCAGGTCTTCACTGGCACCCGGAATTTCGCGCAATCGAATATGATCAATGGCGAACAGACAAATCAGTATTCCACTGATTGGGACCACGCTGTAAATATATCCCATCGGAATCTGCAATGCTGGCGAAACCTGATTCAGATCCAGAGTCAGCATCATCAGCTTGAAACCACCGACCACCATCACGCTCGCGGCAAACGCAAAGCACAGCACATTGATCAGAATTTCGGTTTTGACCTGCGCCTGCCGGGACAGGTTGGAGGTAACAATATCCAGCCCCAGGTGCGCACGCACGCGAAAGGCATAGGCGGCCCCAAGCAATCCGATCCAGATCAATAGAAAGCGCGCCAGCTCCTCGGTCAAGGAGCTCGGCTCGTCCAAAATAAAGCGGGTTACAACTTGCCAGGTGACGTCGATCACCATCACCGCCATCAACACCATCAACACCCAGGCGAGGGCGCGATCTATTACTCTCATTACACTGTTCATGGGTCTCGTCTCCGCGCTCACATGGATTTGATTTGCTGCAGAAGTTCGTACACGGGCTCACCGCGCAGTTCTTCATGCATGGGCTCTACACGTTCCATGAAGGGTGTCTTGTCTGGATAAACCACTTCCACACCGGCTTTTTGCACCTCTTCCAGCGCGTGCTCGGTCGCTTCGGCCCAGAGCTGTTTCTGGTAAGTCACCGACTCATCCATAGCCTGCTGCAGCCAGCCCTGCTGTTGTTCATCCAAAGAGTTCCAGACGTAGTTACTGATCAGGACCACGTCCGGTACATAGGTGTGCTCATTGAGCGAGTAGAACTTCGCCACTTCATAGTGTTTGGAGATGAAAAAACTCGGCGGATTATTCTCGGCGCCGTCCACGACTCCCTGGGACAGGGCGGTATAGAGCTCACCCCAGGAAACCGGCGTTGGCGAGCCGCCCAGGGAGCGGACCATCGCCATGGAGGTCTGACTCTCCTGAACCCGAATTTTCATCCCGGCCAGGTCTTCAGGCGTTTCGACCTGTTTATTGACGGTGTAGAAGCTTCGGCTACCGGCATCGTAGTAACCCAGCCCCCGCAATCCGACATCGGCACCGGACTGGAGCATTTTGATTCCGGCATCGCTGTCGAGAAAATTCCAGAAGTGCTCGTGATCCCGGAACACATAGGGCAAGCTGAACACTTTCATTTCCGGCACGAAGCTTTCCATTGGGCTGGCGGACACTTTGGTCATGGCCAGGCTGCCAATCTGGAGCAGTTCGATCAGTTCCCGTTCGGAGCCAAGCTGGCCATTGGAGTAGACTTCCAGTTGAACACTGCCGTCCGATAGTTCGTGCAAGCGGTCGGCCATATGAACCATGGCTTTGTGCACGGGCGTGCTTCGATCGAGGTCATGCCCCATTTTCATGTAGACGGTGTCGTCCACGACGGTGTCACACCCGGCCAGGCCGACGGTTATCGCAATGCAGCCGAGCACTCGCCGCCAGGTGGTTGGTTGGTTTGCTTGCATAGTGACCTTCTCTCTTATTGTCGAGCTGACCATGATACAGGGCAGCCTACCCTCTCTCAATTAAACCTTGTTTGTCTGTTTTGGCCTTCGGTGTTTTAAATCCGGGCTGCCATGGGGTACACCGTTTCGGGACACGCCGTAAACCCATCCCTGGGGGCTCGGATCGCGGGTCCCCCGCTCTACGGTCCCGAAACGGTGTACCCCATGTCATCCCTCACTTGGGCAGAAACCCTACACCTCTGGATCAGGTTATAGGTCATACCGCTGTACGCTTTCCGATATCACCTAAAGCGTTACCTCTACCAGACGGCACGCGGGTGCGGGGCATACCGGTTCAAGACCGTAGAGCGGGGGACCCGCGATCCGAGCCTACAGGGATGTATGTACGGCGTGTCTTGAACCGGTATGCCCCGCACCCACCCCCGAAGCTGAAAAACCACCCAACTAATCAAGGTTACGAAGAATCGTCTCAACCATTTTCTTGGCATCGCCGAACAGCATCATGGTGTTGTCCTTGTAGAACAACTCATTCTGGACCCCAGCGTAACCTGCCGACATACCGCGCTTGACGAACAGAACCGTCTTCGCCTTCTCCACATCCAGGATGGGCATACCGTAAATCGGACTGGCCGGGTCGGTCTTCGCCGCTGGGTTGGTCACATCATTGGCGCCGATCACAAAAGCGACATCCGTGGTCTGGAATTCGCTGTTGATATCTTCCAACTCGAACACCTCGTCATACGGCACGTTCGCTTCCGCCAGCAGTACGTTCATATGGCCCGGCATACGACCCGCCACCGGGTGAATCGCGTACTTGATCGTCACGCCCGCCGCTTTCAGTTCGTCGCACATTTCGCGCAGCGCGTGCTGCGCCTGGGCGACCGCCATACCGTAGCCCGGCACAATGATCACCGAGCCGGCGTTTTTCATGATGAAAGCGGCATCTTCTGCGCTGCCTTGTTTTACCGGACGATCGTCCGCCCCACCGACCGGGCCGCCGGCGGAGGAGTCACCACCGAAGCCACCGAGAATCACATTGAAGAACGAGCGGTTCATGCCTTTACACATGATGTAGGACAGGATCGCACCGGAAGAGCCCACCAGGGCGCCGGTCACAATCAACGCATCGTTTTTCAGGGTGAAACCAATGCCCGCGGCAGCCCAACCGGAGTAGGAGTTGAGCATGGACACGACCACCGGCATATCGGCACCGCCGATGGGGATGATGATCAACACCCCGATGACAAACGCCAGGGCGGTCATGGTCCAGAAGATCCAGGACTGTTGATCGATGCAGAAGTAGACGATCAACCCGAGAATCACCAGACCCAGCAGGGCGTTCAGAAAATGCTGGCCACCGAAAGACACCGGCGCACCAGAGACCAACCCCTGCAGTTTGGTGAAGGCAATCACAGACCCGGAAAAGGTGATGGCACCGATAACGACGCCCAGGGCCATCTCAATCCGACTGGCGATAAAAATATCCCCCGCAGCGCCCACAAGATCAAAGGCACCCGGATTGGTAAAAGCCGCACCGGCCACCAGCACCGCGGCCATACCCACCAGACTGTGGAACGCGGCCACCAGTTGCGGCATGGCGGTCATGGCGATGCGTTTGGCGATGGTAATACCGATTACCGCGCCCAGCACCAGTGCGGCCACAATCCATCCGTAGGATTGCACTTCCGGGCTGAATACGGTGGTCACCACCGCGATCAGCATGCCGAGCATGCCGCAGATATTACCGGTCCGTGAGGTTTCCGGCGAGGACAGGCCACGCAGGGCCATGATAAACAGGACCGCTGCGACCAGATAGGCCAGCGAGGTCAGATTCGCGTGTAGTTCAGTCATAAGTTCCCCCGGTTACTTTTTCTTCTTGTACATGGCGAGCATGCGTTGGGTGACGGTAAAGCCACCGAAGATATTGATCGCGGCCAGCGTCATGGCCACAAAGCCCAGGGCTTTGGACAGGCTCATGCTCTCGGGGCCGGCGGCGATCAATGCGCCCACAATGATCACACTGGAGATGGCGTTGGTAACGGCCATCAGCGGTGTGTGCAGTGCCGGGGTGACACTCCAGACGACGTAGTAGCCGACGAAAATCGCCAGCACGAAAATGGATAACTGCTGAATGAAATTGGCTTCCATGACGGCCCCCTTATTGTTCGCTCTGGAAAGCGGAATGAACCACCTGACCGTCCCGTGTCAGCACGGAAGCGGCAACGATTTCGTCTTCCCAATCGACCTTGAGCGTTTTGCTCTCGGCATCGACCAGAGGCGTCAGGTAGTTGAGTAGGTTTTTGGCGAACAGTGAACTGGCATCGGCGGACAGCCGGCTCGGAATGTTGTAGTGGCCGATGATGGACACACCGTTCACATCCACCACCTCACCGGGCTTGGACAGGGTGCAGTTACCGCCCTGCTCTGCGGCCAGATCCACAATCACCGAGCCGGGGCGCATGCTGTGCACCATCTCGTCATTGATCAGGGTCGGGGCCTTGCGGCCGGGAATCAGTGCCGTGCAGATGGCGATGTCCTGCTTCTTCAGGGTTTCCGCCACCAGCTCCGCCTGCTTGCGCTTGTAGTCTTCGCTCATTTCCTTGGCGTAACCACCCGCGGTTTCCGCTTCTTTGGTTTCGTCGCTCTCGACCATGACGAACTTGCCCCCCAGGCTTTCCACCTGCTCTTTGGCGGCGGGCCGGACGTCCGTGGCGGATACAATGGCGCCCAGACGCTTGGCGGTGGCAATGGCCTGCAAGCCGGCGACACCAGCCCCCAGCACCATCACCCGGGCCGGGGCAATGGTCCCGGCGGCGGTCATCATCATGGGCATGGCCCGATCGTAGACGTAAGCCGCTTCCAGTACCGCACGGTAACCGGCGAGGTTGCTCTGGGAACTGAGGATATCCATGCTCTGGGCACGGGTGATGCGGGGCACAAACTCCATGGCGATGGCGGTCACACCCGCCTCGGCATAGCGTTTGACGGCGTCGGGTTCGGCGTAGGGGGACAGGCCGGCAATCAACAGAGCGCCCTTTTTCATCGGGGACAACTCGTCGGGCTGGTCGCCTTCGCCCAGCAGGGGACGCTGGACCTTGAGCACCACATCGGCATCGCCCAGCAGACTGTTCAGGTCGTTGACCAGAGTGGCACCCGCCGCCTCGTAGGCCTCATCGGTGATACGGCTGGACAGGCCCGCGCCCGCCTCTACCGCCACCTCGGCTCCGAGGGCAATCAATTTCTTGACCGTCTCGGGCGTTGCGGCTACACGCCGCTCGTGCTCGCGACGCTCTTTGGGTATCGCTATTTTCATGAAACGTCTCCCTCATGTGATGGACACCATTAAACATAGCCGCTTTTCCCGTAAAAGGTGGGCATTGAGCGGAATGGTGTCCTAATCAACGGGCGCCTGATGGAATCAGGGCCTCGTTTTTTGTTGTCTGGAGTCAACAGAGTGCGTCAGTTGGCGTTTTCCCGCCTTGATTCTGCGCCGAGAAAACCCCGGGTCTCTCACCTCCCGGGGTTCTCTCCTCCGCTGGTCCGCGTTGTGTGGGTGCCCACAGAGCACCCGGATTGATCTCCTATACCACGGCCCCTATTTTCCAGGGGTTGAACTCATTATCACCGTACCCGAGCTTTTCGCTCTGGGTCGGCTCTCCCGAAGCCGTCGCGAGTACGACCCGGAAAATTTCTTCGGCGCATTCCTGCATGGTTTTCTCACCATCGAGAATGCCACCACAATTGATATCAATGTCCTCCTGCATCCGCTGATACAGCTCGGAATTGCTGGCCAGCTTCAGGCTGGGCGCGGGCTTGAAGCCAAAGGCTGAACCGCGACCGGTGGTAAAGCATACCACGTTGGCGCCCGAGGCAACCTGCCCGGTGACGGACACGGGGTCAAACCCGGGGCTGTCCATAAACACCAACCCCTTCTCTTTCACCTCTTCCCCGTACAAATACACGCCCACCATTTCGGTGGAACCGCTTTTGGCCTGGGCGCCGAGGGACTTCTCCATGATGGTGGTCAGACCGCCCGCTTTGTTACCCGGGGAGGGGTTATTGTCCAGCTCGAAGTCGTTGCGGGCCGTATAATCCTGCCACCACTCAATGCGATCGAGCAACTTTTGGGCAAGCTCAGGTGTTTTTGCACGCTGGGTCAGTAGGTGCTCGGCACCGAAAATTTCCGGTGTCTCCGAATAGATGACGGTACCGCCATGGCGGATCAGAATGTCCCCCGCCGCGCCCAGCGCAGGGTTCGCCGTAATACCGGAGAAGGCATCCGAACCACCACACTGGACCGCCAGGGTCAGCTCGCTGGCCGGGACGGTTTCGCGGGTGTGCTGATTCACCCCGGCCAACATGCCGCGCAACACCTCGATACCACGCTCAATTGCCTTGCGGGTGCCGCCGACATCCTGAATGGTGTACGCCTGAAAGGTGTCGGTATCCCCCAGACCACTCTCCTCCATCACCCGGCGCACCTGCATGGTTTCGCAGCCGAGTCCGACCATGAGGATGCCGCCGAAGTTGGGGTGGCGCGCATAACCATCGAACGTGCGCCGCAGAGTCTCATAGCCCTCGCCATCGGAGCGCATACCGCAGCCCGTTTCGTGGGTGAAGGCCACGACACCATCAATATTGGGGTAGTCGTCCAGCTCACCCGAGAAGGTGAAGTGCTGAGCAATGGCCTTCGCGACGGTGGCAGAGCAATTCACAGTGGTCAGGATACCAATGTAGTTGCGCGTTCCGACCTTGCCGTTGGCGCGCCGGTAGCCGCGGAACGTGGCCCGCTCGCGCTCGGGCACAAAATCCGTCGGCGTGGCGTTGCGGCAAAAGCCATAGTCTTTTTCCGCCTCACCCATTTTGCAGTTATGACTGTGCACATGCTCGCCGGCCTTGATGGCCTTGGCGGCAAAACCGATCACCTGACCGTATTTCAGGATAGGCTGACCTTCAGGGATATCCACCAGCGCCACTTTGTGCATGGCCGGGATATCGTCAACCAGAGTCAATTCGGGCTCGATCAGTGACGTGCCCGCCGGAATAGCTCCTTTACACACGCCTACGTTGTCGCGCTCGTGTAAATGAATGATGTTCGCCAAAATAATGATCACCCAAAGATTGGAGTCTCTGACGCCACTCTCACCTGGCAGAACAGAAACCGTTCGGTGGTAAAAGCCGTTCGCGCTCCGTCGAGCCGGCCTGCCAATTTCCCGTGTGTCGTCGTCCCTGCGGGTCGACGCTTTTTGTTGTGCGGGATTCTTTTTCAGGTACAGAAAAAAACAGGCGCCTTGCGGCGCCTGAAAAATCGGCAATGGTATTCGGTCAATACCGGGATCAAATTTAGCACCGACAAAGCGGACACCGCAACCACTCGCAACGCCCGGCATGAAAACCCCACCCAAAAAATTTACGCAAAACGCAATCTGACAGCGTTGTCATTTGCACAGAATGGGCTGCTTATCCCATTTGACACCGCTGTCAATTGCAACGGAGTAGGAGCGACCTCACCCGTTAATTTTTTGCCGAAACTCCCTCCCACAAAGCCATGAAACCGTCTCATTGCGAAGTTGACGCAAAATGTAATCGATTACACATATATATTAAATTATAGGTAACCGTTTACAAAGAAAATACCGAAACAATCTAACTAATATATTTGCCATTACAGGAAAAAATTTGTTCTTCCGTCTTGATTTTCCCGCCGGGCCGTACCAGAATGACTTCACTGCATGACGGCATACGCATTTCCGCAGAGGAAACTGCCAGACTCTAAAGATAAACCGTTAGCAGACCGTCCGCGTTTTCTGTTCTGCACGCGGTCATTCCCAAAGAGTCTGAATGCCAGCGGTATCGGGCAACCCAAAAACATCAAATGACCGGGGGCCCGAGCCTCTAATGCGACGATGTAAAGAGGCAAGAGGGAGACAACTGGGGCAAACGTCTATACCAACCGGGTATATACGAGGTGAGAGAGACCGCTCCAAGCGCCCGACCACCAGGCGGTATCGGTGTCGAGCAACCCTGAAACGAGAGGCCACCAGAGCCGACTTTCGGGGATCAACCAATAAGGCCAAGACCCCGCCAGCGGACTGTCCGCTGGCGGGTGAGGTCGTGCCCGAATCAACCACTAGCGGGCATCCGAATCAAGGACCGACCCCCTTCCACGGAACACCCCGGCTTGTGCTTCCGCTCCCAACATGAGACGGGCGAATTCCGACCAATAACTAGAAGCACATTCAAGAAGAGAGACCAGAAAGGTGATAACTATGCTGAAATACCCACCGCTTTCCGGCACGCTGTTGGTAACGGCGGCCACTCTGGCTGGTTGCAGCCAGGAACCACCCGCCAACGAGCCGCAATCCTCCAGCGTCCAGCCCGAGCAGACCCAGCAGGCCCCGGTCGCCCAGGTCCAGCTGTCCAACGCTCTGAGCCGCGCCGTCAGCGATGAGCCCTATTTTGTCAGTTTCGACGAACTCGGACTGACGCGACAGGATGCCTTGGACAGCAAGTTGGGCGCGACCGTAAACGGTACGCCGGTCGCCACGCAACTGATTGACCGCGACGGTGATGGACAAAAAGACGGCCTCCTCACCCTGGTCAACCTTCCCGCCGCCAGCACCATTGAGCTGATTATTGATCGCGGGCTCGCCAGCCAGGCGCCCGAGGTGGTCAAGCGCACCCAGGCGGAAATTTCCCACAAGGTCGGCGGTGAATGGCAGCCGCATTCCGATGAAAGCCGCGAAGGCCAGTACGAATATGTGGGCGGTGAATTTGAAAACGTCGAGAGCCTGACACCACCCGAAGAGCACTCTGATCACTCCTACTACATCCGCTATGAAGGCCCCGGCATCGAATCGGATCGGGTGGGCTACCGGGTCTATCTCGACTGGCGCAACGGCTTTGATATTTTCGGCAAGAAAACCCACGACATGGTTCTGCAGAATGTCGGCAAGGACGGCTACGATTCCTACCACGAGCCGGCCGACTGGGGCATGGACATCCTCAAAGTTGGCGACTCCCTTGGCGTTGGCGGCTACGGATACTGGGACGGTGAGCAAGTACACCGCGTTTCCGAAGTGGACGGGTGGGATGCCCGCATTCTGGATAACGGCGATCTCTACTCCTCGTTCAGTATCCACTACAAAGACTGGCAGGTGGCCGACAGCACGGTTGATCTGACCGCGCAATTGTCCATGACCGCCGGCAGCCGCCTGGTACACGTCGACCTGGAACTGAGCGACGAGCTGGACAACCTGACCACCGGCATCGTCAAACATCCGGGCACCGAGCTCATTGAAGGCGATGTCGATATTACCGGCAAGGCCTACACCTATGTGGCCAGTTGGGGTAAGCAGAGCCTGAGCGGTGAAGACGACCACCTGGGCATGGCCCTGCTGTTCCGCAAATCCGACCGCGAGACACAGACCGAAGACGAGCACAACTATGTGACCGTACTCGACGCGGCGGGCGAAGATGTCGATTACTACTTCCTGGCAGCCTGGCAGCATGAGCTGGACGGCATCACCACCCGCGAAGCGTTTGTCGAATACCTGGAAGACGAAGCCGAACGCCTGACACTGGCACCGCGCGAACGCCTTACCACCGCCCACAGCCAGGAACAGAAAAATCCACCGGCCGATGCCGAGGCGGCGCTCAACTGGAGCAAGCGTCTGGCGGATTCCGAGCTTGAGCGCAAAACCATGAAGTACCACGTGAACGGCTGGGACACCAACCGCGAGCGTCCGCCCAAGTTCGAGTACGACATCATCGGCCTGCTTCCCATGGCCTATGATGAGCTCAACGAAGTGGCACCGGCGGAGCGGTACGCCGACGTTCTGCCCCATGTGACCGGAAGCTTTATCGGTGAGGACGGCGAGATTGCCCGCTACAAAATGACCAACTTCAGTGTGGACAACGTCAAGCCCGGCGTGGGCGTCCTGCGTCTGTGGGAGCAGACCGGCGAGGAGCGTTTCAAACTCGCCGCCGACCAGTTGCGCGAGCACCTGCACAAGCATCCGCGCACCAGCGGTGGCGCGTTCTGGCACAAAGAGCGCTATCCCTGGCAGGTCTGGCTGGATGGCGTTTACATGGCCATGCCCTACCTTGCCCACTACGCACTTCTGTTCGAAGAAGGCGAACAGCAGCACGAAAGCTGGGCCGAGGTGGTCAAGGAGTTCGAGATCACCCGCGAAGAGCTGCGCGATCCCGAAACCGGCCTGTATTACCACGCCTGGGACGAGAAAAAACAGCAGGATTGGGCCGACCCAGAAACCGGTCTGTCCGAGCATTTCTGGGGCCGCGGTTTCGGCTGGCTTACCATGGCCACCGTGGATGTACTGGACTTCATTCCGGAAGAGGAAACCGAGCTGCGCCAACCGATCATTGATATGATCCAAGAGATTGCGGTCGACCTGCAGGAGTACCAGGACCCCACCGGCACCTGGTGGCAGATCATGGATCAGCCGGACGCGCCGGGCAACTATCGCGAATCCAGTGCCACCGCCATGTTCGCCTACTTCTACGCCAAAGCCATTCGTATGGGCTACCTGGATGACAGCTTCCTTCCGGTCGCTCAGAAAGCCTATGATGGCCTGATTAACGAATTCGTGACGGTTCATGAAGACGGCAAGATCAGCATGACCAATATCTGCCTGGTAGCCGGCCTGGGCTTTGGCCGCGACGGCAGCTACCACTACTATATGAGCGAACCGGTCTGGGAAAACGACCCTAAAGGTACAGGGCCGTTTATCCTCGCCGGTATCGAAATGCACCGCCTGCTCCAAGGCAAGTGAGGTAACCCATGAAACAGATCGAAGAACGCTTTGCCGTTCACATCGACGACTACAAGCACTACGACACAGAGAAGCTGCGCAAGCACTTTCTGATCGAGAAAATTTTCGAAGACGATCAGATCCACTTTGTGTACACCCACTACGACCGGATGATGGTCGGTGGTGCCAAGCCGATCAACAAGGCCGTGACCCTGGAGCCCGTGGACCAGCAGAAAGCCGAGCACTTTCTGGACCGGCGGGAACTGGGTGCCATCAACATCGGTGGTGACGGTATCGTCACGGTAGACGGCACCGAGTACGAGCTGGAATCCAAAAGTGCCATTTACGTCGGTCGCGGTACCAAAGAGGTCAGCTTCCGCAGCGTCGACGCCAGCAACCCGGCCAAGTTCTACCTGAACTCGGCCCCTGCGCATCACGCCTACCCGACCAAAAAAGTCGGCATGGGCGATGCCAATGTGCTGGAGTTGGGCTCCTCGGATACCTGCAACGAACGTCGGGTCAACCAGTTGCTGATCAACGGCATCATCGAAACCTGCCAGTTGCAGATGGGCATGACCGAACTGCAGCCGGGCAGCATCTGGAATACCATGCCGGTGCACACCCACACCCGGCGGATGGAAGCGTATTTCTATTTCAATGTGCCGGAAGATCAGGCCGTCTGCCACTTCATGGGCCCGAAAGACGACACCCGTCATTTGTGGATTCACAATGAGCAGGCCGTCCTGTCTCCGCCCTGGTCCATGCACTCGGGCGTCGGTACCGCCAACTACACGTTCATCTGGGGCATGGCCGGTGAGAACCTCGACTACACCGACATGGACTTCCACCAGCCACACGAACTGAAGTAAGGAGCTTCTCTATGAGTCATCATCCCCTGTTTGATCTGACAGGCAAAGTGGCGCTGGTTACCGGCGCCACCCACGGAATCGGCATGGCCATGGCCAAAGGCCTGGGCAGCGCCGGTGCCACCATTGTGGTCAACGGTCATTCCTCCCAGGAAAAAATCGACAAGGCTGTGGCCGAATATGAAGCCGACGGCTACAAGGCCTTTGGTTACAAGTTCGACGTCACCAATGAGGACCAGGTGATTGCGGCGGTCGACAAGATCGAGAAAGAAGTTGGCCCGATCGACATCCTGGTGAACAATGCCGGTATCATCAAGCGTGTTCCCATGCTTGAGATGCCCGTGGAAGAGTTTCAGCAGGTGATCGACACCGACCTGGTGGGCGTGTTCACCATGACCCGTCCCGTCGCTCGCAAAATGGTCGAACGCAAGCAGGGCAAGATCATCAATATCTGCTCCATGATGAGCGAGCTGGGCCGTGATTCTGTCGGCGCCTACGCCGCCGCCAAGGGTGGCCTGAAAATGCTGACCCGCAACATGGCCACCGAATGGGCGCGCCACAATGTGCAGGTCAACGGCATCGGCCCCGGCTACTTCGCCACCAGCCAGACCGCCCCGATCCGGGTGGAAGGTAACCCGCTCAACGAATTCATCATCAGCCGCACGCCGGCGGGCAAGTGGGGCGACCCGGACGACCTTCAGGGCGCTGCGGTCTTCCTGTCTTCCAAGGCGAGTGACTTTGTGACCGGGCAAATCGTCTACGTGGACGGTGGCATTCTTGCCACCATTGGCAAGCCTGCCAACGAGTAACTCTCAGCAGACCCTTTCTGCGGTTTTGATACGGCGCTTCGGCGCCGTTTTTTGTGGTTCAGAAACGTCAGGCCGGGTTCTGTCGGGTTACGCTTCGCTATCCCGATGACCTTCATCCGCCATCTCCTGAGCTTTCAAGCTCAACTCGGCGGCCTTGAACACATGCGCCTGACTCATGGCATTCTCGGTCCGGTGCAGACAATCGAGAATCAGCTGGCCAAAATACGGGAAACTCGACTGCCCCAGACAGTCAATCTCCCGTTCGCCCCGAGCGTTGGTCAAAAACACCTTTGACGCCGGCGCCTGTCTTGCCACGTCATTGTATTTGCGACATTCAATATTCCCTTCGGTACCGAGAATAAAGGTGCGGCCATCGCCCCAGGTCGCCTGTCCATCGCTGGTAAACCAATCGACCCGGGTGTAGAAGGATGCTCCATTGTCTCCCGTCATGGACATTTCACCAAAATCTTCCAGTTCGGGCTTGTCGGCATTGTTCAGATTACAGGCCCGCGCAAAATTGATGGTTGCCTCTGTCACACCGGCATAGGTCAAAAACTGCTCCACCTGATGTGAACCGATATCCGTCAGAATGCCACCATACTGATTCTTATCAAAAAACCAGTCAGGTCGGGTCGCCTTGGACAATCGATGCGGCGCCAAATTGATGACCTGAAGCACCCGGCCAATCGCCCCTTCGGCGATCAACTCTCCCGCCGCCCAGGCCGCTTCGTTGTGTAACCGCTCGGCGTAGTACACTGCATACTTGCGCCCCGTTTGCACCACCACCTGCTTGACCCGATTAAGCTGCTCCAGAGTGGTGAACGGCGCCTTGTCGGTAAAGTAATCCTTTCCTGCCTGCATTACCTGAATGCCAATCTCCGCCCGCACATTGGGGATCGCTGCGGCTGCCACCAATAACGTTTTGTCATCGGCCAGTATCTGATCAAAGCTGTCAGCCGCCTTGGCTTGGGGATACTTTTCGCAGAAAGCGGCCAGCTTTTTGGGATCCGGGTCGTACACATAGCGAAGCGTTCCTCCGGCCTGCAAAAGGCCATTGGTCTGCCCATTAATATGGCCGTGATCCAGCCACGCCACCGAAAAGCCGAACGCCTCAGGCGCAACGACTTTTTCCGATTTGCCCAGCGGCGCGTAATTCGCGCCGTCTTTTATGTTTGTTGAAGAAGATTCCGCCATGCTCTACACCAGTTGCACCCAGGTTGAATAAGCCACACTGGCCATTACCGTCACAATACATAACACCATGGCCAGATTAAACAACACTCTGTTTAATCCGGTTGGCATCGCATCACCCAGGTAACTGGGTCTATTGTGCAGAATAGCCCAACCAATATACGCAATGGGCAGCAAGAATCCGCATATTGCCGACGTGGGCAACACCACGTAAGGGCCCATGGTTGACCAGACAAATACCCCCAATACTGCGGGGGTTGGTGATAACAGAGCCAGCTTGTATTTCAAGCTCCCCTCCGGCCAATTGAACAGGGCTGCGGCCGCCGATCCGCAACATAACATGTGCATGACCAGCGATCCGACCGCCATCCCCAAAATACCAAAGGCAAAAATCAGGCGACTGGTCACTTCACCGAGGCCCGCCGACATGAACATCTTGCCCGCAACCGCGGGGCTCAGTTTCCCTTGAATATCCATATCAGAATTGAAAAACGCCCCTGCCGCCGCAATCGAGATCAAACTGGTGACCAGAACGTAAGGCAACACCAGGCCGAAGCCGATATCGTACCGGGATAGCTCGACGTGCGCTGGTGTCCACTTTTTATACAAAAGCGTATAACCATAGATAAAAGTCATGTTAATACCCACTGCGCTTCCCAGCGCCGCCATCATTATAGTGACACCCTCGGAATCCTGAGGCAATGAAGTGGGAATATAACCAGCCATCACGGCTCCCCAATCGACCTTGCCATTCAAGCTCGCACTGATAACCACCCAGGCAAAGGCAAAGATGACGGACCCACTCAGCAGTTTAATACCGGTCTCGAACACCTTGATCGCATTGGCTTTACCCGACTTCTTTCCACCTGATTCACCGGCCTGCTCACCATATTTCCATGCGGTGTACGCGCAGCCCGCCCAGACCAGAGTCGCGAGAGCCAACAGATACATATCACGTCCAACCTTATTCCCCTCATCCACGGACCACCCTGTGGATACCACGACAATTTCTTCAATCATACCGGCACTGAGCGGATAGTGAGCGAACCCCCAGATAATACTAGAAGCAAATGCTGCGACCGCCCAAAGCCATGCCAACGGGGCGTTGACATACTTTTTCATTGCTTCAAAAGGTTTTATTTGTGTATGCAAGGTTTGATGTGATAGCGCAAATAACATCACGCAGCCAATGATCATTGATACCGGCTGGACCCATAGAAACTCGTACCCAAACAAAGCACCAATAGTCAGGGAGGTAACGGCACTCCCGCCCCCAAGAGTCATGGCGCCCTGCAACCATCCGGGACCGCTCAGTATCAGATAAGTTGGAACACGGGCATACCAAGGCTTAGCGGAAATTCGGCTTAAGGTCGCCAGCTCATTATTAGCGGAATCACTCATACTGGATCCTGGATCTTATTGAATAGTCTATAGGATAAAAGGCAATCGATGTTTGTTCAGCGATACGAGGCTGACATATCGACCTTGGCCTTTCTATTCGACTTTTTCCGAAGCGATGACGAAGCAATCCTGTCCTCCAGCGCCCCTTGATAAGTCTGTCGATCAAGCGGTAGCTTTACCGGTCTCTTAAGCCATGTCGATAACAACATGGCGTTGGCCATATCCAAGGACGCCAGGCCCTGCTCCGCAGGGGTTAGAAGTGTCTCGCCCTTTCGGATGGCATCCACAAAGTTGGTCATTATCAGGGCGTGCTGATTCATTTTACCGCCCGTGCTGACAATCTCGGAGTGGCTCTCAGGCATACCGAACATATTTTCGGTCTGTCGGTTGAACTCCGATGTACTCTGCTGGTTTCGGACCAAGGTAAGCTGACCCGAATCAAAGTGTAAACTACCCCTATCGCCAATAACATCGAAACGGTTGACCCCCGGCGCCTCGCCGGTGGAGCCGACAAACAAGCCCGTGCCGCCATTGGGGTAGCGCAGATACGCCGTCACTTCATCTTCAACTTCGATCTGATGATACTTACCGAACTCACAGAACCCGTGAATCTCATTGGGAAGACCACAGATCCACTGAAATACATCCAGATTGTGGATGCATTGGTTGACCAACACACCACCACCCTCTCCTTTCCAGGTGGCACGCCAGTCGCTGACCTCAAAATAGATCTCCGGCCTAAACCAGTTGGTCATGGTCCAATGGGTTCGCCGGATCGGCCCCAGAACACCGCTTTCCACTATCTCCTTCATTTTGCTGAAGGTAGGATCGGTGCGCTGATTCAGCATCAGCGCGAAAACGGTGTTTTCGTCGGCATACTGGAGAAGCATTTCTCCTTCAAACGAAGACAGACCGATCGGCTTCTCCAGCATCACATGAAGCTTCCGCTCCAGGGCGTACTTGGCCATGGGGAAATGCTGCATGGTAGGCGAGGCAATGATCAGCGCATCCACCAACCCAGAATCGCACAGCGCCCGGTAATCAGAGAAGTGCTGAACCCCAAGCTCATCCGATAGCTCGGAGCCACTGCGCGAACAGATGGCCCCGATCTCACAACCCTGAACCTCTCCATCGACGATATTCTGAATGTGTTGCCGGGCAATATTGCCCAGACCCACAATACCCACACGAACCGCTGGCAAGTTGCTCTCTACGGAGCCTTCAGAAGGCTCCCGGCTAACTGTTTTCATGATTACAGCCCCAAATCATTGGCAGTATACGGTTGATTCCGAGTTGCGCTTTGCTTTCGAATCTGTCTGACCTCATCGGCACTGACAGCCCCTGCCGCGTTACCCCAATTATTCCGGATGTACGTGGCGATATCGGCATGATCCTGATCGCTAAAGCTATCATTACCAGCCAACCCGGGCATTACCAGCGGAAACTCGTATTCAACATCATTGACTTTGATTGGACCCCGCAGACCGTGTAGAAGAACTTTAATCAGTACCTTTGGCTCACCGATCACCCAATTACTATTGGCAAGCGGCGGCGCCATACCCTCCCGACCTTTACCGTGCTGGCCATGGCAACCCGCACAGGCTGCACGGCCCTCATACATTTCCTTGCCTCTCATATACTGGATCTGCTCCCTGGTTACGAGATAATCTACGTTACTTTCCACAATCTGTTGATTTCCCACCAGATTCAGGAGACTGCTCAGCTTCTCATTAATGTCATCACCTAAGTAGGACTGAAGCTCTTGCTCTCGACCTGCAATTCCGCTGGCCACTGCCTCGTTGATCAGTGGCTGATCGCCATACTTATTCAACACCGACGTCAACAGTTCCATCGTGTTGTCGATTTTCAGCTCTCCAGCACTCAATGCCAATTGCAGCGCAATCTCATAGTCGTTGGTCGACAACCTGAAAAGATCCGTCGCGAACTCCTGCTGTTCATTCTCAGAAAGGCGTGTCAGCAACTCAATGGCTGAAACTTTTACCTTGATATCCGGCGAATTCAAACCGGCTCGGATGCTTTCCCGATTGACAGCATTCAGTCCCTCCAGTGTCCAGAGTGCATTGATCTGAGCACGATGGTCGTCGCTTGATTCCACGATCCGAGTAATTTCTCCCGTGACACTTTTGTCATTACTCTGGACAATCAGACGTCTGGCTGTATCCCGATACCAGCCATTCCCGTGGTCCAAATAGGGTACCAACTGTGAACTGGTTTTATCGATTAGTTGAGGCGTTTCCCTCAGTTCGTTCTCAGCCCAACGCAATCGGTATATCCTGCCCATATTGTTATTATTTTTGTCCAGGTCACGAGCTTCAGATTGTTCCCGCAAATAGGTGGTCAGAAACTCTTTGTGCTGAATTACGCCATGGTACATATCGACTATGTATAAAGTTCCGTCAGGTGCTGTATAAAGATTTACCGGCCGAAAACGCTCGTCAGTAGATGCCAGTATCTCACTTTGCGGATAAAGCTCCTCACCGCTCAGCTCGCCCTGTCCCTCAACGATACGCCTGGCGGAAATCAGGTTGGCTGCCGGCTCAGGAACGAAAGCCACACCGTAATACTCATCAGGAAACTGATTGCCCCGATAAACCACACTGCCGCTGGAGGCAGTAAAGTTGACCAGTTTGCCCTTGTCGGGCCCGTCGGAAACCAGTGTCTCCGGTAAATAGGCTCGATTCACACCGGGATTGATTCGCACGGGGTATACCCGCTTGTCGCCGATGCTATGGGCTTTTATCTCCTGAACCAGTTCGGGGTTTCGATTCAATGAATTGGGACGTAGAAACTCCCCCTGTACAGGCACACTATTCCAGTTATGGAAAAGCCGGCCATAGTCGTCCATGCTGATGCCCCACTGGCCGCGAGATTCCGTTTTGGAGAGCGCCATCTTCCAATACTGATTGCGGTAGATCTCTTCAGATCCTTCGGGCAATTCCTCATCCAGAGGGAGGACTTTGTAGCGACGATCACTTTTGGCGTTGTAGTACCAGTTATCCAGGGCGTAGAGCATCCCGTTGGGCTTATGCTCTACACTGCCGCCCCTAGCGTAATCCGGATCAACCACTTCGCGAATGCCCAGCTTATCCCCCGCTTTGACTTCGGCGAAGTACAGTTGGGTCTGATCGGAATATAGAATGCCACCTTTTACCAATGCTATGGTTCGGGGCAGGATAATATCGTCAAGAAATACCGTTCGATTATCCACCTTCCCGTCGCCATCGGTATCATCCAGAATAGCAATGCTTCCAACGGGAATTTCTTCATTATTGCCATCCAGATCCGGCATGAACGTGGTCATTTCCGCAACCCACATACGCCCGTCACCGTCAAAGCTCAAGGCCACTGGATTGAAGACATAGGGCTCGGCAGTGACGCTCTCCAACTCAAAGCCCGGTTGTATCTGCATGGACTCCAAGGCTTCTGGCACCGTCAGAACCGGTGCGGGCGGAATATCCTCCGCGGCAATGGGCGGCGTCATGTCGTGACCTTCGCGATCACCCAGGTTTGTTGTCGTCGCCTCGGTTTCCGATGTCTCGGAACCCGGCTGAGAATCGTCCTCTAACACCGCATACGAACAACCTACGATCGACAGGCCAACCAGGGTATGAGCCAATACGGCTACACTATTCTTCTTGAAATTTTTATCTGTCCGCACAACCTACTCCAACTCAGTAATAGTGACATTTCGAAAACGTACAATATTGTTGGTACGGCCGGTCTCTTTCAATAATTGACTGCCATGGTGCTGCAAACCGATAAAACCTTCACTGTCCTTGGTGTCTCGAACATGGGTGGTCAGAACGCCATTGACATATATTTTAATATCACTTCCCCGGCACTCGATTCGGTACTTGTTCCACTCGAGATGGCGGTAGGCGTTGGCCATTTCATCGGTCCAACCGGGCAGATAGCTTTCTTTAAAATCTTCATCGGGTTCAGAGCGGGTGGCGTGCACCGGGTGCAGCCACTGGCGACGAGCCTGGTCATAAAGCCCGCCACTCCACTTCCGATCACTCGGATCAACTTCGGCCTGATAGCCCATTGCCTCGCGCTTATCTCCGGTCGTTTTAACCTGGCCTCTGAACATTATGCCCGAGTTGCTGTATTCGTTGACGTCGGGCATGATCACTTCCGCCGTCAGAATAAAATCTTGGTAGCGTTTTTTGGTCGTCAAGAACCAGTTACCGGTTGAGCGAAGTATCAACTCGCCGTTTTCGACTCGAGCGTCGCCATAATCATAAATATTCTCAAAATGACTCAGGGAGTCATTGATTAGGTTAGTTGAACCGGGCTCGGCTTTCTGTTGCGTCGAACAGCCAGCAATCGAGATTGTTGCAAGAAAGATAATTATTAATTTTTTCATGACTAAGCCGTCCATATTTAGGAGAACTTTAGATATCCAATGAGCGGATTCGGACACCACAAAGCGGTAAGGCCACCTTATCGCTTTACCTGACTGCTTGCAATATACAATATGGTAACTTTACGTTTCCCCACAAAGCACTTCTGCGGCGCTGAAGCTCAAAGCAAAAAACCGAGGCCTGAATGACAAGCCCCGGATAAAGTGTGCACATCCCTGTTAATCCGACTGGCTTCCACACTGGGCAGCTACCCCAAGTGAGAGAGAGAACACGAGTAGCCGCCAGATTCCTAGAAATTGAGCTTGAGCTTCACCCCCGCATAACGCTGAGCGGCACGGGGCACCTGGTGGGTCAGCACGCTTTCACCGCCAAATAGCCCTTGCGATTGTCCGGCTCCGCTCACGTAGGACTCATCAGTCACGTTGTTGACAAACAGGGTCAATTTGTAGGCATCGTCCTTATCGCGAATGCCGACATTCAGATTGAATATGCCGTAAGCGTCCTGATAGGTTGTCGGGTCATTCAGTAGACTAAATCTAACTTCATCCTGCCACTGGTAAGAACCGTTGATAAAGCCATCAAAAGGTAGGTCATCAAAGCGCCAATCATAATTCGCTCCCAGCGTCACTTTGAGATCCGGCGAATTATTTAGATCGGTGCCACTCAAGTCCTGCTTATCATCGACACAACCCTGAGCCTCGGTCTGAAGGTCGTAACAGTCTGCACCGGTGAACTCTTCAATTTCCGCATCGACCAAGGCAATTCCCATGTCCACTTGAAGATTTTCAGTCAAAAGCGCAGTGGCGTCGATCTCAAGCCCGGACGTCTGTAAATCACCCACGTTATTAAGCTTAAATTCAATCGTCTGAGTATCCGGATCGGTAACCGTACTTTGCGCCTGAAAGCCCTCATAAGAGGTTGAAAACAAAGTCGTATTCAGCTGAAGCCGGCGATTGAGGAAAGTGCCTTTCATACCCAACTCGAAGGAATCGGACGTTTCGGCCCCCACCGGAGAATCTGCAGAACTCTGGGAGAAGGAGCTAGTAATGTCATACCCCTCCCCTTTATGGCCCTGACTGTAGCTACCAAAGAACATCAAATCACCCGCAGTGAAATATTGGAGGGACAATTTCCCCAAAACCACATCATCTGAAGATGTGCCAGTAAGAGGATCATCTCCCGGCCGTAGGAAGCTCACACCAATATCTTCTTGATGGTAGCGAAGGCCACCAATCATGGTCAGACTGTTGTTGATCGAATACTTACCCTGAGCAAACACGGCCGCAATCTCATTGTCCGCCTCGGCGCTCCAGTCAGCGACAAACACAGGGCCTCGCTGGAACCAGCGGGAATTATCCTTTTTCTCAAAGTACAGTCCCGCCACGTAGTCGAACTTATCGTATGCAGGAGATGTCAATCGAAATTCTTGTGTCAGCAGATCGGTCTCATAACCAGATGATTGATTCAGCTCAAAGGTCTGGGTCGCATCAATATCCTGGAAAAACGTATACTCCCATTTCCGAAGCCCGGTGATGGACGCTAGGGTGTGTTCACCCCAATCGTATTCCGCCTTCAGTGTGGTTGACCAGTCATCCGAGGTATTTCGGGGCTCTGAATCTATTCGTACCTTATTGTTCTCTCTGGAAGGTGTAATACCCTCCAGCCATACCTCTGGAGGGTCGCCGTTAAGGTTGCGAGCTTCCGGTGACACATAGTTGAAGGGCGACGCGCAGCAGTTGTCTTCCGACTCATTGATATCTGCAATTAGGGTCAGCGTCAGATCCGCGCTTGCATCCCAGCGAAATTTTGAACGGAGGCCTTTGCTTTCCTTACCATTAATGGTGTTGCCGGTATGCAGGTTTTCAACATGACCGTCGTAGTCTGAATGATAACCACTGACCCGGACACCCAGGGTATCGGTCAACATGCCTGACGCCGATCCCAGCACGCGAACCTCTTCATCGTCAGTCGCGCTCAACTCGATCGTTGCTTCCGGGTACTCTGACGGCTCTTTGGTCGTAATATTGATCACGCCAGCGGACGCGCTCTTTCCGAACAGGGTGCTCTGCGGCCCGCGCAGCACTTCTATTCGCTCAACGTCCACAAGGTTCGAAAAAGCCTGAGCACTCGCGGCGACGGGCACATCGTCGATAATCACCGCGACGCTGGGCTCAATACTCATGCCGAATGCAAAAGTACCAATACCCCGCAATGCGATCGGGCTGTTATTCGCCTGATCACCCTGCGTAATGGTCAATGACGGCGATACTTTGGTCAGGTCGTTGAAATCGTTAACGCCCATATTCTCCAGGCTTTCGCTATCGATGGCCGATACCGCTACGGGAATGTCCTGGGCGCTCTCCTCCCGCTTTTGGGCGGTGACAAGCACTTCTTCAAGCTGCGGTTGGGCGTGGACTGCGCTGGGAAAACCAATACCCGCACTCAACAGACCAACTGCGATGCTGAGTCGCTTTTTTGACAGGATGTTTACGCTCATAACTAACGCCTCATTTATTTAATATTTGAGCGTCAGTGGGAACCTCGCTGGTGCCAACGCCGCCACAACGATTGTGGACTACCGCTTTATCCAAAGCGCCACAAACTACCCGCTGCAACATCCTAACGGCGCCCCAAAGACGCCTCTTGGCTGATTGAAGTCTCTCCTACCCCTTTCGTGGTCGAGCGACGAGGGCAGATTGCCGGCCCTCATTCAAATTGCGTGTTAGCGCACACTCGCCAAGGCCATATGGCCAAGTGGTAAGGCCACCTTAACCCCGCGAACTTCCGGAGTCAAGCAATTGCTTGTACTTTTTTGAACAAAAAATGAACGTTAGCGCAAATTCAGAGTATGGATAGACCGAGGGGGTTTCAGGAAAGAGCCCTAGGTGCACTGGCACGTTGAGGAGTGCACCTTTATTAAGGGCTTATGGGATCAGTCGTCTTCGTCTACAGAATCAATGGTGCCAGCGCCGTCATCCAATAGCGCCCAATCCCGCTCCAACGCCCTTGAGATATGGGCTCTCATGGCATTCTTTGCGGCAACTGGGTCCCGGTTTTTCAACGCATTAAAGATTCGGCGATGCTCATTCACAGAAGGGTGCACCCCCTCCTCACGCACCCTCTTGTGAAACAGGGTGCTGATCTCGGACTCATTCCTGAGCTGCCAATACCACCTCACGGTGGCCGCCAGCGCACTGTTTTGGGAGGCTTCGGCGATGATACAGTGAAAGCGCTCATCGGCACGCTCCGTCACACTCCCCTCAACCCCTTCGTTTTCCATTTCCCGCAAAGCAAGCTCCAGATCCATTAGTTGCTTTTGGGTAATCCGGGCCGCCGCCAGCGCCACCGTCTCGGTCTCCACGCAACGACGGGCTTCAAGGATCTCAAACGGTCCCGGCCCCTCATCCCTCAGTTCCAATTCTTGGGGCGAGCGCTGCTTGACCACGTAGATCCCACGCCCGGTCCGGATCTCCACCAGTCCGGCAATTTCCAGGGCAATCATGGCCTCACGAATAGTGGGCCGACTGACATCAAATTTAACCGCCAGGTCCCGCTCGGAGGGAAGTCGTCCGCCCGGCTTGATTTTTCCGGCTTTGATCTGCGACTCGATTTGACCGGCGACCTCGAGGTAAAGTCGACGGACTTTGACTGCTTGTATTTCCATTGGCGCTGCTCTATTGTGTTGGTTAACATATCTGGTGGTCAGGCCAACAATAATCGCATCAGTCTGCTCTCGAGTCAATCCATCCCTGGATACCTTCAACCCCATTACCAGTTATACATGGTGCCGTCTTCCAGACGATTGACCGGCAAGTACGCCGGACTGTACGGATATTTTGCGGCCAGCTTTTCATCAATATCTACACCATGGCCTGGGGCGCTTCCTGCGTATAGATAGCCTTTATCGAAGTGGTAGTCGTGGGGAAACACCTCGTCAGTCTGCTCGGTGTGGCGCATATACTCCTGGATGCCAAAGTTTGGTACCCAGGTATCAAAATGCAGCGCGGCGCCCATACAGACGGGAGAAAGGTCTGTCGCGCCATGACTGCCTGTACGCACCTGATACAAATCCGCCAGATTCGCAATTCGCCGAAGGTGGGTGATACCACCGGCATGCACCACCGTGGTGCGAATATAGTCAAGCAGCTGCTCGGTGATCAGTTGCTGGCAATCAAAGATGGAGTTGAAGATTTCCCCCACGGCCAAGGGGGTTGTCGTGTGCTGGCGGATCAAGCGGAAGCTCTCCTGATTTTCAGCGGGAACAGAGTCCTCCAACCAAAACAGGCGATAGGGCTCAAGATCCTTGCCCACGCGAGCGGCCTGAATCGGTGTCAGCCGGTGATGGGCATCGTGAAGCAAGTGATGCTCGAAGCCGAATTTCTCCCTGAGCTTATCGAAAAGCTTAGGGACATGGTTCATATATTTCTCAGTGGACCAGACGTTTTCAGAGGGTAAGTCCGAGTCCGCCGGCTCGTAGTACATTTTTTCTTTGGCGACCCCATAGGTGGAGGGAATCCCAGGAATACCGGACTGAGCACGAATGGCTTTGTAACCAAGATCAATATACTTGGCCACCTCATCTACCGTCTCCTCAATATCCACGCCGTTCGCATGACCGTAAACCATCACGCCATCTCGTGACCGTCCGCCAAGCAATTCATAAAGCGGAAGTCCGGCAATTTTTCCTTTAATATCCCACAGCGCCGTATCGATACCGGCAATAGCGGTCATGGTAACCGGTCCACGACGCCAATATGCACCTCGATACAGGTACTGCCAGATATCTTCAATCTGTTGAGGATCTCGCCCTATCAGACAGGGAAACAGATGATCCTCCAGATAAGAAACGACCGACAGTTCACGTCCGTTAAGTGTCGCATCGCCAATCCCGTATACACCCTCATCAGTCTCGATCTTTACGGTCACGAAGTTTCGACCCGGACAGGTCACAATCACTTTACAGTTTACAATTTTCATAAAAATAACCACTTTAACAGGTATTACCGAATATCAGCCGGGCCAGCTTTTGGAAATGTACGTTGATACACTTTCAAAAATAGGCCAAAAAAGGGCGCACCAGAAGATATGAGTACGCCCGTCAAGGGAGATCAACTGTTACCTACAAATCACGCTGCTCGTGATAGAAGTTTTTAAGCACATCAAACGCCATTTTCTTTTCGCCGGTTTCAGAAATAAGACCTTTGCGGTTGTAAGTCTCATGGATTCCATTCAGCTCACGAAGGTGGGAACGAAAATCCGTCAGAATCCATGGGGACATGCCTTTAACCGCTTCACTTCGTTCCAGCATGTCCACTTGAGCCCGGTACACTCTGGCCTGATACTCCTCCGACCAGATAACGCCCTCTTCAGAATGGAATCCGGCTTTTGCGCCCGCCCCAAACTCAGAGATGATCATCGGCTTGCCAAAGACGTTATTGAATCGCATTTTTGGCATCAACTTGAACATAGTGTCTCGAATCAGTCCCTCATCTATCCCGAGCTCGGGGGCAAAAAAGGCAGAGTAATACCAGCCGAAATACTCGTTGTAACCAACAATATCAACCACTTCACCCAGCTGGTCTTTGATCATGACCGTAACCACATCATTTTTGTCGAAGTCGTCAGGCGCGGTCTTTTCAAACATTGCTCTCAGACGATTCTTCTCTGCCTCGGGAAGCTCTGAATCATGTATCAGCGAATACAAAAGATGGTTACCCACCTCTTCAAACTCCTTCGAAAAGTCACCGATCAGAGCGGAGGCGATCAGGCGATCACTTGCATCCAACGACCTCGCGGTTTCAGCCAACCCCTTAAGGAACTCCAAACGCTCCTGGGATTGAGGAAAGGTCTCATTGGCGATAGACCACATGACGATGGAGGCTCGATTCAAATCCCGAGTGACATTGTCGCTAATTTGAGCCTGAGCAACCTGTTGCGTGTGTCCGTTATCCCAGTCAATCAAGGAGACAATGGGAATTTCACTCCAAACCATCAACCCTAGCTTATCGGCCATTCTGACAGTGTGCTCATTGTGGGGGTAATGAGCGAGGCGCACGAAGTTTCCACCAAGCTCTTTAATCAGCTTCATCTGTACTTCGGCATCCTCAGGCGAGTTGGCCATCCCCGCACGCAGGGGAGTTTCTTCATGCATGCTGATGCCATAGAGCTTTACGGGTTTACCATTAAGTACGATGTTCTGACCCTCGGTTTCGATGGTTCTAAACCCTATCCTGTCTTTGATCTCACGCCCGTCATAGCTGATTTTCACGTCATAGAGTTTCGGGTTTTCCGGGCTCCAGAGTTGAAGATCGGCCTGGGTGCTGAACTCAGCGCGTCCGTTCTTACCCACAGACACCGTCTGTTTAACACCCGCTTCGGGGATCTCTACTGTCACAGACCCACTCTGAACGTTATCAGACAACTGAACCCAGCCCTTGATCTCACCGCTCTCCCGGTCCTCCAAGTACACATGGTACTGGCTGACATATTTTTCAGGAAGAGTCAGCAGGTTTACATCGCGAGTAATGCCACCGTATTTCCAGAAATCAGAGGTGCGCATCGTCGGTATCGTACTGTCGTCCAGAAAAGCATCAACACGAACGATTACCGTATTCTTTCCGTCTTTGATGTGGTCTGTCACATCAAAATTGAATGCGGTGTAGCCGCCCTCATGTCGACCCACCAGCTCGTCATTGACGAACAGATCCGTGACATAGTTGGCGCCACCAAAATGAACGAAGTACTTCTTGCCCTCTTCCTTATCAATCGGCACAATTTTGTGATAGAACATTTTTCCGCGGTAGCGATCCAGATCGACACGCTGGCTGTTCCAGTCACCGGGAACCTTAAGCTGGCTCCGTTCATCAAACGAGGTTTCTTTGAGCTCCATGCCGGTGAGCTGGTCTCGATTCAGGTCATTGATGTACCCACCGATCCTCCAGCCGATACCCGCTTCATCCACTTTAATATCCCACATGCCGTTGAGGGAGCGACGTTCACGACCGTAGATATTGGTCAGCAATGGCGCGGGCTGCGGGTAAATGTCTGCATCAGGAAAAACCGAGAAGAACTCGTTATCCGAGTCGTTTTCGTCACCGCCTTCAGCTGCCCCTACCGAGGCCGCCACCACCCACAAGCAGCACAAGGCCGCTCGCAGTAGCTGTTTCTGTATCTCACCCATGGTTATAACCTCACCTGTTGATTCCGGCCCTACAGGTCGGAAACTGTTATTTTCAAAGATGGCCAAACCACCCGCTGCCTGGTGGCCTGACCACTTTACCATGATGATCAAGTGATTCCCGAAAGTCAACCAGTTTTGAGGAAAAATGACCGAAGGAATGGAAGATATAAAAGAGATAGAGGGGGGCGCTCAGCCTTCCTGGAGATCTATAGCTGACCGGCAGCTATGCCGATGCATCAATAGATGCAGGCCCAAACCAAACTCAAACCACATGGTTCAAAGGTACGCCCTAGAACAATAATATTTATATTATTTGTAAACATGTTGACGATGCCCGCTCTACTGGTATTATGGCCAAGTGGTAAGGCCACAAATCAGGCCACTACGACGCCGACCCGTACGCCGACGTCTATAGACGACCCGTGAGAGAGCATTCACGGAGCTCGACAGTCTCGATATACCTAGTCACTCGGAGTCAATATGAAAATTGTTAATTGCAAGGTTATTGTAACCTGCCCTGGCCGTAACTTCGTTACCGTCAAAATCGAAACGGATGAAGGGGTTTACGGTGTAGGGGATGCGACCCTTAATGGTCGGGAGTTGGCCGTTGCCTCTTACCTTGAGGATCATCTGTTTCCCTGCCTCATCGGCCGGGACCCCCAGGATATTGAGGACATCTGGCAATACATGTATCGCGGCGCTTACTGGCGCCGAGGTCCCGTTACCATGGCAGCTATTGGGGGTATAGACATCGCGCTCTGGGATATCAAAGGTAAAGTGGCAGGGCTACCACTCTATCAACTCCTGGGCGGCCGTTCACGCAATGGCGTTATGGTTTACGGACACGCCAACGGCGTCGATATTGAGGAAACCGTCGACGAAGTCGCCAAGTTCATTGACATGGGATATAAAGCGATCCGAGCTCAGTGTGGGGTTCCCGGCATTCCTTCCATTTATGGGGTGACCGAGGACAAGATGTTTTATGAGCCTGCCGATGTTGGCCTGCCTGACGAGCAGGTTTGGTCAACCGAAAAGTACCTGAACCATGTGCCCAAGCTGTTTGATAAGCTTCGGGAGAAGTTTGGCTTTGAGCATCATTTGTTGCACGACGCCCACCATCGCTTAACACCCATTGAGGCGGCCCGCTTGGGTAAAGACCTGGAACCCTACCGCCTGTTCTGGCTTGAAGACGCTGTACCGGCGGAAAATCAGGAAAACTTCCGGCTGATCCGCCAACACACGACAACCCCTCTTGCCGTCGGGGAAGTCTTCAACTCTATCTATGACTGTCAACAGCTGTTTTCGGAGCAGTTGATTGATTATATCCGGGCCACCGTCGTTCACGCTGGCGGCATCACCCATTTCCGCCGAATTGCCAACCTGGCCGATCTGTACAATGTTCGGACCGGTTGTCACGGCCCCACAGATTTATCCCCCATTTGCATGGGAGCGGCACTACATTTTGATACCTGGGTTCCCAACTTTGGCATTCAGGAGTATATGCGGCACACAGAGCAAACCAACGAGGTGTTCCCGCACGATTATCACTTTGAGGATGGTTACCTTCACGCCGGCTCTACCCCGGGTCATGGAGTGGACATTGATGAGGAACTGGCCGCTCGCTACCCCTACAAACGCGCCTACCTGCCGGTAAATCGGCTTGAAGACGGCACGCTTTATAACTGGTAGGTACTTTGGAATAAGCTGGCTTGGCAAGCCAGCTTTCCGGTTCCCTTACAGCTCCTCTTATTTAGATGTGTGGAGCTGTAGTGGTGGTACTACAAGCAAACGGGCTTTTGACTATGGTAACCTCTCTAACTTTCCCGAAGGAGTCTCGCTCTCCGGCTTTGATCGTGGTAATGGGCGTATCGGGGTCTGGCAAGACCACTCTTGGAAAAGCGTTGGCGAAACAACTGAAATGCCGTTTCCTGGACGCCGACGATTTTCACAGCACTGAATCTCGTGAGCACATGGCGTCGGGGAAACCCTTGACCGATGACATGCGGAAACCTTGGATATCAATCATCTGCCAAGCGCTAAAACAATACGCCGAAGGCAACACGCCAGTCATTCTAGCTTTCTCAGGTCTAAAGAGAATTCACCGAGAGCCTTTGCGTCACTGCGGTTTGAACGTGATATTCCTTCATTTGACCGGTGACCGGGAGACTTTGGCGCAACGTATGCTCGCACGCATCGATCACTTTATGCCTCCCAGCCTGTTGGATAGCCAACTGGATAGCCTTGAGGTCCCGATAGATGAAGAAGACGTTTTCCCGCTAACGATTGAAATGCCGCTGAAGGATCTTGTCGTTCAAGCAGAAAAGCTGGTAAACCAATACAGAAATTCATAGTGTTGAACAACGAATATGCCCACCTCAGTTTCTCACAGCGCAACGCTTCCATAGCACTTGGAAGCGTCTGCGCATCAGAAAGATGACTCGTTTATCGCGTGACCTGAACAAGGCGTAACGGGCTTCATATCGTGGCTATACTGATGCATCAATAGGTCAAACCCGCACCGAACTCAAACAAAGCATAGCCCTCTGGCTCCAGATAACCGGGAACATCTGACCGATTGGTCTCCACCGCCTGCTGGGAAACGGGGATGGTAAAGGGAAGCTTCCCGGTGGGCGCAAACCGTCCCTCCACAACATCCATCAGCGCCTCCATGGACGTGCCAAAAGTCGCCACAACTGTGTTCAATGAACCCTGATCAATCTCATTGATCACCCAAGGATTGCTGAAGTTGATCGCGACCACCGTGGGCTTGTCTTGGAGCGATTGATTCACGCGCTCTACATCGACGCCGTTCTCGCTAAGCCTGAGGTCAATTGAGTCTCCCGTGGAGCCAAACAGGCCACCGTTATTGGGGAGCAACCAAAGCACCACGACATCCGCCTCCTCACGTGTGCGCACAAACTCAACGTCCCAAGGATGGGACATCGGAGCGAAGACTTCACTGGGATTGCCACCTTTCAAATCGTCCCGATAACGCTCCACATAAACCTTGGAACCGGATTTCAGCGGAAGGAGCGAATCGTCATTACGCAGAAGCACTATGGATTTGCGCAATGCGAGGTCGGCCCGTTCCTGGTGCTCTTCACTGCCTACGATCCTCTCTGCATAGCCAGGATCCACATAAGGGTCCTCAAACAGTCCCAGGGCAAACTTTTCTGCCAACAAGCGCCGAACGGAGTCATCCAGACGGGCTTCCGATACCAGCCCGCTCTTCACGGTTTCGAGCAAACTGGCCGGATCCGCCGTTCCGGAGAAGAGGTCAACACCGGCGTCTAGTGCTCTGCGGTAGCGCTCCGGCAATGACAGGGACTCCACTCCCCAGGGCATCATTTCGATGGGTCCGGTATCCGAATTGATAATCCCCTCGAACCCCATTTTCTCCCTTAATAGTCCGGTCAAGACCCGCTTGTTGTAAGCAAACGCCACCTCTTCAAAATCTGTTCCTACCGGCTTCGCGTAGTACGGCATAATGGATGAGGTTTTGGCCTCAATGGCCGCTTTGAACGGCTTCAGATGGTAATCGAACATGTCGCCAGGATAATGCTGATCCTTGCCCCAGAAGAAGTGGGGGTCCTGCCCATCAACTTGAGGGCCGCCACCGGGAAAGTGTTTAGTGGTCAGGGCGACCGAGCCTTTCCCCAAATTCTCTCCCTGGAAGCCCAGGGTCACCTCACGGATCATGTCCGCTGCCAAGTCGGCGCTCTCGCCGAAGGTCCCTTCGACACGTTCCCAGCGCGGCTCCGTGGCGAGGTCCGCCATGTACATATAGCCCTTGCGCAGCCCGACCGATGCCCACTCATGGCCGGCAATTTCAGCAAACTCACGGGTCAACTCAAGGTCCCGCATAGCAGCGAGCCCCAGCTCACCGGGCCAAGTGGAGAAGGTGGTGTCGCCCAGACCAACCCCCATAGCGCTATCTACCGTTACATGATTACGCGGGTTGGATGAAACGATCACGGGAATTCCCAAACGGGTACCTTCGGCGACCGCTTGAACGTTGTTGGCCCACTCCGCGATTAACCGGGGATCGGCATTGGTACGTAGAATCAGATGTCGGAGGTGGCGCTCCTCTATTCCCTTCGTGGTACCGGAAAACATCAGCATCGGCTCGGGTAGAGGCTGCCGAGTGAAGAGATTCATCTCCATGACAATGTCCTCCTCGGACAGGCCACTCGTCACCTCTCCACCCCCATCCCTTAAGCCGAAAGCACTCCCGCCGTCCATACTCACCGAGCTGATCAGCATAAAACCAACCTTCTCCTCCAGCGTCATTTTGCCGACCAGGTCCTCGACCCGCTCAGCGGTAGGTCGGCGCCAGTCTTCATAGGTGTCCAGCGCCCCACTCTTATTCAGGTCTTTGAATTTATAGCCGTCCACACTGAGCAATTCACTGTTTCGGGCTTCCAGCTCAGGTTGACTGTGGCTTTTCTGAGGTTGTTCAACTGACGATTTTTGACCGCAAGCGGCGATGGTGGCAGCCAGTGCAACGACAGCGAGTCGAGCCAAGCGTGAGCAGTTGCCGGTGAGGATGTCTTGGATTCTCTTCATAGCCTAACCTACCGAATTTGGTAATCATTGGGTAAAAGGCACACCAGCAGTGCGCCGCCAGAGGTACAGCGTTTAGGAAGGATAGTGCGATATTGGTCCGATGGTCAACTGGTAAGACCACCTTAAGTAAAGCTTTCTGCTTGTAGGACTACGTGCTGACCCGACAAAAGCGCCAGGCTAGACGGTCAGCGGCCAACCCAAAATCAGCACCACAAAGGTCGAAAGACCAATCACGACATTCATCGGTGCCCCGACCTTCAGGAAGTCGGTAAAGCGGTATCCACCCGGACCGTAGACCATCAGGTTGGTCTGGTACCCCAACGGCGTGGCAAAGCTGGCGGAGGCGGCAATCATCAGGGCGAAGATGTAGGGCTCCGGGTTCAGGCTGGCTTTTTCGGTGATCTCGAGCACCACCGGCAACATGATAATGGCCGCCGCATTGTTGGTAATGCACTCGGTGAGAATGGACACCGATATATAGACCATCAGCAGGATCAACCAGGGGTGACCACCACTGAGGCTGACCAGCGTCTCCCCAAGCAGGCGGGCCACGCCGGTTTTGTCCAGCGCCACCCCCAGCGCAAAGGATGCGGCGATGGTCAGCAATACCGTGATGTCCAGACTTTTTTGAGCCTGGGGGGCGGAGCAGCAACCGGTAATCAGCATGGCCGCTGCACCCAGCAGGCCGGCGTGCAGGATTGGCATCAGGCCGGTGGCGGATATCAGGACCACGGCGAGAAGAATACCCCAGGCCAGATAGGCCCGCTGATGGCGCGGCGCCTCGGTCTGTAGGTCGTTGATCAGCAGGAAGTCCTTATTGTACTGCTGGCGACTGACAAACGCCGGCCGCGCTTCCAGCAGCAATGTGTCACCGGGCTTGAGCTTGATGGTGCCCAGGTTGCCCGGCACTCGCTCACCGTTGCGGGCCACGGCGAGCACGACCGCTCCGTAGCGTTCCCGGAACTGGGAGTCCCGGATGGTCTGGTTGATGCAGTTACTGTGCGGGGAAATCACCGCTTCCACCAGGCGCCGTTCGCTGTGCTCCCGTCCCAATGTCGGTTCACCATTGGTGGAGGCCACAATCCCCTTGATCCGCAACAGGTCGGAAATCGCTTCGGTATTACCCGCGAAAATCAGCCGGTCGCCCGCCTGCAGAGGCTCTTCCGAGCCTACCGCCGGCACGATAGCCCCGGCGCGTTCGATCTCCACCAGGTAAATCCGCTTCAGGTTACGCAGGCCCGCCTGGACAACGGTCTTCCCCACCAGGGGCCCATCGGCGGCCACGGCGACCTCCAGAGTGAACTCCCGCAGGTTCCCGAAAATTTCCTTTTCCCGCCGATCCGGCAACCAGCGGGGGAAGAACACAATAATGAAAACCAGGCCGATGATCGCCACCGGCAACGCCACGGCGGTAATAGAGAACAGCGAGAACCCGGCCTCCCCGGTCATGGACTGATACTGACCGTTGACCACCAGGTTCGTGCTCGTGCCCACCAGCGTCAGAGTGCCCCCCAGAATGGCGGAGTAACTCAGGGGAATCATCAGCTTCGAGACGGGAACATCGATGCGCTTGGCCCAGGCCCGCAGGGCCGGAATCATGGTGGCGACCACCGGGGTATTGTTCAGAAAGCCGCTGAACAGCGCGACCGGGAAGGCAACTCGCATCTGGGCTCGCCGGACGCTCTTCGGCTCGCCCAGCAGATAATGCACGATCAGCTCGATGCCACCGGAGGCATGAATACCGGTGGCCACCACAAACATGGCGGCCACGGTGATCAGGCCGCTATTACTGAAACCGGAGAAGGCTTCCGACGGCGTCAGTACTCCCGAGACCAGCAGGATCACCATCACGCCAGTCATGACCAGATGCGGGCCAATGCGCGTGAAGATCAGAGTGCCCAGTGCCCCCAAGGTCAGCGAAAGGGACAACAAGCCTTGCCATTCCATACAGTCTCGTCCAGATTAGGGTATTAATTCCCGCGAGCATAACCAAAGCGGGTTCTAAGAGAAAATAGTTATTGGCTCTAGGGTTATAACACTGGAGCATATACGCATCCAGGTTTGCCGACCCTTCGTACTGGCTGGACAAAGCCCCAAACAAGGAAACATTCATGGCCTCTCTTCGCAGTGCATTGCGTACGTCTGCTCTCCACGGGCTGGTGCTATTGAGCGCCTTGATTACCCTGCCCGGCACGGCCGCCGAATTGGACATCGAGCTGACCAACCCGCCGGCTGAAGGCCCCCTTTACGTCCTGTTGTTTGAGGATGCCGACACCTTCGGTAGCCTGCGCACCGCTCAGTACCGGGAGCGCTTTGACGCCGGACAACCGATTCGGCTGTCCGTCCCGGAAGGCGACTACGCCGTTCTGCTGTTTGTGGATGAAAACGGCAACGGCGAGCTGGATCGCAATTTTATCGGTATTCCCCGGGAGCCTATCGCCCTGTCCAACAATTATCGTCCCAAGGGGCCGCCCAACTTCAACCGGGCCCGGCTGACCCTGAGCGACGATGCGCCCACGCAACAGACGCTCTCCCTGAGCCAGATACTGGGCGATACGGGCCAGTGGGGCATCGGCATCGGCGCAGTGGGACAGACCTCGCCCTACCGGGGCAGCACCAAACAGCCCGGCACGGTAATTCCCGCCATTGTCTATATCGGTGAAAAGCTGCAGTGGACCGGCCCGCGTATCCGCTACACCCTGGCGGGCAGCACGGACTGGCGCCTGGCCGTTCAGGGGGACTTGCGTCTCGGCGCTTACGAAGAGCAGGACAGCCCCTTCCTGGCGGGAATGGGCGATCGGGACACCACCCTGATGCTGGGGCTGGCCTGGACCCGGGAGCTCCCCGCCGGCATCGATTTTACTGTCAGCGCCAGTCAGGACCTGTTCGACCGCTCCGGCGGGCAGCAGGCGGAACTGTCGCTCAGTCGCGGTTTTCAGTGGGGGAATTGGCGACTGTCACCGTTTGTCGGGTTAAATTGGCTGAGCGCCGATTTGGCCGACTACGAGTTTGGCGTGCCGACCCAGGCGGCCACTGCCGAGCGGCCCGCCTATCAACCGTCTTCAGCCGTCAACCCGGAGGCCGGAGTGACGTTCTTTTACGAAATCACCCAGGGGTGGCAAATGGTGGGTAATATCGGCGTGGAGCAACTCGGCAACGAGTTGACCGACAGCCCGATTGTGGATGAGGAGCGGTTGATGAAAGGGTTTGTGTCGTTGACCTATACGTTTTAGGGGTTGGAAAGCGTGGGGGAACGGCGGATGCGGCCTGCGGCCTCCGAAACGTCGGACCGATCCACCCTACCCAACCTTGCGTAGGGGCTGAGCGCAGCGATTGAACCGCGCACCCGCCGTAACCTGCCTCAATGCTCGTGGTCGTGCTCGAACGCCCCTTCAAACCCGAGCCACGCTACTCTGGCCGGCGTAACGTCCAGGTTGAGAACGGTCTCGACCGCACCGGATTCCAGATCCACTTCCACCACCGTGTTGGCCACCGGATCCGTAATGTAGACCAGATGACTCGCATGGGACACGCTCATCACCGGGCGCAAGTCTTCCGCCAGACCGCTCAGGTCGCTGGTGACGGCTTCGATTGGCTCAAGCACCGCCCAGCCATCAGCGATTTCAAGGCGAATCAGATCCCCGGAGCTATCCAGCACCAGAAAGTGTTCACCCTCGGCATCGAACCCGTAACCTATGGCGGTGCGCTCTGACTCACCGCGCCAATCGAGCGGCTCTATGCTGTCCGCTTCCGGATCAATGAGATAGAGCTCCCCCGAAGCAACACCCACCAGCATTTCCCCCTCGGACAGTCCATAAAGCGAGCCGATGCGTCCCTCAACGCCTTCCGGGTTGGCGATCTTCTCGTCAACGAATTCGCCGTTTTCTTCATGGATAACCAGCACGCCATCCGTGCAACCGAACGCTACGCCGTGATGCCATTGGGCGCTGCCATGCAGTCCTGGGCATAGGGTTTCGAAGGTCTGTTCAAGTTCGTACTCGCCATCGTGCCAGTGGTAACGCGCCACCTGGTTGGGCAAGGTGGTGCTGTCATCGCTGGCATCCCGGACAGTGGCAAACAGGTACTCACCAAACTGCTGCGCTGCGCCGTGCTGATGGGTGTCCAGGGTGAGCCATCGGCCGCTACCGTTGTCCGCCATGTCCATTTCAGAGAAGACGCCGACTCGAGCAGCCTCAGCCAAATTGGCATTGCCGTCGTAAAAAATCACTGAGCGCTCTCCGCCGGTGGTGAAGTGCGTAGGACGCGGACCCGGCGCCGAGAAATCGGCAAAGCTGGGGGAGGTGACTGTGTAGTCCCAGTGGTCATCGTGATACTCGCGAATCAGGCCGGAGTCCACAGCATTCACGGCACCGGCATCGCGCTGGAGCACCAGGCCGAAGCGATAGCCTGGGCTGGCATATACCGCCGAGGCGGGATCATCCAACTCGTAATGGGCAAGCTCATCACCATCGTCCAGATCGTAGAGCACCACTTCGCCTTCCTCGTAGGCCGCGATCAATAACCGGCCTTTGGTTTCTGGTGCGTCGCCATGTGCAGAGTCGTGATCATGGTCGTCGCCGTGATCGTGATCGTGATCGTGATCGTGATCGTGATCGCCGGAATGGTCTTCCACCGGATCGCGCTCCACAATCTCGGTGCTGCTGCCACCGCAGCCGCTCAATACCAATAGAGCACTCAGGCTCAAAGCCGTTGAAAGTCCGTGTTGCCACTGCATGTTTGAAACTCCTGTTGTTCGATTATTAAATTGTTGGTTGCGTCGGGTGACGGCGGATGCGGGCTTTGCCCTTATCCGCCCTACGCGACCTGCGGTGGGTTGCGTAGGGGCTGAGCGCAGCGGTTGGACCGCGCATCCGCCGTCCACCGCCCTAAAATCGGGAGCGCAGTCCTACCGCCAGCGAACGCGCCGGTAATGGCGCCTTGTCTTTCAAAAATGACGTGTGCGGACGGGCTTCGGTGTCCGTGAGGTTGTTGCCCTGGACATAGAAGGTCATGGTCTGCGCGGCCCACTCCCAGTCGTAACTCAGTTGAGCGTCCACCAGGGTGTAACCGTCGGTTTCCGTTTCCAGGGTCGCAGTGCGGTCTTGTTCAAAATAGCGCTGCGCACCCAGCTCCGCGCGCCAGCCATTGAGGCGGTATTCCAGCTGTGCCCCCAGACGCAGCGGCGGGATACGCGGAATGGCCTCGCCACCGCTCAGGGTCGCTCGGGTGTAATCGCTCATCAGGGTCAGGCGCCAGGGGTCACTCAGTTGCCACACCAGTTGCCCTTCCAGTCCGTACAGACGAGCATCCCTCGCAGTGTAGTGGTACACCGGCAGGCCCTCCTCTTCCTCGTGCCCGGCATCCCCATGGTCATGGGCGTGGTCGTCTTCTGCCTCGAGGCCAGTCGCCGCCAGATAATAAAAATCGTCCATCTGGTTGTAGAAGGCATTCAGGGTATAACCCACATCGCCATCGAATTTGCGCAAGGTCAGGTCGATATTGCTGGACGTTTCCAGCTCCACCGTCGCCGGACTGACCTCGGCGTGAAAGTGCCCGTCCACCTCGTCATGCAAGTCGTACAGGGCGCCGACTTCATAACTGCTGGTACCGATATGAGGGCCAAAGGAGTACAGCTCCGCCGCCGAAGGCGCGCGTTGCGCCCGGGACAGTGCCAACCCCAGGTTGTAACCCTCGGTGAAATCCCACACCGCACCGGCAGACAGGCTGAACGGCTCAAAGGTCTGCTTCACTTGATAGGCCGCCAGCAGCCCCGGCTGATCTTCCATCGGAACCGTCACCTGGTCGGCGGACAGTTCGACCCGCTCAACCCGCGCTCCCAACTGAACCTGTACCGGACCAAAGTGCCGCTCTTCCATCCAACCCAGCGCCAGACTTTCGGTCTCAGAAGGCGGCGTGAATGCCTCCGCACCCTGTGCAGAAAATTCCTGATGCTTGTATTGCAGGCTCCAGGCACCGCGCCACTCGGCCACCGGGTGATGGAACAGCTCGGCACGCACTTCCTCGCTGGTATTGGCGAAGGTGGTAAGCGCAGCGCCTTCTTCAATTTCTGAATGAATGTAGTCGGTGTACCCCAGGCGGGTGTTCAGGGCACTGAACCAGGCGTGATCCAGACTGAGCTCGCTGATCAGCTGTACCCGATCCTGCTCCAGGTCGGCGTAGACATCCACATCACCCTCACCTTCGTGGCCCTCATGACTGTGGCCGGGAATGCCGTAGGTTCTCTCCAGTCGTCCGACAGAAACCCCCACAAAGCCGTTATCCAGTAAATAGCTGGTGCCAAGATTGGCGCCCTTGGCACGGTACGCGGAGTTATCCAGACGCCCACTAAAATCCCCCTCGGTATGGGCATCTTCGTGTTCATGATCGGCGTCGTGCACCTCCCGCTCGGCGGGCACCGGAATCCGGTAGTCATTGGATTCTCGCCAAAAGCCATCGGCGTGCGTGGCCCAAGAACCCGCACCGCCGGTCACGCTAGCACTGATCAGTTTTTCATCCGCGACATTGTCATGCTTCACGTGCCATTGGCCAGTCAACTCATTATCGGTCGGCACGCGGCCGTCCACGATATTGACGACCCCGCCGATCGCGCCGCTGCCATAGAACAGCGTGGCCGGGCCGCGCAGCACTTCCACCTGCTCGGCGGTGGACGTTTCGGTGGTCACCAAATGGTCCGGCCCCACCCGGGAGACGTCCCCGGCATCAAGACCGTTCTGGGTAATCAGTACCCGCGGGCCGCTCAAGCCCCGAATGACCGGGCTACTCGCCACAGGACCATAATAGTTGGTGTGCACCCCCACCTCATTTTTAAGGGTTTCCCCGAGCGTGGATGCCTGCTGCCGAGCCAGGCGGTCTCCAGCGATCACATTGACCGGTTGGGCCGATTCGAGGGTCGATGCATGCCATGGCAAAGCCACCACTTCGATCACTTCAATGCGGGTGGGTCTCAATTGGATGGTGACCGGCTCGCCATCGAGATCAACATGCAACTGCTGATGCACAAACTGCGGAGCCATCACGTGCAGCTCGACTTCATCGCCACGCAAATCCTCCAGCGAGAAGCGGCCCGCCGCGTCGGTCCTGGTCTGCCGGTTACTGCCCACCCACTCAACCACGGCGCCAGCTACGGGCTGACCATTGGCGTCTCGCACTTCACCACTCAAGGTTTCCGCCAGGACCGTCGGGGAGAGCAACCCGGCCCACAACAGCCCAACACCACTCCATTGCAACCAGTTCTTCTGCACAACAACCTCCGGGAAATACGATTCATCTGATTTTGTTATGGTATAACATAACTATATAAATGAAAATCCCTACCCGCGGTTTTGCTTGACGCCCCTTTTTGGGTCACTGAACAGTGCAGAAGATTTATGCGCCAACCTCGGTCCATCCCCCGCCACAGAAAACCACTTCCGGAACCCGTCATAGCGCCTGACCGTGCACCAATCTGAACCGGCTCCGCACTCCGACAGCGCGACAACTCACGTTTCCGGATCAGACAACTCGGCCCTTCAACTCGAAAAAATGTTTAAAAACAATGCGTTAAAAAATTATTTTGTTTGGCATAGGCATTGCAACTTCAGCCCCGGTCGCGCTGCGTGTTTGTTATCGACCTGATGTGTTCAAGCACAACAGATGATCACCCTTGCAGCGCAATGCGTGCCCCAAAGCGGTTCATTCCCCTCGGGCACGCCCCTGACAACCCGGCCCCATACTCTGGATTGATGTCTTATGAGCCTGAACAAACTGAATCCGCTGGATTTTTCCCAGCCGTCCATTCGGGTGTTACACCTGACCTGGTTCGCCTTTTTTCTCTCTTTTGTGGTGTGGTTCAGCCACGCCCCTCTGAAACCCCTGATCACTGAAACCCTCAATATGAGCGGTGCCCAGTGGAAGGCGCTGCTGATTCTCAACGTCGCCCTGACCATTCCCGCCCGCATCGTGATCGGGATACTGGTGGACAAGTTCGGCCCCCGGAATGTGTTCTCCGGGCTGCTCGTCTGCTCGGGGCTGCTGTGTCTGGCCTTTGCCGCCTCACAGACCTTCGAGCAACTGGCACTGACCCGTTTTCTGCTCGGTTTCGTGGGTGCCGGTTTCGTCATCGGTATCCGCATGGTGGGCGAGTGGTTTCCCGCCCGGCAGGTTGGTCTGGCAGAAGGCATTTATGGTGGCTGGGGCAACTTCGGCTCCGCCGCCGCGGCTTTTACCCTGCCCACGCTCGCCGTGGTCGTCTTCGGCAGCCTCGGTGGCTGGCGCGCAGCCATTGCCTGCACCGGGCTGATTGCCATCGTCTACGGTGGCATTTTCTACTGGCGCGCACGCAACACCCCCAAAGGCTCCACCTATTTCAAACCGAAAAAATCCGGTGGCCTCGAAGTCTCCTGCAAGCGGGACTTCTGGTTTTACATCGCGATGAACGTCCCCATGTACGCCATCCTCGCTGTACTGGCCTGGCGTCTTGGCCCCTCCAACATCAGCCTGCTCACCCAGAGCTCGGTCTACCTGATGTATCTGGTGCTGCTGTGCCTGTTCGCGTTTCAGTTCAGCCAGATCTATCGCGTCAACAAGGACATGCTCAAGCACGGGGTACCAGAGCACGATAAATACGAGTTCAAACAGGTCGCGGTATTGAGCTGGGCCTACTTCGTGACCTTTGGCTCCGAGCTGGCAGTGGTCTCCATGCTGCCGGCCTTCTTTCTGGAAACCTTCACCCAACTGAGTCTGGCCGAAGCCGGTATGCTCGGTGGCGCCTTCGCCTTTATGAACCTGGTGGCCCGCCCAGGCGGTGGCTGGATCAGCGACAACTTCGGTCGCCGACGCAGCATGTCGATCTTCATCGGCGGTTTGGCGGTGGGTTACTTCGTCCTCTCCCAGGTCGGCGGTGGCTGGCCGGTGTGGTTGGCAGTAATGGCGGTGATGTGCTGTTCTTTCTTTGTGCAGGCCGGCGAAGGCGCCGTATTTGCCATGGTGCCGTTAGTGAAGCGTCGCATGACCGGCCAGATTGCGGGGATGGCCGGCGCTTACGGAAACGTGGGTGCGGTCACTTATCTGACGGCCTATAGTTTTATGGATGCGAGCACCTTCTTTCTGGTGATCGGCGCCTCGGCGGTAGCGACCTTTTTCCTCGTCCAGATGCTGGCCGAACCCAAAGGTCATATGAGCGAGATGATGGCCGATGGTACTTTGCAGAAGATTGAACTGACTTGATGCTTGGGCTTATTAGGTTGTAGTAAGTCCGGGTCGGGACAGGGTGAGTCGTTTGGAGACCCGCCGTGAACCCGTCCATGGGGGCTTCTCGTCGACATCCATGTCTCCGAGAGTCTCCAAACGACTCACCCTGTCCCGACCCTCAGTGCCAACGAATAGGCTCCAGTGGGATCAAATCAGGCTATAAAAGCCAGTTCGATGGCACGGAGGATCGAGGGGGTGTCCATCCTTTGCAGACTCTCGGACGCCTACATGGATGTAGGTGTTAGAGCGACGCAGGAAGCCAAAGCCGAGGCAGGGAGCCGACGAGAAGCCTACAGGGATGTATCCACGGCGGGTCTGCAAAGGATGGACACCCCCTCGATCCGGACTATCCAGTTCCTAAAAAGCTGACAATGACTTTTACATGGACCATATAAAATCGAAAATAAGCATCGACTTTGCTCAGTACAGTGATGGCGGACGCAAAGGCGAGAACCAGGATACCATTGGGGCGCGTTTGCCCGATGGCGCGGCGCTTACTCATAAAGGCATCGCCATTGCCATCGCCGATGGCGTCAGCTCCAGCGCTGCCGCGCGCGAAGCCAGCCAGACCGCCATTACCGGATTTCTCACTGACTACTACGCCACCCCCGACACCTGGAGCACCCGCCAATCCGGCCAACGAGTACTGCAATCGCTCAATCGCAGCCTCTGGGGCCTCAGTCGCAACAGCGTACGCGGTGAAGGGTTGCTCACCACTTTCAGCGCCCTCATCCTCAAAGGCAACAACGCCTACCTCTTTCACGTCGGCGACACCCGCATTTACCTTTGGCGCAGCGGGCAACTCGAACAACTCACCCGAGACCACTGCCAATCACTCAGCCGCGAGGAAACCTACCTGAGCCGAGCGCTCGGTGCCGACGTTGGCGTCGAAGTGGATTTTCACACTCTCGAAGTGCACGTCGGCGATGTCTTCATTCTCACCAGCGACGGCATCCACGACCATTTGCCCGAAGACCGCCTGCGCGTGCTGATCAAAACCCACAGTGATCATCCGCAACAACTGGTAGAAAAGGCCAGCAAAGCCGCGCTGGACAATGGCAGTGACGACAACCTGAGCATACAAGTGGCGGCGGTGCGCCAACTGGGGCAAGCCAGCCAGGGGGATGCCATGGAGGTGTTGGCGCAACTGCCGTTCCCCCCACTGCTCGATATCGGACAGACTCTGGATGGTTTGCGCGTGGAGAAACAACTACACGAATCAAACCGCAGTCAGGTGTATCAGGTACGGGACCTTACCGGACGAACCCTGATCATGAAGACGCCATCGATTTTACACAGCGACGACCCGGCGTACCTCGAACGGTTTGTCATGGAATCCTGGATCGGGGCGCGGATTCAGAACCCGCAGGTGGCCAAAGTAGTCACCGGACCGGAGCCCCGCTCGTGCCTGTACTACCTGACCGAATACATTCCCGGACCGACGCTCGGGCAATTGATGGCCGAGCGCGGACCGTTAGCGGTCCAAGATGCGGTGGAAATTACCGGACAGTTGATCAAAGGCATTCGCGCCTTTCATCGTAAGGAAACCCTGCATCAGGACATCAAGCCGGACAATATTGTGATGAGCCCGAAGGGGCCGGTCATTGTGGACTTCGGTTCCTGCTGGGTGGCCAATATGGAAGAGCTCGACGCGCCTTTTGCCCGCGATCAGATACTTGGAACCATGGACTACTCGGCACCGGAGTATCGCTACGACGGCCCGACCGGACCGCATTCCGACCAGTTTTCTCTGGCCGTTCTGCTCTACGAAATGCTGACGGGTCAGAAGCCCTTTGGCGAGGCTTACGGCAAGGCCCTGAACGAACGTCAACTACAGAAATTGCATTATCTGCCCGCCCGCCAACACAACCCGATGGTGCCCTACTGGCTGGACAAGGCCCTGGAGAAAGCCCTGAGCCTCCAGCCACAACAACGCTATCACGCCCTGTCCGAATGGTGGCAGGACTTGCAGATACCGAATCCAAAATGGCAGCAGGACGCCGCGCTGCCGCTGCTACAACGCAAACCCGAGTGGGTATGGCCGGCGCTGGCCCTCAGCGGATGGACCAGCGCCCTGATACTCGCCTGGCGCCTGTGGCAACCGTAGGACGGACCAGACGGACCAGCAAAGCGCAACCCTCAACCCAGCGACCCACCGATCGCTGGCGCTCAACCTCTCATCCGGCTGTACAAGCGCGGGGGAGGCGATTATCCTAGCTCCCGCTTACAGTCGAAGGGACCACATCGCGCGTCCTGAGAGCCTGAGGGAGGCCGCCCGCCGGCGCAACCCACCATCGGCACAGGCTCCGAGCCCAACAACAATCCCATAATAAATAATGAGGTGTTCAGTGAACGAACCTTCCCAGCACAAGCTATCGATTCTTGAAAAATCCGGCTACGCCATGGGCGATGCCGCCGCCAACCTGGTATGGCGCGGCGCGCTGGCCTACCTGGCGATTTTCTACACCGACACTCTTGGCATTTCCGCCGCGGCCGCCGCATTGCTACTGTTGTTGGTGCGCTTGTCGGACGGTATGACCGACATTGTGATGGGCATGGTGGCGGATCGCACCCAATCCCGCCACGGCCGCTTCCGCCCCTGGATTCTCTGGTCTGCACCGGTGCTGGGGCTGTTTATGGTCCTTGCCTTTACCGCCCCCGATTTGAGTCCCGGCATGAAGCTCGCGTGGGCTTACTTCACCTATATCGGTCTGACCCTCGCCTATACAGTCAATAACGTGCCGTACTCCGCCCTGATGGGCGTGATGACCCCCAGCCACAATGAGCGCAGCGTGCTCTCAGGCTACCGCTTTGCCGGTGCCTTCCTGGGCGGCATTCTGGTGATGGGGTTCACCCCCATGATGGTGGAGTATTTTGGTCAGGGCGATTCAGCCCAAGGGTATCAGCGGACCATGTATGTGTTTGCCGCACTGCTGGTCACCCTATGTGTCATCACGTTTGTCACCACCCGCGAACGGGTGGAATCCGCCGTCAACCAGGCTTCTCTCGGCAAGGAGTTGAAGGATCTGGCGTTCAACCTGCCGCTGATCATTGTTCCGTTGATGGCCATTTCGGCCTTCTTTTACGCTGTCACCCAAGAGCCCGACGCACGCTATCAGCTTGATCCGATCATCACCGGCATCGTCTCACTGCTGGTGCTTGCGGCGACCGGCTACTTTGTGCGGCGCCTGATCCGTATGCCCGAAAGCGCCACCACGCCCTCTCAACGGGACCTGATCGACCTGCTCACCAACAAACCCTGGCTGATGGTTCTGGGGTTGGGCTTCCTGACCATGCTGTTTAACGGCATCAAATACGGGGTGATTGCCTACTACTTTACTCACTACGTGGGCGATGCGGCCCTGGCCGGAATCTATTTCATGGTGCTGCTGGCGGTGTCCATTGTCGCAGCCCTGGTTGCCGGCTACCTCGGCCGCCTGCTGGGCAAGAAAACCCTGTTTATCATTTCTCTTGCCGTCAGCGGCGCGCTGACCTGCGGTCTTTTCTACCTCCCTCCCGATGGTTATTGGATGTTTACCGTGAACGTCGCCTGGATTCCGCTTCTGGAGGGAAGCCTTGAGATGCGGATTTATTGGGTATACGTACTGGGTGGCGCGGCAGAATTCTTCGCCGCTTTTATGCCGGTGCTCACCTTCAGCATGCTCGGTGATACGGCGGACTATTCCGAGTGGAAACACGGACGTCGGGCCACGGGGCTGTTCTATTCAGCCGGGACCTTCATCCAAAAAACCGGCGGCGGCTTTGCCGGGGCCCTGGTGCTGGTGGTACTGGCCGGTTACGGCTACGTGGGTACCGACCCGGAAACCATCAAGGCAGCCACGGCTGGCATGGTGCACCTGATGAGCTGGATTCCGGCCCTGTTCGCATTCCTGGCCATTCTGTTGCTGGTGGTGTATCCGTTAAACGCCGAGCGCATGAATCAGATAGAATACGAATTGCGCCAACGCCGCCGCGACGCGGGAGTAAGCGACAGCTGATGCGAAGGGATTGGCGCCAGCCGCGGAATACGGTACCTTTTAGGGCTGACCTGTCGGCCGTTCCAATCCAATAAACGAGTTGCGCTATGTCCAGCATTCGAGATGTCGCCCGCGAGGCGGGTGTCTCCGTCGCCACGGTTTCACGTGCCCTGAGCATGCCTGAAAAGGTCTCCGAAGAGGCCATGAACAAGGTGCACCGCGCCATCGAAAAGGTCGGCTATCGCCCCAACATGCTGGCCCGCAATTTCCGTTCGGCGCGCTCCTACGCCATCGTGGTATTGGTCCCGGACATCGCCAATCCGTTTTATTCGCTGGTCATCCGCGCCATCGAGGACCGCGCCCAGCAGAAGGGTTATGCGGTCCTGCTCGGGGATACCCGAGGCACACCGGAACGCGAGCTCGAATACATCCGCCGGGTGGAAACCCGGCTGGCAGACGGCCTCCTGCAACTGCGCCCCCATTCGGAAAAAACCCGTAATGTGATTCCGCCAGATATCCCCACAGTCAATGCCTGCGGCTGTGAGTACACCACCGGCCCGTCGGTGCGCATCGACAACCGGGGTGCGGCAAAAACCATCGTGGATTACCTGATCTCTCTGGGGCACCGACGCATCGGCGCCATCTCGGGGCTGAAAGACAACCCACATGCCATCGATCGAATGAAAGGGTATAAAGAGAGCCTGGCCGAACACGGCATCCCGTTCGACCCGGACCTGGTGGCCGAAGGCGACTTCACGATGTGGTCGGGGCTGAACAGCGCTTTCCAGTTCTGCCATATGAAGAACCGGCCCACCGCCATCTTTTCCACCAATGACGAAATGGCCATTGGCGCAATCCAGACGTTGAAGTCCCAGGGCGTCCGGGTGCCAGAGGACATTTCGATTACCGGCTTTGACGATATCGCCTACGCCAAGTACACCGATCCCAGTCTGACCACCATGTCCCAGCCTGCCGAGGAAATGGGTAAAATGGCCATGGACATGCTGCTCAAGATCATTGAAGGCGAGCCCCTGACCCAGACCGAGTGCGTGTTGCCCACGGAATTCATCATCCGCAAAAGTACCGCCCCGGCACCGGGCGCCGAGCTGCCCAACACGCCCAAAAAGGTGACTCCCGCGTCCTGATCAGGGCGGGCGCCTGAGGCGTTCGCCCTTTCGCTACAAACCAGCCCGACCTTTGGCGTAGTCCGCGACTTCTGCCGCCAGCACCACCAGGTGATACAGGGTACTGGCGGGCGCCTTGTCCAGCACCACCTCATCCTCGGCACCGCACTGATCGACATAGGCACCGGGCGTGGTGGCGGTCAGGTAGTAAGTGAAAAGATCATCAATCGCCCGCACCGCCCGGGCTTCCGCTTCCGGGTCGCCGGCTCGGGCGCGCACCAGACTGCCTTTGATCAGCTCGGTCAGCCCCCAGCAGCGTTTGGTGTTTTTGAGCGGCGTGCCATCCGGCAGCACCTCATCCAGAACCAAACCGGAAGCCACCTGGCCTATGGCCAACCCCTGGCGATAAAGCGCCTCGGTATAGACTTCGACCGGGTGCCCACTCAGGCGGTGGTACCAGTCCAAGAGCCACACCCACTCAAACATGTGCCCCGGTTCCACCGGTGCCTGCTCGGGCGCGTGTTTCAGACGCCAGTCCTCTTCAAAGAACTCGAACAGCACCCCCCGCTCCGGGTCAAAAAAGCGGGTCTGGAACAGCGCGAACAACTCACCGGCCCGAGCCAGCCATTCACCGTCGCCACTGGCCTCATAGAGCGCCATCATGGCCTCGAACAGGTGCATATGGGGGTTTTGGCGACGCTGGGTATAGTCATAGTCGCCTTCGGCCCAGCCACCGTGCACGGAGGCGAAATGCCGGTCCAGATGGGCCATCAGGGCTTCGGCGCCGTCCAGATACGCCCGATCGCCAAACGCCCGATAACACCAGGCATAGGCGAGCAGGAAAAATGCGTGGTCGTACAGATCCTGCTTCTGATCAATGACCTGGAAGTCCGGATTCATCAGGTGGGTAAAGCCGCCACCTGCGTGGGGATGGGCCGCCCGCTCGGCGACAAAGCGCATCAGTTGGCGAGCCATGGCCTCACCGTCACACCAGCCGCGCGCCGTGGAAAACGCAAAGGCAAACGCCTGGCGGGCCTGGACCCGCACCCGAATATTGGAGGGAAGATCAATCGAGCCATCGGCGTTCAACGCCTCCCAGTGGCCTCCGTGCTCGGGGCTCAGGCCAACCCGCTGCCACAGCGGCAGTGATTCGCGGGCAATCCAGCGTTCGAGACGCTCGGCCGCGTCCTTGATCGTTTGGGTCATATCCGGTGTGTTCCAGTCATTCACGTTGTCAGAAACAGAGAGTGTCAGAACCAGAGGGAGGCCCTCTGGTCACGGACAGTTTACCCATCTAGAGGCGACAGAGCACCCCGGTAGGGAACAGACGGTCAGACGAATCGGAACTCAGGTAAGTCAGAAAGAAAAAAGCCGGGCTACTGACGCAGCCCGGCAAAACATGGAGAGAACAAAAGATACAACCAAAACAACGTCTACCAAGACACAGCTCTGCTTGGCGGCCGCAAGGGGTGCCTGCAGCCTGGGCGGGAGCCCTGAAAGGGGACGGACCCACGCCATACCAAGGACATCGCTTATGGTAATAATGAGTATAAGACCCGATTCGTGATACTGTCAAGGTGACAATAAAGATTTTTTCAGTGCAGTGTCTGATCGCCCAGCAGCGCCTGAATATCGGCCGCATTGAAGGAATAATGCTGATTGCAGAACTGGCAATCGATACTGATTTTGCCCCCCTGCTCAATCAGCAGCTGGTCCACCTCTTCACGGCCCAGGGAGAGCAGCGCATTGGCACTGCGCTCGCGGGAACAACTGCAGCGAAAGCGCAGCTCGCTGGGGTCGAACAGGCGCAGTTGGTATTCGTTGAACAGTCGATACAGAACATCGGCATGGGGCAACCCCAGCAACTCCTCGTCCTTGACCGTCGAAGCCAGGGTTCCCAGGGTCTCCCAGTGGTCCCGATTCTCGTCCGGGTCCGCCTGCTTCTGGGTCGGCAAGGCCTGGAGCATCAACCCGGTGCAGGCATGCTCTCCGGTGGCAAACCACAGCCGGGTTTTAAGCTGTTCGGACTGGTAGAAGTAATGCTCAAGGCACTCGGCCAGGCTGTCGCTGTCCATGGGCACTACCCCCTGATAGCGCTCACCGCGCTCCGGCTCGATAGTGATGGCCATGATGCCCTTGCCCAGCAATTCGCCCACACCGCGCCCCTGAGGGCGGTCAGCGCTGTCTTTCAGCCGGATGATAGCGCGCAAGTTTCTATGATGGTCGCACTCGGCCATCACCATACTGACCGCCCCGTCGCCCTGGGCCTGCAGGCTGATCATGCCATTAAACTTCAGGGTGCTGCTCAGTAGCGCCACCGCTGCCAGAAATTCTCCGAGCAGTTCACGGACACCATCCGGGTAAGGGTTGTTGTTCATCACTTCCCGGTAGCTCGCGCCGAGGGTGACAATCTCTCCTCGAACGTCGCATTCGTCGAACAGGAAGCGGTGCAGCAAGTCGTTATCGAACATGGGGTTTTGTAGTCCAATTCAGTGGTGATGAGAGGGTGGATAAGGCACCCGGAGGCGCCGGCAGGCGCGCTATGGATCCAGTTCCTGACGCCGGAAGCGGTGAATCTGGCGGCGCTCCTTCTTGTTGGGCCGGTGGTCGCTGATGATCTGACCGGCGAGCCCACCGGCCTTGCGTTGCGCCGCCCGCTCTTCGCGCAGGGCGATGCTCTCAGCGGTCTCCTCATACAGCAACTGGGCTTCAGGTGCGCCCCGCCGTTGGTCCGACAGCGCTTTGATCACCACGGTTTTGTCATCAAAACCCTGGCGGATCTTCAGGGTCAGCCCCAGCGTCACATCCTTGCTCGGCTTGACCCGCTGCCCATCGCACTGGACCTTGCCGCCCTCGACGGCCTGCTTGGCGATGCTGCGGGTTTTGTAAAACCGGGCGGCCCATAGCCACTTGTCGATTCGGACTTTCTCCAGAGGTTCACTCATGCGCTTTTCGGTCGTTCCGGGGGCGTAATTTCATCAAAATGGTAAATGGCCGGGTAATCTTCCACCCGGCGTTCATTCTGACTGTCCGGCTGATGAATACACAGCAGGTGGCGGATACCGTAGTCCCGGGCCGAGGCCAGTACCCGCGGGGTGTCATCCACAAACAGGGTCCGCTCCGGGTCAAAGGGCTCTCGCTCCTTCAGCCGATCCCAGAAGGCCTGGGACTCTTTGGGCTCATTCAGCTCGTGGGATGAGATGATACCATCCAGCCAGCGGTCGATGGCGGTCTCTTCCAGTTTCAGGGACAAGCTCAGCGGGTGCGCGTTGGTTACCAGCACCCGGCGCTTGCCGTGCTCCTGCAGGCGAGTCAGGAAGGTTTCCACATGGGGACGAATCTGGATTTTGTGGCGCACCTCCTCTTTCAGGCCCCGGATATCCAGAGACAGGGAGCGGGACCAGTGCTCCAGGCAGTACCACTCCAGGGTGCCCTGGCGCGCCTCAATGCGCTCCATCAGGAAGTCAGTTGCCGCCGCCTGATCCAGCCCGTGGATTTCCGCGTAGCGCTTGGGAAGGTGATTCAGCCAAAAATAGTTGTCGAAATGGAGGTCCAACAGGGTACCATCCATATCGAGCAACACGGTGTCGATCTCTTGCCAGTTGATCATACCGGGAACAGCCTATTACAACGGAGTTTGACGTCCAGTATGCCCAGAAAACCCGAGATATTAAAGCGCCACACCGTCGCCCGCAGCCGCCTGTTCCGAGCCGATGAGCTGCTGCTACGCTTCAGCAACGGCGAGGAACGCGTGTACGAAAAGCTCTGTGCCGGCGGCCCCGGAGCGGTGCTGATGGTGCCCATTCTGGACGATGGCCGGGTCGTGATGATCCGGGAGTACGCCGCGGGCATCGATGACTATCACCTGGCGCTGCCCAAGGGCGCCGTGGACCGGGGCGAGGAGATCCTGGATGCCGCCAACCGGGAGCTGAAAGAGGAAACCGGCTATGGCGCCCGGGATCTGCGTTTTCTCAAGCGGATGCACCTCTCGCCCGCCTATATGGAGCACGGCATCAACGTGATTCTCGCCCGGGGTCTTTACCCGGAATCACTTGAGGGAGACGAGCCGGAGCCGATTGAGGTAGTTCCGGTGGGGTTCGACGACCTCCTGGAGCTGGTCATCCAGGATGAAGTGTGCGAAGGCCGCTCGATCGCCGCGTTGTTTTACGCCAAAGCCTGGCTCGAAAAACACGGCTGAATGGCCCCGATTTTGCGCTTATAACCTGCGCAGTCGAGCCATGCGCCAAACGGCCGTTTTGGTAACAAAACAGTCTATTGGAACACAGAACAGCGCGGGGAAATTGGACTACTCTATAACACTAAAGGACACGCAAGGAGATCGACCATGACCCGACCCAACCACGCCTTCAGCGCCTCGCTCAAGGGGACCGAGCAACTCCGTGAAAAACTCATCGGGGAGATCACCCGCTTTGAACGCCAACTCGATGCCCTCAAAGCCAGCGATGAACCCGTTGATTTCAGTATGATGCAAACCTACAAAGAGTTGATCCACTCCCGCCGGGACATGCTGGCTCAGCTACCCGCATCGTTTTAAGGACGAGAGCGTCTGCAACCCGCTGCATTTTCGCTATACTGGCATCCTGACAATCCCATAACACACAAGGATTCAATGGATGCTGGTTACCAATCTCGAGATCGTACCGGGCCGTAAAGTCAAAGATCATCTGGGCCTGGTTCAGGGCAGCACCGTGCGCGCCAAGCACGTTGGCCGCGATATTGCCGCCTCGTTCAAGAACGTCTTTGGCGGCGAACTCAAAGGTTACACGGAACTCCTCAACGACTCCCGCCAAGAAGCCATCGAGCGGATGAAAGCCCAAGCAGAATCCATCGGCGCCAACGCCGTACTCAATGTGCGTTTCTCCACCAGCTCCGTCGCCCAGGGCGCCGCGGAGCTGTTTGTCTACGGTAGCGCCGTGGTGCTCGAGGACTGAACGCATGAACACACTCATGTCGTTGCAGTTGCTCGGGCCGCTGATATTCGGCCTTGTGCTTCTGACAACCGGTTTTGTCTCCGGTCGCATTCTCGAGCGTCGCCACTACCAGCGTATTATTGAGGCCGAAACACGCCCTGGTCAGGTCATGGTCTTTTCCGAACGCCTGCCGCCCCCGGAACTGAACCCACCGCAAACCCAACTGGTCATGGGCTCCGTCGTCGTCTCAGTGGACTACTTCAAACGTTTTATCGCCGCCCTGCGGTTGCTGGTGGGTGGCCGCCTGAACAGCTACGAATCCCTGATCGACCGGGCACGTCGTGAAGCACTGCTGCGACTGCGCGAGGAAGCCGCCGCACTGGGTGCCGACCGGGTGTTCAATATCAAATTTGAAACCGCCGCCATAGCCGGGCGCGGCCGGGAAAACAGCATCGGCTCGCTGGAAGTACTCGCCTACGGTACGGCACTGATTCCACCGCGCTGATGGGTTATCAGAACCGACAGCCTCCAGAGGGCATCAACTACGAACCCCAGGGTTGGCAGCGGGATTTCATACTCCTGGTGCTCGGCTTTGCCGCCGGCCTGGCACTGCTGACCTGGCTGGTCATTCTGGTGCTGGGCTGGAGCGCCCGCTGGATTCCCTTCTCCTGGGAGCAGTCGCTCAGCGCCTCCCTGAATGAACAGTTCGAACCAACCGAACGCACTGAATACTTGCAAACCCTAGCGGACGAACTGGCTCGGGCCGGTGGCCTAAATCCGAAGCTGAATATTGTGGTTCATCACCAGGAGCAGGAAACCGTCAACGCACTTGCCACGCTCGGCGGTCACATTATTGTGCTGGACGGATTGCTTGACGAAGTAGAGAGTGAACAGGGCCTCGCCTTTGTGCTCGCGCACGAAATTGCCCACATCCACTATCGACACCCGCTGCAGAATGCCGCGCGGCAAGCCGGGCTCGGATTGATCAGCGCGCTGATTTTCGGGCGCGGCGACCTGAACTGGCTTGCCGGCTCCGGCGGCCAACTCGCGATGCTGGACTACTCCCGGAAAATGGAGCGCGAAGCCGACGCCTGGGCCTTGAACGCGTTGCATAACCACTATGGCCACGTGGCCGGTGCAGACTCACTGTTCCGTTGGCTGGCCGAACAACAGCAAACCGGCGCCCTGCCCGAGTGGCTATCCACCCACCCGGATACGGAGGCACGACTGGAGCGCCTTGAGCAATTATCCAACGATCTTGGTTACCGGACCAACGGTCCACTGACGAACATTCCTAACGTCACCCCGTAACCGGTTTTTGCACTCGCCCAAAATCTGAAAGCAAAAAAGCCACTCAGACTGTATCCGATTTATTGTTCGTGTCGCTGACAATACGGCCATCCACCAGATCAATCGTGCGATCGCAGGTGGCGGACAGCCGGGGGTCGTGGGTAACCAGCAGAACCGCGCAGCCGCGCTCGCGATGAACTTTACGGAACAGTTCAAACACTTCGGCGGCGGTTTGGGTGTCGAGGTTGCCGGTCGGCTCATCGGCTAACAGCAACGCCGGCTCCGTGATCAACGCCCGGGCGATGGCAATCCGCTGTTGCTGGCCGCCAGAGAGTTGGTTGGGCTTGGTATTGGCGTATTTTTCCAGCCCCACGGCGGCCAGTAGCTCCCTCGCCTTGTCCCGAGCCGATTGGTCGGGCTTGCCGTGGGTCAGCATCAGGGGCATCAGGACATTGTCGATGGCCGTAAACGCATTGATCAGGTGATGAAACTGAAACACAAACCCGATGCTGGAACCGCGCAGGGCCGTCCGGCCGGAGTCGTCCATGCCACTGGTGGCCTGTCCGAGCAGATACAGCTCACCACGGGTGGGGCGGTCCAGCAAACCAATCACATTCAGCAAGGTACTTTTGCCCGACCCCGAGGGACCAATCAGGGCGGCAAAATCGTTGCGGCCAATGGTCAGATCCAGGCCGTGCAGCACTTCCACTTCATTGGGCTGACCGACATTGTAGGACTTCCTGAGACCGTCGAGCCGAAGCACTTCCTCGGGCGTATCAGACATAGCGAATGGCCTCCACCGGGTCGAGTCGTGCCGCGCGACGTGACGGCACGGCGGCGGCCAGCACGCCGGTCAGAGTAGCCAGCAGCAGGGTGGTCGCCACCAGGCTTGGCGGTACCGGTATATAAAACAGCCCCGGGCCAAAGGTGTTGAATACCCACACCAACCCGTAGCTCGCCGCGATGCCCATCACCGAGCCGAGTAAGCCCAATACCGCCCCCTGAATCAGAAATACCCGCAGAATCTGAGCCCGTGTCGCACCGGTCGCGCGCAGAATGCCGATCTCGCGGGTGCGCTGCACCACACTCACCGACAGCACGCTGGCGATACCAAAGGCCACGGAAATGGCCACAAACACAATGATCATATTGGTGGACAGGCTCTGGGCGGTCAGGGCGTTCATCAACTGGGCATTGGTTTCTATCCAGCTCTGCGCATCCAGACCAATCAGACGCTGGACCCGGTCGGCAACCTGATCCGCTGTGAAAATATCCGGCACGGTCAGGTCAATCACCGTTACCCCGCCCGGTAAGTCCAGCAGCGATTGCGCCTGCTTCAAATCCATGTACACGTAGCGTTCATCCAGCTCCCGCACGCCCAGCTCAAAAATGCCGGAGATGTTCACCACTGCGCCGTTCTGTTCGCCGGATTCCAGGCGCAACTTTTGCCCCCGGCCGACACCAAGTTCCTCAGCCAGGCGCGCCCCAATCAGCACGTCGTCCGCGCCCACGCGCAACTCGCCGGCCACCATGTAGTCGTCCAAAGGAATGATCCGCTGATAACGTTCCGCATCAATGCCGACCAGTGCCACCGACTCCAGCGCCTCGCCCCGACGCACAAAAGCGGGGCCGGACACCACCGGAGATACCGCACTCAAGCCGGGCAGTTGGTCGAGAGTTGCCGTGATTTCCTGCCAGTTGTTGATCGAGCGCAGGCGCTGCGGGCGCTTGTCTTCCAGCACCAACTGCAGCGTCCCCGGCGAGGCCGGGTGCACGCGGTTGACCTCCTCCGGCGCCAGCAGCCGGATATGGGCCTGGGTGCCCAGAGTGCGCTCAATGGTGTTGCTCTGCAGACCCTGAATCAGCGCGGTGATAAATACGATCACCGCCACACCCACGGCCACGCCGATGGCAATCATCAGCGACTGCGTGCGCCCCTCGCGCAGAAAGCCGATGGCGAGGGTCCACTCTGTCCATAAACGTTTCGGCCGAACCATCAGTCAAAGTTCATCGGTGATTCATTTCGGGAGGCGGCATCGTCGCGGTCGCTCGACACCGGCGCTTGCCGCTCAACAAAACGCACGCGTTTGCCCTCGGTCAGTTCCGTCTCCATATCCGCCACCACCCAGTCGCCTTCGCTCAGTCCATTCTCCACTTCGGACATGGCCAATCCGCGCAGCCCCAGGGTCACCGCCTGGCGCTGCACCCGGCCATCGCGCACCAGAAACAGTTCTGCTTCTCGGCCCCGTACCGACCTCAGGGCATCGTTGGGGACGGCCAGAGCACTGTCTCGTCGCCCGGTTTCGATGGTGACCGACACGGTCATATCCTGGCGGACAAACGCCGGCACCGGATCGACGGCCAGGCGCACTTCCACCGTGCCGCTTTGCGGGTCGATACTCGGCGCGATAAATTTGACGCGAGCGGGAAAGGGTTGATTCGGATAGGCATCGGTAATGGCCGTGGCCTGCTGTTCCAGGGCCAGGCGGGACAGATTGCGCTCATCCAGCGGCACACGGATTTCCATTCCGCCGTCCAACGCGATGGTAAAGAGCACGCGGCCAGGCTGCACCAGATCGCCCGGATCGACATTGCGGGTCAATACCGTGCCGGCAACCTCGGAGCGCACCTCGGTTTTGGCAAGCTGGGCGCGCAGCGCGGCCAGGCGCTGTTCCAGTCGGCGCTCCTCCACATTGCCCGGCGCCAGCGCGGAGACCGTCAAGCGCGCCGAGTCCACGGCGGCCTGGGCCAGTCGTTCGGCCTCTTGCGCCTGCTCCAATGCCTCGGCCGACAGTTGCGAGCGCTCGGCCAGGGCTTGCCGTCGCACGGTTTCCCGCCGCGCCTGGGCCAGCTCCGACTCCGCCCGCTCCAGATCAATGGCCGCCTGTGGGCGCCGGGTGGTCACCAGCTCCTCCAAGGCCGCCTCGGCCTGACGCACCTCGGCGGCAATATCTTCCGCGCTCAGCACCAGCAGCAGATCCCCCGGCGCAACGGTATCCCCTTCCTGTACCCGGCGCTCCTTCACCACGGCGGTAATTTCACTGCCCACCTGGGCGCGGGAGGCGGTCATCACCCGACCGGTGCCCACGACGGTCTGCACCAACGGCACCGGCTCAATGACATAGCCTTCGACCTCCGGCCCGCGCCAGCTTTGCCAGCCAAAATAGAGGACGATCAAGGCCACAATGGCCAGAGGAACCACAACTTGGGTTGGAACGCGACGCACTCTGACTCTCCCGGTGAATGCTCTTTATGAAAACGTAGAATCTCACATCATAACCGCTATGACTACGCAAGCCGGTGCGCAAAAGACAAACGTCGGGCACAAAAAAACCCGCGCCACCAAAAAGGCGACGCGGGTTTACTTCACGTTAACCGCTTAGATATCGAAACGGTCGGCGTTCATCACCTTGGTCCAGGCGGCCACGAAGTCCTTGACGAACTTCTCCTGGTTATCATCTTGGGCGTAGACCTCAGCATAGGCCCGGAGGATCGAGTTGGAGCCGAACACCAGATCGGTGCGCGTTGCGGTCCACTTCACATTACCGGACTTGCGGTCAACAATTTCATAGAGATTCTTGCCCTTGGGCTCCCAGCGGTAGGCCATATCGGTCAGGTTGACAAAGAAGTCATTGGTCAGCTGACCTTCACGATCGGTGAACACCCCGTGTTTGGTACCGCCGTGGTTGGTACCCAGGGCACGCATACCGCCGATCAGCACGGTCATCTCCGGCGCGGTCAGGCCCAGCAATTGGGCGCGATCCAGCAACAACTCTTCCGGCTTGACGATGTAGTCTTTCTTCAGCCAGTTGCGGAAGCCATCGGCCACCGGCTCCAGCGGTTCGAAAGAATCGACATCGGTCATTTCATCGGTCGCATCGCCACGGCCCGGTGCAAAGGGCACACTGATGTTGTGACCCGCCGCCTTGGCAGCCTGCTCGATACCGACACTACCGCCCAACACGATCACATCGGCCACACTCACGCCCGCATCCGCTGCGATCTTTTCGTACACTTTCAGGACCTTGGCCAAACGCTCCGGCTCGTTACCGGCCCAGTCTTTCTGTGGGGCCAGGCGAATGCGCGCGCCATTGGCACCGCCACGCATGTCGGAACCGCGGAAGGTACGGGCACTGTCCCAGGCGGTGCTGACCATCTCGCTGATGCTCAGGCCACTGTCGGCGATTTTCGCCTTGAGCGCATCCACGTCGTAGTCTTTTTTGCCGGCCGGGACCGGGTCCTGCCAGATCAGGTCTTCAGACGGCACGTCCGGACCGATGTAGCGGTCTTTCGGACCCAGGTCGCGGTGGGTCAGCTTGAACCAGGCGCGAGCGAAGGTTTCGCGGAAGTAGTCCGGGTCCTTCATGAACTTTTCGCAGATGGCGCGATAGGTCGGGTCCATCTTCATCGCCATATCGGCGTCGGTCATGATCGGGTTACGACGGACATTGGGGTCGCTGGAGTCCAGCGGCTTGTCCTCTTCTTTGATGTCGATCGGCTCCCACTGGTTGGCACCGGCGGGGCTCTTCTTCAGCTCCCACTCGTAGCCGAACAACAGCTTGAAGTACCCCATATCGAACTGAGTCGGGTTGGTGGTCCAGGCGCCTTCGATACCCGACGTGATCGCGTTGGCCGCTTTGCCTTTCAGGTTCGCGTTGTACCAGCCCATACCCTGCTCGTGTACGTCCGCGCCTTCCGGCTCCGGGCCGAGCGCTTCGGCATCACCATTGCCGTGGCACTTACCCACGGTGTGGCCACCGGCGGTCAGGGCCGCGGTTTCCTCATCGTTCATCGCCATGCGGGCAAAGGTTTCTCGGATCTGCGCACCGGTTTTTATCGGGTCCGGCTTGCCGTTCACACCCTCCGGGTTCACATAGATGAGACCCATTTGAACGGCGGCCAACGGGTTTTCCATGGTGTCCGGCTTGTCGACATTGGCATAGCGCTCGTCGGAGGGCGCCAACCACTCTTTCTCCGCACCCCAGTAGATGTCTTTCTCCGGGTGCCAGATGTCTTCCCGGCCAAAGGAGAAACCGTACGCTGGCAGCCCCATGGACTCATAGGCCACGGTACCGGACAGAATCATCAGGTCCGCCCAGCTCAGTTTGTTGCCATACTTCTTCTTGATTGGCCACAACAGACGACGGGCTTTATCCAGGCTGGCGTTATCCGGCCAGGAGTTCAGCGGCGCGAAGCGCTGGTTGCCGGTGCCACCGCCCCCACGGCCATCGGCGATACGGTAGGTACCGGCCGCATGCCAGGCCAGACGAATCATCAGGCCGCCGTAGTGTCCCCAGTCGGCGGGCCACCATTCCTGGCTATCCGTCATTAACGCGTGCAGGTCTTTCTTGACACCCTCGAAGTCGAGTTTTTTGACCTCTTCACGGTAATCGTAGTCGTCCCCCATGGGGTTGGTTTTGCGGTCGTGCTGGTGAAGGATGTCCAGGTTGATGGCTTCGGGCCACCAGGACATATTGGACGTGCTGGCGAGCGTTGCGCCCCCATGCATCACCGGGCACTTGCCGGCGCCTGCGTTGTTATCACTCATCGATCTGCTCCTTTCGCGTTACGGTTATGATTCGCTACGGCTATGATCTATACGGTATAGCACAAGAATGAATCTATTGAAGGATAGCAAATCGATTCGCCACCTGTGATAGATTCTCGCAAAGGACGGTATAGCCCCCTGCAATGGGGGCCTACAGGCCCCGGCCGGCGCCGCGCTCAAGGGCGAAGCGCGGGCACCACGTGTTTTTCCAGCAGACGAAACTGCTGACGCAGGTAGCGGGAGCCCGGCGACGGCGGCGTCGGGTCCGACGTCATGACCACCGTCAGCGCCAGGGACGGAATGACATACAGCACTTGGCCACCGTAGCCGCGACCGTAATAACCCGGTTCGCCGTCAAGCGGTCGCAGAAACCAACCGTACCCGTAGGGATGGTCGGTGTAGGCGGACTCGCCCCGCCCGGTCCAGGAGGTGTCCACCCAGTCCTCGGAAAACAGGCGCTGCTCCCCTACCCGGCCGCCATTGCGGTACAGCTCCCCGATGGCCGCCAGTTCCCGCACCGACATCAGCATATTGTTGCCTCCAAAATAAATGCCCTGGGGGTCCCGGTCCCACGCGGGAAAGGCGATACCCAGCGGCTCCCCCAGCCATTCGCGGGCCAAGGCCAGCGTGCTGCGCCCGGCGCTTTCGGTCAGCGCGGCGGAGAGCAGATGCGTACTGCCGGAGGAGTACAGCATCCGCCCGCCGGGCTGAGCCACAAACCGCCGGGTGAGCACATGGTGCACCCAGTTGTCGCTGTTGACCCAGGCGCCGTAATGGCGCCCGGACGTGCGCTCCAACCCCGCTTGGAGAGACAATAGATTGCCCAGAGTAATGCGCTCCACCCCTTCGGTGGCCGAGTCCGGCACCTGATCTCCCAGGGCCTCTACCGCCGGTTGGTCGACGCCTTCGAGCACCCCGCGCTCTATACCGACACCCACCAGCGCCGCGAGCACCGTCTTGGAAAGGGATTTGATGTTAACCGGCGTATCCAACCCCGGCCCCCGGATATCCAGTGCGACCAATTCCTCGCCTTGGTGCAACACCAACAGCGAGTGCAACCTGGGCAGACGCTCCGCATCGCGCGCCAGCGCAGAACGCCAGTCGCCCTCACTGGCAAACACGGCACTGCATGCGAACAACAATAGAAAAGCGAACGCTTTGGAAATCAGGGAACTCATAAGCTCAAAATGACCTCGTTGAAATCAGCAACAGGCTCGCGATACGAGCGGGGCAGAGGCTACGTCGATGGTGGCGGAACGGATCTGCCGCCCGGACAATGGACTCGGTATTGGTTCATCGCCATAATGACCGCTCCCAACCCTCAACAATAAGATCGAGCTCCATGAGAAACGTTAAAGCCCTCATTGTTTTCCTGTCCTGCATCCTGGCAAATTCCGCTTCCGCCGAAACCATCGCATCACGGGTGGTCGAAGACGGCGGCACCGGCCCCTACAGTGCCATTATGGCAACGGATGCCTCACTGCCCACCCATACCCTGTTCCGGCCGGACAACATCGCCGTGCTGCGCGATGAGAAGCTCCCGATTGTGGTCTGGGGCAATGGCGCCTGCTTCGACTCACCGTGGGAGCATGTGAACTTCCTGAACGAAATCGCCTCCCACGGTTTTATGGTTGTCGCCATTGGCACCATGCCCACAGAGGACGGTGAGCAGAAAACAGAGCGCTCCACCGCCTCCAAGCTGACCGACGCCATCGATTGGGCCATCGCTCAGAACGAGGACGAAAGCAGCCCCTACCATCAGGCGCTGGACACCGCCCAGATCGGCGTCGCGGGCATGTCCTGTGGCGGGTTGCAAGCGCTGGAAGTCGCGGACGACCCGCGGGTCACCACTCTTGGGGTCTTCAATAGCGGCATCTTCAACGAGCCGCCCGAAGATCCACTGCCCGGCATCCCCAACCTCACCAAAAAGCAGCTGGACAACATCCATACCCCGACGCTGTACCTGTTGGGTGGAGAGTCCGACATTGCTTACGGCAACGGCATGAACGACGTTGAACGCATTGACCATGTGCCGGTGTTTGTCGGCAATATGGACGTGGGCCACGGCGGCACCTATGGTCAGCCCCATGGCGGAGAGTTTGCCCGCGTGGCGACTGCCTGGTTCAAATGGCTACTGAAGGGTGACGAAGAGGCAGGCCAGTTGTTTACCGGCAACCCACCGGGGCTGGCCGAGCATCCTGAGTGGACCGTCGACAAGAAGAATATGCCGTAGGCGATGTAGGAACCATGGCTCACTGAAAGGCGAGCGTCATATAGCTGATGGCGACATAGCGAGCCAACTTACCGGCCGTCACCAGTAGCAGAAACCACCGCAGGCGAATCCGCAATACGCCGGCGATCACGGTCAAAGGGTCCCCAATAATGGGGACCCACGCAAAGCACAGCGACACCATGCCATACTTGCGAAACCGCGCTTCGGCCCGGACAAAGTCGTCTTCCGACATCCGCAGCCACTTTTTGACCACCACCAGACTCCCCCAATAGCCCAAAGCATAGTTGGTCAGGGAGCCGAGCACATTACCAATGGTGGCGACCGAAACCAGAACCACCGGCGACAGGCCACTCAGCAACAAGGCGCTGAGCACCACCTCGGAGCTGAGGGGCAATATCGTCGCCGCGAGGAACGCGGACAGGAAGAGGCCCAAGTAGCCAAGTTCCGCCAGGTGCTGCATGAATCATCTCACCGAAGGGATGGGCTCAACGCATTCACCTAAACGTCCTTATCCGCCAACCAGGTCAAGGCCTCGATCCGGGAGGTAAACTTTGGGATCTGTTTTGATTCCAGAAACTCGTGCAGCGACGTGTGTCGATTGGTATTTGAGCAAACGGTGGTGACCACTTTGCCGCCTTGCACAGCGTCTTGAATGGTGTTTTCCAACGCAAGCACCATGGTGGTATCCAGCGTCGGCACATCAGTGAGATCGATGAGAATTTTCCTGAACGCGTTCAAGCTGTTTCTCTCTCGCGCCAACGCCCTCGACATACCAAAAATCAGAGGACCGCTGAAATACAACAACGCAATGTCGCCGCGGTTCTTTTCCAGGATTTTCTTTTCTTCGCTTTGGAGCGAAATGTTATCGTCCACATCGCTGATGACTTGCATGTTTCGCTGTGCCTGCAACCGGCTCAACTTGTCAATAGTAAGGATGTTGGCGATGAAGACACCCAGGCCCACGGCCACCATCAGATCCACCAGCACCGTCAGCGCAATGACCAGATACATGATGAGGGTAGCGCTGGTCGAGACGCGGTGAGCCCGCTTCAAAAAGCTCCAATCCAATATGCTCAAGCCAACTTTCACAGCGATCGCTGCCAGTATGGCCAGGGGGATATTGGAGGCCAACCCCGAGGCAAACGCGACAACCACCAAGAGTACAACCGCGCGCACAATCCCCGACAGGGCGGTCCGGGCGCCCGTCTGGATATTCACCACCGTTCCCATGGTGGCGCCAGCGCCGGGTAACCCGCCAATAAAGCCCGAGGCCAGATTCCCGATACCCTGACCGATCAACTCTTTATTCGAATTGTGCTCATTGCGGGTCAGGCTGTCTGCAATGACCGCTGTCAGCAGAGCATCAATACAACCCAAGGTCCCCAGGACCATGCCGTCAATGAGCATGGTCGTCACCTGATCAGCGGTAAAGTACGGGAGATAAAAGTCGGGTATGCCCAAAGAAATAGGGCCAACCAGACGCAGATTATCGCCGAACAGTAGCAGCGCAATAACAGTACCCAGCACCAACACAATGAGCTGTGGGGGCACCACTTTTGCGATGCGTTTCGGGATAAAGAAGAGCGCCAGGAGTGCCGTTAACGAAATGGAAAGCTCGGCCAGGCTCAGATTCTTAATAAACTGGGGGATGGCCAGCAGGTTATTGAGCACGCCCCCGCTGACCGAGGGTTGGCCCAGCATAGGGCCAAACTGAAGGATAATGAGGATGATCCCGATACCCGACATAAACCCGGAGATCACGCTGTAGGGCATCATGGTGATATAGCGCCCCAGCTTCAATAGACCGAGCAAAATCTGAAAAAGGCCGGCGATCATCACCACCGTAAATGCCATGGCCAGACCGTTTTCCGGATGACTCGCGACGAGAGAGGTCAAAACGGCGGTCATGACAACCGTCATCGGGCCAGTAGGTTCGGAGATCAGCGTAGGGGTACCACCGAATAGCGAAGCGAACAGCCCAACACAAATGGCCCCATATAGGCCAGCCTCCGCACCTGCGCCTGAGGCCACCCCGAATGCAAGGGCCATCGGCAGCGAGACAATGGCCGCGGTCAGACCACCAAAGACATCGCCCCGCAGGTTTTTGAGATTGATCTGGTTAAAGAGTTGGTTGACAAAACCATACGTCATTGACTTCCATCTCCGTCGGCTCGATGAAGGTTCAGGGACTGGAGTAGCCACTTTTAGGCCTATGAGGGGATTATACCCCCACCACCACCCGGAAACCTAGCAGCCGAGCGCTACCGTCGCTCAGATGCCACGCCTTCTAAAAACGCCTGGGCTTGCCCTGGGTCTCGGAGGTGAACAAATTTTATACGATCATACTCCGGTGATTGAAGTAACGCCTGATATCGCCGCCTGTTTCTGCCATAGTTTCGGAAGAACCACAGGAAAATTGAATGGCGCGATGCAAAAGCCTTTCGAAAAGACTCTCGGTTCCCCGTCTCCGGCCAAAGCTCCTCTTTCGTTATGACGCGGGATAAAGTCCGCCTAAAGAGCTGAAACAGCGTCCTGACGTAGGAATAGTCCAACCAGATGATAGCATCCACGTTCCGCCATTTGATGGCATTTGTCCGGCTGTAGTTACCGTCTAGAACCCAGTGGTCTCGCGAAATTGCGGATTCCAGTTTAGGGAAGAATTCTTCATCACTCGACTCTACCCAATTGGCCTTCCAGAACACTTGGTCCATATGGATACACGGATACCCCAGCTTCTCGGCAAGTAAGCTAGAGAATGTTGATTTACCGCTTCCGGTTGTACCTATGACGTTTATTCTCTTCATTTTTCAAAACGTAACGCTGTAAAACCTGAAAGACGGCTGCATGGACCTACCCCACCTGAAATCATAAACCTATAACTCCCCTCCATTATATCGTGGATCCAATAGAATCTTCATGAACTAGAATTCAGAACGGGACTACGAACTCTAACCCCTGAATTTGAACCAATTGGACTGAACAGTAAGTTATTGTCCGAGAGGGCGTTGCAATTATTGTTTCCGGTGCGACACAAAGCTATGCGCGCTCAATCATGGCACGTACATCCTCGATATCCACTGGACGCGAAAGCAATGATTTATAATAGATCAAGTCCTCCTTCAATATCAGGGGAAGATCAAGACCCAGAAGATGTGCCGGCTCATAGCGAGAAAAATCTATATTGAGCAGAACCCAAGCCTCGTTGCTCGCGTCGAAGATTTTCGGGCCATCAGCACTACCTACCTCCACTTTTATACCTTCATACCTGAACTGGACGTAGGTTAGATCCCAGCCTTCCTCCTGACGGTGAGCGGCAGCTTTGGATACAAATTCATGGCCGGCCTTAACCACCGACGAAAAATGTTCACCGGGGATAAAAAGGTCGATATCATATAGATCGCGCTCAGACCCATACCCTTTCGCTGCGAGGCCACCACAGATCAGAAAGGGAATGTTTCTATCTCTCAATAATCCTACAATCCATTGAGCTGCTAGGTGATGCATGTCAACGCCTTCTACGGATAACGTTTTGCTATGCGGCACTAGAAGAAACTCGTAGGGCTTCCACCGCGAATCGCTCACATGATTCCATTGTTACAAAATTAGTCGTAGTAGCCGCACGTTTGACCTGTTCGCGCGCCATTTTTAAACGAAAGCCCCTGAGTTACCAATCCGATTTCTATACTCCTCGGAAGCCCTAGGAGCTGATGTGCTGTTTTCCATGCCTTATTTTCAAAGCATTCGCTCAGATTATTGTAGATGCAATACGACTCGTACTTTTTGCTGCTCTTGACCGATGGACACGCTTGGCTATACCGGCACAGTTCATCATAGGTGAGCTTCTCTCGATATTTCGCAGCGACATCAATACACTTAGAATAGCTGAAGTGATCCTTGCTTAGCTTTGGCGACGCCCTGAATAAACCATCAGCCCATGATGCATTCAAACATGCCAAAAGGAAAAGAGACAAAAAAACTAGAAAATTGTACGTTCTCATGGTTCTCCGAATTAATAGCACTACGTCAAAGGGCATATAAATCTTAAGTTTCTAGATCTCAGAGAGCAAAGCGAACACTTTGAAAGCCTTGCTATATTGCTATCGCTTAATCTTACCTCGTACCGGCAACCTTTCCCGATTATCTTTGCACACTTGGCATTTAAAACCCATTGCTGGTACATGCTGAATATAAGTAACCATCATTTTTCCACAATAATAGCAGAGAACTTCTCTTCCTGACCCTTGATCATGAACCGCATCACTTTTCCTATACCCTACCAAACCTGACTTTGATGGCAATTCAATCGAATTTCCTTTTGAAAATTCATTTTCAAAATGGAATATCAAAGCCTCTGTATTCTCAACAAGTAAACGACGCTCCTCCTCCGTCAGAACTTTTGATTGCAATCCAGTATATTTTGATGGAGCGGACACTAGATCACTATATATACCACGAAAACAAGTCTGACCAAGAACCAATATTTGACTATTATCTCGAACTACGTGTACCCGCTTATATACGCTGCGCTTGCATTCTGGAGCGCAGCAAAGAACCCTATCTCCTGGATTAACTTCTACTATTGCAAGTAGTTATTGCATGATCGCCTCCACTGACGCCCCTAAGCAGGGACATATTTTGCGTTTTGAGCACAGCGAAGCAAATTATGCCTCTCTGCCTTGGATTGTTAGACGCTACTCTGATTGGCTCAAAACGACTACCCGTTCCCCAGTTTCCTTACTTACGGCTAGAACTTCTTTTAGCTCCCATTTATCCGCACGATTAGTGGCGTAAACATATACTTCCGCACTTCCTTTGGAGCCAGAAATAGAATAATTTAGATTGGCGATGCCTCCAGAGCCACCATACGAAATTTCGCCGAGGACGAATAATCCAGGCTCGGGGCTCTCTCCAACTATTAATAAGACTTTAGAGTTGGATTGAACTGCGTCAACGGACAAATCATACGCCTCTCCCTTCATCATATTAGTAAGTAGAATGAAACAGAGTGGGAGAACAACCAGAACAAGCGCTAACCCAGCATTCCTCCATTTTTTTTGAGTCGATTTAAAATGCTCAACGTCTCGCCAGGTCCGGTTCCTCCATGCCCACTCGCTTCCTTTGGCACCAAGAACGAATATCATTACAATATTGACCAGAGGAACAAACATTAGAAGCGCTATATAAGTGCTATTTCCAATGCCCCATATCCAGTTAAGCAAAAAGGCTCCCCAATTCCATCCCTTTATTTCCTCGGGCACGACAGAATCCTTCCCCATTCCCGAAATATACTCTCTTTCCATATTAATACTCATTCTCCGATTTTCGCTTAACGCACGCCTAAACGGCGAGCAACTTGTTGCGAGTCCAGAAGCCACAGGCTGCAATGTTTAAGGCGCTTGTTATATTTTTACTTTGATTGTTTTACTATAACCAGCGCAGCTAATTTTTATATTATTATCAACTGATTTATTTGAATCGCGTATAAACTTTATGTAAGCGATCTCTTTATTGCCCAAATATCCTAGCCATGCAGCTTTACCATCTGCTTTCGGGATGAATACAGGATTCATCGCAGGAAAAGACACTACTCCGTTTTCAAATTTAGCATTAAACAAATTGCTTTTATTGAAGCCACGCATTAAATATGCTTCACCCAGAGATTTATCGTAATTCAACTCAAGTTCAAAACAAGGCGCCTCGTCATTATTAAATATAAACAACTGAGAACAATTTTTATCGCATAAGGAAACCTTTGATTCGATAGTTAACTTGGTTTCTTTAGCTTCATTTGAAATATAGATTGCATAAGCTGCTATAAATATTGAAATTATTGATAATGCGCATGTGATTTTTTCATTAGTTGATAAGCTCATCTATGTACTCTGTAAAAATATAACGTCCGGCTCACGCGCCGATTTGGATCCGCGAAGCGGCGGAAAAACGGTCGCCGTGCAGCCGATTGTTATGTGCGTTTCGCACCTTGGTACTACTAGCACTTTGACATGGCTTTATAGTGGTCCAGGTAGCCCGTTTTCTCAAAAACTAGCCTCAACCCCTCCTTAAAGACGTCATAGTTGAACTCCTTCATGTCTATGATGTTCTGGCCAAGAGAATGTGACTCCCGATTGATGTACCGGCAAAAGGCTTGGTACTTCGCATCCTGGAGTTCCGGCATCTGGAAAACCTTATTCAGGTCCTTCTTTCGAACAAAGTTGAAAAAATACTCGACTATATTGCGCATGCAGTTTGCGATAAGTGCCGGCGGTTGAGACTGGTCATTGACAACGGACCAGTACGCTTGATAGTCATTTTGAATCTCTTCGTACTTCATCTCCTGGATAACACTGCCAGAAGAGGGTTTTGAAAGCCTAAACAATTTCTGTGTTTCTTTACGGCGCTCGTGATTAGGGTCTGTCATCTCGTAGAAGAAGTAGAGACTATGAGTCAGGACAATAACCTGACTGAACTGCTCCCCCTTGAAGAATACCGAACGAATGAGCTGCCCTACGTTGAAGATGAATATATGAGAAAGGCTCGAAATTGGATCATCAATCACCGCAATGCGCTGAGCGTGGGTGTCCTCTGCACTAGACTTACCCTTACACAGCTCGCAGAAATACAAGAAGCTGATCATCATCTTCTCTCCCTCGCTTAGCGAGTGAAATGCGTCTTTGGAATCGCCGGCGCGCACCACGCGATATAGATTGTCAGAGTGCTTCTGTACGCTGAAGTCATCTATGCCAAGGTCATTCAGACCTGCATTGATAGCGGTAATCGCTTGGTCAATATTCACAGTCTGTTTTTGCGCCACCGCAATTTCTTCCCTGACCTTAGTCAGCGTAGCATCAATATTCCCGATATCTACATCTAAACCTTTCAATTGCTGATTGGCAGCTCGTCGGTCGGCGTCAAACCTCGCCATTGTTTGGTCATACTGCCATCGCATCAGTTGCCAAAATTCGTTGCGTAAGCTTTCGAGAGCAGATTCACGGTTCTTGAGCTTGTCGTTGTACTCATCGACTTCTGAGTTAATCTGATCGACTGCTGAGTTGAAATCAGCGATCAAGCCAGTCGTATCGGACAACGTAGTCGGAACCTTTGGGCTCTTTAGCTTTGCTTCAATCTTGCGAGCATTACTCTGGATAGCGTCTACAACTAACTGATATTTGTTGGTTATGGAGTCCTTGCGCTTTTCTGCGAATGGGTGGTCGGTAAACGAGCTCAGCCCCTGCAACGATTCAAAGGCTGCTCGGTACGTCTTTAGAAGTTGCGCAAGCTGGTCTAACTGCTGCTCGTAGGTCACATCAAAGTACGACCTTACGCGGTCGATAAATTTCTCCGAAATTGTTGTTTCCTGGCAAAATGGGCATTGCGCATTTGAATCACCTACGCTCTCCGGCAAGTAAGAAAGGCCTTGCTTTACCCAGTCCGAATTCCCCAATTTATCGATTAGGGCGGCAACCTCACTATCGGTATTACCCAGGATGGATTTTCCGAACACTGGGTCCGACTCGACATTATGAGAAGTAAAAGACAGCGTTGGTAGTCGCGGTTGGAACTGAGCATCATCACCTTTGAGCGCCTCTACTTCCTGTCTGATTGTTTGAACGTCTTTTTTTGGCTCACTGGCAGGTTTCGGAATGCTCTGGAGATGGGCAAAAAGCTTGTCTTTTTGACCCTTCAAGCCTTCGAGACAGTACTCAAGAATGCGATCGCCGCCAGCATAGGCCTGCTTGATGCCCCATACGTTTTCTATGGCCTGTTGTTTTTGTTTGGAAAATTCCTGTGTTGCCAATTCCTTTTCACCGCGCTTCTCTTGTAGATCCTGCTCAAGCTCCCCTTGCTTCTTTGTCGCCTCGGCTATCTTTTGTTCAGCTTCTTTGTTCTCTTTTGAAAGGCTGAAGATGCCTTGCAGACTATCCGCAATGTAGAAGTTGTCTTGTATGAACTTTTGGTTGTAAACGAGAATTGGGACCGATGCTGCAGGCACCTTTTTGCACAAGATGAACGCAGGATTGTCGGGCTCATAAAGGAAATTGGAAATTGTTGATTTACCGGTGCCGTTTAGGCCATAGATAAGATTTATTTTCTTATCCGTAACGAGCGACGTAGCTTGTTTAAAGCTCGCCACTGCATCCATGTGAATTTCGGTAATCACCTATTGCTACCTCCTACTTCAAAGCACATAACGCCTCAATAACCGGCGCGCTTTAGCGCGTCCGGCGCCTTAGGCGCGTAGTTGATTGACTTGTTACGTTTTTTGATCCCACCCCACTACTTGGTCGTTGTCTAGAGTGACACGAAGACCATACCTGTTAGCCCCTTGATGGTTGTACTTCCACACTTCTTTTTTCTTAGTTTTAAGTAGTTTCTGATCGATATCATGGGGTTTTCCTAAAGAGTCAAGCAATTGTTCGGCTGTTTGCCCTTGCCAGAACGTTCTATTCATCAACGCTTCGACTAGCTTCTCATCTCGGTACTTTCGCATCAAAGCTTCACGGCGTTTTTTTGTCTGCGCCATCTGATAGAAAACGTATAGAGCTATAGCCGCAATAACAACAACCGCTAGAGGAGCCCACCCAACAGACTCACCCATCTGCGCAATCCAATATATGGGAAATCCAATTACAGCTAGCCAAAAAATGCCTTTCGCTTCTGTTTTAGTGATTTGTTTTGCCATCTACCCTCCTTTCGATGAAACGTAACATCTATGGACGCCCCGTTTTGTGCAAGTAAAAGATTGTGACATTTTAGGTTTGCAGCCATCTATACGGATTCTAGTTGGAGACTTGCTCCGATCACTGGATGAGAGCCGCTGATTCGGACCTAATCATTTGTAACGTTCTCAAAGGAACGTTGTTAGGGCCAGGTTGACCGAATCTAAGGTGTACCTATTTGTCATCAATGTAGTTTTACCTGCGCAAACCAAGATCGCCTCAAAATTCTAGGCGGTAACTTCTTGATATCGCTCGCCTTTCGTTAATAGAGCCCATACGATTCGGGCCAATTTGTTAGCCAGTGCCACAATCACCGTGTTTCTATGACACCTGGTCTGCAGCTGCCTTAGCCAAGCAGTGACCGGTCGCCGAGGGTTCATATGTCTTAGAACCGCTCTAGCACCGTGTATCAGCATTCGTCTTAAGTAGGCATCACCTCGTTTACTGATCCCTATTAACCGGGACTTTCCTCCCGTCGAGTGCTGCCTTGGCACCAGGCCCAACCAAGCCGAGAATTGACGGCCGGACTTAAATGATTGTGCCCGCCCCACTGTTGCCACAAGAGCGGATGCCGTGAGTCGACCAACTCCCGGTATCTCCTCCAGCCTTTTTACAGCTTCATCCTGTTGCCCTTGAAGCGCGATTTGTCGGTCTAACTCTGCTATCTCAGACTCGGTGAATTGCAGCCGCTCCATCATTCGATGCACTTGTTGCGCCGTGATGACCGGGAGGTAGGACTCAGCCTCTCCGTAACGTTGCTCAAACCACTTGTGGAGGTTTCTCGGCCCCGCCGGAACCGTCAACCCAAACTCACCAATCGTGGCTCGAATGCGATTGATAAGTGCCGTACGATTTCTTACTAATCCTTCTCGGTCCCGGTGAATTAGAAGGATTGCTTGTTGATCCTCAGACTTGATGTCGACATAGCGCATCGTAGGCCGAGTCACTGCTTCACAAATCGCTTCCGCATCAATAGCATCGCTTTTGTTGGTCTTCACGTAGGGCTTAACGTATTGAGGTGGAATCAAACGCACCTCGTGCCCTAGCTTGACCAATTCTCTGGCCCAGTAATGAGATCCCCCGCAGGCTTCCATCCCTATCAGGCGGGGCTTCAAGGTGGCAAAAAATCTCAGCATTGATGATCTTTTGAGCTTTCGTTTAACGCAAACTTTTCCCGTACGGTCAGTCCCGTGCACATGGAAAACGGACTTCGCCAAATCGATACCGACTACGTTCAAAACGTTCATTTGCTTGCCCTCCACTGTGGCTTAGTCAATTAAGACTAGCCGACTAGAGATGGGCGTCCATCTCATTATTTGTATATCGCGCATGCGCAATATCCCTCCGAGCATTCACTCGAAGCGCTTTTCGCAACTATCTGATATTCGGGTATTTTCATGCTGAACATCCAAGTTGTCAGGGTGAAAAAGCGTGCATGCGCGTTTTTCTGACGGACGGTGCGCGTTAAGTCGCCGCCCGGTTTGGTAATGCATTGAATTTATTGTCTTTTTTATGAGCCACGGTGTGTAAACGAGCGCGCTCGGTTTACAAAGTGTGCCCGAATTTGGCTCGGCTGCCAATATACGGTATGGATTGAACAGATTTTAACCGTCCCTGGCTTTCGGTTCAGGCCGCCTCGTGCGCGCGCTCCCTGGCTATGAGCTGCTCCAGCTCCGGCAGGCAGGAGCCACAGCCGGTGCCGGCGGTGGTTTCGGCGCTGAGGGCGTCGACGGTGTCGATGCCTTTTTCGCGGATGGCGTTGCACAGGGTGTTGTAGCCCACCTGTTTGCAGGCGCACACCAGTTTGCCTTGGCTGTGTTGCTGGTCCGGCTTGCCGCTGAGCAAAGCGCGCATGGCGGTGGCGGCGAAGTCGCCTTCGAGCAGGTCTCCGAGCCAACTGAAATCCCGGGTGCCAAATTGTTTGGCGACGGAGAAGGCGATATGCAGTTGTCCTTCGCGCACAAAGGCGCGCCGGAATTCGCCCTGCTCGGGGTGGCCGAAAGCGAGCTGTTGATCGCCGTTCTGACACAGGCTCTGGAGTTGTTTATCCAGGTCGGCTGGGAGCAGTTCGCTGGCGATACGATAGAGGTAGCCGCCGTTGACGCGGCGCATGGCCCAGTAGTCGGTCTCCAGTTCAGGCAATGGAGTGCGACTGACCAGCAAGGCTTCGGCCTGTTCGTACCAGGGCTGTACCTGCACCGGGGTGTACTTGTTTTCCGGCTGGCCGGAGGTGGGGTCGACGTATTCACCTACCAGGGCGGCCACTCGCGCACGGCTGGCGTGTACGTCGTTCCAGTGCATGGGCATGAACACTTCGCCCAGATTGACCTGATCGGTGAGCTGCACCCGCACCCGGGCCTGGCCCTGTCGGCTGGTGACATCGGCGAGGGCGCCGTCTTTCAGTTGGTAACGCCCGGCGTCTTTGGGGTGAATACTGATAAACGGCTCCGGTAGGTGGCCGCACAGGCGCGAGGCCAGGCCGGTACGGGTCATGCTGTGCCACTGGTCGCGAATGCGGCCGGTGTTCAGGGTCAGGGGGTAGTGGCTATCCACCTGGGTGGCCGGTGCGCGATAGCGTACCGGCACGAACCGCCCCCGGCCGGAGGGGGTATAGAACACGCCATCGCCAAACACACGCTGGTCGCCCTCGGGCAGCGGGACTTTCATCGGCAGCGGCCATTGTCGCGGTGGTAGATTGTCGTAATCGTTCAGGGTCAGGTGACTATAATGACCCAGATCGAGATCCCGGGTGCCGTTGTTGTCGGTGGCGGTCAGGCGGGCGTATTCGCTGAACACTTCGGCTTCGCTGGCGTAGTCGAAGGCGCGACCGTAGCCCATCTGTTTGGCCACGGCGGCAATAATCCACCAGTCCGGCCTTGCCTCTCCCAGGGGCGGCAGCAAGGCCCGCTGGCGGGAGATGCGCCGCTCAGAGTTGGTGACGGTGCCGGATTTTTCCGCCCAGCCGGCGGCGGGCAATAGCACGTCGGCCAGACGGGTGGTGTCGGTGTCTTCAATACAGTCGGACACCACCACCAGCGGACAGTCCTTCAGGGCCTGTTTGACTTTGTCGGCGTTGGGCAGGCTCATGACCGGGTTGGTGGCCATGATCCAGATGGCTTTGATTTTGCCGGAGGCGACGGCGTCGAACATGTCGACGGCTTTCAGGCCGGGACGGGTGGCGAGGTTGTCCGCCTTCCAGAAGTCCCGCACCAGTTGCCAGTGCTCCGGATGGTCGAACTCCATATGGGCCGCCAGGGTATTCGCCAGGCCACCGACCTCACGCCCCCCCATGGCATTGGGCTGGCCGGTAACGGAGAACGGCCCCATGCCCGGTCGGCCGATACGGCCGGTGGCCAGGTGACAATTGATGATGGCATTGACCTTGTCGGTTCCGGCCGTGGACTGATTCACCCCCTGGGAATAAACGGTGACGGTTTTCTCGGTCTGGGCGTACCACTGGAAAAAGGTTTCCAGTTGATAGTCGGCGACGCCAAGTTGTTGGGCCAGCGCCGGGCGTTGGCCAGCGTCTTCCATGGCGGCCACCAGGGCTTCGGTAAAGTGCTCGGTATGGGCCTGGACAAAATCTTCGTCAATGGCGTTGTGTTGGGCCAGATAACTGAGCAGACCATTGAACAGCGCCACATCAGTACCCGGATGAATGGGCAGGTGCAGGTCGGCGATATCGCAGGTGTCGGTGCGGCGCGGGTCGACCACGACCACCTTCATATGGGGGCGCTGCTGTTTGGCGGCCTTGATGCGCTGGAACAAGACCGGGTGGCACCAAGCGAGATTGGAACCGGTGAGCACGACCATGTCCGCCGCTTCCAGATCGGTGTAGCAACCCGGCACCGTATCGCTGCCAAAAGCGCGCTTGTGCCCGGCCACGCTGGAGGACATGCACAAGCGGGAATTGGTGTCGATATTGCCGCTGCCGATAAAGCCCTTCATCAACTTGTTGGCCAGGTAATAGTCTTCGGTCAGCAGTTGCCCGGACACATAAAAGGCCACCGAGTCCGGGCCGTGCTCGACGATGGTATCCACAAAACCCTGAGCCACGGTCTGCAGTGCGTGATTCCAACTGGCCTGTTCGCCGTGCACTTTCGGGTGGAGCAGTCGACCGGTGTCGACCAGGGTCTCCCCCAACGCCAGGCCTTTGGAGCAGAGTCGCCCCAGGTTGGCCGGGTGGGCCTCGTCTCCCTCGATCAACACCTTCCGTTCCTCAGTATTCACCGTGGCCTTTATGCCACAGCCAACACCACAGTAGGCACAAGTGGTCTGTACCGTGGACTCGGCTTGAGCGGTGGGAATGGGTTCGTACCGATGAACTGTCATGGATCAACCTGCCATATAGAAAGTGTTTGTTGTCATCACGTCTTCAAATACTGCAATCGCCACGCCAATTTCTTTTCCTGCCATTAAACAGCGGTCGTTCGGCCGAAATCACCTCAAGTCACGCACTCATCCCAACGAAAAATCCGGATGGGCACCGTGATGGCGCACGACGCACCACCACTTGCACACTTTAAACGCAAAATGGCCATCTACCGGCTGCACCGTTTTGCATTGTTTCAGCGCACCTTTGCACGCCCGTGGTGCTCGTTTCACGTGAACTTTCAGTGCGTAAAAATTCCATACCACAAAATCAAGCATCGCTAAGCGCATGAAAAATAAAGGGTTATCGATTTTTTCACGGGGTTTGTCAGCGGATGGCACTGTCTTTGCTCTAGCCCAACCATGCATTCGTAAAATGATTTTTCAGGGCAACCGTTATGAACTCCATGAACATTGAACCTTTGATTCCCTCGGCCAAGCCGACCCGCTCGACTCCCGCATCAACCGGGAAAGTATGGCTGGTGGGTGCCGGCCCCGGCGATGCCGAGCTGCTGACCCTGAAAGCGCTGCGCGCAATTGAAAGCGCGGACATCATTTTTTTCGACCAGTTGGTGAGTGCGGATATTCGCGCGCTGTTTCCGAACGGCACCCCCGCACTTTATGTCGGAAAGTCGAAAAATCATCACAGCATTGCGCAGGACGATCTGAATCAGCGCCTGGTGGACCAGGCACTGATGGGCAAAACCGTATGCCGCATTAAAGGCGGCGACCCCTTTGTGTTTGGTCGCGGTGGTGAGGAACTGATGACCCTGCGCCAGGCCGGTGTGAATGCCGAGGTGATACCGGGTATTACCGCCGCCTCCGGTTGCAGCAGCAGCGCCCATATGCCCTTGACCCATCGCGGTGTATCCCAGGGTTGCACCCTGGTGACCGGCCACGGCGAAACCGAAGTGACCGCCAATTGGCAGGCACTGGCGCAGTTGAATCACACCCTAGTGTTTTATATGGGCGTGAGTCGGTCGGAAGAAATTGCCGGGCAGTTGATGACTCACGGTTTGAGTGGCGATACGCCGGCCGCGTTTATTGAAAACGGATGCCGAGCGAATCAGCGGGTATTGACCACCACGTTGGACGCGTTGGCCGACACCGCCCAGCGCGACGCCGTGCAATCCCCGGCATTGATTGTGGTGGGGGATGTGGTGCGATTGGCGGACCAGTTAGCGCCGGAGCAGTTTTTGAGCGAGGCGCAGCAGCGGTCGATTGCGTAGGCCGAAGGCCGTCATCCACCAATACCGGTAAAACCGGAATCAGAATTTCGAGTTTAGTCAGGAGAGGTTTTATGAAACAGCGCATTATTGTGGTCGGTAACGGCATGGTCGGGCACAAGTTTATCGACACTTTATTGAATGTCGAGAACGCCGGTGATTACGAGATCATCACTTTTTCCGAAGAGCCGCGCCTGGCCTATGACCGGGTCAAGCTGAGCAGCTATTTTGATGGCTCTACGGTCGAGGATCTGGCGCTGACCACCGAGGACGCTTACCGCGAACGCGGCGTGGTGTACACCCTGAACGATAAGGTGGTGAGCATTCAGCCGGACGAACAGACGGTGACCACGGCGAGCGGCCGAACCGAGGCCTACGACAAATTGGTGCTGGCCACCGGTTCCTATCCATTTGTGCCACCCATTCCCGGCGGCGAGCAGGACCACTGCTTGGTGTACCGCACCATTGAAGACCTGGAAGCGATTACCGCCTCGGCCCAGAACAGTCAGGTGGGCGCGGTCATCGGCGGTGGCTTGCTCGGTCTGGAAGCGGCCAATGCGCTCAAGAACCTGGGCCTGAAAACCCACGTGCTGGAATTTTCCAATGGTTTGATGGCCCGTCAGCTGGATGAGGGCGGCGGCCAACTGCTGTGTCGGAAAATCGAAAAACTGGGTGTGAGTGTGCACACCGGCAAGAACACCAAGGAAATTATCGAAGGCGATGAGTGTCGCTACCGGATGAACTTCGCCGATGGCTCGCACCTGGAAACCGATATGGTGATTTTTTCCGCTGGTATTCGCCCGCGGGATGAACTCGCCAAGCAGGCGGGTCTGGCAATGGGTGAACGCGGCGGTATCGCCATCAATAACCACTGCCAGACCTCGGCGGACAACGTCTATGCCATTGGCGAATGTGCCCTGTGGAACAACCAGATTTTCGGCCTGGTGGCCCCGGGTTACCAGATGGCAAAAATTGCCGTGGAGCATATTCAGGGCCGCGCCGAGCAAGCCTTCACCGGTGCCGACATGAGCACCAAACTGAAACTGCTCGGGGTGGACGTGGGCAGTGTCGGCGATGCCCTGGCAATGACACCCGGCGCCCAGAGCTATACCTACAGCGACGGCGTGGCCGAAGTGTACAAACGCCTGATCGTCTCCGAAGACGGCAAGAAACTGCTGGGGGCGGTATTGGTGGGCGATACCGAGGCCTACGGCACGCTGCAACAGCTCTGCGTGAACGGGATGGACCTGCCCGCGTCACCGGAGCAGTTGATTCTGCCCGCCACCGACGGCGAGGCACCGGTGGGCATGGGTGTGGATGCCCTGCCCGATACGGCTCAGATCTGCTCCTGCCACGACGTTACCAAAGGCTCGATTCGCGATGCGGTGCAGAATGGCTGTACCGATATGGGGGGCATCAAGTCTTGCACCGGCGCCGCCACCGGCTGTGGTGGCTGTGCGGCACTGACCAAGCAGGTGATGGACGCCGAGCTGAGCGCCCTGGGTGTGGAGGTGAACAACCACCTGTGCGAACACTTTGAGTACAGCCGTCAGGAGCTGGCCGATATTGTCCGCGTCAAACAGATCAAAACCTTTGATGAGCTTTTGGCGAGTCACGGTAAGGGCCTGGGCTGCGAAGTCTGTAAGCCCACGGTGGGTTCGATTCTCGCCTCCTTCTGGAATGATTACGTTCTGAAGGAAGAGCACCTGGGCCTGCAGGACACCAACGACATTTATCTGGGCAATATGCAGAAGGACGGCACCTACTCCGTGGTGCCCCGGGTGGCCGGGGGTGAAATCACGCCCGAAAAACTGATCGTGCTCGGTGAAGTCGCGAAAGAGTTCAACCTGTACACCAAAATTACCGGTGGCCAGCGGGTGGACCTGTTCGGTGCGCAATTGCACCAGTTGCCGATCATCTGGAAAAAACTGATTGACGCCGGCTTTGAAACCGGCCACGCCTACGGCAAATCCGTGCGTACGGTGAAATCCTGTGTGGGCAGCACCTGGTGCCGCTACGGGGTGCAGGACAGCGTGGATATGGCCATCGCCATTGAGAACCGCTACAAGGGCCTGCGCGCGCCGCACAAGATCAAATTTGCCGTATCCGGCTGTACCCGCGAATGCGCCGAAGCCCAGTCGAAAGACATCGGCGTGATCGCCACGGAAAAAGGTTGGAACCTGTACGTCTGCGGCAACGGCGGCATGCGTCCGCGCCACGCGGACCTGTTCGCCACCGACCTGGACGACGACACCCTGATCCAGTACATCGACCGGATTCTGATGTTCTACATCCGCACCGCCGACCGCCTGCAGCGCACCTCGGTGTGGATGGAGAACCTGGAAGGTGGACTCGATTACCTGAAAGAAGTGGTGATTGAAGACAAGCTGAACATCGGCCGGGAACTGGAAGATGACATGACCCGTAACCTGGCCAACTATCAGTGCGAGTGGAAAACCACACTGGAAGATCCAGAGAAGCTGAAGCGCTTCCGTCATTTTGTGAACAGCGACGAGATCGATGACAACCTCGCCTATGTGGCCGAGCGCGGACAGCGTCGCCCTGCCACCGACGAGGAACGTAAAAACCGCATCCCGCTGGTGGAAATCCGTTCCTGAAGTTTGTGTTCAATGACCGATTGCCTTTAAGGAGAACATCACCATGAATACCGCCGTCGCCAATAAAGTGGAACAGACCTGGGTTGAGGTATGCACCAAGGCCGAGCTGCAACCCAACAGCGGCCTGTGCGCCCTGATCCATCAGAAACAGGTCGCGATTTTCTACAGCAAGACCCTCGATGAAGTCTTTGCCATCGGTAACTACGACCCGATCGGCAAAGCCAACGTACTGAGTCGGGGCATCATCGGTTCGCTGGGTGAGCGCACCGTGGTGGCCTCACCGCTGTACAAGGAGCACTACGATCTGCGCACCGGCGAGTGCCTGGAGTCCGATACCCACTCGGTACCGGTGTATCCGGTTCGCGTTGAAAACAATGTAGTCAGTATTCAGATCTGACGCTCGGCCTGACCAGGCGTCATTTCCCCTCATCTTCTTCATTGCTTCATGAAGTCGATCCTTTGGGGTGGCCCCGACCACCCCCTTTTTTGACCCATTGCCCCCACCTTGTCGTATAGTGTTTCCACGAACCATTGTGGAGCGCCTATGACTTCTTCCCTGTACTTTGACCGCCCCAGTATCGAGCAGATGGAAAAGCGCTATCGCGCGCAATTCATCAATTCCCTGGCGGGCTTCAAAAGCGCCAATCTGGTCGGCACCGTGGACCCTGAAGGCAACACCAACCTGGCGATTGTCAATTCCGTGATTCATCTGGGCGCCAACCCACCACTCATGGGCATGGTCACCCGTCCGCGCACGGTGGAGCGACACAGCGTGGAAAATATTCTGGCCACCGGTTACTACACCCTGAATCAGGTGCATGGCGGCATGATCCGCCCGGCCCATCAGACCTCGGCGCGCTACCTGCGCGGACAGTCGGAATTCGATGCCACCGGATTAAAACCAGGCTATCTGGAAAATCACCCGGCCCCCTATGTCGACGAGAGTCGCCTGAAGATTGGTTTGAAGCTGCTGGAGTGCAAACACCTTGAGTTCAATAACACCGACTTTATCGTCGGTGAGATCGTTGCGGTGCATGTGGAGCCGAATGTGATTCAAGCGGACGGCTATGTGGATATCGAAGCGTTGGACGCGGTCACCATTTCCGGGCTGGACAGCTACCATCGAACCGAACGGCTGGAGCGGCTGGTCTACGCCAAGCCCGATCTACCCCCACGGCCACTGGACGACTGATCACAAAAAAACCGCCGGTCAACTACCCCGGCGGTTTTTGTTTCCGTACTGAAACGTCTCCGTTACTCGGTACAACCACCCTGGTCGATCCAGACCGCCCATTCAGAGCTGTTGTCCGCCGGTACTTGTCCCTGAGTCCACCACTTCGCCTCGTAGCGGTTATCGTTGTAGCGCACCTGGTCGTTTGCCAGGTAGACAGTTTCAGAATCCCAGTTGGGAATACCCACACAGGTATTGCCGCTGTCGGAAGAGCTGGAACTGCTGGATGAGGAGCTTGAGGAACTGGAGCTGCTTGAGCTGCCACCGCTGAATTCCACATCCACACAGGCGTAGAAAGCCTCCGGGCTGTCGGAGCGCTGCCAGATGGCGTACACCACGTGCTTACCGGTGCGGTTGGGTAAGCTGACGGTGTGACTCGGGTAGGCTTCACCCGGCTTGGGATCGGTTTCCATCAAGTATTCCAGGTCACTCCAGGCCAGCGGCTGGGTGGGATCGTACCCCTCTTTGGTGATGTAGTAGCGATAGTACAGGGACTTGTGCGGTGCCGAGTTATACCAGGTAAAGGTCTGGGAGCCGGACACGGGCGTGGCCTCCCAGTCGGCACGTGCCAGATCCATGCCACCGAAGGTGCCGGGGTCACCGCCGCTGCACAGTTGCCCATCGGGCACGACCGACTGATGGTTGCCATCGGCCGCGCCCTGGCGAATCCCGTTCCAGTCATAAATCTGCTGGGTGCCGCTTTCGGCAATGGCAGCCGCGCAAGCCGCGGAGCTCGGGTTCTGACCCTGCTCCTTACAGTTCCAGATCCGGCTTTCCGGAGAGGTGATGGTGCCGTGGGCACTGGCCCACTGCGGCGCGGTAGCCGCCGCGAGAGTCAGACACCCGATGCTGAATGCTTTGGTGAGATGGTTAAACCACTGAGTCTTCATTGTTATTTACCCCTTTCGTGGTGTGAGTTTGAATAGACGCAGACCTTTCGTATCGCAACCGGAAAGTTTTGATGCGCAAGGCAAAAGGGATAAAAACACATTAGATACTTTCTTACAAATATATAAATAATATTTGTTACTTACTACCAGAAGGGTGGCGTGACGCCAAATTCTACAAATAGGGCATGATTGCGGAAATCATCACACTTTATGCAACGTTTTAACAATGAAATGAAATAGAAAGGAAAGAGCGTTATTTGAAGATCGTATAAATTGAGCGGCCTGTTTTCAGGCCGCTAATGGTTCCGGCGGGCGACTGGGATCGTCATTCCGCGCGGATTGACGCTCCAGATAGCCCAGAATCGCCTCGCGCAGACGATGGCCGCCGCCTGGAATACCCTGGTTGCCGAATAGGCGATTGAATTCCAGCAAGTAGGGGTGATCGCCCACCAGAGCGATATCAAACCCGGCGTGATCCACCCCCAGTTTTTTGGCGACCGACAGCGCCAGGTCGGTAACCACCGTCGGCACGGGGCTGTAATCCACGGTCCCGCCGCGCGCCACATTGTTGTGGAAGCTGAACCCGGATTGCAGTCGCCAGTAGGCCGCCAGCACCTGATCCCCGACGACCACCACCCGGACATCCCGATCGATGGGCAGCCACTCCTGCACATAGAGAGTGTCGGTCCGCCCGAGATACTCGCGCCACTGATCCCGGTCTTCGATCAACCACACGCCCTCCCCCATACTGCTTTTGGCGAGCTTGGCGACAAACGGGTGGGTCATTTCCTGCCAGAGTTCCTCAGCGTTGTCCGGGGTGTTCGCGCGAATGTGGGTCACCGGTACGTGGGCCGGCGCCACGGCCTGAAAGGCCCGGGTCATTTCAATTTTGTTGTGCCCCAGCAGATAGCTGGCCTGGCTGGGAAAGATCCGGCAGCCCATACCGTAGATCAACGCATTGATCTGCCAGTATTCGGGAAACAATATCCACTCAGCCGCACTCAGCTCGGACTGATGGCGAAACAGGTGATCGGGTTTGAAATAGCGGGTATCGGGAAACCCCAGAGTGCGAAACACATCGAAACTGGCGAAACGCATGACAAAGACTCAGAGAAACGGCGAGCCGCGAAGGACGCGAATTTTGCCCTCAACGTGTCGCTTTTGACAAGCGATTTTATTACTGCCCAAGGCTTTTGCTGTCAGGCGTGCTCGAGAATCCAGGCGGCCCATAATGCCGACGCGCCGGGTCCCAGCAGGGGCGAGTAATGCCCCTCTCCCGGCAAAATAACGGCGCGACTGTGAGGACAGCTTTGATGAAGAGCTTCCAGGTGGCGCACGGTGAGCAACTGATCGCTATCGCCATGAATAAAGTGGACCGACGCCGGTAGCGTCTCCAGCTCATAGCGCCAGGGTGACACCATCAACTGCAGTTCACTGGCCAAGGCGGCCGCCGACGTGACCGCTCCCTGGCAGGTAGCCTGAGCCATGGTCTGCGCAAACCGATCCCTTATGCCAGGCTGATCAATGATCGCGATATCTTCCGGTGAAAGACTGTCACGCATGGCTTCCTGTAACGTCGCCCCGTCTCGGGTCAGTGCGGTAAGAGCCTCGGCAAGCTGCTCCGGATTATCCCGGGCGCCCTGCCAGGCGCCGGCGGTCAGGGCCGCCGCTTCCCGATCGGGATCATCCAACCAGTGCAGCGCCGGAGCGCCCACTGATACCACCCGGGACACCCGCTCGCCGAGCAATCGGGCCGCCGCAAGGGCAAACAGACCGCCGGCCGAAAAACCCAGCAAGCGGATCGTCGGCACCGAATACGCATCGGCAATCGCGCCAATATCCTCTGCAAGCGTGGCCAGGGTGTACTCGGAGCATGTCGTGGACCCGCCATAACCGGGCCGATCAAAAGATAGCAGACGCACCCGATCCGCCACAGCCCCGGGCAACCAGGCCTCATCCGCCGACCCCGGAAGCCCGTGCAGATAAAGCCATACCGGCGCGTCGGATTCGCCCTGTTCCAGCACACGCAGGCGTCGCCCATCCGGTCGGTCGATAAAACCTTCCATCGTCAATGTGCATCTCCATCCGATGGCAGCGCCAAACACACCATCAGCAGCTTGCGAATCAGTTGCGCCTGGCGGGTGACGCCCACCTTGCGCATGACCGATTTCAACTGGGCGCGAACGGTATGAATGGACAGGTTCAGGCAGGCGCTGATTTCGGACAGCTCGTAGCCCCGCAACAACTCCCCCAGCAGGCGAATTTCCGCCTGGGTCAGCCCATAGAGGGTGTGAAGGCGCTGGGCGTTGGGCTTGACCGGTCGCTCCGGATCCAACAGAAACACCAATAGCGCCTCCTGCTCGGGCCCCATGAGTGCGTGGGCCGACGGCCGGCGATACTGCATGGCCACGAGTGTGGCGCCGGAGTGACCGAGGGGCATCACATCGGCGCTGATCTCACCACGGCTCACCCGGTCACAGACAGATCGCCACCGGGACTCTTCCATGGCATCCCGCAACTGCAACCGATCGCTGCTCAGCCCGAGGCCATAAACATGCGTCTGCATCGCTTCCTCAGCGACAGCGTTGGACCACTGACAGCGCCTCTGCCGGTCCACCAGCCAGACACCGTAGGGCAGGCAGTCCAGCGCGGCTCTCGCCTGGCCCAGCGCGACTTCAAACTCCCCCATTAACTGCATCATGCGGGCGGCGCGTTTCAGGTGGGGATAGAAGATATCCAGCTCGCGCTGTTCCGAGCGGGAGAAAGGCCCGGCACGGCGGGGACGGTGAACACCGATATGCGCGGCCCGGGAGGCCTGGCGCTGGAACTGGGCGCCCATGGCATAGAAGTTCCCGTTGGGACGAAACACCATCTGATAGTGCGCGCTGCGCTCAAACTCCCGGTCGGGCACAATCTCGTGACTGGCCAGTGTGGTACCCAACGGCGCTGCCGACAGCGCGTCACGAAACAGATCAACGGCCACGGACTCTTCCATGTAGCGCCGATTGGCTTCGGCATCAAACCCCTGAGTAAAAGAGGTGTAGACCCGTGGTTTTTCGATATCGGTAATGCGCAGGGAAGCGGTTCCACCGTCGAAGCGAGCGGCCAACTGGCCGAGAAATCGGGGCCAGCGTTCCGGGTTCATCGCGCCGTCATAGAGGCTTCCGAGTAACTCCGGGGCTGTAGGTTTGGCAAGGGGCACCGCCGACTCCTGAGGGTCAAAGAACTGTGTGCTTCACCTCATTAAAGCACAGGCAGTCTCGGGTTTCATCCCGTGGGCGCCGACCCCTCCTGCTCCAGAGCCTTCTCTTTGGTACCGGAGAAGTCCTGCTGACTGAACACTTCCGACAAAATGGATTGTTCAATAGAGCTACGCCGGTCGGTCAGCACAGGAATGCGCACCACCAGGTGAACCTCTTCGGCGCTTGGCATCTGCAGGGTAATACGTGGTTCCACCGAGGGCGCGTCCAGACCGCGGTATTCATTCAGCTTTTTGAGATAACGCTTGGCCTCAGCCAGGTAGGATGCACAGTGCTCATTGGCCGCCGCCAGCAACGCCTGTTGCGCCGCCTGCCAGTTGGCAGTGCGCTTGAAGGGAATAGTGAACACGTGCAGCACATAGTCGTGGGTGTAGCTTTCGTTGATCACCGGTTCAGCCACAAACAGGGCGTTGGGGATGACGATCATCCGCCCGGTGCGCTGGTGGGTCAGCTTGCCCGGGCCCACTTCCAGAATGGTGGTCGCGAGCAGACTCTGGTCGATCACATCCCCGCGAAAGTCTTTCACCTGAATGCGGTCCCCGATATTAAAGGACCCGGCCCCGGCTTTGAGAATGGAGCCGGTCACACACAGAATCAGCTCCTTGGTGGCCACCACAAACGCCACGGCGATGGCCACCACCGACAGCGCCAGGGTGCGCAGCTCTTCCCCCCAGATGATGATCAACCCGAGCAGCATGAACAGCAGCAGGCCGTTGCGCGAGTGCACCAGCCAGCGGCGGCGCAACTCCATGGAGGCGACGTTACGGCGGATGTAGCGAGCGGACAGCGCCCGAACCACCACCACCACGGTAATCAGCAACGCCGTACTGATCAGTAGCTTCAGCAGCGTTTCCGAGGCGGCCAGTTCGGCGGGGTTGATACCAATGGTTTCCAGCATGGTGATGTCCTGATCTTACGCCCGACGCGGGCATCGACAATGGGCGCAGTGTATCAAATCCCGCAGCAAAGCCATGAACACCGGGCACAAAAAAACGGCGCCCCGAGGAGCGCCGTTTTTCATTGCCTGCCTTGAGGGGCAGGCGACCTAACGAAGCGACAATCGCTTACATAGGCTGGATGTTTTCCGCCTGAGGACCTTTCTGGCCCTGAGTCACGGTGAAGCTTACTTTCTGGCCTTCGGCCAGGGTTTTGAAACCAGTGCCCTGAATGGCGCTGAAGTGAGCGAAAACGTCCGGACCGGACTCCTGCTCAATGAAACCAAAACCTTTTGCTTCGTTGAACCACTTAACGGTACCAGTAACTGTAGACATAGTCTTACCTTAATCAATCAAAAAATGTAGATGACCCGAGGGTCGGTTGTGCTGGAAATGGTGCTATTACTTATGACGGACAGGACGACTTGCTACAGGCAGGAATCGAAATGGTTGTGCATAAATATAAAACAAGCTTTCTAGCAGGACCCATAGTATCTGTTCTACAGCCCGCGTCAAGACTTTTTGGATGGCTGGGCATAAAAAAACCCCGCAGCCATGAAGACTAACGGGGTCTTTTCGAAGTATGGTGCCCGGAGGCGGAATGCTCGCCCCATCCATGGGGCTCGGCCTTCGGCCCGCCCTTCGGGCGTCCAAACTGGTGCGCCAGCCCGGTTGTTCCCGACAATTTTGTCGAACCAGGCGGTGGCTCTCATCCAGCCACTTGGCACCATAAAAAAACCCCCACCTTTGCAGGCGGGGGTTTTTGTATGGTGCCCGGAGGCGGAATCGAACCACCGACACGAGGATTTTCAATCCACTGCTCTACCGACTGAGCTATCCGGGCTTTTCTTGATCTGCCAGCCCCAGGGGCTCGGCGACAAGAGGCGCGTATTAAACCGTTTCAGACTCAATGAGTCAAGAGGGGTTGGCAAATTCCTGAGGACTGATACCTAACCGCCGTGCTTTTTCAGGCACTGCTCCAGTTGAGCACGACTTTCAGCCAAGTGGGCACTCACTTTTTTCCGCCAGTGGGGATAAGGCGCCTCGGGGTTCAGGGCGTCACAATCGGTCAGTACCTGATGCAGGTGTTCTTCCGCCTCCAGGCACTGGCGAATCAAGCTGACGGTCTGGTCTGCCGAGAACAGGGCTCTGATGCGGTGGATCAGATGTTCACCGGCCTCTTTCTCGCTATTCGGCGCCGCCGGCAGGTCACCGACGTCGCGGATGGCGTCGGCCAGGCCGTCGGACAGACTGTCGCGGGCATCGGCCAGGCTTGAAAACAGGGCCGCCACGTCATCATCGTCAATGAACTCCGCCAGGTCGCGCAGGTTGTCCGCGCTTTCCTGTACCCCAACGTGCAGGTTTTGCAGGGCGGTTTGCAGATCGGTTCTGAGCAGATTCATAGCATTGGCCTGTCGGTTTCAAAAGCATTGTTCTCCGGCGCCACCACTTCCAGCGCACCGGGAATGCAGTGGAACTGTGCCGGCGTGGCGGTTACCGGCTCGCCGTCCGCGTGTATCGACATACCGGTTGGGCGGGTGTCTAACTCGATCCGCTGACCCCGCGCGGTCACGACCCGGCGGTCAAGGTCATACTGACCTTCGCGCAGCAGCGGTGCCAGTGTCAGAAGCTCCCAGACGCCCAGGGGACGCACGCTGTATAGCGATAACAGGCCATCATCGATACTGGCACAATCCCGGACCACGTTACCACCACCGTAGTAACGGCCGTTGCCCACCGCCAGTTGGATGGAGCGCAACTTCTGGCGCTGACCATCAACGGTCAGCCGGACTCGGAACTGGCGGCGGCGCAGCAGCGCGGCAAAGAACGCTTTGAGATAGCTGAACACGCCCCACTGCTTCTTGACCTCGTCGGTCAGCTCTTCTGTGACCTGCACCCCCAGGCCAAGGTTCGCCACATTGAAAAAATACTGGTTGTTGACCACGCCCAAATCGATTCGGCGGCGCGGGTTGGCGGCAATGACCTCAAAGGCGGCGTTCAGCTCCTGAGGCACCCCCAGGGTTCGGGCGAGGTCGTTGGCGGTACCGAGCGGCAGAATCGCCAACGGCAGTTGGCATTCATACAGGGTCTGGGCCATGGAGCTGATGGTGCCATCGCCTCCAGCCATGATGACCAGATCCAATTGTTCGCGGCGCTCGCGCACCGCCCGGCGACTTTGGTCCGGCCCCTTGGAGAGATAGACCTCGACCTCAAACCCAGCGCCGCGCAGGCGCTCCACGCCTTCATCGAGCGTCGCCTCGGAACCCCGACGGCTACCGGGGTTGATGATCAGCAGGGTGCGAATGGCGTTGGCCATCGGGGCGTCCGTCAGGATGCGTCGTCGGTATCACTGGGCGGAACGTAACCCTCGGCCTTGTCGTAATCGTCCCCGGAGAGAAACTTGTCCATCTGCTCACTCAGGTAAGTCCGCGACCCCATGTCCATCAGATTCAGATGCTTTTCATTGATCAGCATGGTCTGATGCGCCAGCCACTCCTGCCAGGCCTGGCGGGAGATGTTGTCATAGATGTCCTGCCCCTTGGGGCCGGGCAATGGAGGACGCTCCAGGCCCTCCAGCTCACGCTGATACTTTCGACAGAATACGGTGCGGGACATACGGCGTGCCTCCTAAGCCTTCAATGTGGCCGGGATACTACTCACTCTGTTCGGCCTTTTCCACAGTGACCCGTTCCAGAGCGCGCTGGCGATAGTATTCGCGGAGCACGCCAAAGGCCTCCTTGGGTACGCCGGTTTCGGACAGCAGGCCCTTGCGGTTGAAGTCGTCCTGAACGCCCGGCAGCGTGCGACGCGGCGAACGGAAGTCCGCCAGAATCCAGGGAGAGGTGCCCACGAACCCGTCGATTTTATCGAGCATGGCCAGGGTTTTGCGGTACAACTCAGCCTGATAGGCCTCGGTCCAGAGGGTGTTGGAGTCGCCCTGCAGGCCCTGCTTGGCACCGGCACCGAACTCGCTGATAAACACCGGCTTGTCGTACGGTATGTGCCAAGTGACCCGCTCAGCTTTTTCGTGCAACCCATCGTACCAGCCGATGTATTGATTGAAGCTGACAATGTCCATCAACTCCGCCAGAGGATCCTCCACGATGGCACGCTCGGGATTCTCGGGGTCGTAGTGCTTTTCCATGGCGGCGCTGATCAAACGGCTGCTGTCCAGGGAACGGGCCCGATCGGCCAGACGGGTCAGGAACCGATTGCGCGCCTCACTCACCGGCGTTTCGTTGGCCAATGACCAGATAATGATCGAGGCGCGGTTTTTGTCCCGTCCGATCATTTCTTCCAGTTGCGCCTGGGCATTCTGGTAGGTTTCTTCACTGTCCCAGTTGATGGTCCAGTACACCGGGATTTCCGACCAGAGCATGACACCCAGTTGGTCGGCCAGACGGACAATGTGTTCGTTGTGCGGGTAGTGTGCCAGGCGCACAAAGTTGGCGTTCAGGTCGCGCGCCCACTGCAATTGCTTGCGAGCCTCATCCACCGAGGTGACCCGGCCACCGCCGTCCACGGCGTATTCTTCGTGCAGGGAAATACCCCGAAGAAAGATCGGCTTGCCGTTCAGTAGTAACTGTTTGCCCTCGGCTTCAATGGTGCGCAATCCCACTTCGTCATCCAGACGGTCGTTGCCCGTGCGCACGATGACCTGATACATGCGCGGGCTGTCCGGCGACCAAAGTTGAGCCCCCACGGCTCGAGCGCTAAAGGTCGCAACGCCCTCGGCGTTGGTGGTGGCCCGAACATCGATATTGAGTTGCGGTAACGTCAGTCGCACCTCCCGACCGGCGCCGGCGCCATCGACCACCGCATACCCGGACAGCTCTCCGGTTTTGTGGTCATTGAGCTGAATTTTATAATCACGCACGAACACTTCGGGGGTCACCAACAGCCGCACGCTGCGGGTGATGCCGCCATAGTTCCACCAGTCGGTGTTAAGCGTGGGCACGCCGTCACGTTGGCGCTTGTTATCCACCTTTACGACGAGGAAATTGCCCTGGGGTTTCAGCTTGCCGGTGGTTTCAAAATAAAAAGGGGTAAAACCGCCGACGTGATAACCAAGTTTTTCGCCATTGAGGTACACATCGGCGCGATAGTTGGCTGCACCGAAGTGCAGAAACGTGCGCTGCTTACCTTCGGTCGCGGGCGCATTGAACCGTTTGCGATACCAGATGGAACCCTCGTAGTAATACAGTTTTTCTTTCTGGGTATTCCAGTCCCCCGGCACCGTCAGGCTCTCGGAGGCGTCAAAGTCATATTCGATCAGTTCGCCGGAGTGGCGCGGTTTGGCATCGCGAAAATAGGCACTGCGCGGCGGATTGTCCATCTGATCAAACGGCTCGTAGCGATAGTTGTAATAGCCGTTTTCATAGGGGTCGACGATGATTTTCCACTCCCCGTTCAACGGCAGGGCCGGCCGGGTGTAGGTCTGGAAGGGCTCAAATTCCGTTGCCGATGCCGCCAGCGATGTCAGCCCAAGCAGGGTGCTCAAGGCGGTCATTATTATCGTTTTCATCCGAATCTCCTTTGGTCTTTATTTCGCCGCGGTCAGGGCACGCGGGTCCAGCTCCGCCAATTGCTGTAACAGCTTTTTGACCGGCGCGGCCAACCCCAGTGCGTCCGGCCGATCGAGCCGATACCAGGTCTGAGCCCGCTCGCCCACCCTGTACGGCTCCCTCGCCAGTTGCAACAGCACGGGGGTGATATCCAGGTGATAGTGGCTGAAGGTGTGCCGATAGCTGTCCCAGATTTCCCGATCGACGACTTCGCCGTAATGATCCCGCGCATAGGCTCGAGCGTCGTCCTCCAGCGCCAGCTCCGGGAACCCCCAGAGGCCACCCCAGATACCCTGGGGTGGGCGCTGCTGCAACAGTATATCTCCCGTGGGGTTACGCAACATCAGGAACTGCACAGCTTTGACCGGTTTGTCTTTTTTCGGTTTCTTGCCCGGATAATCGGTGGGATTGCCCTGAGCCCGGGCGATGCAGCTGTCATTCACGGGACACTGGTCGCACTGCGGGCGGGTGCGTGTGCACAGGGTCGCCCCCAGATCCATCATGGCCTGGGTGTAATCCCCCACCCGACGTTTTGGCGTGTTGGCTTCGGCGTACTCCCAGAGGGCATTCTGCACTGCGGTCTGGCCCGGCCAACCGGGGACCGCATAGTGACGGGCCAGAACCCGTTTGACGTTACCATCCAGGATCGCCGCGTGTTCACCATAGGCAATGCTGGCAATGGCGCCGGCGGTGGACCGGCCAATACCGGGCAGATCGCTCAGCGCCTCGACACGACGGGGGAAAGCACCACCATGCTCGCTCACCACCTGCTGGGCACAGCGGTGCAGGTTGCGCGCCCGGGCGTAGTAGCCCAGACCGGTCCACAGATGCAGCACTTCATCCACGGGGGCCTCAGCCAGTGCCTCGACCGTGGGAAAGCGCTCCATGAATCGTTCGAAATAGGGAATGACCGTGGTCACCTGGGTCTGCTGGAGCATGATCTCCGACAGCCAGACCCGGTAGGCATTGATGTTATGCTGCCACGGCAGATGCTTGCGCCCGTGACGATCAAACCAGCGCAGTACGGCACGGGCAAAGGGGGTATCACTCATTTACGGCTCGTTTCACTTCAGTCGGGTACCACACACCGTCGCAACCATCAGCGGCGGAACAGATTTTTCAGCCGCTCTTCCGCACTCGGTTCGGACTCGCCGGACTCATCGGTCGCCTCTTCATCGTCGCCACCGAGCAGACGCTCACGGACCCGGTCTTCAAGCTCGCGCTTTTCCTCTTCGAGCTTCTCCCGGGCGCGGGCTTTCTCCTCGTCCACTTTTTGCTGGGCGCGGGCTTTTTCCGCTTCAATGCGCTCGCCGTGCTGCTCTTTGAGTTTGTAGGCGGCGAAGTCTTTGATCAGGGACTGCACTCCGGCGCTGTCGAGCCCACAGTCGCCCAGTGGGTTGAGGTCATCCAGTGAACCCCGGCAGCGCAGTAGCGACAGACTCCGGTCCAGCCAGTAATTGCTGGTGACCTGACAACCCCCTTCACTGGTACTCTCACTGCCCAGTCGCATGGGCAGGGTGAAATCGTACAGAGCCTGTTTCATATCCAGCGTCCCTTGGGCTCCCAGGGTCAGGCGCTCCACTCCGGCCTGCAGGGATTCCAGGCGAATCACCTGGTCCTGGATGGTAACTTTGCCGGACAAGGCTTTCATTTCGGTGTAATCCGCCCAGGCTTTCTGCGGATCGGCTTGCGCCTGTGTCACCCGGTTGACGATTTCGCAGAACTTCTGCTCGACGTTCAGCGGCGCGAGCCGCACTTGAGCACCAGAAAATGCGGCCTGCGCATCCAGCGCCGAGGTGAGCTCATTCAGGGTCAGGCCCCGGGTATCCGCGGCCACATCGGCGTTCAGCGCGCCGGTCAATTGCAGCTTTTCGTCCAGCTCCAGGGCGGTCAGCAGAGGGCCGAGTTCCAGCCCGCTCAGATCCGCCACCAGATCCACCACGGCTGTTTCACCGGTACCGTCTAGGCGAGCATTGGCATCGAGCCGGCCCTGGTAGGCGTTGAGCGTGGCCCGCTCCAGATTGACCACGCCGTCGCGGGCCAGCAGGCGCACGCTCAGATCCTGCATTTCCAGGTCCTTGACCGTCAGGGCGCCGAAGTCCAGACCAAAGGCGACATCCAGTGAGCGGATCAGCTCGAGTGGGATCAGGGGCTCATCTCCGGTGCTCTCGGTTTCCTCCTCCACCGCTTCCTCGGACGGAGGCGGCAGGTAATGGTCGATATTGATCCGATCGCCCGTCAGCGCGACGTTCAGAGCCATTTGCGACAGATCGGTGATCGCCGCCCGCCCTTCAATGGTGGTCTCATCCAATTCCAGGCGCAGCGGATCGACCGATACCTGCTCGGTGGTGCCTTCGACCCGGGCGTTCACCGCAACCCGGGACAGAGCCTCCGGGTCCGCCATTTCTGGCGCCGGTAAGGACAGTACCGCCATCAGCGCCTTCGGGCTGAACGGCTCCACAGTCAGGTCGCTCTGGTAACGCGGGCTGGTCAGCAGCTCATCCGCGCGGGCGTTGACAGTCAGGCGAATATCGTCGGAGGCGCCGGCCCGGGCCAGCTCGATCCGCAAACGGCCGTTGCTTAGTTCCAATCGGGAGAAGTCCTCCGCCAGGGCAATCCGCCCATCGAGTTCTCCCGCGACCGTCAACGGTTCATTGCCCAGTGTTGCCGGGTCCTCAATGGACGCTTCCCAGCCCAGGGACAGATTGAACGGCTGGCCCTGCAGGTTAAAGCCGGTAATGCCCAGGTTCAAAGGCGAGAGGGTCAGGTCCTGCCCGGTCCCGAGGTCCCGGTAGTGCAGTGAGGCATTGCTCAGGGTGATCTGCTCCACGGCCAGTTGCAGCGCATTGCCGGACTCGGCTTCACTGGCGATTGCGGGTTCCGGCGCGGGCTGCTCCGGGGCACGCGCCTCTGGCAGCAGCGCTTCCCAATTCCCCTGCCCCTGTTCGTCCACGACCAGGTCCAGCGCCGCACCATCAATGAGAATGTGGTGCACTGACACTTCGCCCCGCAACAGCGGTCGGAGCGCCAGGCGCAGGCTGGCCTGGTTGAGCTCCGCGATGGCGTCATCCGGCGCGCTCACCGCAGCGACCCGGATATCGTTGACCTCCACCCCCAGGGCGGGCCACAACTGCCAGCCCAGGTTGCCGTTGATCTCCAGCTCGACTCCCTGCTCCCGGGCCAGACTCTCGATGCGCGGCTTGAACATATTGGGATCGAAGACGAACACCAGTGCGACTGCGGCGATCACAATCAACAACACCAGCGCTACCAGAACCTTGAGCAGACGTCTTAACAGTTTCACCCGGCACTCCCCTGTCGCACTATGGCGGAAATTGTGGTGGAAAAGGGCTCAGTGTAAGCCCAAAGCGAAATCAGCCCAAGTGTAGACGTCTCAATGTGGCAACCGCGGTATAAAAACGTTAAGAAAGCGTTTGCTTCTGTAAATAAGAATACTTATCATCTTAGGCAGCGTTACACTTCCTATCTGTATAACAGCATTCTCTGCACATTAGGTGGCTTCTTTATGAAACAACTGACCCGCACTTTGATTGGCGGCCTGCTGGCTGGAACCACCGGCTTGCTCCTGGCGGCCTGCAGCGACTCCGGCGACCAAGGCCAGGCCGAGCAGACCGAGGCCAAACCCACCGTCACGGTGTATTCGGCCCGCGCCGAACACCTGATCCAGCCGATTTTCGAGCGCTACACCGAGGAAACCGGCGTGAAGGTCCGCTTCATTACCGACAGCGCCGGTGCCCTGATCCAGCGGCTCAAGGCCGAAGGCAGCAATACCCCGGCGGATCTGCTGCTGACCGTGGATGCGGGCAACCTCTGGCAGGCCTCCCAGGAAGGCCTGTTCCAGCCGGTTGAGTCCGAGGTGCTGGAGCGCAATATTCCCGACCATCTGCAGGCGGACAACAACGACTGGTTCGGCCTGTCGGTGCGAGCCCGCACCATCGTCTACTCCACCGAGCGGGTGAACCCCAGCGAGCTGAGCACCTACGAGGCGCTGGCCGATGATCAGTGGCAGGGCCGCCTGTGCCTGCGTACCGCCAAGAAGGTGTACAACCAGTCTCTGGTCGCCACCATGATCAATACCCTGGGAGAAGAGGCCACGGAAGAGATCGTTTCCGGCTGGGTGGACAACCTGGCCACCGCTCCGCACTCCAACGACACCTCGGCCATGGAAGCGGTGCTGGCGGGTCAGTGTGATGTCACCCTGGTCAACACCTATTACTTCGGCCGCCTTCAGAAAGAGAATCCGGACGTGAAACTGGCCATCTTCTGGCCCAACCAGGACGGTCGCGGGGTGCACGTCAACGTCTCCGGCGCCGGCCTGACCAAACACGCCAAACAGCCCGAAGCGGCTCAGGCCCTGCTCGAGTGGCTGTCCAGCCCGGAAGCCCAGGAGCAATTTGCCGAGGCCAATCAGGAGTACCCCGCCAACGGCAGCGTCGAGCCCTCTGACTTCGTCGCCGCCTGGGGCGATTTCAAAGCGGACTCGGTCAATGTAGAATCCGCCGGTCGCCTGCAAAGCGATGCCATCAAGTTGATGGATCGCGCCGGCTATCGGTAATCGGTACCCGCAGGTACTGTCGTATCGGGAGTCGGCCTGACCGGGCCGGCTCCCGTTGTTGTTTTTAAACCCGTGCTTCAGGGTCCTCGATTGACCAATCCAGCCATGACTCACAGCGTGATTCAGCGCGAACGCCGCCGCCATTACTGGCAGGCCCGCCTGTGGCACCTGCCCGTCTGGTTCATGGCGGTACTGGTACTGATGCCGGTCAGTGTGATCGTCCTGAGCTGGGGGGATGCGCAGACGGATATCTGGCAGCACCTGATTCAGACCCAGCTCGGGCGGCTACTGAAAAACACCCTGATTCTGGTGGTGGGGGTCGGGCTCTGGACGCTCCTGCTCGGCGTCAGTCTCGCCTGGCTGGTGGCGGTCTGTGACTTTCCCGGCCGACGCTGGCTGGATTGGGCACTCATGCTGCCCCTGGCGGTACCCACCTATGTGGTCGCCTTTGTGTTCCTGGCGATCACCGATTACGCGGGGCCCATTCAGAGCCTCTGGCGCGCCTGGCTCGGCCCGGACGTCGCCTTCCTGCCGGTCCGGGGCCCACTCGGGGTCGTGTTCATCATGACCTGCGTTCTCTACCCCTATGTCTACATGCTCGCCCGCAGTGCCTTTATCGCCCAGGGCCGCGGCCTGACCGACGCCGCGCGGCTGCTCGGCGAAGGCCCCTGGGGTGCCTTCTGGCGGGTCGCCCTGCCCATGGCCCGCCCCGCCATTGCGGTGGGCATTTCCCTGGCTCTGATGGAAACTCTGGCGGATTTTGGCGCGGTGGCAGTGTTCAATTACGACACCTTCACCACCGCCATCTACAAGTCCTGGTTTGGTTTTTTCAACCTGACCGCCGCCGCCCAGCTTGCGTCGCTCCTGTTGCTGTTTGTCGCCCTGGCGTTATTCGCCGAACAGAAGGGCCGGGGCCGCAGCCGCTTCCACCAGACGCCGCGCCGGGAAACCCAGCGCTACCCTCTCAAGGGCGTCCAGGCCTGGCTCGCCAGTGGCTACTGCATTACGGTGTTTGTGGTGGCCTTTGCCATCCCCATTGGCCAACTGGCCCTGTGGACCTGGGCCGAAGGCGCCGCCGCCCTGGACAGCCGTTACTGGAGCCTGATTCGCCACACCTTCATTCTCGGCGGTGTCGCAGCGCTGGCCACCACTCTGCTCGCGTTGCTGGTGGCCTACGGCCAGCGCCTGCTGGGCAAGCATCAGGTCAGTGGCGCGGTGCGCCTGGCCAGCCTGGGCTACGCCCTGCCCGGCTCGGTGCTCGCGGTAGGTATCATGATCGGTTTTGCGTTCATCGACCGGGAAATCATCAACCGCGTTCAGGCATTGCTGGGCCTGGAGACCCGACAATTGTTGGTGGGCACCTTGCTGGCACTGATTCTCGCCTACGCCATCCGCTTTTTCTCGGTAGCGTTTGGTCCGGTGCAGTCGAGCCTGGAGCGCATTCGCCCCAGTTACCAGGAGGCCGCCCACAGTCTGGGCGCCAATCAGTGGCGGGTGTTGCTGCGGGTGTATCTGCCTTTGCTGACGCCCGGATTACTGACCGCGGCGCTGCTGGTTCTGGTGGACACCATGAAAGAGATGCCCGCCACTCTCCTGTTGCGCCCCTTCGGCTGGGACACCCTGGCGGTGCGCATTTACGAGCTCACCGGCGAGGGCCAATGGCGCCGGGCCGCCCTGCCGGCCCTTACACTGGTGATCCTGAGTATCGCGCCCGTGATGCTGATGATCCGCCAGAGTCGGCTGCCAGCGCGCACCGCCACCACCCTCAGCTCAGGTTCCGGCCCGAAACCCTGACCGGCCAACGAGTCACCACTGGTTAAAACGCCCCCGGGCCGCTAAAATAGCGGCCTTTTACCGGTCTTACGGGAGCTACGGCTTCCGCCCGATCCCACGTTCTGGACCAGCACACTATGGGCAACCGCACCCCTCTGTATGACACCCATGTCGCCATGGGTGGGAAAATTGTTGATTTCGGCGGCTGGGATATGCCGCTGAACTACGGCTCGCAAATGGAAGAGCACCACCAGGTGCGGCGGGCCGCCGGCATGTTCGATGTTTCCCACATGACAGTGGTGGACGTCTGCGGCACCCACGCCAAACCCTACCTGCAGTACCTGCTGGCCAACGATGTGGCCAAGCTCGACGGCAAGCCCGGCAAGGCCCTGTACAGCGGTATGCTCAATCACGAGGGTTGCGTGGTCGACGACCTGATTGTCTACAATCGGGAGGGGCACTTTCTGCGCGAGGGTCACTACCGCCTGGTGGTGAACTGTGCCACTCGGGAGAAAGATCTGGCCTGGATGCGCGAGGTCGGTCAGGATTACGATGTCGAAATCGATGAGCGCCCTCAACTGGCGATGATTGCGGTGCAGGGCCCCGAGGCGATTGCCCGGGTGACTCAAGTGTTGCCCCAGCACGCCGAAGGCATTGAAGCGCTCGGCCTGTTTCAGGCCTATGAGGCCGATGACTGGTTTATCGGCCGCACCGGCTACACCGGTGAAGACGGACTGGAAATCGTGTTGCCCGGCGAGCAGGCGGAAGCCTTATGGAAAGCCCTGGCCGAGGCCGGGGTAGCACCCTGCGGTCTGGGCGCGCGGGACACCCTGCGCCTGGAAGCGGGCATGAACCTGTACGGTCACGAAATAGATGAGCAGACCTCGCCGCTGGTGGCCAATATGGGCTGGACCATCGCCTGGGTACCGGAGCAGAGGGACTTTGTCGGCCGTCAGGCGCTGACCGACCAGAAGGCGGCCGGCGTGCAGGACAAGCTGGTGGGCCTGAGCATGACCGCGCGCGGTGTGCTGCGCGCCGGTCAGAGAGTCCGCGTTTCCGGAACTGAGCGAGAAGGCGTCATCACCAGCGGCAGTTTTTCCCCGACCCTGGGCCACAGCATTGCCCTGGCCCGCGTGCCGATTGAGGTGAGCGAGCAGTGCGAAGTGGAACTGCGCGGCAAGTGGGTGACCGTGTCGGTCACCAAACCGGCGTTTGTCCGCAACGGCAAAGCCCTTATTTAATTTTTATTCAACTGACCACAGGAAAGCGAGCCATGAGCGAGATTCGCAACGAACTGAAATACCTGCCCAGCCACGAGTGGGCGCGGCTGGAAGAAGATGGCACCGTCACCATCGGCATCAGCGATCACGCCCAGGACAGCCTGGGTGATGTGGTGTTTGTGGAACTGCCGGAAGTGGGCAGCACTGTCAGCAAGGGCGAGGAAGCCGGCGTGGTGGAATCGGTGAAAGCCGCCTCCGACATTTACTCCCCGGTCAGTGGCGAAGTGATCGCCATCAACGACGCGCTGGAAGATTCGCCGGAAACCGTGAATGGTTCGCCCTATGACGATGGTTGGTTCTTCCGCGTGCAGCCGACCGACACCTCGGAGCTGGATGATGCGCTGGATGCCGACGGGTATCGGAATGCGGTAGAGAGTGAAGGGGCTTGAGACTCAGCCCGGGAAGCACGCATAAAAAAAAACGGCGCCCTTGGGTGCCGTTTTTGTTTGGTAGTGTCTTTGGGTGAAATTACGGCGGATGCGCGCTTCGCGCTCCGATGCGTCGGACCGATCCGCCCTACACATACCACGGCAGGTCGCGTAGGGCGGATAAGGGCAAAGCCCGCATCCGCCGTCACCCAACCGGACCTTCTCCCAGGTTAGAAGCTCCCCTTAACCCCGAAAGAAACGGTACGACCGTACTCTTCCAACTGATAGGTAAACCCTTCCGAACCTTGATACAACTCCAGCGGTTCGTCATTGATATTCACCAGCTCAAACACCAGATCCAGATTCTCCACCAAGCGATACGACGCTGTCAGGTCCACTTGGGTGTGGGGCGCCACATAAATATCAAACGCCTGACTGTCACCGACCTCACTCAGATACTCATCACGGTGAGAAATACTCAGGCGCGTGCTGAAGCGACCCATCTCGTACCCCACATACAGGTTACCGGACTGCTCGGCCGACTCGGGCAGGGCAAAGGTTTCTCCCTCCCGCTGTTCCAGAGACAGTTCGGTATCCAGGAAAGTCAGGTTTCCACCAATCAGGAAAGCGCCCAGCTGCTCCTCGATGTTTAACTCGACACCGGTTACCGAAGCGTCAGTGCCATTGACCGGCGTGGTCACTTCGTAACCGGCGAACTGGGCATTGTTGGTGGTGGTGAACTCGGCAATGTAGTCATCGATATCTTTGTGGAAAATCCCGGCTGAGAGCACGCCGCCATCGCGATACCAGTCAAACATGATGTCGAAGTTGGTGGACTGATAGGGGTCCAGCTCTGGGTTTCCGGCATCGATTTCCAGATCTTCCCGATTGATGGAAAAGCGCGGTGAAATATCCGAGAAACTCGGGCGGGCGATGGTGGTGCTCCAGGCCGCACGCAACACCATGTCGTTGCTCAGGTTGTAGCGGTAGTGCAGCCCCGGCAGTACGTTGGAGTAATCGGACTCCACTGAACGACGGGTGATCGACAGATCGCCGTTCTCATCGAATTCCAACTGATTGCCCGTGGCACTGTAGTCGGTGTATTCCACTCGCGCTCCGGCAATCAACTGCCAGTTATCGGCCTGCCAGGTGCCCATCAGATAGCCAGCGAGCACATCTTCATCGGCGACAAAGTCTTCGGCCTGCTGCAGCTCGCGCGCTTCGTCCTGATCCTGCGGACGAATCTGGAACGAATCGCGGTCGGCGTAGAAATCACTCAGGAACATTGACTCACTGATTCCCTCTCCCAGGTTGGCGAAGGGATAATCCGGCGCGCCGATGGTGTAGGCCTCCAGGCCCAGTTCCGGCACATCGCGCAGTTCGATTTCATTGACGTCGACATCTTTGCTTTTGGACCGGAAATCGATACCGGTCTTCAGAGAGAAGTGCCGCTGACCAAAGGCATCGCGGAACAGGGCGTTGACCGAGAAGTTCAGATCGTCATCGTCGATAAATTTCGGCTCCAGCACCACGCGATCCAGCAGGTACTCGGCGTGATTCAGGTGGCTGGTATCTTCAGTGCCCTGATTCAGAATACGGAAGGACGGAATACCCTGACCGATGGTGAACTCGCCGTCGAGTTCTTGCGTCTGGTACTCGAACCGGCCCTCGGTTTCATCGGGCACCTTCTCGCGAGTCACCGAATAGCCCAGTTGATAATCCAGCTCCGTGGATTCCATGATGTGTTCGCCACCCAACGCCAGCGCCGTGGTGTCCTGCTCTTTGGTCCGGAAACGGATGCGTCGACGGAAGCCGTCCTCGGCGATATCTTCAAAGGTACCGCTATTACCATCGAAATCGGCCAGTGTGCCGTCTTCAAATACATAGATGCTGCGCTGACGGGTTTCGGCATCCGAGAAGCGACTGAATACGGTATTCATGTAGTAGCGACTGACATCGTCTGGGCGGAACTCCAGGTTGACGTTGGCACCGATGCGCTCGCGGTTGACGTAGTACTTGCGCAGTTGGACTTCCTGCAGGGCCTTGACGGTCTCGCCGAGATCATCGTTTTCGTAATAGGCGGCTTCAATGTTGTCTGACTGGAACTCGCGGTCCAGAAAGTTGGCACCGAGGGAAATACCGAAATTCTCAGAGCCACCAAAGGCGTTCACCACGTCGGTGTAGTTGGCCTGCAGTTTTGGGCTGGTCGTTTCGCTCAACTCGTTGTAGGACCCCTCGGCACGATAACGAAACGTATCACCGTCATGATCGAATGCCGATCCGGACTTCACATTCACCGCGCCACCGATGGCATCGCCGGGCATATCCGGTGTGGGCACCTTGGTAATTTCAATCAGCTCCACCGACCCGGAGGGAATCACATCCAGCGGCACCGCGCGGGAGCCGTCTTCCGGGGTGCCGATGCGCATACCGTTGATGGACACCGAACTCAGCCCCGCACTCACGCCGCGCACGCTGACAAAGCGACCTTCGCCCTGGTCACGGGAGATGGACACACCCGGCAGGCGCTGCAGGGACTCGGCCACGTTCTGGTCCACAAACTGACCCATGGCGTCCGAGGCAATAAAGTTGGTAATGCTGTCCGACTCGCGGTACAGATCAATGGCTTCGTTGCGCGCTTCGCGCTGACCGGTAACAATCAACTCCTCTTGCAACGTAGTCTGCTGTGCCTGAACCAGTGAAGCACTGCCCGCAGACAGCGCGGTCACGGCAATCGCCAATGGCATTTGACGGAACTTCATAACATCACCTTATAACGGATCGTGGAATTCTTGGCGTAAGATTCTTTGGATCGCTATAGTGACGAGAGAATGTGACAGAAGGATTCCCGTTTGATGACAACTGTGTGAAGCTGTCCAGCGCGTAGTGCGAGATATGACCGTTTATCTGTGGAGTCTGTTATGACAGCCCGTTACCAAAGCCTGCTGGACACACCGATCGGCACCGTGCGGATTCTGGGTGGTGACGATGCCATCACCCATATCGATTTTGTCGATGCCGGTTCGGCATTCGCCCTGCCAGACAACGCCCTGACTTGTCACACCCGTCAACAACTGAGCGAGTATTTCGCCGGTCAGCGCCGGACGTTCGACTTGCCGCTGGCCCCCGCCGGTACCGACTTTCAGCGGGCCTGTTGGCAGGCCCTGCTCAGCATTCCCTACGGCGAAACCCGGTCCTATGCCGAGCAGGCCGACCTGATCCAGCGCCTCAAGGCGGTCCGGGCCGTCGGCGCCGCTAACGGCGCCAACCCGATTGCCATCGTGGTGCCCTGCCACCGGGTTATCGGCAAGGACGGCAAACTGACCGGCTATGCCGGCGGTGTTGAACGCAAGGCGTGGTTACTGGACCTTGAGCGGAGCGCTTCGTAACGCGTCCGGCAGAACCAGACAAGAGGTTCGACCGCTTGCGCAATGTCCTTCTGGCCCTGGGCGGTCGATGATGCCGACTTCAGGTTTGGCCCCTGCCTTGCGCTGCACCAAGCATTGATTCAAGGTGAGCCAAATAGCGCTCAAACGCCTCTCGACCGGACTCGGTCAGAGATACTTCGGTGACCGGTTTGCGGCCGTCAAAGCGTTTTTCGATAGCCACATACCGACGAGCTTCCAGCTTGCGCAAATGGGTGCTCAAGTTGCCGTCACTGGTTTTGACCCGGTCGCGGATAAAGGTGAACTCTGCTTTATCCACGCCGGCCAGTACCGCGATGACGGCCAAGCGAATGCGCGAGTGAATCAGGTCGTCGATCTGGGTATGATCAAAATCCGACACCTCAGGCTCCCACCGCGTCCAACCGATGGTGACGCATCCGAATCAAGAGTACGCCGGGCAGCACGTAGAACAGCAGCAACAGGACACCCATCAGTAAAATGGCGGTTTCACCCGGCCAGATAAACATTGCCAGAGTCCCGAGCCACCAGCCAAAGGCCATGTTTCTCAGCCAGCCAAGCCCCGCCAGTATGCCGGTCAGGAAGATGCCCACGGCAATCAGCCCACCAAATACGGCGGGGAGATAAGCGCCAGGCAAGGCTCCTTGCCCCAACCCCGCAAAAAAGAACAACAGTTGGGTGAGACCGAGTGCCATCCAGACCATGCCAACTAGCCGTCCCGCGTAGCTCTGTACCGGTTCGCGCCTATCCCGGCGCACCAGAATGACATTCCCAAGCATGCCCAGAAGCATGCAGGGCACCCAGGTCGCATAGGGTGCATAGGGTAGAACACCGACTACCTGCAACCAGGTCAGCAGAAGCCCCGCGCTGACCACGGCGCCCCAAACTATGAAATAGCCGCCACTGATACAGGCCGCTCGGCGGGTTTCGCTCATCAGCTCCCGAATGTAAGCCAGGTCGCTTTGTGCACGTTCAGTCATCACGCTCTCCTTGTTAACCAAAAGAATAAAAGCATCTTTCAGCGCTCCGACGTAAAGCCCACTTCTCAGGAGGCACTGAGTACACCTATGCTTTGTTTTACAAAGTACTTTGTTTTGGGTGACCAGTCAAATGAAATCTGGTTTAGACGATCGCGGTGAAGACTAGAGGGTGCTCAGAAGGGATAGCGAGGGAAGCGGCACCCCAGGGTGCCGCTGACGATTCGATCAGGCTCAGTCCTGGCGTTGAGTGACTTCCAGCAGGTGGTAACCGAACTGGGTCTTCACCGGGCCCTGCACTTCGTTGACCGGCGCACTGAAAACCACTTTGTCGAACTCCGGGACCATCTGGCCCGGACCAAAGGTACCCAGGTCACCCCCATTGCGGCCCGAGGGGCACTTTGAGTGATCCTGCGCCAGTTTGGCGAAATCCTCACCGGCTTCGATTTTGGCTTTCAATTCATTACAGGTGGCTTCGCTGTCGACCAGGATGTGGCGTGCGGCTGCTTGAGGCATAATCGTATCTCTTTGTCATGGGTGAACATTGAGGGCATACGATAATCGGTATCCCGGTTCAGATCCAGCCCGCAATGGGTTACCGTGAGAGCGCCCATCAACAGGAGAACTTATTGTGTCAGACAAGACCATTCGCTGGGGTATTATCGGCGCGGGCGTCATCGCTCATAAAATGGCCGAAGCCATTCAGTTGGAGGCGGACAACGCGCTGATCGCCGTCGCCTCCAAATCCCCGGAAAAAGCCGAAACGTTCGCCCGCGAGCATGCCATCGAGGCCGACACCTATGAGTCACTGCTGGAACGCGACGATGTTGACGTCATCTATATCGCCACGACGCACAACTTCCACGCCGACAACGCGCTCATGGCGCTGGAGCAGGGCAAACACTTGGTAATCGAGAAGCCCTTTACCGTCAACGCCGAGCAGGCCCGTCGCCTCAAAGAGGCCGCCGAGGCCAAGGGCTGCTTCCTGATGGAAGCCATCTGGACCCGTTTTTTGCCCAGCATGCAAGCGCTGCGCGATGCCATCGGAAACCAGGTCATTGGCGAGGTGAAAGTCGCCAGCATCAATTTTGGCGGTATCGCTCCGGATCATTACCGGGGCCGGCTATTCGATCCGGCGCTGGCCGGAGGTGTCACACTGGATATGGGCATCTACCCGATCAGTATGCTCTGCTATGTGCTGGGCGAGCAGCCCGCCCAGATTCAGGCCACCGCCCGGTTCAGCGACACCGGCGTCGATGAAATCGCCTCCTACCAGTTCGTTTTCCCCTCGGGCTGCATTGCCACAGTGAATACCAGCTTCAATCTGTTGATGCGTCAGGAAGCGCTGTTCTTTGGTGACAAGGGCTATATTGAGTATCCGGAGTTTCAGCAGAGTGACGCCTTTACCGTCAAGCACCTGAAGGACCGGGCCATTGACCGGGAAGAGACCATCCGTACCGAAAACGCGGACAACGGCTTTATTTTTCAGGTCCGGGAAGCCGCCCGCTGCCTACGCGCCGGCCTGCGGGAAAGCCCGGTGATTCCCGTGGCGGAAACGGTGGACATTATGGCGATCATGGACGAAATACGCCGGCAGCTGCCTCTGCAATATGAATTTGAAAATAAAGGAGTATGACTATGACCAATACGGTACCCGGCCCCGATGGTCAGCCGCGCTGCTTCTGGTGCAAGGCGGCACCGGAGTTTTTTGACTATCACGATCGGGAGTGGGGCTTTCCCGTTGACGATGATCGTCACCTGTTTGAGAAACTGTGTCTGGAGAGCTTTCAGTCCGGTTTGAGTTGGCGCACGATTCTGGCCAAGCGGGACAATTTCCGCAGGGCGTTCAAGAACTTTGATTTTCACAAGGTGGCCCGCTTTACCGAGAGTGATGTTCAGCGCTTATTGGACGACGCCGGTATCGTTCGTCATCGGGGAAAAATCGAGGCGGTGATCAATAACGCGCAGCGGGCCAAAGAGTTGGTGTCCGGGGAGGGCTCGTTGGCGGCCTACGTGTGGCGTTTTGAGCCCCAGGAGCGGCCGGATGTGGACCCGCAGACGCTGACCACCTCACCGGAGTCGGTGGCCATGGCGAAGGACCTGAAAAAGCGCGGCTGGAAGTTTGTCGGGCCGACCACGGTGTATGCGTTTATGCAGTCGATGGGGTTGGTGAATGACCATGCCCACGAGTGTTGTATGCGGCATGAGATTGATAGGGCGCGTAAGCGGTTTAAGCGGCCCGGAGCGTGATCGGGTCGGATTACGTGCCGCGCATTAATCCGACCTACTGCGACGGCGGCAGCGCTCGGAGCAGTATTTGACGTTATCCCAATCCTTCTCCCACTTCTTGCGCCACGCGAAAGGCCGCTCGCACACCGGGCAGGTCTTCATGGGCAGATCGCGCTTTTTACGGGTTTTGGTCATGAGGGTGGATCCAGCCGGTCAGTCGCGCACGATAAAATCTGAACCGGCCGGCTCTCCGGCCGCCTCGCTGACGTCCACTCGAGTGACCTCTGCCAGCGAAGGGCCCTGCCACAACCAGTTTTCAAAGGCTTTCAAGGTGTCGAGATCGCCCTGGGCCAACGCTTCGACCTGCCCGTCCGGCAGATTGCGTACCCAGCCGGTCAGGCCCAGTTCCCGGGCTTTGCGCTGGGTATTGGCGCGATAGGAGACGCCCTGAACGCGCCCCTGGATCAAGAAGTGTTTAGCGTCAATCAACGTATTGCCTCGCTTGCCGGTTCGGCATAGTCTGTCGGTTGCTGTCTACCACTCGTGAGTTTGCCATGACCAAGCATGCCGACCCAACCTCTGCAGAGCCCATCACCATCGTTGGGGGCGGACCCAAGAAGGTGTTGTATACGCTGCGAACCCTGAGCCGGATCGGGCTGCTCAACTCCACCAAAGCACTCAAGGCACGCAATACCTGCAAGGCCTGCGGGCTGGGCATGGGCGGTCAGCACGGCGGTATGACCAATGAGCTGGATGAGTTCCCCTCGGTATGCAACAAAAGCATTCAGGCCCAATCCACGGATATCCAGCCACCCATCCCCGACGAGCTTTTCGAACATACGCTGGATGATTTCAAGGAACTGTCGGCCCATGAGTTGGAACACCTCGGGCGGTTGAACACGCCGCTGTACAAGCCCGCCGACAGCAACCGCTACCAGCCCATCGACTGGGACCGGGCCCTGACCCTGGCCGCCGAGCGGTTCGCGGCCACCGAGCCCGACCGCAGCTTTTTCTACTCCTCCGGCCGCTCCTCCAACGAGGCGGGCTTTGTGCTGCAGCTGCTGGCCCGGTTGTACGGCACCAACAACGTCAACAATTGCTCCTATTACTGCCACCAGGCCACCGGCGTGGGGCTGGGTAATGTGATCGGCACCGGCACGGCCACCATCAGCCTGGAAGACCTGGGCGGCGCGGACCTGATTTTTGTGATCGGCGCCAACCCGGCGTCCAATCATCCGCGCTTTGTGCATCAGTTGCAGCACTGCCGCGAGCGCGGCGGCCAGGTGATTGTGATCAACCCGGCCAGGGAGCCCGGACTGGTGCGCTTTGCCGTCCCCAAAAGCGCCCGGTCCATGTTGAGTGGCGGCACCTGGATCGCCTCGCGCTATGTGCAACCGAACATTGGCTCGGACCTGGCCCTGCTGAAAGCCGTGGGCAAAGCCCTGATCGAACAGCATGCACTGGATACCACCTTTATCGAAGCTCACACCGAGGGCTTCGAGGCCTATCGTGCCGATCTGGAACAGACGGACTGGGCGTCTCTGACGTCGGCCTGTGGTCTGAATCAGAGCGACATCGAAGCCCTCGCCGCCGACTACGCCCGGGCCGAGCACACCGTGTTTGCCTGGGGCATGGGCATCACCCACCACCGCAACGGCGTGGACAATGTCGAGGCCATTGCCAATCTGGCGCTGTTGCGCGGCATGCTGGGCAAACCGTCGGCGGGACTGCTGCCCTTGCGCGGCCACAGCAATGTCCAGGGCATTGGCACCATCGGCGTAAAGCCGGTGCTCTCCGAGGATGTCCTGGCGGCATTGGAATCGCATTTTGATCTGGAATTGCCCCGCACTCAGGGGCTGGACACCCTCGCCTGCTTGCGCGCCGCCGAGGCTGGAGAAATGGATGCGGCCCTGCTGATGGGCGGCAACCTCTATGCGGCCACGCCGGACGCCACCTTTGCCCGAAGGGCGCTGGATCGGGTGGGTTTCAAACTGTATCTGACCACCACCCTGAACCAGGGGCACATCCACGGCATGGAGCACAGCGAAGCACTGATTCTGCCAGTGACCGCCCGGGACGAAGAACCCCAGAGCACCACCCAGGAATCCATGTTCAACTATGTACGGTTGAGCGATGGCGGCATTCGGCGCCTGACCCAGGTACGCTCGGAGGTGGCCATTCTGGCGGATCTGGGTAAGCGCTTACTGCCCGCCGGGCCTTTTGATTTCGGGGCTCTCAGGGAACACGACCGGGTGCGTACCGCCATAGCGGCAACGGTGCCCGGGATGGAGGCGCTGGCCGATATCGGCACCAGCCGTCAGGAGTTCACCATCGGCGGTCGCCTGCTGACATCGCCAACCTTCAACACCCCCAACGGCAAGGCCCGCTTTCAGGTGCACGCTCTGCCGGTCGCCCGCCAACCGGATTTTCCCTTTACCCTGGCCAGCATTCGCAGTGAGGGTCAGTTCAACTCCATCATTTACGAAGAGTCGGACAGTTACCGGGGCACTGAGCATCGCTGGTGTGTGTTGGTGGGCCCGGAGGACCGGGACCGCCTCAACCTGAAAACCGGCGACAAAGCCACGTTGCGCTCCGCTCACGGGGTGATGGAGAACCTGACGGTCTACCCGTTCAACCTGCCCGCTGGGTCTCTGCTCGCCTACTACCCGGAAGCGAACATTCTGATCGGCACCGAACAGGATCCCCGCAGCCAGACTCCGGCGTTCAAGTCCGTCCCGGTGCAACTGGAGACTGGCGCATAATTCATTCTGCCTGAGGTTTGACCTACGTCAAAACGGGCGCCGATAACGCCGCGGCGCGGGTTTATCCCGAGCCGCTTTCCCTTAATAATGCCCGCCCTGTGCCGATAGCCTTTGATGTCGAGCGCGTCTCGGCCGCACTCACGACAATCTTTTTCCTCTGACGGTGGTCTCTTACCCATGCGCGACCAATTTGCCTACGCCTTGAACGCGCTGATGCGCACCTTGGGCTTCAAATCCATCAACGCCCAGTTCTCGGTGTCGTTTTTCGTGATCATCGCCCTGGCGCTGTCGGCCTCGGCGGTGTCCTATTTGTCCCTGAGCGCAACCGCCGAGACCGTCAATGTGGCAGGGCGCCAGCGCATGCTGATTCAGCGGTTGGCCAAGGAAGCCATGCTCACCGGCCAAGGCGCCATTGAGGAAAGCCGTCTCAACACCACCATCGAGCTATTTGAGCAGTCCCACCGCGACCTGCTCCAGGGCAATGACGCCAAGGGCATTCAGGCGCCGGAAACCCCGGAAATCCGCCAGGGCCTGGAGGCGGTGCAGAGTGAGTGGCGCGAGTACAAAACCCTGATTCGAGACTACACCCGCTCCAGCGACGCGAGCCTCTTACCCGAGCTCAACCAACAGAGCGAAACCGCGTTTCAGCGCATGGACCAGGCCCTGAAGCTGATGACCACGGCGGCGAACGCGGGGGTACAGCAACAACAAAGCACGGTTTTTGTGCTCAGTCTGGCGATCAGCGCCATTGCCATCATCAGTCACTTTTTTGGCCTAAACTGGCTGATGCGGCAGGTTGATCTGCTGCGCCAGCGTCTGGCGCTGATGTCCGATGGCGACTTTTCCACCCCCATCGAGGTGGAGAGCAGTGACAATGAAGTGGGCCAGATGTTTTCCGCCTACAACGCGGTGATTCAACAGGTGGGTGACCTGACTCGGGGGATTCAGCAGCTCTCGGGGACCATCGTCACCCAGATGGAAACCCTTGAGCAGGCCGCCGCGAACACCGAGCAAAGCAGCCAAAGCCAGAGCCGCGAGCTGGAGCAGGCCGCCTCGGCGATGAACGAAATGTCCGCCAGTGTCGGGGAAGTGGCCAGCCACGCCAGCGACGCCGCCGCTCAAGCCGATGAGGCCAACCGGGAGATTGGCCGCACCCACGGCGTGGTGCGCAACACTCACCGGACCTTCGATGAACTGAATACCACCATGAGCGACACCGTCGGCATCATGCAGGAGCTGGACCGCAACAGTCAGGAAATCGGCAAGGTACTGACGGTGATTACCGGTATTGCCGAGCAGACCAACCTGTTGGCCCTGAACGCCGCCATTGAGGCGGCCCGGGCCGGGGAACAGGGACGCGGCTTTGCCGTGGTGGCGGACGAGGTCCGCACCCTGGCCCAGCGCACTCAGCAGTCCACGGCGGACATTCAGGAAATCATCGAGCGCCTGCAGAAGCAATCCAGCCGGGCGGTGACCTCCATGGCCTCAAGCACCGAAAAGGCCCATGCCAGTGCCGAACAGATCAGCGAAGCCAACCAGGCGTTGGAGCATGTGGTGGAGGCCATTGACCGGATTCAGGAAATGAGCACCCTGATCGCCACCGCCGCCCAGGAACAGTCCCAGGTGGCTCAGGAAATCGACCAGAACATCACCAACATTTCCCGCGTCGCGGACGAGAGCACCCGCACCAGCGGCGAGCTTCGCAATTCCGCGCGACATCTGCAGAAAGATACACAGAGCCTGGGGCATCAGTTGGCAGCGCTTAAAGTCTAGCCACTAAGGCGCCCGTCGTTTCTCGATGGGCGCCAAGCTGGCATAATGACCGCCAACGAGCACAACCCATACGGTACCTCTTATGCCTTCTCTACAGGATCAACTGCTCAAAGCCGGTTTGGTGGACGACAAGAAAGCCAAGCAGGTGAAGAGAGAACAGCGCAAACAGAAAAAGCAGGCCCGCCATACCGGGGAGGACCCCCACGCGGAAATCCGCCAGTCGGCGCAGGCGACTCGCGAAGAGAAGGCAAAACGGGATCGGGCGCTGAATCGCGAACGCCAGGCCGCCGCCGACAAAAAGGCGATTGAAGCGCAAATCCGCCAGTTGATTCAGACCCACAAACAGGCCAAACGCGGCAGCGGCGAAGGGGAAGTGGAGTACAACTTTACCGACGGCACCAAGATCAAAAAGCTGCTGGTCAGCCCTCGGGTGCAACAACAGATCATTCGCGGCCAACTCATCGTGGTCCGCGCCGGGGAGAGCTACGAACTGATTCCCAAAGTGGTATCCGACAAGATTTCCGAGCGCGACCCGGACTACATTGTGGTCGCCAACCAGAAAACCCAGGAAGCCGTCGACGAGGATGATCCCTACAAGGACTACGTGATCCCCGACGACCTGATGTGGTAAGTCGCTATAACACGAACCAGCCCACTGCTACGGCACACGCCAACACCACCACGCCAGCCACCACAAAGGGCATGGCGCCCGACTCGTTGGCCCGCACCTCTGGCTGGGCCGCGTGACTGGGAACGGGCCGATCGGCTTGAGCACGCAGTTCGCGGAAGGTGGTCAACAGGTCTTCAATGGTTTTCTGGTCAAACTGGTAAGGATCAAACCGGTCATAACCAGCCCGTGCCAATAACCCTTTCACCGTGGCATTGGTGGGGATGTACTTCATGGACCAGTCGGTGAACTGCCGCTCGGTGATATTGCGCTGGAGTACGACCTTGAAGTCCTTGTGGCGATCATCGCCTTTCAGCTTGGCGATCATCTTGTCCACCACTTCGCGCTCACCTTCCAGACACTGAAAGAAACACCCCTCCCCATAATAAAGCACACCACCGAGACCCAAGCGGGGGTTGTTGGTGCGGGACTGCTGCAGAATACGCGCCACGTGCGGCTCCACACCGCCAGAGGAGGGCATGGCTTTGAAGGTGGCCCGGCTGATGTAAACCACCTGAACGAGATCGGTCATGGGAGAAGGCTCCATTCGTGCGTTATTGAGAGTATTTTTATATACGCACTTGTGATCGGTCTGGATGGCCGGCCCGGCAAAAAAGTGGAAAAACGTGCCATCCCTGGCAGGTCAGCCCATCAGGAGGGATGCTTTTGCTGTTTGCGATCGTACTCATCCGCCACCCGTTCCAGCTCGCACTTCACATCGTTGGGCGAACCGGTATGGCGGGCCAGCAGACTGTAGGCCGTGGGCACGATAAACAGGGTAAACAAGGTGGCCGCCAGGACCCCGGAAATCACCACCACCCCGATCACCGCCCGGGTTTCCGAGCCCGCGCCCGAGGACATCACCAGGGGCACAGCACCCACCGCTGTAGTGATGCCGGTCATCAGAATAGGCCGCAGACGGGCCAGAGAGGCTTGCTCCAGGGCCTGATCAAAGGCGATCCCCCGGTCCCGCAACTGGTTGGCAAACTCCACAATCAGAATGCCGTTTTTGGCCGCGAGCCCCACCAACATGACCAGGCCAATTTGGGAGTAAAGGTTGAGCGAGTTACCGGTGAGGTATAACCCCAGCAGTCCGCCGAGCATGGCCAGCGGCACCGTCAGCATGATCACGAAGGGGTGAATATAACTCTCGAACTGCGCGGCCAGTACCAGGAAGGTGATCAGAATCCCGATCATGAAAATAAAGGCCACCGAGCCGCCGGCCAACTTGTAATCACGGGACTGGCCCTTGTAGTCGATCACCGCATTCTCCGGCAGGTGTTCCGCCACCAGGCCTTCCATATGAGTCAGAGCATCCCCCAGGGTGAGGCCATCGGTCAGGTTGGCTTCGATGGTGATGGCGCGAATCCGGTTGTAGCGGCGCAGCGTCGCGGCATCGGCGAATTCCCGCAGCTCCACCAGACTGGCAAGGGGCACCAACTCACCACTGCGTTCGGAGCGCACAAAAATGTTTTCCAGGCTGTCCAGCGTGCGCTGTTCGCTGCGCTCACCTTCCAACATGACTTCGTATTCTTCGCCGTCTTCAATAAAGGTGGTGACCCGACGTGAGCCCATCATGGTTTCCAGGGTGCGCCCAACGTTGGCCACGCTCACGCCAAGGTCAGCGGCGCGATCCTGATCGACAATCACTTCCACCTGCGGGCGGGTTTCTTTGTAATCCCAATCAATGCCCGTCAAACCAGGATTGTCTGTTTCGAGTTTCTCCAACAAGATATCCCGCCATTCGGCCAGCTCCTCATAGGAGCCACCACCGATGACAAACTGCAGCGGCTTCTGGGTGGACGAACCAAAGCCCTGACGCATCACCGGAAAGGCCGTCACGCCCGGCAAGTCGGCCAGATCCGCACGTACATCGTCCATGATGTCAAAACCGCTACGCCGCTCGGACCAGTCGGTCAACGTCGCGATCACAATGCCACTGTTAAACCGCTCCAGTGCGCCCCAGGCTCGGGGCGCACGCACCAGCAAACGGGCCATCTCGCCCTGGTCGACGTATTTCATCAGGCGCTTTTCGATCTCGTCCATGTACTCCACCATATAGGAGTAACTCGCTCCCTCCGGACCATCGACAATGACAAAAAAGGCCCCACGGTCTTCACGCGGTGCATATTCTTGAGGCAGTTGTTGCGAGACCCACCAGGTGCCCGCCAGCAGCCCGACAAACACCACCGCCACGATGCGCGCGTGGCGCAGACACTGGTGCAGAGCTTTTCCGTAGTAATGACGAAGACAGACAATGCCCTGGTCGAGCTTGGTCACCAGCCAGGAGGTGTTCTCCTTTTTCTTGATCAGCTTGGAGGCGAGCATGGCCGACAGTGTCAGCGCCACCAGCGAGGAAAAGCCCACGGCCGCGGCCATGGTAAGGGCAAACTCGGAAAACAGCCGCCCCACATCGCCGGTCAGAAAGGCGATAGGCACAAACACCGAAATCAGCACGAGGGTGGTGGTCACCACAGCAAAGCCCACCTCCCGGGTGCCCCGATAGGCGGCAAGCAGTGGTGGCTTGCCTTTTTCCTCAATGTGGCGAACGATGTTCTCCAGCACCACAATCGCATCATCCACCACCAGACCGATGGCCAGCACCAATGCCAGCAGGGTCAGCAGGTTGATGGAAAAGCCGAGCACCGCCAACACAGTAAAGGTGGCAATCACCGAGACCGGTACGGTCACCGCCGGGATCAACATGGCCCGGGCGCTGCCAAGGAACAGGTAAATCACCAGAATCACCATGGCTATCGCAAACGCCAGGGTGTAATACACCTCCTTGATCGCCTGCCCGACAAACACCGAACTGTCGAAACTCTGCTCCAGGCGCATCCCCTCAGGCAGAGTTTCATTGAGGCGTTCGACCTCCTCGCGTGCCGCGCGGGCCACATCCACGGTGTTGGCGGTGGACTGCTTGACGATGCCGATGCCCACCATCGGAATGCCGTTACCGCGGAAAATATTGCGGTCTTCCTCGGTGCCTTTTTCCACTCTCGCGATATCTTTCAGCCGCACCAGATACCCATCGTTGCCCTCGGCCAATACCAGTTGGCCGAAATCACTGGCCTCCCGATAGAGCCGAGCCATTCGTACCGTGAAATGCCGCTGATCCGATTCGATACTGCCCGCGGGCAACTCGACGTTTTCTTCGCGCAAACGGTTTTCCACATCGGCTACCGTCAGACCGCGAGCGGCCATTTCCTGACGGTCCAGCCAGATGCGCATGGCGTAGCGCTGCTGCCCGCCGATACGAACGCGGGCCACCCCGTCAATGACCGAGAAGCGGTCCAAGAGGTAACGCTCGGCATAATCCGACAATTCCGGCACGGTGCGCCCCTCGCCGGCCAGGTTAAACCAGACAATCACGTCTTCGTCGGAGCTGACCTTCTGCACTTCCGGCGGGTCCGCTTCGGTAGGCAGATTGTTCAGGGCGCGGGAAATCCGGTCACGCACATCGTTGGCGGCGGCATCAATGTCCCGGTCGACATTAAAGCGGATGGTGATATCCGAGCGGCCGTTTTCGCTCGAAGACTCGATGTACTCCATGCCCTCGACTCCGGCCACCCGGTCTTCCAGCAGGCGGGTCACACGGGTTTCCACCACCGCCGCCGCGGCGCCGGGGTAATTGGTGCGAATGGACACCACCGGCGGATCGATATCCGGGTATTCACGCAACGTCAATCGATCGTAGGCCAAGAGGCCCAGGGCGATCAGAATCAGGGAGATGACCGAGGCAAACACCGGCCGCTTGATGGAGACATCGGACAACAACATTGCGTGTCTCCTCGATTATTGGGATTGATTGAGCAATTCGGGTAAGGGGTCACTGCCACTGTCTTCGGCGGTAATCACCACCGGCTGATCGGCGCGCACCTTCTGTAACCCGTGGGTCACCACTTTTTCTCCCGCTGACAGGCCTTCCAGAATTTCCACTCGCCCAAAAAACCGTTGCCCAATTTTGACGGGGCGCTGTTCCGCCACCGGCTCACTGTCCGGGTTACCGATCACGAACACATAGTGGCCGCCTCCCTCAGACATCAACGCCGCTTCCGACACCATGACCGCTTCGCGCTCGCGGGTGAACAGCTCCACCGTCATCAACAACCCGGGCTTCAGTTGGCCGCCGTCGTTGGGCAACATCGCGCGCACGGTGAACGACCGGGTAACCGGGTCCACCTGGTTATCGATACTCGAGACGACGCCTTCGAACACCTGGTCGCCGAGCGCCCGACCACGTGCGCGAATCTCCAGCCCCGGCTCCACCGCTTGCAAGTGTACCGCCGGCAGGGTGAAGTCCAGCTTCATCTGGCGATCATCCACCAACGTGGTAATCAGATCGCCCGGGGTAACCAGAGCACCGACGCTGATATTGCGTAGGCCCACCACCCCGTCAAAGGGCGCACGCAACCGGAGGTCTTCCAGTCGCGCCTCCAGGGCATTGTAGCGGGCCTGGGCCGAATGATATTCACGTTGCCGCTCGTCCAGCATGGATTGCGACGCCGCCCCCTGATCCACCAGAGAACGCACCCGGCGCCACTGCCGCTCGGCGTCCTCAGCGTTGGTGCGCGCCTCCTCGAGCAGGGCAATCTCCTCCGCACTGGTCATCTCCACCAGCACCCGACCCTTTTCTACCCGCTCGCCATCTTCAAAGTTCAGGCGGGTGACCGTTTTGGTGACATTGGAAGTCAGGTGGATGGATTCATTACCGCGCAGCGTACCCAGTGCCTCGATGCGGTTGCGGATCGGCTTCTGAACCACGGTCTGGACGACGACCCCCGGATCACCGGACTGGCTGTGCGCCACACCAACCGGGAACAGAGACAGAATCAACAGGGTCATCGCCAGGGGTCTATTCATCACGTACATGCTCGTTGGGGAATCGTCAGATAAGGCGTCGATTTTACGCCCAGTCACGATACACCAGACGACTCCGGCAGACGCTTTAACACTAATTTACACGGGCCTGTCGGGCTTTTTGGGCCACCGCCCCCTACCCGATGACAAAGCCATCCATACTGGAGAAAAATCTTATTGTAAATGAGAAACTATCTCGTTATCATGCAGCTTAATCAACCTCTCTTGCTTAATGACTCTCCGGAACCGAACCCGCTATGCGCAATCCCTTGTCGTCCCTGTTTAACCTCAAATCGCTCGCTCTGATGATTTCAGCCGGTACGGTGTGTTCGCCGTCTCTGGCGCAGACTGGGTCGACCGAGCGAATTGAAGAGATGGTCATTACTGCCGATGGCTCCCAGGTACTGCTGCCCGAGGCCTATGCCGGTGGTCAGGTGGCCCGCGGCGGCCGCGTGGGTGTGTTCGGCAACCTGGACATGATGGATGCGCCATTTACCAGCACCAACTACACCGCCGAGCTGATGCTGGATCAACAGACCAGCAGCGTGGCAGACGTGCTCCAGAACGACCCGGTGGTCCGGGTGGCCAAAGGCTTTGGCAACTTCCAGGAGCTTTATGTGATTCGCGGCTTCCCGGTATTCTCCGATGATATGACCTACAACGGTCTGTACGGCATTCTGCCCCGGCAGTACGTCGCCTCGGAGTTACTGGAGCGGGTGGAAGTCTTTCGCGGTGCCAACACCTTCTTGAGCGGTGCAGCGCCCGGCGGCAGTGGCATTGGCGGATCCGTTAACCTGGTACCCAAGCGGGCGCCGGAGGACGGCGTGCGCCGGGCCACGCTCGGCCTTGAAGGCCAGAGCCAGGGCTACGCCGCGCTGGATATCGGCGAGCGCTTTGGTGCTGGCCAGGAGACCGGAGTGCGCGCCAATCTGGTTCGCCGGAACGGTGAGACCGCCGTGGAGAACCAGGAACGGGAACTGACCCTGGCCGCCATCGGTACCGATTATCGGGGTGAACGCCTGCGCCTGTCCGCTGACCTGGGATTTCAAGATCACCGCATTGATGCGCCCCGCCCCAGTGTGACCCCCACCGGTGAACTGCCCACGGCACCCGATTCAGACCGCAACTTCGCCCAGCCCTGGACCTACACCGACGAACAGCAGCTCTTCGGTGTGGTGCGCGCCGAGTATGACCTGACCGACCACATCACCGGCTGGGCCGCCGCCGGGCTCCGAGAGGGGGAGGAAGACAACGTTCTGGCCAACCCAAACAGCGACGCCGAGGGGAACACCAGTACCTACCGGTTTGATAACGTACGGGAAGACTCTGTGCGCTCCGCCGAAGTCGGCGTGAAAAGTGAGTTCCAGACCGGCACGGTCAGCCACCGACTGGTGGGGTCGGCAACGGACTTCTCCTCCGAGTCCCGAAACGCTTATGCGTTCTCAGACTTTGCCGGCTTTTCCGGCAACCTGTACAACCCCGAACCGGTTGCTCCTCCCGCCCCCGACTTCTTTGTCGGCGGTGACCTGTCCGCCCCCGGTGTGACCGAGCGGGTGGACAACCAGAGTGTCGCGCTGGCGGATATGCTGGGCTTTTGGGGCGACAGTCTCCTGATCACGCTGGGCGCCCGCTATCAGGACATTCACACCCGAAGCTACGATTACAACAACGGCAACCTCACCTCGGAGTATGACGACGGTCGTCTCTCCCCGGTCGCCGGCGTGGTCTATCAGCCCAGCGACCAGGTGTCCCTGTACGGCAACTACATCGAGGGCCTGATGCCCGGCGAGGTGGCTCCGGCCACCAGTGGCGGTGAGCCGGTGGACAATGCCGGCGAAGTGTTCGAGCCCTACCAGGCCGAGCAGATCGAAGTGGGGCTCAAATACGACGCCGACACCTACGGCGGCAGCATCAGCCTGTTTGATACCGCGCTGCCCAGCGGCTATGTGGAGAACAATCGGTTTTCCGTCAACGGCGAGCAGCGCAACCGGGGGCTGGAGCTAAGCGCTTTCGGACAGCCGCTGGACACGGTGCGTGTGCTCGGTGGTCTGACTTTCCTGGACAGCGAACAGACCCAAACCCAGGGCGGCCTCTACGACGGCAAGCAGGCGGTGGGAGTACCCGAATTCCAACTTAACCTGAACCTGGAATGGGACCTGACCGCCCTGCCCGGCCTGACCCTGGATACCCGGATCATTCACACCGATGACCAGTACGCCAATGCCGATAACACCGTGAGCGCGCCGTCCTGGACCCGCTGGGACCTGGGCGCCCGCTACCAGACCGAGTGGGACGGCCGGGGGCTGACCCTTCGAGCCCGAGTGAACAACCTGTCGGATGAAAACTACTGGGCCTCGGTTGGCGGCTTCCCGGGCTCGAACTACCTGGTGCTGTCCGAGCCGCGCAGTCTGGTTCTGTCCGCCTCGGTCGAGTTTTAAGTCATGAGTTGGATACTGGGAACCCTGGCCACCGCCACCGGCTTTGCCGGCATACTGAGCCTCTACCGCAGCTGGCGTTTGCCCCTGCCCAAGCCGACGCACTGGCGCCGTCTGGGCTGGATACTGCTGATGCTGTCATTGATCGCCTGGCTCTGGGCCCAGCCGGTGGAGTTTGCCGTGAGCTTCGCCCTGACCGTCCCGGCCCTGCTCGCCTGGCTCTGGATCGGCTGGGCCAGCCCCGACCGGCAACCCGCGCGGGACACCAAACTGGAACAGCGGACGCTCAATTGGCCCCGGCTCAGGGTATTGGGAGAGCAATTACTCAAACTGGTGATCAGTGTGCCTCTGGCAGCCCTCGCCAGTGCCCTGCTCAGTTTTGCGGTCACCGATCTGCTGCCCTGGGAAGCGGTCAACCGCCTGGTGACCGGGGTGCTGATGATGCCGGTCTTCTGGGGCCTGGCCAGCTACTGGGTACTGGCCGATACTCGGCTCTGGCGCCCGACCCTGGCTCTGATCGCGATCGGCGTGATTAGCGCTGGCTATCTGTTTCTTCTATAACGACGCACTTCTATGGCATTCAGACTTTCTTCCCAACTGGTAAAAAACTCCCTGGCCAGCCACAGCTGGATGGGCATCGCCATCGGCGCACTGATGTATTGGGTGTGCCTCTCCGGTACGTTGGCCGTACTCTATCCGGAGTTCGAGCGCTGGGAGACACCGACGGTGTCGGAATACACCGAGGTAAACCCCGAGGCCATCCAGAGCGCCTACCAGCGTTTCATGGAAGGCCAGGAACCCACCGAACACGCCTACGTTCTGCTGCCCCGCCCCGGGATGCCCCGCACAGTATTGATGTCCGACCACAGCGCGCGGGTGCTCAATGCCGACGGCAGCCTGGGAGAGCCCGCCGCACACCCCTGGACCCACATACTGACCGACCTGCATCTGTACCTGCACTTGCCGAGCAGTTGGGGCATGGTGCTGGTGAGTACACTGGGCGCCATGCTGCTGGCGCTGATTGTTTCCGGCGTCTTGGCCCACCCCCGACTATTCAAGGATGCCTTTCACTTCCGACGCAAGGGCAACGCGCGCCTGGAGCAGACCGACCTGCACAACCGCCTGAGCGTCTGGGGGCTACCCTTTTACCTCATGATTGCCGTGACCGGTGCCTTTTACGGTCTCGCGGCCATGCTCAGTTGGGTCGCAGCGGAGGCTTTTTACGACGGTGATACCGATGCGGTGATTGAGACGGTGTACGGTGGTCATCCGGAGAACCTGCCCGAGCGCGAGGGCCCGCTGGGCATTGCGAGCGCCCTGCAGGACAGTATCGAGCGCGCACCGGAAGGCACCCGACCCATCTACGTCACGGTTGAGCACCCGGATACCGACGAGGAGCACCTGTTGGTGGGCACTCACTACCCCGATCGACTCATCTATGCCGAGCAGTTTTACTACGATGGCTCGGGCAACTTCCTCAATAAGGTGGGTTTCAGCGACGGAGAACCCGGGCGGCAGGCAATCTTCTCGGTCTATCGCATCCACTTTGGGCACTTTGGCGGCCTGGGCGTGAAACTGCTCTGGGTGGCACTGGGCCTGGCGCTGACCGTGGTGTCGGTCAGCGGTATCAATATCTGGCTGGCCAAACGCAAACACCGGGATGCCCTGAACAACCTCTGGACCGGCATTGTCTGGGGCACGCCCTTGGCGTTTGTCGTCAGCGCCATCACCCAGGTGCTGCTCCAGTGGCCCTCCAAGTGGATTTTCTGGGGCGTGATCCTGGCCGCCATGATTTTCGCGCAGTGGCGCGACCGGCACCCCCCAACCAAGCGTTGGCTGTTGGGGCTGACCAGCGCCGGCCTGGTGCTGCTGGCACTGGGCCACGCCCTGCGCTTCGGCGCCGATGCCTTCTCTGGTGCGGCGCCGGGCATCAACGCCGGCCTGCTCCTCGCCGCCCTGGCACTGGGCCTTATGGCCTGGCGACAACCGGCAAACTAAACCTCCACTCTCTCCTCGGGCCGCCATCCTCAAGGTTGCGGCCCAGTCGCTTGTGACGCCACCTCCGGCTTTGGTATAAGATGCCCTACAAAGCCGGAACCCAACCCGTCAGCCGTGGTCTCACCGGCACCAAACGGACACTTACCCTTTGCTAGAGGACACTTCCATGAAAAAACTATCTCTGTTGATCCTGATGGCCAGCTTGGCCAGCGCCTGTACTTGGGTGAAAGTGGATGAGAAAGCCGAGGACATCGTCGTCGGCAAAGAAGCCAACGTGCGAGGCTGCGAGAAGCTCAGCGACACCAACGTGAGCGTCGCCGACAGCATCGGGCCGATCAGCCGCAGCGAAGAGAAAGTGGCGACCGAGCTGCTGAACATGGGTAAAAATGAAGCGGTACGCCTGGGGGGTGATACCATCGTGCCCAAGGGTGAGCCGGAGGATGGCCGCCAGACATTCTCCATCTACCGTTGCCAGTAATGCGTTCGAGGCCCGGTTACGCCGGGCCTCCACGACGCAGCTTCAATGCGGCCCCGTCTCGCTACTGATGATGAGCCGCTTCAGAATCACATCGACGATAGGCTTGACCACTTCCAGATCAACACCATCCGCTGTGGTCAGCGTCAGCCAATAACTCTGATCATCCTGCCGAATCAAATAATACACGGGCCGCAGCCTGACTCCATCCAGCCGGTACCGGTACGCGCGATACCAGACTTTCGCCTCGCTCTGGGTCAGGAAGACACCCCGATCCTCCACCTCAATTGAACGTGCATCAGCGCGGCTGCGCATTTCGATATCCAGCTTTTCCCACAACACCGAGACCCGCTGTTTACCAGTGACCCTGTCTGCCGCCAAAAAATAGCCAGGCTCCCCCTCTATATGGCCTACCAATACCAGCGCTCCTTCCACAGTGTTACTTCTTACGGGCTCAAGTGAAAGAGCGCTGGGGGGGTGAAGCGTCAAACCGGGGGCAAGCACTATTGACCGGCGTTCCGATGCCGTCGCGCCAGCGGCAAACAGAAGCACCAGCAGCGCCACTCGGGAGCGGTCAACCAAACCATTCCTTATGGTTTTTATGACCATTAAAGCGGGCCAATTGAACACAGTCAGAATCCGACGGGAAAAGTCACTCATCTTATTTTATAGTACCACCAAGGCCCATTCGCGGACCCGCAAATGAGACTATATACTCGTCAAGGGATTATGCGCCACTCCTGGCGGCAGACAAGACCTTAGCGTCTTTTACTCCCTTTTGAACAAACACGCAACCGGATACAAATACATAACCCTGTAGCGGAAAACACCAACCCGTTCGTCACTGTAATACAACGGAGCCGATCCGTTGGGGAGAACGTTGAATTGAAAATAACACCGACCGTGCTGCTGACCCAGCTGATCACATGCGCAGTTCATGCGTCTGGGGATGCGTCGCGTCTGGGGGAAACCGCACAATTCAACATCTCTGAAAGCAGAGCAGACGTATCGCTCACGGAGTTTGCACAACAGTCAAATATGACTGTTATTGTCCCGTTCGAGCAGGTGGTGAATATTAAAACCCGGCCGCTGCAAGGTCACTACACCATAGTGGAAGCAGCGCTTCACCTGATTGAAGGCACTGGACTGAATCTCTCCGTAAGCGGTAGCGGCAAGCTCTTTATCCGCACCGATGACGAATTTAAGGGGAAAGATTCAATGCTACAAAAGAATAAGTTATCCAGCGCTATCATCGTGGCCATGTCTTCGTTGGCAGGCGCTCAAGCCATTGCCCAGGAAGCGGCCGACGGCAACTTTGAAGAAGTGGTCGTAACCGGGATTCGCGGCTCGCTCGAGCGTTCCATGGACATCAAGCGGGATTCGTCCGGCGTGGTCGATGCAATCTCTGCCGAAGACATGGGTAAATTTCCCGACACCAACGTGGCTGAATCCCTGCAACGGATTACCGGCGTTTCGATCGACCGAAGTGGCGGCGAGGGCCAGTCGGTCACCGTGCGCGGTTTCGGCCCCTCCTTTAATACGGTGATGGTCAACGGCCGGCAGATGGCGACCGAAAACCAGGACCGGGCTTTCAGTTTTGATACACTGTCGGCCGAACTGGTTCGCGGCGTGAACGTCTACAAAACCAGCAACCCATCCATGGCGTCCGGCGGCATCGGCTCGGCTATTGATGTCCAAACCGCCCGGCCGTTTGATTTTAATGGTCTGGAGATGTTCGGGTCGATCAAAGGCACCTATGAGAGCCTGAATGAAAAAACCTATCCGACCGTATCGGGCCTGATCAGTAATACCTTTGCCGATGACACCCTGGGTGTTTTGTTGGCGGTGTCCCACTCTGAGCGAGAGAACTACGTCAACTCCCTGTTCACCGCCGGTTATCGGCCCGGGCTGAATCTGTTCAATGAACAGGGCGAGCTGCAGGCGGGCAACGTCACACCGCCCAGAAACCTGGACATGCGTACCGAGCAACAGAAGCGAACCCGCACCAACGCGAACGTTTCACTTCAGTACGCGCCCTCCGATGATGTAACGGTCACCTTCGACGGCTTCCACTCCAACTATGAAGTCGACGCCAAGCTGAACGCGCTGGCCGCCTGGTTCGAGCCCAACCGGGTCACAGATGTCGACTTCAATAACGAAACCCGCACCGTCACCTACATGAATAACGTAGGCACCGAAGACACCCGTGCCGCTACCGATTTCGTGGTCAATCACGGGGACAGTAAGTTCGTCACCCTCAACGCCTTCGGCCTGAATGTGGAGTGGGACGTTACCGACGAGTTGGTAGCCAAGTTCGATGCGTCTTACTCGGATGCCGAGAACGATATGGCCGGAAAGGAAAACTTCGGCGTAATCGGTCATATCAACACTTATGATTTCGATCTTAGTTCCGGACGCCCCTTGGCCAACCATGAAGGCTACAACGGCAGTGACATCCCGGATCGATCCATCATGAAGATGCACGTAGGCGCTCCGGGCGGCCCCAACAGCCAGGATGAGATCAACGAGCTGCGCGCGGATTTTGAGTACACGCCCTACAACACCAGTGGCTTTACCTCAATGCGTTTCGGTGCCTACCGCCAGGAGCGGGAAAAAGCTTACTACTCGGTGGGTGTGGATAACGGCTCCCTGTATGGTGGTTACTACGCATCCGCGCCTGAAGAGCTGATGACCAAATTCACCGCACCCAGCTTCTTCCCGGGCGCCCAGGATACCTGGTGGACCTTTGACAACTGGGAGCTTTACGACGTAATGCTCACCGAGGAGAAGGCCAACGAAAACGACCGGGAGCGTGGAAACGAGGTTGGTACCACCTGGCAGGCCCTGCAAGACGGCAACATGTTTGAGTTGACCGTAAACGATGACCGTTACACCGTCCGGGAAGACATTTCCAGCCTTTATCTGGATTTCACCTTCGAAGGCGATGTCATGAATCTTCCCTGGACAGTGAATGTCGGTGCCCGTTATGCCGAAACGTCTACGTCGGTCGATGCTGTACAAACGGTTCTTAGCGATATCGTCGCCACCGGCGACCCGACGCTGTTTGAGACCGTAGAGGGCTCGCCGACCGAAGTCACCGAGAGCAACTCGTACACCAACCTGCTGCCCAGCATCAATGCCAAAATCGACCTACAGGACGATATGGTCTTGCGCTTTGCAAGCTATGAAACCATTACTCGCCCGACCCTGACCGAGCTGTCTCCGGCGCTGAATATCGGCCAACCTCGTTTGCAGAACCTGACAGCGTCCGGCGGCAACCCGAACCTCAAACCCTTCACCGCAGAAAACTGGGACATTTCGTACGAATGGTACTACGGCGACGCCAGTTATTTGTCCGTTGCGTACTTCAATAAGGAGGTGGAGAACTTTATTGTCACCCTGGCTGCGGATGAAGAGTTTACCCTGGCCGACCGTGCGGAGACACCCAACAACATCTGCGCCACCGACCAGTGTGCTGATATCGCCGCCGATGAAGGGCTGCCCGATGAGCTCCGAGGCCTATCTGAGACCCTGAGGGTTACTCGCCCGCGCAACGCGGAAACTGCCGAGGTTAATGGTCTGGAGTTGGCCTGGACACATCTTTGGGATAATGGCTTTGGCGTGACACTCAACGCCACCAAGACCGACAGTAATGCGCAATTATCCGAGGATCGTGATCAGACTTTCGCCCTGATTGGTCTCGGCGACTCCCAGAATGCGGTAGTGTTCTACGAGCGTGGCCCATTTCAGGCTCGGGTTGCATTCAACAACCGGGAGCAGTTCCTGCAGGCGATCAACAACGGTCCCGCGAGCGAGCCGCTTACGGTCGACACCTACGGCCAGTGGGATGTGAGCGCGAGCTACGATGTAAACGACATTTTCTCGGTATACTTTGAAGGCGTGAACGTCACCGAGGAAGAACTGGTCAGCCGGGGCCGTGAGGAAGACCAGATCATCTCGGTCTTTGATACCGGGGCTCGCTACTCGGTGGGTCTGCGCGCCCGTTTCTAAACCGGTAAGTTCGGCAGGGACGCCGGAGGTTCATGGAGACTTCTGAAGCGAAAGCTCGGTGTCTGATTGGCTCGGCAGCAATCATGCTGTCGGGTCTTTTTTGCTGAAACTGCACGCGCCTTAAAACCATAATGATAAGTCAGGAGAAGAGTCATCATGACGGAAAGCGTTGGTCACGTTGTTATCGTCGGCGGAGGCACTGCGGGTTGGCTCAGTGCCGCGATGATCGCCGCCCATCATAAGGGTCACCGCCCGGATGGACTGAAGGTGACACTGGTGGAGTCTTCCGACATACCTACTGTCGGCGTAGGCGAGGGCACCTGGCCTACCATGAAAAACACGCTACAGAAAATTGGGATCGATGAAAAAACGTTTTTTGCCCGCTGCCACAGCACGTTCAAGCAGGGCGGAAAGTTCATCGATTGGCATACCGGAAACGACGATGCTTACTACCACCCATTCACCGTACCGATTGCCTATGAGCGCTTGGACCTAGCGCCCTATATCAACGACCTGACTCACTTTGCACTGGAAACGAATTTTCAACATCACATCTGTGAGGCGGGATTGGGACCGCGATCTCTGACGGACCCCGATTTCCAGGGGCCCTGCAATTACGCCTATCACCTGGATGCCGGCGAGTTCGCCGAGCTGCTCAAGCAACACGCCACGGAGAAACTGGGCGTGCATCATCTCGTCGACACAGTGTCGAACGTGTCCCTGTCCAGCGATGGATTTATCGACGCGATCACCCTCGAGCAGACAGGGAAGCTGTCAGGAGATTTTTTTGTCGACTGCACGGGCTTTGCGTCCAGACTCCTGGGGCAGGCCCTGGGTGTTCCCTTCAAGCCGATGGATTCTGTCCTGTTCAATGATCGCGCCATTGCCGTACAGGCGCCCTACGCGGACGAGCGCAGTCCTATCCCCTGCCACACCCTGGCCACTGCCAAAGCAGCGGGCTGGATCTGGGATATCGGCTTGACGCACCGCCGCGGCACCGGACACGTTTTTTGCAGTGATTTCATCAGCGAAGATGAAGCCGAGTTCACCCTGCGTCAGTATCTTGACCTGAATGCGTCCGAAGCAGATTCCAGAGTCATCAAGTTCTCTTCTGGCCACCGGGCCTGCTGGTGGAAGAAGAATTGTGTTGCCGTCGGCATGTCCGCCGGATTTGTCGAGCCTCTGGAAGCCACCGCAATCATGCTGGTTGAGCTATCGGCGCGCTTCATCTCTGAAAATCTGCCGGCCGACCGTCACACCATGGCCATTATGGAGAAGCGGTTCAATCAGGCGATGTCCTACCGTTGGCAGCGAATCATCGATTTCCTGAAGCTGCACTACATGCTGAACAATCGCCCAGAGCCATACTGGAGGGCGCACCGGGACCCGGCCAGCATTCCCGAAAGCCTTAAGGAAGATCTTGCGGTCTGGGCAACCCGTGGTCCCCAGACCGCCGACTTTGACAGCGCTCTGGAGCTGTTCCCCGCCGCCAGTTATCAGTATGTCCTTTATGGCATGGGCTTCCGGCCCGACTTTTCAAGTCAGGCCTGGCTTTATGATCAACAGCGTCTGGCCCAGCAGGTCTTCACCCGCAATCAACAGCTCACCCGGCAGCTGCTGGACTCGCTGCCAAGCCACCGCGACCTGATCGACCGTTGGTTGAGCCAGGCCGCCTGACTGAACACTCATCGATTCCCGGAGTAACGATGTCAACATTGATTCCACTGTCACCCTCAGAGCATAAGCACCGGTTTATAGATACCCGGCGTGCGATCAATGATTTTCACCAGGCCCAGGTGGTTCGACTACGGGTTCCCGAGGTCGGAAACGCGGGCTGCTGCTTTCCGGTGCTGATCACCAAAGACCCGCAGTTCGGAGAGTGGGATATCACCGCATTGACGTCTCTAGAGCCTGAATCCAATCTTTTTGTTGGTGATGATGGATGGCAGGGCGTCTATACGCCTTTGTCCATTCGGACCTACCCGGTGCGACTCACCAGCGCCAAAGGCGCAAAAGGCGTCAGCCTCGCGGTTCGGGCTGAAGACCTTTCGGATTCCGGAACCAGACTGTTCGACGATCAAGGCCAGCCGACCGACGACCTCAAAGCAATCGAAAATGCCCTGCATGAAGACCTCTCCGGCGCTGCGGCCACCCGGACTTTTTGCCAACATCTCAATGGACTGAACCTCATTCAGCCCATCAGCATCACCGTGCTTTACAAAGACGGTAAGAGCCGAACGCTTGAAGGGCTGTACACACTGGATCAGGACAGGTTATCGTCGCTGCCTGACAAAGACCTGCTGGAACTCCAGAAACGGGGCTACCTGATGGCCATGAACAGCATGCTGACGTCCCTCTTCCAGCTAAACCGGCTTATTCAGCGACACAAGGAACACAATTCGGTCAATCCGATTCAGAAAATTACTCTTCAGCGCCGCTAAAGAGCACAACAAAACCATAAGAGGACTGTAACCATGACTGACTCTCTCAACCGCCGCGCTCTGCTGCGCGGTGCCGTCGCCAGCGCGTTTGGCGTTACCAGCCTGAGCGCTCTGGGACCCCGGGCACTGGCCGACCACCACGGAAAACCACATCAGCTCAAGGGCAATATTCGCCACTCGGTGGCACGGTGGACCTACAACTTCCTATCCGTGGAGGAGCTCTGCCAGCTAGTCAAACGAATCGGTTTCTCGGCCATCGACCTGATCGGTCCGAAAGAGTGGCATATTCTCAAAGAGCATGGGGTGGACTCGTCCATGTGTAACGGCGCCGAGCTGAGCCTTGAGGAGGGGTTTGGTAATGCTGAACACCACAGTGCTCTGATCGACAGCTATCGTAAGCACATTGACCTGGTCAGCGACGCGGGTTACACCAACCTGATCTGTTTCAGCGGTAACGCTCGGGGCATGGACCCGGAAGATGGCCTGAAGGCCGCCGTCACAGGCTTGAAGAAAGTTCTGGCACAGGCCGAGAAGCGCGGCGTTGTGCTGCAGATGGAGTTGTTCAACAGTAAGGTGGACCATCCCGATTATCTGTGTGACAGCTCAGCCTGGGGTATTGAACTGTGTAAGCGACTGGATTCACCCAACTTCAAGCTGCTTTACGATATTTATCATATGCAGATCATGGAAGGTGACATCATCCGCACCATTCGCGACAACCATCAATATTTCGGCCACTACCACACTGCTGGAGTACCGGGACGCCACGAGATTGACGACTCCCAGGAGCTGTACTATCCAGCGATCATGCGGGCCATTCAGGAGGTGGATTTCAAAGGGTACGTGGCCCAGGAATTTATTCCGGCGCGGGCGACGGATGAGGAGAAGGTTGAGTCATTGAAAGCGGCAATCAAGATCTGTGACGTTTAGGTCAGTGTTCGATTTGCGTTAGTTGTGATTTGGAAAGGAAGCCAAGCGGTGGATGAGGGGCGAAGCCCCGTCATCCACCAATGCTAAATGCGATCAGGTCGCCCAGGCCCGATCACCTTCCTCGTACGGCATGCAGCCATCGTAACGGCCCGGGATGGCGATGTAGCGTAGCACCTGGGTGGCCCCCACCTGGGAGGTGAAGAAACCGAACAGGGTCAACTGCTTCATCATGGTGAAGTAATGCGGCGGTGTGGTGCCGGCGGCGGCCACCGCTTTGGCCTCGGCATCCAGCGCGCGAATGAACTCGGTGCGCTGCTCGCCGCTCAGGCTCATGAAATCGCGTCTGTACTGTTCGTTGGCCGCGGCGTTCAATTGATCCATACCGCTGTGGAAGATCGCCTGCTCGGCCTCGGTGTAGCAGTCCCGGACAAACACGGTCATGAACTGGCCCACTTCGGCGTCTTTGGCCCCCGGGGTGTCGGTGCGTGGCAGGATGGTTTCCGCCACTTCATCGAGCAGGAACACGTCCTGTTCGGTGAAGCTCAGGCTCGGGGCCGCCTCCTCTTTGGAGGCGCAGCCGGCGATAACCCCGGTACTGCCGATCATGGCGGTGCCGGTGGCGGCGGTAATCAGTTTGAGGAGTTCACGTCGATTCATCACAGATTCCCCTTCTTCAGTTCATTCACCGCGTGGTCCACGGCCCGGGCGGTCAGCGCCATATAGGTCAGGGACGGGTTTACGCAGGAGGCGGAGGTCATGCAGGCGCCGTCGGTGACGTAGACGTTGGGCGCGTCCCAGACCTGGTTGTGGGCGTTGAGCACCGAGGTTTTCGGGTCCCGACCCATGCGGGCGGTGCCCATTTCGTGGATGCCCATACCCGGCGCGTAGCCCCAGTCGCCGCCCTGAACATTCTTCACACCCGCGGCTTCGAGCATATCTACCGCGTCCTGAATCATGTCCTTGCGCATTTTCTTTTCGTTGTCCTTGATCTCGACGTTCATCGCCAGCACCGGCAGACCCCAGGCGTCGGTGACGCTGTGGTTCAGGGAGATGCGATTGTCGTGATAGGGCAAAATTTCCCCAAAACCGATCATGCCGATGTTCCAGGCGCCCGGTTCGCTGAGTGCCTGCTTGAGACCGGCACCGACCTCAAACTCGGCGATGTTGCGATCCCAGTTCTGGCGACTGGCGGAGCCCTGATAACCAAAGCCGCGTACATAATCACGTTGATCACCGCCCACGTTGCGGAAACGCGGGACATAAAAACCGGCGGGACGACGGCCGTAATAGTATTTGTCGTCAAAACCTTCCACTTGACCGCTGGCGCCGGCCCGGAAATGGTGGTCCATGACGTTGTGGCCCAGCTCACCGGAGCTGCTGCCCAGACCGCCATCCCACACATCCCGGGCGGAGTTCATCAGAATCCAGGTGGAGTTGAAGGCCGAGGCGTTCAGGAACACCACATCGGCGGTGTACTCGTAGGTCTGGTTGTTTTCGGTGTCGATCACCTCCACACCCTTGGCCCGCTTTTTGTCCTTGTCGTAGATGATCTCTTTCACCAGTGAGAAGGGGCGCAGGGTCAGGTTGCCGGTTTTCATGGCCGCCGGCAGGGTGGAAGACTGGGTGCTGAAGTAGGCGCCGAAGGGACAGCCCAGCCAGCACTTGTTGCGGTACTGGCAGTTGACCCGGCCCTGCTCGGGCATGGGCTTGGTGATGTTCGCGGTGCGACTGTGAATCATGTGACGCTGCCCGTCAAAACTCTTTCTGATTCGCTTGGCAATATCTTTCTCGACACAGTTCAGCTCTACCGGCGGCAAAAACTGTCCATCAGGAAGAACGTCAAGACCTTCGCGAGTACCAGCGATGCCCGCGAATTTTTCGACATAGTCATACCAGGGCGCGATGTCGTCATAGCGGATCGGCCAGTCGACGGCGATCCCCTCTTTGGCGTTGGCTTCAAAGTCCATCCGGTTGAAGCGATAGCTCTGGCGGCCCCATAGCAGGGAGCGACCACCCACATGATAGCCCCGGTACCAATCAAAGCGCTTTTCTTCAATGTAGGGGTTCTTCTGCTCATCCGCCCACATGCCGTAGGTGGATTCATTGAGGGGGTAGTCACGTTTGAGAACCGGAAACTTTTCCTTCATTTCCTGGGTGGGCTTGTCACGGTGGGGATAATCCCAGACTTCCTTGGTGGCGTTCTTGTAGTCCTTGACGTGTTCAATATTGCGACCGCGCTCCAGCAGGAGCACTTTCAGGCCTTTTTCGGTGAGCTCTTTGGCGGCCCAACCGCCGCTGATGCCGGAGCCGACAACAATTGCGTCATAGTGGTTATCAGACATAACTCGTCCTCTCTAGTTATTGTTCAGTTCGTCTTGCAAGCCGTCCATCGAAATCTCGACGGCTTTCATCGGTGGCATGTCATTGGGATAGATTTCCTGCTCGACGACATACCAGACCGGAACGCCCTCTCCTTCCAATGCTTCAATAATCGCCTGCCAGTCCAGTGAGTCCTGACCAATCAAAGGTTGATGGGTGTCACTGCTATCCGCCGCTTTCTGGTTGTGCTGGAAAATGATACCGAACTCACCAAACGGGTTATCCGCCCCGGCAGCTGCCTGAGCCTGATCGCGTATATCCGCGTAGCGGGTCATTTGCGCTTTGAAATGCACCGTTTCAATTCTGCTCCGGTAGCGCTCGATCACCTCGGCGGGGTCCTTACCTGCAAAGTAGGTCCATCCCACGTCCAACTGCAGCAGCACATCATCGACGGTGTTGTCCGCCAGGTAGTCCCAGAAGGTGGTGTCCTTATAGGGATCAAACTCCCGATGGTGATTGTGGTAGCCGGTTTTCATGTCGTAAGGCTTCAACTGCTCGGCGATCCGGTTCAGGTCAGCGATCAGATCGTCTATTCGCTCCGGGTCCCAGGCACGGGCATCCATCGGTACAATCAGGCGGTCCACGCCGAGTGTGCGGTACAGTTCTATGGTGTCCGAAAAATTGGCATCGTTGAACTGATCAACGCCCACGTGCGCGCCGCTGATTTCCAAGCCAAGAGAATTCAAATACGCTTTGAAAGCCTTTGGCTCGCCCGTGAATTCCCCCAGATTTCCGGCCAACTCAATGCCATCGAACCCCATGTCCGCCAGATTTTCCAGGGTGCCTCTGATATCCTCTGAGACCTGATCTTTGACCGACCACAGCTGAACAGAAGTGCCAGCATGACGCTCTTCATCGGCGTTCGCTATCGAGGCCGAGACGGCCAGCGCCGCACCGACCAACGCCAGGACAATACGATTCAGTACCTGCTGCCTTGATGACATAGGTTGTTCTCCAGTTCACGGGGGTTAGAGTTATGGGTTCGCTTTTAGGCCGCCCAACATTGTCAGCCTTCCGATTTGACTGACTCCGGAGTGTCCCTTAAAGACAGTTCAATGACGCCACTACCGGTCCGCCGATGGTCAATATTGAAATTCTCTTTCAGTGCCAACAGCAATCCGTCAACGTCGCCCGCCTTGTACAATCCGGCTATGCGAACGTCCCGGATGCGTGAATCAACCACCTTGAACGTCGCCGGGGTATATCGGCTGAGTTCGTTGAGCGCTTCCCGAAGCGTTTCTCCACGAAACACCAGATTGCCATCGCGCCAGGAGAGACGGTCATTGATCAACGTCGAGTCGACCTCTTCAACAGCCAGCGCCTGGCTGTCCCGTACGGTCAGTTTCTGACCGCGAACCAGGTCGCGGACCTGATCAGCCAGCGGTGATAGGTCATCGCTGTGCGGCAGCGGTTTAACCCGAACCCGCCCCTCGGTGACAATCACATCAACACTTTCGTCTTCTTTGAGATAGACATTGAACGCCGTGCCCACCGCTTCCACGACATTGCTACCTGCCCGCACGCGCAGCGGGCGCTGTTTGTCGTGAGCGACTTCAACATGCAGCTCTCCCCGGTTGAGCACCAGCAGGCGCTCCTGATCACTGTAGGTCACCGACACCTGCGTATTGGTATTGAGTAACATTCTGGTACCGTCCGGCAGGTTGACCGTGGAGTGAGCGCCAACCCCGGTTTCGTAAAGGGTGTCTGAGGTCTCGAGGTTGCTCAGTGCCTGTCCCTCGGAGTTCGCCCCACTCCAGGGTGACATGGGCAACAGCAAATTGACGGCAAACACCACTGCCAGAATGGATGCGGCGACCGCCCATACCGTGCGTCCTACCGCCCGCGAGCGCTGCTGCGGAGCCACCGGGGGATCAAACAGCTCCGACAGGACCGACAGGCTGTCCATGCGGTCCCAGAGCTCCGCCATTTCCAGCAGGCAGTCACGATGACCGGGATTGACATCGAGCCAGCGGCGCAAGGCGTCAGTCTCTTCTTCAGACAGGCCGCGATCAAGGCGCGCTACCCACAGGCTCGCATCCTCGTACATCTGCTCTTCTGTCTGAAACTGATAAATATTACTCATCACTTTATCTCCTGGCTCTTGAACGAGCCCGGATTCCTGTTCACATTGGCCGAAGCCTGTTTCATGTATTTCCTGCACCGGCTCATGCCCGTGGCAATATGCTTCTCAACGGTGTTCTCGCTGATATTCAGGTTCTGGGCAATCTCTTTCTGCGAGTATCCGTACACCTTTTTCAACACAAAGGCTCGTCGACACTGCAGGGGCAGATGTCGAACCGCTTCACAAAACTGTTCAAACTCCTGTTTGGCCGAAACCTGGCTGTATACCTGGTCCACCTCATCGATAGCCCAATCCAGGTTTACGCTGTCATCTTCCATACTGACGCCCACCCGCGTCTCGGCCCGCTTGAGATGATCAAGCGCCAGATTGCGGGCCGTCCGGTACAGAAACGAGCGAGGGTGCCGGATCTGCTCGGTCTGCTTGACCGCGCAGATCCGGACATAGGTTTCCTGGACGATGTCCTCTATTTCCTTGGGAGGCACCAGCCGGGAAACAGCCCTTATCAGCCCCTTTCTGATCGAAAGGTATACGTTCTCCAAGCTCTCTTTATTTGTCATACTTATTTTCGCGTTTTATGGTCGTATCGCGCAGTCCCCGGGTAGCCGGTGCCGGGGCTCGTTGTCTGTAGGACGACCGTGAAAGCAAAATCCGCCATCTGGCGCCCCCAGATTATCACCAAATCGGCTAGGGATCGGTCATCGGCGGGAGAGTATCGGAGAAAAAGCCCCTCGGCCGGCCCCGATAGGAGGGGAGTTGATGACCGGGTCGCCAAGGCAACCAACGTGCCCAGCTCGCTGGGAGCATAGGGTGCGCCGCATGCACCGCAATCGATTGTAGCATCGGAAGATCGGGCCCCGACGGGTGCTATACTGAAGGCGACATGAGCGTGGCCAAAAGGGAGATGCCTTGGCGCCTGACTTATGATTGTCATATTTCTGCAATAAGGTAGGGCCTTCGTTTTATGGCGCAACAGGGTTACACCGTGTCCAACGCGTTTTTCAATCGCGAACTCAGCCTGCTTGAGTTCCACAAAAGAGTCCTCTATCAGGCCTACGATCATTCGCTGCCACTGCTGGAACGGCTTCGGTTTGTCTGCATTTTCGCCACCAACCTGGACGAATTCTTCGAAGTTCGGGTCGGTGGTCTGGTGGAAATGCTGGAGCTCAATGCCTCCAGCCCCGCCGGACCCGATGGCCTGAGTCAGGAACAGACCCTGACCGAGGTATCCGAGCGGGCTCACGCCCTGGTGGATGAACAGTATCGGATCGTCAATGATCAACTCTTCCCCCTGCTTCGGGACAATCACATCCGGATCCTGCGTCGGGATGAGTGGAGCGACGCGCAAATTGAATACCTACAGGATTATTTTGAAACCGACATCCTGCCGCTGCTCAGCCCCATCGGACTGGACCCGGCCCACCCTTTCCCGCGCATTCTGAATAAAAGCCTGAACTTTATCGTCAAGCTCGACGGTAAAGATGCCTTCGGACGCAGCTCCGGCCGCGCCATTGTGCAAGTGCCCCGCTCCCTCAACCATATGATCGAGTTGCCGGAAGAGGTCGGCGGTGAAGGACGAACCTTCGTGTTCGTATCCTCCATCATTCACTACTTCATGTCGGAAATTTTTATCGGCATGACGGTAATCGACAGCTATCAGTTCCGCCTGACCCGCAACTCCGACATTTTCCTCGATGAGGAGGAAAGCGAAGACCTGCTGCGGGCGGTTCAGGGGGAGTTGGTGTATCGCCAGTACGGCGACGAAGTGCGTCTGGAAGTGGCGGACACCTGCCCCAAAGAGCTGGAAGACTTTCTGATGCAGCGCTGCGAAATCAAGCCGAGGGATGTCTATCGCATCAACGGCCCGGTCAACCTGAACCGGTTGGCGGACCTGTTTGACCTGATCAAGGACAGCGCCTATTACTTCACTCCGTTTGTGCAGAACATGCCGAAGTTGCCCAAGCGGGCCAACAGCTATTTTTCGGCGCTGAAAAAGCAGGACATCCTGCTTCATCACCCGTTCGATTCCTTCCATGCCGTGGTGGATTTTCTGCGCGAAGCCGCCACCGATCCGAACGTCCTGGCCATCAAGCAGACGCTGTACCGAACCGGCTCCAACTCGCCGGTGGTGGACGCGCTGGTGGCTGCCGCCAAAGCGGGCAAAGAAGTAACCGCCATTGTGGAGCTGCGGGCGCGCTTTGACGAGGAGCAGAACGTCGCCCTGGCCGAGCGCCTGCAACGCTATGGCATTCACGTGATTTACGGGGTGGTGGGATTTAAAACCCACGCCAAGATGCTGCTGGTGGCCCGTCGGGAAGAGAACAAATTGCGCTACTACGTGCACTTGGGTACCGGAAACTACCACCCGAAAACCACCATGCTGTACACCGACTACGGCCTGATGACCAGTGACCGGGAGATCGGCGAAGACGTGTACCGGGTGTTTCTGCAACTGAGCAGTCTGGGCAAGGCGTCCAAGATGGATTGCCTGCTGTACGCGCCCTTTACCCTTCACAAAGGGATGGTGCGACGGATTCGCACGGAAAAAGAGAATGCGGAAAAGGGTAAGCCGGCACGTATCATTGCCAAGATGAATTCGCTGTATGAAGAAGAACTCACCAACGAGCTCTATGCGGCCGCCCGGGCCGGTGTGAAAATCGATTTGATTGTGCGTGGTATCTGTCAGTTGCGTCCCGGTGTCGAAGGGTTGTCCGATAATATTCAGGTGCGTTCCATCGTCGGGCGTCTGCTCGAACACAGCCGGGTATTCTATTTTGAAAATGACGGCAATCCGGAACTTTATTGCTCCAGCGCCGACTGGATGATCCGCAATATGTTTCACCGAGTGGAGACCTGTTTTCCGATCAAGCACAAGAAAATCCGCGACCGGATTATTGAAGATCTGGAGCTGTACCTGCAGGACAATACCCACGCCTGGATTTTGCAGTCGGATGGCAGTTACCAGCACCTGCAGCCCAAAGGCGGTGAAGAAGCGGTGGATGCCCAGGCGATTCTGTTGGACCGCTGGGCGGCACGGCAGTTGACGTCGGTTTAGGGATTATCGTCACACCGCAACAATATCCAGCTCGTAACCAATATCTTTCAAATACCCCGCCTCGGTTTCCAGATCCGCCAGGGTCAGCGGATTACTTTCCACCCACTGCCCCGGAAAACTCAAGGTCAAGGTCTGTTTTTGCGCGCTGAACTGTATGGGCGGGTTATCGGTTTTCTTCTGGGCGCGATTGAAAATCACCGCCAGCCGCAGTACCACGGCTAGCTGCACTAACCCGACATTATCCATCGGAAACTTCTTGGCCGGAAAACGCTTGCGGTGGGCGAGTGCCAAGGCCGCCAATTGCGCCTGCTCGGCCTTGGAGCAACCCGCCAGGTCCACGTTATCGATAATGTAGGCGCTGTGTTTATGGTAATCGGTATGGGAAATATCCAACCCGACCGGGTACAGCCGCGCCGCCCAGCCCAATAATTTGCCCGCTTCGACATTGTCCATCCCCCAAGCCTCGGCTACCTGGTCGAGCAGCACCCGAGCGGTCTGTTCAACCTGCTCGGCTTTAGGCATATTGACATGGAAGCGCTTGGCGAGTGCGTCGACACTTTCCTGACGGATGTCCCGGTTTTCCAATCGGCCCTTGAGGTCGTACAACAATCCCTCGCGCAGTGCCCAATCAGCGGCGAGCATTTTTTCAATGCTCAGGCTCTCGAAGAGTGAGGTCAGCACAATGACTCCGCCGAGAAATACCGGCTCCCGGTCACTTGAAAGCCCTTTCAAGTTCAGGTCCAGCTTGCCGTGATCCTGATAGGCCTTGATGATTTTCTTCAGCCCTTCAATAGTGATCGTGCCATCGGTCCAGCCATTCTGCTCGCAGACTTTGGCCGCCGCTTTGATGGTACCGGAAGCGCCCAACACCTCCTGCCAGCCCTGGTCCAGAAAACGGTCCAGAACCGGTGAGATTTCCTGCTGGCAGGCCACGCGCGCTTTTTTGATCAGCTTGTCGGTGACTTTGCCGTCATAGAAAAAGCGTTTGGTGAGGGCCACGCAGCCCATACTCAGGCTTTCCTTGAGCTCCGGCAGCATGCCCTGCCCAAGTATTACCTCGGTGCTTCCGCCGCCGATATCCACCACCATGCGGCGCCCCTCCCCGGGGGCGATGCAATGTGCCACGCCCAGATACACCAGGCGGGCCTCTTCCTCACCCGAAATGATCTCCACCGGATGCCCGAGTCGACTCTGGGCATCGCTCAGAAAGGCGCTGGAGTCCTCAATGCTGCGAAGGGTCTTTGTGCCGACGATCCGCACGCTGCGGGACGGATAGTCCCGCAATCGCTCACCGAACCGGTCCAGACAGGCCATGGCCCGGTCACGAGCCTCATCGTCCAGGCGACCATCTTCGGTCAGCCCCCAACCCAGACGCACAGGGTCGCGCAGTTTATCGAGCAGGGTGAGCTGATCGTTTTCCCAGCGAGCGACAATCATATGGAAGCTGTTGGATCCCAGATCGATGGCCGCAATGTGGCTGGCGCGGGCGCCAAACAGGCGGGACAGATTGAACATCCAGTTACCCTATGCGTAGTGTTCCAATTCTTCACTGAGCGCGAGCCATTGTTCCTCGCACTCATCGAGTTGTGCCTGGGTCTCTCCCTGAGATTTTAGCAGTTCCTGCAGACGCCGCTTGTTCTCGGCATCGTAGATTGCCGGATCGGCCAACTCGGTTTCGATACCGGACAGCGACTGATTCAATTTATCCATCTGGCGTTCCACTTTTTTCAGCTTATCCGTCAGCGGCTTCAGTTGCGCGCGACGGGCGGCGGCCTCCTGGCGTTGGGCTTTTTTATCCTGTTGCGGGGGTGGTGCCGCCGCCCGATCCGCCGCATTGTCATCCTGGCGACGTTGCAACAACCAACGGTAATAGTCGTCCAGGTCGCCATCGAACGCGGCGACCTGGCCATCGGCCACCAACAGAAATTCATCCACGGTGCTGCGCAATAGATGACGGTCGTGCGACACCACCAATACCGCCCCTTCAAAATCCTGCAGAGCCAGCGTCAGCGCCTGGCGCATTTCCAGATCGAGATGGTTGGTGGGTTCGTCCAGCAACAACACGTTGGGCTTCTGCCAGACAATGATCGCCAGCGCCAAGCGCGCTTTTTCGCCACCGGAAAAATGGGTAATGGGCTCAAAGGCCCGATCGCCGTGAAAATCGAAGCCCCCGAGAAAGTCCCTCACCTCCTGCTCACGAGCCGTGGGAGTCATCCTCAGAATGTGCTGCGCGGCGGAGGCATCCAGATCCAGTGCATCCAGTTGGTGCTGCGCGAAGTAGCCGAGTTGGAAATTATCACCGGTGTGACACTCACCGCTCAGCAAGGACAGCTCACCGGAGAGGGTTTTTATCAGGCTGGACTTGCCGGCACCGTTGGGGCCGAGTAAACCGATCCGGGTTTCGGGCAAGATTCCCAGGTTAACCTGACTCAGGATGCGTTTGTCGCCGTAACCGATATCGGCCTCACTGAGGTTAATCAGCGGACTGGACATTTTCCCCGCGGGAGAAAACCGGAAGCTGAACGGGGAATCGACGTGGGCCGGGGCGATCTTCTCCATCCGTTCGATCGCCTTCAGGCGGCTCTGGGCCTGCCGAGCTTTATTGGCCTGAGCGCGAAAGCGGCGCACATAGGCTTCCATATGAGCAATCTGTTCCTGCTGCTTCTTGAACGCGGCGTCCTGTTGAGCGAGTTTCTCCGCCCGCTGGTGTTCGTAGGCGGAATAGTTGCCCACGTACAGATTCAGTTTGGCGTTTTCCAGGGCCACAATGCGGTCTACCACGTTGTCCAGAAAGTCCCGGTCGTGGGAGATGATGATCAATGTACCCGGATAGCGCTGCAACCACTGCTCCAGCCACAGGGTTGCATCAAGGTCCAGGTGGTTGGTGGGCTCGTCCAACAGCAGCAGATCCGAGGGACACATCAAGGCCTGGGCCAGGTTCAGGCGAATGCGCCAACCGCCGGAAAAGTCAGACACCGGGCGATCGCCATCCCCGGGCGCAAACCCCAGACCGGAAAGCAACTGCTGGGCCCGGGCCGGCGCCGAGTAGGCCTGAATGTTCTCCATTTCGGCGTACAGGCGGGCAAGCCGCTCGCCATCGTCGTGGGCGGACTTAATCTCCGACTCAAGACGCCGCAGCTCGGTATCACCGTCGAGGACATAATCTTCTGCCCGACGATCCAGGGTTTCCACTTCCTGGGCCATGTGCGCGACGCGCCACTGGCGCGGGATATCCCAGTGGCCGCTGTCAGTCTGCAGGCGGCCCAACAGAAGCTGAAAGAAACTGGATTTGCCGCTCCCGTTGGGGCCAATGAGGCCCGCCTTCTGACCGGGGAAAAGGGTGAGGTCGGCGTGATCGAGCAGAAACTGCCGGCCACGCTGCAGGGAAACTTGCTGTAATTGGATCATGGCGCGTATTCTACACGTTCTGAATGGCCGGCTGGCCGTTGAGTGGCCCAACAGGATATTGGCAATGAACCTCGCCCGCCTCCAGACCCATTTGTGGGATTTTTCGCTCCAGCTCTATCAGCAGCCGGGGGTGGAATCGCTGTGCCTGAGCCTACAGGATGGATGGGGCGGTGATGTAAATATTCTACTCTGGCTGCGCTGGCTGGAACAGGAAGGCCTCGCCATCAACGATACCCGGCTGCGCCTGGCCCAGGCCTATATCGCCCCCTGGCGCACGGAGATCGTCGAACCCCTGCGTCGCATGCGCCAGCATATCAAACGCCACTATGGCACATCAGACCGGACCATTGAAGCCAGCCGTCAGGCGATCAAGGCCGCCGAGCTGCAGGCCGAACAGGCCGTTCAGTCCCGACTGGAAAAACTCGCCCGCACCTGGCTCGGCAGTCAGCGTAAAGCGTCGGTGACGCCGGGCGCCAACTTGACAGTCTATGCTCAAGCACTGCGCCTTCCCGACGACAAAGTCCGGGAGATGCTTGAGGTGCTGATCCGCGCTTGAGCCAAACAACAAGCCTCCCAAACGCAGAACGGGAGGCCTCAGCCTCCCGTTGTTTCTGGGCACTGCCAGAGCAGTGTCTTAAGAGCGTTACCAGGCCAGGCGCCCGAACAAACTCGCCGCCTAGAACTTGTCATCACTGTCGAAAAAGTCTCGGCCAAACAGACTGCCCGATGCGGGACGATCCGGAACCGGTTCGGCCTTGGGCTTGTCAGTCGGCTCAATCAGCTCCGTGCTCTGGTGACCGGGAACCGGCTCATGAGGATGCTCCTGGGCCGGCTGTACCGGTGGTGCCTCCGGGTTGCGGTTCACCCCGGCGTTGCTCTCACTGGTCGCGCCTGCGGCGGGAGTGGTGCTTTGCGGCGCAGCCGGCTTCTGAGGCTCTGGTTTGGCTGGTGCCTGTTTCGCAGGCGCCTCCTTCGCGGGTGCCTTCTTGGCGGCCGGTTTCTTCGCCGCCGCTTTCTTGGCAGGAGCCTTCTTGGTGGTCACTTTCGCCGCCGTCTTTTTGGCGGCGGCTTTTTTGGTGCTTGCCTTCTTGGCGGTGGTTTTCTTAGCACTGGTGCTGGTGGTTTTCTTGCGCGTACCGCGCTTGCTCGCCGCCTTCTTGTTCATTTTTTTCTCAACCGCGCGAGTCGCTTTGCGAATTTCACGCGCCAACTGATCCGCCTGCTTCTTTTCCGCCTTGGCCGAGGCCAGTGTCTGCTTCGCCTCATCCAGAGTGGCTTGTGCGGTATCAACCACTTTCTGCTGGGCGACTACCGCATCGGACGCCTTGCGCAACCGCTGCTGGGCGGCGGCGGTTTTCGCCTTGACCTTGCCGGCGGCAGCCTTTTTGCTGCGCAGCGTTTTCAACTTGCGCTTGGCCGTATCCAGCGCCTTTTTAGCCTGGGCGGCGGCCTTCTCAGCCTGGGTGAGTTTTTTGGCACGCGCCTGGTCCAGCTGCGACTGGACTTTTTCGACCTGCTTTTCCAGATCGGACACGCTGACGGTAGCTTTTTTCTTGGCAGCCATAGTGAAATTCCTGTGCAGTTGGAAAGTGAGCGATTAAGCGCATAAACCCGTGGTGGTATTGTAGTATCGTCAAGCAAAAATGTGTATGGCAGCACGCCGAATTGGGCCAGATTGGCAAAAATTTTCGCCATTTAGTGCGCTCGATGGAACCTACCGGCAAAAATGTGGACCAACGGGTTCTCATTGTGGCCAGTTAGCGCCGCAAAAAGGCGCCCATTGCCCCCTGGTTTGGGTTACCATGGAGCGCTCTTTGATACCGCTGGCTAAGCGGGCAGACTGACAAACCACTATAAAAGAAGGTGCAACGCATGAAACGCAATGTACGATTGATCGCGGGCCTGCTCGGTGCAACCGCTCTGATGGTTGGCTGCAACCAGGCCGAACCCGAGAACGAACCCGCCAAACTGGAAACCCTGGAAGAGAAGGTCAACTATGTTTTCGGCACCAATTTGGCCGAAAACCTGGCTCAGGGCGGCGTGACCATTGAGCCTGATGCTTTTGCCCAGGCCCTGCGCGACAAGCGTGATGGCGTAGAACCGCGCTTGAGCGAGGAAGAGATGCGCGAAGTGATGCAGACCTTCCAGGAGCAGGAAATGGCCCGTCGCGAAGCCGAGCAGGCAGCGGCTGCGGAAACCAACAAGCAGGAAGCCGACGCTTTCTTCGCGGAAAATGCCAAGGCTGAGGGCGTGAGTCAGACTGATAGCGGCCTGCAGTATAAAGTGCTCGAAGAGGGTGATGGCGCCAAGCCCGGAGCCGACGACACCGTCACCGTCCACTACCGCGGTCGCTTGCTCGATGGTACCGAGTTTGACAGCTCCTACGAGCGCGACCAGCCGGCCACCTTCGCACTGAACAGTGTGATTGCCGGTTGGACTGAAGCGCTGCAGCTGATGTCCGAAGGTTCCAAATACGAGCTGTACATCCCCTCGGATCTGGCCTACGGCCCCGGCGGTAACGGTCCCATTCCGCCCAACGCCGCACTGATTTTTGAAGTAGAGCTGCTCGAGATTGATGACCAGACCGAAAGCGAAAGTGCTGATAGCGAGGGCGCCGAGTAAACACAGACTCAGTTCACGCCATAAGAAAAAAGCCGCCTCACAAGGGCGGCTTTTTTAATGCACGGTAGAAACCGATAGCGGTCAGTACGTCAGATCGTGCACAAAGCCATCGGAGCTGAGCGCCCGATAAACGTCCGGGTTGTCGGTGAAGGCGAGATCCATCACCGCCACGGCGGTCGGATGGAAGGCTTTTCTTTTGGGCAGTTGCCAACTGTACACCACCGCCTGGCGCTGTAAGTCCCACAGGTCAACCCGACCCGACGGCTGCCCGGTCAACAGCCAGTCACCATCGTCACTGAAGCGCGCCACGGTCACCTGGGTGCCGCGTTTGACGCGTTCCTCGGGCAGCGGCAACTCCCAGATCAGGCCGCCTTCCGCACTCCACAACCTGGGGCGTTCATAGCGAGCCGCCGAGAGCAATGTTCGGCCGTCCGGACTCATCGCCACGCACTGTATGGGGGAGTCATGTTGCTGAGAGACGACCGGGTCGCCGGTCTCAAGATTCCACAGAGTAGAGGTTCCTTCATCGGAGCCGGTCAGGGCCCGGGTGCCATCAGCACTCAGAGCCACCGCTGATACCCGGTCACTGTGGTGCAGGTTGCGGATGATTCCGCCACGGCGAACGTTGTACACCGACGCACGATGATCGGCCAACCCCAACAGCGCGTGCTCTCCCTCGGGTCCGAGGTCGCTCGCCAGAATCTCCGACGGGCTGCTCCAGTACTGTTCGGCCCGGCCACTCTGGCGATTCCAGAGCACCAGCGTGCGCTCATCGGTCGTGAGTGCGAAGTCACCCTCTGGCGAGAAGCTTGCCGAGGTGATCAGGGTGAGACTGTCGGCCTTGTGATTCCAGTCATAACGACGCTCATCCGTGTCGAGGGCCCAGAGGCTGCCGCCCTGATAGCCGGAGCCGACCACCGCCCAGGCTCCGTTGCGGGACAGGGCGCCCGATTGAACGCTGCGAGAGGCCACTTCGAGGCTGGCCGCCGGCTCCGCCGGCCGATCGCACCCGGCGAGCGCCAGCGCGAGGAGCGAGCACAGGCCCAAACGGGAGAAATGACGAACCACGGACGCAGCGTTACGCATAGGCGGGTCTCGCTCGTTTCAGTGATCGGGGATCAGGCCACCAGATCTTTATGTGCAGTATGCAGCACGGCGATCATGCGATCTTCAGCGGTAAACCGGGTTTCCAGGGTTTCCCCCAGCGTCGACAGATCCCGATCCAGGGTTTCCAGATCATCGGTCTCCAGATACTTGTCGTTGAAGTCCAACACTTCCTGAGTGGTCAGATCCACCACCTTGAACAACTGGCTGGCCTCTTTCAGCGCGTCCTCGTCGTCGAATTCACGCCCTTCCTTGATCAGTTGGTCATACACTTCAAAGTGCCCGGCCGACACATAATCCACCATGATTTCGCACAGGTGACGCAGTTTATGACCTCGCAACTCTTCGTCGGCCTCACCGGCCTTCATGGCACTGAGGTCGCAAAACTGAACCAGCATTTTGCGCCGCTCTTCCAGCCAGCGATCAATGATTGTACTCACGCCACCCCAGCGCTCTTTTGCATCTTTACAGTTGTCTAACATAACCCGTCCTTAACCGAGTGAAACATCGACGCCCGATTTAGCGCCGACGCAGGGCCTGCCACAGATGTGCAAGCCCCAGTAGTATAAATCCAATGAGCGTCCAGCCGGGAATGCTGATCCCGAACAATGACCAGGCCACCTCGGCACAATTGCCATCACCGGTGAGCATGACCCGCAGCGCATCCAGCAGCGGGAAAGTATCCAGAATATAATCCACCCCCGGGCCGCAGGCGGGCACTTCGCTGGCGGGCAGACTCTGCAGCCACAGTTGGCGGCTGGATACGGCCCCACCGGCGACTGCCGACAGCACCCCCAACCCCGCATAAACACCCCGGCCGATACGCCCTGGATGGTGTACAAATGCCAGAAGCGCCCAGATGCCCACCAAAATGACGAACATTCGTTGACTGACACACAGGGGACAGGGCTCCAACCCCATAGCGTGCTCCATGTACAGTGCAACAGCCATCATGGCCACCACCGCGAGCACGATGAGCAGGTTGGTCATACGAATGGTCAATGGCATAATCAGTTCTCGTGGGGCGATCACAAGGCGCTATGAGTGCGCCGCCTTTAGGCTACAATGGTACGCAATAACGCCCTGAGCGCGCCACCATTTAGCGCACAGAATCCCGAAATGAATCACCGGTAGGTTTTTCGATGTCGATCTTCAAGCATGCGTCTTCCCTACTGTCGGCAGGCTTCTTTCTGTCCCTGGCGCTCAGCGCGAGCCTGCTTCTGAGCGGGCCTGCCAGCGCCCAAGAGGAGGAGCTGGAAGACGGCCAGCTCTACGTACCGCTGAGTGAGCCCCTGGTGGTCAACTACGGCGGACCGGGGCGACTCAAGTATTTACGGGCCGAAGTTTCGCTGCGTCTCGATAAATCCCGGGACGCCAGTGTGATCCGCCATCACATGCCCCTGATACGACACCACCTGGTGATGCTGTTCAGTCGCCAGGGGGAGGAAGAGATCAATACCCAGAGCGGGCGCGAGCAACTGCGCCAGACCGCGCTGGCGGAGACCAACGCGCTGCTCGCCCAAGAGGAAGGCCGGGAGGATGTGGTCCGGGACCTGCTGTTCAGAAACTTTGTTGTACAGCGCTGAGGCCCGCTCTCAGCGCTAAGCTTCGGCAACCGGTGTTCCGCAACCGCAGTCCTGATACTGGCGGTAATAGTCCGCCAGATAGTCTTCAAAGCTGAGTTGATCCGCTGCTTCGACGGCCTCTTGGTCGCTCAGTGACTGTTCAGCCATTTGCGCGTAGGCGGCCTGCTCCTCCGGCTCCAGTGGACGCTCCAGGAACGCGTCCCGGTGCTTCTCGGCCAGTCCCATGGCGTGACGGAAAAACGTCAGTTTGTCCCGCCGCATATCCTCAAGCACTCGCGCAGAGGGCGTCAGGGACGGATCTTCCACCTTGCGACGCTGTTGCCCCACCGCTGCCCGGAAGTGCCCGTCACCGGCGTTCTGGTCCAGTAGCCCCGCACAGTCACTCATTTCACGCAATAACGTCTCGGCCCACTCGGCCATGGCAACTTCACCCTCACCACGACACAAGGTCAGACCGGGTTCCCGACCACGGTAAACAATCCGCGCCTGATTTTCCTGAATGTTGCGGTACTCCTGGTCGTCGGCTTTCGGGCTCGGCGACAGCAGGCAGTGCAGCAGGAAAGCATCCAGAAAATGGATCTGCTCGGCACTGATACCCAAGGGCTCATAGGGGTTCAGATCAACGCAGCGCACCTCTACATACTCTACGCCGCGCAGCCGAAGCGCCTGTAGCGCCGTTTCGCCGCGCCGTGTGGTGCGCTTGGGACGCACGCTGCTGTAAAACTCGTTCTCGATTTGCAGCAGGCTGGTGTTGAGCTGCTGGTACTCACCGTCTGAACCCTTAACGCCAACGGCCTGGTACGCCGGATGAGGCTGAGTAATGGCTTTACACAGAGTCTGAAGGTACGAAGGCAAATCGTTATAGCAGACAATCATCTGTTGCTGAGCATCGCTCTGGTAACCCAGATCCCCCATACGTAACGAGGTGGCGTAAGGGGCGTGCAGAGTATGCTCATCGCCCTCAAATGGCACCAGTTTGTGCGGTCGGTTGCGCACAAATGAACGGCAGACTGCGGGAGCGGCCCCAAACAGATAGATCAACAGCCAGGAATAGCGACGGAAGTTGCGAATCAGATCGAAGTAGCGCCGGGTTTTAAAGTCCTGCAGCGAATCAGTATCGCCCTCTTCGCGCTGTAGCGTTCGCCAGAAGTCATCCGGCAGTGAGAAGTTGTAATGGACTCCGGCAATGGTCTGCATCACCCGCCCGTACCGGTGGGCCAACCCCAGGCGGTATACGGTTTTCATTTTGCCACTGTTGGAGCTGCCATAGAGTGCCACCGGCACCCCTTCTTCGCCCTTGAGTGCACAGGGCATGCTGGCTGGCCAGAGCAGTTCCCGATCCAGCACGTTGTAGGTATAACGGTGGATGTCATCCAGTTGCTTGAGCAGTGCATCAACCCGGGTGAACGGCTCGGTAATGAACTCCAGCAACGCCTCACTGTAGTCGGTGGTGATATGCGGGTGTGTCAACGCCGACCCCAGTCCCTTGGGGTGAACCGCCTGGGACAGCTCGCCCTCGGGCGTCACCCGCAGACTCTCTTTCTCCACGCCCCGGCGAATGCCGCCCAGCGTCTGGTTAGCGGTTGACGCAAAGTGCGTCAGTAGGTGGCGGAAACGCTCGGATTGGGACAAGGTTGGCTCCTTTACAGCACGAACCGGCCGGTGTTGAAAACGCGTTAGTTTTGCGCCTCTTGGGCGGACTCGGAGGGCTCCGATGACGCTTCCGGGGCCGGTTCGGCCTCTTCCGCCCGGACGGGCTTCACTCGGGCCCGCGGTGGGGGCATGTCATCAACGGCCAGCACCGGAAGACCACGCTCATCGGGCTGACAGGGCAGAATATGAATCCGCTGCTCGAAATCCTTGGCACTCACTTCCACCTTCAGATTGATGGCCTCGTCCTTGTGGGGTGTTTTGTACAGGGCGCCGCGGTCCCGACCGTCCAGCCAATCTTTCTGTTTTCCCAGAAAATACCCATGCTGATTACGCAAAATGTACAGCTCTGTCATTGATCACCTTGCAGTCGTCACTCAACGTCACAGGACGGAGGGGCGTGCGGAATCTGACCTCCGCCGAAACGGGAATTGTTCAGTGTTAGGGCCCCGAGTGCAAGGGGTTTTTGCCTAACCGTCGGTCGGGCCGCCGCCAACCCCGGTCCACCATACCTCAAATGGGTGATGCCCTCCTGCCCCACCTGTACTAGACTGCCAAGAGGAGTTTAGCGACAGCTTCGCGCCGGAGCCGCTGTTCCGCTCCATCGGCAGCGACAGGGACCCGTCCGGACCAGGATTCGGTACCGACCTCTCATAATCATATTGGAGCAAGATCATGCTTGTATTCATTCGAACTTTACTATTGAGCTTCGCCCTGATCATGCTGGCCGCGTGCGGTGGCAGCAGCGGCGGCGATACCACACCGCCCAACAATGATGGCGGCGGCAATACCGACGACGATAATGACGGCGGCAACGATGACGACGGGGACGACCAACCCACCAGCGGCAGTCGCACCGGCACCTTTGTCGACAGTGCTGTTGCGGGAGTGACGTTCACCAACGCTCCCAGCGGCGTCACCGGCACCACCGACGCCCAAGGCCGGTTCACCTTTGAGCCGGGCGATACCGTGACGTTCTCCATTGGTGATCTGAGCTTCCCCCCAACCACCGCACGCGGCGTCATTACGCCTCTGACCATTGCCGGCACCGATGACCCCACTGATGTGGTAGCGACCAATATTGCCCGCCTGCTGCAGACCCTCGATTTTGATGGGGATGCCAGCAACGGCATCGATATCGCCAGCCAGGCCGCCGACTTCGCCACGGCGGTGGATTTCTCGGCTGAGGATTTCGATGATCAGGTGGCCGACCTGGTCACCAACTCCGGCAGCGACAATGCCACCCTGGTTACCGCCGAAGACGCTCGGGCTCACCTACAGGCCTCAATCGACAATGTCCGGGACCAGGCCGTGGGGAGCTGGTATTACGTGGACACGTCAGCGGCGGATCCTGAAGAACAGTTTGTCATCGTGCTGACCCTATTAGCCGACGGTCGCTTCGCCATCTTCAATGACGAGGACTGGCCCGAAATGGATGGTTTCGAAGTGGGTGAACTCGACTGGAACATCAACAATGGCCAGATCACCCTGTCGAACGTGCGCGACTACAACGGCGAGATTGGTTTGGCTGGCAGCACCTGCGCCTCGGAGGAGGACAGCCTGTTCACTTTCGACCTGGTCACGGGCGACAACCCTGGCGACGACAAGCTCTTGGTCGGTGCCGATACCGGCGTAGGCGAGGGTTGCGATGAAGAAGGAGACGGTGCCGAAGTCATTGAGTTCACCCGCCTCTACAGCGACACCGACGGCCGGGTGGGCACCTGGAGTATTGAAACCGAGACGGAATTTGTTCTTATCCACCTGTTTGAAAGCGGCCTGTACGCCATGCTTCAGGAGTCACCAATGGATGATGCCGGACAGACTGGCATTGAGCGCGGCCAATACAGCATCGACAGTGACACCGGAGCCGCTACATTTACCCAGGATACGGACACCAATGGCGAATGGGGTCTTTCACACCCCTGCCCCGGTACGGCTCCCGGAGTACGGAACTGTTTGAGCGACGGCAGCGATACGGTTACTACTATCAACTTCAATGCCGAGAGCAACCAGCTGGTGCTGATCGAAAGCCTGGAAACGGAAAATAATGGTGGCGAAGAGCAACCTATCCTTCTCGACAGAGTCGGGCCGACCGGCGTGGAAGTAGGCTCAAGCAACTGAGGTGGTAGCGACGACGAAGCCCCTTAGGCAACCACTGGTCATGGCAGTTGACCATGAACCAGTAGGCTGACTCGTTACGCTCAGGAGCATGAAGCTTCCAACCTGAAGAGACCAGAACTTCCGCTCGGAAGCTCTGGTCTCAGCCACCGCCCCTCTCATTAGCCGTCTGCCCCTTAAAGCACTGGCCGGTAGGCTAAGACGACATCCTCTCACTCAAAATGAAAACGTTTCTATTTTTTTGACCAAATCGCTTGCCAATCACCCGACAGCGGGTTCATAATTCGCACTATTAAGTGTCTTGCCGACCATAAGTTAAAATGGCAACGTTTTCATAAAGGTGTCATTTTGGATGAGGGCGTCAAGGCACACAGCGCTAACGGAGCGAAACCGTGTCGATCAAGCAAGTGGCCAAATTGGCCGGGGTATCCATCTCCACGGTATCCCGGTGCCTGAACAGCCCCGACCAGGTCAAACCCAAGACCCTGGCCGCGGTTCAGTCGGCTATTGAGGAAACCGGCTACGCCCCCAATGCCCTGGCCCGCAACTTCCGCCGGGGCAAAACCGGGCTGATTCTGGTGGTGCTTCAATCCGTGGGCCTGCCCTTCTGGGAAGGGGTGATGCGCGGCATCAATGGCGTCGCCCGGGAAACCGGCTATTCGATCCTGATCCGGGAAACCGCCAGTAGCCAGCCTGAGCTGGACGACTACTGCAAGATGGTCATGTCCAAGGAGGCCGACGGCATCATCGTGCTCGCCAGCCCCTCGCCCATTTCCGGCACCAGCCAGTACTCCACCCAGGCGCGGCGCACCCCGATCGTGCTCGGTTGCGAAAACGTCACCGACGAAATGGCCCATATCCCCAGCGTACGGGTCGACAACCGCCGCGCCGCGAGCGAGGCCACCCAGTATCTGCTCCAGCTCGGTCACCAGCGTATCGGCTTTATCGCCGGATCCCGTGGCTCCCTGCTGACCCGCGACCGGGAGCGGGGCTACTTCGATGCCATGAAAGCCAGTCCTCAGGGCGAACACCGGGAGTGGGTGGTCAACGGCGATCAGACCATTGACGGTGCCCGTCGGGCCACCCGCAAGTTGCTCAGCCTACCGGAAGCGCCCACCGCCATTTTCTGCGCCAACGACGAAATGGCCATGGCGGCCATTTATGAAATCAAACGCCGGGGACTGCGCGTCCCCGAGGACATCTCGGTGGTCGGTTTCGATGACACCCGCTACGCGGCCATCATGGATCCGCCCCTGACAACAGTGGTGCAGCCCACGGAAGAGATCGGCGAGCGGACCATGCGCCGGCTGATCAGCGCCATTGAAGGGCACGATATTGGCGAGGCACCAGAAATCGTGGAGCACCGGCTGATCGTGCGGGACTCTACCGCGCCACCGCGCTCCGATACCTTCGGCCAGACACAGAGTCAGTCGACGGAGCGGATGGCCTGAATCGAGCAACACCGATTTACTGGTAGTCAACTAAACTATAAGATGGGCGGCAAGCGGCTCAAACCCAACAGACAGAAAGAGTAGAACTATGTACTTTTTAGGATTAGACATCGGCAGCTCCTCGGTCAAACTGGCCGTCATCAATGGCGAAACCGGCGAACGCGTGGCGAATGCCACCTACCCGCCCCAGGAAATGACCATCAGCGCCCCGCAGTCCGGCTGGGCGGAACAGTCCCCGGAAGCCTGGTGGGACGCCGTATGTCAGGGCTGCGCCCAGATGTGGGCCGAGCACCCCGGAGCGAAAGACAAGATCGGCGCCATCGGCATTTCCTATCAGATGCATGGCCTGGTGGCGGTGGATGCGCAAGGCGAGGTATTGCGTCCCTCGATCATCTGGTGTGACAGCCGCGCGGTCGCCACCGGCGAGAAAGCCTTCGAGGAACTGGGTAAAGACTGGTGCATGGAGCACCTGCTCAACTCCCCGGGCAACTTCACCGCCGCCAAGCTGCGCTGGGTACAGGAAAACGAACCGGACACCTACGCCAAAATCGACAAGATTCTGCTGCCCGGCGACTACATCGCCTACAAACTGAGCGGCGAATGCACCACCACCGCCTCCGGCCTGTCCGAGGGCGTATTCTGGGACTTTGCGGAGAACAAAGCCTCGGACAAGCTGCTCAAACACTGGCACATTGATCCGTCGCTGCTCGCCAAGCAGGTCCCGAACCTGGGCGTGCAGGGTGAAGTGCACGAACAGGCGGCGCGCGAGCTGGGCATCAACGCCGGCGCCAAAATCGCTTTCCGCGCTGGCGACCAGGTGGCCAATGCCATGAGCCTGAATGTGCTGGAGCCGGGCGATGTAGCCACCACCGCCGGTACCTCTGGCGTGGTCTATGCGGTCACTGACAAGAATATTGCTGACCCGGATCAGCGCATCAACACCTTCCGCCACGTCAACAAAGGCGAGGCCGAAGTGCACAAGGGCCTGCTGGCCTGCATCAACGGCGCCGGCCGGATGAACAGCTGGCTGCGCGGCGTGCTGAGCGCCGGCGGTGAGGTCTCCTACCCGAAACTGAACGAGCTGGGCGAATCCGTGGAACCTGGCAGCGACGGTTTGAACGTCTATCCTTTCGGGAACGGTGCCGAACGGATCATGCGCAACAAGCTGCTGTCTGCCCAGATGGATGGCCTGGACCTGAACCGCCACAGCGTCAACCACATCGCCCGCGCCACCCAGGAGGGCGTGGCCTATGCCATGAACCTGGGCTTTGATCTGATCAAGGGCCTGGGCGCGGAAACCCGCGTGGTGCGTGCCGGGCACAGCAACATGTTTTTGAGCCCGATTTTCAGCAGCGCCTTTGTAAACCTGACCGGCGCTCCGCTGGAGCTGTATCAGACCGACAGCGCCGAGGGCGTCGCCCGGGCCGCGGCCTGGGGTTGCGACTACTACACCTCCCGCGAGGATGTATTCCGCACCCTGACCCGCAAGGCGATTCTCGAGCCGGAGGCAGCGCTGCAATCCCGTTACCAGGAACTCTATGGCCATTGGCGTGAGGCGGTCGAACGCCGCCTTGCCGAGGCCCGATAAGGACACCCGAAACCGGGCGGTGGCGCCACCGCCGCCCACCTCTTTTCACACAAAGCACAAAAGGTCATTACCATGAGTATCACCCTAGGCGATAAAGAGTATTTCCCCGGCGTTGGCAAAATTGCCTACGAAGGCCCTGAGTCCGACAACCCCTTCGCGTTCCAGTATTACGACGAGAACCGCGTAGTGGCCGGCAAGACCATGAAAGAGCACTTCCGCTTTGCCGTGTGCTACTGGCACACCTTCTGCGGCGCAGGTCACGATCCCTTCGGCCCCGGCCCCTTCCACTTCCCCTGGAGCGAAGGCAAGGACCACGAAACCCGCACCCGCATGAAGCTGGACGCGGCGTTCGAATTCTTCACCAAGTTGGGCGTGCCCTACTACTGCTTCCACGATGTGGACGTGATTGAAGAAGGTGACTCCCGCGCGGAAACCCAGAAGCGTCTGCAAAACTGGGTCGAGCTGGCCAAAGCCAAGCAGAAAGAATCCGGCGTGAAGCTGCTGTGGGGTACCTCCAACCTGTTCAGCAACCCGCGCTTCATGAACGGTGCGTCCACCAACCCGGACTTCGACGTGGTCGCCTACGCCGGCGCCCAGCTGAAAGACGCAATGGACGCGACCATTGCACTGGACGGTGAGAACTACGTGTTCTGGGGCGGCCGCGAAGGTTACATGAGCCTGCTCAACACCGACATGAAGCGCGAGCAGGAGCACCTGGCCCGTTTCCTGACCATGGCCCGCGACTACGGCCGCAAGAACGGCTTCAAGGGCAACTTCCTGATCGAGCCCAAGCCGATGGAGCCCACCAAGCACCAGTACGATTTCGACAGCGAAACCGTCATCGGCTTCTTGCGTCATCACGGCCTGGACAAAGACTTCAAACTGAACATTGAAACCAACCACGCCACCCTGGCCCAGCACACCATGGACCACGAAATGCAAGCGGCAGCCAACGCCGGCATGCTCGGCTCCATTGACGCCAACCGCGGTGACTACCAGAACAGCTGGGATACCGACCAGTTCCCGTACAACATCAACGAAACCGTTGAAATGATGCTGGTTCTGCTGCGCCACGGCGGCTTCCAGGGTGGCGGTGTCAACTTCGATGCCAAGCGTCGTCGTAACTCCACCGACCTGAACGACACTTTCCACGGCCACATCGGTGGTATGGACGTGTTCGCCCGTTCCCTGTTGATCGCCGACGACCTGATCCAGAAGTCGCCGCTGGAGAAAATGCGCGCCGAGCGTTATGCCTCTTTCGATAACGGTAAAGGCGCCGACTTCGAGCAGGGCAAACTGACTCTGGAGCAACTGGCTGAAATTGGTAATGCCCTGGGCGAGCCGAAGCAGACCAGCGGTCAGCAGGAGCTGTACGAAAACATCATCAACCGTTTCGTACGCTAAGCAGATTGCCCTGAAAACCGCTTCGTTCTCCAGAAGATTGTTTTGAAGGGCTGAGAGTGGACCGGCGGCGTGACAGGTTCTGAAAACGCGATGACTAATCGGCAGGATAGCCGATTAGCACAGCGCAAGCTGCCGCAAGGCGAGCCACATGGATGTGGTGATTGAATCATCCCTGTAGCTCTCTCACTTCATCCCTGAAGTGAGAGTTTCAGAACCTGTCACGCCGCCGGTCTTTCTGCCACCACGAAACCTGAGCAGTTTCCCAACCGTGGATTAAGGCCACATCCGAAGTGCTCAAACACCAATAGCTGCAGTAGATACTTAAAATACTAATATTGAAAAATTAATATGAGAGAGCAAAACAATGAAAACATGGCTATCCCTTGCCGGGGCAGCGCTGCTATTGGGCGCCTGCACATCGGCCAACCACCCCGATCAATCTCAAACCGACGCCGAAGACTGTAGTCCCTACCTGGGCAACCCTTACGTCAAACACTGCCAGCAGTGGGAGACCACCTACGAGGGTCAACGCCAGGCGGATCTCGGTGACGGTACTTATCTCAACCCCATCATGTCCGGCGATCGCCCCGACCCGAGTATCCTGAAGGACGGCGACGACTACTACATGACCTTTTCTTCGTTTGAGGCCTACCCGGCCCTGACGATCTGGCACTCCAAAGACCTGGTGAACTGGGAGCCCGTTGGCCCCGCCCTGACCGAGTATGTCGGCAGCATCTGGGCACCGGAGCTGACCAAACACGACGGGCGCTACTACCTGTACATTCCGGCCAAGTTTCCGGGCAACAACAATATCTATGTGGTCTATGCGGACAACATCGAAGGCCCCTGGTCCGATCCGATCGCTCTGGATAACGACCTGATTGACCCCGGGCACGCCGTGGGCGAGGACGGAAAACGCTACCTGTTCCTGTCTGCCGGCTATCGCGTGCCGCTGTCTGACGATGGTTTGCGTATCACCGGAGAAATGGAGCACGTCTATGACGCCTGGGATTATCCCGAGCACTGGGACGTGGAATGCGACTGCCAGGAAGGCCCCAAGATCATGCAGCACGGCGGCTATTACCACATGATCACCGCCGTCGGCGGCACCGCCGGTCCGCCTACCGGTCACATGGTGATTCACGCCCGCTCCAAATCCATCCACGGCCCCTGGGAAGACTCGCCCCACAATCCGATTGTGCGCACCGAGAGCGCCGCGGAGAAATGGTGGTCCCGCGGTCACGCCACCCTGGTCGAAGGCCCAACCAACGGCGATTGGTACATGATGTACCACGGCTATGAAAACGGCTATTACACGCTGGGTCGTCAGACCCTGATGGAGCCGGTGGAGTGGACCGACGATGGCTGGCTGGTCACCAAAGGCTACGACATGAGTCAGCCCATTCCCAAGCCCGAAGGTGGCACCGCGCTCACGCACGGTATCCCCCTTTCCGATGACTTCAGCACCAACAAATTCGGCATCCAGTACAGTTTCTTCCGTGGTGATATTACCGAAAACGAACGGGTGCACTACGATCACGATGCTGGCGTTCTGGAGCTGGAGGCCAAGGGCGACTCACCCAGCAACAGCTCGCCTCTGACCTTCATTGCCGGCGATCACTCCTATCAGTTTGAAGTCGATATCGACTTTGACGAGGGCGCTCAGGCCGGCGCCGTGGTGTTCTACAACGATAAGCTCTACGCCGGCGTTGGGGTCAACAAGGCGCATTTCGTCCTGCACCGCTACGGCATGGACCAGCGCACCGCCCCCAAGCCCCACGGCATGGATACCCAGCTTCGGATGCGGATTACCAATGACCGACACATTCTCACTATCCACACGAGTACCGATGGCGGAGAGACCTGGGTCAAATACCCAACCCAGATGGAAGTCTCCGGGTATCACCACAATGTGGCTTATGGCTTTATGAGTCTGCGCCCGGCCCTTTACGCGGCCGGTGAAGGTAAAGTGCGCTTCAGCAACATGGTGTATCGCGCTCTGCCCTGATAAGCTACACACGCACCCGGCCTTAAAGACAGACAATAATGGCCGGGTTGCACAGGGACTGGCCACCGGGCGCCACGCCTACGGCCAGTTTCAGGTCAACATGGGGCAACAACCAGTTCAACGATAACAATCACGGTCTGGCAATTTTTGGAACCCAAAAAAACCATAGGTATTCACTCCATGACTACAAATGCAACTCACCCTGAACAGGGAAGTACGCTGTTTATTGTGTTGATCAGCTGCGTCGCCACGATCGGCGGCTTTCTGTTCGGCTTCGACAGTGGCGTAATCAACGGTACGGTCGAAGGCCTGCAAACCGCGTTCAACTCCGACAGTGCCGGTACCGGGTTGAGCGTGTCGTCCATGTTGCTCGGCTGCGCCGTCGGCGCCTTCTTTGCCGGTAACCTCGCGGACAAATACGGACGTCGCGCCCTACTGATCGTCGCCTCGATCTTTTTTATTGTCTCCGCCTGGGGCTCCGGCGTGGCCGGCGGCACCATTGAATTTGTCTTCTACCGGATTCTGGGCGGTCTCGCCGTGGGTGCCGCCAGCGTCATGGCACCAGCCTATATCAGTGAGGTGGCTCCAGCGCGCTACCGCGGTATGCTCACCTCAGTGCAGCAGATCGCCATTATCACCGGCCTGACCATGGCATTCTTCAGCAACTATCTGCTGGCCAAATTTGCCGGCGGCTCCACCCGGGAGTTCTGGTTGGGCTTTGAAACCTGGCGCTGGATGTTCTGGATGGAGCTGATCCCGGCGTTCATCTTTTTCTTTGCGCTGCTGGCCATCCCGGAAAGTCCCCGCTACTTGGTGGCATCCGGCAACATGGAGAAAGCCGGCGGTGTTCTGGCCCGGCTGTATGGGCGCAGCACGGCCGAAACCAAAGTCGAAGAAATCAATACCTCACTGGCCAAAGACCATCACCGCCCTCGCCTGTCCGATCTGATCAACAAGCAGACCGGCAAGCCGCGCACCATCGTCTGGATTGGCATCGGCTTAGCGGTGCTGCAACAATTCGTGGGTATCAACGTGGTGTTCTACTACGGCGCGGTACTCTGGCAGGCAGCGGGTTTTTCCGAAAACGACGCCCTGGCCATCAACGTCATTTCCGGCAGCATCAGCATCGCAGCCTGTCTGATCACCTTTTTCTTTGTCGACAAAATTGGTCGCAAACCGCTGTTGTGGTTCGGCTCGGCGGGTATGGCCATCACTCTGGGCCTGGTCGCCTACGCCTTTGCCGGCGCACCGGTGAACGTGGAAACCGGCAACCTGAACCTGTCCGACAATGCTGGCCTGTTGGCTCTGATTGCGGCGAACGCTTACGTGTTCCTGTTCAACCTGTCCTGGGGCCCGGTGATGTGGATCATGCTCGGGGAGATGTTCCCGAACCAGATTCGCGGCTCCGGTCTGGCCGTTGCCGGTCTGGCCCAATGGTTGGCCAATTTCCTGGTCACCTGGACCTTCCCGATTCTTCTCGCGGGCATTGGTTTGTCCGCCGCTTACGGTATCTACACCTTCTTCGCCGCGCTGTCCGTGGTGTTTGTGTTGATGATGGTGCATGAAACCAAAGGGAAGGAATTGGAGGAGATGGAGGGGTAAAAATGGACGCAATAGCGAGTGTTCATTTAGTGAGGGGACTTCGCATTGCAACGCTCCGCCTGGGTTAGCAGAGCAAGTATTGGCTGCATCAAGCCCGGGCCGCGAAGGGGAAGCCCTTTCAAGACACGCCGTAAACCCATCCCTGGGGGCTCGACGCGCGGAGTCCCTCCGCTTACGGTCTTGAAAGGGCTTCCCCTCCCCGTCCCTCAGTGCCACACAAAGATATTGGTGCAGGTGCTAGTTCCCGAAACGTTACGTTGGCTCTGCGGAGGCTGGGTAACCCCTTGTGAGACCGTCGCCTGCCTGGACGGCAGGCGATCGAGCCTACAGGGATGTATTTACGGCGTGTCTCACAAGGGGTTACCCAGGCGGAGCGCTCCACGACGAAGCTCCTTTACTACCACCGAGCCAAACGCAATAACGCAGCGACCGATATCGCATCGGTGATTTCACCGCGATCTACCATGGAGATGGCTTCGGTCAGCGGTAATTTTTTCACTTCAATATCTTCGCTGTCATCCAGACTCTGTTCAACGGCTTGCAGATCCCGTGCAACGTAAATGATCGCGGTCTCATCGGTGACCGAATTGGATAACTGCAGCTCCTGCAGTATTTCCCAATGTTGTGCCGCCAGCCCCACCTCTTCCTGCAACTCACGCTTGGCGGCACTCAATGGGTCTTCATCGCGGGGGCAACCACCCTCCGGAATTTCCCAGGTATATTCACCCATGGTGTAACGGGTCTGACGCACCAGCCAGGTGTTGCCCGCTTCATCAATTGGGACCACACCGACCGCGGTATTTTTGAAATGCACCACGCCATAGATGCCATCCGTACCAGCCGGAGTGATCACCTCCTCGTGGGACACTTTAATCCAGGGGTTTTCATACACGCAGCGCGTCGACTTGCGCTGCCAGCCGCCGATTCGATCAGTCACACAATCACCTTTATCATTTAGGGGAGACACTCAGGGGTCAATGCAAACGGTGGGGGTCAAACTCAACGCGCTGGATGTGTCGACCGAGCATCAACACGCGACCAAAGTAGCGATCACCACCAGTGACGGTAAACTCGAAATAAAACGCTCGCCATAAACCGGGGCGGCCCCGAGCGTCTCTTTTGATCCAGAGCTTACGCAGGTAGACACTCTGATCCAGCATTTGTACCTGCATCTGTTCACAGTGACGACGGGCCGCAATAAACGCCCGGTCTTTTGCCTGGAAGTCGCGCCAGCTGTAATAGATAAACAAGCCCAGAACGGTCAGCCAGATCAACGCTTTCAAATCGAGCATGAATTCATGATTCCCGGACAAACCCAAAGGATACCGTCTGGTGACTCGCGGAACCACCCCGAGAGAACAATTTTCAGCATAAGAAACATGTGGCTTAACGCGAGCGAAAAGCAGTGGGGGCAAGCCAGAGCGGAGCGCTCTCTGGCTCAATGCGGGCCGCCGGAACCGGCGGCCGCGCGGATGATTGCGTTCGGTCAGATTACAGCGGTGTGACGTTTTCCGCCTGGGGCCCTTTCTGGCCCTGGGTCACTTCGAAAGTGACGCTCTGGCCTTCTTTCAACGTACGACGACCTGAACCGTTGATGGCACGAAAGTGAACAAACACGTCTGCACCACCTTCACGCTCAATAAAACCATAACCTTTGTCGTCGTTGAACCACTTAACAACACCTGATACCAGTTGATCTGACATACTTTCCTCGTCTAGCAAACAAATGCAGATCCGAAAACATGAACGAACCTGCCTGACATAAACCGACCTTGGTCAACGCCTGGGCGAGCAACGCAAAAGCCGGGGTGAAACAACCCCAGGGGTTGTGCTAAGGGAAGGGTCGAACAAAGTTACTGGAGGGTGCCTCGCGGGAGCCTAGCCTTTGGCCGTTCACAATCTCTAGCAAAAAAATTAAAGCACTTCGTTCCGGGCAGTTCAAGCATAATTTGATGAAACTTTGAGCGGGTTCCGAAGCGGCACTGGCAGGGCACTAAAGTGGTGCCATTCCGTTAGTCTCGGCGGCGAGCCAAAACTTCGTGCAGATAAATTGACAACACCACCAATGGAATAGCCAGAATCATGACGACGCGTTTAAGTACTTCGAACTCCAGCCCTTCCTTGGCCAACTGGTAACAGGCCAGCGCCCAGACGGCGCTGGCGAAGTAGGCCCAGCGCCAGCGCCGGAAAACACCCAGCGCCACCACCCAGCCCACCGGGGCCAGCAACAGTCCATAGCCCTGTGAGTAGCCCAGAAACACCGCGCCGGCAACCAGCAGGCACAGGATCAACAGAGCATTGAGTGACAGGTCCAGTCGGCGCTTACGCTCGGGGGTGAGTAGCGGCATAGTCGGTATTATTCCTTGTCCACGAAGTACATAGGGTCTTTTTTGATGGCGGCCAGTGCCGCATCCCAGGCCGCCTGAGCATCCACCAACATGCAATCGGCCGCGAGCAGTTGGCCACGTTTGATGGCGCCTTCGGGCAGCAGAGACTCCAGGCGATCGTAGTGTTGTACATAGCCTTTGAAGCTGTGGCAGCGAACAGCATTGGTGATCTGCCGGCCCCGGGCGTCGGTCAGAATGAAATCCACAGGCTCCTCTTCCAACAGGTACGGCGGCATCACCTGTTCTTCCACCGCGTGCATCATGGTGTTGACGGTGAAATCGCAACCGAGAAAGAGTATCCGGCCGCCGAGCTTCGGCAAGATGGCGAAGGGCGAATGCTCACCGCAGGGCGTGTGGTCCTTTTCGTGGCCCACCAGCAGGTCCGAGGTATTGGGGCCGATCGCCGCCGCCGAGTGCGTGGGGTGAAGGCTGCGCACCACACCCTGCTGACGACGGAACGCCTCGCTCAGGCTGCCGACGCAGGAAGGGGTTTCCTCGGTGTCGAACAGCGGATTCTCGGCGTTGACCGTTTCGTAACTGAGTGTAGGCATCGCCAGGGTGCCCTCAGGCCCCAGGGCCCGGCGCAGCCCGGCCGATACGATATCAGCAGGCATCGCCTCCCCCAGTGAACGCAGCGATGCGTGCACCATCAGGGTATCCCCGGGCTTCACACCCAGGTCTTTGAGAAGGTTGGACAGTTCCAGATGGGGGTTGATATTCATAGCAGCTCATACTCCCATGGCTTTTTGAGCAAGCGTGTTTTTGATCAGTGGCAGATTATCCACCCGCCGGAGCCCAGTATTACGCAAGGCGATCCAGGCGGGAGAGCGACTGCCGAAGAGTCGTTTGAAACCTTCCATGGTCGCCATCATGCCCAGGTTGTCCCCCAGACGTTGGCGTTGGTAACGGCGCAGTATCGAAGGCTCCGACAGCGGCAAGCCGCGAGTCAACGCCCGTTCAATTTCCAGATACAGGGCCCGAACGTCCTTCAGCCCGAGATTCACCCCCTGACCGGCCAGGGGGTGAATACTGTGCGCCGCATCGCCGACCAGGGCGATGCCCGGGCGGATGTAATCCCGGGCGTGGCGCTGGTAGAGCGGAATACCGTGGCGACGATCCGTGCCGGTGACCGCCCCCAGGGTGTACTCGACGTCCCGCCCGAGGCGGTCGCAGAATGCCGCATCGTCCAGGGCCAACAACTCGTCGGCCAGAGCCGAGTCGGCGGACCAGACGATGGAGCTGTAGTGCTCATCCCAGGGGTGTTCACCGGCATCCGCCTCTCCCCAGTGGCAGCGCAGGGGCAAGAACGCCAGGGGCCCGGTGCGCATAAAGCGCTGGCGTGCCGTCCGGCCGTGGGGCCGCTCGGTCCGCACTGTAGTAACAATGGCCTTCTGCTCATAGGGCCATTCCCGGATATTGAAACCCGCCAGCTCCCGCACCCGGGAGTGAGCCCCATCGGCGGCAATCACCAAAGGCGCAACCAGGGTGTGCCCGGTATCGAGGCCGACCGATACCGCACCGTCGTCGCGCTGCTTGAGGCTCGCCACCGCCGACGGCCGGAACCACTCGACCGTGGACTGGTAGGTCAAGGCCTGACGCAGGTGTCGCACCAGAACGCTGTTCTCCACAATGTGGCCCAGCTGATCGCAATCGAGCTCATCCGCGTGAAAACCGATGCGTCCACTCGCCTCACCATCCCACACCAACATATCCCGGTAGGGGCAGGCCCGCTCGGCCTCAATGTGCCGCCACAGGCCCAACTGCTCATAGGTTCGGCGGGACGCCGGCGTCAGCGCCACCACCCGGGGATCGAACTGTTCCCCCCGATACACGGCCGGCTCGGCGTCGCTGGCTTCCACCAACGCCAAGCGAAGGCCGCGAGCCGCCAGCAGGGGCGCCAGTTTCAGTGCCAGGGTAGCCCCGACCTGCCCCGCGCCGACAACAATGACATCGTATGTGGTTTCACTCATGGCCCCATCTCCGACAGCCGTTGAACGGGAGGTTCCCAAGGCGCCCGCGGCCCGGCTGTGCCCATGGTCTGGGCGGCAAACCAGTCTTTTACCCCGGGCAGAAAGTCCAACCCGACAAACCCGAGATGACGCAACGCCATCAGACCAAGACGGCGGTTGGAAAACACCCGCACCAGTTTATCGCTCAGCTGTATGGTCAGGCGCTGATCCTGGGCGCGCTGCGCCACATAACGGTTCAGCACAGGCAGCGCCCCGGGATCACCTCCCTCCAGACGCGCCCGCCGCAAGACCGCCGCCAGGGCCGCCGCATCGCGCAGTGACAGGTTGAATCCCTGCCCCGCCACGGGATGCAGATAATGAGCACTGTTGCCCAGTAACACTAACCGCGAGCGCACCTGCTCCTGGGCCTGAACCAGCGCCAGCGGCCAGGACTGTCGCTCGCCGACCCGGGTCAGGCGCCCGAGACGCCAACCGAAGGCCCGCTGCAGGGCGTCAAGAAACTCCGGCTCCGGGGCGCGGCGCAGTGCCTCGGCCTCGTCCGGGGGCAGGGTCCAGACCAGCGCGGCCCGACGGGCCTGCGGGCTTTCATCCAGCGGCAACAGCGCCAGGGGCCCCCGGGGGGTAAAACGCTCGTAGGCGCGACCCTGGTGAGGTCGCTCGAAGGAGACATTGGCGATCACCGCATGCTGCTGATAGTCGCGGCGGACCTGCTCTATGCCCAATCGACGGTGCAGGTCGGAAGCGCCGCCGTCCGCGAGCACCACCAGCCGCGCGGTGAGTGTTCCCGGAGTTCCCTCACCCTTCAAGGTTAGGGTGCTCAGGTGCCGCCCCGGCAACAGGCCGGTCACCTGCGCCGGAGCCAGGACCCGGACCTCCGGCGCGCCATCGGCCGCCGCTCGCAGGGTCGGTGCCAGCCAGGCATTTTCCAGAACGTAACCCAGGGCATCGCGAGCCTGCTCTCGTGCGTCAATCAGGGCCCCGCCAAGGTGTCCCTGATCAGACACATGCACTTCGGTGATGGCCGTCGCGTGGGCTTTCAGCCGAGACCATAGCCCCAGACGCTGCAGAATATCGGCGCTGCCAGCGGAAATGGCAGTGGAGCGATTGTCATAGTGAGGCGCATAGTGATCACTCACCAACCCGTCGGGAGAGCGGGCGTCGATCAGCACCGTTCGCCAACCGGCACCGCTGGCCGACAGCAGTCCGGCCAACACAGACCCCACCATGCCACCGCCCACAATGGCGATGTCGTAGTCCGGCAGGGCAGGCGATTCATTCATGGGCAGGCCTCACACAGAAACAGTGGCGGTTATTACCGCGATCGCAATGCATCGGCCATCAGGGCCTCGATGTCATCCGGCTCCTTGGGCACACCGTCGGTCAGCACCTCGCATCCCTCTTTGGTCACCACCACATCGTCTTCGATTCGAATCCCGATGCCGCGCCACTTACGGGCAACGCGCTCATTGTCCGGCGCCACATAGAGTCCGGGCTCCACAGTCATGACCATCCCCGGCTCCAGCAGGCGCCACTGGCCGTCGATTTTGTAGTCACCCACGTCGTGCACATCCAGCCCGAGCCAGTGGCCGACTCTATGCATATAGAATTCGCGATAGGCCTCATTGGCGATCAGTTCATCCACTTCACCCTGCAAAAGCCCCAGCTCTACAAGCCCTTCAGTCAGCACCTGGACCGACACCTCATGGGGACGGTTCCAGTGGTTGCCGGGGCGGATCTCGGCAATTGCCGCTCGCTGTGCCTTGAGGACCCATTCGTACAGAGCCCGCTGCTCCGTACTGAAGGTACCGTTGACCGGGAAGGTCCGGGTGATGTCCGCGGCATAGGTTTCGTACTCGCAGCCGGCATCAATCAAGACCAGGTCACCGTTTTTCAGTGCGGCGCTATTGTCAATATAGTGCAAGATGCAGCCGTTTTTACCGCCCCCCACAATACTGCTGTAAGCCGGGAAGCGCGCCCCGGCCATGGCAAACTCGTGCAGAATCTCCGCCTCGAGCTGATACTCCATCACCCCCGGCTGGCAGTAGCGCATGGCGCGACTGTGCGCCCGGGCGGAAATCTCCCCGGCGTGGCGCATCAGGCGCAGCTCGGCCGCACTTTTGATCAGCCGCAGATCGTGCAGAAAATGATTCAGATCGAGGAACTCCCCCGGCGGGGTGGCACCGGAGCGGACCTTGGCGCGGATACTGTTCACCCAGTCCATCACCTGGCGATCAAACTCCCGGTCCTTGCCCATGGCGTAATAAACACGCTCCCGGCCCTCGAGCAGGCCCGGCAGAATATCGTCGATGTCATCAATGGGAAACGCATCGTCGGCGCCGTAATCCCGACAGGCACCCTCCGGTCCGGCGCGATAACCGTCCCAGATTTCCCGGTCCGGGTCCCGGTCGCGGCAAAACAGGACGAATTCGCCGTGCTCCCGCCCGGGAATCAGTGCCAAGACCGCACCGGGCTCGGGAAAACCGCTCAGGTAATGCAGGTCGCTGTCCTGGCGGTAAGGGTACTCGGTATCGCGGCTGCGCTGACGCTCCGGCGCCGAGGGCACGATCGCAATGCTGTTGGGTTCCATCACCTCCATCAGCGCTTTGCGCCGACGGGCGAACTCCTGACGTGTGATTTTCATGGATCGACCTTAGGCCTCAGCCGTTAGGTAACACGAAAAAGGGGTAACGACATCAATGCAGGGTCGGGGGTTGATCCGCCAATGGAGTCTGGGTCGCCTCAGCACCAGGCACATTGGCGTCCACGAGGGCCCGCGCGCCAAACTCCATAAACAGGGACAGCGCGGCCATGCGTACATACTCCACCACTTCGACGTAATCGTTCTCGGCTTCACGGGCGGACTCTTCATCGTCCAGCTCCACCTGGGCAATGGCCGCCAGATCTTCCAGTGCCTCGCGGGCTTCGTCCGACAGGTTGGTGTCGCCGGCGTGCCCAGCGCTGCCAAAGCCCACCAGAAAACCGTGACACCACTGCCCGAGGCACTGCACTCGCAGGGTGATTTCCCGCTCGTCTTTGGGCAGCAGCGGTTGCAGCGCAAAGCCGTTGCCGGTCAATTGTGCCCGCGTATCCCGGTATACCTGGGTCAGCGCATTGCGGACCGACTCGTCCGGCGCCTGGGTAAAGTCCAGCTCTTCCACCGCCTCAAGCAACCATTCGGTTTCATCCGGTTTGGCCCCGCCACAGAACTTTCCGCACAACAGCCCCTGCAATTCCGCCGGATTGATCAGAATACCCAGCGGCTGTAACAGCTCGCTCAATTGTTCATAACTCAGGGGGGTTGTTTCGGGTTCGGTCGTCATGGGCACCTCATATCGTTGACCGGATATGCTAACACGAATCCCGATTTGACGGCGGGTGGGGCGTTAACGGTGCGGTGATTGACCCTCTGCGAAGGGCGCAATATAGTAGCTGCACGCGAATAATGAACCCGGTCCCCGAAATCATGTCCGATGAACTGCTAGATGCCCTGGAAGCAAAGATGGATCGTCTGATCCAGGTCTGTGAACGCCTGCAGCAGGAGAACGACGAGCTGCGGGCCAAAGCCAATGACTGGCAGCGGGAGCGGGTGCGTTTGATCGAGAAAAACGAGCTGGCCCGCGGCCGGGTGGAGGCCATGATTACGCGCCTGAAGAGCCTGGAGGCTGACTCGTGAGCACCGAAACGGTTTTCGTAAAAATTCTGGATAAAGACTATCAGGTGGCCTGCCCTCGAGAGGAGCGCGCGGCCCTACAGGAGTCCGCTGAACTGCTCGATGAGCGCATGCGGGCCATAAAGCGCAGCGGATCGGTCATCGGGCTGGAGCGGATCGCCGTGATGGCGGCTCTGAACCTGAGCCACGAATTGTTGCAGGCCAAACGCCAACCGCAACAGCCCTCGCTGGATCTGGACCAGAACGAGCTGCAGCGTCTGAACGACAAAATCGATCGCAGCCTGGAGCAATTCGAACAGCACTGAGCCCCGCCCTTTCGCCGGAGAGGAATCCGGTTGCGTTGCCCCCCGACTTCCGGGTTATACTGAAAGCACGCCCTGGGGTGTTCGCCAGTCAACACGTCCTTGAGCCGATAACCGCAGTACAGGCGTTGTTCTGTAGGTCCTGTTGAGCATTACCGCGCGAACGGGAAGCCTGATGGACCGCGAACATCGCCACCTTGAGCCTTAGGGTTCAAGGCCCAATTGACAGCGGCACCTTGGGGTTCTCCTTTCTCTCGCCGGTCCGATTTGGGTCCGACGATTCCTTTCGGATGATTCAACTGCGGACGTCTCGCCCTTGAGCACGATTTCCGAATTTCCTGCACCGGACAAAAAACAACTGCGCCAACGATTGCGCGCCCGCCGCAATGCCCTGACAGAACAAGAGCACCGGGACGCCGCCTACGCGGTGGCCCGCCAGATCAGTCGCACGGCGGAGTTCATTCGTAGTCGACGGATCGCCGTGTACTGGCCCAATGACGGCGAAATTGATCCCACCCCCATTGTGGAACGAGCCTGGCAGTTGGGTAAGCAGTGCTACCTGCCCGTCTTACATCCCATTCAGCCCCGGCGCCTCTGGTTTGTGCTCTGGCAGCGCGATACGCCGCTCTACCCCAACCGCTATGGTATTCCGGAACCGAACCCCTACCGGGAACCGCGCCTGGCGGCGCCCTTTCTGAATCTGGTGTTGTTACCCCTGGTGGGCTTCGATGCAAACGGAGGGCGACTGGGCATGGGCGGCGGCTTCTACGATCGAACCTTTGCGTTCAAGGCCGGTAACGGTCACATCCCCGGGTATGGTCCGGACCTGATCGGCCTGGCACACGCCTGCCAAGAGGTACCCGTGCTGCCGGTTGAACCCTGGGACATTCCGCTGTCAGCGGTAGTCACTGATCAGGGTGTCGTTCGATAAGAAATGGGAGCTGCTGAGCGACCTGAGCGACCGGCGCTAGGAATTATCGGCCTGCTGTAGGACTACTGAGGCAGCGCTGCTGTCGTCATCACCAAACCAACTGCCCAGATCCAACGCACTGATCAGCACGCCCAGGCAGAACACAAAAATGACCAGAGTAACGATATCGGTTTTCATTTTATTCGGAACCTTCTTTTTTAACCGTTCAGGTATTCAGTTAATCGACATCCGTCCAGAACTAAATTTCCCTGTTGGCGTACCGTTTTATCGCAACAAAGCCTAAGGTTAGTCGAAAATCGTGACAGATCAAGAAAAACGTCGGAAAAATGGACGTTTTTTGAGGCAAATGTGTTGAAAATCACATTTTTAGGGCGGGTTTTGCGGTTTTAATGGTGGATGACGGCCCGCGCCGTCATCCACCGATTCAACGATCTCGCCGTGCGCCTCAGCTCAAAAAGAACTGATAGGCTTCGTTGTCGGTCTCGTCCCAATAGGGATAATTGATTTCATCCAGGAACTTGCGCACCTGTGCCCGCTCTTTTTTCGGCACCTGCATACCGATCAACACCCGCCCATAGGCGGCGCCGTGGTTGCGATAGTGGAACATGGAAATATTCCAGTGGCCGGCCACCCGATTGAGGAAGGCGAGCAGCGCTCCCGGGCGCTCCGGGAACTCGAAGCGGAATACCATTTCATCCCCTACGTTCGGCGCGTGCCCGCCGACCATGTGGCGGATATGCATCTTGGCCACTTCGTTGTCGGTCATATCCACCAGGTCATAGCCCTGCTCGCGCAATTCGGACACCAGCTCGGCGCGGTCATGGCCGCCACTGCCCACCTGGATGCCGACAAAGATTTTCGCCTCCTGGCTATCCGCGTAGCGGTAATTGAACTCGGTGATATTGCGCTTACCCAGTGCTTTACAGAACTCTTTATAGGCACCCGGGCGCTCCGGAATGGTGACCGCCAGAATGGCCTCGCGTTGCTCACCGATTTCCGTACGCTCGGAAATGTAGCGCAACCGGTCGAAGTTGATGTTCGCCCCGCAGTCGATGGCAACGAAGGTCTGACCGGTAATGCCGTTCTCCGCCACATACTTTTTCATGCCCGCCACGCTGATGGCGCCGGCGGGTTCGGCGATGGAACGGGTATCCTCAAAAATGTCCTTGATACCGGCACAGATTTCATCGGTATTGACGGTGATCACCCCGTCAATGGTCTTGCGGATCACCCGGAAGGTTTCCTTGCCGATCTGGGCCACCGCCACCCCATCGGCAAAGATGCCCACCTGGGGCAGAGTGACCCGCCGCTTTTTCTCCATCGCGGCCTTGAGCGAGGCGGATTCATCGGACTCCACGGCAATGACTTTCACATCGGGGCGCACGTACTTCACGTAGGCCGCCACACCGGCACACAAGCCACCCCCACCGACGGCGACAAAGATCGCATCAATATGGCCCGGGTACTGGCGCAGAATCTCCATCGCCACCGTGCCCTGCCCGGCAATCACGTCCGGATCGTCGAACGGGTGGATATAGGTCATGCCCTTTTCTTCCACCAGTTTTTTGGCGTGGGCCGAGGCTTCATCGTAGCTGTCCCCATGCAGGACGACCTTGCCCCCACGAGCGCGCACAGCGTCCACCTTGATCGGAGGTGTGGTACGGGGCATCACAATGGTGGCCTTGATGCCCAAGTGGTGGGCCCCCATCGCCAGCCCCTGGGCGTGGTTACCCGCCGAGGCGGCAATCACCCCTTTGCTGCGCTGCTCCGCACTCAATTGCAGCAGCTTGTTGTAGGCACCTCGAATCTTGAAGGAGAACACCGGCTGCAGGTCTTCGCGCTTGAGCAACACCTGATTGCCGGTGCGCTGGGACAACAGCGGCGCCGGATCCAGTGGCGTCTCGACGGCGAGGTCGTAGATGCGGGCGTTGAGGATACGTTTGATGTAGGAATCGGGCATAGGAGTGTATTGCACCAAAGCTGTGTGAGACGGCAAACCCCCATGGTAAACAATTTGCGAACCGCTGGCATCCATCGCGTATAATGCGCGCATTCACAACAGCGAGGTGACCATGACCCAGGACGAACTCAAGCAGGCAGTCGGCCAGGCCGCCGTCGACTACATCGCCCCGAAACTTCAGCGCGACAGCATCATCGGTGTGGGCACCGGCTCCACCGCCAATTGCTTTATCGACGCTCTCGGTAAACTAAAAGACGATTTCGCGGGCGCCGTAGCCAGCTCGGACGCCTCGGCGGAGCGGCTGGAGAAGCTGGGCATCACGGTGTATGACCTGAATGAGGTCAGCGAGCTGCTGGTGTACGTTGACGGCGCCGACGAGAGCAACGCCCAGTTGGAGCTGATCAAGGGCGGTGGCGCGGCGCTGACCCGGGAGAAGATCGTCACGGCGGTCTCGAGGGAATTTGTCTGTATTGCTGATGAGAGCAAGTGGGTGGATGTATTGGGCGCTTTTCCTCTGCCGGTGGAGGTGATTCCGATGGCGCGCTCGTATGTGGCGCGCGAGTTGGTGAAGCTGGGCGGCGATCCGGTGTATCGTACGGGGGTGGTGACGGATAACGGGAATGTGATTCTGGATGTGCACCATCTGGAGATTCTGGAGCCGAAGAAGCTGGAGGCGGAGATCAATCAGATCGCCGGGGTAGTAACCAACGGCCTGTTCGCCCGACGCGGCGCCGATGTGCTGCTGCTGGGCACCGCTGAGGGTGTGAAGACCATCAGGCCCAAGTATTAACCTACACCGCTGTCATTACCTTTTCTTCGTTCAGAGGGAGGCCGGATTCGGAGCTTCTAGCTAAGTCCGGTCCGGTGTTCGGTGGCTCTATCCCGGACACGCCGTACATACGTCCCTGTAGGCTCGGATCGCGCTTCCCGCGCTCTACGGTCCGGGATAGAGCCACCGAACACCGGACCTCCGTGCCACTCCCTCGCCCCCTTTACCTAGAATTACTTCATTAACGACCAATCAAGTATTACACCCGCCAGCCGATACATCTTCTATATTTGGGTTTGCAATATTCGAAGCCGCCCGAACCGAATTTTGGCACTGAGGAGCACGTGGGGTGAACCCTTCCAAGACCGTAAGCGGAGGGACTCCGCGCGTCGAGCCCCCAGGGATGGGTTTACGGCGTGTCTTGGAAGGGTTCACCCCACGTGCTCCGGGCTCTCCGATTGCGACACACTCGACCAGCCCTGGCCTAAAAGCATTAAAGGAGTTCTAAAATGAACTGGATCAAGCGCAGCATGCAGACTCGGCTGATGGCCGTGGTGGGGCTCGGGTTGGGGGGCCTGCTGGTGACGGCAGTGATCGCCATCAGCCAGTTGAACCAGCGGCTGGACCGCTACAACGAGCTGATTACCGTCAACATCGCCCAGGAACGAGCCATCAACCAGATGAACTTCGACTTCAAAGTCCAGGTTCAGGAATGGAAAAACGTCCTCCTGCGCGGCTACGACGACAGCCGGCGAGTTCGGTATTGGAACCAGTTCGAAGAACAACACAACATCATCCAGAACGAAGGGCAGGCACTGCTCAGCCAAATGGAACCGGGCCCCGTGCGCCAGGAAGTGGCCGACTTTCTCGACGCCCACCAGACACTGTTCCGCGAATACCGCGCCGGCTTTGAAGCCTTCAGCGCCAGCAACTACGACCCGACAGTTGGCGATAACGCCGTCTCCGGCATCGACCGGGAACCCAGTCGGCTGCTGAACGACGCCGCCGAGCACATCAGCGTCACCGTCTCTACCCTCACCCGCGAGGTCGAACAGGGCAGCGCCCAGGTCAGCTTCTGGTCCCAGGTGGCCATTGCAAGCGTCGCCCTGCTGGTAGTGGTGCTGCTGTGGTGGACATTGCGAGCCGCCTTCCTGCGCCCCCTCAAAGTCCTGATGGACCATATTCAGGAAATGGCCCAGGGAGATTTCACTGGCAAGGTGCGTATTCAACGGGCCGATGAGCTGGGACAACTGAGCGACAACCTGACGCGGTTACAATCGGAGATGGGCGGTGTCATCGGCTCGGTAAAAGACTCGGCGCTCAAACTCAACCGCGCCTCTGAACACATCAATCTGAACGCCGATGAAATCACCCGGCTGACCGGCGATACCGAACAGTCCACCGATCAGGTGGCCACAGCGGTCAATGAAATGTCATCCACGGTGCAAGAGGTGGCCAACAACGCCTCCGGAGCTGCCGAGGCGGCCAACCAGGCCGATGAAGGGGCGCGGCGCGGGCGCACGGTGATGGAGTCCACATTGGACTCGATCACCCACCTGTCCAACGATGTCAATTCAGTCGCCGAGGCCATGCGTCAGCTCGAGGGAGAAACCAACCGGATTGGCAGTGTGCTCGAAGTGATTCAGAACGTCGCCGAGCAGACCAACCTGCTGGCCCTCAATGCCGCGATTGAGGCGGCTCGTGCCGGTGAGCAGGGGCGCGGCTTTGCGGTGGTGGCCGATGAGGTGCGCACTCTCGCCCGTCGGACCCAGGACTCCACCCGGGAGATCGCGGACATCATCGATGCGGTGCAGGCCGGCGCCGCCAACGCCATGTCCGCCATGGCGGCCAGCCAGGAACAGGCCCAGAATACCGTGGCCAGTGCGGGTGAGGCCGGTGAGGCGATTGCCGAGATTACCCGCGCCGTGGCCAGCATCAGTGAGATGAATGCCCAGATCGCCACGGCGGCCGAGGAACAGAGCTACGCCGCCGAGGAGATCAACAAAAACATCGAGCGGGTGGTGGAGCTGGTTCAGGGCGCCCACCAGAGCGCCCAGGGGTCCACGAAAACTGCGCGGGATCTCAATGAGCTGTCGCGGCATCTATCCACCCAGATTGCGCATTTTCGGGTGTAACATCACCGCCACTGAATCATGTCGCCCAGCCGCTCAAGATCATTGATCACCCGCCACTGGCCGCCGCCGGATTCCACCCGACCCTGCCAGTGCTCCAGGCGCTTGGCGTAGTCCCGCGGGTCGATGTTGTCCCGGCGCAGTTTGGTGACATTCAGGGCCACCACTTCCACCCCGGACATATCGATGGGGAAGTCCCGAATCTGCCCTTCCTGAAGATCTTCTTCCAGATCGGAGAACACGAACAAGTAGCGCTGTCCGGCGCCGGTTTCAGTCAGATAGTCGTGGCCCTGAATCACCCCACCGGTGATGTCGGTATTGGCGGCACCGCGTTTGATACCCCCCAACACCTCGTCCAACGTTTCCTTGAAGGCCCGTTTCTGGCCGTTGGCCACGCTTGGACGATCGTCAAAGGTGACTTTGGCAACGATGTTTTTCTCGGTAAAGCTGCCTCCGTCAATCAGGGCCACCGCCATGGAATCACCGCTGTCCAAAGAGCCCAGCAGATAGGCAATCAATGACTGGGCTTTGTCCAGCTCCTCGGTGTAAGTCCCGGAGGTATCCAGTAGCAGATACACGGCACGGTTGTCTGGTCGCTGGGTGTCGCTGCAGGCGCTGATCACGCCCAGCGCACTGAGCAGCGCGGCCAGGACAACACCGCGCCGGAGCCAACCTGAATAACGGCTCATAGCTGTCTCCGTCGTACGCTTCATGGCTGTTTCCACAGTTCGCTTCATGGCTTCACCCCCACCACCTTGGTCGCTTCCAGATCCTCACTGTCGTCCCAGGGCGGATCCGCGCGGTCGGCTTTGCGCTCACTGGAACGCGGACGGTTCACCCACTGCTCGATGGCCAGAGGGACCACAATGAGCATGTCGTACAGGTGCACCAACATCTTGCTCAGGTGATTGGCCATGCCACCCACCAAACGGACGACCAGCCGCAGCCCCCGCAGTAGTGCCACAATCATCACCCCCACCACGGTGCGCAGGGAGTGAATGAACGACTCCAGCGGAATCGCCACGAACGCCAGCACAAACGGCAGAATAAAGCCGAGCACCATCTGCCCGATGGAGGGAATCCAACGGAACTGGGCCTCCACTACGGCGGCACCGGTCAGGGTCTGATTGAGCGCCTCGCGGTCCAGAGCGAGCAGGTCGCGCATATAGGCCAGAGACGCTTCGATGCTGGCCAGGATGGTCAGCAGCGTCAGACTGGCGATCATCATCCGCCGGCGCATCCGGTCGTCCATACTGCCAATGATCGGAAACAGATGGGTGATCCGCAGGGACTCCAGCAGGAACACCCCCATGGCCACTTCCAGTAGAATGATCACCAGCGCGGCGACGTCCGAAATGCGCATGGACCCCACATAACTATTGCTGCCCACCATTTCCGACATGGGCATGGCAATCAGGTGGAAGTTGATCAGCCCGCCCATCAACGCGACGGCCAAGACCAGCCCGGCAATCAGAAACTGGGTCATGGAAGACGCGGTCAGGGAATTCACCGCCTTGTCTTCTCCGGCACGAATCGCCGCGTATTCCTGCATCTGCTCATCAATGGTCTTGCTGCGCTCATCCAGCCCATCAATGGTCTGCTTTACCTGGCTCAGGTTCTGATCCAGCGAGCGCCACTGGGGCTGCATCCCGGCCAGAATCCGGTGCCGCTCCCGGCTGCTTTTCTGGTACAGCTTCAAGGTCTCTTTATGGGCGTCTTCAATCACCTCACGGATATTTTCCAACACCTTGTGTACCGCCGGGTCACTGCTCCCGGGCAGGCCGGAGACAGTTTCAATCACCTCCGACCAGGCCGGCGGCAGAGGCGGCGCATCGCTGGCCTCCTGGTAGTCGGCCTCGATTTTCTCGATGGCGTCGGCAATCTTGCGGTGCAGATTGGGGTAGCGGCTCAGATCCCGCTCCATGATGGTGTGCACCCGTTTGAAGTCCCGCTCAATGGCGGCTTCCGCCGAGCGGCGTCCCATCGCCAGCAGCACGTCCCGGTTACGCGCCACCAGACGATCTTCCAGTTGGCCAATGGAGCGGCTCCACAACCGCATGGCCCCATGCACGGCCCGGCCACTGGCGCGAAACAGTTGATGGGCATGGCGGCGTCCCAGGTAGAGCACCACCACCAGAATCACCAGCCAGATGGCCAGCGAGAGCGCCGGCGAATCCGACCAGAGGGTCAGTAGTTGATTGAACATGATGAATCCTCCGAATCAATGAATGTGCCAACCCGCAGATTGGCTTGAGTCGAAGTATCGCGAACGCCGGTGAAAAATCGGTGAGTTGGCCAGGCAAGCAGGCTGATATCGCCTCAGAAGCGGGCGGCTTTGCTCAACAGTGACCGCCATCACAGCCTTTCTGGCAGCCAATGCTACACTTTGGCCATGGCAGACATACTCTGGGTTGAAGATCAGTCCCACTGGATCGAGAAGTTCCAGCCGGTGCTCGAGGCCACCGATTTTGATGGCCGGCCAACCCGCGTACGGGTATTCCGGTTTGCCGAAGCGGCCTGTCAGTACATCAAGCAGAGCGGCGCCGGCCAGGCACCGGATATTGCCTTGCTGGACGCGCAGATGAACGGCCGAGACAGCGCTGGCGCCTCGGTATCCCGGGCACTGCAGCGCAAATGGCCCGACGTCCCCCAGGTCTATCTGTCCGAGTACAGCGGCACGGATATTGAGCAGAGCGCGTTCGAGCAGGGTGGCATTCAAGACTTTATCGCCAAGCATCAACGCAATATCGAGGCGGTCTTGTGCTGGCGCATCAAGGCCGCCTTGCGCCAGCGCGAAGCACCCACCACCGAACAGCTCACCAGCGGTCCCCTGACTCTGGACAAGCTCACTTGGGAAGTCTTCTGGCACGGCCACAAGCTGATGAACCCTAATAATCCCCGTCGCCCCCTGGGCCCGACGCCCCGGAAAATTCTGCGTTACCTGGTGGAGGCTTCCCCCCGGCCGGTATCCACCCTGCAAATGGCCGAGGCATTGGAAGCCGACCCGGAGCGGTTCTCCTACGCCAATTACCGACAGCACATCAAAACCCTGCGCCACGCCGTTCAGCAGGCCCAGCCAGAGCGGGATTTCATGGCTCTGTGTCAGCGAGGCGAAGGGATCGTCACCTTTGGGGACCTGGGTGCCTATTGCTGGAAGCCGGTCCAATCAGAGTAAGGAGCCACACCGTGGCCGACCCCGACAATACTGCCTTCAACTCCGCCTCTCATCCTCCGTCGGTACGCCCGCGCCGGCTGGCCTTTCCCTGGCTGAGCAGCCTGGCCGGGCTGGCGCTGGGTGCCTACCTGCTGGCGGCAGGCGAGCCCCAACTGTTGCGTGAACTGGGCCTGATGCCGGAAGGCTACCGTCTACACCCACTGCTCCAGGCGCTGGAGATCAAACTGGCGGCGCTACTGGTCTTTGCCCTGCTGATCCTGCGCGACATATTCCATCACAGCCGACGCCTGCGCGCCTTTGACCGGGATATCGAGCGCTTGCGCACCGAGCTGAACCAGGTCTGGCAGAGCAAGAAACAACTGCAACTCAAAGCCCACACCTATGCCGGTCACGCCGACAAACTGAAACTGTTTATCAGCGAGAAGCTGCTGGAATATATCGAGTACGACGAGAAGTTTCTCCACTTCAAAAGCATCGCCGCCGAAGTGCGCCACAACGGGGTCATCTGCTTTGACAAGGTGCAGACCGCCTTACAGAGCCACCTGGAGCAGGATCACTATCCGGACGAGGAGACTCAAGGCCGGGACCGCGACGCCTTCGAGGCGATGCGCTATCTGTGGGACCTGCTGGACCTGTCCACCACGGACAATATTGCCCTGCACATCGGTAACCAGCTGTGCGAGTGTGAGGAGCACTACTACCAACGTCTGCTGAACGATGACGCCACCGAAGCCGTACCCCATCGCCCGGACTACCGGCCGAGGCGGGCCGCACTGAAAGCGCTCGCGCCCCTGCTGCAGGAATCACCGAGCCGGCTCGAAGCCCTGGATGAGAGCTCAACCGAGCGGTTGGTACTGGACGACGACCCCCAGTTCCGGGCCTATCTGGACCCGACCGACAGTCTGCTCGGCAACGAGAACCATTTTGTCCTGATGCTGGAAAACCTGCTGAAAAACGCCCAGTTCTTTGCCCGCAAAAAGGCCAAGTCCAAATACAACCGGGTCGCGCTCACCCTCGGCCAGTTGGGCGCTCGGGTCGAGCTCGCGGTGTACAACCGGGGCCCCCACATCGACCCCGACGCCATGGAACAGATTTTTCAGCTCGGCTACTCCACCCGCCGCGCCCGGGAACATCACGGCAAGGGGCTCGGATTGTTCTTTGTCCAGGAAATCGTCAAAGGCTATGAAGGTCGGGTAAAGGTCGAGAACGTTGAAAACCGGCCTGCCTACTATTCCCTTCGCATTGCTCTGGCCGACGGCCAACTGACCACCGAAGTGATTGAAGTCACCCTGAACGAGGACGCCCAGCCCCAGTGTCGGCGGGCGCAAACCCTGAGTGACCCCTCCGAGCCTGCAACCGCGACGTTGGAATGGGATTTCGACCAGGCCATCACCCGCGTAGAGCTGACCCCGACGGGCAGTCAGGACACCCTCGCCCTCGAGCTGGATCCCTCCGGCGGCCGGGAGACCCGACTGGACCCTCAAAATCCGGCGACCCCCCGCTGGGCCCTGGAGGTGCAGCCCCGACGCAAAGGCGGCAAGCTCACCTTTACGCCGCTGGATGTCGCCGGGGTATGCTTCCGGGTGCTCTTGCCCACCGCGGCCTCAAGGGTCGAGGGGGACGATGAAGACCTGGACGCCTTGGCCCCCCGGGTTGAGGATCTGAACCGCCCCTTCGAGGCGCTTGAGGAGTACCGGGACTGAAGCCGCCCGGGACATTGAAATTCGGCCAGTCATCCCCACATATAATTAAACGTTACTACCAGCATAGGTTTTTATATTGTTGGCATTTATAAGCGCCATTGCTTTTTGCCCCTTGCCTGGCCGCAGTGCAATCCTTATTATGCTGGCACACGTATAAAGCGGCCACGACCCGCTTGGCGCGGTCGACACCGCTTCACTCACGATACCGATTTGGAGACACAGCTTTATGAGTAGCGACGCTATTGTGCACGTCACTGACGAGAGCTTCGACGCCGAAGTACTGAAGTCCGACAAGCCCGTTCTGGTGGATTTCTGGGCGGCCTGGTGCGGTCCCTGCAAAATGATCGCTCCGATCCTGGACGAGCTCGCCGGCACCCACGGCGACAAAATCAAGATCACCAAGATGGATGTGGACGCCAACAAAGAAGTCCCGGGCAAGTTCAACATCCGTGGTATTCCGACGCTGATCATCTTCAAGAATGGCGAGCCGGACTCTACCAAGGTGGGCGCACTGTCCAAGCAGCAGCTGGTCGAGTTTATCGAAGGCGCTCTGTAAGCCCGAACCCCGTCGGCAGCCCCCGCCTGGCGGGTGGCTGCCGGGCGCACGGCGAGCAATGACCGGCGCCTTTGCACTACCCGGCGTTTATCGCTATACTCCCTTCATTCGATGTTTGCCCGGCCTTGATTCAGCTCTGAACCACCATCAAGTTCGATGGACCAGCCAAATCGATGGGCAGCTCCAGGGAGTTGACTGAAACGCCAGTTGATTTCCAATAAATTCCCGCTTGTTCTCCCTGTTTCGGCGCTCTGTGGCTCAGCCACCCTGGCCTGCAGTCAGCCTGTAAGCAGAGATAACAGCACCCCGGCACCACCAGTCCCGCACGCTCAGAATCACAACTTTCGTGCAACAACAAATCCATTAACCTTCACACCAAAGTCACACTGTATGAATTTAACCGACCTGAAAACCAAACCCATCGAAGAACTGATCGACATCGCGCGGGAAATGGGGCTGGAAAGCATGGCCCGTTCGCGCAAGCAGGACATTATCTTCAACATCCTAAAGCGCCACGCCAAGAGCGGTGAAGACATCTACGGCGACGGCGTCCTGGAAATCCTGCAGGATGGCTTTGGCTTTTTGCGCTCGGCCGACAGTTCTTACCTGGCCGGGCCGGACGACATCTATGTCTCCCCCAGCCAGATTCGCCGCTTCAACCTACGCACCGGCGATACCATTGCGGGCAAGATCCGGCCCCCGAAGGAAGGCGAACGCTACTTCGCCCTACTCAAGGTCAACGAGATCAACTTTGACAAGCCCGAAAGCTCCAAGCACAAAATTCTATTCGAAAACCTCACCCCCCTGTTCCCCGATGAGCGCCTGCGCCTGGAAGCCGGTAACGGCTCCACCGAAGACCTGACCCCGCGTATCATCGATCTGATTTCTCCCATCGGCAAAGGCCAGCGCGGCCTGATCGTGGCACCGCCAAAAGCCGGTAAGACCCTGATGATGCAGAACATTGCCCAGGCGATTACCCGCAACAACCCCGAGTGCCACCTGATTGTTCTGCTGATTGACGAGCGTCCGGAAGAAGTGACCGAGATGCAGCGCTCGGTGCGCGGCGAAGTGGTCGCCTCCACCTTTGACGAACCGCCGGCCCGTCACGTGCAGGTCGCCGACATGGTGATCGAGCGGGCCAAGCGCCTGGTGGAACACAAGAAAGACGTGATCATTCTGCTCGACTCCATCACCCGCCTCGCCCGCGCTTACAACACCGTGATTCCCTCCTCCGGTAAAGTGCTGACCGGTGGCGTGGACGCCCACGCCCTCGAGCGCCCCAAGCGTTTCTTCGGTGCGGCCCGGAATATTGAAGAGGGCGGCAGCCTGACCATCATTGCCACCGCGCTGGTCGACACCGGCTCGAAGATGGACGAAGTGATTTACGAGGAATTCAAAGGCACCGGCAACCTGGAGCTGCACCTTGATCGGAAAATCGCCGAGAAGCGTATTTACCCGGCAATCAACGTGCGCCGCTCCGGCACCCGTCGCGAAGACCTGTTGATGAAGGAAGATGAAATGCAGCGCGCCTGGATTCTGCGACGCCTGCTGCACGACATGGAAGACGTGGCCGCGACCGAGTTCCTGGTGGACAAGCTGAAGGACTTCAAGACCAATGATGAGTTCTTCCTGTCTATGAAGCGGAAATAAGTTTGGGTTACGGCGGATGCGGCCTTCGGCCTTATCCGCCCTACGCGACCCACTATGCTATCCGTAGGGCGGATAAGCGAAGCGCATCCGCCGTCACCCATCTCTCTGCCTCCAACACACCCCTATGAAATACCGCGACCTCCGAGACTTCATCCACCTGCTCGAACAACGCGGCGAACTCAAACGCATCACCGCCGAAGTCGATCCCTACCTGGAAATCACGGAAATCTGCGACCGCACCCTGCGTGCCGGTGGCCCGGCCCTGCTGTTTGAAAACCCCAAGGGCTACGATGTTCCGCTGCTGGGCAACCTGTTCGGTACTCCCGAACGAGTGGCGCTGGGCATGGGTGAAGAATCCGTGGAAGCCCTGCGGGAGGTGGGTAAACTGCTCGCCTTTCTGAAAGAACCCGAGCCTCCCAAAGGCTTTAAGGACGCCTGGGACAAGCTGCCGATTTTCAAACAGGTGCTCAACATGGGCCCCAAGGTCGTGCGCAAAGCGCCCTGCCAGGAAGTGGTGCTCGAAGGCGATGAGGTCGATTTGGATAAGCTCCCGATTCAGACCTGCTGGCCCGGCGATGCCGGCCCGCTGGTCACCTGGCCGCTGGTGATTACCCGGGGTCCGGAAAAAGAGCGGCAGAACCTGGGCATCTACCGGATGCAGAAAATCGGCAAGAACCGGTTGATCATGCGCTGGCTGGCCCACCGCGGCGGCGCCCTGGATTTTCGGGACTGGCAGAAAGCCCACCCGGGTGAGCCCTTCCCGGTCTCTATCGCGCTGGGCGCGGACCCGGCCACCATTCTTGGCGCGGTCACCCCCGTACCAGACACCTTGTCCGAGTACGGTTTCGCCGGGTTGTTGCGGGGCGATAAAACTGAAGTGGTGAAAAGCCAGACCAATGACCTTCAGGTGCCCGCCTCCGCCGAGTTTATTCTGGAAGGCTATCTGGCCCCGGACGATATGGCCGATGAGGGGCCCTTTGGGGATCACACCGGTTACTACAACGAAGTGGACCGTTTCCCGGTCTTTACCGTGGAGCGCATCACCCACCGCAAAGATCCGATTTATCACAGCACCTACACCGGCCGCCCGCCGGATGAACCGGCCATTCTCGGCGTGGCACTGAACGAGGTGTTCGTGCCGATTCTCCGCAAGCAGTTCCCGGAAATTGTGGACTTCTACCTGCCGCCGGAAGGTTGCTCCTACCGCATGGCGGTAGTGACGATGAAAAAGCAGTACCCCGGTCACGCCAAGCGAGTGATGATGGGCGTGTGGTCCTTCCTGCGTCAGTTCATGTACACCAAATTTGTGATTGTGGTGGACGATGATGTGAATGCCCGGGACTGGAAAGATGTCATCTGGGCCATCACCACCCGCATGGATCCGAGCCGGGATACGTTGCTGGTGGATAACACCCCCATTGATTACCTGGATTTCGCCTCGCCGGTATCCGGGTTGGGCTCAAAGATGGGGCTGGATGCCACCAACAAGTGGCCCGGTGAAACTGATCGCGAATGGGGCAGTCCTATTGTGCAGGACCCCGAGGTCAAGCAGCGCGTGGATGCGTTGTGGGATGCGTTGGGGATAGATTCATAGATGGGCAACGGGCAAACTGCATGCGATTACTCATTGTCATACCGATCCTGCTCCTCTCTCTCGCCACCCACGCAGAGAACCCGACCTACCCCCTCAATTACCATATCACCCTGAACCCCGAACACGACCGCGCCGAGGTGGTGATCGAAAGCGACCACCGGGGCCTGCTGAAATTACTGGATTTTGATATCAGCTCCGGCCGCTATTCCAACCTGGAAGCCAACGGCGAGCTGACCATTGAAGACGATCGCGCGCTCTGGACGCCGCCCGAACGCAACGCGCGGCTCTCACTGCACGTCAAGGTTTCCCATGAACGTGACCCGGGCGAATACGATGCCCTGATGACCGAAGACTGGGCCATTTTTCGTGGCGATGACATAATCCCTGCGGCCCGCGTTCGCACCAATGGCCGCGTTTATGCCGAGGCCTGGCTGGAATTTTCGCTACCGAAGCACTGGACCAGCGTCACCACCGGCTGGGATAAAGAGGGGGCTCGCCGGTTTCGGATCGACAACCCAGAACGACGTTTTGACCGTCCCACGGGCTGGATGATCGCAGGTCAACTCGGCACCCGGCGCGAACGGTTGGGCGACACAGAACTGGTGGTCAGTGCGCCAAAGGGCAGCAGCCTGCGACGGATGGATGTGGTGACCCTCATCACCAACGTCTGGCCCGAGGTCGAACAGGCATTTCAGACCGCGCCTCTCAAATTCGCGGTCATCGGCCACGGCGACCCCATGTGGCGCGGCGCCCTGTCAGGCCCCAATGCCCTGTTTCTCCACGGCGACCGACCCATGGTCAGCGAAAACGGAACCAGCACAGTCATTCACGAGCTGATCCATGTCGTCACCCGCATCGACAGCCGCGACCAAAGCGACTGGTTGGTCGAGGGGCTGGCGGAATTCTATGCGGTGGAACTGCTGTATCGGGCCGGGTCGCTGACCGACGCCCGACGCACGCGGATTATGGAAGGTTTGGCCGACTGGGGTAGCGACGTAAAAACCCTGCGCAAGAAACGTTCGGCCGGCGCCACCAGTGCCCGGGCGGTGGTGCTGCTCGATGAGCTCGACCGGGAAATTCAGAGTGTGACGGACGGCGAGCGCAACCTGGATGACGTCACACGGGTGTTGATAGAAAAGCGCACGGTGACCACCGGAATGTTTTTGGAGGTGGTGGCCGAGGTGATGGGTAAACCATCAAAGGTACTGGATACACCGTTGCTTCGCAAACCTTCCAATACTCATCAACCCAAGGCACAATAGCGTCACACTAACTATAACCCAACACCCGGAGATCCACGGCAATGCTCAAGAAGTATCTGTTTACCGCCGCCTGCGTACTCGGTCTGCTGTTTACCTTTACCAGCGTCCAGGCCCAGTCCATCCCGCAATTCAAAGTTCTGATGTTCACCAAGACGGACGGTTTTCATCACAAATCCGTAAATGAGGGCGTGGCCGCCATTCGCAAGATGGCCGAAAAGCACGAGTTCGCCGTTGACTGGCACGAAGATGCCAAGATGATCAACGACGAGAACCTGGAACAATACGACGTCGTCCTGTTTTTGCTCACCACCGGTAATATCCTGAACGAAGAACAGCAGGGCGCCATGGAGCGCTTTATTCAGTCCGGCAAGGGCTTCGTGGGTATCCACAGCGCCTCGGACACCGAATACGACTGGGACTGGTACACCAAGATGGTGGGCCGTACCTTCCACATTCACCCCCGCAACCAGACCGCTGAGCTCGAAGTACTGGATCGCAAGTTCCCGGGGCTGGAGCGCATGCCCGACAAGTTCTGGTGGACCGATGAGTTCTATGAGTTTGGCACCGAGCGGATCGATACTCTGAACTACATCCTGTCCGTGGATGGCGATAGCTATGACCCCTACGCCAAGTGGGGTGAGAAGGAAAGCCAGGACATGGATTTCCGGCCCATCGCCTGGTACCACGAGTATGACGGCGGCCGTGCCTTTTACACCGCGCTGGGGCATATTCCCGCCACCTATGAGGATCGGCTGTTTCTGGAGCATATCTATGGCGGCCTGATGTGGGCGGCCACGGGTAAAGGCCTCAAAAAGTAGCCCTCCGAGTCATCGCCCCCGCTTCGGGGGCGGTTTGCACCATTTGCCACCCACCGCACAACCCGTCGCACACCCCTTACGTATACTAGCCTTTAAAGACTGCTCCACCGGCTGGGTATTCGTATGTCTGTCATCATCAGAGCCTCTTGGCCAATCGCGCTGACCATGGCACTGGTCGCCTGCAGCGGCGATCCCGGACCCGCGATTTACGACGTTCGCGCGGAAAGTAACCAGGGCGGGCAGATTCTCCCCACTCAGCGCCAGGTGGAAGACGGGCAGACGACGAGCTTCACCATCACCCCGGACCCGGGGTATGAGATTCAGGCCGTGGCTGGCTGTGGCGGAGAGCGCACCCGAGAAATCTTCGTCACCGACGCTATCAGCAGTGACTGCACCGTGCGCGCCAGTTTCCGCCTCAGTGAGTTTCAGATAAGCACCCTGGTCACCGGCTCGGGCAGTCTGGCCCCGGAGTCAGCCCTGGTCACCCTTGAGGATGTCACCCGGTTTTCCGTGCTTCCCGCCGAAGACTACCGGCTGGCCAGCATTTCCGGCTGCGGCGGCAACCTTGAAGGCGATGGCTACACCGTGGCGGAAGTCACCGCCGATTGCACCATCACCGCCCGCTTTGAGCCGGATGTGTACACTGTCAGCGGTACCCTGAATGCCACCGCTCTGAATCAATTTGACAGCACGCTCAATGACGCCAGCACCGAGTTGGTGCTGAACGACAGCTTCGATACCCCCCAGTTCATCAATAACCGCACCACCCTGGCCGGCTTTGCGACCGCCGAACCCGCCGACATCGACCCACGCTTCCCGGCACACTTCGCCGACACCGCCAACCCGGCGGATTACTATCGAGTCAGCCTGCAGGAAGGCCAGCTGATCCAGTTGCAAGTGGTGGATTACGCCCCGGTGGAGGGAGATGAGCCCCGCTATCAGGGCGATCTGGATCTCTATCTGTTTTCGGCCACGGAGGACCTGGTCGGCAGCTCCACCGGTACCGGAGAGTTTGAGGAGCTGACCATTGGCGAAACCGGAGATTATCTGATCCAAGTCGCGGCGGCCCAAGGCACCTCCAAGTACATACTGCGCCTGCTACCCGAAGGCACCGCGCCACAGACTGACCTGAGCCAGACTCAAAGCGGCGACTTCGTACCGGGACAGATGCTGGTGATACCCGCCGAGACCGACCCGAAGCGCCTGAACACGGCGAACCGGATGCGCGTGCAACTGGAACACAGTGCGCCGCTGAGCGCCCGGGCGGCCCATAATCCCGGCAGTGCCCTGGCCAGCCTCAGCCACCGCAACCCCACCGCCTACCAGAAGCTCACCACCCTGCGCGCGATCAAGGCTCGGCGCCTGGATCCGGCCGTTGCCCGGGCGGAACCCAATTACCGGCGCCACATCCAGCGCGTTCCCAACGACCCGCGTTACAACCTGCAGTGGCACTACGACGCCATCAACCTGCCCCGAGCCTGGGACCTGACCACGGGGACCCCGGTCAGCGGCGAGGCACCCATTGTCGCGGTGGTGGATAGCGGCGTACTCCTCGAGCACCCCGATCTGCAGGGGCAATTGCTCGATGGCTATGATTTTATCCGGGATGATGAGGTGGCTAACGACAATCAACCGGGCATTGATCCGGACCCCAACGATCCCGGCGATGGCGATGGTCTGAACCCGGACAGCTGGCACGGCACCCACGTAGCCGGGACGGTGGCCGCAGCCAGCGACAATGGCCGGGGCGGTGCCGGGGTTGCCTGGGGAGCGCAGATTATGCCCCTTCGCGCTCTGGGGGTCGGCGGAGGCACCAGCTACGACATTTTACAGAGTGTGCTGTATGCCGCGGGGCTGGAAAACGACAGCGGCACCCTGCCCGAGCGCCCGGCGGATATCATCAACCTCAGCCTGGGCGGCCCCGGGAACTCCCAGATCGAAGCGGACACCTTCCGGGAGATCAGTGAAACCCTGGGCATAATCATCATCGCCTCCTCCGGCAATGAAAACACCGCCGAGCCGCTGTTTCCCGCGAGCTACCCCACGGTCATTTCCGTGGGGGCAACCACCGCCGCCGGGCGGCGTGCGCCCTATTCCAATTTCGGGAACACCCTGGACCTGGTCGCCCCCGGTGGGAATCTGGGGGAAGACGCCAACGGTGATGCGATTCCCGATGGTATCCTCAGCACCAGTGCAGAGCGCGATGGCACGGGCGCCATCCAGCCCGGTTACAGCCTGTCCTACCAGGGCACCTCCATGGCGGCACCCCATGTGGCCGGGGTCACGGCCTTGATGAAAGCCGTATACCCCGGGCTGACTGCCTCGGAATTTACCCAATTGCTGGAACAGGGGGAACTCACCTCGGGGGACGGCGCGCGCAGCGATGAGCTGGGCTATGGCCAGATTGACGCTGAGCGCGCTGTGGGTAGCGCATTCGGTATCGTCAATGGCGATTTCCAATGGCCCGCACGGGTGAGCGTGCAGCCGTCCCGGGTCAACTTGGGCACCACGTCGGAAACGCTGGTGGAATTGATTTCAGAGGGGGAGGGTGAGCCAAGCTCAATCACCGTTGACACCGACGTACCTTGGCTGACGGTCGAGCCTTTTGAGGTTGAGCCCAATGGCCTGGGCAGCTACCGGATCAACGTCGACCGCACGTCTCTGGAAGACAGCCCAGGCTTTTATCGAGGTCGGGCGCTGTTCACTGTGGACAGCGACAGCACACTGACGTTGGAAGTCTTTATGGAGGTCGGCACGGTTTCAACCACCGGCCAGCTCTCGCGAACCTACGTGCTGCTGATTGATCAGGACGACGCCGAAGGCACTGCTTACCAGGCGGTAGCCCTCCCCACGGACACCACCAACGAAGAAGCCACCTTCGAAATCACCGGCGTACTCCCGGGCCGCTACTCTGTGGTTGCGGGCTCCGATATCGACGCCGACGGCATCATCTGCCAGTTGGGCGAGCAGTGTGGGGCCTACCCCAGCCTGGAGCGTGAACAGATCATTGAAGTGACCGACACCGATCGCACCGGGCTGGATTTCACTTTAGGTATTCTGGGAGGCCTGCTTGAGTCCAGCTCCCAGTCTCTGTCGGACGACGCAGAACCACCTAAAAGCTCCTACGCCCGCCAAGTGCCTCCGCCAGAGCAGCGGCGACAAAGAAGCTCTCAAGAGTAATCATTTCCGGCCGTTAACCCTTTAGCAGGACGCCCCGCCATCAGGTCCATTCGCCCAAATTGTGACCTGATACGGGGTTCGCTATGCTCCGAATCAGCGAACCCCAGGATTTTTATCACAATTTTTTCTAGAACATTCCGTGTCTGATTGGAACCACTGTGGCAAAATGCAAGAAAATACGCCACGGAGCACTTTCCGTATCAGCGGGAACAACGCGTCGGCCACTAATAGTAAGAACGAGGGTATCGTGAACAATCTATCGCTGAAATGGAAAATCCTTCTGAGTGTCACCCTGACCTGCATTCTGGCAGTTATCGTGACGACTGTGGTTACCGTCCGAGCCGGGCTTGCCACCACGGAAGAAACCATTATTGAAGACACTCGCACCCTGACCCAGGTACTTGGCGCCTCCAACGTGGGCGCCATCAGTTTTGGGGACACCACCACGGTGACCAACTCTCTCGAGGCGCTGACCGAGAGCGAGCGTGTCCTCAACGCGGTCATTTACAGCAGCGGCAAGCCCTTTGCCTGGTTTGTTCGCGGCCAGGAGGGCAGCGAGCTGCCCGGCGATATCCCCCGCACCCCCCGCCAGACCGGCATGATCGAACAAGACGGTTATATCGTGATGACCGAAGCCATCATGGATGGCAACAATCAGATTGGTTCGATCTCCGCCCGGGTGGATATGAGCGAACTGAATAATCTTGTCAGCGAAGCGGTCGCAGACGCTGTCATCCTGATTATCGTCATCAGCGTCATCGCCGCTTCAATCGCTTACCTGGTTCAGGCCAGCATCACCAAACCAGTCAATCAGGTCGTACGGGCGCTGCGCGATATCTCCGAGGGCGAAGGCGACCTGACCCGGCGCCTGCCGGTCAGCGGCAGCGATGAAATTGCTGAGTTGGCCACCTGCTTCAACACCTTCGTGGAACGTCTGCACAGCATCATCGCCAGTGTGGCCGACACCGCCCAGGAAGTCAGCGAAAACGCCCACATGGTGTCCCAGTTGTCCAACGAAAACGAAAACGCCATCAAAAACCAGCAAGCGGAAATCGAGCAGGTGGTGGTGGCCATCAAGCAGATGGCCAACGTGGTTCAAGACGTAACCGAGAGCGTCAGCGAAACCGCCGAGAAGGCGCACCAGGCCGATCAGTCCGCCGCCAATGGCAAGCAGGTGGTAAATGCCACCACCCGCCAGATCGAGAACCTGGCCTCGGAAATCCGCCGGGCCGCCGAAGTCATCGACCGCCTGAACAAAGAAACCGTCAGCATCGGTTCGGTACTTGATGTAATCCGTGGAGTGGCCGAACAGACCAACCTGCTGGCCCTGAACGCCGCCATTGAGGCCGCCCGCGCCGGCGAGCAGGGTCGGGGCTTTGCGGTGGTGGCCGATGAAGTACGCACCCTCGCCTCCCGCACCCAGAGCTCCACCACCGAAATTCAGGAGATGATCGAGCGCCTGCAAGTCGGTGCCAAAGAAGCCGTAGAAATGATGGCCGAGGGCACCAGCCAGGCGGAAGCCTCGGTGGAGAAAGCCGGTGAAGCCACCAACTCTCTGGTGGATATTACCGAACTGGTCAGCGTGATTCGCGATCGCACCAACCAGGTGGCAGTGGCCTCAGAAGAGCAGAGCTCCGCCACTCAACAGATCGAAGGCAACATCGACAGTATTTCCCAGGTTGCATTGAGCACGGCGGAGAGTTCCAGCCGGATCAATTCCAACACCAGCAGCCTGGCGGAAACCGCGGAAAGGCTCACCGGTCTGGTGAACCGTTTCAAGCTATAGGACGGCGCATCCAAAACCAAAAGCCAGAGAGAACAGCACCATGAAAAAAATTCTACTCCTTTGCAGTGTTGTAGCCACCCTTGCCCTGCCTGGCCTGGCGCAGGCGTGCAGCGCCCCGGACGCCAAGCCGGCAATACCGGACCCCATGACGGCGGAAACCGCTCAGATGGTCAAGGCCAACAACGAAGTGAAAGCTTACGTCGCCGCCATGGAAGAGTATCTGGGCTGTGCACGGATGAGTGGCGGTGAGAAGCGGAAAGAAATTTCAGCGCTGGAGGATTTTGCAGCGGAGTTTAACGAGGCGATCCGGACGTTCAAGTCGCGCAATAGTTAATGTGGGGAGTATCCGCGTAGGGCGGTTACGGCGGATGCGCGGTTTGCGCTTATCCGCCCTACGGGTGGCACGGCAGGTTGCGTAGGGCGGATAAGGCCAAAGGCCGCATCCGCCGTAACCCAACCCATCACATCATCCGATCCCCATAATCCGATACCGGCTTCTTGGGCCGCGCATTGTTCAAGGTCGATGGAATTTCACTGATGTGCCCACCCCGGGCCAGAAAGGCCTCCACCTGGCGAGCCAACTCATCGCGCAACCGCTGGCGGGCGGCCACACTGAAGTCCTCATGGGCTTCCGATTTAACGGAATAAGACAGCTCTACCTCAGATTCATCCAGCGCCTCATCGTCGGCACTGTCTTCATCCTCGAGCACATCATCCACGTCGTTGTCGTCAAGGGGATATTGACTTGCCATAGTGACACCTCCACCACACCAGTTGCACGTCAACCCAGGCCATAACGACCGTTTTTTGAGTGGCCGATTTTGACCCGTTTTCGCGTAATTTATAGCGCAAGAAAACGACGACGTCATGAGTTTTTGGTGGTGTTTTTAGGCTTTTTTTACCTTAGCAGGGAACCGGGGTAAAATTTTGGTTATTACCGGTGGGTGCGCTCAGATCGTTCAGACACATCGACGCCGCCGAAACCCGCGTATAGTCCCAAATACCATCCTTTGGAGCGCGCCCCTGGCGCACCTTCGACCACTAACGGAAGCAGTTATGAACGTTCGGCTACTGAGTAAACACTTCCCCCAATTGGCTGAGTTGCCCGAAAAAGAGCAGGCGGCAGTTCTGCAGCAGGCCCATGAGCGCGCCTATGCGCCGGAGAGAAAGCTGACCCATTGGCGAGGCAACATCATCAGTCTGGTGTGGATCTGCGCGGTATCGCTGTTTATTGCACTGGTGGCAGGACCCGCCCTGAATCTGGGAAGGCCGGTGACCGGAGGAATCATCATGGTTGTCGTTCTGCCCATCTTCATGGTGCTACGCCATCGGCAGTATGTGGCTCAGCTGAAGCCCGAAGTGGATGCCATCCTGGCGCGAACCCGCGACTGATCGATTCGTTCCCCATAAAACAAAACCGGCGCCCTGAGGTGCCGGTTTTGAATAGGACTGGAGCAATCGGGATCAGATCGCGTCCGGACCAGTTTCGCCGGTACGGATACGGATGATCTCCTCCAGCGGCGTGATAAAGATCTTACCATCGCCAATTTTGCCAGTCTGGGCGGCCTTGGTAATGGCTTCCACTGCCTGTTCGACCAGAGAGTCGTCAACAGCCAGCTCTACCTTCACCTTGGGCAGGAAGTCCACCACGTACTCGGCACCCCGATAGAGCTCGGTGTGACCTTTCTGGCGGCCAAAACCTTTGACCTCGGTGACCGTCATGCCCTGAACGCCTACCTCGGACAGTGCGGTGCGCACATCGTCCAATTTGAACGGTTTTACTACAGCAGTGATCAGTTTCATTGTGAGTTCCTTACTTAAACGACTTTAAAGTGACGGTATTGAAATGCCCTATGCCTCTAAGATACACGTTACAGCGGTTTGGGTCATCTCCCGCCACTCAAAAGCAAGTGGCTTGAACGCCGGAGGTGCAGAGCACCCCCGGCCGGTCTTTACTTGTTGCTGACAAATTCCGGATAGGCTTCCATACCACATTCGGACAGGTCCACACCTTCGTATTCCTCGTCCTCGGAAACCCGCAGGCCAATCACTGCCTTGAGGATACCCCAGACGATCAGGCTGGTCACAAATACCCAGACGAAGATGGTCAGTGCACCGATGATCTGTCCCAGGAAGCTGACGCCGCTGTTGGTGAAAGGCACCGCCAGCAGACCCCACAGGCCAACCACACCGTGTACGGAGATAGCACCGACCGGATCGTCGATCTTCAGCTTGTCCAGGCCCACGATGGAGAAGACCACAATGATACCGCCGATGGCACCGATGATGCTGGCGCCCAGAGCACTCGGGGTAGACGGCTCAGCGGTGATCGCTACCAGACCGGCCAGAGCACCGTTCAGGGCCATGGTCAGGTCAGCCTTACCGAACAGGATGCGACCCAGGATCAGCGCAGCCACGAGGCCTGCAGCAGCCGCGGCGTTGGTGTTCAGGAACACCATGGCAACGGAGTTGGCGTTGGCAATATCGCCCAGTTTCAGCACCGAACCACCGTTAAAGCCGAACCAGCCCATCCACAGGATGAACATACCCAGGGTAGCCAGCGGCAGGTTGGCACCGGGAATAGCGCGAACTTCACCGTTGGGACCGTACTTGCCTTTACGGGCGCCCAGCAGGATCACACCCGCCAGAGCGGCAGCCGCACCGGCCATGTGAACAATACCGGAACCAGCGAAGTCAGAGAAGCCCAGGTCACCCAGGTTATACATGCCAAAGACGTCGGCACCGTTCCAGGTCCAGGAACCTTCCATCGGGTAGATGAAACCGGTCATGACCACAGCGAAAGCCAGGAAGGCCCACAGCTTCATGCGCTCAGCGACCGCACCCGAGACGATGGACATGGCGGTCGCCACGAACACAACCTGGAAGAAGAAGTCAGACGCGCCGGAGTAGATGGAACCACCGGTGAAGTCACCACGCTCGGAGAACTCACCCAAGGTAGAGGCGACATCCACGTTCTGGATACCGGAGAGGAAAATTCCTCCGTCGTACATAATGGCGTAACCACACACCAGATACATGATGCATGAGATGGCGAACAGAGAGACGTTTTTGGTCAGAATCTCTGTGGTGTTTTTAGCACGGACCAGACCCGCCTCCAGCATCGAGAAGCCCGCGGCCATCCACATGACCAGTGCCCCACATACTAGAAAGTAAAACGTGTCGATCGCATACTGCAAATGAAAAATATTTTCTTCCATTGCATTTTCCCCGTCTTTATGGATTGTGAGTTGAAAAAAACAGCTGATATTGCCGGCCTGTCCCCGGACAGTGCATAGAGCAGGCCAACAAGATAAAAAGCTTATTATTCAATGAGTTAGGGAATAATTACGATTGGAAGTCGCGCGTCAACCAACGGCTTCGCACCAACATGGCGCATGCACCGCCGCGGTGCGCACCATCTTTGCACCAAACTGGAACTGGCACCGCTTTCCGCTTTAGAATGCACTTGCTGTGCCGACCAACCACTGTGATATGCTCAAGGAATAAAGAAGGCAGGAACCTGATTCTGATGGAATACGACAACGTTACCTTTATGGCGTACCTGAGCGCTGCCGTCGTCGCCGCGCTGCTGACGTTGACGTACATCTATCAGTTCTTCAAAGAACAGAAAACCGCCATCTTCGCCCCTGCGGCAGCGGTACACACCCTGAACCTGCTGGTCATCGTCGCCGGTATCAATCAGCCCTGGCCCGCCACCCACTGGACGTTTTTCTTCGAGTGCCTGCACTACAACATCTGGACGCTCTCGGTCTACCTGACCCTGAAAGCGAGTGCGTCCAACAGCGCCCTGCCCCGAAGCCTCAAGATTCTGTTTCTGATCGGCTGGCCCGTCACCCTGTTTGCCCTGATTGCGTCCGTCATCCAGTTGGAAATGATCTTCTCATTGGAGGCATGGCTGACCCTGTCCCTGGCGGTGATCGGGCTGGTGAGTGTCGAGCAGCTATTCCGCTACGCCGCCGGCAACGACCGGCAGATCAAACTGTTGTGCATGAACCTGGCCGCACTGTTTCTTTACGACATCTATCTGTTCACCCACGCGCTGATCTTCCAGCAGATTGATCCGCTGCTGTGGCAATCCCGGGCCACCGTTTCCATTGCCACCTGTCTGTTTATGGCCCTGGGCGGCCTGTTGCTCCTCCAGCGCAATGACCGCCCGGCCAACTTTACCCTGTCCCGACCGATTGCCTTTTACACTACCTCCCTGATTGCCGTCGGGGTGCTGATTACTATTCTCGCCCTTGGCGGTTACTACGTGCGCCTGTACGGCGGCAACTGGGGCACCGTCATCTACAGCCTGGTGTTGATCGGCGCCGTGCTGTTGATCAGCACTATTTTCATTTCCACTACCATCCGCTCCCGCCTGTCGGTCCTGATCAACAAACACCTGTTCCGGCACAAGTACGATTACCGCAGTGAATGGCTGCGCCTGATCAACTATCTGGCCCAGCCAGCCGAAACCAGCGAAGCCAATGAACGCGCTTTTTTTGCGGTAGCCTCGGTGACCAAAACCCCGGGCGGTGCCATCTGGATTCGCAAGCAGGGCTTTTACGAGCCGGTCTACCAAAGCGGCCTGCCCAGCTACATTGACCTTCAGGAAGAGCCGGTAGACAGCCCCTTCTGTCAGACTTTTTTACAGTCCGAGTGGGTATTCTTCCCCGAGAGCGGCGACAACCTCGCCCTGAGTCAGTACAACGAATACCTGCCGCCCTGGGTGCACAACATTCCCGATCTATGGCTGCTGTTCCCGTTTATTGTCGGTGACGAACTCATCGGCTTTATGGCCTTGACCAAACCAGTGGCGGACGCCTCCCTGACGTGGGAGGACCTGGACCTGCTCAAAACCATGGGCCGTCAGCTCGCCAGCTACCTCAAACGACACCAGCAGGCAGAGCAGCTCGCCGAGGGCCGCCAGTTTGACACCTATAACAAACTCGTGGCTTTCATCATTCACGATCTCAACAACCTGATCGCCCAGCAGGCACTGGTGGTACGAAACGCTGAGAAACACAAGGACAAACCCGAGTTCATTGACGATGCCATTCATACCATCAGCAACTCCGTCGATCGGATGAACAACCTTCTTAAAAAGCTGCGTACCGACGGCAAAGACCTGATTACCCGCCTATCGATCAACGACATTGTAAAAAAAGCCGTCGCCGAATGTTGGCGACAAAAACCCATGCTGACGGCTGAAATCAGCGACGATATAAGGTACATTGAAGCGGACGAAGTGCGTTTGGTAATGACCTTCACCCACTTCATCAAAAACGCCCTTGAAGCGACGCCGGACGACGGCCGGGTTCACGTCACCCTCCGGTGCGACGATCACGAAGCGGTGATTGCCATCGAGGATACCGGTAGCGGCATGGACTGGGATTTCATTCACAACCGGCTGTTCAAGCCGTTTGAAACCACCAAGTCCGGCAAGGGTATGGGGATTGGCGTCTACCTGTCTCGCGAGTATATTAATGATCTGAACGGCACACTGAATGTGATAAGCGCCGTCGGCGAAGGAACCACCGTGACCGTCACCTTACCGGTCACGCAAGCGTAAAACGAGCACGGCCGGTTCGGTGCCCACCGCCGGGAGCGGCCCAACGGAGTGAACACACCTCCGCAAAAAGGCTAAGGCATTATGAGTAAAAACAACAAGCACACCCTGTTGATCATCGAGGACGACCGTGGTCTGCAGAGCCAGCTGCGTTGGCATTTCGAGGATTACGAAACGGTATTTGCCGAGAACCGGCAGGATGCCATCGCCGCCCTCCGGCTGCACGAGTCACCCGTGGTCATCCAGGACCTCGGTTTGCCCCCCGACCAGGACGGTGTGGACGAAGGCTTCAAGTGCATTCAGGACATTCTGCGTATGTCCCCCACCACCAAAATTATCGTCATGACCGGAAAAACCGATCACGACAACGCCATCCGCGCCGTGGCGATGGGCGCCTACGACTACTACGAAAAGCCGGTGGACCCGCAGACGCTGGATCTGATCGTCCAGCGGGCCTTCAACATTTTTGAGCTGGAAGAAGAAAATCGCCGATTGGCACGCCTCCAGCAAACCCCGCTGGAAGGTCTGGTCACCAACGACCCCCAGATGCTCAAAATCTGTCGGATGTTGGAAAAGATTTCTCCTACCAATGTCACCTGCACCCTGTTGGGAGAAAGCGGCACCGGCAAGGAAGTCATGGCCCGGGCCATCCACCACCTGAGCCCACGGCGCAACAAGCGCTTTGTCGCGATCAACTGCGCCGCCGTACCGGAAAACCTGATCGAAAGTGAGTTGTTCGGCTACGAGAAAGGCGCCTTTACCGGCGCCGGCAAGCAGACTCTGGGTAAAGTCGAAACCGCCCATGAAGGCACCCTGTTCCTCGACGAAATCGGGGACATGCCGCTCAACCTGCAATCCAAACTGTTGCGCTTTCTGCAGGAGCGCGTTATCGAACGTGTGGGCGGCCGTGAGGAAATTCCGGTGGATGTCCGGGTTATCTGTGCGACCAACAAAAATCTGCAAGAGATGGTAGACGAGAGCAGCTTCCGTGAAGACCTGTACTACCGAATCTGCGAAATGACGGTCGAGATCCCCCCGCTAAGAACACGGCAAGGCGACAAAGTGCTTCTGGCACGGCACTTTATGCTCAAGTTTGCCAAAGAACACGATCAGAAGATCAAAGGTTTCACACCCGACGCTGTACAGTCCATCGAATGCTACGGCTGGCCCGGCAACATCCGGGAGATGGAGAACAAGATCAAGCGCGCGGTCATCATGGCCGACGGCAAGCACATCACCCGGGACGACCTGGGATTGATCACCGACGGCGAAGACCTGTCGCTGAACCTGCGCCAGGTGCGCCAGGAAGCCGAACGCCACGCCATACTCCGGGCGGTGGCCATGACCGACAACAATATTTCGGCCGCCGCCAAGCTACTTGGCATTACCCGGCCGACGTTTTACGATCTGATCAAGAAGCACGATATTCCGTTGGGCAGTAACACAGTCCCTAACCTTTAACTCCCATGGTCTCCGTAGGGCGGATCGGTCCGACGCTTCGGAGCGCAACGCGACCATCCGCCGCAAAGGTCGACCGATGTCAGGCAAATCGAGCCCTAGCTCAGACTTCTTCCCCCCCCACCATCGCCAAGGCCTATTCTATTCCAGCGCCTGGCAAGAGGCCTGGCGAGAGGCTTACGGAAGCCACCCAGCGATCAAACTGCATCCCGAAGCGGGCCTTTATACTTACTCACAAACACTCAAAGGACTTCTGCCCGTCCGAAGCGCCACGCCGATTGGTGCCACTTCTCCCGCCAGCCATAGCATCCGGGCCGAGTACCTGGTGCCGACAGGTGCCGAGTCCGTGGCGAAGACCGAGCACCTCCTGGGAAAGCTGATCGCCGTAAAGGAATGGCACCAACTCTGCTTACCCGATATACCCGAAAGCGCACCCGAACTCAGGGCCATTCAGATCGCCGCCGACAGTCTGGGGTTGCAGGTCCGGGAGCAGGAGCGTAGCACTGCATTCGCTGTGGATCTGCGTGTCGGTGACTTTGAAAGCTATCTGGCCAGCCTTGGAAAAAACACCCGACTAAAGCTGTTCAACCGGCGGAAAAAACTGGAAGAGGCCGGAGAAGTCGTCCTGGAAAACTGGTGGCCCAACCAGCGAAGCGCCTTTTACAAACTTCTCAACCAGTTTCACCAGAAGCGGTGGGGAAAACCGTGTTATCGCGGCCGCAACCAAACATTCATCGAAGACCTGCTGACCCGGCTAGACCAGGCCGGCGCGCATATTGATCTATCGGTCATCACCCTTGACGGAGAGCCAGTATCAACGACGCTCGATATCGCCGCTCAGGGACGCTGTTACAACCTTCAGGCAGGATATGCAGAAGACCTTGTGAAAAACGTCTCGCTCGGCACGCTGCACCTTGGCTACCAGATCGAGAAAGCGTTTCAAGCCAACTACGACCACTACGACTTTATGGCGGGTGAAGGCAAAAACACGCAATACAAAGCCTCCCTCGCCAACTGCCACGCCGACCTGATCACCCTAATGTTGGTTCGACATCCCCTGCTCAAACTCGCCTATCGCTTCCAGGACAGGCTGTCAAAGTCGGAGGCTACGGAAGGTGCTTGACGATCGGAGGGCCAACCAACCGGCTCAACCATACCGGCATCCGCTTCCAGAGCGCGATCATCAGACGGAACTTCGGGTTATCCGGGTTCAACTCCGGCGGCTTTGAGTGATCCGGCGTAATGTAGTACCAGTGATGCTCATAGGGCTTCGCGCCCCACTGCTTCTTGAAGTGGTAGGTACCCGCACCCCGCGTTGATCGGCCGAAATCAAAAAACTCATAACCCTCGGAAACAGCATAGTCGAGTATCTTGCGATACATCCACATGTTGGTGTTCAACGCGTTGGCCGGTTTGATGGTGGATGCCCAGGGAATCTCCAGCATTGGGCCGTGCCCGAGCAAAAAGCCGGCCGACACAGCCCGCTCCCTAACCTTGACCACCACCAGAGTTGCCGCCAAACCGGGCTCAGAGAGCACATTGGCAAACCAACTCTTGGCGTACACCGGCGTCCCCAGATCCCGCATATTTCGAGCGAAGACGCGGTAGAAGTCATCTAGCAGCTCCAGACCACCAAAGGCAACCGTAGGATGGTGTTCCTCGGCTTTTTTTGATTGTGCGCGCACTTTGGCCGTCAGCCCATCCTCAAGCTGCTCATGAGTTCTGGGCAGCGGTAGAACCATCGATACCTTTTTCTCGCTGCTGTTCGGCCATAGCCCGGGCTGCATTGAACGAACTTCGATATGTGATAGATTTTCTTGCATTGCAACAGTTTGCAGGCGTTCAAACAATGCTCGGGCTACATTCCAGTAGGGCGTTAAAACCCCTCCGTAGTTCACGTAGGGCGTAGCAACGGCAAAGCGACCGAACAGTCGACTTTGGAAGAATGTTAAAGGGACGCCACCGAGAATTTCTCCATCCGGTGTCATCCCAACCCACACCCGAGTCGGGTGCCCGAACGATCGGCGAACCAGGTCGGACCACCGCCGCTGCAGATACAGCGGTGCTCTGGGCGTCGTAGCAACATAAGCTTCCCACTCAGGCCAGTTCGCCGCTGGTAACTCCCTTATGGAGAACTCTCCTGAATAATGCGACTGATCCGCTAACAGAAAGAATGGAGGCGCTTTATACTGATCATCTTCCACGACTCGAGGCTTCGATCGAAGGGACTTTATGTGCGCTTCCAGCGACTTTAGCTTCCCAGATACCGCCTGCATTTTTTCGACCAGGCAGGAGTGCTCCTCGCTATCCGGGTCTGCTGTTTTGAACTGCCGTGCGACCTCGGCCTTTTGTGCTTTTAGGCTCTTGAATTGCTTTTTTAGTGCGTCCAGCTCAGATTCATGACTGACTGACGACGCTCCTTTCAAAATAGAAGTCTGTTTCACGGGCTGCTCAGTGGTCATATCTTCCAAGATAGGAGGCTAAACGGGTAGCTTACTCCGCAACGCCTCAATCCAGGAGGCATAGCGGACAAACTGATCAAATCCGTAGGGGAAACCAATCCGCGTTATCCGGTAGGGGTTTCTCTTAATGTCCTTCATGTAAGACGTTTCAGAAATTGTACTGACCGCGCCCCGATAGTTCGCTTTTTGAACCAGGCGTTCGTCGCTAGGGGCGAAATCCCGGGTCGTACCGGAGGGATAACAGAATACCCCAGACGGGTTTGCCAGCTCCTGGGTCAAACGGTCTTTGGACTCTGACAGCTCCAGCACCGCGTCATCCGGGTGGTTGGCGCTCAGTACCAAGTGCGTTCGGGTGTGAGAGCCCACACGCAAGCCTCTTTGCTCTAATGCGCGCAGCTCGTCCCAGGTGGCGGCCTCATACCCGCAAGGTGCCTGTTCAGGAAAGGTTATCTCAAAAGCAGACTCTATCGCCGCTAAATAGGCCCGCAACCCCTTAGTGTTTAGCGTTTTCCCGTATGCATTCAACTGTCGCCGGGTCGCTGTTCGCTCTTCGGTGTTCCTGAACCCTAGAGAGAATGATCTATTTCCCAGCGAGAACGTGCCGTTCGCTTTTGCACAGGCCCGAACCGCATAACCGATCTTGGCATCCCAAGGCCAATCGATACCATCCACAAAATCCGTAATCACAAACAAGGTTGGTTTTGCCTGATACTCAAGCAGAATCGGAACCAACCGAGCTACCTGGTCAGAATAGCCGTCGTCCAGCGTAAAGCACAAAGTCGGGCGATTCACCCGCTCTCCTAGAAGAGAACGCTCTACGATTTCATCCAGAGACATGAAGTCATAACCTCTGGATACCGCATAATCCAGACAACGCCTAAGTAATGCCTCGGAGGTGCCCTGATAGGATCCGTCTTCAGGCTCAGCCCGGTGCAACATAAATATCGTGACGTAAGGCCCCGCAAATGCATTGAAGCACCGCTCAAGCCCTTTGCTCGCCATCGCCAACTGAAATATCCTGTTCATTGCACCACCGCCTCTCCGACGTCGGTTTTTATTGAACTAGACCCACCCGGACAGTCTTGCACTAAATAGCCGGGTAGTGTGCGTAACATCATTATGTATACCAATACGGGTCAGTTCGTGATTACTGATCCGGCCGAGTCGATTGATTCCGCGGCGAGTTGTCACAGCGGCACGATAATGCTCGCGAACAAGCTTCAATGCTCTCGGGTCATAGTCACCATTGGGAAAACAGAATAAGTCGACCGGCTTTCCCAGGTTTTTTTCAAGTACCCGCTTACTATCGACAACCTCTTTCTCAAGCGCCTCATTACCAAGAGCTTGCGTCAACCGCTGATGGCTGCAGGTATGAGAACCTATTGTCACCCAACCCGAATCCTGCATGGCCTTCAACTGATTCCAATTCATCAGGGCGGTACCCAAAGTATCCCCACAAAGCCGCCGCCAATCCAACGACTCCAGGGCAGCGAAAATCTCCACATCGGTCAACTTCTTTAGTGAACCGATACATTTCGCTACCCGCTCGCGATTCAAAGCATCCCCAGAGACATCAAGTTCAGCCATCACGGGTGCCAGAGTCGGATGTTGTGCTAGTCGTTGTCCTTGCCCTTCTGCCAGCAATCCGGCCACGATGTTGGGCCAGAATTGAAAGTCAGTGCCTATCTTGTCCGCGACAGCAAACAGGGTTGCCGGAACTCTCTCGCTTTCAAGTATAGGCAACGCGTACTGGTAGTTATCTTGCCAGCCATCATCAAATGTAATCACGCAGGCTCGCTTGGGGAGCTGTTCGCCCAGATCTCGGGCATCCAACCAGCCAGAAAGGGATACCAGATCAAAATGACGTTTCAGCTCCCGAATTTGCATTTGAAACGTTTCCGGGTGAACCACCATGCCCGGCTCCTCCAGGGCGAAGCGCTTATCCTCCTTAGGCAGGATCCGGTGGTACATCAGAACCCAAAGACGAGGCTTGCCCACTGAAAGCCGGTGCGGGCCTAGCGACGCCGAAACAGACCGCAGCGTCGATTTGATATAGGGTTTTAGAAATGCGCCCATGAACTTCAACGACCTAACAACTGTTTTACATACTGACGAAGCTCATACCAGGCCGGCCCCATATCGCCCCAACGGTTCACCTCGTGCCGACACTTTAACCCCTGTGGGAGAAAAAAGGTGAGGAATCGCTTTAGCTTCACACCCACAGGAAATCGCCCCTTAAGCACTAGGTACAGACTATCCAAGTCTCCTAGCAACCAACGCAGCCTCCGACCGATCTGATAATTCTCCGGTACATTTCCATTGAATCCGTTGGCTCCAATCTGCCACAACCAGAGCGGGAAGTCGACACCGGAATCAACTGCTAACTGTAAAGATCCCCAGAAACGTGTGTTCACTTCCATCAAATACGGTGTGCCATCGTCCGACACCCGAAACTCCACCATAGCAACTCCATGCCACCCTACGCTGTCGAGCAACTTTACAGCATAGCTTTTCATAAGCGGATCGACTTTGACACTTTCACTTAGGACGCTTACACCACCCTCAGGCGGTTTCTCTCGAATACGATTATGTGCAAAAAAAGTAATCGCCTTTCCTTGATTATAAAGGCAGAACACCCCTGCGCCGCTCCCCGGAATAAACTCTTGCAACATAAATGGATGATGGTTCAGATAATCCGAAACCGCCAGCTCATCCATCAATTCTTTTTCAGATCTAATCACCTTAACTCGGGTGCTGATCCAGCAGCCTCCGGTAAAAATTTTCGACAGGCATGGCTTTATAACTAAAGGGTAAGACAACGACGACTTATCAATATCAGATGAACTATCGAACCACTGGGTTTCGGGAAAAGGGAGGTTTAGGTCAGCCGCCTTACGCATCAACTGTCCTTTATCCGCCAGCTCCATGACCCGGTTAATGGGAGGAAAAGGAAGGCCGATCTTATCAGGCTCCTCATAATGCCTCAGTAAGAGCTGACTGGTCACTTCTGTAACAGGAAACACCCCATCATAATCATTAGCTGTCAATATATTCGACAGCCAGGATAAGTACTCGCAGGGATCCTCTATCACATTGGGGCTCTTAAAATAACGCTGAGAAAAGCGAGACTCCCCAGCCAACGAGGTAGGCGTATAATCCGCCGTATCGACACTGACGCCGGATCGACCCAATGACCGCGTAACGGCCAGAGCACTGCGCTGGTTGGCATCTAGAACTAACACTCGACCTGACTTCATGATGTTATTACTTTCCCTAGATCGATTGGGCATTTTCAGTAAAAGGAGTGACCTCTCGCCCATAAACCCGGTAGCTATCCACCGGCTTTTTAGTGTAAATTGGGCCTTGGCGGTTCCTCCGACCAGGACTGAAGGAATGATAAACCAAAAGACGTCAATATTACATGACGTACCCCTTAACAGGCTTAATGAGTTCGTAGCCAAATGCTACGCCCTCAACCAAACTACCCAGTTTTATCAGCGGTTGGTCAACCGCCGCTGGCCTTATGAAGGAATACAAGGATGAGCTACCCTCAAGGGTCGATATTGCACCTTATTGACACCACTGGCCCCGGCGGAGCGGAAACAATTTTCACTCAGCTAGCCGCATACACTCAAATTCAGGGCTTCCGGTCAATCGCAGTGATACGTGGGCCGGGCTGGGTCCAGAGGGAGCTAGAACGCTTGGGAGTAGAAACCAGGGTTATCGACTGCAAAGGGTCGTTTAACATCTCCTTCCTGCGGTCGTTGCGAGACATCGTACGAACGGAAGAAATCGACCTCATACAGGCCCACCTTCTCGGGTCCTCCCTGTATGCGAGCCTCGCCGGCCTATGGACAAGGACACCGGTCATCTCCACTTTCCATGGCCATGTCGATGTTTCTCCGAGCGAACGCTTACGCCTACTCAAATTCCTGATTATCCAACTGGGCAGCGAGTCCATAGTCGCCGTCACCCAGAAGCTAAGGGAAATGCTTATCCGAGTTCCCATGGTTTCAGAGTCCAAGGTAATCACCATACCCAACGGCATAGATACAAAACTGTACGCCCCGGGGACAGCCGCCCCCCTGCGTAGCGACTACGATGTTCCCGACAGTGCGATTATGATTGGCTGTTTGGGCAACGTTCGCAGGGCCAAAAATTACAACCTTGCACTGGAGACCCTAAAGGATCTTGATGACAGAGGGATCGACGCAAGACTCCTTATCGCCGGCGACGACACCAACAGCCTGGCGGAGGAGCATAAGCAATACGCTAAAGAACTCGGTGTCGAAAATAAGGTAGTCTGGCTGGGATTCTATAAGGACGCGCCAGGGTTCCTGAATGCCATTGATGTCTTCCTTCTCAGCTCCAGCTCAGAGGGACACCCATTAGCGATTACACAAGCAATGGCTAGTGGCGTTCCTATAGTCGCAACGCAATGCGGTGTTGAAGAGATATTGACGCACGGTAAAACCGCAATGTTGGTCGAACGCGGCAGTGCCCACGAACTAGGCCAAAACATACTTAATGTCTACCGCAATCCATCTCTCAAAGATCACCTTACTGAGAGAGCCAGATCGGTTGTAGAGCGAACATTCAGCCTTGACGCCTTGTTTGAAAACTACAAAACACTCTATCGAGCCCACATGCGAAACAATATTGAATCCACTGAACCCCCTACTTGGTTAAGAAATCAGATTATAAAACGTTATGGAAGCAAGCGTGGGTTAGCTAATAGCTTGAAGCACTCAACCGTTAACCTTCTTACCGGTAAGAACAAAAAATATCGCACGCTGCCAGTGAATGTGGGTCGTGTCGTTTTTGTTTGCAAAGGAAATATTTGTCGTAGTGCGGTGGCTGAGTATGCTTTCCGAAAATATAGCATGGTCCCTACAGCTTCAATTGGTTTGGACACTCATACCGGAAAAGCGGGGCACGAACCCATAGTGCACTACGCGAGATCGATCGGCATCGACATGACCGAGCACTTGACAACCGCGGCAGAAGATTTCACTCCGCTTGAAAATGACCTATTTGTCTGCATGGAGCCGGATCATATTGAATCCTTAAGAAGGATATACGGAAACATTAACGTCATACTTCTTGGATATTTTGGCAGCCCCAGAAAACTCTATATACACGACCCTTACTCATCACCTAGACCCTATGCACAAAGCTGTACTGATTACATCGTCAACAGCGCGCACTCACTCGCAAAAAGCTTCGACACAACTACAAAGAGTATCTGAAGTGAAGCTCATTAAAGATACTAAAAACGTATTAAGATCCATGAAAGGTCAGGACTTCGGCTTTTATGCCGCAGCCCTTTACCTTTTATTGGAATACGTTAGACCTCAAGTCATTTACCCTTTTATCGACATACTCCCATGGACACAACTGACCATTCTTCTCGGATTATTATATGTGGTGGTGAAAGGTCAGTTGAAATTCCAGATGATGCATTTCGTACTACTGTGCTTTGTCGGAGCCGCTTATATTTCTAGCCTTCTCTCTTATGATCCGACCGCCTCTTTCAATCGAATTGACTACATCGTATCCTGGTTTGTTGTTGTGATTTTCTTTACAGGAGCTGTCAGAAATCTTGAGCAGTATAAGTTATTGACAATCCTTCTTTTTCTTTTTTTATTTAAAATGTCTCTTTTTGGCGCAAAAACATGGGCGATGAGAGGCTTCAGCTTTACCTCTTGGGGAATTTCGGGGCCAAGAGGATTTTTTCAAAACTCTGGAGAATTGTCATTACTTATGGTCATTTTTGCTGCCATGAGTTTCTCTTACATCGCTGCAAACAAGTCGATAAGTAAATACTATTATATCGTCCCCATCACCGCCGTGATGACCGTATTGGCCGCCAGCTCTCGGGGAAGCCAGTTAGCCATGGCCGTAGTGGCAGTTTTATTAGCGATCACAATTGGTAAGCTAAGATTCAGGAACATGGCGCTCTTCGGAATTGTTTGCTGGGCGGGGTTCACTTTGCTCCCAGAAGAACAGAAGGAGCGATTCTCCACTATGGGAGATGACGCAACATCTGAATCCAGACTTATTTACTGGGGAAAAGGTTTGGAAATGATGCATGATCACAAATTATTTGGTGTTGGCTACTATGCATTTCCTTCCTACTTCGAAGACAAATACGCACACTCTGTAAACTTTGAAAACTTTAGATATCGTCGCGAAGTCGCTCACAACAGCTACATACAAGTAGGCAGCGAGATGGGTTATATAGGGCTCTTGATCTACTTAATATTGATTTTTATATTTTTCCGATTAATATCAAAAACCAAAAAATTGATAGATAATGAAGCCGCCATTTCACGTTACAAATGGGTACATGGGTACTGCACAGGTCTTAATATTGCGCTTATAGGATACCTTATAGGATCAACTTTTATGTCGGTAGCTTTTTATCCGTACCTTTATCTATTTTTGATGCTTGCTCAATCGCTGTATAATTCTATTAATCATGAAAAAGAAATGCATAAGCACCAACTGACCAATTCAAGTGTGACCGGATAAGAAGCCGAATCATGGGACTGTCTATCATAATACCAGCGCACAATGAAGAGCTGTTTCTAGCGGCAACATTAAGCCGAATCTTCGATGTTTTCAAAAACACTATAAATCTTGAAGTTATTGTGGTTAACAATGCCAGCTCGGATAAAACAGCGTCCATAGCCTCTTCTTTCTGCTCTGTAAAACTAATTAACCTGAAAAATAAGTCCACAATATCAAAAGCGAGAAATATAGGTTTTAATTCATCGAGTTATGAAGTAATCGCATTCATTGATGCTGACGTCCTGATAACAGATGAGTGGTCCGAGACGTTTTTTAGTAAAATTAGTGACCTCCAATCTAACCCCTATCAGATTACCGGATGCCGATACTCTTTATCAGAGAAGCCGGGCTGGTTAGAGAGGTCTTGGTTCGGAAAAATGAAGTCGAAGAACACAAGTTACATAAACTCTGGAAACCTAATAACAACTAAGCGTGTTATTAATAAAATTAATGGGTTCAACGAAAATCTAGCCACAGGCGAGGACGTGGATTTTTGCAGAAGAGCAAATCAATCAGGAATATCGATTAACATTAACCTATGCTTTAAGGCTCACCATGAAGGCTACCCAAAAACAATTACTCAATTTTTAAAAAGAGAGCGTTGGCACGGATCTGGTGACCTAGCATCATTTGGTATGTTTATCAAATCTAAAGTTGCCTTATTTTCCTGTATTCTTACCATATTGCTCTTAACAAGCTTTATACTTCTTTTAGCTGGCCAGTATTACTATGGACTAGTAACTATTTCTTTATTTGTCACATTTAATCTTTACGCAGTTCACAAGCGATTCAGCGTTAGCACTATCAATGATTATTTTTCATTATTCTATCTTCACTGCATCTACTGCTTCGCAAGGTGCACTTCTTTTTTTGTTAAAAGACACAGATAGGCTTCGCGTGACGATTCGCGCGGGCACCCAAAAAGCGCCATATTTAACATCCTTATGGATATGACGCTCATAATAAGAAGCCTACTAGTTCATCAGAGGGCGCTTCTTTATCAAGCTTCCTACATAATGGTTTCCATTATCATCCGTATTGGTTGGTTGCTCGTTGGTAATTACAACTTCATCAACGTACATATGTTGATCTTTCGGAGCACCACCATTCCAATACGTAAATAAAAGAGCCCGATTGCTGTAACCTTGATCATCTCGTAACGTTGTTTTATCCAAAATTTCCTTAAGAAGCGAACCATTTTTCCATATTCTAATTTTTGCCTGACCACCCTCTGATACCGGTACGGTGTCTAAGGTTACAGCCATCTCATAACTCTCCCAGCTTTCCTTCTTTGGTCGATCTTTATCCGAGCCCACGTTCACCCATTGGGATGCGCCCTCGTATATCCACTTGAAGGGATACTCCGACCCCTTTTGATCGAAATACAAGTCATTATATCCATGGTTCGAACCGGAAGAACTAAGTGTTTGGATACGAAGGAACTTCAAGCGACTGCCTTCCCCATAGGCGTGATGATCAAAATCTTCAGGCATGTAAGTGTGCACAGAAAACCAGATTGTTTCTCCCTTATACGCCTTTTCAGGGAAACGGAACTCTCCGCCCCAGCTTCCATATCCGGTAGTTCCTTCCTTAATTGCTATTCGGGCACTACGATTCTTAAGCTTTTGATCACTCGAATAAGTACTAAGACCTCCCGCCCCATGAAAGCCATCTCCTCCGCCGTCCGCTTGACTGCCAATTTCACCTTGGTCAAAGTCAGCATGTATCGTCCACGCGCTAGCGGAAACTGCAGATAACGCAAAAAAGGTCGCAACCAGACCGGATATCAATTTTTTCACTATCAAATACCTCATAAAAAAATGGTGTCCCTGCTAATATCGATGTAGAGACCCATACCGTGTACCAATATCCTACTGGAGCCCCAGGTATGAACTGGTAATATTCTATCCCCTCAGTGCATTCCCTTGATAGAGCAATGAGCATACAAACAATATCGTTATTTTATATGCCGAATAAATTAAATCTGCTCCAGTTCACATGTGGCCAAAAAACTGTGATTCCGGCAGCACAATTAAGGCTACACTGTGCCTTAACTTATAAAAGAACAGCCCATTAAGATCAATTCGATATATAGATAATGGCTAATCGGAGGAGGGGGAATAGAGCGCCAATTGACGCCATGGCGCCCTTTTACCTACTAATAACTTAAGGTATTATAACAGCTAATTAGCAGCTCATGATCCAAGTTACAGAAACCAAGCTTTCACATCGTTTTTTAACACTTTCACTACTTTTAGCGAGGCAGGGAGAATGCCGTTTTTTTCCGTGGTAGTTCCTACCTATAACCGTTCGGAAATGGCTCGCGATGCGGTGCATTCTGTTCTCAATCAAGATTTCTCTGACTTCGAGTTAATTGTCGTGGATGATGGATCCAGCGACAACACTGCCGATGTAATGACTTCATTTTCGAATAAACTACGCTATCACCGACAAATCAATGGCGGGGTTGCATCTGCACGTAACGCGGGAATTTCACTCTCAAGTGGACAATACATTTGCTACTTGGATAGTGATGATCTATGGCCAAAAAACAAACTATCCACTTACAAATCTCTCATTGACAGCCGCCAAAGCCCAGCCTTTATATTTTCAGATTTTCACAAACATGATATTTCGCTCAGTCAACCTTACAAAGTCTCTAATACTGATTTGTTTCCCTACATTCTTGATTTGGCCAATCCTCTAGGGGGAAATGGTTTTGAGATTTCTGATGACCAACTTTTAGAATTGCTGTTCCGGGGCTACCCGCTATACCCCTCGACTTTTGCGGTACGACGGGATGTTCATGATCACTACCGATGGGATCCAGGCATACTGAAGTCGGAAGATTTCAATTTAGTATTGAAGATATCTAGCCGTTATTCATTTACTTATTTACACCAGAGTTTGGCCACGGTTCGAGTACATGGCTCTAATAAATCAGCTGATTTTCTGACCAAAAACAAGATCAACTTAGCCAGCATGAAGCTTTATAGAGACCTCTACTCCCCCAAGTCAAAACGTTCGTTATGCAATCATTATATTTCGCAAAAATACTTCTCTGATGGAAGATCGTATCTAAGCCAAGGTTTAAAGTCGGAAGGGATCAAAAGTCTGTTTCATTCTTTTAAGTACCCAGAAAACTGGAAGCGACTGTCCCAAAAACTAATTTCCAAGGTTCAAGGATAGTTATGTCTAGTAAATCAGGCCTACTGGCTGTGGGAAACTTTGACTCTAATGTAGGTTACGCTTGGCGACTGATGGAGCGACTATGGTGTGAGCTTTCTAGAATTGCCAAGGCTCATGATTACGAAACGCATATTTGCTTTCCTAGTGTATCGACTATTCCAGAATGCCTTACGAAAGAAGGCATGCAGATACATCAGTTGGACTTTACTTCTGGATCAGTATTTGACGTAATTCGTCAAGTACGTTTTTTGAAACGAAACTCAATTAAAGTTATCTATTTAACAGATTTCCCTACTTACTCATTAAGATACATGCTTTTTCGCTTGGCAGGCGTAAATAAAATTATTATTCATGACCACACGCCCGGCGTTAGGAGCAGGCCCGCATACTTCAAAGCCTTTCTTAAAAGGTTGTTAAATACTCTACCTTTTATATCATGTTCCGCATGTTTTGCAGTTAGTCCTTATATTGAAGATCGGCTAAAGTCAGTCAATTGCGTTCCCGAAAGGAAAGTTCACTGCGTCACAAACGGCATCTCTCTTAACCAAAGATTTACTGATTCACCGAAAAACAACAACATAGTTGTCATTGTAACTGTCGCAAGAGCAACTTATTACAAAGGGATTGATTTTGCGATTCGCACAATATCTAAACTCGTCCATCACGAGGGGGTTCGAGATATTCGGTATGTTCTGTATGGAGACGGCCCAGATTTAACTGAGTTCAGGGATTTGGCCGATAAGTTGAATGTATCGGATTATGTTCGCCTTCAAGGGTCCGTAGACAACATAGCAGAGCGCCTTCTCCAATGTGATATAGCGTTTCATCCTTCTAAGGGAGAAGCTATGTCGATTGCTATCCTTGAATATATGAGAGCTTCCATTCCAATAGTTTCCTCCGACAACCCTTCCGTCAGCTCCGCACTTGTCCATAATGAGTTCGCATTAATTTATCGAGAAGGGTGTATTGATGAGGCTGCATCCGCACTTAAGAAATTAATAATATCAAAGAATCTTAGAATCAAAATGGGCGTTTCGGCAAGAAGTAAAGTGGAAACCGACTTCTCAGAAAGTGCCATGCTGTTAAGATTTACCAAGGCTTTTGAAAAAGTAATGGACTGGAGCCCTGACTTCAACAATAACAAGGTAATATAGATTTGTTGGGTTAGGCCTACTTTTAATCACGTTTTTTAATCTATCTCGATAAACTGGTAGGACACCATCTAATGACTGCAAAGTACGTCGTAATTACTCTCGCCATAGGAAAATCATTTGAGGAGATGGGAAAGTTCACCCACCCCCTGATGAAGCGATACGCTGAAAAATGCAATGCCGAGTTTATTGTTTTAGATCAAAGAAAGCTTGACAGAGATCTAGGCTTGGTTACCTACGAAAAGTTTCAGGTATTTGATTATCTAAATGGAACTTTTGATAAGGTATTATTTATTGATACAGATGTCGTTGTATGCCCAAACGCTCCCAACTTATTTGAATTATGCCCCCCAGGAGTATTTGCTGCTGCAAACGAGGAAAAATACTCAATGTCGAAGGCCCACAAGTTAATTACACAGCGTGTACTGGGGGAAGTAGAATGGACTCGCCCTTACTTCAATTCCGGCGTTATGATTTTTGATAAGAATCATAAAGATATGTTCAACCCAGACAATCCAATTTTAAGGAAATGGATTTCTTGTGAGGAAAACAATGATCATATTATGTCAGATCAACCGATTTTAAATTACTTAGTAAACCATGAAAATTATGATTTTATTGATTTAGGTTACAAATTTAATAGAACTCGCGTCCTTAAGGATACACACAATAGATTCAAGAGTTACTTCATTCATTACGCCGGACCTAGTGGACATAGATACGGAGCTAGATTAACTCAGATAAAATCTGATTGTGAAGTTGCCTCATCTAGAACGCTTTTCTTTTTAAGCAAGAATTTCTCGAGTTTCAGATGGACAGCAGACAGGTTTTGTTTACCATTTATTGAGTACGTTTACAGAAAAATAAAATCTTGATTATATTTATTAGACCAATCATTTTATGAGTTTATAAAGGATCCTCTTGTAGGTCACGCTATTTATTAATAGATAAAACCCGTACTTTATGGCGCTTACAAATTTTAATGAAAAGAGATTTTCCATAAACAAGCTCCGCTTTAACTTATATAATTTTTCTATAATGATTTTCTCTTCTTCAGATTCTAGTATGTACTCTTTTCGAAAAGTGTTGAGTATTTCAAGCTCAAGCTCACTCCATCCCGTAGAAGATTCTCCAATATACTCACTAATGCTATCTTCCATGCAATAATAATTCATAAGTGGTCGATCAATATAAATAAAATCGCAGACTCTTGAGGCATCAAGCACAAAGAATAAATCTTCGTTGAATTTTGGTGTTGTTCTCCATTTTAATTTTTTATGCGCCTCTTTCGAGAGCATAAATGTTGAAGGGTAGAAAGTATATGGCTCTAATATTAGATTAAGTTTTTTTAACGGGTTTGATAGGGGTGTCATACGATCATATATATAATCACGTATATTTGAGTAGTATTCAGAGTGTTTCCTTATCTTCTTACTCTTATCAATTCTGTAGTGATCAGAAAAAATTAGAAAATTTTTCCCTCTGAACCGTTGTGCTGTATCAATATAAGTCAACAGCTTGTCTTTAGGCCAAGCGTCATCGCTATCAAGATATGCAATGTAATCTCCTGATGAATTTTCTAGACCCGCATTTCTAGCCGATGCGGGACCTCCGTTTTTCTTTTTTATATAAATTATGTCTTTATAACAATTTTTTACAATCTCTTCCGTTGAATCAATGGATCCATCATCTACAACTATAACCTCGACATTCTTATATGATTGATTCAATACAGAATCAATTGCTCTAACTATAGTTTTTTGCCTGTTAAAAGCCGGTATTATCACCGTAACTAATGGTTTATTCATTTAATTTAAACTCCCTATCATAAACCTCAACAGGAGACGATGAACTCCATAGTTACTCATTTTACGATCTAACTGTATCGGCATCAGATTCCATAAGCTTCTTGAAGCTTCTGTTATTACTAATGAGTTCCTGATAGCTTCCAAAAGCTTCAACCTTCCCTTTATTCATCAAAACCACATAATCTGAAAGTCTTATGGATGCGGGGCGATGAGAAATTATAAGTATAATAATATCTTTTTTAATTTCGTTTAAAGTTTTCAATAAGTTGTACTCAGACTCCATGTCCAGCGCACTTGTAGGCTCATCAAGAACCAATAGATCACTTTCTCTATAAAGAGCACGAGCGATTCCGATTCTCTGCCTCTGGCCACCACTTAATAGCTTTCCATCTTGCCCCAACTCGGTATACAGCCCTTCTGGAAGCTGTTCCACAAATTCATAAGCTCCTGATAGACTTAAAGCCTTTCTGACTCGATCTAAATCGACTTCAACCGAAGGTATGCCAAACGCAACATTTGATATCACTGTGTCGTCTAGAATGAAAATATTCTGAGCCACATAACTTAGACTGTTCCTGTATGATGCCAAGTTATTTTCACTCAACGGTAATCCATTCACTAGGATTTTCCCGGATTTTAACTCCAGAAGACCTAGCATTAAATCTGCCAAAGTCGATTTCCCAGAGCCGGAATGTCCTGCCAACGAATATATATTCCCTCTATTGAGATCAAGAGAAACCCTGCTAACAGCCGGAACACTACTATCTGGGTAAGAGAAGCTTATCTCTTTGATTGACACGCTTTCAATTCGGATAGCCTCTAACTTATCGGGTTTCTCTTCAGAACAGTCTTTTGACTCGATATGGCTTTTAATAATTCCTGCCACTTCTCCATGTCCACTTAGACTTGAAATAGATTTGTAAATCTGCTGCATGGTGGGCAATAACTTGTATCCAGCAAGAGCGTAGATGCTCAGCATCGGAATAACGGATTCTATATTGTCCTTCGTTCCTATTAGGACAAGTGCCAATACCAAAATTGCTCCGAATGATATAGACTCGATAATGAACTTAGGTACTTCTCCCGAAAGCGAAATAAATGCTTGAGAGCGTAATCCTTTAGTGTTTACAGCATCAAACTGATTAATATAATTCTGTTCCATTGACCCAAGTTTTATATCTTTGATTCCGATAAAAGACTCAGAGAGTATACTTTGAACTTGATCATTTCTGTCAGATAATACTTTCCCATGGTGCGCAAGCTTGGTTCTTAGAACGACGTAAGTAACCAGATACGAACCTCCGATCAGAACTCCAGACAGAAAAGCCAAAACCGGATCAAGTATTATTAAACCTAAAATTATTATTCCAACAATAAAAAGACTACTGGTTAAAAGTAAAAATGGCTGGAAAACCATATAAACAAATCTGGGAATTTGATGAGAAACTACTGCTATTAGCTTATTGTAGTTTTTTGTCTTATGAAAAAGATAACTCTTCCTGAGAAAGCTTCGATAAACCGTTTGTTGAATTCTACTTCCTAGAATCACCGAGAACCTGTAAGTGAACCACATACTTATAGCTCCAACTGCGTTGGACACTATAATCATCATCAGCGATCCTACCGCGGCAGCAACAATAAACTGATTGTCGCTATTGAACCCACCTATTCTATATATATTCGATAGAACTATATTGCTGTGAATAATTTCAGGGTTTGACAGTATGGATATAAAAGGACCAATGCTAGCAATACCAATAACTTGAAATACTGCCGAGAAAAGAAAGAAAATTTGGAGAACAATATATTTTTTCCTGGTACCGCCATCCAGAACTTTGAATATATTTTTTATGACACTTAGTATATACATTTAAAATCTCTATAATATGGCATTCAAATTTACTATGCGGAATTAGATAGGATTCCACTACTTCAATTTTTCAATTGCTTGCTAATTTTTCATATAAATATAAAGTTTTCTTAAAATTCTCTTTGCTTGTAAAATTCTCTGGTAGTCTAATTTTATTATTATCGATTTCACTTAGTGTTTTTCTCAAGCATTCGGCATATCCGAAAGCCGAATGATCCTCAACGAGAAGTTCGGGGTGTTCGGCTAAAATCTCAGCCATCCCTCCAACTTTATGAGCTATTACAGGTTTCCCGATGGCCAACGCTTCCAGTGCGGTCATAGGCATACCCTCATGATCAGAACACATGACCACTGCGTCCAAGGATCGAATGCAGTTTGGAATATCACTTCTATATCCGTGAAAGTGTATAGATTCCGAAAACTTAGTTGTTTTAGATTGATTTTCAAATAATAATCTAAGACTTCCATCTCCTATAACATGGAATTGTAAAGACCTACCCTGGAGTTTTTCTATTAGTATAGGCACCATTTCAAGGAACAAATCAATTCGTTTTACCGGAGTTATACGACCTATAATTCCAATATGAATGTCATCTGGCCACTTTTCCTTAAAATCGGCTTGGCTCGAGACATTCCGTAATAGATCAGCGTTAATTCCGTTCGCAATGTAATGTATTTTTTTCTTAGGAAATATTTTCTCTAAGCTTTCACTCATTTCGCAGGAAACTGCGATTATTGAGTCCTGTAAACGTCTTCCCACCAAGCTATCTAGCTTTACCTGCACTCTCTGGAACCCCCTGGGAGAGAACTCAGGAGCGCCATGTACAGTTCTAATGCATTTCGCCCTAATGCTTATGAGGTTAGCAATACTTCCAAGAACGTTTTCTTTTTGGCGATGGGTGTGGATAATATCCGGGCGTAGTGTTTTCATAAGCTTTTGAAGCTTTGCAACCAAAGCCAGACTGTTCATTTTACTTTCATCAAGAACAAAAACCTGGATACCAAGCTGAGACAACTCATCGGCCAAGCGCCCGGGGTTAAATAGTACCGCACTTACCAGACAGTGCTCGCGAAGGTGGCTGATCAGCGTATATGCCTGAACCTCGGCACCGGCCCACAGATCGCCTGAAATGACATGCATGACCTTGAGGGGAGATGTTTTACTTGGCATGGAAGAGAGTTCCATATACGTCCTTTGTTACTAGGAATTACCATATCACAATCGGGTGTCAGTCCGCTTTATTTGCCAGCCATACGGTACGCCCTTAGTTGTAAAATTTATTGACACGGGCCACGAGCCATTATCCCTTGCTTCGACCTATGCTATCTGTAAACTATAAAAAATTAAACCCAAAGGAGCGGTAATCCATGCTAGAGACGCTATTCTGGCTGTTCTTCATCTGTGCGGTATATAGTTATTTTATTTACCCCATCTGCCTCAAGATGGCCACTCGCTTTAAGCCTTCCACCGCCCCTTCCACAACTGACTGCTTGAAGTCACTGTCGGTTATCGTTACAGCGTTTAATGAGAAAGACCGAATACGGGAGAAGATCGAGAATACCCTGGCACTCGATTTTCCCGCGGACCGCCTGGAGTTGATCGTGGCCTCTGACTGCTCTGACGATGGTACTGACGACATCGTCAGAGAGTACGCCGAACAGGGTGTAAAGCTGGTGCGCGCCGAGGATCGGCTGGGCAAGGAGAACGCGCAGAAGACCGCGATTCAGGCGGCCCAGGGCGATATCCTGGTGTTTTCCGATGTTGCGACACAGATTCCGAGCGATGCCCTTTTGGCGCTGGAGCGCTACTTTCAGGACCCTTCGATCGGCGCGGTATCCAGTGAGGATCGGTTTATCAGTACCGACGGCAAGGTGGCTGGTGAGGGGGCTTACGTCCGGTACGAGATGTGGCTTCGGCGCCAAGAGTCCCGGCTGGCCGGTCTGGTCGGTCTGAGTGGGTCTTTTTTTTCCGCTCGGAGGGAGGTCTGTAAGCAGTGGGACATCCATGCACCCAGCGATTTCAATACCGCTTTGAATACCGCCCGACTCAAACTTCGGGCGGTGACCGCTCCCGATGTGCTTGGGTATTATAAGGACCTGAAAGACCCCCGAAAGGAGTATATGCGCAAGGTCCGTACCGTACTCCGGGGCATGGCCGGCCTGGCACGACACAGTGAAGTGTTGAACCCGTTCAAGTTCGGCCTGTTCGCCTTCCAGGTATTCTCCCACAAGCTGATGCGCTGGCTGGTGCCCTGGTTTCTGCTTGGGCTGTTGATCAGCAACGTTTTTCTGCTTGATGCCCATCCGATCTATTCGTTGACGCTGGTCGGGCAGGTGGCATTCTACCTGGTCGCACTCATCGGTCAGCTCTGGCCCGCCACACGCGAGCAATCGCTTGTGAAGATCATTTACTTCTTTATTCAGGTGAACCTGGCAATTCTGGATGCATCGATCAAATTCCTGCGCGGCAATCGGATGACTACATGGAAGCCCTCGGCTCGTTAGTCCGGGGGCAACTGCCCCCGGCCGGGGAGAAAGTGCTGGTTGGCCCGGCGTCTCCCGCATCAGAAGCCACACAGTTTCCTGGCTATGTCGCTACCTGGGTGGACTCGGGTACATCGGCGCTGGCGTTGGGCTTATTGGACATTGCCCAAAAGCCGTATCGGGAGGGGCGGAATGAAGTCATCATTCCAGCCTACTGTTGCCCCGACCTTGTTGCCGCCATCCATTACGCCGGGTTATTTCCCGTCGCGGTTGACCTTGCCGCCAATGATTCTGGCTATGACCTCGACTGTCTGACCAGCGCGTTGTCCGATACCACCTGTGCCGTTATTGCGGTCAATTTCCTCGGGTTATCCGACGATCTCGGAGCCCTCCGCTCGCGGCTCAGTCATTTTCCGGAGGTGGCGTTGATCGAGGATAATGCGCAGTGGTTCCCGGACGCCAGCGATACATCCCGGCTGACGGGGGATTATGTGGTCTTTTCTTTCGGGCGAGGTAAACCTGTCAGTCTGCTCGGTGGAGGGGTTTTACTGCATCGAAATCCGCTGGAGGTATCGACGCCCGCCCCGCGTTCCCTATCCGCCGCACAGCAGTCGACGCTTCGCCTCAAGTACGCCGCTTACAATCAGCTATTAAAGCCCTACTGTTATCAGGTGCTCAGTCGTAACCCATTGATCAAATTGGGAGAGACCCGTTACAGCCCACTGCGGAGCATCGAAGGGATGGACGATCTGCGGCATTCCCTGCTCGACCGCAACATTGTTCAGCACCGTGCTCGTGACTGCACGGTGGAACAGGCTTATGATCAGGCGCTTGAGGGTGTCAACGCACTGACCGGTTTATTCTCGGGCCGTCGGCGGCGCCTGCTGCGTTACCCTCTATTGGTGCCCGATGTCGTCACACAACAAAGAATACTGGCGAGGCTCAAAGGGTATGGTGTAACCACACTTTATCAGCGAACCATCGATGCTTTCGTGAGTTCCGGGGGGCTGCGCAAGGGAGGGGTTTGCCCCAACGCCACTGACTTCGCATCGCGCCTGTTGACCCTCCCGGTTCACTCCCAGGTCACGGCCCGACATCAGGCTCTCATTATCAGCGCGATTTTGAGAGAGCGTGATCGGGCCGGGTAACGGCGACGATGCGGCTCTGCGCATGGCGTTGTAGTTCTTCGGCTTCCTCGTCGCAGGACTCTCTGCGGCATTCGGCCTGGAGGGTCACAATGGAGAATTCATTTCTTCCTCCCAGCGTCGCGGGGATCTGCAGAATTTTCGCCCAGGTGCGACTCGATGTCCGTTGACCTCCCACCTCGAACCACTGCAACTGAACCACCCGTCGACGACCGCCCTTTTCGGCATACACAGCCCGAGAGACGCCTGTGCTATCGATGTTGACCGACGTCTGGGTGACTTGCTGCCAAAGCTCGTGATCATACAGGCGGGGAAGATAAGGGACCAACTTGTCCTCCAGAGAGTCGCGCCAATAATGATCGGTTCGAATGACGCCCGTATTTCCCAGGGCGTCAATCTCGGTCGAGGCGCCAGCGGGTGCTCGAACCATCATCGGCATACGGGGTTGGTTGGTAGGCGGGGCGTCACTGATCGGCGCAGGTCGATCAATACGATTGAAATGCCCACCATAAACGATTATCAGCAGAGGCCCCATCACTGCCAACAAGGTCATTATCGCAAGCTTTGCTCCAGGTACACTTCGTGCCGGGAGGACTGGCTCGGCAGAAGACGACGAAGCGTGAGGCGCAAAATAGACGGCGGGCAAGATAAACGCGGCAAATAACAACCAGCCAAACAGTTCGTGGTCTTCCATCAGACTGCTTTGCATTTCGGTGTAATGGCCAATGACGATAAGCACGAATATTCTGACCCAGTTGGTCAGTAGACCCAGAAAACCGGCCACCAACAACAGGGGAAGCATTCGCCACTCTTTATAACCGTTCAGGTACGCAATCAGGTACCCGAGGGTCAGCGCGATGACGAAGTAGCGGATGCCGGAACAGCCATCGGCAATCAGAATGTGGCCGTAGGGCAGGTAAATGCTGTTGCCTTGAATCAGGGCCGGTATGGCCATGAGCCTAACCGATTCACCCACCACCAGACTCGCGAGACTCAACAGCCCTTCGTTCAGGCTGCCCCACACGGGAATAGCAAAGATGGGAAACAATAACAGGAGCCGACGCTGCCATATTGCCGGCCATCCATAAAGGCTGGCCAGTGCGCTGGCAAGTATCGGGATCAATAACACCTGCTCAACAATCTGGATGTTGATCAAGACCGCCAAGAACCACATCAGTGAACAGGCCGCCAGTGCTACCAGAGCAACCCCTCGTCCGGAACGCTTTTCGCCCCAGGTGGTTTGGGTGCAATCACGCCACAGCAGGTAAACAAAAATGAGCATCACCGGCAGTCCATGTGCCATTTCACTGTCCCAGCGTATCCATCGCTCCCAGAGGTCTGCGAAGGTTCGGCTATAAAGGCCAAACCATCCCAGGGTCAACAATAGGGGCAAGGTTTTCATCATGTCCCTATCCGCGTCTCACCGTCTCCAGATTTTTCTGTATTTCCGTGGCGTTGGGTGCCAGCTCGAGCGCTCGCTCGAGCTGTTTCAGGGCTTCGTTGCGCTCACCGCTCAGGTACAACAGCCAGCCATAGGTGTCCAGAATGGCCGGGGCGTTCGGTTGCAGGCGTACCGCCCGCGCCGCCAGTTCCCGCGCGCGGGTCAGATCCCGGTCTTTCAGCAGCCAGGCCAGATTATTGAGTGCGACCGGATCGTTCGGTTCATTGGCCAGCAGGGTCTCGTAGGTTGAGATCGCGGCGGTTTCGTTCCCTTGGCGTTGGTACTGATCCGCCATATACAACATCCGTCCCCGGTTTTGCGGATCCGCCTGCTCCCAGGCTTCCAGAATGCCGGGTACCGCCTCCGGCGCCTCTTGGCGGGCCAGGGCCAATAGTGGCACCGCAATGACACTGCTCGGTTGTTCGTCCCATGCCTGGCTCAATTCCCGGTAGGCGGCGCCGGGTCCTTCCATCACTTGCGTCGCCCGGGCACTCAGTACCGCCACTTCAGGATCATCCGAGTGACGCGCCTTGAGGTCGTCGAGCAGAATGCGGGCCTGCTCGTGGCGCCCCTGAGCGACGTCTAACTGGACCAGGTCCATATTCAGTGCTTTGTTGGTGGGAATTCGCTCCAGCGCCTCCATCAACAGCGATCGGGCTTCCGAGTATTGCTCATTGCCCGCAAGTGCTCTGGCACCGTCCCGGAACACTTGGGCTTTGATCTCGAGGATGTCGTCACCGCTTTCCGGAGGCAGGCTCCGAATCAACTCCACTGCCCGCTGGTGCTCTCCCGCATCCCGGTACAGCAAGGCCCTGACGGCGTGCGCGGACGTTTTCAACTCTGGCGAATGATTTGCCAGCCCCTGGAGCCAGTCGTGTGGTGGCCCCAACTGTGGACGGCTCGCAATAATGTCCAACCCGGCCCTGAGCACCTGCAGGTTTTCAGGCTCCAGCTTTGCCAAACGCTCGACCGTTTCCAGTGCTGCCGCCTCACTCCCCGTTTCCCGGTACATTTGAGCCAGCACGGCGTGACCTCGTGTATAGGTCGGTTCTGAACGCAACAACGCTCTAAGCTGCTCAACGCCCTGTTGGGGCCTGTCATTACGGAACTGATACTGGGCATCAAACAAGGCGGTTTCTTTGGCTTTAGGAGCCGCCTGTTTCAACTGCTCCAGCGCCTCGGCAATTTCCGCCATATCGCCGCGGGCAAACAACAGATCCATATAGACATTGGTCACCGGCCAATCGGCGGGTTGGTAACTGAACGCGGCTCGCAGTTGCGCCATCGCCTGCTCGGGTTCGTTTTTTTGCAGGTGATACCGAGCCAGAGCCAACCTTACACCACCTCGATGAGGGTCCCGGGCCAGCGCCTTTTGCAGGCTGAGATAACCTTTCTCTTCAGCCTCCGGCTGATTGAGTGCCAACATGCCATAGATCGACAACAGTATCGGGTCATCGGGGCGGACCTCCAGGGACCGCTCCAATGTCGCCAGGGCCTGCTCCAGATTTCCTACCTCGGCCTGGGCCATGACCGTAGCCCGGATCACGTCGGTATCGGCGGTCTCCACATCCACGCTGCGCGACAACAGGGCTTCGGCTTCCGAAAGGTTGCCCTGACTGAGGTTGACCATCCCGAGCAACAAGGTGGCTGACTGGCTGTCCGGATTGTCGCTCAGTAATCGGGTCAGCAAGGTCTCGGCCTGTTCATAGTCACCGGACTCGGCGGCGAGCGTAGCTTCCCGAAGTCGCTGCTGAGCGTCTATGGTTTCGGGGGACTCTTCGGCCAGAATTTTGTTATAAATGAGCGCTTCGGACGTCCGCCCCTGGGCCGTCAACGTCTCTGACAGTGCCCTTAGGATCATGGCCCGCTCGGGCAACATCAAATCCGTTTGGGGCGTATGGGCCAACGCCTGGGTCAGATGGCGCTCGGCCCGGTCCCGGTCGTCTTGCCTCAGTGCCAAAAGGGCGCTCAGGTAATGAACCTCCGCCTCCTCGGGGTGCGCATTTCGCAGGTCGGTCAAGTGTTCGGCCGCTGCTTCAGCGCGCCCCTGCTGAAGTAACGTTTGCCCCAGCCTCAGCGAGAGATCCAGGTTATCCGGGTGAGCTTGTAACAGCTCGCGATAGCTCGCCTCACTGTCTTCCAGTCGCCCCCTCATGCGCTGCGCGTCCGCCCGATACATGGCGTGCCGCCAGGTTTCTTCTTCCTCTTCCGGGGTGAACTGTGCCAGGGCCTCTTCCGCCGACAGAAATTTGCCTTGCTGGAGATAAGCATCCGCCAGCACCAGTGCCACGGCTTGAGGCTTCTGCGGGAGATACTCTTCGAGCAGATCGGACGCGCGCTTGGCCGCACCCAGATTAGTATAGATTTCAGCCATCGCCACCGCGTAACGGGGATCTTCCGGCGCGCTATTGATTGCGTTGGTTACTTCAATGAGCGCCGCACGGTACTGTCCCTGGTCGCGATAAATCTCGGCCCGTTTCAGGTAGTCTTCCGCTTGCTGGCCATCGCCCTCGCGGCTACAGCCGATCAGGGAAAAAAGGGTAATCAGTACGATCAGGGAAAGGCGGGGTGGCAGGATGTGCATGGCGGTCCCTTCGGCAAAGTAACCTTGTTAGGATAGGTCTTTGTCGAAGTATACGCCGCCACCGGAGCGGATTAAACATGCCGGATATTTTGACACCCACAGGTCTCTGTCTGAGACCTGTGGGTCACAACGCTCACTGAGTTGGCAGGATATTCACGAACTCACTGTACAGACCATTCGTATCGTACGCCGCGATTTCGAATTCGTAGGTCCCGTTCAGGTCGTGGATTTCAGTAAATTGAACAGACCACTCATTGATAATCTGTGAGGTGAATTGCTCCTGGCTGACCTCGCGATAGCGAACTTCATAGCCGCCGAGCTCACTATTGTAAATTGGATCGCCATTCTCGCGAACTTTGGGCTCTTCCCATTCGAGCAGGACAGAACCATTAACCTCAACCAGCTCATCTTCGATAACGTCATCATTACCGCTATCGGCGCTATCGTCATCACTACCGGAGCCGTCGTCAGGGGTGTCGGTAGCACCGTCGTCGGGGGTATCAGTAGCGCCGTCGTCAGAATCATCGTTTCCACCGTCTGAACCGTCATCAGTCGGATTTTCGGGCTCAGGGTTAGTGGGCTCCTCCGGTTCGGGCTGCTCGGAAGACGCGCTGGAGGACGACTGGCTACTGGCCGTTGAGCTGGAGGATGAAGAGCTGCTGTCCGGCCGCGGACTTTGGTTGTCCAGGCGCGAACTGTCTGTGCCGGCTCCACCGCCACAGGCCACCAATACAACCGTTGACGCCAAACACAGAGAAGCCGCCAGGCGACGGGCCGCCAGCAGGGTGATGGAATCGGTTAGCGCGGTGTGAAGATTCATGGGTTGTTTCCCGGCCATTGGGCCTTTCAAAGTGGTGTACATCTCCTTCTCGTCGAAATTCCTTACGCACTTTGTACCATCCGGGACCGGTAATTTCATGACTAAACAGGGATTTTTTTATAATTCGGGAAACACCCCGCAACCTCAATGCGGAACACACCCCAAAAAATTTGGCGCATGCTATAACTTAATGGCATATAAGTCTTTATGGTTCTATGAAATTGACCAACTGAAACTATATGGTTATAAATGGGCTCAGAACACATACCCAATCCGCATTCCTCCCACCGTTTCATTGTATCGCCTACTCGGGTCCTCAGAATCGCGGTCAATATAAAGAACGGTTGCCGACCATTCCAGGTCATTCTGGAAACGGCGTTGGTACGTCAAGCGGGTTTGTTGGTCTGTAAAGTCTTCCCGTGCCACATCGGACTCGAACGACTGATCGCGGAGCGACCAGGTCAGGCTGGCAGACGATCGGCGACTGAGTTCGTATCGCATGTTGAGACGCGCGCCCGAGGCGCTGCCGTCTTCATCGACCTGGCGATAATCATCGGACCGGGTGTACAACGCCACACTGGCATCGCACCGTTGGCAAAACGCTTCGGTGGACCACTCAAGCTCACTTTCAGTGCGCTCTATCTGGTCGATTTCACCGGTAGTGGCATCCCCGGGTAGAAACTCACTTAGATCCCCCCGGTTGCCGCTGCCGCTGGAGCTGTCCGTGATAAATCTTTGTGCATTCAGCTGCCAACTATGGAGGCCGCTCGTGTACAACCCCTCAACCAGAAAACTGGGGCTGGACAGCCGATCTCCAACCTCTGGCGTCGTCTCGTTATAGCCCAACTGCAGTCGATACTGCAGTCGGCGAAGGCTGACTTCATAGCCAATATCATAGGCATCAAAGCGATAATCCAGCGTCGGTAAGGCCTCGAACGCGACATCCATCGTCTGGGCCGTCACGTCGATCTGGTCGGTTTCTGACAATCGGCGCGACCAGAACACGTTGCCGCCGGTGCGCTCTGACTCCAACTCCGGAGAGAAGCGATATTCAATGGTTGAGTAGTGCCCGCGGAGGGCCAACAGGTCCACATCACTGGCACGCCAGCGGAATCCCGGTGCAGCGGTCAGAATTTCCCGCTCGTCGTTGTTGGCCAAGAGGTCAACGGCGTCGGGGGCGTTAAGCACACGCCGCCGACTGTGGGTCACCAGAAGGTCGACTGGATGGCGCGGCTGGCCAAGCTGAAGCTGACTCGACCCTTCCACCACGCTGCGATCCTCTTGCGACCCTTTGTCATAACGGGTTTCCGTGGCCTGATAGTTTGCTTCCGCGGCAAGAAGTTGATTGGTATAGTCCAGATTCAAGCGAAGCTCGGCCGAATCCCGGCGCTCGGATAGCGTATCCGTCTGTGACTTCGCCGCATTATCCGAGTATTCGCTTCCAATGCCCACGGCAATCTCCCACTCCGCCTGAGCCAGGGTGGCGGAGGACGCACAGGACAGACCGGTTGTCACTATTGTCCAAAACGCTATGTCCGCAGGTCGATAAGACTTACGATGTACGTCAGATGCCATGATACTCACTCCTTGCCCGCCGACGATCCTCTCCATATGCAGAGGTCAGTGATTGAATATCAGCCCCGAAAACTTTTCTTTACCCACGGCATCAATACCGGCAAGAATATCGGACTGGGTTGTTTTTCCGAAAGGCACCACCAGAAGCGCATGATCACTGTACTGGGATAATATTCGCGCCTCCGTAGAGGACTGAACGGGGGGCGCGTCCAGCACGATGAACCGGTCCGGGTAACGTGTTTTTATTTCTGAAATAAGCACTTCCATACGTTTGGAGTTGAAAAACTCTGCAGCCGATTCACTCCCCGCTCCAGACGGAATAACCCGCAAGCGCTCCACGCCCGACGGGTAAATTATGTGCTTTAGCGGCACCGTATAATCATGCAGATACTGCGTCAGTCCAGCCTCAATCGGAGCAACTGTAAACTGTTCGGCCGATGAGTGGTACGGATTGCAATCAACATACAAAGCCGTTTTATGGCGATCCAGCGCAAAGGTTGCCGCCAGATTGAAAGCAACAAAACTGCCACCACCACCCTCTGTGATAGATGACACCAATACTACGACGTTGTCGGTTTTACTCTTTTGCAGTATGCGGATACGAACTTCACGAAATGCATTGAGAAGCTCCCGCTGGCGCATACCGGTGAAGATCACCTTTTTTTCATACAGCTCATCCTGCGTCCAGATCACCGGAGTGGACATACTCTTGATCTGTTCTCGTTTGCGATGTTCCGAAACCGCACTTTTGATCAGCGGATCCTGCGGGTGATCGTCTTTCACGGTTTCGATCCTCTCAATAAACGAACGCAGGCTAAGCTCCGGCCTGCCTGGCTTTCGATCAGCGGTTTCTCGGCTATCGTCACTCATCGTTCACCCCGTCAGTTCTTGACGTCGTACCAGGTTACACCCAGCGCCGCGTATGCCATCATCGCCAGCAGCGCGATGCCAAGCAGTAGAATCATATCTTTCTTTACCAGGCGCTCAGCGAGTGGTGTGTTGTAATGCGGAATTACCCCGATCACTTCAATTCCCTGTGGGAGTTGCTGTTGAAGCGATCGCGCGGAGCGAATATGTGGATCAAGAAATACGTAAATAAATAGCAGCCCAAACGGTGCCAGCAACCCCAGGAAAGGCCCTACAATGGCGAAATGGACATAGCGAAGGCCAGACGGGTCCAATGGGAACGTCGCCGGGTCCTGAATTCGGTAACTCACCCCCTGGCCTTCAATATCCAACGTCATGGACAGTCGCGCTGATTCTTTCCGCTGCAGCATTTCGTTGTATATATCCCGCAACACATCCAAGTCCCGGGTCAATTCAGACAGCTCTGCCTGGTTGGCCGCAACACGTTCGGCCCGTTCCAACTCCCGCTCGAGCATCCCTTCCAGCGATTCCATCCGTCGCTTCTGCGCCGACAGGTCCACTTCAACCACCGACTGCTGTTTTCGAAGTTCCTCATAAAGCGGGTTTTCGACGGTCTCTCCCCGACTGAACGAATCGCCCGCAAACTCAAGCTGCGCAATTTCTTCATCCAGATCCTGAATTTGCTGTCGAACAGAAACCACATCGGGGTAGCTATCCTGATAGCTGAGGCGCAGTTGATCGAGCTGTCGACTCAACTCGCGGCGTCGATCACGTAGAAGATCGATCTGACCTTTCGCCTGCTGGTACTGACTTTCTTCGTTTAGCTGTTGTCTTATGGATGTTAACCGAGACTCGGAGTCCTGGATTTCAAGTTTCAGGGATTCAATATCGTTGCGCAGTTGATTGATTCGGGAGGTGACCTGAGCCTCCGTTCCATCCGTATTTTGGGCACGGAACTCCTTGAGTTTCAGCTCGGCTTCTTCCAACTGACGGCGATAGGAGTCTGCCTGGCTATCAATGAAGTTGAAAGCACCCAGGCTCTCCTCCCGCTTACGGCGGGCCGTGTCCTGGATAAAAACGTTAACCACGCTGTTGAGCACCGTGAATGCTTTATCCGGGTCCGGCGCACTGTAACTCACCCGGAATTGATTGCTGCCCTGAGTCTCAACCCGAACGCCGCTTCTCAGATGCCGAACAGCTCGTGCCATCTGGTCAACACTGTAATCCTCACCCACTAATCCCGCTGCCTTGGCAGCATCCTCCATCACACGGCGGGAATAGAGCACCTCCTGAGCCTGCTTGGCCCGATCAACCGAGGTAACCGACGCCCGGCCTTTCAATAAGGGTTCGATGATATTGGTTTCATCAGCAAATAGTAGTGCGCTGGTGGCGTAGGTATTGGGCCAGAAATAGCCCACCAGGAGCGGACCAAATGATACGGCGATAAACAGAAGCACAACCCAGACCCTGAAGCGAATGGCTTCAAACTTCAGGGACTTGAGAAGGTCAGCAATAAACGTTTTATCCATAAGTCAGCTCGACGTTAGAACGCCCGTTCTGGGACCGTCACGATATCCGACGGCTGCAATGAGTAATTGGTTTGTACCTGACCCTTTTCGATCAGATCATTCAGGTAAATGGGGTAGACTTTTACCTCCCCTTCTACCCGCCGATACAACTTGGCTTTGTTGGCGGAGGCGAATTCGTTGGGGCCGCCCGCCATCAAAACCAGGTCCAGTACCGTCATGCCCTCTCGATAAGGCACTGACTGGGGACTTTGCACCGCACCGGTTATCCTGACCCGGCGCTGGAAGTCAGAACTGCTGGGGTTGGTCACGATGACGGTCACCTGGGGATTACGGACGTAGTCGGTGAGCGCTTCCGTCAGGGCGACAGATAACGCGGCCGTCGTTCGCCCCGCGGCTGTTATATCCCCCACCAACGGTAGAGAGATCATACCGTCCGGGCGGACCGGGACTTCGCTGGATAACTCGGCATTCCGCCAAACATTGATTCGTAGGGAGTCCCCCACCCCAATTCGGTACTCATCCAGCACATCCGTTGTCTGCGGAGGCGGCGCTACCGGTTTATTGGAGCAGGCAGAAAGCAGTACTGCCAGTGCGAGCAGCAGTCCGTAAGCGGCTTTGGACCATAGATTTATCATTGTCACGCCTCATCTCCTCTCGGGGCGTTCGGCCGGCAGGATGCTAGTGCACCCCTTTTCCCAGCAGAACAATTTCAACAGTCTGTATCAGGATCAACATGTCCATCAGGAAGCTGTGATTCTTGGTGTAGTACAGATCGTACTGCAACTTATTGCGCGCGTCTTCTACCGATGCGCCGTAAGGGTATTTTAGCTGAGCCCAGCCCATCAGCCCTGGCTTTACCTTATGACGCATACCGTAAAACGGAATTTGTTCCGATAGGTCCTCAACAAACTCAGGCCGTTCAGGGCGAGGGCCTACGAAGCTCATATCACCCTTGAGCACATTGTATAACTGGGGCAGCTCATCGAGACGGGTATTCCGGATAAAAGCCCCGACCCGGGTCACGCGGCTGTCATTTTTCTGGGCCCAGACCGCTTTTCCCCCTTTTTCCGCATCCTGGCGCATGCTACGGAATTTATAGATGCGAAAGGTTTTGCCATTTAAACCGACCCGTTCCTGGAAGTAGAGGACCGGCCGGCCACTTTCCAGCATCACGGCCAGTGCCGTCAGCAACATGAAAGGCCAGAGGAGCAACACAAAGATCCCGGCAAGACCGACGTCAAACAGGCGCTTGGCGGCGGAGCGGCGCCTGGAGTACTTGAAGCCATCCGAAAACAGCATCCAGCCGGGCTTCAGCAGCCGGATATCGATTTTGCAAAGCTCCCGCTCACAGAACCCCAGGGCGTCACTGGTGGGCACGCCGGCCAACTTGCAGTCGATCAACTCATTCAGAGGAAAGCCGCCGCCCTCACGTTGGCGTCGCTCGTCAGGAGAAACCACAATTTCCGATATATGGTGGGTTTTGACAAAGCGGACCCAGTCCTTTGGAACGGGCATAACCAGAGCCGGGTCCACCGCTGGTGCTTCGGTCTCCCCGGGAATACAGCCGACGACCTCCACTCCAATCACATCCCTTTCCGGAGCCAGGTTGTCCAGCAGCTGCTGGGCGCGGGTGCCCGCGCCGTAGATAACCACCCGGCGCTTGAGCTCATTGGTATCCACCAGCTTGAGGAAAATCGCTCGGGCCAACAACACCAGAGCCGTGGAAAAAATAACCCCCCAGAAAGTCACGCCCTGTGGCAGGAACCCCTCAGGCCCCAGAGCGGCCAGAACGAACAGGGTCAGGCTGGCGAGCAGAAAGAAACTGACCAGGGTGCGCAACACCATGCTGGAATACCCTTCCCGTACCAGCGCAGGATAGACCCCCATGGACAAGGTGCAGCAACTCAATACCACCGCAAACAGTACTTTCGGAGCCCATGAATCGGCCCACAGCAGTACCAGCGTGTTCAATTGCGTGTACCACCATTCAGCGCCCCACGCCGCCACAATGAGCAACCCGAACTCGATAGCGCCCAGAAACAGATAGGGTAAATGAATGTAGTGTTTATTCAGCCGAATGTAAGACAAGACCCGCGTCCTTTTTAGGGTGTGTTTTGCGTCAGAAGCACCTCATTATAGCGGGTTTCCGCGGCCTTTCTCGACCGCTCGGGAACGCTTTTTGACCGCAAAAGTGACAAGATTTCCGACAGTCAAAAAGGCGGTTTCGCTATTTCGCTATTTCGCTTTGTGCCCTGAAAATATGCTAAGTTAAAGCGTCAAAAGCGTGGCTGACACGCGCAGGATATACCCGTTTGCTCAAGGAAAATGCCTTATGTTCGCTACCGAACCCACCCTCTGCGTTATCGGTCTGGGCTATGTTGGTTTGCCACTGGCGGCCGAATTTGGAAAACAGATTCAGACCCGAGGATTCGACATCAACCCGAAACGGGTTGCCGAGCTGCAGGCCGGGCGAGACCACACCCGCGAAGTCTCCCCGGACGAACTTCGAGCCGCCGAGCGACTGAGCTTTACGTCCCAGGAAAACGACATTAAAGCGTGCGACGTGTATATCGTGACCGTCCCGACGCCCATCAATGACAGTAAGCAACCCGATCTTACTCCTCTTGAGAAGGCTTCCGAGCTGCTGGGCCGCGTCATCGGCAAGAACAGCCTGGTCATCTTTGAGTCCACGGTTTATCCCGGCTGTACCGAGGAGGTGTGCGTGCCCATCATTGAGCGCGGGTCCGGGCTGACCTTCAACCGCGATTTTTTTGCCGGTTACAGCCCGGAACGGATCAACCCCGGTGATAAGGAGCACCGGGTACACAACATTGTAAAAGTGACCTCCGGGTCTACCCCGGAAGCGGCAGACTATGTCGACGCGCTGTACCGCCGGGTGGTCACCGTAGGCACCCACAAGGCGAGTAGCATCAAGGTGGCTGAAGCCGCCAAAGTCATCGAGAACACCCAGAGGGATATCAATATCGCCCTGGTGAACGAGCTCTCCCTGATTTTCAGCCGATTGGGCATTGACACTCTCGAGGTACTGGAGGCAGCGGGCACCAAATGGAACTTTCTGCCGTTTCGACCCGGTCTGGTGGGCGGGCACTGTATCAGTGTGGACCCATACTACCTGACCCACAAGGCGCAGCAGGTCGGGTACAATCCAGAGGTGATTTTGGCCGGACGGCGCATCAACGATGGAATGGGCCACTTTATTGCCGCCTCGGTGGTCAAGATGATGACCCAGCGGAAGCTGCACCTGGTTGACGCCAACGTGCTGATCATGGGGCTGGCCTTCAAGGAGAACTGCCCGGATCTTCGCAATACCCGGGTGGTCGATATCATTGAGGAATTCCAGGAATACCACTCCAACGTTGACATCTACGACCCCTGGGTGGACCCCGAGGAAGCGGAGCTGGAGTATGGCCTCAAGCTGGTTTCCGAGCCCCGCCAGGGGCACTACGACGCCATCGTTTTATGCGTCGGGCACCAGGAGTTCCGCGCCATGGGCTCCGACGCCATCCGGAAACTGGGGAAAGCACAGCATGTGCTTTATGATGTGAAGCATATTCTGCCCAAAGAGCAGGTGGACGGACGCCTCTGACGCTTCCGGAAAACAACAGGAAAACGCTATGAAAGTACTGGTTACCGGCACCGCCGGCTTTATTGGCAACCATCTGGCCTTGCGGTTGCTCGAGCGCGGCGATGAAGTCATTGGGGTCGATAACCTCAATGACTATTACGATGTGAATATCAAGAAAGCCCGTCTGGCACGAGTTACTCCTCACAAGGGTTTTACCGATATCCGTGCGGATTTGCAGGACAAAACCGCAATTGATCAGGTGTTCAAGGATCACAAGCCCGACCGGGTGGTCAATCTGGCTGCCCAGGCGGGAGTTCGTTACTCTCTGGAGAACCCCCAGGCCTACATCGACAGTAACATTACCGGATTCATCAATATCCTTGAGGCCTGTCGCCACTTCGGCACCGAGCACCTGGTGTACGCCTCCAGCAGCTCGGTCTACGGCGCCAATACGGCCATGCCGTTCTCGGTGCACAACAACGTGGACCACCCGGTGAGCCTTTACGCCGCCAGCAAGAAGTCGAACGAGTTGATGGCCCATACCTACAGCCACCTGTTCGGCATTCCCACCACCGGGTTGCGCTTCTTCACCGTGTATGGCCCGTGGGGGCGACCGGATATGGCGCTGTTCATTTTCACCCGCAAGATTCTGGCCGGCGAGCCAATCGACGTGTTCAACTACGGACACCACCGTCGGGATTTCACCTACATTGACGATATCGTCGAGGGCGTGATCCGTACTCTCGATCATGTGGCCCCAGCCAACCCGGATTGGAGCGGCGATCAGCCGGACCCCGCCACGTCCAAGGCGCCCTACCGCCTGTACAACATCGGCAGCAATAGCCCGGTGGAGCTGCTGCGGTATATTGAGGTGCTGGAGGACTGCCTGGGCAAGAAGGCGGAGAAGAACCTGTTGCCGCTGCAGTTGGGCGATGTACCGGATACCTACGCGGATGTGGACGCGCTGATTGAGGATGTGGATTACAAGCCGAGCACGCCGGTGGAAGTTGGCATCGAGAATTTTGTGCGTTGGTATCGGGATTATTATCAGATTTAAAGGTGCCACATGGAACGATCTACCGTCACCCACGCCATGACCGTCGACGTCGAAGACTACTACCAGGTCGCGGCCTTCTTTGACGTGGTCAAACCCGAGGACTGGGAGCACTGGCCGTCGCGGGTTGAAACCAATACCGATCGGCTCCTCCAGCTGTTCGATGAGGCGGGCATCAAGATCACCTTCTTTATTCTCGGCTGGGTGGCCGAGCGGCACCCGGAGCTGGTCAAGCGTATTCACGCTCAGGGCCACGAAATCGCCTCCCACGGCTACAGTCATCGGCTGATTTATACCCAAACGCCCGAACTATTCCGGGAGGAAACCACCCGCTCCAAGCGCATTCTGGAGGACCTGACCGGTCAGCCGGTGACCGGCTATCGGGCCGCCAGCTATTCCATCACCCGTCAGTCGCTCTGGGCCTTGGATACTCTGGCGGAGCTGGGTTTTACCTGGGATTCCAGCATTTTCCCGACCCGGCATGATAACTATGGCATTCCGGGCAGCCCAGAGGAGCCCTATCGGATTATTACCTCCACCGGGGCTGAGTTGACCGAATTCCCGCTGACTACTGCCAAAGTGCTGGGGCAGGCGGTACCGGCGGCCGGAGGCGGATACTTTCGCCAATACCCCTATGCCCTGTCGCGCTGGCTGTTCCGGAAAGCCAGTGGCGGCGGCCAGAAGCCGCAGATCTTTTACCTCCACCCCTGGGAAATCGACCCCGATCAGCCCCGGATCCCGAACGCCCGCTGGTTCTCCCGGTTTCGCCACTACACCAACCTGCACCGCTGTCTGCCGCGGCTGGAGCGGATGCTGGCGGATTTCCCGTTCGGGACCATGAGCGAGAGCCTGGGAACGGTAACGCTGGCCAAAACGCTGGATTTACGGGACCTGGAAGCCGAAAAAAGCCCAACCACGGCCTGATGGATAGACGAACGCCGCTCGCTTATGTAAAATCCGCCCCTCTTCGGGTGTTGAGCCCGCGGAACACGCACCTGTAGCTCAGTTGGATAGAGTAGCGGTTTCCGAAGCCGTTGGTCGCAGGTTCAAATCCTGCCAGGTGCGCCATATTAAAGAGGCCCGAGCTAGCGCTCGGGCTTTTTTGTATGCACCGCAGGATTCCCGGCCGCCGGGCATACCCCGGCGTCGTTCGGCTCGGGCGCAAAGCAGTGCTTTGCAAACGCCCGGCCTCACCCTGCCAGGTGCGCCACATTAAAGAGGCCCGAGCTAGCGCTCGGGCTTTTTTGTATGAAAGCCCCTCCCGGAGGGCTTCCGCTGGTGCGGTATTTTGTTAAGTGATATCCTCCTGCCTCCAGTTAACAGTAAGCACACCCTGACAAGATGGCTCCCGGGAAGGTCGCGCTTGGATACTTACGTCCGTTGTTTTACAGGATTAGAGGGACTCAAAGAGCTGAAGCCCGAGTGGCAGGCGCTATTGGCCGAGGCGGAGAATCCCTCCTTCTACAATGATTGGCGCTGGCATCACGCCATTCAGAGTCACTTATGTCGTGGCCCAATCCACTATTTTGCGATTTATCAGAAAGCTCAATTTGTTGCCGTTATCCCCCTGACCCTGAGCAAACGAAAACGGTTGGGGATGACCGTCCGCTACCTTACATTTCCCTATGACACGCCTATCGATGTCGCGGACTGCCTGGTAAAGCGTGACGTTGCCGACCCCTCGTTATTCAACGCCCTTCTCAGACACCTGATGCGCCACCCGCCCGAGCCTTGGGATATCCTGGAGCTCTCGCACTTTGGGGACCGTTCGGCGACTCACCGGCTGGTGACCCATAACGTTCGTGCCATGGCCTTGGGAACCGCCTATGTGAAACAGGGCCAAACGGGCGATCTGATAACCCCACTCTCGAAAAAGCAGGTGAAAAATACCCGACGACACTTAAAGAACGCTGGTGCTCAATATGGTTTACCCCGCTTTCAATCAATCACCGACCCGGCATTGATTGAAGAGGCTTACGACACATTCCTTACCGTGGAAGCCGCGAGCTGGAAAGGGGAGCACGGCACGCAAAGCGCAATCAGGCTAAGGCCAAACGCCAAAGCGTTTTATCTTGAAGTGCTTAGCGCCTTTTCTGAGACAGGATCGGCAATCATCAACCTACTCAAGTTCAACGACACTCCCGTTGCTGCCCAGATTGGTTTACGCACCGGGGAACAATTATCGCTGTTGAAAATCGGCTTCGATGAACGCTTCCGAGATGTTGGCCCAGGGGGTATCACACTGCTTTTCTGTCTGGAATCAGAGCAATCCAGAAGCCAGGAGGTCAATCTCGTGACCAACCCTCCCTGGGCGAGTCGGTGGCACTTTTCCATCGAGCAGAAGTGGTCAGCAACCTTCTTCAACAAGACAATGACTGCCCGGGCATTGCATCTGGTATGGAAGGCTCAGGCAAGACTCAAAGCACTTCGGCCCCGAGGCAGGAGAAACGCGGCATGAACCTATCAGCCTATAAAGCTATTTACAGACGGTTTGGTCTCGGGCCGATGTTCCATGACATGGTCATTAGCGCGATCGAAAAGATTATCCGCTTTCGGCTTATGTTCATTTATCTCCACAGCCAGATCGCTGATCTTGGGGAGGAGAAACCCGATAAGCTGGAGATTCACGAAATGACCCGGGAGGAACTCGACCGTTACGTCGACTCCCCCGGGCTAGAACTACCACTCTCGCATGTCGACCAGGCGCTGGCCAACGACGACAAATGCATCGGCGCTTTTATGGACGGAGAACTATGCTCGTACGCGTGGTATGCCGAGAATCCGTCAACCTCCTCGAACCGGCTGACGACCTACTTCGACAAAGATTATGCATACGCGTACAAGAATCTCACGATCCCAAAATATAGGGGTCAACACATTCAGCGGTGGGTGAAGAATTACGCACTGAACCTTTACCAGAAGCAGGGCAAGAAGGGCGTACTGGTCGCTATCGACTCGAACAATTTCAGTTCTCGTCGAACCACCGCTTCTGTTGGCGCAGAGGTGATCGGCTACTTCGCCTATTTTCTGGGTAAAAAGCGTTACGCAGGATTCAATCTGAAGGGCTGTCGCAAAGTCGGCTATCGTCTGGAGAAGGCCAGGGGGCTTTGGTAATGAACAGAAACATCACCTACGGCATCGTTACAGTGCTTCTAAGCCTGATCCTCTACCCGGCCGCGCTGGCGATGGTAATTATTGCCGATACCTTGTTGGGTCAAGCCGAATTACTGAACGAGCTGCTCTTCGGGTCACGTCGGGAGCTCGTAATCACCATCCTCCGTGACTGGGCCAGTGCGCTCCCGGTGACCATCGCCCTCTGGTTCGTCGTGCGCGGACTGACCTGCTACGTCCCTTCCCGTTGGGTTCATGCTTTTATAATACCAACCGGAATGGCTGCAACCGCGCTTTCGATCGTTCCTCCCCACCTGCCCATGATATTCGGCGCACTCCTGCTCTGGGCCGGAATTTTTAACCTCTGCTTTCACCACCTGTGGCAACGGGGGACCTCATGATTCCTGTGTTCGTTCGATCAGCCGTATTGACGTTCCTCGCTTTAATCGCGCTGAGCCACTCCGCTTTGGTACATGCAGAAACACGAGTATGGCTCATCGGAGGTGGGAACACTCTGGAAAACTCCCAGGGTCAAATTGAGGAAAATGTCCGCTGGTTACAATCGGTCTTCCGCGAGCAGGGGGTTTCTGTTAAGACCTTCTACACCGATGGGAGCGGCGAAGACCACGACGTGGTTTACTTTGCTCACGCCGAGGAGCGGGACCCAATCTGGGAGCCCATACTGCGGGTATACGGTAGTGGGCTGTCCTATGCGCAACGGACCCGTCGAAACAGTCTTCTGAGTGTAGACGGAGGCACAGAGAAGTCACTGCTGATCGACGCCCTCGTCGAGGATTTCAATTCGTTGGAAGACGATGATTCGGTGTTGTTGGTTTACAACGGTCATGGCGATATCAATACCAACGATACTCGAAAGAATAGCTTGATGTTATGGCAGGATTCCCGACTGTCCATCAAGGAACTCGACGACGTTCTGGATCAAGCTCCAGCCAGCATTCCCGTCAGGTTCGTTCTGACACAATGTTTTTCCGGATCTTTCAGCTCGTTGATCTACGAAAACCCTTATAGCGATACGCTATCAGAACAGCCCCGCTGCGGATTCCTGGCCGAGTCGGATCGCCGCGAAGCGGAGGGGTGCGACCTGGGCACCAATCAAGCGGAATTCCGCGATTACACCACCTACTTTTTTGCCGCCCTGCAGCAGGAAACACGAATTGGGGAGAGCATCCCCCTGACGGAGATCGATCTGGACCGCTCAGGTGATGTCAGCTTCCACGAAGCACACGTTTACACCCTAGCCAACGCATACAGCACTGATCTATCGCGCTCGACCAGAGAGACCTACATAGAGAAGTGGGAGCCTTGGTTCCTGCGCTGGAACTCTTTTGCCGAGACCGATGCCGGCAATGATTACGCTTACGCTGCCAGTGCGGTGCGGTCTGAACACAAGCTCCCGGAAGATGGGCTGAAACTTTTACTCAAGCGCCGGGAGCTGGAGCGATCCGAAAAGGCAAAATATCGTGAGCTGAAAAATGCCCGCCAAGCCGTAAAGGCGCAACAAGAACACATCAAGGGGCTGCTTGAAATGCCCTTCGAACCCAAGCAACTAGACGACTTGCCTCCCAAGAGTCTGGAAGACCTGGCCGAACAGATTCAGACACTTGAAGAGTACAACGATCTTGTTCGCCTCCAAGGCGAAGTAGAGGCGCTCAACGCGCAGAAACTTCAGCTCGACCGGGATTACACTCAAGCGGAAAAGCTGATCAGACTTTCCCGTTTGGCGCGCCTGATCGACCAGTTCGGACGCTACTCCAACTCGGAGTCAAGGGAGGACTTCAACCGTATTACCAGCTGCGAAGACGGGAGGCTGAACCCGGCCACAGTGCCCGAGTGATAAAAAAACCGTCAGTTGCCAACCCCTCAAATGACTGCCTATACTCAGACGCATGAATACACATTTCGGCGCCCACAGAGGAGCCACGGCCCCGTGACTCTTGCAGTCTCTAGTGACGCTCATAATCATTCCGTAAGGAAGCATGTTTATGGCGTGGCAAGACGAAGTAACCAGTATGTTTTCCGACCGAAAAGACGGGAAACTGTGGAACGACCTGTATCGTAGTAAACCGGTCACCTTTGAAGAGCATCTTTTTCAGAGCCGGCGAGACTTTACCGTACAGTACGTTCTGTCCCATTCGACCCCAGACTCCACTATAATTGATGTCGGCTGCGGAGCCGCCCCCGTAGTCAGCCGCCTGTTGGCGAATGATCGTGACTGCATCGGGCTGGACTACTCTTTTGACATGCTTCGCTTTTCCCGCGACGTTCTCAATCAGTCCCAGCAGCACAGTACCGCACTGCTTCAGGCGGACTGTCAGGCTCTACCTTTCCCCGACAATCATTTTGACATCATTGTTTGCCTCGGTGTCATTAGCTACATTCAGGACTATCAGCCAGCACTTAAAGAACTGTATCGAATAATAAAGCCCGACGGTACGTTGATCATCAGCTTCAGGAACACCTACAACCCGGTACTTTTTGACCCAATTATCGGATTAAAGACATTCGCCAAATGGTTACTCAGAAAGCAGGATGAAGACCAGTCGGTGGGTCGTTTCCTCAAGTTCAAGGCGGTCCGCTCTGACATAGAGCGAGAAGGTTTTGCGTATCTGACCCACACCAGTATTGGTATGGGCCCCTTTCGCTGGAATGGTAAACCGATTTTCTCCCATCGCCGATCTATTAAATTCGACCGAGTCATTGATCGTTTCCTTAAATCCGTTCATTTGCACGGCTCTTTGGGTAAATGGCTGTCTGATGTGAGCTTGTGGATCTACCGTAAACCCAACGGCAACCTATAACCCTTTTCGGGAGGGCATCCCATGGAGCTGTCTTGTTCAATCATTCGGGGCGGAACATCCAAGGGAATTTTCGTTCAGGACGGAGACCTGGCAAACGATCCGATCGTCAGAAAACGGCAGATTCTACAGCTGTTCGGAAGCCCACATGGTCGACAGATTGACGGTTTGGGCGGAGCAGACCCGCTGACCAGCAAATTGGCTCTGGTTTGTCCATCGAATCGACCCGGCATCAATGTTGAGTATGAGTCTATTGAGGTGGGGATTTCAGAGGGTACGCTGAACAACAGCATCATGTGTGGGAATCTGGCTGCGGGGGTCGGTTATTTCGCTATCACGGAAGGTATGGTCAACACAACGTCTCCCGAAACCGCCATTGCCATCTATTCCAGGAACAATGGAAAAACGATCATAGCGTCAATTCCAAGCGCTCACGGAGTCCCGGATTTATACGGAAGCTACACGATCCATGGCGTTCCCGGCAGCGGGCCTGAAGTCAAGCTGAACTTTATCGATCCGGCCGGGGCGGTAACCGGTAAGTTACTTCCCATGGATGAACCACTATCTGTGATCAACCTGAGTGACGGTCAAAGACTGAGTTACTCACTCATCGACTCCGGAACTCTCTATGCCTTTTTCATGGCAGAAGATCTTGGAGTTACCGGACATGAAACGCCCGCCGAACTTGACTGCAACATGACGTTTAAAGCATGTACCGATGTTGTTCGCGAGCGAGTGGTCGAAGCATACAATGAGAAAATGTGTGATCAATCCGATGTTGATTCTGGCTCCCGGTTACTGAACAAAAAGGATCTGAAGATTGCCGTTCTGGCGGCACCCGATGCGAAAGACACTGAAGCGGATATTGTTGCGAAAGTCATAAACCCCTTCAATGTTCACAAAGCGTTTGCCGTTTCAGGTGCAATCTGTCTTTCCACCGCTACCGTCATTCCCGAAACGATCGCTCACAACTTCTGCCCCTCGGGCCCTTCCCCTGCCAGAATTAGAATCAGGCACCCCAGTGGAACGATGTGCACGACCGTGGATTTCGAACAGAAGCTTAAAGCGATACGCATATCCAGCGCTTCAGTTTCCCGAACGGCGCGCATCCTCATGCGAGGAACTGCGTTCATTCCTGACCATTCGGGATATTCTTGATGAACATGCATCCGTCGCAGCCATCGGAAGACTTGAGGGCCACTCCACACATCAGGTCCGGTACCGCTTCGGACCTGAGATCCCCCAACGGCTACCTGGTATCGATTACCCAGTTGGCGGACATTGATTCATTCACGGTTGATCGCTGGAAAACGCTGGAAGCCAACGCCTCTGAACCAAATCCCTACTTGTCCGCTGACTTTATCATCCCCGCGGCGCGTCACCTGAGCAACCCGACATCACTCCTCGTGGTTACCGTCAGTGACCCAGAGCATTGTTTGAGAGGAATTTTAGTTATTACCGAACGATCCGCAAACCTACGGTTTCCATTTCGCCATTATGCGCTCTTCAAGTCTCCCCACTCTTTTATTGGTGGCGTTTTGATCAGTAAGACACATCAGAAAGAAGTGTTCGATGCGATTATTCATTACTTCCGATCAAGCAGAGCAAAGTATAAAGCGCTGTATATTGATGACTTATACGTAAGCTCCAACGTTTACCACCAACTCTCAAACACGCTTTTTTCGGGGGTCTATCTACACGATTCCTACCGAAGAGCCGTGATTGACCTCCGATCCACGACTCGCTCTCTGGTCAGCGCGCTGGGCCGTAAGAAAGTCAAGGACCTGGAACGGTGCAAGCGAAACATCATGAAAAAAGGAGTCTATCGCTGGCGAATTGTCGAAGGATCAAAGATTACGGAAGACACTGTTGAGGCATTTCTTGATCTTGAGAATAAGGGCTGGAAGGGTGAGAAAAATACATCGATCCGATCATCCTCAAGTGAAGAGGCCTTCTTTCGCGAAATGGTCCACAACTTCTCGAGAGAAAGCCGGATATTTTTCACAGAAATACTCATCGACGAGCTAATCATCGCATCTACCTGCAATTTCCGTATAGATAACAGCGTATTCGCATTCAAGGTATCCTGGGATATCGATTTCCGATCCTTCAGTCCTGGCATGCTGAATGAGTACGAATTTTTACACCACCTGGACCGAAACAGAAACTCCATTCACTATGTCGATAGCGGCTCATCCCATGATTCCTATATTGAAAAATTCTGGCCCGATCGGGCTCACATAGTGAACGGCTACTGTCTGTTCAGCCGACCATTGCGTATGGTCACTACCCTATTATCGGCAATAAGACATTTGCTTAGAGTCACCAGGCGGCAAGCCCGCCAGCTGAAATCAATAATGAGCTTCAGGGGGCAGTAATGACCACATTTCCCAACAAAGTCATAGTCACCTCCTGTATGGGAGGTTCCCAGGGAGATCTTGGCGTCGTTAGAGCGCTGGGCCGGGCGGGCGTTTCAGTCATTCTTCTTTCCGAATACGCCTCCAGTATCGCCCAATACTCCCGCTACGCCGTGCGGATGATTCATGAGCCCGGGTTTACCCAGAGCCCGGACTCTGCACTGGCGTGTCTTATGAGAATTGCCGAAACCGAATCGCATAAGCCCATCATCTTTCCCACCGCTGATCCGGACTTGACGGTACTATCAAACCTCAGAGATAAGCTGGAACCCCACTTCCATCTGTTCTTATCGACTCGGGAGCTTATTGACACCTGCCTTGATAAAGGAAAATTTTTCGACTTTGCCAAGCACCTGAACTTTCCGATCCCTCACACCTACGCACCAAACGACCTCGAAGAACTGATAGAGCTTTCTCACTCAATCAGTTATCCAACCATTCTCAAACCACTCATACCCCAAACCTGGAGCCAACCTGAGATACAACGTATCGTGGATGAAAAGAAGGCGTTGGTCATTGATACACCGGAAGCCTTGATTGATCAATACCGAGCCATAGCGCCTCTGAATAAAGACATGGCAATTCAGGATTATATTCCCGGCAGGGATGATCGACTTTATTCGCTTCACATCTATATGGACCGTCAGGGCCAACCCGTGGCGTATTTTACGGGCCAAAAGATTCGGACCTACCCCACATACGCCGGCATTGGCTGCTTTGTTCGCAGCGTGTACGTGCCAGATATCGTATCTTCTGGTGTCGATATTCTACGAAAGCTTCACTATACCGGCATGGCACTGCTGCAATTCAAACAAGACAGTCGCACGGGAGAGTTTAAACTACTGGAGATAAACCCTCGCGCCAGCTCATGGAACCTGCTGGCAGAACGTTGTGGGGTAAACCTGCCCTACTTGGCGTGCCTGGAAACGCTCGGGATGGATCTGCCACCGCGTCCCCGACAGAATGAGGGTGTCAACTATGTGTTCTTCAGTCACGATATACGGGCGTTTCTCGACTATCGCAAGCACGGAGACTGGAGCACTTGGGCTTGGCTTCGTTCCCTGCTGGGGCGAAACGTCTTTCAGTACTGGTGTCTGGATGATCCAAAACCGTTTTTTGTGTCGGTGGGCAGAGCGCTGATGTCCGCAGGTAAACGAGTAACCCGGCGCGTCACACGTCACCTTCGGCCGGTCCATCCAGCAGGATAGGGAAAACGTAATCCAATATCGAGCGCGGTGGTAAAAGTCGGATTATGGCCGTTGGTCTAATCCGACCTACGTAGCTCGGGCTTTTTTTTTTGAGGAACGTAATTAACGGCGGATGCGCTGCGCTTATCCGCCGTATGTAACCCGGGTTATCTGCGCCTATTGTTATAGCTTATCGAACGCGTCGGTGAGCAGGCAATCGTAGCGTTTTGCATCGTACTCTTTGAGCCGGGCGATATCCTCGTTGCGGATCAGTCCTTTCGCGGCGGCATCTTCCAGGCGTTCATCCAGAGTTTCACCCGCCAGCTCGCCTTTCGCTTGAGCGCGGACAAAGGTGCTCCAGGTGGGCTCCAGTGACAGCAACATCTGGTAGGTGGTTTCCACCCGGCCAATGGGGTCGTCGGGCTTATCGTTTTCATACACAAACGGGCGAAAAGCCTTGCGCACCGGATTGTCTTCCAGGATCAAGCCGCCGAGAGTGCGGATGGCGTTATCGTCGGGCTTGGTGAGCACCCGGCCGAGGGGAAATACCATCCACTTGAGCGCGCAGGCCATGGTGCGTTTCGGGAAGTTGCGATAAAAATCGTACAGCGCTTCCTGAGCGGTGTAGAGGGCGTGGCGCAGCGCGTATTCCGCGTGCGCATCTTCCTCATCGGTACGGGCGTGAGCCGAGTGGTATTTGAGAATGGCACAGGCGATGAACAGCTGGCTGTGCACATCCCCCAGACGCGCGGACAGCAGCTCCCGGCGCTTCAGATCGCCACCCAGGATGCCCAGGGCCATGTCCGAGGTGACCGCGAGGCCGGCACTCAACAGATTGATGCGCTGGTACCAGCGGCGGCTGAATTCGTTGGCATTCTCCGGCACCCCGCTGAACCGGGCGCGGGTAATGCCAAACAGTTTGACCCGCAACAGGTTGCTGAACAGGTGCCCCATGTGGCGGATAAACAGCTTGTCGAATTCTTTCAGCCCCTGTTCCTGATCCGCCGCCTGAATGGCCTGAAGCTCATCGAACAGGTAGGGGTGACAGCGCATGGCGCCTTGGCCGAAGATCATCAGCGAGCGGGTGAGAATGTTCGCCCCCTCCACTGTGATGGCCACCGGCACGCTCTGATAGGGCAACGCCAGGAAGTTGCGCGGGCCGTGCTGGATGGCGCGACCACCCACCACATCCATACTGTGATTGACCACCCGGCGCATCATTTCGGTGGCGTGGTACTTGGCCATGGCGGTCATGACGGACGGCGAACCGGTTTCCAGCCCTTTCGTGACCATTTGGCGGAAGGCTTCCATGGTGTAGGCGCAACTGGCAATGTCCGCCGTGGCTTCCTGCACCCCTTCAAACTTGCCCACTTCGGTATTGAACTGACGACGAATGCGGGCGTAGGCCCCCACCGTGCGGTAGAGCATTTCCCCACTGGCGGTGGCCAGCGCCGGCAGCGAGATACCGCGCCCGGCACCGAGACACTCAATCAGCATCCGCCAACCCTTGCCGGCCATGGGCGCGCCACCAATGATCCAGTCCACGGGAATGAACACGTCTTGGCCTTTGATCGGACCGTTCATAAAGGGCGAGCCAGGATGGTGACGCTTGCCGATTTCCACGCCCGGATGGTTGGCGGGTAGCAGGGCACAGGTAATGCCGTAGTCGGATTTGCTGGCATCGCCGAGCAGGCCGTCCGGATCGTGCAGCTTGAACGCCAGGCCGACCACGGTGGCCACCGGGGCCAGGGTGATCCAGCGCTTGCTGAAGGTCAGCTTGAGGCCCAGGACCTCTTTGCCTTCAAACTCGCCTTTGCAGACGATCCCCACATCGGGAATGGAGCCGGCGTCGGAGCCCGCTTCCGGCCCGGTCAGGCCAAAGCAGGGGATTTCGGTCCCGTTGGCCAGCCCGGGGAGCCAGCGCTGTTTCTGTTCGTCGGTGCCGTATTTCATCAACAGCTCACCGGGGCCCAAGGAGTTGGGCACCATGGCGGTCACGGCGGTGGTGCCGGAGCGGCTGGCGATCTTGCTCATGATCCGGCTCTGGGCGTAGGGGCCAAAGTCCCTACCACCAAACTCTTTCGGGATGATAAGGCCCAGGAAGCCCTTGTCTTTCAGGAACTGCCAGGCCTCTTCGGGCAGATCCTTCCGATGATGGTGGATCTCGAACTCATCGAGCATGCCGCAGAGTTCTTCCACTTCATTATCGAGGAAGCTTTGCTCTTCCTGAGTCAGTTGGGGCAAACCGATCTGGGCGAACTCGTGCCAGTCGGGCCGGCCGCTGAACAGGTCTTTTTCCCACCAGGTGGTGCCCGCCTCCAGCGCTTCGCGCTCAGTGGTGCTCATGCTCGGCATGGCTTTGCCCAGCACCTGGAACACCGGCTTGGATAGCACGGGGCGGCGCAGCGCCGGGACGTTGAGAATCAGGAGAACCGCCGCCAGTGGTACCACCAGCCACAGAGACCAGAGGGCCGGAGTCAGATACCCCAGCAGATACCAGGTCAGGGCCACCGCAGCGGAGCCCAACGGCAGCGGTATGCGCCGGTAAATGACCACACCGATAACCACCAACAGCAACACAATGGACAGCAAAACCATAACTTTCTCCCTTATTCTCCAACGTCGGGCTCGAACTCCGGCCCACACAATCCTAACAATAGCGTAATTTACGATCCCCTTGGGGACAATTTTGTGCCTGGCCGGGCGAGCTTACTGGCGGGGGTTCAACCCCGCCGCCAGGGCGCGCCGATAAGCGGCCAGCGCCGGCACCAGCCCCATCAACAGAGCCAGCCCCAGTATGCCCAACATTAGGTACGCGGTCTGTGCGCTCATTGGATTAATCGCGATAAACAAGCCGAACTCATTGGCCAGCCAGGGTTGGGCGAGCGCCAATCCGGCCATCAGCAACAGGGTTCCGAGCATCAGACTGAGCAGGGTAATCAGCGCGACCTCCAGCTCGATCAGCAGCACCAGCGTCAGGCCGCTGGCACCGACCGTGCGCAGTATCGCCAACTCCCTTCGTCGCTCCCCCATGGACGCCAGCAGCATGGTCATCATTCCCGCCAACGTGGCCAGCAACACCAGGAAGCTGATCAGATACAGCAGGTTCTCCGCCACCGCCAGCAGCTGCCAGAGCTCCGTCAACGCCACGCCGGGGAGGATTGCGGTCATGGGCTCATTCCGGGTGGTGTTCAGTTCCCGCTGAAGGGCGAAGACCATGGGCCGGCTTTTCAGACCCAGCAAAACGGCGTTGATGTTGCCCGGCACCGGCTCAAGTGCTCCGCCATGGCCAGCGCCGTGAGGTTCATGATGATCTGGCTCGTGATGGAGGTGCCCGTGATCACCGTGGTCGTGGTGTTCATCATGCCCTGATGCGTCATGGGCCTCATGACCATGGTCATGATGGGCGTCGTGAGACTCACCCCCATGCAGACGTTCCATGGCCAACAGGGTCATATGCACCCGCCGATCGGCGGGTGTGCCGGTAGGTGCAAGAATGCCCACCACCGTCATGGGGTGGTCGTCGTGGTGGGTGAAGCTCACCCCGGCACTGCCGTGAGCCACCACCAGCGAATCGCCGATTGCGTAACCCAGCTCTCTGGCGGCAGCCGCGCCGAGCACCACTTCATCGTTGCTGTGGGCGGCAAAAGGCCGACCTTCGGCAACTGTCAGAGGCTGGTCGTGGCCGTAGCGGTAACGTTCAAAGTAGGACCAGTGAGTCGCAAATACCGGGAAGCCCTGGACCGCGTCACCCAGAGCGATCGGCACCGCCCAGTCCACCATGGAGTGTGTCGCCAAGCGCTCAAACGCTGCCGGACTCAGGCTGGTGGTGGGTTGCCCCATCTGGAACACCGAGTAGAGCAGCAAGTTGGTCTGGCCGCCTCGTGGCCCCACGATCAGATCGGTGCCAGAGAGGGTCTGCCGGAAGCTGTCCTTGGCCTGATGGCGCAAATGATCGATGCCCAGAAGCAGCGCAACTCCGAGACTCAAGGCCAATAGCGTCAATGCCACGGTGGTACGACGGTTCCAGAGGCTGGCGCGGGCAATCTGAATCAACATCTCAAAGCCCCTCCCCAATAGATACCCGGGACAGCTCGCGCAGATCCTGCTGGTGGTCGAACGCGCTTGCCAGGGAGCGGTCATGGCTGACAAATATCAGGGTACTGCCGGTGTCGGCCACCTGGCGGAGCATCACCTCCATAAAGGCGTCCCGGTGGTCACTGTCCAGCGCCGAGCTGGGTTCGTCGGCAAGCAGAATCTCCGGACGGGTAATCAGGGCCCGAGCCACCGCCACCCGCTGCTGCTGGCCGACACTCAGGGTGCTGGCCGGGCGCTCGGCGATTTCCGGGGGTAAACCCAGTGCACCCAGCAATTCCCGGGCGTGAGTGTCGGCCTCCCGGCCTGACACCAGCCCGGAAAAATGTGCGGCCAGACAGACATTGGTCAACACGCTCAGGTAGGGAATCAGGTTAAACTGTTGGAACACCACCCCGATGTGTCGAGCCCGGAACCGGTCCCTCTGACGGCCGCTGAGCGCAGCCATTGGCTGCCCGAGCAAGGTTACATCGCCCCGCTGCGGCAGGGCGATACCCGCCAGCAGGTTGAGCAAGCTGGTTTTACCCGAGCCCGAGGGACCGTATAGAAACAGGCGCTCGCCGGACGCCACTCTGAAGGCCGGAATATCCAGTACGGGCGCGTTTTGTCCGGGCCAGGCAAATTGCACATCACGCAGGGCGATGGCCGGAGTCATTGGGGTGTTTTTGTGGTCAGTGTCCATAATCCTGAAAGCTGTTGTTGGAGTTGTTAGAAGATGCGTCGTCCCCTGTACCTGAGCGCGGCATTGATAGTCGGAGTCCTATGGACTCTCAATTCGTTCGCGGATTCCCCGAAAACCATCGAGTGGACCGACTTGATGCCGGAGGAGGACCTGCGCCTGCTCGAATCCATGCCCACCGTCGATCACGGCGACCTGAGCGATGAGGAGTTGGTCGAGGACCCCACGAGCCAGTCGCTTCGCCCCCAGGAACGAGACCTTGCGGGCGATGTCGAAAATGCCATTGCTCAGGCCATGGGCGACACCGCAAGGGAAGGTGGCCGCACCTGGGAGGACGCCCTAGTATCCACCAACACTCGGCCAGAATTTGATAACACCGATATCCGCTTGCCGGGCTTTATCGTTCCGCTGGAGTTCGACGACGAGATGAACATCCGCGAGTTCTTCCTGGTGCCCTACTACGGCGCCTGCATTCATGTGCCGCCCCCACCGCCCAATCAGATCATTTTCGTGCGTTACCCGGCCGGTTTCCAGCTCGATGCACTGTATACGCCTTTCTGGGTGTCCGGGACCCTGAAGATCGAGCGTACCGAAAACGAAATGGCGCTGTCGGTGTATTCGATGGATGCGGCGGAGATTGTGGAGTACACCGAATAGTTGGGTGCGCGTTGAACGTTTGGGTTACGGCGGGTGCGCCTTCGGCTTACCACGCCCTACCCGACGAGCGATTTCAACGTGCGCTCCACCTCATCCGCATCAATCGGCTTATCATCAATCAACTCAATTCGACTGTCCGGAGTTTCATCCAGCTCGCTGACACTGACCACGCCGTCCTGACCGTTGAAACTGAATATACCGTCTCCGGTTATCATCACCGCTTTGACCCGCGCCACGTTCAAGCCATTGAGCCAACTGAACAGGCGGTCATAGTCGAATTCCCAGTCCGGGGTGAACACCCAACCCACACTGAAATGCCCCTGCCCCTGGTTGGCACGGCGGGCCATGACTTCACCCTCCGGGAGAAATGCCAGGGTTTCCACGGGTGCGGTGGGCGCCTTCAGGGGGTTGTTCTGGTGAAGGTGCGGGTGGTGTAACGGCCGCTCCGAGCGCGAGCAGTCCAGCCAAGCGGGCTCAATGGCGCCCTGGCTCACCCGCTCGACCAGCGCTTTGGGCGGTGACGCTTCGGCCACCAGCGCCTCCCACCGCTTCCAGTCGGAATCGGCACACAGGTCCTGCTTGTTGGCGATCAAGACATCGGCGATGGCGATCTGGTCTTGGAAATGCTCGTTGTCGGTGTAACGGCTATCGGCCAATTTACGCGGATCAACCAGCGTCACCGTAGCTCGCAAGTCCAATACCTGTTGATAAAAAGGCCCCATCAGGGTCGACATGATCTGAGCGGGGTGGCCCAGGCCAGTAGGCTCAATCAACAGACGGTCCGGGCGCTCCCGACCCAACAACTGATTGAGCGCCACAGTCATCGGCAGACCGGCCACACAGCAGATGCAGCCACCGGGCACTTCCCGCACCCGGGCACCACCATCGCGCAACAGGGCCCCGTCGATGCCGACTTCGCCAAACTCATTGACCAGTACCGCCCAGGTTTCCCCGGCCGGCTTGTGGCGCAACAGGTGCTGGATAGCGGTGGTTTTACCCACCCCCAGAAACCCGGTGATGAGGTTGGTGGGGACGGCTTTCGGGGTGTTACTCAATGCCGGAAATACTCCAGGTCGGAAAGGGGTCGGGCAACTGCTTCCAGGCATTCTGGCCCGCCAGCAGTTCGTCGTCCGTTAACAGACAGGCGTCCAGATGTTCAATCAGGGCTTCCGGCTCCAGGTCCTGGCCAATGAACACCAGCTCCTGGCGCATATCGCCAAAGGGCTCCTGCCAGAATTCACGAATGGCCGCCAACTGTTCGGGATCCGTCGGCCAGTGGGCTTCGGGTACGGCTTTCCAGAATAAACCGGCGGCGCCGTGTTGTGCAATGCCGCCCGCCTGACTCCAAAGGCCGGCAATCTGCGGTCGACTGGCGAGCCAGAAGTAACCTTTGGAGCGCAATAGTTTGCCGGTTTTGGGATGGTTGTTGAAAAAGTCGTACAGTTTTTCGGGATGAAAGGGCCGACGGGCGCGATAGGTGAAGCTGCTGATGCCGTATTCTTCGGTTTCCGGGGTGTGCTCGCCACGCATTTCCTTCAGCCAGCCCGGCGCCTTTTGCGCTTCCAGAAAATCGAATTTGCCCGTTCCCAGAACCCGCTCCAGCGGCACCTGCCCCTTGACCATGGGAATGATCTCGGCCCGACTGTTCAGGCTGCGCAGCGCGGCCGTCAGCTCCGCCAGTTGCACTTCATCAATCAGGTCGGTTTTGCTGATCATCAGCACATCGCAGAACTCGATCTGTTCCACCAGCAGATCGGCCACGGTGCGCTCGTCGTCTTCTCCCAGGTTTTCATCCGTATCCTGCAACGCCTGCGCCTGGTAGTAGTCGCGCATGAAGTTGGCGCCGTCCACCACCGTCACCATGGTATCCAGCCGGGCCACCTGAGACAGGCTCTGCCCCTCTTCATCTTCAAAGGTAAAGGTTTCCGCCACCGGTAGCGGCTCGGATATCCCCGTGGATTCAATCACCAGATAATCGAACCGACCTTCCTTCGCCAGGCGGCCCACTTCCAATAGCAGGTCCTCCCTCAGGGTGCAGCAGATACAGCCGTTGCTCATTTCTACCAGCTTTTCCTCGGCCCGATTGAGGCTGACCTGCTGGTTGACCAGCGCGGCGTCGATATTAACCTCGCTCATGTCGTTCACAATCACCGCCACCCGGCGATTGTCACGATTGTTGAGGATGTGATTGAGCAGCGTGGTTTTGCCGGCGCCCAGGAAGCCGGACAATACGGTCACAGGTAAACGGTTCATAGGATTCTCTCGCAAGCCAAAACAATACGTTATAACATAACGTTTTTGGATTGCAAGCGCCGCCCTCTTTCAACCGTTACCGGTGATTACTGGTAAACGATATCGGCGTAGTCCGGAGCCAGGCGGGCCAGCAACCGATTTTGTGCCACGGTGGATACTTGCTGGGCTTCCATGGCCTCAATCAACAGCTCGACGATGGTATTGAATTCGGTGTCAGTGTACTGATGGCCGGCGTGCACCACCCGCATGGAGTCCCCGGTGTAGTCACAAGGGCCATCGGAGACGCTGCAGATATAGGTTTCCAGACCGGTCTTGAAACGATTGATATCCACGTTGCGAAAACGGTCCACCACGCGCTCATCGTCGGCGATGCGCACGATCAGGTCGTAGACAATGGCATCCACGCCTTCAGCGCCACCGAGGGCCTGGTAAAGGGTGCGGTCGCCGCCGGTTGAGGTGCAGGCGCTCAGGAACAGCACCAGCGCTAATAAAGATAATCGCATCAGAAACTCCCCTGGACGGATAGATACCAGCCGGTCTGATCGGGAAAGCTGGCCACTTCACCCAGATCGACGTAGGCGCCCACCACCACGATCTGTTTGTTGGGAAACCAGCCGACAAAGGCGGTCTGCCAGTCATCTTCGCGGATAAAAGACAGGTTGTCAGGCTTTTGCCGGTACTCGGCACCCACCAGCCAATGGCGGTTGATAAACACCCCGGCGGAGGCCTCGGCCAACCACTCAGCATCGTTGTTCCGGTCGCCGCCAAAGCCCACCAACCCCAGCTGGTTGGCCTTGCTGTGTCGGGCGGTGGCATTGAGCAGCAGGTTGCGACCGGCCAGGCCGCCGAGCAACAGTTTCGTCGCGCTCAGGTATACGTCGGTGCCAGAATCATCCCGGGCTCCCGCCGCCGAGGGCACAAAAAAATCCCGATTTTTTTTGTGTTGAACGCCGAGACTCAGTTGGGGCCATTGGGTGTAAATCAGGTCACCCAGGAGGCGTACTTTGGCCCCGAAAACCCGCTGGCGAATGCTCGATGGCCCGACCCCCAATCGTTCGGACAGAGGCTGGTGGCTCAGGCGCTGCTCGGCCAGAGACAGCTCGACCCGGTTGCGCCAGCTCCAGCTCGCCCCGAGTACCGACAACGAGTATTCGCTGGTGCTGACGTGACTGGCCGTTACCGTGCCGCCCTGCTCCTCCCGCGTGCCATAACCGGAGAGCACTGCCATGGGTACAATTCCGCCGCCGGCGGCCCCTTCCAGGGTGGTGGCGCCACCGGTGGCCAACAGCTGGCTACGCTGGCTGTCCGCGCCGGCGGTTCCGCAAAGGGCCATCAGTAGCAGTACACAGTAGCGAACTCTCACGCGTTGACCTCCAGACGCTCGGCGCCGGACAACCAGTCGAGGAAGTCCCGATGCGGCAGCGGTTTGCTGTAATAAAAACCCTGAACCCGATCACAACCCAAGGCCACCAGAAGCTTCTCGATTGCCGGATTCTCCACCCCTTCGGCGGTGATGGTCAGACCAAGGGTGTGGCCGAGGTCGATGGTGGAGCGGACGATCAACTGGTCATCCTCACTCTGGTCCAGGTTGAGAATAAAGGATTTGTCGATTTTCAGCTCCGAGACCGGCAGCTTTTTCAACTGCGACAGGGAGGAGTAGCCGGTGCCGAAGTCATCAATCGAGAGACTGAGGCCCTGCGCCCGCAACCGCTCCAGATTGTGCAGACTCTTGTCAGCCTCGCGCATGATGGCGCTCTCGGTAATTTCCAGACATAAGCGCTCCGGGGGCAATCCGGTCTCGCTCAGCAGACCGACGACAAAGTCGGGCAGGTCATCATCGAGCAGATCCAGTGCCGACAGGTTGACCGAAAGATGCGCCGGCACCGACCAGTTGGCGGCCTGGGTGATGGCCCGGCGCAGCACCCAGCGGGTGAGCAGGCCAATCTGTCCGGTGCTTTCGGCCACCGCGACAAACTCCTCCGGGTTGATCATGCCCATCTCCGGGTGCCGCCACCGCACCAGGGCCTCGGCACCGAGCGTGCCGCTGTCGTCCAGCCAGAGTTTGGGCTGGTAGTAGACGTCCAGCTGCGAGTCTTCCAGCGCCTGGCGGAATTCACCAAACAACGCCAACCGGCGCAGATGGGATTCGTCCCAGCCCGTTTCATACCGGGTAATGCGCTGTTGTTCCAGGCGGCCCTGATTGAGGGCCAGGTTGGCTCGACGCAGGAGCGTCTCAGGCTGGTCACCATCGTTCGGATAGAGCACCACCCCGAGGTTGATGTCGACGCCCAGATGCAGGTCGTCCAACTGGATATTGTCGGCAAAGCCTTCCAGCAACGCCTCCGCCCGAGCCTGCACCTCGTCCTCGCCGACCTGCCAGAGCATCAGGGCAAATTCATCGCTTCCAAGACGCGCGACCCGGTCGTCCGCTCCAGCCTGATCAAGCAGGCGACGCCCCACTTCGGCCAATACCCGGTCGCCCATTTCCGGGCTCAGGGCATCGTTCACCCGAGTGAAGTTGTCGATATCCAGCACCATCAGGGCAAAGCGCTGGTCGGACCAGGTGGCTTTTTCGATCGCGGACTCCAACTCCGGAAACAGCTGGCTGCGATTGATCAGACCGGTGAGCTGATCGTGCCGGGCCTGATACAGAATCTGCTGCTCACGCTCGGCGATGGCGCTCTGCATCCGGGTGAATCCCTGGGCCAACTCCCCGAGCTCATCCCGGGAACGCACCGGCACCGGCGTGTCGTAGTAGCCCCCAGCGATGCGGCGGGCCACGTTGGCCAGCGCGCTCACCGGCTGGGTGACGCTGCGCGCAAGCAATACTGCCAGCAGCGCGGCAATGATGGAGAAGCCCAGGGCAATCCATAGCAGTTGGCCGTTGAGCCGGGCAAAGGGCGCCATGACCTGCTCCAGGGGTACCTGCAGCACCGCCGCCAGAGGCGTGGGTTGCTCCGCCACCGACAGCATGAGGGTCATGTGTTGCTCGGTGGTAATGACCGTTTCGGTCACCGGCGAGCTTTCACTCAACCAGCCCAGCAATGCCTGTAGCTGTGAACCGGACAGTGTGCCGCTCAGATAGCGGACCCCGTCCTCCTCCAGGCTGACAAAGGAGATTTCCAGACCGGTCAGGCGTTTGAGGGTTTCCGTCAGACGGTTGTCGATTTCAAAGCCCAGACCCGCCACACCCAGGGGTAAAGGGGCCCGTACATCGGAAATGACAAACTGGTAAGGTCGGCCATCAATCATCAGGGACCGCTGTTGGGTCCGAGCTTCCTGCACTTGGGTGTACCGCTGCAGATAGCTCCAACTGGCCTCGGATAACGGTTGAGTACTGGCCACCAGATCGCCCTGCTGATCGGCCACTAACGCGATATCGGCATTGATCCGGGCGGCGTGGTTCTCCAGGGCGGACACCAGGGTGGGGGCATCGGACACCGCCACGGCTTCCTTGAAGCCGAAGTCGTCGGTGAGCACTTCCGCCGACAGGGATAGCTGCTCGGCCCGGGCCTGGATCAACTCGGCGAACACCTCGCCACCGCGCTGCAACTCGAGGCGGGCATTGTCGGTCACGGTGTCGCGGACCACCAGTCGGGTGGCGGTATAGGAAGACAGCTCGACCAGCAGGACCAGGCCAAGCAGCAGCAACAGGACTTTGGCGAGGTAGCTTGTGCGCATCAAATCAGCTCCCGGCCTTAACGGTCAAACAACCGCTCGAGATCGGTTTGTGGCGCTTGCTGGCGGGGGTCGGGTTGCAATCCATCCAGCGCAATCGTCTCAGTTTGGGACGTTCCTGTGATGGAGACGGTACGAGTCAACGGGTCGACAAGGCGCGGGTGTTGAATCTGCACCTCCAGGTCGCCCTCCGGCAGCGCGTCGACAGTCCATTGCCCGTCGGGGCCAGTGACCCCAAACCGCTCACTGTCCACCACATAGATGTAACCGAGCATGGCGTCGTGAATATTGCAGCCCAGGGCCACCTTGCCCGGCTGATCAAACTGTACCGGCTCAGCGGTGGTGCCGTGGTAAAGCCTGAGCTCAAAGCGCTTGGCCGGGGAAAAGGAGTACACATGATGACGAATGTTGTCACTGTTGGGAAAGCGCACCAGGGTGCCGGTCCGCACGGCCAGCACCTGGGGGACGAACTGACGATCACGCTGATCCATGACCGCCTCGGGGGCCGCCTCAGTGCCTGGACGATCATCATCAGCGTAGAGGGTAACCACCGCGTCCGCCAGAGGCTGTCCCCCGCCATCGGTCACCGAAATGGTGAGCGATGAGGCGATGACGGCCGCCGGTAACCAGGCCATAAGCGCCACCACTACCCGTGCAATTTGGGTCATAACTTCCTCATTGGCCAAAAGCCGACAACCAACCGCAGACTGGCTGGCACAGAATCCTTCATTCTAGCCGATTTGACACTGATTGCGACCCGCGGCCTTGGCCGCGTAGAGTGCCTGATCGGCCCGACCGAATACCTGGTCGGCGGTATCACCCTCTTTGAACTCGGAAATACCCATCGAAATCGTAATCTGCAGGGGCTCTTTGCGGTAGTTGAACGCCGTATCCGCCAGCGCCCCGCGCACATCATCCAGGACCTGCAGGGCATCCTGGGCTCGGGTTTCCGGCATAAGAATCACAAACTCTTCACCCCCATAACGACCAAAGAAGTCCACTTCCCGCAGGCGTCGGCGAATGGCTTTACTGATCACTTTGAGCACCCGGTCGCCCGCCTGGTGGCCGAACTGGTCATTGATCCGCTTGAAATGATCGACATCACAGACCGCCAGGGTCAACGGGTGACCATAGCGCTCCCAGCGTTTGACTTCATGGGCCAGACGCTCATCGTAGGCCTCCCGGTTGGGCAGTTGCGTGAGCGGATCGTGCAGCGCTTTGTGTTGATGGCGACGGAGACTCTCCCGATTTTCCTCGGCTTCATGCTCCATCTGCTGGACCCGGGAAGCCAGCTGGGCTAACTGGTCGTTCAGCGGCTCAGCGTCGGCATCCGCCCGCTGGTATTGGCTGAGGCTTTCGCGGATCTGCCCCAATTGAGAGGCTACCTGGCTTTTGAGCTCCGACAGATTCCGGGCGGACTCAACACTGCTCGCCAGGGAGTCACAGCGCTCGGCCATCTGTTCGGAGAAGTGTTGGCCCGCGGCCCGCTGGCTGGCCTGGTGGTTGGCCGCGCCATCGATCAGGGACGCGATCTCCGCCAGCTCCCGGTTGACCGAGTTGAGGTAGCCGGCAAACACCCGGTTGGCCGCCAACCACGAGTGCATGATCAGGTCCCGCACCTCCTCGAGAAAACCCGGCAACTGGTCCAGAGGGATGCCCTGCTTGAGCCGCACCATCATACCCTCCAGAGTCTCAGGCCCCATGTATTCGGTATTGACGGCGTTCATCAGGCCTTCGAGCACCTGATTGATCTCTTCGCACAGGGATTCACTTGAACCCGGTTCCGCCGCCCGCTCACCACGCAACCGCCCCAACAAGCCGGGTTTGGCTTCGCGGGTCAGGGTCAGTGCCTGTTGCTGCAGTTCCGCAAGCTGCTGGAGCAGGGCTGGAAAGAGGGAGAACTTCTGGCTGCGCATGGGCAACCGGTTGAGGTAATGATTCAGCTCGCGTTTGAGTTCGCGGGGTGGCCCCAGGGATTGCAGCTGCTTGACCAGCGCCGTCAAGGCATCGAGGACCTCGGCATCGGCCGACTCTTTTCGGTTCTCAAAACTTCTGACGCTCTGGTCGAGCCGATCGGTCAGCTCGGGCAGGTGCTCCAGCGCCTGGTCGCCCCGCAGAGTTTTGCGCAACTCATCCAGCAGTTCGTCCAATTGGCGGTCCTGCCCATCGGCAATAATGCTCAGTTGCACCAGGGCCCGACGCAATCGCTGGTATTGTTCATCGGCCTGACGCTCAAGCGCGTCGTGGGCGTCCAGAGCATTCAGGTACTTGTCTCGCCAAGTATCGTCATCCGTTGTTCGGAGGGTCATGAAAAATCCCGCGTTCGCTGAAAACTGCCCACACAGTATAGCCGCTCCCCGTCCCCACTGTCGGCCAAAACGACTTTTTCCTTACCCGAAAACGACAACGCCCGCTCTGGGAGCGGGCGTTGTCAGTCAATCGAGGCAGAAGCGTTGAAACTCAGAGCGCCCCCTGGCGAATCTGTTCAACCAGGTAATCCACCACGCGCAGCATCTCACTGTGACTGCCGGTCATCCGGGAGCTGACCCGGTACTTGCCATCGACCACCATCTCCGGGGTGCCGGTGATTTTGTAACCACGAACCCGGGCGTCAGCCTGACGTACCTGACTGGTGATACCAAACGAGTTGAAGGTTTTCAGCACCCGCTCACGATCCGCACCATAGGTCACCAGAAAGTCCGCCCACTGTTCGGCACTGCGGAACTGCTTGCCTTCCTGATGCACGGCGGTGAACACGGCCATATGCACGTCATCCAGCAACTCCATGGCCTTGGCGGTATAGAAGCCGCGCGCATAGGCCTCCATGGTGGCGTTCCACATGGCGGGGGTCTGCACGACCGCCACATCATCCTTCTGCTCTTTTTTCCACGCCCGAATCAGTGGCTCGAAGTTGTAGCAGTGGCCACAGGTATAGGCAAAGACTTCGACCACTTCAATCTTGTCCGCGGTGCTGGTAGGAACCGGATCGGCCAGGGTCTCGTAATGTTCGCCTTCTTTATAATCGGTTCCATTCTCGGGGGTCTGGGCGACGGCGGTCAGCGATACCATCATCGCCAGAACAGCTAACACAATGCGCATAGTTGGCTCCACGTTCTTCATTATCGGAGGGCTCGGGCCCGGTCAACGTGACTCAGAGCCCGAACCGGCGGGTTTAGTTCCCGCCGTGCAATCAGTTCAGGCCGCCGATGTAGTTCGCCACCGCCTTGATCTCGGCGTCGCTAAGATTTTTGGCGCTCAGACGCATCATCATCGACTCACCATCATTCATACGATCTCCGGCGCGGAAGGCGCGCAACTGGGCTTCGATGTACTGCGGATACTGGCCTCCCAGACGGGGGAAGCCCGCTGGCTCGTTGCCCTGACCGTTCGGCGCATGGCAGCCCATGCAGGCCGGTACGCCGGTTTCCGGGTTGCCGGCGCGGTAAATCTGTTCACCCAGGGCCAGCGCATCAACTTCAGCGCCCGAGTTCACCTGCACCTGCATCTCCTGGGCACCACTCAATTGCATGCTCTGACTGGCATAGTAAGCGGCAATATCCTGCAGGTCCTGATCGCTCATGCCCCGGAGCATACCGGTCATCTGCACCACCTCACGGCCCGTCGTGGCCTTGGCCTCTCCGGTGGCATTATCCCAGGCCTGAATGTCCTGAAGCTGCTTGTACAGATAGGGCTGCCCCAAATCGGCCAGCTTCGGGAAGCTCGGCGCCGGACTGTTACCGTCCTGACCGTGGCAGGCGGCGCATACAGCCACTTTTTCGGAGCCCGCTTCCGGGTCACCGGCGGCGCTTGCGCCCGGAACCAAAACCAGTGCGCCCAGCGCGAGGAGCAAATGCTTCACTGAATATTTCATTGGCTAACCTGTCAATTCGTTTATTGTGGGGCCCGCTCCGCAGTGTTCGGGCGACATTTGGCCGCCTACGGGCTACAATCGGCTGCCCCACCCGGCCCCAGGGCCACTTTTCGCGCCGGGGCCCCAACGGGGCACCGCGCATTATATGGGATAACACAGGCTTTTGCAGGGTTTTATGACCACAGAGATCAACTTCCGCGGCGCCACATTTGAACAGAGCGCCCCCAGTATTCATCAGTGCCCACCGGAGAACGGGTTGGAAGTCGCCTTCGCGGGGCGTTCCAACGCGGGTAAATCCAGTGCCATCAACACCCTGACTGACAACTCCAAACTGGCCCGAACCAGTAAAACGCCCGGGCGCACCCAGCTGATCAACTTCTTCAGCGTGGGCGAAGGCCAGCGCCTGGTGGACCTGCCCGGCTACGGCTACGCCAAAGTCGCCCGAGCCATGAAAGAGGAGTGGCAGCGCAACCTGTCGGAGTACCTGCAGGAACGCGACTGCCTGCAGGGGCTGGTGCTCCTGATGGACATTCGCCACCCCATGCAGGAGTTTGACTCCATGATGATCAACTGGGCCGTGGAAGTGGAAATGCCGGTGCATATCCTGCTGACCAAGGCGGACAAGCTCAAGCGGGGGCCGGCCAACAGCACCCTGCTGGCCGTGCGCAAGCAGATGCAGGCGGCGGGCGTGAGCGATCTGGTCACCGCCCAGTGTTTCTCGTCACTCAAGCGCACCGGGGTGGACGACCTGAAGCGCAAACTGACCGAATGGCTGACGCCGGCACAGGAAGTCGCGCAGGACAGTGAGGCTTCTGAGCCCCGGACATAAAAAAACCGGCGACCAGGGGGCGGCCGCCGGGGGCAATGACTGGCACCCTTGGGGTGGCGCCAGTTAAGCGGAGGAAAGACTGCAATCGTTGCGTCTAACCGGTAAGACGATGGCCATTCGGGAAAGTTCCGGCCCCGCCGCCCGGAGTGTGTCAGGTTTTGTAAAGCCTCGGCGTCACACAATCGACGGGCAAAAAAAACCCGACCAGTGGTCGGGGTAGCTGAGTAAAGCGGTTAGCCAAGTGGCGTCATGCCACGTTAGGGGAGTTGCACATGAAACACACTGTTCATGTGTTATGGGACCGAGCATAGGCCCCGAAAGTTCACTCCACCTGAAAATTTTTTTACTCGCGGCATCACAGGGCCAGAATTCAGTGGGCCTGATCCCAGTTATCCCCTACGCCGGCCTCTACCAAGAGCGGCACTTTCAGGTCAGCCGCCTTCGACATCCGTTCAACAATACCCTCACGCACCGCGTCCAACTGGCCTTCGGCCACTTCCAGCACCAGTTCATCGTGCACCTGCATCATGATCCGGGCGTCCAGCTTTTCCTTCAACAGCCAGCGATCCACATCAATCATGGCCGCCTTGATGATATCCGCTGCGGTGCCCTGCATGGGCGCATTGATGGCAGTGCGCTCGGCACCCTGACGCAAATTGCCATTGCGGGCGTTGATCTCGGGCAGGTACAGACGCCGGCCCAGTAGGGTTTCAACATATCCCTGCTCCCTGGCCTGGGCGCGAGTGTTGTCCATATAGCGCAGCACACCCGGGTAGCGGTCGAAGTAGCGGTCGATGTATTCCTGAGCTTCCTGGCGACCAATGTGCAGCTGCTTGGCCAGACCGAAGGCGGACATGCCGTAGATCAGGCCAAAGTTAATCGCCTTGGCCCGCCGGCGCATTTCCGGGGTGACCTTGTCCAGCTCGGTACCGAACACCTCGGCGGCGGTGGCTTTGTGAACGTCCAGCTCCTGCTCAAAGGCGTTGAGAAGTCCTTTATCTTCCGACAGGTGCGCCATGATGCGCAGCTCGATCTGGGAGTAGTCCGCCGCCAGAACCTTGTAGCCCTTGGGGGCGATGAACGCCTGGCGGATGCGCCGCCCCTCCTCGGTGCGAATGGGGATGTTCTGCAGGTTCGGGTCCGAGGAGGACAGCCGACCCGTTGCTGTCACCGCCTGGTGATAGGAGGTGTGTATCCGCCCCGTGGCCTTGTTGATCATCAATGGAAGCTTATCGGTGTAGGTGCTCTTGAGCTTGCTCAGCCCCCGGTATTCCATCAACAGCTTGGGCAGCGGATAGTCCAGGGCCAACTCCTGCAGCACCTCTTCGGCCGTGGAGGGTTTACCCTTGGGGGTTTTCTTGAGCACCGGCAGCTTCTGCTCATCGAACAGAATCTCCCCCAGCTGCTTGGTGGAGCCAAGGTTGAAGGGCCGACCGGCGATCTCGTGGGCCTCTTTTTCCAACTGTGCCAGACGCTCACCCAACTGCCGGCTGTGTTCCCCCAGAACCTTGGCATCGACCAACGCACCGTTGCGCTCAATATTGGCCAGCACCGGAACAAGCGGCATTTCCAGGTCAGTAAACACTCGCTTCAGGGATTCGATTTTCTCCAGCTCGGGCCAGAGGCGGTGATGCAGGCGCAAGGTTACATCGGCATCTTCGGCGGCGTAGGGGGCCGCGTCGTCAATTTTGATCTGATTGAACGTGAGCTGCTTGGCGCCCTTGCCGGCAATGTCTTCAAATGACGTGCAGCGATAATCCAGGTAGCGCAGCGCCAGGCTATCCATGTCGTGACGGCCGCTGGTGGAGTTGAGCACATAGGATTCCAGCATGGTATCGAAAGCGATACCGCGCAGCTCGATGCCGTGGTTGCGCAGCACATTGCGGTCGTATTTGAGGTTCTGGCCGACCTTGGCTTTTTTCGGATCCTCCAGCAGGGGTTTGAGTGCCGCCAACACCGAGTCCCGATCAAGCTGTTCGGGCGCGCCCATGTAATCGTGTGCCAGGGGCACATAGGCCGCCTTGCCGGGTTCCACGGCAAAGGACAGTCCGACCACCTTGGCTTCCATGGCGTGCAGGCTGGTGGTCTCGGTATCAAACGCAAACAACTCGGCGCTCTTGAGCGCCTTCAGCCAGGCATCGAGCGACGCCTGCTCGGTCACCACGTCGTAATCCACTGCCACCTCGGGCTCACTGGCCGTCGGCGCCTCGCCCTCCTCGGCGGCCGGTTCCAGCTCCGCCACCCAGGTGCGAAATTCCAGCTCGGTGAAGATCTCACGCAGGCGGTCGTTGTCCGGCTCACCGCGGGCGATGTCTTCCGGCCGCAGGTCCAGCTCGACATCGGTTTTGATGGTGGCCAGCTGTCGGGACAGGTAGGCCTGATCCCGGTGCTCCTCGAGCTTTTCCGGCATCTTTTTGGCCCCGCGAAAGCCCAGCTCCCGCACTGCCTCCAGGTTGTCGTAAATCTTATCCAGGCCGCCCAAGCCCTCAATCAGCGCGCGGGCGGTCTTTTCCCCAACCCCCGGCACGCCGGGAATATTGTCGGACTTGTCCCCCATCAGAGCCAGGTAGTCGATCATCAGCGGCGGCTCAAAGCCATACTTCTCCCGTACCCCGTCTTCATCGAGGTGACTCCCGGTCATTGTGTTAACCAGGGAAATGTGGCGGTTGACCAACTGCGCCATGTCCTTGTCACCGGTGGAAACGATCATATCCCGCTGCTGCTCGCTGGCCTGTTTGGCCAGGGTACCGATCACATCGTCGGCTTCCACACCCTCAATCACCAGCAGAGGTAAACCCATCGCCTCCACAATGTCCTTGATTGGCTGGACCTGGGGGCGCATGTCATCGGGCATCGGCGGGCGCTGGGATTTGTATTCGGCGAACAACTCATCGCGGAAGGTCTTGCCCTTGGCGTCGAACACCACCGCAACCGGGCTCTCCGGAAAGTCCTTGAGCAACCGGCGCAGCATACTGATGACGCCTTTTACGGCCCCGGTGGGCTGACCTTTGGCGTTATTCAGGGGCGGCAGGGCGTGGTAGGCGCGGTACAGGTACGAGGAGCCGTCCACCAACACCAGGGGGGCTTTCTGGGTCATAAGGTTTCTTGTCTCTGAGTCTGAATCTGAATTGCAACGCTGTGCGTCTAATCCTATGTGGTTGTGGGCAAGCATACCCCAAAACCGAGCGGGGATTCAGCCGCGCCTTGTAACCATGCGTCTGTTACTGGCTTGTTACCCGGTGATTTTTGAGGCTTCACTTCCAGAATTACCGCTAACTATGCGAATTACTTAACAAAACGCTCACTTTTTTATCATCAATATGAAATACCACTAGACTATAGTAACAACTGTGTTACTATAGGTAACACATAGAGGCGATCCCTCTAAACACACATTCACAAGCTGCTCTATACCAAGGTGAGTAGCTTCCATCTGGGGAAACCCATGGAGGGCGAAACCATGAAGACACTTGGCCTGATGATCGTATCTGTACTGTTTGCCGCCAATGCGGCCGCCGAAGGGGTTACTGCCGGCGCTCAACCCAACATGGCCATCGCCGCGGCAGAAGCCGGCGTCGCCATGCAGTGGGATCTTCCGGAAAACGACAGCACCGAGCAGGACACCCTGATGCGTCAGGACCTGGAGAAGCAGTCCCGGGAACTGAACGAGAAACTGGAAGCAAAACTCAACGAGCGGTTGAACGAGAAGCTCAGCCGTCAGTTGCAGGCGGACCTTTAACCCCTCGCTTGCGCCCGCTTCGGCGGGCACTTTGTCTTCTCCCAGCCCGGAGACTGTTACCGGGCATCGTAGCGACTTACTCTCCTCGCTTGTCTCCCCGCCCGGCCTGTGGCCCGGCGGGGATTTTTTTTGTCCCGCGTTTCGGCTACTGAAGACAGGCTGTAACCGCCTCGCCGAGCGCTTCCAACAGCTTGGGGTAAGTGTCGGTCGAATCGGCCGCGCCCAGCAGATCCAGCTCGCCGAGTTTCAGATCGAGTTCATCCGCCAGACTGCGGGCAGAACTCATATCGTAATAGGGTTCGGTGAACAGACACACAGCGCCCTGCAATTGCTGGCGCAACTCGTACAGATGTCGTGCCCCGGGACGCCGCTCCGGCGACAGGGTGACCGAAGCCACCTGGTTCAGGTGGTAGTGGCTGACAAAGTGGCTATACCCCTCGTGATACACCGCAAAGGGCCTTTCACTCAGCGGGTGCAACCGGGACTCGAGGCGTTGATCCAGCGCCTCGAGTACCTCAGCCAGTGCTGCGGCTCTGGCCCGAAAGCCCTCGGCCTGGGCCGGTGCCAGTACCGCCAAGCGCTCCGCCAGCGCGGTAGCGATCACGCGACCGTTCTCCGGATTGAGCCAGAGATGAGGGTCCCGCCCACCGTGATCGTGATGATGCCCGTCCGAATGATCGGTATCGTGGCCATGACCTTCATGTGCCACATCCTCTTCCGGCCAATGCAGGGTCGGCAAGTCGATCAGGGTCATACGGCGGTCGTCGGGCAGGTTGCGAAGGGGCCGGCGCAAAAAGGTTTCCAGTTCCTCACCCACCCAGAGGACCAGGTCGGCCTGCTCCAGCCGTCGCATATCGGAGACTTTCAGCGGGTAATCGTGGGGCGAGGCATTGGGCGGCAACAGGTGGGTCACCCGGCCCTGATCCCCCACCACCGCCTCGGCGATCAGAGCCAGTGGTTTGATGCTGGTCAACACCTCGACCTCGGCCCGGGCCGGCGCCGCCACAGCCCACAACAAAAGCAGCGCGCACCCGACGCCGCGTCGACCGGCAGATCCGGCATACCAGAATGACAACAGGGGCTTGAATGGCAACATAGTCGGGCACTCGCGTGATTGGGCGTAAAAGGTTATAGTGTAACATCTTTGCAGTAAAGCATTTGCTTCGAGGCACGGTCATGACCGACACCCCCATCGCCTTTCGACATCACAACCACGGCCACTGCGTGCGCAGCGCCCTGGCATCCGCACGCAGCCTGTGCACCGAGCGCGGAGCGCGCCTGACGCCGCTGCGCGAGCAGGTGCTCGAGCTGGTCTGGCAAAGTCACAAACCCCTGGGAGCCTACCAATTGATGGACCAGCTGGCCGAGGCCTCCACCCGTCGAGTGGCTCCACCCACCGTGTATCGGGCGCTCGATTTCCTGCTGGAACAGGGATTGATACACCGGATCAACGGCCTGAACGCCTACGTCGGCTGCCCCAGCCCGGAGCACCGCCACCCCAGTCACTTTCTGCTCTGTCGGGCCTGCGGTGTCGCCGTGGAGATGGAAAGCAACGCCATTACCGATGCGATCCAGGCCAATGCGGATAACGCCGGTTTTCAGTTGGAAGGCCACTCCCTGGAGGTGACCGGTCTGTGCCCCGACTGCCGGGAGCATGGCCATGAGTGAAGCTCTTCTGACCGCTCGCCAAGTCGGGGTGCGCCGAGGCGGACGAGAGATTCTTCAGGGCGCGGATCTGACGCTGGAAGCGGGCAAAATCGTGACCCTCATCGGCCCCAATGGCGCGGGAAAGACCACCTTGGTACGCTGCGTACTCGGGCTGATCCAGCCCGATGAGGGGCTGATCGAGCGCCGCCCGGGGCTGCGCATTGGTTATATGCCCCAGAAACTGCATATCGACCCGAGTCTGCCGCTGACTGTCAAACGCTTTCTCACCCTGGGTGGCACACCGCGCCTGCCCCTGGACGAGGTACTGGCATTGACCGGCATCGAGTCGCTGACCGGGGCCACCATGAGCAACTTGTCCGGCGGTGAAACTCAGCGGGTGCTGCTCGCCCGGGCACTGCTGCGCGACCCGAACCTACTGGTCCTGGACGAACCCGTTCAGGGAGTGGATGTGACCGGACAGGAAGCCCTGTACCGGCTGATCAATGATATCCGTCGCCAGCGCCAATGCGGGGTGTTACTGGTTTCCCACGACCTGCACCTGGTCATGGCGACCACCGATACGGTCATATGCCTCAATCAGCACGTGTGCTGCCACGGACACCCCGAGCATGTGACCAACGACCCGGCGTATATAGCCCTGTTCGGCGAGAGCGCCAAGCCCCTGGTGGCCCCCTACACTCACCACCACGACCACACCCACGACGATCACGGCAATATTGTGGAAAAGGACCAACACCGGCATGCCTGACTTTCTACTCTATGCTCTGCTGGCTGGCCTCGGAGTCACTCTGGTCGCAGGCCCCCTGGGGGCACTCGTGGTCTGGCGTCGGATGGCCTATTTTGGCGACACTCTGGCCCACTCCGCACTGCTCGGGGTCACCTTCGGGCTGCTTCTGAACATCAACCTGAATCTTGCCGTGGCATTGGGCTGCCTGCTGCTGGCGCTGATTCTGGTGGCTCTGCAGCACAACCGGTTTCTGGCCACTGACACCCTGCTGGGGATCCTGTCTCACTCCACCCTGGCGCTGGGGTTGGTGATGGTGAGTCTGTTTACCAACAGCCGCATCGATCTGCTGGGCTACCTGTTTGGGGATATTCTCTCCGCCAGCGCCGGGGATGTGGTCACCATCTGGGTGATTTCGGTACTGGTCTCCGTCCTGCTGTTCCTGCTCTGGCGACCGCTACTGGCGATTACCGTGCATGAGGATCTGGCCCGGGTGGAAGGGGTTCCGGTCACCGCCGTGCGCACCGCCCTGATGCTGCTGATGGCCCTGGTGATCGCCATCGCCATGAAGGTGGTCGGAGTGCTGTTGATCACCGCCCTGTTGATCATCCCCGCCGCCACCAGCCGCCGGCTGACCCACACCCCGGAAACCATGGCTCTGGGCGCCAGTCTGCTCGGCGCGCTGTCGGTACTCGGCGGGCTGGCAGCGTCCTTTTATTGGGACAGTCCGGCGGGTCCCTCCATCGTGCTGTGCGCCACGGGGCTGTTTGTTCTCTCGCTGCTGCGCCGGGCGGAGGTTTAGCGGGCGAATTATTTTCCCCGGACGGCTTTCATTGTGCGAATTTTGTGCAATACTGGGATATCTACTCACGTTGTGCAAAAGGAACGTGCTTATGGCCAGCCCCAACGTCGTCATCGGCAGAGAATCGGTGCGCGGTGATGCCATCGCCGCAAAAGTGCATCAGGATATTGCCTTCCTTACCGACCGCCTCCACCGCCTCGAAAGCCAGACCAATCCCAACCCCCAGGTACTGAAAGTGTATCGGGATATGCTGGAGAGCCGCTATGCGGTGCTGGACTGGTTGAGCCAGAGTAGCGAGCCTCACTGACCCCGGGGCGCCGCGGTGCGCTCCTGTCATCAAACTTTCATCGCATTGTTGTCGTTTCGTCATTGCCGATCGCCAGACTGATGGCATCACAGGCCGACGGGACACCCTCAATGACCGACGTAACCTCTCCCGCAATGCAAGCCCGAAACCGGGCGCCCAAACACCCCTCACCACTGATCAACAGCCGAACCATCTGGATTTCCGACCTGCACCTGGGTAACCGGGACTGTAAGGCGCCGTATCTCCTGCGCTTTCTGGACGACATTCAATGTGACACGCTGTATCTGGTGGGGGATGTGATCGACTTCTGGGCGCTGAAGAAGCGCTTCTGCTGGCCCGCCGAACACTATCAGGTAATGCTCAAGCTGTACGAGCTTGCCGGGCGAGGGGTGCGGGTGATCTACGTGCCCGGCAACCACGATGAGCCCATGCGGCGCTTCGACGGCGACCTGTTCGGGCCGATCGAGATCGCCGAGGAGCACGAATATCAAAGCGCCGATGGCCGACGTTGGCTGATCATGCACGGCGATGCCATGGACGCCTACATTAACCTGAGCTGGATTACCCGTTTTGGTGGCGACCTGGCCTACGAGCTGCTGCTGTTCATCAACCGCTGGTCCAATCGTTTCCGGCGGTGGTTCGGTCGTCCCTACTTTTCATTGGCCGGGCTGATCAAGAGCAATATCAAAGGCGCCCGGGCCGCGATAGAGACCTACCAGACCGAGGCCATGGAAGAGGCCCGGCGGCGGGGCTTTGACGGGGTAATCTGTGGGCATATCCACGCCGCCGCGCTGCTGGAGCAGAACGGCATGCACTATGCCAACACCGGTGACTGGATCGAGAGCTGCACCGCTCTGCTGGAAGATCACCAGGGACAGATTCATCTGCTGCACTACAGTGATCAGGTGCAGTGGCACACCAGCGTCCCCGAAGAAGCGCTGGCGTCGTCGGAAACGGCTCAAGCCGCCTGAGCCATTTCCGCGAAGTGAGCACCGGTAGGCACAGCGGCTGGGTTCAGCGCTCTTGCGCCGGCAGCGTGCCCCGGGTCATCAGGGACTGGACCAAGGGCTTCAGCGCCTCCGCCAGGCGCTCGTAGCCCTCGGCGTTGGGGTGCAACAGGTCCGGCATGATGTCAGAGTGCAACTGGCCCTGTCCGTCCATGAACACCCGGTTCACATTGGCATAGAACACCTCGGAGCCGTCGGCCAGCGAGCGGATCATCTGGTTGATTTGACGATTGTTGGTGCGCATCTCATCGGCAGGGGTCTCACCCCGGGGAAAGATGGCCAGCAGAAGAATCTTGGTGTCTGGCAACTGGCGGCGCAGCTCGTTGACGATTGCCGTGACGCCGGCCGCCACATCCTCCGGCGGATCCATCCGGTGTCCGGTGTTATTGGTCCCGATCATCATTACCACGAGTTTCGGATCGATGCCCGCCACTTCCCCATGCTCCAATCTCCAGAGCACGTTTTCCGTCCGGTCCCCGCTAAAGCCCAGGTTCAGGGTTCGCCACTGACCAAACGTCGCGTCAAACGCTTCGGCCCCTTCACCTTCCCAGCCCTGGGTAATGGAGTCGCCCAGAAACACCAGTTCCGGATCGCTCGCCCGGGCGGCCAGTTTTTCCTCGTGACGGGGCATCCACCAATCGATGGCCCACTCCTCTTCCAGGGGCGCCAGGGTCAAGGCGGGCACGGTGGTCTCCTGTTGCTCAGTCTTGTGGTCCGGCTCGCCGGAGGTGGTACAGCCCGAGAGGGTTGCCAGTAGTATCAGTAAAAGTGCGGGAGTCCTTCGAATCATGGGTATTGTCCTCATTGTGATTATTAATCTCGTGGCACTGGGCACTTATTCTAGCGGTGGCAACACCGTCTGACGCTGCTCACCCAACCCGTCTATACCCAGCCACACCTGGTCTCCGGGTTTCAGATAGACAGGGGGGGTCTGCCCCAGCCCTACACCGGGCGGTGTGCCGGTGGAAATGATATCACCCGGCTGCAGGCTCATAAACTGACTGAGGTAAGCCACCAACTGGTGGGGGCTGAACACCATATTCCGGGTGTTGGATTGTTGGTAGCGCTGAGCATTGACTTCCAGCCAGATGCCTAGATCCAGCGGATTATCGATCTCATCGCGGGTGACCAGCCAGGGACCGAGGGGACCAAAGGTGTCACAGCCCTTACCCTTGTCCCACTGACCACCACGTTCCAACTGGAACTCACGCTCAGATACGTCGTGCACCACGCAGTAGCCGGCGATGCAGCTTTCCGCCTCACTCTCAGAGACGTAGCGGGCCTCGCGGCCAATCACCACCCCCAATTCCACTTCCCAATCCAGTTTTTCCGATTTTCGAGGGGTGAGAATGCCGTCGTTGGGGCCACAGATGGCACTGGTGGCTTTCATGAATACCACCGGCTCCTCAGGAACTGCCTGATCGGTTTCTTCGCAGTGGTCCACATAGTTCAGACCGATGCAGATGAATTTACCCACCTGCCCTACACAGGCCCCCAAACGGGGTTGGCCCGGCACCAACGGAAGGCTTTCGGGATCTATCGCCCGGAGGCGGGTCAGCTCGACATCGGAGAGCATCGCGCCCGCGACATCCTCAATCCGGTCGGACAGGTCCCGCAGTTGCCCTTGAGCGTCCAGCAAACCCGGACGCTCCTGGCCCGGCTCGCCGTAGCGCAATAACTTCATAGTAAAACCCTTGTTGTGTCGAAAACGGTCAGTTGCTCCAGCCACCATCAATCACGTTGATGGTGCCGGTGGTGAAGGCACTCTCATCGGAGGCCAGATACACGGCCAGTTGGGCGATTTCCTTGGCCAGCCCCATGCGACCCATGGGCTGGCGGGCAACGAAGGCCTGGTAGGCCGCCTCATAGTCACCGGTCGCCTCAAGCCGCTCCTCCAGGGAGGGCGTCTGGACGGTACCCGGACAAATCGCGTTGGCGCGTACCCCTTGGGTGATGAAATCCGCCGCCACCGCTTTGGTCAGCCCGATCACTGCCGCCTTGGTCATGCCGTACGCATAGCGGTTGGGCGCACCTTTGATGGAGCTGGCCACGGAGGACATGTTGATAATTGAACCGCCACCGCTCGCCAGGATACCCGGCAAAAAAGCGCGGATGGTGCGATGCATGGAGGAAACGTTGATTTCGAACGAGCGCATCCACGCCGCTTCGTCACAGTCGAGTACGGTACCGGCATGCACATAGCCCACGCCGTTGAAGAGCACATCAATGCGGCCGAGTGATTGCGCCAGTGCATCCACAGCGGCGGCATCGGTGACATCCAGTATGTGAGTCTCCAGCATCAGGGTTTCCTGTGCCGAGGCTTCCTTCGCCAACGAAGCCAGCGCCTCGGCATTAATATCGGTGGCTATCACGCGCGCGCCCTCACGGGCAAAGTGCTCGGCGGTGGCCTTCCCGATACCTTGCCCGGCGGCGGTCACCAGAGCGGTTTTTCCAGAGAGACGGGCCATGCTCACACCTGCCGTACCGGCAAGCAGCCGGGTCCAATGGGTTCAAAGGATTTGTAGGTCAGAATGAATTCCTGATGCCCAAGCTGCTCGGACACACTGCGCTCGCCAGCAGCGACGGCTTTGACGCGCTGGTAAATTTCTTCACCCACCTCATCCAGGCTGGCCTCGCCGGTGAGAATCTTGCCGGCATTCACGTCCATATCCTCACTCAGGCGCTGATAGGTTTCCGGGTTGGCGCACACCTTGATCACCGGGGAGATGGCCGACCCCACCACAGATCCGCGCCCGGTCGTGAACAGGGTCAGATGACAGCCGCTGGCAATCATTTCCACAATTTCGGCGTTATCGGCAATATTGGGAAAACCGAACCGGGGCTCGCCATCGGGCACCACATCGAGCAGATAGAGCCCCCCACGGGGCGGTATGTCACCGGGTTTGATCAGACCGCTAATGGGCGAAGCACCGGATTTGGAATAGGCACCCATGGATTTTTCTTCCAGGGTGGTGAGCCCCCCATCGGCGTTGCCCGGCGCAAAGCTTCCAAAACCCAAGGTCTGATAGTAGCGCTCGGCCTTGGCCACACAGGCCTGAATCAGTTCGCCCAACTCGGGGGTCACGGCCCGCTCCGCCATAATATCTTCGCAGCCGATCAGCTCGCCGGTCTCTTCAAAAACACAGGCAGCACCCTCGGCGACCAGGTGATCAAAGCAACGCCCCACTGCGGGGTTGGCGGTAATGCCGCTGGTGCCGTCGCTACCCCCGCAAATGGTGCCCACCACCAGCTCATCCAGGCCCATGGGCTCGGACGCCTGGTTCGCCAGCTCGGATCGCATGGCACCGACTTTTTCTATACCAGCGGCGATGGTGGCCGCTGTGCCACCGGTCTCCTGAATCACCAGCAGGTCCACCGGGCGGCCCGAGGCGGCGATATGCTCACGGAGGGCATCCCGATCCATGCTTTCGCAGCCCAGGGACACCAACAGCACCGCGCCCACGTTCGGATGGGTGGTCAATGCGCGCATCATCCGACTGGCGTATTGGTTGGGAAAGCACCCCGGAAAACCGATCAGGTGCACATCCAGATCGTCAAAGTGTTGCGCGATCCGGCGGCTGACGTGGTGCGCGCACTCCACCAGATAAGCGACCACCACGACATTGCGAATGCCTTTGCGGCCATCGCTGCGAACAAAGCCCTGCAGAGGGGCGACTGATTCATTCACGAGTGCGACTCCTGTGACGATGAGGTGGCCTGATTACCAGACTGCCGGGTGTGGCTGGCCAGGTAATCGCTAGTCATATTGTGCATATGGACCCACTCACCGCGGGCAACCGGTGCCAGTAACGAACCGATGGGCACCCCGTACTTGAAGATTTTGTCGCCGGCAGCCAGGGTGCGGCGAGCCAGTTTGTGGCCGACATGCAGTGCGCCGGTCAACACCAGCGGCTGGCCATCCAGTGTCATCGTCGCGCCCTCGGGTAAGCTTCGCGTAGTCACCAGAACATTGTCGTCCGGGTGCAACAGGATCAGAGCGTCGCTCGATACGGAACGGTGTTCACGCATGGGTCATAGGACTCCCGCCGGGCAGGGTGCCTGAGCTGAGAGCAGCCCCCGGGATTTCAACGTCGCCCAGAATCCAGCAGGAATCGGCTCATCCATCCAGGCTCGAGCCTGGCCGACTTCCGCGGCGCTGGCACAACCAGCGATCACCGAGACCACCGCCGGGTGGGCGGCGGGAAACTGCAGCGCGGCAGCGGGCAGCGGCACGGCAAACTCGGTGCACACTGCCTCCAACGCCGCGACCCGTTTAATGACCGATGCCGGAGCAGGCTCATAGTTGTAATAATGAGGACCGGGAACTTGCACCCCGGTGGCTAGCACACCGGAATTGAAGGCACCACCGATGACCACTGACACGCCCCGGGCCTCGCACTCGGGAAGCAGGCTCGTCAGTGCTTCCTGCTCAAGCAGCGTGTAGCGACCGGCCAGCAGCAGGGCGTCCAGATCCAGCTCCGCCAGCGCCCGCTCACAGACGCCAATTTCATTGACGCCCAGCCCTATGGCCTTAATGTCACCAGAGACCTTACGCTCGACCAGCGCCTGGTACCCCCCGGTGCAGAATTGCTGCCAGTAAGCCCCATCCTGCGCACCATGGGTCTCGGGGCCCAGGTCGTGGGCATAAACGATATCCGGAAGGCGGCCAAGTCGCCGGGCACTCTCATCCAGTTGGCGTTGCACGGCCTCGTAACGGTAATCAAAAACCGGCGTGAAATTGGCTGCACCGGCAAAACCGAAACGGACCTGGTCACTCGCCTGGGACTCCAGAGGCTCAAGGGTTCGGCCCACTTTGCTCGAAAGGGTTAACGGTCGGCCCGCCAGAGCCAAGCCCAGGCGCTGTTCGCTCAAGCCAAAGCCGTAGTGGGGTGCGGTATCGAAATAGTCGATACCTTCGTCGAGCGCCTTCGCAACAGTGGCCAGTGCCTGGGCTTCAGAAAGCCGGCGGTAAAGATTGCCGATGGGTGCCGCACCAAACCCCAGTTTCGGCAGTGTCAGTGCCGTACGGCCCAGTGGTCGACGTTGCAGAGAAGGAGATTGCGTCACGATAGCCCTTTTGGTTCGCCTTATACGTTGTGATTGATTTTTTATGATTAAAAAACCAATCACAAGTAAAATTAAAAATCAGCTTCCTGTCAACTGATTTGTGGTAACTGGCACAAAAGACGACCGTTTAGAGGCTGTGCTGTCTGAGTGTGGTCGAGAGGCCGGCCGCCGCCGCGCAAAGCTTTTCAACCGCCTCATCCACCGTGCAACGCTCGGGCTGATAGCGCACGAAGGGTACCGTCAGTGCGGCTACCGCACCCCGTGTGCCGACCAGCGGTGCCGACAGGTCGGTCACACCATCGATAAAATCGCTGGGCGTACGCACGTACCCTTGGGCACAGGCGGCCTCAGCCCGGGTCACAAATTCCGCCAGGGCTGCTTCGCCCGCTGCCGCCAGTTGTCCGCGCATCACCGCCTGGGTGTCTTCGGCCTGAAAACCGTACAATGCCAGCCCCGACGCTGCTTTGATCAGGGGTCGCCGATAGCCGACCCGTACCGAAAACCCCAGATCTCCCGGGTTCTCGATCCGCCCAATCACGACGATCTGGTCTCCGGAGGCCATGGCGATATGGCAAGACTGGCTGATTTCCCGGGCCAGCGCCGACATCACCGGCAGCGCCAGTTCAATCAGGGTTTTTGTGGGTGCCCGGGCAATGCCCAAGGCAAACAGCTTGTTGCTGAGGGTATAACCATCCCGCCCCTCCGCCGGCACGATATAACCCCGATACTCTAACGCCAGGACCATACGGAACAACTCACTCACCGATCGCCCCAGACGAGCGGCAATCTGGGAGGTAGTCATGGGCTCACGACTGCTCGCCAACAACTCCAGCACGTCCAGACCTTTTTCCAGTGCAGGCGCTTTGTATTTACGTTCGTCGTCCGCCTCACTATTTGCGGGTTTTCTGCGAGTTTTGTCGTCGTTCATCCAAGGAATCCCATTACCGATCATTCAAGGTAGCGCGTCACGATGCGCCATTTTTTGGAACCGGGGCTATAACGCCAGACGATATATCCTTCGGGCATTGTCTCTGAATATGGCCGCCTCCTGCCTCGGAGCACAGGCATTGACCCTGTGCCAAGCCAAGGCCAACCAGCGAGCGTAGTCTCCCGCTAGGTTCAATACCGGCCAGTCACTGCCCCAGAGCACCCGCCCGGGGCCGAAGATCTCAAGAACCGAATCAACGTAGGGGGGCAAGTCCTCCCAGGACTGCCCCTCTACCAACTCGGTCGCCAGCCCCGAGAGTTTGCAGTACACCCGGGGACAGGCCGCCAGTGCCTTCAGGGCCTGCTGCCAGCCTTTCAATCCTCCTCCGGCGATATCCGGCTTGGCCCCGTGATCAATCACAATGGTCAGATCCGGGTGGCGATGGGCCAACGCCAACAAAACCGGCAAGTGTCTCGGGCACACCAGGGCATCGAACACCAGCCCCTGCTCGGCCATAGTGGACAGCGCGTCGGGGTTGGCCTGGTGCAGAATCCAGTCATCCGCGGGCAGCGCCTGGAGCATCGGCCGCAACCCCTTCAGCCAGGGCGTCTGCGCCAGCGCCCTGACGGCCCCAGGTGCCGTCGCCCGGGCCAGGTCCGTCCAACCCACCACCCCAAGGATGGAGGGCCAACGCTCGGCCAGGGTCAATAAATACCGGGTATCGGCCTCGTTCGGCTGGGACTGCACCAGTACCGAGCCCACCACGCCCCGAGGAGAGGCTTCCCGCCAGAAATCCTCGGGGCCAAAATCGCGATAGATCGCCCGCAGTTCCGGCGTGGGCCAGGCGCACTCCGGTCGCGCCAGCTGCCAGCAGTGCTGATGCGCATCAATGATTCCCAGGCCGTTCATTGCGCGCCTCTCAGCGTGCGCCGGGCAAAGGCCGCCACCACCAGAAAACACACCAGAGGGACGACCACGGCCACATTGATACGGGTCAGGTCCGACACCAGACCCATCAATGCGGTAATAATGGCGCCACCAATGATCGCCATGATCAACAGGGAGGATCCCGACTTGGCCAATGGCCCCAGGCCTTTGATACTCAGCGCGAAGATGGTGGGGAACATGAGGGACATGAAAAAGCTGGTGAACACCAGCGCCAGCAGCCCCAGTTGCGTCGGGAACAGCATGGCGACCGCACACAGGCCAACGCTGATCAGGGCGTAGGCGAGCATCAGGCGCGCCGGGGCAATGCGTCCCATCAGTGCGGTGGCCACGAACCGGCCTATCATGAACGCCACCAGAGAGGCTGCCAGGTAGTCGGCCAGCGTCTTTTCCCCCGCACCGGGCAAGGCAGTCTGACCGTAGCGGATCATATAGCTCCAGATGCACACCTGGGCGCCCACATAAAAGAACTGGGCCGTGACCCCGAACAGGTAATAACGCTCTTTCAAAAGCGCCCGGAAGTCAGCCAACCGAAAAGCCCGTTCCTCCTCTTCACGACCATTTCCCAAAGGGGGAAAGCGCACGCAAGCGACGGCCAGCGCCCAAAAGAAGACCACCGCCGCAATGGTCAGATAGGGGCCGGCGACGGCCTGCACTTCGGTGGTGTAGAAGGCGGTTCGCTGCGCCTCGCTCATCAGCGCCAGCGCGTCGGGACTGTGCTCCACGCCGGAAAGAATAAACTCCCGGCCAATGAGTACTCCGGAAATGGTCCCGAGGGAGTTGAAAGACTGGGCAAAATTAAGACGCCGCTCGGCGGTTTCGGGGTCGCCCATGGCCACGATCATCGGGTTGGCAGAGGTCTCCAGAAAGGCCAGACCGCAGGCAATGACAAACAGCGCCAGCAGAAAATAGCTGTATTCATGCGCCAGCGCCGCCGGGTAGAACAGGCTCGCTCCCAGCCCGTACAACAACAGGCCAATAATCACCGCCGCCTTGTAGCCAAAGCGTTTCATCGCCAGGGCAGCGGGAATGGCCAGCGCAAAGTAACCAAAATAGAACGCCGACTGCACCCAACCAGAGGCAAAGTCACTCAGGACAAAGGCCTTCTTGAACTGGGTGATCAGGATGTCATTGAGGTTATTGGCCACACCCCACATGAAGAACAGGCTGACGATCAGCACAAGCGGTAGCCACAGAGCGGCACCAGAAAGCACCTGAGCCCGATACGTCGTCCGGGAGGATGGCTGCATGGGACTGACTCTCCTAATGGGTGGCCTCCTGCCGGGGCAGACCAGCCGTCTGCGGCAGGGGATTATTATGGTTCCTGTATAGCACAGGAATAATTTACATGTAAAACTATATTTATTATTGAAACCGCTTGTTCGGGCCGTGTTATCCAGGCCTCGTCAGGCGGTACAGTGCCGCGCGAGGTACTCCTCGTGGCGAGGGAGGCTGTCGGCGCCGGAGATGATCGTCTGCCGCATCCTGGCCGCCACGGCCCTGAGCTGCTCCAGGTCATAGGTGTCCACCAGCGGATCGTACCGGCGCGGCACCACGCCCTGCCCTTCAAACACCGCGATCCAACTGGTATCGGCAAACAGCTCTTCGTCATAGCGAAACACCCGGGCCCGACTCTGATACAGGTCCAGCTTGTGTTGCAGACTGTCGGGAATCGCCATGTCTCGGGTATAGCGCCACAACTCACTGTCATCCCGCGCCGTGGCTTTGTAGTGCAGGATCAGAAAATCGCGGATGCGTTCGTACTCGATGTCGGACAACCGATTGTACTCCGCAATATCAACCGGATCGAAGGCGTTATCCGGAAACAGCGTCATCAATCGGGCAATGGCCGTCTGGATCATGTGGATGCTGGTGGACTCCAGGGGCTCCATAAACCCGGCGGACAACCCGACCGCCAGACAGTTCTTATTCCAGGCCTGCTTACGCCGACCGGTGGTAAAGCGCAGCCGTTTGGGATCGGCCAGAGGCGCGCCTTCGAGGTTGGCGAGCAAAGTGCTCTCGGCCGCATCATCGGTCAGGTAATCGCTGCAGTACACATAGCCATTCCCCAGTCGATGCTGCAAAGGGATACGCCACTGCCAGCCCGCCTCCCGGGCGGTGGAACGGGTATAGGGCCGCGGCGCTTCCGGTGCCTCGCAGGGCACGGCCACGGCCCGATCACAGGGCAACCAATGGCGCCAGTCTTCGTAGCCGGTGTGCAGGGTTTCCTCAATCAACAGACCCCGAAAGCCGGAACAGTCGATAAAGAAATCCGCTTCCAGTCGGCTGTTATCGTCAAACTCCACCGACTCTATGAAGCCATCGTCGGGGCGCACGGTGGCACCCTGAACGCGACGGGTCAGACGCTGCACTCCCCTGGCCTCGGCGTAACGACGCAGATAATCCGCGTAGAGCCCGGCATCAAGGTGGTAAGCGTAGGCCATCTTGGAAAGCACCGAACGGGGGTTGTCGTCCGGCGGGGAGAAAGTGCCGCGATAGGCGGCGACGGTCGGGAGGCTATATTCACCGAGCGAACCGCCTTCACCCAACTGGTGCAGTTTGCGCCAGTACTGGTGGAAGGGAACATTATGGATATCCGCGCCATAGCGTCCGAAGGGATGAAAGTAAGTCTGTCCCTGTTTAAACCAGTCCACAAACTCGATGCCCAACTTGTAGGTGCCCCGGGTCTCCCGCAGAAATTCGTGTTCGTCAATCTGCAACAGACGGTTGAAGAGTTGGATGGGGGGAATGGTGGCTTCGCCCACGCCGACGGTGGGAATATCGGGGGACTCGATCAGTACGACTTCGCAGGGATGCCGGCTCAGGGTTTTACTCAGAGCGGCGGCCATCATCCAGCCCGCCGTACCACCACCGACAATGGCGATCCGGCGAACAAAATTATTGGTCTGGGTCATTCTTGTTATCCCGTCAATCGGAAAAAAGGGGCTGCCAAAGCAGCCCCAAACATTGCGATCAACCTATCAGAAATTGGCCCGGAAGCGCAGCCCTATGCGTCGGTCGTTGAGCACATAATCCCGTGGCCGGTTGGGAAACGCCTGGTAGGTGAAGTTGTTTTCATCCAGCAGGTTTACCACATCAAACGACATACTGTAAGTATCATTGAAGTCGTAGCTCAATGAGGCGTCCATCTGGCCATAGTCGTCGTTATAGATGGGCAGGTTGCCCGTTCCGTTGCCCGAGGTGGTGATCACCCAGGAGTCGCGCCAGTTGTAAGCCAGGCGTGCCGACCAGTTGTCGGTTTCGTACATCATCACCAGGTTGTAACTGTCTTCCGAGAGGCCTTCCAGGGGTACCAACAGCGGGTTGCCCTCACTGTCCACTGCTGTCGGACTGGGTGCTTCGCTATCCACGTAGGTGTAGTTTGCCTGGACACCCAGATTATCAAAAGGCGCGGGCAGGAACTCGAAGAAACTCTGCAGCCCGATCTCATACCCTTTTATCGTGCCTTTTTCCCCGTTGACCGGCGCCGAGATTTCAAAGGTCTGAACGCCTTTGCCGGGCACTTCGAACTGGGCGTCGTACACACCATTCTGGACGAAGTTCTGCACATCTTTGTGGAACAGGGTGGCGTACATCATGCTTGAGGGGCTGTAGTACCACTCAAGCGCGGTGTCCCACTGGTCCACGGTGAGTGGCTTGAGACCCGGGTTGCCGCCAGAACCGGTGGAGTCTTCGTAGACGGGCGGCGTCTCCGGATTGCTGTCGTCGTCAACGTAGTTTTCACTGAGAGTGAAGTTGGCGGACAGGTTCGCGAACGACGGTCGGGACAAGCCCTTGGATGCGGCAATACGCCAATAGAGATTGTCCCGAAGGAAAAATCGCAGGTTCAGGCTGGGCAGCGTTTCGGTGTAACTCTGATCCACCACAATGGGCGACTGCTCCTGAACGTCAGTGCCGGTGTCATCGGCGGTGCGATAGGTCAGGGTACGAACACCACTGGCCTCGACATCGGTGCTAACCACACGCACCCCGAGGTTGCCATCAAATGGCAAGGGCGCATCATCCATACCGAAGTCCACCATCGCGTATATCGCGCTGGTCTCTTCGCCCTGGATATTGATCTGATTTTTCTCGGAGAACTCGGTGGGCGCACCGGAATCCGGGTTCAGGTTACCCAGCACTTCAAGCGCCTGGGCATGATTGCTCATCAGGTCCGGGGAGATGACAAAGTGTGGTCCGAAATTACGCTGGGCACCGTCGCCTCGCCAGAAGCTGTCCTGATGAGGATCCAGAACGCTGTATTCGGGAAACTCTTCGTATTCGGCCACCGAGAGATCGCTGCCATCCCAGGCTGGCGGCCCCGAAATGGCTGACCAGACGAAACCCGAATCCCGGGTTTCGATATCCTTGGTGGTGTAGCGCACGCCCGTGGTAAAGGAGCGCATCAGGCCACCTTCATCGAAATCCCATTCCAGGTCAGAGCGCACGGCCGTTTCATCACCGGTATTGTCCGCCGTGCGGTTCATCATGGCTTCGTAAACGTAGCCGCTCCGACTCTCCAACACACCGGTCGGTTCGACACGGAATTCGGGCTCGGAACCGGTCAGGTCCAGATAGAACTCACGCTCAGCGGTAAAGCCGCCAAAACCGGTGACGTCCCGATAGGTGGTTTCGGAGTCCACATACTGGAAGTCGCCGCTCCACTGAATGTCATCCCGCACCTGCCAGACAAACCCGGTGGCGTAGTCGGTCGTTTCCGAATCGCGGATGGCATCACGGGTGAAGCTCTGGAACGGTGGATTAGCGAAACCGCCGGTCAGCAGATTGCCGTCACTGTCGAAACTGAAGCTGTCTTCCACCGGTGTCAGGCTGCCGCCTTCCCCGGCACCGTAGGCAAAAATGCCCGTCTGGGGATCATAGAATTCGTACTGGGAGGTAAGGTAGGTCGCGTATAGTTCCAGGTCATCATTGGGCGCCCACTGGAAGGCCAGCGCCGCGCCCGTGCGGTCGCGATCGCCGTTCCAGGAGGAGATACCGCCCCCGGAGGCCACTTCCACTTCCTGGTCGATGAAACCGGGAATATCGGTCCGGGTAAAGAAGGGTTCAACGATAATCGCGTCTTCGCGGAACAGGGCCTCGCTGTAGGACAGGTTGGCGAGAAAGCCAAACTCCCCTGCGTCGGTCTCCCAGCGGTCCGAATAGAGTGCCGAAGCGCCGTAGCCCTCATCGTCACGCACATCATAATGGGTGCCACTGACGGCCGCGCTGATCAGACGCCCGTCGGCGTCAAACGGCATCCGGGTGCGCAGGTTCACCACGCCCCCGATACCGCCCTCAATCTGATTGGCAGCCGGGTTTTTGTAGACGTCCACCCCAGCGAGCAATTCGGAGGGCACGTCCTCAAAGCTCAAGGCCCGACCGTCGGTGGTGGAAAATATATCCCGGCCATTCAGTTCTGTTCGCACTTGAGTCAGGCCCCGAATGGAGACTTCGCTACCCTCACCCCGATTACGGGCAATCTGGACACCGGAAATGCGTTGCAGGGCTTCGGCCACGTTGACGTCAGGCAACTTACCAATATCGGTGGCGACAATGGAGTCCACGATCACGCTGGAATCCCGCTTGATCGCCTGTGCGGACTGCAGGCTGGCACGCAGGCCTGTGACCACCACTTCTTCAATGGTCTGCTGTTGAGCATCACTGGTTTGCGCCAGGGCCGGGGTCAATGCCCCCAGAGCCATCAACGCGGCGGTGGATACACAGGTGCCGATCAGTGCGACACCCCGGGGGTATCCTCGCTGTTTGGGTTTTATCATTCTGCTGCTCCTCTGGCTCTCTATCATTGTTGTGTTGGGAGTTCGCCTGCCCGATTCGGGCAAAGCCAATTTTCACGTCTTAGTTATAACTAAAAAGTTTCATTGGTGCAAATTATTTCTTATGTAAAATTTTCATAACCCAGAGTGGGCTAGGAAGAGCCACAGGTACGCACCCACTCCAGCGATGGCCGGAGCGGGGAGAGATCGGGGGAAAGCGAGGGTATTAGTGTGCGAAGGCAGCGCTGATGGAACGGTAATGTTCAGCCAACCTGGCCGGATCAAACGGCGGTTTGAAGAAGCCGTGGTAATCGCCCATGGGGTTGAACAGGACAATGTTGCCGCTGTGATCGACCGTGTAATCGTCGTCGCTCTGAGTGACCTTGGCAAAGGCGACATTGACCTCGTTGGCCAGCCGCTTGAGGGTCAGAAATTCGCCGGTGACACCGACGAAATCTTCGTGAAAATAGGGCACGTACTCCGCCAGCACTTCGGGGGTGTCCCGCGCCGGGTCCAGGGTAACCAGCAGCACCTGGGTGCGCTGGGCCAGCTCCGGTGGGAGCTCGTCCATGGTCCGGGCCAGTTCCGCCATCGCCATTGGGCAGATGTCCGGGCACTGGGTGAAGCCGAAGAACGCCAGGGTCCACTGGCCCTGCAACTGCTCGGGAGTAAAGGGTTTACCCCGGTGATCTACCAGCTCGAACGCGCTGACCCGGCGGGGCTGCTCGAACACCAGGGTGCCCTGCTCGCGCAGTGCCTCCCGGTCCAGGGCCGGCTCCCGGGTCACCTTGTAAACCTGCAAGCCCACGACCACCGCCACGACAGCAACCAGAATAGCCACGGTGCGGCGGATACCGCGCTGCTGTCGAGCGCGGCGATAGTCGGGGTTGGGGGCAGTGTCACTCACAGGCTTGACTCCGGTACATCAGGGGTTGGTCAGAGGCGCAGATAGTCGGTCGGCACGGGCAGCAGGTAGTGGTCCAGCAACATCACCACAAATAGCGCCATGAGGTAGATGATGGAGTACTTGAAAGTATCCATCCCCACGGACGGCTTTTTGCTGAACATCAATGCCAGGGACCAATAGAGGAAACCTGCCCCGAGCACCAGAGCGCCGAGCAGATACAGCCAGTTCAGCATGCCGGTGATATAGGGCAGCATGGTCACCAGCACCAGAATCACGGTGTACAGCAGGATGTGCAGTTTGGTGTACTGCTCGCCGTGAGTCACCGGGAGCATGGGAATGTCCGCCTTGGCGTACTCGTCTTTGCGGTGCACCGCCAGGGCCCAGAAATGCGGGGGCGTCCAGGCAAAAATGATCAGCACCAGCAACAGCGCGTGGCCGTGAATTTCACCGGTCACCGCCGTCCAGCCCAGCAGCGGGGGCGCGGCACCGGCGATACCGCCGATGACAATGTTCTGGGGGGTGGCGCGCTTGAGAAACAGGGTGTAGACCACGGCGTAGCCCAACAGGGACACCAGAGTGAGCACCGCGGTCAGGGTGTTGATGAACACCACCAGCAGCGCCAGACCCAGGCTACCAATGACCAGAGCGAAAGTCGCCGCCTGCAGGGGCTCAACCCGACCTTTGGCCACGGGGCGGTTAAACGTGCGGGCCATTTTCTGGTCAACATGGCGATCCACCAAGTGATTCACAGCGGCGGCAGAACCGGCGCACAGCGCAATCCCCAGGTTGCCGATCAGCAGTACGTCCAACGGAACCATACCGGGCACGGCCAACAGCATGCCGATGACCGACGTCAGGATCATCAGCAACACCACATTGGGCTTGCACAGCTCGTAATAATCTCGCCAGCTCATGCTGGATCCGGAGGTGCGCGTGTTATCAATTATTTTCGCCATGGGATTCCTGCTTTTTATACCCCTAGATTCGTATTGCCGAATAACTCCGGTGGGCCAGAGTCACCAAGCTCAGCAACAGTAACGCACCGACCCCGTTGTGGGCAACCGCTACCGACAGCGGCAATGATGCCAGCACGTTGGTAATGCCGAGCGTGACCTGCGCCACCAGCAACAGGCCTATCACTCCGGCCAAACGCCGCGCGCGATTCAGTGGCACTTGCCACAGACGATACAACAGAACCAGCAGCACCAGGGTCACTACCAGAGCGCCGATGCGGTGGGTCAGATGGATAGCGGTACGAGCGTCACCCTCCAGCAGCCCGCCCAGGTAGTTGGGACCAACACTCTGGGCGAAGTTGAAGCCCCGGTGGAAGTCAGTATCAGGCCACCATTCGCCGTGACAGGTGGGAAAATCAGTGCAGGCCAAGGCGGCATAATTGGAGCTGGTCCAGCCTCCCAAGGCAATCTGCATGACCACCACAATCAGCGCCAGCCAGATCAACGGGCGCAGCCCCACCAAACGCCGATGGCTGTTACTGGACAGGCTCCAGGGGCGATTCTGTAGGCGCAGCGCCAGCAACCAGAGCAGACTGAAAGTGGCAAAGCCACCGAGCAGGTGGGCAGTCACCACCTGCGGCCAGAGCTTGAGCGTGACCGTCCACATGCCAAAGGCCGCTTGAAGAATCACCAGCGCCAACAAGCCGGTAGCGTGCCAGCGCGGATAGTTCATGGCCGGCGCCCGGGCGGCAAAGCGCCAAGTGGCCAGAGTGAGGCCCAGAATCACCAGCCCGAGGGTGCCGGCAAAATACCGGTGTACCATTTCCGGCCAGGTTTTATCGTGCTCGACCGGTGCTTCCGGGAACAGAGCCTCGGCCCTGGCCACATGTTCGTCCGAGCTAGGCCAGGTCAGGTGACCATAACATCCCGGCCAGTCCGGGCAGCCCAGACCGGCATCCACCAGCCGGGTAAACGCCCCCAGAACCACCACCACCGCACACAGCACGGTGGCAAACAGGGCCCAGCGATAACCATGTTTTTGCTGATTTTTTATTGGCGCCACGATTCAGTCTCCTCGGACCATCAATCTTCGTAGGAGTAGCGCAGCAAGCGCTTGATGTCTTTCAGTAATTGGTTACCGGTGTGATCGGGGCCATAGGCCATCATCACAAAACCTTCCTGGTCCATCAGAAAGTACCGGCCTTCACTCACCGGGTTACCCGGCAGGTTGGTGTCCGCCAGCGATGCCATCATGGCAGTCATATCCGGGCGCAGCACCTCGGTGCCAGGGTGTTCCTCCCGCCACTGCTCCAGCAGGGCGTCCGAAGGCTCGCCGCCGACCGGCAGTATGATGCGTTTGACCCGATAGGCTTTATCCGCCAGACGAACGTGCACCTGGCGGGTCAGGTAAAGATTGGTCTGGCAGCGCTCGCCGCACTCGGCGTCTACCGGGATCACGTAGCGCCAGCGTTTCTGCTCCGAATCCAGTGTCCAGGCTTCGCCCGCAAGGGTCTCGGGCTGCCATTGGGTAAAACGCTGGGGTGGGTCCAACAGCTCACCCTGATTGATCTGCCCGTCGGGGATACCCACTCCGGTCTGGAACAGCACGTAGGCAATCAGCATGGGCAGCGCCACTACGGTCATTAAGCCAATAGCTGTAATCTGGCCCCGACGTTTGAACCGGCGTTGGCTATCGTTAGGATCTTGGTCAGTCATTAGGGCTACTCCCGCTACCGCATTCTGCGGAGTTCGCTGTGGTTGTAAGCCTGCGTTTGCGCAGGCCCGTTAGGGTCGCAAGCAACCAGATTACCACGGCGGCCGCCATGGCAAACCACTGCACCGCATAACCGAGGTGTTTCGCGGCGCTCACTTCGAAATCCTGCCACTCTGTAATCAGGGCACCCGGGCTGCCGTCATCGAGCCTGGCATAATGGTCCAATACCGGCGACTCCAACTCCCCGCTCATGGTCTCCGGATCCATGGCAACAATCACCTTGGGCCAGCCGGCCTCCGTTGTGCGACCGTCGAGTAACGGATGTTCACTGGGCGTCTGCCAGCGGGCGAACAGCGTGTGCTCACCACTCGGCGCCAGTGGATTGGGGCGATCGGTGCGGTCATCGCCGGCGGCCACCCAGCCGCGATTGACCAACACGACTCGACCATCGCTCAGCTCAAACGGGGTTATCACTTCGTAACCCACCTGGCCGTCGCGCTGGCGATTATCCAGCAGCCAGTTGCGTTCCGTCAGGTATTGTCCCTGCAGCAACAGCCGGCGCTGTTCCTGGAGCTCGGCCAGCTTGGTGCCAGGCAGGTTCGCCGGCGGCTGGGTGCGCACCGCATCCAGGGCGGCTTGTCGGACCCGCTTCTGCTCCGCGCGGTCCAGTTGCCAGAAGCCAAGTGCCATCAGAACGGGAAAGGTCAGCAGACACAGCAGTGTGACTTTCCAATGGAAGGCAGTGCTACACTGTGGCGCGGCGGACGTTGGCTGGGAATTCACACTGGATACCTCGGGAAGCTCTCACCGACGCTCAGTGGAGGGAGCTGCCGTTCTAATACACTTTACAACTCAACACGCTCAACAACAGGCATTTTTATGTGGCTTAAAATCATTATCCTGGTGCTGTTTTTCGGCGTTCTGGCCAGTCTCACCAGCGGCCTTCGCTTTCTGCTCAAGGACGCTGGGGTCCCGGAATCCAAACGGACACTCTACGCCCTGGGCATTCGTATCGTGCTGGCCAGTGTGATGATGCTGTGTGTTTTCTATGGTTTCTACAGCGGCATTCTGACCAGCTCAGCTCCCTGGGACTCGCGTCTTTAAGACGCGAGCCAGGGCATATCGTCAACCGAAGATATAGACCGTGAAGAACAGACCCACCCAGACCACGTCAACAAAGTGCCAATACCAGCTGGCCGCTTCAAAACCGAAGTTATCATCCGGTTTGAAATGACCTTTGAGTACCGAGCGAAACCACATGACCGCCAGCATGAACGTCCCCAGGAAAACGTGCATGCCGTGGAAGCCGGTGAGCATGAAGAAGGTGGTGCCGTAAATGCCGGAATCCAGCGTCAGCCCCATGGCCGTGTAGGCGTGAACGTATTCTTCAACCTGCAGAATCAGGAAGGCGATCGCCAGCACGATGGTGCCGCCGAGCCACCAGTTGAACGCTTTGCGGGCATTGTTTTTGATGGCGGTGTGAGCGAAGTGTACCGTCACGCTTGAGGTCAGCAGCAGTACGGTGTTCCAGAACGGCAGCCAAGTCCAGAGTGAACCGGCCTCGGAATAGCTCATGTTCTGCTCGGGCCCGCGCATTGAAGCCGCGTCCCCATTGACCGCCATGTCCGGCGTGGTCATCAGTGGCCAGGCGGCTTCGAAGCCATTCCAGAGAAACTCGTTAGTGGCGGCGTTATTACCTTCACCGCTCAGCCAGGGCAGCGCCAGGTTGCGCACATAGAACAGCGCCCCGAAAAACGCGGCAAAGAACATGACCTCACTGAAAATGAACCACCCCATTCCCCACACATAGGAGCGCTTGAGCTGGGCACTGTTCAGCCCGGCCATATTTTCATTGATCACCGAACCGAACCAGTTCCAAAGCACAACCGCAAATACCAGACCGCCTGCCAGGAACAGGTAGGGGCCAGAGGCATTGCCGTTCATCCAGTTCGCGGCACCAAATACCGTCAAAAACAGAGCAAAGCTGGCCCAGATGGGCAGCCGGCTCTGTTCCGGTACGTAATAAGTTCCTTCACTTGTCGCCATATCGATTACTCCGCGCTCGTTTTTATTGTTTCAAACTAGCCAAGTCATTGTGGTCATCACCAAACCGGTCCGTGACATCAAACAAGGTATAGGACAGGGTGATGGTGTTGATGTGCTTCGGGATGTCCCGGTCGACAATAAAAAACATCGGCAACTCGGCCGACGCCCCAGCCTCCAAGGGCTGCTGCTCGAAGCAGAAGCACTCGGTCTTGTGAAAATAATTGGTCGCCTTGAAGGGCACCAGGCTGGGAATCGCCTGACCAACCATAGCCTTATCGGTCGGGTTACGTGCCAGATAGTCGATCCGCTTCTGCTCACCAGGGTGAACCGTCACCGTGCGCACCGCGGGCTTGAACTCCCAGGGCATACCTTCATTATTGGTGGACACAAACTGGACCTTGATGGTCCGGCTGGTATCGATACCGGAATCGGTCGCCACATAGCGACCACCGGTTTTACCATTCAGGCCCGTTACTTCACAGAAGGCATCGTATAGGGGCGGCATGATCCAGATGGCAAAGACGAACATGCCCACCACCGTCACACCCAGCTTGGCGCTGAGTGCAGCGATCGGATTATTGGGGAAAAGCCACTTCATACCATGCCCCCTTGATGATGCCGTTTACTTGATTTCCGGCGGCGTGCTGAAGGTGTGGTACGGCGCCGGTGAGGGCAGCGTCCACTCCAGACCTTCCGGGTTATCCCACACTTTGGCGGTAGCCGGCTTGCCCCGCACAATGGTGGATACCACGATGTACAGGAACAGCACCTGTGCCGCGCCAAACAGGAAGGCGCCCACGGAGGAGATCATGTTCCAGTCTGCAAACATCATGTGGTAATCGGGAATCCGCCGGGGCATACCCGCCAGGCCGGAGAAGTGCATGGGGAAGAAGGTCAGGTTCAGGCCGATAAACGCCAGCCAGAAGTGGGTCTTGCCCATGGTTTCGTTGTACATCCGGCCACACCATTTGGGCAGCCAATAGTAAACGCCAGCGGTGATCGAGAAGATGGCGCCGGGCACCAATACGTAGTGAAAGTGCGCCACCACAAAGTAGGTATCGTGATACTGGAAATCCGCCGGGGCAATGGCCAGCATCAGGCCGGAAAAACCGCCAATGGTAAACAGAATCACAAACGCCACCGCAAACAGCATCGGTGTCTCAAACGTCATGGCACCGCGGAACATGGTGGCCACCCAGTTGAATACCTTCACCCCGGTAGGCACAGCGATCAGCATGGTGGCGTACATGAAGAACAGCTCACCGGCGATGGGCATGCCCACGGTAAACATGTGGTGCGCCCAGACGATGAAGCTCAGGAAGGCAATCGACGCGGTGGCGTACACCATGGAGGAGTAACCGAACAGCGGTTTGCGCGCGAAGGTGGGGATGATCGCACTGATAATGCCGAACGCCGGCAGAATCATGATGTACACCTCGGGGTGCCCGAAGAACCAGAACACATGTTGGAACAGTACCGGGTCACCGCCACCGGCGGCGTTGAAGAAGCTGGTGCCGAAGTGGATGTCCATCAGCATCATGGTCACCACGCCCGCCAATACCGGCATGACCGCAATCAGCAGGAAGGCGGTGATCAGCCAGGTCCAGACAAACAGCGGCATCTTCATCATGGTCATACCAGGGGCACGCATGTTCATGATGGTGGCGATGATGTTGATCGCCCCCATGATGGAACTGGCACCCATGATGTGGACGGCAAAGATGAAAAAGGTCACCGACGGCGGCGCGTAGGTGGTGGACAGCGGCGCGTAGAAGGTCCAGCCGAAGTTGGGGGCACCGCCCTCCATAAACAGCGTGGACACCAACATCAGAAACGCGAACGGCAGGATCCAGAAACTCCAGTTGTTCATCCGCGGCAGCGCCATATCGGGAGCACCGATCATGACCGGAATCAACCAGTTGGCCAGGCCGACGAAGGCCGGCATGACCGCACCAAACACCATCACCAGGCCGTGCATGGTGGTCATCTGGTTAAAGAAGTTGGGTTCGACAATCTGCAGACCGGGCTGGAACAACTCGGCACGAATCACCAGGGCAAATAAGCCGCCCAAGAAGAACATGGCAAAGCTGAACCACAGGTACATTGCACCAATGTCTTTGTGGTTGGTGGTATACAACCAGCGAGTAATACCTTTTGCGGGGCCGTGAGCCATTGCGATACCTCCTAGTTGCCCTGTTTATGGTTATAGATATCAATGGGCTGGGCTTCGTCGCCCATGTTGTTGCCCCAGGCGTTGCGCTCGTAGGTCACCACGGCGGCGATGTCCACTTCACTGAGCTGCTCGCCGAACGCCTGCATCGCGGTACCCGGAACGCCGTTGACGATCACATCGATATGATCTTCAATCGCACCCACCGCCAAACTTCCCTCTTTGAGGGATGGGAAAACTCCCGGCACACCGGAGCCGTCAGCCTGGTGGCAGGCGGCACACCAGCGACCGTAGACGTCTTCACCCCGGGCATACAGTTCATCAAAATTGAAGGTCTGCTCGGTCAGTTTGGCCAGTTCTTCGGCCTCGGCCTTCTTGTCCGCGAGCCACTGGTTGTACTCGTCTTCCGGCAGCGCCTCGACCACAATCGGCATAAAGCCGTGGTCCTTGCCGCACAGTTCAGCGCACTGACCGCGGTAGATACCGGGCTCTTCAATCAGCGCCCAGGATTCATTGATGAAGCCGGGAATGGCATCTTTCTTTACCCCGAGATCCGGCACCCACCAGGCGTGGATCACGTCCGAGGCGGTGATCAGGAAGCGGACTTTCTGACCCACCGGCAACACCAAGGGCTCATCCACCTCAAGCAGATAGTTGGGATTTTTGGGGGCGAAGCCGTCGATTTCGTCCCGCGGGGTGCTCAGGTTACTGAAAAAGCTGACATCGTCTTCGACGTAGTCATACTTCCAGCGCCACTGATAGCCGGTGATCAGGACGTCAACTTCCGCTTCTGTGGAATCGTAGAGTTTGATCAGGCTGCTGGTGGCGGGAATGGCCATGATGACCAGAATCACCAGTGGAATGGCCGTCCAGAGAATCTCCAGGCCGACGTGTTCATGAAAATTGGCCGGTTTTACGTTGCGGGATTTGCGGTGCATGATCATGCTGTAGAACATGACCCCGAAGACCACGACACCAATCGCCACGCACCACCAGAACATCTCCATATGGAGACCCTGGATCTCGCGACTGACCGGCGTTACCCCCTCGGTCATATTAAACTTCCAACGCTCAACCTCGTCTGCCAGGGTCTGATAACTCGTCATCAGCACGGCAGGGGCAAGCAGCCAGGCAGACCGCCTATGCGCTCGTTTAAACATCGCCCAAATTCTCCGTGTAGCTAGCTTATGTTTATTGTGAAACTACCGGGGCTCTTTCTATGCCCCACCGTTGCGACGCGTCGCCTCACGGCCCGGGATCAACCGACACACGATACGACACTCCCTAACTCGCCGCCATTCATCGGCGATCGGGGGGTAAGAGTCAATGTCGGCTGAATAACCAACGGGTTCGCGTGGCGGGGTACGGCCAGTGCACTGCGGCTAATTGTCGCAACCACCGGCAACAAGGAGGCCATAGCGACAAAAAAAAGTCAATGCTTTTATACCCTTAGCGTTTATTTATTGTTGAGTAGACAGGCGTTACACTCCCGCTCCGCCCGCCCCTTAACGGGCACCTCCAAGTTGATACTGCCGCCATGACCGATACCCGCCCCAATCACCGACAGATCTGGCAACTCGCCTGGCCGATGATGCTGAGCAACCTGTCCATTCCATTGCTCGGCGCCGTGGATACTGCCATTCTCGGCCACCTGGGCAGCCCGGTTTATCTCGGCGCCGTGAGCCTGGGGGCGAGCATTCTGACCCTGCTGTTCTGGTCCTTCGGGTTTCTGCGCATGGGCACCACCAGCGTGGCCGCACGGGCGACCGGAGCGGAAGACCATGACACCATCCGCCTGGTGCTTGCTCAGAGCCTGATACTCGCCCTGGGCCTGGCGCTGCTGATCATCGCCCTTGGGCCCTGGCTGATCCCGACGGCGCTGGGCTGGATGGGAGCCAGCCCGGAGGTGGCCGCGCTGGCCCAGAGTTACGGCGAGATCCGCCTGTGGGGTGCCCCGGCGAGCCTGATGAATTTTGCCCTGATCGGCTGGTTTATTGGCCGCCAGGATACCCAGCGCCCGCTGATGATTCTTTTGAGCACCAACCTGCTCAATATCCTGCTCGACGCGCTATTGATTCTGGGCCTGGGGATGAAGAGCGACGGTGCCGCCTGGGCCAGTGTGGTGGCCGAGTATGGTGGGCTGTTGGTCGGTCTGGGCCTGCTCAGGCACCACCTGATTCGGCTGCCCGGACAGCTTGATCGGCGCCATCTGCGCCAATGGCACGCCTACCGGGCACTGCTGCAGGTCAACCGTCACTTGTTCGTCCGTACCTTGTGTCTGCTGTCGGTCTTCGCCTTTTTTGCCGCCCAGGGTGCCCGCCTGGGCGACCAGATACTGGCCGCCAATGCGGTTCTGCTGCAGTTCCTGATGTTGACCTCCTACGCTCTGGATGGCTTCGCTCACGCCGCCGAGGCGCTGGCGGGTCGGGCGGTGGGCGCCCGTCAGGCTGACGCTCTGCGCCAGACGGTACGGCTGACTACCCTCTGGGCCCTCGGGTGCGCGGTGCTGATCAGTCTGGTTTTCTTCGCCGGCGCGCCCTGGTGGCCCGGACTGTTCACCAGTCTGGAGCCGGTCCTGGAACAGGTCCGGGCGCACTACCTCTGGATTTGCCTGGTTCCTCTGGTGGGCGTCTGGGGTTATCAGTTGGATGGGGTGTTTCTGGGCAGCGGGCGGACCGCGATCATGCAGTATTCCGTCGTCGGGTCGGCCCTGCTGGTGTTTCTGCCATTGTGGTGGTGGCTACAGCCATTGGGCAATCACGGCCTATGGCTGGCCTTTCTGGCTTTTAACGGCGCCCGTGGGATTTCACTGGGAGCGGTTTATTACTATCTGAATCACCGCCGTCGCTGGCTACTACCGGCCTGACCCAAGTAACGTTCCATGCGTTTTTCGCCAGTGGTTATAAGTAATCACTCTTAAAACCGCCTTGTATTTACCGGCTTTTGAATTAAGTTTAAGGGTGAGCACACGCCGTGCGACTGTTCGCTCTGCGGGTATCCCCCGCCGACCTTACCGGCCGAGTCGACACCCGACTGACCTTGGCTGGATGCCAACTGCGGTGCATACCGCCGCCACACTCATCGAGCACAAACCATCACGGGCCGGGAGGTTCATGCCAAGGTCATGTGTCTGCGACCACTCGACGACATTCGCACTCTGATTCAGGCCGCGAAACAACAGGACCTGGAGACTGGGCAATTGAGCCGGATCATTCAACGTCGGGCGGGTCGATTGCACGTGGCCATTCAGTTACCGCCTCTCCAAGCCGAGGCCGCACTGCATGATTTCGTGGTGCGCTATGTGGAACATGCGCCCGCGTTTATCGCGGCCATCGATGCCATCACCCGGGAGGCGGGGATCAATGATCGGGTGGCGCCATTGCTCAATATCGCCTGCGATTATTTTCTGTCTCCCCCGGATCTGGTCAGAGGTCGCAGTCATCTGGTGGCATTGCTGGACGAGGCCTATCTGGCCCACCGCCTGCTGGAAGAGGTCAACGACCGTTTCATCGGCTCTTGCGGCATTCCTCTGGCGCCCATGGATACCACCCGCGCCAACGTCATTGCCCATGAACTGATCGGGGAACCGTTTGCCAACGAGCTGGATCAGGCGGTGCTCTTCTCCGCCGAACTACTGCTCAACGAGTACCCGTTCGAGGGCGATAACTTCAACGCCTACATCGCGCAGCACCGGGACCGGGGTTGGTCCGAGGAGCTGCGTCGCTGGCCCTGCCTGGCGGCCAACCTGGATATCGGCCTGCGTCTCAACGCCTGAGCTTTGTGAGAATATCCGTGGGATTGAGGTGGGGCGGAAACACCGGGTAGTACACCTGCCGGATCACCCCCCCCTCGATCAACAGCGTCAACCGTTTGATGTAACGGGACTGATCGTAATCGAAGGTGGGAAGCTCCAGTGCCTGAGCAAGCTTGAGCTCGCTGTCATTGAGCAGAGGGTAAGGCAGGCGCAAGCGCCCGACGGTTTCGCGCTGATCCTCGAGTGGCTGGGCGCTCACCCCGTACACTTCCACCCCCAACTGCTGAAACTCAGGATACCGGTCCCGAAACGCGCAGCACTGAGTCGTACAACCCCGCGCCCCAGGAATTTTGTTCCAGCCCCTCATGGGCGGCTGTTCCGGCTTGCCGGTCATTGGGTAAAAGAACACCACGGCGGTGCCGCTGATCGCACTGAGGTCCACCGGTTCCCCTCCGGTGCTCGGGAGCGCCACGCTGGGAACTGCCATACCCTGCAGATGATCGCAGGCGCCATCGTCCTGCGGCTCGGGTAAGCCCTCGGGCAGCATATACAAGTTTTTGGCCATTCGCTGTTGTCCTGTCAATCGGGAGAGCCTGCATCGCGCATGCCCTCACCGGTGAATCGGGGTTGTCTCTTATGTCTCTTGCAGGACTTCGTTCGCCGCTGAAACCACTCGGCCACCGCACCGCAAAAGCCCATCTTCATTATTCCGATGGGCAATTCCCATGCCAGCCACTCCCAACCGCGCGAGTCCCTTCTATAAAGTGTAGTCCCAGGTTCATAGCGACCGCTAGCGGACGAGAAAGAATATTACCGGGAGCACCGATATGGAGCAGGTGCCCGTGCAGCTCGGGATGCTGCACCAGAATTGAGCAAGCTGCAGCGTCGCCCCCTTGCTCAAAACGATTCTCAGTCGGTACAAGCCTTGCAGAGGTGAGTGGTTCAGACGGCATGAGACCGTTGAAGACTCTGCCAATCAACTTGCTCTGAGGCGGTACCGTTTATGCACCTGACCGATATTGACTTACGCCTGCTGGATGTTTTTGTCGCGGTCGTGGAAAGCCGCGGTATCGCAAGCGCCCAGACCCTGCTCAACCGGGACGCCTCCACCATCAGCCGGCAGCTGCGCCAGCTGGAAGAGCGACTGAAGCTGCGGCTGTGCGAGCGCGGCCGCAGTGGCTTTTCCCTTACGCCCCATGGGGAGCGCGTCTATCGCGAAACGCTGGCTTTGAACCAGGCGTTACGACGATTCGAGGAACGCGCGGACCGTCTGAGGGGACAACTTTCGGGGCATGTTCATCTGGCGATGATCGACAATCTGATCACCGACCCAAACTGTCCGCTCAAGGAATTGCTGGCCCGGTACGGTGCGCGCTCGGACAACCAGGTGCAATTGCATGTGGATGTGTTTGGGCCCGCCCAGATTGAACAGGCCCTCCTGGATCATCGGGCCGATGTGGGTATCGGCATTTTTCCAACCCATCTGGAAGAGCTGGATTATCAACCTCTCTATGCGGAAACGGATTGGCTGGTGTGCTCTCCGTTTCATCCATTGGCGCAGGCCGAGTCCCTGGAGGAGGTACAGGACACTCTTGGCGCCTGCGCCAAGGTCGCCCGGCAGTTTCTCAACGCCCAGGATACCCGCCCTCTGGGAGGCGAGCCGGGGCGAATCACTGCCTGGGTCAGTAATATCGAGGCGGCGGCACTGCTGATTCTGGCAGGTACCCATGTCGGCTTCCTGCCCAGCCACTACGCGCGTCGCTGGCTGGAAAGTGGGCAGATGGTTGCCATCCGCCCCGAACACTACCAGCGACGCTCCATCATTGAGCTGGCGGTTCCGCGGCGTAAAGAAACACCACACCCTGCCGTGGCCGCCTTCCGCCAGGACCTGGCCACCATTGTCGAGCTGGGAGGTTTACCGGCAAGGGACGTCAGGTAAACCTGCAGACACGGTCATTTTTCCGAGCCCCTACGCAGGCCACACTCGTTGGGTCTTTTTCCGATTCTCACTGGAGATCATCATGCAACGACTCATCCCCCTCGGCCTGGCCGCCACCCTGCTCGCCGGTACCCAGCCCGCCCTCGCCGACGACGACACCTTCCGGATCGCCTGGACCATCTACGCGGGCAGCATGCCCCTGGGTTACGCCGAAGAAACCGGCATTCTCGACAAGTGGGCCAAGCGTTACGGCATCGACGTTGAAGCGGTGCAGCTGAACGACTACATCGAAGCTCAGAACCAGTACACGGCGGGCGAATTTGACGGCGTCATTGCCATTACACTGGACGCGCTCACCATTCCCGCCGCCGGCGGCGTCGACTCCACCGTAGCGGTGCTGCTCAACGCCTCCGATGGCAGCGACGGTCTGGTGATGAAAGGCAAAGATAAGACCATCGCCGACCTCAAAGGCGGCCGGGTCAACCTGGTGGAGTACTCGGGCTCACACTACCTGCTGGCCCGGGCCCTGGATGAACAGGGCATGAGCGAGCGCGACCTGACCGTCGTTAACACCTCGGATGCCGACATCATTGCCGCCTTTCAGACCGATGACAGCCAGGCCGTTGTGACCTGGAAACCGCAACTGAGTGAAATTCTGGAGCAGACGCCCAACAGCACACTGTTATTCGACAGCGCTGACATACCCAACGAAATCACCGACGCGCTATTGATTCACACCGAGACTCTGGAACAACACCCCGAGCTCGGCAAAGCACTGGCCGGTGCCTGGTACGAAGTCATCGCTATGCTGGAGCCGGATCATCCCAACCACGACAGAGCCATCGCCGACATGGCGGATGCTGTACAAACGGATCGGGCCGGTTTTATGAGCCAGATCGCCACCATCAACTTTTTCAGCCCCGAAGAGGCCATTGACCTGGTGAGCAGCGACGACTTCTCGAACGGCCTAAAGGCAATGACCCAATTCGCCTTTGAGAAAGGCCTGTTAGGGGAAGGCGCCAGCGGCCCGGAAGTGATCGGCGTGGAGTTTCCGGGAGACACGGTATTGGGCGACCCCGGCTACATCAAGCTTCGCTTCCCCACCCTGTTCATGGAGTCAGCCGCGCAATGAGCTGGTCACCTCTGACTCAGTCCCACCCCTACCCCTGGCCCCTCGCGGGTCAGTGGAGCGCGGCCGACACCGCCTTGCTGGTGATCGACATGCAGGCCGACTTTCTCAGTCCTGACGGTTACTTCGCCCGGATGGGCAACTCCCTGGAAGGTACCCGGGCCGCGATAGAGCCACTACAGCGGGTCTTGCAAGCCGCCCGGAATCGGGGAATCCGGGTCATTTACACGCGCGAATCACATCGTCCCGACCTCACCGACCTCAGCCCCACCAAGCGGGCAAGGGCCGAATCCATGGGCACCCCCATCGGCGGCCCGGGTCCCCTCGGACGGTTCCTGGTGCGCGGCGAGCCGGGCTGCGACATCATCGAGGAGCTGGCGCCCGAACCCGGCGAACCGGTGCTCGACAAACCGGGCAATGGCGCCTTCCACGCCACCGACCTGGACCAGATACTGCGTGCTCAGGGGATAAAACACCTTTTGATCACCGGTGTCACAACCGACGTGTGCGTTCATTCCACGCTGCGTGAAGCAAACGATCGCGGCTACGACTGCTTGGTGCTGGAGGACGGCTGCGGTGCGGGCGACCAGGCTCTGCATGATGCCGCGCTGGCGATGATGGACAACGAAGGCGGCATATTCGGCGCCCACGCGTCCGTCCAGGCCCTGACCGAGAGCTGGTTATCATGAGCCTGCCCATCGCCGATGCCTGGTTTAAGCGCGAGCGTATTGACGATCGCATTCACCGACTCTGGGAGCCCCACGTTGCTCGGGTGCTGCAATGCAACATCTGGCTGGTGCGGGGGCGCGACCGACACCTGTTGATTGATGGCGGCATGGGGATCCGCCCCCTCATGCCAATGGTGTCCGATCAGTTGGACAAACCGGTGACCGCAATCGCCACCCACAGCCATCTGGATCACGTCGGGGCGATCGGGGAGTTCAGTGATCGTCGGACTCATCCGCTTGAGCAGGCCTCACTGCGCAAACCGGAGGACTTCCCAGTGCTATGCAGCCACCACTGGCCGGACGGGATGAAGGCCGGTATTCAGGCGGCCGGCTACGACGTGCCGGAATCGATGATTGACGCTCTGCCGAGCATTGATTTCGACCCGATGAACTTCCGCACTCCGGCCTGCGACATCACGGCCACCTTGTCACCCGGCGAAATCATCGACGTGGGAGACCAGAGCTTTGAAGTCCTGCATCTGCCCGGCCACTCCCCGGGCAGTATCGGACTTTGGGACGCCCGCTCAGGCGTGCTCTTCTCCGGAGACGCCATCTACGATGGTCCCCTATTGGACAACTTCCCTGACTCCGACATTCATCAGTACCGCCGGACGATGGAACGGTTGCTGACGCTGCCGGTGTCCGTGGTCCATGCCGGTCACGATCCGAGTTTCGATCGCAACCGGCTGAGAGCGCTCGCCCGGCAGTATCTGGAACGCACCGGGTAAGCCTGGCAGAGGCCGGTCATCAAGGATTGTTGGGGGCGACCAACACATCTTTCTCCGGTCCCCAGGTTCCGGTCTCACGATCGTAGGTAGAGAACGAACCGCCGTCATCCCAGAAGGTGGCGGGGATGCCATTTTCAATCGCCAGGTTGACGTGGTGACCGATGTAGGCCAGCCGGTCCTCAAGCTCACAGACGTTTTCCGGGTTCTGAAAGTCGAACTTCGCCGCGCCGAACTCATTGAGCATGACCGGCACACCGTTCTCTTCACTCCAGGTGGCTGCGGTAGCGTAGATCTGCGCCAGCTCGGACCGATCCGACTCACTGCCCCAGCCGCGGGTGCATTGACCGGCAAAAGGCCAAGGGTCGTAGGAGTGGAAGTTGGCAATCAGGTAATCATCCTCCGGCAACTCAATGTCCGCCAGGGTGTGAAAACCGCTGTAGTTATGCCCGGAAATGATCACCAGACGGGTCGGATTCTGCGCCCGGATGATGGGCAGGATGTCCGCTTTCAACTGATTGGTCTGCTCTGCGCTCAATCCAATGGGCTCGTTCAGAATCTCGAAGATCAGCCGGTGGGATTTGCCACTGAAACGCTCGGCGATCTGGGTCCAGATGGCCTCAAAGCGCGCCTGCTTTTCCTCGGTCAGCCCCTGCCCTTCCCAAATCCAGCGCTCATGATGCGCGTTAAGGATGACGTAAAAGCCCTGATCCAACGCCCAATCGACCACTTCCTCAGCGCGGTTCATACGCTCGCTGGTCACCTCATAGGGCGCGGAGGTCGCGGTGTGGTCATCCCAGGTGGCCGGGATCCGGACGTGCTGAAAGCCCGCTTCCTTGAAATCCACCAGATACTGCTCCTGAGCGGGCAGCGCCCAATCACCCTCGTTCGGGTAGGCATCCAGTGTGTTCCCGAGGTTGATACCAATGCCCATCTCAGCCATGGTCGCATAGGGTTCCAGAGGCTCATCAGCGGGCGTCTGGGACGGAGTGCTGGCATTGGCGCTGGAACTGGATTGCGAGGAGGACTGGGCCGAGCTGCTGGAGCTCGCCACACTGCTTGAAGCCGGAGCCGTCGGCGTCGAGCCGGAGCTGCCGCATGCCACCAGACTGAACAGAGCACTGATCAGGCCGAGGCGGAGAATGATCGATCGTTTCGTTGACATGGTATGACCTTTATTATCGAGTAAACACTGAGGCGCTTTCGGGTAGGCCCATGAGCGGTGCGAGCGCTTGTGAAGCGGTCGACGACTGGGTACAGTCCCTACCGGCTCGAGACGGTATCAAGTGCCCGGCATCCAGGCGCCCGATTTTCGGCGGAAACACGAAGTCCGCACGTCCGAATTCCGGCAAACGGAACTTCGTACCTCCTCCGTACGTCCCGTGGTTTCTGGGCCCAAGCGTATTCCTGCACAACAACGGCGGTAACCAAGCCTTTGAAAAACCTGACGCACGACGCATTGCTCTTCAACGTTCACGACCTGGTGCTGCTGATGTCCGCCAGTCAGTATCTGTTGTTGGCCGCTCTGCTGTTCTTCACCCGCCGCCCCGCCCTCAACAGCACCTACTTGCTGATTGGCCTCCTTCTGGCGAGCGCCGTCCGCTACCTGGATACGTTGCTGATCTGGAGCGACCCGCTGCGCCACCTTGCTCTGGCGTGGAACCCGAACCTGCTGCTCTCAGGCAGTTTCAGCTACTGGTTGATCGGGCCACTGCTGTACGCCTTCGTGCGGTCGGTACTGTACCGACAGACCCGCTTACGCTGGCACCATGGACTGCACCTGCTGCCCGCGCTACTGGCCACGCTGATGACGCTCTATCAGTACCACTGGCGCCCCGCCGCCGAACAAGTGGCGCTGATGCGCGATCTGGATTTCATGTGGTCCTCGCTGATGGGCCACACCGTTACCCTCTGGCACCTGAGCGTCATCGGCTACGGTGGCTATTGCCTGCTGCTGCTATGGCGCTACCGCCGCCAGCTCCAGCAACGCTATGCCAATGTCGAAGTCAGCGAACGGCGCTGGCTGACCTGGATTATTCTGGGTTTTGTTCTGATTGCTTCCTGGCAACTTGGCGTGCACCTCACCGCGGAATACATGCCCGCCAACCTGGCCAATCTGACTGGGGTGGCGAGCAACTACCTGAACTTTGTGTTTGTGAACTCGCTGGTGTTTATCAGCATTCGCTACACGCATCTGTTCAGCGGCCTGCCCGAGCGCATTCCGGCCGCGGACGCCGAGCCCTACAAGCCCGAACAGGTTCGGCGGGTGGAAGCACTGATGACGGAGCGCCGTCCGTATCTGGATAGCACGGTGTCTTTGGAGTCACTCGCGCGGCAGTTGTCCCTGCCTGAACGCACCCTCTCGCGCATACTTAACCAACACTTCGGGAAAAACTTCTTTGAGTTCATCAACGGTTACCGGGTGGAGCGCGCCAAACAACTGCTCGACGACCCCGACCACAACGATCGCACCATTCTGGAGATCATGGCGGACGCAGGCTTTACCAGCAAATCGACGTTCAACGCGATATTCAAAAAACAGGTTGGGCAAACCCCTTCTCAATATCGAAGGCGCTCGCTAGACGGAAACTGAAGCGTCTCTGGAGCCTTCATCCCGCTGCGCTGGTCCTGGTCAGTAAGTATTACAGCAACGCCGCTGTTTTGATTTGGGCGTACACGGTTTTACCGGGTGACAGCATGAGGTCATCGGCCGACTTGCGGGTAATTCGGGCGAGCAACGCTTGGCCCGAACCGTCCAGGTGCACCGTGACGCGAGTGCTATCGTGCGGTTCGATGCTCACCACCTTCACCCGCAGGCAATTGAGAATGCTGGTATCCCGAGCTTGACTCAGGGTCAGGCTCACGTCCCGGGCCGCCACCCGCAGCCGCACACTCTGCCCTTCGGAATGGGGCTGCCGGGCCAGTGTGAGGGTGCCGCCATTGAGCGCCACACGGGTCAATGCATAATGTTCATCGTGCGCCGCCACCGTACCGGACAGCACCGACGCGGCATCGTCGGCCCGGGCCAAGGGCAGGTCCGCCCGGGTCATCAGCTCCGCGAGCGGCCCCGCTGCCAACACCCGTCCCCGCTCCATCAACACCAGGTGGTCCGCCAGGCGAGCCACCTCCTCTGGCGCATGGCTGACGTACAGCACGGGTATCTCAAGGCGATCGTGCAGGGTTTCCAGATAGGGCATGATCGCCTGCTTGCTGGTCGGGTCGAGGGCCGCCAGAGGCTCATCCATCAACAACAGCTCGGGGCTGGTGGCCAACGCGCGGGCGATGGCCACTCGCTGACGTTCACCCCCGGACAAGCCGCTGACCGGTCGATCAATCAACCGTTCCAGGCCCAGCCAATCAATCAGCTCTTCCCGCGACAGGTGTCGCTCAGCGACGGGCGTGCGCCGCCATCCGTACTCCAGGTTGCCGCGCACCGACACATGTTCGAACAGGCTCGGCTCCTGAAACACATAGCCCAGACGTCGCCGATGGGTAGGCAGGAACTTCGCCCCGTCCTGCCAGCACCGCTCGCCCAGATGGAGGCGTCCACCCGGCGTTTTATCGAGCCCGGCCACAGCCCGCAGCAAGGTGGTTTTCCCGCACCCGGAGGGACCGACAATGCCGGTCACGCCCCGGCCTGGCAGACGCAGGTCCACGGCCAACTCGAAGTCTCCCCGACGGACCTGAAAGTTCAGGGTCAATCCTTGGCTATTCGATGTGGTCGTCATCCTCGATTCACCAGGCTCAAGTGTCGATTGAAACCGTATACCGCCAGTAACAGCAAAAACGACAGAAGTAACAGTCCGCCGGACAGTACATGGGCACGGGCGTAGTCCAGGCTCTCAACGTGATCATAAATGGCGATGGACACGACCTGGGTTTCCCCGGGAATATTCCCGCCAATCATCAACACCACACCGAACTCCCCGAGGGTGTGAGCGAAGCCGAGCACCGCCGCGGTCAGAAACCCGGAGCGCGTGAGCGGCACCACCACGCTGAAAAAGCGATCCCAGAACCCGGCGCGCAAGGTCGCCGCCACTTCCAGAGGACGCTGCCCTAACGACTGAAACGCACTGGCCAGTGGTTGCACCACAAAGGGTAGCGAGTACACCACCGAGCCGATCACCAACCCGGTGAAGGTAAACGCCAGGGAGTAACCGCCCAACCATTGGGCTACCTGCCCAAAAGGACCGGAAGGCCCCAACAGCAACAGCAGATAGAAACCCAGTACGGTCGGGGGCAGCACCAGCGGCAGGGCCACCATGGCCTCCACCAGAAACCGGAAGCGCCAACGGCTGCGCGCCAGCCACCAGGCCAGTGGTGTCCCGACGATCAGCAGAATAACAGTGGTGATGGCAGCGAGTTTGAGGGTTATCCCCAGGGCCACCCAGTCGGCACTTTGAATCATGCAGCAGCTCAGCCTGTCCATTGATGACGGCCACTTTAGCACGGACCGGGCGTTTGCAAAGCCAGTGCAGACAGGCATGACAGGACGCATTGGCTGGACTAGGCTTGATATTGGAGCTCAGCAAACTGATGATAGTCGCGCCACCTCAACCCGGTTGCACTTGATGAACCTATTTGAAAGTCAGGCCCAGGCCCAGAACGTCGACAGGGACCGGCGGCAATACATCCTGTCGTTTGTGAGTTATATCTCGGGCACGGTGATTCTGCTCTACGGCCTGCCCCACCTGATGTCCGGCAATGTGGCTCTGGCGTCCCTGCTGCTCGGCACCTCGCTGACGTTTCTGCTTACCGTCGCCTACTACCATCGCACCGGCGACATTGACCTCGCCTGTAAGATTGAGGCCGTGCTGGTGGTCGGTTTTGTGCTGGCGCTGATCTACCACGGTGGCCACGAGAATACGGCCCTGTACTGGATATTTCCCTTCCCGGTGATACTGTTCGGGCTACTGGGGGTACGCAATGCCCTGATCGGCAATACGTTGGTCCTGCTTGCCATTGCGGTGATGCTGTTCACGCCGGACTGGATTCACGCCGAGTACCGGCCCGAGGAAACCACCCGGTTTTTTGCCTCTCTGGTGATCATGGTGATCGCCGCTGGAATCAATGACTATTTCCGCGAGCGCAGTCATCACAAAATGAGCGCGCTGCAACTCTCCCGCGAGCAGCAGGCCAACACCGATCCGCTCACCCGGCTTCCCAATCGGCGCTTTATCGATGCCAGCCTGGAACCCCGGTTGAATCTGACTCCCGACGAGTTTCTGCCGCTCGGTGTGGTGATGTGCGATATCGACCATTTCAAACAGCTCAATGACCGGTTTGGTCATCAGGCCGGAGACGATGTACTCAAAGAGGTCGCCCGCCTGTTCCGCAAGACCTTGCGTCGACAGGACGTCGCCTGCCGCACCGGAGGCGAGGAATTTCTGATCTTTCTGCCCCGGACCGAGCTGACGGATGTGCATATTGTCGCCGAGAAAGTGCGGGCAAAACTGGCGAACACCGTTTTCCCCATCAGAGGCTCCCCCCACAGGGTCACCGCCAGCTTCGGCACGGCGGTCTGCCAAAGCGCCGGTGAACTGAGCGCCACCGTGGAATATGCGGATGAGCAGCTCTACAACGCCAAAAAGGCCGGTCGCAACCGGGTGGTTTAGCGATACCCGCCATCGCGGATGAGGGTGCGCGCGGTATCGCTTTGCAGAAACCGAAGAAAGGCGCGGGCTGGTGGTGTGTCGCGCAGCAAGATCGCCTGCTGGACGATGGGCTGGTAGTGCGTCTCGGGGACGAGCCAATAATCACCCCGAGGACGGATTTGCCACTGGGACAGGGCGATAAACCCCAGGCCCACATTGCCCGTCGCCACAAACTGATAGGTCTGGGCAATATTCTCACCCCGCACCGCCTCAACACCCACGGATTCCCATAGCCCCATCGCCTGCAGGGTCTCCTGAGCCGCCCGACCGTAGGGCGCCAGGCGGGGGTTGGCCAGGGCAATGCGGCGTGCCTGCTGCAGGGACTGAACCGGATCGGTCATTTCGCCCGTGGGGTCCCAGAGCACCAGGACGCCTACGGCATAGGTAAATCGGGTACCGGGCACGCCGACACCTTCGGCCTCCAGGCGTCGTGGCCGGGTCTCATCGGCCGCCAGAAACACATCAAAAGGCGCGCCCTGGCGAATCTGGGCGTAGTGCTTGCCGGTGCTGCCGTAGGACAGACGCAGGTGATGCCCGGTTTCTTCGGTGAAGGCGGCCGCCAGTGGCTCCATGACCCCGGCAAAGTTGCTTGCCACCGCCACTCTCACCTCGGCCGCGAGCGCGGGTGTGGCCAGAAGTACGACAAAGAGCGACAGAAGCCAGTCAGTTGGCCTGGGCATAGGCATCTCCCGATGGATGAATCAGGATTCTACCATCGGGTGGCCGTCCGTCGAGAAGTGTCGGTCAGTGTTCGCGCCCGGGCCAGACACTGGATACCGCCTCGGAATCGAGCGAACCCCGCTGCGCCTGTACAATCGATTTTGCCCCGTTCACCACCGTCGAGACCGCGGGATCAAACAACCAGACTTCAACACGCTGGTTTTTGATTCGCCCGGCCTCCTGACTGTCGGCCACCGGCAGATCATCGCCAAAACCCACCACCGAGGCGGCGTGAATATCGTGGGCCCTCAGCGCCGATTTGACCCGCAAGGCCCGCATGCGGGACAGAATCAGCGCCCGCTCCTCCGATTGCTGGCCATCCCCGAAGCCGATCAACTGCAGCTGCAGGTGGCGATTTTCCGGCCGGCTCATAAACTGGCGCAGCCGTTCCACATCCCACCGGGCTTTGTTGTCCAAGCGCGAGCTGCCCGCATCAAAGCGAAAGTTGATGGACAGCCGCTCACCGTGGCGCACCAGCTCCCGGTAGGCGGTGGGAGCCTCAGGATGAAGGGTCGGCTTCAGGCTCACGGGATTCTGGGACACAAACCCCACCTGCGCGACCCGCCGCTGGCCAGCTTCGCTCTGGGCAAACTCGATAAACTCCCGCACCAGGGGCGGAGTCTGTCCCGGCAGGGTGTACAGGAACAGGCGCCGGGACAGTGCGTAGTCCTCGGTGGCCACGTACAGTGGCTCCGGGCCCAGAGGGCGGATGCCATGCTGGGAGACGCTGACGGCCTTGGCCTGACGGACCGAGGCCAACCCCACAAAGCCGATAGCGCCCGGATCCGCCGAGACCGAATCGGAGAGCCGGTCATTGGACTCAAAGCGGCGCGCGCTGGCATCCAGCGAGTAATCGCCCTTGAGCACCATACTCTTGAAGCTGTCCCAGGTGCCCGATTTGTTGTCCCGGGCATAGAGGCTGACCGGCCGATTCGGTCCACCCAACTCCGCCCAGTTGCGAATCTCGCCCGAGAACAGGCGGGCTATTTCGGTGACCGTCAACGCCTCCAGCGGGTTGCCGGGGTGAACAATGACCGCGAGCCCGTCAATCGCCACCACATGCTCGGCGTCAAAGTGACGCATCGGACCAAAGTCCGCGAGCAGTGTCTGTTCCGACGTTTTGATGGGACGGGACGCCATGGCGATCTGCGCCTCACCGGACGCAAGGCCGCGCATGCCGGTACCGGAGCCATGGGCGGCCACGTCGATATAGACGGTCTGGCCGGCCACCCGGCCCTCAATCCGGTATTCGTTGGGCTCGGTGCGCGCTCGAACGCTGACCTCGGTTGCGCCCTTGGCAACCAGATAATCTTTGGCGAGACGGGGGGCCAGGCTGGCGCCAATGGTATTGGACCCGTGCAGGCTGAACAGCAGGCCACTTTCTCCGGAGGCAAACGGCGTGATCGCCGCCATGGCACCGCACGACAACAACCAGACTGACACGACCCAGGTCAAACAACGCAGTCTCATACACGGACTCCCTTTGAATACAGGCGCGCCAGCATAGAGATCCTTTGTTACGACTCTGTGACGCTCATCGGTGCCGTGAGAGGTAAACCAATCAGAACAGCGTCCGGTAATCGATACATCGGGTCAAAGGCGCAAGCGTTTGGCGCAGATCCCCGGCCAGGTACAGCTCGGCATCGCCCGGATGCAACGCAATGCGCAAGGGGCGGCGTTCACTGGTGAACCCCCGGTTGCAGCCATTCCAGAACCGCAGCCCTGCGGCTCTGAGCGGGGTATCGGCCTCGAACCCTACCAGGGGTAATCGCCGCCGCACGCCGGAGGCGGTGTGAAGGAGCCCCGACGTGGTTTCCACATAGTTAAAGGGCGACTCGGCCAGATCCTCGCCGGTGAGCGCTCCCAAAGCCCAGGCGGGCGGAACATACAGCTCCGGCGATGCCAGACCGTGGTGCGCAAACCACTGATGGTTGTCGGCCAACAGCGCCTTGAGCGCGGCGCGCGGCTGACTCAGATGTTCCGCCGCCTGACGGGAAATCAGACGGGCGTGACAGCGGTGATACCAGCCCCGGACCCGCTCGGCCCGATGAAACCAGCCGTGACCCGCCAGCTCCAGCCCCCGGGATTGCCAGCCGCTCAGGCGGGCCAGGTCTCCGGGGCGCCAATCCCGCCCCGGCACCACCAGTAATACGGTGCCGCGCCGGGCCGACACCGGCACCATGGACAGCAGTGCCTCCACCCGATCCAACGTCTCCGGCATCACATCGTGGATGGACAACAAGGCTTCCACGGCCGTCAGTCCAGCACGGAGGCGACCGCGGGCGGAGGGACGGACGGAAGCGTCGAACGCTGGGCCACGGTATGGGTGAGCAACTCACACCAGTGCGCGAGGCACCGTCCATTGAGCGCACTGGCCACCTGCGCGGCGGTGCAGGCCCGCTCCCGGCGCTCGGCGGGAGTGCGGGCACGCAGTTGGGTCAACGCCTCGGCCGCACTCTGTGACGGGTCGATGATGGTCAGGCCGGGGCACAGCTCGGGCCACTGGGTGATACCACAACCTGAGGACACCATGACCAACCGCTCCCGCACCATGGCCTCCAGCGCGATGGTGCCAAAGGATTCAAAGTGCGAGGGCAACAGCAGCAGGTCGTGGTCGTCCACTTCCGCCCGCAGCGCCTCGCGATCGAGCCAACCCAATAAGCGCAGGTTCGGGCAGGCACGGGCGGCGTCCGTCAGCTCGCGACGCAGCGGCCCGTCGCCGGCAATGCTGAACACCATATCCCGGTGCACGCGGGCGGCCTCGATGACCGCGGCGAGGTTTTTTTCCGCCGCCAGTCGCCCGGCAAACAGGACGCGACGCAACTGCCCGCCGTAAGGGCGCCGGGGCGTGCAGGCAAACTCCGCCGAAATCGGCGTGCCGATCAACCCGGTGGAGGGGGCCCCCATTCGCTGGGCCAGTTCCAGCATATCCCGGGAATTGCCCAGCACCGAGCGGGAGCGGGCAAACAGGTAGCGGTGGGAGCGATCGAACAACCGGTGGACCAGTCGGCCCCGCCACGAGCCCTGCCAGTAGAGTTCAGTCAACTGCTCAAAGGCGGTGTGAAAACCCGCGTGCACGGGAATCTCGAGGGATTTCGCCAGGCGCGCCCCCAGCAGCCCGTAGGGCCCCGGCGTGGCCACAATCATCACCTGAGGCGCGAGCGCCCGGAGCCCCTGCCTGAGCGCCCAGGGGTTGGGAATGCACAGTTTCTGGGTGCGGTCACCGGGCAGCGGCAGGGCCAGCCCCGCTCGCCAGCGGCCCCCTTCCACCCGGGGTGAAAACAGCACAATGCGCTCCAGCTCCGGTGCCAGCTGCTCCATCAAATCTTGATAGTAAGCACCCACTCCGTTTCGACCAGGCGCGGCGTCGGACACGACCGCCACCCGCAGGGCCTCGGGCAACAGCAAAGGATGGCGCGGTTCAGGGCTCATAGGACGACTCCGCTCATGAGTGAGGCCAGACAGACAGAAAGCGTTGACGAATTTCAGCCTCACTCAGGCCGAACTCCGCCAGATCATAGCGGTGCCCCGGACCGGCATCGCGGCGCGACTCGTCACGGCGCGCGATGGCGCCCCACGCAGGTAACGGCTGACCGAGAAACGCGTAGAGCCGGAACCACCCCCGGGTATCCAACCGCGAGAGTTCGGCCAGCGGGAGAACCAGCGCCCAGGGCGCCCCGCGCACTGCCAGAACCCGTCGGTAATAGCCGTGGAGCAACGTGATCATCCGTTCGCTCAGCTCCGGTGGAACGGAGTCGCCGCCCCATAGACGCAGCACCGGGCGCAAGGCACTCAACTGGGAGGGCACCGCCTCTTCCGGGCGACGCACACAGGCAATAAAGCGGGCGCCCGGAAAGGCGCCGCGCAAGTCCTGAATCCAGGGCGTAAAAGACGGGTTTTTACTCAGCAGGCGCTTATCACGGCCGTGAAAGTACAGGTGCCGCTGCAGGCAGCGCCGATAGAACGCCAGCATTGCGCGGCGCTCCGGGGCCGGTACCGCGTCATCAAAAAAGGCCAGGCGCCAGTAGCGCTCTGCCTCCGGGCACAACAGCGCCGGCAGAAAACAGCCCCCCCGGTACAACAGCAGCAGAAAATCTTCCTCCGGCTCCTGCCAGGCCAACCGGTGCACCCGGTCCATGGCCGCCCAGCGCCAGCGCCCGGTCCAGCGCCGCAGCGGTGCCAGGCAACGACCCACAAAGGTCCAGAGATAACGCTCGGAAATCGACGGTGCGAGCAGGCACTCCCACAGCGTCAGGGTCGTGAACGCCGAATCGTCGGACAGGCGGCGCTGCAGATGGGTGGTGCCGCTACGCGGCACGCCCACGATAAACACCGGCGCGCGCACGGCGACCCGGCGGTAACCGCGAAACAGCAGTTCATCGAGCAGGAAACCCAGGGCATGGCTGATAAACAGCAGACCGCTGCTCAGCCAGAGCAGCAACAGTAGGGGCCAACGCCACCAGCAGGCGCGCCAACCGTTGGCGGGCAGTGCTCGGAGCAGGTGCCCACCCAATCTCATCCAGGCCATCATCAGGTGCATGGCGCCTATGCAACCGCACTAGCATGACAATCCGATGACAAGGGGGGGTTAATTCAGGGGAGTGACAGCCAGTCGCTGGTCTTTACGCCAGTGCTCCAGCGGTGCGGGCTTACCGTAGAGGTAACCCTGAAGGAAGGTGCAGCCGAGCGTTTCCAGACGTCTGGCCTGGGCCTCGGTTTCCACCCCTTCGGCCAATACCTCCAGGTCCAGGCTCTGACCGAGGGCAATGATGGTGCGGACAATGGCCTCGTCGTTCGGATCGGTCAACAGGTCCCGGACGAACGACTGGTCCACTTTCAGCAACTGCAGCGGCAATCGTTTAAGGTAACTCAGGGAGGCATAGCCGGTACCGAAATCATCCAGCGCAAACCGGATGCCGTGAGCCCGCAGGCTTTCCATTCGCTCGATCACCTGATCCAGTTCGTCGATCAGCAGGCTCTCCGTCACTTCCAACTCCAACCGCTCCGGGGGGCAACCCGAGGCCTCAAGGGTGTTTTCCAGGTGATCCACAAAGTTCGGGTGACGGAACTGGGCCGGGCTGATATTGACGGCCAAAACCACCCCTTTGAGCCGCTCATCCCGCTGCCAATCCGCCAGATAGGTGCAGGCCTGTTCGAGCACCCACTCCCCCAGCGGCACAATCAAACCGGTGCTCTCGGCCAGCGGAATAAACTCGGCCGGAGAGATCATTCCCAGCCCGGGATGCGCCCAGCGGGCAAGCGCTTCCATGGCCACCACTTCACCGCGCGTATTGACCTGCGGTTGCAGGTGCAACGCCAGGCTGCGCGATTCGATGGCACGGCGTAACTCACCCTCCAGCTGCGTGCGCCGATTGATCGCCAGCTGCATGGCCGGATTGAAAAACTGCAGCCGGTTGTGGCCCAGCCTTTTCGAGGCCTGCAGCGCAAGATCGGCCGCCTTGAGCAGCGTGTCGGTATCATCACTGGCATCGGAAAACAGGGCGACCCCCAGACTCACGCTGATCACATAGGGGGCACCGCCAAGCTCAAAGGGCTCGGCCAAAGCGGCCAGCCATTCGTCGGCCAGGTTGCGCACCGCCACGACGGCTCGGTCCGACTCCGGCGCCAGGTCCTCCAGCAACAACACAAATTCATCGGCGCCGAAACGCGCCAGGGTGTCGGTAGCGCGCAACTTGCGCTGAATGCGCTCCGCCACCGCGCACAACAACTGGTCGCCGGCATCGTGTCCCAGGGAGTCATTCACACTTTTGAAGTTATCCAGATCCAACAGGACCAGCGCCCCGTCGTAGCCGGTACTCACACTGCTGAACAGCCCATGGCGAACTCGATCAAGCAACAGCCGCCGATTGGGCAGGCCCGTCAGCGCATCAAAGAACGACAGCTGGTGAAGTTGCTCCTGAATCTGGCGGTGCTCGGTAATATCGGTGGAAATACCACACAGCGCATAAATCTCGCCCGTCGGGGTACGCAAGGGTAATTTTTCCGAAAGACACACATGGGCCGCGTCCTGACCTTTGCCCCGGATCACCTCCTCATTGGAGACACGCTCGCCCCGGAGCAACACACGACGGTCATTTTCCTCCAATAACCGGCAGGTGTCGGCATCAAAAAAGTCTTCATCGCGGCGGCCGATAATGACCTCCGGGGCCGCACCCAGCAGCTCAGCGACTTTCTGATTGACATACTGGTAGCGAAAGTCGGTTCCCTTGATATAGATCGACGCCTGCACACTGTTAAGAATGGTACTCAGTTTATGTTCACTTTCCTGCAATTGGTGCGTCTGTCGCTGCACTTGGCGGCGCAGCAACGCGTTGAATAATAGAGTAGCCAGCAGCATGGCGCTGAGTCCAGCCAGGCTCCACCAGAGCCAGGCCGGAAGAGGACCCGACTCCCGATGGGGCTCCCAGCGGCGCAGCGTATCGAAATAGAGGGAGCCCGGATCATTGCGCCAAAGATCCAGATAGTCATCAATGGTGGTCAGCACTCCCGGCAGGCGCCCGGGCGTCACCGCGTAATAAAGTCGGCTGGGCAAAAACACCACCGGCGCCCGCACCAGGTCCGTGCCCTGGGCCCGCTGATCGCCGTAGAACTGATTCGCCGCTACAGCATCGGCTCGCTGGTCCAGCACCGCCTGAAAGCCCGCCTCCAGGCTGTCCACCAGCACCCATTGGACCGGCAGCTCCATCCCGGAGAAAAATGTCATCAGATAGTCGTGTTGTACCGAGCCCTGAAGCACCGCCAGCCGCCGCCCCTGTAACTCCAGCAGACTGGTGGGCTGCTCCGACCCGGCGGTAACATAGATCTGGGACCAACTCAGGAGTGCGGGAAGCTCATGGAAATCAAATCTCGTCGCCCGCGACGGCGTCATAGCCACATCCGGCATCAGATCGATTTCACCGTTGGCCAAAGCGCTCAGACAGGATTGCCAAAGACAGGCGACCGGCTCGAGCTGCCAGCCCTCCCGCTCAGCCATATGGCGCAGCAGATCACCGAAAATGCCCGAAGGCTCACCGGTTTCGCTGAGAAAAATTTTGGGGGGATTTTCATACACGCCAACCCGCAGGCGCAGCGCCTCCGGCTCACTGCGGGACTCGGCGGCCATCACCGGCAAGGACGCAACGCAGGCCAATAGGAGCCGCCCTGCCCTGATGCCCCACCGCCGGGGCATTGCCAAACCAACGTTACCTAGTCGCAAACGAGCAGTCCTTACCACCGATGAATGAGGTCGCCTCCGACTGAGCGACACAATGCGAACAGCCTTAGTTATAGCAGAGACCCGGAAGCAGGTCTCGTGGATTCTGACGAGAGGCACAAAAAACCCCACGCAGTGGTGGGGTTTCGGGGTTCAGTGAGCCGGAGGTTTCAATCAGGCTTCAAGCACACTGCGCACATAATCGGCCAAGGCCTGATCCTGACAGTGCTCGAAGAAGCACGCCTGGAAGCGCTCACCGGTCACGGCGGTTTTGACCAGTTCCTGATCCAGGGCCTTCAGACCGTCCAGGTAGTCCTTGGACATGGCATCTTTGACGCCATCCAGAATGTGGGCGTTTTGCACCTGGCTCTCCTTGCGCTCGGGCGGGTAGCCCTGGCCTTTCTCGCCAGTGAAGGCTTTTTCGAAAATGTAGCGGCAGTTCAGCTCCGCGCCCCAACCAAAGCCCTTGGCAAACGGCAGTGCCAGCGCGTTGCCGTTGTTGATCTGGGCAAACAGGTAGGCGTCAGACGGGTCAATGCAGTAACCGCACACCACGCCCGGATGCGCGTTCAGGGACATCAGGGCGCCCTGCCCGGTGCCGCAGCCGCTGATTACGAAGTCCACGGCTTTGGAGTTCAGCAGCAGACCGGCCATGATACCCAGGTGGATATAGGTCAGGCGGTGGTCGTTGTCGCCATTCATACCCACGTTGAACACCTGATGGCCCAGGTCATCGGCCACGGCATTCAGTTGCTCCAGCACAATCGGGTTCTTACCGGCCTGGCTGAATTCGTTCATCAATGCAATTTTCATATCACTCGTTCTCCCGAGAAATCAATACGTTAGGTCATTTCTGTGTTGTTATTTGTACGACATTATACGCCCCGGTCCGCGGGATCGTCCAATCGACCTCACCGGACATAAAAAAGCCCCGGTATCTTTCGATACCGGGGCAAGCACGTTTCCGACGCCCGCGTTAGGAACAGGCGTCTCCCAGCATACGGGTTACTCGGGAATAATCACCGAGTCAATCACGTGGATCACACCGTTGGTGGCGTTCAGATCAGCCTCGATGACGGTCGCGCCACCCACTTGCAGCGCACCGTCCACAATAGCCACCCCGATCGTGTTGGTCGACATGGTCTCAAGGTCGGTGCCGTTGAGGGTGTAGGCGGTGATGGAATCAGCGGCAACGCCGTTGACCACATGCGTCAGCAATACCTCTTCCAGCAAATCCGGATCGGCAGCCAGTGCATCCATGGTTTCCTGAGGCACCGCATCGAACGCCGCATTGGTCGGCGCGAACACGGTAAAGGTACCAGCGGAGTCTAAGGCACCATCCAGGTTGGCTTGCTGCAGCAGCTCAACCAGCGTTGAGAAACGCTCCTGAGAAGCCGCCGCTGCGGTAATGGTCACGCCAGTGTCTACGGGCTCAGGCGGCATCATCACTTTGTCGATCGCGTGAATCACACCGTTGTCAGCCATTACATTGGGCGTAATCACGGTCGAAGTGTTGATCAGCAAACTTTCACCGGGAGAAGACAGGCCAGCGTTATCACCATTCGCCATCTCTACCACGGAGTCATTGCTTTCAGCGACGCTGATAGCGGCATCGGCCAGAATCGGATCACCAGAAATTACGTGGTACAGCAGGATGTCCGACAAGGTGTCAGTATCTGACGCAAGGGCAGCGAGAGTTTCTTCACCAAGCTCGGCAAAGGCCGCATCAGTCGGCGCAAACACAGTAAACGAAGATTCGAGGTCCGCCAAGGTGGCGTCGAGGCCAGTCGCTACGAGCAGCTCGACCAACGTTTCGAAGTTTTCATCGCCGCTTGCGACATCAACAATTGACATGGGCGGAGCCGGCAATTCAACGTCACCAACGATCACTGAATCGATGACATGAATCACACCGTTGCTGGCGTAGATGTTGGTCATGGACACCACGGAACCACCGACGGTCAGCATACGGTTGTCGTTAATGGCCACGGGTATTTCCGCTCCGCCCAGTGTTTCAACACTGGTGCCGTTTGCGGCGTAAGCACCCACGTTATTCACTTCGGCACCGGAGACCACATGCTGGCTCAGAACCGCGGTCAGCGCTTCTTCGTCATTCAGCAGGGCCTGAAGGTTTTCTTCACCGACGGCTTCGAACGCCGCGTTGGTGGGAGCGAACACGGTGAAGGTTGCATCCGGATCGTCAAAGGTGGGGACCAGACCGGCGGTGTCCAGAGCGGTCACCAGAGTCGACAGGCTGTCAGTTGCAAGCGCCAGGTCGGCAATGGTCTGCTCGCGATCACCGTTTTCTTCCGGTGGCATAAGCACCGCGTCAATGACATGAATCACGCCATTGTCGGCTTCCACATCCACCATGGTCACCAGCGACAGATTGACCAGCAGGTCTTCACCCCAAAGGGACAAACCGACGCTGTCGCCGTTGGCCATTTCCACGGTGGTTCCCGCGGCGGCCACGGCACCCGTCGAATCAACTTCAGCACCGGAAATTACGTGGTACAGAAGAATGTCCGAGAGGGTGTCGGTGTCTTCCAGCAGTGCAGCAAGGGTTTCTTCGCCGAGCAATGCAAAGGCATCGTCGGTGGGGGCAAACACCGTGAACTCGCCTTCTGGATCGTCGAGGGTTTCATCAAGACCGGTTGCTCCAAGGAGCTCTACCAGAGTCGTGAAATTACCGTTGTCGACGGCGACGTCAACGACGGTATTCACTTCCGGTTCGGGTTGTGGCTCCGGAGTCGGAAGCGGATCGTCATTATCACTGCCACAAGCTATCAAGCTCATAGACAGCCCAAATATTCCCGTATATCTCAATAGCGCGTTCATGGTGTTAGCTCCTGATTGTTAACATTACTGTTGAACTACATTGCGCTATACGGGGGGATTTTTTTTCAGGATCACACAGGGAATACGAAATGATTAAAAAATCACCAAAGCGATGTTTCTGACGACAGCTGTAGGGCTTAAGGCCGTTGAGGCAGGAACGGCAGCCCCTTAGAGGGTGCTGCCGAGGGGAGCTATCGGGGCAGGGATTTGGGGACCATAACAGGACGCTCGGCCCAGCGCTCAAAGCGTGCGGCAATGCGGTCCAGGTTATCCGACCACCATTGGGCATTGAGCTCAATAGCCGTTTTCAGGTTCTGCTCTGAAGTAGGCAACCGCTTGCGCAATTCGGGCTCCAATAATGCCAGCGAGGACTGTCGCACCGGCCCGTAGGGGATGTAACGCGCTTGGGCGGCCAAACTTTCTGTGGACGTGGCGTACTTCAAAAAATCCATGGCCTGCTCGGTATTCCGACCATGGCGCGGTATGCCCCAGACATCGTAAAACCAGACCTGATGATCCCAGACGATCTCCAGCGGCTCACCCCGCTGCACGGCATCATCCACCCGACCGCTGTAGACCGAGGACATCACCACCTGGCCGGTTTCCAGCAGGCGTATCGCCTCTTCGCCTTCCTCCCACCATTCAATGTAGGGTTTGATCCGGTTCAGTACCGTGAAGGCTCGATCGACACCGGCGTCGGTGGACAGCACCTCATAGACCTTGTCCCGAGGAACACCGTCGGCAACCAGTGCCCACTCCAGGTTCCCCTGGGGGCTGCGGCGCAGTCCGCGTCGACCGGGAAACTGTTTCAGGTCAAAAAAGTCTTCCAGGGTTTCGGGGCCTTGCTCAAACCGTTCCCGATCGTAACTGACCACGGTAGAGCCCACCACGTTACCCACGCCACAAGGCATCAGACTGACATTGATAAAATCCTCACTCGCCGGCGTACCATCCGGCGCAGCCGGCAAGCTCTCCGGGTCAATGGGTTCAAGCAGGCCCTCTTCACAGGCACGGATGGCATCGAACAACTCCAGGTCCACCACATCCCACTTCACATTCCAGGCACGCACCTGACGACGGATTTCGTCAATACCTCCGGTGTACTGAATCACATTGACCCGGGTACCGGTCTTGTCCTCATAAGGACGAATGAAGCCGAGGATCTGACTCTTTACATAGGCCCCGTCCCAGGACACCACATTCAGCTCATCCTGGGCCGCCGCCTCAAACGCAAATAGTGACAGGGTCAGCGCCACGGCGGACGTTATTTTGAATCGCTGTCTCATAAAGCTCACCAGTAAAAACCGATATTAACGTTAAAACGGCCATGCCATTCGTCTTCACCGCCGCCCGCCAGGGAACCGTCATCGAAGTAGGCCATATTGTTGGCGAGAATGTAGTCCACATAGGTGAACAGAGGGCCACTGCCGATGGCACAGCCGGTGGTGTTGATCTGCGAATCCAGAACGCCGGCCTGGCCTTTGTAAAGCCGGGAGTAATCGTTGTAACAGGTGATGCTGTCCACGCTCTCCCAGGGAGACGGCACATTGTAGGCCAGGTTAGCGACCAATATATCCGCCTCACTGGCAATGTCGTAGGTGCCGGCAAAGGCCCCGACGGTCACGACAGTATTGTCCACACCCGCCGGGTTGACCGGATCGTACTGGTAGCTCATCCCTTTGAGCTGAAGGTTCCAGCGCCCGCAGCGGCTGTCCATGTGCGCGGCAGCCGCCCACTGATCGCCACGCCGATCGGTGGTGGCGTTGTACACTTCGCCGGCCTGCACGGACCCGCCCAATTCCGTTTCGCACGCGGTGCCCAGGCCAAAGGTATAGGCGGCACGCCCGTTGAATTGGTTGATCTCCTCATTTTGCTGATCCTCAGCGCGGATCAGGTCGAAGGAATAGCGGTTCGGGTTGGTCGCATCATTGAGCTCCTCATTTTTGTAGAACGCGAGATGCCAACTCCAGGGGCCATCAGAGCGCTGATATTTGACGCCCATGTCGTAATCATCCCCCAGCCCCACGTAGTAGGGAACGCCGAACCAGGCGTTGTGGGCCGGGTATGGCAGCAGGCCGAAGGGCACCCGATGGACGCCAAACTGAAGCTGGCTCTCGTCTTCAAACTCGTATCCGATCCAGCCATGGTGCAGGGTATGCATATAGGCGTAATAGCGGTACTCGGCCGAGATCAGAATGTTGTCAATCTCGCCGTCCACGTTCAGGCGAAACACATCCAGCCCGCTCTCACCGCGCTTACCATCGGAGCTGTCCACAAAATCCCGGTGCACCAGATTAAAGCGCAAAGCGCCCCCGACATGCACCGCCGGTTCCGATGCACTGGCCTGATCCCCAGTGCTTTCGGCGGTGTCCCCCAGGTCGCGAACCGAGTCGCTGCGGACCGACTCCTCCTCAAGCTGTTGCACCCGTTCCTTGAGCCGGTCGATCTCCTCGATCAGCGCCTCCACCTCAGGATCGCCCTGTGACTGAGCCGCACCGCTGAACGCCAAGGCGGTGCACAGCGTGCCAAATACCAACGGCTTTGAAATCATCGACATACCCCCTCCTTATCTGTCCTGACGGGCGTCCGCATTGGCAGATGGCTCAGAACTCTGAACGCCGGGCTCCTCTTCCGGTGGCTCCGGCGGTGTACTGAGCAGGTCATCGTGCTCTTCCATACGCCAGGGCAGGCTTCCCGGGGATATGTGCAGGAAGTGCAGGTGCTTCTCAAACTGGTCGAGAATATCGGTGATGATGTCCTGCTGATCAAACCCGTAAATGTCGTAGAGCTGACCACCACGACGCAGGAACACCTCGGCGCGATAGTAGTGTCGCTGGGTTTCCTCATCCGGCATTTCCGGATAAGCGTAATCCGGCAATAGATGTTCCAGCATCCGAATCTCGTAGATGAAATCCACCTGCTCCTCTTTGACTACTTTGAGGTAGAGGCGAAGGTGCTCCTCGTCCAACTGCGTTTCAGCGGACCACCCCTGCTTGGTCAGTTCACGCTCAACCCGATGCATGGCCTTGTTGACCGTGGTGGTCATAAACTCCCAGACCTTCGCCTGATCCGGGAAGTTCACCAGACCCGCCAGGCGACGACGCCAGAGCCCTTTGCCCGAGGTCCCGGAGAAACGCTGTTGCACATCGGTTTTCAGACTGCGGTGATGATGCCCCTCAATCACCAGGGCGCGCCACATACCGACCGCGGCAATGATCATGATGATGGAAAATGGCAAGGCGCTGACGATGGTCATGGTCTGCAAAGCGCTCAGTCCACCCGCCAGCAACAGCGCTGACGCCACCAGCCCCTCAGAAGTGGCCCAAAACACCCGCTGCCAGGCAGGTGTATGGATGGCGCCGCCAGAGGCCAGGGAGTCAATCACCAGTGACCCGGAGTCCGAGGAGGTCACAAAGAACGTAATAATCAGAATCACGGTAATAAAGGACACAATCGAGCTTAGAGGCAGCGCCTCGTACAATTTGAACAGCGCCGTCGCATGGTCCGCCTGCACATCGCCAATCAGCGTGGTATAGCCTTCATTCATGATCAGGTTCAACGCGGTATCACCAAACACCGAAAACCACATGAAGGTGAATACGGAGGGTACCAACATCACCCCAACCACAAACTGACGGATGGTGCGCCCCCGGCTGATCTTGGCGATAAACAGACCCACAAACGGCGCCCAGGCGATGGTCCAGCCAAAAATGAAGAGCGTCCAGTTACCAATCCAATCACTGCGTGAATAGGCCTGCAGATTGAACGTTCGCTCGACGATATTGTTCAGGTAACTGCCCGTGTTTTGCAGAAAGGTCTCCAGAATATGGACGCTGGGCCCAACAATGAACACAAACAGCATCAGCGAAATGGCCAGCGCCATATTCAAAATCGACAGGCGTTTTACCCCCTTATCCATACCCGCCACCACTGAGAAGATGGCAAGGGCGGTGATCACTGCAATGGCAATAATCTGAACGGTCACACTGACGGGAATCTGCGGCCATAAATAGCTCATCCCGGCATTGATCTGCGCCACCGATAAGCCGAGCGTGGTCGCGATACCGAACATGGTCCCTAGGATGGCAAAAACATCCACTGCATGCCCCATGGGCCCGTAAATCTTGTCTCCGATCAAGGGGTACAGCGCGGAGCGAATCGATAGTGGCAGGCCATGACGAAAGGCAAAATAGGCCAACACAAGGCCCACCAGCCCATAGATGGCCCAAATATGAAAACCCCAGTGGAAAAATGCAATCTGCATGGCCTGCTTGGCGGAATTGACCGTCTCCGCAGCACCCTCTGGTGGGGAAGCAAAATGCAATACCGGCTCGGCCACACCGAAGAACAACAGTGCAATACCGTAGCCTGCAGAAAACAGCATGGCGAACCAGGCCGGGAAACTGTACTGAGGGTCAGCGTGATCCGGCCCCAGCTTGATGTGGCCCCACTTGGTCAGCGCCATACTGACGATAAACACCAGAAAAAACGCCACGGAGAGCATATAGAACCAACCGAAGGTTTCCGTGATATAGCTCAGCGTAGTGGCGAAGGCCTTCCCTGCCAGCTCCGGGTTACTGATGGTGCCCACCACCAGCAGGAGGATTACAATGACGGCGGGAATGAAAACCGGTATCAGAACCGTGGAGCCAACACCAGCCTTTGACGCATCTTGAGTCATGGGTTCATCCTTATCGTACGGTAAGTGACTACTTCGGCGGAAACAGCGCCGAACAGGAAATTGGGTACGCAGTGCTGGTCAGTATAGACGCATTGTCAAGTGAGCACCGACACCGTACCCACCCTAACGCCATTGGGCGCCGCCTCAGGTAGTGCTATGCTGGCGTTCATTGTACGGTGCCCGCTTACAGGATAATCAGACCATGTCGCTATTAAAGCCTGCCGATGTCGGAATCAGAACGCGCCTCTTCCAGATCATATTTGAATCGGACACACCGGTTGCCAAAGGCTTCGATATTTTATTGGCCATACTCATCTTCATGAGCGTGGGGGTTATTCTGCTGGACAGTGTCCAGGAATATCATGAACGGTTTGGTACGCTTTTCTATTACACCGAGTGGGTGATCACTCTGCTGTTTACGGTGGAGCTTGCACTGCGTATTTACTGCCTGCATAAACCTCTGCTTTACCTCAAGAGCTTCTATGGCATTATTGATGTACTGGCCGTACTTCCCACGTGGCTGATGCTGATTCTCCCCGGCGCTCAGACGTTGGTGGTCATTCGATTGCTTCGAACACTGCGATTATTCCGGGTTCTGGAAATGATGGCGCTGGTGGGTCAGGGACGCTTGCTTCTGGACGCCCTGAAACGCAGCCGGGGTCAGATAATGCTGTTCCTGTTCACCATCTTGATGTTGGTGACGATTTTTTCCACCTTTCTTTACCTGATTGAACCCCACGAGGCCGGGTTTACCAGTATCCCCACCTCCATTTATTGGGGCATCGTCACCCTGACCACCGTCGGTTACGGCGATATCTCACCGGTTACCCCCCTGGGGCAGTTCATCTCGGTCATGATCATGCTCGCGGGCTACTCAATTATCGCTCTGCCCGCTGGCGTATTTTCCGCGGAAGTCATACGGTCACTGCGCGAGGATCGCTACTCCGATGAAGCATGCCCGGGCTGCGGAAAAAACCAACATGAACGCGACGCCAAGTACTGCAAACACTGCGGCACCTGGTTAAATGAAGAGAAGGAAGAGCCGGACTCAAACGACGATAACCGCCCGGCAGGCGCAGAATAAGCGCTCTGCAAACGACGCCGCTGTTACTCGCGCTTTTCCTGCCAGGGCCACTTACCATACATTTCCACCTCAAGCGTAAAGCTGAGGAATGTACGGATCAACACCACGATGGCCAGTACGCCGATAGTCTCAAAGGTCAGCTCTACCGCCACCGTATAAATGATGTCCGAGGCGATCAGGAATTCGAGCCCAAGCAGAATACCCCGACCCAATAGTTGGCGAAGCTCCTGAAAAATTACATCCAGGCTCTCTCGTTTGAGTAACCTGAGTACCGCATTGAACAGTGCGTAGAGCGCAAACAAAGCAATCGTTCCAATGCCTATCGCCTCGATGACCACCGCACACCATGCGGCCACATCCGCTAAAAATTCGTCCACATTGTCTCCCCCCTGATTGTCTACCCCAAACCCTACCCTAGGCGCAGCTTTTATGATACTCGATAGCGACGCCTCAACCAGGCAGTGACTCGAACGCCGGCAGAACCTCCAACTCTCTATCCCATACCGCTTTGCTAGCGGAAAAGAGGTGAGCGGTTGGTCGCATCGCCACTTCCGTATCCAGGCACCCGGCTGGAACAACGAGCGGCCCCATGCGATCAACTATGGGCAATGCTGAACCGCAAAGCTGACAAAAACTTTTACTATGGCGAGTACCCTTAAGCCTAAACGTCGTCACGGAGTCTGAACCCGATAACCAGGACAGGCGGGCTGATAACGAAAATAAGTTAGCCGCATGAGCTGATCCGGTATCCTTTTGGCAATACTCACAATGACACAGGTAAAAGAAATCGAAGTCCCCTTGAACCTCGAAAGTCACTTTGCCACACAGGCACGACCCTTCATGCTTGTACATAAAATTTCCTTGTATGATCTACGAATGACCACCAGACGTCGACTGTGATAACCTAAAAAAACGAACAACATTATCTTCGAACTGGCGAGATGAAGGGCTTGGCACTGTTAATAGCCTTATTTGTAACGGACTTTTCAAGTGATCAGCGACCGGTTTACACCCAAAGGGTCGGGGTAAACCTAATGCCCTGGTTGAGGGTCTAGATTACTGGATACAAGGTTGTAGCGAAAAAACGAGAAGACCAAACCATACATTACCAATTAATATCAACCATTTTATCGCACCGCGAGCAATCGCGGGGATATGTTGACAACGATATAAATAGCCAATGACGACCCATTGCACCGCCAGCCACACAGCTTATAAATACAAAATGACTTTGTGGCAAGCCATATCACAGGCGGTGTAATAGGCATACCACCAGCCTGAAACTATACCCGTGGTGAGAAGCAAGAAAGCCGCACTAGACAGCAGGTTGCGCCAATGCGGGTACTTCGTATTTAAAAGCTTTTCCTTCGTTTTAATGAAATTTCCCATCATTCAAATCTGTTCATTAACTGCCGGATAACGCTTCAATAACCGGCCGCGTTGTGGCGAAGCCACGCTTTTAGCGGTCCGGCGCCGAAGGCGCGTAGTTAATTGACTTGTTATGCATTTAGTATTCAACTGTTGGTTCTATATCAACATCCAACTTTTCAGCTATCATTCTTGTACCAGTCAGTATTCCAACTCTTGCAGAACTTAGGTTTTTATTAAGCCACTTCAATCTGCTTTCATAAGCAGGATCCTTCGAAGAAGTGTTAATTGCCTGCATCATGGCCTCTGTTTTTGTGTTATAGAAATCAATGCTTGAGCTCTGGTCTAGCATCAGAAAAGAAATTTCTTCATCAAATAAACCACTTAGACCTGCCTCTCTCAAAACTTCATGTTCAATGCCAACAAGTTTAACATTTATAACATCGCCACTCGGCATAGTTAGTTCTGCCTGACTATCGTCACCAAGATGTCCATGGATGGCCGATAGCTCCAAACCAAGCAATTTTATATATTTGTTTTTTTCGGCTATATTGTTCACATTACTTTGATAAAAGAATAAAGCTATAGCAATAGAAATACCGAATAAAATTGAAATAAGCGAACCAACAGTTGAGCTAATCCATGGAATCCATTGAGCTTGATGGTTGGCTTTAATGTATACACTGAAAACAATAAATACGATTATTCCAGTTAGAGTTGGGAGTATTAACACCTTCTAATTCCTTGTCTTTCTGATCTTCCCCACCAAAAGTGGACACTGATTTAAGCGCACATCTGTGCATACTCATTCTCATAGGCCCTTGGGCTTCTGTAGCCCAACGAGCTGTGTCGCCGGTGGCTATTGTAGAATAGCTCAATA